>Ga0207864_1000001_pt1 | contig 911618 bp, 788 predicted proteins | sample HigsolmetaAR202D_FD_184834 | JGI IMG/M metagenome (GOLD analysis project Ga0207864, IMG submission 184834) | Ionic liquid and high solid enriched microbial communities from the Joint BioEnergy Institute, USA - AR20-2-D (SPAdes) (version 2) ... | reverse complement strand
GCTCGCCAAGCGCTCGGCCAGAGGCTTCCGCTCCTTCAAGAACTTCCCCCTCATCGCCCTGCTCAAGGCCGCTCGCCTCCATATTGCTCTCCCCCGTGTTCTACCCACTTGAAACAGCGAAGAACCCCTGGTTCTCGGTCTGGGCGGCTGCGCAATTTTCCGGGTTCGCCGCCGGGGCGTTTTCACCCGTTAAAGATTTCCTTTAGGGGATGATTCGTTCCCCGCTCCGTTGGGGGAGCGGGGAACGGGTCCGTCTTTTCCGCCGGTCCGTGGGCATTCCACGAACCCCTCCGAATCTGCATGATGCCATCCATTAATTTGCCCTGGGAGCCGTTGCGAAAAGCGTTCCTTCCGCTTCTCCTCGCCGCTGCCGCCAGTCTCGCGGCCCAGGCTCAGGTCCCGAGCAAGGTGGGTGAACGTCTCACGCGTGGCGAATCGCTGACGATTGTCACCTACGGCACAAGCCTCACGGCGGGCGGTGAATGGGTCCGGCAGCTCGCGCAGATTATGGAGGCCAGGTTTCCGGGCCAGGTCACAATCGTGAACACCGCCAAAGGCGGGATGACCTCCAAATGGGGTGTCGCCCACCTCGACGAACGCGTCCTCGCGCACAAACCGGATGTCGTCTTTCTGGAATTCGCCGTGAACGATGCGGTCGAACGTTTTCATCTCTCCGCTCCGAAGGCCCGGCAAAACCTGGTGACCATGATCGACCGGATTCGTCGCGCGAATCCCAAGGCGGAGATCATCCTGCAGACCACCAATCCCGTCATCGACCGGCCCCAAGGGCACGACGGCCATCGTCCGGATCTCGAGGCCATGTTCGCGGCGGTGCGGGAAGTCGCGAAGGAAAAGAAAACCGTCCTCATTGATCACGAAGCCGGCTGGAAGCGCGAATTGGCGAAGGGCGAGGACCATTATCGCGAACTCGTTCCCGACGGACTCCACCCAAACGAGCGCGGCGACTCGGTCGTGGCCGTGCCGGCGATCCTCACCGCGCTCGGAATATCCGACGACGGGACGGTCTCCTCCCCTCACCCGGTCGAAAAACCCGACGGCGTCACCCGCAGCGACATCCTCGTCTACGGCGGCACTTCCGCCGCGGTGGTGGCGGCGGTGCAGGCAAAGCGGATGGGCAAAAGCGTGGTTCTGCTGACGCCGGACAAGCACCTCGGCGGAATGACCAGCAGCGGACTGGGTTGGACAGACCTTGGCGACAAACGGACCATCGGCGGCCTGAGCCGTGAGTTTTTCCAACGCGTTTACGAGCACTACCAAAGCGACACCGCGTGGAAGCAGCAGCGAAGGGAGGATTTCGGCGGTGCCGCGCAGGGCACGTCCGCCACGGACGATGAATCAAAAACGATGTGGGTCTTCGAGCCGCACGTCGCGGAGGGCATTTTCAATCGATGGATCGAGGAGAACAACATTCCGGTCGTGCATGGCCGGCTCGACCTGCAGGCCGGAGTGGCAAAACGCGGCCCGCACATCGAGGCCATTCGCACCGAGGATGGCCGCGTATTCGCCGCGAATGTCTTCATCGACGCCACCTACGAGGGCGACCTCATGTCAAAGGCCGGCGTCCGCTACGCGGTCGGCCGCGAATCGAACCGCACCTACGGTGAAACGCTTAACGGCATCCAGGTCCGCAACGCCGTGAAGAATCAACTGCCCAAGGGCATCAGTCCCTACGTGCGGCCCGGCGATCCCGGCAGCGGACTTCTCCCCGGAGTCAATCCCAACGCCGGCGGTCCGGACGGCGAAGGCGACGACAAAATCCAAGCCTACTGCTATCGCATGGTGCTCACCGACGCAGACGAAAATCGCGTCCCGGTTCCAAAACCCGAGGGTTACAACGAAGCCGACTACGAAATCCTTTTCCGCGCCATCGAAGCCGGACAGACGAGCAGGTTCTTCAAATTCGACTTTGTGCCCAACCGAAAGACGGATTCGAACAACGCCTCCGGCATTTCCACCGACTTCATCGGCATGAGCTACGCGTATCCCGAGGCCGGTTACGCGGAGCGGGAGGAAATTACCCGGGCGCATGAACGCTGGCAGCGCGGCCTGATCTGGACGCTCCAGAATCACCCGCGCGTTCCCGCCGATCTCCGCGAGAGCTACCGCAAGTGGGGACTGCCCCGGGATGAATTCGCCGACAACGAAAACTGGCCCTACCAACTCTACGTGCGGGAAGCGCGGCGGATGATCGGCGAATTCGTGATGACCGAAAAGACGCTCCGGAACAAACACGGCGTGAAACGCTCCGTCGGCATGGGTTCCTACGCGATGGATTCGCACAACGTGCAGCGCATCGTCGACACGCACGGACACCTCATCAACGAAGGCGATGTTCAGAAACCCACCGAGGGGCCCTACCAAATCGATTACGGTGCGATCGTTCCCAAACGCGCTGAAGTCGACAACCTTCTCGTGCCGGTGTGCGTCTCCGCTTCGCACATCGCCTACGGCTCGATTCGCATGGAGCCGGTGTTCATGATTCTCGGTCAATCCGCGGCCACCGCGGCGGCACTCGCCGTCGAGAAGAAGATCCCCGTGCAGGCGGTGGACTACAAGGACCTCAAGGCAAGGCTGCTTCAGGACGGACAGGTCCTGGAACTCAGGTAACGCGACGCAGCCAACCGCTGACGCCTATTCCTCAACCGTAGCGACCTCGGCGAAGGAAGCGACCGGCGCCGAGACGGGATCGACGTTCCAGCCTTCCAGGAACAGCTCCGCACCGGCCGGCACGTTCTGCGGCGTGTCGATGACGATCGTCTTTTCCTCGCCGGGAAGCAGGCTCACGAAGTTGTCGGAGTAAAACGTCGGCCGGATCGGCTTTCCGCCTTTCTTCTCGAGAAGCTTCAGCTGAACCATGAAGGCGAGTCCCTTGCCGGGAGTCCTGAGCCGCACTTGCAAGGCCGGGCGGCCGTCGAGCGTCACTCGCCGCGCTTCCGACGCCAAACGCACCTTCGGCAGCTTGTTGATCGCCTCGAAGCCTCCATACAGCGGACCCGAGTTTGTGCCGGGGCCGGCGTATTTGTCGTTCGAACGCCAGTAGAACGTGTCGGCAATCGGCGCGCCCGATTGGTCGTTAACGTCGAGCCGGATGAAATGAACCGGCGTCAGTTCGGCGGGCAGCTCGAGCGTCAGCAGGTCGTTCGCCACGGCATCTGCGGCCACGTCGAACTTTTTCTCCTGGTCGACGCGGAGCTTCATGTTGGCGTCAAACACGCGCGCCCGCACCTTCGCCTCCTCCAGCGGCTTCATCAGCTCGTTGTTCACGGAAACCGTGTTCCGGATGAAGTCGAACTGCGCGTGGATCGGCTCCAGCGCGTCCTGGGTGAAATAGAGCGCCGCGGTCGGCTCGAGCGACCAGTCCCACATGCGGCCGGCCACCTGTCGCGCCGGGCTGTTGTGATACCAGAAGAGCAACCCGGAGCAGAAACGGTCGCCAAACTCGTAGCGGTTGCGGTTCCAGTTTTCCCAAATCCCGCGATAGGAAATCGCGCCGACCATCTGCGCCTTCTTCGCGAATTCTTCGATGCTCTTTGGCTTGCCGTATTGATCAACCGCCGTCGCGAGATCGGCCGCAACGCGGTGGAATCCGCCGCCGTCGAGGTATTTCCAGACCTGCTCGTTGATCGGCCAGAGGTCCTTCGCGTCCATCATCTCGCGCAGACCGTCGATGGTCGGCACGCACGGAGCACCGTATTCCGGACAGAATCCGTTGATGCGGCTGCCGCGCTGCGACGCGGTGTCGTCGTAGTAATACATCGGGTTGAGAAACACGTAGGGGCTGCGGTCGTGGATGCCGTCGCGCTCGGACTGCACCTGGTAACCGCGCGTGCCATCGAGCCCGTTTACGAGATCCTCGATGGCGATGACGTCGTCCCGCTCGTTCGCCGACACCCAGTAACCCTGGCTCGCGTGGTTGCGCAGTCGCTTGATCGTGTCGGCGACGTTCGCGCGGTAGAGGTCGCGGTCCTCGGGTTTGTCGGTGTCGCCGGTTTGCCAGAATTCCGTCCAGACGATGATGCCGAGTTCGTCGCACAACTCGTAGAAGCGATCCGACTCCGCAATGCCGCCGCCCCACAGCCGGAGAAAATTCACGCCGGACTGCCGCGTGTAGCGCAGCTCGGCCTCGGTGCGGGCGTCTGAATTTCGCAACATTGCCTCGGGAATCCAGTTGCTGCCGCGCACGAAGAACCGGCTGCCGTTCACGTAAAACATGCGGCTGCCGTCCGGCGTGTTGAGGTCCGACGTGATCTCACGAATCCCGAAGCGATCCGTGAGCCGATCGGAGACGGCACCGTTGACCACAGCCTCGACGGCAAGGTCGTAGAGATGCGGCTCGCCCTTGTTGAACGGCCACCAGAGCTTCGGTTCCTTCATGACGAGGCTCGGAAATTCCCCGGGCGTGAACGTGACCTCCTTCGTCTCGCGCGGGGCGAGCTCGACCTCCCGCTGCACCGCGATGCCCGCGGCGGGCGCGGCGACCTTGATCGTCGTCTTTTTCGGTTCCTCGGTGAGATTAATGGCTTCAACGAGAATTGTCGCGGAGGCCGGCGAGGTTTTCGGCAACGGGAGTTTGGTTTTGACGAAGGGATTGCGCACGACCACGTCGCCCACGGCGCGGACCTTCACGTCGCGCCAGATGCCCGTGTTGCGATCGCGAATGCCAGCCGGGAACATGAAGTCCCAGCCCACGCTCATGAGCATGGTCGTGTTCCTGCCAATCCTCCCATCGCCGCCGTTGGCGTTTTCGCCGATGGCGCCCGCCTTCTTTTCCTTCTTCCGGAAACCGCCGGGCTCGTCGACCGGCTTGACGAGAACCGCCAGCGCGTTGTCGCCGGAGCGATCGATGACGTCGGTGGCGTCGAAGTAACCGCGATGGAACATGCCGGCCATGTCGCCGAGTTTGCGGCCGTTGAGCCAGATCTCGGCGCGGTAGTTGATCCCGTCGAATTGCAGGACCACGCGGCGATCCTTGAACGACGGCGGCAGACGGAACTTCGTGCGAAACCAGTAGGTGTAAAAGTCGGGTCCAGTTTCGGCAAGATCGGGGATCCGATGGAGTTCGTGCGCGTTGTTCAGGCCGTGGTAGGGCTCGGGATACACGCCGGCAGCCACGAGACTGTTCAGCACGGTTCCGGGAACGATCGCGGGCAGCCATCCCTGCGCATTCCACGACGGTTTGGAAATCTCCGCGCCGCCCGCCCGCGCCTTTTTCACCTGCTGCATCACCCAGCGCTGGGAGCCGTGGTCGATCTCCGGAGAACGCAGGGAAATCATGATATCATCTTCACCGGCACTGGCGGATCGAGGCTGGATGACCGCGAGGCACGCGGCGCTCAGGAGAATTCGGAGAGAAATGAAATCAAACACGGGAATCAGGAAGGGTCCGTGCGCCGGGCCCACGAATGGACGCCGATCAGCAGCAAGGATGCGACCGCGGACAGCGCAATCGACGACGGTTCCGGCACCGCGATGAGAGCGGACTTGAGATTGGCAAACGTGACCAGCGTGGCGGCCGTGGCGGAAGGATGCACGCCATCCGGCACGTAGGTTTTGTAGAGATTGAAATCGGTGTCGTGGATCTCTTTCCACGTCGCATAATTGTCCACGAGCAACAGGTCTTGCTCGGCGGCCACGTCGCGATACACCTGATGGTAGCTCGCGAGGTCCGGTCGCCGCGAGATCGGGTTGGCGGCGGTGTCGTAGGCGACGTTCATGGTCATCAGGATGATCTCGGCAAACGGGTTCTGCGCCCTGATGCTCGTGATCATCGACTCCAGATTCGACTTTGCGCGGGCCAGCGTGATGGGCGGATAAGCATCCATGGTGTTGGTGTTGCCATTGACGCCGAATTGAGTGAATGCGTCGTTCATCGAAAACTCGATGATGACCACGGCGGGATTTTTGCTCAGCACGGCCGACGAAAGCAGCTGCACCCCTGTATTGGACGCCTTGCCGGATTGACCGCTGTTAATGACGGTCGCCAGTCCCGGGTAAACGGCCTCCAGCCAGTTTCGAAGATCATTCACCCACTGCCCGGCGCGGATCGACGCGACGCTTCCCGTGGTGGCATTGGCCGTAAGGCTTGTGCCGTAGGCGACCACAACCTGCGGCTCTCCATTTTTCAAATTTTCGATGAGCGCAGAGGCGGCGGCCCGCGGCACCCAACCGGCCATCAGCAAGGCGAGCAGAATACCGCGTCCACCTCGGAACGGAATCGGCATAAGCGGTCGGGGGTTCATTTCACGCGCTCGATGTTTAGTCGCAGGAATCGCCGCTGCTGCGTGTCCACCGGAAAAACATCACGCACGAGGATGGTCTGGGATTGGCCATCGTCGTTAAGAATGGTCTGCGTGAGCGCGTCGGAATCGGAACGCCAGTTTTTCAGGTCGTCCGAAATCTGCGGCGCAACCGTCACATCGTCGGCCTTCACACGGGTGTAAACCAGCGACAGATAATTCCGGTCGCCGACGCTGCGGATCCCGAGAACGCCGAGACCCCGATTGTCAGGCGCGAGAGGGTTCTTTTGCGCAACGAACTCCGCCAGCGTGGAAAGCCCGTCAGAATCAGCATCTGCGAAGTCGCCCGAAACATCGGGATCCTCCAGCTGCACCGGCGTGAAGCGCGCTCTGCGCCAGGCATCGAACGGACGATCCTTGATTCGAACGAGCGCCCACGCCAGCGTTTCGCTGATCGCGTAATTGACCGAAGGCGCGAGGCCGACCGTGATCGTCTCAGTGCCCTCCGCGAGCAGGTCGGCCTGCGGATGGAACGCCACCCTCGCATACGTCGACCCCGCTGGAATCGTCACCGACGAGGAAACTTCCGCATAGTCGATGCCGTTGAGCGCGGTGCCCCCGAGAGTGAGTTCGACCGTGAGCGGAGAGGTCGTGTCGCCCGCGCGCGCAATGGTGATGATCCCCGGCGATGTCGCCGCCGTGCCGACGGGTTCCCTCACCGAGGCGTTCGTGGCCCAGAGCGACACGGTCGGCAGGGCGTCCACCGGTTGAAACTTCACTGCGTCCGCGACGACATAACCATCGGTGGACGTGTTGCGAATCAGCACGCTGCCAGCGGTGCCGACGGAAAAGGGGCAGGTGCCGAGCGAAACCCACGTCCCATTTTGCTGACGCTGATCGACTATCCGCGTCGTCACGCCCGCCGACGAGATCAAATCGATGGGCACGTTGCTGGCGCGATTCGTGTGAGCGGTCCAGCGGACAAAAACCTCGTAGGTTCCGGACACCGCAAAGTTGGGCCGAAAGCGCACGGCCTTCGCACCTTTGCCCTCGTTGTTGTCGTGGAGGTAATTCGCCCCGTAGTAGCCGCTTGTGGCCGTGCTTGCGGGCCAGTCTCCCGTCAATGTCACGCTGCCGCCGTCCGCGTTGTCGATTATGATCGAGTTGTCTTCCGCGTCGGAGTCCCAAGTCAGCTTCTGGCCATCCGCGAGCATCGGTCGCGATGGCACGGAAAAGAATCTCGTAGTCCGCTTCATTGTAGCCCTCGGGTTTGGCGATCATCACCCGATTGCTGGGGACGTTCGTCAGGCACATCCGGTAGCAATAAGCCTGCACGCGCGAGTCGCCAGTGCCGTCGGCGCCGCCCGGGGTCGCGTTCACGCCGGGAAGCAGCCCGCTGCCCGGATCACCCGGGACCACGTAGGGATCGATGCCATCCGGCAACTGGTTCTTCACCGACAACGCGGCCTGAATGCCGTTGATCGTCTCGCCGTATTGTGAGTTCGGCTCGCGACCGATGGTATCGGTCACGCCCGCCCGCGCCATCAGGTCTCCCTCGTAGGTGCAATCGATGAACATCGCGGCCCGGAAAACGTTGCCGCTCTCCATCGTGATGGCGGTCAACCGTTTCCCGCTCATGGTCGCGCCGGCCAGACGCTGATTGAAATAAACCGGCACGCCGGCTTCCTGAATCATCTCGTTGAAGACCTGCTCGGCGACCTTTGGCTCGAACGTGAACTTCGCGCTCGTCCCACCGTATTTCCGGCCCACCCGAGTGTAAAACTCCCGTGCCATGCCCTGAATGGCGTCGGGAAACGAACCGAGATCCGTCCACCCCAGCCCGGCCGAGGTCATGCCGCCGAGGTGATTGTTGAAAACCACCAGCACGACTCTTTTCCCCAGCCGGGCTGCTTCCACCGCGGCGATAACACCCCCGGAAGTGCCGCCGTAAATGCAGATGTCCGCATCGACAAACTCCGCCGCCCGAAGGAACGCGAGCGGAAAGACACTCGCGGCGATACCGGCAAGCAGAGACAGGGAAAAGGAATTCCGGGGCAAAGGATCTCGGGAGTTGAGTGAAAGAATGTCGAGACGTCATGCCGCCGGAGGGCGGAAACTTAGCAGGGCTTTTCGAGATAGGCGGTGCGGCGTCAGATCATTTGATCGCACCCCTTCTCGTCCGCGTTCCAGACGAACCCTCGCACGCTCGAAAATTTCGAACCGCAGGGCGAACAACCGTCGCGTTGAACCATGACAAAGTGATCCAGAGTCACTTGTGCGGCCGCCGCTCCCATTTGTCACCCGAGCCCACATCGGCAGCGCTCTTGCTTTGCTGCAGCTCCGCCGGGGTCCTCTCCTCGCATTGACCATCCGGCTGCCCCGGCCCTGAAAGCAAAGAACCCGAAGGGAACTCCTTCGGGTTCTTTGCTCGATTTGAGAAAACTATTGATCCAGGTGCATCGCTTCCTCGATCTGGCGCTCCTCGGGGGATTCCTGCGAAGGCTGCCTGGTATCGCGAACCCGCAGTTCCCTTTCGAGCTGATGGTCCGGGGAACGATGCTGCGGATCAAGTTGCTCTTCGAATTCGGACTCAACGCCCGTCATCGGTGGATGATATTCGGTCATTTTGTCTCCTTTGCTATTCCATGAAAGGTAGCACAACTCCCCGTTTTTTCCGGGAATTTCTCTCTCTCGCACGCGGCGAATGGAATGCACACGCAGGTGGAGAAATCGCTTTTCCAGCGCGACGGCGCCGCCCTCGTTTGCCATCCTCGGCAAAGCCATGAAAGCAATCCGAGTCACCAACTTCGGCGATCCCGATGTCCTTCAACTCGCCAGCGCCGAAGACCCCGTTCCGGGTCCGGGCCAGGTCGTCGTGCGGCTGGGCGCGGCCGGCGTGAATCCGGTCGAGACCTACATTCGCTCAGGAAACTACGCGAAGCTTCCATCGCTCCCCTACACGCCGGGTCATGACGGTGCGGGGACAATCGAGGCCGTCGGGGAAGGCGTCACGGAATGGAAACCGGGAGATCGCGTGTGGCTCTTCGGCTCTCTCACGGGCACCTACGCGGAAAAAGCCCTTTGCACGGTCCGCCAGGTCCGCCGGTTGCCGGACCCCATTTCCTTTGCCCAGGGAGCCGCGCTGGGCATCCCGTATGGCACGGCTCACATCGCGCTTCATCACCGCGGAAATGCACAATCCGGTGAAACCGTGCTCGTCCACGGCGGGACCGGCGGAGTCGGCCTGGCGGCGATCCAACTCGCCCGCGCCGCCGGCTTGAATGTTCTGGCTACGGGCGGCTCGGAGGCGGGTCGCGAGCTTCTCCGGCGCGAAGGCGCTCACGCGGTTTTCGATCACCACGCGCCGGGATACGAGGAGGAGATTCGGCGGGCGACGGAAGGCAAAGGCGTCGATCTCATTTTGGAGATGCTGGCCAACGAGAACCTTGGCCGCGATCTCACGCTTCTCGCTCCTCGCGGACGCGTGATCGTGATCGGAAGCCGGGGACCCGTCGAAATCAATCCCCGGGAGATCATGGCGCGAATGGCCGACATCCGTGGCGTGATGCTGCTGGCGGCGCCGGAGGCCGTTCTGGAGGAGGCTTGCAAGGCGTTGGAGGCGGGCATGGAAAACGGCGCGGTGCGTCCCGTCATCGCTCGGGAAATTCCCCTTGCCGACGCCCCTACCGCACACCGCGAGGTGATGGCGCCGGGCGCGGGAGGAAAAATCGTTCTCGTTCCCTGAGCGAGGCAGATGGCTCTTCTTTTGCGCGACGCATTTCCATAGCGTTTCCTCGATGCGCCATCTCCCCCATCTCATTCTCGCAGGCCTTGTCGCGATGGCCGCGGCCGGCACTGCCGCTCCATCGAAGGAACAGGTCGAAGCCGCCGCGCGCGATCTCCTGGAAAATGCCCGGAAGGAACTTCAAGCCACCGGCATTCCCGGCATGGCCATCACCGTCGTTTACGGTGACGAAGTCATCCTCGCGGAAGGCCTCGGCGTGCGGGAGGTCGGAAAGGACTCCGCCGTCGATGCCGACACGAGGTTTCAACTCGCTTCGCTGTCGAAGCCGATTGCGTCCACCGTCGTGGCCGCGCTCGTGGGGAAGTCCCTCGTCGAATGGGACTCGCGCATTTCCGATCTCGATCCCAAGTTCGAGATGTTCACGCCCTGGGTGACTCGCGAACTCACGATTCGCGATCTGTTCTCCCATCGCAGCGGACTTCCCGACCACGCCGGCGATCTCCTCGAGGACCTCGGGTATTCGCGGGAGGAAATCCTTCACCGGCTGCGCTTCCAGCCGCCGAGTTCGAGTTTCCGCAGCGGCTATGCCTACACGAATTTCGGACTCACCGAAGGTGCCGTCGCAGCCGCCACCCCAACCGGGAAGGACTGGGAAACGCTCAGCGAGGATGTTCTCTACAAACCTCTCGGAATGACGTCGACGAGCTCGCGGTTTTCGGATTTTGCGAATTCGCCCAACCACGCCGTCGGCCACCAGCAGGTCGATGGCAAATGGGTTCATCGCCGGCAGCGCCAGCCCGATGCCCAGTCGCCCGCCGGCGGCGTGAGCTCGACCGCAAACGACCTCGCAAAATGGATCCAGCTTCAAATCAATGGCGGTCGGTTCAAAGGTGAGCAAATCGTCGAAGAGGCCGCCCTCACCGAGACCCATCGTCCCGTTATCTTCACGCAAATGCGTCACGACGGCCTGCCCGCGTTCTACGGACTTGGGTGGGAAGTCCTCTACGACAACGCCGGCAGACTGCGGCTCTCGCATTCGGGCGCCTTCGACATGGGGGCCGCAACCTTCGTGGACATCATCCCATCGGAAAAGCTCGGCGTTGCGATCCTTACCAACGCGTCCCCCATCGGCGTGCCCGAGGCGTTGGGGCAGACGTTTTTCGATCAGGTATTGGAAGGCAAGCCGACCCGCGATTGGTTCGAAACCTTCAAAAACGCCTTCGCGCAGATGGCCGCCGCCGAAAGGTCCAGCCTGCCTGCCGGGCCACCGGCCAATCCGACCCCACCCGCGCCGCTCGAAAAGTATCTCGGACGTTACGAGAATGATTTCATCGGGCCGATCGAGATTCGAAAGGACGGCGACGGCCTTGCCATTGCGATGGGTCCAAAGCCGATCGTTCTGCCCATGAGCCACTGGGACCGCGACACCTTCACCTACACGCCGGTCGGGGAAATGACGGGGGGCCGTTATGCCATTACGTTCACTCTCGGGCTCGACGGCGCGGCACGTCAGGTCTGGGTCGAAAATCTCGATGCCACCGGTCTCGGAACGCTCCGACGGGTGAGCGACGCTCCGTGAGTTCCCTGGATCGCTTTCACAAAGCACAGGCGGGCGCCTTCGAAACCGCCCTTGCCGAACTGCGCGCCGGCAGGAAGCGCAGCCACTGGATCTGGTTCGTCTTTCCACAGCTCGCAGGACTCGGACGTTCTTCGACCGCGCAGTTCTACGCGCTCCACGACCTCGAAGAGGCGCGCGATTACCTGTGCGATCCGGTTCTTCGCGACCGCCTGATCGCCGCCGCTTCGGCCGTGGACGATGCCCTGTCGTCCGGAACACGCCTCGTCGACCTGATGAATGGCGAGGTCGACAGTCTGAAACTCGTCTCGAGCCTCACCCTGTTTCAACGCGCCATCGAGCGTCTCGATGAACCGGGAATTTCCGACGATCTCGCCCGCCTCGCCTCGTTTTGCGAGCGAATCCTGAAGATCGCGGAGGGGCAGGGCTTTCCCCGCTGCGAGTTCACTCTCGCTCAGTGCGGGTGAGGTCCGTCGCGTGCGTCGCAGACTCCAAACACCCCGGAGCCTCGTTGGAGGTTTCCTTCGAATCCGACGGGCGGATTTCGTTCTCCCGCTTCCAGCCCGGAATCTCCGCGGCCAGCTCCTCGTCGAACCGGGCCTCCAGACCCGTCGCATGCGCAATGATCCCGTCCATGCCCTACCGTCGCACGAAGCCCCGTTGAATCAATTCCCTCTCCGCACCCCGCACGAATTCCGCTTGCCCTTCCCGCCACCTCACCGCATTTTCCCGCAATCGCTGCGCCATGAAGCATCTGACTTCCCGTTTTCTAGTTCCGACCGCCCTGTCCGTCCTCGCGCTGGTTCTCAGCGCCTGCGAGACGACAAAGCCGGCAGGGCCTCGCAACTCGTTCACGTTTGATCCGCCGGTCCAGAAGCCGTCGAATCCGCGCAACGTCAAACTGAAGCTCAGCACTTCGGCCCAACGGCTCTACGTCGTCGAAGGCGACAAGGTGCTCCTTGCCACGCCGGTATGCGTCGGCACCGCCTCCACCCCCACGCCGCACGGCAATTTCACCATCTACTCCAAGCAGGCGACCCGCCGTCGCATCAGCAGCCCGGGCGCCGGATATCCGATGACCTACTGGATGGAGTTCAAGCCCGCCTACGGCATCCACTGGGGCTTCGTGAAACCGTATCCGAGCACGCACGGCTGCGTGCGCACGCCGCTCAAGGCCGTGAAGAAAATCTACGACATGATCCCCGTGGGCACGCCGATCAACATCGCCCGCACCCAGCCGTGGGATGACACCATCGGCAAGAGCCTGCCCGTTCTCGACGACAGCAAGCTACCCGATCCGCCGCTGTCCTACATGCTGAGTTCGCAGGTGTTTGCCGACGCCGCGCAGGGCAAGATGTGGAACTTCTAGTCGCTCGCGGGTGTTCCCGAGGGATCGCGAACGCCAACAACCGTGACGACCAGAGGCCCGTTGCCGGTATTCCGGATCTCATGCACCTCTCCCGGTGCGACGAGAAACGCATGACCCGCGCCCACCGCGTGCACTGACCCGTCGATCTCCAGCTCTCCCGTTCCGGACTCGAACAGGAAGACCTCCCACATATCCGCGTGGGCATGCCCCGGCGCCACTTCACCCGCGGGAAAGGTCGCACGGGCGATCTGCGTGATCGCCGGAACCTCACCGTTTGCGAACAGCTGCCGCTTCGAAATTCGTGGATTGTGCGAGACCGGCAGGTCGGGGAGCTGCGTGAGAATTCGTTCGATCATTCGCGCGACAACAAAAAATCTTCCACCCCGGAAATGATGCAGGCCGCCGCGACGAGTGCCACGACGGCCTGCTGTTCCCCCCAGAACGAGGCAAAAGGTGTCAGCTTTTTTCCGGCATGCAAGGAATTTTTGGAAAAATTTTTCGGGAACTCTGAAAACTGGAAGCGGACCTTGCCGGATCGCCTCCCCGGCATATAGGCAACGTATCCATGGCCTCCCGGTCCCACCACCTCTTTAACGCCGCGAAGGAACGCATCCCCGGCGGGGTGAACTCCCCCGTTCGCGCCTTCCGCTCGGTGGGTGGCGAGCCCTTCTTCGTGGACCATGCGCAAGGGTGCCGGATTCGCGATGTGGACGGCCGCGAACTCATCGACTACGTCGGCACCTGGGGGCCGGCGATTCTTGGCCACGCGCCGGACGTCGTGCTCAATGCGGTAAAGGAAGCCGCCGGGCACGGGTTGAGCTTCGGGATCCCGAATCCGCTGGAAGTCGAGATGGCGAAAACGATCTGCCGCCTCGTGCCATCGATCGAGAAGGTCCGAATGGTGAACAGCGGCACGGAGGCCACGATGAGCTGCATCCGACTCGCGCGAGGATTCACCGGCCGCGACCGAATCATCAAATTCGAAGGCTGCTACCACGGTCACGTCGATTCCCTTCTCGTCAAGGCGGGGAGCGGCGCGCTCACCCACGGTCGTCCGGACAGCGCCGGCATTCCCGCATCGCTGGCGCATCTCACGACAGCGCTCCCGTTCAACAACCTCGAAGCGGTGCGCGAGACATTTGCCCGCGAGGGCGACGAAATTGCCGCGATCATTCTCGAGCCGGTTCCCGCCAATGCCGGACTCTACCTGCCTGAGCCGGGGTATCTCGAAGCCTTGCGCGAACTCTGCGACGCGCACGGCAGTCTGCTCATTTTCGATGAGGTCATGACCGGCTTCCGCGTCGCGCCCGGCGGATACCAGGAAATCTGCGGCGTGCGTCCCGATCTCACCGCGCTCGGAAAGGTCATCGGAGGCGGACTTCCCGTCGGCGCGTTTGGCGGACGCGCGGAGGTCATGGACCACCTTTCACCGGACGGCGCGGTGTATCAGGCCGGAACCCTGTCGGGAAATCCCATCGCCATGGCCGCCGGCCTCGCCCAATTGCGCGAATTGGAACGACGAAATGGATGGGCCGCTCTCGAGGCACTCGGCGCCAGGTTCGAGGAAGGGGTCCGCGCCGCGATCGCCGGGAAGCCGATCACCTTCCAGCGCATCGGCTCGATGTTCTGCCTCTATTTTACGGAGGGGCCGGTTCGCAACCTCGCGGAGGCACAGAAAAGCGATCGCGCCGCATTCAACCGCTACTTCCATCGCTGCCTGAGTGAGGGTGTTTATTTCGCCCCTTCGCAGTTCGAGGCGGGGTTCATTTCGCTCGCCCATACCGAGGACGATATCGAAACCACCCTCCGGATCGCCCGACACGCGCTCGAGAGCGGGTAGAGGTTCGAGCTCAGTCGTCCCTCTCCTCTCCGCCCCTCCCCACCCCGGAGCGGCGCGCGGCGCGCGCCTTCTCTAGATCCTCCATTGCCTGCCAGAGCTCCAGCCCATGCCGGACTCTCGCCTCCCACCACTCGGCCTCCACCAAAGCCCAGCCCTTCGCCCTTTCCTTCCGGAGACGGCATGTTTCGAGAAGATACAAGCCGAGCTTCACAACAAGGATTGCTACAATGGCAATTGCTTTATTGTCAATTCCCCTCCAATTGCACGCCCGTCAATTTTTCCCTACGCTCACGCAGGAATGAAGCACCTCTGGAAGTTCATCGAGCGGGAATTGCAGGATCGTCAATGGACCGCACGCCAGCTTTCGGACCACCTCAAACTGGATCCCGCGCAGCTCAGCCGTTTGCGCAACGGAGCCACGCAGGACCTCTCCGCCGATTTTCTCTCCCGACTTCTCCAGCTCGCGGAAGGCTCTCCCGCGAAAAAGACCGAGCTGCTCGCCGCCTATCTTCGCGACAAACTTCAGTCCCGCGTCACCGCCGACATCGCGAGCGAATCGAGCCACCGCGTCCGTGACGACGTGTCCCCCTACATGCCAGGCGCAACCACACTTCCCGGCCTCGCCTCGCTGCCTCCGCGGGTCCGCACCGCGCTGGCGGAGCTCGTCACCGCAGCGCAGGACAATCGCCGCTTGCAGAAATTGTTGATCGGCCTCGCGGAGTATGCGTGCGCCGACAATCCGGAATGACAAATCCGCATTGCATCCTGTTGCAGAGCCGCTAGCGGTAAACGCCGTGCAACAACGAATTCGCGTTCGGGCGAAATTCTTTTTCGAGGGGGACAAAAAGTTTTTCATCAAGGGCGTCACTTACGGCCCCTTCGCCCCCGATGAGGACGGCGAGCATTTCGGCAATCCCGAGAAGCTCCGCCGCGACCTCGCCATGATGCAGGACACCGGGGTGAACCTGGTGCGCGTTTACTACGTTCCGCCGAAATGGTTCCTCGACGGCTGCCAGGAGTTCGGCATCCGCGTGCTGGTGACGATTCCGTGGGCCGAACACATCGAGTTTCTGAACAAGCGCAAGATTCGTCGGGAAATCGTGCGCACCGTGCGCGACGGCGTAAAAAAGAACGCCGGCCATCCCGCGATTTTCGGCTACCTTGTCGGCAACGAAATCCCGACCAGCATGGTGCGCTGGCTCGGCCCGCGCGAGGTCACGGAGTTCGTGGAGGAGCTCATTTATGTCGCGCGGGAGGCCGATCCCGAGGCGCTCTATTCCTACGCGAGCTTCCCGCCCACCGAATACCTGCTGCCGCAGAACGTCGACTTCTTCACGTTCAACGTCTACCTGCATCGCCAAGAGGATTTCGACCGCTACCTTGCGCGTCTCCAGAATCTCGCCGAAGACCGTCCGCTCGTGATGGGCGAATTCGGCATGGACACGATCCGGCACTCCGAGGAGGAGCAGGCCGAAATGCTCACGTGGCACATCCAGAGCGTCGTGCGCGGCGGGCTTGCCGGCACTGTCCTCTACTCGTGGACCGACGAGTGGTTCCGCGGCGGCATGGAAATCATGGACTGGAACTTCGGCCTCGTGCGACGCGACCGCACGCCGAAGCTCGCCCTCGCGGCCGTGAAAAAGCTTTTCGCCGGCGACGAGCCCATGACGCGAAAGATCGGGCTCGAGCGCTATCCGAAGGTCTCGGTGATCGTGTGCTCCTACAATGGCGCGAAGACGCTCGACCGCTGCCTCGAGTCCCTCAAGGAGATCGATTACCCGGACTACGAGGTCATCCTCGTCGATGACGGCTCGACGGACAACACACAGGAAATCGCCGCAAAGCATCCGTGGATCGTCAGCATCCGCCAGGAAAACAAGGGGCTCTCCGTCGCGCGAAACGTCGGCGGTTACGCGGCCACCGGTGAAGTTCTCGCCTACACGGACTCGGACTGCATGGCCGATCCCGACTGGCTCTACTTCCTCGTCCACACGCTCACCAGCGGGAACTACTGCGGCGTCGGCGGCCCGAATATTTCCCCGCCCGCGGAGGACTGGATCCAGGCGTGCGTCGCCGCCGCACCAGGAGGCCCGAGCCACGTGCTGCTCACCGATGTCGTCGCAGAGCACATTCCCGGCTGCAACATGGCATTCTACAAATGGGCGTTCGAGAAGATCGGAGGGTTCGATCCGGAATACCGCAAGGCCGGCGACGACGTGGATTTTTGCTGGCGCCTGCAGCAGGAGGGCGAGGTCATTGCCTTCAGCCCCGCGGCAATCGTGTGGCACTACCGGCGCTTCACGCTCAAAGCCTTCCGCAAGCAGCAGGAGGGCTACGGCGAGGCGGAGTCGTTGCTGCGGTTCAAACACCTCGTCTTTTTCGGGCCCACCGGCACCGCCAAATGGCGCGGGCAGATCTACGGCGCCCCTCGCTTCACATGGCTGGTGAATCGCCCCGTCATCTATCACGGCGTCTTCGGCGAAGGCCTCTTCCAGTGCATCTATCCCACGCCGCAAAGCGAGATCGCCGCCTACGTGAGCAGCATCGAATGGGTGGCTCTGACCGTCGCGATTTTCGTGGCTTCCATCCCGCTGCCATTCCTGCGCATCGTGCCGTATCTCATGTTCGGCGCGACATTGCTCGTGGCGCTGAGTTACATGATCCACGCGAAGCTCGAGCCGCGGTTCGACACAATTCGCGCGCGATTGCTCGTCATTTTCCTCGCGCTGTCTCAGCCGCTCGTCCGGGGATGGACCCGTTATTACGTGTGGCTGAAATTCAAGCGCACGCCGCCATCGGTCATCGCCACGCGTGAGCAGGACTTCCATCCCTCGCGCATAGGCAACATCTCCAGGCTCAACTTCTGGAGCGAGGAAGGCAAGGGACGTGAAGCATTGCTGCCCGAGATGATCTCCGCGCTCGAAAGCGAAGGCTGGAGCTACTCGATCGACACGGGGTGGAAGGATTGGGACGTGCAGGTCTACGGAAGTTTCTGGTGGGGCATCAAGGCGCTCACCGTCACCGAATACCACGGCGGCCCGAAGGCGCTCACCCGCGTGCGGCTCACCACCCACATGGTCGCCACCACGTTTCTGGTAAACGTCGTTCTGCTCGCGATCATCGCCTATCGGCAGCTTTCGTCGGACACATGGGATTTCTGGGTGCAGATTCCCTATCTCGTGTTTGCCCTCTACCTGCTCGTGGGCGCGCGACGCCTGAAACGCCGCGTCGCCGAACTCGTGGGCGCCGCCGCGCAACGCTGCGGGCTCACCCGCGTGACCAAGGCGTGAGCGACCGGCTCAGCGACTACGATTATCCGCTTCCCGAGGAGCTGATTGCCTCGAGACCGCTCGAGCGGCGCGATGCCTCGCGCATGCTCGTGCTCGATCGCGCCACCGGCGCCATCGAGCATCGGATGTTCGCGGACTTTCCCGGCTATTTGCGGGACGGTGACCTCGTCGTGTTGAACAACTCGCGCGTCATCCGCGCACGGATGTTCAGCGAGGATCGCCGCATCGAGTTTCTCTTTCTCGAAGAACTCGCCCCCCATCGCTGGCGCTGCCTCGTGAAGCCAGGCCGCCGCATGCGACTCGGCGCCACATGCCGCGTTGGCGGAGCGAATGGACGTGTCGTCGATGTCGAACCGACCGGAGAGCGCGTCGTGGACTTCGATGGCCCGATCGATTTCGCCCGCTTCGGAGAACTCCCCATCCCGCCCTACATGCGCCGTGCGGCGGACGCGACGGACGACACGCGCTATCAAACCGTCTACGCCGGCCCCGACGGCTCCGTTGCAGCCCCCACCGCCGGCCTTCATTTCACGCCGGAAATGCTCGAGCGCATTCCGCACGCATTTCTCACCCTCCACGTCGGCATCGGAACCTTCCAGCCGGTGAAGGTGGAAAATCTCGCCGAGCATCGCATGCACGAGGAGCGCTACGAGATCAGCGCCGAGGCATCGACCGCAATCAACGCCGCCTCCCGCATCCTCACCGTCGGCACCACCACGCTGCGCGTGCTGGAATCCCAACCCGCCGGCGTTATCCGGCCCCACATCGGCCGCACCTCGATCTTCATCCGCCCGCCCCACGAATTCCGCCACGTCGACGCCCTGCTGACGAACTTCCACCTCCCCAAGTCGACGCTCCTCATGCTCGTCAGCGCATTCGCCGGCCGCGAACTCATCCGCGAGGCCTACGAAGCCGCCATCCGCGAACGCTACCGCTTCTTCAGCTACGGCGACTGCATGCTGATCAAATAGGAAGCGTTATCGAATACTCGCATCCAAAGGCAGGTCGTAATCGCGGAAGCTTTTTCCTGTCAGATTAATCCCTATCGCCGCCGCTCGACGAAGAACGCCTTCAGCAGCCCCGCACATTCCTCACCGCGGACACCGGACTTCAATTCGCATTGGTGATTCAGCGGTGTGCCTTGCAGCAGATTGATCCATCCTCCAGCGGCTCCGCCTTTTGGATCTCCGCAACCGAAGATCACCCGCCGCAGCCGCGCGTGCACAATCGCCCCGGCGCACATCGGGCACGGCTCCTTCGTCACGTAAAGGTCGCAGTCATTCAATCGCCAGTCGCCCACCGTTTCCTCCGCCTGAGTGATGGCCAGCATTTCCGCATGAGCGGTTGCGTCCTTCAGCGTCTCGACCTGATTCCACGAGCGCGCGATGACCTTCCCCTCGCGCACGATCACCGCTCCAATGGGCACCTCCTCCGCGTCGTAGGCACGTCGCGCCTGCCGCAACGCCTCCCCCATGAAAAAATCGTCGCTCGTCAGATCGATGATCGGTTCGTCATCCACGCACTCCGTTATAGCCGACGCGGGCGCGCGGCGTTAGAGATAAACGCCGTGAGTTCCCGCAAGATCATCGTTGCCCCGTCGATCCTCGCCAGCGACTTCGCCCATCTCGCTGCGGAAACGGAATCCGTCACCAAGGCCGGCGCCGACTGGATTCACTGCGACGTCATGGACGGGCATTTCGTGGACAACATCTCCTTCGGTCCCGCATTCGTGGAGGCTGTCAGCAAACACACGACGCTCCCTCTGGATGTCCATCTGATGGTCACGCGCCCCGATCACTACTTTCCCCGCTTCACAAACGTCGCGTCTTCGATCACCTCGCACGTGGAAGCGGATCACGATGTCGCCGACACGCTGCGAAAGGTGCGCGAAGCAGGCTGCAAGGCGGGACTCGCGATCAGCCCGCCCACGGACATCGCCGCAATCGAGCCATTTCTCGGGCAGTTCGACATTCTGCTCGTCATGACCGTCAACCCGGGTTTCGGCGGTCAGTCGTTCATCCCGGAAATGATGGACAAGGTGCGCCAGGGCGCGAAATGGCGCGAAGAACGCGGTCTGGATTTCGACATCGAGGTGGACGGCGGCATCAATGCCGACACAGCCCGCACGTCCATCGATGCCGGCGCGAATCTGCTCGTGGCAGGAACCTCCGTGTTCCGCGCCGAGGACCGTGCCGCCGAGATCGAGCGTCTCAGGAACGCCTGAGAAGCTCCATCGCCTCGCCCACGAGGAAAAGCGATCCGGTAATCAACGTTAGCTCATCGCGTGAGAGTTCGATTGCCCTCTGGAGACTCTCGATGACTCTCGCATTGCTCCGACAGCCCGCCAGCAACAGCTCAGGCTCCACAGATCGCTCGCTCCGCACAGGCACGAAAAGGAACTCCCGCGCGATCGCCGAGAGAACCTCCAGCATCTCGCGGTAGTCCTTGTCCTCAAGGGCGCCGAAAATGATCCTCGGCTTTTCGTGGCGAAACGTCTCCCTCCACACGTTCACCAATTGCCGCGACGCGTGCAGATTGTGCCCACCATCGAGGACAAAATTTCCGATCACCTCAAAGCGCCCCGGCCAGTGGACATTCGCCACTCCCTCCCATATCGACCGCTCATCAAGCGGAATGCGCGCCACCTTGATTGCCGCCCGTGCAAGGCCCGCGTTGCTTCGTTGATGCGACCCGCGCAATCCCACGGCTCCTTCGAACGAGTCGGTTATAAATTCAAGCGACGTGCCAACCTCTCTCGCCTTTGCACGCAATACCTCGACAACTTCGTCCGTCTGCTCAGCCGATACGGCGGGAACGCCTGACTTCAGGACGCCCGCTTTCTCGCCTGCAATCTTCGCAAGCGTGCCGCCGAGCCATTGGGAATGATCCATCGCGATTGGCGTTAAAACCGACACGATCGGCGTCACGGCATTGGTCGAGTCGAGGCGGCCTCCCATGCCGGTCTCGAGGACGACAAACTCGCAGGCACAGTCCGCGAAATGCCGGATCGCCAGCACCGTCGCGAGTTCGAAGAAAGTCGGCGCGTGCGACCATGTGGCGGTTGCGCTCCGTAACTCCGTGATAATGCGCGCGAGGTCGTCGCCGGGAATCATTTCGCCATTCACGCGAATCCGCTCCCTGAAATCGATGAGGTGCGGCGACGTGTAGAGGCCCGTGCGGTATCCGCCGGCGCGCAGGATCGAGTCGATCATGGCACACACCGAGCCCTTTCCGTTCGTGCCGGCAACGTGCAGAAACCGGCAGCGACGCTCGGGATTGCCCACCGCCGCAAGGAGGCGTTGCGTGTTTTCCAGGCCGAGCTTGATGCCGAATTGCTGGGCGGAATAAAGCCACTCCAGCGCCTCGGAGGCGGTCATTTCCTGGAGAGGTAATTCAGCAGCTGGGAAATCACCCCACGCATCTTCGCGCGATGCACGATGTGGTCAATGAGGCCGTGCTTCTCGAGAAATTCCGCGGTCTGAAATCCGGGAGGGAGCTCCTGGTGTGTCGTCTCCTTGATCACGCGCGGTCCGGCGAAACCAATCATGCTCTTCGGCTCGGCAAGGATCACGTCACCCAGCGACGCGTAGCTCGCCATCACGCCAGCGGTCGTCGGATTTGTGAGCACCGTGATGTAGGGCAGCTTCGCTTCGGCGTGACGCGCGAGCGCGCCGCTCGTTTTCGCCATTTGCATGAGGCTGAGCATGCCTTCATACATTCGCGCACCGCCCGACGCACAGACGATGATCACCGGCATCTTCTTTTTCGTGGCGAGCTCGATCGCGCGCGTGATCTTCTCGCCGACCACCGAACCCATCGTCGCGGCGAGGAACCGGAAATCCATCACCGCGATCGAAACGGGACGCCCATCAATCGTCGCGGTTCCGGTGAGCACCGCGTCCTTCAATCCGGTTTTCTCGCGGTAGTTCTTGAGGCGATCCTCGTAGGTCGCAACACCCTTGAATTTCAGCGTGTCGACCGAGACGAGGTTCGCGTCCGTCTCGGTGAACGATCCGGGATCGACGAGCGAGGCAACGCGTTCGGCAGAGCCAAAGGGAAAATGGTGATCGCACTTCGGACAGACCCGCAGGTTCTCGTCGAGTGCGAGATTGTGAATGACCTCGCCGCAGGAGGGACACTTGGTCCACAGGCCTTCGGGCATTTCGCGGTTTTTGCCGCCGAGCGCTCTGAGAACAGGTTTGCGAAAGATGGCCATGGCTTACCCCCGGGCGACCGTGATCGCGCACACCCTCCTCGCACCGCCCTCGAGGAGCACCCGCGCGCATTCGTCCAGTGTGGATCCGGTGGTCAATACGTCGTCCACCAGCAGCAATGATTTATCCTTCACGCCGGCATTCTGTCGCAAAGCAAAGGCGCCGCGCAAGTTCCGCATCCGTTGCTTTCGATCGAAGTGCGTCTGGGTGATCGTGTATCGAACGCGCCGCAGCGGAGAAACGAGGCGCAGTCCCTCCGCGCGCGCCACGGCATCCGCCAGCGCCTCCGCCTGATTGAACTGCCGCTCGCGTTGCCGGGCCGGATGCAGCGGGACGAAGGCGATTGCACCGATATCGCGCAGTCGCTCGTCGGCAAACGCCTCGCACAGCCAGCCGGCGAGAATGCGGCGCAGCTGCCGCTCGCGACCGTATTTGAACCGATGGATCAACTCGCGCACGATCCCTTTCGAGCGCATCACCGACACCGCGAAGTCGAGATGCATCGCATGGCCGTGGCAGTTTGGGCACAGGAAAACGTCCACCGCGCCATCGTAGGGCCGCGAGCAGACGGCGCATTTCGGCCCGGTGATTCTCGGAAGGTCACGCGAACATTCCTCGCAAAGCCACCGCCCCGGTGGCTGACGGACTCCGCAATTCATGCAATGCGGAGGGCAGACGAGATCAGCCAGCGTCGCCAGTGGAGCGTCGAGAAATCCCGGAAGTCCCACGCGCGAGATACCACCAAAGCATCAGCGCGGTGACAAGCAATGCCGCCATGGGCACGAGTCCGGTCGGCACCATTCCGCTCACGACATTGGGTCCCACCCACGGCAGCAGCTCGTCCGGCGGCTTCACGCGGAATTTGCCAATCGAGTTGATCGACTGTTGCCCGAAGACCCAGCCCGCATGCAGCCCGATGGCGAGCCACAACGAGTGCGTGCGCATCGTGACCGCACCGAGAATGAGGCCGATCACGAACAGCGCGATGCCGCCCGCAATCACGAGCGACATCGGAATGCGATTGTCGATCGCGCTTCCGAGCAGCTCGAATCCACTCCACCAATGCACCTCGGTGATCTCCGCACGCGGCTTGAGGAAATGGACGATCGCAAACACGAAGGAAATCACCGCCAGCCCCGGCAGACGCCCGATGTAGCGCATCGCCAGTCCAAGCAAAACTCCGCGAAACAAAATTTCCTCGACCACACCCACCACCGCGCCCGTGCCGAGAGCGCGAAGAAGCTGCACCCAGCGAAAGTCGTTGCTCGGTTTGTAGATCTCGAGCGCGTAGTAGCCGATGCCCAGCACAATCAACGGTCCCAGGGCCGCGGCAATCCCTACGGCGAGATCACGTCGACCATGGGGATTCCGCTCGAGCCCGAGCTCCGCGAAGCTCCCGATGCGCAACCAGCGAATCGTCGGCCATAGCAGAACAAGCGCGGAAATCTGCAGAATGCGGCTGAAGAACCGGAAGAAGGGAAACCCGGCCAGCGAGGGAACGATCCCGTGCGCGGCCATCGCCTGCGCACCCCAGTAAACCGGCGGTGCCAGCAAGGCCGCAATCAAGACCACGGCAACCACGTAAACGAGAATCTTGGCAAGGGGATTCACCGGGGCGAACGTTACCAGCTACGCTTGCTGCCGAAATGATTTTCTCCAACGAAGAGACCGAAGACCTCATCGCCGCCGACAAGACGCACACCTGGCATCCCTTCACGCAGATGCAGGATTGGTGTGCGCCGGAGCACGAACCGCTGGTTCTCGTGGAGGGGCGCGGCACCATGCTGCGCGACAGTCGCGGTCGCGAATACTTCGACGGAAACTCCTCGATCTGGACGAACATTCACGGCCACAACCACCCGCGAATCAACGCCGCGATCCGCGAGCAGCTCGATCGCGTCGCGCACGTTTCGTTCCTCGGCTCGACAAATGCCCCCGCCGCCCGGCTCGCGCGCCGGCTCTCCGGCCTCTTCACCCGCGACACGCTGCCCCGCGTCTTTTTCTCCGATGATGGCTCGACCGCGATCGAGGTCGCGTTGAAAATGTCCGTCCAATACTGGCAGCTCGCCGGGCATCCCGTGCGAAACCGCTTTCTCGCCTTCGACCAGGCCTATCACGGCGACACAGCCGGGGCCTCGAGCGTGGGCGGCATTGCCGGCTTCCACGGACGATTCGAGAGAATGCACTTCCCGGTCGAGCGAATCCGCTCCCTCGAGGATCTCTCGCGCATCGAGCAGCCGGAAACGATCGCGGCCGCCATCATCGAGCCGCTGGTTCAGGGCGCGGCGGGCATCCGGCTCTGGCCCCCCGGCATGCTTCGCGAGCTCAGCGCGTGGTGCGACCTGCACGGCATCCTTCTCATTCTCGACGAAGTGCTCACGGGCTTTGGACGCACGGGCACCATGTTCGCCTGCGAGCAGGAGCGCGTGTTTCCGGATTTCCTCTGCCTCGCCAAGGGCATTACCGGCGGCTACCTGCCACTCGCCGCGACGCTCACCACCGAGCGAATCTTTCAACAATTCCTCGGCCACGTCTCCGAGCTGAAGACCTTCTACTACGGCCACAGCTACACGGGAAATCCCCTCGCCTGTGCGGCGGCGCTCGCCAGTCTCGACATCTTCGAGGAAGAGCAGGTTCTCGAAAATCTTCAGCCGAAGATCTCCACGCTTCGCTCCCTGCTCGATGGACTGAGGAATCACCCGCACGTGCGCGACGTTCGCCAATGCGGCTTCATCGCCGGCATCGAACTGGTCGCCGACAAGGCCGATGACCGCACCTATCCTTGGGCCGATCTCATGGGAGCGAAAGTCTGCATGGCCGCCCGCAAGCATGGGCTGCTGACCCGCCCGATTCTCGACACGATCGTGCTCATGCCGCCGCTCTGCAGCCGCGAAGAAGAACTCGAGCGAGCCGTCGACGCGATCCGCAAAGCCATCGACGAAGTCTGCTGAACGCCGGCGTGCCGCGCTGCGATTACGCAGTGGGACGTCAGTCGTCCGAGCCGAGAGGGCCGGTGCCCTGATCGAACGCCAGCGGAAGGGTGACTTGCGGAGCGTCCTTGAGCGTCATCGTGAAGAGGACACCGTATTCGGTATCGCCACCCCGGTTCTCACGGACTTCGCCACCGACTGACACAATCCAGGACGACAGGTCACGGTGCACCATGTAACGCTGCAGAAGCAGGATGTCCTCCACCGCCTCGTAGGTCGCCTGGGCGCTCACGCCCCAGTTCGAGGTGATCTGGTAATAGGCGTAGCCGGAGAGCTGGTTGCTGTCCTCGAAGAACGGACTGTCGTCCAGGTAACGATCGCTGAATTGCAGCAACAGGTCGCGCCACGGCATGAACAGGATCGAGGTGTTCACGTCCGTGAAGCCCTCGTTGGTCATCGGAATCTGCGCGTCCATGCGCAGCGTGGCCCAGCTCACCGGGCGGAACTCGATGCGATTGACGGCGTTTGAGACGATGCCGTTGTCGTTGTCCACATAGGGGTTGTTGAAATTGAGGTCAAAGAACGAATCGACGACGAACCACTCCCAGTTGTCGTCGCCGCGGCGGGTCGTGAGCCGGTTGCGCACACCAAGTCGCAGGATGCTCCAGGTGTCGATCGAGTCGATGGCGACGAACTGCGGGAAATCGAGCGGGAGCGGATCGGTCGCGGCGACCACGCGGTCGAACTGGAGAATCTCGTCGCGGCCTTTGCCGAAGTTGTGGACGTAGGAATAGTTGAAATACGGCTGCGTGGTGTGGAGGACGCCGTCGAGGCCGAGGGCGCGCAGCTGGATTTCCTCGTATCGCTTCGAGAGCTTGAACGAGCCCTCGAATCCGATGTTCATGATTGGCCGGAACGTGCCGCCGCCCGTCTCAAGCGCGCGACCGTCGAGGCTGTCGCCATTCTCGATCGCGGCGGCCTGGGCTTCGAAGGATTCAGCCTGTGCGAGCTGGGCCTGCTGGGAATTTCTCAGCGCGTCGATCTGCGCCTGCAGCCGCGCAGCCTGCACGGGATTGCTCGTCGAGTTCAGCTGGCTTTGAAGCTGGCTGATCTGCGCGCCCTGCTGCGCGGCGAGCATGCGACTCGAGTCGGCACGCTGCTGGAAATTGGCGATGCGGGTGCGCTGCTGCTCGCTGAGGACGTCGATCGTGCGCCCGGTCTTGCTGTAGTAGGTGCCACGAATACCGATCTTCGGAATGAGCGACAGCCAGCCGAAATACGTCTTCGGATAGGAAAACTGGTGGAACGTGTCGAACCTCGTGGCGTCGTAGTCCGGGAAGATCGAGCCATCGGGGAAGGCGCGGCGATAGTAGCCGACGCTGTTTTCGCCGTCGTAGTAGATCGGCGTGCCGAAGAACTGGTGCTGCTTGATGTCGAGGGCGAGTTCCGGCAGACGCTCGGTGGTCTGGAAGAAATCGTTCATCTGCCACCGCGTGAGCAACGTGAGCGTGTAGAACTCATCCCACTTCGTGAGGCTCACGTAGTTGTCGGGCTGCGGATCGACGCGAAACTCGTTCGGGAAGTAGTCCTCGAGAAAGTCGATGTCGCTGAGCTTGTTGATGTCGAAGCTCGCGTAGATGTCGTCGGTGAGGAAGAGGCGGTTCTGGAACGTGACGCGGTAGCGATCGTGGTCACCCGGTTCCTTCGGCTCGCCGGGACCGCCGACACGATCATCGGGGTCGATGTCGTAGGCGTAGTAGCTCTTGAATTCGCCGAAGCTGCGGTCGTCCTTGCCGAACTGGAACACGGCGTCGAAGCCGGTGCCGAAGCCAAGCTCGGTGCGGTAATCCGCGTGCACCGTGCCGATGATGTTGCCTCCGCTGCCGATCGGGAAGTTGTAGCCGGTGAGCATGTAGTAGCCCCATCGCGAGTCGTAGCCGGGACGAAGCTCGAAACCGGAGTTGTTGGTGAACGCGAAGAGATACGGGAACCACAGCACCGGGACCTCGCCGATGTAGAGCGTGGAATTCGAAAACACGACGCGCGAATCCGGATAAATGCGCACGCTCTTCGATTTGATCCGGAAATCCGGCATCGAGGAGTCGTCCGTGGTGAGCGTCGCGTCCGCCACGTGAAACTCGCGCAGCGACGGCGCCCGCAGGCTCAACGCCTGAAACTTGAGCGGCGTATAGTCGCCCTTGAACTCGAGCGCGCGGATCTGCTTGCTCTCCAGGTTGTAGAGCGCGCGCTGGCCGGTGAAGAGATTGTCCTCCGTGTAGATGCGGATGTCGCCGATGAGCAGGACGTCACGGGTGTCGGGGTTGTATTCCGCGTAGTCGGCGTAGATGCTCACCTCGCCGTAGTGGATTTGCACGTCGCCCTCGCCGACCGCCACGCCCCCTTCGAAGCGCGAGTCGCTGGCCTGAATCTCGACGGGAACGTCCCCGAAGCTGCCAAACTGCGCACGGGCCGAAACTGCCACCAACAGCGCAATCAAACCGGCGAACCACAGAGACTTCCTCATGCAAAACGGGAAGGCTAGAGAGCACCCCGGGCCGCGCAAGGAAAAAGGGAGGCGTGCCTGCCGGACGGCTGGCGTTTCACGGGTCGTCTGCTAACTTTCCCCTGCCGTGAAGATCGGCCGCACCTCCATTTTCCGCCTTGTTCTCGCCACCTTTACTCTGGGCGCGGCGGCCATTTCGGCGGATCTCGATCTCATCGGCGTCACGGCCCTTCGCGCCAAATATCCGGAGCTGAACGGGAGCGGACAGACCGTCGCCGTGGCCGAGGCATCCGTGGGGAGCGCATGGCAGGTCAGCCCGTCGACCGTCGGCCAGCCGGAGTCATTGTTCCGGTATTACGATTCCACGCATCCCTATGGAGGAGCGGGTGCGGGATTCATCCCCGCACTCGCCTCGGGGCACGCCGGCCTGGTGGGAAATCATTTCTTCGGCGCCACCGCCGGCGTCTCGCCGGGGGTCGCAGCCGTCGAAAATTTCGCCGCCGACTACTTCGTTCTGGACGTCGTGGCACGGACCACGACCGTCGGGTCGACCACCTCATGGACTCCGGTCGGGATCAACCCGCCGATCATCAATCAAAGCTTCGTCTTCCTCACCACCGATCCGGAGATCGTGACGGAGGTCAGTCTCGCCTACGACGGCTACGCGAACCGCTTCGGCACGCTGTTCATCAACGGCGCCAACAACGGCAGCAGCACCTTCGTTTACGCGCCAGGCTCGATGTATAACGGGATCACCGTCGGCACCCTGTCGGGAAATCACTCCGGCGGCGTGCATCTCGTCGCGCCGGGCACGGCCACGAGCTTCGCGACCCCGTATGTTTCCGGCGTGGCCACCCTGCTGCGGCAGGCGGCGGAGCTCGGGCACTTCGAGGCAATGGACGGTGTCGATCCGACGGATGCCCGGTTGCTGAAGGCCGCGCTGCTCAACGGCGCGACGAAGACCGAGGGCTGGTCGCAAACGGAAACAAACCCGCTCGACGAGGTCTTTGGCGCGGGCGTCGTAAACGCAAAAAGCTCCCACGACATGCTCTCCGGCGGGCAGCACACCGCGAGCCTGCAGACGCTGGAAACACCCGGCTCCGTGCCCACCACGACCACACCCGCCAATTTCCTTTCCGCCACCAGCGGTTGGGACATCAACACTCTCTCGACGGCGGTGAGCTCCGACGCGGTAAACCATTATTTCTTCGATCTCTCGACGAGCTCGAACGTCGCCTTCACCGCAACCGTCACGTGGAACAGCCTTACGGACGTCGATCTCGGCATCAACGACATCAGCAACTTCGACCTCGTGCTCGTCGACACCCTGACCGGCACGATTCTTTGGAGCAGTCACAGCACCACCGAGAATATCGAACACATTTACCTCACAGGCCTGTCGGGCAGCATCTTCGACGTGCAGGTGATCCTGCGCGGGGATGGCGGCGTCGTTACCGACGAATACGCGCTCGTGTGGTCGTGGACCGCGGTGACCACGCCGGTGCCGGAGTCGGGAGTCTTCTGGGCAATCGGGCTGGCGGGATTTCTTGGGCTCGCCATCCACACGCGGCGGCCGCGCCGCTGACAGCACAAAGCGCCCGACCCTTTGGTATCGAATCTGCTTTTCCGCTCTGGCACTGTCCTTGCCAGCCTGTCGTCCCATGCACCGCCATCTCGACGTAACACCTCCGCCTGATTCCTCGCTGTGGAATCCCGATCTGGCGCCCGTGCCGGCCACGCAGCGCACCTGGGGCACCTGGCACATTGCCGCGCTCTGGATCGGCATGGCCGTTTGCATCCCGACCTACATGATGGCCAGCAACCTCATCGGGACCGGCATGAACTGGTGGCAGGCGCTCCTGACCATCCTGCTCGGCAACGTCATCGTGCTGATTCCGATGACGCTGAATGCGCACCCGGGCACGGCCTACGGCATTCCGTTCCCCGTGTTGCTGCGCGCGAGCTTCGGCACGCTCGGGGCAAACGTCGCTGCGCTGATGCGCGGCATCGTCGCCTGCGGCTGGTTCGGCATTCAGACGTGGATCGGCGGCTCCGCGATCTACGGCACCTTCGCGCTCATTTTCCGGTTCACTCCCGCCGGGCCCGGGGATGCGCTGCCGTTCCTGGGAATCTCCGCAGGGCAATTCACCTGCTTCCTCCTTTTCTGGCTGGTGAACGTTTACTTCATCCTGCGCGGCATGAATTCCATCAAACGGCTGGAGTCGCTCAGCGCGCCGTTTTTGCTGCTCGTCGGCATTGCCCTCATGATCTGGGCACTCGACGCCGCAAAAGGCTTCGGCCCGCTTTTCGAGCAACCGTCCACGCTCGACACGCCTGGAAAATTCTGGCCGACGTTCCTCTCGTCGCTCACCGCGCAGGTCGGCTTCTGGGCCACGCTCTCGCTGAACATTCCGGACTTCTCGCGCTTCGCCAGAAGCCAGCGTTCACAAATCCTCGGCCAGGCCATCGGTCTGCCGCCGACGATGGCATTCTATTCCTTCATCGGCATTGTCGTCACGAGCGCGACCATCGTTGTCTACGGCGAAGCAATCTGGGACCCCGTCGCGTTGATCGCGCGATTCGATCATCCATTTCTTTCCGTGATCGCGCTCTTCGCTCTCGCCATCGCCACCCTCTCCACAAACATCGCCGCCAACGTCGTCTCCCCCGCCAACGACTTCGCCAACCTCGCTCCACGACACATCAGCTTTCGCATCGGCGGCATGATCACCGCCTTCATCGGAGTGCTGATGGCACCGTGGGTGCTGTTTTCAAAGAGCTGGTTCTTCACGTGGATGATCGGCTACAGCGCTCTGCTTGGTCCGATCGCCGGCATCATGATCGCCGACTATTTCGTGATTCGTCGCCGGCGTCTCAACGTCGATGAACTCTACAATCCGACCGGCATCTATTCCTACGGCAACGGCTTCAGTTCCGCGGCGCTTGCATCCCTCGCGCTCGGCATCCTGCCGAGTCTTCCGGGCTTTCTCGGGCATGTCGGCATCCTTCCAAAATCCTCGATCCCTCCGGTCCTGAGCCTTCTCTACGACGGCGCATGGTTCGTCGGCTTTGGCGTCGCCTTCGTCTTCTACCTTCTCTTCCGCAAGATCACCCCCCGCCCCGTCTGAATCCCATGCCAACGCTGCCACCCTGCGATCACACCCCCGCGCCCTACACCGGGCCGTCCATCGACGAGGTCAAGCGCCTGCGGGCCGAGTTCATGAACCCCGGCATCTTCCTCTACTACAAGGAGCCGATCATGCTCGTGGAGGGCCACATGCAGTATGTGTGGGATGAAACGGGCAAACGCTACCTCGACGGACTCGGCGGCATCGTCACGGTGAGTGTCGGCCATTGCCACCCGAAGGTCGTTGCCGCAGCGAACCGGCAAAACGAGACGCTCCAGCACTCGACGACCATTTATCTCCAGCCGAACGTCGCCGAATACGCCGCCGCGCTCGCGGCGAAGATGCCGGGAAATCTCAAGGTCTGCTATTTTGTCAACTCCGGCTCCGAGGCGAACGACCTTGCGCTCCTGATGGCACGCGCGTTTACGGGCAACTACGACATCATCGCGCTTCGCAACGCCTATCACGGCGGAAATGCGGCGGCATTGTCCCTCACCGCGCACAGCACGTGGAAATTCAACATTCCGCACAGCTTCGGCGTGCACCACGCGCAGGCGCCGTATCCCTATCGCGGGCCCTACGGCTACGACGACCCTGAGGCCGGTCGCAAATACGCGGACGACGTCAAATCACTCATCGACTACGCGACCTCCGGCCAGATCGCCGGATTCATCGCGGAATCCATTCAAGGCGTCGGCGGCTTCGTGGAATTTCCCGACGGATATCTCCGCCATGTTTACGAGCATGTGCGCGCCGCAGGCGGTGTGTGCATCGCCGACGAAGTGCAGACCGGCTTCGGCCGCACCGGCTCGCATTACTGGGGTTTCGAGACACAGGGCGTCATTCCCGACATCGTCACGATGGCCAAAGGCATCGGCAACGGCGTCCCTCTCGCGGCCGTCATCACGACTCCGGAAATCGCCGCCGCGCTCAAGACGCGCATTCACTTCAACACGTTTGGCGGAAATCCCGTGGCAACCGCCGTGGGCAAGACCGTCCTCGAAATCATCGACGAGGAAAAGCTTCAGCAAAACTGCGCGAGGCTCGGCACGCACATCCTCGAAGGCCTCGCGAAGCTGAAGGAGAAGCATTCGATCATCGGCGACGTGCGCGGCCGCGGTCTCATGCTCGGCATCGAGCTCGTCAACGACCGCGAGACCAAAGAACCCGCGACCGCCGAATGCGCGCAGGTCGTGGAGCGCGCGAAGGAACTCGGCCTCCTCATCGGAAAGGGCGGCCTTCACGGCCAGACGATTCGTTTCGCTCCGCCAATGTGCATCACCGAAGCGGACGCGGATTTCCTCCTCGAGGCTCTCGACGTCGCCTTCGGCGAGGTGGCCTGAGCGAACACGCTAATCGCGCCGGCGTTCTAGCCGATCTGCTGCATGGCGACGTCCCCCTCGCCCTCCTGGGCTGTCCCCGCCGGCACCCGCTCCACCGCGAGCAGACACACGTCATCTTCAAAGGCCGCACCACCCGCCTCGAGCTGGATATCGCCGAGCATCCGTTCACACAGGACCGGCGTGCGAAGCTTCGCATGGCGACCGGCAAAGGCCATGAACCGGTCGAGGCCGATCTCGCCGCCATGCACGTCGCTCATCTCCGTCGCGCCGTCGGTGAAAAGCAGCACGATCTCATCGGGCGCGAGGTGGAATCGCTCCATTCCGTAGTTCGCATCGTCGAACAGCGCCAAAGCCGGCCCGTGCAACGACCGGCGCGTCCCCATCGTTGTGACCGACGCCGTCGTCCGGTTGATCCGCAACGGAAACGGATGCCCCGCGCTGGAAAGCTGCACCTCGTCATGCACCGAACTCGCCACAAGATAACACGCGGTGATGAGCAGCGGTTCGTCGATGTTGCGGAGGATCGCGCGCAGCCCCCGGTTGAGAGCCGTCAGAAATTGGTCCGCCTGCGCCGCCTCGGCCTTCAACTGCTCGACGAGCCCGCGCATGATCGCCGTGCCCAGCGCCGCACGCAACCCGTGCCCCATGATGTCGCAAATGAGCACGCCGATCTCCGTCTCCGAAACCGGAATCACCGTGAAGAAATCGCCGCCCACCGCCTCCGCCGGCCGGTAAATCGACGAGCATTCAATGCGAGCCCCGGACGGACCGGCCTCAAACACGTAGCGCCGCCCCGGCAGGAGCGCCTCCTGAATTCCCTTCGCCATCACGAGGTCCTGCTCGTGCTGGATGTTTTTCGCCCGCAGCTCCTCGCTGAGTTCCTCGAGACGCCGGCGCTCGGCCTCGATGGTTTCTTCGAGCTGCTTCATCGCCGTCACGTCGTGCGAGATGCCGAAGGTGCCAATGATCCGGCCGGTCTTGTCACGCAGCGGAAGTTTCGAGGTCAACGCCCATCCGATGCTTCCATCCGGCAGCGTCTCCTTCTCGAGCTTGTCGATGATCGGCTCGCCCGTGCGGATGATCCTTCGTTCATCCTCGAGCGCCGGCTGGGCATGCTCGGCGGTGAAGAAATCGTGATCCGTCTTCCCGATCGCCATCTCCGGATCGCGCAGCCGAAACAGGTCCGCCATCGCCTGATTCACGCGCACAAACCGGCTCTGCAGGTCCTTGAAGTAAATGCGGTCGGGCAGCTTCGCGAGCAGGTTGCCCAGCATTTCCTGTTCACGGGCGAGCTTCTCCTCGACCCGCGACCGTTCCACGGAATTTCGAATCGCTCGTGCGACCGCACGGGCCGTGAGCTCGGGAACCACGAGGCATTCCTGTGCGCCCGCCTGCAGCACCCGCACCTCGGTGGCCTCGTCGGGGGTGTCCAGCAGCACGATGAGCGGGATGCCGTTGGCATATTCCAGCATCGCCCGCATCCGGGCATCGAACTCGCCGCCCTTCATCGGCAGGAAACCAATCACCACATCGGGCGTCTTGCCGTTAATGAGAGGCAACGCTCCCGTGGGTTCGGCCACGACCTTCATGAGGTAGCGGCCCTTGATGCGGTCGGTCAGGAGACGGTCAACCGTGGTCTCAACCGCGGAGTCTTCCGTGAGAAGAACGATGCGATACATGCAAATGGGAGCGGAGCCGGCGCGGATTCCGTGAGCGCCGTAAGATGCGAACAATCTGCCCCCGCGCCCGGGGAATTTCAATCCCCGGAATGGCCGACCGCTAAATGTAGATGTTTGCCATCTGGCGCCAGTAATGGCCCTGGTGCGCCCGCTCGTTCCAGAGGAACATCGCGGGGCTGAGCCCCTTTCCACGCAGGATGTCGTTCAGCTGCTCGTTGTTTTCACGGAACGGATCCTCCTTCCCGACCGAGAATACGATGTCCATGTTGCGCAAATGCGCCAGCCGCTCCTCGCAGTCGAGGTTCGGCAGAAAATGCGTCGGTGTGTGGAAATAGATGTTTTCGTCGTAATAGCCGTCGAACAGGTCGCGGAAGTGCTCGACGCCCTTCGTAAGATCAAAGCGCCCGGAAAACGCCGCGAGCTTCCGGAAAAGATGCGGATGCCGAAACGCGATGTTCGCGGCATGAAAGGCGCCCAGGCTGCAGCCATGCGCGATCACACAGGGGTGCGGGTTCCTCGCCTCCATGAACGGAAACACCTCGTGGAGAATGTAATTTTCGTATTGAATGTGCCGCCCGATCCGTCCCGAGGGGTGCGCCCAGAAGCAATAGAAACTCTCCGGATCGACACTATCGATGCAGAAGAGCTGGAGATGCCCCGCCTCGATCTTGCCGCGCAGCACCTCCGTCATGCGCAGGTTCTCGTATTCGTAGAACCGCCCGCACCGCGTTGGAAAAACCAGCACCTTCGCGCCGGCGTGGCCGAAGACGAGAAGCTCCATCTCCCGCCCAAGGTGCCCGCTCCACCATTTGTGATATTCCCGCCTCATCGCCCAGGTCGGGACCGGGTTCGTTCACAACCGCATCACAGGTCCCGAAAGAAGTTGTCAATTTCCTGTAGCAATTTCCGTTCCTCCTCCACCTGCCCGGGATACGCGTGGTGACCGGCGGTGAGCGTAAAAAGCCGCTTCTCGCCACCAAGCGCATTGTAAACGGCAAACTGTCCCGCCGGCGCGACCGATGGATCGAACTTCGCACACGCGCAATGCACCGGCTGTCGCACGAAGCGCGCCGCCACCGCCGCGTCGTAATAACGGAGCGTCTCGAGCACGCGAGGATGCTTCTTCGCAAACTGCTGCACGCTCGCCGCACTGCCCGTGGAGGGAAGCTCGAGGCGCAGAGGCTGATGACCAAACGTCGGCACATTGAAGTGCGCGCGGCGGATGCGTTCGTCCCACGGCAGGGCCATGGCGCCGATTCCTCCGCCGAAACTGGTCCCAAGATAACCGACGTGATGTTCCACCTCCGGGCAGATCCGCAGCAACGCGCTCACCCCCGCCCACAGATCCTCCACGCAACCGCCAAGGACGTAGCGAACCGGGTCCTGGATGTCGTGCAGCACGTGCCACTGCGAATCGCTCGAAATCGTGCTGTGCCGCGTGAGTCCCAATCCGCGAAAGCACGGAAAAACCAATGCGGCGTCGGGAAACGGCAGGTGAATGTCCGGTTCGGTCCGCCCCGAATAGCCGTGGCCAACGACAAAGCCGCGCCGAATCACCCCGGTCACCGGCAGGAGAATCCAGCCTTTCACGCGAACCCGGTTCGTCGAAGAATGCGATAGGTCGAAAACCCGCCAGCATCCCCGGTTTGCGCCGGTATCGCGCAGCTTGGGCTTTGGCAAAATCTTCAGCGTGCGCTCGTAGCGAGCCCGCCAGAAATCCTCGAATCCCGGCGGAGGCTCCGGTGCCTCCACTCGCAAAAGATCCTCGATCGTGTATCCGTGCGCCGGATCAAACGGGTAGCCATGCCTGCCAGGCGTCGGCGCAGCGGGGGAAACCATGCCGCTCAGTTCCCACTTGCCGACCTGGCGAGAAAGCGTCCCCTCCCCGCCGTGCCAACGAATTTCCCATCACGCACCGCCACTTCACCGCGCAGAGTCACCACGCTTGGCCGACCCTTGATCTCCCATCCGTCGAAGGCGTTGTAGTCCACCGCGTGCGTCTGCGTCGCCTTGGAGAGCACGCCGCGATACATCGGATCGTAAACGACGAGGTCCGCATCGGCCCCGGGTTGGATGGCCCCCTTTCGCGGAAACAGCCCGAATTGCTTCGCCGCATTCGTGCTCGCGACCGCGACGAAGGTTTGCAAATCGAGCCGTCCTTCGCAGACGCCATGCGTATAAAGCAGGTTCACGCGCTCCTCGATCGCCGGGATGCCGTTCGGGATCTTCGTGAAATCGTCCCGACCCATCGGCTTTTGCGTTTCGAAATCAAAGGGCGCGTGGTCCGTCGCCACGGTCTGAATGAGTCCCCATCGCAGGCCATGCCACAGCACGGCCTGATTGCTCGCCTCGCGCAATGGCGGCGACATCACATACTTCGCCGCCTCGAATCCGTCCCGCTCCGCATGGGTGCGGTCGAGCACGAGATATTGAATCAGCGTCTCGACGGCGACATTCACCCCGTTCAGCCGCGCTGCAATCGCCTCGCGCAGCGCCTCGACGCAGCTCAGATGCACAATATAAACGCTCGCGCCCGTCAGGCCCGCGAAGGTCATCAGGTGATGAACACCCTCCGCCTCCACCTCCGGCGGGCGGCTCAGATAGTGTCCCTCGGGACCCGTCACACCAGCGGCGAGCAGCTCCTTTTGCCGTTCCGCGACGAGCGTTTCGTTTTCACAATGCGCGCAAACGGTCACGCCCAGTTCCTTCGCGAGCTTCAGGGTGCGATAAAGTTCTCCGTCGTCGATTCCAAACGCACCCTTGTAGGCGAGAAAGATTTTGAAGGAGCTCACGCCCTTCGCAACGATCTCGCGAAGCTGCGTCTCGCTGGCGTCGTCGAATTTCGTGACGCCCATGTGATATGAGTAGTCGCAGGCGGATTTGCCCTCGCTGTGCGAGTTCCATGTTTCGAATCCCGCCATCGGCTCCTCCGCGCGTGACGGGCAGCACATGTCAAAAATCGTCGTGGTCCCGCCCACCAACGCCGCGCGACTCGCCGTTTCGTAGGTGTCCTTCGAATACGTCCCCATGAACGGCAGGTAGATGTGCGTGTGTGGATCGATGAATCCCGGAAACACATACTTCCCGCTCGCATCGATCACCTCAGCGTCCGCAGGCGCCTCGAGATTCGGACCGATGCGCGAGATCGTTTCGCCCTCACACAAGATGTCCGCCACGTAGCGCGAGTCCGCCGTGACGATCTCCCCATTTCGAATCAACAAGCTCATATCCCCGCCTTCATTTATGCAGATCGCCGCCGATTAATCCTGAATTTTCTGCGGCGCGCTCAATTCAGGCACAGCCGCTTCAACCATCCATGGACGTCCACGGCCGGCAGCTCCGACGGAAGCTCCTCGCGTGCCATCATCAGCACCGGAAAATCCCGCGAGTCCTCCGGAATACGACCGTGCGAACCGCGCACGAGCGAAGCATCGAGCGGAATCACCTCCATCAGCGCGCGAAATCCGAGCCGCTTCTTCGCGAGAAACGCCGCGATCCTGAGCTTTGGAAACCGGATCGCAGGATCAATGAAAAGCTCCACCGGGTCGTAACCGGGCTTGCGATGGATGTCCACACACCGCGCGAAATCCGGCGCACGCGCGTCATCGTCCCAGTAATAATACGTGAACCAGCTCCGCGCGTCGGCGATCGCCACGAGGTCCCCCGCGCGCTCGTGCGCAAGGCCCCACGCCGCCTTCCCATCGCGATCGAGCACGGTCTCGACACCCGGCGTCTGCTCCAGCACCTGCCGGACCTCCGATTCGAGCGAGACGTCGTTGAGATAAACATGCGCGACTTGATGATCCGCAACCGCAAAGGCACGGCTCGCCCCGCAATCGAGAAGCTCGCGCCCCAGTTCCTCGCGAATCGCAATCCAGCCACGCTCCCGGAAGATCCGATTCAAGTGAATCGGCTGATCGACCTCCGTGATTCCGTATTCGGAAAGGATGACCACCTCGACGCCGCGGCCTTCGAAAAAGTCGATCAACTCTCCGACGACGTGATCGATTTCCCGTAGGGCGGCTTCGCACCGCGCGTCAGCCGGACCGAAGCGCTGAAAGTCGTAATCAAGATGCGGCAGGTAGATGAGGTTCAGCGAGGGACGATGGCGTTCCTCGATCCAGCGCGCGGAGGATGCGATCCATTCCGACGAGCGAATGCCCGCGGCAGGCCCCCAGAAAAAGGGAAATGGAAACTCGCCAAGGTCCTTTTTGATGTCCCATCGAATGCCCGCCGGCCGGGTGTAGATGTCGAAAATCTTCCGACCGTCCGCCGGATACATGGGTCGCGGCGTGATCGAGAAATCCGCCGAGGAATACATGTTATACCACCAGAAGAGCTTCGCGCAGGTGAAGTCCGGAACGGACTCGCGGAGCGTCTCCCACAGCTTCGGGCCGCGCACGATGTGGTTCGACTGTTTCCAAAACTGCACCTCGGCCAGCGTGCGGTCATACCAGCCGTTTCCCACGACACCGTGTTCGCCCGGGGGTCGACCGGTGAGATAGGTGGATTGCGCCGTGCAGGTCACCGCCGGAAAGATGGGCCGCACGGTCGCCAGGGCCGAGCGCGCCCGAAAGCGGGAGAGATTCGGCGTGTTCGGCCCCAGCAGGCGCGACGTCAGTCCCACCACGTTGATGACCGCCACCCGCTTCATCGCTTCGCCAGATCTTCGAGGCTTTCGAGAATCGTCGATCGGTTCATTTCATGCACCTCGACACCACGACCGATCGCCGCCAGCAACGTCACCGTCAACTCACCGCCAAGATGCTCCCGAAACTCCTCGAGTCCGGTAAGCAGATCCTCGGGCAGGTCACGAAATTCGCGCGGGAAAACCTCGAAGCCGAGCGTCTCGAGCAATCGCAGGACCCGCTCCATCGAGTCGCGGTCGAGCATTCCCACGCGATGCGAGTAAACAACATCGAGTGCGATCCCTGCCGCGACCGCCGCGCCGTGACTGATCCGGAAGCCGGACAGTTGCTCCAGTTTGTGCGCAGCCCAATGCCCGAAGTCGAGCGGCCGCGCCGTGCCCATTTCAAACGGGTCTCCCGACTTCGCGATGTGATTCACGTGAAGCTCAGCGCAACGGCGAATCAGATACTCCATCGCGTCCGGCTGGCACCGGGCGAGGTCGGATGCCATTCGCTCGAGTTTGGAAAAAAATTCCGCATCGCGAATCAGCGCCACCTTCACCGCTTCCACGAATCCATCCCGCTTCTGCCCGTCGGACAGGCCGTCTAGCAAATCGAAGTCATTGATCACCGCCACTGGCGGCGCGAAGGTCCCAAGCAGGTTCTTTTTGCCGGCGAAATTGACCGCGTTCTTCACCCCCACTCCGGCGTCGGCCTGGGCCAGCGTCGTTGTTGGAAAGCGGATCAATCGAATGCCACGATGCGCGATCGCCGCAGCGAACCCGACCACATCGAGCATCGCTCCACCGCCGATCGCAATCACGTAGGAATGCCGGCAAAGTTTTGACTCCACGATGCGCTCGACGGCCGTCTTCAGCGGTTCCAGGTCGTTCTTCACCGCCTCGCCTCCGCCGATCATGACGGGATCCGCGGCCAGCTCGATTTCGCGTGAAGAGAAATAGCCGGTGATCGAATCCCCGAGGCGCGGGTGTGCCGCGAGAAGCGCTTCCTCGAAAAACACGACGGCACGGCGCACGCCGTCATTCGCGCCGATGACATCGCCGAGCAGAGGATTCGCGACGTCGAAGGCCGCTCGCGTAAAGAAGACGCGATACTCGAAAGGAACGGAAAACTGAACGTGGAGAGCGGTCATCACGTGGCAGGCACAAATTTCTGCATCGCCAGGGCGAGAACGAGCAACGCGGCGAACAGAGGGAGCGTGGGAGGCAGCATGGGCGCGACGAGAACGGCGTCAACCAGCACCATACCCGCAAGAAGTCGCGACACGCACGCACCGATCGGCAGTCGGCGGGAAAGAATCACCCACAGGGCCAGGATCAAGCATACCGCCACCAGCATCGCCGAGAATGGCTGGATGGCGAACACGAGGACAGCCGGCACAAGCAGAAACACGATCGGCCACGGCGGCGCGTTCGGCGACGTGGCTTCGTGACGCGCGATGGCGCTGATCCCAAAGACATACACCGCCAGCAACGCGGCTGCCGCGAACGCATAGCCGGAAATTCCATTCCGGCCGGCCGATGCGGCCAGCAACAGGAGAAGAAAGCGACATGCCGCCATGAGCAGCGGAGCGCCGGAAAATTTCTTGTGCGTGAGGTCGTAGGCGGCAATGCAGCCCACGAGACCGAACGCCATGAGCAGCGGAAGCGACCCGGCGACTGCGGCTGCCGCAACGCCGAGGACCGAAAGGACAACGCCCACAATCGTCACCGCCCGTCGCGAAATGCGACCCCGCGGAATCGGACGCTCCGGCCGATGCTTGCGATCAAACTCCGCATCCGCAGCGTCATTGAAATACATGCCCGCGAGGTAGAGCGCGGTGCCGGCTGCCGCCACACCTGCCAGATGCGAGGGGTCGCCACCGCCTCCAAGGCACCAGCCGGCGAGAACATTCGACCAGACCGTCGGCAGGTTCGAAACCCTGCCGAGAAGCAAATGATCACGAATCGAAATCATGACCGCATGCCACGCGCATCGAACGCGCCGAGGCACCACGCATACTCGCGCTCCAGTTGCTCCTCGACCGTCGCGGACTTCAGCCCCTCCGGAAGCACCTCCCACGTGTAGGTCTCCATTTCGAGGTGCCGGCACGTCGCCGGATTCTCCGAAAGAAAATCGAGTGTTCCCTCCACATGGTCGCTCGTCGGCTGCAGCCATCCATACGCGGGACAATGCAGCGGAATGTGAAAATGAACCCGCCACTCCCCGTGCTCTTCGAACGCGGCAAGCGCCTCATCGAGGTCCCGATACCGATCGAGCTCGCCGGAGGCGCGACGCGCCACGACCTGGTGCAGATACGTCTGCTCGGAAAACTTCGCCAGCGCCGCGCGCGTCTCACCGTCAGGAATCGCCCGAATCGCGCTGCTGAGATGAACCTTGCTGATGCGCACGCCGGATTTCCGGAAGGCCGTGAGCGCCTCGTGAGGCTCCTCGTATTGAATCGCAAAATGGCAGGTGTCGTAGTTGACCCCGAGATGGCGATGCAGTCGCTCATCACCCGGTCGCATCGTCTCCATTCTCTCGAAGAAACCGAGGGTCTCCGCAGAATTTTCGAACCACCCAAGCGGTTCCGGCTCCACGCCCAGGTGGAGATCCAGTCCTGTTTGCCGGGACAACTCCGCCACGTGCTCCACGCATCGCCAGAGATTCTCGCAAATCCGCACCTCGTCCGCCCCCGTTTCGATGAAGGCTTTGAACGAACCCGGCAGCGTGCTCACGCTCGCCTCGCCATCCGGCGGATCAAGCTGCACCAGCAGATCGAACAGTCGCTTCGTGTAATCGAGTCGCTCGGCGCTGCGCCAGTCCGGTTGAAAAACCCTTTCCTTAACTCGCGTCCCGTGAAAACGCCCGAACGGAAATCCATTGATCGCGAAAACATAGCAGCGTTCGCGTTTCAGCCATTGCCGAAAGTCGCGCAACACGACCGGGTCGCTCAGCTCGCGCGACGCTCGATCGCTCAATCGCAGGCCGATCGCGAAATCGCCATCCGGGCAAACCGCACGCTTCACCGCAAGCGTGTGCGTATTCAGCGCGTGGAACGTCTCCTCCCAGCTTTCCGCGGGATGGATGTTCGTGCAATAGGCGAGGTGCTGGCGGTTGCCGAGGCGCATCAATCGATCCTGAAGCGCGGGCACTGACTCAGGAACGCTCGCGGATTCTCGTAAATCAGCCGGTCGATCTCGTCGTCGCTGTGTCCGCGGCGCCGCATCTCCATTGCCGCCTTCGGCACGGCAAGTGGGTCACTCACCCCCCAGTCGCATGCGGAGTTCAACCAAAGACGTTCCATCCCGTGCGTCTCGAGAATGTCAACGGCGCGCGCCGGCGTGCATTTGGAATCGGGATACAGGGTGATTCCTGCCCAGAATCCCGCATCGAGCGCGATCGACGCCGTGTGCTCCTCCACGTGATCGATGATCACCCGTTCCGGTCGCACGCCGGGATGGCTTTTCAACAAATCCACAATCAACCGCGTGCCCTTCAGCTTGTCCTCGAGATGCGGCGTGTGCACGAGAATGAGCTGGTCGTGCGCGACGGCGAGTTCCACGTGCTTCTCGAGAATTTTCATCTCGTTGCGCGTGTTCTTGTTCAATCCGATCTCGCCGATGCCGAGCACGTTCCCGCGGCCAAGGAACTCCGGGATCATCGCGATCACTTCCCCGGCGAGAGCCACGTTCTCCGCCTCCTTCGGATTGATGCAAAGCCAGCAAAAATGCGGCAGTCCGAACAACGCGGCACGGCGCGGCTCGTATTCGGTAAGCTGGCAGAAGTAGTCGTAGAATCCCTTCGCAGAGCTTCGGTCGAAGCCCGCCCAGAAGGCCGGTTCGCACACCGCGCGGCATCCGGCCGTCACCATTGCCGTGTAGTCATTCGTGGTCCGGCTGACCATGTGCGCATGAGGCTCGATGTAGCGCATATCAGTCCTTGAATTCCGGCCACGCGCCGGCAGCCGACTTGCCCGATGCGGCCTCCACCGGCTCCAGAGTTGGATCACTCAGCAGCTCGAGAATTCGACGGACGCGACCCGCCTCGGGTTCCGAGAGCTCTTTGATCGCCTGCCGAAACGACGCGATTCGGAAATCCGTGTCGCCCTCGGCCCGGTCCAGCCGATCGAGAAAGGCCGCGACTTCGAGGAGCTTGGCGCGGATTTCGATAAACGAAAGATCGAGGAGCGCTTTCTTGGTCATTCGCAAAGGGGGTGGGAGGCTGCATCTCAGGCTCCGGCGGAGTCGGAGGACAGTCCAGCGAAAATCTGCGCTTGTTCGTCAGCGATCTAACGAGCCCAGACGTCTCCCTCGCCCGGCGCGAACCACCGCGAGGTCGTCACCTTTTGCTGTGTGTAGAACGCCACGCCTTCGCGACCCTGCAGGTGCAGATCGCCGAAGAACGATTCATTCCAGCCGCTGAACGGGAAGAACGCCATCGGTGCGGGCACCGCGACATTGATCCCGACCATGCCCGCACGAATGCGATGCTTGAACTCCCGCGCCGCGCGGCCGGAGTTCGTGAATATCGCCGCGCCGTTGCCATAGGCGGACTGATTCGCCGCAGCGATCGCCGCAGCGAGATCCTCCATGTGCATCACGCTGAGCACCGGGCCGAAGATTTCCTCGTTCATCACCGTGGTTCCCGGCCGCACACCATCCAGCACCGTCGCGCCGACATAGAATCCATTCGGTGCGCCATCGACCCTCACACCACGTCCATCCGCCGCGACCTTCGCGCCCTCGCGCTCTCCGGCGTCGATCAACGAGACCACCCGATCCCGGTGTTGAGCCGTGATCACGGGCCCCATCTGCGCAGAGCTGTCACGAAATGCAGCACCCACACGAATGCTCTTCGCCGCGGAAATCAGTTCCGGAATAACGATATCCTTCGCCTTGCCGACGGCAATCGCCGTCGATCCCGCCATGCAGCGCTCGCCCGCACATCCGAACGCGGCTTCGATGAGCCCGCGCACGGATTCCGTGACCGTCGCATCGGGCATCACGAGAATGAAATTCTTCGCGCCGCCCGCCGCCTGGACTCGTTTGCCATGGCGCGTGCCAACTTCGAAAATATGCCGCGCAACGGGGGTCGAGCCCACAAAGGAAATGCCACGCACCCCCGGATGCACCAGCAGCGCATCAACCACCTCACGACCGCCCTGCACGAGGTTCAGCACACCATCGGGGAGTCCTGCCTCCGTCGCCAGTTCGACGAGTCGCGTCGCCGTGAGCGGAACCTTCTCGCTTGGCTTGAGAAGGAACGTGTTTCCGCAGGCAATCGCGAGCGGGAACATCCAGAGCGGCACCATCGCCGGAAAGTTGAAGGGGGTGATGCCTGCGCACACTCCCAGCGGCTGGCGAATCGCCTCACAATCGATCCCTCGCGCGACGTTCTCGAGCGCCTCCCCTTGCAGCAGCGACGGAGCGCCGCACGCATACTCGACCATCTGAATCCCACGCCGTAAATCCCCGCGCGCCTCGCCGGGCGTCTTTCCATGCTCCGTGGAGATGATCTGCACGATCTCCTCGAATCTCTCCTCGAGCAGCGCCTTGTAGCGGAAAAGGATCGCGGCGCGATCGACGGCCGGTGTTTCCCACCAGCCGGGAAATGCCTCGCCTGCCGCCCGCACGGCTTCGTTCACGAGGGCCTCTCCCGCCATCGGCACCTCCGCGATGACCTCGCCAAGCGCGGGATTGAACACCGGCGACGACTGCGAGGCCGCAGGCGCAACCCATTCCCCGCCGATGAAGCTCCGACAGACGGTCATGATCAAAACACGGAGGCAGGAGCGCTCATGATGAAGGAAAATTGACCACGCTCCATTCGCCCCACACGCACTCAGCCGCGTGACAACGCGTCGGATTGCGCGACGAAATCATCGCCGCTCCATTCGCCGTCGGCCTTGACCACCTTTTTCGCCTCGGCCTGGGCCTCCTTGCGCTCGCGCTGCATGCGCACGAGTTCCGCATGCGTGGTGAAATAGGGCAGCGACTTTCCTTTGAAATCCGCCAGCGTCTCGAAGCCGTGTTTCTCCATGAATGCCAGCAGCTCGTCGCGCATGCGCTTTACGCAATCGTAGCCAAACTTCATCACACCCGTGCACACCTGCACGGTATCCGCGCCCAGCAAAATGAACTGCGCCGCATCCTCGCCGGACTCGATGCCGCCGATTCCCGACAACGTGCGCCCCGGAAACTCGGCTTCGATGACCTTCGCGATTTCCATGCACATGCGCAGCGCGATCGGCTTCACCGCCTTTGAGGAATAACCTCCGGGCGTGGTATAGCCCTCCACGGTCGGCTCCGGGCGCAGCGTTTCGAGATTCACGCCGATCACGCTTCGAATCGTGTTGATCGCGCTGATCCCGTGACAGCCAGCTTTCAAAGCCGCACGCGTGGGCTCCTCGATGTGCGTCACGTTCGGCGTCATCTTTGCCCACACGGGCTTGGTCGCCGCGGCCATCACCCACCCGCAGACCTCGTCAAGAATGTCGGGATTTTCCCCCATTGCCGCGCCCATCTTCCGCTCGGGCAGGCCGTGCGGACACGAGAAATTCAGCTCGAACGCATCGACACCCGCGGCCTCGCAGCGGCCGATGATCTCAGCCCATGCGTCCTTGTTGTATTCCTCCATGATCGACGCAATAAGCACGCCGTCCGGGTTCGCGTCCTTGATCTTTTTGAACTCCTCCTCCCAGATCTCGATCGGCCGGTCGCTGATCAACTCGATGTTTTCCCAGCCGATCACCTCTCCATCGTTGGCCTTCAACTTTCCGTAGCGCGGGCTGACGTTGATCACCTTCGACGCATCAAGGCTCACGGTCTTTGCAATCACCGCGCCCCAGCCTTCGCGAAACGCGCGATTGATGACGTTCATGTTCGTTCCGGGAGGCCCCGAGGCGATGATGAACGGGTTTGGAAGCTTTAGACCATCAACAGTCGTCGCAAGTGTGGCCATACGTCAGATGGGGTTGAATCAGAAAGGAAATCCAAAAAGCAGTTTCGAGGCCAAATCGTATCAGGTGCTCTCGCAAATCCAGTCAATTGTTCGCGTCGCCAGCCTGTCGAGCGCCATTACCGCCAGCTCGAGATGTTCCTCCTTCGTGTCCTCGATCTTGTTGTGGCTGATCCCGTGCAGGCTCTGCACGAACATCATGACCGTCGGCACTCCGGCACGCGCAACCTCCGCCGCGTCGTGGAGCGGACCGGACGGCAGCCGGTGCGAGACGCCGCATGTCTCCCGGATCGCTTCGTCGCAAAGGTCGATCAACTGCGGATGAAACGGAATCGGCTCGATGTGCCAGAGTCGCTCCCAATCGACCGTCACGCCGGCCTCCGCCGCGAATCGCTCGCTTGCCGCCACCGCATCCGCGTGCATCGCCGCCAGCGCCGTGGCATCGAGATGCCGTTGATCGAGCGTGATGCGGCATTCCGCGACGACGCTTGTCACGATGCCCGGCTTCGTCGTGCAGGAGCCGATCGTGCAGACGCCTCCATGCTTCTCCGCGATGGCGTAGATCTCCGGACTCATCCGCGCCGCGGCAAGAAACGCATCCTTGCGACGGTTCATCGGCGTGCTTCCCGAGTGCGCGGCCTGACCACGAAACGTGATTGCATGCCGCTCGACGCCGACGGTTCCGAGCACCGCGCCAAGCGGAAGGTCCATGTCCAGCAGCACCGGCCCCTGCTCGATGTGAAGTTCGAGATAGGCGGCTGCGTTTGCGAGTTGCCGGCCCGACTTCTTCACGTTTTCAAAATCGATCCCGCACTCGTGCAGCACGTCGGGCAGACGCATGCCATCCTTGTCCACAAGGCCGCGCGCCTCCTCCATGTCGAGATTCCCCGAGCATGCCGACGAGCCAAACAGACTTTTCCCAAAACGCGCGCCCTCCTCGTCCGCCCAGTCCACCAGCCGCACCGTGACCGGCGGTCTGCCCTCATATTGCGCGCTGATTCGCCGCAGCACCTCCAACCCCGCCAGCACGTTCAGGCAGCCGTCGAGCCAGCCGCCATTCGGCACGGAATCCATGTGCCCGCCAATCAACAACGCCTTCTCCGACTCGCCCCGCAACGTCGCCCACAGATTCCCCGCTTCATCGACCTCGACCTCCACCGGAAGCTCGGCGAGTTTGGACTTCAGCCACTCGCGCACCGTGCGCCACATCGGCGTGAACGCAACGCGCTGCGCGCCATTCCCGTCCGCCGAGAAGCTGCGCAGGTCCTTCAATTCAGCGACGGTGCGTTTCGGATCGAGGGAACTCATTCCTCCGATTGAAGCAAAAACCGCACCGCATCGTCGATGTCCGCGCCGGGAACCATCATCGATCTCCTCCAGATCAAGCCGCGACCGCGTCGGGACGCCGAATCCGCCTCGCGACCAGCGCGCAGGCGAATGCCCACCCGGCTCCCATGCACCAGCCGGCCGCCACATCGGTCGGGAAATGCACGCCGAGATAGATGCGGGAAAGCCCGATCAACACGGTGAGGAAGAGGCCCGCGCCGAGAAGGAAAATCTTGATCCGGCGGCGGGAGGTCGTGGCCGAGAGCATCAGCGCGAGGGTGAGATAGGTTGCGGCCGCCAGGGTGGAATGCCCGCTGGGGAAGCTCATGCTGGCGACCTCGGTCAGCTGGTAGTCCTTGTGAGGACGCTCCCGGTCGAAGAACCGCTTCATTCCCTCGCTCAAAAACGTGGCACCGAGCGTGGCAACCAGCAGCACGATCACGAGCCTTATGCGCTGCGACAACGCGAGGTGGATCGAGACGAGCACGACCAGCAGCGTAAGCACCGCGGTGCTGCCAAGCGCGGTGATGTCGCGGGCGACCTCCTTCAGCCACACCGGTCCGCGCGGCTGCGAAGGGTCTTCATACGGTCGCAGCCATTCGATTACGGCGTGGTCGAAGTCCGCCGTGTCGCCACCGGTGACCTCGCCGGCGATTTCGACGAAAAGAAACAGACTTCCGAGAATGATGAACAGCGTGAGCAGGGTGCGGATTTCCAGCCAGCCGCGGCCATGGAGCGCGTGAACCACGGCTTTGAGGCGGGACTTCACCCCGCTCATCAGCCCAGCATCGAGAGAATCGGCTGCGGATAGATGCCGAAGACAAAGATGGCGATCGCCAGCGCGGCCATCGTGATGCGACTTGTCATGGACACCGGCACGGCGGCGGCATTCTCAGCAGCAGGCATCCAATACATCGCCCGCACGATCTGCAGGTAGTAATAGAAACCGCAGGCGACCGTCAGCGCGCCAATGCCCACCAGCCAGTAATGCTGCGCGGAGAGCGCGACCTCGAAGATGTAGAGCTTTCCGAGGAAGCCGACGGTAAATGGAATCCCCGCAAGCGACAGCATCGCAACGAGCATGGCACCGGCCAGCCACGGCGAGCGGCGGGCGAGGCCGTTGAAATTCGAAAGGTCGTCACCGCCGACCGCACTCGCCACCAAGGCCATGACGAGAAACGCGAGGAAGGTCATCGCCAGATACGCGGCGAGGTAGAAGGAAATCGCCGGTTCCGCGACGGCGACGCCAATGCTCGTGACCGCCATGAGGAGATAGCCCGCATGCGCGATGCTCGAGTAGGACATGAGCCGCTTGAAGTTCTTCTGCGGCAGGGCGGCGAGGTTTCCAAACAGCAGGGTCGCGCCGGTGATCACCGCCAGCACGCCGGCGACCTTCGCCCCGATCGTCTCATCCTGCAGGAACGGCGTCAGCACCCGCACGAGCACGACAAAACCGGCCGCCTTCGAACCCACGGACAGGAACGCCGTGATCGGCGTCGGCGCCCCCTGATAGACGTCGGGCACCCAGAACTGGAACGGGAATACCGCGATCTTGAAGCCGAGCGAGATCAGCACGAGGCCGAGCCCGAAGAGCAGCGCCGCGGAGGCCGACGCAGGCAGCTGCGGAAGCACCGTGGCGATGGCCGCGAGGTTGGTCTGTCCCGTGACTCCGAAAATCCACGTGATACCGAAAACGATGAACCCCGTGGAGAGCGCGCCGAGGATCAGGTATTTCGTGCCCGCCTCGAGGCAGGTCGCGCTGCGCCGCATGTAGGCGACAAGCACGTAGAACGAAATCGTGACCAGCTCGAGCGACACGAAGATCGCGATGAAATCGACCGCCGAAACCATCCACATCAGCCCCGCGCAGGTCAGCACCGGCAGGCTGAGGAACTCGCCAACCCCGGCTCCCTTGCTCGCGCCGGGAACGAATTTCTCGACGGTCGGTGCGTAATCGATCCCCATCACGAGCACGAGAATCGTCGCGAGAAGCGAAAAGCGTTTGAAGAACATCGCCAGCGCATCGGTCGTGTAGAACGCGGCGTAGGGTGCATCGGCGGGAACCGGCACCGTGAAGAAACTCGCCACCAGGACGGCGAAGAGCCCGCCAATTCCGATCCACGCCAGGAAAGTCTTGTCGGATTTCGACACGAAGGCTTCGAGCATCAAAAGCACGATGCCCAGCACGACGACGATGACCTCGAGAAGAAGCGGATTCACGGCAGCAAAAGAGAAGGTGCGATGTAACCGAGCATGAGCTGCGGATAGAAACCAATGATCAGCAGCGCCACGACGAGCAGAATCACCGCATAACGCGGAATGGTGGCGACATCCGCCAGTCCGGCCCATTTCTCCGGCATCGAGCCGAAGAAGACGCTGCGATATGCGCGGAGCATGTAGACGGCGGAAATCACGACACCCCACACGGCGACGACCGTGGCAATCTGGATGGCGCTGAAATGGAAGCCTTCGCCGAAGGCGTTGCCGGAGCCAAACGCGCCGAAGAAAACCATCAGCTCACCGGGGAAATTCGCAAAGCCGGGCAGTCCGACGGACGCCATCGCGGCAAAGCCAAAGAGCAGTCCGAGCCGCGGCATCGGTTTCGCGAGGCCGCCGAGTTGCACGAACTCCAGCGTGCCCGTGCGCTCGCGAAGCACTCCGCAAAGGGCGAAGAGCGCGGCAATCGAAAGGCCGTGAGCCACCATGAGCACCGCCGCACCGCTGAGGCTCAGTTCGTTCAAGCCGGCAATGCCGAGGAAGATGTAGCCCATGTGCATCACGCTCGAGTAGCCGAGCATCCAGTCGAGCCGCTTCTGCGCGATCGTGACGAGGCCGATGTAGAGAATGTTTCCGCAGAGCAGAACGAGGAAGATGTTCAGGAATTGCACCTGCATCTCGGTCGGGAAGATCGGAACGACGATGCGCAACATGCCGTAGAGGCCGAATTTCTTGAGCACGCCGGCGTGGAGCATGGCCGCGGGGGTGGGAGCGCAGGCGTAGGCTTGCGGCGCCCAGGAGTGGAACGGAAACAGCGAAATCAGCGTGCCGAAGCCGATGACGAGCAGCCAGTAGGCCCAGGCGGGGACGGGCAGGAATCCCGCCGCGGCCGCGTCCTGCCAGTCCGGCATGCTGAAGGTGCGCATGCCCTCGGGGAGTTTCAGGTAAACGGCGATGATTCCGAGCAGCAGCACGAAGCTGCCGAGGCCGAGATAGATCGTCGCCTTCCACGCCGCGGCCTGGCGATCGCCCGACCCCCAGATGCCGATGAGCAGGAAGGTCGGGATGAGCGCGATTTCGTGAAACGCGTAGAAGAACAGGACGTCCGTGCAGGAAAACGCCCCGACCACGCCGGCGGAAATCAACATCACGCAGGCGTAGAAAAGATTCTCGCGCTCCTTGATCGGCGGAATCGCCCAGACAGCGCTCACCGTGACGATCGCGGAGAGCAGCAGCATCGCGAGGCTGAGGCCGTCCGCACCGAAGCTGAGGGAAATTCCCAGCGAGCTGGAAACGACCCATTCCGACACAAAGTCATACGCGCCCTCGGAAGGGTTGTATTTGACGAGCAACCCGAGTGTGAGAACCAGCAACGCCGTCGAGAACAAACGCGAGGTGAACCGCGCCGGGGATCCCAGCATCACACACAGCGCGCCGACCAGCGGCAGCAACGTCAGAAAGAGAAGCGGGCTCGGCAGGTCCATTACGAGATCAGGAAGTAGAGAAGAATGATGACGCCCGCGCCGAAGAAGAACGCGTAGGCCTGGAGATTACCGACCTGCAGGAAGCGGAAGACAAAGCCGACCGCCCACACGAGTCGGGAACCAAAATTCACGCACACGCCGTCGATGAGCCAGCGGTCGATGAAACCGGAGACCTGTGCCGTGCCGTCCTGCACCCAGCGCACGAGGTAACGGTAGCCATCGTCGATGTAGAGGCGGTTTGCGAAGAACGGAATCACGACCGGGTCCTTCTTCGGAGCACCACGGTAAATCAGGATGGTTCCGATGATGCCGATGAATAGGAGAGCGAGAATTGCCCACGGCACCCAGCCCGCGACGTGATGCGGGTGCTCGATCGTGAAGAAGCGCTGTTGAATAAATGGCCAGCCGGCGAGCACCGCGGGCAGCGCCAGCAGAATCAACGGCCCGGTCATCACCAACGGAGACTCGTGCGCCTTCTTGGCCTCGTCACTGCGCGGCGCCCCGAAGAACACCACCCAAAGCAGACGCGTCGTGTAGCACGCGGTCAGAATCACACCGCCGAGAGCGAGCCAGGCGGGAACGCCGCCCTTCTCGAAGGCGAATTCGATGATGAGGTCCTTGCTGAAGTAGCCGGAGAAAAACGGGAAGCCCATCAGCGCGAGACCGCCTGCACACATCGTCAGGAACGTGATCGGCATCTTCTTGGCGAGGCCGCCCATTTTCCAGATGTCCTGCTCGTGGTGCATCCCAACGATCACCGAGCCCGAGCAAAGGAAGAGCAGGCACTTGAAAAACGCATGCGTGAAGAGGTGGAACATCGCCACGCCGTAAACGGGCGCCACCGCGATGCCGACCACCATGTAGCCGAGTTGTGAGATCGTCGAGTAGGCCAGGATGCGCTTGATGTCGTTTTGCTGCAGGCCCATCAGGCCCGCGGCGAAGCAGGTGATCCCGCCCACCCAGCCGATGATTTCGAGCGCCGCGGGGGAAAGAACCAGCACCGGGAACATCCGCGCAAGCAGGTAAACGCCCGCCGCGACCATCGTTGCCGCATGCAGAAGGGACGACACCGGCGTCGGGCCTTCCATCGAGTTCGGCAACCACACATGGAGCGGCATCTGCGCGGATTTGCCGATCGTGCCGCAGAAGACGAGCACGCAGGCCGTCGCGAGCCAGAAGGGCGAGCTTTGGAGTGCTCCGATGGCGTCGGGCAATTCGCCGAAAACGATCGTCCCCGTCGCCATCCAGAAGACAAGGATGCCGAGCATGAAGCCGAAGTCACCGATGCGGTTGACCGTAAACGCCTGTTTGCAGGCCTCGGCCGCGGAGTCCTTCGAATAGTAGTGCCCGATGAGGATGTAGGAACTCACGCCGACGAGCTCCCAGAAGATGAACATCATCACGAAGTTGTCGGCGAGAACGATGCCGAGCATCGAAAACAGGAAGAGCGACAGGCCGGCGAAGTAGCGGCCGTAGCCTTCCTCGTGGGCCATGTAGCCGACCGAATAGATGAAGACGAGCGGCGCGATCGTGCAGACGATCACAAGCATCGACTTTGCAAGCGAGTCGAGCTCGAGGCCGATCGACACGGTAAAGCGAATCGGCGAATCCGGCCCGAAGACCTTCGAGAAATCAATCCAGTCGATGCGAATCGGGTCGGTGGTCTCCGGTTGACCGAAGAGCCACCAGCTGATCGCACAGCAGATGAGCGCGCCGAGAATCGCCGGCCCCGCACTCAGCAATTTGGAGCGCTGGCCGACCAACAGAATGAATGCCGCCACAAACAGCGGGGCAAAGAGGAGAATCCAGGGCGCGATCATTTAGAACTTGAGCTGGTTCAGGTCCTCGACGTGCGTCGTCTGCCGCGCACGGAAGAGCGCGACGATGATGGCGAGTCCCACCGCAACCTCGGCGGCCGCCACGGTGATGATGAAAAACACGAGCACCTGCGCGTTGAAGTTCGGCAATCCCTCGACGAGCCGGTAGCGCGAGAACGCCACGAGCGAGAGGTTCGCGGCATTCAGCATGAGCTCGAGGCACATGAAAATGACGATGATGTTCCGGCGCAGCAGCACGCCCGCGAGACCGATCGCAAACAGGATGCCGCTAACCGCGAGATAATGGGCAAGGGTCACTTCCATTTCAGAAAAGGCGGAAAGGAATTGCGCCTGGGAGGTTCATTTCAGCTCCCTCCGGCTGAGGACCACAACGCCGACCGTTGCTACGAGAAGCAGCACGCCGATGATCTGGAAGGGCAGATTGAAGTCCGTGAAGAGCGTGAGGCCGATGAGCTTCACGTCGTTGAGATTGTCCGTGGCCAGCGCGGGCTTGGGAATGGCGAGCCCGGGGTCGCCGAGCACCACTTTCATGAGCAGCGCGACGAAGCCGATGAGCACGAGGCCGCCGCCGGACCACGCGAGGATGTTCAGCTTGCGCGGCGGGGCCGTCTTCAGGTCGAGCAGCATGATGATGAACAGGAAGAGCACCATCACGGCGCCGGCGTAGACCAGCACCTGAATGATCCCGATGAAGAAGGCGTCAAGCGTGAAAAACAGCGCCGCCAGACCGAGGAAGGAAACGACAAGGCACATCGCCGAGCTGACCGGGCTGCGCATGCAGACCACCGCGAGTCCAAACAGGATCATCAGGCCGGCGAATATCCAGAAAAGTATCAGGGACACGTGGTCGTGGAAATTTTGGGTTGGTCGGCGGGCGTTCTAACAGTGAGCGTTGGGAGCGACTACTTTTTTTCGTTCCATTTGTTGACCACACCGGTCTTCAGGCCGCCCAGTTCGTAGAGCTTCTGCTTGTTGTGAACCATGTCCTTTCGGCTGTAGCCGGTGATCGAGTAGTCCTTTCTCAAAAAGATCGCCTGCTCGGGGCACACCTCTTCGCAAAGTCCGCAGTAAATGCACCGGATCATGTCGATCTCGAACTCGCGCGGCCGCTTCTCGACCTTTGCCCACGGGTCGTCGGTGGGGATTTCCTCCGGGGTGATCGTGATCGCACGCGGCGGGCAGATGAACTCGCAGAGCTGGCACGAAACGCAGCGCTCGCGGCCCCATTCGTCCTTCACGAGCGTGGGCGCACCGCGATACCACTCGGGCAGGTGGGCATCCCACTTCTCGTCGGGGTATTGCATGGTCACCTTGCGCCGACCGGTCATGGTCAGGAAGAAGTGCTTGATCGTGAGCAACATGCCTCCGAACAGCGCCGGGAGGTAAAACTTCTCGGCTAGGCTCAACTTGGGACGTGAGACGACGAGGGCCATGATCAGCTCTTGATATAAACGAGGATGAGCGCGGTAAGGAAGATATTCGCCAGCGCGATTTCGAAGAACCAGATCCAGCCCAGTCGCATGAGCTGGTCGTAGCGGAAGCGGGGCACCGTCCAGCGCACCCAGATGAAGACGAAGAGGAGCGCGCAGATCTTTGCGAAGAACGTGCCAATGTTCACCAAGCCCCAGAACCAGCCGTGCGAGCCGTCGGGAATCATCGGCAGGCTCCAGCCGCCAAGGAAAAGGGTCACGATCACGCCCGAGCCGGCGATCATCGCGGCATATTCCCCGAGGAAAAACAGCGCGAAGCCCATCGCGGAGTATTCCGTGTGGTAGCCACCGACGAGCTCCTGCTCCGCTTCGGGCAGGTCGAAGGGCGCGCGGTTCGTCTCGGCGAACATGGCCACCAGGAAAATGAAGAACGAAATGAGCATCGGCACCGCGATGAGCAGCCGCTGCCAGGAGAAACCCGCCGCGAAGGACTGGAAGATCGACGCAGGGTCGTGAAACGCATGCTCGAGGCTGAATCCCTTCGGCCACCACGGCATGATCAGCCAGCCGTTCTGCACCTGCCATTCGACGATCTCCCGCAGGCTCAGCGTGCCGCAAATCATGAACACCGGCACCACCGAGAGGCCCAGCGCCAGCTCGTAGGAAATCATCTGCGAACTCGAGCGGATGCCGCCGAGAAACGGATATTTCGAGTTCGACGCCCACCCGGCCAGCACGATGCCGTAAACACCGAGCGAGGACACCGCAAACACCCAGAGCACGCCGATGTTCACGTCGGCAATGATCATCGGCACCCCGAAAAGCGTGCTCCCGAAAGGCAGCACCGCCAACACGAGGATCGGCGGGATCATCGCAAGCTTCGGCGCAATGAAGTAGTAGAACTTATTGACGCTCTTCGGGATGAAGTTCTCCTTCAACACCAGCTTGATCGGGTCGGCGATCATCTGGCCAAGGCCGGCAAGTCGCAAATCCTTGTCAAACCCGAGCAACGTCGTGGGCGCGCCCACGCGGTTCGGCCCGACGCGGTCCTGAATGAACGCGCTGACTTTTCTTTCCGCGAACACCGACAGGGAAACCAGCGGGAGAATCGCAAGAAAAACGAGGCCAAGGGTTTTCGCCACCGAAGTCCAGATCATGAAGACCTCGGTTCCTGGCGTGAGAAAGGCGTTCAAATCCATGCGGTCAATAGCAGCGGATCATCGATACAGGCTCGGCCGCCCCGGTGTCCAGAGGCAAGACCGCAAATTCCCGCAAATCCCGCCCCAAACCGCGCATGAGATCAATGTGCGGCGGCAAACGCGCCCGCATCGCCGGTCAACGGCTCCAGAAGAACTCGCCGCGAAAATGCCACACGTGAGAGCAGCCACGGGTTGCCCACGATTATCCCTCAAACATCATCGTGATGGAGATCAGGACGCCGAGGCTCAGCACGGTGAGAACGATGCCCAGCACACGGGCCACCACCGGGACCAGCGGCGCCCGATTCACGATCTCACAGGTCCGGGCAAAGGCGCCCCACAACAGCGGAATCGCGAAAACCCAGAATGCCCATGGATCGACCCGTGCAGCGAGCGACTCCGGATCCAGGCCCCCCACCGAGTGCGTCATGATTTTCAACAGGACGACTGCGAGCGCCAGAAACGCAAATTGCGTGAGGACGAGGACCTGAACCATATCGCTCCCTTGAACGGACTATCCGCCCGCTCGCGGCAGCGATGCAAGCCATTCGGCGGAATCCTTGATCCGGGCCACGCGGCTACCCGCGCGAGCGTTCGAGAAAATTCTCCGCCAGCGCCTCGTAAAGCGCCACCGGGCACACCCGTCGCGACGCCTCGTAGGCAATGATGGCGCACGCGGCAAGCGGCAGTGTGAAGGCAATGCAGCCGGTCATCTCGATCAGGATGATAAACGACGTCATCGGGCTCTGCACGACGCCGGAGAAATAGGCGACGATGAAGAGCAGCACGATGGATTGCACCGAGGCGCCGCTCCAGGCGAATGCGGGCGCGGTGATTTCCCCCAATCCCGCGCCGACCGAAAACGACGGATCAAAAAGCCCGCCGGGAATCCCCGTGAGCAACGCGAGCATCGAGGCGGCCGCGCGCTGCAGCGGATACAGCACACTCAACTCTCCGCGTATTTCGCTCAGCTCCTCCTGCGTTTCCGCGGGCAGCGTTGCCACGTAATCCGGGCTGCCTTCGAGCACCAGCGCGCGGGCCTGCTCGTAGCCGCTTCCGAGCGTCATTCCATCCGACCAGATCGCCAGAGCGGCGGAGCCGAGACCGAACGCCAGCGCAATGACCCAGAACCGTTTTGCAATCACCCGCGACACCTTCGGCATCAGGAACAGCAGCAGACTCGAAAATCCCCCGCCGAGAAATCCGCCGACCGCGCCGATGATCAACACCGCCACCCACGGACCGGGCGTCAGAAACTCGAGTGGCATCCGCATTCCCTCATCGAGCCGACCGTAGAAGTAATAGTTGCCGAGCACGCCCATGCAGACCAGGCAGGCGACGATCACCGTGCGCACGAGCGTGCCCATGTTTTCCTTTTCAAACGACCGCCCGATCTCCTCGAAGGAAAAGACAATGCCCGCGATCGGCGCATTGAACGCCGCCGCAATGCCCGCCGCACCACCGCCCAGAATGAGACCACGCTGCACGAGATGCGCCGGGAATTTCGCCCATTTCGTGACCTGGTGCATGAAACACGCACCGAGCTGCACGGACGGGCCTTCGCGTCCGATCGAGAGAAACGAGAACAACCCGAGCGTCGTCAGGATCAGCTTGCCGAACGCCACGCGAAACGACAAAAGCCGGTCGCGCGCTTCGCCGGGACCCATCGCCAGCGACGCGATCGTCTGCGGAATGCCCGTTCCATCCGTTCCCTGGAAGAAGTGGTCGCGGAGATAGAGGATCAATCCAAGCCCGACCGGCATGATCACGAGCATCCAGTAGGGCGACGCGTCCCACACCCTTGCGCTCAGACCTGCCGCGAAACTCTCGGCTTCCGCGAAATAAAGGGCGCCGAGTCCGGCCAGCACCGCGCCCACCAGCGAAATGGCCAGCGCCCACCAGCCGCCCGGCAGTTTCTTCGGGGCGGATTGCATGCGCGATGGTTTTCCATCGAGCGGCAATTTTGCAAGCCCTCGCGACCGCGTGTTCCGAGGCGCACGACAACAACGAGTCAGTATTTCGTGACCTGCTGCGTCATTCCCCCGTCGACGAAATACGTGCTGCCCGTCACATAAGCCGCGTCGTCGCTCGCGAGGAATGCCGCGACGGACGCCACTTCATTGGGCCGGCCAAAGCGTCCAAGCGGGATCTCGGATTCCGCCCTGCGCTTCTCGTTGGGATCGTCGAGCACATGCTGGTTAATCGGTGTGGCAATGGCTCCAGGCGCGATGTTGTTGACCGTGATGCGATACGGCGCGAGCTCGAGGGCGAGATTCCGCATCAGCATGCGCAGCCCGCCCTTCGACGCACAGTAGGAGGTGAAACCCTCAAACGGGATGTCCTCGTGCACGGAGGAGTTGTTGATGATCCGGCCGCCCCCACCACGCCCGATCATCACCCGCGCGGCAGCGCGACACAGCAGAAATGGCCCGTAGAGATTCACGGCCAGAACCTTTTTCCAGTCCTCGTCCGTCGTTTCGATCAGGGGCGCCTTCTTTTCGATTCCAGCGTTGTTGATCAACACGTCGAGCTTGCCGAACTTTTCAACGGCGGTCCGCACCATCGCCTCGACGTCCGTGGGGGAGGTCACGTCACCGGCGGCAACCACGCCTTCCGTCGGCAGATTTTTCACGACTTCCCCGGCCTTCGCGCAGGAGTCGTTGCGGCAATTCACCGCCACATGCGAGCCCTCCGCAGCGAATCGCTCGCAAAGCCCACGTCCGATTCCATCCAACGCTCCGGTGATCAACACCACTTTTCCACTCAGGCCTCTCATACAGCCGGGATCGAAGCTCCCCCGGCCCCCAGCCTTGCGAAAAAGCGCGCTACCAGACCGCTTCCGCCGTTCGCATCCGCTCCTCGGGCGAAATGCTGTTGGCGAAAATGCTCATCCCGGTCATCGCCTCGACGGTCGCGATGTTCGAAAGATACGGCTTCAGGTTGTCCGCCACGGCCATCTGCGGAATGATGAATGCCATCGTGTCGCCATAGGGCCGGCGATAGCAGCGGTAAAATGCCTCGGGGACCAGCAGTTCGCCCTCCTTCGGTGGTGCCGAGGAAAAGATCGGGCCTGCGACGATCTCGAGCCAGCCATACTCGCCGGCGTATTTGGCCTCCATTTCGGCGAACTGCGCCCACGGTCCGTTCAGGCACTCGGGGCTGAACGCGCACGTGTTCGGCATCAGCGAGGTGTTTCGCCCCGCGGCCTTTCCGAAATACAGGCTGATCGATTCCGGCAACGCCATCGGCCCCGGCACGTAACCCGCCTCGCGAATCAGCCACTCCGGCGGCGTCTTCACCTTCTTCGGCTCGGGGTATCGCTTCGGCGGAGCGCCGTTGACCATCGCGTATTGCACGGCGAGCGGACTGCCGAGCTTTTCGGAATACACGACCACGAAGCCCGGATACACGACCGTCGTCACAGGGCCGGGGTTTGGGGGATTGTAAGTCTTCGGCATGGAAACCGCGACCGGGTCCGGCACGGGCAATTCCACATCGGCTTCCATGAAAAGCTCCCGCGGGTCGGGCGTGCCGACAAGGGGTGTGGACGCGGGAGCGGGAGTAGGCGTGGCCTCCACCTGCGCAATGGGGACCGCCTCGACGGGCTTTCTTCCGGGGAGAATGGCCACCGTGGCAAACACGATCAGCACCGCACTAAGACCAATGAGGAGGTAGACGAAGAAACGATCCATCCCGAAGTCGATATTTAGCCACCAAGGAGCCAGGCGCGGCGAGCAGGAAATTTCATCTCCCGCTTCTCACCGACGTCGCGTCACTCCCCGACGCCGGCCGGCTCGCGCAACGACGCCAGCGCGTCCTCGATGGGAATATCCCGTCGTTTGCGGTCGAGAAACACGCTCACATGCGTGTATCCGACATCGCTCAGCAGCATCAGCGCCTCTTCGTAACGGTCTCCCACCCGCGAAGGACAATGGGCATCCGCGCCCAGCACAACCGGGATGCCCCGCTCGCGCATCAGCTCGAGCTGAGGTCGGCCGGGATTCATTTCCGGCAGCGATTTGTTGAGCCCGCTCGTGTTCAACTCCATCGCCACCCCCGTCGCGGCAATGCGATCCAGCGCGCGTGCGACAAAAGGCTCGATCCGATTCCAGTCCCACTCTCCGGGCGCCTCGTTCTTGATCAGGTCCGGATGCGCCAGCGTGTCGTAAAGCCCCGTCTCCGCCGACTGCGCGAGGTGCTGGTAATAGAGCTGCTGATACGCGAAGACATCGCCCTTGAAGTGGTTTCTCCGATACTCCGGCACCTGGTAATGCACCGAGCCGAGCACGTGATGCAGCGGCACACGCGCATGCAATTTCTCGAGCCACGGCTCCACGCCCGGATAGTAATCGCTCTCGAGCCCAAGGCGCACATCCACCCGCCCGGCCCATGCTTCGGTCGCGCGGGCCACGAGTTCCACGTAATCGTCAAACTCCTCCGGAGCCATCCGCACGTCGGCGGAAATGCCGTCCGGCAATGGACAATGACACGTCACGATCACGCCCTTCAGTCCGCGAGCCTCGGCGACTGCGGCAAACTCCTCCGGCGTCCCCTGGGAGTGTTTGCAGAGCGGCGTGTGGCAATGGCTTTCGTAAAGGATCGGCATGAAGCGCCCATCATCGCCGAACCCGCAGCGAACCGCAAATCGAAGCCCTCCCCGCCCGCAGCCATCGTCGGCTACTCCGGGCGCCTCAACTCGAATTCATAAGAGGCGTAATCGTAAATCTGCCGCTCCTCACCCTCCCTTTCCGGAGGGCCCCACCACACGCCCGCGACATCGAAGTTTTCGTTCACCTTGTCGATGCCGGAATGGAAAAACAAAACCGCCGCCGCCACCGGATGATGCTCCTCGATCTGCGCCCGGGTGATCTCGAGCAATTGCTCGTCGCTCAACGAGGCATCCACCACGAGGCTCGCCACCAGCCTCTCTCCTTCCTTCGTGACGGAATAGACCCTGTAAGCCGGCAACTCCGCCCGCGACACGGGTTCCCAAGGCAATCCAGTGCTCTTCTTCGCGTTCATCGCTGCAAGAAACGCAAACGAAACAACCATCAAACCCGCGCCGGCCGCCAGGACCATGAGCACACCAACCCAGATCAGCTGCGCCCGAGCGAAATTCTTCACCGTTGGATGGGCCCCCTCCGACACTGCCAGGACGATTGACGCGATCAACCCCACTCCCGGAATCGCAAAGAGCAACTGGTAGAGCATCCAGTTCCCGACGGAGACCTCCTCACGGGGCAAAGGGGGCGGTTTCATGAGCGCTGCCTCCGCTTAGCGCAAATCACTCCCGTGCACACGCCTTAATCGGCGACCGGACGATTCGGCTGCCGGTGAGTTTGAGGTGAAAGCGCGTCCGTTATTGCAACTCATTGTCTTAACCTTGGCATCCCATATAATCGCGCTGCGATGGAACGCCCGGTGGAGCTTGTTTACAGCCTCGATGAGCGACCGCCACCGGCGGCGTGGCTGTTTCTGGGCTTTCAACACGTCGCGGTGATCTGTCCCTACCTCGTGCTCGTTGCTCTTGTCGTCGAAGCGGCAAAACTGCCGAGCGATCGGGCCGTGAGCTTCATGGCAATGGCAATGATCGGCGTGGGCATTCACACGTTGCTGCAAGCAAACCGGCGCGGACCCATCGGATCCGGTTACCTGTGCCCGCCTGTGGTGTCGGCGATTTATCTGCCCGCCTGCCTCGCGGCGGCGGCACTTGGCGGCATGCCAATGGTGGCGGGCATGATCCTCATCTCCGGCCTGGCGGAGATGGGGCTCTCACGCATCGTTGGCAGACTGCGCAAGGTCTTTCCGGCCGTGGTGTCGGGCATCATCCTCATGGCCGTCGGGCTCGAACTGGCCCGGATCGGCATGAGCATCGCGTGGAACCCCGCTCTGCCGCGAAGCTCCGCATTTGGCGGTGTGGAAATCGTATTTGGCGTCACGCTCACCACCATGGTCGCGCTCAGCATCTGGGGGCACGGCGTGTTTCGACTCTTCTGCGCGCTTATCGGAATCATCGTGGGCTATATCGCCTCCGCATTCACCGGACAACTCAGCGAAGGGTTTTTCGCAGGCTTGAAGGAAAGCGCGATGGTGGCTCTCCCTTTCATGTTTCCTGACGGCATTTCCTTCGATGCAACCCTCGTGCTTCCGTTTGTGATCGCGGCCATCGCGTCGGGCCTGCGCACCGTCGGCACACTCACGACCTGCCAGCAGCTCAACGACGCGAGCTGGACACGACCCGACATGCGTTCGATCTCCGGTGGCGTTCTGGCAGACGGCCTTGGCTGCGCCATTGGCGGATTGTTTTCCGCACCGGGCTTGAGCGCCAGCCCGAGTTTGGTCGGCGTGGAGAAGGCGACCGGCGCCACCAGCCGGTGCATCGCGTGGTCGGTGGCGCTGTGGTTCCTCGTGCTTGCGTGCCTGCCAAAAATCGCGTCGCTCATCGTCCACATGCCCAAGCCCGTGATGGCCGGCGCGCTGTTTTTCAACGGAGCGTTCATGTTTGTCGGTGGCATGCAGGTCGCGCTCAGCCGGCCGCTCACGCTGCGCGGCACGTTTCTCATCGGCCTCTCCGTGCTCGCCGCGGCCGGCGCGTTGCTTTATCCCGGTTTTTTCCAGCGCCTGCCGGCATGGACACATCCGGTCACGCAAAATGCGATCTCGATGGCCACGTCAACCGCCATCCTGCTCAATCTCATCTTTCTCGTCGGCCGCTGGCGCTACGGCACCACGCAGATCGAGGTGCGCAACCACGAAGTCAGCCGGGAGGAGCTCGAGAAACTCATCACGGCGAAGGCCAGGGAATGGAAGCTTCCGCCCAGCGATGCGACCCGTATTCGGAACGTCCTCGAGGATCTGCTCGACCAGATCGCCGCCGACGGCATTGCCGAGGGCCCGATCTCCCTCCGGGCCGCCTGGGACGAATACGATGTCGTCATTTTCCTGCGTTATCAGGGCTCGCTTCCGCACCTCATCGGTGCGCGCCCGCGCAAGGACTATGTCGAGGAACAAGCCTTCATTAGCGGTCTCTCGGGTTACCTCTCCGGCATCCACGCAGACCGCGTCGAGCCCTCGGTGAAGCACGGCCACTGCGAAATCAAACTCACCTTCCGCATCTGATTCGGGAGGCCGGCCATCGCCCGTTATTGGACGGCGGGTTTTCGAGCGACGAGCCCGATGTATTCGCGACCATCCGTGCGGTGCTTCTCGGGAAAATGTTGAAAGCAGAAATACTCCATCGACTCGATGGTGAAGCCCGCCTCGGTGGCGCAACGCGCGAGCACCGGTTTGTCGAAAAGATGCACCTGCTCCGGCAGGCGTCCCCTCCACTCGGGAGGCAGAAGAGGCCGCGGATCGAAAATGCCCGGCCACCGCTCACCCTGGGCCATACGCCGTTCGTATTCCGGCCACAGCACGTGGTAGTAGCTGAGGCTCGGCGTCATCACCACCACGAGAAACGCCCCGCCCGGCTCCAGCCACTCGAACGTCCTCGCAAACGCGCGCTCGACCGCGGGGCCGTCGAAAAAATGAAGCACCTGCGCCGCCAGCACCGCCGAGAGGCTGTTCGCGGCAAGAGGCAGCTCATCCGGAAATCGTGCAGGCATCAATACCAGCCGCCGCCGGTGCTCCTCGGGAGCCGACTCAGCCAGCACCGCCAGTTCCGACGCGGAGAGGTCGTTCGCGATCACCGTGCCGCCCGCCGCCAGCGCCGGGAGTGTCGAGTTGCCATAAGCCGCACCCACTTCGAGAAGCGGCCGTTTCGCCGCCGCAGCAATGGAGGCGAAGACCTTGCCCGGAGGTGACACCTCCTCCGTCATGATGCCCATGGCATTGTCCGTCAGAATCGTGCCGTTCTCGAATTCAGCGGGCCACTTGGTTTCGCTCATCGAGGCAGAAGCATGCACAAATGGCTTCGGAGCGAAAACCGGATTTCGAGGGCAAGCCCCGGAGGAACTACGGGCGGACTCGCGAGGTTTGTCAGCGACCCGCGAGACGCCGCCGGTGATGTCTGGCGAGGATCACGAGCAGGGTCAGCACACCCAGAACGGCGGCGCTGACCGCCGGCTCGGGCACGGCCGTGATCTTGAGGTTGTCGATCTCGAAAATGTTTATCACCCCCAGCTTCGTTGCGTGCGTGATGCGAAGGCCCACATTTGCCTGATTGTCGAGCACGCCGGGCAGGAACGTATAGGTGTAGGGCTTGAAATCATCGCGAGGATCCTCGAAGTCGATCACCTTCACCCAACCGCCGCCGATGTTGTATTCGAGATAGAACTGGTCGCCCACACGGAAAACCCCATCGTTGCGTGCGGCAAAGGAAATGGTCGGCGTGGAAAGGTCGCTGAGGTTGAGGTTCAGCACGCTGATGTGGATCTTCTCGTCAAACTCCGCGAGGTCGAAAAATTCCCGCGAGGAGCCTGGGGCAAATCCGTCGAGGAGATTTACGGAAGTGCCGGTGCCATATCTGGTGAAGCCGATGTCGAATCCCTCGGAGGTGATCTCCAACGTGCCCTGGGTGCCTGCGGAGCGATTCAGATTTCCGTTGAAATCCCAGTAGCCAAGGAGCTGCGCATTGCCGAGGCCAAGGGATAACAGAAACAGGGAGAGACAGCACAGCAGGGACTTCATGGGACGGGAGAATCCGTCATGGAAAGTGAATCCGCAAGGGATTGATTGGTGCGGTGGTTAACGTCACTTCCGGGAATGCAATCTCAAGTCTGCAGTTCCGTTACAACACACGGCCATTCCAATGGCGATCAGCGGCCGCCACGTCAGCGAGCGTCGCACGGCGCCTTGTCAGAGAATCTCCACACCAGCCACAGACCAACACCGCCCCCTGCCGCCAGCAGGCCGATCACTGCATAGATCAGCCAGAACTTTACAGTCACGTAGTCGCCTCGAAAGACCTGTCCCTCCGGCGCCGCCACCATTCGCGAAACGCCCAAAACAAACGGATCCCGAGATCGGTTCTCGGGCGTCAACGAGTGCTCAGACCGCAATTGCCATTCCTCGTCCGTCAGCTTTCGCAGCTCCGCCGACAAAAGCGAAGGTGGCATCTCGATGGAAAGGCATGCGCAGGCTCCATCTTGTATCCGAACATCAGCTCGCCGGGGCGATTCGTGAATTGCACGAATCGCTCGAAGCGCACCGCGCCATCCTTCGACCGCGATTCAGTCGAGACATGCAGGAGGTGCTCCGCGGAGTGCAGATCCAGAAAGATCGCGACACCCAAGACCGCCATCAGCAGCAGAGCAATCCCGCCTGCACAAAAGGAGGCCAGGAGCTTCATTGCGGAAATCTGGATAGCGGATTCCGGGTTCGGACTCTTCCGAAGGAACACGCTATTTCCTTACGAGGAGGCTGGAGCCTGTCATTTGCGCGGGTTTTTCCAGACCGAGGAGATCGAGCAGCGTGGGCGCGATGTCGGCAAGGATGCCGTCACGGACCGTGTATTGGTCGGCGTCGGCGGCGACGTAGATGCAATGGACAAGGTTCGTCGTATGCGCGGTATTCGGCGAGCCGTCGGGGTTGCGCATGAGTTCACAGTTGCCGTGGTCGGCGGTAACGATCGCCTTTCCACCAAGCTCCAGGACCTTCGTGATCACAGCCTCGACCCCCTTGTCGATCGTCTCCACGGCCTTGATGCCCGCCTCGACGACGCCGGTGTGGCCGACCATGTCGGGGTTGGCGAAATTGAGGATGACGAGGTCGTATTGATCGAGACGGTTGACGACTTCCTGCGTGACCTCGGGCGCGCTCATCTCGGGCTTGTGGTCGTAGGTGGGCACGTCCTTTGGCGACGGGACAATCTTGCGGTCTTCGCCGGGGTATTGCTTCTCGACGCCACCGTTGAAGAAGTAGGTGACGTGCGGGTATTTCTCGGTCTCCGCGATGCGAAGCTGCTTGAGGCCTGCCTCGCTCACGACTTCGCCGAGGATCTTGTCGAGCGTCTGCGGCGGGAAGACGCACGGGCAATCGTAGGTTTTGTCGTATTCCGTGAGCGTGACGTAGTGAATCTTCGGAGTGACCTCGCGATCGAATCCGTCGAAATCGGGGAAAAGGAACGCCCGCGAAAGCTGCCGCGCACGGTCGGCGCGGAAATTGAAGAACACGAGCACGTCGCCGTCGCGCACCCGTTGCTCGTTGGCATGTGAGAAAATGATGGGTTTGAGGAATTCGTCGGTCTCCTCCTGCGCGTAGCGCGCCGAGACCGCCGCACTCGGACATCCCTCCGCAACGGGCCCGCGACCGAGCACAATGGCGTCCCACGCGAGCTTGTTGCGTTCCCAGCGCTGGTCGCGATCCATCGCGTAGTAGCGGCCGATCACGGTGGCGATCTTTGCACCGGTCGGCTCGAGCTCCGCGGAAACCGTGGCGAGATAATCGGCCCCGCCGGTCGGGGAGGTATCGCGTCCGTCCGTGATCGCATGCACCATGATGTCGGTCACACCCGCTTCATGCGCGGCTTTCGCGAGAGCCACGAGGTGATTCTGATGACTGTGAACCCCACCGTCGGAAAGGAGACCGAGGAAATGCAGGCGGGAATTGCGGGCCTTGGCGAACGCCTCGACGAGAACCGGATTCGTCGCGAGCTCGCCATCGGCAATCGCTTTATTGATGCGCGTGAAGTCCTGATAAACGATGCGGCCGGCGCCGAGATTCAGGTGACCGACCTCCGAGTTTCCCATCTGCCCCTCCGGCAGGCCGACGTCCATCCCGCTCGCGCTGAGTCGTCCCATCGGGTAGGTCGCGTAGAGGTGGTCGTGGTAGGGCGTCTTCGCGAGAAGCGTGGCGTTGCCATCGGCCTCGGCCCGCTCGGGACCGTTCGGGTTGATGCCCCATCCATCGCGAATGATCAAAATAACCGGCTTCGACATATCGCGGCATCATCCCCAACCCGCGCGTGCGGGTCAAATGCGCGCCGTCAAAAGATTCTCCATTCAGGAATCCGCTCGACTCACGAAGTCCGGCAGACCGATGGTTCCCCCATGGATCCCCTCACGCAAGCCCTTGCGGAAAAAGACTGGAATGCGGTGCTCGCGCAAACCCTGCAGCAGTTCGATTGTCCCGCGGGAACCCTCCATCGCTTCGAAGACGGCCTGCTGCAGCTCGTCGCCCGGCAGGGCATTCCGGATTTTCTTCTGCCGAAGATTTCGGAGATCCCGGTTGGAAAAGGCATGGCCGGCATCGCGGCGGAGCGGCGCACGCCCGTTCAAGTCTGTAATCTCCAAACGGACGAATCCGGCGTGGTGCGACCCGGGGCAAAGGACACGAAGATGGAAGGCGCGCTCACAGTGCCGGTCTTTCGTAACGGCGAACTCGCCGGCACCCTCGGGATCGCCAAGCCGGTCCCCTACGATTTCTCGCCGGAGGAGATCAGCCGGCTGGAGGAGATCGCCGCGCGGATTGGCGCCCAGCTTTGACGGCCGACTCCCGCGCGAAAACGGCGTCACCCAAACGCCGGCTTCAACCGAGCTCGAAGGTGGTGACGCCGAAGATCTCGTGCACGGGCAGGTTCGGGATGGCTCCGCGATACATTCGCGCGGTGGCGAACACCTCCCTCATTCCGTGGCGGGCGGCCATTTCCTTCGCCGCCTCGTTCAACTCCGGCACATCGAGAAAGACCGGCGCGCCCTGCGCGTGCGCGGACAGCGCCAGGAAGAGCGGTTCGGCGATCTCCGTGTCGGCCACGAAAAGCGGGCCGATCTTGAATCCCTCGCAGCATTGCCGGATCACCCCATATCCGCGCAGCCCGTCATCGCCCATGACGGCATAGCCGGCCGCGTGCGGCATGGAGGTCCACTCGCGAAGAAACGCTGTGCGCGGAGCCGGAAAGTAGCGTCGATCGAACGCCGCGATCTGCCCGAACGGCACCTGGCCCAGCGGCACGAGGTTCGCGGCCGGTTGTGACTCCAGGGTAATCGCGCCGCCGTAGCGGATGTTTCGATAGGCGAACGTGAAGCCGAAAAACTTCGCATACTGCTCCTGCTTCGCGAGCACGCCGTCGATTCCGATGGTCCGGTCGCCGAGAAATTGCAGCGCATGTTCCGCCAGCTTCCATCCCACCTCGTGGCCGCGGAATTCGGGCTTCACGATGAAAAAGCCCACGAAGCCGTAGGCGTCGCCATAGCGCACGGCGGAGATGGTTCCAATCGTTTCACCATTCTGCGTAGCGGCGAAAAACCCCTCCGGATCCGCGGCAAAAAAGGCCGCGGCATCGTCGAGCCCGGGATTCCATCCCTCGCGGGCCGCCCATTCCACGGCGGTCTCGAGCTCCGCGCGACTCATTGTGTGGAGGCTAATCCCGTTCATCCGGCGCAGAATAATGGACGCGACGGAAACGACAAGCGCGACCACGAGACGGCCGGGCCCGGCAAGGCGCGCGAACTCTCCCCAACAACAAGAGGATTCTCAATGTCTCGAACCATTTCCCATTGCCGCTTCGCACTGCTCGGCTCGCTGACCGGCGTTGCTCTTTTGACCGGCTGCGTGACGCATCATCACCACGATGACGCCGTCGACAGTGTCGAATACACGCGGACCACTAAAACGTATTCTCCGGGCTACGTAACCAGGACGCTCCCCGCCAACCACACGGTGCGGACCTACCGGGGCGCCAATTACTACGTCGCCGACAATGTCTACTATCGGAAGACCAACGGCGGCTACACCGTCGTCGATTCTCCGTTCGCACCGGCCCCGACCCTCAGCGCCTACCGGCCGGGCTACGAGGTGGGCGAGCTGCCCGCCGGCTACCGGACCCGAAAGCACCGGGGCGTGGACTACTACGTCGCCGACAACGTCTGGTATCGCCCGCATCGGGGCGGATACGTCGTCGTCGAAGCGCCCCTTTGATCCCCGACGGCTTCGCTCCGCGAGCATTCATCCGGGTCCGAATGCCCCGCCGCCTCTCTGCCCTTTGCCCGCGCTGGATCCGGGCGGGGCGGGTGTTGAAACCGGCTCGTGACGGACTCCGGCGGGTTATTCACGACGTCAAGGCGTAATTCCCAGGATATTCACAATTCCACCGTCTGTTGTGGATGTTTCAGAGAAACACCACAATGGGTTGTGGTTTTTAATTGACGGGCCCGGGCGGATTCGGCAGTCTTCCCAAGCCATAAGAGGGATGCCCGGGCCGTGGGGGCTCGAGGCACGAGGCCGTTTTCCCTCAGATGTGGCCGGAGCAGCATCCCCGGATGCCCTCTGGAAATTTTTCGACCCTGAATTCGCCCATGTCACAGACCACTACGATCCAGATTGGCAACCGCACTTTCGTTCTCGATCGGGAAAAGGCCGAAGCCGCCTACGCCGCAAAACGGGTGATCAACGGGCGAGACACGATGTTTTTCAACATTCTGCCCGTCAAATACCAGTGGGCCTACGACCTCTACAAAACGATGAAGTCGAACCACTGGGAGCCGGAGGACATCCCGATGCAGCGCGACTGCGAACAGTGGCGCGACGCGTCGATCCCCGACATCGAGCGGTGGATCATCAAGATGGGCATCGGCTACTTTTCGGCGGCCGAGGGCATTGTCGGCGACAACATCCTGCACGTCATCCGCGAGCTCGTGACCGCTCCCGAGCTCAAGCTCGTGCTTGGCCGGCACGCACACGAGGAAAACATCCACGCCGACTCGCTCGTTTACATGATCAGCTCGCTGGGCATCAACCCGCACGAATGCGAGGCGATGTTCGACGACATCGCGACGATCAAGAAGAAGACGGACTTCGTGGTGAAGAACAGCCGCGGCCTGCGCCGGAACATGGATCTCACCGAGACGGCCAACAAGCAGGCCTTTGCGAAGAACATCTTCCTCTTCGGCCAGTGCATGGAGGGCACGCAATTCTACGGGCTCTTCGGCATGATTCTCGCGCTTTACCGGCGGAACAAATTCCGCGGCATCGGCGAGATGTTCCGCTACACGCTGCGCGACGAGAGCAATCACATCGAGCTGCTCCGCAACCTGTTCATGGACCTCGTCGAGGAGAACAAGGACATCTGGACTCCCGAATTCCAGGAGGACCTGCGGGAGACGATGCGCGAAGCGGTGCGCCTCGAGAAGGAGTTCATTCGCGACTGCCTGCCGGTGGCCGCGGTTGGACTGACCGCCGAGGAATTTCTCACCTACATTGATTACATCGGCGATCGCCGCCTCGAAGGGTGCGGCCTTGCTCCGCTCAATCCTCCGATCGTCAATCCACTGCCGTGGCTCGCGGAAATGATGGACCTCAAGAAGGAGCAGAACTTCTTCGAGGGCCGCGTGACCGAATACCGCAAGGCCTCCTCTCTCCACACCGTCGACGACGACGAACTCTAAATCTTCCTCCCCCCACCTCGAACACACCCGCCACTCTGCCTCCGCCATGATCCGCCGCATCTCTCTCGAAGAAGATCTCGCTCTCAAGCGACTCGTCACCACTCCGCGCACGGAGAAGCCCCATTTCCCATGGCGGGACCATTTGATCCTCCCCGAGGATGAGGCGATTGCGCACCCGGAGATCGTGATCCTGCGCAATGGCGAGGAGAAGAACTTCAACCTCGCGGACATCGCCGACGAAATCGGCAACGCGCTCACCGACCTCCTGCTTTCCCGCGACGACCGCGACATTTTCAACGACCGCAACCGCAGCCTCGTTTCCAACGTGGCACACACCGTGGCGATGAAATTGATGGAGCAGGTCGAGGAAGGCCGCTCGCTGCGCCTTTCGGAAAACGATCTCTCGCTCCTCATCGAGAAGGCGCTCATCGAAAACGACGCCCACGACATTGCGAAGAGCCTCATCTTCCAGCGCTCCATCGGTCATGGTTCCGATTCGCTCGAGGTATCCAGCGGCGCCAGCCAGGGGCCGCTCTCCGTCCGCCTGATTCGTCGCAATGGCTCTGTCGTTCCGTGGAACGAGAACAAGGTCGAGATCGCCGTCCGCAAGGCGTTCCTTTCCGTGCGCGAAGACGCGGAGAAGGCGGTGCCCGTCGCCCGCGCGGTGACGGAACGCGTGCGTGCCAGCGACCAGGCATTCGTGCACATCGAGGATGTGCAGGATCTCGTGCAGGAGGAGCTGATGCGCCAGGGCCACTTCAAGGCGGCCGAGAGCTACATCCTTTACCGTGCTCACCGCAGCCGGCTCCGCGAAGAGGCTCGTGAGGAAAGCACCAACGAGGCCCAGCAGGACTCGCTGGTCGTCGTCCGCACCCACACCGGAGACAGCGTTTTCTGGGACGGCGCCGAGCTCAAGAAGCGCATCCAGTTTGCCAGCATCGGGCTCAACCTCATGCTCGACAGCACGGAGATCGAGCGCCGCCTTCGCAGCTCGATCGGTGCGGAGATTTCCGAGAGCGACCTCCGCGACACGATCATCATCAATGCCCGCTCCCTCATGGAGCTCGACAGCGAGTTCGCGAAATTCGCCGGTCGCATCCTGCTCTCCTACATCTACGAGGAGGTGCTCGACTGGAGGATCACGCGCGACGGCATCGAGGGTCTGAAGGAGGCGCACCGGGCGGCGTTCAAGAGCTACCTCCGCCACGGCGTGACCATCGAGCGGCTCAGCCCGAAGCTGCTCAGCTACGATCTCGACAAACTTGCGGAGGCCCTCGACCCCTCCGCCGACCTCGACTTCGACTACCTCGGCATCCAGACGCTCTACGATCGCTATCTCATCGTCGACAAGACCGGCGCCAAGCCGCGTCGCATCGAGACGCCGCAATTTTTCTGGATGCGCGTCGCGATGGGCCTGTTCATCGCCGAGGAAAAGAACCGCGAGGACTGGGTCATCCGGCTCTACACGCTCTACAAGGGCCGCCGTTTCTGCTCGAGCACGCCGACGCTCTTCAACTCCGGCACCCCGCATAGCCAGCTCTCGAGTTGCTACCTTTACAAGGTCGACGACTCGATCGAGTCGATCATGGTGCGCGGCATCGCCGAAAACGCCTTCCTGTCGAAATGGGCGGGCGGCCTCGGCGGTTCATGGACCAGCGTCCGCGGCACCGGCAGCTACATCAAGGGCACCAACGGAGAGAGCCAGGGCGTCATTCCGTTCCTCAAGCTTCACAACGACCAGCTCGTCGCGGTGAACCAGGGCGGCAAGCGCCGCGGCTCCGGTTGCGCCTACCTCGAGACGTGGCACAACGACATCAAGGACTTCCTCGAGCTGCGCAGGAACGTCGGCGACGAGCGCCGGCGCACGCACGACATGAACACGGCGAACTGGATTCCCGACCTGTTCATGAAGCGCATGGAGGCGCGCCAGGACTGGACACTGTTCCGTTCCAATCAAGTGCCCGACCTGCACGAGACCTACGGGCAGAAGTTCGAGGAACGCTATCTCCACTACGAGCAGCTCGCCGCCGAGGGCAAAATCTACGGCGAGAAGGTCCCCGCGATCGATCTCTGGAAGAGCATGTTGAAGATGCTCTTCGAGACGGGGCACCCGTGGATCACCTTCAAGGATCCGTGCAACGTTCGTTCACCGCAGGATCACGCCGGCGTCATCCACAGCTCGAACCTCTGCACCGAGATCACGCTGAACACCAGCGAGGACGAGACCGCGGTCTGCAACCTCGGCTCGGTGATCCTCGACACGCATGTGCGTGAAGACGGCACGCTCGACCTCGAAATGCTGCGCGAGACCGTGACGGTCGCCGTCCGCGCGCTGGACAACGTCATCGACATCAACTTCTACCCGACCGAGGCGGCCCGGCGGTCGAATCTGCGTCACCGTCCGGTCGGTCTTGGCGTGATGGGTCTGCAGAACGCGCTCTTCAAACGCGGCCTCAGCTTCGCAAGCCAGGAAGCCGTCGAGTTCAACGACGAATTCATGGAGGCGATCGCGTTCTTCGCCTACAGCGCGTCGAGCGATCTCGCCGCGGAGCGCGGCACCTACTCAACCTACAAGGGCTCGAAATGGGATCGCGGGCTCCTGCCGCAGGACACCATCGAGTTGCTCGAAAAGGAGCGCGGCCTGCCAATCGACGTGCCGCGCACCGGCAAGATGGATTGGACGCCCGTTCGCAAAAAGATCGCGGCTCAGGGCATGCGCAACAGCAACGTGCTCGCCATCGCCCCCACGGCGACGATCTCCAACATCATGGGCACCACGCCGTGCATCGAGCCGAACTACAAGAACCTCTTCGTGAAGTCGAACCTCTCCGGCGAGTTCATCGTTCTCAACGGGGAACTCGTGAAGGATCTCAAGGCCGCCGGCTTGTGGAACGTCGAGATGGCGCAGCAACTCAAGTATTTCGACGGCGAGCTCGATGACATCGAGGGCATCCCGGAGGCGATCAAGCACAAGCACCGCACGGCTTTCAACGTCGACTACAAGTTCATCATCGACGCCGCCGCACGGCGCCAGAAATGGATCGACCAGTCGCAGTCGGTGAATCTCTTCCTCGCGCAGCCCGATCTCAAGACGCTGAGTCACATGTATCGGCGCGCGTGGCACGTCGGCCTCAAGACGACCTACTACCTCCGCACGCTCCAGGCCTCGAACATCGAGAAGGCCACCGTCGCGATAAAGAAGGAAGTCCGCCACGTCGGCGAAAAGAAGGTCTACACCGAAGCCGAGAAGCTGGCCTGCTCGATCGAGGCAATGCGCCGGGGCGAGGAGTGCGAGGCCTGCCAGTAACCGCCGTGCCGTGACTCCGACCGAGCTCCGAAACGCCAGCTCGCCGGATGGTCTGCCTCCGCTGCTCGCCGCCCTGTGGCACGATCAGCGAGGCGACTGGGAACGCGCCCACGAAATCACCCAGGGCGTCTCCGGCGCGGCCGGAGCACGTGTTCATGCGTATCTGCACCGGAAGGAAGGCGATCACGGAAACGCGTCCTACTGGTATGCCCGCGCCGGCACGACGATGCCCGCATGTTCCCTCGACGAGGAGTGGGACCTGCTCGTCGAGGAGTTGAGCTGACTCAATCGCCGAGCATCTCGCTTTCCGCCACCTCGGCCTGATCCAGGATTTTCCAGGTGCCGTCGCCGGCAAGTTTCATTCGGAACTTCAAATAGACGGCCACATCAAAGCCCTCGTCGTCGGTCTCGCCGCTTTCATTGCGCGGGTAGTCGTGGCGAATGGAGCTCGCCAGCACCTCTGCGGTATCGGCGTCGATCCAGCGCCGCAGCTTCCACGCATCCCAGATGCGCCGCTGGTGGGCATTCACCGGGATTTTCCCCTCCTCTCTTTTCCGATCCATCGCCTTCAACAGCGCCTCAGCCGTTGCGTCTTCCGGAGATTCGACCTCCCGCCAGCTCTCGTCCTTCAACTCGTAAACCACCACCGTCTCGTAACGGCCTCCCGCACGGCCATTGAGAGCGACCTTGCTGGAGTCCGGCGCCCAGATCGCCGACAGCCCGCTCATGAAGGTCCCACTTGCATCCAAGAGCACCTTCCTGTCCGGAAGCGCCACGATCTCCGCTTCGCCGCTCGCCGTGCCATCGAGTTCGAAGCCCGTCCGCACCGCCCACCGCTCGTCGGGCGAGGTGGAAATCACGACCTTCTCCGACGACTCGTCCTCGGCGAGCACCGCCATCGTCGTCAGAACAAGGACAATGGAGAGCCTCAGCATCATGGTGAAGGGCCCATCCAAGCCCCGATCCGGTGAACTGTCACTCTCACATCCGGCGGGCCACGTGGAATTGCTCCGTCTTGTCATCCTCACGCGGAAGATCGACGATGGGGCATGCGCCGCGCCCTTCCGCTTTTCATTCTTCTTTGCGTCTCCCCGTTTCTGCGTGCGGAACCGATCACGCTCCCCGCGAGCAAGCCGGTCGCGCAGTTGGAAATGCCGGAAGACTGGGCGCCGGAAATTTCCGAGAACGGCCTGGAAGCCGTCTCGCCCGACGGCAGCATCTATGTCGCCATCGGCTACGTGGACGAAAAATCCGTCGGGCAGTTTCTGGAAAACGCGCTCACCTATCTCGAGAACCACGGTGTGCAGGTGGACACCGAGTCCATTCACCAGGAGGAGGATCAGCTCAACGGCATGGATGTCGTCGAGGTGTCGATGGAGGGTCAGGATGTCGATGGTCCCTGCCTCATCAAGCTCGCGCTGTTCGGGGTCTCGGAGAAGGACGGCTTGATGCTTCTCTATTGGGCGGCGCCGGATGCCATCGATAAAAATGCCGAGGCCGTGGCAAGCCTCATCGCCAGCATCAAGCCGGTCGATCCGGAGCATTGATCACCGACGGACCGCGAACATTGCAAAACGCCACATCTCCAGTATTGTCGCTCGCGGTTCCTCGCAATTTCATGGATTTTCTCAAAGAAGCCGTTCGCGCCCCCCACATCACCGGCGCCATCGCTCCCTCCGGCCGGCAGCTCGCCCGCGTGATCGTGGAAAAGGCCGACGTCCCCCGCGCCTCCCGAATCCTCGAACTCGGCCCCGGCACCGGCGCCTTCACCAGGCGCATCATCGAGGCGAAGCGTCACGAGGCCCATTTCGTCGCGCTCGAGCGCAATCGGAATTTCGCGCTCGGCCTTCGGTCCCGATTTCCCAACACCCGCATCATCGAGGGTTGCGCGACCGAACTGCGGACCCACGCCGAGGAACACGGATTCGACAAGGCCGACAGCATCGTCTCCGGCCTGCCGTGGGCGATTTTTGATCCGCATGTGCAGGAAACCATTCTCCGCGGCGTTCGGGACGTGCTGGCCGATGGAGGAACGTTCGCAACGTTCGCCTACTTCGGACCGCACCTGCTGCCGAACGGCAAGAGTTTCCGGAAGCTTCTGAAGAGCATCTTCCCGAACACCCGCACGTCATCGGTCATCGTGCGGAATCTGCCACCGGCCTTCGTTTACTACTGCCGGAAGTAACGTCGCCGCTCAGGCGTAGATCTCGTTTCCGAGCTGCCGCCCCTGCCAGCGGCGCACCTCGAACACGTGGGCCGGACGCGTGCGCGGATCAAGGGCGACGAAATTTCGCACGCCGTTCCAGAGATAACGCTCGTCGGTGAGCACGTCGCGCACCTCATAGGTCTCGCTCTCGTTCCATCCAAATTCCTCGACGGGCACGCTGACAAATCCCGCCTGGAAATTGTGCGGATCGAGATTCACCGCGACGAGGATGATGCTGTCCCGCGCCGCGGTCATCTTGCTGTAGAAAAGAATCTGCGGGTTGTCCGACTCGTGAAACCGGAGATTCCGGTATTCCTGCAGAGCACGATGCTCCCGGCGCGCGCGGTTCAAAGCGGTGATGGTGTCCTTGATGTTGCCCGGCGCATTCCAGTCGCGGCCCTTGAATTGATACTTCTCGCTGTCGAGATACTCCTCCTTGCCGGGGGCGACCGGCACGTTCTCGCAAAGTTCGAAGCCGCTGTAGATGCCGTAGATCGGCATGAGCGTCGTCGCGAGCACCGCACGCTGGATGAAGGCCGGGCGGCCGCCCGTCTGGAGATGGAACGGCAGGATGTCCGGCGTGTTCGTGAAGAAATTGCCGCGGAAGTATTCCGCCATTTCCGTTTGCGTGAGCTCCTCGAGGTATTCGGTGAGTTCCTCCTTCGTCGTGCGCCACGTGAAATACGTGTAGCTCTGTGTGAAGCCGGCCTTCGCGAGCGCCTTCATCATCTTCGGGCGCGTGAATGCCTCGCTCAGGAAAATGACGTCGGGAAACTTCGCGTGCACCTCGGCGATCGTCCATTCCCAGAATGCGACCGGCTTCGTGTGCGGGTTGTCCACACGGAAGATGCGCACGCCGCGCTCCGCCCAAAACAGGAGAATGTCGCGCATCTCGGCCCAGAGTGCGTCCTTGTCCTCGCAATAGAAATTCAGCGGATAGACGTCCTCGTATTTCTTCGGCGGATTCTCCGCATATTTGATCGTGCCGTCGGGCCGCTTGAAGAACCAATCGGGATGGTCGCGCACGTAGGGATGGTCGGGCGAACAGTTGATCGCAAAGTCGAGCGCGATCTCCATGCCGCGCTTCTTCACCTCGCCGACCAGCCAGTCGAAATCCTCGAGCGTACCAAGCTCCGGCGCGACATCCTTGTGGCCGCCGCCATTGACGCCCTGCCGGTAATTGCCGATCGCGTAGGGCACCCCCGGGTCGCCCGGCTCGCACTTCGTGGAATTGTTGCGGCCCTTGCGATTCGTTTCGCCGATGGGATGAATCGGCGGAAAATAAATCACGTCGAATCCCATCGCCCTCGCATCATCGATCCGCCCCAGGCAGTCGCGAAACGTCGAGCCGCTGTCCGGCTTGCCCTCCGCCGAGCGTGGAAAAAACTCATACCACGCCGAAAACACCGCGGCGCGGCGATCGACCCAGATCTCAAGCGCCGGCTCATACGTCGTCGCGAGCGAGCGGTCCCCCCAGAACCGCACGAGGCCGACGAGTGCCGGATCGAAGGCAATTTCCTTCAAATGCTGTCCATCTGCCTTCTCGAGCGCGTTCGCAAATGCCGTGAGCGTCGCCGCGTCGGATTTTCCGCGCGCATTGCCCCGGGCCGCCTTCGCCCGCGCCGCGCAGTCGCGCACGATTCGCGCGCCCTCCAGCGCCTCGCTGGCAAGCCCCGTGAGGCCGCCATCCACCTTTTTGCGCACCTCATCCCGCCACGAAAGAAACACGTCCCCCCACGCCTCGATGGTGTATTCGTAGCGGCCGGTCCCGCTCACCGTGAGCGTGCCGCGCCAACGATCGTTGCCATTCGGGATCGGGCGCATCGGCGTCTCGTGCCATGCGGGATCGCCCGCCTTCCTCCATTTCAGGACCGCAGTGACGATGTCATGACCATCCTTGAAGATATCGGCCTCGACGACGACGTCCTCGTTTTCCGCGCGCTTGATCGGATACCGCCCGCCGTCGATCTGCGGAGTGATGGATTCGATGACAACCGTTGCGTGGTTCATGCCGGGAGTTCTTCGAGGAGGTGCGTCAGGGAATCGAAACCGTCAATTTTCGAAACAACCTCGTGCAGCGATCGACGCGCCGCCGGGATGTGCTCGAGGAATGCGGGTTTGCCATGATTCAGGCCCAGGTTTCCGTAGGCCCCGAGCGCCTGCATCAGGCGCTGCGCGGCACACATCAGGAATACGGCGTCGAAGTCCCCGCCGGCCGTGGCGCCGGCATCGGCAGGCAGGCTCTTGTAGAAATCGAGCAATTCCGCGCGCTCCGAATCGGCCAGCGTGACATAGGGATCGTAGAGGAGCGACGCGAGGTCGTATTGCGCAAGGCCGGGACGCATCCCCTGGAAGTCGATGATCCATGCCTCGCCGCCGTGAATGATCACGTTCTGCGATTGAAAATCGCGATGCACGAGCACGCGCGGCTTGCCGGCGAGCGCCGACGCCATGTCGCGAAGCGCAGGCTCCTCCATCACGGCGCGCGCCTTCTCCGCAGGCACCATGAAATACCCGCACAGACAATGCTCGAGAAAATAATGCTGCTCCCAGAGGTAGAGCTGCTCGTTGAACTCGATCTGAAATTGCGGCCGCTTGCCGTCCCACTGGCGCGTCGCACTCGTATGCAGCAGAAATGCCTGCCTCAGCGCCTTCTCGTAGAGGTGCCGCCGTGTCTCCCACGGCTCGTTGCGAAAACTCCACAGGTCCTTGCCGCCGAGATCCTGCATCCAGATGAGCCCCTCCTCGTGGTCGTGAAGGAAGATGTGCGGCACATTCACATCGGAACGATCGAGGAAGTCCGCGATCTCGGCGTAGTGGCGGTTCTCCTCCTTGTCGGGCTGATACTTCACCGCAATCATCGACGGCCCCGAAGGCGCCTGAATCCGGTAAAACTTTCTCCCCGAGCCTCCCTTCTCGACGAGCGTCACCTCGAAATCCTCGGAAGCCAGATCGGGAAAACGCGCGCGGGTGAACTCAATGACGGTATCGGGAAACATGCTAAAAATCCGTGTCGGCATGGTTGCCGGAAACCGACCGACCGTCGCGGACGATACAGGCGGCAAGGTGCGTGCCGGAAGCGATTTTTGCGTTCTCCCAGATCACGCAGTCCTGGATCACGCAGTTGTCACCGATCTCGGCATTCGCGCCGACGCTCGCGAACCCCACGAAGGAAACGTCGCGCCCGACCCTGGCCGACGCGTCGATCTCGACCCGCCCGCGATGCGCAGCCAGATACGAATCCCGGTTTCCCAAATCAGCCCACGCGCCGGCATCGCTGAGCTCCCCGGCAATGGGAACGCCCGCCCTCAACATCTCGAGAAAAACGGGCACCACGGAAACGATTTCGCCCTCGGGAATCCGGTCGAGAAACCCCGGTTCGATCACATACGCTCCCGTCAGCAGGGTATCGATTCCCTCGCCGCCCAGCGCGTTCCGAAAATCGGTCACCCGCCCCCGCGCCGGATCGAAGCGCACCTGCAGCGGCCCGTCCTTGCTGCGCAGCAACAAGGTGACCTCCGCGCCCGCTTCGCGATGCCGGCGCAGCAGCGCCTCCAGATCCAGCGTCGCAAGCACGTCCCCGTTGTGAACCAGCACCGGCTCGTCGTTGAAAAGATGCCGCGCGTTTCGCAGCCCTCCGCCGGTCTCGAGCAATACCGGCTCGTGCGTGTAATCGATGGGGCGTCCGCGATATTCGTTTCCGAGAAGCACCGCATACGCCTCGGCGCAATGGTGTGTATTCACCACGAATCGCTCGATGCCGACCTCGATGAGTGCGTCGAAAACGCAGGTGATCAACGGACGGTTGAAGACCGGCACCAGCGGCTTGGGACGCTCGGAGGTAAGCGGGCGCAGCCGTTTTCCGAGTCCCGCTCCCGGCACGAAGGCCGTGCGAATTCGGCTCAAGACCTTGCCTCCCCCACCAGACGAAGAATGGCGTCCGCCGCACAGGCCGCGCCGAAGCCATTGTCGATGTTCACCACCGTCACCTTGCTGCCGCAGCTCGTCAGCATTCCCAACAGCGCAGAGAGTCCGCCGAAATTGGCGCCATAGCCCACGCTGGTCGGCACGGCAATGATCGGCCGGTCCACGAGCCCCGACACCACGCTCGGCAGCGCCCCTTCCATTCCCGCCACCACGATGAGCACGCCACACGCGCGCACGGCATCGATCTTCGAAAGCAGGCGGTGCAGCCCTGCGACACCGACGTCGTAGATGCGTTCCACGCGCTGTCCAAATGCCGTTAGCGTCACCGCTGCCTCCTCGGCCACCGCGAGATCCGCCGTGCCCGCCGACAGAATGCCGACGACAAACGGAGACCCGGAATCAGGCGAAGAACCCGCCGTGAAACACCGCGCCCGCTCATGAAAGACCGCGTGAGGAAGGCGCGCAACCACCGCATCGAATTGCTCGCGACTCGCGCGGGTGCCGAGCACGTAGCCGGCATTTTCCGCGATGCGCGCCGCAATTTCGGCCACCTCGGCCGGAAGCTTCCCCTCGCAAAAGATCACCTCGGGACGCCCGCAGCGCTCGGCGCGTTCCAGATCCACTCTGGCAAAACCAAGATCGTCCATCAGTTGCGAAACAGCATGCGCAACGGAACCATGTCGCTCTCGAAGAATCCGCGCTCGAGGTAGAAACGTTTCGATCGCTCGTTGTCGCGATCGGTGAGCAGCGTGATGCGCAGAAAATTCTTCTGCTTCGCGAACTCGATCACGTGCTCGAGAAGCTTCGTGCCGTAGCCCTGACCGCGATGGTCCCGTCGCACGACGACATCCTCGAGCAGGATGACGAATCCCCCCTCCGCGGTGCTCACGGTAAAAAGGAGGTTCACCATTCCGATGATTTGATGGTCGTTGCGGAGGACAAAGATCCTGCCGCGGGAGGGGTCTTCCAGGATCAGTCTCAGGCCGCGCTCCTGTTTCGCGCGGTCCGGCACAAAATCCGCCTCCATCGTGAACAGGTCGATCAGCAGATCCACCAGCTCGGGAAGGTCATAGATGGTGGCGGGTTCAATCCGAAGACCATCGGGCATACCGGGTTATCTCACAGTCGGGCGCGGCTCGCAATTTCCGATACGCCCATTTGCCGCTATCGGCCAAATTTCCGATCCAGCTCGGAGTGGGCGAAGTGAATCATCGTCGGACGCCCCGCCGGGCTCGTGTAGGGAAGCTCGCAGGCCATCAGTTCGTCGAGCAGGGCATACGCCTCGGGCGCCGTTTCGGGAATCTCCGGCATCCGCGCCGCATGGCTTACCGAACGCGCGACCGCCTCGTCGATCGCCCGCGAGCCCGTGCCACCCACGCGACAGTCGTCCGCAATTCGCAGCAACACGTCGGCCGGAGCGTGGTGCGAGAGCACCGGCGGCACGCCGTCCACCTTCACGGTGCTCGCGCCGAATGGCTCGACGAGCAGTCCCGCCCTTGCGAGCACGTCGAGATTCTCACACGTCCACGCGAGATCGCGGGGCGCCAGCTCCACGATCGCGGGCATCAGCAACCGCTGGGAAGCGGCCTGCTCGGACTGCATCTGACGCAGCACCTGCTCGTATAGGATGCGCTCGCGGGCGGCCCGGTGATCGAGCAGCACGAGTCCCGCATGGTCCTCCAGCAGCAGGTGGCGCCCCCCCAGCGTGCCAATGAAGCGAAACGCAGCAACTTCCCGTCGCGCTTCGTCGGGAATGGCGAGTTCGGGCGCCTCGATTTTCCCCGACGCCACCGACAGGACCCTTTCCATCATTTCGCGCCTCAATTCCGGGCGCGTGTCCGCCGGTGGCACGTCCTCCGGGCGCAGCACGGGCGCGCTCACGGCATCCACCGCGTCGTCCACCGGCTCCGGAAAAACCTTCGCGCTGGTGACGACCCTCACGCGGCGTTGCGCGGCCAGCGTGCGCTCGATCACCTGCCGAACCGCCTCCGCCACCGCACGCGCATCCCGGAACCGCACCTCCCGCTTGGCGGGATGCACGTTGCAATCCACCAGTTCGGGATCGAGCGAAACAAACAGCACCGCAGGCGGATGCATCCCGCGCGGCAGCGCCGTTCCATAAGCCTCGCGCAGCGGCTGCCAGATCGCCGGGCTGTGAACAGGGCGCCCGTTCACGAAGACATATTGGCTCGAGCGATCCCCGCGACTGTGCCCGGGCTTTCCGACAAATCCCCGCAGCGTCACACCATCCTGCCCCCCTTCCTCCAGCGGCATGAGCTGACTCCAGAAATCCGCGCCAAAAAGGTCACGAACCCGCGTGCCGAGATCCGGCGCAGCCGCGAGCAGGCGCGTCTGGCGTCCATCATGCATCAGCGAAAAGCGGCAGGCGGGATTTGCGAGTGCGAGCACGTGGAAATTGTGCTCGATGTGCGACGCCTCGGTCCGCTCGCCCCGCAGGAATTTTCTTCGCGCGGGAAGATTGTAAAACAACGAGCGCACCTCGATCCGCGTGCCGTCGGCCTCCCCGCTGTCACGCACCGACTCGATCTTTCCTCCGGCGATCGCGATCTCCGTGCCGACCGGCGCCCCGGATTCCCGCGTGATCAGGCGGAAGCGCGACACGCTCGCGATGCTCGGCAGCGCCTCGCCGCGAAAGCCAAAAGTCTCCACCTTCGCGAGGTCATGGCCCGTGCGAATCTTGCTGGTCGCGTGGCGCTCGATGCACAGGAGCGCGTCCTCGCGATCCATGCCGCGGCCGTTGTCGGTCACCGCGAGATATTTGTCGCCGCCGCGGTGGTATTCCACATCGATGCGGGTCGCTCCGGCGTCGAGACTGTTCTCGACGAGTTCCTTCAAAACGGAGGCCGGACGCTCCACGACCTCGCCGGCCGCCACCTGGCTCGCAACCTCATCCGGCAGCAAACGAATGCGCCCCATGTCAGCGGGAACCCGCCGGGCGGAATTGTTTCGAAGCACAACCGTCAACCGGCTTTCGCATCATTTGACTTCGTGTGCGACCACTCATAGAACTGCCTTATGGTCCATATAACCGAAAGCGCCGCGGAACAACTGCGAAGCCTTCAGGAGGAACGTTCGCTGCCGCCAGACCGGGCATTGCGTCTCTCCGTCGAGAAGGGCGGATGCGCCGGCTTGCAGTATGGCATGGAAATCGGCGAACTCCATGAGGGCGACGAGCTGTGCGAGCGGGATGGCGGCCGGGTGATTGTGGACGCCGCCAGCCGCAAGCATCTCGACGGATGCACCCTCGATTACACCAACGAGCTCTCCGGGGCTGGATTTCGAATTCTCAACCCCCGCGCCGTGCGCAGTTGCGGCTGCGGAACCTCCTTCGAGCCGAGCGAAGCCTCCTCCTGAATGTCCGAGCTCTTTTCACGATCTGAAGGGCGCAGACCCCGCCGGGGATTCCGCCGCAGTGGTGACCCTGAACCCAAGCAGGGAAGCCTGATTGGGTGGGCCATTTTCCTGCTCCTGCTCGTCGGCCTCGTCGCGCTGTGCTGGACCGGCAGCCTTTACATCTTCGGCCATCCCGAGGAGCCGTTCAGTTACGCGGTTCTGAAGAAGTTCAAAAAGATCGAGCCGCCGCAGCGATTCATCGGCACCGCCGCGCCGAAGGGTGAGTTCCTCGATCCCGACAAGCTTCTTGCCCGTTACGGTCCGATGACGCCGCGCGAGCTCAAAAAGGAAAGCGCCGCGCTGCTTCGCGAATACATCCGCAACTACGAGGGATTCCACGGCCTCGTTCCCTACGTCATCGGCCAATACAACATCCTCGACTCGTATCAGCTCACCGAGAATGACTTTTTCCAGTCGGGTGTCGTAGCGATCGCACAGGCGGTCAACAACCCGCAGGTGCTCCTCGAGCACGTCTTCACGGCGGATGAAAAATCCATCCCCACGCTGCATCGCACCCTCCTCACCGGACTCGACATCCCGCTCAAGCGCACCTACGACCTCTCGGCAATCATCAACGTCGAGAAGCTCGACGACGGCCGCCTGAAGGTCACCGCGGTGCCGATTCACTACCCGAGCTACAGCTCGACGCAGGGCCCGGGCGGGTTCTCGCTGGAACCGCCAAAGGACCTGAATGTCGAAGCCGGCCTGCCCATCCTCTCCAAGGCAAAGCTAGAGGAGGCCGACCAGCGTTATGCCAGCTATCGTCGCAAAGTCGGCCTCGCGCCGGCCGATGGCGGCACCCCGGCTCCGGTCAACGAGCTCATGCGCGTGCAGCCTGCCACGACCGCCGACGGCGCAACGCCCGAGCCGGCACCGCAGGTCGCCCGGGCGGAGCCTGCAGATGGCAGCACCCCTCCGGTGCCCGCCGCGACTCCCGAGCCTCCCGCCGTGGCTCCCACGCCGGAGCCGCCGGTCGCTCGTGCAATTCCAGTGGACGGCACAGCCGCGCCTACGCCGCCTCAAGTCGCGGGAGCCCAGGCCGTCGGCGCCGACGTTCCGCTCAAGCCGTTCATGGGTGGCAGCGCCCAGCCCCAGCAGCAGGTCACCAGCACCTCAAGCGGAAACTGGGCCACCTATCAGCCGGGACAGATGCCGCGAGGCCGCCTTGTCGACCCGAGCGGAGCGGCCAGCCTGACTGATACGCCGGCCGGCGATCCCGTCTATCTTCAGGGCGATTTCGTCGTCACCGCATCGGGCCCGACCCGCGCCGTCCTCCGCTCCCCGGGCAGTCCGAACGCGCAGAACATGCGCGTGATCGTCGAGTTCCCGCGCAGCGGCAGCACACCCAGCGAAGGATCGAATGTAAGCCGCAGGGGCGATCGGCCGTTCCTCATCACGAAGATCGAGCGCAAGGACGACGGCACGGTGAACGTCTGGGCTCGCGAAGTCACGAGCGAGTGACGCCACTCGAGTCGCGCCTCATCCGGGAAATCCGGGAATCCGGCTCGCCGCTTCGTTTCGATGCGTTCATGGAACGGGCGCTCTTCGACCCGGAGCATGGATACTACGCCTCGGGCCGCGCCCGCATCGGCCGCGAAGGAGACTTCCATACGAGCGTGAGCGTGGGACGCATGTTTGGCCGCGTGCTTGCCGAGCAATTCGCCGAAGTCTGGCGGCACCTCGGCTCACCCGTCCGCTTCGACTTGGTGGAACAGGGCGCCAACGACGGTCAGCTCGCCGCGGACATTCTCGAAGCTCTCGAGGAACGCCATCCGGCGTGCTTCGCCTCGACGCGCTACACACTTGTCGAGCCATTCGCCCATCTCGTGAACCGTCAGCGGAAAACGCTGGAAAAATTCACCGGGCGCGCCGAATGGCGTTCCTCCCTCGATGAGATCGACTCCATCGTCGGCGTGCATTTCACGAATGAATACGCCGACGCACTGCCCGTGAGGCTGTTCCGACGCGCGTCCGATTCGTGGCTGGAGCGTCACGTTATGGCCGAGGATGGCGCACTCGCATGGGTCGACCTCCCGGCACCGGATGTCGATCTTCCCTCGAACCTTCCCGAAAACTACCTCGCCGAACTTCGTCCTGCGGCCAACTCCTGGTTGCGGCAGATCGCGTCCCGTCTCAATCGCGGCCTCGCGCTCATCATCGACTATGGATTTGCCGGCGACCAGTTGCTGGCGCCGTGGCGAACGGGCGGCACGCTTTCCTGCTATCGCGACAACCGCCGCGACGACAATCCGCTGGAGTCCCCCGGCGAAAAGGACATCACCGCACACGTCAATTTCACGGCGCTCGCGAGGACTGGCATCGAGGAAGGGTTGCACCTCACCGGATTCACCGATCAATACCACTTCCTCGTGGGCGCCGGCACCACACTGCTTCTCGAGATGGAATCCGCCGGAGCCTCAAACCACGCGGATCTCCGCGCAATGCGGACGCTCTTTCACCCCGAGACGATGGGCACACAGTTCAAATATCTCGCGCTCACCCGCAACCTGCCGGGAAGTCTCTGCGGATTTCGGCATGCGCGTCCCGCGTCGCCCGCGCTGGGCCTCGATCAATACCAGATCGCCGGCCAGCCAAATGCGAACGGCGGCGGACCCCAGTAGGCCATGTCGGCAAAATAGGGATTCCGCCACGCCTCCCTCTCCCATTTCTGATCCTGCACGATGCGCTCCTGCTGCGCCGCATTCTGCGCGTCGATCAGAAAATCCCCGGCGGCGCGATCCACGTAATTAACGAGCGTGCTGTCCGCTCCAGCCGCCACGAGCGCGTTGACCTGCGATTGCGTGTAATTGTAAGGCGCCCGCGTCGCCTTCATGTAGGCCACGATCTTGTCGCCGGGCACACCCTTCTTCACGAGCTCGAGCACATCGGCAAAGGTCAGCACGCGTGCGGCCTTGATCCGCTGCATCGTCGTCGGCGCAACCCCCATGGATTCAAGCTTCGCGACATAGGGCGGATACGGTGGCACGGCCGTCGAAGAGGAAGGAGTCGTCGAGCAGGCCGCGAGGACGACAACCAAAACCGGGAGGAACCAGTGAGCAAAACGCATGCACCCTCTCTACGGGGCGCCGGCGGGTCTTCCAATCGAAAAGAGCGTGGCGAGCAACGGGAAGCCCGCTACGTTTCCGGCATGCGTTTGTTCCGTCTTGTTGTCGCGATGGTGGGCGGAGTGGGTGTGCTCCAGGGTGAGGATTCCCCCGTTCCCGCCTGCTGCGCAAACATCCCTAATCGCAACGCCCTCGCGGCCGCGACCGTCGCGGGTTCGGAGAATTCGGAATCCGCTCCAAAGACAGACCGGTCGCACGAGGGAATGGTGTGGATCGAGGGTGGCACCTTCAAGATGGGGAGCGAGTCCGGATTCCCCGACGAATCCCCCGTGCACGAAGTGACGGTGGATGGATTCTGGATGGATGCCACGGAAGTGACCAACCGCCAGTTCCGCGAATTCGTCGAAGCAACCGGCTACGTCACCACCGCGGAGATCGCGCCGAAGCTGGAGGACATCATGAAACAAGTGCCGCCCGGCACGCCTCCTCCGCCGAAGGAAATGCTCGTCCCGGGCTCCGTCGTCTTCCGGCAGCCACCGACCGTTCACAATCTGCAGGACGTCAGCCAGTGGTGGACCTGGCAGCCGGGCGCCAACTGGCGGCACCCCACCGGGCCCGAGAGTTCCATCGAAGGAAAGGACGACTATCCCGTGGTGCAGGTTTCCTACGAGGATGCGCTTGCCTATGCAAAATGGGCCGGCAAACGCCTGCCGACCGAGGCCGAATGGGAATACGCGGCTCGCGGCGGCCTCGTCGGCAAGCCGTATGTCTGGGGCGACGCCCCGATTGATCCCACAAGCGAGAAACAACCGGCCAACACCTGGCAGGGGCAGTTCCCGGTGAAGGACACCGCGAAGGACGGATTCGCCGGCCTCGCGCCCGTGAAGCAATTTCCGCCGAACAACTACGGTCTCTACGACATGGCCGGAAACGTGTGGGAATGGTGCTCCGACTGGTATCGACCCGACACCTACCGCGCGGAAGGTCGCTCCGGAATCCGCAATCCGCAGGGCCCCGACTCGAGTTACGACCCTCAGGAACCCCATGCGATGAAGCGCGTCGTGCGCGGCGGATCCTTCCTGTGCAACGACTCCTATTGCTCCGGATTTCGCCCCTCGGCGCGCATGAAGGAATCCTTCGACACAAGCACGAACCACATCGGCTTCCGCTGCGTTTCGAACTAGCCCGCCCATGTTCGCCTCAATCCGCCGCGCAATCGCGGCCGCCCTTGTTCTGGCCGCCGCGGGTTGTGTCTCCGCACCGAAAGGCTTCCAGCCCTCGCCGGCCGAAGCCCGCCTGCTTGAACTCATGAACGAACGGCTCGCGTTGTCCCGCGAGGTCGCGTGGATCAAATATCAAAACCGCCTCCCCATCCGTGATCCGCAACGCGAGGCAACCCTCCTGCAAAACCTGACCGCGAAAGCCGCCGCCATGGGCGTTCGCGAGGAGGCCGCACGGGAATTCCTCCTCGCGCAAATGACCGCGTCACGGCGTCTTCAGGAATCCGAGATCCGCAAATGGACGCGCGGCGGTCGTCTTCCGGCGATGGCACCACGGGAGCTCGTTCCCGACGTGCGCGACGACATTGAGCGCGTCACCGTCGAAATGTTGCAACTGCTGCCCGGCGTTCGCACGCAACCGGCAACCCGCGACTATCTCGCCGCCGGGCTCATGCGGCGTGGAATTCCGCGCAACATTGCGCTCGCAGCTACCGCGCCGATTGCCAGGGCGTCCGCAACCCGTTGAACGAATCATTGGAAAACCCGCGGGAGTCTGGTTAGTTCATGGGCACCGCTCGGGTGGCGAAATTGGCAGACGCGCCAGACTTAGGATCTGGTTCCGCAAGGAGTGTGGGTTCAAGTCCCTCCCCGAGCAGTTTTGATCGCGGCTATCCGCCCAGCTTCACGCGATTCAAGCGGAGGGCATTGCCCACCACCGACACGCTGCTCAGCGCCATGGCCGCGCTCGCCACAATCGGACTGAGCAACAAGCCGAACACCGGATAAAGGATGCCCGCGGCAACCGGCACGCCGATCGAGTTGTAAAGAAATGCGAACGTCAGGTTCTGCTTGATGTTGCGCATCGTCGCGCGGCTCAACGCGATGGCATGGACGATGCCCCGCAAATCACCTTTGACGAGGGTTACTCCTGCGCTCTGCATCGCGACATCGGTGCCCGTGCCCATCGCGATTCCCACGTCCGCGGCGGCAAGAGCGGGGGCATCGTTGACGCCATCTCCTGCCATTGCGACCACGCGACCCTTCCGGGCAAGCGATCGAATCGTCTCCTGCTTCTCGCCCGGCGTCACCTCGGCAATGATTTCGTCGATTCCGAGTTCACGGCCGATCCGCTCGGCGGTGCCGCGATTGTCGCCGGTCAGCATCACAATCCGCAGCCCCAGCCGATGCAGCGCGTCGATCGCGCCGGGAGTGGACGCCTTGATCGGATCGGCCACCGCGATCGCGCCGAGAGCCCGGCCGTCCGCCGCCACCCAGATCAACGTCTTCCCTTCCGCGCTGGAAACGTCGAACTCATCGAGTCCCGTCACGTTGCGCCCCTCCATCAGCGCACGTTTCCCGACCAGCACGTGCTGGTCGTTCACGCGTCCGGTGACTCCCTCACCCGTCAGCGAGTCAAACTCCGCGACCTCCGGAATCTCCCACCCGCGCTCCTTCGCGGCCCGCACGATCGCAGCCGCCAGCGGATGCTCGCTGTGCGCCTCGAGCGCAGCGGCGAGGGTCAGCATCGTCCTTTCATCCGTTGCGAACACGTCGGTCACCGCCGGTTTTCCCTCGGTGAGCGTTCCGGTTTTGTCCACGACGAGCGTGTCCACCTTGCCAAGGCGCTCGAGCGCGGCGGCATCCTTCACCAGCACCCCGAGCTTCGCACCGCGGCCCACGCCGACCATGATCGACATCGGCGTGGCAAGCCCCAGCGCGCACGGGCAGGCAATGATCAGCACCGCCACCGCATTCACCACCGCATAGGAAAGCGCCGGGGCCGGACCGACGAGCAGCCACACGACGAACGTCACCAGCGCCGTCACGACCACCGCCGGAACGAACCATCCCGCCACGGCGTCGGCCAGTCGCTGAATCGGCGCCCGGCTGCGTTGCGCATCGGCGACCATTTGCACGATTTGAGCGAGCATCGTCTCCGCACCCACCTTGTCGGCACGCATCAGCAGGCTTCCACGGCCATTCAGCGTGCCGGCGGAAACCCTCGACCCCGCCGCCTTGGCAATGGGATCCGGTTCACCGGTCAGCATCGACTCGTCCACCGCGCTGGACCCCTCGATCACTTCACCATCGACCGGAATCTTCTCGCCCGGCTTCACGCGCAGCACATCACCGATCCTCACCGCATCGAGATCCACATCCTCTTCGACGCCGTCGTTCACGCGATGCGCGACCTTTGGCGCGAGATCGAGCAGGGAACGGATCGCCTCCCCCGTGCCCGCGCGGGCCTTCAGCTCAAGGACCTGCCCAAGCAGCACAAGCACGATGATCGTCGCCGCCGCCTCGAAATAAACGGGCACCATCCCGTCGTCGTGGCGCATCGAAGGCGGAAACCATTGCGGCACCAGCAACGCCGCAACGCTGAACAAATAAGCTGCGCCTGTGCCGAGCGCGATGAGGGTGAACATGTTCAGGCTTCGCGTGACGATCGATCTCGCGCCACGCTCGAAAAATGGCCAGCCCGCCCACAAGACTACCGGCGTCGCGAGGAGAAACTGAGTCCATGCCGAAATCCGCATCGGAATCGCGTCGAGCGGCGGAAAATGCGCGCCCATCGCGAGAAGAAGCACCGGCGCGGCGAGCATGAGGCCAATCCAGAATCGCCGCCGCATGTCGCGCAGTTCGGCATCGTCCTCGACGGGCTCCGCGGCCAAAGGCTCGAGGGCCATGCCGCACTTGGGACACGCACCCGGGTGATCCTGACGAATCTCGGGATGCATGGGGCACGTGAAAATACGCCCCGGTTTGAAAGCGGGATTCCGCTCGAGCGCCATTCCGCATTTCGGGCAGGAGCCGGGTTTGTCCGACTCCACGCCCGCGCACATCGGGCAATACCACGCCTTTACCGGAGGCGTTTTCTCAGACGCGTGGTCGTGATCGTGATGGCAGCAATGCTCGTGCGATTTCATCGAAAGCTCCCGCGGGAACAAACCCGGGAAGTTTCACGAATACCCCGCGTCGATGGTTGCGTCGAGGGACGTTTGCCGCGCTACCGCGCCGCCTGCAGCCAGAGTTCCGCCGTCTTTTGGTCGGGGAACCAGCAGCAGGATTCCGGCTCGGAAATCCCGGCGGTCGCGGCTTCGACCACGGAGGCCGTGTCCGCCTTCGCAAGCCACCCGGACTTCTCGGTGAGCGGATTCAGTTCCGTCGCGTTCGCGCCCAGGCGCAGTTCCGCCAGCGAGCGGAAGAATTGCCGGGCGATCTCGAAATTCGAATCATGCTCCTCGTCTCCATTGGCAAACGCCCACAACGCGCCCTTCGCACGATTCGCGACATAAATCTCCCGCAGCTCGGCACACGGCTCCTCTCCCGCAAAGAAGAGAGCCGGAATCGTGCTCACGCCGTCCGTTGGCGGAACGCAGTCTTTGCACGCGCCGCCCATCACGAATCCGGCGGTTTGCTCGGGCCGCCAGCAGGCAAAGTTGAAACCGAACTGTCCCCCCTCGTCCTCGCCCCAGAAAAACAGCGGCGCCGTCTTCACTTCGGGGTGCCCGTTGCCGTCGGCAAACGCGCCAAGCGCAAGCATCAGGGCCATTCCACTACCACCATCCGGCCGCAGATATGCCGTCGAGTCGGGTTTGTCGCTCTTGAACTCGCACACGATGAGGCCCAGGCCGAGTTCACCCGCGAGTTCCTTCCATCGATCGTCGTCGGCAAGTTCCTCATTGCTGTCGTTGAACCCGGGCACGACGACGATCATTCCACGCAGCGTCGCATCCGAGTCAGGAATCCAAACGTTGAACTTCGCCGACTTCAGCCCGCCAATCCCGTTTGGCTGGGCGTCGTATTGCCACGTCACCGGCACAGCGTCTCCGCCGAAATAGGACTTCGAAGGTTGCGGTTCGTCCTCCTTCTCCGCCTGTTGTTCCTTCACGAACTTCTGGTCCGCCTCACTAAGAGAGTCGAGCTTGACCTCGACCTTCCGACCGTTTGCGAGCTCCAGGGTGACTTTTTCCTCATCGAGGTTCACCAGCCTGGCTTCGACTTTTCGGCCATTTTTGTCAGTGAACTCCCGCATGGCGTCGTTGTCCGGTGCCGGCATCGCCCAGGCCGCCGCCATCCCCGCGATGGCCAAAGCACAAATCGCGGGAGGAATTTTTTCCCAATTCATAGTTCGTCCTAATAGCACGGAAACTCTGTAGCGCCAGCGGAGAATTACCGCGCGAATTATTGCAGCCCCGGTGGAAGTTTATCGCCCAAAGAGTTAACCACCACATAGAGAAGCTGTTCCAGCACCTCGGGAGTGGTCTTGTAAATGTCCGTGACACCATCGGGCGGACGCCAGGTCTTCGCAGGAAGCTTGTCGGCAAAATGAAGGTCGCGAATGGTCACCGTCATGGAGAAATCACGGCGAACGATTCGAACCTGTTTCGGAACATAACCTTCCGCCACCCACATCGTCGCGCGGAAATCCTCGGCCTTGGTCGCCTGGGCCAGTTCGGGCATCAGTCCCCCGCTGATCACGCGCGTCTGCACGCCCTCGATTTCCTCGAACAGCTTCCCGTCCTCGAGCACGAACAACGCGGGCAGAAACACGGCCTGCTGCGCCGTGATCGGCAGGTAGACCGGTGTCTTCGATTTCTTTGTCGGCTCGGGAAGGTGCCCTGCGAATTGCTTGAGCAGATATTCGATTTTCTCGCCTGGAATCGCCCAGACCTCGTCTCCGTTGCGGCAAACCGTCATTTCCTCGCCCAGCACCGGGGCGGAAAGCTTCACCTTGTTCGGGAATTGCACGGCGGCCTCGAGCGTCGCGCCGGCAAACTCCTTCGGCAGGCGGCCGGTGACTTCCGTGACCTCCATTTTGAACGACGCCGCCTTTTCCGGTGCCTCCCCGCCTGCAAGCAATACGCTGAAGAACGGACGGAAGACCTTGCCGAGAATGTCGTAGCGATTTTCCGACGGGGCATTCTGCGCGTGCGCAAAAAACGGAATGGCGAGACCGAGAACGAGAAGGGCGGCGCGGTGCATGGGTCGCCATTGATACGCCGGAGCTCCGCGCTTTGCAAAAGCGAACACACCGGGCTTTTTACGTTGCGCGGATCCCGGTTTTCTCTATTCGATTCGACCATGTCCGCATGGCCACTCCTTTTCGCTCAGGAAGGAACCGGCCTCTACTACGCCTTCACCAACTCGACTCTCGAGGGCAAGGCCATCCTCCTCACCCTGTTTTTCGCGTCGATTTTCAGCTGGTCGGTGATGGTGACGAAGTATCGGCTGCTGCGTTTCGCGCGACGCCAGTCGAGCCGCTTTTCCACCCTGTTTCGTCGCGACCGGCAGCCGTTGCGCGTCTTCGAGAGTGGCGTTCACTTCGAGGGCTCGCCGCTCTTTCGCATCTACGAGGCGGGCATCTCGGAGCTGTGTTTCCAGATGCTCGGCTCAACGGAGGTCGATGAGACGTTTCGCGCCCGATTGAGCGAAGCCGACAAAATCACCCCCGCCCAGATGCGCGCCGTCACCGCGGCGATGGAGCGGGCCGTCGGCGAATCCGCACTCGAGCTCGAATCGCAGATGAACGTGCTCTCGATGGCGGTCAGCGGTGCGCCTTTCCTCGGTCTGCTGGGCACCGTTTGGGGCGTGATGGACGCGTTTGGCGGCATCGCAGCCGCGGGCACCGCGAACCTCGCGGCGATGGCTCCCGGTGTGTCCGGCGCGCTGATCACCACCGTCGTCGGCCTGCTCGTCGCGATTCCCGCGATGTTCGGCTACAACTTTCTCGTGACCAGCATTCGCTCGATGATCGTCGAGTGCGACAACTTCGCCGCCGAGCTCGCGAGCGAGATCGAGCATCGTTACGTGGAATACTAGGCCATGCGTCGCTACTCGAATCGCACGAATTACAGCGCGCTCACCGAGCTGAACGTCACGCCTCTGCTCGACCTCGCATTCGTGCTCCTGATCATCTTCATGATCACGACGCCGCTCATCGAGAACACGATGGACCTCGTGGTGCCCACGAGTTCGACGGCCAAAACGGAGGTAAACCCCTCCCAGGTGCAGATCGTGTCCATTGACCGCGAAGGCAGGCTCGAGCTGAACGAACAGCCCATCACCGCCATCGAGCTCGAGCAGCAACTTGCCGCGATCAAGGCGGAAACGCCGGAGGTCGCCGTGGCCGTGCGCCCGCACAAGGAGCTGCCGATCCAGGATTTCATTGCCGTGATGGACATCTTGAAGCGGGTCGGGATCGGCAAAGTCGGCGTGATGACCCGCCCCGAAGACCCTGCGGCTCCCTGATGGCCCGTCGGCGCTATCGCGATCCGGGCGCCGTCCGCGCGCGGCGCAGCTTTCAGGCGACGTTTGTGCTGGTGACCGTCGTCCATGTGCTGGTTGTCGGCGCGCTCATTTTCCTTTCGCGAAAGGTGGAGGCGCAAAACCCGCTCGGAGATGTCGTCTGGCTCGATGCCGCCGCCTTCACCACGACAGTGCCGGAAGTCCTCGAAGAGCCGGAGCCCACACCCGAATCGACCCCGGAGCCCACTCCGGAGGCGACCCCCGAACCGACGCCAGAACCCACTCCCGAGCCCGAAGAAGAGGAAAATCCGCTCGCCACTCCAACTCCGACGCCCACTCCGACGCCAACGCCCAAGCCCACACCCACACCCACTCCAAAACCGACACCCACACCCACTCCGAAGCCGACCCCAAAACCAACCCCGACTCCCACACCCAAGCCAAGTCCAACGCCGACTCCCAAACCGACTCCCAAACCGACCCCGAAACCTACGCCAAAGCCGACTCCAACGGCCACGCCAAAACCCACCCCAAAGGCGACTCCGAAACCTACTCCGAAACCAACGCCCAAGCCCGAGGCCACACCCAAACCCACTCCAAAATCGCCTGAGAAAAAGGAACCGCCGACCTCCAGCGAGAAAAAGGCGGAAACCTCCAGGCAGGGCGCGGCCAAGTCCGGCGCCGGTTCCGCGGAGAAATCAGGCGGAGGCGGTCAGGCGGATGTGGGTTGGTATCACGAAATCATCCACGACGCGTTCCACAGCCGGTGGGACCAGCCGATGTCGATCTTCGACGAAAACCGCCGCTTCGTGTGTTATCTGCAAATCCAGATCGCCCGCGATGGCACGATTACCGACGCCCGCATCACGAAATCGAGCGGCAACCCGGTAATGGATGAGTCCGTCCTCACCGCCGCCAAACGCGTCACGAAGATCCCTCCGCTCCCTGAAGGCGTCGGCGACAAAAATGGCTACACGATCACCATCGCATTCGAGCTGGATCAGGACCGGTAGGCGGTTCCGGCAACCGCGAACGCTGCCGACGCTCGCAAAGCACCTTTTTTACCGGCGCGCGAAAGAGCCACCGGTCGTGAAAACGCCCTATGCCGGGCGGGGGTGCGTCCCGCCCGGCGCGCGGAGGAGCGGACTTACTTGCCCTGCGCCTCGGGATTGATCGTGCTGACGGCAAGCTGCGTGAGCTTCTCGTCCGTCTGCGACTCCTCGTCCAGGGTGGTCTGGAGGAGCTTGGCGCCCTGCTTGTCGCCGAGGAGTTCCGCATAGGTGCGTGCGGTGCCGTAGCCGGCCATTTCGTAATGTTCCACACGCTGGGCGGCGGCGATGAGGCCCGCGTCGCGGACTTCGTCCTCACCCTCCTCCTCGATCATTTCCTCGCCTTCGGCGATGACGCCTTCCATTCCTTTACACTTCGGCCCGCGAGTGCTCTGGTCGTGGCTCTTGAGGATTTTCTCGAGCCGGACCGCGTGTTCCTTGGTCTGCTCGAGGTGTTCCTTGAAACCGGCGACAAGCTCCGCGTTTGTCGCGGCCTTCGCCATCTTCGGCAGCGCTTTGATGAGTTGCTTCTCGGCGCTGTAGAGATCCTTCAGTTCGTGAATATACAAGTCTTTAAGGGTATTGAGTTCCATACTCTGAGGCTTCGCCGACACAGAAGGCGACGGCCGCTTCCTGATGCGGGGATCAGGGAAATGCCGCAGCATTCTCCGAAGCACGCGTTTCCGCTTCCGAGAGTCACGAATCGCAGGTCCCGCCGCATCCCCGGACTTTGCGGAAGCTTTGGAAATCAGCCGGTCCCGCCCTTGCGAAATGGCCTCGTCTTCTGCGATAAGTGCGATTTCAGGAATGCCCAAGCCCGCCAATCCCGCCGTCAGTGAAGCCATTGGAGTCTTGCTCCTCGGCGCCGGAGTCCTCCTCCTGCTGGCTCTGGTCTCCTACGATCCCGCGGACGTGCCGTCGTGGGCATTCTTCAGCCACGTCACGCCGTCGAATGAAAAGATCTCGAATTTTATCGGCATCGTCGGCGTGCTGGTCGCGGGCATCCTCTATTTCTTCCTGGGCGCCGCGTCGTATCTGCTGGCCGTGATGCTGCTCGGCTTCGGCGCGGGCAAAATGTTCTTTCCGAAGGTGCGCATGGCCGATCGCATCGGCTGGGCCGCGCTTTTCCTCATTTGCGGCGCGAGCCTCCTGCATCTGCAGCCGTGGTTTTTGCAGAATTGGGACGATCAATTCTACATCGAGGATCCCGGCGGCTGGATCGGCCTGTGGGTCGGCGGAAAGGCATTCACACGCGCGCTCGGCTCGGTGGGCTCGGCCATTGTCCTGACCGTTCTCTATCTCGCGAGCCTCATCCTCATCACCGGCTTTCACCCCATCAAGTTCGTCAAACTCTGCGTGAAGCGGATTCGCGACTACCAGGAGGCCGCCCGCCGACGTCGCCGCGAAAAACTCGATGAGGCGGCGTTGTTCGAAGCGAACCAGCGCGAGATCGAGAAGCAGGCGCAGAAGCTCGAGCGGCGCACACGCCGAAAGAAGGAACCCGGGCCGGAGCCCGCCGCCCCGGAGCCGCCCGCGGATCTTCCGGAACCCAAGATCATCGATGCCTCCATCCCGGCACCGAAGCCGACCCTCGAGGAGGTGCGCGGCAAAAAGAAAAAGGAATCGAAGCCCCTCACTCCAGGCCTCCAGGGCGTGCACCTGGAAAACTACTCGCTGCCCCCGATGGACCTGCTCGATTCGCCGGAGGGCGAGCATGCGCCCACCGATCCCGCCGAGCTCAAGGGCACGCAGGACGTGATCCTCGACACGCTGGCGCAGTTTGGAATCCAGGCCAGTCCCGGCGACATCACCAAGGGCCCGACGATCACGCGCTACGAGCTGTATCCCGCCAAGGGTGTGCGCGTGGACCGCATCACGAGCCTCGAGCGCGACATCGCGCGCGCGACCCGCGCGGAACGGATCAACATCATCGCGCCCATTCCCGGCAAGGACACCGTCGGCATCGAGATCGCGAACGCGAACAAGGTGAAGGTCACCCTGCGCGAACTCTTTGAGAGCGACGCATGGCAGAACACGAAGGCACGCCTGCCGCTCGCGCTGGGCAAGGACGTTTATGGCAACGTGATCATCGCCGACCTCGCGCAGATGCCCCACGGCCTCGTCGCGGGCACCACGGGCTCGGGCAAGAGCGTGTGCATCAATGCGATTATCGCGAGCCTGCTCTTCCGGTTCACCCCCGAGCAGCTCCGCTTCATCATGATCGACCCGAAGGTCGTCGAGATGCAGATGTATAACAAGCTGCCGCATCTCGTGACCCCGGTCGTCACCGAGCCGAAGAAGGTGCTCCTCGCCCTGCGCTGGGTGATCGACGAAATGGAGCTGCGTTATCGCATCTTTGCCAAGTGCGGCGTGCGCAACATCGCCGGGTTCAACGGCCGGCCCAAGCCGAAGTCACAGGCCGAGCTGGACGCCGAACGCGCGACCGAGGAACCCGCAGAGACTCCCGAAACCGAGGAACCAACCGACGAGGCCGTGCCCGAGGAAGAAGAGGCGCCGAAGATCCGCGTGCCTCGCGATGACGATCTCATCATTCCCGAGCACATGCCTTACATCGTCGTGATCATCGACGAGCTGGCCGACCTCATGCAGACCGCGCCGGCCGACGTCGAGAGCGCGATCGCACGCATCACGCAGATGGCCCGTGCCGCCGGCATTCACATGATCGTCGCCACGCAAACCCCGCGCGCCGACGTCGTCACCGGCATCATCAAGGCAAACATTCCGAGCCGCATCGCCTTCCAGGTCGCGTCGAAGATCGACAGCCGCGTCATCCTCGACGAGAACGGCGCCGAGAAACTTCTCGGCCAGGGCGACATGCTCTACCTGCCGCCGGGCACCTCGAAATTCGTCCGCGCCCAGGGCGTGCTCGTGACCGACGAGGAGATCCGCCAGATTGTTGACTTCGTTTCCGCCGGGGCGAAACCGCAGTTCGAGCCCACGATTCACGAGAAACTTTCGAAGAACACCGCCCCCGAGGAGGAAATCAGCGAGGCCGACGAAGAACTGGTTGAAAAGTGCCTCGAAATCATTAAGCAGGAGGGCAAGGCATCGACATCGATGCTGCAGCGGCGTTTGCGGTTGGGGTATACGCGCGCGGCGAGAGTCGTCGACATTCTCGAGCAGCGCGGAATTCTCGGCCCGCAGGACGGCGCGAAACAACGCGAAATCCTCGTCGATTTGAATTCCCTGTAAATGAAAGCGCCTTCCTCCGATCAGCTCCTGCTCTCGATCGGCGCCGTGCTGAGTGCGGAACGCGAGAAGCGCGGCATCCCGATCGAGAAGGCGGCGAAGGACACTCGGATGCGCGTGCAGCGGATTCGCGAGATGGAGAACGACGACTTCTCCCATTTTTCCAACCCGAGCTACGCGCGGATGTTCATCATCGCCTACGCGAAGTATCTCGGAATTCCGATGAGCACGCTGCAGGACTACCTGCCCGAGCGTGGCGAAACAAACTCCGAGGGCTACCAATACATCAACGCACCCGCCAGTGACCTCCCGTCTCTGCGCCGCGACATCGCCTCCCGGCCGGTCGGGCGCAATCACCTGCTCACCACACTGGTCGTCCTGCTTATCGTCGCGATTCTCGCCGGCGTCGGCACACTCGGCTTTTATCTCTACGTAAACCTCCCCCGCCTCACCGCCGTCGTCGAACCGAAGCCGGAGGAGGAAGTCATCGAGGAGGAACCCATCGAGCCCGTAACCGCAGAGGACATCGGCCTCACCGATCTCGCGCCCGACGCGAAGACGCCGGAAATCTTCAACAAGGCCGTCAAGCTGGTGGAACCCGCACCGCGGGACGGAACCACGTGGATTGCCACCTCGGCGGAAACAACAGCGGAGACCTCGGCGCCCGCAACGCCCGGCGACGCGCAGTTCTTCGAAGACGACCAGGCGTTCATCCTCGAAAACACCCCGACCACCCCCGAGAGCGAAGCCACGCAATAAAGCGGCTTCCGTCCAGCGCATGGGATTCTTCGAGGCCTGCTGGCGCTATCGCCGCATCGCGAGACGCTTCCGGGTTTCGTTCTCGATTCGCAATTACATCGTCGGAAAGCTCTCGCTGGACCCGGCATTTGCGGCCGTCTGCACAGAAGTGGCGGGCTCGAACCTCCCGATCGTCGACATCGGCTGCGGCTACGGACTGCTCGCCCATTACCTCCGCGAGCTCGGTGTGGAAAATCCCATCCTCGGCTACGACATCGACGCAAACAAGATCGCCAAGGCCCGCGACGCCGCCGCGCGCGCGGGATTGCGAGACGTCGCCTTCGAGGTGGACGACGCCATGCGCGAACTCCCGGGCGACACCCACATCGTCGCGCTGGACGTCATTCATTACCTCGGGAAGTCCGACCAGGCGGAATTCCTCGCCTCCGCCACCCGGCTCGCGCATCCCGAGGCCCGTGTGCTGTTGCGCACCGCGCTCCGCGACGACTCGTGGCGCTACCGGGTGACCCTCGCCGAGGAGTGGTGGAGCCGGACCTCCGGGTGGATTCCCGTCGAGGCTCCCGTCAATTTCCCCAGCGCCGAGGAACTCTCGCGCCCGTTCGAAGCGGCGGGCTTTGTCTGCAACCGGCGCCCGCTCTGGGGGGTCACCCCCTTCAACAGCTACCTCTTCACCTTCCACCGACAGCCGGCCCCGGCGCCCGCTTTTTCGAATTCCGCCATCGCCAGATAGCTCTGCACGAGCGGGTTTTGCAGGCTTCGCGCCCGAATGAACTGGACGCACCTGCCCCTCAAAGTCTTAATCACCGCCCATGGCGGAAAAAATCGACGAGTGGATCGCGGCAGCTTCGGGATTTGTCTGGGGGCCATGGCTCGTATGGCTGCTCTTCGGCACCCACCTCTTTCTCACCCTCCGGACCGGATTCATCCAGCGGCATCTCGGCTACGCCATCCGGCTTTCGATCACGAAGGACAAGGACGCCCCCGGTGATGTCAGCCAGTTTGGCGCACTCGTCACGGCGCTGGCCGCGACGATCGGCACGGGGAACATCTTCGGCGTCGCCGGCGCGGTCCTGATCGGCGGTCCCGGTGCGGTGCTCTGGATGTGGCTCACGGGCATCTTCGGCATCGCAACCAAATACGGTGAGGCGCTCCTCTCCGTGAAATACCGCGTCGTCAACGAGCGCGGGCAGATGTCGGGCGGCCCGATGTTCGTGCTTGAGAAGGCGCTGAACATGAAGTGGCTCGGCGTGATCTTCGCGGTCTTCACCGCCATCGCGGCGTTCGGCATCGGCAACATGGCTCAGGCCAACGCGATCACCGACATGGTGGTTTCGAAGAAGGCTCTCCTGCCGTTCGACTTCAGCGACACCGCCCTCAAGCAGATCGTGGGCGTGATTCTCACGGTCGGCACAGGTCTCGTCATTCTCGGTGGCATTCGCTCGATCTCGCGCTTCTGCTCGTTCCTCGTGCCCTTCATGGCCGTCTTCTACGTGGCCGGCTGCCTCGTCATTCTTGCGATGAGCTGGGACAAGCTGCCCGGTGCGATCGCGTTGATCTTCTCGAGCGCGTTCACCGGGCACGCGGCACTGGGTGGTTTCGCAGGTGCGGGACTGGCCAAGGTCATGCAGGCGGGCATCGCGCGGGGATTGTTCTCCAACGAATCCGGACTCGGAAGCGCCCCTATCGTCGCCGCCGCCGCGAAAACGAAGGACCCCGTTCGCCAGGCGCTGGTTTCCAGCACCGGCACGTTCTGGGACACGGTCGTCGTCTGCGCGCTGACCGGCTTGGTGGTCGTGAGTTCCGGCGACTGGACCCAGCCCGAACTCTCCCGCGGCGAACTTTGCAACCTCGCATTTCACCACATCGGAGTCTTCGGAGATTTCATTCTCCTCGGTGGTCTTTTGACCTTCGTCTTTTCGACGATTCTCGGCTGGTCCTACTACGGCGAGAAGGCGATGGAATACCTCTTCGGCATCAAGTCCGTCTTCTTCTACCGCTGCGCATGGGTCGTCGCGGTGTTCATCGGCTCTGTGTGGAAGAGCGACACGGTCTGGAATTTCTCCGACATGATGAACGGCCTGATGGCCGTTCCAAACCTCATCGCGCTCCTCCTCCTGAGCGGTGTGATCGCAAAAGAGGGCCGGAGATATTTCTCCGACCCCTCCAATTTGCAGTCGTAGGCGCGCCCGTTACGGGTGCGTCATTTCGACGGGGTTTACCCACTCGTCGAACTGCTCGGGCGTGAGGAAGCCGAGCGCCACCGCCGCCTCCTTCAGGCTGCTCTTTTCCTTGTGTGCCTTCTTCGCGATCTGCGCGGCCTTGTCGTAGCCGATGTGCGGATTGAGCGCCGTCACGAGCATCAGCGAGTCTTTCACGTAATGCTCGATCCGCTCCAGGTTCGGCTCGATGCCAACGGCACAATGCTCGTTGAACGAACGGCAGCCGTCCGCGAGGAGTCGCACCGAGTTCAGGAAATTGAACACGATCACGGGTTTGAAAACGTTCAGCTCGAAGTTGCCCTGCGAGCTGGCAATGCCGATCGTGTTGTCGTTGCCCATCACCTCGACGGCGATCATCGTGAGCGCCTCGCACTGCGTCGGATTCACCTTGCCGGGCATGATCGATGAGCCCGGCTCGTTCTCCGGAATCGTCAACTCGCCCAGACCGCAACGGGGTCCCGAGGCCAGCCAGCGGATGTCGTTGGCGACCTTCATCAGCGTGCAGGCGAGCGATTTCAACGCGCCGCTGGCGAAGACGAATTCGTTGTGCGAGCTCAGCGCCGCAAACTTGTTCGGCGCGGAAATGAACGGGAGCCCGGTCTCCTTTGCGATGTAGGCCGCCGCGCGATCGCCGAATTCCGGGTGCGAGTTCAAGCCGGTGCCAACCGCCGTTCCGCCAACTGCCAGCGAGTAGAGGCCGGTCAGCGAGTGCTCGATACGGCGAAGATCGGCGTCGAGAAGCGCCACGTAGCCCGAAAACTCCTGCCCGAGCGTGAGCGGCGTCGCATCCTGCAGGTGGGTGCGGCCAATCTTCACGATGTCCTTGAACTCCGTGGCCTTGCGGTCAAGCGTGTCGCGCAGCGTCCGCACGGCAGGCAGCAGCGTGCCATGGACCTCACACGCGGCGGCAATGCTCATCGCGGTCGGGAACGTGTCGTTCGACGACTGCGACATGTTCACGTCGTCGTTCGGATGAATCGGCTTTTTCGAGCCGAGCGTGCCACCCGCGATCTCGATGGCGCGGTTCGAGATCACTTCGTTCGCGTTCATGTTGCTCTGCGTGCCGCTGCCGGTCTGCCAGATACGAAGCGGGAAATGGTCGTCGAGCTTGCCGGCGATCACTTCGTCCGCGGCCTGCACAATGAGGTCGCACTTTTCCTTCGGGAGTTTGCCGAGATCGTGGTTCGCCAGCGCGCAGGCCTTCTTGAGAATTCCCAGAGCGCGAATCAGCTCCGGCGGCTTGATGTCGTCACCAATGTTGAAATGAATCAACGAGCGGGCAGTCTGCGCACCGTAGTAGCGATCGTGCGGGACGGGAATCTCCCCCATCGAGTCGGATTCAAGACGGTGTTTCTCAGGGTCGTAGGACGGCGTTTCGTGCATGCCTTCTTCCTCTAGCAAAGTCCCCCTTCCATGGCGAGTGGCGGACACTCGAAGGCGCTCGAGACCTTGTTCGCCGGCAAATACGGACCGTCATTCCGGACTGGCATGGAAACTGCGAAATCCCCATTCCGAGGGCGCCCCCGGCCAGGGGCTCGAGGGGCCGGGCGCGACCTCCGTGCATTGAGGTTTCGCCATGGCAACCGCTATCGATCTTCGCCCGAACAACGGGATGCCCGTCCACCGGGAAACACCCATCGGGCGCAACCAGGTGCAGTCGTCTCTCAGGAATCACAACTCCCTGAGCGGTAACGATCTTTTCAAATTTCGTCTTTTGCGCGGGCTCGAAGAAGCCTGCGAGGGGTAAGCCATGCCGTCGCGCCTCGCCGACCCTGAAGCAGGACAGGCTTCCATCGCCAGCCGGGGTTTCACTCTTGTCGAGCTCCTGGCTGTCGTGGCGATCATCGTCATTCTGCTCGGCCTGCTTGCCCCGGCTGTCGGCAATTTCTCCTCAACCGCCGGCCGCAAGGGTGCCGTCAACATCCTGATGAACACCTTCGAACAGGCGCGCGCAGCAGCGTTGGAATCGGGATGCGATGTCTTCGTGATCATGTGGCGACGCCAGTTCCCGGAACAGGACGCCATCCTGGTGGCACGGGAAAAGACGGAGTGGCTCGATGGCACAAGCGGAGGAATCGTGCCGCTGACCCCGTGGATCAAGCTGCCCAAGGGCGTCATCATTCGAACCGTTCCCCGTTCGCTGACCTCCGCCGGCGTCCCCGACGAAATCTCGCCAAGTGACCTGCCCGGCGATTCCAGGGAAATGCGGCGCCTTTCCGTGCTCCGCTACAACGCCTCGGGGAGCATCAAGGCCCCCACGACCGATCTGCGCCTGTTCATTTCGGAAGGCGTTCGCGATCAAGGCGGCAACGAAGCCCAGGTTGGAACCTCGGCCATGTCGCCAACGCTCGAACAGTTGTCTTTCGCGCGCTTTACCGGAAGGGCGCGCCTCGACGTAACCGCAGTGAATTGATGCTCCGAAGCCTGCGATGCACCACGACAGCCGCTGCCTTCTCGCTCATCGAGATCGTCATCGCGATTGCCATCGTTGCCTTTGCGCTCGTCGCCATCATCGGCATGTTTCCGGTGGCTTTGAAGTCGGCAAAGGAGAGTCAGCAGGAGACCCAGGCGGCGCTGATCGGACGGCAGATCATCGAGGGAATCAAGAGCAACAGACCCTTCATCGTGGAAAACGCGTCGGTAAATGACGGGACCACACGAATCGACATTCGAAGCGCCAGCCAGACCAGATTCGAATTCGACGAATCCGGGCGCATCACTTCAGCGTCGCCTTCCACGGACGAACCGCCCTCCAGTCTTCAACCTGTCTATATCGCCACCGTCGATGTGAAACCCGGAACGCCGGAGCCGGGACTTACGCGTGTCGATGTCATCATTTACACGCCCCCCGAAGCCGCGACGGGAAACCGGAACACCTTCGAATTCGTAACGCTCGTAAGCACCGCCCAGATCGATGAGCGCTGATCGTTCCACAATTCCGGAAAGGCGGCGGGAGGCGGGATTCACGCTGCTCGAGCTGCTGATCTCGATGACGATCCTGTCGCTGCTGCTGGTCATCCTCATGGCGATCGTGGACAGCTCCACGAAGCTCTGGCGCGTGAGCGAAAATCGGGTGGACAGCTTCCGGGAGGCCAGGGCGGCACTCAATGTCATCGCCGCCGATTTACGAGGCGCTCTTGCGACCGGAAACGAGAACTTTTTTCAAATCAACACCTCCACCAACCTTCCTTCGACGGCGCTGTCCCCCCCCGAGGCTGGCAACCTGTTTTTTCTGACCCGGATGCCTGCCGACGCCCAGAGCCCCGAAAGCAATGACTCCGATGTCTGCGCCGTGGGCTATTTCCTCGCCTACGACTCGGTCGTCTTCGGCAGCGGGGAACGAACCATGAACCTGTATCGATTCTTCGAGAACAGCAACGAGACCTTCAAGCTGATCGAGGACGACAAAAAACTCCCCGACCGCCCCCTTACAACGGGACCAAGCGGCGAGGAAGTGCTCGCAAGAAACATCGTGAAATTCGAGGTTTCGGCCTTCGTTTACTCGGACTCGGGAACGCTGGAAAAATTCGTGCCATCGCCAGAGACCCCGTTTCCCGACGTGCTGGAAATCTCGCTCGTCACTTTGAACAACGAGATCGCCCAAAGGCTGAAATCCGAGAGCGACTGGAGGCAGACCTCGTCGACGATGTATGCCCGGAACGCACGCACCTTCACGACCCGTGTTTCGCTGGTGTCGCCAGAAGCCATTCCGACTCCCACCCCGCAAATCCCGCCTTCGCAATGACCCCGTCAGGCAACATTCGCGGATCTGCTTTGGTGACGACGCTTCTGGTCATCGTGGTGCTCACCGTCATCGTCACCGCATTTCTCCAGAGCATGTCGATCGAGCAACGAACGGCACGCAGTTACCTGAACCGCTACAAGGCGGAACTCGCGGCCGAGGCAGGCCTGGCCACCGCGATCAACAAACTCGTTGAGGGCGGCAATGCCACCGACCTCCATTACGTTATCGACGCCATAAACGCCGGAACGGAAGACGAGAAGATTCGGCTCACACGCCAGCTCCCCGGTTCAAAGGCCCTGGCCGACGCCCCCGTCGTCCTTGCGTCGGAATCCGGCACGGTCACTCGAGTCCAAGTCACCGAAGAGCGAGGCGGCGCACCGGCCATTTACCGAAATGCAGGTTATCTGCCGCTCAACGACGACAATGGAGAAGAGATCGGCCGCTTCGCTTACTGGACCGATGCCGCGAGCATGAAGCAAAACGTCTGGACGGCTGCTGGAGCAAATCGGGACGCCTATCCAGCACCTGGCGACCTTCCACTGATCCAACGGAACGGAACACCCGTTCCGGAAAGCGATGTCACGATCCTCCGCGAAAAGCGCGCCAATATCGTAACGGTGGAAACCCTGAACCAAATCGTTCCGTCCCTCGATCCTCCGGCGGACGATTTCGATTTCACGAGAGTCTCCCCCATCGAAAAACTCACCCCGGAAGGCCACAAGCGGCTCAACCTTACCCGGCTTAAACGCTACATCGACGGCGGGGAATATACGGAAGACACGGACGGCGATGGCGTGGCGGACTTTTCGATCAGCTACCCCGGTTTGGACACCGAACAGGGACCGACTTCAGAGCGATTTTTGCTGATCAGCCAGCTGCTGAACGAAGACGGCAATTTCCCCTTCCATGAGGAAAATCCTTGGGGACCGGGAAACCTGGAGTTTCTGCTCGATGCATATCCGGAAATCGACCCCGTCACCGGCGACCCGGTGGAGGCCCGCCAGGCGGTTGCAAACCTCATCGATTACATCGATGCGGATTTTATCCCGACGACCGATGGGAAGCCGGGTCCCAAAATCTCGCTGGGTCAAGCCGATTACAGCACTTCGAGCTCTCAGCGCACTTTTAACAGCTCGTCCCTGGAAATTCCGGCTTCGGCAATCCACGACCCCCCCACCGTTCTTGGCGTGGAGGCCAAGCTGGAGAACGGGAAGGTCAGAGGGCACCCCTACATCAATGGAGTCACTGTTGGAATGATCTTCAACCCGACCGGCGGCGGCGCTTTGCTTAATTCAAGTCGGATCCTGGGTGGCGTGAGAGTCGCGAATCCATGGGAACAGGCGATTCCGTGGAAGACGGGATTGGGCACCGGATACATCGTCGAAATGCAGGTCAAGATGACCGGGGCTGTCTTGAACGGCTCCAATGGCATCGAGATGCATCTCGTGAATTCCTCCTCCGGCTACTTCATGAACGCGTGGCTGGCCCAATACTCGGGTATCAGCCCCGCCGACTTCATCAACCGCACCATCCCTGCGAACCAGGCTGTGTGGTTTCCAAGGGACTGGGCCTCAGGGCTCGATCTGGCGAACGGGCCTTACAAGATTGACCAGAACGGCATCACGTTCGTGAACTTCGGGAGCCGGATCGAGGTGTTGCGTCTTGTCTATGAGGACAGCACAAAAGGCGAACGATACCTCGTTCAGGATTTAACGAATCTGCGCGAGCTACCTCGGGTGTGGAAACAGTCCCCCTACCCCGTGCAGGGAGGCATTTACAAACTCGATGGCGGCAACGGCATTGGCGGGCAAACCGACTGGCACCTCAACGGCGACCCACGTTTGAATTTTCGAAAGGACGCGTGGAATCAAGTCCCCAGCCTCTCGGGCATGAGAAGTCCAAACAAGGTCTACTCGGCACCCGTCAATCCACATAAAGACGGGCAGCAGGGGCTGGTCGACAGTTCGGAATGGTGGGGCCCGGGCGCATCGGGCCACTTTCCCACATCGGCTCAGCTCTTCCGTCCAAGCCCGAAGGAGGACGAACCTGCAATGCTGTCTTACGCCGAGTTGGGCCGGATTGCCCTGGGCCGCCCCTGGCAGACAGTCCGCCTCTACAAGGATTCACACGATCCAGAAGCTCCAAATGACATCCCGCTTATCGAACTGGTGGAACTCAATGGCCAACTCCCCGCCCCGGAAAATAAGACCGAACAAGGAGACAAAATTGTTCCAAACTGGAGTCGGGACGACTTCGACACGTCCCTTGCCAACGGCTTGATCAATATCCAGTCGCCAAAGAGGGCCTCATTGATCGCTCTATTCCACGGCGCGGACCACGTCTCCGACACGAAGGCAGAAGAACTCGCGCAGACGGTCTTGGACGCACCAAACCGGCCCTATGAGTCGGTGAGCGATCTCTTCCGGGAAGGGCAACTCGTCAATCAAGGAACGACGGATTTCGAGAAGGAATTACTCGCCGCCCAGGTGGTGCCGCTGGCCACCCTGAGAAGCAACCGCTTCACCGTCTACATCGCGGGTGAAGCGCGAAAAGGAGGCCGAACCCTCAGTCGTGTAATTCTGAAAGCGGATGTGGAACTCAAGTGCGTCCGGTCCCCAGGTGGCCCCAAGCTATACGCGGAAATTTCCAACAAAGAGATTCTATGAAAAACCCATCACGTCTCGTGGTCGCCCTGGCGGTCTCCTTCCTTGGCATATGCCCGGCTCAGGAGGCACAGCCGGAATTCGAGCTTAAGAATGTTGAGGTCATTGAGGCCACCCTTCCAAACTCCGAAAAACCGTGGCTGAAAATTGTCGCCAATTACTCGACGACCAAAGAATGGACCGATTCGCTTTCGTTCAATTTTTACGCCATCGTCCAGCCGTCCGACGGACAAAGCGCACAAAAAGCGCGAATGCTGACCGGGGCGACCGCCTACGTGAACATCCCTGCGGGAAATCACCAGGCAATCGTCTACATGACCCCCGGGGCGCTCGAGCGCTTCGGGAAACCCATCGCGGTGAGCGTGGATTGCTTTGATGGTGATGAAAAGCGGGGATCCGCGAGGTCCGGCGGAAACATCGGCGAACTCGCCCAAGGCAACATCCGGCGCTACGACGGCTTCCTGCGCGGCATGCAGTCGACGCCCTGGATCGTGATCGACAGCGGGAAAACGCCGGACCTTTTTGTCCCCTATTAAAACCCGTCAGCTTTATACTAAGGGAACGTCGTAACGCGAAGCGCGTGCCTTTCTCCGATCGCGGCGGAATTCAACGCCCAAAGCCATCGCCGCCGCCCCGAACAACATCCACGAGGCCGGCTCGGGAACAGCTTGCAGGTAAACATCTTCAAACGTCGTGCCGACCACAATGCGGGTAATCGACGAAGTGCCGATTCCCGAGGCTTCCCGCAGGGAGAGTCGGCTCAGCGTCTGATCGTCTCCCGCGAAAGATACCTCGAACGTATCCGTGACCGATGCACTGCTCTCGTCGAGCGGATTGATCCAAAGTGTGGATTGCAGTGTTTCGAAATCAAACTTCACGACAATCGCCACCTGCTGCCCAAGGGAAAGGGTTACCGACTCGTCAAAGACAACCGGATAGTCCGATTGCTCGGCTTGAAGGCTGCGATTGCGAATCCCGAACTGATATCCAGCTCCCACGGCCTTTACATACAGCCGGGCGAAGAAGTCCGTTTTCTCATTACTTTCCGTGTCGGAAAAATGCATCAGGTAACTGCCGACTGGACCCGGAATCTCGGTCATTGTGATCAATGCCGAGTAATACAGGGTGCCGGAGCTGTAAAAGCTGCCGAGGTCCCGCGCCAAGTCTTCGCTGTTGCTCCGCGATACGATCACGCTGCCGTTTGACACGGTCATTTGATTCGCACCTCCCGAATAGGCATACCAGACGCCGCCTGAACTCACCGCGAGTGGTCCATCCGGGTAGTTGAATTCCTCGTCCCAAATGGGAGCCGCCTTCGAAGTCAACGTTGCGGCAACCAGCACCAGACCCAGCGTCACGATTCCATTCCTGTGCATGGAATTACCCCGACAAGCAGGTGGCGTGCGAACAACACGCCATTCGTGACGATTTTGTAAATCCGCTCCCGCTCGCGGAAGCCGCTCAGTCCTCGTGGACGATGGCGAGATTCTTGCCGCCGATGCTCTCGAGGAACTCGCGCGTTTCGCGGTCCGAGAAAATCGGATCCCGCGCCTCGATGGCGACGTAGAATTTATCGTCAGTGACCTTCTTGAAGCGCTCCCAGTTGAAGAGCGGGTGGTTCCAGCGCGGAAGACCGTTGAGGATCAGCATCCCGAACACCGCGGTGAAGGCGGAGCAAAGGATCGTCAGCTCGAACATGATCGGGAAGAACGCCGGGACGGTCATGAGGTTGACCGGCTTGCCCGCGACCACGAGCGGATAGAGGAACGACGACGGAATGAACTCCAGCGACACGGCGGTGAGGAAACCGGTGAGACCGCCGATGAAGACGATCTGCGCCAGATAGGAGCGCTTCATGCCCATCGCGTGGTCCATGCCATGGATGGGAAACGGGGAGTAGACGTCCCAGCGCTTGTAGCCGGCATCACGCACCTTCTCGGCCGCATGATACAGGTCTCGGGCGCTGTCGAATTCCGCGGCGATCGCGAAAACGGGAGCTTCAGGATTTCCTGCGATTTCCATGGCTGATTCTCTCAATCTTCTTCCGCACCCGAGGGCAGTTCAGGCCGGTCGTCATACTCGTGTCCCGGCTCGCCGTAGTGAGGATCGGCCTCCGGCAACACCGCCTTCACCTCGAACATACAGATCATCGGCAGGAAGCGGATGAACAGGAGGAAGAGGGTGAGGAAGAGGCCGAAGGTGCCGACGAAGGTGCAGATGTCGACCCAGGTCGGGTGGAACAGCTGCCAGGAGCTGGGCAGGAAGTCGTGCTGCAGCGTGGTGCCGATGATCACAAAGCGCTCATACCACATGCCGGCGTTCGGGAACTGACAGATGATCCACACCCAGATCCAGTTGTAGCGGAAATATTTGAACCAGAAAAACTGCGGCGCGATGACGTTGCAGAACATCATGGCCCAGTAGAATGGCCACGCTCCGTGGCCGGTCGCGCGATACCAGAAGGCCGCGCGCTCGTAGGGGTTCGCACCATACCACGCGATGAAGAGCTCCATCAGGTAGGCGTAGCCGACGATCGAGCCCGTCAGCAGGATGATCTTGCACATCTTGTCGACGTGACCGGGCGTAATGAGGTCACGCAGGGACGGCCAGATCGCCGCAGCGGGAATCATGAGCGTCAGCACCATCGCGAATCCACCGAAGATGGCGCCCGCCACGAAGTAAGGCGGGAAGATGGTCGTGTGCCAGCCGGGGATGACCGACGTCGCGAAGTCGAACGACACGACCGAGTGCACCGAGAGCACGAGCGGCGTCGAGAGGCCGGCGAGCACGAGGTAGGCCATTTCGTAATGGCGCCACTGGCGATTTCCGCCGCGCCAGCCGAGGGCGAGGATGCCGTAAACGAACTTCCGGATCTTTGTCGTGCAGCGGTCGCGAATCGTCGCGAGATCGGGAATGAGGCCCGTATACCAGAACAGCACCGACACGGTGAAATACGTCGACACCGCAAACACGTCCCACAGCAGCGGACTGCGGAAGTTCGGCCAGATCGCCATGTTGTTCGGCACGGGTGCGAGGAACCACGCCATCCACACGCGGCCGACGTGCAGCGCGGGATAAATGCCGGCGCAGACCACCGCAAACAACGTCATCGCCTCGGCGGCGCGGTTGATCGAGGTGCGCCATTTCTGGCGGGTGAGGAAAAGAATCGCCGAGATGAGCGTTCCGGCGTGGCCGATACCGATCCAGAACACGAAGTTCGTGATGTCCCACGCCCAGGCGACCGGGTGGTTGTTGCCCCAGACGCCGACGCCCGTCGAGATGAGATAGGCGAGGCAGCCGAAGCACATCAGCATCATCGGCACGGTGACCGCCATGGCGATATACCACCAGAGCGGGGTCTTCGCCTCGACGATGGAGCTGATGTAGTTGCCGATCCAGCCCATCGTGCGCTGGTTCAGCACGAGCGGCTTGCGGACAACCTCTGCCTCCATCTTCGGATCGGGAGCGTCGAGCACTGCAGTCGTTTCAGCCATGATCAGTGGTGCGCCTCCGTCGCTTCAGAATGATCGCCATGACCTTCGGCATGACCGCCGTGATGCGATGGCGTGTTGATATTGCCGACCAGCTCCGCGCCGGGCATCGCCATGTTCGGATTCTTGATGCGGGCGAGATACGTGATGCGCGGCCGTGCGTTGAGATACTTCAACATTTCGTAACCGCGCTCACTCTTCCGGAGCTTCGAGACCTCGCTCTTCTCGTCATTCTGGTCCCCAAAGACAATGGCTCCCGACGGGCACGCCTGCTGGCAGGCGGTCTTGAATGGCGCGATCGGCGTCTTGTTCTTGTCGGTCGGGCCTGCCTTCACGAGACGGGCAATCTTCGCCTCCTCGATGCGCTGGATGCAGAACGTGCACTTTTCCATCACACCGCGCATGCGGACCGTGACGTTCGGGTTCTTCTGCATCTTGAGGCTGTCGGCCATGCCCTTCTTCGCGAGCGGGCCGAAGTAGAGCTTGTCGATCGGGCGCTGGTTGTAATCGAAGTAATTGAAGCGCCGGACCTTCCACGGACAGTTGTTCGCGCAATAGCGGGTGCCGATGCAGCGGTTGTAGGCCATGAGGTTCAGGCCATCCTCGCTGTGCACGGTGGCATTCACCGGGCAGACGGTCTCGCAAGGCGCGTTCTCGCATTGCTGGCAGGTGATCAACTGCGCGAGCATCTCCGGATCGGCGGACTGCGTCTCGATCTTGTCGCCACGGTCTTCGCCGGGCTTGCCCGCAAAATAGCGGTCGATGCGAATCCACGCCATGTCGCGGCCCTTGATGACCTGATCCTTGCCGACGACGGGCACGTTATTCTCGGCCTGGCAGGCGAGCAGGCAGGCATTGCAGCCGCTGCACACGCTCAGGTCCACGGTCATTGCCCATTGTTCCTTCGCAAGCTCGTGCGGCTGGAAATACGGGTTCCTGTAAAGCGAAATCTCCGGCGGGAGATGCCCGTCCATTCCCATCGTCTTAGGGAACTCGGGATTCTCCTCGTAAGTCTTCAGCGTGCCTTCGCGGAAAAGGTCGCGACCTTCCATCGACCACGTCTCCTGCGGGCGTGCGAGCGGATAGCGCGGCCCGCCGGCGGCCTTCACGGTGACGCCGGTCTGGAATCGCATTCCGGTGCTCGTGCGCAGCGGATAGGCATTGAAGCCGACATTCTTCATCAGCGCCGAGACGTCGTTGCGGCCGTAGCCGAGCGCGATGGAAATGGAATCCTCCGCGTGGCCGGGGGCGATCAACGCCGGCGCCTTCATCGAGCGGCCCGCCGCGGAGATCTCGACCATGTCGCCGTCCTTCACGCCAAGCTTCTTCGCCATCGCGTAGCTCATCAGCGCGGCATTGTCCCACGTGAGCTTGCTCTCGAAGTCGGGCGTCTCCTGAAGCCAGGAGTTGTTGGCATAGCGACCGTCGTCGACGCTGGTGCTCTGCAGGAACACGAGCTCCGTGCCCTGCGAAGGCGTCGGAGGCTGTTGCGCGAGGAGGGGTGCCACCGCGCCCACATTCAGCGACGCCGGTTGATACTGCGGAGCGCCATGGAAGCCGGCGCGCAGAAATTCGTTCCACGCGGTGTTGAGCGAAAGGCCGCTGTGCCCGGTGATTTGCTGGAACGTCTCCCGCACAAGCTCTGGACCCGTCGGTTTCGGCCGACCGGCGAGCTGCGCGAGGATTTCCAGCGCCGAGATGCCACCCCATAGCGGGACAATCATCGGCTGCACGGCGGTGTAGACCCCGTCGTAGGTCAACACATCGCCCCATGCCTCGAGGTAATGCGCGGCCGGGACGGACCATTTGCACTGCTTCGAGGTCTCATCCTCGAACATCGAGAGGTGCACGGTCTCGGGCACTTCGAGGAGGAGCTGCGGAAAGCCGATATCGGCCGGCGCGTCGTAAACGGGATTGCCGCCGAGAATGAAGAGCTTCTGAATTCCCCCGCCCTGAATCGCTTTCGCGAGATCGAGGATGCTGGCCGCGGGTTTGCGACCGGTGCGAATCACCTTCAGCGTCGTGCCGAGGTTGCCGAGCGCCTCGTTGATTGCGAGCCCAAGCGCCTGCACGTGCCATGGCTGCTGCGACCCGACCAACACGAGACTCGCGCCACGGGCGGACAGGAGGTCGTTGGCCACGCCGGTCAGCCAGGCGTCGTCAAGCGTCGCGTCCGACTGCGGCAACGCGGCCGCGAGGCTCGCTGCGGTTCCGCCAATCTTCGCCGCGAGCGCGGCGGCGAACGCCCCAATGTCGCTCGCCTTCAGCCGCAGGCGATGGTCCGCAAGGCCGCCCGTGCTCGAGTAATGGTTCTCGACCACGTAGAGGCGGTTCATCTTGCCGTTGTCGGGATTCCGCCGCGGATAGAAGCCCGCCGCGTATCCGACCCCCACCTCGCTCGGGTTCAAAAAGTCGCTGTCGAGCGCGAGAATGACATCCGCCCGCGCAAAGTCCGGCACGAGCCGTCCATCGGGCAATCCCGCCGCTTCCATCGCAAGCGTCGATTCGGTGGTGCCCAGCGGCTCGTATTCCGCCCAAAGCAGGCCCGGCAGTTTCTGCTCGAGTTCCGCGCGCAAGCGGTCGCGAGTCGGCGACTGGATGCCATCCGTGAGGATCGCCACCCCCTGCCCTCCCGCGGCTGCGGTGTCGGCAAGGAATTTCTCGAAAATCTCAACATCCACCGGCGAGCCTTCGCGCGTGATCTGCTTCTTGCGATTCGGGTCGTAGAGATCGAGAATGCTGGCCTGCGCGAAGCCGTCGGTTCCGCCATTGCTGGAGGGATGCAGCGGATTCCCCTCAAGCTTCGTCGGGCGACCATCGACGGTCGTGGCGATGAGCGGGATCGCACCGAGCCGTGTCGGCATCGCAGTCGCGTAGTAGAGGAAGCGACCGGGAATCGTCCACTCGACACCTTCCTTGAGCGGCACGATGAACGACGCGGGGCGGCGGCAGCCGGTCAATCCCACGCCGGCGAGCGCCATCGAGGCACCCATGAGCTTGAGGAAGTCGCGCTTCGAAAGTCCGCTGTCTTCGTAGACATCCGCTCCGCGCGGGAACTCCCGTTTCAAAGTCTCCTCAAACTCCGGCGAGTTCTCCAATTCGTTCAAGCTGCGCCACATCGTGGGGCGCTCGGGACGAGGGGGATGGGGCAGGATGCGCTTCATCGGTGGCAACCTCCACAGGTGACGGGCGGGTTGACGTCCCACTCCTTTTTGAAGGCCAGTCCGATCTCCTGCTGCGACTGGCCAGCCACGGGCTTCCATTTCATGTTGAAGACTTCCTCCGGCGGACGCAGGTGATTCTCCGGCGCGCGGTGACACTCGAGGCACCATGCCATGCTTTGCGGCTCGTGCTGGTAAACGACCTCCATCGTGCTCACGTCGCCATGGCACGAGAAGCAGCTCACGCCGCGGTTCACGTGCACGGCGTGGTTGAAATACGCGTAGTCGGGCACCTGGTGAATGCGGTTCCACTGCACCGGGGCGCCCGTCTGCCAGCTGTTTACGATCGCGGTGAGCTTCGGATTGTTGCTCTGCACCTTGCCCTCGCCGTGGCAGGTGATGCACGTCTGGGTCGTCGGGACATTCGAATGCGCGGCAACCTCGACAAAGCTGTGGCAGTAACGGCAGTCCATGCCCAGCTGCTCGACGTGAATCCTGTGCGAGAACGGCACGGGCTGGTCGGGCTGATAGCCGACGCGCGTGTATTTCGGCGTGAAGTAATACCAGACGGCAAGGAGCAAAAACGTTCCAACAGCCCCGGCACAAATGACCAGCTTCAGCGGAAGCCAGTTGGTCCATCTGGGGAAGAAATTCGCCATCTCAGTCGGTCAAAAAAAAACGCGCCGGTGCGCGATGGCCATGAGGCTAGTATTAACGAAACTTATAGCAATCAATTTTTTGACGGAGATCAAATCGGACATTTGACGAGATGGAGCCGGTCGATGGGGGGTGGTTTTTTCCGCCGCAATCCAGCGCGGGATCGCGGACGCGCGAGAACCTAGCAAAATCGGGTTCGCTGATGTCAACAGAATCGATATAGTCCGGGCATGTTTCGCCGTTTTTTTCTGGCTGTCGTCGTCGCAGGAACCCTTTCGCTCGGCGGACTCGCCATCGCGCAGGACCAGGCCCAGCCAAAGCTCCCGACCATTCCGCTCCTCATCGGCGAGAAAAAACTCGTGGCGGAAATCGCGGATGAACCGACCGAGCGGGAAACCGGCATGATGCACCGCACCGAGCTCGGAGAGAACGAGGGAATGCTCTTCGTGTTTCCAGGGCCCACCCAGCTCGCCTTCTGGATGCGCAACACCACGATTCCCCTCTCGGTGGCCTACATCAATCCGGACGGCGTCATTCTCGAAATCCACGACCTCCAGCCGCTGGACGAAACTCCAGTGCCAAGCGTGTTCGACTCCGCTCTGTATGCGCTGGAGACGCACCAGGGCTGGTTCGCGGAAAACGGCATCATGGCCGGCGACACCATTCAGGGTTTGCCCGGCCCGTCGCGCGAGTAACTACGGCCGGAGTTCCTCGCCCGTGATCGCGTTCGTGATCACGAAGTGCTCCGGGTGGAACGTCGGGTCCGCACGGAAACTCAACCGGCCCGCGTAGCGACGCTCGATGTCGATGAGCAGTTCCTCGTCCTCCTCCCGCAGGCGCGCGAGGAGATCGGGGTGCACGGCGACCTTCACCTCGTGCACCTCGTTCTGGTGCCGCTTCAACACGGAATGCAGCGCGCGCTGCAGCTCGACGCTCATCGTCATCGGGCTCTTCACGCGGCCGGTTCCGTTGCAGCACTTGCAAATGACGTATTGAGAGCTCGCGAGGCTTTCCTGCGCGCGCTGGCGCGTCATCTCCATGAGGCCGAGCTGCGAAATCGGCAGCACGTGTGTGCGGGCCTTGTCGCGCTTGAGCCGCTCGCGCACCCGCTGATAGACCGCCTGCTGATCCTTGCGGCTCTTCATGTCGATGAAGTCCGCGACGATCAATCCTCCGATGTTCCGAAGCCGGAGCTGGCGCGCAATCTCGTCGGCCGCCTCGAGATTCGTCATGAGGATTGTCTTGTCCATGTCCTTCGCGCCCTTGTTGCGGCCCGTGTTGACGTCGATGGCGATCATCGCCTCGGTTTCGTCAATCACGATGTAGCCGCCGCACGGCAGCCAGACCTGGCGGTGGAAGGCGGACTCGATCTGCGGCTGCACGCCGAAAAAATCAAAGATCGGCTGCGCGCCGCCGTAGTGGTGCACGCGCTTCTTCGCGCGCTTCGAAATTTGCTCCACCTGCTTCTGCATGCGCTCGAACGCCTGCAGGTCGTCCACAAGCACTTCGTCCACCTCGTCGGTGAGGAAATCGCGCACCGAGCGGTCGATGAGATCCGGCTCGCGGAACAGCTCCGCCGGCGCTTTCTTCTCCTGCATGCCGCGCTCGATCTCCGCCCACTGCTCGAGCAGGAGATTCAAATCACGCACGAAATAGCGGGCTCGCTGCCCCTGCCCGGCCGTGCGCATGATCACGCCCATCCCCTCCGGCAGGTCGAGGCCGCGCAGGATCTTGCGCAGCCGCTCGCGCTCGGCGGGATCGTCGATCTTGCGCGAAATGCCGCACTGGTCGTTGAAGGGCATCAGCACGAGATAACGCCCGGCGAGACTGATGTTCGTGGTGATGCGCGGGCCCTTGTTGCTGATCGGTCCCTTGCTCACCTGAACGATGACATCCGAGCCGACGGGATAAATGTTCGGGATGTCCTTCGCGGTGATCTTCTTGGCCTTCGCCTTCTTCCCGTCGCCCTTGCCGTCACGGCTCACCGCTTCGATCCCGCTGTCTAGCGCAGCCGGAATCGCATCCCAGAAATGGAGGAAGGCGTTCTTCTCAAACCCGATGTCGACAAACATCGCCTTGAGCCCGTGCTCGATGTTGCGAACCTTGCCTTTGTAGATGCTGCCGACGATGTTGCGGTCGGTCTCGCGCTCGAGGGTATATTCCTCGAGGCGGTTGTTCTCAAGCAGCGCGACGCGCTTCTCGAGCTTCTCGCAGCTGACAATCAGTTTCGTGCCCGTGGGCTTGCGGCCCAGTCCCAAAAGTCGTTTTACCGTTTCGATCATTCCGTTGGTGCCCCCAGCGGAGTCCGTGGGGAGGGGTTAAGTGGTTAAAGGATTTCATCCTCAGCGTCGGAAGGGGTTGCGACGTGGGGGAGCGGACTCCCTCTCGTCTTTTTTCTTTCCTCCGCCAAAGTTGAAAAAGTTCATCAGCCCCTTCTTTTCCTTCCGGGGCTTTTCGACGCGTCCGCCCGCATCGGGCTCCTCGCGAATACTCGGAGCGGCCGCCGCGGCAACCTCCGTCACGCTCGCCGAGGCGGCGGCCACCGTCTCGACCGTCTCCGTTTCGCTGCTGGTGATGGCGGGAACGTCGCCGCCGAAATCGATGGATTCGATCTGCTTGAAACTGCCCACCGCCGGCTCCAGCGCCGCGAGCTCGACGTTGAGCTCCCCGCTGTCCAGCGCAAAGGCCTCCTCCAAAATCTTCCCGGCCACCGGTGCGGCGACGCCGCCACCCGATTTGCCGCCCTGCACGAGCACGCACACCGCATACTTCGGCTGATCGTAGGGCGCGAATGCGATGAAGAGCGTGTTGTTGTCCTTCACCCGCTGGCCGTCCTTGTTCACGCGCCAGTTTTGCGCGGTGCCCGTCTTGCCGGAGACTTCGATGCCGGCAATGCGGGCCTTGCGCGCGGTGCCGCCGGCCTCGTTCACGACGCGCCACATGCCGCGGCGCACGTGCTCGAGCTGATCGGGCGTGATGCCGCCATCGGTGATCAAGTTCGAGCGAACTTTCACCGGCTCCTGATAAACGGTGTTGCCCTCATGGTCCACGACCTTGTCCACGAGCCGCGGATAATAGCACGTGCCGCCATTGGCAATGGTCGCCGTCACCATCGCCATCTGCAGCGGCGAGGCGAGCACCTGGCCCTGGCCAATCGAAACGTTCGCCGTGAGTCCCGGCCTCCATCGCTCGCGCGGGCTCACCTTCGCGAGGTGGTCGGGACCATCCAGAATGCCGGGATTCTCGCCGGAAAGCGGCACGCCGGTCAGTTGCCCGAGCCCGAGCATGTTGCCGATCGCGACCATGTGCTCGATGCCCGCCGCGTTGAGATACTGCGCGAAATACGCGTTGCACGAGTTTTTGATCGCGCCCTCGAGATCCAGCGAACCGTGGGATCCCTTGCCGAAGATCCAGCACTTCATGAAGTGGTTGCCGTAGCTCACGCCACCGCCGCAGCTGAAACGCCGGCCGCCAATCCCCGCGCGCAACCCCGCCAGCGCGCTCACAATCTTGTAGGTCGAGCCCGGGACATAGGCGTTGATCGCACGGTTCAGCAGGGGCGCCGTTTCGTCATTGATGAGCTCGGCCCAATCCTGCGCGGCGATGGAGGGAATGAACTTGTTGGGGTCGAACGACGGCACCGACGCCATCGCGAGAATGTCGCCATTGTTCACGTCGACCACGACCGCCGCGGCCCGGCCGGCCACTCGCAGCGTGTCTTCGACGATGTATTGCAGACGCGCGTCGATCGTGAGGTAAACGTCGTTCCCCGGAACCGGCGGAACGAGTTCGACATCGCCCTCGATGATCTGCCCCTTCGCGTCGCGCTGCAATACGCGCACCCCGGGCGTGCCGCGCAGATACTGGTCCATCGCCTTTTCGATCTGCGACTTCCCCTCCATGTCGGGCTGGTAGAAATTGTATTCCCGTCCCGCGGCCGCCTCGTCGCGGCGCTGCTTGCCGACATCGTTCGGCGCGCCGACGTAGCCGAGGATGTGCGCCGCCAGAGAGCCGTAGGGGTAGTTGCGGACCGGTTTGATCTCGGCCTTCAAGCCGGGCAGGCTGAGATTGAATTCCATGAACCGCATGACCTCCTCCTTCGAGAGGTCCTGCCGGTAGGTGTAGGGAATGAGCCGCTCGTTGCGGTAATGCTTCTGCAGGTCTTTCGAGTTGTAGTCCTGCTCGAGGTCGAGATGCTGCAGCTTCGGAATGATCTTCTCATTCACGATGAGCGTGATGTCGGCCTCCTTTTCGTCGACGGGATTTCCCTGCACATCGATGCGCCGGTAATCAATCAACGGCACATGCCCGTGCTCCTCCTTGTAGGCGCGCACGATGTCCGGAAGATAAAAATCCACCTCGAAGCTCGCGCGGTTCTCCACGAGCGCGATGCCATTGCGATCCTTGATCTCGCCGCGCACCGCCGGCAGACGCACCGTTACGCGCGAGCCCCCGCGGACCTTCGCCGCGTATTTCTCGCCCTCCACCACCTGCACCCACCACAAGCGCGCAACAAGAATGCCCAGCGCCGAGAGGACGATGATCCCCAAAATCGCGATGCGGAAGGCGGGCGTCCCTTTTTTCATCTCAGAAGTCTCGCGTGAACTGGCGGTCGTGCCGGTAGCCCGAGATGAGAGTCACCACAAGAAGCAGGACCAGCGAAAACATCGACGCCAGCACACCCGGCGTAAGAATGCGCCAGGCGACCGTTTCATTCCAAAACAGCCCGCCGGAGTCGAACCGACTCATCGAAATCATCAGAAACTGCAGGGCGAGCATCGTAATGGTGGTCAAGGCGCTCAAAATCGGCGGGAGCCACCAATGCCCTCGCTGAACCAGGGGGCGCACTCCCTGACAGATCGATCCGAATGCCACGAAAAGGAGGATAGACCACCCGGCCCGGATTTCAACAGACCCACCTACGAATTGGAGGTAAGCCACGTCGTAGAGAAATCCCGCAAACAACGCGAGGACGAGCATGCAGGGAAACGGCAGCATGCATGCTCCGTAACAAACCAGCACCGGCACCAGATACACGCGAGCGCCATCCGCGGCGGCGATCGGGGGAATGAATTCCTCGATAATCAGCGCCGCAAAAATGCCCACGAGCAGGCCGAGGGTCCAGAGCACATCCTTCATTTCACGCCCACGATCACGAACACCTCCGATAGCGTGGAAAAATCCACCGCGGGCTTCACGATCGCCTGCCCGTCGAGCTCGCGAGGCTCGAAGGAAATGACTGAGCCCAGCAGCAGACCCGACGGAAAAACGCCACCCACTCCCTGGGAGTAAATCTTCTGCTCCGGCTGCAGATTTGCGTTCTTGCTCAAAAAGCTCATCTGCAACAAAGGATCGCCGGTGTTTTGCACACGCAGGCCGTTGACGATGCCCTTTTCGCGCGTGCCCTCCACATAGGCGCCGACCTTGCAATTCTCATCGGTCACCAGCATCACGATCGCCTCGTTCTTCGAGACGTTCATCGTCTTGCCGACCACGCCCTGATCGGTGATGACCGGCATTTCCGCCTCCACGCCATCCTCGAATCCGCGATTGATCTTCACCGTGTTCCACCACGTCGAGGCATCCCGCGTGATCACCTGCGCCGCCACGAGCCGGAAAATGGACCGCTCGCGATAATCGAGCGCCGCGCGCAGCTTGTTGTTCTCCGCCTCCATGTCTCGAAGAATCTGGTTCATCGCGCGCAGCTCCTTGTTCTCCGTCTGGAGCTTCCGGTTCTCCGTCTCGAGTTCCTCAAGGGATTTGAGCCCCTTGCCCATCGCGCCAATCCCGCGCTGCACCGCCGAGCCCGTGTTCAGGAACGGCGACATGAACGACAACAACCCGCCCTGCAGGCTGCGGAGTTTGCCGGTTCCGAGCAGCATCACGAAGATCGCCACCAGGACGACAATGACCGTAAGGACGATGTTGATCTTTTTCATCGAGGGGCGGCCCCCCCGCAATGGTCAGCAGCCGCTCGGGACGCGCCAGCAGGGTCGGAGAGGCCCATCGGCGGACTACGCTGCGACCGGGTGATGACGTTCCATGGACGACACCCTGCGCAACAAATTCAATTCCTGGAGAGCCTTGCCCGTGCCTTCGGCGACCGCGCTGAGCGGATCCTCCGCCACATGCACCGGCAGGCCGGTTTCCTCGGCGAGCAAACGGTCGAGACCGCGCAACAGCGCGCCGCCACCCGCGAGAATGAGTCCGCGATCGACGAGATCCGCGGACAACTCCGGTGGGCAACGCTCGAGCGTGATTCGCACCGAGTCGACGATCGTCGAGATCGGCTCCATCAACGCCTCGCGAACTTCCTGGGACGTGATGGTGATCGTCTTCGGCAGACCGGCCACGAGGTCGCGGCCTTTCACCTCCATGCTCACTTCCTTCTCGAGCTTGTAGGCCGAGCCAATCTTGATCTTGATCTCCTCCGCGGTGCGCTCGCCGACCATCAGGTTGTAGGCGCGCTTCATGTATTGGCCGATCGCCTCGTCGAGCTCATCGCCCGCCACACGCACGCTGCGGCTGAAAACAATGCCGGAAAGCGAAATCAGCGCGACCTCCGTCGTGCCGCCGCCGATGTCGATGACCATGTTGCCGGCCGCGTCCTGCACCGGCAGCCCGACGCCAATCGCCGCAGCCATCGGCTCCTCGATCAAATACACTTCGCGCGCACCGGCATGCGTCGCCGAGTCCTTGACCGCGCGTTTCTCGACTTCCGTGATGCCGCTTGGCACCGCGATGACGACTCGGGGCCGCACCATTCGTCGTCGATTGTGAACCTTGCTGATGAAATGCCGAAGCATGGCCTCGGTCACTTCGAAGTCGGCAATCACGCCATCCTTCAGCGGGCGGATTGCCACGATATTGCCGGGGGTGCGCCCGAGCATCCGTTTCGCTTCGTCGCCTACGGCAAGCACCTTGTTTGAACCGGCCTGCACCGCGACCACGGAGGGCTCCCGAAGAACGATCCCGTGGTCCTTTACGAAGACGAGAGTGTTGGCGGTGCCGAGATCGATGCCGATGTCGTTGGAAAAGAACCCGAGAACTTTATTAAACATCTGGTTTTGAAATGGTTATATTAGCGTCGCCGTCCGCGCATTGCGTCGCCCCGCGCGCGCGACCTGTATGAAAACTGAACGCGACACTAGGAAGCCGGATTTCGCCGAGTCAAGGCAAACCTTCTCTGATAAACAACCACCCACTCCGGGTGGGAAACGGTATTCTTTTCCGGATTTTCGGGTGCCTCAAACCGCCGCGGCGATGGCACTGCCCATCTCTGCGGTCCCCACCTTCGTGGTCCCCTCGGTCCAGATGTCCGCGGTGCGAAGTCCGTCCGCAATCACCTTCCGAACCGCCGCATCGATGGCATCCGCAGCCTCGTGCTGGCCGAGCGAATAACGCAGCAGCATCGAAGCGGAGAGGATCTGCGCGATCGGGTTCGCAATGCCCTTGCCCGCAATATCGGGAGCCGTGCCACCGCTCGGCTCATACATGCCGAAACGTCGCGTCGAATCGGCGACGGACTCACCCAGGCTCGCGCTCGGAAGCATGCCGAGCGAGCCGGTCAGCATCGCGAGCTCATCGCTCAAAATATCGCCGAACATGTTCTCTGCGAGAATCACATCGAAAGCCTTCGGATTTTTCACGAGCTGCATCGCCGCGTTGTCGACGTAGAGATGGTTCAACTCGACCTCCGGAAAATCCTTCGCCGTTTCGCTCACGACCCGACGCCACAGGATGCCGTTTTGCAGCACGTTCGCCTTGTCGATCGAGGTGAGTTTGCCCCTGCGCGCTTTCGCCGCTTCGAACGCGACACGCGCGATGCGACGAATTTCGCTCTCGCGATAAATCATCGTGTCGATGGCCACGGCCTCGCCGTTCTCCTCGGTGAGCGATTTCGGCTCGCCGAAGTAAAGTCCACCCGTGAGCTCGCGCACGCAAAGCACGTCGAATCCGCCTTCGACCGTCTTTGGATGCAGCGGCGAGGCATGCGCCAGTTCCGGCAGGCAAACGCCCGGGCGCAGATTCGCAAACAGGCCGAAATGCTTGCGCAGCGGCAGCAGCGCCGCACGCTCGGGTTGTTCATTCGCGGGCAGGCTCTCCCACTTCGGACCACCCACCGAGCCGAACAAAATCGCATCGGCGGCCTCACAGGCTTTCAGCGTCTCCTCCGGCAATGCCTTGCCGTCGACATCAATCGCGATGCCGCCCACGCGGCATTCGGTGAACGCGAGGGAAATCGAAAATTTTGCCGTCACCGCGTCGAGCACCCGGCGCGCCTCGGCCATCACTTCAGGCCCGATACCGTCACCGGCCAGCACCGCGATTTGATACGTCTCACTCATATTGGGCCGGGCATTTAAGCGAGCCGCGCGCCGCACGTGAAGTCTGAACGTGATGTTCAGCTACCGCGGGCGGCGGCGATGAAATCGCGCATTGCTGCAGCATCCTTTCGACGCGGATCGTCGCGCCGTTCCACGCCTCCGGCGACATCGACACCATGCGGACGCACGGTCGCCGCCGCTGCCGCGACGTTCTTCGGCGTGAGTCCGCCGGCAAGAATCACGCGACGCTCGGGATGCTTCGCGACAAAATCGCGCGCGAGCACGGGATCCACCGTCACGCCGGTTCCACCGTAGGCAGTGGACGAGAAGCCATCGAGAAGCAGTGCATTGGCATCGTATTCCAGCGCGCCCACGAGCGACGTCTCATCCGCCACGCGCACCGCGCGCATCCACGGCAGCAGGCACTGCGAGCAGACATCCGGCAACTCGTCGCCGTGAAATTGAACGATGTCGAAACATCCCGACGTCACCACGCGGGCGAGCAATTCCTTCGACGCATTCACCACCACGGCGACACGCGTCACCGGCAACTCCCGCACCCACGCGGCCACCGCGTCGAGTTCCACAAATCGCTTCGACCCGCGGAAGAGATTGATCCCGATCGCGTCGGCCCCGGCGTCGATCGCGATTGCCGCGTCCTCCGGATTCGTCACTCCGCAAATCTTCACCCGCAGCTGGCCCGGCCGGAACAGCGCGTCGTGGCGTATTTCCTCAGTCATCGTCAAAAGGGCGGCGCCGGAAGCCCGTGAACGAGGCGGATCAATCCCTCCTCCCACTGCTGGCGAATTTGCGCGAGCCACGGATTCTGATCATCCAGCACGACGCGGCGCCGCACTTCGAGACTGTCCGTCTCGTAGCAGAAAACTTCAAACGGCGTGCCCACGGACACGTTGCTCTTCGCCGTGGAGTCGAGCGAAACAATCCCGCAGCGCACCGCCTCGTCGAGCGGTGTGTCAAAGGTGAACGCGCGATCCAGAATCGGCTTTCCGTATTTCAACTCGCCGATCTGCAGAAACGGTGTCTCGCGACTCGCGTGCACGGCATTGCCCGGCGAGTAGATCCGAAAAATCTGCGGCGGTTGTTTACCGATCTGCCCGCCAATGATGAAGTTCAGGTTGAACTCGACGCCGGCGGCCTTCATCGCCTCGCCGTCGAGCGCCCGCACGGCGCGAACCTTCTCGCCGACGTAACGCACCGTGTCGTGAAGATTCGCCTGGTTCAGCAACGTGGGCATCTGCACATCTTCGCGAGCATTGCCGAGGTCCTGCTCGATCATCGCCGCGACCGACTGCGTGAGCGACAAATTGCCGGAACTCAACAGGCAGATCACCCGATCGCCGTCGCGGTGGTAAATCCGCATCTTCGGATGCACGGTGATGTTGTCGACGCCGGCACTCGTGCGCGTGTCAGACAGAAAAACGATCCCCTCCCGGCAGAGAAGCGCGAGGCAATACGTCATGAATCGATCACCCGGGCGTTCGCCTGCTTGATGCTGCCGTGGTGCGTGATCACATGCACGCGACCGTCGCTGGTGCGAAAGAAGAGACTCAGCAACCAGCTCACGATGCTGATGAGAATCGCCCCAAAGAACGCATCCCAAAACCCGTCAACGTGAAACGGTGGAATCAGACTCGAAACCAACAGCAGAAGCAGCGCATTCACCACGAAGATGAACAGTCCCATCGTTACGATGATGAATGGCAGGCTCAGCAAAAGCAGCACGGGCCGCACGAAGGCGTTCACGATTCCCAGAAGCAGCGAGGCGCCGAGCAACGCGCCGGCATTGTCGCCGTAGGAGATCCCCGGGATGACCCACGCGGCGGCCATCACCGCAAGGGTTGTGATGAACCAGCGGATCAGAAACGCCTGCATATCTTCAACCTATTTTGGAACCGTGATTTTTGAAGAATTATTTTGCCAACTACCGAAAGCTGCCCCTATTCCAGACACGAGGGGAATATCATGCCAAAATCGAAAAAATCCGACTCGGCGAAGTCCGAGAAAGTGAAGGCAACCAAACCCGCGAAGGAGAAAAAGTCCTCCGCGAAAAAGAAGTCCAAGGCGGCCGAAGAAGCGCCCGTTCAAGTCGAAAAGCCGGCCGCAAAAGTCGCGGCAAAACCGGTCTCCATTCCCAGGACCAAAAAGACCGCATCCTCGAAGAAGGCCGAAAAGGAAGTCGTCCTCAAGCACGAGGACATCGCCCTTCGCGCCTATTACATCGCAGAGCGGCGCGCGGCCATGGGCTGGCCCGGCGACTCGACCAGCGACTGGATCGAGGCGGAGAGGCAGCTCCGCGAAGAGGCGCTCAAAGGCTCCTGAGCCGGAGCGCCCCCGCAGCTATCGGGCGGCGCCAATCTTCACGCGGCGACTCGTGGAGTTGCAGCGAATCTCGGGCACATACATCGCGTGTCCGACCACCGGCAGCGCGGAGAAATCGCCCGCCATTTCCGTGCGAAGGTCGTAGCGAATCGTCCAGACGCCCTGCGGCAGATTGCGGAGAAACAACGCGATCTTGCGATCCCGCAGTTCGCAATAAACCGGCAGGCGCTTGCCGTCGGGGCCTTCCGCAGTGAGGAACTCTCCGCTGCGAACATCCACCGCCTCGAGCCCGGCGGGCTTAAGGTCCTCGAAAACGAGATACTCCAGATCGTTCTTGGCCTCGATGGTCAGCACGACCTGCACGCGCTGGTTCGACGCCGCCTCTTCGCCATCCCCCCATACAATGCGGTCAAATCGATACCCGTCGAGCAGCGTGAGCTTCGGGTCGTAGCGGAAATACTCGCGCTTCGCAAAAATCTCATTTCCCGCCGGCGGAATCGGCTCCTCCAGCGTGAAAAACTCGGCGCGCGCCGAGAAATACACCGGCCCGTCACCCGCCGTGCGCTTCAGCGCGATTTCATTGGCACCACTGCGCAAAAGTTTGCGATCGACGGCAAACTGCGTCTGACCGTCGAGCACGCCGGCGTCCTTCACTTCACCGACCGGCTCCCCGTTTACCTCGACGGAGAACGAAACCTTCTCCCCAAGTTGACCGGTCGCGACGAGATAGCGATTCATCGCGAGCACGGAGATCGCCGTGTCCCGCGTGTTCGACCATTGCGCACCACGGCGGTTCTTCACAAGCCAGTTCATCGCCGGCTCGATGAGTTCGCTCTTCGGATCGATGGCCAGCAAAGCCTGCAACGCAAATGCCGTCGCCTCCACCCCGCTGTCCTGCCAGCGGAGGAACGTGCTTTCATTGCCCCAATGCACCGTGGGCACGGCGTTCTCATCCGGCTGCCCGACTCCGGTCGCCTGCGAAACGCCGGGCTGGTCGTCCCGCGCAGCGCTGTCGTGCAAATTCCGCGCGAGCACCTGCGCCTTTTCTCCGTCGCCGAGCCATTGCACCGAAAGCGCGAACAACGCCCTGCCATACGACGAAAGCGAATCCCGCTTCGCCCAGAGGTTCTCCACGGCTGCCGTCACTTCCGGCGCGACGTCGGCGTTTCTGGTGTGCAACGAGCACACCGCGTGAAGCAGCCATGCCTGCAGGTCCGGACGATCCTCTGCCTCGACGAGATGTTTCCGCAGCCATTCCGCGGCGCGATTCAGCACGTCGGAGCGCACGCTCACGCCGGACTGCTGCGCAAGCCGCAAGCCCCAGACGACATACGCCGTCATGAACGGATCGCTACCGTCCTCCTTCCACCAGCCCCAGGCGCCATCGGCGTGCTGAAAATCGTAGAGGCGCCCGAGCCCCTTCGCGATCACGGCGTCGAGTTCCTCGAGTCCCGCGTCGCCTTCCATCGCGGGGTGCGTCTTCGCGAGATACTCGCGCTCAATGCCGCCGAAAATGCGATTCGCGACATCCTTGCGATCCAGCCCCAGCGACTGCAACGTGCGCGCCGTAACCGCCGCCGGCAGGAAGCGGCTCATTGTCTGCTCCACGCAGCCGTAGGGATAGCGAATCAAATACGGAAGCGCGTCGAGCGCCGTGGCGGCGAGACTCGGCGTCGCCGTAATGACGAGCGACTCGGAATTTTCCCGACGCTGCTCGGGAATTTCGAGCGTCCACTTCGTCTCCCTCGCCACGGCTTTTCCGGAAACGCTCACCGACTTCTCAATCCCGTTGGGAAGCACCGGCAGCGTCACGGAAAGTCCGTCGCTCAGGTCTCCGCTTACCGCAGTCAATGCGAGTTTTGCCTCCCCCGTCGTCGTCGCGGAGAGTGGCCACATCGCCTTCGCGTCCCGCCCGGCTTCGACGCGAAGCCGCTGCGCCTTCGGAGTTCCCTCCAGGCCTTCCGCGAAAAGCTCGACCCGTGCATCGAGGAGTTTGTCGGTGCGGTTGTTGATGACTCCGGTGACGTCCACCCGGTCTCCGGAAACGAGGAAACGCGGAGTCTGCAGGCGCGCGATGAGCGGCTTCGTTGTCCGGGTCGAGGCCAGCGCCTCGCCAAACTCCGCTCCCTTCGTCGCGCCGCGCGCGAGAATGCGCCAGGTGGTCAGCGAGTCCGGATAACGGAATTTCAAGGACGCACGCCCTTTTTCATCGGTCACGACACCCGGATTCCAAAAGGCCGTGGAACTGAAGTTCGTGCGAACCTCCACCGCGGGCTGCGCTGAAACCGGCTCCTCAGCAGGAAGACCAGCCTCCTCCACAGCCGGACTCCCGAAGGCGCTCATGTCGGACATCGCCATTTCGCGCATCAAACTCCCGCCAGCAATCGCCGATTCGCTCTCCTTTTCCTTTGTCAGCAGGTCCAGAATGCCTTCGCGCTTGACGTAAAACGGAGAGGTTGAAATCGAACTCGTAATCGAGCTGCTGACATGGCGGTTTCGCCCGAAGAAAAACTCCACCGGGTCTCCCGCGTAATCCTTCTGAATATAGGAAATCGCCTCGTCGGTCACCGCGACCGCAAACTCGCCCTGCACGGGATTTCCCGCCGGGTCCTTCACCTCGAGTTCCACCGTCCCCTCCGCACCCGGCGCGTAGGTTTCCGCACCCGACCGGAGCGTCAGCTGCAACGTATGCTCCGTGGGCGGAAGGCGAAGTTCCTCGAAAGCGGCAAAAAACTCGCGTCCGTGCACGGATCCCGCCTCGAGATACACATTCGGCACATATTCGGGCCGCCGCTCCAATTGGACGAGCCGCGCGTCTCCATCGAGATGAAGCACCTCCGCATGAAACAAATCGGAGTCCGCCGAAATCGTGAAGAACACATCGCGGCCCGACGTGCTCGTTGTCACCAGCACCGGCACGGGTCCCTCGCCTTTCGCCGCTTCCGGATCGACCAGAATTTCCACACCTCCCGAACGGTAACCCAACGCCTCCGACGACGTGCTGCTCACCCAGACATTGGCCGAACCCTGAACCGGCGGGCCGTCCGCATCCGGACTGCTCCAGGCGATCCGATAAAACCCCTCCTGCGCGGGGCGAAACTCGAACGAGCCCTTGCCCCCGGCATCCGTTCCGAGTTCCGTCCGGGAAATTTCCTCGCTGACATATTCCGCCTTCACCCGAAGCCAGCCGTATTGTCCTTCCGGCGGGAAAATACCCTTCTTCAACGCGGCCAGTTCATCGCCCGACACCTCACGGCCATCCGGCGCGCGCCACACCTCCGTCCATTTCTCGCGAAACACGGTCACCACACCACGCGTCGAAACCGGTTTCTCGTTTCCATCCGCGGTCTCGATGGAGACCTCCACGAGATCCTCCGGCTGGGCGACCCGACGCGATGCCTTCAACTCGGCAAAATACGATTGCCGCCCAACGACATTTCGCGCATTGGCAATCACCTCGCGCCCTGACGAATCCACCACGCGCGCCTGGATCGTGTAAAGCAGATCATAGGAAGCATCGAGCGGTGTCTGCACCTGCACGCTCGCGGTGCCGTCCGGCCCGGTGCGCAACGTCTTTTTCAGGACCGTCGTTGTGGGTTCATCGCCGAACCCTTCGCGAAGCCTCGCATCGTCGCCAAAGGGAAGCGGACGAACGAATGGTCCGCTGTTCACCACGATCTCGACTTCCGCGTCCGCCACCGGACCGCCGAAGTAATATTCCGCGCTCACGTTCGCCGTAAACGCCTCGCCCAGCCGCACACCATCCGGCCCGTTGTCCGTCGTCACGGCGACCTTGAATTCCGGCAGTCGGTATTCCTCCAGCCGGAACAACCTGTCCATGCCGAGCGCCCAGCCACTATCTCCGTCTTTATCTGGTAGAACGACCGCTATCGTATACTCCCCGAGCATCATCTCCGGTGTGACCTCGAGCTCGCCCCACGCGCCGCCAAATGCGGTGAGTTTCACCTCGCCTTCACCGACCTTCTCCCCATTGGGGCCGTGGATGGCAAATTTCAGAATCTCCCCTGCCGGCGTGCGGTAGGCGCCCTCGACAAGTTCGCGGGCGATCAATTTCCACCTCACCGTCTCGCCGGGACGGTAGGCGGCGCGATCGGTGAATACCTGAACCCTCCATTCCGTCTCCCTGTCTCGTCGGCCGAAGCCTCCCTGCCGGACAACCACCGGGTTGCCTTCCGCAGCGCCCAGCAGCAACAGATACCCACCGCCCTCGCTGGAATACCACTGCACCCCTCGCTCCGCCTCGCCAGGCTCCAGACGTTGCCAGTTCCATGAATTTTTCCCGTCATGAGTCGCACTCCAGACGGTCGCCGATCCCTCCATCGCCGCACCCGTTATCGCATGGCAAAAGAAACCCGCAGTGCGAGGCGCGCCTGCCTTCAGCATCGCCACCCCGTCGGTGACCAGTAGCAACTCACGGGCACTCCTGCCGTTGCCCTTTGCCACGACAAGGAAAGCGCCCGGCTCGGCAAATGGCTCCAACTCGATCGTCCGGGATCGTGGCGCGTGTGTCTGTCCCTCGGGTGACGCCTCCTTCCATTCACGAACGGGCGGATCCTTCGGGATCTCCACGGCATCCAGCCAGTTGTCCGGCGTCGTCCTGTCAGTCGGTTTGAAGTGCGCGGCGAGATCGACACGATGGATGGAGAACGTGATCTCCGGGATGTTGCGCCAGTTCGCGCGAATCTCGACCTTCGAGCCCGGGTGGAATTGCTGCCCAATTGCGACGTTCAGATTCGGCTCCGTCAATTGTGCGACCTGCGACTTCGCGTCCGGTGTCAGCGCCGAACTTCCCTCCGGAAACTCGCGCACAAACCGCCGGAACAGCACCAGCGCTTCGTCGTAGTTCGGCTCGATTCTCAGCCCGCCATCCGGCAGCCATTCCGAGCGGCCGGCCCTCAGATTCCATTCCGCCAGACTGAACAGCGCCTGTTCATACACCGCGGTCCCCGAACCCGCCTCGACCGCCGCGCGAAGCTCGGCACCCGCCCGATGCTGCGAGAAAACGTCGCCCTGGCGCGAGTAATACATCGCAAGAAAGTAGTGAGCGCGCGCGCGATCCTCCGACGTTTCGGCGATCGACAACGCCTTCACCAGCACGTCCAGCGGCACGCGCACATCGTGCCGCGCCATTTCCGGGGGACCCGTGGCCTTCCAGACAATTCCCAGATAACGCGGGCGGGCGACACTGCGATCCGTGGACGCCGCCCAGTAATCCAGCGCCCGCTTGTAGTAGCTCCAGGCTCTAGGCCAGTCGCTCCCGATCGCCAGCCAGGAATCGCCCAAAGACTCCAGCGCCTCCGCCCCGAGCGGATCGACCTCCTTCCCCACCAGCTTCTCCAGCTGCTCCCTCGCCTGGGCGACCTGTTCCGCGTCGGGCCGCGAGCGCCAGAGCGAGTCCGCGAGATAAAAGTCGAGCATGCGCCGATCCCCTTCCGGCACATCGAGCTTCGCCGCCTCGCTCCACGCCTGGTGGGCGAGCGCATAGGAGTGCTCCGCGTAATAGCGCGCCGCGCGCTGCTGCAGTTCAATGTAACGATTCGACGGCTGCTGCCCGAACCCATCGGCCGCCACCAGCAGAAATACCGCAAGCCAGCCGAAAATACGCACCTGATGAACAAGGAACATCATTTCCCAGCATAACGAACAAGCCGCCCGGATTTATCAGAAATTTCCTCGAATCCGTAAAATTCCACCGTTTCGAGCCGGGAGACGGCTGTTTCGCCTCCCGGCCCGAACGCCAGACATTCTCACTTCGCTCCCCCTGACCATGATTCCACTTTCATAGGAGAGACGGTGACCTCCATTGCATATGCACGCATTTTAGACCGGTCAAGGGACTTCAATCCTATTGCAGAACCCCGTAGCTCGTGACATCCTGTCAGTCGTGAGAGAACCGACTGTTGCCGCTTGCTCAGAGGCTGTCCGCAATTGCCTGTGCTTCAATCTGAGAAAGCTGACGCGCTCCGTGAAGGGCGTTTACGATCAGGCTCTCAGGGAAGCAGACTTGAGTTCGGGTCAGTTCGCTCTTCTCCTCGCGTTGCGAATCGGCGGCCCGCTCACGAAGCGTGACCTCGCGGAAATGGTCCGCGCCGAGCGCTCCGCACTTACGCGAAATCTTCATCCACTCATTCGCCGCAAGCTTGTCGAGGAACGCGAAGGATCCGATCGCCGCACGCGTTTCGTTTCCCTCACACCGGCGGGCGTGGAGGCGATTCAGCGCGGCATTCCCCGCTGGCGCAACGCGCAGAAGCGCGCCACGCAGCTGCTCAGCCAGGAAGGCATGAACCACCTGCTGGGCGCCGTGCAGCGTTCGCTGGAGATCGTCTCGAAATCCGAGCAGCTTTCGGAGGACCTCCCGATCGCGAAGCGACGCGCCTCCGATCAGGCGGCCGCCACGTTTTAGCCCTTCTTCGCGTCGAGCGCCGCCTTCACAGCGGCTTCGATCTCCGCTGCCAGCGCGGTATCGGTGCGCAGCACTTCCTTCGCGGCATCGCGCCCCTGCGCGAGCTGGTTGCCCTTGTAGCTCAACCACGATCCCCGCTTCTCGAGCACGCCCTTCTCGATCGCAAGATCGAGCAGGGAACCCGCGCTGGAAATGCCCTCGTTATACATGATGTCGAACTCGGCCTCGGCAAACGGCGCCGCCACCTTGTTCTTCACCACCTTCAACCGCGTGCGGTTGCCGGTCACCGTGCCATCGCTTGTCTTGATGGCACCAATGCGGCGGATGTCGCACCGCACGCTCGAGTAAAACTTCAGCGCCTTTCCTCCCGGCGTCGTTTCGGGGTTTCCAAACATCACGCCGATCTTTTCGCGGATCTGGTTCGTGAAAATGACAACCGTGCGCGCCTTGGAAATGAATGCCGTGAGCTTGCGCAGCGCGTTGCTCATCAGGCGTGCCTGCGCACCCACGACGGCGTCGCCGATCTCGCCTTCGAGCTCGGCTTTCGTCACGAGCGCCGCCACGGAATCGACGACAATCACATCGAGGGCATTCGACCGCACGAGCGTCTCGCAAATTCGCAGCGCTTCCTCGCCCGAGCTCGGCTGGGACACGAGCAGGTCGTCCAGATTCACGCCGAGTTTCCGCGCATAGGCCGGGTCGAGCGCGTGCTCGACGTCGATGAAGCCGGCCAGTCCGCCCGCCTTCTGGGCCTGCGCGATAACCGTGAGCGTGAGCGTGGTCTTTCCGGACGACTCCGGACCGTAAATCTCCACAATGCGGCCCCGGGGAAATCCACCGACACCGAGAGCGCGGTCGATCAGGATGTTTCCCGTCGGGATCACGTCCACCTCCGAATGCGTGCTGTCGCCAAGCCGGCGAATCGCCTCGTCGCCGTAATCCTTAGCAATTTGCTGGATCGCGAGTTCGAGATTCCGCGCACGTGCGGCACTCGCCTTGTCGTCAGTCGTCGAGGAAGTTTCGGATTTCGCCATGGCCGGCAGGCTATGCGGTTCTCCGCCCGTGCGGAAACGAAAAACGCGCACTTCCGCGCCAGCTTTGGCGCAATAGCGGCTTGCCATCAAAAGCACGCACCCTAGATGTTACCCAGTCGCTCGCCCATGAATGCCCGTGCCACGTTTTTTCTTCGCCTTGGGAGCACGGTGACGCTTTGGGCGATCATCCTCGCCGCCATTTTCTCGGGCCGCGTCTGGGCGTTCTTCATCGTGATCGCCTTCATGGCGCTCGCATCGCTCTGGGAGTATTTCCGCATGCTGGACAAGGACGGCATCCCGAATTTCCAGCTCACCGCGATGATCTGCGCCGCGGTGTTTCTGTGCGGCAGTTTCATTTACTTCCAGCACGGCGGGACAACCGAATCGCTCGATTTCGAACTCGCGATCATTGTCCTGTTTCTCGTGACCATGTTTGCGCGGCAGATGTTCGTGTCGATTCGCGACCGCGAGCCGCTCCAAACCATGGCCTACACGCTCTTCGGCCTGCTTTGGATCCCCTGGATGTTCAGCTTCATCACGAAGATTCTTTTCCTCTCGCCCCGCACCGCGGACGGCGAGCCGACCGGGCAGTTTTATGTGCTGTTTCTGCTCGTGGTGACGAAGTTCAGCGACATGGGTGCCTACGTTTTCGGCAGCCTTTTTGGCAAACATCCCTTCGTGCCGCACATCAGCCCGAAAAAGACGTGGGAAGGTTTCGCGGGGGCTCTTTTCTCGTCGGTGCTCGGTGCGTGGATTTTGTATTTCACGGTTCCTCAACGCATCCCCGCCTTTGGGGTCACCGACATCGTGGTCCTGGGGCTGATTCTCGGGTTCGCCGCGGTGATCGGCGACCTTGCGGAGTCCATCGTGAAACGCAGCACGCGCATCAAGGACTCCGGCGGCGCGCTCCCGGGAATCGGCGGCACGCTCGATCTCATCGACAGTCTGCTCTTTTCCGCCCCCCTGCTCTATTTCTACATGCGTCTTGTCTTGAAAATCTGATGAGCTGCCGTCGTGTCGTGATCCTCGGGGCCACCGGCTCCATCGGCCAGAGCGCGCGAAAAGTCGCCCGCCACCTGCCGGAACACATGAAGATCGTCGGCATGTCCGGGCATTCGAACAGTGCCGCCCTCGCCGAGGCCGCCGCGGAGTTTCCCGAAGCCAGAGTCGTGCAGTCGAGCGGTTCCGACGGCGCGGAAAAGCTCATCGAACTCGCGACCCTGCCGGAAGCGGATCTTGTGCTCATCGCCATCGTTGGCACTGCCGGCCTGGCCCCGGCGCTCGCCGCAATCGAGGCGGGAAAGGACATCGCCGTCGCCAGCAAGGAAATCCTCGTCCTCGCCGGTGAGATCGTCATGGAAGCCGCGCGGCAAAAGCGGGTGCACGTGCTTCCCATCGACAGCGAGCACAACGCGATCTTCCAGTGCCTCGAAGGCCGCGATCCCGCGCACGTCCGGCGTCTCATTCTCACCTGCTCCGGCGGACCATTCCGCCAGACTCCCGCCGACGAACTCGCAACCGTCACGCCCGAGCAGGCGCTGCGTCACCCGACCTGGAAAATGGGCCGCAAGATCAGCATCGACTCGGCCACCCTCTTCAACAAGGCGCTCGAAATGCTCGAGGCCCACTGGCTGTTCGGGGTGCCGATGGATCGCATCGACGTCGTGGTGCATCCGCAAAGCATCGTCCACTCGCTCGTCGAGTTCATCGACGGCTCGCAGCTCGCGCAGCTCAGCCACTCCGACATGTGCTTCCCGATACAATACGCGGTGACGTGGCCCGAGCGTGTGCCCGGCGCCCTGCCCACGCTCGATCTCGCAAACATCGGCAGGCTCGAATTCGAGGCTCCGCGCGAAGACGTGTTTCCCGCGCTCCGTCTCGCGCGCGTCGCCGGCGAGACCGGCGGCACGATGCCCGCGGTGCTCAATGCGGCCAATGAAGTCGCCGTCGATTCGTTCCTGGCGGGCCGGATTCCATTTCCAAAGATCTGGGCCACGGTGGAGGAGGTCATGCAGACGCACGAAACCGTCACCCACCCCGATTTGCCCGCTCTGCTGGAGGCGGACAACCAGGCTCGCGAACGCGCCACCCATTTGCTGGGCTGACGCTCCGATTTTCAATCGACTTAGAACAGAGGTTGCTACTCTGATGGAGTTCCATCGATGACCTCGGACTCAAAACGCCCCTACCACTTCGACGAATTGCCGCTGCACCGAAAGGTGAAGGTATTTCTGCGGGATCGCTACCGGGCGCTCAACCTGCCAAACCGAATCCTCCTGTGGCTCCTCCTCATCGGCGTGGTCGGTGCGTCAGCACTTTTTGCGGCAAAACCGCTGATCAAAAAATGGCGTCAGAACAACGCGCTCATCGCGGCAAGGCAGTTTGTGAAGAATGGCGACGTCGTGTCCGCGGCGGCGTCCTACTCGACGGCGGTATCGAAATCAACGGACGTCGAGAGATGGCGCGAGTATGCGCAGTTCGCCACCGACATTCGGCACCCCGCAGCCCCAAAAATCTGGGACGAGGTGATTCGCCTGAGCCCGAATGACGCAGACGCATGGGGTTCGAAAGTTCAGGCATGTCTGCTTCTGCTCGATTTTCGGAATGCCCGGCGCGTGCTCGACGAAGCCCCGTTTGAAGTAAAGCAATCGCTCTCCTTCAAGCTGGCGAGAGCCTCCGCGCTCGTCATGATGGACGAACGGGAGGAGGCGCGTCGCTTGTTCGCGGACCTTGAACTCCCCTCGACCAGCACGCCAAAGATTCAACTCGTCTACTCGCTTCTGGCTCTCGATCTCGGCACCCACGAACAAAAGCTTCAGGCGCCGGAAACTCTGCAGCAGCTCGCCCAATCCTCGGATCCTCAGATCCAGCTCATGGCGCTTCAGGCATTGATCAAGCACGCCACCGAAAACAAGCTGCGCGCCCACGGCATCGAAGCGGCGAAGCGGATGCTTGCACTGCCCGATGTCAAACCTGAGAACCAGCTCCTCGCCCTGGAGGCGCTCATCCAGTTTGAAGCCCCCAATCTCGACCAAACCGTCGCAGCGGTCGGAAAAGGCTTCGAGGAATCGGACGAGGCCCGCCAATTTTTTGTCCAATTTCTGGTCAACCGGGATGCCCAGGCACTGGCGCGACGTTGGATCGATCGCCTCCAGACCGGAGCCCCGGACATCGATACGGCGCGTCTTCACGCGGAAGTCATGCTGGCCCGCGGCGATTGGGACGATTTCCTCGAAAACATCCAGACATCGAATTTATCCGGAGACACCGCCTACCAGATCCGACAACTCACGCAGCTTGCCCGCGGCAATGCGCACAACGAATCGACCCTGCGATCGTGGAAGATCATTCTGCAAAGCAACACCACGACGCCGGAGGTGCTTGGATTCGCGCTCGAAATCGCGAAACGCAGTGGATGGAAGGAGGCCGCCCTTGCAACGCTCGAACGCGGCCGGGAGCTGGTCCCGAACAACCAATTCGTCCTGAGCCAGCTCGCCTCCCATTACCTCGAAGCTCGAGACATCGAGAAGCTCTACGACGTCCAGAGTCACTCTGCAAAATTGAACCCGCGAAACTTCGATGCGCGAAATGCCGCTCTGCTGGTCCAATTGATTCTCGGAGCAGGCAATCCCGCCGAAAATCTCGCCGCGGCCGAGGCGCTCATCGCCGACAGCCCCAACACCCCCGAGTTCCGCACCACCTACGCTCTCGCTTTGTATCGCGCCGGCCGCCTCGTGGACGCCGAGGAAATCTTCGCCTCGATGTCCGAGGACGAAATGCGAAACCCGGAGCGCGCCCTTTACCACGGCATGGTTCTCGCGGATCTCGGCCAAAAAACCCTGGCGCTGAAACGGCTCCAATTTGCCGGGGAACATCTGGACAAGCTTTTCGACGAACACACCCAACTTCACCGCCAAGCCACCAGAACCGCCGAAGCCCTCCAGGATGATACTCCGTCCGCGGCCAAGTGACGAAACGCGGGATGGAGGAAGGCGCTGAGTCCGGCTTTTCGCTCGATCAGCGATAGAAGGACGCCACGGCGTCGATGACTTCGGCGATTTCCTCTTCGCGCAGTTCCGGGAAGATCGGGAGGGCGATCGTCTCCGCGGCGGCTCGCTCGGACTCCGGGAAATCTCCGGTTTGATAACCGAGGTGCGCAAAGCATTCCTGCTGATGCAGGGAGACCGGGTAGTAAACGGCGCGTCCGATTCCGCGGGCGGCAAGATGTTTCAACAGCTCGTCCCGCCGTTCCACCCGCAGCACGTATTGATGAAAAATGTGGTCGCACTCGACTCTGCCGCGATACGGACGCGCGGGAAGCTTGATGCGATCGGTAACTCCCGCCGCCTCGAATCCAGCGGCGTAACGTTCCGCGTTGCGCGCGCGGGCGGCATTCCACGTCGCGAGAAACGGCAGCTTGGCGTGCAGGATCGCGGCTTGCAGCGCGTCGATGCGGAAATTGCCGCCGACTTTTCGATAGTAATAGCGCTGCTCCATGCCGTGATTGCGCATCAGGCGCAGCGTTTCGGCATCGCCCGCGTCGCGGCACGTGGAAAGTCCCGCGTCGCCAAACGCCCCAAGGTTCTTGGCCGGGAAGAAACTGAAATAGCCGAACTCACCAATCGCCCCGGCGCGCCCGGCGCCCGATTGGCCCGGATATTCCGCGCCGATTGCCTGCGCGGCGTCTTCGATCACGACCAGATTGTATTCGCGCGCGAGCGCGCAAATGGCGTCCATGTCGCAGCAAAGCCCGAACAGATGCACGGGAATGATGGCGCGGACCCGATTGCCTCGCGGAGACAGCAGGAGCCCGTCCGCATCGCGGCGGCAACGCTCGGCAAGGCACTCCGCGATCCTGGCGGGATCGATGTTCAGCGTGACCGGGTCGATGTCGACAAACAGGACCTCCGCACCGACGCGCTCGATGCATCCCGCCGTGGCAAAAAACGTATACGGCGTCGTGATGACGGCGTCTCCCCGGCCGATTCCCAACGCCATGAGAATGGCGAGCTGGGCGTCGGTGCCCGACGACATGCCGACCGCATGCGGCGCTCCGATGACGGACGCCACCGCGCTCTCAAACGCCTCCACACGAGGCCCGAGGATGAATTGCTGCGAAGCGACAACCTCCGCGATCTCCCGATCGACGGCCTCGCGAATCTGCGCGTATTGCCGCGTCAGATCTAGGAGCGGAACGGCCACGCGCTCCTTTTAGCGAATGACGCCAAACTCGGCGCGACGATTGGCCGCCCAGGCCGCCTCGCCACTGCCAGGATCCGCCGGCATTTCCTCGCCGAAGCTCACCGTCTGGATACGGCCGCCGTTGACTCCCATGCCGATGAGCGCCTCACGCACCGCCTGTGCGCGACGTTCGCCAAGGCCACGGTTGTATTCCTCGGTGCCGCGCTCGTCGGTGAATCCCGCGATGATGATGTCGTTCGACATCTTCTTCATCGCATCGGCGACGACATCGAGTTTCACGAGCTCGCTGTCGGAGACGACGTAGCTGTCGTAACCAAAATAAATCGGCGAGAACTGACCGCGGTTCACGCTGTTGCCAAAGAAGTTCGCACCTTCCACCCGATCCGGCAGCGGCATGCCGGTCACGTAATCGCCATCCACACCCGCATAATCGTCGGCTTGGTGTTTCTTGCCGGCGCAGGAGGAGAAGATGAGCGCCGCGCACACAGCGAGGCTGGGAACGAGCAAATGCTTCATGCGGCTATTAAAAGCAGGGCAAAAGTTCTGAAAAGCAGGAAATCGAGAAAGTGCAGCCACGATCAATCAACGCGACCAGCTCGGCTCCGTCACCTTCCCCATGCCGGTGATGACCGGGGTGGATTTTCCGTTCTGCACATCGAGCAGGACGAGCGACGAGCCGGTGCTGTAAATGATGTGTCGCGAGTCGGCGCCCCATTCCGGGTTTTCGCCGCTGGCAAGGATGCGCGGCGAGCCGCCGTTGAGGTCCATCACCGCGATCGAGAATCCGCCCTGGCGGACGGTGAACGCGATCTTGCGCCCGTCCGGCGACCAGCTCGGCTCGGTGCAGTAACTGTAGCCGGTGTTGATGGCCCGTGGCGATCCGCCGCCCGAGGGAATGCGATACAGTTTCGGACTCCCCCCCTCGTCGGACGAATAGACAATCTCGCTCCCGTCGGGCGACCACGAGGGGGAGGACTCCACCCCGCGGGTGCGCGTGAGCCGGCGGGCGCCGCCACCATTCACGCCGACGACGTAGAGCTCCGGATTTCCATCCTTGCTGATCGAGCAGGCGATCCGACCGCCGTCGGGCGAGAATGCGGCGCCGGAGTTCGTGCCGGGAAACTTGACGATGCGGTTGCGGGCGCCGTTCGCGAGATTGATCAAATAAATGTCCGCATAGCCGCTCTGGTAGCCGGTGTAGGCGAGCTTCGTGGCGTCGGGACTGATCGCCGGGGCCACGCTGATGACTCCGTCGTTGGTGAGTTGCTTCACATTCGCCCCATCGTAGTCGGCCACGTAGATCTCCTTGCGCCCGGTGCGGGTGGAAACGAACGCGATCTTGCTGGTGGCGATGCCGGGGTTGCCGGTGAGCGTTTCGACAATGTCGTCGGCAAATTCATGCGCCACCTGCCGCGCCAAACCGGAGTAGGATTTCGAAAGCACGGTTCCGCCGCTCCGGTCCACGACCTTGCCCTCGAGTCCGCTGCCGGAGGCCGTGCCCGAAACCACGTAGGATGCCGCGCCGGAATCCACGAGGTTGAACCAGCCGGCCACGGCGAGGTCGTTCTTCAGCACCGGAGTCACTGCGCCGCCACCCGCACCGCCGATCGGCGCGACGGCGATGCTCACCGCATCGCCTTTCCGGATCGTGATTGTCGGCGTTTCCTGCGCGTTGGCAAAGGTGGCGACAAGGAGGAGGCTGACAAAATGCAATCGGGATTTCATGGCGACAGGCGTCGAATTCGCGATACCATGTGTCGCGTCGCGTGCGATTTTCAATCTCGAAGAAACCCCTGCCCTCCGGCGCGAGTGCAAGCGCCGCCGTTCACCCCCTCCGCGAGGCCATCATCGCAGGAATCATCGTTGCCGGCTCGATCACGCTCGGCGCCTACAGCGTTTACGAACGGGCGCGCACCGAGAAGCTGGAGGACGTTCGCCAGCACGTGCGCGAGGCTGCGACCCGCCTCGCCTCCCTGACCCGCGGGATCGTCAACGAAGCGGAGAAGCCACAGGACCACGTCGCCGGGGAAATGGAGAGCACGCTCAAAATCATCGATTCAAACGACACCGTCATCTCCCGCGTTTACAGCTTCCAGGTCGATGCCGATGAGGAGGAGACCATTCTCGACACCCACGAATCCGGCAAGTCCCGTCCGCTGCCAAAAGCGCTGAAGCTGGCACGACACCACTTCCGATCGCTTCCGCGAGGCGCGAAACACGAGCCATGGGTGCATGTCGGCGACGAGAAGATGACCGGCTTGGCGCTCATCGACGCCAACGCGCACGCCATCCGTCACGCCATCGGCGTCGAGGCCGACATGAAGCACCTCGAGGTGCGGCTCGCCGCGGTGCGCGACGCCTTCACCTCAACGGCGATGGGAGGCGTGTCCATTGGATTCATCGCCGCCGTTTTCGTCTGGAAAACACGTCGCCGGACGGCGCTCGCGCAACTCGAAGCCGAGCGGAGCCGGCGCATGGAGGACGCCGTGATCCAGGCGCTGGGCGAAATTGTTTACACCTACGACCTCTCGACGGGCACGTTCCGCTGGCGAGGCAAGTTTGGGGAGTTGTTCGGACCCGCCTTCGACGAAACCGCCACGGAGCATGAGAAATGGCTCGAGCACATTCACCCCGATGACCGCCAGCGGTATCGGAAGGCATTCGAGACCGCGGCCAAAAACCGCTCGTCAATGGTGCAGGAATATCGGGTTTCCAAGGCCGACGGTTCCGAGCTGTGGGTGCTGGACCGCAGCAACCCAATCAAGGTTGGCGACGAGGAATTTCTCGTCGGTTCGTTGATCGACCTCACCGACCGGCGCACCGCCGAGGAGCTGCTGCAGCTGTTCTTTGACGAAACCGCGACGGCCCATCTTGTCTTCGATGGCGACGAAATTCTCGATGCAAACCCGGCGGCCCTCACGCTTCTCGGTGCGCAGACAAAAGGGGATCTGACGGACAAGCCGCTGTGGACCTTCTGGCCCCGGCGTCAGCAACCCTCCGGCACCCTCTCCGCGGAAGCATGGGCTCCGCGGGTGCACGAGGCGGTGGAATTCGGCCTCTGCCGATTCGAATGGCAGTTCCTCTCACTCGATGGACGGCAGATCGATTGCGACGTGTTTCTCCGCCACGCGATGCTGCAGGGGCGCATGGTGCTCCTGATGGCCTGCTACGACATCTCGCCGATCAAACGCGCACAAGCCCTTCTCATCGAGAGCGAGCAGCGCTTCCGCGACGTGAGCGAAGCGGTGGGCGAGTTCATTTGGGAGGTCGATGCAGACGGGAAATACACGTATGCGTCGCGGCGCGTCTCCGAGATTCTCGGCAACGACCCCTCCGAGGTGATTGGCCGCTCGCCCTGGGACTGGGTCCACGAGGACGATCGCGAGGCAGCCATCGCGCGCTCGGAGGAAATCACGAAGAGCCGGATGCCCTTCCGGAATTTCGAGCATCGCATTCGCCAGCCCAACGGGCGGGTGCTCTGGGTCAGCCTGAGCGGAAAGCCGCTGTTCGACTCCGCCGGAGCGCTGGTGGGCTATCGCGGCGTGACGCTTGATATCACGCGCCACCGTGCCTACGAGCAGGAGCTGCTTCTGCAAAAGGAAGCCGCCGAGGCCGCCGCCCGCGCGAAGAGCAGCTTCCTCGCAATGATGAGCCACGAGATCCGCACCCCGCTCAACAGCGTGCTCGGCTTCGCGGACCTCGTGCTCGACACGGAACTCACGCCCATCCAGCGCGAGTATCTCAACACGATCAAAAGCAGCGGCGACGCGCTCCTCGTGCTGCTCAACGACATCCTCGATTTCTCGAAAATCGAGTCCGGCCGGCTGGACGTCGAAACCCGCCCGGTCGACATTGCGGGCTGCGTCCACGAAGTGGTGCGCCTTTACCAGCTGCGTGCGGACGAAAAGGGCCTCACGATCACCGTCGACATCGCGCGAGATGTCCCCACATTCCTCAACAGCGACGGCGCACGGCTCCGCCAGATTCTGCTGAATCTCGTCGGCAATGCAGTGAAATTCACCGAGCAGGGCGGCATTCAGATCCATGTCGGGATCGCCGCCTCCACGGACGACGCGGTGGAAACCCTGCACATCCGCGTCGCGGACACCGGCATCGGGGTTCCCGCCGAACTCAAAAGCCGGCTCTTCCAGCCGTTCTCGCAGGCGGAGTCCTCCACGAACCGGCGCTTTGGCGGCACGGGACTCGGCCTCGCGATCAGCAAGCGGCTGGCGCACCTGCTCGGCGGCGACCTGTGGCTGGAGGATACCCCCGAAAAAGGCGCGACATTCCACCTCGCGCTGCCGGCCATCCGCTCGTCGGCGGAGGAAATCGAGAAAACCGCCGACGCGGGCCGCCGCGCACAATCCTTGGGAACTCTCGCGTTGAAGAGCGGACCGCTCCGGGTCCTCGTCGTGGACGACAATTCGCTGAACCGCCGGTTGACCATGAAAATCCTCGAGCAAATCGGCGCGGAGCCATCCTCCGCAGCGAGCGCCGAGGAATGTTTTCAAATGCTCGAGACCGGCACCTTCGACGCGATCCTCATGGACGTTCAGATGCCGGAAACCGACGGTCTCGAGGCCACCCGGGAAATTCGTCGCCGCGAGCAACGGGATGGGAGTCAGTCCCCGATTCCCATCATCGCCCTCACCGCCGATGCCATGTCGGGCGATCGCGAGCGCTGTCTCGGCGCGGGAATGACCGGTTACCTCAGCAAGCCGCTTCGCCGCCACGAATTGATTCGCGCCCTCGAAACCGCCGTCAGCGAACCCGATTCCCGGAAAACGTGACTCTTGTCACAACCCGGACCGGCAGGCATAGTCCACCTTCCGCCCGAGCGGCGATTGCCTGAATGAAGATCTACATTGACGGACAGTTATACGAAAAAGAAGACGCGAAGATTTCCGTGTTCGATCACGGTCTGCTTTACGGTGACGGCGTCTTCGAAGGCATTCGCTTCTACGACCGTCGGGTATTCCGGCTCGAGGAGCACATCGACCGTCTTTTCGATTCCGCTCAGGCCATTTGCCTGAAAATCCCGCTGACGCGCGAGGAGGTCATCCGCGCCACGATCGACACGATCAAGGCCAACGAGCTGGACGACGGCTACGTGCGCCTCGTGGTCACGCGAGGTTCCGGCGATCTCGGTTTGGACCCGTCTCATTGCCCGAAGGCGACGGTCATCATCATCGCGTCGAAGATCACCCTCTACCCGCAGGAGATGTATGAAAACGGGCTCGGGGTGGTGACCTGCGCGACGCGGCGCATTCCCCACGGCGCGCTCAGCCCGATGGTGAAGTCGCTGAACTACCTCAACAACGTGCTCGCCAAGATCGAGGCCGCCAACGCCGGCGCCGGCGAGGGCCTGATGCTCAACGAGCACGGCTACGTTGCCGAGTGCACGGGCGACAACATCTTCATCGTAAAACGCGGCAAAATCTACACGCCGCCGATCTCCTCCGGCGCCCTCGCCGGGGTGACCCGCGCGGTCGTGTTCGAGATGGCTCGCGAGGCCGGTATCGAGATCAGCGAGCCGGACATGACGCGCTACGACATTTTCACGGCGGACGAGTGTTTCCTTACGGGCACGGCGGCCGAATTGATCCCGGTCGTGTCTCTGGATCGACGCACCATCGGCGACGGAAAACCGGGGCCGGTGACAAAGCGTTTGATGACACGTTTCCATGAGTTGACACAGAGCTCTGGCACTGTGATTGATTAGGCATGCTATGCGACGTTTGTGGCGAGAAGGACGCTACCGTCTTCCTCACCCAAATCGTGGAGGGGAAGATGCAGAAGGTGAACCTCTGCGAATCCTGCTCGAAGGCCAAACACATCGACGACCCGACGGGGTTTGAGCTTGCCGACCTGTTGCTCGGCCTGGGTGCCGCGCAGCAGCTCGAGAAGAACCCCGCCGTGCTGAAATGCCCGGTCTGCGGATTCACGCAGGCCGATTTCAAGAAAACCGGCCGCCTCGGCTGCAGCGAGTGTTACACGACGTTTGCCGAAGGGCTGTCGACCATGCTCGCGAACATGCACAAGGGCACGGTCCACGTGGGGAAAGCCCCCGGCGATCGCGCCCGCAAACGCCAGCTCAGCGCCAAGATCAAATCGCTCCAATCCAGTCTCAACGAGGCCATCGCCGCCGAGCAGTATGAAAAGGCGGCACACCTCCGGGACGAAATTCGTCAGATTGAACTGCAGCTCACGTCGTGAAATTCTCCCGCATCATCGCCAGCACGGGGGAATGGCTTTCGGGGGACGGCCCGCACCGTCAGATCGTCGTCAGCTCCCGGATTCGACTCGCGCGCAACCTCAGCCGCCGGCCATTTCCCGGCTGGGCAAAGCGCGCCGAGCGCATTGAAACGCTGAACCTCATCAAGCCGGCCGTGGAATCGCTGCCGGAAATGAAAAACGCGTATTCGGAGAATTTGCCGGAACTTACCGCGTTGGAACGGCAAGTGCTGGTGGAGAGGCATCTGATCAGCCGCGAACACGCCGCAAAAGGCGCGGGAAGCGCCGTGGTGATGAACGTGGAGCAGACGCTCAGTTTAATGATCAACGAGGAGGACCACTTGCGCATGCAGGCCATTCGATGCGGGCTCCAGCTCGCGGAGGCTTACGCGATGATCGACGCATGCGACACCCAGCTCTCCACGATGCTGGATTTCGCCTTCCAGGATGACCTCGGCTACCTCACCGCCTGCCCGACCAATGTCGGCACCGGCATGCGCGCCTCGGCAATGCTCCACCTGCCGGGCCTCGTGATGAGCGACCAGATCAACAAGATCATCAACTCGGTCAACAAGATCGGGCTGGCCGTGCGCGGCCTGCATGGCGAAGGCACCGAGGCGATGGGCAATCTTTTCCAGGTTTCGAATCAGACCACGCTCGGCGAGAGTGAGATGCAGATCATCGAGCGGCTGAACGAGGTCATCCTGCACATCATCGAGCACGAGGAAAATGCCCGGCAGACGCTCGTCGAGCGCCGCGCCACCACCGTGCTCGACCAGATCGGGCGCGCCTACGGCATCCTTTGCAACGCCCACAGCATGACCTCCAAGGAGGCGCTGAATCTCCTTTCCGTCATCAAACTCGGCATCGATCTCGGTGTCTTCCCGGCCGAAACGCGGGTGACGATCGACGAGTTGTTCATCGAAACACAGCCGGCCCATCTTCAAAAAGGCGCCAAGGGACAAAAAATGACAGCCGAAGCTCGCGACACCTTGCGGGCCACGCTGATCAGAGCGAAACTAAAAGAGCTTCCGGAACCCGACATGTCCAAAGTGTCGGACCCGAAAGCACCAAAGGAATCGAATGATGAATAATTTTACACCGCGAGCCCAGCAGGTGCTCGCCCTTGCGCGGAAGGAAGCAGACCGCTTCAACCACAACTACGTCGGCACCGAACATCTCCTGCTCGGGTTGATCAAGTTGGGCCAGGGCGTGGCTGTGAACGTCCTTCAGAAGATGGGTCTCGACCTCGAGACCGTCCGTATGGAGGTGGAAAAACAGGTGGGTTCCGGGCCCGAAACCAAGATGGTCGGGAACATCCCCTACACGCCTCGCGTGAAGAAGGTGCTTGCCCTCGCGAGCAAGGAGGCCAAGGCGCTCCAGCACAGCTACGTCGGCACCGAGCACATCCTGCTCGGCCTGCTCCGCGAAGGAGAAGGCGTCGCCGCCCGCGTGCTCAAGAGCCTTGAGGTCGATATCGAGCGCACACGCAACGAAATCCTCAAGGAACTCGACCCGAACTTCTCCGCCCAGGAGGAGGGCGGCGAGTCGATCCCTGCCGAGACGGGCGGGAGCAAGAAGGATGGCAAGACGCCTGCCCTGCGCGCTTTCGGCCGCGACCTCACCGAACTCGCCCGCAAGGGCGAGCTGGATCCGGTGATTGGCCGCGAGGACGAGATCGAGCGCGTCATTCAGATTCTCTGCCGCCGCACCAAGAACAACCCGGTGCTTATCGGTGAGGCAGGCGTCGGCAAGACCGCCATCGCCGAAGGCCTCGCGCAGGAAATCATCGCGGGCAACGTCCCGGAGATCCTCCGCGAGAAGCGTGTCATCACGCTCGACCTCGCCCTGATGGTCGCCGGCACGAAATACCGCGGCCAGTTCGAGGAGCGCATCAAGGCGGTGATGGATGAGATCCGCCGCAGCAAAAACGTCATCCTCTTCATCGACGAGTTGCACACCATCGTGGGCGCCGGCTCGGCCGAGGGAGCGATGGACGCGAGCAACATCATCAAGCCCGCGCTCAGCCGCGGCGAGCTCCAGTGCATCGGCGCGACGACGCTCAACGAGTATCGCAAATACATCGAGAAGGATTCCGCTCTCGAGCGCCGGTTCCAGACCGTGAAGGTCGAGCCGCCGAGCGTCGAGCAGACCATCCAGATCTTGAAGGGCATTCGTCCGAAATACGAAATGCACCACAAGGCGAAGATCAGCGACGCCGCCATAGAGTCCGCCGCGAAGCTCTCCGACCGCTATCTCAGCGGCCGCTTCCTGCCGGACAAGGCGATCGACCTTATGGACGAGGCCGGAGCCCGCGCGCGCATCGGCGCCATGACGCGCCCGCCGAACGTGAAGGACATCGAAGCCGAGATCGAAACGATCAAGGCCGACAAGGAAGCCGCCATCAAGGCGCAGGATTTCGAGCGCGCCGCCGCCCTCCGCGATGCGGAAAAGCAGGCAAAGGACAAGCTCGACGCCGTGCTCAACGAATGGCGCGCCAGCAAGGAGGAGCAGGAAGTCCACGTCACGGACGAGGACATCATGCACGTCCTTTCGAAATGGACCGGAGTTCCGCTCCGCCGCATGGAGCAGGGCGAAACCCAGAAGCTCCTCGCAATGGAGTCCGAGCTTCAGGGCAAGGTCATCGGCCAGGACGAGGCGGTCGTTGCGATCAGCAAGGCGCTGCGCCGCTCGCGTGCGGACCTCAAGGACCCGCGGCGCCCGATCGGCTCGTTTGTGTTCCTTGGCCCGACCGGTGTTGGCAAGACGTTCCTCGCCCGCACGCTGGCGGAGTTCATGTTCGGCGATCCGGATGCCCTCATCCAGCTCGACATGAGCGAATACATGGAGAAGTTCACCGCCTCGCGCCTCATCGGCTCGCCCCCGGGCTACGTCGGATACGAGGAGGGCGGACAGCTCTCCGAGGCCGTGCGCCGGCGCCCGTATTCGGTGGTGCTTTTCGATGAGATCGAAAAGGCGCACCCGGACGTGATGCACCTCCTGCTCCAGATTCTGGAGGAAGGCAAGGTCACCGATTCGCTCGGTCGCAAGGTCGACTTCCGCAACACGATCATCATCATGACGTCGAACGTCGGCGCGGATTTGATCAAGAAGCAGACCTCGCTCGGCTTCGGTGCGCCGAAGGTCGATGACAATTACGACACGATGCGGGAGAAGATCCTCGAGGAGACGAAGCGCGTCTTCAAACCCGAGTTTCTGAACCGCCTCGACGACATCATCGTCTTCCACACTCTGTCCAAGCCCGATCTCGTTCGCATTGTCGATCTCGAGGTCAGCAAGGTCGTGGAGCGGCTCAAGGCGAAGTCGATCCACATCGAGCTCGACCAGGCAGCCCACGAATTGCTCATCGAGAAGGGCTACGACCCGGCTTACGGGGCGCGGCCGATGCGGCGCGCCGTGGAGCGTTACCTTGAAGACCCCATGGCGGAGGAGCTTCTCCGCGGTGTCATCAAGGAAGGCGACACGGTCAAGGTCTCCCGCGACGGCGAGAAGCTGACATTCACCACCGTCAGCGAAAAGCCCGAGCCGGCGCTCACTGAGACCAGCACCGGAGACGCCTGATCAATCCGGCATTCTGACGACACCCGGACTTCGCAAGAGGTCCGGGTGTTTGCTTATTCAGCCCCCTCATGCTCCGGTCACTCGTCGGGAAGTCGCTCGCGATAACTCATCATGCCGCTGATTTCCGCCATCGCGCGCTCCTTCAGCGGACCCTCCGGGAACACCTCCACCCATTGCCGGGCGGCATCCGCATCCTTCAACAGCCATTGATGCAACACCGCCATCGCCGCCTCCTCCTGCACTTCTCCGGGCGCGAGGGACTCCGAAACAATGACGGCCGCCTCGTGCGGCGCAGTGCCCGCGCGAGCCATCGCCAGTCGCGAGAGCACACGCTCCCGTAGTTCCTCATTCGAAAACCCGGAAGCCCATGCTGCCGCGGCGTCGAAATCCGCGTCCGCCCACCGGCTCGCTACAGCCTCGAGGACTCCCTCATGGAGGCGATGCCATTGGGCAATGCTCGCCGCATCGCGTGGATTCATTTCCGCAACCTTCAGGCAAACATGCGTCAGCGCGCGCTCCCGTTCCGCGGTTAGTTCGAGCGACGCCGCCCACTGCTCCGCCGCTGTCGGATCCTCCATCGCCCAATCCTGCGCGAGCTCCCGCAGCCCCTTCTCACGCTCGGCATCCGGCGGCATTGCCAGGACCTCCTGCGCCCGCTTTACAAACTCGTCGGAGTCGCCCGGCGGACGATCCACACGCGATTCCACACGTCCTGAGCTGACGTCCCGTGCTTCTCCTTCGGTCGATGGGTCAACCGCTCGACTCACCTCGGCTTTGCCCGAGGAATCCTCGACGGAAGACCAGACAACAAGAACGCCGATCGCAATGGCAACCGCGGCCGCGACGGGAATGAGAAGTCTCATGAGGGGCACTTCACGCTAGCAGGAAGGCGGGAACCGGCAATGCGCCGATTCCCGCCCCTCCTCCGTTACTGAACGCGCTCGAGCAGGAACTGCTGCCAGCTGTTTCCGTTGTCGGGATATTGATGCAGCGGCACGTCGTTGTTGCTGTTTCCGCCGGGGATGTCCCAGCTCATGCCGGTGTGCACGAAGTAGAACTTGAACCTGCCGTTCAACAGTGGGCGGATGCGCACCTTCTGATCTCCGACATTGCTCGGGTTGTAGTCCCAGAGGTGGCACTCGTAAGCTTGGGAATAGGAGCCGTCCTTCACGCACAGCACGCGGCTCAGGGCATGGAGGCTCGAGACGCGCAGATGGCCCTCGCCGACGCTCTGGAACCGCCACTTGAACCAGGGGTTGTTTTCCTTGGTGTATTGAATGATGCGGCTGCCGTTCGTGCTGCCGGCCCATTGCGTGCAGATGTATTTCCCGGTCGAGGCGCGCACGTAGTAGTCGCCCCACGGCTGCAGGCGGAACTTCTGATTCGCGGTGCCGTTGTCGTTGTATTGGATGATGTCGGCATTGTCGGCCTGGCTCCAATCCTTCACATCGAGCACCTTGCCGCTGCGGACGTTCCGGATCTTGAACCACCCGTTGCCGACATCCACGAGGTCCCACTGCTGGCTCGGGTTGTTGCCCACGTAATCCCACGCGTGCAACTGGGCTCCGTTCGCGGTGGAGTCGTTTTCGATGCTTGCGGCCTTTCCGCTGACCCACGAGATGATCTGGAAATGATCGCCGTTCTCGGTCGGCACCAGTGCCCAGCGCTGATTCGCGCCGTTGTAGTCGTAGGTCCACTGGTTGATCTGCGCGCCGTTGGAAGTGTTGCCGCCGATGAGATCGAGGGTCTTTCCGCTGTGCTGATTTACAAACATGAACCACGGCGCGGGATTCGTCGGTGGCACGACCTGCAGTGTCGTCACCGAGCCGAAGCACTCGAACGCGTAGCGGGTGCCCGATGGTGTGGCCTGGCCCCATGAGGACCACGAAAGATTGTCGGAGCGGCGCACGTTCCACGCGGTGTCGGCGTTGAATTTGAGCCACGGATAGAAGATCGCCCAGAGGTTCTGGTCGTTCACGAACCGCGCGATCCAGCGAATGCCGATGCCGTTGAATCCCGCGCCATCGCCGGAGCCGGCGCTGTTTGGAAAGAGGCCGTTCGACGTGCAGATCGAGCTTCGCGTGAACTGGGTCGCAAGCAGCGCGTCCTTGTAGTATTGGCGGTTGCCCGTGAGCTTGTAGAGGTGGTTGGCGGCGCCGACAAACGTTCCGGAGTTGTAGCTGAACAACCACGACCAGTTCACATTGCCGGCGAGATTGATGCTGTCGGCGACGGCGCCGGTCGTCTGGTTGAAGAGCGTGCTGCGCTCCCAGTTGAAGATCTGCTGGGCCTTCGTCAGATACGACGAATCTCCGAGCATCTGGTAGAGGTAGCACGCGGCGATGGCGGCGGGACCGTTGACGCAGGCATTCTTCGACTGGTTGTCCGTCCGCCAGAACAACCCGCCGCCCAGCGCCGAACTCCACGCGCGATTCCACACCATGTCGAAGTTTGCCTTCGCGCGGTCGCGATACGTCGTGTTTCCGGTGGCGAGATAGGCACGACTGAACGCGATGCACGCCCACATCACGTCGTCGTTGTATTCGTTCCACGACCAGTCGGTGCCGTGGTATTGCATGAACCCGTTGCACAGCGCAGAGAGCATGTCGCGGTGCCCGTTGTTGCGCGTGCGGTCGTGTGTGTCGGCGACCATTTCGATCATGTTCGCCTGCGACCAGAACCAGGCGCGCCCGCCGGCCGTGGTTTCCTTGAAGTAGGCGTTTCCGCCGTTGGAAACGTAGAACGCGTTGTTGAACGAATTGAAGATCGTGTCGGAGTCGGCCGCGACAAACGCGGAGGCCGAAGACACGACTGCGCAGGCCGTGGCGATGGAGAGGCGGCGGAGCGATGGGAGGAACCGCGCGAGCGATCGCCGCGCGGGAACGGGATTTTTCATGGGAGGTGGGGATTGGGGACCGGGGAAACAAACCGGCCGACCCGTGAGGGCCGGCCGGTCTGAAGGGGATTTTACGGGACGCGCTCGAGCTCGAACTGCTGCCACGCGTTTCCGTTATCGGGATACTGCTGGAGTGGCACGTTGTTGCCGGTTTGTCCGCCGGGGATGTCGAAGGTCATTCCCGAGTGCACGAAGTAGAACTTGAACTTCCCGTTCGTGAGCGGGCGGATCCGCAGCTTTTGATCCGCATTCGTCGGGGCGTAGTCCCAGAGGTGGGCGTCCGCGGCTGCGGCGGTCGATCCGTATTTGATCGCGATCGCGCGGCCCAGCGCGGCAAGACTCGAGGCTTTCACCCAGCCTTCGCCGACGCTTTCAAACCGCCACTTGAACCACGGGTTGTTCTCCCACTGATACTGGATGACGTTGTTCCCGTTGTTGCCCGAGGCGCCCTGCACGCAGACGTATTTGCCGGTCGAGGCCTTGATGAAATAGTCGCCCCACGGCTGCAGACGCCAGAGCTGGTTCGCTCCGCCGTGCGCATCGTATTGGATGATGTCGACGTTGTTGCCGGTGCCCCAGTTCAGGACATCCAGCACCTTGCCGCTGTGCACGTTCTTGATCATGAACCAGCCGTTGCCCTGGTCGATGAAGTCCCACTGCATCGGGGTGTGGCCCTCGATATAGTCCCACGCATGCAGCTGGGCGCCGTTGGCGGTGGAGTCGTTCTCGATGCTCGCGGCCTTTCCGCTTACGCCCGAGATCAGCTTGAAATGGCCGTTCGGCGTCGGCAGGACCGCCCAGCGCTGGTTCGGGCCGTTGTAGTCGTAGGACCACTGGTTGATCTGCGCGCCGTTGGATGTATTGCCGCCGATGAGGTCGATCGCTCCGCCAGAGTGCTTGTTCACCAGCATGAAACGGGGCTGTGCGGCCGAAGGCTGCGGCGCGGAACCCCACTGATACACGCGCACCCAGTCGACATACATCTTCGCGGGAAACGCGTTGTTATCGACGGTGAAGCCCGGCCAGTTTCCGCCGATCGCGAAGTTCAGGAGGATGAAAAAGTTTCCATGCAACTCGCTCGTCCCGTTCACGCCGTTGGAAATGTCGGCCACGTGATATTGCACACCATCGCGGAACCACCGGATGTAGTTCGCGTCCCATTCGATGGCATAGACATGCCAGTCGGTGACGTTCGTCGCGATGTTGCCCGAGTAGTTCGCGTTGGAGTTAATGTGATCGGCGAACCAGTGCATCGTGCCGTGCACGACGCCCTCGGTATTGACGTGCTCCATGATGTCGATCTCGCCGCACCTCGGCCAGACGACCTGCGAGATGTTGTCGCCCAGCATCCAAAAGGCCGGCCACGATCCCATGAACGAGGGGATCTTGATGCGGGCCTCGATGCGCCCGTATTTCCACGACTTCTTGCCCTGCGTCTTCAACCGGGCCGAGGTGTATTGCTTCCCACCGAAATTCTCGTGCTTCGCGGTGATCACGAGCGCGCCGTTTTCGATGGTCGCGTTTTCCTGCCGGTAATACTGCAACTCGGCATTACCCCAGCCGTCGGTGCCGGTGCCGGTTTCAAAGACCCAGTCCGGGCCGATGGAGCCATTGAACTCGTCCTGCCAGACGAGCTGCCACGACTGGGCAAGGGCTGCGGTGGATGTGGTGAGAAGCGCAAGGAGCGCCAGCTTGGTTCGTTTCAGGTATTTCATGGTCGGGGGGGAAGGAAAACGGGCGTCAGGCTGTTACCGGGGAGTTGCCCCCACGGGACAACGGCCTTTAGACAATCGAAAAACGGTCATGGGCTTGGACCCGGCGGTGAGCCAACCCACTGCGACAACGAACGGTCGCGAACCCTCGTGCTCCGCCATCCGGGGGAGATGGTGCGATTCGAGTGTCGGCCTTATCGCAGGCTCCATTTCATCAGACAACGGATAACTGCGTGCTCCACCTGAAAATCAGGGAATCCCCCGATGCCCGGCGATCGGTGCACACGTATTCCGTGCAGTGCCGCCTTTTCGCCGCGCGCGGTTGATCCTAGAATGCCTTGGTGGTCCGATTCCCGAGTCTTCTCGCAATTCTGCTCGTGCTCGCTGGCTGCGCCTCCGGGCCCGCGGAGCCGCAACCGAATCTGACCCTCCTGAAATGGGAGTGCCTCGAATGGCACAACTCCGGCGCGTATGCCCGCGCCATCGAAAAGGCCGCCAAACCGGCGGAACAAACGCTTGAGAGTTATCTTCGCGGACCTACCCCGCAAAACTTCGCCATTGTCTTCGACATCGACGAAACCCTTCTGTCGAACTGGCCGTATCTCGTCGCCAACCAGTTCGCCATTCAACCCGCCTCTTTCGCCGAGTGGACCAAACGGGAAAAGGCGATTCCGCTCACCCCTGTGCAGCGGATCTATCAGCGCGCCCTCGCCTATCAGATCCCCATTTTTCTCATCACGGGTCGTGATGAATCACTGCGGGACGCGACGCGTCGCGACCTGCAGGAAGCCGGATACTGGGGCTGGAAAGGCCTGTTTATGCGGCCCGCCGGCTACACCGATGCTTCGATCATTCCGTTCAAGTCCGGCGTTCGCAAGATGCTCCACGATCAAGGCTACGACGTGATCCTGAACATCGGCGATCAGGAGAGCGATCTGAAAGGCGGATACGCCCGCCATGATTTCAAGCTGCCGAACCCGTTCTACTTCATTCCCTGATTTCATCGGCCTGGCCGGGTCAAGGGACCTCAAAGCCAGAACGCCGCCGGATTTCTCCGACGGCGTTCCCAGCCAACCTAACCTTTCTTTTTCTTCTTCTTTTCGTCCTCGGAGGACTTTTGCTTCCCCCCGGACGATGCCTGGTGCCTCTGCGGCGGCGTCTGCTGGCGCTGCACCTGTTGCCGCTGCTGCACCTGCGGCTGACGCTGCACTTGCGGACGGCCCGGACTTTGCCGCAGTTGTTGCTGCTGCTGCCTTTGCGCCTGCTGCCGCTGCATCTGCTCTGGCCGCGCTTGCTGACGCGGGGATTGTGAGCGTTGCTGTTGCGGAACCTGCTGCTGCCGCTGACGCTCCATCCGCGCCTGTTGTTCCCGGCGAGCTTGCTGCCGTTGCAATTCCTGCCTCTGCGCCTGCTGCCGCGCGAGCTGTGCCTGGCGCTCCTGCCGCGCCTGTTGCTCCCGGCGCTGCGCCTGCTCGCGCTGTGCTTGCTGATTTTGTCCGGGCCGAGCGGATGTCTGGCGGCTGGACGCAGCATTGTTCTGCTGTCGCCCGGGCTGCGCCTGGGGCTTTCCGTTCGTGCGCTGTTGCTGGCGCTGCTTTTGCGCAAGCTGGCTCTGGCGTTCTTCGCGCGCACGCTCTTCGCGCCTTTGCTGTTGCTCGCGGGTCAGATCCCCCTGCTTCTTCCCATCCGGGCGATTTTCGGCGCGGGCACTCTGCTTGTTTCCATTCTGCGACAGGAACGGCTTGAGGTCCTTGTTCCGCGAATTGTTCGCCTGATTCTTCTGCGTATTCCCGTTGCGGTTCGCTGCCGTTGCGTTGCGACCGTTGTTCTTGCGGTCGTTGTTTCCCTGCGCGCGATTCGCATTCGCTTTCTGGCGGCTGTTCGCCTGATTGTTGTTCTTTTTGCCGCCGTCACGACGCGCGACTTGAGCCTCTTCCTTCATGCGCTGACGAAGAGCCTGCGCCTTCTTCTTGTCCTTGATGTCCGACCAGCCCCGGTCGACTTCCTTCCGCGACGCGCGGGCCGCCACCTCCTTGGGCTTCGCATTTCCATCGTTCTTCACCTTGGGCGAAACCACACGCAGCGTGTCCCCGCGAAGTTCATTGCGCAGTTTGCCGCTGCGACGCAGGCCATCAGCCTGGGTCACCCGCTCGAGCTTCGCCCGGCGAATCGGTTTGTCGGAATAACGCTGGACGTAGTCGTAGCCGGGGCCACCGCTGTTGATGATCGTCGTGTTATTGTTCACGACGTTCGTGATGTTCGTAATGTTGGTGGTCTGCTGGATGATGTTGACGTTGTTCCTCCACGGCTCGCAGTAGCGACCAACACGCCCATAGCCGAAGTAACGCGGGCGGCAGAAGTTGTAATAACTCGGCCCGATGTCGAAACCGAAGCTCACGCCGAAGGAAATTCGCGATCCATTCCACCGGCACTCCGGTGGCAGGGGAGCCCAGCCAATGTAGTCGCCTCCAGTGCGCCACGAGACCCATGCGGGCGCCCACTCATATCCCGGCACCCACACCCAACCGCGCCCGCGGAGGTTCGCCCAGCGTCCGTAGTGATACGTCGCCCATCCCCACTCCTCGTTCGAGTTCCAGCACCAGCCGTCGTCGGTGTAGATCCAGTCGCCGTCGTAATAAGGACGCCAGCCGGAACCTACGCGCGGCTGAAAGCAATAGCCGTAATCCTCGACATACAGCCAGTTGCCGTAGGGTTCGAGTTCACTGTAGAAAAATTCGAAGGAGACGGCCGTTGCCGCCTCGGAGCGCGCCGGCGCAAGAGCGACCAGAGAACCGGCCAGCGCGAGAAGGAGGATGCGAAGTGGTTTCATTGAATGTGCTTTCCTCCTCAACGAGGCGGTCGCCCGTTTTATTCATCGCCGCTCTTCGATGCGTCCGCCCTTGCTGGCCTCGTTGCCACGCTCGATGCCCGACAGCCGGTTCCCGGGTCCAATCACCACCAGCGCCTCCTTCTCCGAACGCACGAAATGCCGGCTGTCCTCCACCGTGTTTTTCTCGACCACCGCCTCCGCCCCTTTTCCGTCCGCAAAGACAAACACCGCCGAGCCGCGACTGCGGTTGTTGCGGACCGTCACGGTCACTCCCGGCTTCACGCGCACCGGCTTCGAGCAATCCTCGAAGTAGCAATTCTCGATCAGAATGTTCCTTCCGGCGTTCAGCTGGATTGCCTTGTCCCTTGCTCCGCGGAATGCGCAGTTTCGAATCACGAGGTTGTCCGCGCCTTCATTCGCAGTGATGGCGTCCTCGCACACCTTGGGAAACACGATGTTCTCAATGACGACATTTGGCGCGCTGACGTGAATACCGTCGGGTGATTCTTCGATGAACGCATCGCGAATCGTGACGCCGTCGCCCTGCACGGAAATGATCGGCTCCATCGATTCGTTCTGCGAGCAATCCCCCTCGCCCTTCCACTTCAGCAAATCTCCGCCGAAACTCACCGTGCGACCTTTCTGCGGAAAATACTGGATGATATCGAACGAACGGGACTCAGCCGGCCGCTTCTCAAATACTGACGAATCCGGTGCAGCTGTCGCGAATCCCGCAAGAAGGCACAGGAGTGGTGTGAGCAATTGTCGCATTCCCTCTCGTCGCCCGATTCCCGCTCCCGCGCAAGCGGCATCCGGCCACAAAAAAAGCCGGGAGCAAATCCCGGCTTCCCGCAAAGTTTCGCGCCCTCTACCCGAAGCGGCGCAATCCATCGAGGAACGCATCAACATTCTTCGCGTTGTCATGCAGCTCCCGGACGAATCGCTCACTGTTCTCCTGGGCCTCAGCCAGCAACTTCTCGTTCTCGAGAAGCTGCCTTGCACCTGACGCGAGGCTCTTGAAATCACCATTCGCAAAGATGCCCGGCGCGTAGCGGCCAAAAAGGTCGTCCGGATTCACATCCATGGAAAGCAGAGCCGTGTGGCCCAGCCCGGCTTGAATAAAGCTGTTTGGCCAACCCTCATACGTTGAGGTGTTCACGAAAACACGCGCCGCATCGTAGTGCGCCTGAACTTCGTGATACGGCACGCGCTCGACGAACTCGACATTGGCAATCGTGCGCGCGCGCGCTTCGACGCTTTCCCAAAGTTCCACGTCCTCACGCGGACACACCATCTTGCAACGGGCCGCCGGCACTTGCTCCGCGAGATCGAGGAAGAGATGCGGACGCTTGATCTTTTGACAACGAGCCACCCACAACAAATCCACCGGCTTTTCCGGTGCACGTTCCGTCTTTCGCGGCAGGATCAAATTTCGGTAAAGCCCGCAATCCAGCTCCTGCCGGGCAAATTGCGCGGCTTGATACTCGCTCATCGCGAACCTCACATCCGCGGCCCGAACTCCCGCTTCGAACACCAGCCCACGCAACGGATTCTCACGCCGAAACTCGCCGTTCACTTCGGTATCGAGACCGCAGATAAAACCCAGTTTCCATCTCCGCTTGCCGACATGCAGAAGCGTCAGCCACGTCGTCCAGCCGAGCACGAACACATGGTCGGGCGACTCCTCGTCGAGAATGTCGAACACTCTCGGCACCGCCGTGATCGTGTCCCACAGACCTCCCGTTTGAAACCGCCCCCCGTTCCTCGTGCGCACTCCGTCAAATTCCTCCCCGTCCGGCTGGCCGATGTCTCCGCCAATCACCACCACCTCGTGCCCGCGCTTCACGAGCTCCCTGGCCAGCAACGCCACCTGCAGCTCCGCACCTCCGGAAACGCGATCTGAATTCGGTGCCAGCGCCAGATGCGCATAGCTCGAAAGAAAACAGAACTTCATCGAACAAACGTTGCGGCTGCCATCCGCAGCCACGGCATCTTCCACCAAACCTCGGGCCATGCGCGTTTCAAGGCCGACAGCAAGCCCCGCCGATCGCGCACCCGATTCCACAACATGTAAATCTGATCCGCGCAGATTCGCGCAAAACCGGCCGGTGGCCGACGACCGCGCAAAAAGGAATTCCGCACGTCGCTGGCCGCCTCGAAATAATGGCTCCACTGCTCCGGCTCGTCACCTGTCCAAGTCGAGGTCAGGGTCTCGAAGACCGCCTCATCCACTCCCGGGCAAACACGCCCCAGATAAGCGCGCATCGCCGTCTTCAAATCGTCCGCCGCTCGTTGCACCCGCTCCCCTTTCACTCCCGCCATGATCGAGCGATCGTGCAGTCGATATTTCACGAGAGGAGCGCGGAGCGTCACCACGGCACCGTCCACCGCGATTCGCGACCACAAATCATAATCCTCGCAGGCCACCAACTCCCGGTAGCCACCCTTGGCCACCACGCTTTGTCGTCGGAAAAATGCCGAGCTGTGGCAAAACGGCGTGCGGAAACACAGGTCCCACGCGACGAGATCCGCATGACCGCCGGTGCGCCAGCGTCCTTTGCTCCGCCCCCCTTCATCGATCAACCACGCGTCGCTGCCGAGCAAATGGATCGCGGGATGGGCTCGCACAAACGCGAGCTGCTCCTGCAGCCGATTCGGCACGCTGATGTCGTCGGCATCCTGTCGTGCGATCCACGAGCCGCGCGCCTGCTCCAGACCGCGATTCAAGGACCATACCAGACCGCGATTGGCCTCATTTCGAAGAACCCGAATGCGAGAGTCGCGAAACTGATCGACACACTCCTCGATGGAATGGTCCGTCGAACCGTCATCCACGATCAGGAGTTCGAAATCGCGAAAGCTCTGCGCGACCACGCTTGCGACCGACTCGCGAAAATGCCTGCCAGGATTGAAGGCGGGCATCAGCACCGTGATCAACGGTTCGTTCATCGCAACAGCATCTCGAAAATTTCCCGATGCCGGTCGCACCATTTTTCGCGATCGAAAAAGCCGCGCGCACGCTTTCTGGCGCTCTTCGAAAATGCTGCGTGGTCATTCATGATGGTGCACACTGCGTCGGCCATCGCGGCCGGATCCGGCGGGACATCCCTCGTCCACACATCCTCCACGTCGACCAGAACGCCAGCGTCCGGACTCACCAGCTCCGGCGTGCCCCCGCTGCGCGAGCCCACCACCGGCACGCCGCAAGCCATCGCTTCGATGGGAACCGTTGGGCACGGATCCTTGTATTTCGGATGAAGAACCACATGCGCCGCGCGATAGAGCTCCGGCGCATCACATTGCGTAAACCTCGAACGCAGCGCGACGTGATCCCGGAGCCCGTGCCGCGCGATGTAGGCATTCACCTCCTCCGCGGCATTCGGCCATCTAAGCTCTCCAGCCAGCGTCAATCTCGCGGAGACTCCCCGGCGCAACAGCTCGGCAAGGCAGTCGAGCGACGCCTTGGCCCGGTAAAATGCGTGACAGGTGCCGATCGCTAGAAGCTGCCATGTGTTCATGGGAGGCGCATTCCCGGCGGGCGCGAAGCGCGAGATGTCCACCGGATTCCACAGCACCTCGGTCGGCACGTTCACCTTTCCGAGATAGCGGTCCGCAGAGGTGCGGCAAAACTCGCTTTGGTAGATTACGTAGTCGGCCTTCGCGATCAGACGTCGCATCGGCGCGTTGAACCACGGATATCGATCCCCGCACCAGGCGGGATACGCGACACCATTCTGATTCCACACCACGCGCACGCCGTTCGATTTCGCCCAGTCCACGAGAGTCTCCGCGTGCGGCACCAGATGAAGCACGCTGCTCACGAGATACAACACGTTCAACGAATCGCGGCTTTCGCCAAATCGATCCCGCAGATGCGTCAGCTTTACCCCGCCTCCGATCCTCGCTTCCTCCGCACGACGCGGCTCCTCCAGCCAACCGAAATTCAAGGATAGACCATGATCCGGCACCTTCAACCGCTGCAAACGACGGCGAAATTTCGCACGCCCCGCGGCGTGATAGAGATGCCTCGCGCGCTCGATCAGTTCGTGCCGCGCGCGGACGGCCGACGGCATCGGTTCGACAATCCTCACTTCCATGGCAGTTCGCGTCCAAGCAACTCAGCGAGCTTCGCGTTCCCGGGCGCAAAAAATTCCCGCAATTCCGCCTCGGTCTCGGCAGGCATCCAGTCGCGGTATCCGCCTTCGCGAGCCGGCGGAAGCACCCCACTGGAATAAGGACGAAGCTCCAGGAATTGAAACACCGTCCGCATCGTCTCCGTGGGATCCGTAAAAAACTCCTCACTGATCAGGAAAAGGCACTGCTCGCGCGGAAAATATTCGAGCCAGCGCTCCAGTGCCCGCGCATACATGCCGCACAATACATAGCGGGCGGGATTGATTGCATTGCGGGCCGCCGAGGCGACCAGTGCGTCGTTGTCAGGATCCCTCAACCACCGCATCGCCCGCCGCACCGTTTCGGTAAAGTCTCCCGTGTCGGTTCCCGCCTTTCGATACATCTGATAATCGGACCACGCGCGCGCCACCGGGTCCCGAAAAACGAAAAGCAGCTTCGCGTCGGGAATCATCGCCCGGACATTCGCCGCGCCGTCGGGATGCGTGAAATACTCCACACTTCCATCCACCACCTGAAACGCCTGCGACGAAAGTCGAATGGGATAATTTGCGCCCGCCTGCAATCGGCTTCCGGGAAAGTGAATGAAATTGGTCGGCTCCTTGCGGCGGCCCCGGCGCACGTCGGGATGCGCGCAAATGTAATCGTAAAGCGTCGACGTTCCGCATTTTGGTGCGCCTGCGAGCACGATCGACGGCATCGCGCGCAACGGCGCAGTCAGCAAACGAAACACGCGCTCCGCTTCTGCTATCAGCTTCGACACTTCATCTCCTTCCTGATTCGCGACGCGATCCTTGCACTCACCGCCTCCCACGTGAAACGCTCCTCCACGAGTTGGCGCCCCCGTTCTCCGAATGCCAGTCTTTTTGCGGGATCGCGAAGCAGCTCGATCAATCGCGACGCGATCTCGTGCGATCCACAAAGATAGCCGCTCTGACCATCCAGCACCCGCTCGGCATTCCCTCCGACGGCGGTCGCGACAACGGGAAGCCTGTTGGCTGCAGCTTCCGCCAGCACGGACGCGGACGGATCCATCCGGCTCGGAAGGCAGAACACATCGGCCTGCGCGTAGCACCTGCGCACTTCCGCAGCGGAAATCCGTCCAAACTCACGCACTCCCTCCCCACGAATGCCGGGCGAGCATCCCACAATCCACAACTCCGCATCCGGAACTTCGGATCGAACCACCTTGAACGCTTCCACAAGCTCCGGTCCGCCTTTCCGCTCCCAGTCCACGCCGACAAAAAGAACGACACGTCCGGATCGGGTCTCCGGCGGAGAGGGAGCGACGTTGCATCCGGAAAAGACGCATTCCACCCGCTCCTCCGGCACTTCGTAGTCCTCACGCACCGAGGCCGCGGCAAACCCGCTGGAAACAAAGTTGCACGTCGCATTGCGATACAGATCGCGTTCCATCCTGAGCCAGCTTTCTGCGACCGGCAGCTCGGGGCGCGGCTCCGGATACCGTCGATTCGCAAGATAGGTGTGGTCCGTGTAGAGAAAATGCGGAAGCGCCGGGTGCCGCGCATCAAAGAGCGACTGGGTCTGAAACACAAATGCCGACTTTGCCGGATCGACATTGCGCCGCACCCACGATTGCAGCGCCTCAATGACGCTCGGGAGACGCGGAAAAAAATCTCGCGGCGGCTGACGATTTCGCAGGATTCGCCGGCCATAGCGCAATGTCGCTTCGGCATTGGCTCGCGCAAAGAGCGTGGGATTCCGTCGCACAACATCCCGCTCGACATCGATCTCCCGCCATTCGAGCTCGGGAAACTCACTCCGCAAGCCGGACGATAGCGCGTCGTTGATCAGCGAAAATTCCCCGATCCGGAAAAACCACGCAATCATGACCGGCTGACTTCCAGTGCCTCCATCACGCATTTCCGATGCCGCTTCGCGACAAGCTCCGTCGCGTAGTGCTCGCGAACGACCTTTTGAGCCGCCTCGCTCGCACCCTTGTTTTCTCCACGCACCGCAGACTCCAATGCAGCCGTCCAGTCGCTCACACCTTCGCAGATGGTCACGGCACCGGCTCCAGCGCGTTCCGCGACATCGGCATACGAGGGAACCGGACTCGCAATGGCAGGGAGTCCGCATGCCATTCCCAACGTGATTTTCCACTCCGTGTGCGAGAGATTGTAAGGCACATCGAGATACCGCGGCGACACGATCACGCCTCCCGCAGCATACAGCTTCAAGAGACCCGGGATGTCGCGAAACCGGTGGAAGGTATGCGGCACGCGGTCTAGCAGACGGGAAAAGCGATCCCGCACTTCGACCGGCCAGCGTTTCCTCCCAGCGTTCACGTCATCGGTCACCAGCTCGAGATGAACGTGTCGCGCCACCGTGAGGAAAGCCTCCTCGGCGGCAAGAAACTCAAACAGTTTGTCCGCCATTCCGCTCCACCAAATGCGCACCCGACCATCTCGCATCGGGGACACAGAGGTCATCTCCGGCACCATCGAAAAATTGACGTTGTCCGGCACCCATCTCGCGCGAGGGTTGATTCGCGAGCAAACCTCGGCGAGATGCCGTGAAGAAGCGATCACGACGTCGGCGAACTCGGTGATTGCCATCGCGTTCTCCCGTTGCTCGCGCGAAGGGGACATCGCGGCCAGCTGGGCCTCACCGTCGAATCGCGTGTAGTAATCGACGTTCGCCTCGAAAACGATGCGCGTCCCATCCGAACGAAGCCGCTGCGCCAATGCCAGACAATGGGGCCCCATCGACTTCAGAAAAACCACCGCGTCGTATGTCCGCCACGGACGGTAAAGCTCATACCGCACATCGGATCCGCGCAGCGCGTCCGCGACCCAGTGAAAACGCATGAAGCTCATCGGCGAAGCGGCATCGTCCCAGCCGACAAGCAGATTGTGAGGTCTCATCCCCTTCGCAAATGACGCGAATTCGGGAACGCGACTGTTGATGATGAATCCGACGCGCTTCACGTGCGACCGGGAAGAAACGCTTCGATCGACTCCGAAACCAGCGGACCGCGTGCGTATTTCTCCTCTTTCCAATCCGGCGCCTGCCGCCCCGTCACGGCAGCCCGCAGGCGCGCAAGGGTCTTTCGCCAGCTCCTGGCGTGCCGGTCCATGATGTTTTGGCGCGGCGAGGAATCGTTCGCATCGCGCGACGAGCGCCGCAGAAAGCAGAGGTGAAGGCAGCGAAAGTCCGCATCCTTCCACGCAACCGACTCATGGAGATTCAGTCGCAGCGACGCGTCGTAGCCGTTGCGAAATCGAATCGTCCCGCCGTGAAGTCGTTCGACAATGCGGCCGTCCCACGCGTCAATCGCATTGAAATTGTAGAGCTTCGTCATGCTACGGCACGGAGGCGCCAGGTGCCCCTCGGCACGGGCGTTCGCTTCATCGAGCGTTCTGACGTTGAGGACATTTCCAAAAACCACCCACCAATCATCGAACTCTCCCGCCGCGATTCGCACCCGCATGCGATCCAGTCCCGCCGGATCGTAGATCTCATCACCGTCCACACCAAAGACCCATGTTGGCGTGCCGATGTAGGGCTGCAGCATCGCATGCGACTCTCCGGAGTGGCGGCAGCGGCGGACCTGGAACTTGGTGGGAAACTCACGCTCGAGTCTTCCGAGAATCTCCGCCGTTCCGTCCTGCGATTCGTGATCGCACACGAGAAACTCGTCGCAGAATCCAATCGCGTTTCGGATCGCCCATTCCACGAATCGATCCTCGTTTCGAACCAGCATGATTCCGACGATTTTCACGACAACGGCATCTGCTCGAGTTCGCGGCACCAGTCACTCCGTCCAGCCAGTCGCAGAAAATAGAGCGCGTCGGGATTCAGTTTTCCCTTTCGCATCAGACCGCTCCACAAAAGCGGATACGGCCCGTGGTAATAGTGATGCACGCCGAGAATGCGTTCATCGACGGCTTCCCGCGCCGCAGGGCCCGCGAGTTTGCGAGCGGCAAAGCGAAACACATCCGTGGCGAATCGCATCGCTCCAAGTCCCGCAGGATAAGGCGCGACCGCCTTGTGCCGGCCGTCGATCCGGTAACTGTGCGATGTCAGCTCCACCGGGAGATTCGCATCCGGTGCGCCGCCCTTTCGCTCGAAAGCCCATGGAGTGTGCTCGGATTCCGGAAGTTGCTGAATCAAACGATCGAGCAACTCGCGCAGCGCATTCAACCTCCACAACGCGGGATGAAGCGGAAATTTCCACAACGTTGACGGCAGACAGCGGTCGAGGTCCCAATCCCTCCATTGCGTTTTTTCACCGAGTCGCTTTCGCCCCTGACCAAAACCGGAGAGCGCGATGCTCACCGCTCCGAGGTCGGCCATCATTTCCGGCAATTCCTCCGCCAGCCGACGCGTATCGCAGGAAGCAAGCGGCGGATGATCCTCGAGCAACACGTAAGCTGCGTCGAAGCCCTCAGTGATCAAGTCCTCGCAGGCGGAGCGCGTGACCTTCATCCAGTTGCGAGAATCATCCCGCAACTCCAGCGCATCCGGTTCGTTTTCGATGCCGGCAACTCGGACCGGCGGTATGCCGGGCCAAAACTCCGCCAGCCGGGCGCGCGTGAAGTGCAGCAACGCCCGGTATTTTTCGCAGGTCGAAATGAGAATACAGACCTTCAAACCCGTCCCGATTCCACGGCGAGGCGCTGGATCGTGTCCGCGAAATCCAGAACCATCCGATCACCCGATGGCATCTGCTGCATCAGGCGGTGACGCAACTCGCCAAGTCGTTCGATGGCCTCTCGCACGCCGGCGACCACATCCTCACGAAAGCCGAGCCCGTATCGTTGCCCCGCTTCCACAATGCCGCCGCCATCTTCGTGATAAAGCAACGGCAGGCCGCATTGCGCGCCTTCGACGTGGTGCATGCCGCACGGCTCCCATCGCGACGCCGTGAGATACAGATGGCACTCGCGGAGCTTCTCCGCGAGTGGCCGCCCGGTCATTGGCCCAAACGTCTCCGCCGCCTTCCATTCGATCTCATCGGGCCAGCGGCCGATCACTCGAAACGCGACGCCCGGCAACTCGCCCACCGCGATCCGTTGGTCGAGCTCCTGATACACGTCGAACCCCTTCATCCAGTTCGAAGACCAGTGATGGGTTACCACCCGCACCGTCTCTCCGGGCGCAGGCAGATGGTTCCCGATGGGATGATAAATGCGAGGATCCGCTCCGTTGTAGATGATGCTGTGCGGCAGCGAAGGGTCGAACCAGCGCTCGACGAAGTAGCCCTTCAGCCACTCGGATATGAAGACCGTGAAGTCCGCCAGCGCATTCGTCTGACGGAGAAGCTCGTCGATGTCATTCGTGCCCTTGCGCTGATCGCACTCGTTGATCCGGTGAAGAATGGGAACCTGCGGGTTGCGCTCGCGAAATTCACGCAGTTCCCCGAGACCAAATTTCTTTGCCGGATGATCCCGGCGTGGATCGATCACCAGCACGACATCCGGATCCTTCCGGAGATCGAAAACGACACGCCACCCGCGACGCCACAGGCAGGCGCTCAACTGCGAGACAAACGGACTCGCGCCTCCCCACGAGGAGTTTGTGGGAGTCATGCTGATCGCGAGCGTAGGTTTGCGCTTTCGAGAGAAAATCATGAGGGCAAAGACGATGCACGCTGCGCGCCACGGTCCGCCAGCACGGAATCCAGCCGCCGCGCAAAGTCTTCGATGTTGCCGTGTCGCAGCACCGCTTCGCGGGCCGACTCACCCATGCGTTGGCGAAGGCCCGTGTCCGCCAAGGAGTTGACGATCACGGTTCGCAGTGCCTTCGGATTTCCCGCGTCCACCAGCAGGAGATCCGTTCCGTCGGCGAAGTCCGAGCCGATCCAAAGGCCACTGGTGCGCGAAAGAATCACCGGCGTCCCGCAAGCCATCGCCTGCAAGGCGACGCTCTGACCGGATGGTTGAAGCGAATCCGTAAGCGGAATGACCACCAGCGCTGCGGAACGATACAGATCCCGCAGTTCCTCATCGGTCAGCGCCGGCCGATGCCAGGAGCCTTTCAGATGCTCAACGTGAGGCGGAAGCGGCGTCGGCAGCTCGCGGCTCGTCACGATCTTCGTCGGAACATCGAGAGTGCGCACGGCATCGATGAGCGTGGCGTAGTCGCGGCGGCCGTCGTTGCCCACCGAAAGGATGAAATTTCCCCGAACTCCACCCGTTGTCCAGAATCGCATATCGACCCCGAAGGCATTCGCATGCACACGTTCGGGGCGGAGTTCAAATCGTGATAGCGTTTCCGCCCGCTCCGACTCTGCAAACAGCACGACCTCCTGCTCCGAAAGCGCGCGCATCGTCGATTTTCGCCGCGCCCCATCGACCGGAAAATTAACGAGTCCGCAGTGGATGCCAACGATCCCAAACGACAGTCGCTTCCAGCGTTTCCACATCGCCAGTGCGATGGCGTGCGAAGTGGAGGTGGCGACGACAACATCTGCATGACGCAACCGGTCAAGCACCGCACCCACCGCCACGACATGCTCCCCACGCGTGCGAACCGGTGTGCGCGCACTGGCGAGAAGGTTGTAGCCACGCGCGAGCAGGCGGTGCGGATTCTCAATCGCATCGACACACGAAATGTCGTGCCCGGCACGCGCGAGCTCCACGGCTCCGTAGAAAAAATCGCTCGGCAGTTCCCCCCGGAGCGCGGCACTCCAGCGGGATTCGCGCCCGCCGGCATACAGAAAGGCGATCTTCACTTCTGACCAAGAATTCGCCGTTTGATCGGTCGCAGGACGCTCTCCAGCCACACAATAGGCGCGATCACCGCATGGATGATCCCGCCCACGATGCGACCTGGCCGCGACAGGATCGAGAAGTGCTCGCCGGTGAGCTGCAGCACGCTCGGGAGAAACAAACGAATGCGATGGCTCGCATTCACCCATCTTTCGAGTTCCTCCATGTCGGGAGCGCGACCGTGGATGATGCGCACCGTATAACGGCCCACCGCAGCGGGCATCACCGTGCGGAGATTGTATTCCTGCGGCAGGATGTAAAACCGAACATCCGACTGATGAATCGCCGCTCGAAAAGCTGGCTGGTCACTATCCATTTTGCCCGTCTCCGCGACCTCCTTTTCATAGAGGCGCAGCCAGCTTTCAAACAACGCGTCCACCGCCGCCGTGGTCCTGTAAACCATCACACCGGTGTTCAATTCCGTGAAACAATCGGGCGTCACAAACGGCCGATCGTGACGAAGCGGCGCCCGGGACAATGCGAGGTCGAATCGATCGAGTAGCTCGAAAAGGTCGTAAACCGGAGCGCACACCAGCGTATCCGTGTCGAGAAACAGCGTCCGCTCGAACGGCGTCTCGCGCAGCGGCGCGATCTTGTCGATGAACGAATGGCGCGGATTTGCAATGGGGCGAACCTCGTCGAAGACACCGGCCGGCAGATCCTTTTGATCGGTGAACAACACGATCGGCAGATCCGGCATGTGCCGGCGCACCGAGCGCGCGGAAATCAGCATCTCACCGAGATGCCGACGTCCGGTCGCGATGTAGACGATCCCGCGTCCCTTCGACGTCACTTCCATGTAAGATCGATCACATCGCCGAGTCGCTCCCGCTCGACGCGCTCGCGCAGAGCCTGCGTCTCCTCCGCCAGCTCGGGAATGCGATGTTCATGCGTCTCCACGAAAAGCTGGCGGATGCGACGGATCGCCCCCGTATCGATGAGATGCTCGATGATGGGGCACTCGGCTCCTTCGACATCCATTTTCATCACATCAACCGGTCGGTCCAGACTGAGGACAAACGCCGCGAGATCGATGGTTTCCACCTTCACAAAGGTCGAGGCATCCACGTTCGATTTGAACTCGAGGAAACTCGACCCAGTGGACCAGAAGACGGGGTCCTCGTTCGCCTGCTTGTGAAAAAACAGACGCTGGGTGCCCGGTCGAGTCGCCACGCCACGCGGGATGCACTCGACGTTCGCCGCGCGCGCAAACCGCACCGCGAGTCTCGCAAACGCATGGGGATTCGGCTCGAAGGCGTATACACGCGCCCCCTTCCTCGCAAGAATCGCCGTTATGTCGCCAACGTTCGCACCGCAATCAATCGCCACCGCGTTCGGCCCGAGGGAGATTCGTTCCAGCCGACGAATGGTATCCTTCGTCGGATCGAGCCGCGCCTGCACGTAATGCACAAAGGCTCGAAAGGGACTGGTCACGCTGCCGCCGGCTGGTCGGAGAACGGCCGCAGCCGCTCGATGTGTTCGTGTCGGGGCATGAGGTCGCTCGGCTTCATCACCCGATTGCAGTAATGAACGGCCGACGCAGTCTCCCAGCCGTCGACGCCATATTCCACGCAGTCGTTTCTCTGGATGAACTCCGACTGATGTTTCTTCAGAATCAGCATGTCGGAGGTATGCGCGTTTTCGAGGAAACGGGTGAAGAATCCCGTCTTCTGCTCGGCGAACCACCGGACCGCGCGCATGAATTCCTCCCGCGTGCCACTCACAAGGCAGGGCACGTAACGGTCGTAGGTCGTGAGTTTGTCGGCCTCGCGGGGGGCGAACGAGTAGTTGATCACGTCGTAGTCGCACATGAATCCCCCGCCTTGCTGCGCGACGGCCACCCAGCGCAGGTAGCACCAGTAATCGAGGTTGAACTTGTTGATGCTCGGAAGCTTTTTGAAACGCCGGACCAGCTCCTTGAGTTCCTCGTCGAAATTCAAACTCTGATAGCCCAGCACGACTGGCTCCCATCCCATCGCGGTCCACGATCGCTTCCACAATTCGATGAGAGCGCGCTCCTCGCGCTCCCGCTTGCCCTCAACCGGGGAATAGAAGGTGAAAACTTTCATCGTCGTTCGTGATAGGCCTTGTGAATACGCCTTAGCAGAGCCCGGTCTTTCACGCCGTGAAAAGCGTAGCCGCCTTTTCGGGCGAGTTCGACCGCAAATCGTCGCTGGAAGCGTGTCCGGAGCGTATTCCGCGAAAAGCCTTCGCGCAACCTCCGCAGGTTGTGAACCGGAAGATTCATCCGTGCGAGCTGCCCCTGGAGCCAGCGGTCCACGAAGCCCATTTCAAAAGGATCGAGCGTTGCCTGTGCGGCAAATTGCTTCAGCGACTTCGCGTCAAAGATCCATGGAAAGTGGAAATAACCGGGCCCAAGGAATCGGGGATCGCGATTCGGAAAGACATTCGCCTGCACCCCCTCGCGCTCGACCGGGCGAGCCAGCATGAAGGCGTCGTATTCGAGAAACACGTAAAAATCCGCGTTGAAATCGAGACTCCGGCGCATGCCGGCGAGCTGACGCTTCAGGCATTCCTCGCCGTATTTGTTGCTGCGCCCTGTTGGAAAAAGGTGCGCTCCCTTTCCGCTGTTCGGACTGTCTTCGGGAAAGACGAGCATCACCTCGTCCGACACCCGTTTCCAGAGCGGGAGATGGCGGTCGATGATCTTCTGCCCACCGGCATAGCCGAATACTGTCGTGCAAACTTTCATGATTCACGTGCCTCCGCCGGCCAGCCGACCACCATCAGGCTGCGATCCGCGAAAAGCTTCCAGCCAACGAAATCGACAACCCGTCGCGCCCACGGAAACGGCGCGGCAATCCTGCGCGCGTGGTAGACGAGGAAGTTTCGGTCGAAGGGGCCGTTGAATTTTCGCCCAACCGCCGCGATCTCCGCAAATCGCTTCCAACCGCCGGCTTCGGTCTTCGTTCCGGGATAACAACGCAATGCCGACAACTCCGCATCGATGCGCACGACCTCCCCGGCCTCCGGGAGCCGCAGCGCGAGTTCCCAATCCATCACGTAATGCAGCGACTCATCGAGGCCGCCCAGCTTCACGGCAAGCTCCCGTCGAAAAAACATCGACGGCTGGAGAATGTAGAACGCGGTTCGAAGAAGTCGTCGGTCGAAGGGCTTCGCTACGACTTTTTTCAACAGGCTGCCCCGGGTATCGATCTTGCGCCCGCCTCCGTAAACAAGCACCGCGCGCTCATTCCGGGCGAATGCTTCACCGATCGCACGCAGGGCTCCGGGCAGCAACTCGTCATCCGAGTTCAACCAGCCTGCGATCTCGCCGCGGCCGACACGCAGGCCCTTGTTGATCGCATCCGTCTGCCCGTGATCCGGTTCCCGAATGATCCGCAAAAACGGAAGCTCACGATATCGATCGAGAATCTCCTTCGTGCCATCCGTCGACATGGCATCGACGATGATCCAGTCGAGCGCGGGATATTCCTGTGCGACGACGCTTTGAATCGTGCGCTCGAGAAACTCCGCCTGATTGAAACTCGGCGTGACGAGCGTGATGACCGGAAGTGACGTCATTTCGGAGACCGCCAGCACAGGTTCAACGAGAACGGACGCCCGGCCGCCTCCGCCGCCGAGCGATCGCTCGGCTTCCAGAACGTCTCGACCGCCTTCGGCGACATGAAAAGAAAATCCGGGTCGGAAATCAGGTCGTCGGCCACCAGCGACAGATCATCCAGTTCATCCAACAGCGCCATTGCGGGCGGCGGCGCCCAGAAGTGCCCGGGCCGGGCATAGGCAGTCCAGCAATGAACATGCAGCGCATCCGGCAACGTCAACGCCTCCAGTTCATGGCGCGTCATTTGAACCTCGCAATTAAAGCTCACAAGCGCCGCAACCTTTTCCGCAGGGTGACTCGGGTCAATGCGCACCACGTCAAATTTCCCACGCAATGGACGCAGGATGCCGGGATCTCCTCCCAACAGACCGACTCTCGAACCTGTCGCGACACCCTTTCGGACCAGCGCCGCAACCAGCGCACGCTGATACTCCGAAACCTCGAACGTGTGCGGGCCCCCTGCCGCAAGGGCAACCTCACGTCGAATGGCACGCAGGTGTGATCGCCGCGAAAATCGCAACCAGCGCGGGTCTTCGAGCCTGCCGAAACGACGTCCAAAAAATCCCCGTCGCACAATCGGCGGGCGGATAACCTCCCTGCCAACCTCGATTTCAAGCTTGGCCAGTCGTCCGGTGCGTTGGCGCTCGAATCGATCATCCGCAGGCACACCACGCTCGAGAGACCTCCAGATCCACGCGCCTGCGTCCGGTTGCACAAGCCATTCGGCCGCGCGGGTCGCGGCTTCGCGAAATGCAGCCTGATCCTCCATCAGCCGCCCGGCGGCTCGGTGGAATGAATCCGCATTGTAATCCGCGACAGAGCCGCATCCCGTCTCCAACACGAACGCCGCTGCGGCACTCCGTTCACTGCCGAGCACGAGCAGCGGCACGCCCGCCTGTGTCAGCAAAAAGACGATTCGCGACGGCAGACTCAGGCTCGAAAACGATCTCTTGTCGTCGCCATCGTCCATTCGACCGCTCGGGACAATGGCAAAGGGATATTGCGCCAGTCGCTCCGGGAGCACGTCATCGGCAAGAAATCCGCACGGCTGAAGTCCGTCGCGTTCCAAGTCCTCGCGCGTCACCGAGAGCCAGCTCGCCTCGGGCCCCCGACCGAACCAGTCAATCGTCCACTTCGTCTCGCGCGTAATCTGCCGCAGGTCATCGAGCTGACGCGCACTCCAGACGTTGCCAATCATCGCCGCGCGACCCGCCACCTCCGGACCTGCCGAGAAGCTTCGTTGTTTTTCCACAACCGGAGGAAGCCACGCAACGGAACAACCAAACTTCCGCTCGTAGGCGAGGCACATTTGCGGGGAGATTCCGAGCCGAAGGTCGCTTGCCCGCAGCAGAGCAGCCACCGCGGCATCGCCCACCTCACGCGTGAAGATGTTCTGGTCGTCCATGAGGTAGGTGCACAACGGAGCGCCGGAAACCTCCTTCAGCAAAAGCGCGTGTCGAAAATCCTCGGGGTAATACGGCACGCAGAGGATCCGCTCGATCGGCATGTGCCGCACAACATTCCGCAGTCGCTCGCGAAGTTCGCCAGCATTGGCAAACCGGTCGCCAAGAAATTCCTCGTGCAGGCCAAACGCATTCTCGCCGGCATAGAGCGTTCGCGAACGGAACAGAATGAAATCGTCTCCGTTTCCGAACAGGCGTCGCAGGAAGATGCCCACGCCATGCCGGTCGTTGATCTCGATCGCGTGAACCAGCGCGTTCATTCGTTCTCCCGGCGAAGCTTGCGCCGGATGCGCTCGTAAATTCGCACGGTCTTGCCATCGATTCCCTCGACCTCGCCGAGCAATTCGTAGCGCGGATCCGCGTCCAGTTTTCCGCGAAACCGCGCTTGGAACTCCTCCGAAGGCAGATTGAAAAATGCACCGCGCATTCCGGCAGGCTGCACGAACACAAGATCGGCACGTCCCAGCTTCGACTCGAAGTCCTCGGGAGTTCTCGCGAATTGCTGGTTCGCAATGCGCGGGCGGATGCCCTTTCGAAGCATCCAGATCGTAATGTTGTCGGGCACCAATGGGCCGGATTGCGTGAACATGATCACCGGCCGCTCGCGAAGCTGCGCTTTTTCGAGAAGCGGAATCGCCTGCTCATGGGCCGAGAGATAGTTTTGGCCATCCTTCGAGTTCAACTCACCGCTGTAGGCCGGGAAGCGATACAGGAGAATTCCCGCGAGCGCGACAATCGCCAGAACCACCTGTCGAAGCCGGGCGTTTCGAAAGAGAACGCCGCACACGCGCGGCATCTCCATGGCGGAACCGAAAATCAGCGACGCAAAAAAGGCTCCACCGAGAAACGGTGACTTCATCGCCGCCCAGGTATTGATTCCCCATGTCACCACGACGAGAACCCAGATTCCCAAAACGCGAGCCAACCCCGGCCAGTCACGCGCGACGATCGCGGCGATGGGTGCGACGAGCAGGATGGCGAGCAGCGCGAACCCGAGCCAGCCGACGTTGTTGATCGCTCCGTAACCGGTGAGGTAGTAGCGAAGGTGCTCCACCGAGTCGCCCGCGTAGGTCCAGATGGCCTTGTTCTCACCGAACGAGTTTCTCCAGAAGTAGACCCACGTATCCTTTCCGAAGGGGATCGTGAAAGGCGCCGTCGCGACGAGGACCACACCCGCCTCCAAAAGCCACCGGCGAATGGCCGCATCGGCAAAGAATGTCCGGCGTGCAACCAATTCGATCGCGTAACGCAGGCACGCCGAGTAGCCGAAAACGATCAGCGTCATCGCAAACGTCGATGGCTTCGCCAGCAGCGCCACGGCGCACAACAACGCGTGGAAAATTGCCGGACGCCAGCGCGTGAAATAATCCGGAGCCGAGATTCCGTAGGTGACGCCAATGCCAGTCAGGGTCGCCCAGCAGAGGTCGGGGCGAAACTCCACCACGGCCATCGTCGCGAACGGGAGGCACAGAAAGAAAGCCAGGGCGAGGCAGCGCTCCGTCCAGTCCCACTCGCGAAAGAGCCAGTTGAGGCCAACCAAGTAGACAAGGACGACGATGAAGTTGAACGCATACGGCGCCCAGTCGTGATAGCCGAGCGTGGCGAAGGCCGTCGTCGCAACCACCGTCGAAAACGGCGCGTGAAGACCGTGTTGCCGAAGTTGCTGCAACACTCCATCAAACCCGGCTTCCTTGAACGCTTCGACGAGTCTCGTTCCACTGAGGAAATAAATGACGTCATCGTAATTGGGCACGGACGTGAGCCGGCCGAGGCGCGTGGATTGCCAGACCGAGAACGCCGTGAACGCGGCCGCGAGCAATACGAGCAGCGCGCCGAACACGACGCGTTCGCGCGTGAAGCTACGACCGTTCACGAATTGCCTCCACTCGAGATCGTGCGTGACACACTTCGATCAACATTGGGATCGCCTCCCGCACCAGGCTCACCTTTCCGTGGCGCACGTCGCGCCAGTCGACGGGAAATTCCTCCAGGCGAAACCCGCGCCGCTGAAGCAGCATGAGCAGCTCCACGTCGAAGGCGAACCCCGTCGCCTCCACATCCGGCTCGACGGCCTCAAACGCTTCGCGCTTGAGCATTTTGAATCCACATTGGGTGTCGTAAACGGGAAGACCGGTGATGCAGGAAACCAACCCTGCAAAGACTCGTCCTCCAACGTGCCGGATCCACCGCCGCTCCACCGTCCGGCCTGCAATTGCCATGCGGCTCCCGATCAGCACATCGGGTGGTGTGGTTCGTTCCGTCCAGGACCGATGGGCGCGAAGAATCTCCGACGCGCTCACCGCACCGTCCGCATCCGCAAAGGCAAGACACTCGACATCCATCTTCAAACCCGCCCGCCAGCCGGCATACACCGCCGCACCCTTGCCACGATTCTTGTCCGCAATGAGCGGTTCCAGAATGAACGGCGCTGCAAGTCGCTGAATGAGTTGTCGCAGTTCGGCAACGTCCTCCGCCGGCGAACCGTCGTCCGAAATCAAAATCGAAAACGTCGGGGGCAGCGTCGAAACAAGATCCTTCAGAAACGGCTCGATCCGCCGCACGTCGCGGTAATGCGGGATGACAAGCAGAGTTCGCGACGGCGACATTTCCGGGATGGGACTACGACGGCTGGGTTAGGTGGACGACTCGGATTTCCGATAATCGCCGCGACTGAAATACTTCTCCAGCCAGACGTAAAGACAGATGAAGAGGTATCGGCTGCCCATTTCCTTGATTTTCAATTTCGGCTCACCCACCCGGCGGTTTCGCCACGTGATAGGCACAACCGTCCATGTGTAGCCGCGCACGATCGCCTTGAGCGGGATTTCCACCGTGAGATTGAAGTGCGGTGAAATCAGTGGACGGCAACCGTCGATCACGGATCGGCGATAGGCCTTGAAGGCATTCGTCGTGTCGTTGAGCGGAATGCGGAAGAGGTGTTTGATAAACTGGTTCGCGAGACGGTTGATCAAAAGCTTCAGCGGAGGGTAATCGATGACTCCGCCGCCTTTGATGAACCGGCTTCCGAAGACGCAGTCCCAACCTTCATTGAGGAGCCTCCAATACCGGACGACATCCCGCGCATCGTCCGATTCGTCCGCCATCATGATCACCACAGCGTCCCCGGTCATGTGATCGAGCCCGAAAATGATCGCGCGGCCGAAACCATGTTCTCCTTCGTTGCGAAGAGGTTTGAGGGTGGGAATCCGCTCGGACAATTTGGTCAGCACCTCCCAAGAGCGATCCGTGCTTCCATCGTCGACCACAACGATCTCATGAGGCACCTCGTGCAACTTCAACTCGAGGTAAAGGTGCTCGACGGTTAATGGAATCGCCTCCTCCTCGTTGCGCGCGGGGATGACGACGCTCAGTTTCTCAAGCGGGGCGGGACCGGGCGAACTCATGCCGGCTTGCGAGCAACCACCAGAAATTGCTTCCCGAAAAGCGGCCACGCCCATGGCATGGCCACATACATCTCCACGAAAAGGAGCGGATACTGGCGCCCTCCCACCATCGTGTAAGGCAGGAAGCGGGAAATCGCCTCCTCGACGACAAATCCGCCAATTTCCAAAGCCTCAGCCAGCGACAACTCGGTAAGGATCGTGTGATGATCAAAGAAGTCCCAATAGGCGCCGGGGAGGTATTTGATATTGGGACCGAGGGCGATGAGCCGGCCGCCGGGCTTGAGACTTCTCAATGCCTGCTCCAGCGTGGCGACGAGGCAGTTTTTGTCAGGCAGGTGCTCGAAGAAATTGGACGTGAATACGACGTCCAGCGAGCCTGCGTCGACCCGCCATGGTTTCGAGCAGTCCTGATGCAGAAACTCGACTTCCGCGGCAAGGTGCTGCGGAGCATCGGGGTTCAAATCCATTGCAAGCTTCCGACCACAGCGAATCTGATTGATGAACTCCCCGTATCCGCATCCCAGATCGAGCACGATATGCTCGGGCCGCACCCAGCGATTGAAGAACTTCGCCGTCAACACACCCCAGACCCGCCGCCGATAATCGGCGGTATCGGCAAACCGACGCCGATAGATTTCAGAAAGCCGGGATTCGGATTCCGCCATGAGCTACTTCCGCTGGAAGTTCCAAACCTTCATATTCTCGATCGCTCCGTGTGCCGTTCTATCGAGCGCGGGCGACCAGCAACAGCGACACGCCCACGGGCAGAGAATGTCGAGCCACCCAATGGCGCTCAAAGCCGAACACCGTTTGCAGAAGTCTGTTGATCGGCGCAGGCGGAGGCTTCAATTGATCCGCAGGATCCGATCCCATCCGCTCCGCGACGAAACGTGCGGTGAGAATCAGCGGCATGAGGAGTAAGTTGAAATAACTCGCGTGGACGGTTTTGAATCCTGCGTTCGCGACTGCCTTCTCCAGCTCTTCACGCGTGTAGCGTCGAACGTGGTGATTGATCTCGTCGTGCGCGCTCCACAGCCACTGAAACGCCGGCACCGTGATGAAGATGAAACCGCCCGACTTCGTTCTTCGACGCAAGTGCTCCAGACTCGCCGCTTCTTCGCGGATGTGCTCGATCACGTCGAAAAGGCAGACGAGATCGAAAGCCTCATCTCCATAGGGAAGTTGCTCCGGCAAGGCGCAAGGCTCGACCGGCGCGATGCCGCGCCTGCGAGCCATTTCCAACACCGACGCCTCGTATTCGCATGCCTTCAGCCGACCGAAGCTCGAAAGCATTTCGAAATTTCCCCCGCTGGCGCAGCCGACCTCAAGAATCGAGGCATTCTGCGGGAGCGGCAGGTTGCGCAGGGTTGCGCGGATGATTTCCCGACGCGCCGCGAACCACCAATGCCGCTCTTCAGCGATCGCGTAGGGCTCGTAGTAATCAGCGTCCATGGCCGTCGTCGGTGGGTTTGTCGGCGGTTCGATTCGCGATGAGATAGTCCGGACGGTTCTTCACGGTATCGAACACCCGACCGACGTATTCGCCGAGGATTCCCAACGCGAAGAGGTTCAAGCTTCCGAAGACCACGATGCAAAGAAGCAGGCTCGTCCACCCGGGCACCAACCCCTCGCCGCCTGCGAAGCTTTTGATGAGTGCGTAGAGGAGATAAATCAGAAACGGCAGCGTCGCCACCGCGCTCATCCAGAACGCGAGCCGGAGCGGAAATTTGCTGAACGAAAGAACGCCGTCGATTCCAAATCGCAGCATCTTCATGAGGCTGAACTTCGTCTCACCCGCCGCGCGCCCGGGACGCTGATAGTGAATGATGCGGCTTTCGAATCCCAGCCAGCCGACCATGCCGCGCAGATACTTGTGTTTCTCCCGCATACGGAGCAGGGCATCGAGCGCCTTGCGACTCATCAGGCGGAAGTCTCCGCAGTCGAGCGGCGCATGCACCTCGCCCACGAATCGAATGAATCGGTAGAACGCGTGCGCCGTCGCGATCTTGAACCACGTCTCGTCGGCGCGACTCTCGCGAACTGCGTGCACAATCTCCGCGCCTTCCCGCCATGCGGCCAGCATTTCGAGAATAAGTTCCGGCGGGTCCTGGAGGTCGCCGTCCATGCTCACGATCGCATCGCCCGTCGCCGCCTCGTATCCGCAGAAGAGCGCATTCTGGTGACCAAAATTTCGCGAAAGGGAAATCCCCTTCACGCGCGCATCGGCTCCCGCGAACTCGCAGATCTGCTCCCAGGTTCCGTCGGAGCTGCCGTCGTCGATCAACACAATCTCGGCTTCGTATTCGGCCGGCAGTTCGGCGACGAGATTCGCGAGCCGCTCGCGCAGGATCGAAAATCCCGCTGCCTCGTTCAGCAGCGGAATGACGAGGCTTACCGTCGCTTGGGTTGGCGCACTCATCGACTCGGCATCTCCTGTGTTTCCGGATGGCTCTGCAACTTCCTCTCCTCCCGCTCCCGCCGTCGCAGTTCCCTTTCCGCCCGCCTTTCCTCGCGTGCTTCCTGCGCCGCCTTGCGGGCTGCGATCTGCTCGAAAGAGGCCGGATACCAGTAGTCGGTCGCGAAGCTCGGCCACGGCTCCGTCTCCGGAGAGTCCCGCAGGATGCGATCGGCGAGATCGCTCAACTTGATGTTCCGCGCGGCGCCGACGTTTGCCTCCCGCGACGCGAGTTTCTCACCGGCGAGAACCAGATCGTCGGCAATGCGCGTCCAGCGCCCGTTCCTCCAATCGATGAGCAGGAATTTTCCGTTCTCGACCAGCGGCCAGTCCGCCGGAGACCACTCGACCGTTTTCAACCGGACTCCGCCCTCCTCCACCTCCGCGTCGGTCCATGGGAAGATCGGGTCGAGAGAAGGTTCGCTGCTCCAGCTGCTCGGCGAGTCGATGAAGTCCTTGAACGCGCCGCCGACGCTGAAGGCGCTGATCCAGTTTGATGAGGAGTAACCGGGCGTTTGCGGCACCGGATTTCTCGCCCGCGACTCGAGGCGGACGAGCACGATATCACCTTCACGTGCGTCGGAAATCTGCGCAACAACCTCGCGAATGAAGGTCGATTGCTGCGCCCAGTTCGTCACGTATTCCGCCAGTTGCACCTGCTGATTAAAAGGGACGAGAAGCGCGAGGTAAAACGTGATTATGGCAAGCGCGAACACTCGAAGCACCTTCATGTTCCGCAACAAGCCGGCCATCGTCTCTGCGGTCACCGCAACAAGCAGACAGAGCCCGAAAACGGATGGCTGATGCATGTGACTCAGTCGCCCGACGGTCACGATGGGAGGGTAATACCATTCGTAAAAGCGATACATGTAGGGAAGCATCCAGAACGCCACGCCCGCAATCGCAAGCTGCCAGAGCGGAATGAGGTGACCGCCTGCGGAGGGCGGCGCCATGGGCGTGTCGGGGAATCGCGAACGGGCGACCCACCAGCAGAGACCGATGATGAGAAGCGCCGAAACCGCCGACCACGCATACTGGCCGGCATCGCTGAGCAGCAGCGCATCGAGCGGCCTCTGCCACAGTTCCCGGGCGACGACAACCGGCCCGATGAACATGGCGGTGATGGCGCGGTAGAGCACGTCGGCAAACGATCCCATCACTTCCGAGGCGCGATTGTCGCCGATCGCGCTTCGCAGCAGCAGAACGCCGAAGAGCAGCACGCCGCAGGCAAGCCCATGCACGAAGAGCAGCCGGATCTTCCGCCACAGGTCCGCAGTCGGCCTCAGAAACGGCGCCAGCACGAAGAGCAGCAGATACGGCTCGTAGTTGAGCACGATGATGACCGCTGTCACAAACGCCCAAACCGTCCTCCCGGTCGCGTAGAGCCAGAGCGCCGTGATCGCCAGGATCGTGCCGAACGGCAACAGCATCTGGTGCATGAGCAGTTGCTTGCTCGTGTCGACGGGGAAGAGGACAAAAAAGACCGCCGCGAGAAAGGCCGGAGACGCGGACACGTAGCGCCGCAAAAACAGAAAAATAAGAAACGCCGCAGTAGAAGTCAGAAACAGACCCCACAGGTAGAATCCGGTCAGCGACGGCAGATGCGCGAACACGAAGGCGACCACCGGATTGATCGTCCACCAGACGGGCCGACCCTGGGGCCACGTGAACATCCCCTTCTGCATGGCAGCCCAAAGGTCGGGCCACGTCCATGTCATCTGCGGGAGAACGAACATGAAGTCGTCCTCGTAGATGCCGAAATCCTCCATGTAGAGGTAGTTCGCGAGGAAGTTCAGCAGCGTGATCGCCGCCAGCGGGAGCAGGAGCGCGCCGGTCCGCTTCAAGTCGGGAAATGAGCGAGGACTATTCATTCGGCATTGTTCCGCTTCTCGAGTCGGGCCCTTTGTTTTTCCAGGCGAGCCTGCGCGCCTGCCGCTCCTCGAGACGCGCCGCAGCATCGCGGCGGCGCTGCAACTCCGCATTCATTTCGTCGGGCGGAGTCGGCAACCAGAAGTCGTGCACGAAACTCGGCCAGGCGTCGTGGAATCCAACAACCCCCAGACGTAATATCACGTCAACGAAGGGAAGGCGCCGAGCACGAAAGCGACGGTCGGATTGAGGCTCCACCAAACCGGTCGCCCCTGCGGCCAGGAAAAGAGCGCTCGCTGAATCGCGGCGTCGAGTTCATCGACCGACGCCAGCATGTGCGGGAGCACGAACTCGTAGTCATCCTCGTAAACACCGAAAGCTCGCCATGTGTAAGTAGTTCGCGAGCAGGTTCAGCAGCAGGATCGCAATCGCGGCCGCCACCGCTTGAAATCGATGATCGGATCGGGAGTTCATGGAGCGGAGGCAAAATGCGCGTAAAGCTCCGCATCGAGTGGATGCTGGCTGGAGATTTTCCGACGCCATTCGTCCGTTAGACTAAAGCGCTTCGAATACGTCTCGCCCGCACGATTCGACACGGTCGCGATCGGGGGCAGGTCGAGTTTGTCGGTCAGAACGCGCATCGCGGAATCGAAATCCTCTGTCGTGCAGACGAGCCAGAATCCGCGAAGCGTATCGACGACTTTTCGGAACAACACAGCCTCCGGAAGCGCATCGACGTCGAGACCGAGCCACTTGAGCCCCAGCCAGCGCGTCATCCAGTTTCGGTCCTGGCGCGCATACCACGACGCGAAGTCGGGAATCGGCTCACCAGCGAGTTCGCGCTGGTGCATTTCCCAATTGTAGTGCGAGACCATACGCGAGGCGGGATCGCGCAGGCACGTCATCATCAAAGGCCGGCGATTCGGCAATCGCTCCAGGCTCTTCATCGAGACGTCGTGTCCGAAAAGCACCTCGATTCGTTCCAGCTCGCGGCAATCCTTGTGCGCAAAAGGAACGGCGCCCGTGGCATTGACGTCGCGCTCGGCACGGGCATCGAGATGAACGAGTTCGTCGTTCCACGTGAGATGCGCGTTGAGATGCTTGAAGACGGACATCCCGGCGCACTTCGGAATGTGGTGGTAGACGATCAGTTCATCATCCGGCAGACGCCGAGCTTCCCGCCGCCACTTTCTCCCAAGCATCTGGCGATGAAACGGACGGAATAGTCGCGCGATGACAGGATCGTCGTATGCGGCATCGATGCGACTTTGCTCGAGTGTCGTGGTCTGAAGTCTTTCGCGGAATCCCAGAACCTCGCGCTCGAGGACATCAATCGGGTTCGCCGTTCCAAGAAGATGGAGGCTCTCGAATCGCGTGAGGACGATTTTCCGCGGTTGCTCCGCGAGAATTTCCCGCCCCTCGGAAAATGGAAAATCCCCGTCGGTTGGAACGGGGATCTTGAGCGCCGCACATTGCCCGCCCAGCCATTTCGCAGGCTGCGCCACTGGTCCGGCGTCGATGACCTCCGCGAGCAACGGGTCGCAAAGCACGAGCGCGATTCTTGATCGCGGAGGCGCCGTGGTGACATCGCGACCGAACGCGGGAGGCAAACCCGGTTGGAGAACCGTCGCCGCGACCCGCGCAAGTTCGGCGGAGGGACTCGCGACGAACCACGGCGCTTCGTGAGGCCGTTTGAACCAGCGGAACACGCGTCAGGATTTGCGGGCGAGCCCCAGAAGTTTCTTTGCCTGATACGTCAGCGTGGCCTGGCTCTGCAGCTCGCGAATTTTCTCCGACATTTTGTTGATGAGAGCCATCCGCTCGTTGCAGGCCTGCTGGAGTTGCACGAGCTGCTTCTCGAACGGAATGCGTTCGCTGCGATCGCGCGTCTGGAGCAGGAACGCCTCCTTGAGCCAGAGCGTGAGGCGGAGCCCCTCCGTGTGGCGCAGGTAAAACGTGAGATCGTCGAGTTCCTCGTCGTATTCAAGCGTCTCCGGGAATGCGAACCTGTCGCTGTCGAAGACGGGAAGATTCGCGACGGGGCTCTCGCTCACGGTGTGCGTCGCGTCGGCGTCGAAGCCGAGGTTTGTCACGAGGTTCGCGGTCGGCACGACATGCCCCTGACCGTTCGCCCAGGCGTGAAACGCGAATTGAAAATCCCACGTGTCGAGAATGCCGGCGCGCATGGCCATCCAGATCGCCTGCCATGTGCTGGCCTCGAGAGGCTTGGGATGAATCTTCTCGATGATCGCGATCCATTCCTCCTCGGTGCGCTCGTCGAGATTCAGGGAATAGCCCTCCCAGCGATCCTTCCACGTCGCCCAGCCCCACATGTTGAAATACTTCGAGAGGTAGGCGCCGGTGCCATCCGCGCTCAACGCCGCCTGCATCCGCTGCGGCAGAAAACAATCGCCCGAGATTGATGCGATGCGCTTGTCCTCCCGGCACCGCTCGAGCATTTGCTCGCAAAACGGAAAGAATGCCTTCGCCGGCAATGTGTCGTCCTCGAGAATGATCCCCTCGCCCACCTCGTCGAGGAACCACTTGATCGCGCCGCTCACCGCCTTTCCGCAGCCGAGGTTCTCGTCGTGGAAGAGCGTCTTCACCTCGCATTCCCAATCCACGCGGCTGACGATCTCGCGCACCCTGGCGCACTTCTCGCGATCCGCGAGAACATGTCCGCGCGGGCCATCCGCCGCGAGAAACAGGCGACCGGGCCGCACCTCGCGAAGCCGCGCAAAGACCCGCTCCGTCGGCTCCGGACGATTGAAAACAATCAGCAAAACCGGAACCCGGCAGCTATCCTGGGAATCACTCATTATCGTTTCTTATGCCCGGCGGCTGGCCAGTCACCGCAGCGGCGCTCCTTTCACGGTCGCCTATTTTCCGTAGCGACGGAAGTTCAGAGACACGATGGTCATAGCAAGTCCGTCGGTGGCACCAAAGCGACGGTCCTGCACGGCATCCATGAGCACCACGCACTGGAACTCCGGAAACGGCACGAAATCGCCGAGAAAATACGAGGTCCTCAGGTTCATGCCGGGCACTCCTCCAACGCGTGTCGCACTCAACAATGGAGGTATTGCCCCCGCGAAGCTCAGAAAATTCAGGTTCAGGCGATACTCGTAACCCGGGCTGCGGGGCCGGCAGTATTGCCGGAAGAACTTCTTGATGGCGGCTTCCTTGTCGGCCCAGCTGTCCGGGTCATATTCGTCCTGCACCGCGTAGCGACGGCCATCATATCCGGTCCAGGCAATAACGTTGAATCCGTAGTTGAAGTCGTCGTTATTCCCAAGGCGATTGATCACAACGATCTTGCCTCGGGCTTCTCCGACGGTCGGGATCCGATTCTCAGTAAAGAAATAGCGTTTGTTGTCGTCGATCAGCTTCTTGATCGCGCGCCGTGATGCCGATGCGGTCGCGTAAACGTCGAGACTGGGCTGGATCAAGATCACCTCATTCGGGTTGCGATCGAGATACGCCATGAGCTGCTTGAAAATCTTGTTGAACCCAAGGAGTCCCAACTGCACATCACCGTGCACTGCGGCGACATCCCCATTGATGAGAGGCCCGCCGCGCAGATCGAAATACCGCACTCCGGCCTGGAGTTGCTCATCGAAGTCGAGCGTCTGCGTGGCGACATAAGGGACCTGCCAGTTGTAGGTCGCGCTGTCATGCGTGCCCGGAATCATGAGGTCCGCCAGGTTCACATCATCGCGGATCCGGCTCATCCAGCGGGCTGGATTCACCTTCTGATCATCCACAAAGATGTTGATTTGATACTGGGTGCCGACACCGGGAAATCCGTAGATCGCACTCCAGACGAACAAGCCGTTATCCGGTTGCGCCCAGTCTTCGTAGTATCCGGTGTTCTCGGTGCGATAGATCACCTTGATCGCCGGCCGCGCACCGTTCTGCGCAAAGCGAAACGTGATGTCGCTGGCGCTGATGAAATTGTTCTCCTCGACGTAGACCGAGCCCGCCGGAGGAAACGCGGAACGCGCATCGATCTCTCCGGTCAGCCGGTCTCCCTTGAAACGCTCGTTCTCGAAACCATCCACCACCGTCCGCACGTTGATCGGTTTGTCGGTGAGGTTGAAAATCCGGACATACGCGCCCTTGCCCGCGAACGCACAGCGAGCGCTCAAAGAGACGGCGACGACAACCAGTCCGGTGAAAAAAAAGCGCCGGAACGCGGAGACCGCTTTCATGTGCCGGAGGAATGAGAAGCTCAGGCGGCTACGAGCCGTGCCTGCCAGCTTTCGACGATTTCGCGCACGGTGTCCTCGAGGGACTTGGTGATGTCCCAGTTGGGATAGTGCGCCTTCATCTTGCGAAGGTCCGAGTAGTAGCAGATGTGGTCACCGATGCGGTTTTCATCCACGTAGGTGTATTTCTGCTCCTTGCCGGTGAACTTCTCGGCGATCTTGAACGCCTCGAGGATCGAGCACGAATTCGCCTTGCCGCCGCCAAGGTTGTAAACCTCCCCGACCCGCGGCGCTTTGTAAAACTCCCACATGAAGCGCGCCACGTCCTCAGAGTGGATGTTGTCGCGCACCTGCTTGCCCTTGTAGCCAAAGACGCGGTATTCGCGCCCTTCGAGGTTGCACTTCACCAGATAGCTCAAAAACCCGTGCAACTCGACTCCGGAGTGGTTCGGGCCGGTCAGGCATCCACCGCGCAGGCAGCACGTCGGCATGTTGAAGTAGCGACCGTATTCCTGCACCATCACGTCGGCCGCGACCTTCGACGCCCCAAAGAGCGAGTGCTTCGACTGGTCGATCGAGAAATCCTCCGCAATCCCATGCTCGTAGGCCGGATCCGCGTAATCCCAGCGCGTCTCCAGCTCCACCAGCGGAATCGTGTTCGGCCGGTCACCGTAAACCTTGTTCGTCGACATGTGGATGAACGGCGACTCCGGGCAGAACCGCCGCGCCGCCTCGAGGAAGTTCAGCGTGCCCACCGCGTTCGTGTCGAAATCGTCGAACGGGATCGCCGCCGCACGGTCGTGCGAAGGCTGCGCCGCCGTATGCACGATCGCGTCCGGCTTCACCTTCTCGATGAGATCGAGCACCCCCTGCCGGTCGCGGATGTCCAGCTCATGGTGCACAAATCCCGAAATCTTCCCGCTCAACCGCTGCTGGTTCCACCGCGTGTCCCCCTGCGGACCAAAGAACACCGCCCGCTGGTTGTTATCCACCCCGTGAACTGTGCAGCCCTGCTGCGCAAAATACAGACATACTTCCGAGCCAATCAGGCCCGACGAACCGGTAACGAGGATGGTCTTACTCATGAGTTGCGGAAAAAAAGGGATATTGGCAGGGGCGGGAGGAGCCAATCCAAAACCGCCTCATCGCATGCCAGGATCAGGGGCAAGCACCGCCGAGCCGGCCTCGACGCCTGATGCGGCGTCCGAAGGGTCCGGGCGCTGAAACCGCGACTTCAACTCAAGGAATCGCCGCTCAAACCATTGGTAAGAGATAGCGGCAACAAGAATGCTCACGCCAACTTTCCAGGCACCCAATTGAAAGAACGAACGCCCGGGCAGGTAGTGATTGAACGCGGCGTAAATCGGGAAGTGCCAGAGATAGAGCCCGTAGGAAATCGTGCCCAGATAGACGAGTGGACGGAGGGACAGAACGCGCGCCAGCCACGATGAACGGCTCCACACAAGATCGGCAATGATCGCTGCGGCGGCAATCGCCACAATCAGAAAGCCAAACGTCCCCATCTCGGGATCGTGCCAGGTGATCTTTGAAATCACGCCGACAAGGATCGCGATCGCCAGGGGGACGATTCCAAAACTGCAAACACGCTCCGCAACAGGGTGCGGCGCGCGCGAAATCGCCGCATGGAAATAAGCAAGCGAGGACCCGATGATCAGTCCGTCAGAGTGGGTATCGAGGCCGAAATAAATTCGTTCCGCAGAAAACGCACCAACCACCGACGCGCGATACGAGGCGACAATTCCGGCTAGGATCAGCAACACGGTGCCCTTCAGCCATGCCGACTTTGTTGCACGGTCGAGAGAAAGAATCACCAGCGGCCAGATGAGGTAATATTGCTCCTCGATCGCGAGCGACCAGCAATGTCGCAACCCATGGGGTTCAAAGCCAAAAATCCCCATGGCCCAGTTGGTCGTGTAGGTAAGGACCACCAACACGATGGCGAAGGGGAAACGCCCTTCGACAAACGCCACCCATAGGCCATAACTGATTGCAACGAGGACCAGGCAGGGAGCCAGCCGCAGAAATCGCCGCATGTAGAAATTCCCAAAGCGAAGTTCTCCGTAACGGTTGATCTCGCCACTCAGAATCGTCGTGATGAGAAATCCACTCAGGACGAAGAAAATGTCCACGCCCACTCCCCCACTCGGCAGGAAAGGTGCACCGGCGTGAGACAGCAATACGATGAGCGCGGCGATTGCGCGCAATCCATCCAAAGAACGCCAGTAGTGCCGGTGCATCACTCTCTCCTCAAGGCGCGGCGTTCCGCCCGCATCTTCAGCGCACTTTGAAGATCCTCAAGCGTCGAAGTCGAACCCCATTGGTGCTCGATCGTGTTGATGATGACCTTGTTCGCCCACTCGCCTTCGAGCGTTTCGGGCGTCTCAAAACCCAGCGTGCAGTCCCGCAGCAGGATCACGTTCAGCCCGCGACCCCGCATCGGGATGATTCCAATCGGCCGGTTGATAATACACCAGTTGGACGCATACCCGGCGTAGAGCAGCGTCGTGATTTCCCGCTCTTTGAGGAACTTCTCGAAGGCATCCGTCGACGCCAGCCCCTCGGCGCACAAGTCGACCTCGCCCGGCTGCGGAACGGCGACGCCGGCAATTTCGCGTTCGTGCGCTGCGTGAAGAATGAGAAGGCCATGCTCTCTGGCCGTCGCAAGCAGCGGCACGATCTTTTCCCGGATGTGCGGCCGGGCCCGCGCAGTCCAGCCGTCGTTGGGATGCGTCTCCCAAACGTCGATCAGGAGCAGCGCCGTTCGCTTCAGGTTCAGCCGCGTGTCGGCGAAGACATGCCGCGAATCCAGCTCACTGCCGTGATTGTCGGGTTCCACGGCCGCCGCAAAGGTCCGCGTGCGCAGCAGAATCGCGTTCGGATTCTTGAGCGGCTGATCCATGGAAGCCGGACTGCTAAGTCGCTAGCTGGCGAAATGGCGCGCCGCCTTTTCGGCCTGCTCCGCCCCCTGGTTCATCTGCTCGTAAATCCACTCGTAGGTTTTCTCCAATCCCGTGCGAAGCGGGATCGACGGCGCCCAGCCGAGATACGACTTGATCAACGTGTTGTCGCTGTTTCGCCCGCGAACCCCCTTCGGCGCATTCAGGTTGTAGCGGCGCTGGAGCTTGATGCCGGCGATGTCTTCGACGATGTCGACGAGCTGGTTGATCGTGACCATCTCGTCGCTGCCGAGATTGATCGGCTCGCGGATCTCCGAGTTCATGATTTTCAACACGCCCTCGAGGCAGTCGTCGATATACATGAAGCTTCGCGTCTGCTCTCCATCGCCCCAGATTTCGATCTCGTGCTTTCCGCTCAATTTCGCGGCGATCACCTTGCGGCAAATGGCGGCTGGGGCCTTCTCGCGGCCGCCATCATACGTGCCCCATGGGCCGTAGACGTTGTGAAAGCGAACGACCCGGGAATCGACGCCGAAATCCTCCCAAAAGTGGCGGCACATGCGCTCGGAGAACAGCTTCTCCCATCCGTAGCCATCCTCCGGCATCGCCGGGTAGGCATCGGACTCCTTCAACCCGGGATTGTGCGGGTCGGTCTGCTTGCCGGCCGCGTAAACGCAGGCGGACGACGCGTAGAAATACTGCTTCACGCCATGCTCGCGGGCGGCAACGAGCAGATGCGTGTTGATCAACACGCTGAGCATGCACAGGGCCTTGTTGTTTTCGATGAAGCCCATGCCACCCATGTCACACGCGAGGTTGTAAACGGTGGCGGCTCCCTCGAGCGCGGTCATGCATGCCGCCTTTTCCTGGAGGTCCAGGCAGAGGTTCTCGACATCATCAAATTGCTGATACCACGAGCCCAGTGGTTTGCGGTCCACGGCTCGAATGGAGGAATACCCAAGCGCGCGCAGCCGGCTCACGAGATGGCCTCCGATAAAGCCACCTGCACCAGCCACGACGACTGTCTCATTTTTGTTCATAGATTCACTTACTGCTGATTTCCGACCCGCCAGAGGTCGCGAAGGCGGGACGCGGCGGCCTCGTCGTCGAGGCATCGGCCGATGGGAATGTAACGAATCCCGGGAACTCCATCGAGAACCCCCGCGAGGCAACGCCAGAAATCCACCACCGTCACGGAATCGCGGCCTTGCAGGAAGTCCTCCGGCCGCAACCCGCGAAATACCGCGTCCGGCGTGGTAATCAGGACGACATCCGCACCTTGCAAACACTGCTCGAGGGTGTCGGCGATGAGTGTGCGATACTGCAGGATCGGCCGCGCAGTGTCGGCTGCGAGCGGATCCCAGGCGACCACCCGCAAACCGGCGTCCGCCAGCGCCAGAGCCAGGGCCACACCGGGCGATTCCTCGATCACGTGCGATTGCGGCTTGTATGCGAGGCCAAGCACCGCAACCGTGTCCGCCCCTCCGATGATCGGGCGGAGCTTCTCGACGAAGCGCGCCGAGAGATCGCGATTGTAGGCATCGTTCTCCCCGAGCAGTCGGCAATCCGCACCCAGCTCGTTTCCAATGAATGACAGCGCAACATTGTCGCGAGGGAAGCACGGGCCTGCGAAGCCCATTCCGCCAGTAAGATACTTGCGGCCAATTCGCGAGTCGGAGCCGAGAGCATCGGAGACCACATCGACATCGCCGCCGGGCACACGCTCGCAGAGATCCGCGAGCATGTTCGCGAAGGAAATCTTCATCGTTACGTAGCTGTTGAGCGCGATCTTCGCGATCTCCGCATTCTCGATACTCATGCGGCGAATGACGGGATCCTTCACGCAAACCTTGCGATGGATCGCCTCGAGCGCATCGCCACTCCGGGAATCAAATTCGCCAAGCAGGTAGAAATCCGGATTTAGAAAATCCCGGATCACCGTGCCCAACGCGATGAACTCAGGGTTGTAGCAGAGCCCGAAATCCACGCCGCAACGTTTGCCGGATTCCTCCTCGAGAACAGGCAGCAGACCGTGCCGTGTCGCGCCCGGCAGCACCGTGCTCGTGAGAACAACGACGTGATAGGAATCCTTCTTCGCCAGTGCGCGGCCAATCTCGCGGAATGCGTGAACCGCGTAGCGAATCGAAAACGCACCACGCTCATCGCTTGGAGTCGGCACGATGACGAAGCTGATGTCGGAACCAAGAACCGCCTCCTCGTGACTCAACGTCGCGCGAAGACGTTCACGATTCGCGGCGATCATTTCCTCCAGACCCGTTTCCTGCACGGGAGCCCGGCCGGCATTGACGGCCTCGACCGCCTGTGGCGAGACGTCCACACCGATCACGCGCAGCCCGCGACTGGCCATCCCCGCCGCCATGCTCGCGCCAAGTTTTCCGAGTCCGATGATTGATACGTTTTCGATCATGTAAATCAGCGCGCGTTAAAACGGGGATTTGACCAGCTCTGGACGCCATCCTGGAAGGAGATCACGCCGTAAGGTGTCTCGTGTTTTGCGAAACACGAATAGTCATACCGGGGCAACCATCCGTGATCGAGGAACAGGGCGCGCAAGGCGACTTCGATATCGCGCCCATGAGTTCCCACGTGCACCATGCGCGCTTTTGCATCAAGAGCCGCGATGGAGGATTCGATCACTTCGAACTCCCGACCTTGGATGTCAAAGTCGACGAGATCCAGCACGTCAAACTCCTTGAGTATGTCATTGAATGCGGCGACTTCGACTTCGACGGCCTGATAGCCGTGGTCGAATGTCACCACCGGCAGCCCGTGATAGGTTGCCGGCTGCGCGCCCTCGACCACCTTGTCGTTCCCGGCGAGCATCTGTCCATACCAGTCCTTTGCCCGTTTCGCCGGATCCTCCGACCCTGGTTCATTGATATAAAAGAAAGCCGTGCCTGGTTTCGCGGCCACCGCCACCGGAAAAATGCGGAACTCCCCGTCGGTGAGTCCATTCGTTCGATAATGGGGCTCGATCCACTGTCGGTGAGAGGGCTCCGCCTCAACGGCCGCGATCCGCAAAGGTTTCAGCCCGCGCTGCCTCGCCGCGAGCGCAGCGCGGCAGGACCACCGGCCATAACCGGCGCCCACTTCGAGCATCGTGTAGGATCCCCGTGCCGACGCCACCGACTCGAGAACATCAATCCACTCGAAATACTCCTCGTCTCTTGCCGGAACAGGCCGCACCTTGCCACTCGGTTCCTGAACAAATTCTCCCGCCGAGTAATTCCTGTTGATGAGCGTCCCGATGAAGTCCGGCTTGAATCCCTCTGGAACAGGCCCGGAGTAAGGTTGGAACTGCGCAAAGATTGGGTGGTCATCACCTCTCGGTTCGTTCGGTGCCGGCGCCCATTCCTCCGGAGGCGGTAGAATTCCCGACGGCAGCTCCCGCTTGCGGCGTTTGCGCGCCAGGGTTTCGACACGCTTCCGCCCCTCAGGCTTGCAGGCTTGCACGAGCAGATGAACCCCCATTCTTTCCTCGAGCACAGAAAGCATTGGTCGCGACATTGAAGCGAACCAGGGCTCCAGCTCGAAAACGTCGGTCGCCTCCTTCTCTTTTTGAAAGCAGGGCAACCCCGCCTGCGCGACACGCACGACCTCATATCCCTCGAGGAGTTTTCGGATCTCGCCTCGTCCACTCGCGATGGACTCCCCCTTCTCCTTCTCAATAACTCTGGAAATCGGCGCTTGATCCGCCTCCAGAACCTCCCACCACGATTGCTTCGCGAGAAGCATCAGGCGCAGCTCACCCGTCCTGGCAAGCAGTCGCTCAACGGCACGGCCTACGCTGGTGACAGTCGACGGCTGCTGTATGGAGCCAATCGCAATGACCAGATCGAACTCCTGATTCCGCAACGTCTCGAGATTTTCCAAAGAACCGAGATGCACCGTTCCCTCCAGCCCCTGGGACGCCAGGCGCTTTCGGGCGGCGTTCACTTCAGCCTCAGTGATCGCGACGCCTGTGTAGATGGCCCCGTGTTGGAGGAACTTCACGGCATCCAATCCCGTGCCGCATCCGAGTTCCAGCACCCGCAACCCCGCCCAGCGCTCATATTCCGCGAATCCCGAAATGTGCGGCCACAATATGCTTCGCCGGGCTTCATCGTAGGCGAAATCGCCGGCGCCGGCACCGGAAGTCACCGCGCTGCGAAGTCGTTCTCGCGCGCGGGCGCGCTCCCATTGCAATTCCTCGTAAGACCTCACCATTTTCCGTGCACTCCTAAATCAGCTTCGCCGCGAAAGTTGTTAGCCATCATTTAAACCAGCCGAACCGTTCCAGTCCGCCAAAGACCCGGCGGTATCGCGCCAGCCGCTCCCGTGTCGCCCGCAGCTTTTCCGCAAAATCGGTCACCTCGCGCCTGGCCTCGCCAAGCTGCGCCGACAGTTCCGTGTTTCGCTCCCGTGCCGCCCGGTATTCACGACGAACCTGATCCAGCGTTTCCCTCAGCGACTTGTTCTGCTCTCCGGCACGATTCAGCTCGTCGCGCAATTTTTTGATCACTTCGCTTAACCGTGCAACGTCGCGTCGGTCATAACGCTGAACGAAGCGGGCATGGCGCAGCGGGTCGAATTCCGGCCGTAAAGCGCCGACCGACGTTCCTTCGGGCATCCCGCCAAGCTCCCCTGCGGACACCGATTGCCGCTCGGTGGCTGTGCAGACGGTTTCCGGAAGCTGCCAGTCGCGGAGCCCCCAGCGGGAGTCGTTAAATTCGAGCGGAGCTTTCCGCTCCTCCATCTCAACGAAAAACGGATGGATGAAATCGTAGTCGAACCAGCCGATCCCGGCGGCGTCGAGCCGGTCGAACAGCGATTTCTCGGCCTCCGGCACATAGCCGGACCCCATTGCGTGCTCGATGTGATAGCAAACCGCGGGGGGCGCAAACCATGTCTCCCGAAAGCCCGCCCGGTGCGCGGCATGCACGCCGATGGAATCGATGTGCAACGAGTAATTCTCGAACTCGGCATAACCGCCGATGCGCTCCCAAGCGTCGCGGTGAAGCATCGTGAAATCTCCGCACTGTTTCATGTGCAGCCAGAGGGCGGGGATATCCGGTTTCGCCACAAGCGCCGGCGCGATAGGGTCGTCTTCGATGTCGAATTGGCCCGTCGCGCGGCCGATCTCGAGAATTTCGGATGCCGGCGCCTCCCCTTCCTGCGCCGCAGCGATCTCGGGCGGTGACGTTCGCAGGTTTTTCCGAACGAGATGCGTGCGCGCAAATTCCATGCGCTCCTCGAGTGGAAGTCTCGGAATGCTCGAGTCAATGTCGAAGCGATCGCATCGATAAAGTCGGTCCGGGCGCAGGTCACGACGTGCAATTCGCGAAAAGAGCGGATCGGAAATGAGAATGTCGATATTCGTCGCGAGAATGAACTCCCCCCGGGCGCGGCGAATGCCGACATTCTTCGCGATCATCTGGAACAGGGGAAGCTGCCGCGAGTAACGCAAGGTCCGGTGCAGGGCCTCCGGCACCGTGATCACCCGGCATCGCGCGAACTCCCCCTGCCGGCTCCAGTCGATCGCCTCGGATAGCGGCGGCTTGTCGGCAGGCGGGTTCCACTCCACCAGCACGAGCTCTCCGGGGAGCTCATACTTCGCGCACTGCTCGAGGAACGTGTCCACGAACATCTGCGTGCGATACAGCGTATTGCCGCCGTGCTCGTCATTTCGACTGCACGCGACGACGGAAAGATAGGGTGTCATTCAGAAACCGCGCTCACTGCGCGGAAGTGACGCGCGCCAGCTCCTGGCGCAATCGCTCGATCTCCTCACGGGCCTCTCGCAGCTGCGCCTCCATTGCCTCCAGCTTTCCATTGGTGGTGGCAAGCTCCACCGCGGAGATATTCATGAGCTGGTTCGTCTTTTGCAGCTCCATGGTCAGTCCCTCGACCTGATTGGCCCGCTTCATCAGCTCGGTGACGCCGAACAGAATCGCGTTCTGGTTCTCGAAGTGCACGGGAACGGAGTTTGCGCGCCGCGATTCCTCCAGCACGTTCACCGCGTAGTCGAACACGCGGCGGTAACGTTCGATCGCAGCCTTGATTTTGCTCCACATACTCTACTCCTCCTCCAGCAGGCCCTTTCGCAAAAACAGGACGTCCTTCTGGACCAGGCGGCCGTCCTCCGGCAGGCGCCATCCGCCACATTCGTCGAAATACCGGAAGCCAAGCGAATCCATCAGCGCCAGCATCTCGGGGAAGATCTTCGCGTGCGGAGCGAATCGCTTGAGGCTCAATTCAAGCATCACGCCATCCACCTTCTCGAGCAGCGCGGTCGCCCCCGCGAGCACCTGATGCTCGGCACATTGAACGTCGATCTTGAGAAGGCCGCGCCCCGTGATCTGCAGCTCCTCCGCGATCTGGTCGAGCGTCTTCACCTCGACATCGATCGGCTTCGATTCGCTCACCGCATCCTGCATCAGGCTGCTGCTGAAAAGATCCTCGGAGACGTGAAAGGTCGCCTTCCCCGGCTGGTCGCTTACCGCCGCCTGCACGATTTCGAACTCCGGGTGTCGCTCGAAAAACCAGTTCGTTTGCGCGCGGTGCAGTTCGAAAAGCGGTTCGACGAGGATCTTTCGGGCGTCGGGGAAGATTCGCGAAATGAGATCCGAAAACACGCCGGTCGACGCGCCGACATCGAAGAAAAAGTCGGGGCGATATCCCAGCCGCGCGAGCCGCCGATAGGGGAAATACGATTCGTGCAGGCCATGGAAGAGATCGGGAGGCGCGGGCGGCTCGATCCATCCCGACGGATTGCCACTGCCACCGAGATGCTTCTCGAAGCGATCATCAGCCGGAAACCGCTGCTCGATCGTTTTCCAAATCCAGTCGGCAATGCCTTCGTCGGAAAAGAACTTCGCGTTGCGCGCGGCATTCTCCCGATACAAACGCTGATTCTCCGGCTGCAGGACGCGATCGACCGCCGCCGTGACAGCCGCACTGTCATACGGGCAGACGATGCCCACATCGAAATTCTTCACGAACCGGCTGGACGCGGACTTCTCGCTGCCGATGACGATCATCGGGAGGTTTCCCGCAGCGACACTCGTCACAAGACGGGTCGGGATGCTGTATTTCGCGAGCCAGTCCTCCTTGTCGTCGGGCGACGACGGGAGCAGGCCAAACGCATACTGGCGCATCATCGCGCACACCTCGGCGTCCGGCAGGGAGCCTTTGAAATGAATACCATCCCTGGCAAGCTCTCCATCCTCGAAATTCACGAACTTGCCGGCGTTGCCATACCAGTCGATCTCCACGCCGGCATCGCGAATCACGTGACGAATCTCCGCGAGCCATTCCGCGTTCCAGATGTTGCCGAGCAGGATGCCCCGGCGGCCATGGGTGATCTTTTCGGCGGCGACCGGCTCCGACATCAACTCCCGCGCCGGCACGAGGGGCGGCAGGAGATAGCACTTGATCCCGAACTTCGCCTCGTAGGCGTCCCGCATCTCGGGAGAAATCGCGAAGACCGCGTGCGATTTCTCGAAGGCACTGCGCAATACGGCATCGGGAATGCGATGGTTCGTGAGGTTCTGGTCATCCATCACGTAGACGGCCATCGGCACGCCCCGCGATTCGGCCACCGCCATCGAAACGTAAAGGTCCTCCGCCGAGAAGGGCACGCAAAGAACCCGGCGCACCTTATAGGGCTGCATCGCCTCCAGCGCCTTCTGATACATCTTCGGACGCGAAACCTGCCACCCGTTGACGAATAGCTGGATGACGCCAAAATCATTCACCGGGTAGGCGTTGCACGTCCAGATCTGCATGATGCGCCGCCAGTCGGGGAACATCCGTTTGATGAGGATGCCCGTGCCGTGGAGGTCGTTCACCTCGACGTGGGTGACGATGAGATCGAGTTCCAGCTCGGTGAGTTCCCGCACCGCGGCGTATTCCGTCTGCTCCGTGAGGAGTTTGGAATCCATCTTGGGCGCCGGCTTTTCGGCGTGAACCAGATCGTTGAGATAAACGCGCAGCTTCGCCGAGCGGTCGGTCAATTGGGCAAGTTGACTCATGAAAAAACGACGGCGTCGAAGGGCGGGACGGACCCGCGTTCATAGAAATGGTTCATCGGAATCAAGCGCACCAGCAAAAGATGTTCATGAGAAGGGGGCGACTCCCCTCCGTCAAGGCTCGACCGTCGCCATGTCAGCGTGTCGGTAGATTTCCAGATCCAGCGCATTCCGCGATTGGAAGATTTCAAGGGTCTCCGCAGACAGGCATCCCCGGAGCGAATCGCCCGAACGGCGCGGGTTTTCGTGGGGCAGCGTGCGCGACCGCAGTTGCGGGAGAACCGCCCTCGCCCGCCGCACCGTAATGGAATCGGGTGCCTGCGCGAGCTGTCGCTCCATCGCATCGAGCAGCCGGGGCAGCGATTCGTGATGCTTTTCCGCAACTCCAATGAAGAAATAGCGGCCCAGCACGGCATCCATGTTCTCGCGCGTGCAACCAAGGCGCTCGGCGATCGGGTTGTTCATTCGGCGCACGTATTCATCCACCGAGGCGTAAAGCTCGGGATCGGCCGCCACGACTTCGGGGTAGCGCTCCGTGACGTGGAGAAAATTCGAAATGGCGGTATCGAGCGGATTGCGCAGGTAGGTGAAGATCTTGAAACGCGGGTTCGCCCAGATCTCCGGATACCGCCGCTGGAGCAGGAAGTCGCCGTGGCATAGATGCCCGGCAAAAATCGTGTCGGCGGTCAGCCGCGAGGTATCGACCGGTGTGTCCCGAATGACTCCCTCGACGTCGAGAAAGCGCGTGTGGTCCTCGACCATCGAGAACCCGCCGGCGAGCAGCACGCGAAGACTCGAGCCATAGGATTTCGGCAGGTGATTGAAAACAAACGCCGGTTCGTCCGCCGCGGCGGGCGTTGAACTCGTCGCGATCTTTCGCAGAATCGGCCATTGACGCCGGCGGCGATGCGCGCGTTCGCGGCTGGCTTCGAACAACTCGTAGTCCGCGCGATTCTGTCGCCGGAAAATTCGCAGGGTCCCCTCATCGATCTGGATGGCCTCCGCGGGGGCAGCAGGAAACTCGCGGGCGCATTTCTCGGGCGCCTCAACCAGTGCCTGCAGCAGACGCTTCGCGCGCCGATCGGTCGTCCATTCAGACAGCCGGGCGGCGAGGTGGGCGAGCCCTTCGGGGTCGTCGCTCGCGACCGCATCGAAATCCTTCGCCGAGACGCGACGCCTCCCCAGTGCCTCCGCCAACGCCTGGCTGATCGAGTTCGTCCGCGATCGCAGAAAATGCCCAAGCGTCGAAAACCGTGCAGGTTTTCGCGCCGGCAGATCCGGCTGAGTTTCGAGAAGATGCCGATAAACCCGCGCCTGGGCGATCAGCGGATCCTCGATGGCGGCAATGCGAAACGCCTTCGGGTGTCGCGCGAGTTCCGGGTATCGCTTCCTGAGCGAGTAATCCCCCTGAAACGAACCGGCGAGCACGGCATCGTCGCCCAGAAGCGATTCCGGCAGCGCCAGCGTGGCAAACGCCTCGCGATTTCCGAGCAACGGAACGTCCTCGCGATAGCAAAAGACCGCCCGAAGGAGCCGGCCGAGCGCCTCGGCCCGCACACCAGGCGGCTGCAAAAACAGGAGAGGAGGCACGCCGCGTCAGGGTCTCCGCCCGGAACACTCAGCTTCGCTCCGGGAGCGGGGTGCCGAGCTGTTCGAGATGGCGCTCCTTCAGCATCTTGAGCGCCTCGTCGTAGAGCGCGTAATCAACCGGGTTTTGCTCGCGGAAGAGCTTTCTTGTTTCCTCCGAAATCTCGTAGGGCTTGCGCGGCGTGGCATTCACGCGAGCCACATTCGGCGCGGGACGGCCGATCACCTTCGCGAGGACGTTCACCGAGGGCTGAAGATACTCGGCGACGGAAACGAAGAGAAACGTCTCGAGAAATTCACGATACGGCTGACCGCCGTAGCCGAGATGGTGCGCCATGGGATTGCGGAACTTGCGCAGCTGGTCCTCGACGTTGGGCAGCGTCTCCTTTCCCTGGCGCTGACGATAAAAATACGCGGAGATCGCCCGCTCCATCGGGTCGCGCAGCAGCGTGACGATCGGAATGTTCCACTTCGCAATCGCGTCGCCGTAACGCTCGCGCGGCCGGATGCCATCGTGAATGAGGTGTCCGCAGATCAGCGTGTCGCCAGGCAACGCGTCGACATCCACCTTGTTTGCGACGAAGGCATCCCACTCCGGCGTGTTCTTTTTGGGCGGCTTCTCGAGAATCAGCTCGAAGCCCATTTCGCGCCAGGCCAGGCGGAACGACTGCCCCGCACATTTCGGGACGTGTTGGTAAATGACAATCTTCTTACTCATGATTTATCACGTGGTCGCGGGTGCGGTCGCGGTTGCGGCTTCGAGTTGTTCGAGCGCGTATTCGTAGAGTTTGTAGTCGAGCGCGTTGCGACTTTTGAAAATCTCCAGCGTCTCGGCGGAGATCTTCGATGCCTGGTCGTCGCGGTTCGTCTTGTTCTCGTGCGGCAGACCCACATCCCGGACCACCGCGAGGCAACGGCGCATCCGCAGCACGCCGCGGGTCGGCTCGGCCTCCTCGTAAATCTTCGAGATGCGATCGATGAGGACTTTCATCGATGTGGCGACCTTCTCGGTGACGCCCACGAAAAAATAACGGCTCAACACCTCGCGGTAATTCGATTCGTCGCAGGGCAGCGCGGCAGCCATCGCGTTGTAGGTCTTGCGCAGATAGCCCTCGAGATTTTCGAAGCGCACGGGATTCTGCTCCGCGATGTGCTTCTTCTTCTTGAGCGTGTAGTAATACATCGAAATCTGCATGTCCAACGGCTCACGCAGAAACGTGAAGAGGTGAAATCGCGGGTTCGAAATCACCTCGGGGTAGCGCTCCGGAAGTCGCGCGCCCGGGCGATTGAAATGCCCTACCAGCAAATCCTCCGCGCCGAACAGCGACGGATCATACGGAAATTCGTTGAAGCGCGGCGGATCGGGAAAGATCGCATGGTAGTCCGCAATCGGAGTCATGAACTTGCGGAAATACTTCTTGATGCTGGTCCCGTAGCACTTCGGGATGTGATTGAAAACCAACGTCGGCTCCATGATTAACAGCGCGCCTGGGCGCAACGGTGGAGGTGATAATCGAGACGATTGCGCCGCTTGAAAAGCGCACGGGTGATGAAGCCCACGGAACGGACGAGTTCCTCGATCTCTGGCTCGGGCTCGATGTTGCGAGCTTCCGCAAGCCAGCTCTCGAGCTGAAGGAGCGTGCGGCGGGCATTTGGCCGATCGGAGAAGCCGCGCAGCCGCCCGATCAGCGTTTCGCAAATCCGGCGCAGCGTCGGCCCAAGCGTCGCACCGGCAAGCCCCACGACCCGATACCTCGCGAGCGCAGCCTCGGCCTCGGCCTCGGATCGCACGCCGAGATAGCCGCAGAGGGGATTGCGCTTGTCCGCGAGAAATCTCGGGAATGAAGGAAGCTTCTCACCGCGTCTCCGAAGGTGAAAATACGTCGTGGCATGCGCGCGGAGCGGCTCGTCGAGAATGATCGCCGTCACGAACGCCTCGTCGGAAAAGACCTCGGGATAGAGCTTTTCGAGAAAGACCGTGCCCGGGCGGGAATGACTGCGAAACGCGAAGGCATGCACCGCGGTGAGCCGTGCCGTGTCGATCGGCAGAATCGGATTGTCGCCGCCCTTGCCGAAGACCTCGGCATCCGGCTCGTCATGAACGACGGCAAAATTACCGTAAAGAAATTCCCCGAGCCCCTTGCCGCCACAACCGGGAAGCTGGTGGAGGACGAAGGTGGGCTCGCGTGTCGAGACTGCCTGCTCCGCTACCACGACAACGATCGAATTCCCAGCCGCAGCAGCAGTCCGCTGATCTGACCGCGAAACTGCTCGCCAAAATACAGCCGCGTCATGCGACGCTTTTCCTTCGGATTGGCCGCGAAGTCCGGGCGCAGCCAGCTCATTTCCGTTTTACCGACGTCCACCATCTTCGCGGATGTTTTCTGCTCCGGATGCACGCGAAAGCAACCCAGAAAGCGGGGCACACGCACAATCCGGGCACCCGCCGCGCGGAATCGCTGGAGCAAATCCCAGTCGAGCGCGAAGTGGAAATCGACGTTCAGTTTGCCGCCCGCCTTTTCCCAGATGCTCCGCCGCCAGAAAAGCGTCTCCTGCGGCACGTAATCGAAATACGTGAGCGCCTCGGGATGATAGGGCGGCGTGATCCAGCGCCCGATCTCGAGGTCGTTCTCGTTGATGAGCAGGCGGTGGCCGTAGATAACATCGATCTCGGGGTGCTGGTCGAAGAAACTGCCGACGAAGAGCAGGGCGCGCGGCATGAGCAGGTCGTCGGAGTTCAACCAGCCCATGATTTCGCCATCGACCATCGCGAAGGCCTTGTTGATGGCGTCGGCCTGGCCGGCATCCGGCTCGGACTTCCATTTGAAATCGTATTCGTTCGACAGCGCCTTGAGCACCTCGACGGTATTGTCCGTCGACACGCCGTCGTAAACCGCGTAGTCGAGCGCGGGATACGCCTGGTCGAGCACGCTGCGAATCGTGCGCTCGATGAACTGCCCCTGGTTGAACGTCGGCGTGACGATGCTGATCGACGGGTAGCGCCCCGTGAAATCGCCGGGATCGAGCACCTCGTGCCGGATTGGCCGCGGCGGATACTGCCGGAGGTTTCCCATGCGCTGGGGAAGCTGGTTCAGGCAGGTTTGCAGCGCACGGTCGATCTCGGCGTTGATCCAGCGCCAGATGCGGTTTTCCGCCGGCTGTGCGGGAGCCGGGGGTTTCGTTGCAGTGGGTTCAGTGCCTGTCGTCATTCGGAAGCCTCCGCTTGTTGAGCCAGTTCCTGCTGCCGGCGGCGTTTGGCCGCGCCCTTCTCGCGCTGTCCGCTTTCGATGCCAACATCCCACTCACGGGGTTGGAAATATTTTCCGTCGAATCGCACCTTGTTCTTCGAGCCGACCTGGAAGCGCTTGCTGCGCCGACGCGCGAGCAACGTCTTGCGCGAATAGAGCGACACGCGGGCCTGATACGATCCCGGGAGAAGCCCGAGCCACGGGAAACGCAGACGCACCTGATATTCGCCGGGGCGCACCTCGATGATGCGATCGCAATCCCGCTTCGTGCTCATCTTGAGGACCTGCGATTCCATGGCCGATTGCGCGAGGGTCTCAATCGTGGGCAGGCGCAGAATTTGCACGACCACGTTGAGCAGGGAAATCTTTTCCTTGATGCGAATGCTGGCCGTGATTTCGGCTGGAGCTTCGTTTCGGAGCACCTGTTCGCCGTCGTCGCCGGTTGGCGCGGGATTGGGCGAGGAAACAACCACGTCGACGACCTGCGCCTCCGGACTCTCGATCACAAGGTCGGTGGCCTCGCCGCCCTTGATGTGGCCGGGCCCGCCGGACTGGATGTTGCCGGCGCGCTTCGAGTGCAAGTCCTCCTCGTAGCGTTCGAGCACCTCGGGCGCGCGGCCGTAGGTCACCGTTTTGCCTTCGGAGAGATACATCGCGTCGTCGCATACCGCGAGGAGGATGTCCGGGAAGTGATGCACGATGATGAACGACGTGCCCTCGTTGCGCAGTTTTTGAAGCGTCTTGATGCACTTCTCGCGGAACTGCATGTCGCCGACCGCGAGCACTTCATCCATCAGCAGGATGTCGGGCTGCGTGTGGATCGCGCAGGCGAAACCAAGGCGTGCGGTCATGCCCGAGCTGTAGGTCTGCACCGGCGCGTCGAGCGCATAACCGATTTCGGAATACTCCACCACCGAGTCGAAGCGCTCCTCGATCTCCTCCTTGGTGAGGCCGAGGATCGACATGTTCGTGTAAATGTTTTCTCGGCCGGTAAGGACGGGATTGAAGCCGGCCCCGAGCGCCAGCAGCGGAGCGAGGCGCCCGCGCACGGTGACCGAGCCGGTCGTCGGCTTGATCAGGCCCGAGATGATGCGCATGAGCGTTGTTTTTCCGCTTCCGTTGGTGCCGACAAGGCCAAGCGCGGTGCCACGCGGCAGCTCGAGATTGATATCCTGCAGCGCCCAGAATTCATGCGGCTTGAGCTCGCCGACCCGCGGCGGGCGGCCCACCAGCTCGCGCGAAATGTCCTGGACTCCGTAAAAGAGCGAGCGCTTCAGATCGCGGCAAAAGCGCTTCGAGACATCCTTGACCTCCAGTGCAGGAGGCCCAACCGGCCTGACGCGAGGCGAATCCTCCTCGTCGTCGTCGAAATCAAAATCTTCCTCGTAATCGTCGTCCACCATCAGGAACTCCACCTTTCGACCACCAGCGGCATCGATGCGCGAAGGATCGTAAGCCCCACGACCGAGAACACGATCGTCAGAATCGTGACGATCGAGAACTGCGGCAGCAGCGTGAGCGTCTCCCCCATCGCGAGTTCGCGCGCGGTCACCAGCACATGTGTCACCGGGTTCAAAAACACCCCGGTTCGAAACAATCCGCCCGGCGCAAGCCCTTCCATGGTGAAGGTCACGGGCGTCACGGCGAGCCCCGCGAGCAGCAGATACTGCATCGAGTTGCCGACATCCTTGTAGAGCAGGCCGACCGGCGCGAGGATCAGCCCGATCACCGTTCCCAGCGCAACGAGAATCAACAGCGCCAGCGGGAAAAACACGATCGACCCAGGCACCGGGAGCCGGAAGTAGACAAACGCCGCCACGATCAGTGCGCACAGGATCGCCATCGCGACGCTTTGCTTCACGAGGTCCGCAATCACGATCGCTTCACGTGGAAAGCGCACCTTCGTCAAAATGCCACGGTTCATTTGGAACGCGCCAAGCGGCCCTCGCACCGCCTGGGTGAACATCTGCCACATCGCCATGCTGATGAGCAGGTAGGCCGTGCTTTTCTCGGGCGAATCGCTCAGATCGCCAATGTTGGTAAGGTTGTTTTCACGCGCGACGGTAATGCCGATCGTCCATGCCAGCGGTGGAATGATCAGCCACAGGCTGCCGAGAAAAGACTGCCGGTATTGCGCCTTCAAATCGCGGAAGGCGAGCATCACGCCCAGCTCCCATGCCGCGATGAAGTCGCGGATCATCCCCCGCAACAGCTTGACCGGTGAAAGCAGGGTGCTCTCCGATCCGAAAACCATGACCTCGTGATGGCCGCTCTCAAGACTCATAACAGCAAATCAGTTCAGGTTCTCGCATTCCTCGAGCCATGCCGCCGCGACCGCGTCGCTCGGCATGCGCCAGTCTCCGCGCGGTGACAGGGCGGCCGTGCCAACCTTTGGGCCGTCCGGCATCGCCGACCGCTTGAACTGGCTGGCAAAGAATCGCCGGTAGAAAATTTTCAAGACGCGCAGAATCTCGATGGAATCGTATTTTTCGCCGAACGCAAGCGTCGCCAGGAAAAACACCTTCCTCGGGCGCGCGTGGTTGCGAATGGCGTGAAACAAAAAGAAGTCGTGCAGCTCGTAGGGCCCGATCGCGTCCTCCGTCTTCTGGGCCAGTGAACGATCCTCTGCAAGTGGCAGCAACTCGGGGCTGATCGGCGTGTCGACAATGTCGTGAAGGATGCGCGAAACCTCGCCCTCGAACTCCTCCTCCGCGCACCACAGCACGAGGTGCTTCACGAGCGTCTTGGGCACACCCGCGTTCACGTGATACATCGACATGTGGTCGCCATTGAAGGTGCACCACCCCAGCGCGAGTTCCGAAAGGTCGCCGGTGCCGAGCACGAGGCCGCCCGTCTGGTTCGCCACGTCCATCAAAATCTGCGTGCGCTCGCGTGCCTGGGCATTCTCGTAGGTCACGTCGTGCGTTCCCTCCGGATGCCCGATCGCCCGCAAATGCTGCTCCACCGCCTCGCTGATCGGGATCACGCGGCAGGTCGCCCCCAGCGCACGAATCAATGCCTCGGCATTCGACTGCGTGCGATCGGTGCTTCCGGGTCCGGGCATCACAACCGCCACAATGTCGGAAATTCCGCGTCCCGCCGCCTGCACCGCGCGCACGGCCACCAGCAGGGCAAGCGTGGAATCCAGTCCGCCGGAAATCCCGATGACCACCGAGCGTGCACCCGTATGCCGGAGGCGCTTCGCGAACCCGGTCGACTGAATCGCAAAAATCTCCCGACAATGCTCGGCCCGCCGGGCCGGATCGCTCGGAATGAACGGATGTGCCGGCAGCGGACGATGCAGCGTCGCCGACGCGATCGCCTTTCCGCCAAGCCCCACCGGAATCCGCCTCCACCTGCGGTCGCTCGTGGCCGCCGAAAACGTGCTGCTCAACGCGCGATTGACGGCAATGCGATCCAGGTCGAGATCGGCAATCCGCCACGTCGTGGAAAACGAGAACCGCTCCGTCTCCCCAAGCGTGAGGCCGCATTCGGAAATGATCCCGTGACCCGAGCAGACAATGTCCGTGGTGGATTCCCCGGGGCCCGCCGACGCGTAAAGATAACCGGCCAGGCAGCGCGCACTCTGCTGGCGCACGAGGTCGCGGCGATAATCCGCCTTGCCGAGGATTTCGTTGCTCGCCGAGGGATTGACCAAAATGGTCGCGCCGGCCACCGCGAGCGGGCCGCTGACCGGTTCCGGCCCCCAAAGGTCTTCGCAGATCTCGATTCCGATCGCGATCCGGTCATCGTCCTTTGACGTGAAAATCAGGTCCGCCCCCACCGGCACACGGGCACCTCCCAGCTCGATCTCGTCGACCGTCAACGCGGAGGCTCGAGAAAACCACCGCTCCTCGTAGAACTCGCCGGTCGTCGGCAGGCACGTCTTGGGAACAATCCCCGCAATGCCCCCCGGAGTCGCGAACGCCGCGCAGTTGAAGATGCGTCCGCCAATGCGCAGCGGCAGGCCGAAAACGACAGCCAACTCCAGTTTCGCCGCCGCTTTCGCGATCTCCACCGCCCCCTCGCGACAGGCCTCGAGCAGCGTCTCCTGATAGAAAAGGTCCGCACAGGAATAGCCGCAGATCCCCAGCTCCGGAAAGGCCACCAGCTCCACTCCCTCCGCCGACAGCTTCTCCATGGCGGCGATTGTTGCCGCCACGTTTGCCCGCACGTCGCCCACGGCCAGCTCCGGCGAGCAAACCGCCACGCGGAGGAATCCGAAATCTCGCAGCGAGCCGGTCATGTCAAAAGCGATCGGTTCGAGGCAAGCTGCCGCCCTTGGTCAGCCGCGGAAATTTGCACGGAACCACATGTCGGGAGTTGGAATTTGAGGGCCGGATGATCGGCAAAAAGGTCCTTGGTCAGGCAATGGAAAGGAGCTTGAGCGCCATCGGAAGCACGGAACGGCCGCGATCGAGCCATTGACGCAGCTCGTCGATCCGCGCCTTGGTCGCCTGACGCTCGCTCTCCGGCAGATCCGGAAGAGCCGCCTCCATGCGGCGCACGCGTTCAGTCGCCTGCTCCACCTTGGGCAGCAATTGCTCCTTGATGAATGAGGAGGCGAACCGGCTCAGTTCCAGATCCGCCACGAAATGGTCCCGGCGTTCCCCCGGGCTGTAAACCGCCTTCACCGCGCCGACCGCCCGCAACGCCTTCAAACCCTGGCTCGCCGCCCCGAGGCTGATGTCGAGCCGGTTCATGAGGTCCTCCATGGTCAGCGGCCGTGTGGAAACAAACAAAAGCCCGTAAATCTCGCCGATGGATTTTGGCAAACCGAGAAGCCGGAAAAAATTGATGAACATCTCGATGGCCTCCATTTCAATTGGACCCAGGGTCCCCCCAGCTTTGGCCATCGCCGGACGCGAATCGGAATACATTGGAGTCCAGTGTGGTCCAAATACTTCAGTGGCTTCAATAAAAAATGAAGCCTGCTCACGGCGAGGCGGTTAACGCCCCCGCCGGCGTTCCATGCGCACGCTCTTGACCCGTTTGAGTTTCGGAGCGCCGGTGTCGACGTAAATGGAGATGCGGTTGATCCCCGGCTTGAGGCGGAGGGTGCGTCGCCAGTTTTCGAGGCCACGAGCCGGGAAGGCCTTCCTGGGCGAGATGCGATCATTCACGAGGTATACCTTCGTGACCCGTGAGGACTTCGCGGTGCCACGGAACGTAAAGCGCCGCCGATTGGTCACCGTATATCGTCGGCCGGGTTTTTTGAACTCGGCCAACTGCGAAGCACCATTTCTCCCATAAAGCGCCTGCGCCCCGGCAATGTCGTCGCTCAGCACCGTATCGATATCCGAGACGCTGCTGTTCATGATCGCCCTGACGAACTGCCCAAACTTATCCGGGTGATCCAGCCCCAGCACGTGGCCAAACTCGTGGATCAACACGCGGCGCAGATCGTAGAGCGTGCCACCGCCCTGAGCCCTCCGGAGGGGGCCGCGATAGGAATTGAAGGCGTAAGCCCTGTTCACGACCACATCGGCTTCGATGCGTTCGTTGCCATTTCGCCACTCGGTGGTCACCGCCACGGCGCCTCCAAAGGAGAATCCGAAAACCGTATCGTCGAAAAAGACGCTGTTGAATCCATCACCGTCCCTGATGGGCACCGTCGAATTGCGCACGACATAAAATTGCGACGATCGAATGTATTCGTTCCAAATCGCCGCGGCCGTCTCGGCAACCGCGTTCCACGAGGGGGCGCCATCAATCAACTGGCCGCCTGAGCCCCCAAGTTGCAACTGGAGGACGATGCGCTTCGTCTTCCACCGGCTGCCGAGAAATGCGTAACCCCACGCCGCGGAAGTCGACAGCACGGCGAAAGCGAGCAAGGCGGGAATCCAGCGACCCCTCATGGCTCGACCACTCGTGCACGAATTGCTTGTTCGGCTGCCTGCAACGGCACGGAGGCGAAGTCCTGCCCGTCTCCAGCTTCCAGACCGAGGTCCGCCGCAAACCGCCCGGGAATCGCGACCATCCCCTGCTCCACCGGCCATCCTCCCCCGGCCCAGCCAACCAGCGGACATGCACGCCCCGACTCCCCCGACACAAAGAGCAAATACCCGGCGCCCGCGGTGAACTGAGGCATGCCATCGACCTTCATCTCGAGGTCGTCGATTTTTCCGCCCAGAAACCGCAACTCGAAGCTCCCGGGCATCCCACCCTTCAATGCCTGCAGCGTCGAAAAACGCACCGTCGTCACGATGGGGCGGCCTCGATCCGTTACCTCACGCGCCGATTGAACGGATTCCGCCCGCGCCACGACGATGGCCTGCGACTTCGATATCTGCTCATCGAGCGAGAGTTCTTCGACCGTCGTCGCCATCGCAAAGGCGGCTGACAATCCGAGCAACAGTCCGGGGGGAAAAACGCGAAAACAACGCACCCGCCACGGTTTACCGGATTGCGTGGAATTGCAACCGCGTCAGGGCGCCCGCCACTCCCGGCAGTCCCAGCCGAACCGCCGTTCCAGCTCGGCGATCTCCGGCTCGAAACACTCCAGCAAAAACGCGCGATCCTCCGCCGGCATCCCGCTCCGCTGCCGCGGTCCGCAGGGAGGAACGTCGATCGTCACATCCGGGATCCCCAGAAAATGGCTCACCCGGTTCACCACCGATTGCGCGTCGGCCCGCAGCTCTTCGTTTCGAAGAATCAGCATCTGCGACATCGGAAAATAACGCGTCAGACGGTCGATCTGCCGGGAATAAAAGCCGCGATCGACGTAGCTGTAGAATCGATGCTGCAACGGCAGTGCCTCGCTGCAGCGCTCGGCCTCACGCCGGATCGCCTCGCCGAAAGGCAGCGTCTCCTCGCCGCGCCGTGTTGTCATCGCCCAATGCGACCATGCGCGCTCGATGGGATTGCGCAGGATCATGATGAGCTTCAGCGCGGGATTGTATCGCCACATCCGCTCGGCGGCGGGTTCCCAATACATGTAAACCGGCGTCGCCTCCCCGAGCACCAGCGTTTCCGGGGTCGGGGAAAAATGCGCATGATAGGCGGCATAGGCCGGCCGTTCGCCGCGGAAGTAGCGATCGTCGTCAAAAAAATGGAGCTCCTTCTCGTCGGCAAAGCCGATGTGAGGATGACGCCGCAACAGCGCCTCCAGCGCGGTGGTGCCGCCTTTTTGGGTGCCGGCAATGACGAAGTGAATTCGATCAATCACGTCAAACACCCGCGACCCGAAATCCTTCGCGCTCGAAAAATGCCCGCACGCGGCCTGCGTCATCCCCCTGCAGCTCGATTTCGCGCCCGCTCACCGTGCCTCCGCAACCACACGATTGCTTGGCCCTCCGCGCCAGCGACTCGAGTTCGATACCGTCGTGGAATCCACTGGCAACAATCACCGTCTTCCCACCGCGGTGCGCCTTCTCCCGGCGAAGCACAATCCGCCCCAATTCGTTTTTTGCGGGACGTTTCTCGACCGGAACCTCCTCGGGTCCCGGCGGCAACCCGCCGATCTCGAGGCTGGCAAAGGGATTCCCCGACAGCGGCGTCTGGGTTTGCGAAACCGGAATCTTCTTGGACACGACGGAAATTGAAACACACCCGGCTCGAAGGGCACGGAGATTTTACGCAACGGCTTCGCTCCGTTTCTCGCTGGGAATTCCGCGCGCGGAAGTCCTAACTGGACGGTTCATGGATCGAACCTGTGTCGTCATTCTCGGCATGCACCGCAGCGGCACCTCGGCGCTGGCGGGGGTGTTGAGGAATCTGGGCGTCGATTTTGGCAGCGCGCTCATCGGGGCCAACGAGTGGAATCCCATGGGCCACTTCGAAATGGAGAACGTCGTCGCGTTCAACGACCGTCTCCTGCGGCACTTCCGCTCGCGCTGGAAACGCAGCTTTGCCCTGCCCGCGAACTGGCGGGAACGAATGCCCGCGGAATTTTCGTCCTTCAAGCTCGATGTCCCGCCCGGCGAGCCATGGGGATTGAAGGACCCTCGCATGTGCCGGCTGGTGCCCGTCTGGCGCGACATTCTCAACCGGCACGGCAGCTCCATCCGCGTCGTGCATTGCGTTCGCGAGCCCTCCGAGGTGGCCGCGTCGCTGCATACGCGCGATCAGATATCCTGCGCCGCCGCCTACGGCCTTTGGATCGAGCACCTGTGCGCCGCCGAGGCGGATACGCGCGACCTGCCCCGACTCTTTGTCCGCTACGAAGACCTTCTGCTCCAATCGCGGGAGACCATCGCCCGCATCGCCGGTTTTCTTCATCTCGAGGTCACCGACGCTGCGGTCGATTTTCTCGAGCCGTCCCTGCGCCGATCCGAAACCGGCGAGGCGCCGCCTCTGTGCGCCCGGCTCTACCGCTCCATCGAGAACGACCAGGAACTCCGGCCCCTCGTGGACGAGATCCAAAGTTTGCAGCGCTTCCGAGAAGACGCCGTGCGCTCCGAAGCTCCCCAGCACGGCTGGAGGGCGACGATCCGGCGGATGCTTTCCTGAGCACGCGGCATGCCCGTTGCATGCCGGGCCAATCCAGCTCAGGTTGAATGGTGACACCGCTGCTCCTGTTTCTCATGGGCATGATTCTCGGCTGGTCGCCGTCGTGGGAGGAATTGCGCGCGCAAATGGTCGCCAGGCAGCTCGCCGCGCGCGACATCCACAACCCCCGCGTGCTCGAAGCCATGCGAACCGTGCCGCGTCACGAATTCGTCCCCGAGGAATATCGCGCCTCCGCCTACAGCGACGCCCCCCTCCCAATCGGCCACGGTCAGACCATCTCGCAGCCATACATCGTCGCGCTGATGACCCAGCTGCTCGACCCGCAACCCGGCGACCGCGTGCTCGAAATCGGCACGGGCTCAGGCTATCAGGCCGCGGTTCTTTCCCCGCTGGTGAAGGAGGTCTACTCCATCGAAATCGTCGAGCCACTGGCCGCGCAGGCAAAGCAAACCCTCGCGCGCCTCGGCTGCAACAACGTCCACACCAAAACCGGCGACGGTTACCAAGGCTGGCCCGAAGCCGCTCCATTCGACGCGATCATCGTCACCTGCGCGCCGGATCACGTTCCGCAGCCCTTGATCGACCAGTTGAACGACGGTGGCCGTCTCGTGATTCCCGTCGGCGAAGGCGTGCAGGAATTGATCCTGATGCGCAAAACCGGCGACCACCTTTCCCGCGAATCCGTCACGCCCGTCCGCTTCGTCCCCATGACCGGCCAGGCCGAGGAATCCGGCAACTGATCCATGGCGGACCGATCGGGGCCGCGTGCCCCCCGGACCTGACGTTTACTGCTCCATTTTCGACGCGGCGCGCTTGCGGGCGGTGGCGTCGAGGATCTTCTTTCGGAGGCGGAGCGACTTGGGCGTGATCTCGACGTATTCGTCGGGCGCGATGTATTCGATGGCGCGCTCAAGGCTGAGCACCACCGGCGGCGCGAGCTGGATGCCCTTGCCCTCACCCTGCGAGCGCATGTTGGTGAGCTTTTTCGCTTTGCAGGGATTCACGGGCATGTCGTCCGGCCGGGCGTTTTCGCCGACAATCATTCCTTCGTAAACCTCCTCCTGCGGTCCGATGAACAGACGGCCACGCTCCTGGATCGAATCAAGCGCGTAGGCCATGCTGGTGCCGGACTCCATGGAAACGAGCACGCCCTTGCCGCGGCTCGGGATGTCGCCCTTGTGCGGACCGTATTCCTTGAAGAGGTGCGAGGCGATGCCCATGCCCTTCGTCATGTTCACGAGATCGGTTTCGAAGCCGATCAATCCGCGCGTGGGAATGATCGCCTCGACGAGCACGCTGTGCGGATTGTGCTCCATATTCACGATCTCGGCCTTTCTGCTGGCAAGGGACTGGAGAATGTCGCCCAGATCATCGGGCGGAACGTCGACATAGAGCGTCTCCATCGGCTCGAGAAGATTGCCCGCCTCGTCGCGTTTGAAGATGACCTCAGGGCGCGAGACCATGATCTCGAAGCCTTCGCGGCGCATCTGCTCCACGAGCACGGCGATCTGCATTTCGCCGCGGGCCTTCACTTCGAAGTGGCCGGCCACCTCGGTCTCGCTGACGACCAGGGAAACGTTCGTGCGCGTCTCGCGAATCAGGCGGTCCTTGATCTGGCGCGCGGTGAGCAGTTTGCCCTCGCGACCGGCCAGCGGGCCGTCGTTCACGCAAATCTTCATTCCGATCGTCGGGGGATCGATGTCGACAAAGGGCAGCGCCTCACGCTCCTCGCTGTCGACGAGCGTCTCACCAATGAAAACCTCCTCGAACCCGGCAAGGCCGATGATGTCGCCCGCGCTGGCACTCTCGATCTGCACCTTTTCGAGACCTTCGTGGCCGAAGATCGCGGTGACCGTCTTGCGCTCCTTCGAGCCGTCCTTGTGAATGCACACGATGCTCTGGCCAACCTTCACCGACCCGCTGATGATGCGGCCGTAGGCGATTCGCCCGAGGTAGTCGCTGTAGTCGAGGTTCGACACGAGCATCTGGAAAAAGGTCTGGTCGGACTTCGGCGGCGGCGGGATGTGCTGCACGATCGCCTCGTAGAGCGGCTGCATCGTGGTGCTGGCGTCATCGAGTTCCTTCTTCGCAAACCCCGCCTTCGCGCTTGCGTAAATGTGAGGGAAGTCGAGCTGCTCGTCGGTGGCATCAAGCTCGAGGAAGAGCTCGAAAACCATGTCGAGGACCTTGTGCGGGCGGGCGTTCTCGCGATCGATCTTGTTGATGACAACAATCGGCTTGAGGCCGTTTTCCATCGCCTTGCGCAGCACGAACTTCGTCTGCGCCTGCGGGCCGTCGTGGGAATCCACCACCAGCAGCACGCCGTCGACCATTTTCATGATTCGCTCCACCTCGCCGCCGAAATCGGCGTGGCCCGGCGTGTCCACGATATTGATGCGGTAGCCGTTCCACCGGAATGCGGCGTTCTTGGCCTTGATCGTGATCCCCTTCTCCTTTTCGAGATCCATCGAGTCCATCACCCGCTCATCGACCCTCTGGTTTTCACGGAAAGTGCCCGCCTGCTTGAGCAGCTGGTCGACGAGGGTGGTTTTGCCGTGGTCGACGTGCGCGATGATGGCGATGTTGCGGATATTTTCCATGCGTGGTCCCGAAAAAATGGACGCGCACTATGCGGGCGGCCATGGGCGCTGTCAACGGCGCCTTTTGAGTGGCCTCCCCGTCACGCTGCGCGATCGCGTTTCCGCGATCCACCTTGCGAGGCGTCGCGGCTCACTGCATGCAGCAGCACGCGGAGAGGAGGGAGCCGGTCAGCACGAGCAGGAGGACGCGACAGGACATGGCGCGACTCTGTCGGGCGCGTCTCCCATTGTAAAGGCCTTGCACCGCCCGATCGAAGGATACATTGGACCATGTCCCGTTTCCTTCGACCGGCCACGCTCGTCGCTCTGCTCCTGATCCCGCTCGCGTCCTTTGCCAGGGAATGGCTGCCGCTTTCGAAGACCTTCAAGGGCGAGGCGAAGTTCCAGCGGCTCCTCGCCCGTGCCCGGCAGGAAAACTGGCGGGCGTTGCCGATCGGCGAGCGCACGGCAAAGGTCGGCATGGCTCTGCTGGGCACCCCTTACGTGAACTACACGCTCGAGATCGACGATCATATCGAGGCCCCGAGCGCGAATTTCGAAGGAATGGACTGCTGGACGTTCTACGAAATCTCGCTGGCATTTGCCCGGATGATCCGTGAGAAGCCCGTCGGCGCCACGCCGCAGGACCTGCTCCGGTTCATCGAGCTCGAGCGCTATCGCGACGGCAAGTGTGACGGAAGCTACCTGTCGCGGATGCATTTCCTTGAGGAGGTCTTCGCCGACAACACCCGGCGCGGACTCGCCATCAACCCGACGCGCGAGCTGGGCGGCGTGCGACTGCAACGAAACATCACCGAGATGACCTCCGCGTGGAGAAGCTATCGCTACCTGCGCAACAACCCGTCGTTGCTGCCCAAAATGGCGCGAATTCAGGAAAAGGTCTCCGCGCTGCCCGTTTATCACATTCCGAAGTCGAAGGTGGCCTCGGTCGAAAAATACCTGCGCACCGGCGACATCATTGCCATCACCTCGCGTGATACCAGCGGCTACACCTCCCACGTCGGCATTGCGGTGAAGCAGAAGGACGGCGTCCACCTCATGCACGCCACGTCCAGCAGGTCCCGCGGGCGCAAGTGCATCCTCGACGTGCGGATCTCCGAATATCTGAACCGGTCAAAGGACCACTACGGAATCATTGTGTATCGTCCCAAGGACGTATGATGTAATATCAAGTAAATAGGCCGTGCTCCCCACTGACTCTTGCGGCCCGATGTGATACCCGCTGTTATTTCCTCCGCCATTTATGAATGACCTTCTGGACACGTCGGCCGCCCAGCGTAAGCGCCTGCGACGCATTATCATGCTGGTCATCCTCATCAGCATTGGCGTCCACGTTCTCTTCGGGATAGGAGCCGGCATCTGGGTCATTGCCCGCTACTTCACCCAGCCAAAGGCGCAGTTCGTTGCCCAGAAGACGGTCAACATGGAGCCGGAGGAGCGCAAGCACCGGCTTGCCATGAGCGAAGTGGAATCCATCCGCCCGAAGCCGGTTTACAACAACCGCATCCAGAGCCTGCGCCCCTCCACCCTCGCCCTGCCGGATCTGCCAAAACTGCCGGTCGACACCTCCGTGCCTCTCGATACGGAAAGTCTGGTCAGCGACCAAATGGAGGGCATCGGCGGCTCCGCGGGAGCCGGGAGTGGCACGGGCGGCGGCTTTTTCGGCGGAACTGGCAATGCCGGGAGCGGCCTGCTCGCCGGCAATCTGTATGACTTGAAAAAGGACAGCCAGGGCCAGCCGGTCCAGATGGACGACACCACTTATCTCGACGTGATCAACAAGCTGTCCCGCTCCGGTTCAACGGAATCCGCCCTCCGCCGCTTCTACCGCGCTCCAGACACCCTTTACATGCCGCGCGTTGCCATTCCGGTCATCAACGCCAACGAAGCCCCGAAAGCCTTCAAGGTGGATGGCAAGGTGCAGCCGAAATATTGGGTCGCCGTTTACAGAGGCCGCATGATCGCCCCCGAGTCCGGCAGCTTCAAGTTCCTCGGCTTCGCGGACGACATTCTTCTCGTGAAGATCAACGACCGCCTCGTCTTGGACGGAAGCCTCCTCGGCGCCACACGGCTCCACAAGCGGGAGGGTCTCTCCTTCAGTGTCGAGAAAGGCAAGGCCTACGATATTGAGGTCATCGTGGGTGAGTGTCCCGGCGGCTACTTCAACGCGTGGCTTCAGCTCCAGAAGCAGGGTTCGGGCGACAAGCCCTACTGGTTCCGGATGAACGACGAGAAGATCACTTACACCTCCCGCACCGGGGATGGTCAGCAGCAAAATCCTCCGAGCACGGTCAACGGCCCCGTCTGGTGGCCGGCACCTGTAAAGGCGTCTACCAAGGCCCCAATCGGCCTCTAAGCCGCCACCCGCGGCAGTTCGTCCTCAGGTTCGCCTGAACCCGCCTCTTTTTCTTGACGCGCGTAAAGCGATGTGGTGAAAAGTGGGGCGTTGTGGGGCCACGTGGTATGTAAACCCTAATCAAATGCCGAGGGAAGCTACAGTGATTTACGCGGGAACCTTCCATCGCACGATGGATGCGAAGAACCGCGTGACCGTGCCCTCGGAGTGGCTCACGGGTGATGGGGAGACGTTCTTCGTGCTTCCGGCCAAGGAGAACCTCAGCGTGATGCCCGCCCAGGAACTGGCCCGCCAGGAGGAGGAACTCCGCGAAATGCTCCCCGCCGGTCCGGCCCGTCAGCAGGCGTTGCGCGCCATTTACAGCTCCGCCCGGCAGATTGTCCCCGACAAGCAGGGACGAATCCTCCTTCCCGAGGAATATTGCAAGCGCGCTGCGCTGGACACCGAAGTGGTGTTCGTCGGCGTGAAGAATCGTTTTGAAATCTGGAGTGCGGCGAAACGGTCGAGCGCCGCCGAGCAGGAGTCGGAACTCTCCGAAGAGGTCCGGAACGCACTGGAGGCGTTGGGACTCTAACCATGGAGGATTTCGTCGAATGAGGGCCCGGGCCGCGTGAACAAATCCGGACGCAAGTTTCTCTTCGGCTTTTCGCCGACGAAAGACCCCGACGGAAAAATCACCGGCTCCGCCGCCATCAAGATCAAACCTCGCAACGCGTATGAATTGCTTGGACTTCGAAGACCCCCTCGACCTGCTTTTGGAAAATTCTGAGCCCGCCCCTGGTTGCATGGACTATCACGTTCCCGTCCTCGCCGATGAGGTGGTCACCTTCCTGCGTCCCGCCCCCGGCATCCTCTTCCTCGACGGCACCCTTGGCGGCGGCGGCCATGCCGAGCGCCTGCTTCAGGCCGGCGCCCGTGTCATCGGGCTCGACCGCGACGCCGAGGCCCTCGCCTTCGCCACGGAGCGACTCGCGCCATTCGCCCATCGACTCACCGTCCGCCAGGCCAACTACGCCGACGCGCCCGCGGTGCTCGACGAACTCGGCATCGACAGGATCGGGGGCGCGCTCATCGACATCGGTGTTTCCTCCCACCAGCTCGACACGCCGGAGCGCGGATTCTCCATGCTTCACGACGGCCCGCTCGACATGCGAATGGGCGCCGACGCGCCGCGCACCGCCGCAGACATCATCAACCACGAGTCGCCGGAGGAACTGGTTCGAATCTTCCGCGAATACGGCGAGGAACAGGCCGCCAACCGCATCGCCTCCCACCTCGTCAAGCTGCGCCAGATCGCGCCTTTCGAAACCACCGGCCAGCTTGCCGACGCCGTGAGCGATGTCGTCCCGCGGTCCGGCCGGCGCCACCCCGCCACCCGCGTCTTTCAAGCCCTTCGCATTGCCGTCAACGACGAGCTCGGCTCGCTGCAACGCGGCCTCGAAGCCATCAGCTCCCGGCTGGCCCGCGGCGCACGCTTCGGCGTCATCACGTTTCACTCGCTCGAGGACCGCATCGTGAAGCGCTACTTCCGGCATCGCAGCTCGGAATGGATCGACCGTCCCGAATGGCCCGAGCCGAAGCGCAATCCGGACCACATCTTTCGCCTCCTCACTCCCCACCCCATCGACCCGTGCCCGGACGAGGTGGAGGCCAACCCACGGGCACGCAGCGCAAAACTCCGCATCGTGGAGCACATCTGACCCGCCATGAACGCCACGCGACGCACCAAATCGATCAATCCGCTTCAGCTCTCCCGCATCGCCTTCTACCTGCTCGTTGCCGTCACCGCCGGCGGCGCGGGCATTTGCTATGTCTCGTTGAAAAACACCCAGCACACGCTGGGCCAGCGCGTCCGGGAGACGGAGCGCCAGCTTCGGGAGTATCGCGCCCGAAATCAGGACTACGCCACGCGCATCACCAGCCTCTCGTCGCGCATGGCGCTCCAGCGCAAGCTCGAGTCCGGTTTCATTGCGATGATCCCCGTGCAGGCGACCTCCATCGCCCGCCTCACTCCGCCGGAAGTCGCCACGGATGACGGCGTGCTGCGCACGGCTTCCACCTCCACCAATCCTCTGCCGCGTCCGTGAGGTGGAATGCCCATAGTCGCATCATTATCGCCGCTGCCACGATCGGGCTTATTTTCACCGGATTCTCAGCGCGACTGATTCATCTCGGAGTCAATCAGCACGCGGAATACTCCGCACTCGCCGCCTCGAAGAACTCGATCCGCCAGACGCTGCGCGCCAAGCGCGGGCTGATCTCGGACCGCAACGGAGAAATCCTCGCGGAAAACATGCCCGTGGCGACCGCCTTCGCCGACGGCACGCACATCGAGAATCCCGAGGCCGTCGCGCGTGTCGCCGCGCCGTTTCTCGAGATGGATCCCGAGGTGCTGAGGAAAAAAATCGCGGGCGCCGTCGAGCGGCAGGACCGCTACGTCGTGCTTCGCCACGAGGTTCCGGCCGAGTTCACCTTTGAGCTCACCCGGGCGATGGAAAAGGCGGGCCTGCGCGGCATCTACTTCAACGCCGACAGCGTGCGCGTGCATCCAAATGGCTCCATGCTCTGCCACGTCGTCGGATTCCTGAATCACGAGCGGCGCGGCGTGCAGGGCATCGAGCTCTCGATGGAGGAATACCTCCGCGGGCAGGACGGCTTCCGCCACATCGAGCGCGACCGCAAGGGCCGCGAAATCGTGGTCTATCGCGGGCAGGAACGCGAGCCGCGCGACGGCCTCAACGTCCAGCTCACGATCGACATGGGCCTGCAGGCGATCGTCGAGGAGGAACTCGACAACGCCTTCAAGGAGCTCAAGCCCGACAACGCGGTCGCCGTGATGGTCAATCCCAAAACGGGCGAAGTCCTGGCGATGGCCACACGACCCGCCTTCGAGCCGGATGCCCTTGGGGACGCCACCCCCGAGCAAATGAAGAACCGCGCGATCATCGACATGGTCGAGCCGGGCTCCACGTTCAAGATCGTCGTCGCTGCCGCCGCGCTGAACGAAGGCATCGTCGACACCGAAACGCTCATCAACTGCGAAGGCGGTCGCTTCGCCTACGGCGGTCGCATTCTTCGCGACCACCACGGTTACGGAATGATGACCGTTCACAACATCCTCATGAAGTCGTCGAACATCGGTTCGGCGAAGCTCGCGCTGAAGATGGGCGACGAGACGTTTTACGAATACGTGAAGCGCTTCGGCTTCGGCGAGCGCACCGGCATCGAGCTGCCCGGCGAGATCGCCGGCCTCGTGCATCCGCCCGCCCGCTGGGACAAGCTCACCATCACGCGCATGCCGATGGGCCATGCCGTCGCCGTCACTCCGCTCCAGATCGTCATGGCCATGAGCGTCATCGCCAATGGCGGCAAGCTGATGGCGCCGCACATCATCAAATCGCTCTCCGACAGCTCCGGGAAGGTCATTCAGGAATTCAAGCCGACCGTCGTCCGCGAGGTCGTCAATCCGCAGACCGCCGCAATCGTCAGCCGCGCGCTCGTCGACGTCGTGAGTCCGAAGGGCACCGCGATTCTCGCCAAGGTCGATGGCTTCCAGGTCGCGGGCAAAACCGGCACCGCGGAGAAGGTCAACCCCGCCGGCGGCTACTACGATGGCAAATACGTGGTTTCGTTCGTCGGATACATGCCCGCCGAGGATCCGGCATTCGTCTGCCTCGTGCTCGTCGACAATCCGAGCATTCCCTCGCATCTCAATTACGGCGGCCTTGTCTCCGCGCCCATTTTCTCCCGCATCGCCGAGCGCGCCGCGCGGTATCTCGACATTCAACCGGTGATGCGCGCCGAGCCCGTCACCGAGGTGGCCGCCAATCAATCGGAAAGGAGCACCACCACCCGATGAGCTGGAATCTTTCCGCACTGCTCGCGAAATCCGACGTGCATCCGCCGCCGGGATCGGATGGCGTGCGCATCAACTCCCTCTGCTACGACTCCCGCCGCGCCTCGGCGGGCGCGCTCTTTTTTGCGCTTCCCGGCGTGCAGGCCGACGGCGCGGCTTTTGCGCGTTCCGCCGTGGAAAACGGCGCCTCCGCGGTCGTCGCGGTCCCGGACATTCCGGATCTCGGCGTCCCGCTCGCCCGCGTGCCCGACGCCCGCGCCGCCATGGCCGACGTCGCCCGCACTTTCTTTGGCAATCCCGGCGAGGCGCTCCGCGCGGTCGGCATCACCGGCACGAACGGCAAGACGACCACGTCACTGCTCGTCAAACACATCCTCGACACGCTCCACCTCCACTGCGGGCTCATCGGCACCATCCGCTACGTCGTTGGCGACGAAAGCCGCCCCGCCTCGCGCACGACTCCCGAATCCGTCGACGTGCAGGACCTGCTCGCGCAAATGGTCGCCGCGGGAAATCGCTCCGTCGCGATGGAGGTCTCCAGCCACGCGCTGGTTCAGCATCGCGTGCGCGGCATCGAGTGGGACGCCGCCGTCTTCACGAACCTCACGCAGGACCACCTCGACTACCACAAGACGATGGACGCCTACTTCGACGCGAAGGCGCTCCTCTTCGAGCGAATGTTCGAGCAAAAGTCCCGTCGCGGGAAGAGCATCATCAACTGCGACGACCGCTTTGGTGTCCGCCTCATCGAGCGGCTTCCAAAGGCCGCCCGCCCGCTCACCTTCGGCATGGGAGTGCGCGCCGACTTCCGCGCGATCGATCCCCGCTCCGACGTCCACGGCACCCAGTTCAAGCTCGAGGCCAAGGGTCGCCAGTATCTCGTGCGCACGCCCCTCATCGGGCGGTTCAACGTTTACAATTCCCTCGCCGCGCTCGCCTGCGCCTCATCGCTGGGACTGGAGCTGCGCGCGGCCGTGCAGGCGCTCGCCAGCGCACCACAGGTTCCCGGCCGGCTCGAGCGCGTGCCCGCACGCCGGAACTTCACGGTTTATGTCGATTACGCTCATACGGACGACGCCTTAACCAATGTCCTGAGCACGCTTCGCGAACTACGGCCCCGGCGGCTGCTCGTTGTCTTCGGATGCGGCGGCGACCGGGACCGCGCGAAGCGCCCTCTCATGGCCCGGGCCGCCGGGCAACTCGCCGACTACGCGATCATCACCTCCGACAACCCCCGCACCGAGGACCCCGGGAAAATCATCGCCGACATCGTGGCCGGCATGCCCGCCACCGGTTACGAAACGATCACGGACCGGAAGGCTGCGATCTATCGTGCCATCGAACTCGCCGACCGCGGCGACATCGTTCTCATCGCGGGAAAAGGCCACGAGAATTACCAGGAAATCAACGGCAGGCGCACTCCGTTCGACGATGTGTCGGTCGCCCGCAACGCCATCGCGGCAAAACCCGTGGAGATCGACGATTAAACCATGGACCCGCTCCCACTTTCCACCATCGCGGAACTTTGCGGCGGGACTGTGACTCCCGGCAGCGAATCGCTCGTGGTTTCGTCGATCTCGAAGGACACCCGCACCATTGCGCGCGGCGATCTGTATCTCGCACTCCGCGGCGCAAACTTCGATGGAAACGAATTTGTCGAAAAGGCCGCAGCCGCAGGCGCCGCAGCCGCGATCGTCGATCGTGACATCACTGCGCCGGAGGGATTCGCCTTGATCCGCGTTCAGGACGGACAGGCCGCCCTGGAAAAGCTCGCCGCCGAGTGGCGCGATCGTCTCACAGCCCGCGTCGTTGCCATCACCGGCAGCAGCGGCAAGACGAGCACCAAGGAATTCACCGCCGCCGTGCTGTCGTCACGGCTGAAGGTCACGAGCACCGTCGGCAACCTCAACAACCACATCGGCCTGCCGCTTACCATTCTTCGCGCCTCGCAGTCCGACCAGGCCGCGGTCTGGGAAATCGGCATGAACCATCCCGGCGAGATTGCTCCGCTCGCAAAACTCGCCCGCCCCGACGCCGGGATCATCACGAACATCGGCATCGCCCACATCGAGTTTTTCGAAAACCGCGACGGCATCGCCACCGAGAAATCCGAGCTCGCCCGCATGGTCCACCCGGACGGCGCCGTCATCTTCCCCGCCGAGGACGACTACGCCAGCTACATCGCCGAGCGCGCGACAAACCGCCGCCTGATCCGCTGCGGCCTCGGCATGGCCGACGTCACCGCGACGAACCTCGAGCAGACCTCCACAGGCACCGCATTTACCATCCGGGCATTCGGAGAATCCGCTCCAACCGAGATCGCCATCCCCGGCGAGCACATGGTTCGCAACGCATTGCTCGCCGTCGCCGCAGGCCTCGACTTCGGCCTCTCCCTCGAGGAGTGCGCCGAGGGGCTGCGCCGCGCTCGCCTCAGTGGCGGTCGCCTTGAGCAGAAAACGATTCGCGGAGTGCGGTTCCTCGACGACTCCTACAACGCCAATCCCGATTCCATGACCGCGGCGCTTCGCACGCTGCGCTCCATGGCGGCCAACGGACGACGCATCGCCGTGCTCGGGCGCATGGGAGAACTCGGCGCCCACGCGGAGGACGGCTACCGGCGTGTCGGCAAAACCGTCGCGGAGTCGGCACAGGCTCTCATTGCCGTCGGTCCGGAGACGGCGCCGCTTCGCGACGAGGCTGCCGCCGCAGGTTTGCACGAGATTCACGAGGTCGAAACACCGCGCGAGGCCGCCCAGGTTCTTCGCAACATCGTGCACGAAGGGGACATCGTCCTCGTGAAAGGCAGTCGCGCCGCCCGAATGGAAACCGTGATCGGAGAATTCTGAATGCTCTACTACCTCTACGAACTCAGCGACAAACTCTCCGGCGACATCGCGACGGCGTTGAACGTGTTTCAATACATTACGTTCCGTTCGATCAGCGCGGCCGTGACGTCGTTCCTCCTCTGCCTGCTGTTCGGGAACTTCGTCATTCGCAAGTTGATCTCGCTGAAGTTCGGCCAGCCGATTCGCACGAAGGAGGAAGTCAACAAGCTGTTCGACCTCCACGGCGCGAAGAAGGGCACGCCGACCATGGGTGGCATCCTGATTCTCGGGTCCGTCGTCATCTCCTCGATTCTCTGGGCCCGCCCGACGAGTCCGTTTGTGTGGGTCGTCCTCATCTCGACGCTCTTTCTCGGCGGCATCGGCTTCTACGATGACTGGCAGAAAGTCGCGAAAAAGAGCTCCGACGGCATCAGCAGCCGCATGAAGTTCGGTCTGCAATGTCTTCTCGCCGCGGGTTTCACCTGGTTCTTCTGGCGCGATCCGGAGCTCTGGCAGCGCGCGCAGGAGCTCTACATTCCGTTCCTCAAGGATCCGATCAATCTCGGATTCGTCGCGTTCATCCTCTACCTGCTCGTCATCGTCGGCACGTCAAACGCGGTCAACCTCACCGACGGCCTCGACGGGCTGGCGGCCGGTTGCAGCACCACCGTCGCCGCGACCTACGGCGCGCTCGCCTACGTCGCCGCCACCGCACCCGCCGCGCGCTATCTTCAAATTCCGAACGTGCCCGATGCCGGTGAACTCACCGTTCTCTGCATGGCTCTCGCCGGCGCATGCCTCGGGTTCCTGTGGTGGAACTGCCACCCGGCCCGCGTGTTCATGGGCGACACGGGTTCGCTCGCGATCGGCGGCATGCTCGGCGCGGTCGCCATTTGCACAAAGCAGGAGCTGCTTCTCGTCATCGTCGGCGGCGTGTTCGTCATCGAGGCCGGCTCCGTGATTCTGCAGGTCGCCAGCTTCAAGACCACCGGCAAGCGCATCTTCAGGATGTCCCCCATCCATCACCACTTTGAACTCAGCGGCTGGAAGGAAAGCACCGTCATCGTGCGGTTCTGGATCATGTCGATCCTCTTCGCGCTGCTCGGCCTCGCCACGTTGAAACTCCGATGATTCACAGCGGCAAAAGTGCAATCGTGCTCGGCCTCGGCCACAGTGGCGAGGCGGCCGCCGCCCTGCTCAAGGAGGAGGGCGCGCGCGTGACCGTTGCCGACAGCGGCGACACTCCCGCGCTTCGCGAAAAGGCCTCGCGCCTCGAAAGACTGGGGATCCGCACGCTGCTGGGAGCCGAGGCGGACACCGATCCGCAGCATTACGATCTCTGCGTTCTCAGCCCCGGCATCGATCCCATCGTGCCGCTCGTGCAGAACGTGCTCGCGAAGAAAATTCCCGTCATTGGCGAGCTGGAGCTGGCCTACCAGGAATGCACCTGCCCCTGCGTGGCGATCACGGGCACCAATGGCAAGACGACCACCACCGAGCTCACCACGCAGATGCTGCAACGTTGCGGAGTCCGCACCATGGCGAGCGGCAACATCGGCCTGCCCTTCGCCACCGCCGTGCGGCAAAGCCACGAGCTCGACGTGATGGTGCTCGAGACGAGTTCCTTCCAGCTCGAGACGATCCGGCATTTCCGCCCGCACGTCGCCGTGTGGCTGAACCTCAGCGCCAATCACCTCGACCGCTATCGCGACATCGAGGAATACCGCACCGCGAAACTTCGCATCTTCGAGCAGCAGACGGCCGACGATTTCGCTGTCGTGAATGCCCGCGACGAGCTGCCGCCGCTGAAGGCCCGCAAGCTCACGTTCAGCGCCTACACACCCGACGCGGACTTCACCCTGCAGGGCTCCACAATTCTCTTCCGAGGCACGCCGATCATCGATCAATCGGAAACCAGGCTGCACGGAATCCACAATGCCGAGAATCTGATGGCCGCCTTCGCCGTCGGCCACGCACTGAACATCGACTTCCCCGGCATGGCACGGAGCGTGCGCGATTACACGCCGCCGTCGCATCGATGCGAGTTTGTGCGCGATCTCAACGGCGTCCGCTGGATCAACGACTCAAAAGCCACCAACCTCGACGCGATGCAGAAGGCGATTCTCTCGCAGGATCGTCCGCTCGTGCTCATCGCCGGCGGCAAGGACAAGGGATTCGAGTTTGATGACATCGCGCCGCTCGTAAAGGAACGCGTCCGCTGCGCGGTTCTCATTGGCGAAATGAAGGAACGCATTGCCCGGTCCTGGGCGGACACGCCCACGAAATGCGCCGCGACCCTCGAGGAAGCCGTCGCTCTCGCGCGTGCGGAGGCAAGGCAGGGTGATGTCGTCCTGTTTTCCCCGGGCACGTCGTCGTTCGACATGTTCCGCAACTACGGCGAGCGCGGCAACCAGTTCAAAGCAATCGTCCAGTCACTCTCTTAAGAAACAACCAGCCAGAAACCATGAAAATAAAACTGCCACCGAGAAAGAAGGGCCCCGCTCCCATGCGACCGCCCCGTCTCAAACTCAAAGCCAGCGTCGCGCGCTCGCGTCGCGCCCCGGTGATCGAAGAGGACGATGACGACCTCTACGACGAACCGGAACCGAACATGAAGCTCTCCCACGCGTTTGTCGTGGTGCTTGTGCTTCACGTGATCGCCGTCGCGGGCGTCTTCGCGTTCAACACGATCAAGGCGCGCCAGGATCAGATGTTCGCCGCCGCTGATGCAAAAGCCGCCGCTCCGCAAGCCGCGGAAGCCGAGGTCGCACCGGCCGCTGCTCCGGTTGCATCGGCCGAGCCGCGCCCGCTCACGACGGCCCCCGGACTGCCGGAAGCCACCGCTGCGGCTCCCGCCCCGGCGCAGGCTCCTGCTCCGAGGACCGCGGAGGTTGCCAGCGCACCGGCCAGTCCGGTTGCGGGCACCATCCACGAAGTGAAGGCCGGCGAGACGCTCACGCGCATCTCTGCGCAATACGGCGTCAGCGTCGCAGCCATCCAGGAAGCCAACGGCATCGACGATCCCACGAAGATTCGCGTCGGCACCCAGCTCACGATCCCGAAGGCTGGCGAATCCGCACCGGCTCCCGTGGCGAAGACAAATGCCCCTGCGGAAACCAAGCCCGCCGCTCCGGCAGCCGAGCCGAAGACCAGCGCCCCCGCGGCCGCTTCGGCGGTCACCGACTCGGGCAAGGTCTACGAGGTCGTGAAGGGCGACAATCCCGTGACGATCGCGAAGAAGTTCAACGTGAGCTACGACGCGCTCATGGAGCTCAACGGAATCACCGATCCGCGGAAGTTGCAGATCGGTCAGAAACTGAAGATCCCGGCCGGCAACTAGCGAGCTCTTGAGGACGGTCACCGCCATTCTGCAGCGTCACAGCGTTCATCTCCTGCTGATCTCGATCGCAGGACTGGTGACGCTTGGCATTGTGATGCTCTTCAGCACGAGCGCCTTCGCCCAGCAGGCGCACGGTGACCTCTATTACTTCGTCAAGCGCCAGTCCCTCTGGCTGGGGATTGGCCTTGTCGGTTGCACGGCCGCCGCGATGATCGACTACCACTTTTGGCAGAAGATCTGGTGGATCCTTTTCATCGCCGCGGTCGTGCTGCTCACGCTGTGCTTCGTTCCACCAATCGGGCAAACCGTCAAAGGCGCCTCTCGCTGGATTTCGCTCGGGGTGATGAATTTCCAGCCGAGCGAACTCGCGAAGATCGCCTCAATCTGCTTCCTCGCATGGTGGTATTCCCGTTTCGCAGATCGCACCCGTGAGTTCTTCTTCGGCTTCATCTTTCCGATGGCGGTGGTGTCGATCCTGCTCGGGCTCATCATAATCGAGGTCGACCTCGGTGCGACCGCGCTGATTGGCGGCGCAATGTTTGCCACGATGTTTGTCGCCGGCGCGCGACTCCTTTACCTGCTTCCGCTCGCCTCGCTCGGCATCGGCGGCGTGCTCTTTGCCGCAACGCATATCGAGGAACGCATGGGCCGCCTCCTCGCGTTTCTGTATCCCGACAAATACCCCGACGAATTTTACCAGCAGCTGCAGGGCCTCATCGCGATTGGCTCCGGCGGCCTCACCGGACTCGGCCTCGGCGAAGGACGCCAGAAATGGTTCTATCTCCCCGAGGCGCACACCGACTTCATCTTTCCAATGGTCGGCGAGGAACTCGGGCTCCGTGTGACGCTGCTCGTCGTGGCCGTTTACATCGTCGTGAGCATCTGCGGCTACATGGTCGCAATGAACGCAAAGGACCGCTTCGGCATGCTGCTCGCGTTCGGATTCATTACGACCATTCTCCTGCAGGCCGCAGTGAATATCGGCGTCACCACCGCCCTGCTGCCGAACAAGGGCATGCCGCTTCCGTTCATCAGCTTCGGCGGCTCAAACCTGCTCGTCTGTCTTTTCATGATCGGGGTGCTTATCAACATTCACCGACACGGTCACCCTGTCGCCGTGCCGGTCCGCCGCGTGCGACTGGCAGCGAGGGTGACACCGAGAATCTGACGCGATAGAACGGATCCATTATGCGCGTAGTCATTGCATGCGGAGGCACCGGTGGGCATCTCTTCCCGGGCCTTGCCGTCGCCCAGGCCTTGAAGGACCGGGGCCACGAGCTGCTGCTTCTTGTTTCCGAAAAATCCATCGACGCCCAGGCGCTCAAAGCGCATCCCGAATTTCGCGCGGAGAAGCTTCCCTCGGTCGGGCTTCCCTCCGTGCTCTCGCCCGCCTTCATCCGTTTTCTCCACCGCACGTGGGACAGCATGGGCCAGTGCCGCGAGATTTATCGGAAGTTTCGCCCCGACGCCGTCCTTGGAATGGGCGGGTTCACCTCCACGGCCCCGCTCCTCGCCGGCCGTCTCGCGAAGATTCCGACGTTCATCCACGAGTCAAACTCGATTCCCGGCAAGGCGAACAAGCTGGCGGCGAGGTTCGTGGATCACGTCCTGCTCGGCTTCAAGAGCTGCGAGAAGTATTTCCCCGGCAAGAAATGCTCCGTTGTCGGCACTCCGGTGCGCAAGGACCTCGGAGAACGAATTCCGCGCGAGGAGGCACTGAAGATTTTCCAGCTCGATCCCGCGAAAAAGACGCTGCTCGTAATGGGCGGCAGCCAGGGCGCCACGGGCATCAACCAGCTTCTTTTCAAGGCGGCGCCGATGCTCAAAGGAAAGGACATCCAGCTCATTCACCTCACCGGTGAGCGGGACGATCGTCTCGCAGCGGCGAACTACCTCCGCGAGGAAGTGCCCGCCTACGTCGCGCCGTTTCACCACCGCATGCAGGAAGTGCTCTCCGCCGCCGACCTCGCCATTTCCCGGGCCGGCGCTGCAAGTCTCAGCGAGCTGTCGAAGTTTGGCCTCCCCTCCCTGCTCGTGCCCTATCCCTACGCCGCGGAAAATCACCAGGAAATCAATGCCGACATCTACGTCGCCGCCGGTGCCGCGGAGAAGTTTCTGGAATCGGGCACATCACCCGAGATACTCGCACGTCGCATCATCGAACTGCTCGGCGACACGGCGGCACTCGAGAAAATGTCGGCCGCCGCGCGCAGTCTCGCACCGGGCAACTCGGCCGCCGAAGTCGCCGACGTCATTGAAAAAGTCTCCGCAAAATCCTCCACCTGATCCGTGACCATCGCGAACCTCACCGAAACCCTCATCGGCCCGCCGATCCGTGTGCATCTGATCGGCGTCGCCGGTTCGGGCATGAGCGGCATCGCCGCACTCGTGCTCGCGCTCGGGCATCGCGTGAGTGGATCGGACAAGGTGGACACGATCGAAGTCGAGCGGCTGCAGAAAAAGGGTCTGGAATTCCACGGGCCGCACACCGCCGAGGAAGTCGCCGACAAGGACCTCATCATTTATTCCTCCGCAATCAAGCCCGGCAATCCCGCCTTCGACGCCGCCCGTGAGTTGAACAAGCCAATGGTCCGTCGCGCCGACGCACTTGCCGCGATCATGGCCGCGAAAAAGGGCATCGTCGTCTGCGGCATGCATGGCAAGACGACAACCTCGTCGATGGCCGCCCACGTCCTGCGCTCCTGCGGGTTCAAGCCTTCACATTACGTCGGCGCGGAAATTCCCATCCTCGGCACGAATGCCCGCTGGGACTCCGAAGGTGAGTTCTTTGTCGCGGAAGGCGACGAGAGCGACGGCACGCTCATCAATTACCACCCCGAGCATGCGATCGTTCTCAACGTCGAGCCGGAGCACCTCGACTTCTACAAAAACCTCGAGGCCATCGACGCGGTTTACTCGAAATTGATCAACCAGACTCGCGAGAAGGTCATCTACTGCCGGGACGATGCCGGCGCGACACGCCTTTGCGGCGATCGCGGGAATGCGATTTCCTACGGCCATCACGAGTCGGCCCGCTACCGGCTCATCGATCTCGACGCCGCGGATTTCAAATCGCGCTTCACGGTCCTCGCCGATGGACGCGAGCTCGGCCTGATCGAGTTGAATGTCCCCGGCGCACACAATGCGACCAATGCACTGGCGGTAATTGCGCTGGCGACGGAACTCGGCGCGGATTTCTCCGCGATTGCGCAGGCGTTGAATGCGTTTCGCGGCGCGCGGCGCCGGTTCGAAATCAAATACCGCTCGGATCGCAACATCGTCGTCGACGACTACGGGCACCATCCCACGGAGATCGCCGCGACGCTCGCGACGGCACGCACCGGCGGCTGGAAACGGACGCTCGCGATGTTCCAGCCGCACCGCTACACGCGCACGCTCGCGCTCAAGGACGAGTTCGGCCGGGCATTTCGCGATGCAGATCACGTGGTGGTTGCCGATGTCTATCCCGCAAGCGAGAAGCCGATCCCTGGCGTTTCCGGCCTCACCATCATCGAGGCCCTGCAAAAGAACGGGCATCCCTCCGCGCGCTTTCAGGCGGAGGTGCCGAAGCTGCTTTGGGAACTCGGACCCGAGATTCAGGATGGCGATCTGATCATGAGCCTTGGCGCGGGCAACATTCACGAATGCGGCACACAGCTCGCCGCGGATCTCGCATTGCGCGACAAGCTGCAGGAAATTCTCGGCCCGGGCACGATTCGCCTCTACGAGCCGCTGTCGCGTCACACCACGCTGCGCGTCGGTGGCCCGGCGCAATTCTGGGTCGAGCCGGAGACCGAGGAAGGCTTTGCCGACCTTGTGCGCCACTGCTTCGATGAGGACATCCCGTTCATGGTGATGGGCCGCGGATCGAATCTTCTCGTGCGCGACGGCGGCATTCCCGGCGTGGTGGCTCATTTGTCCCGCGGCGAATTTGCGCGCCACGAAGTGGTCGGCGAGGAAATCCACGCAGGCGTCGGCGTGAAGTTCAAACAACTCGCCGCGGCCGCCCGAAAGGCGGGGTTGGGCGGCTTTGAGTGGATGGACGGCATTCCGGGCAATCTCGGCGGCGGCCTTCGCATGAATGCCGGCGCAATGGGCTCGCAGACGTTCGATCACGTCGTCCGCGTCCGCTTTTGCGACCAGGACGGCAACATCTTCACCCGAACCCCGGCGGAAATGGAGGTGCACTATCGCAACGTGCCCACGCTCGCGCGCAACTTCGCCCTCTCCGCCGTGCTTCGCGGCTCGCCCGCTCCCGCGGAGGAAATCGAGCGCAAGCTCAACGAATCGGAAACGAAGCGCCGCGAGTCGCAGCCTGCCGCGGCCAGTGCCGGTTGCATCTTCAAGAATCCGGCGGAGATTCCCGCCGGCAAATTGATCGAGGAACTCGGCTTCAAGAATTTCACCGTCGGGAAGGCCCGCGTCTCCGAGGTGCACGGAAACTTCATCGTCAATGACGGCGGTGCCACCGCCGAGGAAATGCTCACGCTCATCGAGGAGATCAAGGCCGCCGCACTGCGCGAGCGCGGCATCGAGCTGGAAACTGAAGTGCAGATCGTAGGAAAGGACGCATGATCGAATCCCTCAAAAACCAACCTGTCACCGTTCTGCTGGGCGGCCCCGGCGCCGAGCGTGAAGTTTCCCTGAAATCCGGCGCCGCCGTTGCCAACGCGCTGCGCTCCATTGGTGCGCATGTTACCGAAGTGGACGTGCGCGATGCCCATTTCGAGGTTCCCGGGGGAACGATCCTCGCGTTCAACATCATTCACGGCACGTTCGGCGAGGACGGGCAGATTCAGGCGATTCTCGATGCCCGCGGCATTCCCTACACCGGCGAAGGCGAGGCCGGCAGCCGGCTGGCGTTCGACAAGATCGCGAGCAAACGACGCTTCGTGGAACACGGTGTGCCCACGGCGCGGTGGGAGATCATTACAAAGGGCGGTGCACCCAGCCTGTCGTTGCCGTTTGTCGTCAAGCCGCCCCGTGAAGGCTCCAGCGTCGGCGTGCACATTGTTCACGACACGGTCGAGCTCGACGCCGCGCTCGAGGACTGCTTTGCACGCGACCACGAAGTTCTCATCGAGGAATTCATCAAGGGCAGCGAGCTCACGGTCGGCATCGTTGGCGACGAGGCCTACCCGATCGTCGAGATCGTTCCCAAGGTCGATTTCTACACTTACGAGAACAAATACACGAAGGGCGCGTCGGACTATTACTGCCCGGCCCGGCTCGATGACGCGACCACCCGTCGCGTGCAGGAGGCCGCACTCGCCGCGCACCGCTCGCTGGGGCTCGAGGTCTATTCTCGTGTGGACGTGTTGCTGGGTGCCGATGGAAATCCCTACGTGCTCGAGGTGAACACCATTCCGGGCATGACCGAAACCAGCCTGCTGCCAAAGGCCGCCGCCGCTGTCGGCATCGGCTTCGCGGAGCTGTGCGAACGGATCGGCCTGCTGTCTCTGCAGAAAGGACGAGTCACATGACACGCCGGTCTGCATCCAAAACCACACGGGAAAATCGCCGCACCTCCTCGGTGCCGGTTTCGCGCAAGCACATCCTCGACGTCCGTGTCCGACGCTCCACCGCACGACGGCAGCGGACCACGCGCGTTCTTCGCGTCGTGCTCGGCACCACGCTCTGGATCGGCGTGGTCGTCGGACTGTGGTTTGGATTTCAGGCAATCACGAACCGGTTTTTCCTGGAAAACCCCGCCTACGACCTTCGTCAGGTCGACATGCAACTCGACGGCCTGTTCACCGAGAGCGAGGTGCTGGCCATGACCGGCATCGAGCGCGGGCAGAATATTTTCCGAATCGACCTCGGTCGTGCGCAGCGCGCACTTCGGGAGGTCGACCAGGTCGCGACGGTCACCATCCAGCGCGACTGGCCGGATCGCCTCACGATCAAGGTCACCAAGCGCATCCCGGTGGCATGGCTGGCACGGGCGGGCGACGGCCCGTTCAACTCCGACCGAGCCTGGTTGCTCGATGCCAAAGGCGAGATGATGACCCCCCACCGGATCGAGCCCGACTACTGGCGCCTTCCGGTGATTTATTGCTCCAATCCGGACGAAATCCGAAACCGCGACACGCTCGCGATGGCCGACCTCAAGGCCGCCCTCGACCTGCTGGCGGAGCACGCCCGCCGGCCCGATTCACCGCTCGATATTCGGTCCATCGACATCACGAAGGGCTATGCGCTGGAGGTCGTCGACGCGAACAAGGCGACGATCACCTTCGCGCCGGGGTCTCCCGCCGCACAGCTCGATCGTCTGGAAAAGCTTCTCGAAAACTGCCAGCTCACCGGCCGGCAGCTTGAATCCGCAAACCTCATTCCCAAGAAATACACGCCGGTTCGGTTCCTGCTTGCCTCGGCTCAGGACCCCGACGCCGGAGAAACCCAGCCGGAGGCTGAACACTAAATGCCCAAGGATCGACTGCTCGTTGGTTTGGAGATCGGCACATTCAAGGTCTGCGCCGTGGTCGGCGAAGCCAAAGGCGATGGTTCGTTGCGAATCCTCGGAGTCGGCGAATCGAAGTCGGTCGGCATCCGCAAGGGTGAGATCGTCGATTTCAACAGCGCCATCCAGTGCGTGCGCGACGCGATCGCGGATGCCGAGGACAAGGCGGATGCCGAGATCGAGAGCGTTTGGGTCGCCGTGACCGGCGCACACATTCAGTCCTTCAACAACCGGGGCGTGACCACCATTCCCGAGGACCGGGGCGAAATCGACGACGACGACATCCGCGATGTAGAGGCCAGCGCGAAGGAGGTGAACATCCCCGACCAAAACTGGTTCATCCACACGATCACGCAGCATTACTACGTGGACAACCAGGAGGGTGTCGTGAACCCGATCGGAATGATCGGCCACAAGCTCGAGGCGGATTTCCACATCGTGCACGGCGTGAAGACGCGCATCCAGAACACGCTGCGCTGCGTGAAGGAAGCCGGCGTGGAGGTCGACGAAGTCGTCATCAATTCCATCGCTTCCGCGCAGGTCGTGCTGGACCAGCACCAAAAGGATCTCGGCGCGATCGTCCTCGATATCGGCGGCGGCACGACCGACTACATCGTCTACGAAAACGGAGCGATCCAGCACAGCGGCGTTCTCGCGATCGGCGGAGATCACATCACGAATGACATTTCCATCGGGCTGCGAATTCCCGTCGCGCGCGCCGAACGTTTGAAGATCGAGGAGGGCAGTGCCAATCTCGACGAGGCCCAGCCCGGACAGACAATCATTTTGAAAAACGACTCCGGGTTCTCCGGTTGCGAGATCGAGCGCGCCAACCTCAATCGCATCATCCATGCGCGGGTGCACGAGCTGTTCGAGCTTGTTTACAAGGATATCGCCGCGCACTGCGACATCGATCTCATCCGGGCCGGAGTAATGCTAACCGGTGGCTGCTGTCACCTTCACGGATTGAAGCAGGTGGCGGAGGAGGTCTTCGACCAGCCGGTGTATTCCGTCGCGGCGCAGGAGGTCTCGGGACCGACATCCGTGTTTCAAAACCCGCAATACGCCACGGCGATCGGCGCCGTGAAATACGCGCAGATCATGCAGAGCGAGCTCGAGCCCGACTCGCTCTTCGGAAATTTCGGAAAGAAAATTGGAAGCCTCTTCCGCTTCCGTGCCCACGCCTGATCCCATGCTCGACCTCCCACGCGAACTCCTCCAGGAAGCCGGCGAAACTCCACCCCGCGTGGCAGTTCTCGGCATCGGCAATGCCGGCGTTGCCTTGACCGATCGATTGATGCTTGCCGGCTACAGTGAGTCGCTGGACCTCATCGCAGTGAACACCGACGCGGTGTCTCTCGGCAGTTCCGTGGTCGAGAAGAAGATTCTCATTGGCTCGAAAAGCGCGCGTGGTCTCGGCACCGGCGGCGATCCTGAAATCGGCGCGGAAGCCGCCGAGGAAGCGGAAGCCGAGATCGCCGAGGCTCTCGCGGATGCCCGCATCGTCGTCATCGCCACCGGCCTGGGTGGCGGAGCGGGCAGCGGTGGCGCGCCTGTTGTCGCCGAGCTGGCCAAGCGAAACGGCAAACTCACCGTCGTTCTCGCGACGCTGCCCTTTTCCTTCGAAGGCCGGAGGCGCACACAGCAGGCGGAACTCGCAAAAAAGGAACTCTCCGCACACGCGGATGCGATGCTCATTTTCGAGAACGACCGGATGGCGGAACTTACCGAACCGCTTGCGGGAGTTCACGAAACCTTTGCCGCATCCGATCAGGTGCTCGCGGACGCCGTGGGCTTTCTCGCGCGGGTAGTTCTTTCCAAGGGTCCCATCCGGGTGACGGTGTCCGATCTGTTTGCGGTGTTTGGCCGCGGCGCGGAATCCTGCGCATTCGGGTTCGCCCAGGCCGCCGGACCCAATCGCGCCAACGAGGCCGTAGAGCGCGCGTTGAAGTGCCCGCTCATGGGTCGTGGCAAACCGCTTGCCGAGGCACCGAGCACGCTCGTGCACATCGCGGGTCCCGAGAACCTGACCCTTGCGGAAGTGCGTGCGGTCATGGAAGCCCTCGCCCGGCACAGCGAGGAGCAGCTTCACCTTGGAATTTCAATCGATCCCGACATCGGTGATTTGATTTCGGTGACCGTGCTCGCACCCATCGGAGCGCCGTCGACATTCCGCACACCGCGTCCGGCATCCACCGGGCGCAAATCGCCCAGTGTTCCCGTGCCGCAGGCGGACCTCTCCGCCCCTGATCTTGAGCCTGCGCTGGCACCCAGCACCGCCAGCGAGCTCTTCGACACCGAGCCTTACAAGGTCGAGAAAAAATCCAGCGCGCGCAAAGCTCCGAAGCCTGAGCAGAAAACCCTGAGCCTCGATCCGGTGGCGCGAGGACGCTTCGAAAAAAGCGAGCCGACCATTGTTGGCGGCGAAGACCTCGACGTGCCTACGTTCCTTCGTCGGAAGATCAAGCTGCTCTAAAAACGCCCACCCGAAACAAGGCGGGGAACAGGGATGCTCCCCGTCCCCCGCCCGTTCGGTGCATGGTGCGTATGCGTTCCCGGCCGCTCTCCGGCGCGGGTTCCGAAATGTTTCGTAAGCAGGTCTCAGGTTTCCACCTGCCTCCGGCAAACAGTATCGCCGGGTTCAGCGCATTGTTGAAATACCCAATTCCAATGGCGAGGATAGGCAAAACCTATGGAATTCCATCAGCTTCGCTACGCGCTGGCGGTGGCGCGAACCGGAAGTTTCAGTCGCGGCGCCGAAGCCTGCCATGTCTCCCAACCCTCGCTGAGCCAGCAGATCCGCAAGCTCGAGGAGGAACTTGGCGAGCGCCTATTCGAGCGGGATCGCAAGGGGGTGCGGCCGACGCCGACTGGCGAGCGCTTTCTGGCGCGTGCGGCCCGGGTGCTGGATGAACTCGCCGATGCCCATCGGGAGGCGGAGGAAACGCGATCGCTGGCTCGCGGGAGGATCATTCTCGGCGTCCTGCCCACCATCGCACCGTATTTCCTCCCGCCCATCGTAGCCAATTTTCTGCGGAAGCATCCCGGCATCCAGATCGTCATTCACGAGGAAACCACCACCGCTCTGGCAAACCTGCTGATCGCGCACGAGATCGACCTCGCCATCGCGAGCCTCCCGATCCGGGGCGAGAATTTCGAGATCACCCCGCTCTTCTCCGAGGAGCTCCTGCTTGCCGTTCCGCCAACTCATCCACTGGCGAAGCGCCGATCGATTCGCCTCGCGGATCTGGAATCGGAGCCGTTCGTGCTGATGAAGGAAGGTCACTGCCTCGGCGATCAGGTCCTGCGTTTCTGTCAGCACGGTGGCGTCGAGCCGCACGTGGTGTCGCGAAGCGCCCAGGTCGAAACCGTGCGACGACTGGTTCATGCCGGACTTGGTCTCTCGCTCGTCCCGAAAATGGCCTCCGAGAAGAGCCTGCCCGGGCAGCCCATTTTCCGTTCCCTCGCAGGCACTCCTCCCACACGAACGATCGCCGCATTCTGGCACCGTCGCCGGCCGCTTTCCCTCGCCGCCTCCGAATTTCTGCGACAATTACAGGCGGCCCGGCCGCAGAGCGCGCGGAAAAGCAGGCGTTGACAACATCTCATTCGAGAGTTATCGTTGTTTCAATTGATTCAACCGATGAGCCGCTCTCGAGTCCAGGAAGCGCCGCCTTCGAAGATGCGCGGCATCATCCTCAGCCAGATCCGGCGCTGGAGCCGGGGTGGCGGAGACGTGGTGGTGTTGATTGCCGCAGTGCGGGCCGGCCTGCCGATGGCGGAGCTGGTGGACCTGCGCGATGCGCTTGATCTCCCGATGGAACGCGTGGCCGCCAAGATCGGTATGTCGCGCGCAACCTTTCACCGGCGCCAGAAGACCGGCGTCCTTTCCTCCGACGAGTCTGACAAGGCGCTGCGGCTCGCGAGGATTCTCGGCCACGCGATCAGCATTTTCGAAAATGAAGAAATGGCCCGTCAGTGGCTTAACTCGCCCCAGCCCGCTCTGGGGGGTGAGGTGCCCCTCGACTTTGCCGAGACCGAGATCGGCGCGAGAGAGGTGGAGCACCTTCTTGGGCGCATCGACTACGGCGTCTACACGTAATGCCCACGGCGTGGCGGATCGTGCGCCGCGCCCGTGCGGCGGAGGCGTTTTCAGGCGAGGGTGCGCGGTTGTTCGGCGGTCGATGGAACTCGCCGGGAACCGCCTTGATCTACACGAGCGAAACCCTTTCGCTGGCGGCCCTCGAAACCCTCGTCCACATCAACCCGAGGCCTCCCATTGACCATGTCTGCTTTGAGATCACTTTCGATTCTTCGCTGGTCGAGTCGCTCGTCGACGTTCCCGCGGGCTGGAACCGCCACCCGCCTCCGCCGGTCGTCCAGCGCATCGGCGATCTCTGGGCCTCGGAGCGACGGTCCGCGATCCTTTCCGTGCCGAGCGTGCTCGTCCCCAGCGAACGCAACTTTCTTCTCAATCCCCTTCATCGCGACTTCGGACGCATCCGGCGCGGTCCGATGCACCCGTTCCCGTTCGACCCTCGTTTAACAAGCCATGCGACCTGAAAAATTCACCCAGAAAATGCAGGAGGCGTTCAACGCCGCCATCGACATCGCGTCGAAGAACGACCAACCCGAAATCACGAACGAGCACTTTCTGCTCGCGCTCCTCGATCAATCGGAGGGCATCACGATTCCGCTTCTCCAGAAGCTCGGCGCGAGTCCCGCGGCGATTCGCGCACAGCTGGAATCCGTGCTCTCGCGCCGCGCGAAGGTTCACGGCGGCTCCTCGCCGCACCTTGGCAACGATCTTCGCAAGACGCTCGATGCCGCGGAGAACGAGATGGCGAAGCTGAAGGACGAATACCTCAGCGCCGAGCATTATCTCCTCGCGTTGAGCGATGCGAAGGACGACGCGGCGAACATCCTCAAGCAGGCCGGCATCACTCGCGACTCGCTGATGAAGGCGCTCGTGGAAGTGCGCGGCGCGCAGCGGGTCACCGACCAGAACCCCGAGGGTAAATACCAGACGCTCGAAAAATACGGCCGCGACCTCACGGAGCTTGCTCGCAAGGGCAAGATCGACCCCGTCATCGGCCGCGACGACGAGATCCGCCGCGTCATGCAGGTGCTCTCACGCCGCACGAAGAACAACCCCGTCCTCATCGGCGAGCCAGGCACCGGAAAGACCGCGATTGTCGAGGGTCTCGCCCGCCGCATCGTGAGCGGCGACGTGCCGGATTCCATCAAGAACAAGCGCGTTGTCGCCATGGACATCGGCGCGATGGTCGCGGGTGCGAAGTTCCGCGGGGAATTCGAGGACCGCCTCAAGGCCTTCCTCAAGGAGGTCACTGCGAGCGAGGGCGAGATCATTCTCTTCATCGACGAGCTGCACACGATCGTCGGTGCCGGCGCTGCGGAGGGCAGCATGGACGCGAGCAATTTGCTCAAACCCCAGCTCGCCCGCGGCGAACTCCGCACGATCGGCGCGACCACGCTCGACGAATACCGCAAATACATCGAGAAGGACGCCGCGCTCGAACGCCGCTTCCAGCCCGTGATGGTCGATGAACCCAGCGTCGAGGACACCATCGCCATCCTGCGCGGCATCAAGGAGCGCTACGAGGTCCACCACGGCGTGCGTATCAAGGACGCCGCGCTCGTCGCCGCCGCGGTGCTCAGCGACCGCTACATCAGCGACCGATTCCTGCCCGACAAGGCCGTTGACCTCGTCGACGAAGCCGCGTCGCGTTTGAAGATCGAGCTCGACTCCATGCCCACCGAGATCGACCAGCTCGAGCGCCAGGTCATGCAGCTCGAGATGGAGCGGCAGGCGTTGAAGAAGGAAAAGGACGCCGCCAGCAAGGAGCGCCTCGCGAAGCTCGAGAAGGAACTGGCTGACGTGAAGGAAAAGGCGGGCGGCCTCAAGGCCCAATGGCTCAAGGAAAAGGAGGAGATCGGCAGGACGCAGAAACTCGCCGAGCAGATCGACCAGTTGAAGACCGAGCTCGAGCAGGCGCAGCGTCAGGGCGACCTCGCCCGCGCGAGCGAGATCCAATACGGCCGTCTTCCCGAGCTCCAGCGCCAGCTCGACGAAGCCGTGCAAAAGCAGGGCGGCAGCACCGCGCTCCTCACCGAGGAGGTCACCGAGGAGGACATCGCCAAGGTCGTTGCCTCGTGGACCGGCATCCCGGTTTCCCGCCTGCAGGAAGGCGAGCGCGCCAAGCTCGTCAAAATGGAGGAGCGTCTCGCCGAGCGCGTCGTCGGCCAGGAAAACGCGATCAAGGCCGTGTCGAACGCCGTCCGCCGCGCCCGCGCCGGTTTGCAGGATGAGAACCGCCCCATCGGCAGCTTCCTCTTCCTCGGCCCCACCGGCGTCGGCAAGACCGAGCTCAGCAAGGCACTCGCCGAATTCCTCTTCGACGACGAGAACGCGATCGTGCGCCTCGACATGTCGGAATACATGGAGAAGCACACCGTCGCGCGTCTCATCGGCGCGCCTCCCGGCTACGTCGGCTACGAGGAGGGCGGCCAGCTCAGCGAAGCCGTGCGCCGCAAGCCCTACAGCGTTGTCCTTTTCGACGAGGTCGAAAAGGCGCACCACGACGTGTTCAACGTGCTGCTCCAGGTCCTCGACGACGGCCGCATCACCGACGGTCAGGGACGCACGGTCGATTTCAAGAACACGGTCATCATCCTCACGTCGAACATCGGTAGCCAATACATCATGGAGGATCTGCCGAAGGAGGAACGGAACAAACGCGTGCTCGAGGCGTTGCGCGCACACTTCCGCCCCGAGTTCCTGAACCGCATCGACGAGACGATCATCTTCGACCGCCTCGACGACCGGCAGCTCACGCACATCGTCGACATCCAGCTCGCGCGCCTCTATGAGCGCCTGCACAAGCAGAACCTCACGCTCGAGCTCACCGACGCCGCGAAGAAACTCCTCGCGAAGGAGGGCTACGATCCCGCCTACGGCGCGCGCCCGCTCAAGCGCGTGATCCAGCGCGAGATCCTCGACCCGCTCAGCCTCGAAATCCTCGACGGCAAATTCGCGCCCGGGGATCGCATCACCGCCGATGTCGGCGGCGCCTCCGACGCAGGGAGTCACCTCACGTTCCGGAAAGTCGGAAGCGACCCCGCCTGACGCGCGCCGCGCGCCGGTTAATCAACCCGAATTAAAGGAGTCTCCGCCGGGAAATCCGCGGAGACCCCCGGTTCGTGCGTTGCCTCGCGCCGGTCCGCGGTTTACCATCCGCGTCATTCGCATGCTTCATCTCCCCCTTCCGTGCCGCCTCGCGGCCGCCCTCGCCTTCTGTTCCGCAGCCAATGCAGCCTATGAGATCGCGGATGTCTCCGGCGTCGGCGCAGACTTTACCGGCTACACCAAGGTCTACATCGACTACGGCGACAACCCAATCACCACGCCGGAGCAATGGGACGCCTACGTGCCGCCTCCCGGCTTCTTGAAAAACACGCCGCGCAATGGCGAGTTCAACGCCGAAACCACGCTCAGCAGCCCTGGCCAGCCGGCACCCGAGATCACGCTCTACACCGACCCGACCGGCTACACGTGGAAATTCATCGCCCAGACGCAGAGCGCGATGTGGCCCTACGCGCCCGACACGAACCCCTACGAAGCCGCCGCCTTCACGACCACGCCGCCCGCCGGCACCGTGAAATACAGCTCCAACGAGAAGAACCAGATCATGACCTTCTGGGCGCGCGTGAACAATGATCCCAACGGCGCGCCAATCCTCCGCTTCTTCATCACCGACCAATGGGGCAACACCTACATCCTCGGCGCGGCGGGCGTCGAAGACGACGCCGACATTCCCGCGTCGTTCGAGGCCTCCGTGCTGCCCGATGGCTGGACGAAGCACACCGGCTACCTCGACGAAACGATCGATCTTTTCCCCGCATACGGCGCGGGCGACCAGGCGCACTACAACCTCTTCCGCGAAAGCAGCGACAACACCTTCTTCCAGATCACGTGGAGCACGTCGGGCAACACGCTCGCCAACCAGATCCCGGGCATGCCGATCTGGGGCGGCGCGACGAGCGACCTCATCCTCGGCCGCCCCGGCGACGACAACCTCATCCATGGCGCGGAGGGCGATGACACGATCCATCTGTTCGGCTGGAACGACACCATCTACGGCGACGCCGGCATCGACACCGTCGTCTTCACGGGCAACTTTTCCGATTACACCCTTCTCGACTACGCAGACGACGGCGCCCAGCTGGTTCTCTCGGGCGGCGGATATCTAAAGACCCTCTACGACGTGGAATTCCTTCAGTTCGACGACGGCACGTTTGCCACCTCCGCCATCCCCGAGCCGGGCACGATCGCCCTTCTGGCCTTCGCGCTCGCGACCGGAATGATCCTCCACACGCGGCGAGCGCGCACTCCATAAGCTCCGCAGCGACGTCATCCCGCTCGTCGCCGGGAGATTCACCTACACCCGCGTCCCGTTGGTGAGCTGACCCGCCAGGGGAAGGGGCTTTAATCTTCGACCCACCACAAGGCTGGCTCGGGCGGTTTGCTCAAACGAGTTCTGGGCAGCCCCCACCATTTGCGTCGGAAACTGACCGGAAGCACCGACTCCACTTCCCACGTGAGCAAAAAGGGAGCGCTCGTCTCCCGCATGAGTTTTGGGGTCCAGAGTTCGTTCGAGTTGTCCTCGTCGGTATGAAACAGGTAGGGCCGAACCCTGATCTTCGTGATGGGCTGGTTGGGGGCCGTCCAGAGCTCCGGGTAATTGATCGTGATCGCGCGTCCGACGGATATTTCAGTCGTCGTCGTGGTCGTGGTATTACCCACCCATTCCCGGCCTCCCTGGGCGGTAATGCGCAGGATATTCGCCAGTCCGATGGAAAAGTCTCCGGAGATCGTGTGGGAATAACTGTCCTCGACTTCGGTGCCATCGGCGTTCTTCTTTCCATACGCCAGCGTAACCCGCCGACCCCCGCTCAATCCTGTCTCGAGGACATGCTCGCTGTCGTCGATTACGTGGAATTCCTTGTAGGCGGAATAGTTGATCGGTGATTTGGGCGGCCGCCATTCGTTAAACTTTCGCGTCACCCCCACGGGTCTGATTCCCCGGGTGAGCCAGCGCAGCCTGTTCTTCTTGCCTTCCACCATGGTCTCCAGGGGGCCGCGTTCGGGGTATTCCAGGAGATAGCTGTAATGCATCAGCTGCCGTCTTTCGAAGGTGGACAGGACGAGCTTGCGCGGTCGATCGGTGAATTCCGCGTCGTCCCAGCGCACCATCTTGTAAACGCGGGAGGCAATCACCGGCACCGAGTAAAACACCCATCCGATCGACGATGGATCGATGTCCTTGCGAGGCCTGAGCTGGATCTCATCTTCCACGCTGAAACTCTCCATCTTGCTGTTGATGCGGGTCTGCGCTGCCGTGACCGAATACGTATAGCTTCCGCTCGCCGTAACGATGCCGGCCGCCTTCTCCGCCCCGCGTGCGATTTCCTCACTGCCGACGGAGATCGACGTCCCAACATGCCACGACTGCTCGGTGCGAACCGAGACGCTCTCCGTTTTCTCCACCTGCCGTGACCATTGAATCGAGATCGAGGGATACGACTCCTGATGGTCCTCGCTATAGGGCAGGTAGGGCGGCACGCCATGGACCACGCCCACCAGCCGCCACGCGGCCAGCATCTCCTTGCGCTCCTTGTCCGACATCTGGCTCTCATCCAGCGATTCCGCTTGTGCGGTGTCCACCTTGAGAAACCCGTCCGTTCCCACCGTATTGTCGGGAACGAATTTGTTCCCGAGCATCGTGCCGCGGTGATAAGACGTGTATCGCGGCTTTACGATTCCACTGCTGCCCAGGCAGAACCCGACAATCGACGCGCGGACCGTCCGCTGCAGCCTCTTCACGAATTTGCTGCCAATACCTTTGGGCGAATCCGGCTCGCCGCTGGCGACAAGCAGGCCCTTCTCCACGCCCCAATGCATGGCCGTATATTTTCGGGGATTCTGCTCGAAATCGTAGGCCGCAGTCATCCACTCCGAGGAGGAAAAATCGAACTTCGCCGGAAGAAACGTCCCGACCTGGAGCACGCGATTTCCCGACCATCCCGGCCCCACCTTGAAATTGAGCAACGAGAGGCAGAACTCCCGGGCTTCCGTCCCCGGGTTGTTCGTGGCCAGCCCGCTGTCGACCAGGGTGAACACGTTCGTATCGTCAGGATTGACGGGCAACGAGGTGTTCCTGATCTCGAAAATATTGTCGTTGCCGTTGACGCGGAGTCGCCCGATGACGACTCCGGTGTAAGAGCCTCCGCCTCCTCCATTCGTGCCGGCCCATGCGAGATAATGAACTTCATCGATGATGCCATTCGGGCGCATTTCCTGCACCGCCACCCCGTCACAGGAAGGCGTGAGATTCTTCGGGACCTGCCCGCCCCCCAACGAAGCGTGTGCGATCATCTTGGCGGAAAGGGTGGCTCCGTTTACCTGATAGCAGACGATCTCGCGGGGATTTCCCTGGAGGAAATAGACATACACGCCCTTGCCACCTGCCACCGCGATGACGGCCCGCAGGTTGTCATATCCCTCCGCATTGAAACTCAGGGGCTCGCCCACCGGCTCGAGTTTCTCGCTGACCGGTGATTTTCGAAATCTGTGGACATGCGCCTTCCCGTCCGCCGGTGAATACGCCACCAGAAACAGAAACCCGTTGTAGGGAACGAGGTCCGCCACAAGAAGCGGTGAGGAATAGTTCACCTCGTAAATGATGGTGTCGTTCTCGATCGGCACTCCCCGGCCATCCATGGGAACCAGCCGAACGCCGTTCCCATCGGTGCGCGCCGCCATGTAGGTCGTGCCTTCGAAAGTCACGATGCCGAGACGACAGCCAATCTCGCTCGGCGCTCCCGCGTTGAATCGGAACCTTTTATTATCTCCGCCTTTCTCCTCGTGTTCCTTGTCGAGGACCTGGACCGTGGCGGCGGAGGCGTTCGCGAGCAGGATCATCCCCATCCACGCAATTCCGACCCAAGGGGCTCGGGGGAACGCGGTCTCGATCAAGGGTTCCGGCATCGTCAACGACCCGCCCCTCCCCGTGTCGATCAAGGTGCAGGGCGACAAGTAACGCGACCCGCCGCCCGCCCCGCCACCCGCGCACACCGTCCGTTGCCTCCTCATCGCGGGAGGCAAGGCCGTCAGCCACGCCGTCCCCGCCCGCGCCGCCCTCCCTCCTGCGGGGAAACCGCGCGCTGCCGCCGTGCCCGCCGGTCTCCCACGCGATCGCGACGAGCCATCCCCCGCTTAAGCCTATTCCCCGCCGCTACGAGGCCCATCGACAATCGCGATCGCCCCGCTCGCAGCTCTGTTTTCTCCATCGACAGCTCTGTTTTCTCTGCTCGCAGTCGTGTTTTGATCATCAACGATGTTTCTGGGGACGCTCGCGATCCTGTTCTGATCATCGACAATCGTTCACGACTCCCTCGCAGTCGTTCCTTGACCATCCACCGTCGCGTTCTTGTCACTCACCGTCGTGTTCTGACCATCACCCTCCCTCTCCTTCTTCGTGTCTTCGTGCCCTCGTGCGAGCCCGGCGCCGTGCCCTCGTGCGAGGCATCCCTCGTGCCTTCGTGTGCCGACTTGAAAATTCGCGCATCTCGCGGAAAAAAAACCTTCCCATGAAGACGTTGTGCTGTGCTTTGCTGGCAGTGTTTCTGGTGGGTCCCGTGTGGACTTCGCGTGGGGCCGGGCAGTCTTCCGACCGCAATGAACGCGTCGAAGCGCTGCTCCCCGAATTTCGACGTCACTTGGTGAAGTATCGCCGGGTCTTCCACTCGCCCGGCGTCGTCGCGGCCATCGTGACCCCGGATTCCGTCCATTACGTGTCGAGCGGCCGGCGCCGTATGGGCTCGGCGGGACGCGTGAGCGAGCGGACGTATTTCCAGTTTGCCTCGGTGTCGAAGCCGATCACGGGCACGTTTGTCGGCAGGCTCGTGGCGAAGGGCAAACTCGACTGGAACACGCCGATCCCGGAGCTGATGCCCGGGTTCCGCTTTGCCAGCCAGGCCACGACGGATCGCACGACGGTGCTCGACATGCTCGTGCAGCGCTCGGGCCTGCCCTTCGGCGCGGGCAACATGCTCGAAGACCTCGGCTTCGGCCGCGGCGTGGTGCTGGACCGCATGCGCCTCATCGACACGACGCCCAATTTCCGCAAGCACTGGGCCTACGTGAACTACGGCATCACGATCGGCGGAGTCGCCGCCGCGAACGCCGTGGGCAAGAGCTTCGTGGGCGCGATCGAGGAGGAGCTGTTTCGTCCGCTGGGAATGACCGGCGCGTCGGCGGCCCACCGCGACTTCGCGAAACGCCGGAACAAGGCGCAGATGAACTTCGTGCTCAACGGGCGGCCGCAGCCGCTGTTCGTTCGCGGGCCGCAGGTGCAGATGCAGGCGCCGGGCGGAAGCGTGAGCGGACGGGCCATTGATCTCGCGAAGTTCGTGCAGCTTTACCTCAACGACGGCCGGATCGGGGATCGCGTGTTCATTCCGCGCAAGCAGATCGAGTTTCTCTACAAGCCGCATTTTCCGAAGGGTGACGGGACCGGCCTGTATTACGGCGTGTGCTGGGAAGTGAGCCCGCCGGGGTCGCGCGAGGTCACCGTGCAGCATGGCGGCACCTTCGCGGGCGTGCGCACGCTCGTGAGCTTCCGCCCGAAGCAAAAGGTCGGCGTGGTGGTGCTGAGCAATGCATTCCTGAGCCTCCCGCCCGAGGCGATCGCGGATGTCTTTTACGCGCTCTACGAGCGGGGACGCGTGCCGAAGCGAATCCTGCGCGATTACCGCCGCGTGAACCCCGCGCTCGACGCCTATATCGACCTCATCGCCAAGGTGGCGAAGAGCCCGGCGGCTCGCGGCGCGATCCTCGGTCGTCCGGCAACCGCGTATGCCGGGGCGTATCACAATGCCTACTTTGGCCGGCTCGAGATCGTTCCGCAGGGCGGCGGACTCGCCTTGAAGGCGGGGCCCAACGAGCCGCCAATGGCGCTGCGCGTGGTGGACGGCGAAATCTACGTGCAGAACCGCGCCGGCGACACGTTCCGCCTCGTCTTCAGCAACCTCTCGAACGGGCGGTTCCAGAACCTCGAACTCCCCGACGCCGCCGGCATCGGCTGGCCGATGCTCACCCGCGTCCCGTAGGCCTCGCTCGAAGCCACGAGGGAGGTCTCGCACGAAGACACGAAGTCACGAAGGGGCTGAGGGGAAGATTTCCCCGAAGGCCTCTCGGCATCGTCTTTATCCCGGGGCAAAACTGCATCACGGAAGCCGCAACCTTTCGCGGCTCCCGCCGCCCGCCTTTCCCCTCTTCGTGTCTTCGTGTCTTCGTGTGAGGCTTATCTCCGCCGCTTCATGCTCCATGCGGTGGCGGTAAGGCCGAAACCGAGAAGCAGGACGGTGGCCGGCTCGGGGATGGCGGCGAAGTTGCTCAGCAGCACGTCGCCGTTCGCGTAGTCGTAGGTGATCGTGAACGAGCCGACGACCTCCGAGTCGCCTTTCCATGCGAGGACGCGCGCGCCATCGGGCAGACCGGCAAACGTGCCGACGAGCGACTCACCATCGAGGATCTCGTAAATCACATCCGGCAACGGCATCCAGTTCGGGCTCACCACGAGCCGGATCTCGCCGTCGAGGGTGATCGTCTCCGCGACGAGCGTGCCGAAGCCGTAGAGGTTCATGCCGAGGAGTCCGCCATGGATCGTCGTAACGCCGTCGGCCGCCAGCTCGACCGCGCCGGTGACCTCCACCCAGCTGCGGATGTCGAGGACGCCTTCGTTGCGAAGCACGCCCTTGCCGCCCAGCACCAGCTCGGCTTCCTCCATCTCGAGCGAACCGGTGTTCACGAGCCCGCCTTTGAGTTCCAGATGATGACCGAGCAGGCGAAGTCTGCCTTCGTTGCGGCTGAGGCCGCGGAGCGCATTCGATCCGTTGTTGGAGTCCTGGATCGAAATCGCCTTCCCGGCCAGCGTGAGCGAGGCTCCGGCTCCGATGGTTTCAATGTGTGCGCCCTTCCACGCGAGCACGACGGGATTCGGATCGGAGGAAACGATGTCGATCGTGCCGCCGGTCAATGTCGTGCCCACCTGCTGGGCAAGCGCGCCATTGATCTCGAAGCGGAGCGGATCGCCAAACCCCGGGCCTTGAAGCTGAAGGTTGCCCGACACCGAAAGGTCGCCCTTCGTCGTGAAGCTGCTCGTCACAGCGAGCTGTCCGTCGATGGCCTCCAGATTCGCGAGCGCGGATTCGCCCGTGGTCGAGTTGGTGAGTTTGCCGTCGAGGAACAGGTTGATGGCCGCGTTCTCCCCGATGCGACGAATGTCAAAGTCGGTCGCGCTCAGCTCGCCGGTCAGCCAGTAGGTGCCGCCGGTGAGTTCGCCCTCGGGCGTGAGGTTGCCCATGCGACCGGTGACGACGAGTTTCGAACCTTCCCAGGCCTCGAGCCAGCCTTCGTTGGTGAAGTCGCCGGCCACCGTGACGTTCGCGGCCTGCAGGTTGATGGAACCAATGTCGCCGACCGCAAGATTCCCCGAAAAGGCGAGGTCCTGGTTGGTCAACCGCAGCTCGCCCTGCACCTCGCGCAAATTCCGCAGCGCGTTTTCGTGCGTCAGCCGATCGCGAAGGACGGAGCCGGCGCCATCGAGAATCACGGTGGCGTTTTCGCCGATGACCTCGATGTCCGCGCCGTTCCATTCAAGCACCGTTGACGATCCGCTCGAGCTGCTCACGCGGTAACTCCCCGCCGTGAGCACGCCGCCCTGCAGCTGCGCCAGCTCGTTCCTGACGGTAAAGAGGGCCCCGTCCTCGACGGACACGCTCCTCTCGTTGTCGAGGACGCCGGAGACGGTCACCGTGAGATCCCTGTCGAGGCCGATGATTCGCGTCGTCCCGCTGTTCGCGAATCCGCCCATGACTTCGAGCGAGCCATTACCCACGAGGTCCAGAGTCGCCCTCTGGGTGAGGTCGCCGCCGATCCATGCCGAGAACGAGCCGGCCTCTCCGTCGCGAAGAATGGTCTCTCCCTCGTTCACAAAGTTCCCGGAAACATGCAGCGTCGTCTCGCCGTTCATGACGAACGAGCCCGACTGCGTGAAGTTGCTCCACGTGGTGACGTCGATCTTGTCCCAGCCTTTGTCGCCGACCTTGAGGCTTCCCGTGTTCACGATGTCGCCCTCCACGGTGAGCGCGCCGGCGCCATCCATCGTGAACTCCCCGGCCTGCTCGAATCGGCCATCCACCGTCACAAGAACGTCGCTGCCCCAGTAGAGGCCGACTCCGGTGGTGCCCGTGTTTGTGAAATCGCCCTTCACGTCGAGTGCGTTCTCCCCATCCAACTCCAGCTTGCCGGCCTGTTCGAGATTGCCGGCCACCGCGACGCTTCCGTTGTCCGAATAAAACGAGCCGCTCGCGCCGATCTTCAGGTCTCCCGAGAGATCGGTCTGCTGCCCGATGAGTCGCAGGCTGCCATTCACCTCGCGCAGGTTCCGCAGCGCGTTGTCACCCGTGACCCGGTCACTCATGCTCGCGGAGGCGCCATCGAGAACGATGGAGGCTTCCTCCCCGATCACGTGAATGTCCGCGCCGGTCCACCGGAACAGGGCAAACGAGTCCCGCTGCGCGACCACCCGGTAGGTCCCCGCAGTGAGCACGCCATCCTGCAGCTGCGCGAGACCACCTTCCACCGTAAAGGACACCTCGGACGGATCGGGCGAGCGACCATAGGTCGAGATCAACAGCTCGCCCGTGTTGTCGAGAACGCCCCCCACCGTGATGGCAAGGCTCTCCACACCCGCCGGGGATCCCTGGCCACGCCCGTTGTAGAACCGGGTCTCGCCCGTGTTCACAAAGTCGCCCGCGACGTCGATCTCGCCCTGCCCCTCCACCTCGAACGTCCCGCTCTGCTCGAAGTTGCCACCGACGGTCATCTCGACGAGGCTCACGCCTCCGGAAAAACGCGTGATGATGCTCGTTTCCCCGGAGTTGAGGAAATCCCCTCCCACCTCGATCGAGCCGGAACCCCTGAACGAGAGCCTGTTCCCCTGCTCCACGTCGCCGCCAAAGGTGACCGCATACGTGCCACCGCCGGGAGCATCCACGAGCGCGAACCCGGTGTTCACGAACCGGCCCGTCACCTCGAGTTCTCCGTCCACCTCGAACCGGCCAGCCTGCTCGAGATCCCCGTTCACCTCGCCGGAGTTCAGGGTCACGTCCCCGGTTTCGCCGATCTTCAGGGCATTGAAGACCGTGTGGTCGGCGACGCCCAGGAGTCCATTCACCTCGCGCAGATTGCGCAGCGCATTCTCACCCGTCTCGCGATCGCGAATGCCCCCTCCCCTTCCAACAAACACGGCCACCCCGGTGCTGATCACCTCGATGTCCGCGCCCTTCCATTCCAGGATCGCCGTCGCATTTCCATTCGCGTAAACGGAGTAATCGCCCGCCGTGAGCACGCCGTTCTGCAGTTGCCCGAGCCCTCCCTGAATGGAAACAGTCGTCACGGTCTCCTTGCCGGAATCCTCCGAAGAAAACACAGTCAGGCGGCCCGTGTTATCCAGGTCGCCCGCCACCATCGCGGTGAGCGACCCGGCATAGAAATTTGCAAAGGTCACGTAGCTCGTATTGACGAGATCGCCGCCAATCTCCACCGAGCCTTTGGCATTGACGGTGAGTTCCCCCTCCTGCCGGAGATCACCGCCGATCTTCAGCGCCACTTCGCTCTCGGAATAGGTGCCGAAGTTCATCATGCCCGAGTTCACGAGATGGCCTGTGACATCGATGGATCCACTGCCATGGAACTGCATGTCGCCGGTCTGCTCGAAATCGCCGCCGACGGTGAGCGAAAAGGTGATCTCATCCTCGAAAGCGACCCCGAAAGAAGACTTCCCGGAATGCACGAAATTCTCCGCGACCGTGATGGAGCCCTCCTCCCGGATGCGGAGGTTTCCGCCCTGCTCGAAGCGCCCATCGACATTCACCGTCGCGTTCTTCAGCTCGACCGTGGAATTCTTCGTCGTCGCAAGGCTGCCGGCGAAGTCGTAGTCGCCCTCCTGCAACTTCAGCTCCCCCCGCACCTCCTGGAGTCCGGCAAGCGCACTGTCGCCGCTCACGCTGTCGCGCAGCCGGCCGGCGCCGCCGGTCACCGTGAGCGAGCCATCCGCGCCGATCGTGTGAATGGCCGCATCCTTCCATTGCACGTAGTCTCCAGCCCCGCCCGCGACCTCGAGCTTGAATTGGTCAAAGACACCGGTGGCAAACGCAGCCACCGAGCCGAGATCCACCTGCGAGTCGGTGACGGACAAAACGAGCCTGCCCGGACTCCACGGAACATCGCCGCTCAGCGTCGTCCCACCGGTCACCGTAAGCGCGGCATCCGTCACGACCAGGCGGCCGCGCTCGAACGCGAGATTCCCGATTGTGACCTCCGCGCCCTCGAGCGTGACCGTGCGAAGCACGTCCGAGCTCCACGCATCGATGCGCGCATTGAAGGAATCTTCACCAACGTTGTTGGGCACCCCGGCGGACCAATTCGGCGCGTCCATCCAGTTCCCGTTGCCTTCCGCGATCCACTCGGTGTCGATCTCCACCGCCCGCGCGGAAAGGGCGGTCAGCACGCAGGCTGCAATCGCAAAGCTTCGCGAATTCCACACGGCACACCTGCCTTTCCGACGGGAACGACTAACATCTCTCTTCATACTGAAATTCCGGGGCGTTGTAGCAGGTGCGGGGGAACAATCTGGTTCTCCGCCAGCAACGGCCCCGACAGGAGGCTCGACACAAGGGCGTGGCAGATTGCTTCCCGGCATCGCTAGCAAGTTTCGTGTGTAAAGTGAAGACGGGAAACGACTTCCAACCGCTGACGCATTCAGTTTGCAGAAGCGACATGCGCGGTGTGACGGCGATGTCCTTGGGACTCACACGCGTGCAAATGCAGGGACGCGGAGAAACGCCGGGACACGTAAAGAGTATTAAAAATCCGTGCTGTCGTCTCCGCCTCCGGCCTCTCTGCGCTCCGTCAACGGCGGGCGTTGCAGAGAGGAAACGTTCCTGTCATCAATTCGGCTCGTGGTATCGTGGCTCGGGAGACAGACGCTTCGAATTGTCGCCGGCTTCGGCGATTACGCGCTGTTTACCGGAAGATCCTTTGGCGCGGTGCTGCAGACGCGCCGGCTGCCCCGGCGCGTGGTGCGCGCGGTCTATGAACAGGGCGGGCTTTGCGTGCCTGTGATCGTGATTGTCGGCCTGTTCACCGGGCTCGTGCTGGGATTGCAGGGTTATTACGTGCTGAACCGGTTCGGCTCGTCGGGCCTGCTCGGGGCGCTGGTTTCCCTGAGTCTCGTGCGGGAGATGGCGCCCGTGCTGGCGGCACTCATGCTCGTCGGCCAGGCGGGATCGGCGCTCGCGGCCGAACTCGGCATGCAGCGACAGTCCGAGCAAATCGTCGCCCTCGAAACGATGGGCGTGAACAGCCACGGTTACCTCATTTCGCCGCGATTGCTCGCCGCGCTGTTCGTCTTTCCGATGCAGACCGCGCTGTTCGTCGCGGTCGGTCTGTGGGGCGGCAGCCTCTCCGGTTCGCTCCTGCTCGGGGTGGAGTCGGGCGTGTATTGGTCGTCGGTGGAGCGTGCCGTGGACTGGCCCGACGTGCGGGAATGCTTCATCAAGGCCGCCACGTTCGGCCTGCTCACGATCAGCCTCTGCGCTTTTCACGGCTTTCACGCGCACCGCTGCCGCTCGGCGACGGGATCGCGCGCGGTGAGCACCGCGACCACGACGGCGGTCGTCCAGTCGAGCATCCTCGTGCTCGCGGCGGATTACGTCATCACCTCCTTTCTCGTCTGAACCATGGTCGCCGCGGAACCCACGCTCCTGCTCGAGGTGAACGACCTTCACAAAACGTTTGGCGATCAGGTCGTGCTCGACGGCGTAAGCCTCGACGTTCCGCGCGGCAGCGTGTGTTCGCTCGTGGGGCCGAGCGGCACCGGGAAATCGGTATTCCTCAAGTGCCTCGCCGGCGTGCTCGAGCCGGACTCCGGGGAGATTCTTTTCGACGGCCGCCCGCTTCGTCACGACGACGCGGGAGCATGGGTGGAATTCCGCCGCCGCTGCAGTTTTCTTTTCCAAAGCAATGCCTTGTTCGACTCGCTGACAGCGATGGAAAACGTCGCGCTTCCCCTCGAGCAGACGACCGATCTCCCCGATCGCGAGATTCGCGAGCGTGCCCGCGAGGCGCTGCGCCAGCTCGAACTCGAGAAGCACGTGTCGCACTACCCGGCGCAGCTCTCGGGCGGCATGCAAAAACGGCTCGCCCTCGCTCGGGCGATCGTCACCCGGCCGGAACTCGTCTTTTTCGACGAACCCACGGCCGGACTCGACCCGCTCCGAAGAAACGCGGTATTTACGATGATCGCGAAATACCAGCGCCAGTTCGGCTTCACGGCGGTCATCGTCACGCACGATGTCCCGGAGGCCCTTGCCGCCAGCGACCGCGTCGCGCTGCTCCAGAGCGGGCACATCCATTTCGAGGGAACTCCCGCCGAGTTTGCCGTGTCGGAGGACCCCACCGTGCGCGCCTTTCGCGACAGCGCCGCGGAGCTTGGCAGGTCCATTGCTGCCATTCGAAGCGAATCTCACGCGACCACTCCATGAAGCCAACCAAAGTCGAATATTCCGTCGGGATCTTTGTGCTGATCGGCATAGCCGCGGTGGCCTATCTGGCGATCCATCTCGGCGCGGGATCGGAAATCGGCGGTCCGACTCATTTGATCGAAGCGCGCTTCACGAATTCCGGCGGACTGCACGCGGGCTGCAGCGTGAAGCTCGCGGGCGTGACCGTCGGGCGTGTCGAGGACGTCCGCGTTGATCCCGCCGACTACAGCGCGATCGCGACGTTGCGCGTGCGCTCGGGCATTCCGCTGCCCACCGACACGATGGCGTCGATCAAGACCTCCGGCCTCATCGGCGACAAATATGTCGCGCTTTCCCCCGGCGCCGATGACACGCAGCTGGAGCCCGGCGCACGAATCACGTTGACGGAATCGGCAGTCGACCTGGAATCGCTGATTGGAAAAATGGCCTTCGGGGAAGCCGAAGCCGAGCCCGCCACCACACCCGACCCATGATGTTCCGCCACGCTCCGGTTCCTGCCGCCCTTGTTGTCTTCGCCCTCCCCGCATTCGCCGGCACGGAGGCCGCGCAAAAGATGCTCAACACCGCCGTGGACGGCGTGTTGAAGGAGGCCTACCGGGCGAAGAGCACATCGGCCCTCGAAAAGGCGGTGCAGCCCGTGTTGCTCAAAACCGTGAGCTTCGAGGCGATGACCCGCCGCGCCATCGGGCCAGGCTGGCGGCAGTTCTCCGATGCGCAGCGCAAGCGCGCAACGGAGCTTTTCACGAAGCTCATCATCCGCACCTACTGCCACAAGTTCACGATCGGTGAAAAACCGAGCATCGACTACAAGACCGCGACCGAGCCCGCGCCGGGCCGCGTGGAGGTCGCCACCACCGTGCTCTACAAAGGCAAACGCTATCTCGTGACCTACCGGCTCGAGCAGACCGAGGGCTGGAAGATCACCGACATCCTCGCCGAGGGTGTCAGCCTCATCGCCAACTACCGCAGCCAGTTCAACGCGGCATTTGCCAGCGGCGGACCGGAGGCCGTGCTTCGCGCACTGGAAAATTCCGTCAACAAACAGGAATGAAACTCCCAACCTCCGCACTCCTTCTCGTCCTCGCGCTGGCCATCGCTCCAGCGCTCACGAGTTGCACCACCGCCCGGAAACGACCGCAAACCCCGGAGTCGCCGGCAACCACGGGCGCGCCCCCGGCGGACGGCAAGACCGTCGCCTCCGGCGAATACAACGACCTCGACGAATACGAGGTCATCGAGATTCCCGACCCGCTGGAGCCGGTCAATCGCGTGATCTTCGTCTTCAACGACGGCGTTTACACCTACGTGCTTCGCCCGGTCGCGCGCGGCTACAAGACGGTCGTGCCAAAGGCCGTGCGGCACAGCTTGAAGAATGTGTTCGAGAACGCGCGGTTTCCCGTCCGTTTCGTGAACAACCTGCTGCAGGCGGAGTTCCATCGCGCGGGCATGGAAACCGGGAAATTCCTCATGAATTCCACGGTGGGCCTCGGCGGCATCCTCAAGCCGTCCGAGCAATACCCGGAATACGTGGACATCCCACCGGCCGATACCGGCCAGACGCTCGCCAAATGGGGCATCCCGCACGGCTGTTACCTCGTGCTCCCGATTCTCGGCCCGAGCAGTCCGCGCGAGGCGGTGGGCCTCGCGGGCAACACGGCGCTCAATCCCGTTTCCTGGGTCGGCTTCTGGTATGGCGGCGGGTTCTTCGTCGGTCCCGACTGGACGATTGCCATCGGCTCGACCCACGCGATGCACAACCTTCCCGACCACATCGACACCTACGACGCCGCGACCGAGGACGCGCTCGAGAAATATCTCGCCGTTCGCAGCGCCTGGCTCCAATACCGCGCCGCCATGGCGGAAAAGTAGGGCCGTCGGGAAGTCGGCGGAGCCTTGCCTCGATTCGCAGACCACCGGCTGCCTCGCCGGAATCGGATCGAAAAATTCCCCGGAGTCGGGCTACACTCCCGGGGATGACTTCTACCATGGAAGCACGACCGGTCCGTCTCCGCGACGGATCGACCGCGGTGACGCGTCCGATTTCCCCCGCCGACGCGCCCTGTCTCACCGCAGGGTTGCGGCGTCTGTCACCGACCGGTCACGCGTATCGATTTCTTCACTACCGGACGCGCTTTACCGAGGCGGAGCTGCATTACCTGACGCATTGCGATTTCATCGATCACCTCGCGCTGGTCTTCGCGCCCACCGACGCGGAGGGACGCGAGGTCGATGGCGTGGGAGTCGCGCGTTGCATTCGCACAAAGGAGGACCCGGAAACCGCGGAGGTCGCGATCGTCTTCGTGGACGAGTGGCAGCGTCGTGGCGCGGGCACCGTTCTGCTGCGACACCTCGCCGACCTCGCATTGTCACGCGGCATCCGGCGCTGGAAGGGATTCCTGCTGGAGGACAATCAAGCCGCACTCAAGCTGCTCGCAAAGGTCGGAAAAATCGTGAGCACGCGCCGGATAGGTGCCGGCGCGCTCGAAGCGGTTTGCGAGCTGAATCCCTCCGGGGCGGTGATTGCCCCGCCTATTGAAACGCGCTGACGACCGGACGGCCCCAAAAATGCTCGGGGAGCGGCACGCCGAGCAGCCAGAGCGCGGTCGCCGCGGTGTCGTATTGCACCACCGGAGCGGTGATCGTGTAGTGCGGCTTCACGCCGGCTCCGAAAGCGATCCAGGGAATCGTCACGTCCTCCTTGGAAGGCGAGCCGTGCGTCCCGGAAATCCGCTTCTTTCCGTCGTCATCCTTGACCTCGATGTCGTGGCAGCCGTGGTCGGCGGTGATGATCACGACGCTGGAATCGGCGACTCCCGATTTCTTGATCGTTTCGAGAATCCGGCGGAGCGCCACGTCGGTCTCCGCGAGTGCCTGCAGCTTCTCCGGTGAATTCGCGCCATGGGCGTGACCCTTCGTGTCAGGCTCGGCAAAATGGATGAAGCAGAGATTCGGCGGATTCTTCTCCATCACCTTCTCGAACTCATTGGCGATGCTTTCCGCATCGCGCTCCTTGGGCAGCACGAACTCATCGACGGTTTTCGGAAGCTGAAGCGTCTTGAACTTGCTCTTGCCGACCACCATCGCCGTGCGAAGGCCCTTTTCCTTCGCGAGGCTGAAGATCGTGGGCACCTTCACGAGCCCCTTCTCCGCGTCGAAGTCGTTCCAGTCGATCTGGTGCTTCTGAATGCCGACGCCGGTGAGCATCGAGGTGTGCGAAGGCAGTGTGAGGCTCGGCACGATCGTGTAGGCCTCCCACGTGTGCGCCCCCTCCGCGGCCACCTTGTCGAGCACGGGCATGTCGGCCTTTTCGATGGAAACCGGCGACCCCTGGTCGATGCTGATGACGAAAACGTGCTTGGCGCGGGGAGCATCCGCGGCATTCGCCCAGACCGGGGACAAAGCGAGGACAACGAGGGCAGGCAGGGCTTTCAGGAACATCATTTCTCACACGTAACGCGACGGCATCGGGGCTGCAAGGAAGCCCTCGCCGCGTTCCTTCCGGTCTGGGTCAACTCTCGACCCAATGCCGAAAAGATATTCACAAATTGTTCACCGTAATCATTTTGAGCCTAACGCGACTTGCGTCTTGCACGAGGGAGGTCCACGATTGGGCTCGTATGATCGCAACTGAATTCTTCTTCATTGCCGATCGCGGAGCGCTGAAAGTCTACCGGCTCTCCACGAGTTCCACCCCGACACTCCGGCTCGCCGAAACCATCGAAATCGACGCTGCCCGGAAACGCCTCTCCGAGGAGGTCACCGACCAGGCAGGGGCGTTCCCCAAACGTGGAGTCAATGGCCACGCCCACTCCAACGGCGAGGCGCACAACCTCAAACTCGAGACCGAGCACCGTAGTGTTCGCGAGATCGCCAGCAAGATCGCGGATGTGCTGCGTCGCAATCCGCCGCAACGCTGGTCTCTCGCCGCACCCGAGGAGATCAACAAAGCGATCGTGAACACGCTGCCTGCCGACCTCCAGCGGCGGCTCGTGAACAACCTGAAGAAGGATCTCGTGAATGCCCCGCACCAGGAGGTGCTCCGGCATTTCAAGAAAGCAGCCTGAATCGTTCCCGGCCCGTCGCCGCGCCAATCCGCGGCGACGGACGCACAATCGCTTGCACTTCTGCACGGCAATCGGAAGATGCCGACGTTGACCGCGTCCACTTCCGATCTGTCGCTCGAAATCGACGGGCATCTTGCCGCGTTGCGCGCCTGTCGCGCCTGCCCGGCGATGCACAAACCGGTTGTCACCGGCCGCCCCGTTGCGAGCCGCATTCTGCTCGTGGGTCAGGCGCCCGGCATCAAGGAACCCATCCTCGGCCGTCCCTTTGCATGGACCGCCGGCAAGACCCTTTTCAAATGGCTCGAGATCGCGACGGGATGGAAGGAGGACGAAGCGCGCGACCGCATCTACTTCGCCGCCGTGTGCCGGTGCTTCCCGGGAAAGAACCCGAAAGGCGGCGACCGTGTGCCGGATCCCACGGAAATCGCCAACTGCTCACGCTGGCTGCAGGCCGAGTTTGACCTGCTGAAACCCAATCTAGTCATCGCCGTCGGCAAGCTCGCGATCTCGCAATTCCTCCCGTTCGCCCTTCTCACCGAAGTCATCGGCCGGACCTTCGAGGTCGAATACACCGGCCATCGCTGCGACCTCCTGCCGCTCCCGCACCCGTCCGGCGCGTCCACATGGCATCGCACGGAACCCGGCCGCTCGCTGCTCACGCAGGCGCTCGATCTCCTCGCGCGACACGACGCGGTGATTCAGCTCCGGGCGTGACGCAGGTGGCGGCGCAACGTTTCCTCGAGCCGCACGACCTGCAGCGGCTTCGTCAAACAATCGTTCATTCCCGCGGCGAGGCATGCCTCGAGATCCGCGGGCATCGCATTTGCCGTAAGCGCGATCACCGGAATGGTTGAGTCCACGCCGGACATTCCCGAGCGAATGGCCCGCGTCGCCTCGTAGCCGTCCATCACGGGCATCTGGCAATCCATCAGCACGAGGTCGTAGGAATCCGCGGCGAGGCGTTCGAGGGCCTGGGCGCCATTGGTCGCGACATCCGCCTCGCAGCCGAGCTGCCGCAGCTGGAGGATCGCGACCTTCTGGTTCACCTCGCTGTCCTCCACAAGCAGGATGTGCGCACCGAAATTGGACGGTGCCCGCTCGGGCGCGGAATCCACCACCGGGTGGGTCCTCGGAGGCGCGAAGGGCACCTCGAATCGAAAAACCGAGCCCTGCCCCGGCTCGCTCAAGACGTCGATCCTGCCTCCCATGAGCTCAACAAGTCTCCGCGAAATGGCGAGCCCGAGTCCCGTTCCGGAAAATCGCCTCGTGGTCGAGCTGTCCACCTGCACAAACGGCTGGAACAACTGACCGATGTGCGCAGCGTCGATTCCCTCGCCCGTATCCTCGACTTCGAAACGCACGAGCCCCCGCTCCGCTCCGCGCACGCGCAGCGCCACATGCCCCCGCGCGGTAAATTTCACGGCATTGCCGAGCAGATTGGACAGCACCTGGCGAATCCGGTCGGCATCGCCACGCACCCACTGCGGCACCGAGTCGGCGATCTCGCAACGCACTTCGAGGCGATCGGCGGCTATCATCTCCGCGAGCCGGCATGCCTCGCGCGCCACCTCGTGAAGATCAAAATCCACGGGCACCAGTTCGATCCGGCCGGCCTCGATTTTCGACAGGTCGAGCAGGTCGTTCAGCAGCCGCAGCAACGTCCGACCGCTTGACTGCACGACCTTCGCGCATTCGCGTTGTTCGGAATCGAGATTCGAATTCAGCAAAATCTCCGTCATCCCGAGCACGCCATTCATGGGCGTGCGAATCTCGTGGCTCACGTTTGCGAGGAATGCGCTCTTCGCATGGTTCGCGTCCTCGGCGCGTTGAATGGCCTGCCGCAGCTCTCCGTTGGCCAGCTCGAGACCTCTCTCCGCCGTGCGCCGGCTGATCTCGATCCCGGCAATCATGAGACTCAAAACCGCGAGCGTCCCAATGTAGGTCCAGAGCAGAAAGACGCCCTCCAGCACTCCCGGCTGCAGGAACGGTCCGCAGCGAAAAGCCAGCCCGCTCGCGGCCACGACCGCGATGCCAAACACCGCGAACGACGTCACCTCAACGCCAAATCGAAGCGCGGACCATACCCCAAGCAGCAGCGGCAGGAAGACGAGCGGCAGCTTCGCCACTCCCGGCGTGGAGGGCAGGAAGAACACGATGCCGGTAACCGCCACCATCACCACGGCCCACACGGCAAACTCCGTCCGTCGCGTCCACGCCGCCAGCCAGGAATCACGCGACAGTGACAGCAGCGTCGGTCCGGCCACCAGCACGCCCATCACGTCCCCCAGCCACCAGGTCAGCCATGCGGAGCCGGCCTCTCCCGCTGGAACCAGCCCTCCATAACGCAGGGCGAGCGTTCCGCACGCGGCCGGGATGATCATGCCGAACACCGCGGACGCCGCGAGCAGCACGATGTCACACCGACGGTCGAACTCCCGGTGAAATCCCGCGCGCCGAAGCATCCATGCCGCAAAGGTTGGACCACATACCTGCCCGGCGATCACCGCGCCGGAAAGCGGCCACTTCACGGGAAACGACTCGTTGATCAGCACGAGCGCGCCAAGCGTCAGCCCCACCCAGTAGCGCAACCCCCAGCGATGGAGGGCCGCGACGGCAATGCCGGTAGGCAGCCAGATGAGGCTGATCTTCAAATCGGGCGGCGCGAGCAGCAGACCCAGCGACCCGGCACCGTAATAAGCCAGCGCCAGCACAAGACAACGCGCGAGCGCCTGCCACGTCATCAGCGGCTGCCTGCCTGCTTTGGGAAATTCAATATCTGGGGGCGACACCTGATGAAACGCAGCGAGGCAGACCCATAACATATTCCCTCGTTGCCCGCCACTACGGTTCCCGCACAAAGGCAGGAACTTACGGCACAAAGAAAACCAGCAACATCCCGGCAAGGTAGGCGAGACTCACCGTCCATGCCGCGCGGTAGTCGATACGATCGGCGAGCGCGTGATTTCGCTCGTTGAGCATTTTCGCGTAGATGCTCTCCACCGCGACGATGAGCAGCACGAAGTAGGTGAGCAAAAACGCGTAGTCGATGCGCGTGAAATACGAGATCTTCGGCAGGTCATCGCTCACGGCAAGGCTTTGCGCGGTGACGGTGAGCAGGCACGTGAGCACCTGCGCGACGCGCTCCGAAAGCGTTTCCTGATCCCAGAAGAAGCACAGGAATGCAAAGAACGTCACCAACCCGAGCGGAAACAGGATGCTCCAGATGTAAAACCACGACTCGCGCTGGACGAGAATCGTCGAGGTGAAGCGCGAATACGTGTCGCCGGTGACGTAACGTTGCTCGTCGATCGACGTCGTCACGTCGAGAATGCGCCAGTCGCGCAGCACAAGGTCTTCGCGGTAGCTGGCGAGATCCCGCGATGCCTCGAGCTGCACCTCGTCGCTGTTCCACACGAAGCTCTCGAGCTGAATGCTCAGCTTTTGCGAATCGAAGGGAAACCGGCTGAGCTCCATCGGCGAGCTGAATTGCCCGACCATTCGCACCTCGAATTCCACCGTGCCGTCCGAGCGGATCGTCAGCACCCGCTCGACGACCTCGGCGTCTCCCGTGGCATTCGAAGCGGTGATCTCCGGCGACCACATGCGTTCAAGCTGCTCGACCGCCGCCTCACCCGTGTAGATCGCCCGATCGGCACCGAACGCCTCCGCATCGAATCGCAGCCGCGGGTCGTTCCACGTCACATCGAAATAGAGCGCCGCGTTGAAGGTCTCCTCGGCGCCGTTGATCGCGTTGATGTCGAGCAGGAAGAAATTAACCCGCACCGGCACCGGCTTCTGCGGCGGCAGGTCCACCGCCCGCTGCGCGGGATCCGGCACAAATTCCGCCCTTGCCGCGAGGGCAAGCCCCAGCAAGCAGAGGACGAACGGAAGGCGCATTACTTGTTGCTGAGATAAACGATCGAAACCCCGCCGATGATCATTGCCCCGCCGATCACGGTGCCGAAGTTGAACTGCGTCTCACGGAAAAAGAGCCAGGCAAAAAAGGCGACGAAGACGGGATAGGAAATCTCGATGAGGGAGGCGAGCGTCGCGTTCTTCTCGCCAATCGCCATGTAAATGAGCAGCGCGCCAATGCCGGAAGTGACCACTGCGATGACGAGCCATGTCCAGTCGTTGCCGACGCTGCGAATTTCCGCAGGCATCGAGGTGAGTTTTCCGGTCGCGGCGAGGGCGCCGAGGCCGATCATCGAGCCGACGATCGCGTAAAGGGTGAAGAAAACGATGGGAGAAACGCCGCGCTCGATGGCGCGTCCGCTGGCTGCGTAGCTGACGCCCCAAATGACCGCCGCCGACAAAGCGTAGACGAACCACATGCCCCGGCCTTGTAGCGGGTCGCGAGGCTTGTGACGACTCAAACTTTCGAGCGCGCCCTGCGACGATGCGCGACGACCATCGCGAGAAGCAGGGCGAGCGCGACAGCCCATTCGGCGGGCTCGGGAACCGCCACCACCACCCATGCGAGGCCGTAGGTTTCGCGAGGCGCGGCGCCGGGGAAATCGTAAATCATGCCGTCGTGGGTCACGCGCAGACCGTAGGAGCCGCCGGCGAGCACAAAGCGAAGATACTCGGAGTTGTTGTAGAGCGTGGCCGACCGGGCGACAGGATGATCGAATGCCCCACCCACGACAGCCCACACCTCGAGATTAAGATTCGCAAAGGAGCCGTAAAGCGCCTGTTCGGCGACCGCGTCGAAAACATCATTCACGAACCAGTTCAGCGAAACCGCCAGTTCGACCGGTCCGTCGAACGCAAGGTCGAAGAAATAGTCGTTCGATTCCGCGACGCCGATTTCACCGAGATCCCAACCCAGGCTCGCGATGACCCCGCCGCCGCTGCCGGGAACATCCGTCGTGCCAAACAGGTAGATCGCCACGGACGTCTCGAGGTCCAGCCGCCCCGCCCCGGTTGCGTAGTCGAGCGCCTGGGTCGTCACCAGCACGCCCGACTCATCCAGTTGCTGCCCATTGTCCCAGCCGATCGTCTTCAACGCGCCCGCCTGAATCACCGACTTGATCACGCGCGTGTCGCGCGACTCCGGCTGATCGGCGAAATACGCGGGATTCTTCGAGACATCCTTCAGCAGCGCGACGCCACCGGCAACAACCGGAGCCGCGAAGCTCGTTCCCGATTGATTGAAGACGAAATAAAGATCCGTGGACGGATCGCCTTCGCCGACGAACTCAGCGAGCGAACCGGATTTTCCAAGATACGCCGCGAGGGCAAACTGTTCGCCCGGTGCCGCCACCGAAACCGCCGCGCGGGCGTCGGAAATGGTCTCGCCGGTCGCGGGATTGAAAAAGTCCGAAGGCGCCGATGCCGTGAAGGTGGACGGGCGCAGAAATGGGATCGTGTCGTCACCGCCCCCCAGGGAGCCGACGGTAATGCCGTTGAACCCGGAGCCCGGACCGCCGGGACTCATCGTTGCTCCTCCATTGCCCGCCGACCGAACGAAGGTCACGGATGGGTTGTTGCCCGCGAGAGAATCAAGCACGCGCGTGAACTCATCCGTGCCGGCCGGATCATCATATCCCCAGCTGCTGTTGATCACATCCGGCTTCGTGCCAAGGCTCCCTTCGAAGAACGCCCGATACGGAACGAGCAGCGATTCCTTCGTGGCCTCAAACTCGCCGATCTTCTCCTCGTCGTGCTCGAATCGCGTCGCGATCGCTCCGGACCACAACGTGGCAAATGGAGCCATCCCCGCGCCGAGCAGCGACAGGTTGCCGTTTCCGAGGCTGCCGGTGCCTGCCAGCACGTGACCGACCATCGTCGCGTGATAATCGATCGCACCGAGCTCGGGAGACTCCGTCGGGTGCGGCGTGGCATTGATGAGAATCGACGGCGAGGATGGCAGGAGCAAACCGGTGCGATCGAACACCTCATGCCCGCCCCACACATGTCCGGCTTCGACGTTTGCAATGACCGTGTTCTGGCCGAAATAGCCGGCGGAGTAAAAAATGCCGGCCCCGACGAGGAAATTGACCGTCTCGATCGCATCCAGCGTCCCGTCGTAACTGCCGGCGAGAATGTCGTTGCGAAATCCTCCGGCACGCACAGGGGCGGCGGCCGTCAGCGCGGCCAGCACCACTGCAAACAACCGGCGGGAGGTGAGGCGACTCATTGAAAAAGATTCGCCACTAATTGCACGGTTGCCAAAGCTTTCCACTCGAAATGTGCTATCGCGGTCGTCTTGCTCCCACTCCCACGGGCCATCTGCACGCCGGTCACGCGGCGACGTTCCGGACGGTTCATCAACGGGCGCGCGAAGCCGGTGGAGAGTTGCTGCTGCGAATCGAGGACATCGACCCGCAGCGCTGCAAGGCGGAATTCGTGGATGCGTGCATCGAGGACCTGCAATGGCTCGGCATCACCTGGGACGGACCGCCGATTTTTCAGAGCCGGCGCCGGCAGGTGTATCTGGACGCGTGGCGGGCGCTGCGTGACGGCGGGTTCATTTATCCCTCGAAGCATTCCCGGCGCGACGTCGAGCAGGCCGCGCAGGCGCCGCATGAGGAAGAACCGGTCTTTCCGCCGGAGTGGCGCGTCCCGGTCGGGGAGGCTCTGAAATGGGAGTCCCCGGCGGGCATCAACTGGCGGTTTCGCGTTCCCGATGGCGAAACCGTAACTTTTCAAGATGGCCGTTGCGGCCCGATCTCGCGCGTGGCCGGAAAAGATTTCGGCGACTTCGTGGTCTGGCGTCGCGACGACGTGCCCGCCTACGAGCTGGCCGTGGTCGCCGACGACATCGCGATGGGAATCACGGAAGTCGTGCGTGGCGAGGATTTGCTCACGTCCACCGCGCGGCAACTGCTGCTCTATCGCGCACTCGGAGCGAAGGCGCCCGCGTTCTACCACTGCGCGCTCGTCCGCGACGAACAGGGACGCCGGCTCGCCAAGCGTCACGCGTCGCTCTCGATCCGCGCGTTGCGGGAGGCCGGCAAATCTCCGGCCGAAATCATCGCCGCCTAGCCAAGCACCCCCCGAACGGCGCGGGCAATCGCCACCGAGCCGGGAGAATCGGAGTGCACGCAGATTGTGCCGGCCTCCACACGGATCGACTGTCCGTTCCGGGCCTCGATGGAGCCGGCATCACGCAAGGTGCTGACGCGTTCGGCGACGGCGACTGGCGATGCAATCAAGTCCCCGGGCTCTCCACGGGGGACCAGCCTGCCGTCCGGCAGATATCCCCGTTCGGCAAACGCCTCGTCCAGCGCGCGCATGCCGGCGGCTCGTGCGCGCCGGACGACACGCCCTCCGGCGAAACCGACGAGGACGAGCCTCGGAAACCACGCTCTCACAAACGCAACATAGCGCCGCGCGAGATCCTCCGAGTTTTCGACCGCGTGATACAGGGCGCCGTGCAATTTCACATGATGCAGTTTCGCGCCGCATGCCTTGCAGACTGCCGCGAGAGCGCTGATTTGCTGAAGCAGAAGTGCCTCCAGCCGGTCGCCGTCGAGTGCGAGTGCGCCGCGCCCGAAATCCGCCGCCACTCCCGGATGCGCCCCGATCGCGACGGAATGCTCCCGCGCAAGTCGCACCGTCCGCTCCATGCTGGCCACGCTGCCGGCATGGCCGCCGCACGCGATGTTCGCGAGATCGATCAGCCGCATGAGAGCGCGCGTGCGCGCCACGGGTTCGCCCTCGCCAAGGTCCGCGTTGAGAAGCATGCGAGTCGCCACGGAACTAGAAAGCATACATCGCGCGACTCCCTCAAACCTCTTCACTCCATCAACGCCATTCGAAACTTCACGCCAGGCCGGCATTGCGCGAGCCACGTGAGCGAATCGGGATCGACAATGGCGATCTTCGGGTAACCGCCCACCGTCGGGCCGTCCCGCATCGTGACGATCGGCTGGCCATTCGGCGGCACCTGGATCGAGCCGACCACCACCGGCTCGCTCTGCATCTCGGCCGCAGGCGGATTCATGCGCGCCCCCTCGAGGCGATAGCCGACACGGTCACTGCGATTCGAAACCTCCCAATCGGCCGCGAAAAAGCCTGCATGCTCGACGTGCTCGAACCAGTCCCATTGCGGCCCCCGCCACACGCGGATCAACGGCATTTCCTCGTAGCTCCGCCGATCTCCCGGATACACCCACGCCTCATCCAGTCCTCGCGCGTGAGGCGCATCGCCGGCCTGCAGCCGGTCTCCCGGGCGCAGCTCGCGGCCGATGCCTCCCCGCGCATACGTGCTCGCGCTGCCAAGAATCACCGGCGCCTGAAAGCCACTCTCGACGGCGACATACGTCCAGAGGCCGTTTCGCGAATACGGAAAACGAAGCACATCGCCCGGCCGGAGCCGACGCGCATGCCATGCCGGAATCATCGCCCCCGCCTCCGCGCCGGTGACCGCAAACCGCCGCGGTTCCAGCACCCGCAGCTCCGCGCCCTGCATGAGCAGTTCGAGCACGGGCGCCGTTTCCGGATTTCCCACGAGGCGGTTCGCCCACATTGCGGCGTGCGGGTCCATCACGCCGCTCGGTGGCACGCCGAAGCGCTTCCAGCCATGGCGGCCCTGATCCTGGACCGACACCCCCAGCCCGGTTCGCAAAATCTCCACGACGTCGCTCATTTCACCGGGATGAATTTCACGCGGTCCCCGGGTCGCAGAAGAAACATCGCCATGTCGTCCGGCTCCCTCCGATTCAGGTCGAACAACCGCACCGTCGTATTCCCGATGATGTTCCAGCCACCGGGGCTCTCCACACTGTAGATGCCCGTGTGGGCGCCACCGATCGCCACCGATCCCGTCGGCACCCGCGGGCGCGGATTCGCCCGACGCGGCGTGTGCAATTTCGGATCGAGTCCCGTGAGGTAGGGAAATCCCGGGGAAAAACCCAGCAACGCCACCTCGTAGATCGGTGCCGCGTGCCGCTCCACTACTTCGCTGATGCTCAGCCCATGCCGGTCCGCCAACTCGCCGAGGTCCGGCCCGTCGTAATAAACGGGAATCTCGTGCAGGGTGGATTCCCCCGCCTCCGACAGCGGAAGCGCCGCAAATCGTTCCGCCCACTGCCCGGGATGGAAGGCGGCACCGGGCGGAAACTCCACGAGCACCTTGTCGAAGGCGATCGAGAAATCGAGCACGCCATCCGCCGATTCGAGAAATCGCTGGATCGCCCGCATTCGCAGGCGCGTCGAAGCCTCATCCGGCCCGTCCACCTGGAAGAGCACCGCTCGAGGTCCGCAACGTGTCCACCTCATTTTCGCAAGCAAATCAAAAAGCCCTTGCGAGACCAATCATTCCCTCTTTAGCTCATCATATCATGGCTCTCCCACCAGGAACCCAGGCGCCCGACTTCACCCTCAAGACGATGACATCCGACGGCCTCGCCGACCTGACGTTGAGCGAGGCGTTCGGCAAGGCAAACACCGTGTTGCTGTTCTTCCCGGCGGCCTTCACGAGCGTGTGCACGAAGGAATTCTGCGATACGACGGCCGACCTGTGGCGCTACGAGGAACTGAGCGCGAGAGTCATCGGCATCAGTGTCGATACGCCATTCGCCCAGGCGGAATGGGCAAAGAAGGAAGGTATCACCGTCCCGCTCGTCAGCGATCTGAACAAGGAGGTCACGCGGAAATACGACGTCCTGTTCCCCAACCTCGCCGGCGTGGGAGACGCTTCCGCGCGTGCAGCGTTCGTCATCGACAAGTCGGGAATGATCGTCCACAGCGAGCAGACCGCGACCAACAAGGACATGCCGGATTTCGACAAGGTCCTCGCAGCGCTCCAGAGCCTTAAATAAGGAAGCCCCTCAACGGGCGGCCTGCTCGATCTGATCGATCGGCTCAAAACTTCCCGGCGCTGCTGAGAACGCGGCAAGCGGCGGGGCATCGCGCGTGGTGATTTCCCGCAGGATGTTCGCGGCCAGCGGCGCGGCGACTCCACCGCCGGACCTTCCTCCCTGCGCAAGAACGGCAATCGCATATTCGGGCTTGTCGTAAGGCGCGAAGCCGGCAAAGAGGACGTGGTTGTCCCTCACGCGGCTTCCGTCCGATGCGACACGCCAGTATTGCGCCGTGCCCGTTTTTCCGGCAACGGGGAGGTCAGGAATGGATGCCTTTCGCGCGGTGCCGGCAGTTTCGTTCACGACCCGCCACAATCCACGACGCACCCGTTCGATTCCCTTCGCGTCAATGCCTTGCTCAGAGAGGACCGATCGCACTCTGGTCGGCTCCACGTGGTCCGCGGCTCCCGACTCCTTCACCACTCGATGAACAAGTCGCGGAACATGCGACGTCCCGCCATTCGCGATCGTCGCCGCGACCGAGGCGAGCTGCAGCGGGGTGACAAGCACCTGGCCCTGGCCGATCGCGACGTTTGCGGTCAGAGCCGGCCGCCACGTTTCCTGCGGATCGGTTTTTGCGAGGTGAGCGGGGCCGTCGAGGATTCCCGATTGCTCCCCGGCAAGCGGAATGCCGGTTTTTTGGCCGATTCCCAGCATTTCACCGACGGCCTCCATTTGATCCATGCCCGCAGCGTCCGCGTATTGATAAAAGAACGGGCCGCAAGAGACCTCCATCGCCTGCTCGAGGTCGGGTGTTCCGTGGCTGCCCTTTCCGGAAATCCAGCACTTCATAAAACGGTCACCGAAGCTGACGCCACCGTTGCAGTCGAAACGCTGATCGTCGATTCCCGCGCGCATACCCGCAAGGGCGGTCACCAACTTGTAGGTCGCGCCGGGGATGTATGCGTTGATCGCCCGGTTCAGCAGCGGTTCCGTCTCGTCGCCCTCCAGCGCCGCGACGTCCGGTGAATTGGGATCAAACGACGGCACCGATGCCATCGCGAGGATGTCACCGTTCTTTGAATCGAGCACGACCGCGGCACCGCGCCCGACCTTGCGCAACGCCCGCTCCGCCGCCGCCTGCACCCGCGCGTCGAGCGTGAGATAAACGACCTCTCCCGGTTTCGGCAGCACCTTTGGATCGAGCCCGTGAAGCACCTGCGCCGCAAAGGCGCCCAGCGGGTAGCTTCCCTTCAACGTCCCGTCCGCATCCCTCCGAAACTCCGCGAGCAGCACGCCGTTGCGATCAACGAGCTTGCCGACATCGGGATCGGGGGGCATGGGCGTTCCCCGGGCGACACCCATCGAAGTGCATAGGAAAAACCACGCGGCAACGGCTCCGAGGAAACCGCATTTCCGCTTTACCGAGGAATGGAACATGGCGCCCACCGCTTCGTAATTCGTGCTCCGCGAGCATAACCACCCCGGCCGAAGTCTCAAATGCAAAGACCCGGCACGGCCTCGGAAAGACCGTCAGGCGTAGCTGTTGCGCAGCAGTTCGGCGGCGCGTTCGTCGAGGAGCTCGCGGCGGCGGATTTCGTGGAAGCGGTCGACGAGATCCTCGGGGCGAAGCCGCGATTTTGCCGGACCGGAAAAATCGTGCGCAACCTGGCCGCGGTGCAACATGACGATCCGGTCGCCCAGACTCACCGCCTGCTGCATCGAGTGGGTGACCATCAGTGCGGTCAACTTCTCCCGCTTCACCACCTCTTCGGTGAGCTGAATCACCTGATCCGCGCTCTTCGGATCGAGCGCCGCCGTGTGCTCGTCGAGCAAAAGCAACTTCGGCTTCCGCCAGGTCGCCATGAGCAGGGTGAGCGCCTGTCGCTGACCACCGGAGAGCGAGCCAATCGCATTGTCGAGCCGGTCTTCGAGTCCCATGCGCAGCGTCGCGATACGATCGCGCAGCTCCTTCATCAGGCTCCGGTTCAACGCCCAACCCAACCCTCGAAATTCGCCCCGCCTCGCGGCGAGCGCGAAGTTTTCGGCAATCGACAGATTCGGGGAGGTTCCGCTGAACGGATTCTGAAACACGCGTCCGATCAGTTTCGCGCGCCGGTGCTCCGGCCATCTCGTGATGTCGGCACCGTTGAGTTCGATGGAACCACGATCGACGAAGAACGAGCCTGCCACGGCATTGAGGAGCGTGGACTTGCCGGAGCCGTTCATTCCGAGAAGTTGAACAAACGAGCCGTCCGAGACCTCGAGATTTACGCCCTGGAGCGCCCGCACCTCGTTGACGGTGTCGGGGTTGAACGTCTTTCGAAGTCCCTTTAGCGAAAGCATGGCGGTCATTTGACAGCGAGCCCCCTGCGCAGCCTTCCGGCGAGTCCGGGCAGGACCAGCGCCGCGAAGACGAAGACGGCGGTGATGAGTTTGAGATCGTTCGGATTCAAGCCCCAGCGCAGCGCGATCGCCACGAGCAGGCGGAAGAGCACCGAACCAAAAATCGCGCCGACGAGAGTGAGGCCGAGACTTCGCGTGCCGCCAGTGAGCGCCTCGCCGATGATCACACTCGCCAGACCCCACACGACCATGCCGATGCCCATCTGCGCGTCGGCGAAGCCCTGGTATTGCGCGAAGAGCGCACCGGAAAGCGCGATCAGGCCGTTCGCGGTGGCGAGGCCGAAGATGCGATAGAGTTCCACATTGGCACCGAGGGCGCGGACCATCTGCGCGTTGTCACCGGTCGCCCGCATGGCTGTTCCAACTTCGGTGCGGAAAAACCACAACACGATCACCGCCGCCACGGCGGCGGCGATCAGCGCGGCCAGAAGAAGGGCGAGGTCCGCCGGCGAAACCATCCAGCCGAGAAGGTTGATGCGCTCGGAGCCAAACACCGCGGTGCCGAAATCGCTCACCATGCTGCCAAGCGTGCGATTGCTCAGCAGCGGGATGTTACTGCGACCCATCACGCGCAGGTTGATCGAGTAGAGCGCCGTCATCACGAGGATGCCCGAGAGCAATGCGTCGATCTTGAACTGGGTGTGCAGCACACCGGTGGTCGCGCCGGCAACGAATCCAGCCACCGTGGCGACAAGCGTGGCGGTGACGGGGTCCACGCCATTCACGATCAGCGTTGCGGCAACAGCGGCGCCGAGCGTGATCGAGCCGTCGGTCGTGATGTCGGGCACCGAGAAGATGCGAAAGGAAATCATCACCCCCATCGCGAGCAGCGACAGGATCAATCCAATCGTGAGAGCACCGAGGAGAAGAGTCATGTCAGATTCGCCACCCAGCAGGCCCCCCGGAAGAACTCACTTTCGCCGACGCCGTCGGGTTCGCGCGCGTCGTGCAACAAATGCAGCACGGATTGCAGGCCGCCGGCATCGAACAGTCCCGCCACGAAGTCGCCCAGCGCAATCGCACCCTTCCGCACGGGTCGATAGGGAAATACCGCGGCATGGGCGTGCAGATGCAGATCCGTCGCGGCTCCGTAGGCTCGCAGATAAGCCTCCCACGGAGAACCCGGCGGCGCGGCCACACCGACGACAAGACTGACCGTGTCGCGATAGGCCCGCTCGCTCGTGAAGTTCAGCCAGTCGCGAATGCCGGGGAATGCAAAGGGATCGCCAGTCGCGACAGCGAGGGACTGGCGGATCGACGCACCGACGAGTCCCGCCGTTTCCGCAAGCAGCACAAACCCCGCCGCGCCTCCGGCTGCATCCATCGCCGCGCGGGCAATCTCGCCAAGACCAACGCGCAGCTCCGATTCGAACCGCAGCAGCAAATCGGGCGTCCCTTCGAACGTGATCCCGCTCGACATCCACACGGTGGGCACAAGTGCGCTTTCGCTGACCATGAAATCGGCGCGGTTCGAATCGCCGGCTGGCAGATGCGCCACGCAGCCCGCAGCGCCGACGGTTTCCCCGAGACGCGGCGCCGCCTCGTTTGCGCTTCCCGCAATTGCGCCAATGCCGAATCCGAACCGCGTCGGCGAAAACGCCACGGCCTCGCCCGCAGCGCGATCAAAGGGGGACGCGCCGCCAAGCGTTTTCACGCGGGCTGGCGAGAGCGTGCCGTGACGCTCCCATTTCGCATTCGTGGTCTCGAATTTCGACACCACATCCGCCGAAGCCGCAGGCGACGTCGAGGCCGCCGCGGAAAGCAGCGCGTCGAGACCGGAAAGCTCGATGACCTTCATCACGGAAGGTTGCGGACTGCGGATCGAGAAGCTGCCGCCAGCCGTCTTGAGTCCTTTGTAGTGCGAGAGCAGCACACGAAGTCCGGCGGAGCTGATGTAATCGACGCCGGCGAGATCGAGCACGATGTGGTGACGTCCCTCGCGGACGGCCCCGCCAATTTCCCCGTCGACCGCGGAGGACCACGTGGCGTCGAGCTGGCCCGTGAGTTGCAGGACGAGAAGGTCGCCCTTGAATTGACGCTCGATCTTCATTGGCGAATCACCTCCTCCATTTCCGCGAGAAAGCCCTCCGGGAGCTTCATTCCGATCGCCTCGGCATTGGGCAGGCTGGCCTTGCGGATGACCTTCGGCGCAAGCCGGAAGGGAATCCTGCCCGGCTCCTCGCCATTCATCACCTGCTCGAGCATGACGGCCGTTTCCTCTCCGGTGTCGAAGTAATCGCGGCCAAACGCCACCGGCGCGCCCAGATCGATCGTCGTGCTGTTCATGGAGAACAACGGCTTGCGCGCCTGTCGCGCCGCCTTGGTGATCGCCGTGAATCCGGCGCTCGTGAGGTTGTCGGAAATTTGAACGATCGCGTCGATGTCGCGGCTCGCGAGGGACATCGCCGCGTCGGGAAGCTCGGCCGGTGAGTTCGCGGCGACTGTCACGACTTCGATGCCCCGCGCTTCCGCCTGCTCCACGAAGTGGTCCTTCAAATCCACGGAGTTCACCTCGGCTGGGCAGAAGAGGGTTCCGATTCGTTTGTATTCCGGAAAGTGCCTCTTCAGGAGGTCGAGCAGTTCCTCCGCCGGCGCGAAGACCGTGACACCGGTCACGTTCGGCAGGTGGTTTTCGTAGGACTCGCCGGCGCCCGCAGACATGGGATTGGCGACCATTGAGAACACCATCGGCCGGTCCTTCACCCGCTGGACGCTCGCCTGCAGCGATGGCGTGGAAACGGGAATCACGATATCGGCGTTGTCGGTGAGGACCGCATCGATGATCCCCGCCAGCGCCGCGGCGTCGCCCTGGGCGTTGCGAATGGTGAGCGTGTAATCCTTCCCCTCCTCGAACGGCCATTTCTTCATCCCCGCGCGAAGGCCGGCCAGCACCTCCTCCGCCGGCGGCGACTCCGAATACAGCACCGCCTGCAGGTTCCACGGCTTCGAGCGAGGGCGCGCGGCAGGCGTCGGCTCGGTTTCCTCCTGCACGGCGGGGCCGTCGGTCATCTCGCCCTTTTCGTTGATGATCTTCTGCGCGCGGTCGCGGACCGACTTTGGCAAGGACCAGCCCTTGCCCGCAACGGCGGCAAGCGCCTGCTCGTTGATGTAGAGCATCTCCGGCAGATAGTTGACGATCTCGACCGTGGCGGGATCGCGACCCGCAAGGATCTCGCCGGCGAGTCGTCCGGCATGACGCCCCACCTTGAAATAATTGGCGCCGAGATCGAACAGAGTTCCCTTCTCCACGTTCGGCGGGATCACCGAGAAGACTGGAATCCCGGCCTTGTTTGCCGCGGCAATCAGCGAATCCGCAGCCACCATCACGGTGACGTCACCCGGAATGAACAGCGCCTCCGCGCCCCGCGCGACCAGGGCTCCAGCTGCCTCGCCAACGCCCGCCGACGCATCGACGGTGGCCTCCATCAGCTCGATGCCGTTCGACTCGCAATACGCCCGCGCCAGCTCGATCTGCGTTTCCGAGTTCGATTCTGCCGCATTCCACACCACGCCGACCCTCGACAACTTCGGGTTCATCTCGCGTGCGAGCTCGAACGCCCTTTCGACCGGCTGCATCGTCCCGTAGCCAGCGAGCCATGACGGATGGTCGAGCGGATCGTCTTTCGAGATTCCAACGCCCGTCGCCCATGGCGCCGCGACGAGCGCGAAGACGTGATTCTTCTTCGTGGTCCGGTTCGCGTTGGCCACCGCCTGGAGCGACACGGTGCTGATCGTCAGCAGCAGGTCGGCGTTGCCATCGGCCATGTCGTTCGCAATCGCGTTGGAAACGGTGATGTCTCCCTGCGCGTTGAACCGCTGGAGCTTGAGATTTCTGCCTTCCACGAAGCCCGCATCCGCGAGCCCGGCAAGCACTCCGCGCGCGCCGTCGTCGAGCACCGCCTGCGACGCATGCTGCAGGAATGCGACGCGCTTCACCTCGGCGGGCGACGCCTCCCGGGTCGCCGTGACCCGCGAGCCAAGATCGGAAAACAGCAGAATCGCCGAGGCGCCGATGATGAGCGCGAGGCCAAGAGCGAGACTGCGAAGGATGCCGACCATATTGCGAGCGGGCCGCAGAGTAGACGCATTTTGCGGTGCGTGGCAATTTTCCGCCTTTCGTTGACCGAAACTCGTTTCCTTTGTTGAACTGGCGGCCCACCCCCAATGCCACTCATCACTATGATCCCCTCGCCGTTTCGACTCGGCTGTCTCGCCCTCGCCCACGTCGCTCTTCTGACTTCCGCGATGGCGGATTGGAAACCCGTCCCCAACAAAATGCTCACCCCCTGGGGCGAGAAACTCGACCCCAAGTCCGTCTGGAAGTCCTACCCGAGGCCACTCCTCGAGCGCGCACCCAATACATGGACCGACCTCAACGGCATGTGGAAATACAAGGTCACGCCGAAGAATGCCGAGCAGCCCACCGAGTGGGCCGGTGAAATCCTCGTTCCCTTCTGCCTGGAAGCGCCGCTCTCGGGAGTCGGCCGGGAGCTCGAGCCGCGCGAGGCCCTTTGGTATATGCGCGAGATTCCCGGCCCCAAGGAGGGCAGGCGCATGCTGCTCCACTTCGAGGCGGTCGATTACGAGACGACGGTGTGGGTGAACGGCACCGAAGTCGGCTCGCACAAGGGCGGCAACACGCCGTTTTCGTTCGACATCACCGACGCGTTGAAGCCGGGTAAAAACGAGCTCGTCGTGCGCGTTTTCGACGCCACCGAGGAATACCAGCTCAACGGCAAGCAGCGGCTGAAGCCGGAAGGCATCTGGTATACGCGGGTCTCGGGCATCTGGCAGACGGTGTGGCTCGAGCTTGTGCCGCCCCGGCATCTCGAAGACCTCAACTACGTCGTCGACATCAACTCGGGCACCATCCAGGTGAAGCCGACGCTTGCCGGCCCGCCCATCGATGGAGAGCAGGTTAGGGTCACCGCGTATTTCGGAAACCAGCAGGTCGCCTCGGGCACGGGCAACGAGTCGATTCTGCTCACCATTCCCAATGCGAAACTCTGGTCACCTGACGAGCCGAACATCTATGACCTCAAGGTCGAGCTGCTCGATGGCTCGGGCCAGATCGTCGACGTCGCGAAATCCTACACCGCCCTGCGCGAAGTCGGAAAAATGCGCGACTCGAATGGCCACCTCCGCTTCACGCTCAACGGCAAGCCGATCTTCCATTGGGGCCCGCTCGACCAGGGCTGGTGGCCGGACGGATTGCTCACCCCGCCGTCGGAAGAAGCAATGGTCTCCGACCTCAAATTTCTCAAGGAGGCCGGGTTCAACATGATCCGCAAGCACATCAAGATCGAGCCGCGCATCTACTACACATATTGCGACCGCATGGGCTTTCTCGTCTGGCAGGATCAGGTGAGCACCGGCCACGGACCGCCGTGGACGCGCTTTGACCCCAATCCAAGGGATGCCCAATGGCCCGCCGAGGCGAAGGAGCAATGGACGCTCGAATACAAGCGCATGGTCGATCACCTCGGCGATCATCCGTCGATCGTTGTCTGGACCGTCTTCAACGAAGCGTGGGGCCAGCACGACACCCTTGAAATGGGTGAGATGGCGGTCAACTACGACAAGACACGCCACATCAACATCGCGAGCGGTGGAAACTTCTGGGAAATCGGCGACATCGCCGACCATCACAGTTACCCCAATCCCGACTTCCCGTTCGATCAGTCGCGACTGAACAACTACATCAAGGTCGTCGGCGAATTCGGCGGGCATGGCTGGCCGGAACGCGGGCACATTTGGGACCGCCGCGCCAACAACTGGGGTTACGGCGGCCTGCCGCGAACGCTCAAGGAATGGAAGGAGCGCTACGAAAAGTCGCTGAACATTCTCTGCGAGCTGCGCACGAAGGGCGTCGCCGCCGGCGTTTACACGCAGACCACCGACGTCGAGGGCGAAATCAACGGGCTCCTCACCTACGACCGCCTGCCGAAGGTCGATCCTTCGTGGCTGAAGGCGCTTGCCGACAAGCTCTACGCCACACCCGACGTCCCGGGCTCGCGCGGCTCGGCGTCGAACTGAAGCTTCACGACACGCGCGAGAGCAATCGCGCGACCGTGGCGACCAGTTCGGTGGAATCGATCGGCTTCGACAAAAAAACGTCGAAGCCGGCCATCATCGCATTGCGGCGATCCTCGGCGCGGCCAAATGCCGTCAACGCCACGGCGGGAATCCCGCCCGTGATTCCACCGATCCGCCGCACCTCCCCGATCAACTCGAACCCATCCATCTCCGGCATCCCGATGTCGCTGATAAGCAGGTCGAACCCGTTTGATCGAAGCTTTTCCAGTCCCGCCGGCGCTGAGGATGCGCGTTCCACCTTCGCCCCGGCTTCCGTGAGAATGTGGCTGACCAGCTCGGCGGCATCCCTGTCGTCATCGACGACGAGAACGCGACGTCCGCCGAGATCGGGCTGCACCCAACCGGTGGTTTCCGAGTTGTTGCTGTGCGGATGCATCTCCGCGGGATTGCGATAAAGCGCGAGCGGAAATGGCAGCGCGACGCGAAACGACGCGCCCTGTCCCAGACCGGCGCTCTTCGCGCTGATCGACCCACCGTGCAGCTCCACAAGATGCTTCACGATCGCAAGGCCAAGTCCAAGGCCGCCATGCCGGCGCGTCATCGAGTTTTCTTTTTGAATGAAGCGGTCAAAAACAAACGGGAGGAAATCCGGATCGATCCCGATTCCCGTATCGTTCACGGTCAGCTCGACATGGGAGTTCACGCGCTCGAGAAGCACCTCGATCGTCCCTCCCTCGTCGGTGAACTTCACGGCGTTGATCAGCAGATTCCACACGATCTGCTGCAGGCGAACCGGATCTCCCCGAATGGCCCCGGCCCGCGGATCCAACATTTTGCGCACCGTGATTTTCTTCGCCGAACTCTGCGGTTCCACCGAATCGACCACCGCATCGATGATCCCGCAGAGATCCACCGGCTGAAGATCGAGCCGGATCTTGCCCATCAAAATGCGGTTCATGTCCAGCAGCTCGTCGATCAACTGCGTCTGGATGTTCGTGTTGCGCGTGATCACTTCCGCCGCGCGGCGCGTCGTTTCTTCATCCGCTCCGCCGGAGCTGAGAATCTGCGCCCAGCCATGAATCGCCATCAACGGCGTGCGCAGCTCATGCGACAGCGTCGCGAGAAACTCGTCCTTGATCCGGTTCGAGCGCTCGGCTTCGAGCCGAAGCTGGCGTTCGAGTTCGAGCAATGCGTCGCGCTCGGCCTGCAATTCCGTTTCCCGTGTGATGTCGCGGGCGATCTTCGACGCTCCCACGATCACGCCATTCGCGTCGCGAATCGGGGAAATCGTCAGCGACACATGAATCGAGCGCCCGTCCTTGGTTCGACGCACGGTTTTGAAATGGTCAACCCGCTCTCCGGCCCGCAGTTGTTCGAGAATCCCGTCCTCCTCCCGCTCGAATTCCGGCGGGATAAGCCGTTGAATGGGCTGCCCGATCATCTCCTCGGCCGTGTAACCGAAGAGCCGCTCCGCGCCCTGATTCCAGCTGATGACCCTGCCTTCAAGGTCCTTGCTGACGATGGCGTCGTCGGAGAAATCCACGATCGCCGCCAGATGGGCCATCAAAAAGGGATCATGTATCGGCACGTTCTCGCTCAAGGGGACACCGTATTCAGGCCCGTTCCACCAGCGGTATCGGGCTTTTCCCTGATCAGCTGCAAGAGACAACAGGGCGCGCATCCATTTCTTTTCACTCCACTTTCGGTCAAAACCGGCGCGAAGCGAATGAAATCTCCGGCCCTCGCGATCACCCCTCACCGAAGAGGGTCGCGATCCGGCCGGCGAGTTTTCGACGCGCGACGGAGTAGGAGAAGAATTTCAGACCGAGCTCGTAGTTGCGCCGCGCCCACTTTTCGCGCAGTTCCGGGTCGGTGAGAATCCGCTCGGTCTGGGCGACGATGTCGTTCGTCACGAGCTGCGACATCTCGATGCACTTGAATCCGAGCGGATGAATGTCGCGGGCGTAAACGGCATAGGTGTTCACGACGACCGGCTTCCCGAAATAAATGGCCTCGAGGAACGCGTTGCCGAAGCCCTCGTAGTGGCTTGGATACGTGACGAGGTCGGCATGCGGATACACGTCGTAGAGCGTGTAGATCTTCCGGCCATCGGACGTGACGCCGCGCGTCTCGCTGACCTGGTCCCAAATGTAAACCGCATGGATGCCGGCATCCTCGATGCGCTCGCGGATCAACTTGAAATACGCGTCGCCCTCGTCGCCCGGCGGATGCGAAAACACGAGCCTCAGCTTCGGATTCTTCAATCGCCGCAGCAGCTCGATCGTGTGCTCGATGCCCTTGCGCGCAACGAGCCGCGTCGGCTGCAGAACGAGGATGTCATCCTCCGCAAGGCCGATCTGACTGCGAAAGTCCCGCGTGTAATCGTCGACCCCGGGCGGCGGTGTCTCGAAGTCGATGACGTTCGGAATCACCGACGAGGAAAGCCCAAAGCGTCGCGCGAGCTCCTTTTGCTGCATCGAGTTGATGACGACGTGCTCGATGGACGGCAGCGACGGCGGGAACGCCGCCGCGAGATAATCGCCGGCCGACGTCATCGTGAAGCGCTCGCGCTCCCAGGTGAAATCGTGGTGATGCGCGATCGTCGGGATCTGCTTTTCGGCGATCACCTCCGTCATCGCGAGGCCGAGCGGAATATTCATCGGAATCGCGAGGATGTTCTGCGGAATGACGAGCTCGAGCTGGAAGTGCTCGATGAATGCATAGATCGCCGACTTCAGCCGTTCCTTGAGCCCGTGCACGCGGTCGGTGATCTCGCGCGGCCGCCACGTCTTGCCGAAGAGATGCTCCTGAACGTCGAGGATGTAGGGGTGGTTGAAAAATGCGAGCGGCTCGAGATGGCTGCGGTCCTCGGGTTTGTCGAGGAGTCCCGCCATCCAGAAGGTCTCGGCACCCTCGCTCTCGAGGATGCTCGCCCACTTCGCGGCCTCGAGCGTCACGCCATCCGTGCCATGAAACCGGGTCGAGATGAATCCAATGCGCCTGGGAACTCGGGTGAGGGAAACGGTGAGACTCACGTTTTGGTGATTGGTCGGGATTCTGCTAGGCGTGATCGGGTGAGCGAGAGCATACGGGAAACCCTGGCATTTCTCTACGGCGAAACGAAGGCGGACGACATCGCCCGGGCGGTGGAGCAATTAACCGGCCAATTCCGCGCGAGAATCACGCCCCCTGCACCCGCCGACGCGCGCCCCACCGGGCGCGACACGATCCTCATCACCTATGGCGATCAGGTGCGGCGCGACGGCGAGCCGCCGCTGCGCACGCTGGCGGACTTTCTGAGCACGCACGTATGCGGAGCGATCACCGCAGTGCACATCCTGCCGTTCTACCCGAGTTCCTCGGACGACGGATTTTCCGTGATGGATTACTTCGCGGTCGATCCCGCACTCGGCTCGTGGGCGGATGTCGAGCGTCTCGGCGGGAGCTTCGATCTCATGTTCGACGCGGTTTTCAACCACGCCTCCGCGCAGGGCGTGTGGTTCAAAAATTTCCTCGAGCAAAAGCCCGGCTGGGAAACGGCCTTCGTCACCGTCGATGGCGACCCCGACCTCAGCCAGGTCGTGCGGCCGCGCGCGCTGCCGCTGCTCACGGAGTTCGAGGTGAAAGGCGGATCGCGCAGGGTCTGGACAACCTTCAGCGCCGATCAGGTCGATATCAATTTCGCCGATCCCCGCATGCTGCTGCGCATCCTCGAGGCGCTCCTTTTCTACGTGGAGAAGGGCGCGCGCTACATCCGCCTCGATGCCATCGCGTTCCTCTGGAAGGAAGTTGGCACGCCCTGCATTCACCTGCCGCAGACCCACGCCGCAATCGAGTTGATGCGCCGGGTGCTCGACGAGGTCGCGCCCGCCGTGCAGCTCATCACCGAGACGAATGTCCCGCATCAAGACAACATTTCGTATTTCGGCAATGGCACGAACGAAGCTCAGATGGTCTACAACTTCGCCCTGCCGCCGCTCGTCTTCCACACACTGCGCACCGGCGATGCAACGGCGCTGCAGCGCTGGGCCCGCACGCTGGAACTGCCGTCAAACAAAGTGACGTTCTTCAACTTTCTCGCGTCACACGATGGGATCGGCCTCAACCCCGCCCGAGGTCTGCTGGAGCCGGCGGAAATCGACGCGCTGGTGGAAACCGCCCTCGCGCATCAAGGGTTTGTCTCCTACAAGAGCCTCCCCGACGGCTCGAAGGCGCCCTACGAGCTGAACGTGAATTATTTCGACGCGCTCAACAATCCGCTCGAGTCGACCGCATCGACGCTCGACACGGAGGTCGCGCGCTTTCTCGCGGCTCATGCGATCATGCTCGCGATGCGTGGCGTGCCGGGCATCTACTTTCACTCGCTATTCGGCTCGCGCGGCGATCGTGCCGGCGCGGAAACAAGCGGCATCCCGCGTCGCATCAATCGTCAGAAGTTCGACGTCACCACGCTCACGGCCGAACTCGCGATTTCCGGAGGGCGTCGCGAAAAGGTCTTCCGCGGAATGTGCGAAATGCTCGCCGCGCGCGCGTCGCATCCGGCGTTTGATCCGTTTGCTCCGCAGGAAATTCTCGAATCCGGAAGCGGGACGATCGCAATCCTTCGCGGCGTGAAAAAGCGCGTGCTCGCCGTGGTGAACGTGACCGCCACGCCACAACCCGCAAACATTCCGTCCGAATGCCGTGGGTGGAGGCCATTACTCGGCGAGCCCGGCCAGACCCTGCCGCCCTACGGGGTGCTATGGCTTGCGGAATAGCAGCTCGCGCACGCCCCGCCAGTCCTCCGCGCGCTCAATGCGAAACGCCTGCCAGCCGAAGGCGCACGCCGGCTCGATGTCGTTGTCGGCGCGGTCGCCGATCATGAGGATTTCACCCGGAGCAATGCCGCGATGCGCAAGGCGCGCTGTGAGAATTTGAAACACATGCGGGTTGGGCTTGCTGAAGCCGAGTTGCCACGACCACAGGCACAACTCCGGATCAAAAATCTCCGTTGTCAGACCCGTCTCCGCGAGTCCGAGCTGGAGTTCACGCAACGTGTAGCGCTGTGCATTGGACGCGATCCCCAGCAGCAGGCCTTGATCCGCACAACGATTGAGGACCTCGCCCGCTACGGGCATCAGCCGGAGTTCACGCAGCAATTGCATGTGCTCGAAAAGAAATTCTCTGCGGGCCGGCTCCGCGAGCAGCTTCAGTCCCGGCAGTGCTCTTTCCATCACCGCAGGCCACACGACCTCGGGAAACAAAACTCCGGCGGTCTTTGCCGCAGCATGATCCTGCGCCACGATTTCCCGGCAGCGCATCGTGAGCTCGCCGAGCGAACACGGCACTTCGCCGAGATGCCTCGCCGTCAGCTCGCGCCACTTCCCGTCCGCATCGGCCGGCGGTGGCAGCACCTCAAGGAGGGTGTGGTAAACGTCACAGATAACGGCGCGGATCATTCGATCAGAATGGGGTAAACAAAATCCCTGCCAAGTCGCTGACGGATCAAATTTCGCTGCAGCTCCGCTGCTCCGCCGGGTTGTCCGGTGCCAGCCCGCCCCAGCGCCGCCGCAAATCGCGCGGCATAAGTTTCCATCGACAACGCGTGGACCGCCTTCTCCGGCCACTCGCCCGCGCGCAGCGATCCGCTCTCGATCGCCCGGGCAATGGTGCGCAACGCGCGATTGTGCGGCGCGCAAACCGACCACGTCGCCTCCGGCGGATGAGCGAGCACTTCGAGTTGCGCGGAAAGCGTGAGCCGGCTGAAGGGCACCGACGCGCCCACATCGTCGAGAATCGCCGGCGGCTCCGCCATGCCTCGCACCGAGACCGGAAGGGAGCCCCGCCACGCGCGCCAGATCGATTCCTGGCGCCGCCGCTCCGCTGCGAAGTCGAAACATTCCGTCGCGATCCAGACGTCGTCGTAAAGGTGCGGCAGCTTGAGCCCGAGCCGCTTCAGGTCGGGGAGCACGTTCGGCAGAGCTCGCCCGATCAGCGGTCGCCCCACCGCAGTCGCCTCGAGATACGGCAGGCCAAATCCCTCCTGCACCGAGGTGAGCACGACCGCCTCCGCGGCTGCCATCAGCGCGGAAACCGACGGCGTCCGATTTGACGAACCGGCGAGCGCGCCGAAGTGCACTTTCCATTGGTTCTTCCGCGCGGCGTGGATCAACTTCCGCGCATACGCCGCCTCGTCCTCCGAGCTCACCGCTGCGGTCGTGATCAACCACGCATCCGGCCGCAACCAGCGCGTAAGCAACACCGCCTCGGCCATGTTCTTCCGCCGGAGCAACCGCGTCGGAAACACCCATGCCGGCGTCTTCCGGCCGATCAGGTTCGCCAGCCATCGTTGCGCAAGCCGGATCTGATTCTGCGAAGGCCGGGCTTCGGTCGCCGCAGGATTCGGCAGCCATTCGGCGCGAAGGCCCGACCCGCTCGCGAGCTGCTCCAGATCAAGACGATTGATCGCAATGTGCACCGGAGCCGGCGGAAAAATCACACGCGCCACCGCGTCGAGCGACCGATAACCGCACGCGCGCAGCTCGGGCCAGCGGGCCCACCGGTTGTCGAACCAGAAATCGTGATGGTGATAGATCTGCGGGATCCCGCGCGCCACCGCCTCGGCATTCAGCGCCTCGACGAGCGGCACGTTGCGCGCCAGTGAGGGATTGTGCAGCCAGAGCGCGTCGGCGTCCGCGAGCAACTTCGGCACGCGCTTCGCGAGTCTTTCACGAAGGTGCTGCGCACTCTGTTCCGAGACGTAGCCAAATTCCCGTTCCACCACTTCGACCACCTCGATGCCCTTTAGCGATGCCCGCAGATGCCGCAGCCATGCGGGCTCCACGGCCTCGCCGCTGGCAAGCGTGATGCGCCGGAGCCCTAGCCGTCTGGCGATCGCGGGCAGCGTGAGTTCGATCACCCGCCGCACGCCGCCCGGGCGCAAATGGAAGTGAACAACGACGAGGTGCTGGCAACGAATCAAGGCAGCCTTTGCGTTTCTTAGGTTGCCGAAACTGACAGACCGCAGAAGAATCGCAAGCCAATGGCAGATTTCTTCCAGACAGGATCGATCGCCACGCTGCACAAGCTCGGCAAACCGGACATCGAGCGGCTGGAGCGCGAACTCGCGGAGTATTCGAAGGATACTCCGATCGCGCTTGTGCTCCCCTGCCATGTCAAGGAGCTGGGCACTCCCGCGCTGCGCGGAATCATCCGCGAGCTGAAGAACATCAATTACATCAAGCAGATCGTTGTCGGCATCGACGGCGCGACCAGCGTGAAACTCTGGGAAAAGGCACGGCGCATCTTTTCGCAGCTTCCGCAGCAGCCGACGTTGCTCTGGAACGATGGCCCGCGAATGAAGCGCCTCCTCGCGCAGCTCGAGGAATCCGACCTCGATCCGGGCAAGCCCGGCAAGGGGCGAAACCTGTGGTGGTGCTTCGGATATGTGCTCGCGAGCGAGGAGGCTCGCATGGTCGCCGTGCACGACTGCGACATTGTTACGTATTCCCGCGAGCTGCTCGGGCGGCTTTGTTATCCGGTCGCGCACCCACACCTCGGCTACGACTTCGCCAAGGGCTACAGCGCCCGATTTTCAAACCGGCTCAATGGCCGCGTGATGCGCCTCCTCGTCTCCCCGCTCCTGCGCTCGCTCGAGAGCATCATCGGCGTTCACCCGTTCGTCGTTTACCTCGACACGTTTCGCTATCCGCTCGCGGGCGAGGTCAGCATGGATCTCGACGTGCTGCGACGCATTCGCATGCCCTCCGACTGGGGCGTGGAAGTCGGCATGCTCGCGGAGGTCTTTCGCGTCACCTCGCCGAAGAGCATCTGTCAGGTGGACATCTCCGACCGCTACGACCACAAGCACCAGGAGCTCTCGATGCGCGATCCAAGCAGGGGCCTCAACAAGATGGCCATCGACATCGTGCAGTGCGTCTTTCGAAACCTCGCCGGCCAGGGCATCAAGCTCGACCGCGGTCTCTTCGACACCCTGCTCAGCGCCTACTCGCGCAAGGCGGAGGACACGATGCGCTTCTACGCCGCAGATGCCGAGATCAACGGCCTGCGCTACGACCGCCACGAGGAGGAACTCGCGGTGACCACGTTCGTCCGCAGCATTCGCGTCGCCGCGAAGGAATACATGGACGACCCGCTTGGCGATCCCCTCATCCCGAACTGGAACCGCGTCGAGTCCGCGCTGCCCGACTTCTTCGGCTCGTTCCGCCGCGCCGTCCAGCTCGACAACAAGTAACCGCTCGCCGGCTCGAGTTCGTGCCCGGCATGGCGATCAGTCGCGATCGACGTGATCAGGGAGTTCGTTCACGTCGTCCTCGCGGCGCGGAAAATGCCCGGCCAGGGCTTCGCCGATGTTCCGGATCGCCTCCACGATGCCGTCCGTGAATTCCCCGGCGACCAGCCGTTTCTGCAACTGCGCCGAGATTTCCTTCCAAAAATCCGGACCGCATTTGCGATCGATCCCCTCGTCGCCCACAATCGCGAACCGCTGGTCATGCGGCGCAAAGTAAATCAGCACGCCGTTCCGCTCGCGGGTGGCGGTCATGCCCAGTTTCACAAACCGCGCCTGCGCCCGTTTCAACGGATCATCGCCGCCCAGCTTGCGCGCCGTGACGAACACGCGGATCTCGCCCGAGGTGCGTCGCTCGGCATCCTGAATCGCCGCCACGATGCGGGCGTCGTCGAGTTTGTCGTGAAATTCCTTCGGTTTCATCTCACCAACCTCCGCTTGCACCACCTCCGCCGAAGCTCCCTCCGCCGCCGCTGAAACCTCCACCTCCGCTCGACCAGCCGCCTCCACCCCAGGAACCCGGGGAAGTGCCGCCACCGGAATACTGCCAGCCCCTCCGCCGCTCCCGCCTCACCGACAGAACGATGAGCGTGACCAGGAAGAGAATGAAGAGGAACGAAAGGAAGTCGAACAGCCCGCTTCCGTCGCCTTCCCCCACCGTGCCTCCGGTGCCCTCATATTCGCCCTGCGCGGCCTGCATGATGGCCTCCACGCCGCGCGTGATGCCGCCCGCGAAGTCGCCCGCGCGAAATGCCGGCGTCACCACGTCGTCGAGGATCGACTTCGCCGTGGCGTCGGGAATCGCTCCTTCGAGCCCGTAGCCGACCTCGATGCGCATGCGCCGGTCCTCGGGAAAGATGAAGAACACCACGCCATTGTCGTGCTCCCGTTGCCCCACGCCCCACGCCTCGGCGGTGCGCTGCGTGAAGTCCTCCAACACGAAGTCGTCGGGCACACGCGGAAAGGTCGCGACGAGCACCTGGTTCGACGTGTCGCGCTCAAATTGCGCCAGCCGTGCGGCGAGCGCACTGCGGGTCTCCTGCGGAAGCAGGCCGGCGTTGTCCTCCACGTAATCCGCCGGCTTCGGCGGCAGCGCGGGCGCTGCAAAGGCGATGCCCCCAAGCAGGCAGAAGAAAAGGACAATCGCCGCGCGCATGGGCTGCGGCTAGGGTGTCGCGGCGGGAGCCGGCTCTCCGAAATTGAAGTTCACCGCCGGCGCTTCGTCCGCGCCCGGTTTCGCGCTGAACAGCGCCCGCGGCGTGAAGCCGAGCATCCCCGCGAAAATCACCGTGGGGAATTTCTTGATGGCGATGTTGTATTCCGTGACCGCCTCGTTGAATTTCCGCCGCTCGACCGCGATGCGATTCTCCGTGCCTTCAAGCTGCGTCTGCAGCGTCTGGAAGTTCGCGTTTGCCTTGAGCTCGGGATAGCGCTCGACCGTCACGAGCAATCGCGACAAGGCCCCGCTCAACGCCGCCTGACTCGCCTCGAACCGCTCCAGCCCCGCCTCATCCGGCGCGCCCTCCGGCAGTTGCACATTCGTCACCTGCTGGCGCGCCTCGATCACCTGCGTGAGCGTGGTCTTCTCGAAATCCGCCGCACCCTCCACGGTCTTCACGAGATTCGGAATGAGATCCGCGCGGCGCTGATAGACGTTCTCCACGTCGGCCCAGCTTTGATCGACCCGCTGTTTGAGGGTCACGAGCCCGTTGTAAGTGCTGCACCCGCCAATGATGACGACGAGTGCGATCAGAACAATGACGCCAAGGACGGAGAGGAGGGCTTTCACGGTGTGTGATCCATCAGCGCAGCGAGTTTGTCCGCCGCCGTCAAGACGGGAGGCGGCTCCCCGCGGTTTCGCCAAGGCTGGCAATTACACGGCCACTCCGCCCGCGAGCGCCGATATCAAGGCATGACACCACGCGAACAACTCATTGCCTGGCTCGGCGACGCCCATGCCATGGAGGTCGGCATCGTCACCACTCTCGAAAAGCACATCGCAGACGCCGAGGGCCTGCCAAAGGTCCGCGCGGCGCTCAAGAAACACCTCGCCGAGACGAAGAAGCACGCCACCGCTGTGAAGCAGGCGTTGAAGTCGCTGGATGCCGGGCATCCCGTCATTCGCGAAGGGATCAGCAAGGTCGTCAACGCCGTCGCGGGCATCGGCACCTCGCTCGCAAAGGACACGCCGGTGAAGAACGCAATCGCCGACTTTGCGACCGAGCACTTCGAGATCGCCTGTTACACCTCGCTCGCGCAGACCGCCGATGCGGTGGGCGAAAAGAAAATCGCCGCCACGTGCAGAGCCATCCTCAAGGAGGAGCAGGCCATGGCAAAAACGCTCGAGGCACAGTTCAAGGACGTCAACGCATTCTACCTCCGCAGCCTCGACTCGGACGAGCCGAAGCGCGCGACACGCGCCTCGCGACCACGTTCCCGCACTACTGCAGCGGTCGCAACCGCGCGCACCAAGGCGCCAGCCCGCGCAAAGCCCAGGACCAGAAAGGCTCCGGTCAGGCGGAAGTCCGCGACCCGTCGCTGACCTGCCCGCCTTTGAGGCCGGTGTCGCGATTTAACACGCGACGCGACGTTCAGTCGTGAGCGATGTGATCGGTGAGTTCGTTCGTCCTCACGACCCGCCCGGACTGCCGGGCTCCTCGTTCTCCCGCTGAGCGGCGCGCTCGATCGTGTCGCGGACAAACTGCGAGTGGAGCACCGTGCCGAGCCCGAGCGGGTGGTGGATCATGCGCTCCTCGTATTCCATCTTCACCGTCTCGTCGTGGCGCATCTGCGCGAGCACGATGCCGATGACCAGCGGGCGACCCTCCGCATCGGAAATGAACACCGGCCCGCCGCTGTCCCCCGCGAACGTCGTGTAATCCGCATAGAAGGTCGGATGCCGCTTCACCGGCAGGATCGGATGACTCGCAATCATGCCCCGCCGCGCCACGGGAAACCCCGCATTGTTCCCCTCGAACCGCTGCGGATACGTGAGCACGTAAACCGGACTGCAAATATGCAACTCCGCCGCGCCCACCGCAGCCTCGTCCGCGATCGCCTCCAGCGGCAGCGCATTCGCCGGCACCGGTGGCACTTCATCGAGGCGCAACACCGCCACATCCTCGGTCTCGTGGCGCACCCACAACGGTTTCCCGTCGCGCCGGATCGGCACCGTGTGGTCGTGCCGCTTGAAGGAGCCGTCCTCCGCCTGCTCGCGCAGCACGACGATCGCCGTGTCGCCATGCGTGTTTTCCAGCACGTGCGCCGCCGTCACCACATACAGCGCCGGATCCGCCGCCTCGCGTCGCACCAGCACGCACGTCCCGGTGGAATCGGGGTGAAACAGTTTGAACGTGGACTCCAGCATCTCTGTCGCAAAGTCCCCGGCGCGAGCCGCCGCGCAGGTGAGGAGCAGCACGGCGACGGAGACGTATCTCCGCTGCCATGGATGGAACGCGACGGCCTCAGCGCAGACCGCCGCACAAATTCGGTAAAATCGCGGAACGAACAAGGAAGGGGGAACGGTGGAAACCAGCAAATGGGTTGGGCATAGCGAATCCGCAGGTTGCGGCTTCCGTCAACGCGAATATTCGCGATCGCCTCCCTCCGTCCTCGAAACGCTCATCCTTTCCCAGAGCCGCTCCGTTGGGTGAAGCGCCCGCAAACACGAGCACCTGCCACAGCCAAAGAACGTTTTTTCTATCCCGCCCGTGCGCGACGCACATAATGTTCAATAATGTTCATACATTTGAGCACCATGCTTTTTCCCCCACGTTTCTCCTGCTCTCTTCGAGATTCGGGCCTCCTCGCCGTTCTTCCCGCGCTTGCATCGCTTCTTGTTCTTGCCGGGCAGGCCTTCGGAGCCACCGCGTGGGAGATCGGTAAGGCCGATCGCTCCAGCGAAGGAATGGCGCTCGCTCCGGACCAATACGAACGCTTTCTCGAAATGGACTTCGGCTGGGAGGATGGTCGCTTCCTGATCGGCTTTTCGGATCCCGCGACCGACTGGCCCTACGTGCTGCCGGGGCCTCGCGACGCGTGGGGCGGCTCGAGTGCCATGTCGGGCACGCGCTCCCACACACTCACCATTCTCTTTGGCCTCGATGCCCCGCCCGCCGGTGACGACCTGAAGTTCGTCGCGGAGATTTTGGATTACCACCCCTCCCATCCTCCGCTCTTCAAGGTCACGATCAACGGCAGGGCGCACTATTACCGCCTCCCCTCCGGCGGCAGCGAGGGTGGCATCCGGGGCGACTTCACGCGCTCGAAGCCCCATCGCATCGAGATCCCTCTCGCTCCCTCCGATCTGCGCAAGGGCGGCAACGAAATCGTGCTCACCTCGATCGATGGCTCGTGGCTGGTGTTCGATCAAATCCGGCTCGAGGGCGACATCACCCCGGTGCCCCACGCGGAGCGCGAGGTCTTTCTTCGCCACGTCGCGCCGGCCTCCTATGAATTGCCCGCAGGGGAGGAGTGCGTCCAGCCCCTGCTGGTGGACCTCGAACATCTCCAGGGCGAGCCGACGCTCACCGTGGAACTCGATGGGCAGCCCATCTTCTCCGACAAGCCGGAGGTGGGCCGCTACCTCTACGAAGTTCCCATGCCCGCGGTGAAGGCGCCCACCACCAGCCGCTACCGGATTCTCTGCGACGGCGAGCTGCTGGAGGAGGGTGAAGTCGAGCGTTCGCCGCAACCCGTGCGGACCGCCGCGGAGTATGTGGATACCCGCATGGGCACCGCCCACTCACGCTGGATGATTGCGCCCGGGCCGTGGATGCCCTTCAGCATGGTGAAGCTCAGCCCGGACAATCAAAACCCCGGCTGGATGGCGGGCTACGATCCCACCATCGAGAGCATCGGCACCTTCAGCCACATTCACGAATGGACGATGGCCGGCCTTGGGACGATGCCGGTGAATGGTCCGCTCAAGCTGAACATGGGCGGCCAGGACGAAACGGATACCGGCTACCGCTCCGCCATCGATCCCGCCACCGAGAAGGCCCCAATCGGCTCCTACCACGTCGAGCTGAAGGACTACGGCATCGCGGTGGATCTCACCGCCACCACGCGCTGCAGCTTCCAGCGCTACACCTACCCACCCGCGAAGGACTCCCGTGTCATGATCGATCTGCGGGTGCCCGCCGAATACGGCTACGAGATCCACGGGCTGGAGATCAAAAAGGTGGGCGACCGCCGCATCGAGGGCTTCAGCAAACAACATTCCCCGGGCGTGTGGTCGCGGGGGGCCGATCAGGACTACACCGTCCACTTCGTCATGGAGTTCGACCGCCCGTTCACGAAGATCGGCTTCTGGCGCAATGGCGAGGAGCAACCGGGCGACTCCCTCGAGGCCGGCACGGTCGAGAACGCCGGCGCGTATGTGGAATTCGACACCACCACCGATCCCGTCGTGCAGGTTCGCACCGGCATTTCCCTCGTGAGTATCGAGGGCGCCGCGCGCAACCTCGAGGAGGAAATCACGCGCCCCTTCGGATGGAGCTTCGACGCCGTCCGGCAAAATCAGATCGACGCCTGGAACGCCCTCTTCGACCGCGTCGCCATCACCACGAACGACCAGCGCGGGAAGGTCCGCTTCTACACGAATTTCTTCCGCGCCCTCGCCAGCCGCAACATCTGGAGCGACGTGGACGGCCGTTGGGTGGATCCCGAGGAAAACATCCGCACGATGCCTGATGCCCGCACGCTCGCGCTCGGCTGCGACGCGTTTTGGAACACGTTCTGGAACCTCAACCAGATGTGGAACCTGGTCACGCCCGAGTGGTCGTCCCTCTGGGTGAAGTCGCAGCTCGCCATGTTCGACGCCTGCGGCTGGCTCGCGAAGGGTCCCGCCGGCATGGAGTATATCCCGGTGATGGTCGCGGAGCACGAGATTCCCATGATCGTCGCCGCCTACCAGATGGGCATCCGCGATTTCGACGCGGAGAATGCCTTCACCGCCGTGAAGAAAATGCAGACCACGCTGCCCGGGCGCGTCGGCGATGGCCTCGCCGGCAACCTCGACCTCGCCACCTACCTCAAGCACCACTACGTCCCCCACGACGAGGGCCGCTTCAGCAACTCCCTCGAGTATTCCTTCGACGACTGGACCGTTGCGCAATTTGCCAAAGCGCTCGGCAGGGAGGACGACTACCGCGAGTTCCTCGAGCGCGGCTCATGGTGGAAAAACGCGATCGACGAGGAGACCGGATACGCCCGCATGCGGACCTCCGCGGGCGAATGGCTCCCCGACTTCGACCCCATGCGTTCCGGCAGGAACGACCACTACGTCGAGGGCAACGGCTGGCAGCTCACGTTCTTCGTCCCGCAGGACGTCCCCGCGCTCGCGGAGAGAATCGGCGTCGACCGCTTCATCGAGCGTCTCGAATGGGGCTTCACCGAGAGCGACAAATGGCGCTTCAACGCCCCCAACGACCAGTATTGGGACTACCCCGTCACGCACGGCAACCAGCAGTCCATGCACTTCGCCTTCCTCTTCAATTGGGCCGGCAAACCCTGGCTCACCCAGCGATGGAGCCGCGCCATCCTCGACCGTTACTACGGCCACGGCATCGCCAACGCCTACCTCGGCGACGAAGACCAGGGCCAGATGAGCGCGTGGTTCATCATGGCCGCCCTCGGGCTCTTCCAGACCGATGGCGGCTGCCGCGTCGATCCCATCTACGAGATCGGCAGCCCCCTCTTCCCGAAGGTCGTCATCGACCTCGGCCGGCGATACGGGCGCGGAGACACCTTCACCATCGAGGCCCGCGGAGCCTCCCGAAAGAACCTCTACGTCCAGAGCGCCTCCCTCAACGGCAGGCCGCTCGAAACCTTCCACTTCCCCGCGAGCGAGCTCCTCAAAGGCGGCAACCTCACTCTCGAAATGGGCCCCGAGCCCAATCCCAACTGGGGTCGGCGGTAGTCCGCCCTCCTCGCGGAGCCTCGTCGCACCACTCCCAGGGAGTGCGGTTCGCCAGCCGGAAACGAGAGGAACGGCGGCGCCCGCCTACGGGTTCGCGGCGAGCGGAACCGCCGAATTGCCAAATCGAATCCGGCCGCCCGGATACTGCACCAGCAGCATCTGCGGTTCCGCCGCTCACGAGGGATTGGAAAGGAATGGCCTCGGAAAGAACCGGATCACCTGCGCCTCCACCCACGCCGCCGGCGCAAAGAACCGGCCCTGCCACGCGTGCCGGAAAATCCGGTAGTGGATATACACGCCCGCATTTCGCGCCCGCCCCTGATCCCGCTCCGCCGTCAAAACGTATCCCAGCGCGTAAGCGACCACCAACGCGCCGACGACACTGAGAACCAGAGGCAGGCGAAAGAATCTGCTCATGCGGCGGGCGTCTGCGCCCCCACAGCGTGCCGCCGGCATTCCCTCCCTACCAGCTTTTGCTGACCACCACGTTGCGGGCGTTTGCAGATGGATATCCGTTCATCCGGTCCAATTCGAGGGTCGGACACACTCGGGCGCGCCTCCGAGGTCAGCGCCGCCTCGCGGAGAGCCCTGGAACCGGCTCCGTCCCTCCCCGGAGCGAGCGTGGATCCGCGCGTCGCGCTTGACCCCCGAAACCGGCGGTGCCGAACCGCGGTGCGGCGCCCGAAGCTCGTGAAAATTCGGAGAATCCCGAAATCCTTTTGCACGGGTCGCGGGGGCTCCCGTAGTCTGCGTGCGCGTCGTCCCGTGAGGCGATGCTTTTCCGCCATGCCCAAAGACACTTCCATCCGTAAGATTCTCCTGATTGGCTCCGGCCCCATCGTCATTGGCCAGGGGTGCGAGTTTGACTATTCCGGCGTCCAGGCCTGCAAGGCGCTGAAGGAGGAGGGTTACGAGGTCGTGCTCGTGAATTCGAATCCGGCGACGATCATGACCGATCCGGAGTTCGCCGATCGCACCTACATCGAGCCGATCACACCGGCGGTGGTGGAGAAGATTCTCGAGCGCGAAAAGCCAGACGCGCTGCTGCCGACGCTGGGCGGCCAGACGGCGCTGAATTGTGCGATGGAGCTGCACAGGACGGGCGTGCTCGAGCGGCTCGGCGTGCGGTTGATCGGCGCGAATGCGGAGGCGATTCATCGCGGCGAGGACCGGCAGGTGTTCAAGGACATCATGCTCGAGATCGGGCTGGATGTGCCGCACTCGGGCACGGCGCACACGATGGAGGAGGCGCGCGAGGTGGCGGCGAAGATCGGCACGATGCCGCTCATCATCCGGCCGGCATTCACGCTCGGCGGCACGGGCGGCGGCATTGCCTACAACAAGGAGGAGTTCGAGGAGATCGTGAAGCGCGGCCTCGATCTCTCCCCGGTAAGCGAGATCCTCATCGAGGAGTCGCTGCTTGGCTGGAAGGAATTTGAAATGGAGGTCATGCGGGACCGCGCGGACAACTGCGTGGTCATCTGCTCGATCGAGAACTTCGACCCGATGGGCGTGCACACGGGCGATTCGATCACGGTCGCGCCGATCCAGACGCTCACGGACAAGGAATACCAGGCGATGCGCGACGCGTCGTTTGCGGTGATCCGCGCGATCGGCGTGGAGACGGGCGGCAGCAACATCCAGTTCGCGGTGCATCCGAAGACCGGGCGCATGATCGTGATCGAGATGAATCCGCGCGTGTCGCGGTCGTCCGCGCTGGCATCGAAGGCGACGGGATTCCCGATCGCGAAGATCGCGGCGAAACTCGCGGTTGGCTACACGCTCGACGAACTCAGGAACGACATCACGCGCGAGACGCCGGCGTGCTTCGAGCCGACGATCGATTACGTCGTCACGAAGATCCCGCGCTTCACGTTCGAGAAATTCCCGCAGGCCGATCCGACTCTGACCACGCAGATGAAGAGCGTGGGCGAGGCAATGTCGATCGGGCGGACGTTCAAGGAGTCGTTCCAAAAGGCCCTGCGCTCGCTGGAGATCGGGCGGTTTGGCTTCGGCTCGGACGGAAAGGACGCGATGCCGCTGCTCGAGGACGGCACGCCCGACACCGCGGAGATCGAAAGGTCGCTGCGCATTCCGAACGTCAATCGCGTCTTCCACATTCGCTACGCGCTGCAGCTCGGCTACAGCGTCGAGCGCATTCAGGAGCTGTCGGGCATCGACCCGTGGTTCCTGTGGAATCTCAAGGAACTCGTCGATGCGGAGGCGCAGATTCGCGAAGGCAGCCTTCCCCTGCGCAAGGCGAAGAAGCTTGGTTTCAGCGATCGTCAGATTGCCACGCTCACCGGCAGGTCCGAGGCCGATGTCCGTGCCGAGCGAAAGGCCGCGGGCATCATCCCGACCTACCGCCTCGTCGACACATGTGCCGCGGAGTTCGAGGCCTACACGCCGTATTTTTATTCGACCTACGGCGACGAGGACGAGGCGCGGAAGAACGACAAAAAGAAGGTGATGATCCTCGGCGGCGGACCGAACCGCATCGGCCAGGGCATCGAGTTCGACTACTGCTGCGTGCACGCGGCCTTCGCGCTCAAGGAGGAGGGCTGGGAGACCATCATGGTCAACTCGAACCCCGAGACCGTCTCCACCGACTACGACACGAGCGACAAGCTCTACTTCGAGCCGCTCACGCTCGAGGACGTTCTCAACATTTACGAAAACGAGAAGTGCGACGCGGTTGTCGTGCAGTTTGGCGGGCAGACGCCGCTGAACCTCGCCGCCGCGCTCCAGGCGAATGGCTGCAACATCATTGGCACGCAGCCGAAGAGCATCGAGATGGCGGAGGACCGCAAGCACTTCGCTGCAATGCTCGACAAGCTCGGCCTGCAGCAGACGCCCGGTGGCACTGCGACGAACGAGGACGAGGCCGTCGCCGTGGCCGCGAGGATTGGCTACCCCGTGCTTGTGCGCCCGAGCTTCGTGCTCGGCGGCCGCGCGATGGAGATCGTGTATTCGGAGGAGGACCTGCGCGGCTACATCCGGCGCGCCGCGGAGGCGAGCCCCGAACGGCCGATCCTCGTGGACCGCTTCCTCGAGGACGCGACCGAGGTCGACGTGGATTGCATCAGCGACGGCGAAATCACGGTCATCGGCGGCGTGATGGAGCACATCGAGCAGGCGGGCATCCACTCCGGCGACAGCGCGTGCGTGATCCCGAGTTTCTCGCTGTCACCCACGGTGCTCGAGACGATCAAGCACGCCACAAAAGCGATGGCGAAGGAACTCGAGGTGCGCGGCCTGATGAACGTGCAGTTCGCTGTGAAGGACGAGCAGGTCTACGTGCTCGAGGTGAATCCGCGCGCGAGCCGCACGGCGCCGTTTGTTTCCAAGGCGATCGGCGTGCCGCTGCCGAAACTTGCCGCGAAGATCATGGCCGGGCGGAGGTTGAAGGACCTCGGCTTCACCGAGGAGATCGTGCCATCGCATTTCTCGGTCAAGGAAGCGGTGTTCCCGTTCATCAAGTTCCCTGGCATCGACATCACGCTCGGACCCGAAATGCGCTCGACCGGCGAAGTCATGGGCATCGACGACGACATCGGCAGCGCCTACGCCAAGGCACAAATGGCCGCCCAGCCTCCACTGCCCGATGGCGGGAATGTTTTCATCAGCGTGAAGGATCGCGACAAGTCCCAGATCGCCCCGATTGCGAAGGAATTCGCCGACCTCGGCTTCACCATATACGCAACGGAAGGCACCGCCGCGGTGCTCCACGAAAACGGCATCCAGGCGCACGTCCTGCACCGACTGAACGAAGGCCGTCCCAACGTCCTGGACATGATCAAGAACGGCGAGATCCAGTTCATCATCAACACGCCGAGCGGCCAGCAGCCGCGCAAGGACGAGATCGTCATTCGCAGCGCCGCGGTCGCCAGCCGCATCGCAACCATGACCACCCTCCGCGGCGCCCGAGCCAGCGCCGCCGCGATCCGCGCCCTGCGCGACGAAGGCCTCGCCGTCAAGAGCCTGCAGGAATATCACGCCTGAAGAGGCCGTTCACCTACTCCGCCGTCACTTCCCAGGTGGGTTGCCAGTCGAAGATGCCGACGTCGATGTATTGGCCGAGCTTCTCCTGCTTGCAATGCACTGCCAGCACGTTCTCTCCGGGACGCAACGCCCGCACGGCGACCTCCGGAAACGGCAGATCCTCGTAACGGTTCACGTAGCCCGGCAGGTCGAGAACCTTGATGCCGTTGAGATACACCTGTGCGTCGTCGTCGTGGTGCAACCGGAAGAAGAGATTCTTCACTTTTTCGGGATCGGCCTCGAACGTGCGCCGCAGCCAGATTTCTTCCGACGCCCATTCCTTGCCGACATGCGCTCCCGGCGTGCCCGGCCGACCGAAACCTCCTACCCCGCTCTCCCAGGCCGAGTCGTCGTAGTCCGGCGCGGTCCAATCCCCGGCCGGCGGAACCGTGGCATACTTCCATACCTGCGGCTGCTTCTCGCTGGTGGGGGCCAACTGCGCCACCGTCACCTGATAGCTCCCGTCGATGATTCCCCGGTGCACCGCCGCCACCTCCTCGACCGGCACCTTGAAGACCTTCCGATCGTAGGTCACCAGGCCGTTGACTTCGTTCTCCACATCGGTGAGCTGCGTGTAGACCGCCGCGGAGAGCCCTTGCGGGATCAGCTCGGTGAGCCCGCCGATCAGGCTGAGGTAGCTCCCAAGGAACGCCTCCGGGTCCTCCTGCTCATAGCTCCAGGCTCGCCGGGTTCCCCAGAGATGGCCGGGAATCGTGCATCCCAGCCCGCCGAACTCGCCGAGCACCGAGGCCCGGCCCGCTTGCGGCGGCAGCATGCCCGGCCCGGGAATGTCGTGCTTGTCGAGCAGATCGCCATAGCCCTGATCGGAGAAGCCGCTCGGCCCATCCACCAGCCGGGTCGGATCGTATTCCTTCACCCATTTGAGCACCTCGTTGGTGTCGTGCTGGCCCCACCCTTCGTTGAAGGGCACCCACACCACGACGGAGGGATGCGGCTGCAATGCGTCGAGCATTTCGCGCAGCTCTCCGCGGAAGATCTCCACCGCCTCGGGATCGATGCGGCCCGCCCGCACCCGGCCCGGCAGCACCTGGTGCTCGTGATCCTTTTGCATGAAGCTCGGCTGGTCCTGCCACACGAGCACCCCGAGCCGGTCGGCCCAGTAATACCAGCGCGCCGGCTCCACCTTCATGTGCTTGCGCGTCATGTTGAAGCCCAGCCGCCGGGTGGTTTCCAGATCCCACCGCAGCGCCTCGTCGGTCGGCGCCGTGTAGAGCCCGTCCGGCCAATATCCCTGATCCAGGATGCCGAACTGGAACAACGGCTGGTCGTTCAGGTAAATGCGATCCACTCCCTTCTCGTCGGGCTTCACCTCGACCTTCCGCATCCCGAGATAGCTCTCCACCTCATCGTCCCCGCACGTGAGCTTCACCTCGTAAAGGAACGGTTCCTCTGGCGACCAGAGCCTGGCATTTGGCAGGGACACCGTGATCGGCTCACCCGCGGCCCCCGAGCCGCCGGCTACCTCCCGCCCCTCGTCGAGCACCGAGACGTTCACTGTGCCTCCGGACGTCGTTCCGACCGTGAATACCGCCTGCCCGGCATCCACGTTCGGCGCCACTTTTACCGAGGTGATGGCATTGCGCGGCACCCATTCCAGCCACACCGTCTGCCAGATGCCCGTCACTGCCGTATACCAGATGCCGCTGGGCTTGCCGATCTGCTTGCCCCGCGGCTGGTGACCCTCGTCGGTCGGGTCCCATACCCGCACCGCCAGCTCCTGCTCGCCGCCACCCCGAAGGGCGTCGGTGATGTCGACCGTAAACGGCGTGAATCCCCCCTCATGCCCGCCGACCTCGGCGCCATTCACAAAAACCGTCGCCTTCCAGTCCACCGCCCCAAAGTTGAGCAGGAGGCGCTTCCCGCCCGCACCGGCGGGGACGTTGAACGTCCGTCGATACCAAAGACACTGCTCCGCTCCCACCGGCTTGCCGACTCCCGACAGCGCCGACTCCACCGGAAACGGCACCAGAATCTCCCCCTGCCAATCCCTCGGAGGCGACTGCTGCTCCCTGGGCAGAATCGCATAGTCCCAGAGCCCGTTCAGGTTCAACCACTCCGCCCGCTCCATTTGCGGGCGGGGATATTCCGGCAAAGGCTCCTCCGCATCGACTTGCTCCGTCCATGGCGTCGCCAGGCGAGGATTCTTTGGAACCCATTCCGCGAGGCAATTAGCGACCCCTGGCAAAAGAAACACCCACAGAAAAATGAGCTTGTGAATCATAAAGGTGGGATGCCGCGACCGGCATTGAACGTTGTTTCCCAAAATTCCTTGCTTCATAAGATTTCCATGCCATGGGAGATGATATTCTGATGGTAGTGTCCAGATTTTTTCGCACTTTGGATTTGAGGCTTAGTGGATCGGGTGGGTCTTTCTAATGTTGGTTTCGATTTCTGGTTTGGTGCTTGGAAGTCCCCCCCAAACCGGGGGAATGGGGGCAGAGCCCCCATTGCTACCCCGACTTTGTCGGGGCACTTCCTGGATTCATGCGGCTTTTTCCTTCGCAGGTTGGCTCATCTGGCGCAGATGGCTCATGTCCATATAGCGTTTGGTTCCCCACTTGGTGCCGGCGATATGCCGCAGCCGGGCGGCCACCAGCATGAGGGCCGATTGGCCGTCAGGGAAGGCTCCCACCACCCGTGTCCGTCGCCGGATTTCACGTATGATGCGCTCCATCGGGTTGTTGGTGCGGATACAGCGCCAGTGCTCCCGCGGGAAGCTCATGTAGCTCAAGGTCTCCCGAACGCCCGTCTCGACCAGATCGGCCGCTTTGCCCAGCTTCATGGCCCGCAGCTTCTCGACCACCGCTCGGGCCTTTTGCTGGGCCGCTTCCAGGTCCTCCTGGGCGTGGATGGCTTTGAGCATCGCCGCGACTTCGGCCACCTTCCCGTTGGGCACCATCGTCCACACATTGCGGTAAAAATGCACCACGCAGCGCTGCCACCGGGCTTGCGGATAAAACTCCGCCAGGTTCTCCACCAGTCCGAGGCACTTGTCGCTGATGAACAACCGCACTCCGGCCAGTCCACGGCTCTTTAAATGGCCCAAGAACCCCTTCCAGCTCGGCCCGTCCTCCTTGGCTCCCTCGGCCACCGCCAGCACCTCGCGGTAGCCTTCCGCGTTGACCCCGATGGCCACCAGGATGCTCACGTTCTTGACCTCTCCGCCCCAACTGCGTTTGAGCCACAGCCCGTCCAGATACACGTAGGCGTATTCGCCTTCGATCGGTCGGTTGCGCCACGCCTCGATCTGCCCGTAGATCTTCTGGTTAAGTTCGCTCACCGTGCTCGCCTTCACCCGCGTGCCCCACAGCGCTTCGGTAATGTCCTCCACCCGCCGCATCGACACCCCGGCCAGATACATCTCGATCAGCGCCTCCTCCACGCTGCTCTCCCTCCGTCGATACCGCTCGATGATCGCCGTCTCAAACGGCAGCGTCCTCAACTTCGGCACCTTCAGGGTTACCTCTCCGGCCTTCGTATGCAGCCCCCGCTCGTAGCTGCCGGCACGCGTGTCCGCACGCTCGGCGCTGCGTTCATACCGTCGCGCCTTGCATAGCCGGTCCGCCTCCGCGTCCAATAACGCGTTCAGCGTCTCCTCCACCGTGCTCAACACCATCTCGCTCAGGTGCTCCTTGATCCTTCCTTCGTCGATGCTGACGATCTTCGCTTCTTCTCCTGGTTCCTTCATCTCTCGGGTTCTTTCTTTGAACCCTCTCCATCTCTGCCTTCCAGCCTTTTGTGCGAAAAATTTCCTACATTATCTCGCTAACACGGAGAACGCCCGAACCACCTTGGAGCCAACCCGCCTCCGCTCGAATGAGCGGGGCGAGGATGGGGCATCCAATAATTCCCGACGAAGTCGGCACTCAGCCGCGGCCCGCCCCACCGCAGCCCCGCGCACGAGCCCGCCCCGCAGCGCAGCGGAGGGGTCTGCGGCTGCGGCTGACATGCGCGCTTGCGCGCAAGGGCCGCTCGCGGCCCGGTGGCAGGGGGAGCAGCCGACGGGCGGCGCCGGCACACCCAAGGGAGCGGCTGGCACGGCGCGGCATGTGCCGGGGTCTGCGAGCGAAGCGAGCGCCCCCGAGCAGATGCCGTGACGGGCCAGACTAGCGACCGCCGTTGAACGTCGAGGGCGCGAGCGACGGCGCGACTCCTGCGGGGGCGCTTTCCTTTATACGGCGAAGCCGCTCTCCGCCCCTATCAGCAGGAGGCGTGACGGAGCGGTTCATCGGGAGTTGACGGAGGGTTGGCGTTCGTCGCTACACGCGACAGCGGTTCCGCGCTCGCTGCACAGGAACGTTACTTTTTGGACTTAACTTCAAACCAGCCATAACTCGCGTCGGTATAAGATATTGGCCCGCCCTCGGGCCTAAGCTGGACGTTTCCTTGCCCATCTACCGCGCTGATTGAGACCATTTTCGATCTAAGGCCCGGCGGCAATTCAACCTCCGAAAGCTCCATTTTGTTCAAATCAAACAGATAAAGCGCGCTGCGGCTGATCATGATTTCCTCTCGCTCAACCCCCACCTGATCATCCCGAAAGGGGATCATTTTTCCCGAGACTCCAACCAACGTGCTGTCGTCAATCCAACGCCATTCACCAAAACCAAGCATGTCTTCGCCGGGCGGCTTGTTTGGCAAATGTATTCGACTGCCATCAGCAGGGTTCAAAACCAACGCTCTCCCATCCCCACCCATGACCATGATTAACGTGCTGCTTGGATTCACATCGAATCCGAAAATGTTAATGCCGCTTTCGGCCCCCGACTCAATAAGTGTTTTCCCCTGCTCATCCACGATTACACCTTTGCCAGCACCACCCCGAAGCTTAAACGGTTTGGCATTTCGCGCTGCTGCACTTGCCACAGGATCGAATTGAACCTTGACCGGCTGAACTCGATATAAAGACGGAGGCGCAGATGCGGTATGGTCGTCAGCATTTTCAGATTCTTTTGCATCCCTGAGACTGTGACTTACTGCCAGATTATGGGTGACGGGTTCCGCTGCCGAGCTTTCAAGAGCGGACTTCGCAGGCGTGGAGTCTTGCGTTAGGGGACGCTCCTTTAATTGCATCCAGACAACAACAGCAAGAAGCAAAAAAAAGCATCCGCCCACGAGAACTACGTATTTCCTTTTCATCATGGAGCCGCAGGTTGCTGCATTAGATCACTCAAAATCCCGTCCCTCATAGCTTCAACAATCGCTTTCTTCACAGCCGCCGCGTTCGGGCCAGTATTAAGCAATGTATCGACCGTTGCGTTATCAAGGAACTCCACTTCACAATAACCTGCACGAATCGGATGATAAGCGGCAGTATTACCGAGGTTGGCGTCACTTGCAACGGACGTATCATTATCAACCGGAAAGCGTTTATTGGCTCCTGGATCAAAAGTTTGAATGGCCGGAACTATCCTGTCGATTACATCATTGATGAAGTCCATATCTTCATTCTGATTGACATTGCCTGCAACTCTGCGGACGGCAAGGGTTCCCCGCGCGGTATGATTCGCCGAAGCATTAAAATGTATGATAAAAATCACATCTGCACCATTGTCTCGAGCCTTATGCGCCCGCGCAGAGCCAGCCACGTTGTCATCAATCTCCCGCGTCATATACACTTTGACATTAAGTTTGTCGGCCTTCGCCTTTGCTTTCAAGACATCACGCAAATCTAGCGCATAGCTTAACGCGATATTTTTTTCCAATACACCCGTTGGACTGGTCGCATTATTCCAGCTTGATCCGGGAAGATTTTGCGTTCCTCCGTGCCCCGGATCAATAACAACCACTGCTGGAACCTCGAAATCTATTTCCGCAGAAGCACCGGGGTATTTCTCCAGTTCAAGTTTCACTCTGGCCTTGTTGTAGCCAATGGGCGGCAAATTAATTCGCACTGCAACAAATCCTTCACTGTCAACAGTAGTCCGGCCTGCTTCCTGCGATATGCGCTCAAATCCGTATCCATTATCCGGCGCTGCTTCAAAACGATCTGGATGAGATTGCGGCCACTGCCCTCGAAATCTCGGATCGCTCTCCCCTTGAGGAGTAAATTGGGGCGTCATAGTCCATTTCACCTTTTCCCCAGCCATTATCTCCTTTGGCAGTTTCACCTTAAGAATGCGATAGGCGACATTTGGTATTTGCCCAGCCCTTGGTTCCTCCACCATATCATTGACGGCAGGGATCAACTTGGGCTTCGTCGAATTTGGAATTTCCGTTCCCTCCTCATTAACTAAGCTTGGGGTGACTTCCACAAACTCAATAGGCAGGAGGAGTTGCTTACTGGTCAAGATAACACCGTAATTGTTCATATCCTTGAGAGTGCCGGAGCTGTCATAGGTCGGACATAGCTCCGCGATCGTGCGGAAGACGGCGTTGCGCAGTGATCCCGGGCCCGTGCTCGTGCCGGTAACGAGCATCTCGCAGCGATTGTTTACGCGGAGGGTGCCGTTGCCGGTAATCGGCAGGCCGCCCTTTCCGAAGACGGGCTTGCGCTTCCACTCTCCATCGACTTTCACGAAGAACACTGCTCCGTCGTTGTCGGCACTGATCCACGGCGGATTGAGATCGTTGATTCCGTTGGGAAAGAAAGAGTCCGATTCGGTAGGCAGTTCTTCCATCGCCGAACTCGGCACCGAGGGGATGTAGCCACCGCCATAGCTAAAGGAGTCCTCATCGACCTCCTCCCATGTCCCTACCACTCCATTGGCAGCATTGATCGCCCATGGCTGGAATGCCCTGTCGCCGCCTTCGAGAATGATGAAGTCGTGAAAGCTCGACTGCACTCTCGTTGCCAGCATCTCTTGGGGCGCTCCGCCGCCGGGCCACGCCACACCCACCGCCGCCGTCCTCCATTGCGTCTCTCCACTGGCACCGATCACCGAGGACGTCACGCTTCCGGTGCCCACGACCGTGCCCGTGTTGCTGATGTCGGCCACATAATCGCTCTGCATAAGGTTGCTGCTCAAGGCCCCATCATCCACATAGGCCGGCAGCGTCGTCACGAATTGTAACCCGTCGCGACTCATATGTTCGCTCTCCACTGTGCTGCCACCCGCACCGGGCGTCCACAACCGATGCGTATTGTCGTGCGTCTCGCTATCCTCGTCCACCCACAGGATCTTCCCGCTATCGGCCACCCGCTTCATGCGGACGATGTCTCCGGTGATACCAAGCTGCGAAAGCGGAATTGCCACATAGCGCGCCTCCGGCACCCGCGGCGGATAAAGGTCCGGATCGTTTGCCCAGCCGTCTTCGCCGTCCGGGACTCCATCGCTATCGGAGTGCTTGCTCTGCGGGTTCGTGTTCGACTCGTATTCCAACAGCAACGTGAGCCCGTCCTCGTCGTCATCCTCGTATCCGGTAATCGTGCCCGGATTGTAGCCGTTATCTGCCGCCCAGCCATCGGTGATGCCCGTATTGCTGCTGGAGGGGTTGTTCGGGTCGGTGTTGAAGGCGGCTTCCTCCGCGTTGCTCAGCCCGTCGTCGTCGCTATCCTGCGTCCACCAGCCGGTGCCTGGCGGATCGTTGGGCGGGTTGTATTGATCCTCCCAGTCGTCATTGACGAAATTGTTGTTCTCGTCGGGAATCAGCCGCTCCTGAAAGCCGTATAACACTTCCTGACTGCTCAGCTCGTAGTTGTAGATTTCCACCTCGTCGAGAGCGCCCTTCAAAGGCTGACTTCCTTCGGTGCCAAACTTCAAACCGTATTGGATGAGATCTTCGATCTTTGGCTTATAAGGCCAAGGTTTTGTGGTAGAATCAATCTGCTGACCATCTACATAAAATTTCCGGCCCGATGGCGAATAGGTCATTACTACTTCGTGCCATGTTCCCGCCGCCCAGTTGAATCCTGGCGAAGATGGCGTCTCGTGGTCGTAACCATGGCCCGCACCATCATTGGCGTTGAAGTTCATGGTTGCCTGCCCTGACGCCCAGAAGCGAATTTGTTGCCAGCTTTTTCCGGAAGTCCCCCAGAGGGCGCCAATCTCATAAAGGCGCGACCATGTGCCGCTCATTCCCGGAGCACTCCAATCTGGCTTAATCCAAAGCCGGATGGTGCCTTTGTAAAAACTGTAATTTGGCGAGCCATCTGACCGGCACCAGTCATAAGCGTGAAATTGCCCAGATTGGCCAATATGCAAAGCTCTTCCCCAAAAGCTGGTAACTTGCGTTGCAGCAGTTTGGCCTCCTCCAAGAGGGCGCCGGACCTGCCCTTCATTTCCGCGCCAATCCGTTGCGTCGAATGGAAAATAAGCGATCCGGCGATGAATGACGCTATCCGGATTATTCGGGTCGGTTCCGTCCACCTTTACCTCCTGCGCATCGCCAATTCCATCCCAGTCGCTATCGGGAAGGGTGGGATTTGTCCCTACAAGCGCTTCGAAAGCATCCGAAAGGGTATCGTGATCGGTATCCAAATCTTCCTGTTGTTGCAAACTCGCGATCTCCGCTGCGTTCAATGCCACTTTGTAAATGCGGAAATCGTCAAAGGCAGCCTTGCTGTTGTTATGGATGAGATTGTGTCCGATATAAATTGGCCCGTTGTTTGCAACCACAGGCCCAGGCAACCCCGCGCTGCCAGCCGAGACTCCATTTATATAAATGCGTAACGTGCTGCCTTGTTTCACATACGCAATGTGAGTCCAGGAACCCACGGGAACCGGCTTCGTCGGGTCACTGTCATTACCCATGTTCCCATTAGGGTGATTGCCTGAAATCCGGTAATGGATCTGCATGGAATCGGGTCTCAGCCACATCGCAAAAGTGCGTTCCGCATCATTGTTACCCTTGTGGGCCAGAACCCGCCAATTTCCTGTCGGCCCCTGATTCACTTTCATCCAAAAGGCTACCGTGAAATCGGAATTGTTTTCTCCCAAGAGGAGATCTGAACTTGGAATCTCGGCACGCCCCGTCGAATCCGTAAATTCGATGTATTTTCGTTCCCACGGCACCTTGTGCCATGCGTAGCTCGCTGTAAGAGTGCCATGCCGGCTATAAGGCGAACTGTCATAGATCACGTTGCCATAACCTTCGTTAAACGTCCACCAGCCTAATAATGCGGCGTTCAGGCCGCTGGTGGGATCCGTCGGATCACTGCCAAGTTCCAACTCCCGCCCGTTGGTAAGTCCATCTCCATCAAAATCACCATTTAGCGTTACCTGCGCAAAGGTCGTGATGTCATTATTTGGGTCATCGTCGGCCAGTGAAGCATCAATGATCTTTTGCTCGAACCAGTCCGGCATCGAATCATAATCAGAATCTGCAAGCGGGCTCAGATCGAAAGTAAAGAGTGCCTTGAGCTGACCAATATTGGCTGGAGCATAGTTTTCCTCGGCCGGCGTCGCTTCATTCCACGGCCGAGACGGACTCCCAGTCCACATGCCGCCATAACCCTGAGCAATCAACTGCGGACGGAAATCAAATCCGACTTCATCAAGCCGCGCGTAAAACAGGTCGGCCACATACTTCAGTTGTCCGAGGTTGATGGGTGCATAATTTTGCGATGGCACGACGGGCTCCCATTCCTCGATCAAGTTTTGGATTACTTCTCCGGCTCCGCCCAAGCTCGCGAGTTCCTCGTCCAGATGCAGCCGAGCCTGCTCGGCGACGTTCTTCAATTGCCCAAGATTGGCCGGCCGGTAGTTGGCTTCGATCGAGTGGTCGTCGCCACTGCGAATCACCTCGTCCCACCATGTGGGATTTTGCTGCGCGGGCAGACTCGTGACAAAGGCCAGCAGGCAAAGGCCGGCGCCGATCCGGGGGGACATCATCGCCGTGCCCTACTGATCGATCGGGTTCCCAAACCGCCCCATCCCCACGTCTCCCTGGCGTTTGGGGATCTTCACCTTGCCGTCGGTGTAGACCTCAAGGGCGTTTGCCCGTTGACCGGCCCCCGAACCTGCTCCGTTACCCACCACCAGCAATTGCCCGGCCACGGGACTGGCGTTGAATTGGCCAAGCACCACCATTCTGGTGTTGCCAGGGGTGCCGGCGATGAGGCCCTCGCCCAGCACGTAATGCTGGCCGGTGACCGCGTTGTTTTTACCAGCCACGAAAGCGGAGGTGAGGGTCGTGGAGTTTGCCAGCCCCACCACCAGGGAGTCACTCAGGGTCCCTCCATAATTCCCGGCTCCTATATACGTATTGCCTTGGGCAAGAGAGCCAATCACGGCCGAGTTCTGCAACGTGAGTTGCTCAGCGCCACTGAAGGCAGTCAATCCGATCACGGCCGAGTTCTGTAAAGTAGTCTGGTAGGCGCTGTAAAAGACCTGAGATCCAATGACGGTCGAATTCTGTAGAGAAGAGAGGTAGGCCCCGCTGAAGTTCGCATTACCCACCACCAGTGAGCCGGTCCCACTGACGCCGCTCCCGTAATACATGTTTTGATACCCGACAGCCAGGGAACGCTGGAGTCCCAAATAGTTCGTCTCGCCCACTGCCAGCGAGTTCGCTCCGCTCACCGAATTCGTGCCCACTGATCCGGAGCCATCGGTCACTGTCGGCGCGTAGCCGGTATAAATGGACAGCTTTTCGCCTGCGACAGGCGCGGCTTGCGACAAGACACCTGCCAGCAGCAGGCCGCTAAGGATGAGTGGGAGCTTTTTCATGGGAGGCGGGTTGTGTGGAGTCGTAGGTGGTTTCGATCGCGGCGCGGTTCATGCGCAGGAATTCATCGACAGCCGCAATCTGCTCCTCGGGAGTCGTCGCCTGTGCACGAACATCACTTAGGGCGAGCGCAATTTGCGTGGCGGCCGGAAGCTTCGTGCGGTCCGCAGGCGGGATCCGATTCTCTTCCGCAGGGAAGCTGACCGCGACGGTGCGCAGCCATTCGAACGCCTCGACGTTAAGCCGGAAAAACTCGTCCTTCGCCGCGATCAATTCTTCCGGACTTTTCGCCTCTCGGGCAATCTCGTTCAACACCTGGCTCATCTCGTAGGCAAGCGCGCCCGCCGCATCCAAATGCTCGGGCGGCCGCGCCGGCATCGGCTCCATTGGTGGCAATGCTTGCGGCGCCGGCTGCGGGTAGCGATCGAGAATCTCCGCCTTCAGCGCGATCAGCTCCTCGGGACTCTTTGCCTGCTCGTGCGCGAGACGCATCGCCTCGCGCATCGCTGCCCCCTGATCCACGCTTTCCTGAGAAGAAATTCCGGTATCTGTTTGCACCGACTGCGCCCAAAGTGAAGCACAGCCAAAAATCGTCAGTCCGACAACGGCGGGGAGGAACGCACGCATGGTAGACGTGAGAGAGCCCGAGTCGGCTGCACAAGTCAAGCACCAATCATCCTACCAAGGCGCAGATGTGGCGAAAGTCACATGCCTGTTAAGTGTGCAATAGTAAACACTACACTGTGGAGCCTCCGTTCACGGATTGGGAGGCGGTGCTGGTGTCTCTTCGTTTCCCTCTTCCTCCGCCGAGCTACCCGGGAGGTCAACAATCGTATGGGCGTTCATGTAATCTCCATAAAACTGGGGATGCGCCGCCTGGAATTGCAGCGCGAGTCGGTCCAGCACGTCGTTAAGCAGGCGGTCTGCCTTTCGGAATGTCTCGACGATCGTCTCGGTTACCGTCTTGACCTTCGTCGTCGCCACCCGCGGGGCGTTCACCACCGCCGTGTAGGCTGCGATCTGCGCCTCCAGCGCATCGAGCGTCGCGCTCGTCACTCCATATCCCGACAGGCTCGCCAGATGCTGCTCCGCCAGCAGGCGCACCGCCTCGGCACGATCGTCCATCTGATCGTCACGCGTCCTCGCCAGCTCGCTGCGGCTGAAGTTCACCTTCGCCTCCAGTTCCGGGTCGGGCACGCCCACTGCATATGCCGTCAGCGCTCCGGCGACCACCATCGTCTGGTCGAGCAACCCCTCTTCCAATGACGATACGACGATATCCGCACCGGCGGATCGCAGCGGCTCGGAATTCCCGTGGCGATCGACCCCGATCACGCAGCCGAAATTTCCTGCGCGTCCGGCCTCGATGCCGGAAATCGCGTCCTCGATCACCGCCGCGCGCGACGGGGGCACGCCGAGGAGCTCGGCGGCCTTGAGATAGGTATCCGGCTTCGGCTTGCCCGGGAGATTCCATTTCTGCGCCGCGGCACCATCGACGCGCGCGTCGAACAAATGGCCGATGCCGCCCGCATCGAGGACGGCCTCGCAGTTCTTGCTCGCGGAGACGACGGCCACCTTGAAGTCACGCTCCCGCGCCCACTCGACGAAGGTTTTCGCATCCGGAAAAACCTCCACGCCGCCCTGCGCCAGATGCTCCTGCACGAGGCGATCCTTGCGCTGGCCGAGACCGTGCACCGTCTCCATGTCGGCGGAGTCGTCGGGCGATCCGAGCGACAGGTCGATGCCACGCGAGCCGAGAAATGCAGCCGCTCCCTCCTGCCGCAGGCGCCCGTCGACATATCGCTTGTAGTCGGTCGCGATTTCGAATTCCCGAAACGGCTCGCCGAGTCGCTCGCTGCGCTCCCGCAGATACGCGTCGAACATCTCCTTCCAGCACGCGGCGTGAAGTTTCATCGTCGCGGTAAGCACGCCGTCCATGTCGAACAGCAACGCCTCGAGCGCGTCCCGGCTCACCAGAGCCGGCCTGATCTGTTCGCGATCTGCCTCCGTCGATTCACCCATTGGCACAGGCACTCTTTCAAATCGAGCCCGGCCATCCAACGGAATTCTTACAACCCACTCGCAAAGGGCTACGTCGAGCCGTCACCCTCTGCGGTTGATCGTTCGGCCACGATCGGGACCGGCTCAGCCCGGCATGCTGCCCGGTTCGTTGAATTGGATGGTGCGGCGCTGGATGAGCCGGATCTGGCGCTGAATGCGAACCTTCTTTCGCGGCGAGAGGCTACTTCGACGCACGAGGCGCTGAAGAATGCCGCTGATCCGGTCGCCCTTCCGCTCGACGTAGGTCTGCTGGAGTTTCAGCATGGCGAGTTTCATCCAGCGTTTGCCTTCCTGCGGACGATAACGAGTCATTCGTGACGCGAGCACACGCACGCGCTTCGGCGCAGAGCGGCCGTTCTGGAGGTTGCGGAATTTTACGAGAGTCGTCCTGGCCGCCGGCGAATCGAAGTTTCGTGCATGTCCCTCGAGGGGAGCGAGAGCGATGGCCGCGAGCGCGGCACCGGCAGTGAGTGGGATCGAAGTCTTCATCAGGGAAACCTTCGGGCCGGTTCGCCGATCCAGACGTGTCCCCACCCGACAGTGGGGGAAGTCACCCATTCGCCCTGGAAAGACGAAAGCTCCGGGCCAACTTTCGGCCCGGAGCTTTCCAGCAAGTCTTTCGACAGCGGGTCGCCTTACTTCTCGGCGTTGCGCCGCTGCACTTCCGCGATCACGGCGTCGGAGACGTTCTTCGGGCAGGCCGCGTAGTGCGAGAACTCCATGGAGAACTGGCCGCGACCGGAGGTCATCGAGCGCAGGTCGCCGATGTAGCCAAACATTTCGCTCAGCGGAGCGTCGGCCTTGATGCGCACGCCGGTGGGCGTGGGATCCTGCGACTTGATCATGCCACGGCGGCGGTTGAGGTCGCCAATGACGTCACCCACGTGCTGCTCGGGAATGAAGACGTCGATCTTCATGATCGGCTCGAGGAGCTGCGGACCGGCCTTCGGCAGGGTCTGGCGATAAGCGGCCTTCGCGGCGATTTCGAACGCGATGGCCGAGGAGTCGACCGCGTGGTAGCCACCGTCGGTGAGCGTGACCTTGAAGGCCTGGCACGGGAAGCCGGCGAGCACGCCTTTTTCCTTGGACAACCGGAAGCCCTTTTCGACCGCCGGGATGTATTCCTTCGGCACGTTGCCGCCGACGACCTTGGACTCGAAAACGAAGTCCTCGCTGAGGTCGAGAGGCTCGATCGTGTAATCGATGCGCGCAAACTGGCCGGAGCCGCCCGACTGCTTCTTGTGCGTGTAGCTGTCGCTGACGGGCTGGGTGATCGTTTCGCGATAGGCGACCTGCGGCTTGCCGACGACCACGTCAACGCCGTAGGTGCGGCGCAGGATGTCGACCTTGATGTCGAGGTGCAGCTCGCCCATGCCCTTGAGGATGGTTTCGCCGGTTTCCTCGTCGGTCTCGACGCGGAAGGACGGGTCCTCCTTCACCATCTTGCCGAGGGCGTTGGAGAGCTTCTCGGAGCTGCCCTTGTCCTTCGTGGAAACCGCCATCGAAATCACGGGCTCCGGGAACACCATCGGCTCGAGCGTCGCCGGGTTGTTCGGATCGCAGAGCGTGTGACCGGTCTGGACGTTCTTGAGGCCGACAATCGCAATGATGTCGCCAGCCTGCGCGGAATCGATCTCCGTGCGCTCGTTGGCGTGCATTGTGACGAGACGGCCGATGCGCTCCTCCTTGCCGGTGTAGGTATTGAGGACGCTCATGCCCTTCTCGATGCGGCCCGAGTAAACGCGGGTGAAGGTGAGCGCGCCGAACTTGTCGTCCATGATCTTGAACGCGAGCGCGCGAAGCGGGCGGTTCGGGTCGACGATGGCGTATCCGCCGGTTTCGTTACCCTCAAGATCGATCTCGGGCTGCGGGCGAACCTCGGTCGGGTCCGGCAGGTAATCAACGACCGCGTCGAGCACCTTCTGCACGCCCTTGTTCTTGAACGAGGAACCGCAGTAGGTCGGGAAGAAATCGAGGTTGATCGTGCCCTTGCGGATGAGGCGCTTGATCGTGGGGACGTCCGGCATCTCGCCTTCGAGATACTTCTCGAGCACCTCGTCGTCCTGCTCGACGACCGACTCGATGAGCTCGGCGCGATATTTCGCGACCTTCTCCTTCATATCGTCGGGCACCGGCTGCACGGTAAAGGCAAACGGATCACCCGAGTCGTCCCAGACATACGCCTGCTCTTCGAGGATATCGACGACCCCCTTGAAGCTCTCCTGCTCGCCGATCGGGAGCACCATCACCAGCGGCTTCGCGCCGAGGATGTTCTTGATCTGCTCGACGACGCGGTAGAAGTCCGCGCCGACACGGTCGAGCTTGTTCACGTAAATGATGCGCGCGACCTTCGATTCGTTCGCGTAGCGCCAGTTCGTCTCCGACTGGGGCTCGACACCGCCCGATCCGCAGAAAACGCCAATGCCGCCGTCGAGAACCTTCAGCGAGCGATAGACCTCGATCGTGAAGTCCACGTGCCCGGGAGTGTCGATGACGTTGAGCTGGTGGCCGTTCCAGAAGCAGGTCGTGGCGGCCGACTGGATCGTGATGCCACGCTCCTGTTCCTGCTCCATGAAGTCGGTCGTGGCGGCACCATCGTGCACCTCGCCAATCTTGTGAATCTTGCCGGTGAGTCGAAGGATGCGCTCGGTGGTTGTCGTCTTGCCGGCGTCGACGTGCGCGAAGATGCCGATGTTGCGGTATTTCGAAAGGTCAGTCATTAAGGATCAAAAGGATGGCGTTCCCGGATTTGCGGAGCCGGTATTCGTAATCTCGTTCTCGAAAATGGCAACTCCTTGCTTTGAGGAATCTTTCGCCGGCTTCGGGAGAGCGGCCAAAACTTCACTCACTGCGGGAACCCGCACTTCGAGAGCAGCGACGTCGCGGTAATCGACGGGCTGCGCCATACCTAGCGCGGAAAATCCCCGGCTGCAAGCGGTAGAAAATGTCCCCCGCCGCGGGGGACGCGCCGCCTCTTTTCCGGCGGATTGCTCCGCACGATTCCACCGCGTGCTACGATCCCCGTTGCATGGCGTCCTCCAACTTCGAATCTCCGGCTCTCGCCGAACGCACGCCTGACAATACAGCGTGGCTCGATCATTTGCGGCAGCTGGACCCGCACGAGGCCGCCAACCAGCTCGCAGACCTCCCGCAGGAGCAGCTCCGCGCCGTCCTGCGCAGGCTGCCGAACGAATTCGCGGCGGATGTCATTTGCGAACTGCCGCCGGAGTTGCAGGTGCGGTTGTTCGAGGACATGCGGCTTTCGCGCGTCTCGGGAATCCTCGACGAGATGTATCTCGACGACGCGGCGGACATTCTCGGCAAGCTCTCGTCGAAGCGCGTCAACGACATCCTCAAAAATCTGCCGTCGGAGAGCGCCGAGAAAATCGCCGAGGTGCTGGGGTATCCGGAGGACTCCGCCGGCGGCATCATGAACCCCGAGTTCATTGCGGTTCCGGAGACCATCACGGTGCAGCAGGCCGTTGACCATTTGCGAAACAGCGACGCCGCGCCCCCGGATGGCATCTTCTATATCTACGTGACTGACGAAGACGGCCGGCTTCGCGGCGTGCTGCGATTGCGCGACCTGCTCTTCGCGCAGCCCGACACGCCGGTCAGCAGCGTGATGATTCGCGAGGTGCGCTGCGTCTCCGTTCGCGCCGACCAGGAGGTGATCGCCAGTCTCTTTCGCGAGCATCACTTTGTCGCGATCCCGGTCATCGACGACTTCCAGCGCCTTCGCGGCGTGGTCACCAGCGACGACGTGATGCAAGTGATGGAAGAGGAGGCCACCGAAGACATGCAGCGAATGATCGGCCTCTCCGGGGAGGAAATGGTCGGCACGCCGTGGCAGATCTCGTTTCGGCGCCGGCTGCCGTGGCTTTACGTGAATCTCACCACCGCCAGCGTCGCCGGCTGGGTGGTCTCGCTCCACGAAGCGACGATCGACACCTACGCGGTGCTGGCTGTTTTTCTCCCGATCATCGCCAGCCAGAGCGGCAACGCCGGCACGCAAACCCTCACGATCATCGTCCGCGGCATGGCACTCGGCGATATCGAGGGGCGGCAGAAGCGGCGCATCCTGCTCAAGGAAGCCTTCGTCTCGCTGCTCACCGGGCTCGCGACCGGCCTCACTCTCGGCGTGATCAGCTGGCTCTGGCGCGGAGACATCGTTCTCGGCGTGATCGCCTGTGTGGCAATGGTCCTGAACATGCTCTGCGCCGCACTCGCCGGCGTCCTCATTCCGCTGGGCCTCAAGGCACTCAAGATCGACCCGGCACTCGCCTCATCGATCATGCTCACCACCGTCACCGACGTGGTCGGGTTTTCTCTCTTCCTGGGTCTTGCCGGCCTCGGTTTCGCCTATTTTCCGCCCCCGCCCGTCCCGTAGGAAGCCGGACCGCGCCAAATTCGATACACGCGAAGGAGGTGCCGGATGCGACCCTCCAATATGAAACTTCGCCCATCCCTTACAGCGGCCGCTCTCGCCGGCGGCGCATTCCTTTTCCTCGGAGCCTGCGACAATCGCGACAACGTTTCCGAAGCAAGAGAGGACGTCCAGGAAGCCCGCCAGGATCTTCAGGAGGCCAAACAGGATCTCCAGGAAGCCAGGGACGCGGTCGGCGAGCGACTCACCGATGAGACGGCGCCCACACCCATCCCAACGCCCGAGGAACCGACGCCGGACTCCACTTCAATTCTGCCGACGGCCCCCACCACGCCGCAATCGGGCGACGTGCCGCCGACTCCCGAGGACCCGGCAACCCCGCCCGCTCAATAGGCTTTTTCATTTTTCGCAGCAGCCCGGCCCGCTAGGGTCGGGCCATGAACTGGACCCGTCGTGAAGCCCTTCGGCTGGCCATCGGGAGCGCCGCCGCTGCGTGGTTGGGAAGCCGCACCCTGCGCGCCGATGACACAACGCGCACCAAGCTTTTCATTCGGGAGGTCCCGATCACGGTCAATGGCAGGACCGACACGGTGATCGCGGTCCAGCAGGAGGACGGCACTTTCGGCTTCTCGCCGGAAAAGGCGGATGGCTTCCACGTCGAGGTCGTCAACGAACTCAACGTCCCCACCACCCTCCATTGGCACGGACTCGTCCTGCCGAATCTCATGGACGGCGTGCCGTGGGTCACGCAGGAGCCGATTCCGCCCGGCGGCTCGATGGCCTACGACTTCCCGCTCGTGCAGAGCGGCACCTACTGGATGCACTCGCACTACGGGCTGCAGGAGCAATATCTCGAGGCGGCTCCTCTGATCATCTGGACGCCCGAACAGCGGGCCCGCGCGGACCGACAGTTTGTCGTGATGCTCTCGGACTTCTCCTTCACGCCTGCCGACGAAATTCTAAAGAAGTTGGTGGAGTCGTCGGAGATGCCCGCGATGAAAATGAAGCCCGACGAGCCGGTCGAACTCTACGCGCAGGCCGTCGAAGACGGAAAGCTGACGCGGAAAGTCGTCACCGGCCACCCGGCGGACATCGACGTCCATTACGATGCGCTGCTGGCAAATCGCCGGACCATCGACGACCCCGAAGTTCTTGCCGTCGAGCCGGGCCAAAGCGTGCTGCTGCGCATCATCGCGGCATCATCGGCCTCCGATTTCTACATCGATACCGGCGAGTTGCAGGCGGAAATCCTTGCCGTGGACGGACAGGACGTCGAGCCCGTCCGCGGAAACTACTTCCAGCTCGCCGTCGCGCAGCGCATCGACCTGCGGGTGACGATTCCGGAGCGTGGCGGGGCATTTCCCATCCTCGCCCAGGGCGAAGGCTCGCCGCTCCTCTGCGGCGTCGTGCTCGCCACGGAGGGAACCGCCATTCCCAAACTCCCGACGAAGGCCGACAAACTCACCGTCGCGCTCGACAACACCCAGGAAAAACTTCTGCGCGCCGCGACACCCCTCGAACCGCGCCCGGTCGATCGCTCGCTGCCCTGCGCGCTTGGTGGAAAAATGGACGGCTACGTGTGGACGATCAACGGTGCGCAATATCCAAACCGAAACTCGCTCGACGTAAAAGAAGGCGAGCGCGTGGAGGTCGTGTTCACAAACCCCACGATGATGGGCCACCCGATGCACCTCCATGGGCACGATTTTCAGGTCACCGAAATCGACGGGGAAAAAATCCAGGGCGCGATGCGCGACACGATCGAGATCCCGCCCGGCTCCACGATCAAGGTGCAGTTCGACGCCACCCATCGTGGCATCTGGGCGTTCCACTGCCACATCCTCTATCACCTCGCCCGCGGCATGTTCACCGTCCTCAAATACGACGGCGCCGACACGAAGTTCTGGAAGCCCGAAAATTCGGCGAAGGAAATCCTGAACCTCTAGCGCACTGTCCGCCGCAACAGCGGGATTCCCCGCACGCGCTCCCTGCGATTCAATTTCTTACACGCGGTTGAATCGCGGGCCGCGATTTTGTGGCAGATATGAAAAAGATCCTTCTGCTGACGCTCCCCGCAATCACCGCGCTTTTCCTGATCTCCGGCTTCACCGCCTGTGAGAAGAAAGGCCCGATGGAACGCGCGGGCGAAAGCATCGACGACGCCGCGGAGGATGTCTCCGACAAGATCGACGACGCGACCTCCAACTAGCGACCGTTTTCCACCCGGTGCAGCCCGGGTTCGTGACGCTGCAAAGCTCTGTCGAGGGCGTGCTTGACGCGCCCCGATGGACGGTCATCGTTCCTCCATGAACGACCTCGGGCGCATGCTCTTTTTCGCGGGATTGGTGCTCGCGGGAATTGGCGCGCTCCTCTGGCTGGGCAAGGGATTCCGGCTGCCCGGCGACATCGTCGTGGAGCGCGGAAATTTCACGTTCGCCTTTCCCATCGTCACCTGCATCGTCATCAGCATCGTGCTGACCATCGTGTTGAATCTGTTCCGCCGTTAGCATGCCAAAGCGCATTCTTCTCGCGCCGCTCGGCAGCTTCGGCGACGTCAATCCATTCCTCTGGATGGGACGCGTGCTCCGCGACGCCGGGCACGACGTGCGCGTGATTCTCAATCCCGTCTTCGCGCCGCTGGCGCAAAATCTCGACCTGCCGCATGCTACCATGGGCACGGAGGACGAGTATCACGCCGTCGCGAAAAACCCCGAGCTGTGGCATCCGTCGCGTGGCTCCACCTACGTGCTCCGGCAGACTGCGGAACTCACGAGCCGGCATTTCGCAGCGATCGCGAAGGAATCGGAGGGCGCCCCACCTCTCCTGCTCGCGCCATGCATCGCCTTCGGCGCGCGGCTCGCGCGGGAGAAACTCGGGCTTACCCTCGTTACCGTGAACCTTCAGCCGGGGGTGCTGTTCAGCGCGCACGAAACGCCCACGTTCGGCTTCGGCATCGGCTTCCTCAGGCACCTGCCGCCGCGCGCAACACGTGGTTTGCTCGCGCTTGCACGGATCCAGGTAAACGTGGCGCTTCGCCCCGGTATCGAGTCCGCGTGCCGCGAGCAGGGAGTCCCCGCGCCCAGCGACCCCTTCGGCGATTGGTGGCAATCGCCCGACGGCGTGATCTGTCTGTTCTCAAAACACTTCGCCTCACCGCAACGCGACTGGCCGTGGGGCACCCGCTGCGTGGGTTTCCCGCTCGAGGATTTGTCGGGGCAAATCCCCGTCGACCCGGCTTGCGAGCAATTCCTGTCCGGGGGTCCTCCTCCCATTCTTTTCACGCCGGGAACCGCCATGGCGTTTGGCAGGCGGTTTTTTCGGGTCGCCCTCGAGGCGTGCGCGAAAGGCGGATGGCGCGGCATTTTCCTCACCAGGTTTCCGGACCAGCTGCCACCCGGGTTGCCGCCGACCATTCGCGCCTTCGATTACGTGCCGCTCTCGGCCGTGCTCCCACGTTGCGCGGCGATCGTGCATCACGGCGGCATCGGAACGACTTCGCAGGCCCTCGCCGCCGGCATCCCGCAGCTCATCATGCCGATGGCTCACGATCAGCCCGACAACGCGACCCGCGTGCGCGACCTCGGTCTGGGCGCGCGCTTGTGGCCCTTCCAGTTCCACCCGGGAACCGTTTTCTCCACCCTCAATCGGCTCTTGAATGACGAGCCAACCCACCGCCGTTGCCGGGAATTTGCCGCCCGCATTCGCAGCGAAAATCCCGGACGCGGCCTCCTCGAGGCCCTCGCGTTCAAGCTCCGTCAGCCGTGAGATCGGGCGAACTCTCCGGCGTTTCCGTGGGCAACCTGCGGGGCTTGCACAGGACCTTCGGCGTATTCGCCACCCGGGCGCACCGCCGGCAATACCATTCCGGATCGCGAACGAGGGCCAACAACCGGTCGGGGTGCTTCTCAAGGTCCTTCTTTGACCACTCGCAAAGAGTTTTTGCCATATCGCGAATTTGTCACCATCGCGATGCAAACGGTGGTTGCGCAAGCGGCGATTTCAATTTAGAATGATTCCAATTCCAAAAAGCCCATGAGCACTCAAACCGCCACCAAACAGAAAACGAATCAGGTTGCCGAAGGCCTCAAGACCTTGCTGGCCGATACCTACGCCCTCCTCGGCCAGACCCATCTCGCCCACTGGAATGTCGAAGGGCCCGCCTTCTTCGCCCTGCACGCCGCGTTCCAGACCCAGTATGAAGAGCTGTTCACCGCGGTCGACGAGATCGCCGAGCGCCTGCGCGCCCTCGACTTCTACGCTCCCGGCGGTCTCAGCGCCCTCGCAAAGGCATCCGGCATTCGCGAAATGGAGGCCGGCGCCGCCCCGGCGAAGGATTTCGTCGCGCACCTCATCGAGGGGCACGAAACCCTCCTCGCCGGCGCCCACGAGCTTCGTGACACCTGCGACACCGCCAAGGACCTCGAAACCCAGGACCTGGTGATCGCGCGGATTCAGGCCCATGAGAAGACCCTCTGGATGCTCAAGAGCTTCCTGAAGAATCTCTGAGTCAACTTCCCGAGCCAAAGCTCTTTCAGACGGCCGCCTTCCCACCGGAGGGCGGCCTTTTTGATGTCCAATGGAAATCCCTATTGCGATTGAATCTCAATCGCGTAAATTTGGGGTCATGGCTTTTGATCGGGAAACGGCATCGACCCCTTCCACCTCGTGGCGGGTGGACGCGGCTCGCATTGTCGAGGAGCTCTTTCGCGAGGCCCCGACTGACGCCTGGGACCTCCTTCTCGACCTCCGGCAGAACCTGTTATACGGCTCCGATTGGGGCCGCACTCTCGATATTTTTCTCGCCTGTCGCGAGCAGCTCGAGCTCGACCAGTATCTTCCGTTTTTCCGTCTCCGGCGCCTTCTCGCCTCGAGCTTGAAGCTCGAAGCCCTTTCCCACACCGGTTCTCTGGAAGTCCGCTCGCTGGCGGAGCTTCTGCGCCGCCGTCCTCGCTCACTGGCGGACTTGGAGCGCACGGTCCGGCGGGAGCTTTTCGAGCACTCGCTCGAAATCACCGCCTGCAACGTGCCGCTTCGCCTCGTCGAGCGCGCCTGATCGGCATTGGATCTTCGGGCTTTGCCGTGGACAGACGGCGACCGAATATCTATATTTCCTGACGCAAATTTTAAATAGAACCGGAGCCCGCCAGAAGAGAGACGCGGCACGCCGCTCGACTTTCATCCGGGATCCCCTCCGCAATGCCAGCCGCCCTCTCCCCTCTGAAGTCCTCCCAGCCGGTCCTGAGCGACGATTTTCTTCTGGAGACAAAAACCGCCCGCCGGCTCTTTCACGAAATCGCCGCCGGGCTGCCGATCGTCGATTTTCACAACCACCTCCCACCCGCGGACATCGCCGCCAACCGCCAGTTCGCAAACCTCTGGGAGGCGTGGCTCGAAGGCGATCACTACAAGTGGCGGGCGATGCGCGCCCACGGCATCCCCGAGCATCTGATTTCGGGCGACAGCTCTCCACGCGAGAAATTTCTGGCATGGGCCGAAACGGTGTCGGCGACCTGGCGCAGCCCGCTCTACCATTGGACGCACCTCGAGCTCGCCCGCTATTTCGACATCCAGGTGGAGCTCACTCCCGAGACCGCGCAGGAGATTTGGGACGCCACCGAGACGCGACTGGCCGAGCCTCAGATGTCCACCCGCGGCCTCCTCGAGCAGCAGGGCGTTGAGATTGTTTGCACAACCGACGACCCGGCGGACCCGCTGCCTCATCATGAATCGTTTGCGCAGGAAACCTCGGCATTCCGCATGTTTCCGACGTTCCGTCCGGATGCCGGCATGGCTCTCACCGATCTCCCCGCGTGGAACGCCTGGGTTGACCGCCTCGCGGCAACCGCGCAAACCCCCATCGCCGACTTCGCCGATTTCCTCAGCGCACTGAAACGCCGTCACGATGCCTTCCACACGCTGGGCGCGCGTTTCTCGGACCACGGCCTCACCGCGATCCCCTTCGCAACCGCCACCGATGCCGAGGTCGATACCATTTTCAAAAAGGCACGTTCCGGAGTTGAAACATCGAGCGAGGAGAGGGCGAAGTTCGTCACGCGCGTTCTCCTCGAAATCGGCCGGTGGAATCACGCGCGCGGCTGGACCATGCAGCTCCACCTCGGCCCCATTCGCAACAACAGCACGCGCATGTTCCGAACCCTCGGTCGCGACGCCGGGTTCGATTCCATCGGCGATTTCCGGCAAATCGAAACGCTCGCCGCGTTCCTGGATGCGCTCGACGTGGATGACCAGCTGCCCCGCGTCGTGCTTTACAACGTGGACCCCGCAATGACCTACCCGTTTGCCGCAATGGCCGCGAATTTCAACGGCGGCGGCATCCCCGGCAAGGTCCAGCTCGGCGCGGCATGGTGGTTTCTCGATCAAAAGGACGGCATCGAGTGGAACCTCGATGCGATCTCGAATCTCGGCCTGCTGCGCCATTTCATCGGCATGATCACCGACTCCCGCTCGTTCCTCTCGTTCCCGCGGCACGAGTATTTCCGCCGCATCCTCTGCAACAAACTCGGCCACGACGTGGAGCGCGGTCTTCTTCCCGCAAATTTCGACCGTCTCACCGAATACCTCGTGCACATCTGCCACCGAAATGCCCGCGCCCGATTCCAGCACTGATCTCTTTTCGCTCAACGGCCAGGTCGCCGTCGTCATCGGCGGCACGGGCGGCCTCGGAGGAAGCATCGCCTCGGCACTCGCCGCGGCGGGAGCCACGGTGGCCGTTTGCGGTCGTTCCGCGGAGCGCGGCAATGCCCGCGTCGAGCAGATCCTTAACGACGGGGGCGCCGCCCGTTTCTTTTCGATCGACGCAATGTCGCGCGAAAGCCTCGCCGGGGCTCACAAGGCGATCACCACAGCACTCGGTCCGCCCGCGATTCTCGTGAACGCCGCCGGCGGAACCGACCCGCGTGCCATCGCGGACGCCGCCAATCCGGTCGAGAATCTTCCGCTCGATGCCTGGCAGGCAAATTTCGATCTCAACCTCGTGGGCGGCGCGCTCCTGCCCTGCCAGGAATTTGGCCCGGGCATGGTCGAGCGAAAGGCCGGCAGCATCATCAACATCGCCAGCGTCTCCGCGCACATCCCGCTTTCCCGCGTCGTCGCCTACTCCGCATCCAAGGCCGCGGTGCTCAGCCTTACAAAATTCCTCGCCCGCGAGTGGGCGCCGCACAACGTGCGCGTGAACTCGATCACTCCCGGCTTCTTTCCGACCGAGCAAAACCGCCACCTCCTGTTTCACCAGGACGGCTCACCGACGCCCCGCACGCAATCCATCCTCTCGCACACGCCGATGGGACGTTTCGGCTCCGCGCACGAACTCGCCGGCGCGGCAATCTTTCTCGCGTCGCAACGCGCGAGCGGCTTCGTCACCGGAGCCGACATTTGCGTGGACGGAGGTTTCCTCAGCCAGACGATTTAATGAGCGTTTTCTCCGCGTCGAGCGCCGGTTCCCTCACGCCCGAACAGGTCGAGGAGGTCGTCGCGAATTTCGTCACCGCGTCCCACCTCGCAGACGAGCGCGTGCTGCTCATCGTGCCCGACAACACGCGCACCGCGCCCGTTGGCCAGCTCTTCAAATTGCTGCACCGGCAACTTACCGGTCGCGTGCGCAAACTCGACGTGCTCATCGCACTCGGCACCCACCCGCCACTGAGCGACGAAGCCATCGAGCGGCGCCTTGAAATCACCGCAGAGGAGCGCCGCACGACGTATCGCGACGTCGAGATATTCAATCACACATGGGATCAGCCCCACACGCTGCGCGAAATCGGCGTCATCTCCGCGGATGAGATCGCGCAACTGTCCGAGGGGCGTTTCGCCATCGATGTGCCGGTCCACATCAACCGCCGCATTGACGACTACGACACGCTTCTCATCATCGGCCCCGTGTTCCCTCACGAGGTCGTCGGGTTCTCGGGCGGCAACAAATACTTTTTCCCAGGCATCAGCGGCGCCGGCATCCTCAATTTCTTTCACTGGCTCGGCGCCGTGGTCACGAACCCGATGATCATCGGAAACAAATGGACGCCCGTGCGAAAGGTCGTCGATCGCGCCGCGGATTTCATCGAGCAACGGCGGCTGTGCCTGGCAGCGGTCGTCGACGGCCCGCGTTTTGCGGGACTCTTCGCCGGCACGCCGGAGGAGGCGTGGGATGCCGCCAGCGATCTTTCCTCGGAGATCCATATCACGTGGAAGGATCGCCCGTTTCACACGGTCCTCTCGTGTGCTCCTCCGATGTATGACGAGCTCTGGGTCGCCGGCAAATGCATGTATAAACTTGAGCCGGTTGTCGCTGACGGTGGCGAGCTGATCATCTATGCACCGCATCTTCGCGAAGTTTCCGAGGTCCACGGGGCGCTCATTCGCGAGATCGGCTATCACTGCCGCGACTACTTCCTCGCGCAATGGGACCGGTTCAAGAACTACCCATGGGGTGTCCTCGCACATTCGACACACGTCTTCGGCATCGGCACCTACCGCGATGGTGTGGAAACACCACGAATCCGCGTTACCCTCGCAACGCAGATCCCGGAGTCCGAATGCCGGCAGATCAATCTCGGCTATCGCGACCCGGAGACGATCAACCCCGCGGACTTTGCCGGACGCGAAGTCGAGGGCATTCTTCACGTGCCGAAAGCCGGCGAGCGGCTCTTCCATCTGCGCCAGCGGCCTGCGTGGGCCGGCGGCTGACGCCAAGAACCGCCTACTTCTCGCAGGTGAACCGGTATTTTCCGGAAACCACGGAAAGGTAGGTCCTGCCGTTTTCCGTTCGGAGCGGCTTCACGCCCTTTACCTCCGACAACGGCTTGCCGCCTTCGCGAAGGCTGGCCGCCTTCTCCGTCGGAAGCACCACCGTCGCCGTGGAACCCACCGGCACCATGCAATCAAGCGTCAGCTTGTTTCCCGCCAGTTTCCACGCGCTGCCGGCCGTGCCTCGCGCGGTTTCGACACGCGCCTTCACTTCGGTGAATTTCCCGCCAATCTGCGGCTCGATCCAGAGCTTGCGATAGGCCGGCGCGGATGAATCCATCCCCACGCCCGCCAGCGAATCGAACATCCACTGTCCGCACGAGCCGAGCGAGTAGTGGTTGAAGGAGTTCATGCCCGGATCCTGAAATCCCTTCTCCGGAGTCCAGCCGTCCCAGCGCTCCCAGATCGTCGTGGCGCCGTGCTCGACGGAAAACAGCCACGACGGAAACGTCGTTTGCGTAAGCAACGTCAGTGCGACATCGGAGTAGCCCATGTCGGTGAGCACCGGGAGGAGATAGCTCACGCCGAGGAAGCCCGTGGACAGATGATTGCCCTTCTCGCGAATGTCCTCGACGAGATGCTGCGCCGCCTTCTCCCGCAGATCGTCGGGCAGTAGATTGAATCTCAGCGCCATCAAATACGACGTCTGCGTCTCGCCCTCCACGCGACCGTCGGACTTCACGTATTTTTCGATGAAGGCCTTCTTGATGTCCTCGAAGAGCTGCCGGTATTTCGCCGCGTCGTCGTCCCGACCGAGCACCTTCGCCGCGCGGGAGAGAAGATCCGTCGAATAGGCGAAATACGCCGTGCCGATGACCTCCTTGGGCGTGTTGGCATTGATCGAGAGCCAGTCGCCGTGATCATTCCCTCGATCGCGATCGCGAATCAACCCGGTCGAGTTCGCTTTGCACCACTCGATCCACCGGACCATCGCGTCGTAGTGCCGCTCGAGAATTCGCGTGTCTCCATAGACCTCGTAGATCGTCCACGGGCAGATGACTCCCGCGTCTCCCCACCCGGGTGTGCCGCCGAATTCAATGACTCGCGGGGCGACGTCGGGGAATCGTCCGTCCTCGAACTGCGCGTCGGAAACATCGATCAGCCACTTCGTGAAAAATGCCGCCACGTCAGCGTTCTCGGTCGCCGTGCGAATGAACACCTGTGCATCGCCCAGCCAGCCGAGGCGCTCGTTGCGCTGCGGGCAATCGGTCGGCACGCTGAGGTAGTTGCCACGCTGACCCCACACAATGTTCGACCAGAGCTGATTGATCATCGGATCGGAGCAGGAAAACTCGCCGGTCATCGGAGTGTCCGAGCCGATGACGACGCCGGTGACCATGTCGGGTGTCGGCTTTTTATCGAGCCCCTTGATCTCCACGTAACGAAAGCCGGTGAAGAAAAACAGCGGCTCCCAGACTTCCTCACCGCCGCCCTTCGCGATGTAGGTGTTCACACAGGGAGCATCGCGGTAGTTGTCCGTATAAAACGATCCGTCGGTGTTCAGCATCTCGGCATGCCGGATCGTGATCTCGGTGCCCGCCGGGACGTTCACTCTGATGCGGACACGCCCGACCATGTTCTGGCCGAGGTCAACAATCCACGCTCCATCCCGGCTCTTCACCTCGCGGGCGGGCAGTTCCGTGAGCACCCGCACCGGCTCCGACGGCTGCCACACGATCGGCGCGCTGTCGCCTTCACGCAGCTTCGCGTTTGCCCACCTGGAATCATCGACCTTCGTGTCGTCCCAGCCGGGCACTTCCAGCCGCGCGTCGTAGGACTCCCCATCCAGCATGTCCGAATGGAGGATCGGGCCCTTGTGCGCCTTCCACGATTCGTCGGTGGCGACCACCTGTGTGGTGCCGTCCTCGAAATCGATCTCGAGGTCCGCTTTCAGCGCATTGCGGTCGCCGTAAATCTTCGCGGACCATGCGACGCGGCCCGAGAACCATCCGTCGCCAAGCATCGTCGCCAGCGCATTCGCGCCCGGCTTCACAAGGTCGGTGACGTCATAGACCTGATACATCACCCGCTTTTTGTAATCGGTCCATTCCGGCGCCAGCTCGCGATCGCCCACCTTTTTTCCATTGAGGTGAAATTGATAGAGCCCCAGCGCGGTGGCGCGAAGCCTCGCACGCTTGATCGGCTTGTCATCGACGGAAAACGTCTTCCGCAGGATCGGCACCGGCCGCGGCCCCTGCATGACGACATCCTTCCCCCAGACGCCCTCTCCAAAATCGGCAACCTCCTGCGCATCGACCTTCGTGCCCGACGACTCGCGCGACACCTTCCATTGCGCATCCGTCACCACTTCCAGCGGGACCTCGCCCGCTTGCTGAATCACCACCTTCGCGCAAAGTCCCGCCTCGCCGCCGTTGTCGACGACCTTGATCGACAAAACATTTTCGCCCGGCTTGAGCAGGGGGCGGAGGTCGAAAATCCGCGGGTGCCTCCAGTTATTCTTCTCATCCAGCGGGCTGACCATCCTGCCATTCAGCAGGACCTCGAACATGTCGTCCGCCGTGATCGTCAGTTTCGCCGATTCGAGCTTTCCGTTCGGCAGATCGAACCTGCGTTCGAAATGCCGCACGTTTCCATCACCGAATTTCCAGATCCATTTTGCCCCCGCGAGGTCCGGCCCGTCGGGCGAGCGCGTCAATTCGTCCGGAGCCTCGATCCACTTTCCTTTCCAGTCCTCCGGCTTGAGCAGCCCCATTTCCCAGGTCGCCGGCTCGCTCCAATCGGAGGCCTCGCCCGCACCGTCCCACACGCGCACCTTCCACCACACCTGCTGTTTGGAGGCCAGCGGCCTGCCCTCGTAAACGATCTGCGAATTCTCCGGCGACTCGACCTTCGCGGTGTCCCACAAATCCCCGGAATCCTTCGCCAGCTCCTCCGGCGATGAGGCGACCAGAATTTGATAGCCCGTCTGCTCCGCGCCCCGCTCCTCCGATCGCGCCACCCAGCTCAGCCGCGGCTTTTCCTCGCCCACACCGAGCGGATTCTCGAGATACTCGCAACGAAGCGTGTCGACTCGCAGGGTCCCTGCGGCGAGTCCGGTGGCGGCCTGCAAAAGAACCGCTGCGAAAAGGAGGAGCTGTTTCATGAATACGAAGTGATGGAATTGGAATGGCCCGTCGCCCGGACAACCTCGGCCGGTTCAGGACTGCTGCTTCTGGATTTGAGCCACGTGCCGGCCCCGATGATGATCGTGGACAACACGAGCGTCGCGATGCCGAGGGCGATCAGCACGTGAGCCTTCCGGCTCGCGCCCTTCCACTCGTGGAGAATCCATCCCCACATGGTGCTGAAGATGATGATGCTCGCCATGTGGAGGGTCCAGCTGGCGAAGCCGAACTCGCCCATTTGGGTCTCGCCCATCGTGTAGAAGAAAAACTGGAAATACCACGTCGTCCCCGCGAGCGCCGAAAACAGGTAGTTCCCCAGCAGCGGCACCCGCAGATCGTTCGTATTCGGCTTCCGGGCAAAATCCCCGGCCACTTCGCTCACGAGATCCGACGCGGGGTCCCCGTGCTCCGCGTTGCCCACCGTTCGCCGGGCATCCTCGGGACGCGCGGTCGCCCGGAAATACTGGCCATACGAGCGATTTCGGAAATTCAGAAACAGGCACCACAGGAAATTGGTGGTGAAGCCGCCGAGCAGCACCACGACCAGCTTCGGAAGGCCGGTCCAGAGCGTGGACGTGCCTGCGTCCGCCGAGGTCACGCCGATCGGCGCGCCCGCGGTGAGCGCAAACGAAAAACACGCGCTCATGATTCCCGAGAACGTCGCCACGGCGATTCCCAGCGGGAAGTTGAATTCGGCGATCGCCTTCTTCTTCTCCTCCGCGGGCATCTCTCGCTCCTTCGTCAATCCCGCAAGCGCCGCGATGAAAATGCCAAGCAGACAGACGGCGACGCCCAGGAGTGTGATCTGTCCCGGCAACGCCGACGCGATTTCCACGATGTTTTCGGCAACCGGAATTCCGGGCATGAAGACCTTGAGAATCGGCGGAAGCAGCGTGCCGAATGCCGCGCAGTATCCCAGCGCGACGCCCATGCCGAGCGACATGCCGAGATAGCGCATCGTGAGGCCAAACGTCAGCCCGCCGAAGCCCCAGAGCACGCCGAAGAGATACGTCCACCACAGCGTGGATGCCGATTGTTTCAGCAGCACGCCGAAGAGGTCGTTCGTCATCAGCGCTGCAAACAGCAGCGGGCAGATGATCCAGCTGAAGATGCCCCCGACGAGCCAGTAGGTTTCCCAGGACCATTTCCGCACGCCGCGATACGGCACGTAGAAACTGCCCGAGGCCAGGCCGCCGAGCCAATGGAAGAAGACGCCTAGAATGGGTGACATAGGGGGGAACTGGGAAAATGTTACCGCAGGAAGGCCTCAGGAAGACCTCCGTCCACCGTAAGCACCTGTCCCGTCGTTTTGCTTAACCGATCGGAGACCAGCAGAAAATAAGCTTCTGCCTGGTCGGCGGGTGTGATCGGCGTTTTCGTGAGGGTTCGCTCGGCGTAGAAGTTCGCGAGTTTGCTCACGAGTTCCTCGGTGGACTCGTCCTCCGTATAGGGAATGTTGTATTTCGCCAGTGAGCCGATGACGCGTTCGCGAGGGAACATCGCCGACCCCTGCACGACCGTCGCAGGCGCCACGCCGTTCACGCGAATGAGCGGAGCCAGCTCGACGGCAAGTTCGCGCACAAGGTGGTTCGCGGCGGCCTTCGACGTGTCGTAGGCCAGCGAGCCGCGCTTGGCGACGACGGCATTCGCGGAGGTCGTCAACACGATGCTGCCGGGCAGTCCCTGCTCGCGCAGCAATTTCCCCGCCTCGTCGGCGACGATGTAGGAGCCCGTGACGTTGATGTTGAACGTCGTCGCCCATTTCTCGTCGGGAATGTGCCCGGTCGTGTCGCTCGGCACAAAGACGCCCGCGGTGACGATCACCGCATCGCATCCGCCATAGGCCAGCGCGGTGTCGTCGAGCAACCGGCGCACGGACTCGCGATCGGTGATGTCCACCGCAAGGCCGATTGCCGGGCCGCAATTCGAAATGCCCGAGCCGCCCACTCCAATTCCGGTTCCGCGAGCCTGCGTGATTTGCGAGGCCGTGTCCTTCGCGGCATCCAGATAAAGATCCGCGCACACGACATGCGCTCCGTCGCGGGACAACCGTAACGCGACCTCCCTGCCAATGCCCGAACCAGCACCAATGACCACGACAATGTGGCGGGCGAGTTCCTTTTCCGCCGGCATGCGCCGCAGCTTCGCCTCCTCGAGCTGCCAGTATTCGATATCAAACGCCTCCTGCTGCGGCAACGCGACGTATTCATCGATCGCCTCCGCTCCGCGCATCACTTCGATCGCGCATCCGTAAAATTCCGCCGTGACCCGCGACTCCGACTTGTCCTTGCCCCATGCGATCATTCCCAGCCCGGGAATGAGCACGACCGTCGGATTCGGATCCCGCATCGCGGGCGAATCGGCGTGCCGGCAGTTCTCGTAATACGCGATGTAGTCCTTGCGATATTGCTCGAGGCCCTCGTCGATCTTCCGCCGCAGCGTCTCCAGATCCCGCGATTGCGGATCCCAGTCCACGTAGAGCGGCTTGATTTTCGTTCGCAGAAAGTGGTCCGGACACGACGTGCCGAGCTCGGCGAGGCGCGGGGCGTCCTTCGAATTCACGAATCGCAGCACCTTCGCGTCGTCCTGGAAGGTTCCGATCATCCGCCGGTTCTGCGAGACCCGTCCGCGCAGCCACGGGAGAATCTTCGCCGCGATGGCGCGACGCTCCCCGGCGGACAACCCGTCGAACTTCGGCCCTCCAAAAGCCGCGGCATCGCCACCGTGCGCTTCGTATTTCCGCTCGATGAACTCCGCGGCCCGCTCGATGAATTGCAGCGTGCGCGTGTAGCACTCGAAATCGTCGTCGGCCCAGCTGATGAATCCATGCTGGCCCATCATGATGGCGCGCAGCTCCGGCCGGGACTCGGCGATTTTCTTCATCGCAAGCCCAAGCTCGAACCCCGGCCGCATCCACGGCACGTAGGCCATTTCGTCGCCAAAAATCTCGCGCGTCAGCGCCTCGCTGTTCCGCGAAGCCGCAATCGCGATAATCGCATTCGGGTGCGTGTGATCGACGTGCCTGCCCGGCAGAAACGCATGCAGCGGCGTGTCGATCGACGACGCACGTGGATTCAGCCCAAACGTCGTGTGCGGATACATCGCGACCATGTCGTCCTCCGCCTTCGACTTCAAACCGCGCGGCTCCCGCGCAAGGTAGTAGTCCTCGAGCTTGCGCAGCTTTTCCAGATAGAGGGACGCAAAATTCTCACGCGTGCTGGTGCGAAGGTCACCGCCGGAGCCCTTCACCCAAAGAACCTCGACCTCCTCCCCCGTGAGCGGGTCGGTCTCGACAAGCTTCGCCGAAGTATTGCCGCCGCCCGTGTTGGTAATCCGTTGATCCGCCCCCAGCAAATTGGACCGGTAGACCAGTCTTTCGAGAGGTGATTTGGAAGCCGCCTTGCCGGCATCCCAGGAATATTCTACAAAACGAAATGGCTGTGCTTGCTCCAGTGACTCCACGGTGCCTAAAACCCTGAGTTCAAAAGCAAACAAACACAATCAAAAATTTTAGCGTATGCTCGCCCCCACCCGTCATCGTCAATTGTTGGAAATCCTCAACGAGAAAGGGAGCGTTCGAACGGCGGAAATCGCAGAGATTTTCAAGGTCACGGAAGAGACGGTGCGCCGTGATTTCGAGAAGCTCGAAAAGGAGGGGGCGCTTCTCCGGGCGCACGGCGGCGCGATCCGCCTCGATGCTCCGCGCCGGGAAATGCCGGTGAAGGATCGGGCGGCGCAGAATTCCGCAGCCAAGCGTGCAATTGCTCAGACCGCGGCTCGCTGGATCGAGCCGGGCCAGATCATCTTCCTCGACCCCAGCACCACTGTGCAGCAACTGGCGCGCGTCCTTCCCGACCAGCCGCTCACCGTGCTCACGACGTCCCTGCAGATCCCCGACATCCTCGCCGGCAAGCCCGCGATTGACGTCATCCTTCTGGGCGGCCACGTCCGCGCCAGCTCCCAGTCCTGCGTTGGCTATCCCGCCGAACTGATCAGCGACCTGTATCGCATCGACGCCGCTTTCATCTCCTGCCGCGGCATCGATGCCCGGGATGGACTCAGCGAAGCCACGGAGGACCAGGCCCGGCTGAAGCGGCATATTCTCAACCGCGTTTCCAGCCTCTACCTCCTCGCCGACGCGTCGAAGGCCAACGTTTCGTCGACCCACTATTTTGCCAAGAACTCCGATATCGACCTCTGGTTTACGGACGCCGATCCCGATCCCCAGCTCGCCAAACAGCTCCGCGAGCAGAACGTGAAAATCGAGGTTTGCCCGGCCACATCGTAGTTTGTCGTTGTTTTATCTTTGAGTTCGTGGGATTTCTTGCCTCCGCAAGAATGGAATCCCCATCTTCCTCCCGTGATTTTCCCCGCACGCGCCCATGAGCGCCGCTGCCGAGGCATATCTGGCTGTCGACCTTGGATCCGGCAGCGGGCGAGTGATGGCCGGGGTTTGGGACGGTGAAACGATCCGTCTCGACGAAGTCCATCGTTTCGAGAATCACACCACCACCCTGCCCTCGGGAATCCACTGGGACCTCCCGGCGACTTTCGAGGAAATTCTCCGCGGGATCGCTCTCGCCGCCTCCCGCTATCGCGATTCGATTCGATCGCTCGCCGTGGCGACATGGGGTGTCGATTACGGCCTGCTCGACAAGTCCGGGAAGCTGCTGAACCTCCCGTGGACGTATCGGGACTCGCGCACGACCGGAGTGATGGAGCGGGTGTTCGCGAAAGTCTCCCGCCGCGAGATCTACGACCGAACCGGCATCCAGTTTCTCAGCTTCAACACGCTCTACCAGCTCGTCGCGGAATTTGACGCCGATCCCACGCTGGCCGATCGCGCGGAGGGAATACTCTTCATTCCCGACCTGCTGGCCTGTTGGCTTAGCGGTGAGCAGACAACGGAGCGAACCATCGCCGGCACCTCGCAACTCCTTAAAGCCGGCTCCGCGGAATGGGACCTCGAACTCGCCGCGGCGCTGGGCATACCGGAGCGAATCTTTCAACGCCCGATCGAGCCCGCCACGACCATCGGTGAAATGCTGCCGGAGCTTCGCGCCAAAACGGGCATCGCGCGGCTGCCGATCATCGCATGCGCGGCCCACGACACCGCTTCCGCCGTCATCGGTGTGCCCTCGAGCGAAAGCGACCCGCTGTTTCTCAGCTCCGGCACGTGGTCGTTGATCGGCCGGGAGGTCGATACGCCGATCGTGAATGACCGCTCCTACGCGGAGTCGTTTTCCAACGAGCACGGCATCGCCGGCACCACGCGATTTTTGAAGAATGTCTCCGGCATGTGGCTTTTGCAGGAATGCCTGCGCCGCTGGCGGCAGGACGACGCCTCCATTTCCCTGCCGGCCCTGCTCGAGGAAGCCGCAGCGCTCCGGACCGACAGCCGGATCGACCCGAACGACGACGCGTTTCTGAATCCCCCGGACATGCCCGAGGCCATCCGCGCTCACCTCGAAGCGCGCTCCCGGCAGGCGCCTGCCTCCCGTGCCGAAACGGTCGCGATCATTCTCCGCAGCCTTGCCGAATCCTACGGAGCCATGACCTCCCGACTGCGCGAGTTGACCGGCTCGCTGCCCGACACGCTTCACATCGTCGGCGGCGGATCACAGAACGCCCTGCTCAATCGAATGACCGCCGACGCCACCGGCCTCCGGATCGTCGCCGGGCCAACGGAGGCAACCGCCCTCGGAAACGTGCTTGTGCAAATGCTCGCCGCCGGCCGCATCGCCTCCATTCGCGAGGGTCGCGGAATCCTCGCCCGGTCGTTTGAGCTCGAGACCTTCGAGCCCTCGGCGTCCGCGTGCTCCATTGCCCCATGAAACCGGACTCGCCCACGGAACCCGACGTTCTCCTGATCGGCAGCGGCATCATGTCCGCGAATCTCGGTGCGCTGCTCAAACGCCTCGCGCCTGAGTTGCGCATCCAGGTGGTCGAATCGGCTTCCACGCTCGCGCCCGAAGCGTCCGACGGCTGGCACAACGCCGGAACCGGCCACGCCGGCATCTGCGAGTTGAGCTACACCCCGGAGCGCGAGAAGGACGGCTCGGTGGACGTCCGCAAAGCGATCGAGATTTTCGCGCAGTTCGAGCAATCGAAGCAGTTCTGGGGTTACGCGGTCGCGTCGGGAATGATCGACACCCCCTCCGACTTCATCAATCCGATCCCGCACATCAGCTTCGTGCACGGCGACGAGCAGGTGGAGTTCCTCCGCGACCGCCACGCTGGAATGGCCGCGCACCATTTCTTCGCGCGGATGGAATACACCACCGACCGGACGCGAATCGCGGACTGGGCGCCGCTGCTCACCGAGGACCGCGCCAACACGCCCATTGCTGCAACCCGGATGGACTCGGGCACCGACGTGAACTTCGGCGTCCTCGCCAGAAAGCTCCTGTCGTGGCTCGCCACGCAGCCTGGCTGCAAGGTCACCACCGGTCTTCGCGTCGTCCGGCTGGAAAAGAGCGGTGATCGATGGAGGGCAACCGTGCGCGAGAGATCCGGCGCGACGTTCACGATTCGCGCCCGCTTTGTTTTCATCGGTGCCGGCGGCGGATCCCTGCCACTGCTGCAGTCGGCAAACATTCCCGAAGCGCAGGGCATCGGCGGCTTTCCAATTGGCGGCCAATGGCTCGTCTGCACGAACCCCGATGTTATCCGCCGGCATCATGCAAAAGTTTACGGGCAGGCGCTCGACGCCGCACCGACCATGGCCGTGCCTCATCTGGATTCGCGCCGTCTCGAAGGTCGCCGCGAGCTTCTCTTCGGTCCATTCGCCGCCTGGACCACGAAGTTCCTTCACGAAAGCGGCCACTGGACCGACCTCCCACGGTCCGTGCGGCCCGACAATCTCATCACCCTCATCACCGTCGGACTCTACAATCTCCCGCTGGTGCGCTATCTCATTCAGCAAGGCACACTAAGCATGGACGACCGCATCGACGTGCTGCGCATCTTTTATCCAGCCGCGCGCAAGGCCGACTGGAAGCTCATCGACGCCGGCATTCGCGTGCAGGCGATCAAGAAAACCGACGGCCGCGCCGGCATCGTCCACTACGGCACCGAGGTGCTCACCGACGCCGCCGGCACGCTCTCCGCGCTTCTCGGCGCGTCCCCCGGAGCCTCCACCAGCGTGCACATTGTCCTGCAGATCATCGAACGCTGTTTCCCGGAACTCACGCAATCCGCCACCGGTCGCTCCCGCCTCGAGGAAATGGTGCCCGGCCACCTTGTCGATTTCACGCTCGCGGCGAATGCGGAGCATTTCCGCGAAATCCACGCGCAGACCAACCTTCGCCTTCACCTGACGACCTGAGATGCCCGCCTCCCTCTACCCGCTCGCCCGCGAGATCTACGCCGCCCACGGAATCGACACCGAGGCCGCGCTGCAAACCCTCGCCACGATTCCGATTTCCCTGCACTGCTGGCAGGGCGATGACGTCATCGGTTTCGAGCCTTCCGGCGGCGAGCTGACCGGAGGAATCCAAGCCACCGGGAACTATCCCGGCGCAGCGCGGACCATCGACGAACTTCGCGCGGATCTCGATGTCGCCTACTCGCTGATCCCCGGCAAACACCGGCTGAACCTCCACGCGATCTACGGCGACTTCGGAGAAAGGAGGGTCGAGCGCGACGCCATTTCGATCGAGCATTTCCAAAGCTGGGTGGACTGGTGCCGCGAGCGTCAGCTTGGCCTCGACTTCAACCCGACCTGCTTCTCGCATCCCAAGCTCGTCGACGGCGTCACCGTGTCGCATCCCGACCCGGGCATCAGCGATTTCTGGATCGAGCACTGCCGGCGCTGTCGCGAAATCGCCGGCGAAATGGGCCGCCAGCTCGGCACTCCGTGCGTCACGAACTTCTGGTTCCCCGACGGCTCGAAGGACACTCCTGTGGATCGCAAGTCGCCACGCCTGCGTCTCGAAGCCTCGCTCGATCGCATTTTCGAAAAAGACATCGAAGGCAACATCGACTCCGTGGAATCAAAGCTCTTCGGCATCGGCTCCGAATCCTACGTTGTCGGCTCTCACGAGTTTTACATGGGCTATGCGGTGTCGCGGCAAAAGCATCTCTGCCTGGACGCAGGCCATTTTCATCCGACCGAGTCGGTCGCCGACAAAATCAGTTCCGTCCTCGAATTTGTCCCCGGCCTGCTTCTCCACGTGAGCCGCGGCGTGCGGTGGGACAGCGATCACGTCGTGCTCAAGGACGATCCCACGCAGGACATCATGCACGAACTCGTCCGCGGCGATTTCCTCGGGCGGGTGCACATCGGGCTCGATTTCTTCGACGCGAGCATCAACCGGATCGCCGCCTGGGTGATCGGCACGCGCAACGCCCAGAAATGCCTGCTCCATGCGCTGCTGCATCCGATCGAAGCTCTTCGCCGCGCCGAGGCGGAAGGCGACTTCACCGGACGCCTTGCGCTGCTCGAAGAGTGCAAAACGCTTCCGTGGGGCTCGGTGTGGGAGGAGTTCTGCACACGCCAGAATGCACCGACGGATCACACGTGGCTCGCCGGCATCAAGCAGCTCGAGCGGGATACGCTCCTCGCCCGAAGCAACGCGGCGGGATAGTCACCGCTGTCAGTTCAACCACGTCAGGAAATTCCCTGCCGTTGCCATCCGGATCGTCCGTCAAAAGGCCGGCGCTCACAGCCGACACGAACCTGCGGTATGAACGAAGAACGTATTCGCGTCGTCCCGCTTGGCGACCACTGGGACGTTGAGAGCCAGGACGGAACGTCACTCTCGCACGAGGAGAGCGAAGCCGCTGCCATGCAAACCGCCCGATCGCTCGCCGAGGAACGGGGAATCGATACCGTCTCGCTTCACAAGGGCGCAGGCGTGGAAACCGAAGTGCACGTCGGGCCGGCAGCAACGACCGCACCTCCGGAAGAGGAATCCCTGCCGGACCGGATGGAAGCGGAACCTGTGGCGCAGATTCTACATCGCGGCCGCGAACAGGGTTTTTGAGACACCCATCTTCCGCGCGCCTTTCGCCGTTCTCATCCGTCCACGGGAAATGGCATGCACGATTTATGGATATTCATGGCGGCTTCCCAAGAAGGACGATTCGAAGTCGGTGAGGATGCGGAGTTTCAGCGCCTCGCGTGGCGGTTTCAAAACGTCGGGTTCGTTCTGCTGCTGCTATTTCTCGCTGCCGGAATGCTCGGCATCTTCGGCGGAGGAGGCATCTTTGCGCGAACCACGGCTTCAGCCGGAGAAATCACGATCGATTACGACCGCTTCGCGCGATTCTCCACGTCCTCCGAGCTCGAGGTGACCTTCCTACCACAGGCTCCGAGTCCCCACCTCATTTTTGATCGCCGGTTTTTCGACGGAGTCGACATCGAGAAAATCCTCCCCGCTCCGCTGGCAATGTCAGAGGAGGGAAGCAACGTTCACCTGATCTTTTCCAGCGTGGACGATGGCTTCCCGATGACCGTGAAGATCTTTTACAAGCCGCACCATTTCGGACCGCTGCATGGTCATGTCAAAACGAACGGCGCCGGGCCCTCGTTCACGCAATTCATCTCGCCGTAGCCATGGAATCGATCCTTCGCGGTCTCGCGGTTTACGCGTTTCTCATGGTGATCTTCCGCATTTCCGGAAAGCGCTCGCTCGCCGAGATCACCACGTTCGATTTCGTCATCCTGCTCATCCTCGCGGAGACAACCCAGCAGGCGCTTTTGGGCGAGGACTACTCGCTGATCAACTGCTTCCTCCTCGTTGCCACGCTCATGACCGCGGAAGTGCTGCTCTCGATGTGGAAACGCCGCCACCCGCTTGTCGACAAGATCCTCGACGGCGTGCCTCTCATCCTCGTGGACAACGGAAAGCTCCTTGAGGACCGAATGCAACGCTCCCGCGTGAACAAGGACGACATCCTCGTCGCTGCTCGTGAAAAGCACGGCCTCGAGCGACTTGATCAGGTGAAATATGCGGTGCTGGAGCGCAGCGGCGGCATCTCGATCATCCCCAGGGATGAGCGCGCATGAGCAGCGCTCGCAAACAGTCGCCCCTCGATCCTCGCCGACGCGCAGAATCGCCACGGTGCGCGATTCAAGGATTCATGAGCAAAAACAAATCCTTTCGTCGTGTTCGCAAACGGGAAGTGGCCCGCCGTCGCCGACCTGAAACACAACTCCGTGAGGAAATCGCGCGTCAGATCCGGCAGTTGCCGGCAAGCATCTTCGGGATCACCGCGAAGTCGTGACGCCGTCACGCGCGTCGCTCAGCAATCCTCCGGCAGAATCTCTGCAATTTCCTCCGCCACGATGCGGGCGGCGTGTCGCACGCGCGGGGCAAGCCGCCGTTTCTCGAGTTTTCGAAGAAACTGCCTCGCCTTTTTCGCGGTCGTTTCACAACGTGCTCTCGATTTCCGCGTGCGCATGTTGTCGAGGTAATCGGCGAGCTTCACGAGCTGCAACTCCTCGCCGGCGTCCGCGAGCGCGTTCTGATAGACGCAACGGTCGCGCTTTCGCCCCAGCTTCGGCTTCGTCAAAAGCAACACTGCGTCCGCCACCCGCGAACCGAACTCACGCCGAACTTCGCCGTAGCCCGTCGAGGTGTCTTCGAGCACATCGTGCAGCAACGCGATCGCCACGGTTTCCCCATCGCTCACGCCAAACGAGTCCCGCAGTCTCATCGCGACGCGGAGCGCATGTTCGATGGCGGCTTCGCCGGAACTTTGACGCCATTCCCCGCTCAATCGCTCGCGGGCAAAGGCAAGGGCTCGTTTGACCACCGCCGACGGAATGCGATCCAATGCGGTGCGGGAAACTGTTGGGAGAAGTTCGAGGGATTGCACAACGACTTATCGCACGAAGCCGGCGAGGCATTCCGTCGGTATCTTCCCCGATTCATCGCGCAGCGGATCCCCTAAGGGACCTTCAAGGGACGCGCGCGGCGGGAAGGCCGGAGAGCGCTTCCCTCAGAAGTGCGAAATCGAGCGGCTTCGCGAGATGCTCGTCAAACCCCGCGCGTCGCGACCGCTCGCGATCCTCCGGAAGCACATGCCCGCTCAACGCCACGATGCGCAGAGTGCGATCTGCGCTGCGACTGCGAATGACCGAGCAGACGTCGAATCCGTCGAGCTTCGGCATGTTCAGGTCGAGGATGAGCACCGTCGGCCGAAAAGCGGCGAACCGTCGCAGAACCTCCATTCCATCGGATGCGGATTGGACTTCGTGACCTTCGGCTTCCAGCGCCGCCCTCAGGGCCATCAACGTATCTTCATGATCGTCGGCAAGAAGGATTCGCTCCTTTCGATACAACTTCGGTGCTTCCATTTGTGATGGGGGATTTCGCGCGCGACTCGTAAGTCGTTCGCATGGAAGCCATCATCGCCGATTCCTCGGACATCGCATATCGGGCTCCGCGATGAACGAACCGTCAGGTATTTCGCCCAGGCAGCCTCCCGGGAGTTGCCGCCCCGACAAAAAGAAAGCCCATCCTGTCACGGGGTTGCATCCGATCCATCTCGCACAATTCAAAAATCATGAAACGCATCCTCCCCTTCTTATTGCTTCCCATCTTCATCGCCGGCACCGCTTTCGCCGCTCCCAACGATCTCGGTCTCGTCACCGTCGACGATCTCGACGATGCCAGCATCACCAACATGCAGGACGAGAACATCGGAGAAATCGAAGAACTCCTGCTCGATCCGCAATCCGGGCGGATCCGCTATGCGGTAATCGAAGTCAACAAAGCCTGGGCGTTGAATGATCCCGAGGTGCTCGTTCCATATGCCTTGCTGAAAGTTCAGCCAAATCAGCACGGCGCTCCGGAAGTGAAGATCGATGCAACGAAGGAAAAGCTGGAGCAGGCGCCGAAATACAACGAACGCGACGCGCGCCAGCTTCACGACCGGCAGACGTCGGAACCGGTCTTCTCCTATTGGGGCGTCACCTGGGAGGACTAACCCGGGGGCGCGGAGCGCGCAGCAACTTACAGATCTTCACAGCGATCCCGCGGCCGCCCACCCTTCAAGTTGGCGGCCGCGTCTCTTCCGGGACACGCGATTCTTCCGGAAAAACATCCGACACGAGCGGCCACTGCGATTTCTCTGCATGCCGGCAACATCCAAAAAACAGCAGATGGCAGCAGGTGCCGCGCTTTCCGCGAAACGCGGGAAACGCAGCAAATCGAGCCTCAAAGGCGCCTCGAAAAGCATGGCCGAGTCGATGAGCGAAAAACAGCTCCGTGACATGGCGGGCACGAAGCGGAAAAAACTGCCGAAGAAGAAAAGCTAGCCGTGGGCGGCAGCGGTCAAACGGGCGGCACGAAGCATCCGGATGCGCTCATCCTGATCGACGTCATCAATGACTTCGAATTCCCCGGCGCCAGGAAACTCCTGCGTTCGGCGGAGACCGTGGCCGACAGAATCTCCGCGTTGAAGGCTCGTGCCAGCAGGGCGGGAGTGCCGATCGTTTATGTGAACGACAACTTCGGTCGCTGGCGTTCGGACTTTCGTCAGCAGGTCGAGCATTGCATGGCACGCGGATGCCCGGGCCGGAAGATCGTGGAAAAGCTGCAACCCGATAAAAACGACTTCTTCGTGTTGAAGCCGATGCATTCCGGCTTCTACTCGACGACGTTGGCGCTCCTTCTCGACGAACTCGGCAGCCGGCGATTGATTCTCTGCGGATTCGCCGCCGACCTCTGCGTTCTTTACACGGCAAACGACGCCTACATGCGCCATTTCGATCTGGCGGTGCCCGCCGATTGCACCGCCGCGGAGACACGGGAACGCGATCGCTTCGCGTTGCAGCACATCGAGAACCAGCTCAAGGCCGACGTTCGCGACGCTGCAAAGATCCGGTTTCGTCGAAAGTGACAACCAACGGGCAAATCGTCGCCGAACCCTCTTTGTAAGATTTCATCCAACCCTCGCGCGAGCGAGCCCACCGCCCCTCACATGAAACAGAAATCCGAAACCTATCGCATCGAGATCGCCGGAAAGGGCTTTGGAGAGGCCGGTGATGATCTCATTTTCCAGCGCGCCGCTGAGATCGCAAAATTGAACGGGCACGACCGGCCTACCGAGCACGACATTCTCGCCGCCCGTGAGGAGTTGGCTCACCCGATCACCGAACCAAACGACGACGACGTTTCGATGGAGGAATCCGAGCGGCTTGGCACGGGAGATCCCGTTGTGTCACATGGCACCAAGGCGCCGCGCCTCGAACCACGGGACGAGCAACTGGCCGCCGACGAGCTGGTGCGCGAAGGCATCGAGGAGGCCGATCGCGAGATACGCATTCGCTCAACGGAGGAACTCGACTAGCGCACGTCCTTACTGGCGTTCCGCGGCGGCGGTCCAGGCATCCGCCTGTTTTTCGGTAAGCAGGTGCCGTGAATGAATTCGCGGATCGAGGTATCCCAGTCGCTCGATGTCGTCGAGATACTGCGAGCGCGACAGCAGTGTGCCATTGCAAGTTTTCGTCCCTGCAGGATTCGGCAAGGCTTGCAGCTTGCGAAAAACCCAATCGGGAACGGTCGCGGCGAGATCCGGATAAACGAAGCGAAAGATCAGCAGGTGCGCGAGGAGGATGCAGCCGTCATCACCAAAGCGATCGAGCAACCTCCGCCAGTCGATCGACGAAGCGCAGCCCCGCAGCAGGTGCATGATGTCCGCGCCATCGAATCGCTCGCGCTCCATGATGAACGCCTTTTGCCAGATGATTTCCTCGACCGGGCAAAGCCTCACCTCGCGCTTGAGGATGATCGCCGGACACGCATGGCGGATCCACTCATCATCCACGGGGCACAGCCCGTTGCCCGAATTGAAGATCACGTCGATGAACGACTTCCCCGAGTGCACCTTCGCGATCCAGTGCTCAAACACGACCGCGGCCGAGAATCCCGCCCTCGAAAACGCCTCGAGCACACGGTCGACATCGTCGCGCCGAACCATCACGTCGAAGTCCTTCGTGTATCGAAGAACGCCCGAGTAGTGCGCCAAGGCAAAGGCTCCCCCGACCAGCCAGGGCACGCCGCTCTCGTCGAGAATCTCCATGGCCCGCGAGTAAAACTGCTCTTCGAAAGCGGTGAGCTTCGCGGAGATATCGATGAACTGCAAGGGGGCCTCCACGAACAAGGATCGCGGGAGAGCCGGAGTTCGGGCGTCGAAAATCGTCGGACACGCCCGCGTTCAACCGTCCGCGCGCGAACCCTTTTCGCCATGTCAGCACGCATCGCCGCCGTCGCCGATCTTCATTACACCCGCCAATGTCGCGGCCGGCTGGATGAGTTGTTTCGTCACGCCTCTCACCATGCGGATGTCCTGTGCCTCTGTGGCGACCTCACCGACTACGGGATCGCGGAGGAAGCGGAGCTGCTTGCCAGCGATCTCCACACCCACCTCTCGATCCCTTGCGTCGCCGTGCTCGGGAATCACGATTTCGAATCCGGCACTCCGGAAAAAGTCATCGAAATCCTCAGCCAGGCCGGCGTGCGATTCCTCGACGGCGAATCCGTGGAAATTCACGGCGTGATGTTTGCCGGAGTGTGCGGATTTGGCGGCGGTTTCGACTCGCGCATGCTCAACGCATGGGGCGAGCCGATGATCAAGGCCTTCGTGCAGGAAGCAATCGACCACGCACTGCGACTCGAAAAGGCCCTCGCGCGAAACTCCGGCATCGCCAAGGTCGTCGTCACGCACTACGCGCCCATTCGCGCCACCGTCATGGGCGAGGACCCCGAAATCTTTCCCTTTCTCGGCTCCTCCCGGCTTGAAGGTCCGATCAACCGCCAGACAGCCGCCCTCGCGTTTCACGGCCACGCGCATCATGGGTCCCCCGAGGGAAAAACCTCGGCGGGGATTCCCGTTTACAACGTCTCCCTTCCGATCCTGTCGCGCACCATGAACCCGCCGGTCCGCATCGTGGAAGTGTGACCTTCCATCCAAAAGCCCCGCGGCATCCGATCTCCCGGAACAGGCACCCCTGCATTTTCCCATGAGAGCCATCTGGAAAGGATCCATCAGCTTCGGACTCGTTACTGTGCCGATCTCGCTTTATCCCGCCGTGCGGCGGGAGGAGTTGCGATTTCGGCTCTTGCGGCGCTCGGACCTCAGTCCGGTGAGTTACAAGCGCGTCGCCGAGGCCGATGGCAAGGAGGTGGCATGGGATGAGATCGTGAAGGGCTACGAATATGAGAAGGGAAAATTCGTCGTGCTGAAAGACGAGGACTTCGAGCGGGTGGATGTCGAGGCGACGCAGACGGTGGAGATCATGAGCTTCGTGAAGCTTCAGGAAGTGAACCCGCTCCTTTTCAACAAGCCGTATTACATGGAGGTCGAGAAGGGCGGCGCCAAGGCCTACGCGCTGCTGCGGGAGGCGCTCGAAAAAGCGGGGAAGATCGCGATCGCGCGGGTCGTCATCAAGACACGCCAGCACCTCGCCGCAGTGAAGCCGCAGGAAAACGGCCTCATCCTTGAACTCATGTATTTCCCGCACGAGTTGCGTTCGCTCTCGGAAATCAAGATGCCGGAGAAGACGACGGTCGGTCGCAAGGAAATGGACATGGCGACGAAGCTCATCGAGAGCATGACCGAGAAGTGGAATCCCGACCATTTCACCGACGAGTATCGCGACGCGTTGCAGAAGGTGATCGAGGAGAAGATCGAGGCGGGCGGGCGCGAGCTGCCTTCCAAAAAGGCGCACCGTCGCAAGCCGACGAATGTCATCGACCTCGTCTCGGTGCTTCAACAAAGCATCAAGGCGACCTCCGAAAAGGGCAACGGACGTGGCAGCGGACGGAGGACGTCGACGAAAAAGAAAGCAGCCGCGAAGTCGAAATCCCGTCCGCGCAGGAAAGCCGCGTAGCCTTCGATGTCCCTGCGCGAATACACACGGAAGCGCGATTTCAAAAAGACCGCGGAGCCACGTGGCACCGGCAAGGCAAAGGAAAACGGCCGCCGGTTCGTCATTCAGAAGCATGCGGCGCGGCGGCTGCACTACGACTTTCGCCTCGAGCTCGGCGGCGCGTTGAAGTCGTGGGCGGTGCCGAAGGGGATTCCGCTCGAGCACGGCGAGCGGCGACTGGCGGTGCATGTCGAAGACCATCCGCTGGCCTACGCGGATTTCGAGGGCAGCATTCCGGAGGGTCAGTATGGAGCGGGCACGGTGATGGTGTGGGATCGCGGGACCTTCGAGCCACTGTCCCGCGCGCCACTCAAGGAACTCGAGAACGGCAAGCTGCACTTCGTGCTCCATGGCGAGAAGCTCGAGGGCGAGTGGTATCTCGTGCGGATGCACGACAGCGACGAGTGGCTGCTCATTCGCGGCGGCGGGACCTTGAAGGCAATCTCGAAGAAGCAGGATGACACCTCGGCGCTGACGGGGAAGTCGATGCGCGCCCTTGCGGAAAGCGGACGCGTGTGGAACTCGAAGGCGAGGACCGCGGACAAAAAGCCCGCACGCCGTTCGTGCGCAAAGAAGGGGAAGGCTCCTGCGTTCGTCGAGCCGATGAAGGCAAAACTCGTCGAATCGCCGCCACGCGGCTCGTGGCTCTACGAGATCAAGTTCGACGGCTGGCGTGCGCTCGCGCTCAAGGGTGGAAGCGCCGTGCAGCTCCTGTCGCGAAACCGGAAGAGCTTCACGGACAAGTTTCCGGAAATCGTCGAAGGACTGGCCGCGCTCGACACGCAAAGCGCGATCATCGACGGCGAAATCGTCGCGCTCGATGACGCAGGGCGATCATCGTTTCAGCTTCTGCAGGCTCGCGACCTCGGCGAGGAGAATCCGGCCACGTATTTTTACGCGTTCGACCTCCTGCATTGTGATGGCGAGGATCTGCGCGGGGAACCGATCGAGGCTCGCAAGGAGCGCCTCGAAAAACTGCTGACGGGAGCATCGGATTCGATCCGCTATTCCGCGGCACTCGGGAGCGACGCGAAATCGCTGCTCGCACAGGCGAAAAAGCTCGGCCTCGAAGGACTCATCGGCAAGCGTGCCGGTTCCGCGTATGAAACAGGCCGGCGCAGCGGCTCGTGGATCAAGCTCAAGCTCCAGCGCGAGCAGGAATTCGTCATCGGCGGCTACACCGAGCCCGGCGGCGCACGGAAGCATTTCGGCGCACTCATTGTCGGCTACTACGAGAAAGGGAGGCTGCTTTGCGCGGGCAAGGTCGGCACGGGCTTCGACGAAAAGCTGCTCGCGAGCCTGCACGCGGACTTTCGCAGGATCGCCACGGACGCATGCCCGTTTGCGAACCTTCCCGAAAAGAGCGCGGGCCGCTGGATGCAGGGCATCACGCCCGCGGTGATGAAGCGCTGCCATTGGGTGAAACCTACGATGGTCTGCCAGCTCAAGTTCAACGAATGGACTCGCGACGGGCGGCTGCGACAACCGGTCTTCCTGGGCTTGCGCAAGGACAAGAACGCGCGCGACGTCGTGCGCGAAACTCCCGCCTGACGATGGCACGCAAGGCGACCACGCTCGACATCCAGGGCACAAGGGTGGAGGTGAGCAATCTCGACAAGGTGTTCTATCCGGAGACGGGGTTCACCAAAGGTGAGGTCATCGACTACTACGTGCGCATCTCGCCGTGGCTGCTGCCGCATTTGAAGGATCGCCCGATCAGCCTGAAGCGTTACCCCAACGGCGTGGAGGGCTTCTTTTTTTACGAGAAGCAATGCCCGTCGCACCGGCCGGAGTGGATCCGCACGACGAAAGTGCCGAAGAGCGAAGGCGGAGAAATCAATTACTGCGTGATGAACGACCTGCCCGCGCTCGTGTGGGCGGCGAACCTCGCGGATCTCGAGCTGCACACGTTCCTGCACAAGGCGCGTGCGTTGAATCGCCCGACCGCGCTGGCGTTCGATCTCGATCCCGGTGCGCCGGCGGACATTCTCACCTGCGCGCGAGTCGCCCTGTGGGTGCGGGAGATTTTCGCCGGCTTTGGAATGGAAAGCTTTCCAAAGACCTCCGGCTCCAAAGGCATGCAGGTCTACGTGCCGCTCAACGTGGCGACGACCTACGAGCGAACGAAAGGCATCGCCCACGCAATCGCGGAAGCCCTGGAGCTGGCGCATCCGGACCTCGTTGTTTCCCGCATGCAGAAAAGCCTGCGCAAGGGCAAGGTGTTCGTCGACTGGAGCCAGAACGACGACAAGAAGACGACGGTGTGCGTCTATTCCCTCCGCGCGAAAAGCCAGCCGAGCGTGTCGACGCCCGTGCATTGGGGCGAAGTGGAAGCATCGCTAAAGCGAAAGCGCCCCCTCGCCTTCGGCCCCGAGGAGGTCATTCAGCGCGCAGAAAAACACGGCGACCTTTTCGAACCGGTCCTCACGCTGAAGCAGAAACTTCCGACGCTGAAGCAGCTCCGCGAAAAACTCCAATAGCGGCGGCCACGACCCTGCGTCGCTGTTACACGGGCGCGAGCGATCCACGTCCTCTGCGAGAAGCCGATGGCGGTGTCCGTCGAGGAGTGCGAGCGCATGATTGCCGCAGCGGAAAAGGCGGGACGAGAACTCGGCATCGCCTACCGCCTCCACTACGAGCCGATGAACCGTGCTTTCCGGCCTCGAGCCCGCGGACCGTGTATTCGGCGTGCATCGAATTCGGCAGCACGATGTAGACGACATCGATATCCGGATTGTCCCGAATGCTGTCGAAATTCTCGTAATTGTAGATCGATTGACCCGGCACGCCGTAACCCTCCGCGACCTGCTTCGCCTTTTCCGGGTGGCCGCTCACAAGCGCAACAGGCTTTGACTTCTTCGCCTCGCCAAAGGCCGGCAGGATCTGGCCGAGCGTGAGTTCTCCGATTCCGACGACCGCCCAGCCGAGCTTCCTCTGCGGCTTCGGCACGTCGAGATGTGGCGGTTGCCTGTCCGGCGGCGCAAGCGGCACCGCGCCCGGCAAAGGCGGCGCCTCGGGGCGAACGAGGCTGTTCACCACCGTCTCGCCCGCCTCATCCTCGGCACGTGCGGCACCCGCCCACGCGGCCGTCCCGGCCGCTGCGGCGGCTCCGTAAAGAAATCGACGACGACTGAATGCGTTCATTCTCCGAGTTCGATCGCTCCGATTTCTTCGGCGGTATCCTTTGCGTTTTCTCGAAGGAAAGAGAGCCATCCATGCTGTCGCTTGCGAAGCCCCATTACGGCGACGACCTAACTCCAGGCTCAGCCCCAACCCGACACCGGAGAACCCGACCATCTCCGCAACGGGACGCATTCGCTCGCGGCAGCTCACGACCGATCACAAGCGGATCGGCATCCTTTACATGGTGGCGATCACGCTCTTCTTCGTGCTCGGAGGCATCGCCGCCACGCTCATGCGACTGGAGCTCGCGACGCCTGTGGGCGATCTCGTGAACTCGGAGACCTACAACAAGCTGTTCACGTTCCAAGGCGTGGTGATGGTTTGGTTCTTCCTCATCCCATCGATCCCGAACGTGCTCGGGAATTTCCTCCTCCCGATGATGCCCTTGCTCGTGACGCTCTTGTTTGTGGAAACCACGGACATCATCTTCGCGATGGACTCGATTCCTGCGTGCTGCTTTTCGTCGGCATCAAGCTCTGCGCCGAACATCTCATCGCAATTCCGATCTGGCTGTCGTTGCTGGTCATCCTCGTCTCGGTCAGCGCTTCGATTCTGACGTCGCTGATTGTCACCCGCTCAGCGTGCAGCTGATCCGCGAGAGCAAACGAGCCTTGCTTCAAGGCCGCGCCAGCTTCTCGCGAAGCACAACCTCGACCGATCGCACTCGAATGGAGCAGTCGAGCGCCTCCGCATGCGGCTCCCCGGTTGAGACCAGCAGCTCTCCACGACACACGCAGGGAAGTTGTTTCGTGCGCGGCACCTCTGCGTTGGAGTTTTCGGCGTATAGCTCCACCACCCCCCCAACCTCGAAGGGCACAATGTCGCCTTCGTCCGCGACTTTCGATTCCCCATACGCAACCGCCGTCTCGTCTTCGAAATCGATGAGACGTCCGCTGATGCCGGTTTCCTCATCCGAAATCGGCACCTCGAGAATCGCCGTGCGAATGGCCTCACTCGCCCGCGCATTGAATGCCTCCGCCTCCAGCCGCCATGATCTTGCGCTCATGCCCGGAGATCGATGGGCGGAGGAAGGATGGCCGTTGAAGTTCAACCTAAATCGGCATCCGTCCACCCGTCGCCCCATAGACCTCGCCGGTGACGAAGGACGCCTGGTTGCTCGCGAGAAACACGTAGATCGGTGCCAGCTCGGAAGGCTGCGCCGGACGCCCAAACGCGCACGACTTGCCAAACTTCGCGACAGCCTCCTCCGGCATTGTGGAGGGAATCAATGGCGTCCACACCGGACCCGGCGCCACGGCATTCACCCGGATCCCGCGATTCACGACCAACCCTGCAAGAGTGCTCGTGAAGCTCACGATCGCCGCCTTGGTCGCCGCATACGGAATGAGCGTCGGGCTCGGATCAAATGACTGGATCGAAGCGGTGTTGATGATCGACGAGCCCTCCTGCATCCCCGGCAATGCGAGTTGACACAGCCGGAACATGGCAAAGACGTTCACTCGAAATGCCTCGACGAACTCCTCCTCGGGAATTTCGTCGAAGGAATCGTAGGTGCGCTGATAAGCCGCGTTGTTCACAAGGATGTCAATTCCACCGAGGGTTTCCCGCGCTTTGGAGATCAGCTCCCGGCAGGGCTCCGGCTCAGCGAGATCACCGCGGACGCGTATCGTCCTTCGACCTGCCCGCGCGACTTCCTCCTCCGTCACAGCGGCATCCGCGTCCTCTGATAAATAGGAAATGGCGACGTCGGCACCCTCCCGGGCAAATGCGATCGCCACAGCTCGGCCGATCCCGCTGTCCGCTCCCGTCACCACGGCCCGCATTCCTTGCAGCCTGCCAGTGCCTTCGTAGCTGTCCTCGCCATGGTCCGCCTTGGGATGCATCTCCCGCTCCGTTCCTGGCGGTTGTTGCGGCGGGCTGTCGAAGGGCGGGCGAATGTCGAGTTTCGATTCGATTGTCATAATGTTTCCTCAGGTGGCTGACCCGGCCGATAGATCGCCACGTGCTCCGCGCCTTCGCGCCGAAACACCTCCGCGGCGCGCGCGGCGAGGCCGTGGTCCGTCTTGATCGCCACAAAGAATCCGCCCGCGGCGAGCGCCTCTCGATAGGTGGCAATATCCGGATCAGGAATGTCGAAATCCTCGAGAGCGCGCGCCTCGCCGACGGGTGCGTTTGACTCGGAGCCACCTCCAATGATCGCTCCGGCACCTGCTCCCATCAGCACTGCGAGAGGCGCCGTCACAAGCAGCATCGGCCAGACGAAGGGACCCAGCAGGCTTCCCGCAGCCACGGCTCCTCCGGCTGCAGCGCCTGCCCCTGCCCCACGCAATGCCGCGCCGCTTGAGTGATGAGGCGGCGGTTGCGACACCATCTCCAGGCCACGAATGGGTTCGATCCCCCGAGTCTCGTCGTGTGGATGCGCCATCACAAACACATGCTCCAGCCCCTCGGAAACCAGCACGTCGATCAGGCGTTCGAGATGATCCCGCGAGGGCGAAACACACGCGGCGACGACTTCATGGGCCTTCATGATCTGAGTTCGGGGCGCGCCAGAGACAGCGTCTCAGGTTTCACACTGACTTCGGCGTCAGCGCCCCTCGATCCCTCCCCGCCCCGTCAGCCCGCTCAGGGAACCGGAGGCGAGCGGCGCGCGATCTCCATTTATGCAACCCGAGAAGATCGTTCTGATTCCGCCGACTCACGAGATATCGACACCCAGTTTTCACGTCGTGGAAGAACTCCTCGAGTCCTTCGTCAACTCCCTCAAAGAATCGGGAATTCAAATCAGTCAACCGCCGCTCCCTCTTTCAGAGAAGGACGGTCTATGGGATGTTCGCGTCGAAGCGGACACGCCCGTTTCACGCCTGGAGGACTTGATGCATCGCTTCATGGAGCGCCACGGGTCACCCAATGGGGCCGCCTGAAGCCCGGCTTGAACCCTTCCAACTCTCAGCTCGCTCACCCGCAAATCGCGTCGCTTCAGGAAGGGCGACGATCTCCGCATGGAGTGAGACCACCCTTCAAATCGTCTCAACGAAGGCGGAAAGGGCGTCAGCTCTGGAATCTCCCTCGCAGAAATCGCTCAATCCCGATCAAACATTTCCCTTTATTCCATAAATAAAGAGCTTTTATTCTTGATTCAAGAACGCCTCGAGAGGAGAGTTTTATCATGAGCCATCGACCTCCTGTCACCTCCGCCCCGGACACTCCCCTCGAGGAGCGCACCGTGGGAGAGCTTGTCGCCGAGCAACCGGGTCGCTCCCGCGTCTTCCAGAAGTATCAAATCGATTTCTGCTGCAAGGGAGGGCGCACTTTGCGCGAGGCATGCGAGAGCCGACAGGTTCCTGTCCAGGAGGTGGTTGTCGAGTTGAAGGCAGAGGATTCCGGTCGTAACACGACGGTGGAAAATCCCGCCAACCTGCCACCAGCGGAACTCGCCGCTTACATTGTCGAGAAGCATCACGGATTTCTCCGCGCTGAGTTGCCTCGATTGCACGCAATGGCCCAACGCGTCGCGAAGGTTCACGGCGGCCACACGCCGTCTCTGGTGCAGGTGTTCAATGTTTACTGCGATCTGTTCCTCGAGCTGGACAGTCACATGCAAAAGGAGGAGGAGATTCTGTTCCCCGCTGTCTCGGCGATCGCTCGCGGCGAAGCGCCTCCCGTCCCACTGAACGGTCCGATTGGCCAGATGGTCGAGGAACACGAGGAAACCGGCGAGGCATTGCGGCGGTTGCGCGCGCTTACGCACGACTATCAACCCCCGGCCGAGGCCTGCAACACATGGCGGGCGCTCTTCGCCGGACTTGCCGATCTGGAACGTGACCTGCACCAGCACATTCACCTTGAGAATCACGTTCTCTTCCCGGCCGCGGAGCGACTTGCGGCATGAACACAACGCGCGCCGGTGATTAACATCAGCCCATGTTCATCTACGGAAAGACGGCAGCCAACGCGATTGCGATCATGAGCTATCTCGCAGGCCGGCCTGGCGAGCGATTTGGATCGGGGGAAATCGCGAAGGCCCGCAACATCTCAAAGGCACTCACCGCGAAACTTCTCACGCAGCTCGCAGCAGCCGGCCTCGCCAGCGGACAACCCGGCCCCGGCGGCGGCTACACGCTCGCACGCGCGGCGGAGACGATCCGGCTGTCCGACATCGTGCGTCTCTTCGAGCAAACGGGCGATCCGGACGTCTGCCCATTTGGCCATGGCTGGTGTGGAAATGGGGATCCCTGCCCCCTCCACGACACGATCATGGACATGATTGCATCGAACCGGCGATTCCTCGACGACACTCGCCTGTCAGTCTTCACGACGTAGCGATAGACAGTTGGCCATGAACGCTCGTGCACGTCTGGATTGTTTTTGGGAATCGGAAGGGTGGTCGCTGGATTGAAAGCCGGGAATCCCGCGGAATTTGCACGGCCCATTCCTGACTTTTGGAATCTGGTCCGGAACGGTGAGCCCTACCGCCTGCTCTTTCCCCTCGGAACCGTGCTGGGTATCTGCGGGGTGCTGCTCTGGCCGTTGTTCTTCTGGCGGATCTTCGCGACGTATCCCGGCCAGATTCACGCACGCGTGATGATCGAGGCATTTCTTGGCTGTTTCGTCGCCGGCTTTCTCGGCACCGCCGTCCCCCGCCTGCTCTCGACACCCGCGCTGAAGCCCTGGCAGACCGCCACAATCGCCCTCGCGCTGTGTGGCGTCGCAATCCTTCACGCTGCCAGTCTCCCCCTCTGGGGTGATGTCGCATTCGCCGCCGGGATGGCCGTCCTTTGCAGCGCACTGATTGCCCGCCTGCTCGCTCGCAACGACACACCGCCACCGTCGTTTGTGCTCGTGGCACTGGGACTTCTGTCCGCACTCGTCGGTGCCGTCCTCCAGATTGTCGCACGCCTCCCCGGCGCGGATTTCCCATTCTGGGTCGTTCGGCTCGGACAGCTCCTGCTCTATCAAGGCTTCATCCTGCTTCCTGCCATGGGCATCGGAGCGTTCCTGCTTCCGCGCTTCGTAGGTTTGAAAAGCCGACAGGACTTCCCTGAATCGCGTCTCGTTCCTTCCGGTTGGACACCTCGCGCACTTTTCGCCGGATGCTGCGGGCTCGCAATCCTGATCAGTTTCGGACTCGAAGCCGCCGGAAGTTTCCGCTGGGGCTATGGATTGCGCGCGGTCGCGGTGCTCACGTTCCTTCTCCGGGAACTCCCGCTTCACCGCACCCGCCTCATCGGCGGCTCGCTCGGTCTCGGTCTTCGTCTGGCATTGATCTCCATTCCGCTCGGCTACGCGTTGATGGCACTCTGGCCGGCGCGGGCTCCGGCGTTGTCCCACGTTGTCTTCATCAGCGGATTCAGTCTGCTCACCTTCATTGTCGCCAGCCGGGTCATCCTTGGCCACAGCGGACAGGCCGCGCGATTTGCCACATCCATTCGATCGGTGTTGATTCTGGTTTCCATGATCGTCTTCGCCATGTTCACGCGCGTGACAGCGGACTGGATGCCCAAAGTCACGATGAGCCATTACGCCTACGCCGCGATCGCGTGGGCGATGGGTGTGGCGGTATGGGGCTTTTGCATTCTCCCATTTGTGAGGGTTTCGGAACCGGAGTGAGAACCACCGCATGAGGATCCGACATCTCTTCCTCTCCGCAGGCCATAACTTCTTCGGCCACCACGGCAGGCCGCCCGGGGAGCATCCCATGATCGAAACCGACCGGCTCGAGTGCGTGGCCGGTCGCGGCATTCGCGGCGATCGCTTTTTCGACTACAAGCCCGACTACAAAGGGCAGATCACGTTCTTCTCTTGGGAGGTGCTCGATGCGATGGCTCGCGAGCTGCACGGTGCCGTGCGCGATCCAGCCGCGCCACGTCGCAATGTCATCATCGAAAACGCCGACCTTCAGCAGCTGATCGACCGGGAGTTCGAGCTGCAGGGCGTGAGGTTCCTTGGAATCGAGGAATGCCGCCCCTGCTACTGGATGAACCAGGCGATTCACCCTGAGGCCGAATCCTGGCTAAAAGGCCGCGGAGGGCTTCGCGCGAGGATCCTGACGTCGGGCCCACTGGTGATTGACTCCTCCGCCCCATGACCGGTCGCGTGCTCGCTCTGCTCCTCGCGGGAGGCGACTCCACACGCATGGGACGCGACAAAGCCACCCTCGAATGGCACGGACAGCCTCTGTGGACGCGCCAGATCGAGACACTGCGAAGCTTGCAACCCGACACTCTCGCCGTCGCATCCTGGAACCGCCCCGAGTGGCTCCCCGGAGATATCATCTGGTTGAAGGACACCCACCCCGATCGCGGCCCTCTCTCCGGTATTGCGGCTGCGCTGGAGAGCACGGCAAGTGATCACATCCTCGTCCTGGCCATCGACATGCCGTGCATGATCTCGAAATATCTCCACTCGCTGCGAGCCGACTGCGGTCCCGCCAAAGGCATCGTGCCCATCACCCCCAACGGTTGGGAACCTCTCGCGGCGATCTATCCGGCGGAGGCCAGGGCCCTGACTCGGAAACATCTGGAGGCGGGAAAATACGGACTCCAAAACTGGGTCTCCGAGCTGGCACAGGAGCGTCTCATTCAGCCGCGCAATGTCCTCGCAGAAGAATCAGAGCTCTTCAAAAACGTAAACCATCCGACCGATCTCGAAGGATCGTAGCGGGAGATTTCACTCAAGAAATGGCGACCCTAACGGGATTCGAACCCGTGTTACCGCCGTGAAAGGGCGGTGTCCTAGGCCACTGGACGATAGGGTCTGAAGGGCCGAGAACTATGCGTGCCATCCAGCACGGAGGCAAGGGAGAAGTTCAACCTCCTTGCGCCGCAAGGTATCGAGGCGTGAACCGCAACCTTGCCGGCAGGAGTGGAACCACCGCTCTGAGAACGCGCCGCGCCACTCGAAATCCCCACCTCGACCCCGCCGTGGAGCGAAATCCCAGCCGCTCCCTCACCGGCGATGGCAGGGTTTCCGCGACGAGTCCCACGGTCAGCATCGACAGGGCCCGCAGCCACACCGGTTTTCGCGGCTTCGCGACAGCCCAGGCGACTTCGCGGCAAAGGGGATGCGACCCGAGCACGGGCCCCCGCAACATGTCGTCGTAATACTTTTGAAACTCCTCGAGCATCCGGGGTCCGTATTCCGGATCGAGGCCGAAGTAACTTCCGAACACCCGCATCTCGCGATAATGCGCCTCGCGCTCCCGGGGAGTCAGCGGCTGGATGAGCTCTTCGAAAACCCACGTGCCGGTCACGATGAGCGTGGCAAGCACCCAGAGCTGCGCATCGGGCGAAAACGCGTCGTAGGGCACGGGCCGCCCGCCACGCACCTTTTCGTGCAGGGCGGCGACGTGGTTGCGCAATCGCTCCGCCTCTGCGCGCGTGCCAAACGTGACAATGTAAATCGCCTCGAGCGTGCGATGGAGACGACCCAACGCATCGCTCCGAAACTGGCTGTGCGCAGCGACACCGGCGGCAATTTCCGGATGCGCCACCTGCAGGATGGCCGCCGCGGGACCGCCGAGAAGCAGCGCGTTCTCCCGACTGATCCTCCAGATTTGCGAGTCCGGCGGGAAAACGAATCCGCTCACGCTGCGAGCCGGCCGTCCTCGATGCGCAGGATTCGATCGCCGAGTTTCGCGAGTTCCGCATCGTGAGTGACCACGACGAGCGTTCGTCGATCCTCCCGCACGAGGCCGAGCAGGATGTCCACGATGCCGCCACCCGTTTTCGAGTCGAGATTGCCCGTCGGCTCGTCGGCGAAGAGGACACCGGGATCATTGATCAGAGCCCGCGCAATCGCCACCCGCTGCTGCTCACCGCCGCTCAATTCCGAGGGCAGGTGGTGCATGCGCTCGCGCAAGCCGACCCGCTCCAGCAGTGTCTCGCCGCGCTCACGAGCCTCGCGTTTCCCGATCATCGCGGGCACGAGCACGTTCTCGAGCGCGGTCAGCTCCGGCAGAAGATAATAGGACTGAAAGACAAACCCCATGCGCCGGTTCCGCAACTGGGCCAGCCGGCTCGGAGCGATGCCGTAGATGCTCTCTCCTTCGAAAAACACCTCGCCCGCCTCGGGTCGTTCCAACCCCGCGAGCGTGTAGAGCAGTGTCGTCTTCCCCGCCCCCGAGGCGCCGCACAAAAACACCGCCTCGCCGGAAGTCACCTCGAGGCTGATGCCGCGCAGCACGTCGATCGAGCGTCGACCGATCTGAAACGAGCGCTTTAAATCAAGGGCGCGGAGCTGGGGCGTTGTGGACATGGGCGGCGGTGATGACCGGAGAATTCTGCGGCCTTTTGTTCAATACCGTTACGTCGAGCACCGCAAGCACGCGCGCAAACCGCTCGCGAATCGCCGTGCGGAGATCCGTCGTAAACGCAACCTCCGTCGCATTCCACCCGATCGCGTCCATCCCGTGCGCCCGCGCGATGAAAACGGCGCGTTTATTATGCCACGGTTGAGAGATCACAATGAAATCGTCCTCCCCAAACTGCTCCCGCGCGCGAATGACCGAGTCGAGCGTTCGCAGGCCAAATTCGTCATCGATGATCCGTTCCTCCGGCACACCCAGCGCAACGAGATCCCTACGCATCATGCGCGGCTCGTTGTAATGCGCATCGACGCCATTCCCGCTGACGATGAGACAGTCAACCTTGCCGGCGTGATACAGCTTCGCGGCGGCTTCGATGCGAAACCGGTAGTGCAGGTTTTCCTGCCCGGCGCGCACATACTTCGAGGTGCCGAGCACAAGCCCGGCGCGACGATGCGGCACATCCTCCAGCCGGGAATAGCACCGGCCGCTGGCGGCGACTTCCACGGCCAGCTCGCAAATCAGCATCCCCACCACGAAAATGCCGATCGCGAGCAGCAGAAGTCGCAAAACCTTTCGAGTCCATCTTCGCATCGCTCGTCCGAAAAGCTCCGCTTTCATTCCGCCGCTGACAAGTCGCGGATTTGCACGGGCGTTGGACGGCACCGTGGGCGTGTGTTACCTCGTGACCATGGTCAAAAAGCTTCTCCACACGCGCTACCGGGTCAGCGATCTCGACCGCACGCTCGATTTCTACACGAAGGTGCTGGGCCTCGAAATCATCCGCCGCTCGAAGAGCCCTCGCGGATCGGAGCTTGTCTTTCTGAAGGCACCGGGCAGCGAAGAGGAAATCGAAATCTGCAAGTTCGACGAAAGCGGCCCGGTGCAGGTCGGCCCCGACCTCACGCACCTCGCGTTCGAAGTGGACGATCTGGAGGCATTTGCCAGGCACTCCGCGGCCCTCGGTTATCCGCTCAGTGACGGACCGACCAAAACCTCCAGCGGATCGATCATTGCATTCATCGACGCTCCGGAAGGCTACGAGGTGGAGCTGATTCAAAAAGCGGACTGAACCATTAAAAGCTGGCGGCCCGGCTGGCTCCCAAATCAAAGGCTCCCCCAAACCTCTGAATCATGCCCTTCCAGCCGGGCCGCATCCTGAATGACACCGGTGGATATAGCAGGGGACGTGCCAACGTGACTTCGCCGTCGGCTTACAAAATCTCGTCACCCGGCACGAACCGTGCGATGTTCCCGCGCTCTTGATGACGACTCTGGAAACTTCAGACCCCGCACCCCCGGCCCGGCCCCGTGTGGCATGGCCGCCGGCCTGGCTGGCCTGGTTGTTTTTCGCGCTCTGGTGTCTCGCGGTGACCATCCTTTCGTCGATTCCGGGGAATCGCTTTGCCGAGATGCCGTTTTCCTTCTCGGATAAATTTGTGCACTTCGTGCTTTTCGCCACCGGGGCATTTTTCCTCACCCTCGGACTGCGCGCCTCGACCCGATGGTCGTGGATTCCCCTCTGCCTTCTCGCGCTGGTCGGGATGTTCTTCTTCGGCGTGGCGGACGAGATGCACCAGCTTTACACGCCGGGGCGCAGCGGCGGCGATGTCGGCGACATGATCGCGGATGCACTCGGCGCGGCTTTTGGTATAGGCTGCGCGCGACTGCTTCATGGACGACTCAGCCCGAAAACGGATCGCCGAACTGCGCGCCCAGATCGCGCATCATAATCAGCTCTACTACGAGCAGGCGGCCCCGGAAATTTCCGATCGCGAATACGACGCGCTCTATCGTGAGCTGGTCGATCTTGAGAAGGCGCATCCCGAGCTTGTCACCGAGGATTCCCCCACCCGCCAGGTTGGTGCGCAGCCGCTCACGGCATTCTCGCCCGCACAGCACCTCGTGCGGATGCAGAGCCTCGACAACACCTACTCCGAGCAGGAGGTCGTCGAATTTGTGCGACGCATGCAGAAGCTTCTGCCGGACGCCAGCATCCCCCTGCTCGTCGAGCCGAAGGTGGATGGCGTGGCCATTTCCCTGCTTTACGAAAGCGGCGAGTTCGTGCGGGCGGTCACCCGCGGGGACGGCACGACCGGCGACGATGTGACGGAAAACGTCCGCACCATCCGCACCATCCCCACGCGATTCACCGGCCATGTGCCGGATCGCATCGAGATTCGCGGCGAGATTTATCTGCCGAAATCGGAGTTTGCGCGGGTGAATGCCGAGCGCGAGGAGGCCGGCCTGCCGACGTATGCGAACCCGCGCAACACCGCCGCCGGAACGCTCAAGCAGCTCGACTCGCGAGTCGTCGCAGAGCGCAAGCTGGGCGCGACGTTTTACGCCTTCGGCCTGTTGGAGGGCGAGAATCCCGAGACGCAAAGCGAGTTCATGCGCTGGCTGGAGGAATGGGGCTTTCCGGTGACCGGCTGGTCCCGCCTGGCCACGACGGTCGACGCCGCAATCGAGGCGATTCACGAACTCGACAAGGTGCGCCACGACTTTGTCTTCGAAACCGACGGCGCGGTGCTCAAGGCCGACAAACTGGAGCACCAGCGCGCCCTCGGCTCCACGAGCAAGGCGCCGCGCTGGGCGATGGCTTACAAATACGAGCCCGAGCGCGCGGAGACGAAACTGCGCGACATCACGGTGCAGGTCGGTCGCACGGGGGTCCTCACCCCGGTTGCTGAGCTCGAGCCGGTTTTCGTGAGCGGCAGCACCGTGAGCCGCGCCACGCTGCACAACGAGGAGGAGATCGCGCGAAAGGACATTCGCATCGGCGACACCGTTGTCATCGAGAAGGCCGGCGAGGTCATTCCCGCCGTGGTGAAGGTCCGCACCGACCTGCGCACCGGCAGCGAGGTGGTCTTCCACATGCCGAAGAAATGTCCCGCCTGCGGCGGCCCGGTGGTCCGCGAGGAAGGCTTCGTGGCCGTTCGCTGCGTGAACCTTCATTGCCCGGCACAGCTCAGCCGGCTGCTCGATCACTTCGCAATGCGTGGCGCACTCGACATCGAGGGCCTTGGCGACAAGGTCGCGGTGAAGCTCGTCGAGAAAAAGATGGTCCGCAATCCGCTCGACCTCTTCGAGCTGCAGCTGTCCGATCTCGCGCCGCTGAATCTCGGCACCGACGACGAGCCCCACACTTTCGGCGAGAAAAACGCCCGGAAACTCCTGAACGCCCTCGAGCGTTCCAGGACGCTGCCGCTCTGGCGCTGGCTTCACGCGCTGGCGATTCCGGAGATTGGCGCCGTCACCGCGCGCGACATCGCCGCATTGCATCCCGACCTTCCCGCCGTGGCGGAGTCCGGGATTCTTCGCGACATCATTCGCCTCGACGAACTCAATGCCGCAAGAAAAGGCGCCACAAAGGAGGCACGGGAGGCGCTCAACCAGCAGGCCGACGCGCTCGGAGAGAAACTGCTCGCCGCGGGTGCCGCCAGGAAATCGAAGGCCGCGAAGCACCCCCGAGACGTGAATCCCGTGATCGGACCCGTTGCGGCGAGGGCCGCAGTCGCATGGTTCGAGAGCCCTGAAGGTCGTGAAACGCTCGAGCGATTCAAGAAATACGGGATCAACCCACGAGGCGAGGAACCGGCATCCGCGGACGGCGGCAGCGCGATTGCCGGCAAGACATTCGTGATCACGGGCACGTTGAGCCGGCCGCGCGAGGAGATTGCGGAACAAATTCGCGCCCTCGGCGGAAAAGTGACCGGCTCCGTGAGCAAAAACACCGACTACCTTCTCGCCGGCGAGGAGGCAGGCTCGAAGCTCGCGAAAGCCGCGGAACTCGGCGTGCCGGTTCTCGACGAAAATGCCTTCCACTCGCTGATCGGCGCAAAGGACACCGTCCCTGAAAAAAGCGACTCCGCGACCCAGCCCGATCTGCTTTAAAGATTCTCATTTCGTGAAATTCACGAAATGTTTCGCGCGTGAACACACGCAGTCTCTACGAGCAATACGTGCTACCGACCTACGGCCGCTTCGATCTGACGATCGCTCGAGGCGAAGGCTGCCGTGTGTGGAGCGACGACGGGCGTGAGCTCATCGACTTCGGCGCGGGAATCGCCGTGTGCTCGCTCGGGCATGCGCACCCGCGCGTAACGGAGGCGATTTCGCGGCAGGCGGCGACGCTCGTGCATACCTCGAATCTTTACCGGACGCTTCCGCAGGCGCATCTTGCGGAGCGGCTCGTGCGGCTCGTCGCCACGCCTGGAAAGGTGTTTTTCTGCAACAGCGGCGCCGAGGCGAATGAGGGCTTGATCAAGCTCGCGCGGAGATTCGGCAGCACGACCGGGCGTTTTGGAATCATCACGATGACCGGATCATTTCACGGCCGCACGATGGCGGGCATCTCGGCGACCGGTCAGGACAAGGTGAAAACCGGCTTCGCGCCGTTGCTGGAAGGTTTCACGCATGTTCCGCCAAACGACCTCGATGCGGTGCGGACGGCGATCACACCGCAGACGGTGGCGGTCCTCGTCGAGCCGATCCAGGGCGAAAGCGGCATTCATCTCGCAAAGCCGGAGTTTCTGCGTGGCCTGCGCGAGCTCTGCAACGAGCATCACCTGCTGCTCCTTTTCGACGAAGTGCAGTGCGGCCTTGGCCGGACCGGCGACTGGTGCGGATGGAAGTCCATTGCCGGTGACGGCATCGTGCCCGACGGAGTGAGCTGGGCAAAGGGAATCGCGAATGGATTTCCGCTCGGAGCCTTCTGGGTGAACGACCATGTCATTGATGACCGTGGCGCGCTGAGCAGCCTCCTCGGCCCCGGATCCCACGGCACCACCTACGGCGGAAACCCCGTGATGTGTGCCGCCGCACTCGCCGTGCTCGACGAAATCGAGGAGAAGGATCTGCTGCGCAACACACGGGAGATGGGTGAGCGGTTCGCGCAGAAGCTCCGGACATTGAATTCACCACTCCTGCGGGAGGTGCGCGCGCTGGGATTGATGATCGGGATGGAGGTTGTCGGCGATTTCAACGCCCGCATTGGCGCCTCCGACGACGATCGCATGGCCTCGATCGTCCTCACCGAGCGGCTGATGCACGCCGGCCTGCTGGTGGTGCCGGCCGGAGCGTCGACAATTCGGTTTTTGCCGCCTCTCAATCTTTGCGAGGCCGACCTCGACGCGGCGCTGGAAATTCTCGCAGGCGTTCTGACGCCGAAGGAAATCAAGCCGGCGTAAAATTCGGCCCACTTTTGTCCACGCAGAGGCTTCCGGATGGGAACACGTCAAAGGAATTAAAGCTGAGGGTCATCCGCCGGTAGTTCCCTCGCGGTGCGCGAGAGGGGTTGTCGAAGGTGCCCCGAACGCTTACAAACGCCGGGTGAAACATCTGCTGTCCATCGAGTCGCTGTCCCGCGAGGAAATTCTCGAAATCCTCGACGTGACCGCCGTGATGAAATCCACCCGCGGTCACCATGCGGAACACCCCCTCCGCCACCAGTGCTGGGCGATCATGTTCGCAAAAAGCTCGACCCGCACACGCGTAAGTTTCGAGGTCGGCATCCGCGAGCTCGGCGGTGACGTCATGTTCCTTTCCGCCAATGACATCCAGCTCGGTCGCGGCGAGCCGATCAAGGACACCGCACGGGTCATGGGCCGCATGGTGCATGGCGCGGTGATCCGGACCTTCGCGCAAAAGGACGTCGAGGAGTTTGCCGAATACAGCGGCATTCCCACGATCAACGCGCTCACCGACGAGGAGCATCCCTGCCAGATTCTCGCGGACCTTTTCACCATCCGCGAACTCCGCGGCTCGCTGGACGACCTGACGATCTGCTTCGTCGGCGACGGCGATTGCAACATGCCGCGCTCGTGGATCTGGGCAGCCTCCAAGCTCGGCTTCGAGCTGCGCATCGCGGCTCCTCCCCATTTTCAACCCCCGGCCGACCTGCTCGCCCGGGCCGGCGGAAAGGTCGCCGTGACCACCGGACTCAAGGACGCCGCACAGGGCGCCGACGTGCTCTACACGGATGTCTGGATCAGCATGGGCAAGGAAGACGAGGCCGCCTACCGGATCGCCCAGCTCAGCGGTTACCAGATCAATGAAGACCTGATCTCGGTGGCGAAGCCCGACGCGCTTGTGATGCATTGCCTGCCGGCCTATCGCGGCAAGGAAATCACCGAGTCGGTGCTCGAGGCCCATGCCGACACCATTTTTCGGCAGGCCGAGAACCGTCTCCATGCCCAGAAGGCCGTGCTGAGCCTCGTCGCCCGCTGAAGTTCGCATCCAAGCTTCCGGTTCGCGGGCCATCAATTCACGCGAACCGGAAGATTGAGCTTGCGAGTCCGAAAAAGCCCGGCATTATTTCCGGTCCACCTTATTACGGCCATGAGCAACGTGATCGCCAAAATTGAGCAAGAGCAGTTGAAGAAAGACGTCGCGAATTTCGCGGTCGGCGACACCGTTCGTGTGCACACCCGGGTCATCGAAGGCGACAAGGAGCGCATTCAGGTTTTCACCGGCATCGTGATTGGCCGTCGTGGCACTGGCATCAACGCCGCTTTCACCGTCCGTCGCATCAGCTACGGCGAGGGCGTCGAGCGCGTGTTTCCGCTTCATTCGCCCCGCATCGCCAAGATCGAGGTCGAGCGCAAGGGTTCCGTCCGTCGCGCGAAGCTGAACTACCTCCGCGGCCGCAAGGGCAAGTCCGCCACGACGGTCAAGGAGAAGACGGAGTTCGCCGCCTGATTTCCCGTCGATGCCCTGCTCCCTCGAGCACGAGCATCGACTTGCCCGGCAGGGAATTTTTCCCATCGCCGGAGTGGATGAAGCCGGTCGGGGTCCCCTGGCCGGTCCGGTGGTCGCAGCAGCGGTCATTCTGCCGGAAAATTTTTGCGGCGGGCCGCTGGACGATTCCAAGAAGCTCAGCACCGCCACCCGTGAGGAATGTTACAAGCGCCTCACCGACTCGGAGGAGGTCATCTGGGCGGTCGGCGTGTGTGAGGTCGACCTCATCGACCGCATCAACATCCTGCGCGCCGCCCACGAAGCCATGCGCCAGGCCGTCGCCGGACTGCGCATTGCAGCGGCGCATGCGTTGATCGACGGTCTTCCCGTGCAACCGTTCGCGGTTCCGCAGACGGCGCTCGTCGGCGGCGACGGCATCAGCCTGAGCATCGCCGCGGCAAGCGTGATCGCCAAAGTGACCCGTGACCGGCTCATGCTCGAACACGCGGCGAAGTGGCCCCACTACGGCTTCGAACGCCACAAGGGCTATGCAACGCCCGAGCATCTCGCTAGTCTCGAAAAACATGGGCCCTGCCCGATTCATCGCCGCAGCTTCGCGCCCGTGGCGCAAATGGTTCTCCCGCTCAACTGACGCGCCTCATCTCGCGCTCGGGCGCAGCGGCGAACGCGAGGCGGCCCGGCATCTGCGGCGTGCAGGCTACAAGATTCTGCGAAGAAATTTTCGCGCAAGGAACGCCGGCGAAATCGATCTCGTCTGCCGCCACGGGGACACGCTGGTGTTCGTCGAGGTGAAGACGCGTTCGAGCGAGGATTTCGGTCGTCCGTTCTCGGCCGTGGATCGGAAGAAGCGCCGTAGAATCATCCGCGGCGCCATGGCCTGGCTGCGCATGCTGGAACTGCCCGATCTCACGTTTCGCTTTGACGTCGTGGAGGTCGTGGCGAGCGAGCCTCCCGAGGTGCGAATCCTCGAAAACGCCTTCCAGCTTCCGGCAAACTATTACTACTGAGCCCCAGCCGCTCAGTAGCTCATCCTGTCGAGCTTCACCTTGCCGCGGAAGATCCAGTAGATGCAAACCGTGTAGGTCAGCACGATCGGCACTCCGATCAGCGCGATGATCAACATGATGCCGAGCGTCTTTTGCGACGAGGCGGCATTGAAGATCGTGAGGCTGTTTTCGGGCGCGATGTCGCTGAAGACCATGTTCGGATACATCCCCACACCAAACAAAACCATCAGCGCGAGCATCGCCGCACATGAGGAGAGGAAGGCGTTGAAGTCGCGTCCCTTGTGGATTTCGCGAGGAATGTTGGCGATCGCGAGCATGTTCAGCAGCGCGACGGCAAAGAAGGCGGGGTATTGCTTCAGCGTTTCCGTCATGTGCGGCAAATACAGCAGCGTCGCCATGCTCGAGGTCGCATAGCAGACGATGAAAAAGATGATGCAGCGGTTCACCCAGCCGCGTAGCCGGTCGTGGAGTTCGCCCTCCGTTTTCATCACGCCGTAGATCGCACCGTGCATCATGAAGAGCGCGACCGTGGTCACGCCGATGAGCAGCGGATACGGCTTCAGCAGATCGAAGAACGTGCCCGCATACTCGTGCTCCGCATTCAGCGGCACGCCCCAGGCGATGTTTCCCATCGCGACACCGATGAGCAGCGCCGAGAGAAAGCTCCCTGCGCTGAAACCGATGTCCCACATTTGCCGCCACCAGCGCATGGGCTGCTTGCTGCGAAACTCGATCGCCACTGCGCGAAAGATCAGCGCGCAGAGGAGCAGCATGAACGCGAGGTAAAACCCGGAAAACACGGTCGCATAAACCATCGGAAACGCCGCGAAGAGCGCTCCACCTCCGGTGACGAGCCACACCTCGTTTCCGTCCCACACCGGCCCGATGGAATTCAGCATCAGGCGCCGCTCCTCGTCCGTCTTCGTGAAAAGATGCAGCGCCCCGATCCCGAGGTCGAAGCCGTCGAGCATCGCGTATCCAGTGAAGAGCATCCCGACGAGGATGAACCAAACGAGATTGAGGGAGAATTCGACTTCAGGCATCGGCGCGAGGTTCCTCCATAATGCGGGCCAGGCGGCCGGTCGGCAGAAGATCGGCTTCGTCGGGCCCATGCTGGATCTTGTGATTCAGGAGATACACGAAGACTGCAAAGAGCAGCGTGTAGATGAATGTGAACATGATCAACGAGGAGAGCACGGCGTTCGCAGTGACGACCTTCGAGAGGCCCTCCGAGGTGCGCAGGAGGTTGTAAACGATCCACGGCTGGCGCCCGACCTCCGCCGCGAACCAACCAGCCTGATTGGCGATCTGCGGCCCGAGCACGGCGACCACGAGGATGCGCAGCAACCATCGATGCTCGAAAAGTTTGCCGCGCCAGAGCATGATCACGCTGAAAACCGCCAGCGCAATCAGCCCGACACCGATCGCCACCATGAGGTGATACATCTGGAACGAGAAGTTCACGGGCGGCCGGTCTTCCTTCGGGAAGGCATTCAGCCCCGTGACGGGCGCGGAGGCGTCGCCGTGGACGAGCCAGCTCAGCAACCCGGGAATATTCGGGCCGAACTTCACCTGCTGCCCGTCCTCATCCACCCAGCCGAAGAGATACATGCCGGCAGGGCCATTTGCCTCGTAGTGCCCTTCGAACGCGGCGAGCTTCGCAGGCTGGTTCTTCGCAACCCCTTCCGCACTATCGTGCCCGGTCACGAGCTGCAGCAGGGAGGCAATCAACGCGAGCGCGAGACCAATCTTCAACGACCGCTTCGCGAAGTCCGTATACCGACCCTTCAGGAGATACCAGGCGCTCACGCTCACCACGAGCCACGCACCCGCCTGCCATGCGCCGCAAATCACGTGGCTGAGCCGGTCCATCGAGGATGGGTTGAAGACCATCGCCCAGAAATCCGTGATCTCAGCCCGCGCGTTCAGCCCTTCGCCGACGATGTGATACCCGGCCGGCGTCTGCTGCCAGGAGTTCGCGACGACGATCCAGATCGCGCTGAAATGTGCCCCGAAGCACACCATGCACGTCGAGAAGAAGTGGAGCTTCGGCCCGACCTTGTCCCAGCCGAAGAGCAGCACGGCGAGAAATCCCGACTCGAGAAAGAAGGCAAAAATGCCCTCGGCGGCGAGCGCGCTGCCAAACACGTCGCCTACGTATCGCGAGTAGGTCGCCCAGTTCGTGCCGAATTCGAATTCCATCACGATGCCGCTTGCTACCCCGATGGCAAAGGTGAGCGCGAACACCTTCGTCCAGAACCGCGCCATCTGGTGGTAAACGGGATTTTTCGTCTTCAGCCAGATTGCTTCGATGATCACCAGCATCACGCCGAGCCCGATGCTCAAGGGCGGGTAGAGGTAGTGAAACGCGGCCGTGAACGCGAACTGAATGCGCGAAAGAAGGAGGACGTCCATTTTGTGAGGCAGCCGTTAGACGTCTCTCGATGCTCCGCAAAGATTCTGCCCGGCCTGGGCGCGCGACGCGGTGTGGTCGATTCGACGAGGCCTCGTTGTGGAAAAGCCCTCGAGAAGATGATCCACCGGCAAGCCGGACTCGCGAGCGGGATCACTCTCGAGGGTCGCGTAGAGGACCCGGAGCTTCAACGGAGGGTGAGCGGCAGGCAGCAAAGTGGTCGAGCGATTCATCGCAATTTGTTTCTTCGCGAAACGCTAGGATCCCGCCGCCGTCGCGGCTCTCCCTCCATTGCCGGGGTTTGCTCAAATTTTGACTTTCCCTGTGACTTTCCGGATTCCGGGGAATGTTTGACTTGCCGCATGTTCGGCACCCGGAATAGCCGTTGAGGTATTGAGAAATCTGTAAGTTGCAAAGTGAACGACCTTTCCGCACCCCCCCGGAATTTTGATCAGGAGCAAACTCCCCCAGCGGGAGTCGACTCCATCGAAGCGCAGGCAGACGCCGAAAAGAACATCCTTCGGGTTCGCTACCATGGGCACGTCACGGCGCAGATCATGGAAAATCATCTCGCGGAACTCTCCGGGCTGCTGCCCTCGCTGGAAGCGGGCTTCGTGCTCGCCACGGATCTCAGCGATCTCCGTTCCATGGATCTCGACTGCTCTGCCGGCCTGATGAAGGTGATGGACCGGATTAAGGCCCACGGCGTCGGAGCGATTGCCCGCCTGATTCCCCACCCGGAAAGGGAAATCGGCTTCGCGATTCTCTCGCAATTTCACTATCCCGCCGACATTCGCATCATTACCTGCGAAACGGCGGAGGAATTCGAAAAGCTCCTCAGCGACGACGACTGAGCCTTCCCCTGAAACGCAAAAAGCGCGAGAGCAGATGCCCTCGCGCTTTTGCCAGCGGGAAATCGAATCAGGCCTCGACGGGCTGCTCGCTGCCGATCTCGCCACCCGCCGCCTCGTCGCGATCCTTCATCGCGGCCTTGCGGCTGAGTTTCACGCGGCCCTTGTCGTCGACGCCGATGCACTTCACCCAGATCGCGTCGCCGACCTTCACGACATCCTGCACCTTGTTCACGCGGAAATCCGCGAGCTCGGAGATGTGCACGAGGCCGTCCTTGCCGGGCAGCACTTCGACGAAGCAGCCGAAGTCTTTGATCGAGACCACGGTGCCCTGATACATCTCGCCAATGGTGATCTCCTTGGTCATGCCATTGATGATCTCCTTGGCGCGCTTCAGGCTCTCGCCGTTGTTCGAGTAAATGTGCACCGAGCCGTCGTCCTCGATGTTGATCTCGGCGCCGGTCTCCGCGACGATGCCCTTGATCGTCTTTCCTCCCGGGCCGATGAGCAGGCCGATCTTCTCGGGGTTGATCTTGATCGTCTCGATACGCGGCGCAAACGGGCTGAGCTCCGCACGGTGCCTGCCGAGCGTGGCCTCCATCACGTCGAGGACCTTCTGCCGGTCGTCGCGAGCGCGATAAACGGCCTCGGCCATCAGATCGAGCGGAATGCCCGGAAGCTTCAGGTCGAGCTGGAAGCCGGTGACGCCATCACGCGTGCCGCAAAGCTTCCAGTCCATGTCGCCGAAGTGGTCCTCGCTGCCGATGATGTCGGTAAGCAGCGTGTAACGGGTCATCTGCTCACCGTTGAACTCGGTGACCAGACCGCAGGAAATACCGGCAACCGGCTTCTTGAGCGGAACGCCCGCGTCGAGCAGTGAAAGCACGCCCGCGCAAACGGTCGCCATCGAGGTCGAGCCGTTGGACTCCATGATCTCGGAGCTGACGCGAATCGCATACGGGAACTCGTCGAGGTCGGGAATCACCGCAAGGATCGACCGCTCGGCGAGTGCGCCGTGACCGATCTCGCGACGGCCCGGGCTGCCGGTGCGGCCCGTCTCGCCCACCGAGAACGGCGGGAAGTTGTAATGGAGGATGAACCGCTTGGTGGTCTCGCCACCGGTGTAGCCGTCAAGATCCTGCGCTTCGTCGACCGGAGCGAGCGTCGCGAGGCAGAGCGCCTGCGTCTCACCGCGGGAGAAGAGGGCGCTGCCGTGACTGCGCGGAAGCAGTCCCGTCTCGGCACTGAGCGGACGGATCGTCTTCGTGTCGCGACCATCGCAACGCACCTGCTTGTCGAGGATGCTGATGCGGAACGCCTTCTTCTGCAGGTAGTCGAACGCCTGGCTGATCTCGAACTTGGTCGCCTCGGGGAATTTCTCGAGGATCGCCGCGGAGACTTCGTCCTTCAGCGCGCCGACCGCCTTCTGGCGGGCAACCTTGCTGGGCGTGTAGAGGGCAGCCTCGATGCGATCGCCGGCAACGTTGTAGGCAATTTCCAGAAGCTCGTCGGGAACGACGAACAGCGGAGCCTGGCGCTTTTGCTTGCCTGCGACGGCGGCGAGCTCCTTTTGCACGGCGACCATCTTCACGACCTCGCTCTGCGCAAAACGCAGCGCTTCGACGAACTGATCTTCGGGCAGCTCGTCGGCCTCGCCTTCGATCATGATGACGTCGGTTTCGTTGCCGACGTAGACGAGATTCAGGTCACTTTCCAGACGCTCGGTGTGGGTCGGATTCGCAACAAACTGGCCGTTGATGCGGCCCACGCGCACGGCGCCCACCGGGCCGGCGAACGGGATGTCCGACACGCAGAGCGCGGCGCTCGCTCCATTGATGAACAGAATGTCCGGATCGATCTCTCCATCCGCGCTGAGGAGAACACCGATGATCTGGGTGTCGTAGAGATAGCCCTTCGGGAAGAGCGGACGCAGCGGGCGGTCCGTCATGCGGGCGGTAAGGATTTCCTTCTCGGTCGGGCGGCCTTCGCGCTTGAAGTAGCCGCCGGGAAATTTGCCCACAGCCGCCGCCTTCTCTCGGTAGTCGACGGTGAGCGGGAAGAAGTCCTGCCCCTCCTTGACGGTGGTGGCGGAGACTGCGGAAACGAGAACGATCGTGTCGCCGGAACGGACGGTCACGGCGCCGTCGGCAAGCTTCGCGAGCTTGCCGGTTTCAATGGTGATGGGTGTTGCACCGACTTGTGCGGTAACGGATTGAGACATGTCTTTTTCTAGGAATTGCCGCATCGACTCAACGGGGGGACGCGGCAGGCGTGTAGGTAAATGCCAGAAAGCCCCAGCTACCTTGAGCCGGGGCCTTCAAAAACTGGCATCGGTTATTCCGCGATTACTTGCGGAGTTGAAGCTTCTCGAGAACGTTCTGGTAGCGGTCCGAGGACGTGCGCTTGAGATAATCGAGAAGACGGCGGCGCTGGGCCACCAGCTTGAGCAGACCGCGGCGCGAGGAGTGATCCTTCGCGTGGATCTTGAGGTGTTCGGTCAGCTCCGAGATACGCTTTGTGAGCAGCGCAATCTGGACATCGGCGCTGCCGGTATCTTTGTCGTGGAGGCGCAGGGCAATCGCCTCACTGGAATCATTCTTTCCCATTTCTTTCAATCTTGTGAGTCGGCGAGAATTACACAGCCCACCCCCGATAGCAAGGGCTATTTAGGCAAATCATCGAAAGGCAAATCGCCATGCCTGCCCGGACGGCTCCAAATTTTCCCCTTCGCGGCACTTGTTATCACCATCTTGCCCTGAATGGCGATCCACCGTATCGTCCTTGAATGCAGCTTTCCATGCGCACCGACTACGCGTTGCGCGCCCTTTTCACACTGGTCGAACATTACGGCGGGCAGCCCATCCCCATTGCCGAGCTGGCCCGACGCAACGACGTCCCGAAGAAATTCCTCGAGCACATCATGCTCGATCTGAAGGAACGGGGCTGGGTGGCCAGCACCGCGGGAAAACGCGGTGGTTACACCCTCGCGAAGAGCCCGGAGCGCATCACGATGGGCGAGGTCGTGCGTCATTTCGATGGCTACCTCGCCCCCATCGGCTGCGTCTCGGTGACCGATTACAAACGTTGCACCCAGGAGCCGGTGTGCCGGTTCCGCCGGGTGATGCTCGAGGCGCGAAACATGGTGGCGAGGCTCATGGATGAGGCGTCGCTGGCCGATGTAATGCGAGGGCGACCCGTGTCGGATCGCGAAGTCGCCTCGACCGAAGGACTGAACGGCGAAGGCATCTAATCAAATCGTTTCCCAACGAAATTGATTGACGCGCCCTTAATGACGACTATTTCTATCGACATTTCACAACCCATGAATTTCCGGCTTTTTACTCAGGTGGACGCCTCGTTCGCCCCCAACGCTTTATCCAACGGGAACTGAAACCATGGCCTACTACGAAAACGTAATCCGCAGCGTCGGACACACTCCTCTCATCAAGCTCAACCGCATCGCCGCCGACGTCCCTGCGACGATCGCCCTCAAGGGCGAGTTCTTCAATCCGCTCGGCAGCGTGAAGGACCGCATCGGCGCGGCGATGATCGAGGCTGCGGAAAAGGAAGGCCGTCTCAAGCCGGGCATGACGATCATCGAGCCGACTTCGGGAAACACGGGCATCGCCCTCGCCTTCGTCGCCGCCGCAAAGGGTTACCCGCTGATTCTCACCATGCCCGAAAGCATGAGCCTCGAGCGGCGCATTCTTCTCGCCATGCTCGGCGCGAAACTTGTGCTGACCCCGGCCTCCGAGGGCATGAAGGGCGCGATCGCGAAGTCCGAGGAGCTCCACAAGGAGATCGCGGATTCGTGGATTCCCCAGCAATTCAACAACCCCGCGAACCCCGAGATCCATCGCCGGACCACGGCGGAGGAAATCTGGGCCGACACCGAGGGACGCGCAGACATTCTGGTTTCCGCTGTCGGAACGGGCGGCACGATCACGGGCGTCAGTGAGGTCATCAAGAGCCGCAAGCCGGGTTTTCAGTCCATCGCCGTCGAACCCAAGGACTCACCTGTCATTTCGCAGACTCGCGCCGGCGAGCCGCTCAAACCGGGGCCGCACAAGATTCAGGGAACCGGCGCGGGCTTCGTGCCGAACAACCTCAACGTCTCGATCCTCGACGACGTGGTCACGGTGAGCAATGAAGACGCCATCGAAACCGCCCGCCGGCTCGCCATCGAGGAGGGAATTCTCGCCGGCATCTCGACAGGGGCAAACGTCTGGGCCGCGCTTCAGGTCGCGAAACGGCCGGAGTCGAAAGGGAAGCTCATTGTGACGATCGGTTGTAGCACGGGCGAACGCTACCTCAGCACCGTTCTTTCCGAAAAAGCCCGCAACCAACTCGTCGCAGCCCAGGAGGCATGAGACGCCTCTTTTTTTAATCCATGAAATTTCCCATTCTCGCCACGGTCGCGGCGGCAGTCACCCTGCACGCCGCACCGACGGAACTTTTGAACGTCTCCTACGACGTCACCCGCGAATTCTATCGCGACTACAACGCCGCCTTCGAGGCGCACCGCAAGGCCGAAGGTCTGTCTCCCGTCGCAATCGAGCAATCCCACGCCGGCTCCAGCAAGCAGGCCCGGGCCGTGCTCGACGGGCTGCAGGCGGATGTCGTGACGATGAACCAGGATACCGACATCCAGATTCTGGCCAACGCCGGGCTTGTCGCGAAGGACTGGCGCACCCGCCTGCCGGACAACGCCGCCCCCTACACCTCCACGATCGTGTTTCTGGTCCGGAAGGGAAATCCCAAGGGCATCAAGGATTGGGACGACCTCGTGCAGGAGGGGCTGCAGGTCATCATTCCGAACCCGAAGACCTCGGGCAACGGCCGCTACAGCTACCTCGCGGCGTGGGCGTTCGCGAAGACGGCGCCCGGCGGCGACGATGAAAAGGCGCGCGAGTTCGTGGCCCGGCTTTTTCGGAACGCTCCCCTCCTCGCCACGGGCGGTCGCGATGCCACGAACGTCTTTGTGCAGCGCGGCATTGGCGACGTGCTGCTCACCTTCGAAAGCGAGGCCTTGCAAATCACGAAGGTGTTCAGCCCCGACGAGTTTGAGATCGTCACCCCGGCGTCGAGCATTCTCGCCGAAGCGCCCGTGAGCGTGGTGGACTCCGTCGTTGACAAGCGCGGCACACGCGAGGTGGCCACGGAATACCTCACCTATCTGTGGTCCGACGCCGGCCAGCGCGTGGCGGCCAGGCATTTTCTGCGGCCGCGCTCGGAAACGATTTTGAAGGAGAACGAGAGCCTCTTCCCCGAGCTAGCGCTCCACTCCGTGGACGATGTGTTCGGCGGTTGGGACGAGGCGCAGAAGCATTTCACGGACGGCGGCCAGTTCGACGCCATCTACACACCCTCGAAACAATGATCGTGAAACCGCCTCATCGTTTGCGCGAACGCCGGAGCGTTCGTGATCTGATCCGCCCAACCGAGGAGCTCGCCCGCCGCTCCCAGCACCTTTTCGCCGCGCACCTCGAATTTCAGGGACCGCACGGAGAGCGAGTCACCATGCCGCGGTTTCTCTTTGCCGGACCAGGCTCGGCCGGCGCGAGCTTCCTTCGAGTCGGCATCTTCGGCGGCCTCCACGGCGACGAGGAGTCGAGCGTGCTCGGCGCCCTCGCCTTCATCGATCGCCTGTATCGCAATCCCGAGCTCGCCCGGGGATACGAGCTTTTCATCTATCCGGTCTGCAACCCCACGGGATTTGCAGACGACACGCGCTGGTCGCGCAACGGACTCGATTTGAACCGCGAGTTCTGGCGCGATTCGTCGGAGCCCGAGGTGATGCTCCTCGAGCGGCAACTCTCGAACCTCCAGTTTGACGGCCTCATCGCCCTGCATTCCGACGACACGAGCGATGGGCTCTACGGCTTCATCAATGGCCACGCCCTTACCCGCCATGTGCTCGAGCCGGCTCTGGCACGCGCCGAGACCGTGTTGCCGCGCAATTTCGACAAGAGCATCGACAACTTCCAGGCCAACGAAGGCATCATCGAGAGCGGCTACCCGGGCGTTCTTTCCGCGCCGCCCACGCAGCATCCGCGGCCCCTGGAGATCGTCTTCGAGACGCCCCAGCTCACACCGATGGACAAGCAGGTCGAGGCCCACTGCCTCGCCCTCGAGGAAATGCTTCTGCGCTACCGCGCGGTGATCTCGGAAGCGCAATCGATCTGACAAGGCACTCCCATGTTTACGCACCGCATCAGTCCGCCACGTGCGTTGGTTGTTCTCCGGGGGGAGAACGAACCGGCGGAGAATCATCGCCACGCCTCCGGCGCGGCGACTTCTCCGTCGGTTCCTCCCCCGAAGACGCGTCTCCTCTGATTGTCCACATGGCCGCACCTGGAAAACGCTACCTCGCTCTTGTCGCAGAAGTCCGCGAACGCATCCGGGAGATCTCGCCCGTCGACGCCGCGCATGAGGCGGCTGCCGGCGCCGTGCTCCTCGATGTCCGCGAGAACGTCGAGTTCTCACGCAGGCACATCAAGGGCGCCCTGCATCTTGGAAAGGGCATCGTCGAGTCCGAGATCGAGCACTACATCCCGGATGTCCACACGCCCATCCTTTGCTACTGCGCGGGAGGAAACCGTTCGGCCCTCGTGGCGGAAAACCTCGAACGCATGGGCTACACAAACGTCCGGTCCGTGGCAGGCGGCATCCGCGCATGGATCGAAGCCGGCCTGCCCACAACGGGACCGAGGGAAGCCCTCGATTGAAATTTCCATGAGCAATCCGACATCGCCCACCGCAAGAGCCGGCGGACGCCATTCGTGGCTCGAGATCGTCGAATCGCAAGTCCAGGCGTTGAAGCATGGCTCCGTTGCCATCACAGTCCGCGACGGTCGTGTCATCGAGGTCGAGACCTGCGTTTCCGTGCGCCTCGACACCAGCTCGAGCCGCAAGCCGAAAAACTAGGCCTCGCCTCGCACGCACCGCCGGCCCGCGTCCGGCTCTTGCATGCAACGGGTGCATCGCGAGATGCACCCTACCAAAGCCCGTCCCTTGAAATCGGAGAACCGGCGCGCGACCACGCTCAGTTTCCTCCGTGGCGGCGACGATCCGCCTCCCGCTTCGCCTCGGTGCGTGCCGCATCCCAGGCGGCCCAGCCCCATTTCACCCGGAAAAGCTCATCCTCGTAGGTCATGCCATCGTCCACCGCTCCCTCGGACCCCGGCGCATTGGCCAGCGGTTGATTCGTGTTCCCCTTCGACTCCCCCGATCCGGACTGCCCTCGCTTCCCGGACTCCTCTCCGCCTCCATCCCGCGGTGCAACGGCGGCCAGCCCGTCCGGGGTCTCCGAACCGGGATTTCCTGCGGCTCCGTTTGGGTCCGGAGACAGCTCAACCCCCCACGCCCGGCCATTGCCGTCGGGCGAATCGTAGGTCTCCGTGAGCCCGACGCGAACCCCCTGAAAGGCAATGGAGTTTCCCGCGCCGGCGGGATTGTGGGTCTGCACAATCTCCTGCGCTGACGTGGAAGCCCCTCCTCCGCCCAAATCCCCGGCGAAGGACTCCACTGGCGCGGCTCCGGGCGCGGAACCTCCGGCAACGCCGGCTGGACTCCGGTTGGAAATCGTAGGCACGGGAACCGCGTAAGCCGAAGGCGCAACACCTACTCCGGATCCGGCAGCGAAAACCGGATCGGCATTCGCGGGAGCCACCGGCGCCGGGTGCCGAGCCGGGGCGGCTGGCGCAGACGGCGCGGCGTGCGCCGGTTTTGCAAGGACCGGAGAAGCACCACTTGCCACCGCCGGCTCCACGGCTTGGGAAAGCGCAGAAGTCAGCAAGGGCTGCTCCGCGAAAGGCACGGAAGCTCGTGTGCCGAGAAGGTAGCCGACAACTCCTGCCAACAGCACGTTTGCGACCAGGGAAAAGGGCAGGAGAAATCTCATCGGATTCTTTAGCGAGTTTGAGCGACCACAGCCGGTGCGGGCGCCTCCCCACGAACACCCGCACCGGCTGGCCCTCACAACCTGGAAGAGCCGCTACTCCCTTCCAGATGCATCGTTGAAATCATCCAGTTTTTTATGCCCGGCTATCCGGGCGCTGGTGCTGCCACCAGCAACCGTGACCCAGGAAAGGGGATGGGACCCTTTCCTGGTTGCCACCGATCAAAGGTATGTGGGAATGACCGGAGCGCTCTCCGACTCGCGGTAAACCTGCATGGTGCCGATCAGGATGCCGCCGCCGCTGCTGCCCGTCGTGGTGATCACCTCGTTGGCAATCGCATCGGCGAATGCGCGATGGAGTTCTTTTCCGCTGCCCGGTGCGCCGAGATTCGGATCGTAAACCACACGGGTATAAAGCCACAGCGTGTATTGACCTTCGCGGACCGCGTCCTGGCTGTATGCCACGCCGTTCCACTTGAGGGTTTTCGCGCCGCCTGCGTTCGCAGTCACCGCATCACCGGGCGTCGCGTAGCCGATGTAATAGCCCGCGGTGGCATTGGGATTGCCGACCTTGTAGGCGTTCGGGCCAAGAGGGACGACCAGAGCCGCCACCAGGTTCGCGCCGGAGTTGAATCCGCCGTTGCCCGGGAACTGGCTGCTGACACCGCTCACGACCTCAACCGGCCAGAGCGTATGGCTCGTCACGACGCCGTTTTGGATCGTCGGCTGGTAGTGCTTCGTGACAGCGTTCACACCGAGGCCCATCTCAGCGAGCGGGCAGTAACGCTGGCCCGCATCGAAGTTGCGGCCGATCGCGAACACTGTCTGGTTTCGGTGGGCCGAATTTCCAGTCAGAAACGACAACGGAATATACCCGCGGGAGTAGAGCGCCTGCGCGGCGGAGGTGTGGAGGTTGTCCCCAGGGAAGCCCGGGCTGGCGAGGAACACCATCGGCGCAACACCCGTAAGGATCTGCTCCAGTTCGATGTAGTTCTTCCCGTTGTAGAAGCCAATGTAAGGCGACGTGCTCTGGAAGTTCGTCGAAACGGCGAAATCCGGCACTGCATCCTCGTATTGCGAAGGGTCGGTCGCCGTAAGCGGGTTGGGATTCAGATTGCCGGTCGCATTGGTCGGCAGGAACCGCACGGGCTCCGAACCGGCGACGGCCTTCACGCCACCCGTGGCCCCGAGATAAGAGGTTTTGACCGTAACCGGCGTGCCGTTGAAGGTGCCGCCGACGAAGTTGCCGAAGTTCGATGACTGCGGCGTGCCCGGATTACCGTTCACGGCGATGCCGACATACGTTTCACCCTGCAGCAGGTTTGCAATCGCGGCGTTGGTGGCGTTGCGATCACCGTTGGAACCCGCGATGCGGATGATGGTCTGCGCTGAGGCGACATGCGCAAGCGCGAGGCCGGCGGCGCCCAGGAGAAGGGTTTTATGGAGTTTCATGGCTATGTGGATGATGAGATTGATGTAAGTTGGTAGGTTCAGAACTTGCGGCTTCGGGGACGGCGGTTGACCACGAAGGCCAGCACCAGGCCTGCGAGAGCGAGCATCGCCAACGTGGCGGGCTCAGGGACGGCGGTGAACGTGATCACGCCGTTATCGTCGATCGTAAAGCTCCCCAGCAGCTTTGCCGGCTGACCGTAACCGGGGTTGATCTGGTAGAGGTCCAGCACCGAACTGGAGGTGCCGGTTTCGAGACTGAAGTATCCCTCGATGGATCCACCGACACGGAAGTCGCTGATGTCCGACGTGAGGTCCGCCCAGCTGTTCTCGGAGGACGCGTTCTGGAACGTCGCCTTGGAGCTGTTCGCCGTGGCTGTGCCGTCCTGCACGTATTTGAAGATCAGCTCCTGAACGAGGCTGGCCTTTTCAATCTGACCGCTGGGCGAACCACCGATCCACGGCGTGGAGGGGATGGCGGGATTCGAGCGCTGCTTGCTCGCATAGATGACCGCCGGTGTGGTGTTGTCGACGAAGGTGGTGCCGATCACCCCCCAGTAGACGTCGCTCCGCGAGTGCCAGTCGGAGCCAAACGCCTCGACGAGGTCGAGCCGGATATTGCCCCCGGTGGTTACGGTGATCTTGGCGCCAGGCCCAAGGTTCGCGAACTGCGAGACATTGCCGATATTGACGAGATAGTTCTGGGCATCCCCCTCCCCGCGAAAGCCGAGAAAAAGATCCCCCGTGTTGTATGTCATCACCGCCGAGGCGCTCGAGAGCGAGGCACCCAGTGCGGCGGCACCCAGAAGGAAGGTGGTCAGGATTGGTCGGAGTTTCATATGCTAGTTGTTTGGTCGTCTTTTTAAGCAGGGATTTTTCTCGCTTTTCCGGTTGTGGTGAGAACGTTCTCGTCGTTAAAGACGATTTGTTCAGTCGTATATTTTCGGTTAGGGTGTCAAGGGAAAATAAAAAAATTATCAAGGTCTCAACGAGCTGCGCGGAGCTTCCAGGTCACGGGAGACAGCAGGGCATCGGTGGTCAGCGTCTGTGTTACAAGAAGCCGCTCACGCTCCTTCGTGCCGCGCCGGCGCACAGTGAGCGTCGCCCGACCGGCGGTCGTGCCGAGCACGAAGTCGAATTCCACGCGCAGCGTGCGGCCGGCCATTTGATACGTGCCGGCCTTGGCCGTGCGTCCGTCCTCGATGCCGGGAGCCAGGTTTGAAATGGATGCCGTGCCGTCACGGCGCAGAGCGACGACGTTGCGAAACTTGCGGGTCGCGCCATTCACCACGAGCTCACCCCGGGCACTGAAGCGGGCTCCGAGCCCATCCTTTCCGACGGATACACGCAACCGCCGGACCGTGCCCACGCCGGCAATCCCGTCCACCCCGCGGACCTCGACCCTGCCATTTTTCGTGTAGTCGCCCTCGATGCCGCGGAACTTCGAGGGCGGAGGCTCCTCGGTTTGCGCGATGGCGCCCGACGTGATCGCGAGGACCGCCGCGGGAAGAATCAGGAGTCGATACGTGTTCATATTTCCCAGGATGGCTGGAGGTGTTGGTGTCGCAGCGCCCGGCTTGCGACGAGCGCAGCCTGCTGCCGGATTTCGGGAATCGCCGTGGATTCCCACAACATGGCCTTGAGCGGCGGGCCAATGAGCGAGATCTGCTCGAAGGCATGACCCTTCGCACCGACCGGCTCGAGGTTTTCGTTGGCTTCGAGGCCGAGGAAGAGCGGGTCGGGATGCAGCACGCCGCGGGCGAGAAGATTGATGAGCAGCGGCTCGTTGAAGTGCTGGCGGAAATTCGACTCCGGGCCGATGCAGTTGAATACCTTCCCCGCGCGGATGGAGCGGATTTCGCCGCCGGCCTTCTTGGGTTGAATCCGCGCCGTGACACCCTCTTCGTCCTCCTCGAAATCCCGCAAGCGGCCCGGAAACAACTCGAGCCGGCCTTCCTTGCGCAGGCGTTCCAATTCCGCCCACGCGCTCTGCGGCATGCGGTGGCGGTGCGATTCCCAGAATGGACGGATATGGCGCAGGAAACGCCGGCGCTCCTCGATCGACAACGCCTTCCACAAATTCTGTGTGTGCGGGCGCAGGGCATCGATCACGCCGCGCCAGTGCTCGGGGCCGACGGATCGAATTTCCTCGCGAATGAACCGCACGAGCCGGCGGATGTTGCCTGTCGGCAGGCGATCCGCCGAGACTCCTGCATACGGTCCGGCGGCACCGTGCGACTGCGGCCAGCGCCCGCCGCGCGAGGTGACGAAATATTTTCCGCGGTGTCCGGCCCGCTCGAGGCTCAGGATCACGTCCACCGCCGTCAGTCCGGATCCGACCAGCAGCACGTCGTCCCCGGGCGAATCCATCGAGATCGCGCCTTTCTGCCAGACCTGCGCAACATAGCGCGGACTGCGGAAAAACGGGTGCGCGGGAAGTGGATCACGCGGCGGCAGGTTGCCCAGCGCCAACACGACGTGGCTGACATCCTCGGTGTCACCATCCGCGGAGACCACGGTGCCCCCATTGCGCGCCGGGATGAAATCGATCACGCGCGTCGAACGAATGTCGAGGCGCGCCGCGCAGCCCGGTCTCGAATAGGTCTCCTCGAGCAGGGCGAAGAGGTAGCACCCGTAAATGGCACGCGGCACGAAATCCGTTTCGCTCACGCGCTCATCGCGAAGAAGCCCGGCAACATTTCCCGGACGACGCAGCCATTTCAGGAAATGGTCCGGCTGATCCGGCAGGGCGCTGATGCGGCCGGCAGGGACGTTCAGCAGATGCGCCAGATCGCGCGTGCCATAGGCGAGTCCGCCGGAGGGATACTCCGCCGGATCGTAGAGCGCCACGCGGCACGGCACCGTGGCCTGCAGCCCGATCTGAATCGCAGCGAGCAGACCGCTCGCGCCGCCGCCGATAATCGCAATCATCGGTCAGTCAACCCCCTGCTCGAAGAACTGCACGAGCACCTCGCCCTCCGCGAGTTTCTCGGCGGAAAGCGAGGCCTTCACCTCCTCGACGAGGTTCTTTGCGAGTGGCTCGCCGGCATTGGCACTGAGGCGCAGCCATGCGTAGGCACGGGCGGGGTCCTTGTCCACACCACGACCTTCGTAATAGAGGCGGCCGAGATTCGCGCGCGCCTTGGGATCTCCCTGCTTGGCGGCCTTGCGATACCATTCCGCAGCGGCCTTGGGGTCGGCCTTTCGTTCCCCGTATCCGCGCTCGAGGATGGAGCCCATGGCATTCTGCGCGGCGGGATTTCCCCTCTCCGCAGGCTCGTGATACCAGCGCAGCGCCTCCTCGGGATCACGCTTGATGCTAGGCGCACCTTCGGCGCCCTCCACGCCGAAGAAATAGATTTCGCCAAGCCGGACCTGCGACGGCAGGTCCCCCTGTTCCGCGGCCTTGCGATACCAGGCGACGGCTTCGAGCACGTCCTTCTTCGTTCCGCGGCCTTGCTCAATCAAGGAGGCAAGTGCGGTCTGCGAGGGAAGCGCACCCTGCTCCGCAGCCTTGCGCAGCCATTTCACGGCCTCCGCATCGTCCTGCGTTACGCCACGCCCCTCGAGATACTGGAAACCGAGATTGTTCTGCGCCTTGAAATGCCCCTGCTCCGCGGCCTTGCGGAACCACTCCGCGGCCTTTGCGTCGTCGCGAGTCACGCCATCGCCATTCAAATACGCTTTCCCAAGGAGATACTCCGACTCGGCATCGCCGGCTTCCGCCTTGGACTGCAGCTCTGCAACATCGGTGGCGGCAAATGCCGCCCCCCCGGCAAGCAAAGCCAGCGCGACAAGCAAACGAACAAAGCCACGCGGTGCGAGCGTCTTTACAAGACCTCCACGGCAATGCGGGCTCCTCGCGGACGTCCGCGTTGCCGGGTTCCATTCTCTACGATGTCTTCTCATAAGTTGGAGTCTTCCTCCCCGCCGTAGCCGAGCACATCGACCACGATGATCGATGGCGTCTCCTCCTGAGGTTCCGGCGGGCGGGTTTGTTGCTGGGCAAATTCACTGGCCGCGCTGGTGGCGGCGCCGGCGACGTTCGACGCCGCGGTGAGACCGCCAATATTCGGCGCAGCAATCACGGGCGCCGAAGGAACGCCGGTCGTCGAACCGGCAACGGTAATGTTGCTCGCATTGAGCACCGCTGTGGCGGCAATGCTGAGATTGCCCGACACCCGGATGCCCGCATCGCCCGCGTCGACCACGCCATTCGGCGCGATGAGATCCACGTCGCCGGGCGGAACACCGGCCACGGTCGCCAGCACACCGATGCCACCGCCCGTCGCGAGGCCAGCGAGGTCGGTCTGCACCGCGCCGCTCTGCGGATCGATCAGAACGCGCGTGGGCGGGGCGGATTTCACGGTGCGTGCCGCGGCTCCGGCCGCGATGTTGCCGTTCGACGACCAGATGACCATGTCGCCGCCGCGCAGCGTGAAGATACGGCCAATGCCGATGTCCACGTCGCCGTCGGTGAAGATCGAAATGCTTCCGCCGGATTCCGTGATAATGCCGGGCGGCACGAGCGGATTGCCGATCACGCTCGTGGCAAGCGTGAGATCGCCGCGCGGCGCGAAGATGTTGATGCTTCCTCCGTTTTTCGTGCGGATGTCACGCGACCGCGTGTCGATATTGCCGCGAAAACTTCCGCCCTCCTTCGGCGCGGGGAAGAGCGCTTCGATGGCGGCGAATCCGAGCTTGTAGCCGTCGGTGATGCCTTCAAACGGAGCGTTCTCGCTGCGACCGGCATCACGCAGCACAAGATAGAATGCCTCCAGGGCAATGCGGGCCTGCTGGTCCGCGGAGAGCTTGAGGAATTCCGTCTCCGTGAGTTCGGGGTCGATTTCCGTCAGGTAGCGCCCGCCCTTTTCGCCGAGCAGAAACTCATCGATGAACGTCTTGAAGTCTCCGGCGTCCGTGAGGCTGGTGACCGGACCCAGACCGGCACCGGCAATGATGGCCGCACCGTCGAAGGGCAGGTAGGGGTTGCGGGCGTTGCCGACCGTCACAATGCCGCTGCCCGTGCCGTTCGCGTTGGTCGCACCTGTGCCAAGGTCGAGAATCGCTCCGGCAAGCACCGCCAGCGTGCCGGGACCGGAGAGTTGAATGTCACCTGCGAGCGGTGGCTGAGGAGCGGTTGTCAGACCAGGCGGCAGGTTGCCTGCTGCCTGCGACTGGCTGCGCCATGGCGATGAGGCATTGTAGGGAAGGATGTTCCGGCCGGCGGCAACAACGCTGATGTCATCCTCCGAGAGATTCTGGAGATAGAACGCATTGTCGGTGATGTCCTGCCCGGCAACGATCCGCGCGCGCTTCGCGGAATAAAGCGTGAGGCCGGAGATGTCGCCGGTCATCGCATAGAGCCGCAGCGGCTCCGGATCGTCCGCATGGAGTCCCTGCGCGTGCAACGCCTGCTTTCTCTGGAGCACCGCATCGAGAGCCCCCGTCTCATCGAAGAGCTGATCGAAGAACGCGAGGTAGCCTGGTTCCGTTTGACGGGCGATGCCCGAGTTATCGCCCGAGGGCCCCACAAACGCGCGATAAGCATAGGGGGTCGTCACCCCGGGAATCGCCGACGGAGGCGCATCCGAGAGATTGATCCTCGAGGTAGCCCACGTGGTCAGCGACAGCCCGTTCGCGGTAAGCCGGCCTGTCGGCTGGAGGCCATTCACCGCTCCTCCTGCGACCAGCTCCACCGTCCCTCGTGGAGCGGGTGCGAGGTTGAAATTGCCGACGAGATTCAAATCCCCCGTGAATGCGGTCGCACGAAGCGAGGGAGGCAGCATCGTGGTCGCCGTGCGATACGCGGCGACATTCGTTTCGTTCAACCGCAGCCACGGATGGTAGAACGAAGCCGAGTTGGTGGAAGCCCCGCTGACCAAAAGCAACTGCGTCTGCACCCACGCCTGCAGCGCCGAAATCGTGCCTCCACTGCCGCTCGGAAGCGTGACATGCGTGCGAAGCGTAAGGGAGCCTCCGAGCGAGGAGACATTCACCGCACTGTCGGACGCGTAGGTCGAGAACCACGTCTTATACCAGATGCTGTTGTTGATGCCTTCCGGCAGCATGAACACGTTTGCCGTGGGCCCAAGCAGCACATTTCCGCGTGCGGAGACATCGAAGGTTCCCTTGCCGAGGAAAAGCGTCGTAGGCAGCCACGCCTGTTCACCCGGAATCAGTGATGCGTTCAAAGATGGGTTGAAAAACAGGTTCGACGGCGTGCGCGTCGAGTTCGTCTTGATCTCGTTGCCGGCGACAAGCGTGCCGCGCCCGCGCTCGACGTAGTAAACACCGCCGTCGATGTCATTGCCGGCGCGCACCGTGACATCGCCACCGCCCAACTCGACGAGCTGATCCGCACTGGTTGCGTCCTTCGGCAGGCGGGCATTCGTCGCCGCCACCGCATCGACATTGCTCACGTTGCGTCCCGCCTCGAGGGTGACGTCGCCGCCACCGAGCGTTCCGATTCCCTGGAAGAAATTACTGAAGTCCACCCACCAGCTCGTCGAGGTCACGTCACCGCCAACGAGTTCGGTGCCTCCGGATGTCGGAAACCTTCGTGGCGTGGACCCGAATTTGCCCGTTGCCGGATCGATAAAGCCGCGCCGATAGAGCCAGTTGATCGGGAGCTGACGCTGGGAATCCGCAACAAGCTCGCTCGTGTTCGTGAGCCGCGTCAGATGCACAATGTCGGACTGTGCCCGAACCCTGACGTTGCCACCGCCGAGCGTGTATTGCACTGGATAACCAAATTCATCCTGCTGGACGGCGCCCAGGCTTGTCCCCTGGTCGTTGCTCGAGATGTAGGCGAGCGGCACGTCAAATTTTCCACCCATGGTCGGGTCGGTAATCTTCGTGCCCGCTGTGTAGATGGTCGCGAATGGGTTCAGGAGCTGAACATCACGGCCGGCCGAGATATCGATGTCACCGCTGCCGGTTCGAATCACCTGATAACGGTTGGTCGTCGGAGTGCCGGTCGGGCTGTTTGCGCCTGTGATCAGCTGCAGCGTCGTGAAGTTGGCACCACCACTGCTCGAACGCGGCATGTTGCGTCCGAGCTTGATGGAGCCAAGATTGCCGCCCAACGCGGAGAGCGGCTGCACGTTGCGGTAGTCGGCCGCTGAGAAATCCGCACCGGACGTAATCCGGTAGGACCACGACTGCGCGTTCATCGGCAGCAGCGGATTCGCATCCATGAGCGGCGCGCGATAGACGTCACGCGTCGCAATCGTTCCCGTGGTCGGCAGCACGAATCCGTCGTGGAAGCCGTTGTTGAAAACGATATCGCCGGCGGCGCGCAACGTCAGGATGCCGGGCGCGCTCTTCGGTCCGAAGCGGAAGGCGCCGAAATTCCAGTCATCATTGGAATTTTGCGAGTTCGTTACGCCAAACGTGATCGTTCCCGTGCGGTGAATGATCTCAGCACCCGGGCGAATGCTGAGGACCGATTCGAGGCTCCGATTGCCGCCGATCAAACGTGCAAGCATCGCCTCGTAGGTCGCGGAGGGAGATCCCGCCGTGCCCACGAACAACTCGCCATTCGCCCTCACGTCGTTCTTGAGCGTGTTCAGCGTGTTTCCGCTCAGGTTCCCATTTGTCCCGGTGAGATCAAAAATCTTGTAACCCTCGACGATGATGCTCGACGCGCCGAGAATCGAACCCTCGATGGGCGCGATTTGAACGTCGCTCGCATCCGCGAGCTGGGGCGCACGGAGGTGCAGGGTTCCGGTGAACCGGCCAAGGCCTTCGCTATACGGCTTCGCATCGGCAACCGAGAGGTCGATCTTCGATCCGGATCGGACATCGAGCAGTGCGGTCGGATCGCTCACGCCATCGATCTGTGCCCCCGCTTCGAGGAGCACCGCGCCGCCCTTGCCGGCGTTGCTGAATGTCCGCCCGCTCGCATCGAGCACCGCACCGTTCGCAAGGATCAGGCTTCCCGCGGCGATGAGCGAAATTGTTCCACCCGTCGCTCCCGAGGCGTCGATCGTGCCATTCACGCGAATCGATCCGGCGTCTGCGGAAAGTCGGAAATGCCGGCTGGTGGAAACACCATCGACCGTGACGTCGCCGGTGCGGACGCGGAAGTTTCGCAGTTCGGTGAAACCACCGGCGTTGAGCGCATCGTTCACCTTCGCGAGCGAAGGCAGCCGCGAGACATCGAGCGAAAACTGTCCACCTGCGCCTTCCGCGCCGCCATCGGCAAGCAGGGTGCCCTTGATATCCACGACGCCGCGTGTCGCGTTCAGGAACAGGCGGCCCGCATTTCCACCGATCTCCGGCGCGGAAAGCACGAGCGTGCTCCGGCGGCCAAGTTTCACGTCCCCACGACGGGAGGTGAGCGTGATCTGACCTGCGTCGGTCGTCTTCACGAGATCGAGAAACCGTTGCGTCGTGCCGCTCACGTCGAGACGGCCGTTTACATTCACGCTTCCCTTGGTCGCCTGGAGCGTCAGGAGACCGCTGGGCAGATAGATGTCCGAATTCGCAGTGACGTTCCTGCCCTGCAAGGTGAGGCTGGCGCCAAGACCACTCTCGATCGCGACGGGCACCGGATCATCCACACTCTGAATGTTGAGGTCGCCGGTCGCACGAATAAACGAGGTCGTTCCGCCGGTCGCGAAGAATGCCGGTGTGTTGACATCGAGATTGCCGGCGACAAGCAGGCGTCCCTTGCCATCAAGCAACACCGCACCGGCGGCATTCAGGCTGGTCCGTGCAAACTGGTCGACGCGCATCGACCGGTTGCCGATCTCGATCGCTCCGGCCTGCAGGGAAAGATGGCCGGAAGGGTTGCGATCCGCCGCAAGCGACCTGCCGGCTGAAGTATTGTCGAGAAGGATGGTATCGGCAATGAAGCGGACCGTGCCGCCGTCGTTGAACCCGCGAATCTGCCCGGCCTGCAATTCAAGGCTGCCAAGTCGATTCGAGCCGAAGCGGCCGGCGCCATACACATCGAGCGAGGTGTAGCTGAGCAGCGAAACCGAGCGCGCATCCTCGAGTTGACGCAGGATGCGCCCGCGCAGAACGAGGCCCTTCGTCGGAAGGATGTCTTCCGAGTAATCGCCGAGCTTCATCGTGATCTGGCCGCTGTGCAGCGAGAAGGCCTCGCCATCCAGGATCGCGCGGCCGTCGAGTCGCGTCGCGAAGCTGGAATCCAGCGTGACGCTGGCGCCGGCAATCCGTGCACGTCTGCCGATGCTCATCTCGGCGACCGCATCGTCGGGAACATTCGCCCGCAACATCGCAGCCTCGATGTCGCTGCTCACGCGGAGCAATGCGCCATCGCCGTCGAGCAGCAAGTTCTCGGCGCGCAGCGTGAGCGAGCCGCGTTGGGCGACTTCCGAACGTCCGGCAAGACGCAGGCGCTCATTGGCAACAAGGATGATTTCCGGTCCGGTGAGCGGCGAACCTTCGTTGTCCACGACGAGGGTGCCGGTGTTCACCTTCACGGTCGTGCCGTCCTCGGTGCGCGTGCGAACGCCACCGATCAACAGACTCTCGACGCCCCAACCGCTGAGGTTCGCCGCGTTGAGGACAATGCGATTCCCCGTGGGTCGCGCGTCAGGCCCCGCAATGACAAGCGTGCCCGGACTGCTGATGTCGACGAATGCCCCGCGTCCGCGGGAAATCGACTCGCCACGCACGAGGCCGTTGAGTCGCATTTTCTCGATCCCCTGGAAGACCAGATGCCCGGAGTCCGCCGGCAGGAGTTGCGGAGCCGCGTTCACCGCGTGCGCGCTCTCCCGCATGAAGTCATTCGCCGTAAAGTCGTCGTAGCGGGCGCGATTGCGGAAGACATCCGCCGAAGCGATCTCGAAGGAGGAATACACCTGCGGCGCCCTCCGGCCGGCATTCAGGCTGTTGAAGCGGTAGCCGGAAACGAGGTGTGAGCCATCAGGCAACGCCAGCGGGCCGGGGATTCGCGAAGACGATGGCGTCACGAGATATGCCCCCGGAAGCAAGGCGTAGCGGGCCGGCAGCAGCGTGTAGGTGCCAGGCGTGACCTCGGAACCGGGGCCGATCGTGATGCGGTCGCCAACGCGAAGGCGGGAGTTCACGTAACCGGGATCGCGCGTCGTGGAGTCCAGCGGATCGCGGCTGAAATTCACCGCTGCCGCATCGCTGTCGTTGAACGGCGCGAACGGCGCATAGTTCGCATCGTAGCCGGGAATGATCACAAAGCGGTCCTCGGAGGCGAGAATGTCCTGCCTGCCCAGATTTCCCTCCACCCACCGGTAGGCGTAAAGGTCGCCGCCGCCGCGCAGATCGATCTGCGAGCCGTTGCGGGTCGTAATCCGCTCCGCTCCAAGATTGACCCGCTTCTCGGGCAGGCCCACGAGCGTGACATCCGTTCCAGTGGGATCGATCCACGAGTTGCCGTCGATGCTCACGCCGTAGGGAATCAACCGGCCCTCCCCGGTTACTGAATCGACAAGCGACACCGAGGTGATGCTGGCTGGTCCGAGCGCGAGCCGCTTTGTGACCGGGAACGTGCGCGCGTCGCCGGTGACGAGATCCTGCGGCGCCTCGCCGGTGCCGTCCCAGCCCAGGTTGATCGTGCCCATCGGTGCGCGAAGCACGCCATTCTGCGCGATCGAGCTGGCATAGATGGAGATCGTGCCTCCTGCGGAAAGCGGAATCTGGCGCGTGCCCGACCTCTGGATGGTGACCGAACCCGCTTGCACAGGCTGGCCCTGGCGCGGCCGGTAATCGTAGGCGACGACTGTGAAATTCGATGCCGTCGGCGTATAAATCTGGCCGGCACGGAAGTGCAGATGGCCGGCAATGTTGAGCGTGCCTTCGCCACGAATGTCGCCGCCGTCCGCAAGGAAGTTCGCGCGGCGAATGTTCCGCAGGGAAAGGGTGCCGATATCAATGAGATCGGCCTCCACCGTGATGATCCCCGGACCTTGCGTGGGGCCGAAGTGGTAGGGATTCGTGGGCGCCGTGAAGGGATGCTTTGGCTCGGCAGGCAGCGACGGCGTTCGGAACGGCATGCCAAGCGCCACATACGGCGCCGATAGCTTCACGTGATCGTTGGCATACATCACGCCACCACTTGCGACCTTCAAGGTGTCGCGGGCCTTGATGTTGACCGGCCCCTTGAATTTCACGACGCCGTCGAGCGTCAGCGAATCAAAACCGCCCTTCTCAAATTTGGTCACCGTGAAATAGCCAAGGGCGGGAATGTTCCGTCCATCCCTCCGGACCACGGGCTGGCCGATGAGCGTTTGCTCGCCGGTCTCGAAGAGCGAAGGCAGAGGATCGAGCGGCAGGGTCCGCCCCCGTTGTGACACGATGAGATTGGGGTCCGTCGGGAAGCCGCCCGAGACAGAAAACCGGCCGGAGGAAACTTCGAGCGAGCCACCATAGGCCGCAGGGCCGCCGGCGTGGCCTTTCAACGCGGCATCGGTAAAGAGCTGCTCGCCGCCGTCGAGGATGATCTTTCCACCATCGCTATCGAGGCGAACCGGCACAAACTGCCGGCTCGCAAGCGGGGCGTTCAAGCCGCTGCGCGCGGAGATCGCGAGAGACGGCGTGGGGGTCAGGAGATGCGGCGAGAAGTCGAGAACGCCGGACGTTCCGGAAACGTCGAGGACGGCACCGCGCCGCGCAACGATGTTTCCGGACACCTCGATCGTGCCACCGGGCAGCACCGAGCCAAGCCGCCGCCCGAGTCCCGCGCGATCACGCACGAGCACCATCGTGCCCGCCGTGGAAAGGCGGCTCTTCGTGCCAAGGTAGACAGTGGTCAGCGATTGCTCGCGCCCCTGCGCCAGCACGTTCTGCTCGAAGGTGTTGATCGAATCCTTGCTTCCCGAAACGGTGATCTTTCCACCAGGCGCGACCACCGTTCCAAGAATCGCCACCGTGCTGCCCGAGAACGACACCTCGCCAAGCGGGTCGGTGACGATTCGCGCCCCCTCCTTCATCACGAGGTCGCCGCGGAAGAGCAGACCGGTGTTCGACACGTCATCCGAAAGACCAAGACTGCGGAAGGCGAGACTGACCGGGGGCCGCTCGCCCTTCGGCCAGACGATCTCGCTCACGTCGAGCGTGCCGCCATTTCGCGGATGCGGATTCGCAATGAGGCTCGTCACGCGCGGTTCGAGCACGGTGTTTTCCGCAATGACGACGCCGGGCAGATGCTGTTTCTCGCCGAGGAAGTTGTAGCGGAGCCCGCCGATGCCGGTGAGGTCAAATTGAGTGAAGCCGCCGCGATTGAAAAAGTCCGGCCGGAGCAGCAGAGTGCCGGGCTCGGTTGCACGCCCGCCAACCTGGATGAACGGAGCCTGCAGCGCCAGCGACCCGCCCTTCGCGCCGGAAAATCCGCGCAGCTCGCCATGAATGCGCAGCCGGCCGGAGAGCAACCGCTCCGTGTCCTCGACACGACGCCTGCCCTTGACCTCCTCTTTCAAGAACAGCGCACCGAGGTTCGGATCCTTTCCGGCACGCAACGCGATGGAACCACCGTCGCCATAGGTGATCGTGTTGTCACGATCCACGAGCACACCGCCCGAAACGTCGATCAGACTGCCCGGCGCAAGCCGTGCCGTAAATGCGGTGACGTCAACCTTTCCACCATCCGCCACGATGGGTCGCAGTCCACGGGGCGAAGGATTGCGCACATCGAAGATCAGGCCCGCGGTATTCAGCACCGCACCCGGGCCGAGCGTGAACCTCCCGGCGTCGGGATCGGCATAGATCGGCGGCACCGGAATGCTCGCATCGCGCGCCTTGTATTGAGCTGCGAGGTAAGGCGAGACGTTGTAGGCCGCAAACGTAAGGCTTCCGCCCGGAGCGGTAATCGATCCCTGCACGTCGATATTGCGGCCTTTCAGTGTCAACGCCCCGAAGGCCGGCGCCTCGATCACGACATCCCCCGGCACGAAAATATCGCCCGCGGAGTTGTCCACGATGAGTTCGCCGAATCCTCCCTCACTGAGCAGCGAAGGCGATAGCTCCACATTTCGACGCCGCTCCCCGAGCAGCCGGAATGGATTCACGAGGCTCGCGCTCTGCCTGCCTTCCAGCGCCAGAGGCTTGCCCTCGGGGCTCACCGCAAACGGCTGCGCCGGCCGCAACTGGCGATCGCCGAAAACGATCGTCGGCGCGCGCAGCGACGTTTCCATGAATGGCTCGCCGTATTTCGGCTCGGGATCCTGCGAGCGGAATGCAAGCTCGAGCTTGCTCGGCTTCGGCAGCGAGCTGGAGATCCGCGTCTCACGCAGTTGGCGTGGACCAATGACGGTCGTTCCCTCGAGTTTTCCGTCGAGCGCCATCGACGCGGCCGTGATGGAAATTTTGCCGCCGGCCGCGCCCTGGATGTAGTCGCTCTCGTAGTGTCCGCGATCGAGGCTGAGCGCCGGGCGGAACGTCCTCGTGATGCCCCACTTCGCGTGCGTCTCCGTGAACGTGGGATCGTAGATCCCGTCGTAAACCATGTCGGGCGTTGCGTCGGCGATGTCGATGAGCCGCGGACCCTGGATCACCTTCGTCGTCTTGATGTATCCGCCCTTGTTGTTCATCCACCCGCCGGAGACATCGATGATCGAGCCCTTTTGAAGCACGACGGACTCGCCGGCCTGCAGCGTCACGTCGCCGCCGGCAACGGTCAGCTGCCCCACTCCGCGCTCGATGAGTTCGAGAAAGCCGGTCGCATCGCCAAGCGGAGTGCCGATCCACTCCCTGCCGTTGAATGTGCCGGTGCGGCGGGCGTCGATCGTGATCGTCGTGTTGCGGAAGGGTCCTTCGCGCTGAAGCGGCGTATCGGCGAGTTCCGGACCGCGAAACTCCAGCGTGAGGATGTTCTGCTCGAGCGGCACCTGCACCGCGGTGGTTCCGGCAACGTCGATCATCGCGCCCTCGTCGACGTAGATCTGTCCGGCCGAATAGACAAAGCGTGACAGCGGCGGCTGCTGCTCGGTCGTGCTCGGGATGTAGTCCCATTTTCCGGCCTGAACGGTCACGGAGGCATTGGGCGCGAGAAGCTGCGAACCCTTGTCGAAGTGCACGGCGAGCCCCCGCGCGTTCACCTGAGAACGGATCGCGACCTCCGTGCCGGTGATTTTTTCGTCGCTCGCGATCTCGGGCAGGATTCGCATCACGCTTCCCTCACCGATCGTCACCACGCCGGTGCTGCGCGGGACGAAGAGCGTTTTGTGGGCCTCGGTGGCACCATTCGCATTGTAGGCGGGATTCGCGACGTAGTCGTAGACGGCCAGGAGGTCGATGCGGCCGTTCAGGGAAACCGACGTCGTGCTGTCGATGATGCCATTCTGCTGGACGCTCTTTCCCGTGATCGTCGCGTTGGCTCGCTCGATCTCGATGATGCCGTCGTTGATCGCCGTGCCTGCGCGAATCCGCCTGGAAGCATCCGGGTCGTCCACCGCGCCCACCACGACGTCCAAACCGCGAAGGCTCGGATCGCTGCCTGCGTGCGGGAGCACACCGATCTGCAATCCCGCCGCCAGCACGGTCTGACCATCCGGCGTGGAAATCGTTCCCGAGTTGCGAACATTCGCGCCGGCGAGCATCACGCGTCCGCCGACTTTCGCGGGAGTCGTCGGGCTCGCGATCTGCGCGCCACGCTCCACAACAACATCACCACTCAGGGCGAGATACTCGGCCGTAATGAGTGTGCCCACCTTCGCGGATTCGAGCTTCTGGTTACCCGCTTCGGTCATCGTGATGACCGTCCGGCCCGTGCGATCCTTGGTAAGCGAGTAATCGTCGCCGGCGACGAGTGTTTGCTCGCCCTGCTGGTCGTGAGTGAACGTGAGCTTCGGCGTGCTTCGATCGTCGAGAGCCTGGCTGAGGACCTTTGATGCAGCAGTGATTTCGAACGAATCGGTGATGAATGCGGAGAACAGAAACTGTGCGTCGGTATTGTTGAGCAGGCCGCGCGCAATGAGCGTGGGATTGATGGGAAGCGCCGCCGCCGTGAGCGCGTAGGTGTTCACCTGGCTGGAGCCGCCAAAGATGATGCCGTTCTGGTTGAGAATGTAGACCTGCCCGTCGGCGTTGAGCTTGCCAAGGATCTGGCTGGGGCGGCCCTTGGGATCGTTGACCTTGTTGAAGGCCACCCATTTGCTCTTGTCGGAGCCGCCCTTGGATTGGTCAAACGTGAGCGTCGTCTTCTTGCCGACATTGAACGTCCGCCAGTTCAGCAACGCCTGCTGCTCCGTCTGGACGACAGTGAGCTCCCTGCTGCCACCGCTGCCCTTCTTCTCGGTGGGCAATTCCGCGCCAACCCAGAGAGTGGGGTCCTCGCCGGCCTTCGGCTTCTTGAGATTCTTCGGCACCCGGGGATCGACCTCGAGCCCGTTGCGCACAAGACCGTCGCGAACGCGCGGAAGCAGCACACCACCCTTCGGGTTCCGAAGGCGCGCGGTGGACGCCTGGGCGGCTTCGCGAGCCGATTTTTGCAGGACGCGGGCGGATTGCACCGCCGCCGTGGTGCGGGCGAGGCGATCCTTCGCATTCGCCTGCACTCTTGCCGCATCCGCCTGCCCGGCGCCCGCGCCTGTTCCTTTACCGTCCCTTGCCTTGGGCGCAACCGCACCCCCGCGCAGAATGTCCCCCGCCTGCACCGTGAAGGCAGGCAGGAGCAGCAGCGCGATTCCAGACGAAATCGAGTGGAACACGCGCAGCACGTAGCATCTGCGCCGGTGAATCATGCGCTTACTTCTTTGAAGGCTCGACGAGCTGGCTCAGGGCGATTTCGTTGATCGCGACGGCATTCTCCTGCAGCAGGCGCTCGAGATATGCCGTGCGGTTTGCACGGGTCTGTTCCTCGCGAAGCCTCGCGGCCAGCGCATCCTTGACCTCATCGAGAGCCGGCGTGCGCTCCTCGCGGACGTCGAGGACCTTCACGATGTGCCACCCGTCGGCGAGTTCGATGGGCGCGGTCACCGCATCCCTGCCAAGCCCCGAAACTTTTTCGCGGATCGCGGGTTGAAGCTGCTCCGCGGCCAGCCAGCCGATCTCCCCGCCGTTCGCCGCGCTCTGCGGTTCCTGGCTTTCCCGTCGAGCCACCGCGGCAAAGTCCCCGCCGGGTTCCTTCAACGCCTTTTGCACGGCCTCGAGACGGCTCTTCGCATCGTCCCCCTTCTCGATGTAGATCTGCGCGAGGCGGAATTGTTTAGGCACGCGCAGCTGCGACTTCACCGACTCGTAGGCTGAGGCAACCTCCTCGGCGCTCGGGAATTCGGCCGGCGGCTCGGAGACCGATCGCAGGTAGCTCTCGGCAATCGCCGACTGACGAAGCCGCTCAAGCTGCGCCTCGACGTTCGGCTGCTTGTCCCAGTTTTTCGCGAGCGCCTGCCTGAGCAGCAGCTGCTCGACGATGAGCGAACGCACAACCTGGTTGAGCGCACCGGGGTCTCCGGCCAGCTGCTGTTTTTCACGCGGCGTGAGCGCGTCGAAATACGAGGCGATCTCGGTGGATTTGACATCTTCGTCGCCAATTCGGGCGATGACGGCCTCGTCGGCCGCGAGAACATTGCCGGTCGCAACGGTCGCGGCGATCAAGGTGAATACATAACGGATTTTCATTGGATCTTCTGGTCTGCGAGTTTGTCGGCGTAGTCCTGGACGAGGGTTTGGAACTTCGCACGGGAGAGGCCCACGAAGGGCTCACGCGCCGAGATGGCAGTGCCGAGACCGAAGCGCTTGTATCGGTCGAGAACTTCCATCCCGAGTTTGAACATCTCGTCGTTGCGGCGCTGCTGGTCCTCGACACGGCGCTGCAGCTCGATGGTCTTCGCCGCAAGCCTGGCGCGTTCAGCCTCCTTGGAATGTGCGAGAGCGGCGGCTTTCTCGTAGCCCTCCTTCCACTTCTTCAAGGTCGTGTTGAGCTCGTAGGCCTCCTTTTCGCGGGCAACGAGCTGCTCGCGGAGCGCGGCAATCAACGCATCGGCCGCGGTCTTGTCCTGTTCGGCCTGCTTCGTGAGCTTCTCGACCTGCGCTTCAAGGCTTTTCACCTTGAGCTGCGCCTGTGCCTCGCTGGCCTGCAGACTCGCGACCTGCGACTGCGCATCGCGAAGCTGAAGCATCGTGGATTTCAACGCGTCACGCAGTCGCGCAACGCCGGGATCCTCCTCCTGCGCGCGGATCTGCGGAAGGAGGCTCAAGATCGAGAGAATGAGGAGAATTCTTGAACGCATGTGGGTTTAGAAACGGGCGTTGAGATCGAGCTGAAAGATGTCTTCCTTGAACTGCGGACCGGCGATGCTTTCAGCGCTCATCCATCGCGTGCCGATCCAGACGTTCTTCGAGATCGCGAGATTTGCGCCGACTATGTAGCCCTTGATATTCGTCCCGCCGCCGGCGAAGTCGGACTCGGTGAAACCGTCGATGACGGCGTCGGACCCGACATAGCGATAGCCGAAGCCAACATTCCAGGCCCACGGACGGTCGAGGGCCAGCGAGCCCACCTGGAGCTGAATCGCCCACGCGGAGTTGCTGCCGACGAAGTCGCCGAAGTTCGTGGAATCGGAAAGGTCGTCGTCGACCGGGCCGCGGTTGTTCACAGCCACCTTGTTGATGGCGGCGGAATTGAACGCGAGGTTCTGCGCATACTCGCCCATGAGCGAGATGGCGACCGGCTCAAAGCGCGTGTAGTCGAGGCGGCCGGAGAAGACGAGGTTCTGGAACTTCGTCGCGAGACCGTAATACTGCCACTGGTTGATCGTTCCGTAATCGTTCGCCTCGGTCGGGATGATGTTGCGCAGGGCCATGTAGGTGTTGCCCTTTTGTGCAAAGGCCGGGCGGCTCGCGTCGGTGTCACCCGCGTCGTTCGGCGACATCGGAACGTAGGGCGAGGAGAGTTTGCCCTCGGTGTTGAGGAAGTAGTAGTAGGCGAGGCCGGTGCGGAGGTTGAAGTCCTTCACCGCCGTCACGTCGATGCCGCCCTGCACGCCGAAGAGATACTTGTCGTAGCTCTTGAACTTCGCGGGCTGGTTCGACGAGAAATTGAAGTCCGTGTTGTAAACCGGGAAGGCGCCGCCGACGATGAACGGCGTGATGCCGCTGAACACCTCGTAGGCTCCCTGCAGCGCGATGCCGTCAAAGCCGAGGTCGTCATCCCACACGATGCTCGTCGTCGAGAAGAACGGATTGTCGAAGCGGCCGACGAGAATCCCGAGGTCCTTTTTCGGATTGCCGGTCAGCTCCCACTGCAGGTAGGCGCGGTCGAGCCAGATCGCGTATTTGCTGAAGTTGCCACCCTGGCCCTGGTAGGGCAGGCCGACGCTCTGGTTCGTCGAGACCGGCGAGTTGTCCTGCCCGGTCGCGATGCGCACGCCCGCCGTGAAATGATCGCCCAGATCCGCCTCGACACCGAAGCGCGCCCGAATGCGGAAGCGATTGCGATCCTGGTCGACATTGAGCTGCGGCGAGAACTCGTCGCCAGCAACGTTGAATGGCGCGCCGGTGTTGATGGCATTGAAGTTCGGGAACGCGCCCGTGGCGTCGTTGCCTCCCGGGAAGAAGTCGCCCTCGTAGCGGAAGCGAAGATCCGCATACGGACGAATGCGGTTCACCCAACCGGGAATCCGCTCCGTCGAAATCCATCCCTCGTCATGCGCCTGCGTGAGCACCTCGTGCTTGATGTCGTCCTTGATCTTGTTGCGCACGATCTCGGGCACGTAGGCGACACGCACTTCGCCGTCTTCCGGTGCCGGCGGAGTCGCGGCCTCTGCGGCGGCCTGGGCAATCTCGGCAGTCTCCTGGATTGCAGCTCCCTGCGCGGCGACCGCCTGCTGGGTTGCCGCCAGCTGCGTTTGCATGGCCGCGGCCTCCTCCTGAGCCTGGCGGATCATGAGATCGGCCTCCTCCTTCTCGAGGATGCCTTTCTGGACGAGTTTGTTGATGAGAATGATTGCGACGTTCGGCGGTGCCGGCGGAGGCTCCGAGGTGAGCGGCTGCATTTGCGCGTCGAGCTCGTTCAACGGATCCACAGGCAGCGATGCGGTGTCGGGAGCATCGGAAGCCGCGGGCGTGGACGTCGTCTCTTCGGCCGGCCCCGATTCCGCCGGAGCCGTCGAGACGGCCGCAATCTGCGGAGTTTCCGACCAGTTGGCCTCGGCGAACGAAACGTTTGGATCCCCGATTTCGACAGGCACGACTTCCTCGAATTGCGCATAGGCGGTCGAGGTCGCGGCGGCCACGAGCAGGGTGAAGGAACGTTTGAAAAGCGATGTCATCGGAAGAATCAGTTGGGCCGTTTGGCCGAGATGCGCATGACGATTGGCATCGGCATGTCTTCCGGCGGAGGCGACTGGAGTCGCAGGCCGGTGAGGATTTCGTTCTGGAGCGCGCGATCGAGATCGGGATTGCCGCTGGAATCAGAGACGGCCGCGCGCGTCACGCGACCGGTGGAATCGGCCCAGATGCGCACGGTGACGACGAGCTGCGCGGAGCGGGTCTTCGGATGCTTGCGCAGCGCGTCCGCGACGCGGCTCTGCACCTGCCCGGCATACCAGCCGAACTTTGATCCGCCCGAACCACCGCCACCCTTGCCTTTTCCGCCGATCACGCCCATGCCGCCGCCGGCCGCGAGGCCGAAGCCATTGCCGGGACCGTCGCCCACGATGCTCGTGCCGAGCGGAGGTTCGTCGGCGGGTTCGGGCTCGTCCGCAGGCGGCGCCTCGGTCGGGGCTTCCTCGGGTTGAAAGTCGGGCTGGTCCTGCACCTCCGGTTCCGGCGGGCGCTCGGGCGGCGGCTCCTGCGGCGGAGGAGGTGGTGGTGGTGGCGGAGGAGGAGCAACCGGCATCAAATCAACGACGCGCATCTGCGCGACCTTCGGCTTGGGCTTGGATTCCCCACGAAACGCCAGCCACGCGCCGGCGACCCCCACGAGCACGACGGCCACGGCAATCCAGACTCCAAACTTCCGCAGGAAGCCCGGCTCCTCGTCCTCATCGTGGATGTGCGGATCCGCTGCCATGGACTATTTCGGCGCCTGGGTCGCGAGGCCGACCTTTTCGATGCCGATGCGGCCGACCACATCGAGCACGTTCATGATTTGCTGGTATTGCGTGCCGCTGTCGCCCTTCACGACGACGGGGAAGTCCGGCGTCTTCGCCTTCTCCGCGCTGAGGCGGCTCTCGAGCTCCTCGAGGGTCACGGGCACGGTGTTGTGGAAGATCTTGCCCTCGTTGTTGATCGTGATGGCCTGCACCTTCGACTCACCCAGCGACGGACTCTTGCTGGCCTTCGGCAGGTCCACCTTGAGTCCCTGCACACCCGCCGTCGTCATGATGATGAAGATGAGCAGCAGCACGAGGTAGAGATCCACCATCGGCGTGACGTTGATGTCGTCGTAGCTCTTGTTGTCGCCTGCGTTCATAGGGAGGCGGACTCCAGGCTGGCCGACGGATCCGGAAGGCCGCGATTACCGGCCTCCGCGGGCGCGGGGTAAAACTCGGCCATCTTCGTCACAAACTTATCGATGAACATCTGCATCGACGTGACCGCGTCTTTGATGCGCGAGTTGAGGTAGCTGTAGATGAACAGCGCGGGAATCGCGACGACGAGACCGGCAACGGTCGCCAGCAGCGCGCTCGCGATGCCGGGCGCGATCGAGTTCACGTCCACTTCGCCGTGCTTCGCGATCACGGCGAACGTGATCATCACGCCCATCACCGTTCCGAGCAGGCCCACATACGGGCCGCCGGCGATGCTGATCGTGAGGAAGACGAGCCCCTTGTTCAGCTTGTGCGTTTCATTCGTGAGGCCTTCGTCGAGACTCGCGCGAATCGCCTGAATCGAGCGGCCGGACAGGCCATTGAAGCCTTCCTTCGACTGCTGGCGACGAAGGCGGATCTCCTGCGCACCGATGTGATAGATCTGATAAAGCGGCGACTGCTTCATCAGGCGCAGCTCGCCTGGCGAGCCCTCCTCGCCTTCCGGCTCGTCGCCCGCGGTCATGCGATCGAGCACGGTGAGATCGGCCGCAACGCGCGACCAGTGCTTCTGGAAGACGTTCGAACTCTTCTCGATGCGATTCAGGTAGAGGTATTTTCGAATGGCGACCGTCCACCCGACGACCGCCATGATCATGCAGCAGAAAATGACGATCCAGCCGTCGAACATCATGTTCTTCGCGATGTCGCCGAAGAGCGAGAGATGCTCGAGCGCCTCGTTGTGGCCGCCGCCGCCTTCGCCCTGCTCCACTTCGCCGAACTGCACGAGCTTGCCGGCGTCGGACGAAGTGCCCTGATTCACCGCGTCGAATCGAAGCAGGTCGTTGGGCTTCGCCGCAGCGACGATTTGAAGTTCGTCGAGTTCGCCAATGAATGCCGTCGCGGTTCCCGACTCGCCGCCGATGCGCGCGGGGCCGTTGATCGCGGGCAGCGCCGCGTTCGCGGTGGCCACGTCCACTCCGCCGACGAGGAGCGACAACGTTCCCTCGGAAATCCGCGCCGCAAGGTGCCGCCACTGGTCGAGCGGGAGCGGCTCCGTCCCCGTCGCGCGTTGACGCTGACCACCGGAGATCACCTCGGCATACGGCGCGCTGTTATCGATTCCGATGCGCAGGCCGTTCGTCGTATCGCCGAGCTCGAACAACACGGCCGAAGGCTGGTCCGCCGTGCGCTTGACCCACGCCGACCACGTCAGCGCTCCGCCGGCCTCGACCGCGAGCGTATCAGACGCCGGAATGTCGATGCTCGTGCCAAGAAGCCGCACGCCGGAGCCAATCAGCGATCCCTGGCTCTGCGTGCCCGCGCTTGTCGCGTTGTTGCCCTTGCCACTCGCGTCAGCGGGCGGGCTGCCGGCCTCGACGAAGTGATAGACGAGCACCGTCTCGCCTTCGTAGGTCTTCGCCGCGTCCTGCACATTCTCGGCGCCCTCGGCGTTTCCGGAGTAAAGCCAGAGCTGTGTCTGCGCGCCGGGCTTCACGTTCGGAACCCGCACCCAGACGAACGCCTCGTTCATCAACGAGTCGTATTTCTCGATGTGGTAGGGCAGGAGCGTCTGGTCGTCCTCGGCGAGGATCCGAATATCGCTGCCGTCCGGCGCGGCGGCGGCGAAGTTGAAGTTTCCGTCGTGCAGGCGCAGAAGCACCACCGCGTCGCCGACGGTGTCCTTCAACTCGACACTGCTGGCACCCGTGTCGATCGTGACCGGCTGCCGGATCGTCCAAGCCTTGTCCCACCACGCGGAGGCGGTGAGCGGAAGAAACAGCCCGAGAGTCAGGGCAAGTTGGAGAATGCGATGCATCATGGGTTCTAGAAATCGAGCCAGGCCCGGAACGTGACGCGTGGCTGCCCGGCCGGACTCGAGGACTGGCTGACCATGGGCACGCCGATGTCGACGGAGCCGTTGAGGTGATTGAAGAGCTGCAGGCGGCTGCCCGCGCCAATGCTTGCGAGATCGAAGCGGGACTGCTGCTCGGGCAGCGGGTCCTCGAGCGTCACAAATCCCGCGTCGAGAAATCCGAAGATGCGCCATTCGTTGATGCCGAGAACGCCCGCAAGCGCCGGCGAAATCAGCTCGACCGTGCCGAAGAGCGCGTTGTCACCGAGCACCTCGGATTCGAGATAACCGCGCGCCGTGTCGAGTCCGCCGCCGGCAAACTGCTCGGCATCGACCAGCGGATCGCTGGAGACCTGGCCTTGCACGCGACCGAAAATTTCAAATCCGAGCGGCAGCTCGTGCGTGTGCGAGAGATCGCCGCGGAAGTAGATGAAGCCCCCGTCCGCGTTGTATCGGCGGTTGTCGAACTCGACCTCGTCACTGCCCATGCCGCGGGCGTGGAAGACGATGCTTCCGCCAAGCTCCGTCGTGTAGTTCTTCCCGACCCAGGCGCCGTTGTAGGCAACGGTGAAAGGCCAGTAGGTGATCGGCGTGCCGACAAACTCGTCGCCGATCATGAGGTCCTGCTCGAGGTGCTTGTAATCAAGGCCGGCGCTCATCGAGTGGAAGAAGCCCTCGCCCGACGGGAGATTGATCAGGAACCGGAAGCCAACGATCTCGCCATTACCCGCAACAGCCGCGCCGCCCAGCGTCGAGACATTGCTGTTCTGCCGCGTGGCGCTGACCATAAGGCCCAGCCAGTCGATCGCCGGCGCGCGCGCGATGTAGTAGCCACCGTAGACAACCGCGTCATCGATCCGCTGCGGCGCGATCTGGAAGTTGAATCCGATCGTGTGCGCGAGCTGCCAGAGGTTCTCGTAGCTGATCGCGCCATTCAGCCGCAGCGGCGTCGTGTTCACGCTGTAGCGGTTGTTCAGCTCGACGCTGCCGTGCAGGGGAATCGAATCCTTGACCGTCAGGTCAACATCCACGGTCCCCGGAACGACGCCCGGCTGGATCGACGGGGTGATCCGCCGGTCGCGAAGCTGGTTGAGCCGCACGATGTCCTTCGCGACTTCGTTGAAATTCGGAACCTTCCCCTCCGCAAGCGACGGCGCGCCCTTCTTGATGTGGTTGATGTCGTAATACCGCGAGCCGCGCACGCGCAGCCGGCCCACCGGCGCCTCGATCACCTCGAGATAAACGACACCGCCGCGCAGCCGCTGCTCGGGAATTTCCACCGCCACCGTCTGGTAGCCCTTGTCCTGATACGCCTTCTCCAACGCGGCGCGCGCCGCCTCGACATCCGCCTCCGTGCGACCCGGCCCGAGATACGGATACACCGCGGCCTCGACTTCGCCCGGTGGCAGCACCTTCGAGCCGCGCACGCGATATTCCTGAATCAACACGCCCGCATCCGGTTGCGACGCGTTCACCTCGCGAACCAGCTGCGAGTGCGGCGGCGGCGCCTCCTCCCCCTGCGGCACAGCCGCGCGCAGGCTCGCGCAGGCAAAGGCCGCGAGGAGCGACGTTGCCGGACGATGGAAACTGTGTCGAAAAAGGCTCAAATTAATCCGACTGTTATGGTCGTCTTTTATTGCAGGCACGGCGAGCGCCAGTCCCAGGGCAATGCGGGCTATTTGCCGGGGGAAGATGGACGCTCGATCATCAAAAAATCAGACCTTCACCTGCGATGCGACAAAGGTCGCGAGGATTGCAGCAGGCTCGCGACGCTGAAATGATGCGATCGATCGACCCTCTCCCGTCAGCTCCAGCAGCTGAAAGATGTCCCCCGGGAACAGAAAGCTGAACTCCTGCTGGGAGCGGGTCCTCCTCCGATTCACAAAGGCGTCAAAGTGGGCTCGGAAATTCATATGCGACTTTTTTAGTCGTTATTAAATTGTTGTCAAGCGGCCAGACATTTTCCGCTCAAAATCCTTTCAGAGACGACGTGTTGCCGTCTCAAAACGCTCCCCGTTTCATTTCCTCGAAGCGCTGGATGCGATCGAAGACGCCGCCATCCGCAAAATGCCGGCGAAATGCTTCGTCCCATCCGCCAAACACTTCTTCCACACGGAAAAGCTCAATCGCCGGAAATCGATCGGAAACCCCGGCCTGCTCGACCCGGGGACGCAGCCAGTGCCGCGCGGCGATTTCCTGTCCCTTCGGACTGAACAGAAACTCGAGATATCCGGTTGCCACGCGTCGGGTTCCCCGTCGATCCACATTTCGATCGACGATCGCGACAACCGGCTCCGCGAGAATGCTGGTCGAAGGATAGACCACCTCCACGGAATCATTTTTTTCCGCTGCGGCGCGCACTTCATTCTCCCACATCAGCAGGACATCACCTCGTCCACCGTCGACAAACTCGTTGAGCACCTTGCGGGCTCCGGCATTCAGCACCGGCGCGCGGGAATAGAGCGCCGCGATGAATCGTTCCGCGGCGGCTTCATCACCCCCATTTCGACGCAACGCATCCGCCCATGCCGCGAGATACGCCCAACGCCCGGCTCCGCTGACCTTGGGACTCGGGACCACGATTTCCACGGGTTTCTCGACGAGGTCGGCCCAATCACGAACTCCGTGGGGATTCCCCGTTCGAACCAGGAAGATGATCGTCGAGGTGTAGGGCGACGCTCCGTGAGGAAATCGCGTTCGCCAGTCCGGAGAAACGAAACCGGATTCCGCAAGCGCGTCGAGATCGGCTGCCGTGGCGAGCGTGGCGACATCCGCCTGAAGTCCGCGGAGAATTGCCTCCGCCTGTGCCGTGGAACCCGCATGCGAGACATTGACCTGCGCGCCGTCAGCCTCTGTCCACGCCTGGTTCACCTCCGCATAAAACTCCCGTGTCGCATCGTAGGAGACATTCAGCAGGGTCCCCGGTCCACGAAAGGGCCGGAACGCAAACCACACGCCCACACCAAGGGCGATCAGCACGAGCAGCGCCAGCGCGAGACGGGATCGAATCCGGGAAAGGCTGACGGGCTCTTCTGGCATCTTCCTTTGGAGTTACCCCGCCGACCCGCCTTCTACCGGGTGCTCGAAACGTTCCTCTGCGGGCATTTCTTGCACCCGCTGGGGAGAACGAAATCAAAGCACGCCTTCTTCGCGAGCCTGCCGGAGCGAGTGGGTCACATGCAGGACCACCGCAATTGCCTCCTGGGCCTGCTGCTTGGGATCCTGCGCGCGGGAAAGTCCGACCACGATCTCGACGGGCTGGGAATCCGCGTCCGGCACCGGGGTGAAACTGCGACGGTAAACGGGCTTCGCCGGATTGATCCTCCAGCGAAAATCCGGGGCGACCGAGCCATAGCGCGCAAAGGCCCCTTCCAGGATGCCCCGGGCCGTGTCATCGGCGGTCCATGCCTCCACATCGGTATCCCGCGCATAGACGTTTTCGCGCAGCAGGAATACCGCATCGTAGGAATAGCGCTGCAGCTCCTTCTCGAGCACCTTGATGTGGCTCAGTGGAGAATCCTCCCAGCAGCGCAGCGCACTCATCGGCTGACGCAGAACCATATGCGCCGGTTCCCGGTAGGCGTCCAGATTCGCCACGGGGTAGGCCGTCACCTCGAGCCCGTTTACAAGCTGAAGCCGCGCTTCGAAAACCGCAATCATCCGAGCCACGGCATAGGGAGTCGATTCCTCGGACCCATGCCAGCCACCGACGACGAGCGCGCGGACCGGGCGATCCACCGCCAGGCGGCCGCAAACGTGAAAATACGGAATCATGTCCTTCCGGAGGCCCGACTGCGTGGCTCCCCAGCCCACAATCAGGGAAGGCGAATCCATGGAGAGTTCCACCAGCGGACTGATCAATCCATCCAGGCTCCGGGGATCGGAGGAAAACCGATCGTCAATCTGAAGAGTGGTCGTGTTCATGGAGAGAATTGTTTAGTTGAACAGTAGGCAATGCACCACCATCTGCAACAAAAGAAATCTCCGCAAATGGCATCGGTGTTTTTTCCCATCGACATCGATTGACCGTGATCTCCGCAATATCGGCCAAAGTGTAGCGGTCCATCACCTCGACCATCGCCGAGTGCACGTCGAGCATCAGCAGGCGCAGGCCGCAATTGTCCCGGTCCGGACACGAACACGGCGTCTCACAGGAGTCGTCGACACAGCGCAGCGGCCCAAGAGAGGTTTCCAGTGTCCGAAGCGCCTCGCCCACGGAGATCGTCTCCGCGGGGCGCGCCAGGGAATACCCACCATCCCTTCCCCGCTTTGCATTCAGCAGACCATGCGCACGAAGCCGGGCAAGAATTTGCTCGAGAAACGCCTCAGGGATGCCTTCCAGGGACCGAATCTCGAATGCCCGCACATGCGACCGCCCCACACGATGAGCGAGAGCAATGTCCAGTAAGGCCCGCAGTCCGTATTCTGCCCGTTTGGAAAGTTGCATTGTTTACTAAAACAATAAACTTTTCTCAGCGTCGATGAAAAGTTCGGCCTCAGCAAAGGCCTCAACACCGCTTTCGTGCGATCTGGAAGCATGAAGAAGACCTCATCGAAGTCAGGATACACCCCGCGATCCAAGCTGGGCCCCGCCGGGAAAACCCGCCCACCCAAAATCGAAAAGCTCACCGGCAACGAACTCCCTCCTCCGGATCGTCCTAAAAACGAGTCTCCGGCCGATTGATTGGAAAGAACTCCTCACCGACAACAGAGCGAATCAGCGCAGGAGGAGCTTGGCCTTCTGCTGCGTGAGGCGCCCGAGAAGCTCGGTGCGGATCAGATCGACGGGCGGACGGGTGGTCGCGGCGAGACGGGCGAGTTCGAGATTGAGAGAATCGATCTCGGTGGGGCGTCCGTTGCGAATGTCCTGCAGCGTGGAAATGAGCACGCCGCTCGAGCCGCGGCTGATCGCGAGCGCGTTTTCGAGTAATTCCCCCTCGGTCAGCGCAACGTGACGGGTGTTTGCGAGCGCCACACATTCCACGATGACGGCACGGGCGAGCGCCAGCACGTCTTCATCACGAGCGAAGATGCCATTGTCCACGTCGAGAAGCGGGCAGATCGAGTTGAAGACGGCGTTCAGGATCGTCTTCTTCCAGACATCGCGCTGGATGTTTTCCTCTGCATGAAAGGGGAACCCTTCGGTGCTCAGCAATTCGACACAGCGCGCGAGTTCCGTGGACGTTCCCCGGACGAGGCCGATCGGCGAGGACCTTACCGGCCGAAATCGGACTTCGTTCCCGGCAATCGTTTGTGCGGTCATGTAGAGCACGCAGCGATAAACGGAGAATCCCGCGGCGAGAAATGGCTCTTCTACGCCCATCCCGTTTTGCATCACGATCAGCGGCGCATCGGTCGCCTTCGCGGCCAGCGTCTGCGCAAGCATCGCGTTCGCGTGAGACTTCGTCGTCAGGACGACCAGTCCTCCCAAGGTTTCCATGCGGGACAGCGCCCGCGTCTCGACCTCGGCACGCCATGTCGCGTGTTCCGCACATTGAACGCTGATCGAAATCCTCCCCTCCGGAATGTCCCGGCGACTTGTCCGAACGAGCACCACGCGCCGCCCTTCTCGCGCCAGGCTCGCTGCCAGCGCGAGTCCGACAGCACCGCCTCCCAGAACGTGAATCGGCTCGCTCATTTCGAATCAGCGCCGCGGGGCGTAGTTGGGGTATTGGGGAAGCGCGGCATCCATCACGTCCCAGGGCTGCGCGTCGCATATGAAGATGTTTCTGGCGGGGCGAAACACAGCGGGATTGTCCAGGCTGCCTGCCATCAGGCCGATGCGGTCACGCTCGGGGTCTTCGCCCACGGTCACGGGTGACCCGCACGTCGCACAGAACCCCCGGACGTTCCTCCGGCCATTGATTCGGATCGTGACGTGGCGCTGCAGATGCCCGGTGGCGGGAATTTCCAAAGCGCTCAAGGGAACCACCAGCACGGGAGCGTAAGCACCGCCCGTGACCTGCTGGCAGTCGCGGCAGTGGCAGTTGTGCATCGAGAGCGGATGCGCGCGGCACACGTAACGAAACGCGCCGCACAGACAACCGCCGGTAAAGGGAATCTCCATGAGGCAGGAGCATGCCCTCCGCGCACCGCCGGAACAGATGCAGCCGGAGGGATTTTCTCCTTTCACACGTGACAAACTGTATAAGAGAACAATGGCTCGCGCTGTATCTGTTCAATCGCGAAAAAGGAGGAAACCTCGTGCCATGCACATAACGAGGTCCTCTGCCAGCGGACCGCTCTACGAGCGGCTGGCCAACGTGCTCGAAGAGTTGATCGAGCAGCGCGCGCTGCGGCCCGGCGACCGCATGCCGTCCGTGCGGCAGTTCAGCGCCCATCAGCGCGTAAGCATTCCGACTGCGCTGCAGGCCTACGTGACGCTCGAGACGCGCGGCCTCATCGAGGCGCGGCCGAAGTCGGGCTTCTACGTGCGTCCGCGGCTTTCGGAGTTGACCCGTGAGCCGGCGGCCTCGTCCGTGACGCCGCGCATCACGACACTTGGCGACCCCGACCCCGTGGAGTCCCTGCTTGCCGACCACGCGAATGCGAAGCTCGTCCCTTTTGGGGCCGCGCTGCCTTCACCGGAGCTGCTGCCGGGCATCAAGCTCACGCGCACGATGGCCGCGATCGGGCGCCGGCTCGGGGCCGACAGCATCGGCTACGACCTTGCACCCGGCCACGAGAGCCTGCGGCGTCAACTCTCGCGCCGTTCGCTCGAATGGGGCTGCGCGCTCACGGCGGACGACTTTCTCGTTACCGTCGGCGCGACGGAGGCCGTGTCGCTCGCCCTGCGCGCCACGTGCGAGCCCGGCGATACGGTCGTGATCGAGTCCCCAAGCTACTTCGGCCTCGCGAACACGCTGCGGGAACTTCGCCTCAGAGCGCTGCCCATCCCCGTCCGCGCCGCCGACGGACTCAACCTCGAGGCCTTTGAGCGCGCCGTGCGCCGCTGCCGCGTGCGGGCCTGCGTGGTCGTGCCGAATTTTCACAACCCAATAGGCTTCGTCATGCCCGACGAAAACAAGCTGCGTCTCGTCGAGATTTGCGCGCGCAAGCGGATCACCATCATCGAGGACGACACCTACGGCGACCTACCCCACGACGGCGTGCGGCCGCGCTGTCTCAAGGCGTTTGACGAAAACGTAATCCTCTGCGGCTCCTTCTCGAAGAAGCTCGCGCCCGGCTACCGCGTCGGCTACATCGCCGCCGGGCCGTGGCAGCCGCGCGTGCGCGCCCTCAAGCAGACGAGCACCCTCATCGGCGCGCTCCTGCCTACTCTTGCCGTGGCCGAGTTTCTCAAGACCGGCGGCTACGACCGCTATCTGCGCGGCGTGCGACAGGCCTACCGCGTGCAGGTCGCGCGCATGCAGGAGGCCGTGGCCGCGAGTTTCCCCGAGGGCATCGGCTTGTCCCGGCCCCGCGGCGGCTATCTGCTGTGGTGTGAACTACCCCGGCGCGTTGACGCCGTGCGGCTGCTCGAACGGGCGCGCGAGGCGGGCATCAGCATCGCGCCCGGTCCCATGTTTTCGCCAACCGGTGAATTTCGAAACTACATCCGGCTCAACTGCGGTTACCCATGGAACGCCCGCATCGAGAATGCGATCGACACACTCGGCCGCCTCATCCGCGAGTTCGCCTGACCTGTCTCGTGATACAAATCGCTCTGGCGGCCCATGCCGGAAAGCGACCTAGGCAGCCTTTCGTCGACGCAGGAGGATCGCGGCGCCAAGCAGCGCGGTGACGGCGATCGCGCATTCGTGCGGCTCGGGCACGGCCGTGATCGTGAACTGGAGAGCGGTCGGGTTTGCGTTGTTATTGAACGAAAACGTCCCGGCAAAGCCGCCCTTGTTCGTGTAGCGAAAGCTGGCGATGTCGATGTTGGTCCCCTCAAACAGGATGAGCGTGTAGGGCGTGCCCACAACCCAGCCCTCATCGGCGAACGTGAATTCGTAGAACGTGCCGGGCGCACCGTATCCCGTTAGGATGTCGAGGGCGAGCTGGTCGGATTCCGGGGAGGTGGGGCCAAGATCGAAGAGAAGCGTGCCGGACGTCCAGTAGAGGGCCTGCGCCGTGAGGGTGCCGCCCGGCGCGACGGTGCCTGCGTTCAGCATGATGGAGCCCACATGGCCGCTGCCTCCCAGCGTGCCGCCATACATGTCCACGTTTCCCTGCCCGAAGGAGAGGCTGCCGTCGACGATGAGCGTGCCGGCGTTCAGCGTCGTGCCCCCGATGAAGGCGTTCTGGCCGGACAACACGAGGGTGCCTTCCGTTTCCTTCACGAGTCCGCCGTCGCCCGCGATGTTGCCGGAAAAGTTGCCGGAGTTCACGGTGAGCGTGGTCGAGGCGGACGTGCCGATATTCACCGTGCCGGCGCCGAAGAGCGCGTTGATGCCGTCGCCGGTTTGATCCTGAAAATCGAGCGTCGCGCCGCTGGCGATGGTGGTGGCGGAAGCGACTGCGGTGAGCTCGGCAAGGCCGCCGTTGCCTGCAACGAGGGTGCCGACCTGGACGGAAACCTGTGCGGTATCCGATGCAGTCAGACTGGTCGGAGCGAAGACGACGGTGCCGGTGTTCCCCGTGCTGCCGATGGTCAGGGTCGCGTTGTCGTTAAACGTAACGGCGTTGTCGACCGTCAGCGTGTTACCGGTGGTGACGGAGAGCGTGCCGGTCTGGTCGGCGCCGACGGCGAGGGTCGCCGGGCCGCCGGAGAGCGAGAGGTTCGCGATGGCGCGCAACTCCCCCGCGCCGAGGGTGGTCGTTCCCGTGCCGAGTGCGTCGGCGCTGGCGACTTCGAGCAGCCCGCCCTAGACGAACACGCCGCCCGAGAACGTGTTGGAGGCCGTCAGGCGGAGGCGGCCTTCGCCGGTCTTGGGTAAGCGCACCAAGACGTATGGTTAAGAGTTACGCGCCTTGGCGGAGGCGGCCTTCGCCGGTCTTGGTAAGCGCACCGGGACCGCTGAGAGGGCTGGGAATCTGGGCGTTGCCGCCCAGCGTGTCGACGGTGAGGCCGCCACCGGCGATCACCACGCTGCCGGCGTTGAATCCCTCGATCAGCAACGTGTCGGTCACCGACGAGCCACCGAGGAGGTTCACCTGCGCGCCATCGAATTCCATCGACGCGCCGTCGGCGTTGCCTGCGTTGATGGTCTGGGTAACCACCCAGGAATTCGTCACGGCGAGCGAACCGGTAATGCCGTTCCCTGCGGCGAGTTCGATCATGGTGGCGGTGATGACGGAGCCGTTGGACGCGTTGAATTCGCCATTGCCAGCGGAGCCGATGGTCAGCGTGTTGGTGGTCGTCCAAAGGGCGTCGTCCAAAGTCACCTCGCCGCTGGAGCCTGCGTTCAGGCCAATCTGCGACGATTCGGCCGTTACCGCCGCGCCGTCGCCGATCGTGAGGCTCAACGCCAAGATGAGCGACGTGCCGCTGGCCTGGACTTCGCCCGTGCCCTGCCCACCGACCGTGATGGCCACGGGCGTGCTCTGCTGCACCGCCTTCCACGTGCTGTCCGTGAGCTGGAGGATGCCGTGCGAGCCTGCGAGCGTGCCGACGGAGCCCGTCGTGCTTTGCAGCGTCGAGCCGTTCTGGAGCACGAACGTGGCATTGCCCGCGTAACCGATGTAGGTCGCGTCGGGCGACAGGTAGGCCCCGTCCACGTTCACGTTGCCGGTCGCGTCCGCGCCGTAGCCGGCGTAGAAGTCGCGGGTGTTCATGAGGGCCTGTGAGCCGATGGTGAGCGTGCCGGTGCCGGACGTGCCGGCGTAAAAGTCGTCGGAGTCGAAACTCGATTCGTCGCCTGGCATGACCGCCAGCGTGCTGCCTCCATCCAGGTTCACGCTTCCGACGGCATTGGCTGCCGAGGACTGTGCCGTGCCCCCGTTATCGATGATGATGGGTTCGCTCACCGGGACGGATCCGCTGCTCCAGTTCTCCCCGTCGTTGAAGTTGCCGGTGCCATCCAGCACCAACGACACCTGCGCCCGTGCTTGCGGACTCGCGAGCGCGCCGATGAGGAGCAGCAAAGGCACGGCTCCGGACCGAAAGAGAGGAAAGCCAATTCGATCAAATTCTCCGGAGGGGCGCATGAACGACAGTGGTTAGCCTCCCCATGCATTGTCAAGCGCAGGGCGACTTTCAGGTTCGATCGCTTCGCCGACGCGATGGAACAAGCCGTCTCTATGATGTCCCATGCCTTCGTGCCGGCGTCCTCAGTCATCTCCCCAGCCGGGCGCGCAGGTATTCCTCGACGTTTGTGACTTGGATGCCCCTCCGGGCGTTGAAGGTATCGGCCTTGTCCCACCACATGCCATCACCGCGGGCGAAGGCCGCGCGGTAGCGGGTCATCACGTCGGACGGTGATGCGGCGAGATCGGCGCGGAGTTTGTCCAGGGTCCATTCGACCTTTTCGAACTCCACGCCGGTGACGCGCTCGACCACCTCGGCCAGCTTGCCGTAGGAGATCGTGTCGCCTGCCACACGCACGATCTCGTTGACGATCCGCGGCTCGGTGAGCAGGATTTCCGTCGTCAGTTTCCCGATGTCCTCCGGTGTCGTCACCGTGACCTTGGTGTTCCAGCTGCCGAGGCCGTGGATCGTCTTGCGGTCGAGATTGACCACGTCAAAAGCGGGCTCGAACAGGAAACTCGTGAACATCCCGGTCGACACGATCACCCACTCGGTGCTCTCCTGCTCGCGAAGCAGCTGGCGCACTTCATACTGCTCGTCGAAGACCGGCTGCCCGCTGCCGCGCCCGACGATGTCGTAGTCGACGCCGAACTGCCACGGGAAGTAGCGTTTCACGCCCGCATTCAGCACGGCCCGTGTGATCTTCAACTGCGTTCCTGCGCCGGCGACGAATCCACTGCAATTCACCACCGTGCGGAACCGCCGGAACAGCTCGGTCAGCGCCTCCTCATCCGCGCCAAGGTCAAAACCGATGACCTCCACGCCGAGGCCTCGCAGAGCGGCCCGCTTCGCCGCATTTTCCGGCAAGGAATCGTCGAGCGTTCTTCGGGACACGAGCACGGCGAGCGTCTCGTTCGCGGCTCGAATCCTCGGCGCGAGCGCGCGGAGGACGGCCATGCCGAGCTCTCCAGCCCCAAGCACCAGGATGTCTCTCACATCGACTTTTGCGGTTTCCATTTTTGTTCCTTTCTTTTGACGGAGTTGTGCCTGGTGGGATTCGCTCCGGAGGACTCGGCTGCGTTTGACAGCGGTGTGTGTTTAAAAGCCCTCCAGCGTGATCTTGCCGCGGGCTTTGCCCGACTCGATGAGGGCATGCGCGCGTTTGAGATTGGCGGCATTGATCGTTCCGAAATGCTCGGCAAGCGTCGTGCGAATCGTGCCCGCATCGACGAGACGGGCCACCTCGCCGAGCAGACGTCCCTGCTCCGCGATATCCGGTGTCTCGAACATCGGGCGCGTAAACATCAGCTCCCAGTGCGTCGACACGCTCTTGCGCTTGAAAGGCATGACATCCAGCACCGGGGGATCGTCGATCACTGCGAAGCGCCCCTGCGGCGCAATCAACTCCACAATCTCCGCGAGATGCTGGTCGGTATTCGTGGTGGAAAACACGAACGCGGGCGCGCCAATCCCAAGATCGGCAATCTGCCGGGCCAGCGGCTTTGAATGGTCCACCACATGGTGTGCGCCAAGCTCGGCCGCCCAGGCCTGCGTTTCCGGCCGCGAGGCGGTGGCGATGATGGTCAGGTCGGTCAGTCTGCGGGCCAGCTGGATGGTGATCGAGCCGACGCCTCCCGCACCGCCGATGATGAGAATGGCCCTGGCGGCGCCAGGAACGGTGTGCCCCTTGACGTTCAGCCGGTCAAACAGCGTCTCCCACGCCGTGATCGCAGTCAGCGGGAGCGCGGCCGATTCCGCCCACCCGAGCGATTTCGGCTTGGCGGCAACGATGCGCTCATCGACGAGATGGAACTCCGCATTGCTGCCGGGCCGGGTCAGCGCGCCGGCATAGAACACCTCGTCACCGGGCTTGAACAGGGTTACGTCCGACCCGACCTCGACCACGGTGCCTGCGGCGTCCCAGCCCAGCACTTTCCACTCGTCGTTTTCCGGCCGGACGCTTCGGCGGACCTTGGTATCCACGGGATTGACGGATACCGCCTTGATCTCGACCAGCAGGTCGCGCGGCTCCGGCGTGGGACGCGGCAGATCAATGTCGATGAGCGAGTCGGGATCGGTGATGGGCAACGGTGTTTTATAGCCTACGGCGTGCATGGGAATTCTCCTTTCAAGTTTTACCTTTTGCACCAATGCACGATCGGAGTATTTTCCGCAAGAATGCACATAAACTGCACATAGTATCGAAAAAGATACCGTAAGATGCCTCGTATTCCTCACCAACGTTTCGATTGCGGTCCCGGTTGTCCCGTGGAGGCGGCCCTGTCGCTGATCAGCGGCAAATGGAAAGGCGTGGTGCTCTGGCACCTGCTGCAGGGCACGCTGCGTTTCAACGAAATCCGCCGCCGCCTGCCCGACGTCACGCAGCGAATGCTCACCAATCAACTTCGCGAGCTCGAAGCGGACGGCTTCATTGTCCGCACGGTCTACCCCCAGGTGCCTCCCAAGGTGGAATACAGCCTTTCGGAGCGCGGACGGAGCCTCGAGCCCGTGCTCATGGCGCTGAAGGATTGGGGCGAAACCCACGTGTTGGGCAAGCGCCCGAGTCGCGCGGATTCGTCATCGTCCCGTCGGAAAAGCAAAGCGCCGCGCCGGCCGACGCGATAGGCAGGCACATCGGCGCGACCGGAGCCGAGTCACGCCTCGTTCAAGATCGCCCTCCATCGCAAAACAGCGGAGGGTCACCGGTCAATTTTGTCGAAGAAATTCACAAGGGAGGCCCTGAAACTCCGGATCTTCTGGAGGAATGTAAGGCATGCCCTCCGACGAATGCTCGTGCGCCGAAACGAACCCCGCGGCCTCCGAACCCGGGGTCTTGAGGACCGCGATTGATGAGCGCGCGCGATCGTTGACGATCGACTACGATCCCTCGCAACTGAGCGACGAGTCGGTGCGGCGAATTGTCCTGAGCATGGAGTCGCAGGCACGGAGGCATTTCGAGAAATGCCTGCTCCGGCTCAAGGGCCGCGCGAGCGAGGCCTGCGCACTGAATTTCGAAAGAAAGGCGGAGAGGATTCAAGGCATTCGCCGGGCGACGGCAACGTTCATCGGCGGCACCATGACGGTGACGTTCGATGAAGCCACGATTTCGCCCCGGGAGGTCCTCGAGAGCGTGCGGCGCACGGGCGCTCCCGTGGAGCCGATCGAGCAACCTCCTCCCGCCATCGGCCTCGCGGCCTGGTTCCACGGGCTGCGACTCGAACTCCTCTGCACGATCGCCACGGCCTTGTTCATGGTCGCCGGGTGGGCCGGGCATCAGTTCGGCATCATGCCTCACGCGCTCGCGAATCTTTGCTACGTCGCGGCCTACGCCGCGGGCGGCATCTTCGGCGTGCGCGCCGGGCTTTTGTCCCTGCGGAACGGAACGATCGACGTGGACCTCCTCATGGTTCTCGCCGCGCTGGGAGCCGCGATCATCGACCATCCATTCGAGGGCTCGATGCTGCTCTTCCTCTTTTCGCTCTCGAACGTGCTTCAGGGCTTCGCCATGGAGCGCACGCGCCGCGCGATCCAATCGCTCATGAAATTGCGCCCCGCGCAGGCGCTCGTGAAGCGCGGGGATGAATTCGTTCTCCGGCCGGTCGAGGAGCTCGCTGTCGGCGACGTCATTATCGTGCGTCCGGGCGAGAGCATCCCGCTCGACGCGTTGATCGTGGAGGGCGAGAGCGCCATCGACGAATCCTCGCTCACGGGCGAATCGATGCCCGTGTCCAAAAAGGCGGGAGACCCCATCTACGCCGCGACCATCAATCAAAGCGGCAGCATCGAGGCCCGCGTGACGCGGCTGGCGCGCGACTCCGCCATCGAAAAGCTCATTCGCGCGGTCGAAGAGGCGCAGAGTGAGAAGGCGTCGACCCAGCGTTTCCTCGACAAGGCCGAGCAATACTACGCCGCGGGGGTCATTCTCTTCACGATCGGCCTGATCATCGGGCCTCTGCTCGCCGGGAAACCGTTCGCCGAGACGTTCTACCGGGCCATGACGGTGATGGTCGTCGCATCACCCTGCGCGCTGATCATCAGCACGCCCGCGTCCATCCTGTCGGCCATCGGATGCGGCGCCCGGCGCGGCATCCTCTTCAAGGGCGGTGTCCATCTCGAGAGAACGGCATCGATTCGAATCGTGGCTCTCGACAAAACGGGCACGCTCACCGAAGGCCGGCCGCGGGTCACGGATATCGTTCCCCACGGCCTCGACGCCGACCGGCTGCTGCAGCTCGCCGCCTCGGTGGAATCCCGCTCCGAGCACCCTCTCGCCCGGGCGGTCGTCGCGGAGGCTCGCGCGAGAAACCTGTCGTATCCCGACTGCAAGGAATTCCAGTCCACAAGCGGCAAGGGCGCGAGCGGCGTGGTGGAGGGGCGCCGCATCGCGGTGGGTAGTCCGCGATTTTTTGCCACGTCCGTTCCGGACCTCCCCGCCGACCTGCAATCCCGAATCGACGCGCTGCACGACGCGGGCAAGACCTGCATCCTCGTCGGCGAGCGGAACGAAGACGAGGCGCGCATTCTCGGCGCGATCGCCATTGCGGATGTCCTGCGCGCGACCGCTCCCCTCATGATCCGTCAGCTCAAAGCCCTCGGCGTCGAGCGCGTTGTCATGTTGACCGGTGACAACCAGCGGGTGGCTGCGGCCATCGCCGCGGAGGCGGGCGTCGACGAGTTTCACGCGGAGCTGCTGCCCGGTGAAAAAGTCCGCCTTGTCAAAGCCCTCGGCGACACGGGGCCCGTGGCCATGGTGGGCGACGGCGTGAACGACGCACCCGCGCTGGCGACCGCCACCATCGGCATCGCCATGGGCGCCGCCGGAACGGACGTCGCGATGGAGACCGCCGATCTTGTGCTCATGGGCGACAACCTCATGAACATTCCCTTCGCCATCGCGCTCAGTCGTCAGGCCCGCCGCGTGGTGCGCCAGAATCTCACATTCGCATTCGGCGTGATCATCTGCCTTGTCGCCTCCGCGCTCGGGCTCGGCCTGCCGCTTCCCCTCGGTGTCGTCGGCCACGAAGGCAGCACGGTGCTCGTCTGCCTCAACGGCCTGCGGCTGCTCGTCTACAAAGGTCCCGACGTCAGCCCGTGACGCCACCGGCGCCCCCTAAAAAAAGCGGGTGAAGGGAATCGAACCCTCGTATGCAGCTTGGGAAGCTGCCGTTCTACCATTGAACTACACCCGCAACAAAAAGCGGATTATTCCCAGGATTTGATCGCCTTCTCGGGATCGTTCTTTTCCCGCTTCGGGTCACCCATGGACCAGACGATCACCTGCTTATTGATCGTCTCGCCACCGTCGTCAAATTCGACTTCGTTGTCGTAATCGTCGTCAATCCGGACTTCAAACTCCTCCCCCCACGGATCAAGCCACCCGGATGTGTAATTCTGCCCCTGATAAAGCGCGCCGTTCTTGCCACCCTTCGCACGGGGGATCTCCAGAAAGATGATCTGCCTCGGATTTGCCCTCTCCTCCTTACCCGCGAGGATATTCATCAATTGAGCGTTATTCACGTTCGTTCCGTCGACGTTCGGGAATCGCCCGTATTCGCTCTCGTAGGAGGAAATGGCCGTCGCGATGTTTACCGCGTCATTTTTCGCCTGCGCACGTTTGGCGGAGTGCAATGCGGAGCCGACCGCCGGGAACAACAGACCCATCAGAATTCCGATGATCGTGATAACGACGAGAAGCTCGATGAGGGTAAAAGCGCGTTTGGAACGAAGGGAGGACATGGCTGTGCGGTAAATTTCGTTCGGCGTCGCGCACAGGCAAGCATTTTCTTGTCAGCGGACGGGATCGGGTCGCAAAGTGTTTTCGTGCGATCAAAATATTCGCGTTCCCGAAAATCACGGGGCGCCTCCGACGCGTCATCGTCATTCCGCCAGCGCGTCCTCGAGCTGGTTCGCAATCAACCGCTCGACAAAATAGAACTTTCCAAGGCGCTCGGCATTCCACCGCAGCGGCGAAAGGAACTCCGCCAGCTTCTCGCCGACATGGAATCGGCCGGGGAAATCGTGCGGGTGCGCAAGGACCGCTACGTCCTGCCCCGCGAGGCGGATCTCGTGACCGGCTGCATTCAATTCCACGCAAGCGGCGCCGCGCACATTCTGAGCGAGGAAAAGGGTCTGCCCGACCTCTACGTGAGTGCGGAAAACACGTGGACGGCGATGCACGGCGACCGCGTCGTCGCGCGACTCGTGAAGGAACGGCCCGTGCCTGCCGACCTCCACGGAACCCCGAAGCGCCCGCCGGCCAAACGCGAAGGGCGCGTAATCCGCATCCTCCAGCGCGCGAACGAGACGATCGTCGGCACGCTGCAAAAATCGAAGAACTTCTACTACGTCGTCGCTGACGATCCGCGCTTCGTCCACAATCTCTACGTTCCGGCTCCGCCCGCGGAAATCGGCGCACGGCCCGGCGACAAGGTCGTTGCCAAACTCGAGGACTGGCCGTCGCGGCATGTCAATCCCGAGGGCCGGGTCATCGAAACACTCGGCAGGGCTGGCGCTCCCGGCGTCGATATTCTCTCGATCATTCGCAAGCATCGCCTGCCGGAAAAATTTCCGGACGACGTGATTGCCGAGGCCGAGGCGATTCCTCCGGCCGTTCCGCCGTCCGAAGCCGCAAAGCGCGAGGATTTGCGCGGGCGGTTCGTGATCACCATCGATCCGGACGATGCAAAGGATTTCGACGACGCGATCGAAGTTCAGAAGACCTCCGGCGGGTGGAGTGTCGCGGTGCACATCGCCGACGTCTCACATTACGTGCGCCCGCGGTCCCGGCTCGATCGCGAGGCCGCATCACGTGGAAACAGCGTGTATCTCGCCGACCGCGTGATCCCGATGCTTCCCGAGGCATTGAGCAACGGCATTTGCAGCCTGAAGCCCGATGTCGATCGCCTCGCCTTCTCGTGCTTCGCGGAGGTTTCGCGAAACGGGAAGGTGCACAACGTGCGGTTCGCGAAGACAATCATCCGCAGCGCCGCCCGCCTCACCTACAAAGAGGCCTTTGCGATTCTCGGAAAGCCGCCCAGGGACAAGCTCAGCGAGCGCGTGCATGTCGCTTGGGAGGTCGCTTCACTCCTGCGAAAGAAACGCTTCGCGAAAGGTTCGCTCGACCTGGATTTCCCGGAAATCAAGGTCCGTCTCGACGAGCGCGGGAAGCCGATCGCGCTCGAGCGCATCGAGAACGACATTTCCCATCAGCTCATCGAGGAACTCATGCTGCTCGCCAACGAGTGCGTCGCGCGCGAGTTGAAGCTGGCGAAACAGCCGGCCGTTTACCGCATTCACGAGACGCCCGACCCGGACAAGCTCGCGGAGTATCGCGAGATCGCCGTGAGCTACGGAATGAAAGCCGGCGACCTTACACAGCGGGAAAATCTCGTGCAGCTTCTCGCGCGAATGCGCGGCCAGACCTACGAGAACGCGCTTAAGATCGCGCTGCTCAAGAGCCTCAAGCGCGCCAGCTACTCGCCCGAGCCGCTCGGTCACTACGGCCTCGCGAAATCGGACTACGCCCATTTCACGAGCCCGATCCGCCGCTATGCCGACCTGCTGGTCCATCGCGCCCTGGAACGCCGCCTGGGGCTCACCAAGTCCGGCCCGGCCTCCCGGGATCTCGCATCGATCGCCGAGCACATTTCGAACACCGAGCGGATCGCCGCTGATGCCGAGCGCGAATCCATCCGGCTGAAAAAACTCGAATTCTTCCAGCAGCAAATCGCTTCACGAAAGGGCGGTGTCTTTCGCGCCCGCATTCTCGACGTGCGCAACTACGGCCTGTTTGTCGAGCTTCCGGAGTTCCTGCTCACCGGTCTCGTCCACATCTCCACGTTGGACGACGATTTCTACACGCACGACGCCGCGCGAAATCGCATCGTGGGACGCAAGTCCCGGCGCATCTACACGGCAGGCCAGAACATCGACGTGATTGTTGCGCGGGTGGACATGTTTAAACAACAAGTCGATTTCAAGCCCGCATAACGTCTTTTCGACGTTTTCCACTTGTCGCACGCCGATCGTGCGCGATATTGCGCGGTTTCGGTATCGAAGTTGTAACCTGACAGAATGGACAATATCATCCAAGCCCGTGACTTGCAGATCGAGCGCAAGCACTTCTTCATCGAGTTCCGCGAGAACGACCGCGGAAAATTCGTTCGCATCACGGAGGAGGCGCACGGTCGGCGCAATTCGATCATCATCCCGAGCACGGGCCTCGCGGAGTTCGCGCGCCATTTCGAAGACATTGCGAACGCCGCAATCGGCGAGTCGCAGCCCGTCTGAGCCGGCTCCGCTCGCTCTCGACCCCTGAAATTGGCCTTCGGGCCTTCCCCGCGCCAGGGCGGAATTCGCGTTTTCACGCGTGGCGGCGCGTTGACAGCACTTGTCTGCCTGATATCAAGGACGGTTCCCGTTCAACTCTTTTCTTTAACATCCATGCCTAAAACGACCTCGAAAAAATCGGCCAAGGCGGCTCCCGCCCGCGGCAAGAAAGTCAAATACGTTTACACCTGGGGCGCCGGCAAGGCCGACGGCGACGGCTCCATGAAGGCCCTCCTCGGCGGCAAGGGCGCGAACCTCGCCGAAATGACCCGCATCGGCCTCCCCGTGCCTCCCGGATTCACGATCACGACCGAGGTCTGCACGTATTTCTACGCCCACAAGAAGACCTACCCCGCCGAACTGCAGCCCCAGATCGAAGCCGGCATTCGCAACATGGAGAAGATCATGGGCACCAAGTTCGGCGATGCGTCGGGCTTCCCGCTCCTCGTCGCCGTCCGCTCCGGCGCCCGCGACTCGATGCCGGGCATGATGGACACGATTCTCAACCTCGGCCTCAACGACCAGACCGTCCTTTCGCTCGTCAAGGCCACGAACAACGAGCGCTTTGCCTGGGACTGCTACCGCCGCTTCATTCAGATGTATGGCGATGTCGTCATGGGCGTGCAGAAGCGCGAAGGTGAGGACCACGAGCCGTTCGAGAGTGTCATCGAGCACTACAAGGACGAGAAATACGGCAATCACAACTTCCCCGACAGCGAGCTCAGCGCCGACGACTACAAGGAGCTCGTCGCCCGCTTCAAAAAGCTCGTCAAGGAGCGCACCGGCAAGTCCTTCCCGAACGATCCGTGGAAGCAGCTTGAAGGCGCGATCGGCGCCGTGTTCGGCTCGTGGATGAACGACCGCGCGATCGTTTACCGTCGCAAATACAACATCCCGTCCGAGTGGGGCACCGCCGTCAACGTCCAGGCGATGGTCTTCGGCAACACGGGCGAGAACTCGGGTTCCGGCGTGGCGTTCACGCGCAACCCGGCCAACGGCGTGAAGGAATTCTACGGCGAGTTCCTCATCAACGCCCAGGGCGAGGACGTCGTCGCCGGCGTTCGCACGCCCGAGCCGGTTGCCCAGCTCAAGAAGCACCTGCCCAAGCCCTATGCGGAGCTCGAGAAGGTCCGCGCCACCCTTGAGAAGCACTTCAAGGATGTGCAGGACTTCGAGTTCACGATCCAGGACGGCAAGCTGTTCATGCTTCAGACCCGCAACGGCAAGCGCACCGCCGCCGCCGCGCTGAAGTTCTCGATCGACATGTTCAAGGAGAAGCTCATCGATTGGGAAACCGCGGTTCTGCGCAACCCGGCCGATCAGCTCGACCAGCTCCTTGCCCCGATCTTCGACGCCGCAGAGGTGAAGAAGGCGAAGGTGATCGCCACCGGCCTGCCCGCGGGCCCTGGCGCCGCCTCCGGCAAGATCTACCTCAACGCCGATCGCGCGGCCGCTGCCGCCGAAAAGGGTGAGAAGGTTCTTCTCGTTCGCAACGAAACCTCGCCCGAGGACCTGCGCGGCATGATCGCCGCCGAAGGCATCCTCACCGCGAAGGGTGGCGTCAGCTCGCACGCGGCGCTGGTTGCCCGCCAGATGGGCAAGGTCTGCATCTGCGGTGCAGGCGCGCTGCACATCGACTACGCAAAGAAGACCGTCACCACCGACGGACAGACCTTCAAGGAAGGGGACTACCTCTCGATCGACGGCACCAGCGGCACGGTTTACGCCGGCCAGATTGCGACGGCTCCGTCGGAAATCATCACCGGCCTGCTCCACGGCGACAAGGCCGCGCAGAAGACCGAGAAGTTCAAGAGCTTCAAGCAGCTCATGGATTGGTGCTCGAAGGCCGCCCGCCTCGAGGTTCGCACGAATGCGGACACTCCCGAGCAGACGCAGAACGCCATTGCGTTCGGCGCCACCGGCATCGGCCTCACCCGCACGGAGCACATGTTCTTCGAGGGGGATCGCATCGACGCGATGCGCGAGATGATCCTCGCGACCAACGTCGAGGACCGCAAGGCCGCCCTCGCGAAGCTCCTCCCCTACCAGCGTGAGGACTTCACCGGCATCTTCAAGGCGCTCAAGGGCTACCCGGCCACCATCCGCCTGCTCGACCCGCCGCTTCACGAGTTCCTGCCCCACACGAAGGAGCAGCAGCTCGATCTCGCGAAAAAGCTCGGCACGACCGTCGAGAGCATCCAGGCCCGCGTGCACGCCCTGCACGAGTTCAACCCGATGCTCGGTCACCGCGGCTGCCGTCTCGGCATCGCGTATCCCGAGATCACCGAGATGCAGGCCCGCGCCATCTTCGAAGCCGCGGCCGACGTCGCGAAGCAAAAGATCAAGGTGAAACCCGAGGTCATGATCCCGCTTGTCGGGTTCAAGAAGGAATTCGACCTCCAGGCCGAGATCGTCCACCGCGTCGCGAAGGAGGTCATGGCCGAGAAGAAGGTCAAGTTCGACTACCTCGTTGGAACGATGATCGAGGTGCCTCGTGGTGCCCTCACGGCCGACGAGATCGCGCAGAACGCCGAGTTCTTCAGCTTCGGCACGAACGACCTCACCCAGACCGCGCTCGGCATCAGCCGCGACGACATGGGCAACTTCCTCACGCCCTACACCGAGAACGAGATCTTCAAGAAGAACCCGTTCGCGACGCTCGACCAGAGCGGCGTCGGTCAGCTCATGCAGATCGGCGTGGAGAAGGGCCGCTCGACCCGCCCGGGCATCAAGCTCGGCATCTGCGGCGAGCACGGTGGTGATCCGGACAGCGTGAAGTTCTGCCACAAGCTCGGCCTGAACTACGTTTCCTGCTCGCCCTACCGCGTACCGGTCGCCCGCCTCGCCGCCGCCCAGGCTGCGATCGAGGAGAAGCGTGCCGCCAAGCCCGCGAAGGCAACCGCCAGAAAGAAGAAGTAACGATTACCAACTCAGCCGCGGTCCTTCCCAGGGGCCGCGGCTGACGGGAATTTCCCTCCCGTCCAAAAAGCCGCCCTGAATTCCGGGGCGGCTTTTTGTATTTCAAGGTTCGCGCATCGGGGAATTCAGCACCCGAGCAGCGCCGGGAGATCGGCGAAGGAATCGATCACCAAATCCGGTCGCACCGGCGACTTCTGCAGCTCCTGCTCACGAAACTTCCCCGTGCGCACGAGCACGCCGGTGAGACCGGCATTCATTCCCCCGCCAACGTCGCCCTCGAGGTCGTCCCCCACCGACGCCACCTCCGCCGGCGGCAGTCCCAGCACCGCAATGGCGGTCTCGAAGAACGTCTTCGCCGGCTTGCCCAGCAGCACCGCTTCGCATTGCGCCCCGTATTCCAGCGCCCGCACAAACGCCCCCACGTCGAGACACATTCCATCGCCGCCTCGAAACATCCGGTTTTCCGCAAGCGCGTAAAGCGTCGCACCGTCGAGAAGCAGCCGGAAAGCCGCATTCAACCGCTCGTAGCTGAACTGATCGCCCAAATCGCCGACGACCACGGCATCGGCTCCTTCGTCCACGGGCTCGATTCCGTGCATGTCCGCAATCACCTCGTCCCTCAACAGAAAATGCGCCCGCTTTACGCCGCGATCCATCAGCGCTGCCGCCGCGACGCGTGGCGCTGTGAGGATGTGCCCGGGATCGATCGCAAAGCCCATTGCATCGAGGCGTTCGGCAATCGCCCGCCGCGGCTTGCTCGTTGTATTCGTCACGAACCGGATCGGCACGCCCCGCAGGCGTTTCAGCGCGTCCCGTGTGCCCGGCAGCGCCTCGTTGCCGACGTAAAGCGTGCCATCCAGATCGACCAGCAATCCTCGAATGCCCTCCAGCTCGCCCATGGGCGACAGCTTAGCACGCGTCAGATTCCGGCGCATCGCTGCTTTTGCTTCCGGGCGGGGTATGCAAAAAGTCTCCCGTGCGACTCTCGACAGAAATGCTCGCCCGGTGTCAGGCACGCGCGCAACAGCTTGTTCCCGGAGTGGTTTGTGAAACCGCCGACCACATCGACCCGGGCATCGAAGCCGAGATGCTCTGTCTCGTCCGTCCCGAAAACGGGGAGGCTCCACCCGGTCGGACCTGCATCGCGCGCCTCCCTCATCTTCGCCCCGAGCCGCTTCACGCGCGACTCGGAAGGTGGTCATCGAGTCTCGGCCGCGCGTTCGGTCCGTCCGGCTGGTTTCATCATGTCGGTTCCCGTCCCTGCATGCGCGCCGAACCCGGAATCGTCGAGGAATACTGGCTGGCCGGCACGTCCACCGCAAAGGTCCATCCGCTGCCACCGCGCTTTGCAATCCATTGCGCCACGGTCGGTGGAATCGGCCAGCTCCCGGTGGTCGGCGCCAACACCGCCTCGCTGCTCACCGTTCTCGCCGTCGCCGCCTTGTCATTTGTGCTGCCGCCGGCACCGGTTGCCGGAGTCATCGCATTGGTCTCGACCGTCCTCTGCATCGTCGTGGAGTCCGCCGCCGCGCGATGGTTCCTTTCCCCGGACGCCCGGGAATTCGTGCTGGATGAAGTCGCTGGAGCGGCCGCTGCGATGATGTTCCTCCCCGCGCACGCTTCCGGCTGGCTCTTCGTCTTCGCGTTCATCGGCTTCCGCTTTTTCGACATTCTCAAGCCCGGCATTCAATGGGTCGAACGGCTCCCGATTCCCGGAAAAGTCGTCTGGGATGATCTTCTTGCCGGCCTTTACACCGGACTTCTCATCCTTCTCACCACCCTCCTTCTCCTACAATGATCGCCTCCCGTCTCCTCGAGTTTGGAAAACAGAACGCCATCGAAGTCGCCCCGCTCGAACTTCCGCCTCCCGCACCAAACGAGGTTCAGCTCGAAATGCTCGCCTCGCCGATCAACCCGGCGGACATCAACATCATCGAGGGCACCTACGGGCAGCTTCCCTCGCTTCCCGCGATCATCGGAAACGAGGGCGCAGGTCGCGTGGTCGCCGTCGGCGTCGAGGTCACCAATCGCGAGGTCGGACAACTGGTCGCCCCGCTCGAACTGGGCTCCTGGTGCAGCCATCGAAACATCGCTGCCGACAGGACCATTCCGCTCCCTCCCGGCACGGATCCCCGGCAGGCCGCGATGCTCACCGTGAATCCGCCCACTGCGTTCCTGATGCTCCGGCAATTCGTCACGCTCAACCCGGGCGACTGGGTCGTCCAGAATGCGGCCAACTCCGGCGTCGGCCGCTGCGTCATCCAGATCGCGAAGCACCTCGGGCTTCGCACGCTGAATATCGTGCGCAGACCAGAGCTGATCGAGGAATTGCGCGCGCTTGGAGCGGACCAGGTCGTTCTCGAGGAAACGGACCTCAAGGAATGCGCGCGCGACCTCATGGGCGGCGCGAGCGCGCGGCTTGCACTGAACGCCGTCGGCGGCACCAGCGCGCTCAACCTTGCCAATGCGCTGGAAAATGGAGGCCATCACGTCACCTACGGCGCGATGGGACGCCAGCCGCTGAAGATTCCCAACGGCCTGGTGATCTTTCGCGGGATCACCTTCCACGGCTTCTGGCTCCGTCGCTGGTTCCGGGATACGGACCTCGCCGAGCAGCAGGCGACCTTCTCCCGACTTGCGCAGATGGTGAAGGACGGCGTCCTGCACGTGCCCGTTCACGCGACGTTCCCACTCACGGAGATTCGGGAGGCACTGGCCTGCGCAGCCGGAGAGAAGCGCTCGGGCAAGGTTCTGCTCGACCTGAACGTCGCGTAAAAACGAAACGGCTGGAGCCTTTCGACTCCAGCCGCTGCGAATCGTTGATTCCGTCGATCAGTCCTTCTCCGGGACGACCTCGACGATTTCCACATCGACCATCTGACCGTGCTCGGTCTGGTGCGTGTGGGAGGCGATCACATTTTTGCCTCCGGGCTTGAGGGCCTTCTTCGCCTCCTCCGAGATGTCAAACACCTGGAAGTCGGGCGAGAAGCCGCTCGTCGTGCAGGCGGGCACTCCGTTGATGTAAACCTCGGTGTCCTCGTCGTAGACGATACTCAGCCGCACATTGCTCACATCAACTCCCGTGGGAAGATTAAACTCCCGGCGCATCCAGATGTCCGGAGAATCCCAGCGCGTCTTCGCCGTGACGGTCGAGCCGTCCGTGCCAAACGGCGCCTTGCCCTGCCGCCAGGTCGAGTCGTTGTAATCCGCGGCATACCAGTCGCTGCCGGGCTGGTCGGTGGTGTATTTCCAGGTTTGCTCGCCGGGAATGATCGGCTTGGTTTTTGGCGGCCTCGGCTGCTTCGCCCAATTGCCCGGCGTCGTCTCGCCCCTCTTTGCCCACTTCGCCCAGGTCTTCGGGTCCTCGAGCAGCTTGATGAACACGCCGCCCACGACCGAGCGCGCCTTGAATCCGCGCTGCTTCGGCTCGTTCGTCCAATACCAGTCGGTCATCGGCACGCGATCCGGCGTCTCGTTGAGGAAATCCCAGATCGGCTCGACAAGGGCAACGAAGTCGCTCTGTTTGCCGGTCAACGTCGCGGACCAGACAATCCAGTCGAGCTTCGTGTAGTCCGAGCGGTTGTCGAGCGGCAGACCGTATTTGTTCTGCTTCTGCTTGTAGTAGGCGAGTTCACTTTCCGCGAGCGAGGGCGGGAAGAGGTTGATCCCGAGCAGGCGGTCCCACACGAGGTTGTATTTCTGCGCCCACGTGCCCTTCTTGTCGAAGGCAAGCTTCGTGTGGTTGCCGTCCTTCGCCTCGGTCATCCACTGCTTGGCGAATTTCTCCGCGATGCCGCGATATTTCTTCGCCGCAACGGTGTCTCCGCGCATCTGGCAAAGCATCGCATAACCACCGAGTGCCTCGATCGCCTTCATGGAAAGGTTCACGTTGTGCGCGAGATGCCCGGCAAAGTCGTCGGTGCAAAGCTGGTTCTCCGGATCGAAGCCCTTGTCGGCGAGGTAGTCAGCCCACTTCGTGAGCACGTCCCAATACTTGTCGGCAAACTTCGTGTTGCCATCGATCTTGGAGATGGCCGCGACGAGAAGCAGCATGTTGCCGCACTCCTCAACCGGCATCTGATCCTTTTCGCTCTTTTCGCCGCCGCCGTAAACCTGGCCGTTCGCCATGGGATACTGGCCAATGTCATGCGGAGCGAAGTCGAACTGCCACTGGTCGCTTTGTGCGTAATCGAGGATCGGCACAACCATCGCCTTCATGAGCGTCGGCGAGGTCAGCAGATACAGCGGCGCCGACGGATAGGTCACGTCCACGGTGGCGATGCAGCCGTTGCTGTTGTTCTCCTTCGAGAAGAAGAGCGGCTCGCCATTGTCGTCGGCCACCAGGCCGTGCGCGGAGATCGACTGACGGTAGGCCAGTGCGGCGATATCCGCATAAAGCTCGCCGCCGGCTGCTTCGAGATCCTTCATCAACTCGGCATCCACCGTGTCGGCCATCTGGTTGACCTTGGCGTAGTCCTGCGCGGCGGTTTTCAGCAGCTGGATCGGCTCCATGCCGTCCTTTCGCCAATACGGCGGGAGATTCTTCCGCATGTATTGCACCGAGCCGATCTCGTCGTAGGCGATCATCGCGTAGCGCGCCACGGGCTGCGAGGATACCCTGCCGAAATCAAGCGCCAGCGCTAGGGTCGAGCGTCCGCTCTCCGCAGGCTTCGGCATGTCACCGGTCGAATCCGGCGGCAGGCTGCCGTCCTTCATGAAGGTGCTCGTCAAATCCTCAAAATCCCCAATCGAGCCCGTCGTTCCGTTCGCAGGAGCCGCGAGATACGCATACCCCCAGTCGATGCGGATGTCGTCGCCGCGCCGCGCGAGCACGCGCTGCGTCTTCGACCCCGTTTTCAACACGACGAGGCCATCCGCCTCTTCGCGTGACGAGATGATCTCCTGGTTCGGGCGGTCCACCGCAATCTCGCTCGCCGCGTCGAAATAGACCTTCACATCGTGCGCCCGGCCGTCCGCCGATTTCACCTTCCAGGTCACATAGGTCACCGGCCGCGCCAGAATGTCGAGATCCTGCGGGATGAGCGGAGAGAGGAAGGTCATCTCGACCTCCACCTGACTGTTCGCAAAAACGTAAATTGTCTTCAGCGGCAGCACTTCCACGCTCTTCTGAGGCAGCGGGTTCGCGCTCCCGGGAGCATTGCCCATCAGGCGATACGTCTTGTCGTCCACACGAATCAGGCTCGTGAGCTTGTGCTCGGCGCCCGTCCAATGCTGGGTGGCGGCTTCATTCAGTTTATCCGCCGGTGACCAGATGGAAAAATAGGGCGTGTGGGTGACCAGCGGAACTGCCGGCGGACGAAGCGCTTCGGCGGCGTGAGCGGTCGCCGACAACGCTGCGATACACAACGTCAGGAGGACTCGGGGGTATTTCATAAGCACGAAAAGGAGCCACAGAGCTTAACCGGGAACCCCGCCTTGTCATGCGCAAACCGAAAAAATGTGGATCCGCGGCCGATCAGCCATTTTTTGTGCCCGCAAATTCGTTGCCTCGCGCGCCGCGATTTGGTGCGGTGTGCCGGATGCGCCCACTGCCTGGATTTCGAGATTTTTATCCCGAGGATTGCGCCCGCCGCGGCTATCTCCTTGACGGATGGAAACACGTCGCGCGCCGCTATGGCTTCGTGGAGATGGACGGTCCGGTGCTGGAATCCATGGACCTCTACGCGAAGAAGAACGAAAGCGGCGCGGAGATTCTCGGGCAGCTCTATCAATTTCAGGACCGCGGCGAGCGCCAGGTCGCGCTGCGCCCGGAAATGACGCCCACCCTCGCGCGAATGGTCATTGCGAAGGAGCGGGCCTATCGCAAACCGATGAAGTGGTTCAGCACGGCGAACTTCTTCCGCTACGAGCGCCAGCAAAAAGGCCGCCTGCGCGAGTTCATCCAGTTCAACGCGGATCTCATCGGCGACGCTTCGACCGCCGCGGATGCGGAGGTGGTCTCGCTGGTCATCGATCTCCTGCGCCACTTCGGGCTGACGCACGAGGATTTCGTCATCCGCCTTAGCGACCGCACCGCATGGGTGCGTTTTCTGGAATCGAAGGGCTGCACCGACACCCGCTCCGTGCTCGCAATCATCGACAAACTGGAGCGCGAACCCGAGGAGTCGCTGAATGCCAAACTCGCACCGCACGGCCTGAGGGTCCCCGATCTGCGGGAGTTCATTTCCAGTGGAAGCCCGGAGCATTTCGCGCCGCTGCTCGAGCAGATCGACGCCCGCGGCCTGCGCGCCTTTGTCGAGGTGGACCTCTCGATCGTGCGGGGTCTTGCCTATTACACGGGGCTCGTTTTCGAGGCCTTTGACCGCGGAAAATCCATGCGCGCCCTCGCCGGCGGCGGTCGTTACGACAACCTGCTCGCGAACCTCAGCGACGGCTCCGTGAATCTCCCGGCCATCGGCTTCGGGATGGGCGATGTCGTGCTTGGCGATCTTCTGGAGGAACTTCCCCACACAAAGACACGGATGGAGGCCGCCATCGCCGCATCCCCGGCCGCGGAGGTCTTTGTGGTCATCGCCGACGAAGCCCATCGAAAGGACGCCCTCGGCGTCGTGCAGGCGCTTCGCGAGGCGGGATTCCGCACCGATTTCCCCCTCGGCGAGGCCAAGGTCGGGAAGCAGTTCCAGACCGCCGGCCAGCTCGGCGCGAGGTTCGCCGTCGTAATCGGCGGGGAATGGCCCTCCGTGAAGGTCAAGACGCTGTCCACCCGTGAGGAGGTCACGATCGCCCGGGAGGCGCTTTCCGAGTGGCTGGCGAAGAACAAGGATTGCCAGCCCTCCCTCTCTCAATCTTAATCTTCCCCTTCGCCTGATCCTCATCCCGCCCGGCGGATGACGAGAAAGCGCACGATTAGATCCGGATTTTCATGAAGTATCGTTCACACCATTGCGGCGCGTTGCGTCCGTCCGACACCGGCAAGGAAGTCACGCTTTGCGGCTGGGTCGATTCGCGTCGCGATCACGGCGGGGTCATTTTCATCGATCTTCGCGACCGGGAGGGGGTCACCCAGATTGTCTTCCGTCCCGAGGAGCATCCTGCGGTTGCCGAGCAATCCCACGGCCTGCGCAGCGAGGACGTCATCACCGTGACCGGAAAGGTCGCGCCGCGACTCGCCGGCACCGAGAACCCGAAGCTCGCCACCGGCGGCATCGAGGTCATTGCGACGGCATTGACCGTCCTGAACAAATCCGACGTGCTCCCGTTCCAGCTCGACGCGAAGGTCGCCAACGAGGACCTGCGACTGGAGTATCGCTACCTCGACCTTCGTCGCCCGCAAATGGCCGCGAACCTCCGCATGCGGCATCGCGTCGCGAAGAGCACGCGCGATTATTTCGACGAACTCGGCTTCCTCGAAATCGAAACCCCGATTCTGTCGAATCCGACGCCCGAGGGCGCCCGGGACTTCCTTGTGCCCGCGCGTCTCACGCCCGGGGCCTTCTACGCGCTTCCGCAGGCGCCGCAGCAATACAAGCAGCTCCTCCAGGTCGCCGGCGTGGAGAAGTATTTCCAGATCGCCCGATGCTTCCGCGACGAGGACCTGCGCGCCGAGCGCCAGCTCGAGTTCACACAGATCGACGTCGAGGCGTCGTTCACGACCGACCTCGAGATTCAGACGATCACCGAAGGCCTGCTCGCGCGCATCTGGAAGGAAACACGCGGCATCGACATCCCGACCCCGTTTCCACGCATCACCTATCAGGAGGCGATGGACCGCTTCGGCTCCGACAAGCCGGACACGCGCTTCGGGCTCGAGATCGCCGAGCTCAGCGACATATTTGCCGCGTCGGAATTCAAGGTGTTCCGCTCCGTGCTCGACAACGGCGGGGTGATCCGCGCACTCAATGCGAAAGGCGCCGCCGAAAAGCTCTCCAAGGAGCAGCTCAAAAAATGGGAGGAGTGGGCAAAGACCGAGCTTGGCGCGAAGGGCCTCGCCTACATCAAGGCGAACGCCGCCGGTGAATGGGAGAGCCCGATCGTGAAGTTCTTCTCCGACGCGGAGAAGGCCGCGCTCGCCGAGCGTCTCGGATTCGAGGCCGGCGACGTGCTGTTCTTCGGCGCGGACAAATGGGAGGCCGCGTGCGAAACGCTTGGCCGCGTCCGCCTGCGTTGCGCCGACCTGCTCGGGCTCACGGAAGGCAGCGACGCGCTGAACTTCCTGTGGGTGGTCGATTTTCCGTTGCTGGCGTTCTCCGCCGAGGAAGGCAAATGGAACGCCGTGCACCATCCGTTCACGCGGCCGAAGGACGAAGACATTCCGTTGCTCGGCTCCGACGACAAGGGCAGGGCTCGCGCCGTCGCCTACGACGTCGTCCTCAACGGCGTGGAGCTTGGCGGCGGATCGATCCGAATCCACGAGAAGGAGCTTCAATCGAAAATGTTCGAAGCGCTCGGCATCGGCCCCGAAGAGCAGCAGGAGAAGTTTGGCCACCTGCTCCGCGCGTTCTCGTTCGGCGCACCGCCGCATGGCGGCATCGCGCTCGGCATGGACCGCATCATCATGCTCATCGTCGGCACGGATTCCATTCGCGACGTCATTGCGTTCCCGAAGAACAACCGCGGTCAGGACCTGCTCACCCACTCGCCGGTCCAGGTCGACTTCAAGCAGCTTCGCGAGCTTTACATCCAGTCCACGGCGAAAAAGGCATGAAGCCGCGCGAGCTGCCCGGCCTTACGGTCACCGTGACTCAGGTCGAGCACGTCCCCGACATCGAGGGACCGCCGGACAAGCCGCACGTTTTCGTTTACTACATCACGATCGCGAACGACTCCGACGAGGTCGTCACGATCAAGGGGCGTAAATGGGTCGTGCGTGAAGCGAATGGCGACACGCTGGCCGTGGAGGGCGACGGAGTGGTCGGGGAATTTCCGCGCCTCGAGCGTGGCGACCAGTTCCACTACAACAGCTCGCACACCATTGCGTCCGACGCGGTCGCCGAGGGCGCCTACATCGGCCTCACCGACTCGGGCGAGGCCGTCTTTGCACGCATTCCTTCGTTCGAGATGCGCGTGCCGCGGTTCTAAACGCGGGCCGGACGCCGCGTTACTTCCGCTCCGCAGCGGGAACGCGCCCGAGATATTTCAGGACCGCATCCGTGCGGGTGTGGACATGCAGCTTCTCGTAGATGAGGCGAATGTGATTCCGCACCGTCTGCCAGCTGATCTCGAGCTTGTCCGCGACCTCCTTCGGGGTCTGCCCGTCGGCGAGAAGAGCAAGCACCTCCCGCTCTCGCGGCGTGAGATCCATGAGCTGGGATTCGGTGGAAACCGAACTCACTCCGGCCACCTCCCGCCCGTGAAGCCTGTGGAAATACTCCACCATGCGGCGCGCGATCTGCGGCGAAATCGGCGCCCCTCCCGCCACGATGTCGCGCAGCAGGTCGAGCAATCGCCGGCGCGGCGTTCTTTTCAGCAGATACCCGTCCGCCCCGGCCGCGAGCGATTGGAACAACTTGTCGTTGTCGTCGTAGGCGGTGAGCATCACGAGCCGCGCGTCCGGCATCCGCTTTTTGAGTTCGCAAAGGCATTCGATGCCCGACGCACCCGGAAGCTGAATGTCCAGCAGCACGATGTCGCATTCGGTCTTTGGAATCGTCGCGAGCGCCTCCTCGGTATTCGCACAGGCGGCGACCACCTCGAAGTCGGCGGTGCTGGCAAACATCCGCGTCAGCGTTTCTCGAAATCCCGAGTGGTCCTCCACAATGGCGACGCGGATCGAACCGGCTTTCTGCGAGTCGGATTGTTTGCTGGAACTGGAAGAACGAGCCATTGGCATGAGTTGATTCGGACTATTTGGCGGACTTCAGATTGATTCGAAAAATGATTTTTGTTCCCTGGCCCGGCGCGCTCTTGAGATCCACCGAGCCGCCGTTGCGTTCCAGCCGGATTCGCTGGTTGTCCAGGCCGTTTCCCCGCTGGGCGGACTGACTGTCGAACCCGCGCCCGTTGTCCTCCACCGTAATCGTCAGCTCGGGCGCATTCCAGTCGAGTTTCAACCACGCCTCGGAGGCGCCCGAGTGTTTGAGCAGGTTGGTGAAGGCCTCCTTCACGGCCAGGGTCAGATCGTGGCGCGTTTCCGAGCTCAGGGGATACTCGGGCAGGTCGGTCGGGACTTCCTTTCGGACGCGGATCGGCGCCTCCTCGAAACACTCGTCGGCAATCCGGCACAGGTAGTCCGCGAGCCGGGCAAGGTTGTCATTTCGAGGGTTCACCGCCCACACGATCTCGTCGAGCGCCGCCACCACGCCGCGGGCATGCTGCGCGATGCGCGCGAAATTCTGGTTCAGCTCCTCCCGGGTGCCCACGTCCTCCTCGCCGAGGTCGGCCAGCAGGCCGATCTGCGCCAGCTCCGCCCCGAGCGTGTCGTGAATGTCCCGCGCGATGCGCTCCCGTTCCATTGCCACCGCGTGCTCCCGCTCCAGCCGCTGGATGTGCCGGCGCGCCCGCCGCCTCTCCAGCATCTGCGCCGTAAGCGCCACGGCGACCAGCACGGCGCACGCCGTTACCCCGAGAAACCACCCGCGCTGCCAGAACCGCGGACGCACCAAATCCTCGAAACTCGTCGCCACCGCGACGTTGCTGAATTTCCACCCCTCTCCTCCACCTCGATGGCGGAAGCGAATCTCGTCAAACGTGGCGTCCGCGCGAAACTGCGTTCGAATCTCCGGCGGCTGGGTCGCCTCCGTCGCGCCCAGCGAGAGGTCGGGATCCATCCAGACCGTTACCTCGGCGGGTTGACCCGGAATATACCGGACCTTGAAAACAATCGTCCGGGGCGTCCTGCGGCGGACAAATTCGAAATCCTTCGACTTCTCGGGATAGGCCGACTTCAGGTCAAACTCGCCAAAGGCGTCGTTTCCCGGCCCTTTTTCCGCCGTGTTGAAAGCGCTGTATCCTCTCGCCCGCCACGCGTTGCCGATCCCGAGGTGCTCCCAGCCGTCCTTGAAAAACACGATGCCGGCGGCGTAGCGCGTGGATGCGTCCGTGGCGCCGTCGGAGAGCGGGTCCACGTCGAACCGGAAATACAGCGTGTCCGACGCCGTCTCATCCCGCGTCCCGATCTTGTCAAGGGGAATGCTCTCCTCCCCGAGGCTTTCGTGCGCAAGCACGGTCCTGGAATCGCTCCAGAGCAGCTCCGCCGGAGCATTGGAGGCGGACACGAGGACTGCCGCGACAGTCATCCACGCGATCCTTCGCGCAATCCTACGGGCGGCGCCGACGGGGGAAGACATGACTCACGATTAACGAATGAAAGGATGCCCGTCCATGGCACTCTGCCGAGGCCTTGACGCATGGGCGCAAAAACACCCGCCGAACGAATCCGGCGGGTGTCTTTCGAATCTGATCAACGCGGTTAGTGCCTGCGACGCCGCAGCAGGACCACGGAAGCACCCAGCCCCAGCAGAGCCACGACGCCCGGCTCGGGAACCGCGATCTGATTGAAGCTCAGGTTGTCGATGCCGTGACGGCCGTTGGAAGGGTAGGTCTGGTCGACCCGGTTGAAGGTCAGCGTGTAGCTCTCGCCCGGATCGCCGGTAAATTCCGGTGCAATGGTAAACACCTGCCCGTTTTCAAAAATTACGAAATCGGCCCATACGACGTTCTCATTGGAATCCGTCAGCGTCAGGTCCCACTGGGTCGTTCCCGCCGTTTCGGCGGTATGGCCGAAATCGAACGAGTTCAGCACCAGCGCATACCCGTCCTCGACGATAAACTGGATCGTATGGAAGCCCAGTTCCAGCTGAGCGATTCGTGGGATATCCCCTTCGTTGTCCCACGCTCCGCCACCGACGAACTGGTTCTCAAGAGGAGCGAAAAAGTTGGAAGTATGAATGTCCCATTCAGCATCCCAACTCAGAGCAATGTTCGGAGTGGCACCATTGGAGACCACCAAACCGTTGGAGTCCGTGGTCGCGAAGGATCCCAAATCGACAGGGATCGGGGCGTTGCTCCCACCGAGCTGTCCGAAGCCGATGTTGGTGGCGTGAGCGGCGGTGAAACCACCGGCGAAGATGCCCAGAACGGCAAGAAGAGGTGAGATCTTCATGACATGTAGCAGTTCGCGGGGACTTAGGGATTTTGAAACCGGGATCGTTTACCCGGGAAAGTTGCCGGCGGGGCGGCCGTGCGCAACCGCCCCGCCGTGCAATGGGTTGATTAATCTTTGCTGGCCTTGCGGCGACGTGCCACTGCAAGCGCGCCCAGCAGGCTGGCCAGAGCGACGCCGTAGGTCGCAGGCTCCGGGACCTGCGAGAAGCTCAGGTTGTCGATGCCGTGACGACCGTTGGAGCCGAAGCTCTCCGAGGTCCGGTGGAAGGTCAGGAGGTAATCCTCTCCACTGACGCCGGTGAAGTTCGGAGTAATGACCTGGGTATCGGGGTTATTCCCTACTACCGTGAAGGTAATGCTCTGACTCCAGACCACAATGTTCGTGGAAAGCGCGGTAAGCGTGAGGTCCCAGCTCGTAGTTGTGTTCGGTGTCTCCCCCGTGAGACCGAAGTCGAAGGAGTTCAGGACCAGCGAATAGCCGTCATCCACATTGAACTGAATCGTGTGATCGCCGAAGTCGAGCTGCCCAATTCTTGGAACGCCCCCTTCGTTGTCCCAAGCACCACCACCAACGAATTCGTCCTCCAGAGAGCTGAACCAGGAGGACGTGTGGATGTCCCAGCCCGTATCCCAGACCAAGGCGATATTGGGTGTGGCGCCACCCAAGGAGACGACATACCCGTTTCCATCAGCGACGGCATTGGAACCGAAGTTGACGGGAATTTGAGTATTATTTCCGCCCAGTTGGCCAAAACCGAGGTTTGTGGCGTGGGCGGCGGCCAGGCCGGTAAACAGCATGGCCAAGGGGATTAGAGAACGTTTGATCATAATGTGGAGTTGGATTTGTTCAGCGAGGGGAATTCGCCATTAGTGGTTAGGTAACTCCACCTCCCACACGCCGACAATGACACAAGTGTATCATGCCGCCACCCAGGCACTTCGATGCTGCGGCATGAAATAAAAGGGGACAGCTCCCTTAAGGGGTGAAAATATTCAGCGCAAAAAGCGACGGACGGACGCGGGGAGCACCCCTGCCGTGACCACCGCAAGGACGCGTGGCTCTTCATGATTTCGCGAACTTCCGGAAACGCGGTTCGTCCTCCTCAAGCGACTCCCTGCCGCCGATCTTATCTCGAACCACAGGCCCGGCACCTGCCACTTCTTCCCTTCGATTCAATGGAGCATCCCCTCGATGAAGCGACCGGGCTTGTCCAGGGTGGTTGTCCTCGCGGATGGATGCCCGATCAATGCCCGCACGTCGCGGCGAGAGGCATCCCGCATGCCCGACGCCGTTTCATCCCCCCGGCCCGATCCTGTCGAGGGAATGCCGGCGGCCAACGAACGGATCCCGGTGAAACCTGAAACCGCTCCCTCCGGAAAATGACAGTGGGGCGGTCCGTGCGCGAACCGCCCCACCGTGCAATGGGTTGATGAGTTGAATTTAGCGGGTCGCGGCCGTGCGGCGACGGGCCACGACAAACATACCGAGCAAGCCGGCGAGGACCATAACGACGGTCGCAGGCTCGGGAACGACCGCAATGACGGTGATGTCGTTCAGGGCATCGTATGTGGCAAAGGTGCCCTCGACGCCGGAAAACCAGCTTTGAGCGATAATCGAGGTTTGATTGCCCTGCAGCGTGATCGTTCCGCCGGAGAAGTTGAAGACGCTGCCGTTCTCTTCATTCCCGAGCGTGATGCCCCCGGCAAAGAGACTGCCGCCGGTCATGTTCACGATCCCCATGCCATCAAAGTCTCCGCTGAGATCGCCACCAAGCACCAGGAAGCCCTCGAGATTCAACACGCCGTCATTGATCGTAAGCGTGCCGTTATCCTGCTGACCCAAAAGCAGCGGCGTGGCGCCGGTGATGTTCAGCGTTCCACTTTCGAGAACGATGCGCGAGTGGAGCCCTCCCGAGCCGCCCTGACCGACGCGGATGCTCGTGTAGTCGTTGATGTTCACCGTGCCGCCGTCGATGATCAGCCCGGCGTTGCGGGAAATACGGAACTCGGAGGAGTTCGTGCCGGTGTGGGTGAAGGTGGCGGTGCCGCCGGTGACGTTGAAGGTGTCGCCCACGGCGTCCGGGTCAATGGCCACCGACCCCTCGGCGCCCGCCTCGCCACCCTTGCCCAGCCAAACGCCCCGCAGGTGGGCGTCTGACCAGGTGGCTTCGGAGTTTACTGTCAACGTGCCACCCGAGAGGTTGTAGGTGGTTCCCGCCTGGTTGATGTTGTTGTCGGAGAGCTGGAAGCCGCGACCCAATGTCGCGTGGACGGTTCCACCGGTCTGGTTGAACGTGCCGACCGCGCCCGCGCCGACGATGAAATATTCACCGATTTGATTGAGCGCGCCTCCGCTCATGTTGAAGACGCCGTTGTTCAACAACCGCGCCGAGCCAAGGGCTAGATTGACGACGCCCGTCCCGCTGATCGTGGTGGTGCCGGCACCGCGACGATCCCAGTTTCCGCTTGGAATATCGACCTCATTCGGCGTGCTGGTATCAATGAGAACATCGGATCCCGTGCCGGGAACTTCCGCGGGGTCCCAGTTGTCGGGATTGCTGTAGTTGGAGTCCACCGCGCCGGTCCAGGTCGACTGGGCGTAACCCGCAGGAACCGCGGCAAGTAGAACGACGCATGCACCGAACTTCGCAAGGAAGGACTGTTTATGGAGTTTGTGGGTAGGGGATTGCATAGGGGATGTTTTACTTCTGAAATCGTCCTCTCCGGCCCGGTTGGCTGTCAATTTCACACCGCTGACACAAGTGTATTACTCTTCAATCAGGCCCTTCAGTCCTTCGGCACTAAATCAGACAGGCAAGCCCTCGGGAGTGAAAGGATTCAGCGCAAAACAGGACAAAGAGGGCGGCGGCCGGACGAGGGAAAACCCTGCCATGGCCGCCGTGCAAGACGCCTGACTCGGTGATTACTTCACGAACTGCTGGAAAACGCGGTTCGCCTCCTCGAGCGATTCCTTGCCGCCGATGTCGAACCACAGGCCCGGCACCTTCCACGTCTTCACCTCGATGCGGTGGTGCAACCACTCGATGAGGCGGCCGGGCTGGTCCGGGTTGTTTCCCTCGCGGATGTATTGCTCAATGAGCGGCAGCACGTCGCTCCGATAGTAATACAGCGCGATGCCCGACAGCGTGCTCTCGGGATTCGGCGACTTCTCGACAAATTTCGTGATGCGACCGTTCCCGTCGATCGAGATCGAGTTGTATTTCTTCACGAGCTCGAGGTCGCCCACGTCGTAAACCGCAATGGTCGCGGGCGCTTCCTTGCCCACGGATCCGAATTCGGTGACCGGCTCGCTGAAAAGATTGTCTCCGGCCACAACGATGAGGTCCTTGCCGAAAAGGTGCTCCTGCGTGAGCACGAGATGAATGTCGCCAATGGCCCCCTTCTTGTCGGCATCGCTCGTCGTGCCGTCGTTGATGATCTTGAAGCTCAACTTCGGCTGACGGTGGTTGTATTCGTCGGCCCAGACGCGGAAATCGTGGGCAAACTTGTTGTTGGTGACCACGTAAACCGTCTCGATGTCGGGAATGGGGGCAAGGTTGTCGAGAACCCACTCGATCATCGGCTTGCCGGCGACTTCGAGGAGCGGTTTGGCTTTATTTAACGTCAGGGGATAGAGCCGGGTGGCATACCCGGCCGCGAGGATGAGCACGTTCATGCACCTGCAAGCATGCCCCGCCACGCCGCAGTCGGCAAGCTTCCCTCACTCCCGGCGGCCCACCGGCACAAACTGATACCACTGGCGCGGGTCGTGCGAGATTTCCTCGAACAACGCCTGCGCAATCGCGCGGGTCGCGGCGGCGACGTTTGCGTCGCGGTCTCCGTCCATTCGCCGCGGCCGGATGCCCGGTTTCGACACGATCCGGTAGCGGCCATCGGGCCGTCGCGTGATGGTCACGGGAATCACGGGGCAGTCGGCCAGGTAGGCCAGCAACGCCGGCGAGGAGGAAAACTCGATCGTCCCCCGCGGCAGCGCCACTTCCACGGTGGGCCCGCCAAAGGGCCGGTCGGCGAGCATTGCCGCGAAGCCGCCCTCGTTCAATGCCTGCACCACCCGCAGCGAGGAAAACGCATCGGGGCCGATCTCGATGGTTTCCGCGCCCCATCGTTTTCGAAACGCCGCACGCCACTGTGTGAGCTCGGGCATGTGTTCGGAAAGCGTGACGACGGTCACGGGATATCCGGCCTTTCCCAGCAACAACGCTCCAAACTCGAAAAAGCCATAGTGCCCGGTCGCAAGGATCGCCCCCCGGCCCGCGCGCCGCGCCTCCTCGAGATGCTCGCCGCCGAGGCTCTCCGCGCAGAGTTTCTCCGCCTCGTCGATGCGCATGTTTCCAATCGCGACGTAATCCGCGATCGTCGCGCCGAAGTTCGTGAAGACTTTCACCGCATCGCCGAACTTCGCCGGGAAAAACAGCTCGAGATTTCGCTGCACGGTTTTCGTGACCCCGATCTGCGTGACCGCGTAGCTCCACGCGACACTGCGCGCGACCGCCTGATAAAATCCGCGCCCCAAAAAGCCGAACAGCCGCGAGGTGAACTCGAAAATCTGCGGCGTGTAGATGAGTTTGAAAAACGCGCGTTCGTAGTGCGGTTTGGACGGCATGAAAAATCACCCGAGACGCCCGGGAGCGGGAATCACACACCGATAACCCTCGTCGGTCAACCGCTCGAGCAATCGCTCCACCGTTGCAGCGCGACCGTCGCCCTCGTGCACGACGAGAATCGCCCCGGGCCGCACCCCTCGCATCAATCGCTCGACAACGACTTCGCCACGCGCGGAACAGCCGTCCAGCCCGGAGACCGTCCAGCCGACAAGGTGCTGATCGCCGAGGGCCGAATGCACAAACGGATTCGTCATCCCGACCGGCGAACGAAACAACGCGGGCGGATGTCCGGTGGCCGTCACGATGGCTTCGCCGCCGAGACGGATTTCCCGGTGGGTGGCGCAGGGCCCGAGCGCCCAAAAGGAGGCCGAGGGGTGTGAATACGTGTGATTCCCGATCTGATGTCCTTCCCGAAATGACCGCCAGACCAGATCGCGGTGCGCGTCCACCTTTCGGCCAATCACGAAAAACGTCGCCCTGGCTTCGTGCCGGGCGAGCGCATCGAGGATTTGCGGCGTGTCGTGAGGATCCGGGCCGTCATCGATCGTCAACCACACTTCGCGGCGGGCCGTCGGAAACTCGCGAATAATCGGGCCAAACCAGGGGCTGTTCCGCCACAACGTCGGAACGAGCAGGCATGCGTGCCCGACCGGCCAGCCGAGCAAGCCCTTTCTCCCGAACACAAGCGGTGCGGCAAAACCGCCCGCCGCCGCTGCAAAAAGAACCTTTCGCATCATCGCAATCGCCGCGCGAGGAGCCGCGGCAGCCGGAGGAGCATTCCGAAAAACAGCCGAGTGTGAGTCGAGACGAGAAGCAGGTTGTCCCGCAGGTAGCTGAAATGCGTGACGCCGCCCTCTTCGCGCGGGGGATATGTCACCGGCACGGGAATGTTGATTGGTCTCACGCCACGCCAGTAAAGCCGCACCGCAAGCTCGGTGTCGAAATCGAATCGCCGCGCGGTGCGGATCGATTCCATGATCTCCACCGACTCGCGAATCGGATACACGCGAAAGCCGAACAGCGAGTCGTGAATTCCCCCCCACAATGTCGCGAGGTTCGCCCACCAGTTGCCCACGCGCCGGCCCTTCACGCGCTCCGGCGGCGCATCCGGTCCAAAAATCGGTTCGCCGAGCAGCATCGCATCCGGCTCCTGCATCGACCGTGCCATGAACGGCTCCACCGCCTCCACGCTGTGCTGCCCGTCGGCGTCCATGACCAGCACGTGCGTGAATCCCTCCGCGAGCGCCACCTTCATGCCCTCGAGCACCGCGCCGCCCTTTCCGGAGTTTTTCGGCAACACGATGCGCCGCACGTGAGGATTCCGCTCGAGCAGCGGATCCAGCAGTTCGCCACTGCCATCGGTGCTGGCATCGATCACAACCCACACCGGCAACCATCGCCCGGCGACCGCCTCCGCGACACGCGGCAGCATTTGCCCGCTGTTGTAGCTGGGCAGCAAAACCAGATGCGTCGTGCTCGGCCCGGGCATCAGTCCCGCAACCGCACGCCGTCTTCCCCGTTCTCGAGATGGCTGCGGAAATACGCCTCCAGTCTCGCCGACAGCCGCTTCGCCGTTTCACCGGGCTGCGCGGTAAATACCTCGCCGAGTCGGATCGTCATCCGAATCGGAATCTCCGCCGCCCGTGCGAGGCTCGTTTCCTTGCCGAGATAAACGCCGCTGCGCTCGATGAACACCGTCTGGATCGGCGCGCCGGTCAGCACCGCAGCCAGCGCAAACCCGCTCTTGAACGGATTCACCCCGCGCGCGTGGGCGCGGGTGCGCGTGCCCTCGGGAAAAATCAGGAGGTTCTCGCCGGCCCGCAATCGCCCCTCGCATTCGCGAATCATTTCCGCGCCGCGATCGTTCGTGATGTATCCGGCCAGCCGGGCGGCCCCGCTGAAGGAGGGATTGCGCATCAATCCGCCTCGCATGATGCATACCGCCCGCGGCAGCCGGGGAATCAGAAAGACCGCGTCGAGCAATCCCGGGTGATTCGGCGCCACGATGCAGCCCGAGAGGCGGTCCAGTTTTTCGAGACCTTCGAAGCGGATCTTGAAAAGTCCCGTCCATTGCAGCCACCACGCGAAGAAGCGGAACAGCCCGCGAATCATCGCACGCCCCACGATCGGCGTGCGCTCCGCTCCGCACACGAGACGCACAAGCGGGGCGAGCAGCGTGACGCAAAGCCCGCATCCGTAAAACAGCGCGAGACTCGCCCACTGCAGCACGTAGTTCCAGGCGTCCCGCGGCCCAAATGGCGCCCTCGAGGTGCGGGTCAGCGGCCCCGCTTCTGCGGCTGGGGGATCGAGGTTTACGGCGGGCATCGGAACTCGCGGAAAACATGCCCAAAGGCTCCGTGGATTTCGAGCGGGGATTTTCTGCTTGCTGAGGAGGACGCGATTTGGCGCGGTCTTTGCCTCACGCCCCGCCCCTTTTCATGTTCAAACGCTGGCTGATCATCCTGCTGCAATCCGCGGTCACCGTGGGACTGCTGGCGTTTTTCTTTCACGACGCGGAATTTCGCGAACAGGTCGCCCACGCGCTGCGAAATGCGAAGCCGCACTGGCTCCTGCTCGGCATCCTCTTTGCCGGCATCGAGAATCTTCTCGGCGTCTTTCGCTGGCGGGTCTTTCTCCGCATCCTTCACATCGATCTCCCGTTCTGGAAGACCGTGCAAATCTGTCTCGTCGCGCTCTTCTGCAACACGTTCCTGCTCGGCGCGGCCGGCGGAGACCTTGTTCGCGCGGCCTACCTCCTCCGCCGGGGCGCGAGCAAGACCGATGCCCTATTGTCGGTCGTGATGGACCGGATCAGCGGGCTCGGGGGCCTCGCGATCTACACGCTCATCCTCACCATCGGCCACTACGAGTGGCTCACCAGCAGCTCCGGCGTGGTGCCCGTGCTCGGGATTTCGGTGATGGGCGTCTTCAAATTGATCATCGCCTACGAAGTCGGCGCGCTCATCCTTCTTGCCCTCTCGCTCTACATCTCCACGACCAGCTTCACGACGAATCCTCCGAAGTGGGCGCCCTTCCCGGCATTCGTCACAAAATTCGGCACCGGCTATTCGTTGCTCGTCCGTCAATGGAGGGCATCGCTTCGCTCCGTCGGCATTTCGATGATCATGCTGCTGATGTTCTTCGCGGTCTTTTACGCGAGCTCGCAGGCGTTCGACGCGCCGATCACCTATCTGCAAATGTCCACGCTCGTGCCGGTCGCCGACATCATCAGCGCCATGCCGATCAGCATCGGCGGCATCGGCGTGCGCGAGAGTGTATTTCAATTTCTGCTCGGCAGTCTCGCGGGGATTCCCGCCGGCACCGCGGTCTCGATTTCACTCGTCGGCTATTTGCTGAACAACTCCTGGGGCCTCGTCGGCGCCGCCGTGCTGCCCTTGTTCAAAGGCATCATTCACGAGGCCCGCACCAGGGCGCGCCCGCTCAACGCGGAGGGGTGAATCGCACGCGAAACCGATCCCCGGTCGCCACGCTCACCATTTCCAGGCTCCGGAGAACTCCGGCGTCCTTGCGATAAAGCACGCTGTATCGGCCCGCTCGCACCTCCGACTCGCCATCCGGAGCGGCAGCCGATGCGCGCCACGCCTCGGCGAGGGTCAGCCAGCCGGCCACGTTTTCCGGCGCCGTGTTCCAGTGACCCTGCCAGCCTCCGCGCACGAGCGAGCCGTTCACCCGCCAGCCGTCGCTGGATTCCGTCGCGGCGAGCAGCACGCGTTCACGCGTCACGACGAACCGCACGAAATCCCGCGCATCGCGCTGAAACTCGACATTCGCCGCCAGCTCGTTTCCGTCCCTGCGCCACACGACTTCGCCGCTCGAGGAGGCTTGCGGAACGAAGGAAGATGTCGTCGCACACCCCGCCAGCAACAGCGCGAACACGCCGGCGAGCCATTTCATCGTGACGCAAGCCGTGGAGAGAGCGGAAAGAAGCGCTGCATGAGCACGATCGCGTGAAAAAGCCACAGCCGCCATTGGATGCGAAAGGAACCCCCGAGATTGCCCGCAAGCACCGAGTTCACCGCCGGCACGACGTCGAAGAACTCGCGCGGGTTCAAAAGCGTTTCGACAAATTCCGTCCGATACCACCCGTTGACGAATCGCAGATAGAGCTTCATCACGCGCTGAAGGCGCCGCGAGTAATCCCGAAACGCCTGCACCCGGCGGCGCGGTGTCTCGAAGGCCACCTCCAGAGCGTCGGCCGCACTTTCGCCGCTCAGCACGGCGAGAAACACACCACTGCTGAAGATCGGATCGATGAATCCCGCCGCATCACCGGCCAGCAGCCAGCGGTCTCCGTAAAGCCGGCGGTTTCGATAGGAGTAGTCGCTGGTCGAGTAGACCCTCGACACACGTTGGGCGCCATCCAGTCGCTCGCTCATCACCGGCGATTCCGCGATCACCGTGTCGAGCAGCGTCTCGGGGCTCAGCTTCATCCGCTTGAATTTCGCGGTATCCATCACCACCCCCACGCTTGCCCGCGTCGGACTGAGCGGGATCGTCCAGAACCAGTGATCACCCGCATGGACCATGCGGGTCAGCGTGCCATCGATGCCGCACGGCATCTCGACGCCGTCGTAGTGGGCATAGACGGCCATTTTCTGCAGTCCCGGATAGGACCGCTTGAGATTGAAATGCCGGCCGACCACCGTCTGGCGTCCGCTGCAATCCAGCAGATACCGCGCGGTGATCGTCGACTCGCCGGTCGCGGCCTTCGCCTTCAATTCCACGCGATCCCGATGGAACGCGACACTCTCGACGCACGTTTCCTCGCGCACGTCGGCGCCGCATTCGCGCGCGTGATCGAGCAGGAGCTTGTCGAAATCGGCGCGCGTGACCTGGATCGCCTTCTCGTGCTGCGGCTGAAAGCCGTTTCGGAAGTAAAACTTCGTCTCACGGCCGCCGTCGTGCGACGTGATCTCCGCACCATACTTGGGCACGAATCCCGCAGCCTCGATTTTTTCGGTCACGCCCAGCCGCTCGAATGCCGACATCGTGAACGGCAGCAGCGACTCGCCAATGTGAAAGCGCGGAAATTTCTCGCGCTCCAGCACGACGACCCGACGCCCGGCCTTTGCCAGCAACGTCGCTGCGGTGCTCCCCGCCGGACCACCGCCGATGATCGCGACGTCGAACATTTCGCCCTACGCCTTCTTCTCGAGATGTCCTCCGAATTGGTATCGCATCGCCGAGCAGACCTTCTCCGCGACGGTGTGCTCCTTGCGCGAACGGAAGCGGGCGTAGAGCGCGGCTGTGAGCACGTCGCAATCCACCGCCTCGTCGATCGCGGCCATGATCGTCCACCGTCCCTCACCGGAATCGGACACGCGGCCGGTGAATTTCGAGAGTTTCGGATCCTCCGCGAAGGCCGCCGCCGCGAGGTCGAGCAGCCACGACGAAATCACGCTGCCACGGCGCCACACCTCGGTGATATCGGCGAGATTCAGGTCGAACACGAGGTCCGGATTCATCAGCGGCGCCGTCTCGGCATCCTTCTCCTGCTCGCGATTGGCGACATTCGCGTTGGCTAGAATGTCGAGCCCTTCACCGTAGGCGGCCATCAGGCCGTATTCGATGCCGTTGTGCACCATCTTCACGAAGTGCCCGGCACCCGACGGTCCGCAATGCAGGTAGCCCTCCTCGGCCGTTCCGCCGAGCTTCTCGCGCCCCGGCGTGCGCGGCACATCCCCACGTCCCGGCGCGAGCGCCTTGAAGATGGGATCCATGCGCTCCACCGCCGAGGTGTCGCCTCCGATCATCATGCAATACCCGCGCTCCAGTCCCCACACACCTCCGCTGGTGCCCACGTCGAGATAATGAATGCCCTTGCTCTTGAGCGCCGCCGACCGGCGACGGTCATCGCGGAAATAGGAATTGCCGCCGTCGATGATCGTGTCGTCCGGCTCCAGCAGCGCGGCGAGTTGATCGACCACTTTGTCCGTGATCGCCGCCGGCACCATGATCCAGGCATTGCGCGGCTTCTCGAGCTTCGCGGCAAAATCCTCGATCGACGTCGAGGGAATCGCGCCCTCGGCCGCCAGCTCCTTCACGGCGTCGGGATTGGTGTCGTAAACAACGCACGAGTGCCCCTTGCGCATCGCCCTGCGAACCATGTTGGCGCCCATCCGTCCGAGACCGATCATTCCAAATTGCATGCTTTTGAGAGGGTTGAGGGTTCGTCCCCGTTGTCGCCCCGTGAGTCCGCAGGAACAAGGATTTTCGCAATCCCCTCTCGAAAGGAGTTCGACTCAGGGGACGGCCAAATCCGCGTCGAATCGCGAATCGTTCGTGCCATGCACCCCTTCGCCTCCCCCGCACCGCGCGGCTCCGCGCCTGCATTTTCGCGCTGCCTCCGCCACCGTGACTGATCACCTCGTCCTCCTCACACGCGGCCAGGAAATCGAGTGTCGCAACCCGATCTACCGCCCCGCCGTTCATTCTCCGAAACGTCGCATGAGCGACACCGGCGAAGTCATGGCCGGCAGCATCGTCGCCGACTTTCCGCGCAGATGGCGCGTGCCGCGCGGCTGCAAGGTTCGCACACCGGCCGGCGATTTCATCGTCACCGCAAGCCCTCATCCCGACCGGACGATTCGTCTCGAAGGAAAGAACCTCGAAACGATCGCCGCCGCCCTCGGCCTGTCGGCTTGAAGACTTCGCCAGCGCCGGCTTCGATCCCCTAATACCTCTCGATCCCTTCGAGCCGAACATCCTGCGCCCGGCGGAGCCGCCGGCGTTCACGAACGATGATCACCACAAAGACGACAAGAGCGACCATCGCCACCGTGCCCCAGGGAATCTGAAAGGCCTTCTTCGGTTTCGAGAAAATTTCAAACGGCTCGGAGGGCTGCGAGCGGGTGCCCGCGGCATCGAGACCGAAAATGATGAACGTGCGCCGTTCACCAGGGCGGAATCCCTTCACGGTCACGCGCGCCTCGTTGCGCACAAACCGCACGCGCGCACCCTCGACCGGACGGTAAACGAACTGCGGTTCGCCCGTTTCGGAAAATTCAATTTTCCGCTCGTAAAGGATGTATTTGTCGACATTCGGCGCGGTCTTTTTCCAGACGAGATCGACCTCGGTATGCGTCTGCCGCGACACGCCGACCGATTCCACGGGAGGAATGCTGTTCACGTTGGCGGCGGCCTGGGCCGTTCGCTCGCGCGCCTGCGCCGCGGCATCCACGGGTCGCGGCTCGACCTCGGCACGCAGGGGAATGGTCAGGCGCCCCGCGCCGAACTGAAGCAGCAACTCGCCGGATACCGCCCCTGGTTGCAGCCGCGTAAATGCGAGCTTGTAGTCGCGCGACTCTCCGGGCGCCAGCAACGCGACCTCGGGCGACGGATGGATTGTCACTCCATCCATCACGGTGGCGCGAATCTCCGCGTCCTGACCACCCGTGTTTCGCAGCGTGAGCGTGCGCGTGGCGGTGCGACCGGACTGCACCGTTCCAAAGTCGATCTCATCGCGCGGATTGGCGACAATGCGCGCCGGCGCCGCGGTCACGAAGATCGGCACGTTGAGATGCACATTTTCACCGCGGAGTTCGAGGTCCCCATGGATGCTTTCGAGCACGCCGGTCGCCGTGTGAAGCGCGAGCTGCACCTCGTCATCCGCGGGAACGGTGAGGCTGCCTTGAACGACCACGCCGGGAGGCGCGGTCAATTCGAGGGCGCGGTCGCGCTCGGAAGTGTTCCGCACGGTCACGGTCGCTGACCGCACCTCATTTACGCCATCGCCCTCGAGCCGAATCTCCCGCGGCACCACCTCGATGGGCGAGTAACCAATGCCCTCGAGTCCGATCTCCACGCCGGGTGCGTGGGTGAACTCAGCAGCTTCCGCGTATCGCCGCGACTCGGTCGGCGCAAAGGAAAGCACGAAGGTGCGCGTCTCACCGGAAGGCAGAATGTAGGTGGGATCGTCTCCAAGAATGGAGAACGGCGGCGGCACCTTGAGCCGTCCGCTGAGTGTGCCACCCCCCTCGTTTCCAATGGTGATCACCTGCGTGGAGGTCTCCCCAATCGACGTTTTCGGAAACTCGACCTGATGCGGTGCGACGAAAAGCGGCGGTCGCTCGACAATACGGATCGTCACCGTCGCCGGCGTGGAGACCCCGGTGTTTGGCGCCTGCACCGCGTAGCGGAACGCATCGACGCCGACTCCGTTCGCGCCATCATGGGTGTAGATGATCGACGCAGTCGTCCGTCCCGTTTGCGTGGGTTCCGAAAGCGTGCCGAACTGCGGCTGGCGCCGGATGAGAAACTTCAGCTGATATCCGCTGCGGCTCAAACCCTCGAGCGGGATCTCGACAGACTCGCCCTTGTAAACCTGCACGGCGAGGTCGCGAGGTTGCGGAGGGGGCGGAGTCGGAAGGTCGATATCCGCCCACGCGCACACGCAGCCCGTGGCAAGAAATACGGCGACGATGCGCCACCATGGCTTCATGAACGAGGGCGGATGCACGCCGGGGAATGTCGTTGAATTGTCGGAATCGAGCAACTATGCGAGTAGTTGTCCTTTCCGACAAACCCTAAGCGATGCGTTTGACTGCCCGACTTTCCGCCCACTGGATTCTTTTCGTCGCGGCGTTTGCAATCATGCTCGGCCAGGGCTTTGCGCAACCGCGCCCGCCGAAAGTGGATCGGAATGAACGGCAGACCCAGCCGCAGAAAAAGCCGAAGCCCGCTTCGGAACTCATTTCCAAACAGGCGAAGCCAAAGGTCGTCCCGCGCGTTCTGGAGCGGGTGAATCAGGACAACTCCCACGTTTACGTCTCCCTTGGCAAACAGCGCGCCTACCTGATGGTCGGCGACGAAATCGCCATCGACACGCCCGTCTCAACCGGCAAGAAGGCCGGCATGACCCCCAAGGGCAATTTCACCGTGCTCGAGAAGGACAAGGACCACCGGTCGAGCATTTACGGAAACTTCGTGAACCGCCGTGGCGAGGTCGTGCGCGCCGGGGTCAGCACACGCATCGATTCTGCGCCGAGTGGCACCGTCTTTCAGGGAGCGCCGATGTGGTATTTCATGCGCCTCACCTGGCAGGGTGTCGGAATGCACGTAGGCCATCTTCCGGGGTATCCCGCCTCTCACGGCTGCATTCGCATGCCCGAGGATATCGCCCCGCTCTTCTATGAACGGGTGAAGGTGGGAACGAAGGTCGTCGTCGGCGACTAGTTCGACTCGGACTGCGCGGGCTCCGGGGTGGGCTCGGGCGTGGCGGCGGGTTTCGTTCCGGACTTCGCCGCGAACTCCTCTTTCAAGCGTCCCTGCATGGCCTCGATCATCTGCGCACGCTTTGCCTGCATCTCGGAGCACAGCTCCTTCTCGATCTTGCGGCGTTCCTGCCGGTAACGCAGCGCGAAGACCTCCCGCTCATCCTCATCGAGGTCGAGTTCGAGCTTTTTCAAGGTGTCGCTGATCGCCTTGTCCACCCGGCGACGTTCCTCCTCGGCGCGCGCCTGCCAGGCGCGTCGCTCGCGATCGCCCATTTCCTTCCAGCGTTTCCAGTTCTCGATGAAGCGCTCCCGGTCCTCCGGGCTCATCTTCTCGAGACGCTTGCGAAACTTGTCGGGAAAGTCGCCACCCTTGCGGTCTCCATGGTGCCAGTCGCCCGCTGCTTTCCTGTCCTTGGGAGGACCGGGCGGCGGCTCGGCAAAAACCGGAAGCGCGGTCAGTAGGAGACCGAAGACAAGGAACCGTCCAACCATATTGACGACTCGTAATCCGCGAGCAGCAAATCGAGATTTGCGATCGTTTCGAATTCCCCAACAGCAACGGAAGACTGCGTGTGGGCGGGCTGCATCACCCCGCCAAGGGTGATCAATGCCAGTGCGGCGCATGCTCCCGAGGGGAGAAGATACCGCAACAGCCAGTGCCAGCCGATCGACCGGGTCTCGGCGGACGCCTCCTCGAGCGCACGCATCACCTTGCGGTGAAAATACGGGGAGGCTTCCACCCGGCGTGCCTTGCCGAGCAGCTCCCACAGCGCGTGATCCCGAGGATCGTTGGTATCGAATTCTCCCATTTCTATTGGAGGAAACCCCACTCGCCTCCAGAAGTTCCAATCTTAATTTTCATCCAACCGCAATCCTGATCCCCTTTTTCGAATTTCCACCCGATCCTCCGGGGATCAAGACGGCGATGAAAATTAAGTGAAACTAGAAGTCCTGCGGCTCGAGGAATCCCTCGAGCTGGCGGATACGGGTCGGGTGCCGCATCTTGCGGAGGGCCTTGGCCTCGATCTGGCGGATGCGCTCGCGGGTGACCTTGAACTGCCGGCCGACCTCCTCGAGCGTGCGGCTGTAGCCGTCCACGAGGCCGAAGCGCTGCTCGAGCACCTGGCGCTCGCGCTCGGTGAGCGTGTCGAGCACGTCCTTGATCTTGTCCTTGAGCAGCACGATCGCCGCCTGGTCCGCCGGATTCTCGGCGCCCTTGTCCTCGATGAAATCTCCAAAGCTCGTGTCGTCGCTGTCGCCCACCGGCGCCTGCAGCGAGATCGGCTGCTGCGCCATCTTGAGAACGGCGCGCACGCGCTCGACCGGAAGCTGGATTTCCTCGGCAACCTCCTCGGGGGTGGGCTCGCGACCGTATTCCTGCACGAGCTGCTTCTGCACCCGGATGAGCTTGTTGATCGTCTCGATCATGTGCACCGGGATGCGGATCGTGCGCGCCTGGTCGGCGATCGAACGGGTGATCGCCTGGCGGATCCACCACGTCGCGTAGGTCGAGAACTTGTAACCGCGGCGGTATTCGAATTTCTCGACCGCCTTCATGAGGCCCATGTTGCCCTCCTGGATGAGGTCGAGGAACGACAGGCCGCGGTTCGTGTATTTCTTCGCGATCGAAATGACGAGGCGCAGGTTCGCCTCGACCATCTCGGTCTTCGCGCGAAGCGCCTTGCGGTGCCAGTCTTTGAGCTGCTGGTGAGCCTCGGTGTATTCCTCGGGCGACAGCCAGAGGCGCGCCTGCATCTCCTGGAGCTGATGCTCGACGTTTCGCTTCGCCTTCGTGGAGTCGGCGGTCTTGCCGGCACGCTTTGCGCGGTCGGCCTCCTGGCAGAGATTGTTCAACAGACGCAGATTCTCGTCGGCCAGACTGACGAAATCCTCGATGACCTTCTGCTTGAAGAAGAACTTCGGATAGAGCTTCTTCAGCGCGGTGAGGTTCTTCTCGAACGCCTTGCGCTGAGCCTCGGTGCCCTTTCCTTCCTTCGAATTGACAATCACCCGGTAGGACTCGGTGACCGCCTCGGTCTGCTTCTTCACCTGGGCGCAAAGGCGCGGGAGCACCTTCATGTAACGCTCGCGGCTTTCGATCTTCTTGTCCTGAATGACGCGGTCGAAGCGCTCGCGCATGTCGATGAGCTTCTGCGCGAGATCGAGGTGGGCGCGGGCAATGAATCCGAAGCGGTAAAGGATGTCCTGCACCTGGAGCTCCGCATCCTCGATGCGCTTGGAGATCTCCACTTCCTGCTCGCGGGTGAGCAGGGGCACCTGGCCCATCTGGCGCAGATACATCCGGACCGGGTCGTCGAGAATGTCGAGTTTCGAGTCGGACTTCTCGTCCTTGTCCTCGTCGTCGTCCTTCTTCGTGCTGCTGACCCGATCGACGTCGGAGGAATCGATGATTTCAATTTCGACCGCACGGAGCTGCGCGATGATCGCGTCGATCGTCTCCGGGTCGTTTACTCCCTCGGGAAGCGCTTCCTCGAGGTCGTCAAACGTCACATAGCCCTGCTCCTTGGCGAGCTTGATGAGTTCTCGGACCTTCTCCTGAATCGCTTTTTGAACCTCCGCGGGGAGTTTCGCGGTGGCTTCTTCGTTGGTTCCGTTCGCAGAAATTGTCACAGTAGAGGCAGCTGCCTCGGTCGCAGAATCAGTCTTTGCAGCTTTCGCGATCGTCTCTTTGACGAGGTTCGCGCGGGATGGCCGGGGGGTCGCCTTGCCGGTCGCGTGTTTCGCAGGTGATTTCGCCTTTGCCGCCGGGGGGACTGACTTCGTCCGGGCAGTCTTGGTGGGTTTTGCCTTGGCGGACTTCGCGGCGGACTTCGCCTTCGAGTTCGTCGCCTTGGCGGGCTTCGGGGCTGGCTTTGCCTTCACGACCTTCGCCTTCGGCTGGGGTGTGGCTTTTGCTTTTCGAGCCTTGGCAGGTGCCGGACGTTTGCCACTTGCTGGCTTCGACTTGGCCTTCACCACTTTCGATTTACCGGCGCCAGACGCGGAACGCGCCGACTTCTTCGCAGGAGCCGGCGTGCGCGGGGCGGACTTCGGAGATTTCGCGGCGCCACGCGCAGGCAAGGCCTTGCGCGCCGCGCCCGGTTTGGCTTTGGGCTTGGCTTTCAAATAAAGGGTTCGGCAGCTACTCGTTCGCTTCGAAAAAAGGCCGTCAAACTTCCCCCAGCCGCTTCTGAAGGTCAAGGATTTGTTTATGAAGCTCCGCCACCTCTGAAATTCCGGTTTCGGGCGCCCGCATCTTCGCCTGCAACGCGGCGATCCTTCCCTGAATCTGCCGGGCCCGGAGTCCACGCCACGCTTCCTTGACGAGGGACACGGCATCCGCCGGCGCCTTTCCCAGCCGCAAACCCGCCAGCGCCCGCTCCTCCGGAGCCGGCAAGCTCGCGACAAACGCGGAAAATGCCGCCGGCTCCTCCAGAGCGACCCCCGCCCCGGCCAGCTTGTCCACCAGGGCAAACTCCGCGCCAAAATCCGCCGCCGGCGTCTCCTGGGCGCGAATCCACTCGCGAGCAGCCGGCGATACAATCGCCAGCCGGCAGAGCAATCGCGCCGCCTCGGAAAGCTCGATGGCCTCCACTTCGGCGGGCGCCTCGTCGTCGGGCGCCCGGTCGGTGTCCGGCCGCGGCGCCTTTCGCAGCAATTCCTCGAAGGCCGATTCCGTCAGCTCCAGCCGGGCCCGCAGGCGCGCTCCAATCGTCTCGCGCAACACGCGATCGTCAACAAGCCGCAGAAACCCGGTCGCGCGCCGCGCCAGGGAGGCGCGTTGCTGGGGCGAGGCCCCGGGGGGGAGGTTTGCATCCACGAGGTCATCGAAAAAATCGACAGCCCGGTCGAGCACGTCACGCAACGCACCCGCCCCCTGCTCGCGAATCAGCGAGTCCGGATCCTGCCCGGCGGGCATCCGGGCGACCTTCACCGCGATGCCAACGCTCAGCAGCGCCGGCAGCGATCGCTCCACGGCGGTGCGGCCCGCGGCATCCGAGTCGAAGCACATCACTGCGGACTCCGCGAATCGCCTCAACAACCGCGCCTGCTGGGCGGTGAACGCCGTTCCCTGCGGTGCGGTCACGTTCTCGATTCCCGCCTCGAACATCGAAATCAGATCGAGTTGCCCCTCGCAAACGATCGCCTCGTTCGCGGCAAGGATCGCGCGCTTCGATTTGTGCAGACCAAAGAGCACGCGTCCCTTTGTGAAGAGCGGCGTCTCGGGCGAGTTCACGTATTTGGCGGGATCGTTGCCGAGCGTGCGCCCGCTGAAGGCGATCACCTCGCCGTAGTCGTTGCAGATCGGAAACATCACGCGATTGCGAAACCGGTCGTAAACGCCGTCGCCACGGTCACGCGTCAGCACGAGGCCGCCCCGGCTGAGTTCGGCCTCGGAATAGCCCTTTTCGCAAGCCCATTGGGAGAGCGCGCTCCAGTCATCGGGCGCAAAGCCAATCTGCCAGCGCGTGGCGATCTCGCCATTGATGCCGCGGCTCTTCAAATACTCGCGCGCGTTCGCCGCGAGCGGGCGTTTCATGAGGTTCCAGTGGAACCACTCCGCCGCATCGCGGTGCAACGCGAGCAGCCGGTCCCGTTCGCTCCGCCGCTTCTGATCCTCCGGCGACTCCTCCTCGATGGAAATTCCCGCCCGCGCCGCGAGACGCCGCACCGCGGTCGCGAAGTCCACATTTTCGTAGTCCATCACGAACCGGAAGACGGACCCGCCCGCGCCGCAGCCGAAGCATTTGAAGATCTGCCGCGCCGGATTCACCTGAAACGACGGCGTCTTCTCGTGATGAAACGGGCACAGCGCCTTCCACGCCGACCCCGAGCGCTTCAGCTGGATGTAGGAGCCCACCACGTCCACGATGTCGCTGGCGGCGGCAACCTGCTGGATCGTTTCTTCGGAGATGCGGGGCATGGCGTTGAACTGCGGAAGCGATGGCAGTATTGAACAAGAGGCAACAAAGGAAACGAAGAATGATGAATCTCCTCCGCACCTTCCTCCTTTCCTTTGTTTTCGCCGCGGTCGTCTGCCCGAGTGCCTTCTGCGAAGGCATCGAAGAAGGCGACGTCGTCGTGGTGCCGCTGAGCGGCGAAGTCAACCCTGCACAGGCGATTTTTCTTCGCCGCATCCTGAAGGAGGCCGAAACGGCAAAGGCCGGGGCATTCATCATCGACATGGATACGCCCGGCGGACGTCTCGACGCGGCGGTCGACATCCTCCAGTTGCTGCTCAAGGCGAACATCCCCACCTATACGTGGGTCAATGACGACGCGGGCAGCGCGGGCGCCCTCATCGCTCTCGGGAGCGACCACATTTACATGGCGCCGGTCAGCGCGATCGGTGCGGCGGCACCGGTGAGCGGCGAAGGCATGGACCTCGCCGAGACGATGAAATCGAAGGTCGTCTCGTATTTCTCCGGCTACTTCCGCAGCGCCGCCGAAGCCAAGGGCCGCAATCCCGAACTCGCCGAAGCCTTCATCGACAGCGAAAAGGAATTCAAGGTCGGCGACGAAGTCATCAGTCCCGCCGGATCGCTGCTCACGCTCAGCGCGCAGGAGGCGACGCGGAAATTCGACGACAAGCCGCTGCTTGCGGACGGCATCGCCGGCAGCGTCGAACAATTGAAGAGCGAGGCGAAGCTGACCGGCCCGACCGTCGTCATCGAGCCGAGCGGCTTCGAGCGGCTTGCCTTGTGGATCACGACGCTGGCGCCGTTCCTCATGTTTGCGGGGATCGCGGCGGCGTATCTGGAATTCAAGACGCCCGGCTTCGGTGTGGCGGGAGTGGTTTCGATCCTGTGCTTCGCGATCTACTTTTTCGGCCATTACATCGCGGGGCTCACCGGTTTCGAAACACCCGCGGTCTTCCTGCTCGGCGCACTGCTCGTCCTCGTGGAAGTCTTGTTTTTCCCGGGCGTGATGTTCGTCGCCGCCCTCGGGGTGGCCTTGATGCTGGGCGCTCTGCTCTTTGCGATGATCGACCAGTTTCCCGGTGAACCGGTCATTCCGAGTGCCGAGGCATTCGCGGTGCCGGCACTGAATCTCGCCCTCGCGATCGCGCTTTCCGTGATCGCAATCGCCCTGCTCTCCCGCTTCTTTCCGAACCTGCCCATTTTCCGGCGGCTCATCCTCGCCACCAGCTCGCCATCCGGCGCTTCGCTCACCACCGGGCACGATTCCCAGCCCGCCATTCGCGCAGGCGACCGGGGCGTGGCGCACACTGCGCTCCGCCCGGCGGGCAAGGCGCTCATTGGTTCGACGCTCGTCGATGTGGTCACGACCGGAGATTTCCTTCCCGCGGAAACCCCCGTCGTGATCTGCACGGTGGAAGGCAATCGGGTGGTGGTCGAACAGGCCGTCGAAGAGGAAGCGAGGGCATCCGGCCCGTCGGAAAACGAGCGGCACCAAACCGCGTGAGCGAAGATTGCGCCGCCAGCCGGCGCGGCGTTCTTGAGTTTTTGTCGCGAACCCGCGATTCTCAGATTCCCCCATGCCGATCCATCGCAAGAAGCGAAGAAGTCATTATCTCCCCGCACCGCTGCTGCTCACGATGGCATTTTTCGAGGGCGCCGCGGTCATGGCCTGTGAGCTTCTCGGCGCCAAGCTCACCGCCCCCTACTTTGGCAGTTCCATCTACGTCTGGGCCGCCGTGCTCGGAATCACCCTCACCGCCCTGATGAGCGGCTACTACCTCGGAGGATATCTCTCCGAGAAGATCGACAAACCGCAGCTCCTGCCGATCGTGCTGTCGATCGCCGGCGGCCTGCTCACCATCATGCCGTTCACGAGCCAGCTCGTGATGCGTGCAACGATCGACCTGAGTGTGCAGCTCGGCGCCACGCTCGCGCTCTCGTGCTTCATGCTGCCGCCGCTTCTCTTCATGGGAATGTCGTCGCCGATCATCATCAACCTCCTCAACCGGCGCGTGGAAACCTCCGGAAAAACCGCCGGCTCGGTTTACGCGATCTCGACCCTCGGCGGCATTCTCTCGACGTTCCTCATGGGCTTCTCGTTGATGCCCCGGTTCGGCCTGCGCCTGCCCGCGCTGATCTTTGGATCGATCCTGATCATCCTCTGCATGATTCCCCTGATCCGGGGCCGGAAGATCGCCTACGCCTCCATTTCGTTGATCTTCCTGATCATCGCGATTGGCAGCCTGTTCATTGGCAATCGCACGAGCACCGACACCGTGAAGATCCTCGACATCTCGGAGGGCGTGCTGGGCCAGATCAAGGTCGTCGATCTCAAACGCACGGAAGACGGGCAGGAGAAAACCCGTCGGGTTCTTCTCGTGAACAACATCCTCCAGACCGGCATGGATCTCGACGACCCGACACTCTCGCAATCGAGCTACATCCTCGCCTACGCCGCGGCGGCGAGCATCTTTCCAAAGGGCAGCAAGGCCCTGGTGCTGGGGCTCGGCGGCGGTGCGCTCGTGCGGCACTTCGAAAAATTCGGCTTCGACATCGCGGCGGTCGAGATCGACCCGCGTATTCGCGACGCCGCGATGCGGCATTTCCAGATCAGCCCGAAGATGTCCGTCACGATCGACGACGCGCGCCATTTCCTGAATCAGTCGAACGATCAATACGACCTCATCGCGCTCGACCTCTTCCTCAGCGAATCGCTGCCCGCCGAGGTGCTCAGCCTCGAGGGATTGTTGGAGGCGAAGCGAAACCTGAAACCCGACGGCGTCCTGGCGATCAATTTTCCAAACGACCCCCGCACGCCGGAAGGCCGCCTCACCCGCTCCTTCATTCACACGCTGCGGAAGGCCGGCTTCCAGGTGAAGTGCCTGCTCACTCCGGAGAAGATGAACGCCCTCATCCTCGCCAGCCCGGAGGGCCGCGATTTCTCCTCCGTTGATTACACCGAAGGCAATCTCACGCTCCGGAACCTCGAGAAACTCTTCCTCGATCTGGACGCCATCGACTTCTCCGACGCGGTCGTTCTCGACGACGCGCACTCGCAATTCGAAACGCTGCACGCAAATGGCGCGCTCGAATGGCGAAACTCCGCGCGCCAGCAGGTGAAGCGATTGTTCGTCGACGGGAACCTGAAAATGGTCCAGTAGCGGGTTACCAGATTTCCACCCGCTCGTCGTCGCGGCGCTTCATTTTCGCATCCGGCGGTGCGCCAAACGCCTCGAAGAACTCCGGCAGGTTCGCCAGCGTGCCCATCACTCGATACTGCGGCGGCGAATGCGGGTCCGTCTTCAATCGCAGCTTCATCTCCTCGTCGCGCTGGTTCGTGCGCCAGACCTGCGCAAACGACAGGAAGAACCGCTGACGCCAGTCGAAGCCGTCGATCTTCGGCGGCTCCGGCTTGCCTTCGAGCGACTTTCGCAGCGCCGCCTCCGCAATCTTCAACCCGCCGAGATCGGCAATGTTTTCGCCGGCGGTGAGGCGACCGTCGATGTTCAGTCCGTCGATCACCGTGTAGCCGTCAAACTGGTCAATGATCGCCTGCGATCGCGCCTCGAAGTTTCTCAAATCCTCCTCGGTCCACCAATTGCGCAGGTTTCCGTCCGCGTCGAACTTCCGCCCCGAGTCGTCGAACCCGTGCGTCATCTCGTGCCCGATCACGGAGCCGATTCCGCCGTAGTTCACCGCATCGTCCGCCTTCGGATCAAAGAATGGCGGCTGGAGAATGCCCGCCGGGAATACAATCTCATTCATCGACGCGTTGTAGTAGGCGTTCACCGTCGGCGGGGTCATGTGCCACTCGTCGCGATCGACCGGCTTGCCGATCTTCGCGAGGTCCCGGTGAAATTCGAACGCGTTCGCGCGAAAGACGTTCTCGACGTAGGAGTCACGATTGATTTCCAGCCCGCTGTAGTCGCGCCATTTGTCGGGATAGCCGATCTTCACGCGAAAGCCGTCGAGTTTCCGGAGCGCTGCCTGCTTCGTTTCATCGCTCATCCAGTCCAGTTCCTTGATTCGGTCGCGCAGGGCCTCGCGCAGGTTCTCGACAAGTTCCAGCGCCTGCTTCTTCGCCTCGGAGCTGAAATTCTCCCTCACATAAAGCTGCCCCACGGCTTCTCCGATGCAGTCGTCCACCGTGGTCATCACGCGTTTCCAGCGCGGCTTCAGCTCCTCAACGCCGGTGAGCTCGCGTCCGTAAAAGTCGAATGACTCATCGACGAATGCCCTGCCGAGATACGGCGCTGCGGCGGAGACGAGATGCCAGCGAAGATACGTCTTCCAATCCTCCAGCGACACCTCCTGCACCGCCTTGCTCAAAGCGGAGAAAAACTCGGGCTGCGCGACATTCACCTCCGGTGGCGCGTCGATTTTCAACTCGGCAAGAAAGGCGCCCCAGTCGAAACCTGGCATCAACTTCCGCACCTCGTCGAAGGTCATCTTGTGATACGTCGCGTCGGGGTCGCGGCACAGCACCTTCGACATCGACGCCTCCGCAAGCCGCGTCTCGAAATCGAGAATGGTCCGCGCCTTTGCCTGCGGATCCTCTTCACCAATCAGCGCCAGCATCTTCGCGATGTGCTCGACGTAGGCGGCCCGCAGATTCCTCGAGTCCTCGTCGTCGTTGAGGTAGTAGTCGCGGTCCGGCAGCCCGAGTCCGCCCTGCCAGCAGATGCCAATCACCGACTCGCTGTCCTTCGCATCCTGGTCCGAGCCGAAATAAAATCCCGCAGTCGCACCCAGCTCCATCCATCGCGCCAGCGCGGCGGCAAGATCACTGGTGTTCTTGATCGCGGCCACGCGCTTCAGCTCCGGCTCGATTGGTTGAATCCCCGCCTTCTCGATGGCCGCCTCGTCCATTCCCGAGGCGTAGAAGTCGCCCACCATCTGCGTCGGACTCCCCTTCGGCGCGTCCTTGGTGGCTGCGGCCTCCTCCATGATTCGATGGAGTGCGGCGTTGTTTCGCTCGGCGAGCTCGGTAAACGCTCCCCACGAACTGTAATCGGCGGGAATCGGATGGTTCTTCAGCCAGCCGCCGTTCGCGTATTGGTAGAAGTTCTCCCACGGCTTCACCGAAAAATCCATGTTCGCCGGATCGATCGGCTTTTCCTGAGGCTTGACCTCGATTTCGCCGGCAAAGGCGACGGGAAGAACGGCACAACAGAGGAACGCAACAACGCGCATCGCCGGGAACATAGCCCGGGCGGCCAAACTGCCAAACAATTCTGCTTTTCCTCCGCGCGCTTCGTGTGCTCTGTGGAAGACTGCTCGAAATGAAAATCGTCGTCGCATACTCCGGCGGGCTCGATACGTCCGTCCTTCTCAACTGGCTCAAGGAAACCTACTCCGCGGAAGTCATCGCGTTTTGCGCGGACATCGGACAGGAGGAGGAACTCGAAGGGCTTGAGGAGAAGGCGCTGAAAACCGGCGCGTCGAAGTGCTACATCGACAATCTCCAGGAAGAGTTCGCGCGGGATTTCATCTTCCCGATGATGCAGGCGGGCGCGATTTACGAAGGCCAGTATTTCCTCGGCACCAGCATCGCGCGGCCGCTGATCGCCAAGCGAATGGTCGACATCGCGAAGACCGAGGGCGCCGATGCCATCGCCCACGGAGCCACGGGCAAGGGCAACGACCAGATCCGGTTCGAACTCACCGCCGCCGCCCTCGCGCCGGAGCTGGAGGTCATCGCGCCGTGGCGGCAGGAGCGTTTTCGCAAGCAGTTCCCCGGTCGCAGCGAGATGATCGCGTATTGCGCCGAGCACGGCATCAACGTCGAGGCCAGTGCGAAGAAGCCCTACTCGATGGATCGCAACCTCCTGCACATCTCGTATGAGAGCGGCATCCTCGAGGACCCGTGGTTCGACGCGTCGGCCGAGGAAAACAAGGGCATGTTCAAGTTGTCGGTGGCGCCCGAGGACGCGCCGAACGAGCCAGAGTATGTCGAGCTCGCCTTCGAGCAGGGCAACTGCGTCGCCGTGAACGGCGAAAAATTGTCGCCCCTCGGCGTAATGAAGAAGCTCAACGCGCTTGGCGGCAGGCACGGCGTGGGCCGTGTCGACATGGTGGAAAACCGCTTTGTCGGCATGAAGAGCCGCGGCGTTTACGAGACCCCGGGCGGCGCAATCCTGCACTTCGCGCACCGGCAGATGGAAAGCCTCACGATGGACCGCGAGGTCATGCACCTGCGCGACTCGCTTATCCCGAAATACGCCACTCTCGTTTACAACGGCTTCTGGTTCGCCCCCGAGCGCGAGGCCATCCAGGCGCTCGTGACCGAGTCGCAGAAAAACGTCACCGGCGACGTGCGTGTGAAGCTCTACAAGGGCAACATCATCGCCGCCGGCCGGCGCAGCCCCGTGTCGCTCTACAATCCGCACATCGCCACGATGGAGGCCGATCCCACACAGGCCTACAATCAGGACGATGCCACGGGCTTCATCCGGCTGAACGCCCTCCGCTTGAAGGTGGAAGCCCGCGTCGCCGGGCAATAGCCGCCGGTTGACTCCGGCCAAAACCTCCCCTTGCGGAGTATCAGGAGGTGGATAGTGTAATCTCCTGACTGACCGGGGATACCTTCCGGATGCCCACACTGCTCGCCGCCCTCACTTTGTTTCTTGCCTCGGCAGGAGTGGAACCCGCATCCCCGGAGAAACGCGATGCGCCGACTGACTGCGCGCCCGAGCATTCCTCGCAAAATCTCACCGAGCAACCGGTGGCATCGGACCGTGGCCTGCTCGAAGAGCCTACCGGGCTTTTCGCCGGCATCCCGCACGCCCACCCTGTTCCGGCCCCCTGTTCGGTTGCAAAAGAGCCAGGGCAGGTTTCATCCAACGCACACAGACTCGATCCCGGCCCCACCGCGCTAAGCCCTCCCCTTGGCGATTCCCAGGAACGCTCCCCGTTTCCCCGTAGCTTGGGTCCGTCATCAGCTCTCGTTCGCGAACCTCTCTCCGCTCCGCCGGCTCTTCGTTCTTTCCTCCCGGCCAAAACCACCACAATCCGCGCCAGCACGGTGGTCCGAGCGCACTTCGTGTTCCGTGACACGGTCTTCGTGCCGCCCTCTTCGATCCGTTCATCCTTTTCCGCATGAAATTCCGCCTGCTCCTCGCCGCCTGCTCGCTTGTCCACGCCGCCACCGCCCAGACGCTTGTCACCGACTTCCCGGTTACGGATGGCTCTGTGGAGGCCGTTCTCTACGTGCCCGAGACGAACGAAATCGTGATCGGCGGCTCGTTCACGCGCATCGGTCCCTTCACCGGCTCCTTCGTTGGCCTCGACCGGACGACCGGAGAATGGAGCACGCCGAGCTTCCCGAAGCCGAACGGTCCCGTCCTCACCGCACTGCCCGACGGCCAGGGCGGCTGGTATCTCGGCGGCGAGTTCACCGAGGTCGGCGGCCAGCCGCGCGAAAGCCTTGCACACATCCTGCCCAACGGCACCGTGGACCCCGCCTGGGCCCCCGCCGTCCGGACCAACAACCCTGCCCGGACCGCAAGAGTCATGGCCATGGTCATTCAAGGCGACCTGCTCTACATCGGAGGCGACTTTGAATCCGTGGGCGGATTCCCTCGACAGTGCCTCGCCGCCGTCAGTCTCGTCACTGGCGCCACCACCCCGTTCAACCCCGGCGTGACGGGAGAACCCGACGCGCCTTCCGTTCGCGCGCTCGCAGCCGACACCCTCAACCTCTACGTGGGCGGCTACGGCCTCACCACCATCGGCGGCGCGCCGCGCAACAACCTCGCTGCGATCAATCTCTCCACCGGCCTCGCGACCGCGTGGAATCCCAATCCCGACGGTCACGTCGAGGAACTCGTTCTCGACGGCGGAGAAATTCTCGTCGGCGGCAATTTCACCACCATCGGCAACGCCGAGCGCTTGAATCTCGCCGCCGTGAACCTCACCAGCGGGCTCGCCTCCACCTTTTTCACGCCGGACCCCAACGGCACCGTCCACACGATCGCCGTGAGCGGAGCCGCCGTCTATCTCGGCGGCTTTTTCAGCAACGCCGGCGGCCAGGCCCGGCAGAATCTCGCCGCGGTCAATCGCACCACCGGCCTTGCGCAGACGTGGGCTCCGACCACGGACGACACCGTCTTCGACCTCCATCTCGCGGGGGATTCCGTTTATATCGGCGGCCCATTTTCTGCCGTGAATGGCGTGCCGACGCCCCGCCTCGCCCAACTCCACGCGGTCACCGGCGATCGCATCGACTGGGCTCCCAGACCGGATGGCCTGCCTTACGTCGTCATCGCCACGCCCGGCACGATCTTCGCCGGCGGCTCCATCCAGACCGTCGGTGGCGTCGCCCGGAGAAATCTCGCCTCGCTCGACGCCACCACCGGCGCGATCGGCAGGTTCAACTCCGAGGTCGACGACACCGTCCGCGTGTTGACGCGTCTGGGCAACACCATCTTCGCCGGCGGTGCATTCGACACCGTGGATGGCCAGGCCCGGCAGGGTCTCGCGGCCTTCGGCATCGACGGCACCCTCCGGGCCACCGACTTCCCCGCCGTGATCGGCGGCAGTGTGGATGCCTTCGCCGCGGATGGCACCTCGAACACCCTCCTCGTCGGAGGCGCGTTCCAGGTCATCGGCGCCACCGAGCGCCCCTTCCTCGCCGAGATTGATCTCGCCACCGGCACGCTCACCAACTGGAACCCCGCCCCCGACGGCCGTGTAAACGCCATCCTGCTCGACGGATCGGTCGCCTTCATCGGCGGAGACTTCGATTCCTTCGGCGGCCAGGCCCGGCAGAATCTCGCCGCCATCTCCCGCTCCACCGGCCTCGCGACCGCATGGCAGGCGAATGCGAGCCAGGCTGTCCACGCCCTCGGCCGCAACGGTGGCACACTCTATGTCGCCGGCCGGTTCACCACCCTCAAGGGCGAAGGCCGCGGCCGCCTCGGCGCGCTGGACACTGCGACAGGAAACCTCCTCCCCTGGTCCCCCACCGCCAACGACGGCGTGGTAAACACCCTCCTCATCGGCGGGACCACCGCCTATGTCGGTGGATCGTGGAGGCAGTTCGACGGCGCGGCCTCGCCCGCTCTCCGCGAGGTCGGTCTCGTGAGCGGTGTCGAGCCGGCGTTTCTCCAGCCCTTCACAGGCGCCATCAATGCCCTCGCCGCCTCACCCACCCGCCTCTTCGCCGTCGGCAACATGGACCACCTCGGCGACGGCCGCGGGAACCTCGCCGCCTTCGACCTCCCCCAACCGCCCCCCGGGAAGCCCACCATCACGGCCAAAGGCAAAACCAAGCGCACGACGAAAAAATCCAGGATCACTCTCAAAGGCACCTCTACCGACGCCACGCTCGTCGAGTTCAAGGTTGGCGACGCCGGCTTCAAAAAAGCCAAGGGCAGTCCCGCAAACTGGAAGGCCACGGTAAGACCCAAGCCCGGCAAAACCATTGTGAAATTCCGCGCCTCCGGCCCCGGCGGAACGTCGAAGATTCTGAAGTTTCGGATCCTGCGGAAATAAACCCTGCACACGATGCGCAGTCGATTCCTCCAGCCCTTCGTGGCGTTTACCCGCCCGGCGCACTTCGCAGTCGCCGCGCTGCTGCTTGCCGGTCCCGCGGTCGAAGGGCGCGCGCAGGCCGTGCGGGTCCGGGCGAATTTCCCCGCGACAAACGCCCCGGTCCGCGCCCTCGCCATCGATTCCGCCCGCCGCATCGCCTACATCGGCGGCGATTTCACCATCGTGGGCGGGCAGGATCGCCTGCGCCTCGCAGCCATTCATCTGGACACCGGCGCCGTGCTGCCGTGGAACCCCCTGCCGAACGGCACCGTGGAGACCATCGCCATTGACGGCGACCGCATCTACATTGGCGGCCGCTTCGGCTCCGTGAACGGCAACCCGCGCAGCCGCATCGCCGCTCTCGACCTCGCAGGAAATGTCGTGCCGACCTGGAACGCCGCAGTCCGCACGGCCGGATTCCCGCTCGACCCTTCACTGGACGAAGCGCGCGTCACCTCCATCGCCATCACGCCATCGAACATCTTTGTCGCCGGCACCTTCACCGAAGTCCAGAGCATCTCGACCGGCCAGGATGCCACCCGTCGCAACCGCCTCGCCGCCTTCACAAAGGACAACGCCTCCGTGCGCAACTGGAATCCCAATCCCAACGGCGAAATCCACGCGCTGCGCACCAGCGGCACGACGCTCCATGTCATCGGCACCTTCTCCAGCATCACCGGCGGCGATGGCGTGGTCCGCGCACGCCGCAGCTACGCGCGCTTCAACAACAACGTCGCCGTGCAACCCGTCAGCCTTTTGCCAACCGCGAACGCAGGCGCGGACCCGGCCGCGTTCACCGCAATCGCACTGCGGGGCGACACCACAATCCTGGCCGGACCATTCTCCCGCATCGGCGCGGAGGCCCGCACCGGCCTCGCGATCATCGACGACACCGGCTCCCTCCTCCCCTTCCGCGCGACGCCCGGCCTCTCATTGGTGACGGCGATCACGGCCAACAACACCACGATCTTCACCGCCGATGACGGCAGGTTCGTCAACGGGCAGCTCCGCTTTCTTCGTGCCTACGACAATGCCGGCACCCTGCTGCCCTGGCTGCCCGTCGTCGCCAACAACTCCGGATTCGAAGATCCCGTCACGTTCCGGGCGAACCCGCCGGAATTCCTCGCCCTTGCGCTCGACGGCCCATGGCTCTACGTCGCAGGTTCGTTTACCGTCATCTCCGGCGTCTACCAGCCCGGCTTCGCCGCCCTCAGCCTGCCGGTCACGACTCCCCCGCCGACCTTGAGCGCCCGTGGCCGCACGTCCATAAAAACGACCCGCAAAAAACTCACCCTCAAAGGCACCTCCACAAACTCGACCCTCATTCAATACAAGGCCGGCAAAGGCGGTTTCAAAAATGCGAGAGGCACCGCCGCCGCCTGGAAATTCCCCGTCCGCCTCGGCACGAAGAAGAGGACCATCGCGAAAGTCCGCGCCACCGGCCCCGGCGGAACCTCGAAACTCCTCAAGTTCACCATCACTCGAAAGTGATTGGCTACACCACGACGACGGTTGTCTCGCAGATCGCGAACGGCACCTGAGCGCCCGCGGGCATCGTCATCACACACTCGCAGACTGGACAAGTGGTGCGGATTGACGTTCTTTATCCGCACCCAAACCATCCGTGTCCCGAAAATTCCTTGCCCTACTTGGCGCGGTGCTTGTCGCTGCGACCTCTCACGCTCAATACGTCAATAGCGAGTCCGCCTCGAGTGTCCTCGGCCAGCCGAACTTCAACAGCACCTTTGGTGGAAGTCCTACGGCCACTTCGCAAAACGCCCCATGCGGCGTCGCGGTCGATCCGGTAAGCGGCTCGGTGTTCGTTTCCGATAAAAACAACAGCCGCATCCTTCGTTACGAGTCGACCGCCGCCCTGCAGTCGGGCGCAGCGGCGGTTGGCGTGCTCGGCCAGCCCAACTTCACCAGCCTTACGCAGGCGACCTCGCAAGCGGGTCTTCGCAGCCCCACCGGATCTGGGTGGATACCACCGGACGGCTCTGGGTCGCCGATACCGACAACAACCGGGTTGTCTGGTTTAACAACGCCGCTTCGAAGGCAAATGGAGCCAACGCCGACGGCGTCATTGGACAAAGCAATTTCACGAACCAGGGCGCAGCCGTCACTTCGACGGGCATGAACAAGCCCTCGGCCGTTGTCACCTCGCAGGATGGTGCGCTCTGGGTCGCCGACACCGGCAACAACCGGGTGCTGCGGTTCGCAAGCGCCGCCGCTCTGAGCAGCGGAGCCGCCGCCACACGCGTGCTCGGCCAGTCCAATTTCACCTCCAACTCCTCCGGCTCGGGCACCACGGGCATGAATCAGCCCACCGGTGTCGCCACCGACACCAACCTGACGTTGTGGGTTTCGGACAGCTTCAACAACCGCATCCTCGGGTTTGCGAATTCCGACACTCTCTCCAACGGCGCCGCGGCCACGCGTGTGCTCGGCCAGCCGGACTTCAACACCACAACCGACGGCACCAGCGCCACGAAACTTTTCCGTCCTGAAGGCCTCCTAGTGGACCTCATCCGCGACAGACTTTACGTCGCCGACCGCGCAAACAACCGCGTGCTCGGGTTCTATTCCATCAGCACCAAGGTCAATGGCGGCGCGGCGGATCGCGTGCTCGGTGCAAGCAACTTCAACGACGGCTTCAGTGGCTCGACTTCGTCGAAGTTCAACAATCCTCTCGCGATGGCAATCGGAGCCGGCGATCAACTCTTCGTTGCCGACCGTCAGAACAACCGCACCCTGCGCTTCCCGCCTGTTTCCATTCCCTCCCTCACCGGCCCCGGTTCGGCGCGTGTGAAGAAGAAAAAGAAAATCACCCTCACGTATAGCCTCACCAACACGAACTACCCCGGGTCGTATCGCCTGACCCTCCCGGGCAAGACGAAGAACTTCAAGGTGATCTCGACCACCCTGAACGGCGCGCCCATTTCGTCGGGGGGCACCACCCCGACGATGAGCGAAGGCAGCGTTGCGACCATCGCGATCACCTACAAGGGCAAGAAGACCACCAAGAAACCGGTCACGACGACGGTCACCGCCACGGCCGTGGCAACGCCCAATCGCTCAGCCACCGTCACCACCAAGATCAAGGTGAAGTAATTCCGTCAGGTGCGCCGGCACGGGCTGCCTGAAAGTCCGCGCCGGCTCCGCACCAGGGGCGGCTGATTCGCGGCCACCGACATTCCAGAACGGGGAGTTATCGCGCACCTGCCGCTTGCGCTTTCACCCGCCGCACGTGCGCGATGATCAGGCCGTGCAGGGCCAAAGCGACGCCAAGGCCGAGGAGCTGGGCCCCCCAGCCCGCGTTGGTGACCGACGAAACGTGGATGAGCGAGAAAATGCCAACGGGCAGAAACACGAGCGCCGCTGTGGCCAGGCCGGGATTGTAGCACCTCATCGCGACCCCCTGTGCGATGTGGCCGACCGCGTTCACCAGCGGCAGGTAGATCGCGATCAATCCCAGCGACGGGCGCACATACACCGCAAGGTAGAGCCCGAGCAGGTCGACCCCCCACACGCCGACGGAGTTGATGACAAACGTGGCGTTTTTCGAGAGCACCTCGACGCCACCTCCGAGCGTTTTGTTCGCGAACGTGCGAAATCGATCCCCAGCGTGCTCCTCGAGCTGGTGAAGCATGTAAATTGGCAGCTGCACGAAGATCAGCGCGATCGCGACCGCCTGCGGCTCGGCCGGCAGGATCATCAAAGGAAACAACGCGAGAAGAAACACCGCGGCAAAGGCCGTCGCGTAAGGCCAGTTCCAGCGGGCGATCAACCAGTCGTAAATCGCGCGAAGCATGCCGGCTCAATAAACGATCCGCCGCGCCCGGGGAACCCCAATTCCCGTTCGCGTCGCCCTGAAATCCCCTCTTCGCGCTGACCTAGACGAGGCCTCGAACCGCGGCGTCGCCGTCGCGGTAGGTCATCCAGTTGCGATACGGCTGAAACTTCTTCGACTCCGCGGCGGGCTTGACGCGTTCGATCAAGGCGAACTGCTGCTCTCTGCTCATCGGCTTGAAGCTCGCTGCGATGCCGGCGTTCTGCCGAAGTTGCGCGTCGGAACGAACCCCGCTCACGATCGTCGTGATCGGCTGCGACCAGCCGAAGGTGAGCCCCTCCTCGACGGTGATGAGCCCGGCCTCCACCGGCTGAAAACCTCCCGCGAACGTCTTCATCGCAAGCGGTGCGATCCCCTGCTTCACGACCTCTGGCAACACTGTCTCGACGAATCCACCACCGCTCGCCTCCACCGCGGAAACGGGGAACTGGCAGGAATCGAACGGATATTTGTGCTTCAGCACCGCAAGGTGCACCTGCGGATTCGTGTGGCCGGTGAACCCGACAAAACGCACCTTCCCCTTCTCCTTCGCCTCGGTGAGCGCCTCGACGACGCCGCCTTTCGCGAATCCCTTCTCGACCTGCTCCATCGTCGCGACGGCATGCCATTGCCAGAGATCGAGGTGATCCGTGCGCAGCCGCTTCAGCGACTCGTCGAGCATCCGCATCGCCTCCTTGTAGCCGCCGTCGAAGTGCGTGCAGACCTTCGTCATCACGAAAAACTTGTCACGCCGTCCGTCGATCAACGTGCCCATCAACTCCTCGGAGGCGCCATCGTGGTAGTCCCAGCAGTTGTCGAGAAAATCGATCCCGAGCTCCTCGGCGGTATCGATCATTTTCCTCGCCTCCTCGTCCGACGCGAGCCGCAGGGCGTGACCGCCGATCGTCAGCATGGAAACTTCGAAATCGTGCCGGCCGAACTTTCGCCGCGGCACCTTCCATTCGCCGACCGGCTGCTGTGCGACCGCCGGTCCCGCAGCCGCTCCGCCGAGAAGGATGCCTGCGCCCGCAAAGCCCAGGCGCTTGAAAAACTCGCGCCGCTGGAAGGATGACTCGCTCATGGTCGTCTCGCGTTTCCCTGAAACGGACACCTCTCGATGCGCGCGGGCAAGCCAAAACGACATGTGACAACCCGCGCGAGCTGCCGTATTTCGATTTCCATGCAAGAGCTGGAGATACCGTTGAACGTTCCGGATCTCTGGCAACAGGAGGCGGTCCGGGCGTTGCGCGAGGGACGCGACGTGATCGTTGACGCACCCACCGGCGCGGGAAAGACCCGCGTCTTTGAGCATTTCACCGACAGCGGCGATGCCACGCGGCGCGGGCAGGCCGTCTACACGGTGCCAACACGCGCGCTTGCCAACGACAAATGGCGCGAATGGCGCGAGCGTGGCTGGCGCGTCGGCCTCGCCACCGGCGACGTGGCGGAAAATGTCGACGCCCCCGTGCTTGTCGCGACGCTGGAGACGCAACGCGAGCGCATTCTCTCGCGACGCGGCCCCGCCGTGCTCGTGATCGACGAGTATCAAATGCTCGCCGACCCCCGGCGCGGCCTGAATTACGAACTCGCCATCGCGCTGTCGCCGCCCGGAACGCAGTTGCTCCTGCTCAGCGGAAGCGTGCGGAATCCACAGGACGTCGCCGAGTGGCTGCGCTCGCTCGGTCGTGACGTCACGATCATTCGCGAGCGCGAGCGCCCGGTTCCGTTGGAGGAGGTGCCGGCGGAGAACCTGCCACGCGTCGACCCAGGCATCACCGGATTCTGGGGACGCCTCGCCGCCGGAGCCGTCGCCGCGAATCTCACTCCGCTCCTTCTTTTCGCGCCCCGCCGCACCGAGGCCGAAAAAATCGCGCGCAAGATCGCCGACGCGCTTCCGCCGGAGCCGCAGCTTTCCCTGCGTCCGGAGGACGAACGCCTGCTCGGTCGCGATCTCGCCCGGTTGCTCCAAAAGCGCGTCGCGTTTCATCACAGCGGTCTGCCCTATGCGGTGCGCGCCGGCTGGATCGAGCCGCTCGCGAAGCGCGGCCATCTGCGCGTGATTGTCGCCACCACGGGTCTCGCGGCGGGCATCAATTTCTCCGTCCGCTCCGTGCACGTTTCGAGCACGACCTACAACGACGGCCCGTTTCAAGCCGAGCTGCGGCCGGACGAACTCCTGCAGATGTTTGGGCGCGCCGGCCGGCGCGGACTGGACGACCGCGGGTTCGTGATCACCGCGCGCAACAGCCCCGGTCTGCCCGACGCCGCGCCCCGGCAGTTGCGACGCGTCAACGAACTCGACTGGCCAACCCTCCTGCGCGTGATGGAGGAGGCCGCCGCGCGCGGCGAGTCGCCGATCGACGCCGCAACCGGGCTCGGCCGCTGCCTGTTCAGCCGGCAGAAGATCGATCCCGGTTTTCAGTCGACCGGAGACGGGCCGCATCGCGAGGAGCGTTTCGGCCCGAAACGGGAGGAATACCTCGACTCACGCGGAACCTGGCAGCCGCTGAAAAATGCCCGTGAAGGCGAGGCCCCGCTTGGCGACTGCCTGGCCCGGCGCGGAGACCGCTGGATGCCCGCGCTGCGGGTCGCGCCGGTGGCTGAGAGCGTCGGCCCGGGCCGGCTGTGCAAACTCCGGCAGGAAACCGGGTTTCGCTACGGCAAGGAACTCATGGTCGCGCGTCGGGAGAACGGACGCCTCGTTCCGATTGAATGGATTCGAAAATTGCTGCGACTGCGGCGGGACGAATCTTTCGAGCCGGCCGCATTTCTCGAAACCGTCGTGCCGCTCCTCGATCTGCAGGGAGGCGTGCCCATTGGGCTCGTCGATCGCGGGCCGATGTGCGCCCTGCAACTCGACCTTGCCTCGATTCCACAGCGCGTCCTCTTTGACTCGCATCAGCAGGCGTTGATCGACGCACCCCGGCGACGCGTGGCGATCGCCGCCGAGACGACTTATGCGCGGGAGGGAGCGGCAATCGAACCCGCCGCAGGCACTCCGGCCCATGCGTGGAGACGGCTCGGACTCGTGGATGCACAGGGCGCACCCACCGCGCGAGGCCGCGTGTTCAGCCGCTTCCAGGCCGGCGAAGGATTGATGATCGCCGCCGCACTGGAGGACGAGTCGTATCCGCTCGACGAGCTGGTGCGGCATCTCGCCAACCTCCGCGGCGGACATCGCTTCGTGGACACGGGTGGCGGAAGCGGTCGCCTCGCATTCGCGGCGCGTTCCGCCTACGGGCATGTCGATCTCGATGGCTATCTGCACGCCGGGCTTTCGCTCGGCTTTGGCGAAGGAACGTGGGAGGCCATCGAGCGGTATCAGTCGAAGGGCCTCGCAAGCCTCGGCGACGGCGGGATCTCACGTGGCGATGTCGAGCGTGCCATCCTCGAATGGCGCAGTCTGTTGCGCCACATCGTCCATGCACCGGACCCGGATGCACCGCGTTGGGAGGACTTCCGCCAGGCCGCTCGCGAATGTCTGTCGGGTTACGCGAAAACGCCCGAGCCGCTGCCCGCATTGCCGGCGCCCTGGAATCGCCCGGTTGCAGCGCGGACGGCGACGTTTTTCCGCTGATCAGTAAACGCGCACCGGCGTGCCCAAGGGCGCGTTCTCGAAAAAGACCTTCGCCATGTGGTCGGGCAGTCGCACGCAGCCGTGGGAATCCGGAAAGCCCGGGAGATAGCCGCTGTGCAATCCCGCACCGTCGTGGAAATGGAGGAAATATGGCATCGGCGCGCCGAGAAATTTCGTGCCCGGCGGCCTGCGATCGACGCGGGCATCGATGTTCGACACGACCGAATATCCCCTCTCGTCCACATAGTCGCCGTAGACGTTCGAGCGGTGGTCCTTGTCGCGAATGGTCACCTTGAAATTCCCGCGCGGCGTCGGATGGCTCGCGCTGCCCGTCGAAACGGGCGTCTCCCCGACGAGCTGCCCACCCTTGTAAAAATATGCCTTCTGCTCGGCGATGCTGATCGCGATCGAGGGAGCTCCCGACACACCGTCGCCGCGCCAGTAGGCCGCCTTTTCCTGCTCTCGCACCTTTGCACGGGCCGACTCGACGCGCACAACCTCGCCGCTCGGCCCGAGAATGAGCGTCGCCTCGCTGTAGGAGCGCGTCACCGTCGGACGCTGGCTCGTCTTCGTCGTTTCACATCCCGCGAGAAGCGCAAGGGCGCCCGCGCAGGCCAGAAATGTTCGAAGGGGGAATCGAACGGACTTCATTTCACGATCGTGACCGGCGTGCCCTTCTCGACATTCTCGAAGAATTTCTTCGCCATGTCGTGAGGCATGCGAATGCAACCGTGGGAATCGGGCACTCCGGGCAGGAAGCCTTCGTGCATGCCGACGCCACCGACAATGCGCATGAAAAATGGCATGGGCGCGCCTTTGAAAATGGCTCCCGGCGGCTTGGGATCCTTTTTCACGTCCACGTCCTTTTGAATGACGTTGCCCGCCGCGTCGACGTATTCGCCGTAGAGGTTCGACTCATGGTCGATGTCCTTCTCGATGATCTTGAATTTGCCAGTGGGCGTTCCGAAACCTTCCCGTCCGCTGGAGATCGCCGACACGCCGACCAGTTTGTGTCCCTTGTAAAACGACGCCGTCTGCTCGGTGAGGTTGATCACGATCGACGGCGGCCCCGTCACATCGTCGCCATCCCAATAGGAATTTGCCTCCGCGAGCGTCGATGCCTTGCCGCGACTGATGACTTCGTCGCCGGCGCCGAGATAGCTCACGCGCTCACTGGTCAATCGCCGATCGTAGCTGGTGCATCCGCCTGCCAGCAGCACGGTCACCAGCACAAGGGAAAGAAATGGAAAGGTTTTCATTCGGCGGAAAAAGCGGCTGCAATACATAATACGCCGGAAAAGGCGTCAAGCTCCGGCCGGGTCCGAACAAAGCGGGCCGTTGCCGTCGTGCCTGACACTTGCTACCTTTCGGGCCACATTTCCCATATGCCGACCTACGAATACGAGTGCGCCAAGTGCAAAAAGACCTTCGAGATCTTCCAGTCCATGAAGGACGAGCCGCTCAAGACGTGCCCGGACAAGAAGTGCAAGGGAAAGGTTAAACGCCTGCTGGGCACCGGAGCCGGCCTCATCTTCAAGGGCTCCGGGTTCTACATCACCGACTATCGCAGCGAGAGCTACAAGTCGGCGGCAAAAAAGGAATCTTCGGCCGGCTCCGACTCGAAATCCTCCAAGCCGGCCTCGGAGAGCAAGTCCAGGTCGGCCAAATCCGATGGCTGACCTCGCTGGCGGACAGGCGCCGACGGTCCTCTGTCCGGCATGCCGGTTCGAGAATCCCGCAGGCGAAAAATACTGCCAGGATTGCGGAGCCCGGCTGCCGGATGTGCCCGCTCCCCCCGAGCGACCACACATGCCGACCATTGCAGCCCCGTCTGCTCCGTTCGTGCCTCCCCCCGAAACGCCGACGACGCCCAAGCCGGCACCGGGGAAGCGCTACCAGCCGAAGATTTACGATCCGCTGCGGACCAACTGGCTCGCGAAATTTCTCCGGGCCACCGTCGGCACCCTCATCGCGGCGGCGCTGACCGCGCTGGTCATTCAACTCCTGCGACCGCCGGATGGCCTCCCCGCCGAGGCGCCGCCGTTCGACGACGCCGTCATCGACCGCGCACTCCTTTCACTCCGCGAGCGAGCCAATCTGGGCGGTCCGGTCGATCTCCAGTGGCCGCAAATCAATTCCTACCTCGCCACGCGTCTGGGACCGGAAGGATCCGGCTGGTTCACCGTGAAACGGGCCGCGGTCGCGCCGGATCAAAAGGATCACTTCCGCCTCTACATCGTGCGTCAGGTGCTCGGCGTGCCGGTTTACACCGTCCAGACCGAAAAGGTGATCGTGCGCGGAAATGGCCTTTCGCTCGAGCCGACCGCGGCGCAAATCGGCCGCATTCCATTGCCCGCCTGGCTCGCAGATCTCACCGGGACGTGGGGAACCGGCCTCGAGACCACTCTCGACACCGAGCTCACCATGCTCGGCCGGGCCGGAAATGTCTCGGTTGCATCCGGGGGCGTGCAGATTCAGTTTTCTGCTCCGTGATCCTCCGCATTCTCGTTTTCCTCGCGACGCTCGGCGTGGCATCGGCGGCACTCAAGGTGTCCGACCGGTCCATCAGCACGTCGAAGCAATTCATCATCTACTCGGAGGACAAAAAGCTCCGTGCCGAGGTCGCAATCAAGGCCGAGGACTACAAGGAATTCCTGCTGCGGACGATCCAGGGAAATGACGAATGGAAGTGGACCGTCATTCTGAACATCGGCGTGCAACCACCGGCGGTGCGGAATCCGCCCCCTTCCAAGATCGGCATTTACGAGGCCGATGGCGGTTCGCTGAAAGTGCAGGTCGACGTTTACGATCCGAAATACGTCAAGCAGTCCGGATTCAATGTGGACCTGCTCAACGCGATCCTGCTCGAAATGGCCTACCGAAAGAGCAACATCCGCGCAGGCCGTGGTTTCGAGCTTCCGCCGGCGTGGTTCACCTACGGGCTGCTGGAGAAAATCCGCGCTCGCGACGAAGGCCTGCGGGCGAGCCTCTACGCCGGACTGCTCTCGAGCGGAAAGCCACCGGCGATGAAGGATTTCTTTCGCACCCGCCCGGAGCAGCTCGATTCCACCTCACGCGCCATTTTCGGCGCACAGGCCGTGGCGATGCTCGAGGCCGTGCTCGACCTGCCGGACGGTCGCGAGGCGCTTCGCACGTATCTGGCAAATCCACACCGGTATCCGGGCGACATTCGCGACCTGCTTGAAGCCATCCCTTCCCTGCAGAACGACCCGAACATCCTCGAGCGAAAATGGGTGCTCGCCATGGCGAAGGCATCCGCCGGCAATCGCGTCAATCTCCTCACCTACAACGAAACCCGGAAGGAGCTCGATCGCATTCTCGACGTGAAGGCCCTGCCCGACCCCAAGCACCCCGAGGTCGCCGCGATGTCCGGCCCCTACGCGCTCGAAACCATCGCCCGCAGCCAGAGCGGCAAATTCATCCTCACACAAACCAGCGACGCCCTGCTGCGCCTCTCCCTCCGGGCGCACCCGGTCTACAAGCCGCTTGTCGACGAGTATTACCGCATCGTGAACGAACTCATCGCCAGGCCGAAACGCCGCGTCGACAAGCGCGTGGCCCTCGCCGAGGAAACCCGCGCCGCCCTTGCCAGCAGGATCAGCGACGTAAAAGATTACATGGACTGGGTGGAGGCGACGCAGCTCCAGGTCGAGGACGAATCCCTTGCCGAGGCGCTCAAGGACATCGACGAAATCGAGCAGACTCCCCGGCGCAATGACCGCATTTCCCTTTACCTCGACGCGATCGAGGAGCGCGGCTGGTGAGGCCGCGTGTCAATGCCGATTCCCGATTGCGCTGCGGTCCGCCCAGCCTATGATGAACCACGCATGTTTCGCCTGACTCGGAGGGAACGCTGTCTGGTGGCCGGGCTGCTGCTCGCGTTCCTCGTGGGCATGGCCGTCAAACACTACCGCGACACCGCACCCCTCACCGCCCAGGCAAACCCGATCCAGCCGCTCATCCATGCAGACCGTTAGTTTTTCCGAAGCGCTCGACCAGATCGTCGCGAAAGATCCCCGCTACGACCGCGAGGCCTATGCGTTTCTTCGCGACGCGCTCGATTTCACGATCAAGAAGCATCGGAAGACCCATAAGTCGGAAGTCGTCGATGTGTCGGCCGCCGATTTGCTCGATGGATTCCGCCTCTATGCGCTGAAGGAATTCGGCCCGATGGCGGCCGCCGTCCTGGGCTACTGGGGCGTCCGCTCGTGTGAAGACGTCGGCAATCTCGTCTTCAACCTCGTGGAGGCCAATGTCTTCAGCAAAACCGACCGCGACACCCGGGAAGCCTTCCGGAACGGGTTCGATTTTGACGAGGCATTCTGCGAGCCATTCCGTCCGCAGGGGAAAAAATTGAGCAAATCCCCCTCTCCAGCTGTCGAACGCGGCTCATGAGAGTGCCGTTTTTCTCGTATTTCATCATGGCCATTGCCGCTTCCACCGGATTTTCGCAGACACCCCCGACCAGTTCCGCCCCCGCCGCCACGACCACCACGCCAACCCTGCCGGCCACCACGGCCGAGGTTTTCACCCTGCCCAACGGACTCACGGTCATCATCGACGAAGACCACTCCGCGCCGGTCGCCAGCGTGCAGGCATGGTGCCAGACGGGGAGCATCGACGAGGGCAAATGGATGGGTGCCGGCCTCTCGCACATCCTCGAGCACATGCTCTTCAAGGGCACCAAGACGCGTCCCCCGGGCTCGATCGCGCATCAGGTGCAGGAAAATGGCGGCTATATCAATGCCTACACGTCCTTCGATCGCACCGTTTACTGGATCGACATTCCCGCGGACGGGGTGTCTGAAGCGGTCGACATCCTCGCCGACGCGATGATGAACGCCACGCTCCCGCCCGAGGAATACGACAAGGAACAGGAGGTCATCCGGCGCGAATTCGCGATGGGCTTCGACGATCCCGCGCGGATGAGCTCGCGCCTGATGTTCTCCACCGTCTTCACCGAGAGCCCGTATCGCAATCCGGTCATCGGCTATCTCGACATCTACAACAAGCTCACGCGGGAGGATGTCGCCGCCTACTACAAGGAGCGGTATGTGCCGAACAACATCTTCTTCGTGATCGTCGGCGACGTCGACGCGAAGGCCATCAAGTCGCAGCTCGAGACCTATTTCGAGAAATATCCCCGCGTCGCGCTCGAGCCGCTCTACATCCCCGAGGAACCCGAGCAAATCGGACGTCGCGAGGCGCATGAGGAGTTTCCCACCGAGCTCACCCGCCTCACTCTCGCATGGCCGATCCCGGCCGTGACACACCCCGACATGCCCGCGCTTGACCTTCTCAGCACCGCGCTCGGCGGAGGCGCCAGCAGCCCGCTCAACCAGGAAATTCGCGAGCAGAAGAAGCTCGCCTTCAGCATTGGCTCGGGTTCCTACGCCCTTGCGCGCGGCGGCATTTTTGCCATCCAGGCGGTCTGCGATCCGTCGAAACGCGAGGAAGTCACCGAGGAGTCGCTCGCGCTGGTGCGCCGGTATCAGGATCAACCTCCTCCCCAGGCGGAACTCGAGAAGGCCCGCAAGGCACTGCTCGCGCAACAGCTCAACGCGTTGACCACGATGCGCGGCCGGGCCTCCGACCTCGGCTCGAACTGGCTTCTCACGCGCAACCTGAATTTCAGCAAGGATTACCTCGACGCCATCAATCGCGTGACCGCGGAGGATCTCCAGCGCGTGGCACGCCACTATCTCACACCCGACCGGCTCAACGTCACGTCGCTCAACCCCATTGGCTCACTGGCCAAGGCCGACGCGGAGAAAAAGAAATCCGAGCAACCGGAGGTGAAGGAATTCGAACTGCCGAATGGCCTGAAACTCCTCGTCCGCGAAAATCACCACGTCCCGCTCGTCTCGATGGTCGCCGTCTTCAAGGGCGGCCTGCTCGCCGAAACGCCGGAAACCAATGGCCTCACCGCCCTTATGGCGCGGACGATGATCAAGGGCACGAAAAACCGCTCGGCCCGCCAGATCGTCGAGGAAGTCGAGGCCGTCGGCGGATCGATCGACAGCGATTCCGGAAACAACAGCTTCAACGTCGGCGTCAGCGTGATGAAGCCGGACCTGAAACTCGGCCTCGACCTGCTGGCGGACGTCGTGATGAACCCCAGTTTCCCGGAGGAGGAAATCGAAACCGAAAGGGCCGCCCAGATCGCGACCATCAAGGCCCAGGAGGACCAGCCCACCACCGTCGCGCGCAATCTCCTGCGTGAGCGGCTCTTTGGCTCGCACCCCTACGCTCTGCGCACGACGGGCTCGCCGGAAACGGTCTCGAAGCTCACGGCATCGCAGCTCCGCGAATTCCACGACAGGCTCGTCAACGCGAAGAATGGCGTGCTGGCCGTCTTTGGCGACGTGAATGCGGACGAGGTCTTCAACCTTGCGAAGCAAGCCTTCGCGGATCTGCCCCCGGGCAAGGAAGCGCTTCCCACTCCGGCCGCGGCTCCCGCGCCTGGGAAGTTGGAACTCGTCAACGCCGAGCGCGACAAGAACCAGGCGATCGTGATGGTCGGCTATCCCGGCGCGGACCTTCTCAGCGAGGATCGCCCGGCCCTCGAGTTGATCGACACCGCATCGAGCGATCTCGGCTCCCGGTTCTTCGACCGTATCCGCGAACAGCTGGGGCTCGCGTATTTCGTCGGCAGCTCGCAGCTGATGGGACCGACGCCCGGAGCGTTCATCTTCTACCTCGGCACGGACCCCGCGAAGGTTGAGAAGGTGCGGGGTGAATTCCGCGACGAAATCGCGAAGCTCGCCGCCGAGGGACTCACTCCCGAGGAGCTGGCGCGCGCCAAGAAGAAGCTGCTCGGCGCGGAGGCGATCCGGAATCAAAGCGACTCCGCGATGGCCCAGGCGATCGCGCTCGACGAGTTGCTGGGACTCGGGGCGGATCATTACAAAAAGCGCGCCGAAGAGATCGAGCGTGTGACGGTCGAGGACACGAAGCGGGTCGCGCAAAAATATTTTGACCAACCGGGCAGCGTGGAGGTGATTGTGGCCCCGCCATCGGCTGCGAACACCGAAGCGGAACCCCACTAATTCCTTCCCCATGGCAGAAGTTCAACGCACCCAGCTCAGCGGCGAGATGACGCAGCGCTTCATCGAGTTCATCATGATGCAGTCGCAGCAGGCCCAGCTTTTTCTCGGACGAATTCCCAATCCTCAGTCCGGCAAACCCGAGCCAAATCTCGACGTCGCCCGCATGCTCATCGACCAGCTCGAGATGATCCGGGAGAAAACCCGTGGCAATCTGAACCACGAAGAGGCCGAGATCCTCGGCAGCATCCTCTCCGACCTGCAATTGAGCTTCGTGCAGGCGAAAAATGGCGCCTCCACGGAGTCGACGCCGGCTTGAGCCGGTGGCATTGCTTCGGATTTTCCGTTGACAACCCCACCAAGCTCCACTTTGCTTTCTACACGTAGAACATCTGCTCCCTCCCGACATCGTTCGGGCGGCACCCGAGAGTAAGCAGAACCATCCAAACTGGGTGCGAGAGACGTTCCACACCTTTCATAGCGCGCGCCATACCGCGGAGTAGCGGTCCCTGTCTCACGCGTCTTCCGTAAATCAGCAATCAGGAATCATGGCCGGCCACAACAAATGGTCGAAGATCAAGCGTATCAAGGGCGCGCTCGATGCGAAGCGCGGCAAGCTGTTCTCCCGCCTGTCAAAGGAGATCACGGTCGCCGCTCGCATGGGCGGAGGAAACCCGGCATTCAACCCACGGTTGCGTGCCGCCATCACCGCTGCGCGCGCCCAGTCGATGCCCAATGACAACATCGAGCGGGCCATCAAGCGCGGCACCGGCGAGCTCGACGCGCAGGCGATCGAGGAGCTGGTCTACGAAGCCTACGCTCCCGGTGGCGTGGCTCTGATGATCGAGGCCGCGACAGACAACCGGAACCGCACCGCAGCCGATCTTCGGGCGACCATGTCGAAAAACAACGGCAGCCTTGGCGGCCCCGGCAGTGTCGCTTTCATGTTCCATCGCAAGGGACAGATGACCGTGCCGACAAGCACCGTCGACGAGGATCGCCTGCTCGAAATCATTCTCGATGCGGGTGCTGAGGAGTTGACACAGGAGGAGGATCAGTTTGTCATTACGACGCCTCCCGACCAGTTGTATGCCGTTGCGGAGGCGCTCCGGACAGCGGGCATCGAGCCCGAATCGCCCAAACTCACGTTCATTCCCGAAAACTCGGTCACCGTAACCGACGAGCACACTGCTTCGCAGATCCTTCGGCTTTGCGACGCGCTCGACGACCTCGATGACGTCATGAACGTCCACGCCAATTTTGACATTCCCGAAGAGATTTTAACCCAGCTTCAAGGGGTGCATTGAAACCCCTTCCATTTTCATGACCGACGAAACCGAAACGCAGACCACTCCTGAAATGACGGAGACCGAAAAGCCGTCACGCCCCCGGCGTCCGCGCCGCACGCGCCGTCCGCGCCGCAGTGAAGGTGGCGAGGCTCAGGCGGAATCCGCCACCACGGAGGCACCGGAAGGGCAGGAAGCTCCGGAAGCTGCGACTGCGGCACCCGATGGCGGAAACGAGACTCCCCAGGTGGAGGTCTCCGAGCCGGTCGAGACCACGGAGCCGGCTTCGCCGGAAGGGGCTCCAAAGGCCGAGCCCAAGCCTGTCGAGCCGCCCCCGCCGCCGGTTTACGCGGAGGGAATCGTGGAGGTTTCTGGAAAGGGGTTTGGATTCCTGCGTGAGCCGAAGCGGAATTTCACGCAATCGAACAACGACGTCTTCGTGACGCCGGAGGTGATCCGCAAGCATGGCCTGCGCGATGGCATGTGGATCAAGGGCGAGACACGCCGCGGCCCCCGTGGTCCCCAGCTCTACAAGCTCACCGAACTCGAGCACGAGGACCCTGAGAAATACACGAACCTTCCCGTCTTCGAGGAACTCACCACGGTCAGCCCCGACCGGCGTATCGTTCTGGAAACCGAGCCGCACATCTACACCACCCGCGTGATCGATCTCATCGCACCGGTCGGCCGCGGCACCCGCGGGCTCATCGTTGCGCCGCCGCGCACGGGCAAGACGACGCTTCTCCAGCACATCGCCGCCGCGGTCGCGAAGAATTATCCCGAGATCAAGCTGATCATTCTTCTCGTTGACGAACGTCCCGAGGAGGTGACGGAGATCCGCCGCAGCTGCCCGACCGCTGAAGTGATGGCGAGTTCGAACGACTGCGACAACAAGACGCACACCCGCATCTCCCAGCTTGCGATCGAGCGCGCCAAACGCCTCGTCGAAATGGGCAAGGATGTGTTCGTGCTGATGGATTCGCTCACCCGCATCGGCCGCGCGTTCAACAACGCCCAGGGCGGCGGCGGACGCACCATGTCCGGCGGTGTCGATTCCCGCGCGCTGGAAATCCCGCGCAAGCTCTTCGCTGCGGCCCGCAATACCGAGGAGGCCGGCTCGCTCACGATCATGGCGACCGCTCTCATCGAGACAAACAGTCGCATGGACGACCTGATCTTCCAGGAGTTCAAGGGCACGGGCAACATGGAGCTGGTTCTCGGCCGTCTCATCGCCGAGCAGCGCATCTACCCGGCAGTCGACATCTTCCAGTCCGGCACGCGGCGCGAGGAACTCCTCCTTCCGCCCGAGGACCTGCACAAGATCAACGTCATTCGCCGCGGCCTCGCCGGTCACAAGCCGATCGAAGCCATCGAGCGCCTGCTGTTCTTCGTTCGCAAGTATCCGAGCAACGCCGAGATGCTCAAAGGCCTTCCGGGCTAGCCCGCTTTTGCAGCGGAGTCGCGAGCGGCTTCGCTGCGTGTGCACGCTCGCGGAACGCGTTTCACTCGGTCTGGACCTCCAGCTCGACGATGCCCACGCAGGCGTCGGGCTTGGGAGTCATGTTCACGCGAATGGCGTCGGCCTTCACCGGACTGGCGGGATGCACGATGTTCAGCTGGTCCCTGTTCATCTGGTAGGCGTCCGTGACGTAAAGATCGAGCGACTTCCAGGTGCCATTTGACCGCAGCTCGACATTCCAATCCACCGGCACCTGCACACCGCCTCCGTCGTCATACCAGTAAACGCCCACGCTCCGGATCGTCGCAGGTTCCTTGAGTTCGGCCTCGACCCATTGCGGCTCACCGCGGTGGTCCCAGCTCGTCCAGCGCCCCGCACCCGTGTCTCCGGAGCCACCGACCTGGGCCGCGTCGATCATCGCCTCCACGGAATCCGATGGGTTCGTGTGGGAAGCCGTAACCGACTTGAATGGACTGTCCACCACGCCGCGACGGTATTCGACCTCGCGGGCGGATGTCGGGAACCACACCTGCATCGAGCCGACGTCGCGATTGCTCCATGCGTAGTAGGGCACCATCTTCAACGTGGTGGGTGAGGACTGCCCCTTCGCATTGACCTCCCCCGCGGGAAGCTCGATGGCCTTCACGCTCATGCCTTCCGCGATCGCCAAATCCATCAATCGCACCTCACCGGCCTTCGGCGCACCGGGGATGAAGTCGTTCATCACGTTGGACGCATTGTCCACCTGCTCGGCACAATAAACGAGCGGACCGCGTGTGACGGCCACCCGGCCGACATTTGCCTTCACGCGCCTGTCGCACTTGGCAAAGCGCACCGGCATCGGCAGATCGAGTTCGACCTTGTCACCCGCGTTCCACGTTCGCCGCACGACCGCGAATCCCTTTTCCACAGGCGCCTCCACCGCTTCGCCGTTGACCGTGATTGAGAACGGCGGGTTCGCACCCGGAGACGCAAACGGATACAGCCCGCCCGGCACGAAACGGTCTCCGGTCCACGTCGGAATGCGGAGTCGCAGCGCAAATTCCACCGGCTTCTCCGGAGAAAGCTCGACCTGCACCCTGCCCTCGAAGGGATAGCCCGTGTGCTGGGAGACCTCGACAGTCGTGCCCGCGAGCTGCACCTTCGTTCGCGACGAGACATAAAGCGCGACATACAAATCCTGCGCATCGACCGCGTAGGCCATTCCCGCAACCTGCGGAATGAGCCGGGCGAGGTTTGTCGGGCAGCACGCCGTGTAAAACCACTCGGCACGCCGGGTGGCGCCGTGGTTGAACGCCTTCGATCCCTCCACCGCGAGCGGATTGACGTAGTAGAAGCGATTGCCGCCGAAATTCACGCCGGCGAGAACGTTGTTGTAGAGCGCGACCTCGGCCACATCGAGAAAGCGGGCATCCCGCTGGTTGAGAAACAGGCGGTAGTTGAACAGCACGTTGCCCACCGCCGCACAGGTCTCGTTGTAGGCCTCCTCGTTCGGCAGTTCGAACTCCGGGCCGAATCCCTCGATGCCATGAATCGCACCCAGACCGCCCGTTATGTGCATGCGCGTGTCGACGATGTTTCGCCAGATTTTTTCCAGCGCCCGCGCATAGCGCGGATCGGCATCGTGCCGGCCGACGTCCGCCATCGCCGCGTAGAGGTAGGTGGCCCGCACCGCATGACCGACCGCTTCATCTTGGTGCAACACCGGCGCATGCTGCTGGGCATACTCTGGAGACAGTGTGCCCTCGCCCCTGGGCTTGAAGGTCACGCCGCGAATCTCGAGAAACTTCCGCGCCATCTCGAGATAGAGCGGGTCGTCGGTCTGCTCGTAGAGTTTGACCAGCGCGAGCTCGATCTCCTGGTGACCGGGCGCCTGATTGACCGGCTTGCCGTGGTTGTATTTCGGATCGCCTTCGAAGAAGACGCGGTTCACGTGCCGCGCGTTCTTCTCCGCGATTTCGAGCAACGCCCGCCTTCCGGTCGCCTGGTAATACGCGACGGCCGCTTCGTAGAGGTGTCCGACGTTGTAGAGCTCGTGGCTGTGGACCACGTAGCTGTAGGGACGATCCCCCATGCCGTCGCGTCCCGTATCGACGTTCCCAATGATGTGCGCGGGGTAGATGTAACCATCCTCCGTCTGCGATGCGCCGATGACCTCGACGATGCGGTCCATCTTCGCCTCGAGTTCGGGGTCGCGCTCGAGCTTCAGCAAATACGCCGCGCCCTCTATCACCTTGAACAAATCGGAAATGTTGAAGCGATGCGGCGCGGGAGGATTGTCGAGCGTCCGGCCGTCGAGGACATCCGCCGCAGCTTGAAGATAGGCGACCGCCGACTCCGTTTTCTCGAACGCGAACGGCACCAGCACCCGCCGTTGCGTTTCCAATCGGGGGAGCCAGAACGGATCCTCGAGCGTTACCTGATCAAACGGGACGCCGTGGAGGACGTCGGCGGCATTCGTGACACCGCTGCAAACCGCCGTGATTGCGAGGGCCGCGGCGAGTGACGGGATCGGGCGGCCTCCCGGCCACCGGCAAAACAAAAACTTCATCGGAGATACAACCACTGCACCGCCTCTGCGGCGCGATTTGGCGAAAAAAAGAAGGGGCCGCCCCGACCATTCCCCATGATCAGAGCGACCCCTTGCACCACAGCGGCGCCGCGCTCAGGACTGTCGGCGTCGGCGATAAAGAGCGAGGGCGCCCAGCCCGGCGGCCATCGCGAGCCCGACGCTGGAGGGCTCAGGAACCGCGCTGATGATCTCCGAGTTTGTTGCGTTGGCTCCGAGGTTGAAGAGTGTCGCCACCTGCGAATCGCTCAACGCACCCTCGTAAATGCGGAAGTCCTGCACCGTCCCTTCGAGGCCGCGGTCGCCGTAGGGAGCGAGACCGCCGATTCCCAGCTGATTGAACGTCGAGAGGTTGTAGGGCAGCATGTTCAGCGAATCGAGGGACACGGAGCCGATGAGCAGGCCGTTGACGAAGGCATAGCCCGTATTCGCGCTCGCATCGAAGGTCGCGACGAATTGATAGCTCAAGCCATCGGTGAGATTCGGGATATCGATCCGTGCCTCGGGCTCTCCCCCGTTCTTGAACGCGATGCTGGCGATTCCGCCGGAATCCCCGCGGTTCGGCGTGCCGATGATGTAGCTGTTGGTCGTGCCATCGCTGAAGGAAAAGAGCGTGGTGTAGACCAGCCCCAGCTCGTTGAACGTAAACCACGTTTCGATGCTGAAGCTGCCGGACAATCCCTCAACCGCCGTCGTGGGCAGGGAAAGCGCGGGGGCGTTGATGCCGGAGTTCGTGTTCACGAGGGGATCAAGGACCAGGGAGCCACCCGACAAGCTCGCCCCATTCACGAGGGTTCCGTTCGACGTGCCGACGGAGTCGTTCACGGAATTCATGTCCCAGCGGTGAACGAGACTTTGCGCAAATGTGGAAGTGGAGAACACGAGCGCAACGGCGGCGCCCGCAAGGAAGGTTTGAAGATTCATCAGATTCATTGGGGTTTTTGTTTTGGGGAGTGACCGCCCTGCGGCCCTTCCGGTGCAGCCCTTCTAAAGGGTCCTAATCGATTGCGGAAATTGCACAGAGTCTTAATTCGATTGCAGAAAGTCCAATGGGCTCACGTTCCCGGGTTTTTGCCATTGACGCCCCTGCGCGTTTGAAAAACTGTCAGGCCGCAAATGTGCGAGCTCCGCATTGTCTTTGAACAGCACCGGTCTGGCGAAGGATTCGCCGCGGATATTCCGAAGAGCTGCCACGAGCGAATGTTCGCCGCCACCGACAACGCGCTTCACGCTCTCTATTTCGAGAGCTTTCGAGGCTGCGGCCGAAGCACCACAAACATCCCCTACCGCATCACCCGCATCCGCCCCGCCACGCACCTCGTCCTTTACACCGAGGCGGGCGAAGGCTGGCTCGAATGCGCCGGCCGGACCTTTCGTCTGCTGCCGGGAAGTGTGATGGTCCTTCCGACTGGAGTGCGGCACGACTACGGGGCGGCGGGGCGTTGGGACATCCTGTGGTTTCATGTGTTTCCGGCGCCGCATTGGAACGGGTTGTTTCCCCGGGAACCGGTCGTTTTTGACGCGTCCTACCGCGAGCGGCTCGGAAACATTGGCGAGGAATTTTTGCTCGAGCTGAACCGGAAGAACTGCCCCGACAATCTGGACCTGCTGCACGAATTCACGAAGGTCCTCCGCATGCTCATCCGCCGCGAGCTGACCGGCGTGGCACCGGCGGACTGGCTGACGGGCCCGCGCGAGCGGCTCGAGAAACTGTGGAAGCTGGTCCAAAACGAGCCCAGCACCACGTGGAGCATCGCGAGCCTCGCCGAGCACGCCGGGGTATCGCGCTCACACCTTCATCTTCTGATGAAGAAATACTATGGCATGAGCGCAATGGAGAAGGTCGCGCGGCTGCGGATGGATCGCGCCACGCAAATGCTCCACGATCCGAACGCGAAGGTCGCCAGCATTGCCTACGAGCTGGGCTACGACTCGCCGTATTCGTTTTCCCGCGCCTTCAAGCGCATCGTGGGCGTTTCCCCGCTGCAGTATCGAATGAACCGGGGTGTGCTGGTTCCCGAATAATCGCCGCTCAGAAACCGCGATAGTGGTAGCTCAACATGCGGAAGGTTTCCGCGCCGCGCTCCGCGATGTAAAGGACCAGCCGCAACGACGTGTAGGACTGCGTCCATTGGTAGCCGACGATGGTCTGCACCACGTCGCCCTCCCGGCTCGTCTGTCGTGCGACATTCCGGCTGGTGCCGTATTTGCGGTCGAGATTCCGACGCGTCTGTTCGAAGATCGACTGGATCTTCGCGGTGTCCCACGACGGATCGCTGTATTGCAGCTCCACCTCGACGAGCGCGTCGTTTTCAAACGTGAAGACGGATTGTTTCAGCCGCGGGTCCGGATGACCCGCCACCGTAAGCACACGTTTCGATCCCTCACGCGTGCGATCGACGACGCGCGCCTTCGCTTTCGAAATTGTCTCCTCGACCAGATCCGGAGGATCGCCCCAGCGAAAGTTGAAGGGCACGCGAATCTCCTCGGCCGCCGACACGCCACGCGCCGCCAGCACGACGCACGCCACAAGGGCGAACATCAGGCAGCGGGCCATTCTCGGGATCGGCGGATTCATCGGAGAAAACTCGATAACACAGATCGTCGCGCGTGCACGCGATCATTCCTCATCGCCCAATAGAAACGACCCGGCGTCGTAGGCGGCAATCTCGTCGAGGTCCCGGATGGAGAACTCCTCCACCACAATTCCATTTCCCTGATAAAGAACCGCATCCCCACGTTCGCCTCCGGGCTTCAGAATGAATCGATTCCAGCCCCCGGAGTCGCTGACCGGCAGCAACTTCAATCCATTTTTCGCAACGAGCTGCGAGCCGCTTCCGCTTGCGGAGGCGCGGATGGTCAACGTATCCGGCTTCGGCTCGAGATCGTTCGGGATCAATGCGACGTTCAACTCGCTCTTCGCGGAAGCGTCGCCCCCGGACGCGACGAGATGGCCGTCCTTCCAGCCGAAATCGGCGCACGGCTGCAGGCTCCGTTCGAACACGACCTCCCAATCGGCCACGACGTGACCGTCGGCCTCGCTCGCGGCTCCCCGGCGCAGCAGGCGCACCCGCTCCCGACCGCCTTTGCCGACTTCCTTCAAAAGAATCGCGTCGTTACCGGGGAAGGCAGCCAGCGTCACCGGCTGCGGCTCTCCGGCAACTCCTTCCAAACGGCGCAGCGCCTCGCCCTCCGCATTCATCTGCACCACGACATGCCGGTCGCCGTCCCGCAAAATCACCCACTCGGTCCCTTCCGCGCCCGGGCAGGCAAAGACCGTTTCCCCTGCATCCTCCGGAGCTTTCGCGGCGGGAACCTGCACGACCTCATCCGCCCATCGGAGCGAGCCGTTTTCGTCAATGAACGCCGTCCGCGTCCCAGACGCGCTCTTCACCACCAGCGCGATCTCGGGCTCGAGATTTCCTGCAATCCCGACCTCCTCCGCCGGCACCCCCTCCTCCGCCATCCAGTCGTTGAAATAATACGCCTCGCCTTCGATCCGCACCTTGTCGCCGACGACGTAGCCGCGTGCGTGATAGCGCCCCGCCGGGCACGGCGCACCGGATTCGTCCCGACCATCCCACTCGGTGATGTAGCCGTTCAGCCCGATCTGCAATTCCGGCGTCGCCGGCTCCGGCCGCATCGTTCGCACGAGCCGGCCGTGCTCGTCGAAGATGCCCAGCACGATGCGCCCCTCGAGATTCGGCGGCGTGAACGCGATGCGAATCGGCGGAGTCGAGCCCGAGTCGGCGTTCTCCTCCCCGGCGAAAGCCGGCGCGCCTGCCGCGAACAACCCCGCGGCCAGCAGGACCTCTAGGCGAAGTATTCCCATCGAATTTGGCGGAACAAATTATCGCGGCTTTCGCAGAACGCGACGAACTCCTCGTCGATCCGCCCCGCATCGATCATCTCGAACAATCGCGTGAAGCGCAGCAAATGGTCGCGCGTGCGCTGCGTCGCATATTCCTTCGCCGTGCCCGTCTTCATCAAAAACGCCCAGTCACTTGCCTGCGCCAGCAGGAGTTCGCGGGCCATCTGCTTGAGCGCGCGCTCCTCGAGGGGGGCGGACGGCGTGGAGCGGAATTTCTTCGCAACGTTGCTCATCCGGCGCGCGGCGGCGTGGAGATGCGGGTAGATCCACGCGTTGCAATCGTCGAGCCAGACCTCCCAGTAGCCCTTGTTGCCCCAGCTCGACGACGCCGGCTCGACGAGCTGTTGCGTGGGATTGCGCTGCAGGTAATCGCTCGGGGTGGAAAGCCGGAACGTGCTTTGGTCATAGGCTGCCTTGCGCAGAAACAAATCGAGAAACTCGGGTCCCTCGAACCACCAGTGCCCGAAAAGCTCCGCGTCGAACGGACTCACCACGATCGGCTCCACCGGCAGCACGCTGCGAAGGTGCCGGATCTGATCGATGCGACTTTGCAGAAAGTGGCCGGCATGCGCGTCCGCCGCGCCGTGCGCCCAGCCCGGATTGTAGAGCTCCTTGTGCGGCCCCGGGCCGGTGATGCGGTGATACTTGATGCCCGTGTAACGGCGGTGGTCTGTCGGCAGATACCGCCCGAGGTAGTCCATCGGCAGATCCTGTCCAATGTCGCGGTAAAAATCGCGGTAGGCGGGATCTCCCGGGTATCCCTCCCGTTGACTCCACACCTGCCGGCTCGACTCCCGGTCGCGACCGAAAACCGCCGGACCTCGCGGGGTGTAATACGGAGCAAAGATCGCAAATCGCGGCTTCGGCTGGCCAAACATGAGGCCGTGCGCATCCACGATGAACCAGCGCAGATTCGCCTCCTGCAGAATCTTCCCGACCGACGGCACGTAGGCGCATTCGGGCAGCCAGATGCCAGCCGGCTCCCGGCCGAAACATTCCAGATACGAATCGCGGCCGATCAAAATCTGCGCCCGCATCGCGCTGGGCGACTGCTCCATCAATGGCAGAAACCCATGCGTCGCCGCACAGGTGATGATCTCGATGAGCCCGTCAGCCTGCAGTTGCGCAAAGGCGCCGACAATGTCGCGGTTCAGTTCCTTCGTGTAGCTGTGATGCGCCTCGGAAAATCGCCGGAAATAAAACTGCGCGAGTTCCTGCAATGCCGCGTCGCCCTTCGTGCGCTCGATCTCCGCGCGGGCCAGTTCCACGCCGCGGGCCAGATATCGCTCCGCGCGCGACTGCAGCAGCTCATCGCGCAGCATCTCGCAAAGCGTGGGCGTGAGCGTGAGGGTCAGGCGCACCGGCGCCTTCTCGGCCGCGAGGCGTTTCAGAATCCGGATCAGCGGGAGGTAGGTCTCCGTGATCGCCTCGTAGAGCCAGTCCTCCTCCAGGAAGTCTTCATGTTCCGGATGACGCACGAATGGCAGGTGCGCATGGAGAATGAGGGCGAGGGAACCATCGGGCATGAGGACCGCCAAAACTAGCAAGCCCGCCCGTGCATGCCAGCAAGATTGAGTTGCCGGTTGTGCGAGGCCGACGATACCTTTGCGAGCCCGGCCATGCGAATTTTGCGATTTCTCCCACTGCTCCTCCTTGCGTTCGCCCTCCCCGGGGCGCATGCGGAGACGAGCGAGCCGCTCAACAAGTCGTTTCGCGAGGTCCGCGCAAACGAGCGCTTCGCCAACCTGATCAAAAAAATGGCCGACGCCATGAAGGCGCACGACTATGAGAAGGCGCTCGCGATCACCGAGGAAGCCCTCCAAATCCGACCCGACGACCCCGAGGCGCAGAATTGCCGCGCCGCCGCGCTCATCGAGCTGGGACGATACGACGAAGCCCGCGAATTGCTCACCCGACTGACCGAGGAGAATCCGAAGCAATTCCCCGCCGCCTACAATCTCGGGGAAATCATGTTTCTCCAGGGCGATTACGAGACCGCGAGCCGTTACTTCGCGACGCTGGTCGGTCGCTTCGGCTCGCTGCCGGTGCTCAAATACAAGGTGTTCCTGGCCACGTTGCTCTCCGGAAAAACCGAGCTCGCCCAGCACCTGCTGAAAAACTTCCGATTCCCCGCCGACGGCGAGGCCTGGTATTTCGCGCACGCGGCGATGGCCTTGAAGGAAGGCAACCGCAGCGAAGCGCGCCGGCTCATGGCGGCGGCGGAGTCGATTCACTCCGACGAAGTCGACAGCTACAAGGACGCACTCATCGACGCAAAACTCCTGAACTGACGTGGCGAAGAAGAGAAAGAATCGCAAAATCCTCGTGACCGGCGCGGCGGGATTCATTGGCAGCGCCATCGTTCACGCGCTCAACCAGGAGGGTTTCGAAAACATTCTCGTCACCGACGTCCTCGGCCACGACACGAAGTGGAAGAATCTCTCGCCGCTGCGATTCGACGACTACCTGCAGGCGGATCGCTTTCTCGCGGGCATCGAGGCCTCGCCCGACATGTTTGGAAAATTCGACGAGGTCTACCACCTCGGCGCCTGCTCCGCGACGACCGAGACCGATGGGAATTACCTCATCGAAAACAACTATCGCTACACGCAGCGGCTCGCCGAATGGGCGCTCGGGCAGGGGGCGCGATTTGTCTATGCGTCGTCGGCCGCAACCTACGGCGACGGAGCGCACGGCATGAATGACCGGGATCCCGACATCGCAAAGCTTCGCCCGCTCAACCTCTACGGCTATTCGAAGCAGCTCTTCGACCTTCACGCGCAGCGCCGCGGCTATCTCGACGACATCGTCGGGATCAAATATTTCAACGTCTACGGGCCGAACGAATACCACAAGGGCGATATGCGGAGCCTTGTCTGCAAGGCCTACACGCAGATTGTCGAGACCGGCTCGATCCGCCTCTTCAAGAGCTACAAGCCGGAGTATCGCGACGGCGAGCAGATGCGCGACTTCGTTTACGTGAAGGACGCCGTGACCATGACGCTGCATCTCGCGAGGTGCCGCAAGGCCGGCGGCCTCTACAACGTCGGCTCCGGCGTCGCGCGCACGTGGGTCGATCTCGCGAAGGCGCTTTTCGCCGCGCTCGATCGCGAACCGCATATCGAGTTCATCGAAATGCCGGAGAGCATTCGCGGACAGTATCAGTATTACACATGTGCCGACATCTCGAAGCTGCGCGAGACAGGCTATGATGCCGAAACAACGTCGCTCGAAGACGCCGTGAAGGACTACGTGCGCAACTATCTCGTGCCCGGCCGGCATCTCGGCGACGAGGAGCAATGACGGGATCAGTCCTCATCACCGGCTCCAGCCGCGGCATCGGTCTGGCGTTGAGCCGGGAGTTTGCGAAGCACGGCTGGACCGTCTTCGCGGCGGCGCGCAACCCGACCGCCTCGGATCTCGCCGCTTCCGCGAAGGAATTTCCCAAACTGGTTCCCATCGCCCTCGACGTGATCGACGACCATTCCGTCGGAGAATGCGCCGCCGCCATCGGCCGGCAAACCCCGACCCTCGATGTGTTGGTGAACAACGCGGCCGTCTTTCCCGGGGAAGGAAATGAGCACCTGGAGGAGCTGGATCTTTCGTGGTTCACCGAGGCGATGGAGACCAACGTGGTCGGAGTCGCCCGCGTGACCCGCGCATTTCTTCCGCTTCTTCGCAAGAGCAGCCAGGCGCGCATCGCGAACATTTCCTCCGGCGCCGGCTCGATCAGCGAAAAGGAGGACTTCGACTACTATCCCTACTCCGTGTCGAAGGCGGCCTTGAACATGCTCACCCGCTCCATCGCCGCGGAGCTTCGCCCCGAGAACATCGCGGTCGCGGCCATCAGTCCCGGCTGGGTGAAAACCGAAATGGGCGGACCCAACGCGCCGCTCACACCGGAAGAATCCGCCGCCGCGTTGTATCGCACGATTTCCACGCTCCCGATGGCGCAGAGCGGAATGTTTCTCGGCCGCGACGGCTCGACGACCGAATACCGCTGGTAGCTACACGCCGCGCTCGCGCTTCACTTCCGCGAGCGACTCGGCAAACAATTGCCGCGCCATCGCGAGCTGCGCATCCAGCCCGGAGAGGTCCCCCGCCTTGGCCTGCGATTCGATGCGCGCCATCACTCCGCTGAAGCCGAAAAATCCGAAATTCGCCGCGCTGCCCTTTGCCTGGTGCGCCGCCCTTGACGTTGCGACAGCATCGCCCGCTGCGAGCGCATTCGACACTTCGTTGAGGATGCGGGGAATGTCCTGCTCGAACTCGCGGTAGATCTCCACGAAATCCGGCGTGAAGCCATCGGCTATCATGTCCAATTGCTCCCAATCCACCGAAGGGGACGTCGCATCATTCATCCGATGAGTTTGCGAACGGCCACCGCGATTGGCAACGTCAAAGCCCGTTGATTACGACGGCAATTCAAAACGTGCCGGGATTTCGAGCGCTTCGTTGAGCATTTGCAGGTAACGGGTGCGCGTGACCTCGATGCCGCCGAATTGCGCGAGATGCGGCGTAAGCCATTGCGTGTCGAGCAGCTTGAAGCCGCCTGCATTGAGAATTTCCACGAGCCGCACGAGCGCGACCTTCGACGCGTTCGTGACCCGGTGGAACATCGACTCGCCAAAAAACACGCCACCGATCGCGACCCCGTAGAGTCCGCCGGCCAGCTCGCCGTCCCGCCAGATTTCCACCGAGTGCGCATACCCGAGATCATGCAGCCGCGAGTAACTTCGCAGGATCACGGAATCGATCCAGGTTTCCTTCCGCGCCGCGCACGCGCTGACCACGAGGTCGAACTCCGTATTGATCCGCAGTTCCCATTTCGGGTCCTTCAGCGCGCGCCGGGTGCCGTGCGGAATGTGAAAATCCGTCAATGGCAGGATGCCGCGCCGTTTCGGGCTGAACCACTGAATGTCGCCCGGCGCGATGGCCATCGGGAACACGCCCTCCCGGTAGGCGGCAAGCAACAAATCGGGCGGAATCAAGATTGCCATGAGGGGCCGATTTTCTATGCTGGCGCGGTGAAAATCGCCTTCATTCTTTGCGGATTTTTCGTGTGTGCGCTACTGTCCAGCTGCGTCGTTGCGGAAACCTCGGCGGAAGATGTTGGTGACCAGTTCCAACGTGGTATCCAGGGCGGCGGTCGCATTGTTCCGAACGATCCAACCGGCGACTCGTTCGGCCCCGACTACCAATAGCCCACCACTCCATTTTCTTTCTCCATGTCCGACGCCATCACTCCCGCGTCGAAGATCGTTATTCTCGACTTCGGCTCCCAATACACCCAGGTCATCGCGCGCCGAGTGCGTGAGTGCAGCGTCTATTCGGAGATCGTCCCGCACAACATAAAGGCCGCCGAACTGCGCAAGCTGTCGCCGAATGGAATCATCCTCTCGGGCGGGCCGGCGAGCGTTTATGCAAAGGGCGCGCCGAAGATCGACAAAAAGATCTTCGAGCTGGGTGTCCCCATCCTGGGCATTTGCTACGGCATGCAGCTCATCGCGCAGAATCTCGGCGGAAAGGTCGAGCGCTCGACCCACCGTGAATACGGCCCCGGGGTGCTCACCGCCGATCGCACGTGCCCGCTCTTCAAAAAACTCCCGACCAAGCTCGAAGTCTGGAACAGCCACGGCGATCGCCTCACCTCGCTGCCCGTCGGATTCAAGCCGATGGGCACCACCGAAAATTCGCCGCACGCCGTGATCGGGGATCCCGACCGGCACATCTACGGACTCCAATTCCACCCCGAGGTCGTGCACACACCGCGGGGAAAGGAGATTCTCTCGAACTTCGTGCACCGCATCTGCGGCTGCGGATCGGACTGGACCATGGGGTCCTTCATCGAGAGGGCTTGCACGGAAATTCGCGAAACGGTCGGCGAGGATCGCGTGATCCTCGGTCTCAGCGGCGGCGTTGACTCGTCCGTCGCCGCGGCGCTTCTGCACAAGGCCATCGGCGACCAGCTCACCTGCATTTTCGTCGACAACGGCCTCATCCGAAAAGGCGAACGGGAGAGCGTCGAAAAGCTCTTCGCCGGTCATTTTCACATCAAACTCAAGGTCGTCGACGCCTCGAAGCGGTTTCTCACGAAGCTCAAAGGCGTCACCGATCCCGAGCAGAAGCGAAAGATCATCGGCAACGAGTTCATCAAAGTCTTCGAAGCCGCCGCGCGCGAATTGAAGGCGTCCGTCAAAGGCGCCCACGGCTACAAGTTTCTCGCGCAAGGCACGCTCTACCCGGACGTCATCGAGTCGGTCGCCATCGGCGGGAACCCCGCTGCGCTCATCAAGAGCCATCACAATGTCGGCGGCCTGCCCGAGCGCATGAAATTCCGTCTCGTCGAGCCGCTCCGCCAGCTTTTCAAGGACGAGGTTCGCCAGGTCGGCGAGGAACTCGGCCTCCCTCGCGAACTCATCGGCCGCCAGCCATTCCCGGGACCGGGGCTGGCCGTGCGCGTGCTGGGCGAGATCACCGCGGAGAAGCTGCGCATCGTTCGCGACGCGGACGTGATCGTGATCGAGGAAATGAAGGCCGCCGACTGGTATTACAAGGTCTGGCAGTCATTTGCCGTTCTGCTGCCGGTGCGATCCGTAGGCGTGATGGGCGACGAGCGCACCTACGACTACACGATCGCCCTGCGCATTGTGGAAAGTCAGGACGGCATGACCGCCAACTGGGTGCGCCTGCCTTATGACCTGCTCGCCCGCATCTCGAGCCGCATCATCAATGAGGTCAAAGGCGTCAACCGCGTCGTCCTCGACATCTCGAGCAAGCCGCCCGCGACCATCGAGTGGGAGTAAGATGCCCTCACGGTGAGTGTGCCGCACCGTGAGGGTGGCCGCCGATCGTGCGGACTGCCGGGTTGCCGATTGTTCCCCGCTGTTTCGCTTGGACATTCCGCCCGCGTTGCCGTGATTCTTGACCGGTGAAACGTGCGATTTACCCGGGCAGCTTTGATCCGATCACTCTCGGTCACCTCGATGTTATCGAGCGCGCGCGACTCATGTGCGATGAGCTGATCGTCGCGGTCGCCGTCAATCAACCAAAGGGCCCCGTGTTCGATGCGGAGGAACGCGCCGACTTGATTCGGCGGGCGGTTCCCGGGGGCTCGCCGGTGCGCGTGGAAATCTTTGACGGGTTGCTCGTCGATTTCGCGAGGCGTCAGGAGACGTTTGTCGTCATTCGCGGGTTGCGTGCCGTGTCGGACTTCGAGTTCGAGTTTCAGATGGCCCTCATGAACCGGCGCCTGGAGCCGCGGCTGGAAACCGTGTTCCTCACCCCCCAGGAAGAATTCACCTTCCTGAGTTCGCGCATCGTAAAGGAGGTCGCACGGCTCGGCGGCGACGTGTCGCCGTTCGTCCCGCCGCATGTGGGTGAGGCCTTGAAGAGAAAATTCGCGGGCAAATCCGCACCGGCAACCGATCCCCTTTCGTGAAAATTCATATCCAGCAGATCCCGCAGGGAGGCACGCTCCATCTGGAAGAAGACCTCGATCCCGGCTTTCTCGAGCTTTCCACCGCCGATGCGAGGCTCAAGGGGCCCGTCCACAGCTCGCTGGACGTCGGTCTCTCGGACGGAGGACTTTTTGTGACCGGTTCCCTGTCCGTTCCGGTGGAAATGACCTGTGTCGCCTGTCTGCGCGCGTTCGATACCACGCTGGAAGTGCCGAATTTCGCCACCCAGGTCGAGTTGCAGGGACGCGAATCCGTGGACTTGACCCCATACCTTCGCGAGGATATTCTCCTCGTCTTGCCGTCGCATCCTCGATGTGATGCGGATGGCAGGACAAATTGTCCGGCCACTTTCCAGAGCGCGCCCGCGCCGCTGACCGATGATGGCGACCACTCCGCATGGGATGCGCTGGACCAACTAAAACCGAAAAAGTAACTTAACAGGTCTCCCGTCATGGCAGTCCCGAAACGAAAAGTCTCCAAGATGCGCCTTCGCACCCGCAAGGCCGCGAACCGCTGGCGTGCTCCCAAGCTCGCGAAATGCACCCAATGCGGTGCCGCCGTTCCTTCTCACACCGCGTGCCCTTCCTGCGGCTACTACCATGGCCGGCAGGTTCTGACCATCGAAGCTTGATCGTCACACAATGAGGGTGGCCCTCGACGCCATGGGGGGTGATCATGCCCCCAGAAACACCGTTGCCGGCGCGGCAATGGCGTTGAAAGACCTGCCCCATCTCACCAAGCTCTACCTCACCGGCGATGAGGCCCAGCTCAAGCGCGAGCTGGCCAGGGTGAAGTGCTCCGACAAGCGGATCGAGATTGTCCACGCCTCCCAGGTCGTGGAAATGAGCGATCATGCCGTGGAGGCGGTCCGCAAGAAGAAGGATTCATCCGTCAATCGCGCTGTCGACCTCGTCAAGAGGGGCGACGCCGAGGCCGTGGTCAGTGCAGGCCACACCGGCGCCATGGTCGCCTCGACGACCATCAAGCTTCGCACCCTTGAGGGGGTCGAGCGTCCCGGCATTGCCTCCTACCTTCCCACCGAGCACAACGTCTGCGTGCTCATCGACGCCGGCGCAAACGTGGACGCCCGGCCGATCCACATGCTCCAGTATGCAATCATGGGCACGGTGGTATCGAAATACGTGCTCGGCTGTCCGAACCCCTGCGTCGGCCTCATGTCGATCGGAGGCGAGGACCAGAAGGGCAGCGAATTCACCCGTGAGATTTTCAAATTGCTGCGTTCCAGCTCGCTGAATTTCCGCGGCAACGTCGAGGGTCACGACCTGTTCGAAAACCCCGTTGATGTCGTCCTGTGCGACGGCTTCACGGGAAACGTCGTCCTCAAAACCTGCGAGGCCACGGCTTCCGCTGTTTTCAGCTGGCTCAAGCGCGAGCTCACCGCGAACCCGAAGCGCACCGTCGGCGCCATGCTCGCGCAAAACGCTTTCCGGGCCATCCGCGACAAGACCAATTACGAGACATATGGCGGCAGCCCGCTGGTGGGAGTGGACGGCGTCGCCATCATCGCTCATGGTGCCAGCAGCGCGCTCGCGATCAAAAACGCGATCCGGGTCGCCTGCGAATCGATCGAGCGCCAGATCAACCCGCGCATCGTCGAGGCCATCAAGAAGTTCAATGAAAAAGTTTCCGTGGACGAGGCCCAGCCGGCCTAACCGCACCGTTTCCATCATCGGCACCGGCAGTTACGTGCCCAAGAAGGTGCTCACCAACGCCGAGCTCGAAAAGATGGTCGAGACGAGTGACGAATGGATTGTCACGCGCACGGGCATCCGCGAGCGCCGCATCGCCGACGACGACGAGTTCACCAGCCACATGGCGGCCAAGGCCGCAAAGCAGGCGATGAAGCAGGCACGCGTGTCGGCGAAGGAAATCGACCTCATCATTGTCGCGACGGTCACCCCCGACACGATGTTCCCGGCCACCGCCTGCCATGTGCAGCGCCTCATCGGCGCCAAGAAGGCGGCGTGCTTCGATCTCTCCGCAGCCTGCTCGGGATTTCTCTACGCCGTCGAGGTCGCGCAGCAGTTCATCGCGAACCACACCTACAACACGATCCTGGTGATCGGCGCCGACAAGCTGAGCTCGATCGTAAACTGGAAGGATCGCAACACATGCGTGCTCTTCGGTGACGGCGCCGGAGCGGCAATCCTCCGCTATCGCGCCGGCTCCCATGGTGTGATCACCACCTACATGGCGAGCAACGGCGACCAGGCCGACATTTTGCACATGCCGGGCGGCGGTTGTGCGCTGCCCATCACGGTCGAGAATGTGGACAAGCATCTCAACACGCTCCACATGAACGGCCGCGAAACCTTCAAACAGGCCGTCCTTTCCATGGGCAGCGCCGCCACGAAAGCCCTCGAGCAGGCGCAACTCACCGCCGACGACCTCACCTGCATCATTCCCCACCAGGCGAACATGCGCATCATCGAGGCGCTTGCGGACCGGTTGAAAATTCCTCTCGAAAAATTCCACGTGAATCTGGACCGCTACGGAAACACCTCCGCAGCGGCGGTCGCCATCGCCCTCGACGAGGCAAATCGCGCAGGCCGCTTCCAGGTCGGCGATTACATTTTGCTCGTCGTCTTCGGCGGGGGGCTGACCTACGCGAGTTCCGTCATCCAGTGGTGAGTTCTCCCCATTGGAAATCCGCGCAGTTTGAGCTACTGAAAAGAGTTCGAACGCCATGAAAACCCGACTCGCTCTCGCCGTCGCCGCCGTGTTGCTCGTCACGACCGCCGCCTCGCAGGCTGGCTGGGGACGGGGCTGTGGTTACTACGGCGGTCCTCGCGTGTCGATCGGCGTGGGCATTGGCAGCGGCTACTGCGGACCCCGCTGGGGATGGGGCCCCTATTGGGGCGGTCCCCGGGTCGTGGCCGTGCCGGTTTACCGTCCGGTGGTCTATACGCAGACGGTGCGCGTGGTTCCGAGCCCGGCTGGCACGCTGGTTCGCGCGCAGGCACGGCTTGCGGAACTCGGCTACTACACCGGCGAGATCGACGGTGCGTTTGGTCCGCTCACAAGCCGCGCCATTCGCGAGTATCAAGCCGACTACGGGCTTCCCATCACGGGTCGGCTGGACCGCGCCACGCTGAAAAGCCTAGGCAACTAGTTTTCCCCGCGCCCTCGCAGCGGCTCAATCGGGAACGGATTGCGCTCCGCAAATCCGGCCTGATGCCAGTATGGGTAGATCATCGGGCGCTCGCTCGCGGCGTCGAGTTTCCGGATTTGCTCGGGTGTGAGCTTCCATCCGACCGCGCCGAGATTCGCGCGAAGCTGCTCTTCGTTTCTGGCACCGATGATCACCGTTGAAACGGTGGGACGCTGTAGAAGCCAGTTCAGCGCGATTTGAGGAATCGACTTTCCGGTTTCCGCGGCCACCTCGTCGAGGGCGTCGACCACGGCAAAAAGATACTCGTCGGGCACCTGCGGCCCCATCTGGTTCGACACCTTCGACTGCGATCGCGAGCCCTCGGGAATCGGCTGACCCCGGCGAATTTTGCCGGTGAGCTTGCCCCAGCCCAGCGGGCTCCACACCACGGTGCCAACGCCTTGATCGAGCGCCAGCGGCATGAGCTCCCATTCGTATTCACGACCGATCAGCGAGTAATAGGCCTGGTGCGCAACGTGGCGCGGATAGCCGGATCGATCCGAGATGGCCAGCGACTTCATCAAATGCCAGCCGGAGAAATTCGAGCACCCGATGTAGCGAATCTTGCCGGCACGGACGAGCTCATCGAGCGTCGCGAGGGTCTCCTCGATCGGCGTCTTCGCGTCGAACCCGTGAAGCTGGAAAAGATCGATGTAATCGGTGCCAAGGCGTTTCAGCGAACCATTCACCGCCTCGATGAGATGGATGCGTGACGAGCCAACGTCGTTGGGCCCGTCCCCGGAGCGAAACGTCGCCTTGGTCGAGATCAATACCTTGTCCCGACGGCCCGCGATCGCCTTCCCGAGAATCTCCTCCGCCGCGCCACCCGAGTAGATGTCGGCGCTGTCGAACATGTTCACCCCCGCCTCGAGGCAGATGTCCACAAGGCGCGTCGCCTCGTCGACATCCGTCGATCCCCAGCTCGAGAACAGGTCTCCCTTTCCGCCGAAGGTTCCCGTGCCATAGGTCAGCGCAGGAACCATCAGCCCTGAGTTTCCGAGTTTTCTGTATTCCATATCCACCGGTTAGGCCGCGTTCTTCAACGACGCCATATCGATCACGAATCGATACTTCACGTCGCTCTTGAGCATCCGCTCGTAGGCCTCGTTGATCTGCTGGATGTTGATGATCTCAATGTCGCAGGCAATTCCCCGCTCCGCGCAGAAATCCAGCATCTCCTGGGTTTCCGGAATGCCTCCGATCGCGGACCCCGCAAAGTGACGCCGCGGCATGATCAGGTTGAACGCCGCCACCGGCAGCGGATGCTCCGGCGCGCCGACGAGCACCAGGGAGCCATCGAGCTTCAACAGGTTCAAATACGCGTTGATGTCGTGCTGGGCCGACACGCAGTCGAGGATCATGTCGAAGCTCGTCGCGTGCTTCTTCATTTCATCCTCGTTTTTCGAAACGACGACCTCGTCCGCTCCGAGACGTTTTCCGTCCTCGATCTTCGAGGGCGAGGTCGTGAAAAGCACTGTGTGCGCGCCAAACGCGTGGGCAAATTTCACGCCCATGTGACCCAGCCCACCCAGGCCGACAATGCCCACCTTCATGCCCGGCCCAACCTTCCAGTGGCGCAGTGGAGAATACGTCGTGATTCCCGCGCAGAGCAGCGGCGCAGCAGCGGCGGGGTCGAGACTCTCGGAGACCCTCAACACGAATGCCTCGTCAACCACGACCTTCTCCGAGTAGCCGCCAAAGGTCGGGCCGCCAAGGTGCTTGTCCTCGCCATTGTAGGTGAAGATCGGTCCCTGCTCGCAGTATTGCTCCAGCCCCTGCCGGCAGTTCGGGCAGGTGCGACAGGAATCCACCATGCAGCCGACCGCCGCGAGATCACCGACCTTGAATTTGGTGACCTTGTCTCCCACGGCAATGACGCGGCCGATGATCTCGTGACCGGGCACGCAGGGATAGATGGTGTTGTGCCACTCGTTGCGGGCTTGATGGATGTCCGAATGGCAGACCCCGCAATAGAGAATGTCGATGGCGACATCGGTGGGGAGCGGGTCGCGACGCTTGATGTCGAATGGTGCAAGCGGCGAGGTGGCCGCATGAGTGGCGTAGGCTTTCGTGCTCATGGGAACGATTCGTGGTTGGTAACGGATTTGGGTTGCTGAATTTCTCGAAAAATTTCGGCGGCAATTTCGAAGGAACGCAGACGCGCCTGATGATCGTAAATGTGCGCCGTGGCGATGACCTCGTCGGCTCCCGTTTCGGCAAGGAGGTCTTCGAGCTGCGAGCGCACTCCCTCGCGATCCCCGACCGCCGATACGCGCGTCATCCGGCGCACGTGCGCTTCCTCGGCCGGATTCCAGTCGAGCTCGTCGCGCGGCGGCTGGATCTCCCGGGGATTTCCGCGAACGAGGTTCAAAAACACCTGTTGAAGCGTGGTGAAGAGCCGTCGGGCCTCGGCGTCGGAATCCGCGGCAAAGACATTCACGCCGATCATCACATGGGGTTTCTCGAGACTCGCCGAGGGTTCAAAACGCGACCGGTAAATCTCCAGCGCCTCGCCCATCAGGTCCGGCGCAAAATGGGAGGCAAATGCAAACGGGAGCCCGAGTCGGGCCGCGAGTTCCGCGCTGAACGTGCTTGAGCCAAGCAGATAGATGGGAAGGTTCAGTCCCTCCCCCGGCACGGCACGCACGGTGCGATGCGGATTCACCGGGCCAAAGTATTCCTGAAGCTCCAAAAGGTCATGCGGAAACGAATCCGCGCTCAGGCCCATATGCCGCCGCAACGCGTGCGCCGTCGCCCGGTCTCCACCCGGCGCGCGGCCGATCCCGAGATCGATCCGCCCGGGAAAAAGCGACTCAAGCGTGCCGAACTGCTCGGCAATCACGAGCGGTGAATGGTTCGGCAGCATGATCCCGCCTGAACCCACCCGCATCACGGAAGTCCCTCCCGCCAGATGCGCGATCACCACGGAGGTCGCCGCGCTCGCCACCCCCGGAATCCCGTGATGCTCCGCCACCCAATACCGGTGGTAGCCCCATTTCTCCGCATGCTGCGCGAGATCCAGTGAGTTTTTCAGGGCAGTGCGCGCCGTGTCGCCGACAGGGATCGGGGAAAGATCGAGCACGGAAAACAGCGGCCGTCGCGACGCGAGACCCAGGGGGCTTCGGTCAGCGGACGAACTCTCGGCGTGCGCACTCATGTTCGATTTCCATCGAACCTACCGTGTCGCCGGTGGTTGTCAATGAACGCAGCGATCCTCAAGTCGAAACGCGACGGCGTCTCGTTAAAGAATCTCCTCCCGGCGCGCCAGCGGCGCTAGGCTGCGCCATGCTCAAGGCCTACACCTACGCAAACTGCGACACGTGCCGGAAAGCCGTGAAGTTTCTCAAAGCCCACGACATTTCCTTCACGGAGATTCCCATTCGCGAAATGCCTCCCTCGAAAAAGGAACTGCGCGAGATGCTGTCCGCGCAGGGAAGCAATCTCCGCAAGCTCTTCAACACCGCCGGTCGCGACTACCGGGAACAGGGTCTCAGTGCGCGTCTGCCGCAAATGAGCGAGGCCGAGGCGATCGAGTTGCTCGCCTCGAACGGAAACCTGGTAAAGCGACCGTTCGTGATCGGCCCCGGCATCCATCTCGTGGGATTCGAGGAAACCTCCTGGAAGGCCGCTCTCCTTTAGACCCGCTATCGCCAGAATTTTGCGTTGACGTTCGAACATTCGGCGCCATCCTCTCCCATGAGGAGACATATCATGAGACTCATTACATTGGCAGTCGTTATGATGGCGGGAGCTGCGTTGTTTGCTCCCGAAACCGCAAGTGCCCGCGCACCGTTTTTCGGGAACTTCTCAGGGACCTGCACGGTCAATGTCCCGATCGCGAAGAAGAAAAAGAAAAGGATCCGAAGCCAGGCCCGGGCCCAACAGAACGGTCCGTCCAACTATGACATGCGTGCAGTCGTCAACGCGGCGGCAAACGGAGAGAAGTTTGAGATTGTCCTCGATCTCAACGCGGACAACACGGGCACGGTAACCATCAATGGTCAGGTGGTCGCCGGTCCCACCCCGAAGTCCCTTCGTCCGCTTGCCGCCAAAAAGGCGAAGCCTAAAAAGCTCAAGTTCAAGCTGAAGGCCACCGGCACCGCGACGTTTGTGGGGCCTCTCCGGCAGGACCTTTCGTTTGCCGGAAAATACAAAGGCTCTCCGTTCAACGTGAAGGGCGTGCTCGATCTCGACCCGGCCGGTGGGCTGATCCTCGACACGAAGGTCACCTTCAAAAAGAAGAGCCCTCTCGGGAAGAAGATGTCGTTCTCGTTCCAGGGCGACCGCACCTGATTTCTGCGGTCCCCGGGGGCCCGTGCGTGTCCGGCTGTCTTTCTCCTCGCCTCTTCGCGGAGGCGCGCAAGAATGGAGGCATGCTCATCGACACGCACGCGCATCTTGATTATCCCGACTTTGTCGAAGACTTCGACGCCGTGCTCGCCCGGGCCGCCGAGGCGGGGGTGACACGCATCATTACCATTGGGACCGGGATTGAAAGCAGTCGACGGGCCGTTGCCCTGGCTGAGAAGCATGAGAGCATCTACGCGGTCATCGGGGTGCATCCCACGAACGTGCAGGAGGAGGCCGAAAACTTTGCCGACGCTCTGCGGGAACTCGCGCGTCATCCAAAGGTCGCGGCCATCGGCGAAACCGGCCTCGACTACCACCGGCTCCCCAGCGAGGAGCTGACCTCCTCCCCGGCGATCGCCGCGCTGCAGGCCGAGACTCCCGAGGACGCCGAAGCCGCCGTGGTCGATGGCGCCTACAAAAGCGCACAGGCCGACGCGTTTCGGCAGCAGCTCGATCTCGCCGCCGAGCTCGGCTTGAATGTGGTGATTCACCAGCGCGACGCGTGGGACGACACAGTCGAGATTCTCCGCCCCTACACCGGGCGGCTTCGCGGGGTCTTTCACTGCTTTGGAAACCTGCCGGAGCAGGCTGCGGAGATTGCCGCCATGGGACATCTCGTCTCCTTCACGGGCATCGTGACCTTCAAGAACGCCCCGATCGTTCGTGAGGTCGCGGCGGCCGTCCCGGCGGATGGCTACATGGTCGAAACCGACTGCCCTTATCTCGCGCCGGTGCCGCACCGGGGCAAGCGCTGCGAGCCGTGGCACACGCGGCTGGTCGCCGAGAAGATCGCGGAAGTGCGCGGAATTTCCCTCGAACAGGTCGCCCGCGACACCACGGCCACCGCCAAATCCTTCTTCCGGCTGACCTGACCGGGGCCGCTTCCTCACGCTCTCCGGCTGGACAAAACGGCTTCCCGGCGTTTCCCTTACCAGCACGACGCGACGACGGCACAGATTCTGCCGCCTGACAATGTCGCGCCATCTCTCTGAACCATGACATCTTCCGCCAAACGCCAGATCACGGTTCTGCTTGTCGACGATCAGGCATTCATCGGCGAAAGCGTCCGTCGCGCGGTGGCGAACGTGCCGGACATCGACTTCCATTTTTGCGCCGATGAATCCGCAGCACTGACCACGGCGGAACGGATCCGGCCCACCGTCATTCTGCAGGATCTCACGATGCCTCGGGCCAACGGCCTCGATCTCGTGCGTCAGTATCGCGCCTCGCCCATCGTCGGCCACACACCGGTCATCGTGCTTTCGGTCAAGGAAGACGCGGCGACAAAATCGGCGGCATTCTCGGCGGGCGCCAACGACTACCTCGTGAAGCTGCCGGACCACATGGAGCTTCGGGCCCGCATTCGCTACCACAGCAACGCGTGCATCGCGCAGTTGGAACGCGACGAAGCCATGCGGGCGTTGCAGGAGAGTCAGCAGCAGCTGATGGCAATCAACGCAACACTCGTCTCGCTGAATCGAAAGCTCGAGGAGGCCACGAAGGCGAAATCGGATTTTCTCGCGATGATGAGCCACGAGGTGCGCACTCCCTTGAATGGCGTGCTCGGGTTCTCCGATCTGCTGCTCGACTCCGACCTCACCGAGGAGCAGCGCGCCTACGTCGAAACAATCGCCACCAGCGGCCGCACACTGCTGACCGTGCTGAACGACATCCTCGACTTCTCGAAAATCGAAGCCGGAAAACTCGATCTGGAATCGGAGCCATTCGATCTCGAACGCTGCGTGCGGAGCATCTGCGAGCTGTTTGCGCCCCGGGCCGGGGAGCACAACACACGAGTGTCCTTCGCCATCGACCCGGACGTTCCCAGGCAGATCGTCGGCGACGAAATCCGGCTCCAGCAGGTGCTGGGAAATTTGATTTCGAATGCCGTGAAATTCACGACCAACGGGACGGTGACCGCCCGGGTGAGCCGAGGCACCCGCGAGGAGCTTGCCGCTTACGCAACGCAGCAAGGGGAATCACCGGCCGACCAAGTGCTGCTGCGATTTAGCGTTCGCGATACCGGGCCCGGCGTTCCTCCGGACCGGCGAGGGTTGCTCTTTCGGGCGTTCAGTCAGCTCAACGCCTCACAGGCCCGCACTCACGGCGGGACCGGCCTCGGGCTCGCGATCTGCCGGAGACTCACCCAGCTCATGGGCGGCGACATTTGGTTTCAGGAACCGGAATCCACCGGCAGCGAGTTTGTCTTCATCATTTCGACAACGGCGGTGGCGGAGGAGAAACCGCCCATCGAGTCCGTTCCCCCGATCTCCAAGGCCGAAAACTCCGTCGAAGGCATTCCGGGCGATGTTCGCGTGCTGGTCGCCGAAGACAACAAGGTCAACGCGATGCTCATTCTCTCGATGCTGAAACGCCAGGGGCTCATCGCACAGCACGCTTCCGATGGCCATACCGCACTCGAGACGGCCACCAGCGGTGAAGAATTTGACCTGATTTTCATGGACGTGCAAATGCCCGGCATGGACGGACGGGAGTGCACCCGCCGCATCCGTGAGATCGAGCAGCAATCCGGCCGTCGCCCGGCCTACATCGTGGCGCTCACTGCCGAGGCCATGAGCGGCGATCGCGACAAGTGCCGCGCAGCGGGAATGAGCGACTACCTCTCAAAGCCGCTGCGGTCCAATGAGCTTGTCGCGGCACTCGAACGCTTTAAAACACATATCGCCCATGAACCTGCTTGGAATTGACATTGGAGGCACCGGCATCAAGGGAGCGCTGGTCAACGTGGAAACCGGCGAACTCGCCACCGAGCGCTTCCGGATTCCGACTCCCCAGCCCTCCCTCCCGAACTCCGTGGCCGATGTCGTCGGGCAGATCGCCGACCACTTCAATTACAAGGGCCCGGCGGGCATCACGTTTCCCGCGATCGTCAAGCAGGGGATTATTTATTCCGCGGCGAACGTGGACGAATCGTGGATCGGCACGAACGCGAACCAGATCTTTGCCTCCCACGTGGGCGGACCGGTGGAAACGGTGAACGACGCCGACGCCGCCGGCATCGCGGAAATGCGCTTCGGCGCGGGCCGCGATCGCAACGGCGTGGTCATTCTCCTCACGCTCGGCACGGGCATCGGCTCCGCGATTTTCCTGAACGGTCAGCTGCTGCCGAACACGGAGTTCGGGCATCTCAAAATCCGCGGCAAGGACGCGGAGAAGCGCGCCTCCGAGCGGGTTCGCGAGGAAAAGAACCTGTCCTGGAAACGGTGGTCGAAGCATCTCAGCGAATTTCTCGTCGAGCTGGAGAAGCTTTTTTCACCCGATCTCTTCATCATTGGCGGCGGCGTCAGCAAAAAAGCCCCCAAGTTTCTCTCGTATCTCACCACGAAGACCGAGGTGCTCATCGTGCCTGCACAAATGCAGAATTCGGCCGGCATCATCGGGGCCGCCTATCTCGCGAAACACCTCGTCGAGCCGCAGTAGTCGACTCGAGAGGCTGAAGCAGCCTTCCTCTTCAGCGGGCAGGGTTCGACCTGGGCTGTCGTAACCTGTGGACTCGGCTCCATTGATGAGCCTCGTCGCGGACGCGTAGTTTGGCGGCGTCGAAGCGCTGTGCAGCGATTCGACACGACCCTCAAAACCCTTCCGTGACCCCATGAAACCCTCAAGGAAATCCCGCTTTACAGCCATTGCCGTTTCCGTGGCGACCGCCTCGCTTTCCGCGGCGTTCGCGGAGCCCATTTACGTCGAGAACTACAGCTTCGAATTCGACATCGCCCCCGTCGGCGGCGTTGTTGAAACTCCGCCGACCGGTTGGATCTCCTACTACCAGACGGGCTCGAAAGACATCGGCTCGCAAAACCCTAAAGACACCCAGTTCACGGTCAACAACCCGTTCGCATATCCCGCGGAGGGCAATCAGTTTCTCTACCTCAACACCTTCCCGGAAAATCCCAACGGGGTCAGCGGGGTGTATCAGACGGTTGGTGAATTGATGCCCAACATGACCTACACGCTGACGGTCGCCATCGGCTCCCGGCTCGACCGCCTCAACACACCCGGAACGATCTCGCTCGTGAATGGCGAGGATTACACCGGCACCGTCCTCGCGACCGGTGGCGGACTTCCGGCCGTGCAGGATACGTGGGAGGACTTCTCGATCAGTTTCACGACCGGCGACACGGTGGAGGGATACCTCACGATCGTTCTTTCCACCGTTGCGGCCGGCACGATCCAGGCCGACTTCGACAACGTGCGCCTCGATATGGTGCCCGTCCCGGAACCTTCGACCATCGCGTCGCTGATGGCCGCCGCGGGACTTGGCGGATTGGTGCTCCGCCGTCGCCGCCGCGCGGTCGAATAATTGCCCGACGGCCCGGTTCAACGCCGGGCAGGCGGAGCCCATCGTTCTGGGGAGAACTTCGCCACGTGCCATGCCTCACTTGGGGGAGACGTGGCCGTGGCGATCTTCTTTGCGCCGATCGAAAATTGGCCGAGGACGCCCGGAGATCGAGCGGCGGAATCTACTGCTCCACCCGGACCCGGTAGAAACGGCGGCCGCCGGAAGGTGCCGTGGGATCCAGCACCTGCACCACCCCTCCGGTTCCCGCAATACCGCGCTTCACAACCGTCCACGAATCCAGAGTCTCGGAGCGCTCGACTCGATAGCCGCGATTGGGAGCGCTGGGAAATTCCACAAGCACTCCCGCGGAGTCGGCCGCCACGTCACTGATGCGCAGGACGCTGGCGGGAGAATTCGGATCCGTGTTCGAAATCCATTCGTCACGATTTGACGAGCCGTCGCCATCGGGGTCCGCATCGTTCGCGGCGTCACCTGCGTCCTCTGTGGTTCCAAAATGCTGGAGTCGCCAGTCGTCGAGCGACATCCACGTGGTCGCATGCACAACCTGGGACGCCGCACTGCCGCCCACAGGATTCAACGCCGTCACGACATAATAAGCGGTGCTTTCCGGCTCCAGGCCGGCGGCGTCCAGATACGTCTCCTCCGACACAATGGCGATCTGCTCGTAGAATCCGCCACTGGAGGTCGCGCGTTTGACGACATATCCGCTCGCTCCAGCAACCGGCGCCCAGGTCACCCGGATTCGGTCCGTTCCCGCGGGACTGGCGGAAACGTTGACCGGCGCGGAGGGCAAGGCACCCGTCAGGCGGAGATTGTCGAGGAAGACGGTGGTGTCCGACGTCCCGCGTCCGATAAAGGCCAGCTCGTGCTCCTGGCTCGACGCCGTGAACGTCGCCGTGTCATCCGTGTAGTTGGCGGGCTTGTTCCCGTAGCTTCCGATCACCGTGCCGTCCTGCGTCACGTCCCACGATTGCTTTGTCGCGAAGTTCGGAGTGGCACGGTTGGCGCAGGCGAAGGTCAGCGTGTAAGTTCCGCCTGGAGCGAATCCGGTCAGCCGCTGGGAAATCGTCCCCGCACGCTGGAGAAAGGCGACCCGCGTCCCTTCGGGCGCGTTGGGATTCGCGGAAGTGAAGCCGCTGCCGTTGGCGGTGACCCCGGATCCACTGGCGGCGAAGTTCGCATCAAACTTCCAGCCGGCACCCTGCGCGCCATAGCTGATGCCTCCCGCGCTCAATGGCGGATTCTCGAACCCATGGTTGGGAACGGAAATCGTCACGGCATTCGGGACGACGCTTTTCACCTCGGTCGTCGCGACTTCCGATCCGCCAACAATCGCGCTCACGCGGTAATAGTAGGTGACGCCGTTCGTGACGGTCGTGTCGGTGAAGGCCGTTCCCGTCGGCGAATGAACCGTCGTCCAGGGTCCGGATGGTGAGAGCGAGCGGGCGATCTTGTATTCCGTGGCACCCGGCACTTCCTTCCACAACAGGTAGGCCTTCGCGTTGCCTGCATGGAGAACAAACGAATCAACAGGCCGGGGTTTCACGCGCACCCGATCAATGAACACCGTGTTGTCGCCACCATTCTGGTTCGTGCCGATAAATCCAAGAATCTGACTCGGTTTCGTGGCGGTGAACGACACGGTGTAGTCGACGAAGGACGTTGCGGATGCGCCCGGGGCGAAGCTACCCAGCGTCGCGCCGTCGAGCACGACATTCCACGTCTGGCCACCATTGGAAACCGCGGCTCTCTGGGCGGCGGAAAAGATCACGTCGTAGGTCACGCCGGGAATCAGCTCCGTCAGCGTCTGGGCCAAGATCCCGGTGCCCTGCAGGAACGCAACCTGGCGTCCGTCGGGTGAAGCGGGATTCTTGAACGCACTGCCATTGCGGGTGAGGCCCGAGCCGCTGTTGCCGGACTTCGGCGTGAAATCCCACCCGCTTTTCGCCGGGTCGTAAACGTAGGTCGCGATGACCGGCGACTCGAAGCTGGCATCCTTCAAGAACGACGTCGTCATCGCCACGGGGTCCGAATCTTCGCTCGTTCTGGTCGCGTCGCTGGCGGACACAACGTAGTAATAGGTCGCCTCCGTCGCGAGATTGCGGTCGGTGAAATGGGTTTCCGTGAGGTGACCCGCAATCGTTGCGAACGGTCCGCCGGGAGACGACGCGCGCTTTACCGTGTATTCCGTGGCACCGGAAACCGGGGACCACTCGATGGTCACCGACGTCTTCGTCGTTTCGCCTCCCGTGATGATCGGAACCGACAACGCGGGACGGCTCGTAAACACATAGTCTCCCGACCCCACGCCGAAGACGGCATAACCGTCCTGCATCCCCTGCTCCGTCACGCCCGGCGCTTCGGAGATCGGCAATCCACTTTCACGCACCGACTCAACGGAACCGGCCGGCACATGCACGGTCGCCGTCGCACCAACCGGAATGGAGACCCTCATCGTCAGTTGATCGCCCTCGAGACTCCACTGGCTGCGGATGAGGCCCTGGGTCGAGTCGTATGTCGTCTGGACGGAGGAGATGTCGCCGACGAGCGAAGGCTTGATGATGATTTTCCGGAACGCCGCGTCGCCGGGATCGAGCTGGATTCCCCCAAGGTGCCGATAGAACCACTCCATGATGTGCCCTTGCATGAAGTGATTGAGCGAGCCCCAGAGGATCACCGACTGGCCGTCCCAGCGCTCCGCGAGGCTCGTCACGCCCTGGGCAATTTGAAATCCATATCCCGGCGTTTCGGTCTGGTTGGTCATCGCGTAGATCAAATCCGCGCGGCCGGCCGCCTGCAGCGCGCGCAGCATGTAAACATGCGCCACCTCGCCGGTGGTGAGTCCGTTGTTGTTCGCGCGAATGTCGTCGATCAACGCCTGGGTAACACTCGCGACATGCTGAGGCTCCACGATTCCCAGAGCCAGCGGCAGGGCATTCGCCGCCTGGCTGTTGGTGTCGTAGGTGCCGGTTGCCGGATTGAAGAAACGGGCGTTGAACGCCGCGCGAATGTTCGCCGCGAGTTGCGTGAAGTTTGCGCGGTCGGCTTCGTGGCCCAGCAGCTCCGCAACCTTCGCCATGATGAGTGCATCCTCGTAGAAGATGGCCGTGCCCACCAATGTGGGCGTCGTGAGCTGCTCGCCGCTCTCGCTCTGGCCAAGGTCCGCCCAGTCACCGAGATCGATGGGCGTGATGAAGTTGTTCGACGTATTTGTCAGGAACGCGAGATACGCCTTCATCATCGGGTAGAATCTCTCGAGCAGCGCGCGATCTCCGTGGAATTGATACTGCTGCCACGCGCCGATGATGGAGGTGCTGCCCCAGGGCGGCGAATTGCGGATGGGTGCGTTGATGCTGCTGCTCGCCATGAAATACTCCGGCGCGATGTTCGGAACGAACCCGTTGGGGAGCTGGCTGTCGGCCATGTCGTTCTGGACCTTCGCGAACATCGCGGCGATGTCGAAGTTGTAGCGGAGCGAAGGGCCGTTGAGGTGAACCTGCTCGAGCCAGCCCAGCCGCTCCCGGCCCGGGCAGTCGGTGAACAGGCTCATCATGTTGCTCCGCTGCGCCCAGCGAATGAGGTCGTAGATCTTGTTGAAAAGCGGGTTCGAGCACTGGAACGTCCCCACCGCACGCGCGGTCGAGTGCACGACCTCGCCCTGAATCGTCTCCACGGTCGGCAACGTGCTGTCGCCCGGCGCCGGATACCGCTCCACCTGAAAGTAGCGGCTGCTGTGGTAATAGAATTGCGGCGACCAGCTCTCCGACTCGCCGCCCCCCTTCAACGTGTATTGCCACCACGCCGGGAGCGGCGGATCGCTGTCCTGAGTCACGCTGGATCGGTCCACCCTGCCATTTGGAGAAACGCTCTCCGCCGGAATGATCCGCACGTAGGAACCCGCCGGTCCGCGAACCCGGAGCTTCGGCATCATGGAGGCATTCTGCCCGAGGTCGTAAACCGTCGTGTTGGCCGACAACGTCGTGGTGCGAACAGGATCAAACACGTCGAACCGCCCCAGCGGCGGCGCGGCGCAGGACAATCCCTTCAGCGCTCCTCCCGGTCCCGTCGTGACGACCGCGGGCGTCCAGCGCGAATTTGCGAATCCCGGCTGCGCCCAGCCCGGCGTCTCGAGACGCGCATCGTAGTCCTCGCCCGCATACAGATTCTCAAACGTGATGGCGCCCGGTCCCGTCTGCCAGGTTCCATCGCTGACCACGGTTTCCGTGGAGCCATCTTCGTATTCGAGCTCGAGTCGCACGATCGCGCGCAGCGGCCCAAACGACTGTTGGAACTTCACATACCGGCCGTAGCCCGGCCCGATGTGATACATGCTGTTGCCGAGAATGAGCCCGAGCGCGTTCGAGCCGGGCTGGAGTTGGGCGGTGATGTCCCGCGTATCGTAGAGACAGGTCTTTTTGTAGGCCGACCAGCCGGGCGACAGGTAGTCGGTGCCGTGCTTCGAGCCGTTGACGAAGAGCTCGTATTGCCCCAGCCCGCACACGTGCGCCGTGGCGCGTTTCAACCCCGGCTTGACGACAAATTCCGTTCGCAGCCGTCGCCCGTAATCGCAGCCGACAAACCCCGCGCCGTCCGTGAGACCCGCCGCGCCCCAACCGGAATTCTCGATGGAATCCAAGTGGGAGACCGGCGCGTCCAACGCCACATTCACCCCGTCGCTCACCACCTCGAGCTGGCTCAGCGCGAACGTGTAATTGTTTCCGGCGTTGTTGCGATAGAGCCGGGTGGCCGTCACCCGCACGTAGCGACCGGCGACTCCATCTGCCTCCAGGGAAACCGGAAAACAGCCGGGGTTGACCACATTGGAGGCGGTGTGATCCGCGACCGTCGTCGCGGAAGCGAAGGCGGGATCGTTTGAAACCTCCACCCGGTATCGAACCGGAAAGCCGTAGCCGGCGAGCCCCTGATGCCATTTCGGATGCAGGACAATGCGGTCCAGCGATCGCGTGGAGCCGAGGTCGACCTGCACCCACTTCGTGACATCCGCGGTAGCGCTGGTTTGAGCATGGTAGCCGATGCTTTTCCGCTGACGTCCCATGATCCATTGCGCCTGCCAGTCACCGGGATTTAGAATTCCCATGGTCCAGCTCGCGGGCGCGCTCCAGGCGGAAGGTTGCCCGTCCTTGTCCCAAACGCGCACCTTCCAAAAGACCTTCTGCGAAGACCGTAACGCCGCCCCGCCGTAGACCACCCGCTGGTCTTCGGAGGCAACCTTCCCGCTGTCCCACAAATCTCCGGCATTTGACGAAAGGACTTCGGGAGACGAAGCCACGACGACCTGCCAAGCCGTCTGGTGTTGCCCGCGCACCGGGGAGTTCAAGGTCCAGGAAAGCCTCGGAGCCGGGACATCGATCCCCAGCGGCTCCTCCCGATACTCGCATTGAAGGTTGGCGGGCTCCATTGCCCCAAGGGCGCAAACCTGGGCTGCAACAATCAGGAGCAGCCCCGCTCTAAGCAGGAAGGAAAGTCTCAAAAACAAAAGAAAGTTGGGGTCAGCCGTCCCGACATGGACGCGCCAAACACAATACAATCAAAATTAAAAAAAGATTGTCAAAGATTTCGCAATTTGTAGATTCCTAACCATCCAGCCTCCCTTGGAGCGATTCTTCGCGATTCGCCTTCGGAATCCGAACGGAATCCAACAAATGAACACACACCCCAATAGAACAACAGATTGGCATCATTATCTCCCAGCCCCTGATCCCACCACTCGAAGTTTCTTTTACCTGACCAGCGCGGGACGCTGCACCGTTCAGCCACACGACCCGTATCCCAAGGAGCCACACCCGCGGCTTTACCACTTTTCCTGGAGCGAGGGTCGCGTCCTGCCGGAGTTTCTTCTGCTTCTGGTCACGCAGGGACGCGGCTTTTTCGAGTCCGAGCGAGGGAGCCGCATGCGGGTCTCCGCCGGGCAGGTTCTGATGCTTCCCCCGAACCGCTGGCATCGTTACCGGCCGGATCCCGAGGTCGGCTGGACGGAGAAATGGCTGCATTTCGACGGAGCCATCGCGCACCAGCTTTTTGCGGAGGAATGGATGCAATCGGTCGGCCCTGTGGTCACGCTGCGAAATTTCCGCTCGATGGAGGTTCGTCTCGATCGGCTCATGCAGACCATTCAGGAGAACCTCGATGCGAGTTCCTCGTTCTTTGCTGTGGAGGCGCTCGGGGTCGTCGCAGCGGTGATGCGCGAGGCTTCCAAATCCTCCCGGGCGGCCCGGCTCGACAAGAAAGCCGCCGATTCCGTGGTGGCTGCGGCCATTGACTACATCTGGACGCGCGGTCGCAACGTCCTTGGCGTGCCCGAGGTCGCCGACGCGCTCGGGCTGTCCCGCCGGACGCTCGAGCGCCACATGCTCACCGTGCGCGGACACAGCGTTCTCGACGAGATCATCGACTGCCGCTTTTCGCGCGCGGAGCGCCTGCTCCGTTCGACGAATCTGCCGCTCAAGGTCATCGTGTCGCTGTCCGGTTTCGGAAGTCTGGAAAACATGCGACAGGTTTTTGTCGCCAAGACCAGGCTGTCGCCGAGTGGCTATCGTCAGCTTCACGGTCGGGTTCCCGTTCGTTCGTAATTTGCGGAAATTCGAAGGGGCGCCTTCCCCGCTGGGAGCGCCCCTTCGCCTCGGGAGAGACTGTCTTGTTCCCCCTCCCCGAGAGTGATGAAACTCAGGCCGTGAGCGACGCGCGGCGGGAGCGCAGGCGCTGCACCAGCACCAGACCGATCAACCCGGCGAGACACATGCCATACACCTCCGGTTCAGGCACCGCGACCGCTTCCAAACGGACGTTGTCGAAGTCGGCCTGGATCGTTCCGGCCGCAACCGAGGAAAGAACGATCGTGAGGTTGCCGCTGACCGAGGCACCCGTCGCGAAGCTGATCGTGTAGTCTTCCCACGTGTTCTGGAGGGCCGGCAGCCCGCCACCGGTGGCAAGGACGGTGCCGGTATGGTCGTTCCCGTTCACGAGCGAAATCGTCCCTGGCGTATTGATGCGATCCGCGCGGGAGCCGATGGCAACCGTCAGCGTGTAGAGCGTGTTGGGCTCCAGCGAGCCGACCGTCTGATACACGCCGCTGATCCCGCCGGGATTCTCCGCGAAGGTGTTGACATACATGAACTGGTTGCCTTCCGCGGGGAATGCGAGCGGGTTGTTGACCGAGAACTGGGAGCCGTTGGGGTTCTGCGATCCGATATCCGAACCGCCAACCCGGTTGTAGGCGGTCCATCCGGTCGGGACAGACTGAACGACACCGCCAACGGGGGCGACATCATCCTCGAAGCTGAAGTTGACGACATTGATCGACAGCGCGGACGCCGACGAGACGGTGCCCATCACCGCGACGGCAAGCGCGGCCATGGATTTGTGGAATTTCAGGAGATTCATTTGGGTGGGATTGTCTATTGGGATTGCTGTGGATCCCGGGCCGTGCCCGCGATCGAACATTCCCAAGCTAACAGTCGCCCTCCGACGCCCTCAACAAGGGCAGTCCCACAAGTTACGACATGCCGCGACACCGCGACGGCTGTGACCGGCGGCCGCCGCCGATGCCGGAAAAATCAGGCTGCGATGCGGTCCGGCGGAACTTCGATCTCCTGGAACCGGAACCGCTCGTGGTATTTGCCGCGGTTGTATTTGCGACAGCACTTCAGGCACGCCACGCGCGACTTCACGCGATGGACGCGCGCCATCAGCGTGCCGCACTCCGGGCATTGATAAAAGAAACGCCGCGTCATCCTCCGCGCTTTGAATGGCAGCTCGTGACAACGCTTCTCGTCGGGAATGCCGAGATCCGCGCACGCCTGCGCCCACTCCGGGCCGTGAGCCGCGACGCGACGCCGACCCGCGCGAGCCTGCGCAACGAGATGCGCCAGCTCGTGACGCAGCGTCCGCTGCACCTCGGCCGCCGAGACTTCGATCAACTTCGGATTAAGAATCACGCGCTTCGTGCGATAGCACGCCACACCGGCGGTCGTGCGCATGCGCGGATTCCACGCCACCGTCACGACCTTCGCGAGGCGGTGACATCCCACCTTCTTCAACAGCACCCGCGCAACCTCTTCGAGAATTGGATCCCGCCGAAGTCCATTCGCCGAGGTGCGAGGCGGCGTTGCCTTTTTCGGCAGATCGTCAAGCTGCCTCAAAAGGTTGCGTCCGAAATTCAGGACCAGTTGGCGTGGGGCGGGACTCATGATTCGACGATAGCGCTCTGACGATCCAGCACTCGGGCCAAACCTGCAATCGCAGAATCAATTTCCTGCTCGGTTGTTTGCCGTCCCAGAGAAAATCTTACCGTCGCTTGAGCGATCTCAGGTTTCACACCCATTGCTACCAGCACGTGAGACGGCTGGATGGAGCCCACCATGCACGCGGATCCGCTCGACACCGACACCCCTTCCACGTCGAGCCCGATCAGAAGCGTTTCCCCGTCCATTCCGGGAAAGCTGACGTTTAAGGTGTTTGAAATCAATTTGTTGCGATCTCCGTTGCGGATGGCGTCCGGCCATTTTGCCTCGATGCCCCGCCAGAGTGCCTCGCGAAGCGCCGCCTGGCGCACCTGCTCGCGCTCCAGATCCTCCAACACCCACTCTGCAGCGGCTGCCATCCCGGCAATTGCGGCAACATTTTCCGTGCCCGGCCGGCGCTGGTTCTCATGGGCGCCCCCATGCAGGAGCGTCGTGAGCGGCAGTCCGGCGCGAAGGAACAGGGCGCCCGCCCCCTTTGGACCGTAAAACTTGTGCGCGGCGATCGAAATGGCGTCCACGCCCAGCTCGTGAGGCGCAACAGGCTCCTTTCCAAAGGATTGCACCATGTCGCTGTGAAACAGCACCCCTCGTTCGCGGCAGATCGCCGCAATCTCGGCGATCGGTTGCTTCACCCCGGTTTCGTTGTTGGCGGACATGATCGATACCACCGTGGTATCGCGCCGGATCGCCGCCCGGAGCTGGTCAAGATCGACAACCCCGTCGGAATCCACCGGCAGAATCGTCGCGTCAAACTGGTGAACCCGCCGAAGATGCTCGACGGCGTGCAGCACGGCGTGGTGCTCGGTCGCCACGGTAATGACGTGCCGCCCGCGCTCCTGATGCGCCAGCGCCAGCCCAATGACCCCGAGATTGACCGACTCCGTGCCGCCGCTCGTGAAGATGATCTCGTGCGGCCGCACTTTCATGAGATCCGCGAGCCGATCCCGCGCGTCGTCGATGGCCGCACGCGCCCTCCGCCCTTGCTGATGAATGCTGGAAGCGTTCCCGAACTCCTCCTTCAGGAACGGAAGCATCGCCTCGAGGGCACGCGGCGAAAGCGGGGTCGTGGCATTGTAGTCTAGATATGCCATTCCAGTTCCGCCGCCTGGTCGGAGCCCCGCTTCGGCAGCACCTTCAGTTGCTTTTCTTCATAAAAAACGAGGGAACGCGGAGGCACACTGTGCGTCAGGAAAACATTCGCACCAATCGTGCTTCCGGCGCCAATCACCGTATCCGCGCCCATGATCGTCGTGCCGGCATAGACGGTCACGCCGTCCTCGAGCGTCGGGTGGCGGCGCTTCCCGCGCAGTGCCTGCCCGCCGGACAGCGACCGCCCGATCAACGCCACGCCCTGATACATCTTCACGTGATTTCCAATCACGCTCGTCTCGCCAATGACGACGCCCGTGCCGTGATCGATGAAAAAGTGCGTCCCGATCTTCGCACCGGGATGAATGTCGATGCCCGTGCGCGAGTGCGCCCACTCCGTCATCATGCGCGGCAGCAGCGGCACCTCGAGCTTGTAAAGGCAATGGGCCACGCGCTGGATGGTGATCGTTTCCACAAACGGATAGGAGAGGATGATCTCCTCGTTCGACGCCGCCGCTGGGTCGCCGCTGAACGCCGCTTCGATATCCGTTTTCAGAACCTCCCGAATCCCCGGAAGCTGCTTGAGAAACTCGATGAGAATTTCCCGGGCGCGGGATTGCGGGCACGAGGGCTCCGTCGTGCGGAGACTCTTGCAAATCTCCTCTTCCAGCCGCCCGGCCAGCGACGAGATGCGCAGCAGAGTCAGCTCCGCCAGCACGTCCGCATGAACCGGCTCCTCATCGTGAAATCCCGGGAACAGAATCTGGAGAAAGTCTTCACAGATCGACGCGACGGAGCGGGTGGACGGGAGATTGAGCCCGTCCGTGTTGTTCAAGCCTCCGACCGACTTGTAGGAAGCGAGAAGGTCGCCGACGACCTGCTTGACCGTGTTTTCCATGCGGGCAAAACGTATCGACCGCCTTGCCCGGTTGTCGAGTATCAGGCTTCCGGAATCGCCCCGTCCGCGATATGGCAAAGCACCGCCCGGGTCTCGATGCCGGTTCTCGACTTGTATTCGGAGAGAATCGCGTCTTTCACGGCGTCAACGGCTTGTGACTCTACAACGGCCACGATGGCCCCACCGAAACCGCCACCCGTCAGGCGTGCGCCATAGACGCCCTTGAGGCCCAGTGCAATGTCCACCAGCGTGTCGAGCTGGGGCGTGCTGTTCTCGAAATTCACCCGGGAACTCTCGTGCGAAACCGACACCAGGGCCCCAAAGGCCTCGGCATCACCGGCACGCAGGAATTCCACCGCCTGGAACACCCGCTCGTTCTCCCCGATCACGTGCGCGGCGCGCCGCCGGGTGAGGTCCGGAAGATCGGAAAACTCCAGTTGCTCCGAGGTCGCGTCGCGAAGCGCCGGAACCCCGAGCAATCGCGCCGCTTCGAAGCACTGCGCGCGGCGCTCGTCGTATTCGCCGCCCGTCAATGCGTGCGGGACACCGGATTGCACGATCAGAAGGTCCGTGCCGGCCGGAAAGGGAATGCGCTCCACGGTCTCCGCGCGGCAGTCGAGATAGATCGCGTGCTGCTTGCGCCCGAAGACCGAAGACACCTGATCGAGCAGGCCGCAACCCACGCCCACGAACTCGTTTTCCGCCTTGCGGCCCAGCTTGGCGACATCCAGCGCCGAAAGCTGAAAATCGAACAGCTTCTCGAGGAAAATCGTCGTTCCGACCTCCATTGCCGCGGAACTCGAAAGACCGGCACCCACCGGCAGCGTGGAACTGAACTGCGCACGGAACGGCCCGATTTCAATCCCGCGCTGGCGTAACATCGCAACCACGCCCAGCGGATAATCGGTCCAGTCGCCTCTCGGACGCAATTCCTCCGATGCGGAGATCTCCACCGTGTCGAAGCCATCACTGGCGAGAACGAACCTATCCCCATCGAGCTTCTCGCCCTGAATGGTCACTCCCAGGTCGATTGCCGCAGAAAGCACGACCCCTTCGTTGTAATCGGTATGGTTGCCGAGCAGCTCCACGCGGCCCGGCGCAAATGCGCACGTCATGAACGGCGTATACAAGAACATTTTCCTGCTCCACGCCAAGCGCGATCCTTCAAAGGGTTATCTTTTCTTGCGATGGGACAACCACCCTGTCAGGCTCCTACGAACCAAAGGGAAAATCATGTCGGAAGCTACCACTGAACCCAACACACAGCCGTCGGATGTCGCCGGAGCCAAACTCGAAAGCGGGACGGCTCACGCCAAGGCGGCACTCGAAGAAACCACCGCAGCCGCAAAGGAGGTTTTTGAAGTCGGGAAGCAGCGGGCGCAGACGGCAATCGCCTCCGGAAAGGAACACCTGAGCAAAGCCGCGAAGGACCTCGGAGAGGCCGCCTCGGTGAAATATCAGGAAATCCGTTCCCAGGCGACCGCGAAGGCCGATGAATACAAGGGCAAAGCCCGCGAAGTCTTCACCGACGCCTCCGCAAAGGCCAGGAATTTCCAGAGCGATACCGAGCAATACATTCGCGACAACCCGCTTCAGGCGGTGGGCGCGGCACTCGGCATCGGCTTCATTCTTGGCCTCATCATGCGACGCTAACCCGCCTCGCTCATGAGTCGACCCACCGGCCCTACGCCGGAGAATTCGCAAGCCTCGCCTCCTCGAGGATTGCCGCAGCAGTTTGCGCGCGTTTTCGGGACCCTCTCGGGCCACATTCAATCGCTCGCTGAGCTGGCCAGTCTCGAAGGCCGCGAGGCGGTCGCCCTGTATGTGCGAATGGCGATCGCCCTCGGCGTGGGCCTGCTCATGCTGCTCTTCGGCTACCTTTTCCTCGTGCTGTTCGCCGCGTTTGCGATCGCCACGCTGGGAGGCGTCGCCTGGATGTGGGTCGCGCTCGGGATGGCGGTTTTCCATGGGATCGTCGCCATCGTCTGCGTCGTTTACGTGAAATCGACCTTCCGGAAGCCCATTCTCACCGCAACCCGCGAGGAACTTCGCAAGGATTTCGCGATCCTCCGGGGTGACACGACCAATCCCTCATGAGCGCCATCGACGACATTCGCCGCCAGCTCGCCGCCAGCAGAAGCTCGCTGCTCGTCGACTGCAAGCAACTGCAGGCGGACCTCGATTTCGTGGGAAAGACGCGACGCTCGATCGTCGCAAAACCGATCCCCTGGCTCAGTGGCGCGGCATTGACCGGGTGGTTTCTTGCCGGCCGAAAGAAAGCCCGAAAGAAGGCGAAGATCCGGCGCCGGAAGAGGGAAGAGGAAGTGGAGGCCGTAAAGCGAAAGCTGCCGATCCTCGGCGTGCTTCTCGCCCTCTTCAAAATTCTGCTCCCCGTGTTGCGCCCGATGGCGACCGCCTACGCGACAAAGCGCCTGGCCGGGCTGGTGAAAAGCCGTTTCTAGGAGCCGTCCTTTCCTTTGAAGCTGTAGCTCAGCGACGGAGGCACGCCGGGAATGCTTCCGCCGGTATTCACCGAACCGGAAATCTTCAGCGTCTGGTTGTTTGGCAATTGCGCCGTCCCGGTGGCGGTGACGTCCACCCCGCCGAGGACGGTCGAAACCTCGAACTTGACCTTCTTGTTCGAAATCCGCGTGTAGGTCCCATCGGCATTGATTGTAAAATTCCCGAACTCAAAGACAAACTTGCACCCGCCCGACTTGTTCAGCTTGAGCTGGAGGTAAAACGAGTCGGAGCCGCTCTCGGACGTGAGCTTGAACTTCGCCTGCTGCCCATTTGACGGCGTTTTCACCGTGGTCAGCGCGCTCGAGGAATAGCTCAAGCCGGTGCCGGAAACCTTCGCCGTTCCGTCGTAGCTGCCTTTGAACTTCGAGAACTTCCCTGCGTAGGCGGACGAAGCAACCGACGACGCCAGCAGGGCCGCGGCAACCAGCAGGCTTCGGGACGTGATCATGATTCACTAAACCCGCGAGCCGACGGCATCGTCAAGAAGCTCACGGCAACGCGCCAATCTCGTCGAACTTCGGAGGATATCCGGCCTCCCACGCCCGTTTCCAATACAGCAGGCGACGGCTGCGATCGGTCCCGAAGTTGAAAACCTGCGGGCCGGGATTCGAGACCACCACCTCGTCCACACACTCGCCGTCCTTTAGGATCACGTATTCGCCGGCCACGGGCACGTCCACGCGCTCGATCCAGTCGCCGTTCTCCCAGGAAGGCTTCAAGACCTGACCCGGCACGCGCAGCCACCCCGCTCCGGCAGGCACATAAAAGTCCTTGAGAAACTTCCGCATCTGACCGGGAAATCCCGCGCCGTCCCTCACGGCGGCCACCGCGCTCATCGAGAAGAGAGTCTCCGCCTTCGCATCCTCCAGCCGGCCCGCTTCAACTCCGCGGGTCGTCGCCAGCACATAGGCGAGATACACCGGGCGATCGCGAAAGACGGTCTCGCCCTTCAGGTCCATCACCGCCTCCCCCGGCCGGCTCAACGCCAGCACGTCGGCGAGCAATTCCCGCTCCGGAGCCATTCCATCCCGCCACGGAGTCGCCTCGAAAACCTGATGCACGGCCAGTCCCACGCAAGCGGCCCCGAGAACGACGCCCCTGCCGCGCAGGCGCTCCGTCGCTGCGGCGAGCCCAAGAAACAAAACAGGATATGCAGGCAGAAACGTCTGCTTCTTCGACGAGGGGCTGAAGCCCGCGACGAGCAGCGCGTAAGCGGCCGCGGAGAGGAGAATCGCCACGCGAACTCCGCGATATTCATGCCAGCGTCCCGCCTGCCAGAGGACCAGCGCGCTCGCGATCGGCATTCCCAGCAAGAACCACAGCGCCCGCCAGCCCGGCGGGTCCGGACGATTCACCTCGAACAGGCAGAACTTCATCGCCGCGCCTGCGCCCTCAAGAATGAAGCCGCCGAAAACAATCGCAGGAACAACGAGGAAGCCGGCGCCACCTGCCACCATCCCGAGCACAATCCTGCGTGGCGGAAATTGCTCCCGAAAATCCCGCACCGCGAGCCAGGTGATCCCCCAACCGAACAGCAACCCCACACCAAGAAAGGTCGTCTTGATACTCGCCGTCAGCGCCGCACCGAGAATCAACCCCACCCCGAAAAACCTCCCCCCGGCGCGGCCGCGTTCAGAGCGCGCAAGAACGATGAGCGCCGCGAGCCACAGTCCGGTCCAGAGCACATCGGGCCGAAACTCCAGCGACTTCAACGACCAGTCCGCAAAAGCCAGCGACAGTGCGGTGCCCCAAAGCGCCGTGCGGCGATCGAACAGCCGCACTCCCAGCCACAGAACAAGCGCAGGCAGAAGAAAACTGAGGGGAATCTGCGCAACGCGCGCCCACAGCACCACGTCCGGCGTTTCACCCGCCCATGCGGCGAAGGGAATAAACAGCAAGTGGAAGAGCGGCGTGTGATTGTCGAAACGGTCGCGGTAGGGGATCTCGCCGTTCAGCCAGCCGTAAATGACGTGAAGGTGCTGGGCTTCGTCGGAGTCGACCGGGTAGCGAAAGAGAAACCATGCGCGCGCCAGAACCAGCGCAAGCACGATCGACAACGGCAGGAGATCCCGGACTCTGCCACGCGGCGGAGCGATGGCGCGGGTCACTCGTCGAGGTAATCCACCCGCGTGATGGTCGTCGCCCAGATTTTCCACTGATCCCCATCATGCCGCAACACGTGGGAACCCGTCACTCGATTGTCCCGGAAATCCGGAATTTCGTCCGTCTCGTGCGTGGTCGTCTGCTGAAAGGCCACGCGCACCTCGTTCGGCGTGGCGCTCACCACGTCACATTTATCGAGATGGAAATTGAGACTTTTGAAGGAGAGCTGGCTGGCAATCTTCACCGTGTTTTCGTAGACCGGGCTCTCCGGATGGATCGTTGCCAGGAGCGCCTCCGTATCCCCTTCGTTGAGCGCGCGGAGATTCTCCTTCACCACTTCAACGGCTTCCGGATTCTTCGGACTACAAGCGAAGAACAGCGCCACCAAGGCCACCGCAGCTGCGGCAATGGGGAACCATGAACTCCGAATCATAAAGGCCAAAGGATTGGCACGAAGCCAAGGATGATGGCAACCAGGATCAGAGTGAGAATGCCTCCCGTTTTCACGAAATCGATAAACCGGTATTTGCCAGCACCATAAACCAGCAAGCTCGCCGGCTCAAATGGCGTGATCATCGAGACGGAGGCCGACAAAGCCACAGCAATCGCGAAGGTGCGCGGATTCACGGAAAGCAGCTGCGCCGCCTGGATCGCGACCGGCAGAATGACCAGCGCCGCGGCGGCATTGGACATCGGTTGCGTGAGGAGCACCGCGAGCAGGACAAAGCCCGCGAGCACGGGAACCACGCCCAGCGGTCCCAGCATGCTGACGATTCCTCCGGCGAGAAAATCGGCCGCGCCCGTCTTCTGCATCGCGGTGCCAAAGGCGGTCATGCCTGCGATGAGGATCAGCAACGGCCATTCGATGAATTCGTAGATGCGATACGTCGGCACGGCCTTGGTCAGCACCACGGCCATCGCTGCGCCCAGCATACACACGGGCAGCGGCAGCAGCTCGAGGGAACTGGCAATGATCGCCGCGAGCAGAAACCCGAACACAACCAGCCCACGGCGATTCCGGTGTGTGGTGGGGGCAACCTCGCTCAGCACTCCGAAATCCGGCCGCTCACGCAGCGATTGCATGCGGTCGCGCGAACCCTGCACGAGGAGCACGTCGCCCGTCTGCACCCGCACCCGCTTGATCTTGTCGCGGAGGCGCTGGCCATGGCGGTTCACCGCGAGCACGGTGATGCCGAATCTCCCTGGGAGGTTAAGCTCCTCGATCGTGCGTCCGAGCAGGTTCGACGGCGGTGAGACGAGCACCTCGAGGATTTCCTGATCGCCCTTGCGCAAATCCGCCTCGCTCAATTGCGCCTCGGCGCGGATGTCGATCCCCTCGATCTCACGCACTTTCATGAGCGACTCGACCGGTCCATTCACCAGCGCGACATCACCGGCCCGCAGCCGCATTCGCGGATTTGGGGAAAGGCGCGCATCGTCGCGCAGAATCTGCAGCACACGAAAATCCAACGTTGCCAGGTCGGACTCACGGAGCGTCTGGCCGACCATCGGCGATCCCTCGCGAATCACGACTTCCGACAAATACTCCCGCAGCGCGTAGTCCTCCGTGAGGTCGCCGCGATCGGAGGAATCAGGCAGAAACCGACGCCCGACAAAGAGCATGTAGAGGATCCCCACGACCACGATCAGCAAGCCGATGGGCGTAAACTCGAAGAATCGAATCGGCTCGAGCCCGGCGGATCGCATGAATCCGCTCACCGCCACATTGGTCGACGTGCCGATGAGAGTGCAGGTCCCTCCAAGAATGGAGGCGAAGGCCAGCGGCATCAGGAACAACGACGGGCTCTGCCGGCGTGCCCGCGCCACACCGACCACCGGCGGCACCAGCACCGCGGTGACCGTGGTGTTGTTCATGAACGCGGAAAGCCCCGCCGTGCCGGACATCATGGCTGCGAGGAACCGGCCCGGACTCTTTCCGCCGATGCGATTGAGCCACTCTCCCATCGTATCGACGAGCCCGGTCTCGCGCAGACCGGCGCTGATCACGAAGACCGATGCGAGGATGATGAGAATGTCGCTGCTGAAACCTGCAAACGCCTCAGCCGGCGTGAGGATTCCGGTGACCATCAGCGCGATCAACACCAGCCACGTCACCAGATCGACGCGCAACGTCTCGCGCGAGAAAAGCACCACCGCCACAACGAGCAGCGTAAGAACGAAGGCGATCTCCATTCCGACCCACCGTGGCAGGAGACTTATAAAAGGGCAACCAAACGCAAAGGAATTGCCATGGCGACTTGACGCACGAAAATCCCCGCTGTATCAGGCCGCTTCCACTCGTGGCTGCGACTTTTGAAGCCGCTCATGAGTTTTCATTTGTCCACCCGCCGAACTACGATTTTAGTAACCCACTGTGAGCGATACGCCCCAGCCATCGGACTCCACGAGCGATGCCACCATCGAAGTCGTGCACGATCACTCCCACACGTTGGCGCACGTCGACGAATATCTTCGCATCGGGAAGGAATACGATGCCTCGGACATTCACCTCAGCGTGAATTGTCCCCCCATCTGGCGCCGCTACGGTTCGCTCCAGCCAATTTGGGATGACGCTCCCGTTTTGACCGCGGCCGACACCGAGCGGCTTGCGATGGGCTTTCTCACGGCTGCGCAAAAGCACCACCTGGCCGATATCGGCGACGTCGACTTCGCCTACGCCAATGATTTCGGGCGTTTTCGAACCAGCGTAGTGAGACAGCGTCTCGGTTTTGACCTCGCGTTCCGCATCATCAGCAGCGAACTGCGCACGATGGACGAGCTGGGCCTGCCGCCTTCGCTGAAACTCCTCACCCAATATCACAACGGCCTCGTGCTCGTGACCGGTGCGGTCGGCAGCGGCAAGTCGACCACCCTCGCCGCGCTCGTGGAGGAGATCAACAACGCGCGGCACGACCACATCATCACGCTCGAGGACCCGATCGAATACATCATCCCGTCGAAGGGCTGCCACGTCACGCAGCGCGAGGTGCATACGCACACGGCCTCCTTCGCAGCCGCTCTTCGAGGCTCCCTGCGTGAAGACCCGGACGTGATCATGGTCGGTGAAATGCGCGACCTCGAGACGATCTCGCTCGCGATCACCGCATCCGAGACGGGCCACCTCGTGCTTGGCACCCTGCACACGGCCAATGCCGCACGCACCCTCGACCGCGTGCTCGACGTGTTCCCCACCGACCAGCGCGATCAGATCCGCATCATGGTCAGCGAATCGCTGCGCGGCATCATCTCGCAGCAGCTCGTCCCTCGCGCCGACGGCAAGGGCCGCGTGCTCGCCCTGGAAATCCTGATGAATACGCCGGCCGTCGCGAACCTCATTCGCGAAGCGAAGACATTCATGCTGCCCGGCGTCATTCAGACAGGTCGCCGCCTCGGCATGAAACTGATGGACGATTCCCTCGCGGAACTCTACCAGCAGGGCTTGATCACCGCCGAAGAGGCCATTTCCCGCGCAGACCAAAAGGCGCAGATGCGCCAGATCGTCGGCGCCGCCGCCTGATCCCCACTTCCATGGCTTACATCGATCAATTTTTCGCCGTTCTCATCGAAGCCGGAGCCTCCGACCTTCACCTGGCCGAGGGGCAGCCGCCGAAAATCCGCCGCCATGGCGAGATCGTTCCCATTCGCGAGGAGATCCTCACCCGCGATGAGATGACCTACATGCTCAGCGAGATTTGCTCGCCGAAGCGCTGGGAGTCCTTCGAAGAATCCGGCGACCTCGACTTCGCGTATGAGATGAACGAGGAGGCGCGCTTCCGCTGCAACTACCTCAAGCAGGCCAACGGATACGGCGCCGTCTTCCGGTTGATCCCGACCAAGATCGCGACGCTCGAGCAGCTCGGCGTGCCGGAAGTCATCAAGGAATTCGGCAAACTCCGTGGCGGCTTGGTTCTCGTCACCGGCCCCACCGGCTCCGGCAAGAGCACGACGCTCGCCGCGCTCATCGACTTCATCAACACGAACTACGCGCGTCACATCGTGACGATCGAGGAGCCGATCGAATTCGTGCACTCGAACAAGAAGAGTATCATCACCCAGCGTGAAGTTCCCGAGCACGCGAAGTCCTTCCCCACCGGCCTCAAGGCCGCGCTGCGCGAGGACGCCGACATCGTTCTCGTCGGTGAGATGCGCGACCTCGAAACAATTTCCCTGGCCCTCACGGCCGCCGAGACCGGCATGCTCGTTTTCGGCACCCTGCACACGAACAACGCCCGCAAGACCGTCGACCGTATGGTGGACGTCTTCCCGTCCGATCAGCAGGCGCAGGTGCGCACGATGCTCTCGGCTTCGCTCCGTGGCGTGATCGCCCAGCTTCTCATGAAAAAGGAGGACGGCTCGGGCCGCGTGGCGGTGAATGAGATCCTCGTCGTCAACAGCGCCGCCGCGGCGATCATTCGCGAAGGCGCAACCCAGAAGCTGCAGGACGTCATTGTCGGCGGCCGCGCCGAAGGCATGCAGTTCATGGACGACGCGATCTGGGCGCAGCTCCAGCAGGGCGTCGTTTCCCCGCACGAGGCCTACATGAAGGCGATCGACAAGGGCCGTTTCAAAAACTTCCTCCCGCCCGAGGAGGCCGAACTGGCGAACGCCGCAGGCGCGAGCGAAAGCGAGACCCCCGCGCCCAAGCGTGGCATTGCCGGTCCGCAAAATGCGCAGCCGCGCGGTCTCCGGCCCCCGGTCAATCCGGGATCCTGATTCGATTCGCCTCCGCACGCGGCTTCCGCTAACGGATACACGTGCCCGCGCCTCGCATCCTCGTCATCGACGTCAGCAACTCGTTTACGAAGCTGGCCGTCGCGCACCGTGGCAAACTCGGTCGCATCCGGCGAATTCCGACGCCAAAACTCAGCGCAACACGACTCCGGGAAGCCGTTCGGGGATTGCGTTTCGACGCAACCATCTTCGGGTCGGTCGTGCCCGCGAGAAATGTCGCGATTCGCCGGGCATTGAAAGCGCCCGTTCTCGAGCTCACCCACGCCTCCAATCTCGGAATCGGCATTGATTACCCAAATCCCGCCGGCATCGGCGCGGACCGGCTCGCAAACGCGGTCGGGTGCCGCGCTCTCTACGGCGCGCCGGCCATCGTCGTCGATTTCGGCACCGCCGTGACCTTCGACGTGCTGTCCGCCGAGGGAAATTACATCGGCGGCGTTATCGCCCCCGGCCTCAGTGCCATGACGAGCTACCTCCACGAGCGGACGGCGCTTCTTCCCGCCATTGAGATCGCCGAGCCAAAGCGCGCCGTCGGCCGCACCACCCGCGAGGCGATGCTATCCGGCGCCGTGCACGGCTACCGCGGACTCATTCGGGAAATCGTTCAAAAGGTGCGCGAGGAGGCATTTCCGCGGCATCGTCCGAAAATTGTCGCCACCGGTGGCAATGCCGCGATGCTCGCGAAGGGCCTCCCGATCTTCACCGCCGTCGATCCGGAACTCACCCTGCACGGGCTCCGGCTCGTCGCCGAGCGCAGTCTTTAAAACTGCGCCTCCGAGTCGTCGGAATAATAGGAGTCGCTGTAGGAACTGCGCGGAGCCGAGTTTGCCCGTTGATCCTGGAAATAGAAGAACTGCACCGGCAGCGTGACGAGATCGAGCGGGAGAACCAGCGGCACGAGCGCGTAGTAGCCCGGCATCGGATCATAGGGACGACCGTTCGGGTCGGTCGGCGGCGGCTTGCCTTCCGCGTGAGCGATCATATCGAGCGACATGCAGGAGGACAGCAACCCCACGGAAAGGGCGCAGACAAGGGCGCGAAAAGCGATGCTCATGACGTTCAATGTGGGCCCGGCGATCGCTAGTTCAAGTTTCAACTTCTTGCGGGCATGACCGCTTGACATGCCCAACCCTTCCGCTACTCTCTCCCTTCCGATTCATCCCAAGCAGGGCATATGGCACACACCGAAGTCATTCTTACCGACAACCTTCCGCCGCTCGGCGCCGAGGCGGATATCGTCCGCGTGCGTCGCGGATACGCTCGCAATTTTCTGATCCCCACCGGCAAAGCCCTCGAGATCACCAAGGGGAACCTCCGCACGATCAACCACCTCAAAGCCAAGCGCGCCGAGCGCGAAGCTCGTGAGTTGACCGCCGCCGAGGAGCTCGCTTCGCGCATCAACAAGCTCAAGCTGAACCTCACGCTCGAAACCGGCGAAGGTGGCAAGGCCTTCGGGTCGATCACGGCCAAGGACCTCACCGAGAAGATCGAGGCCGAGCTGAAGAACGTCGAGCTGCCGCGCCATGCCATTGTTCTCGAGAAGGGAATCAAGGAAACCGGCGACCACGAAGTGCCGGTGCGCCTGCACCCGGACGTCACTGCAAAGCTCAAGGTGAAGGTTTCGGCCGCGAAGAAGGCGGACGAGGAAGCCGACGCGGAAGAAGAGAGCTAATCGCAGATGCCTGCAGATTCTCCGGCCGGCAAGCCTGAGAGTCCCCCGAAATCCGGCGGGGAAGCCAAATCCGGGAATCGCTCCAGCCGGGCAACTTATTCGCAGAAGCGCGAAGGTTATTTACCGGATATTCACAGAGCGCTCCCTCAGAGCATCGACGCCGAAAAGGGGGTGCTTTGTTCCGCCCTGCTGTCCCCGAGTGTTGTGCTCGGCGAGTGCATCGAGCGGCTCGACGAGAACCATTTCTATCACCCGGCGCATCGGATCATCTACCGTGAGATGATCGCGCTGCAAAATGCCGCGAAACCCGTCGACTTCATCACGCTCACGCAGTCCCTCAAGGACAAGGGCGAGCTCGACAAGGCCGGCGGTGCCGCGGCGATCTCGGAGTTGTTCACGTTCGTTCCCACGGCCGGGAATGCGGATTACTACATCGACATCGTCCGCGAGAAATTTCTGCTCCGGCAGCTGATCCAGACCTGCAACGAGTTCGCCGCCCGCGCCTACGAAGAGCAGGGCGAAGTGAAGAGCCTCCTCGACGAGGCGGAGTCACATATTTTCCAGATCGGCGAGGAACGCTTCAAAGGCACGTTCGCCGACATGCGCACCGAGGTGATGAAGGCGATCGAGAGCATCGAGAACCTTTACAAGAACCGCGGCGGACTCTCCGGCCTCAGCACCGGCTTCAAGAAACTCGATGAAATGACCGGCGGCCTGCGCGGTTCGGAGATGTTTGTCGTCGCCGCGCGCCCCTCGATGGGAAAAACCGCCTTCGCGATGAACATCGCCGAGCATGTCGCCGTGAATCAAAACAAGGCGGTCGGCGTCTTCAGCCTGGAAATGAGCAGCAACCAGCTCGTCCAGCGTTTGCTCTGCTCCCATGCCCGGGTGAATCTCGGCCGGGTGCGCGATGGATTCCTCTCGCAACACGACGTCAGCAAGATCACGAAAAGCGCGGCGGTCCTTTCGAAGAGCCAGATCTACATCGACGACACGCCAGGCATCAGCATTCTCGAGCTTCGGGCCAAGGCGCGCCGCATGCGCGACCGGCACAACATCGAGCTCATCGTCATCGACTACCTCCAGCTCCTGCGCTCGACCTCGAAGCGCGGACAGGAAAACCGTCAGATCGAAATTTCCGAAATCTCAAACGGCATCAAGGCGCTCGCCAAGGAACTCGACATTCCGATCATTGTGCTCGCGCAGCTCAACCGAAATCCCGACGCCCGCACCGGCGCCGCCAAGGGCAAGCCGCGCCTGAGCGACCTTCGCGAATCCGGCTCAATCGAGCAGGACGCCGACCTCGTCGGGCTCCTGGTGCGCCAGGAAGTCTACGAAGACGACGAGGAAGCGAAAAGTGAAGTTGCCGGCCAGGGCGAGCTGATCATCGCGAAGCAGCGAAATGGCCCGATCGGCGAAGTGCCGCTCACCTTCCTCAAGGAATACACGCGCTTCGAAGATCGCGCCGAGGTTCGCGACGAAGCGGCCTGACGGCTCTCACCGCCCGCGCGTTCGTCAGTTCTTCCTTTCCCTGGCCTTCTTTTCACCGTCCCCGCCACCCTGCGGAGGCTGAACCGGTTTCCTTGGCTGCCCCTGCCGCTGTTGCTGCGGCGGTTGAGGGGATTGTGAGGGTTGCTGCACCTTCGGGCTCTGCGGCGGTGGAGCCTGTTGCTGCGGCCGTTGGGGATTCGGCTTTTGCTGGGGCCGCGGAACTTCGCCCCCCTGCTTCTGGCGTTGCTGACGCGAAGCCTCCTGCTGCTGGCGTCCCAGTTGAGCAGGCTGCCGCTCACGCTGTGGCTTGCGGACATCCTGCTTCGCGGGACCATTGGGGGACTTCACATCTTTGCGGCCCGAACCATTGGAAGTCTGTCCGCCTTTGCCCTCCGGCCGCTCCACGACGGCGTTCTTCTTCGCTGCACCACCACTCTGACGAGTCTCAAACTCGCGCTGCTTTCGAAGAACCGCCTCCCGCTCCGGCTTCGTCTGCTGCGGCTTTCCGGCACCTGCCACGTTCCGGGCCGACACCCCTTCGTTGCGCTTTTCCTGGCCGGGTTCCCTCTCCTGGCCACCAACAACCGCCCTTCGCTGATCCTTCGGGTTCTCCGCCTGCTGGCGAATCTGTCGCCGCACCGCCTCCGCCCGCTGCGGGTCGGCGACCCGCACATAGCCGTCGTCGATCTGCCGCTTCTCGACCCGCCCCGCGATCTTCTTCGGCTTCGTTACATCCTTCTTCGCCACCTTCGGCGAAACGACCCTCAATCGATCTCCCTGCACCTCGTTGCGCAGTTTTCGCTGCCGCAGCTCCGCCGCTGACAAATTCTCGCCTGTGCGCTCGATCGCGAGCCGGCGAACCGGCCTCTCGCTCCTGGCCCGCACGAATTCACGGTTCGGCCCGGCGTTGTAAATCACGGTGCGCTTGTTGTTCACCACGTTGGTGATGTTCGTGATGTTCGTCGTCTGCTCGATGATGTTCACGTTTTGCTGCACGGGGACGAGGTAATCGCGCAGACGCGGATAGCCGAAATAACGCGGACGGCAGAAGTTGTAGTAGGCCGGACCGACATCGCCGAAGCCAAAGCTGATTCCGAATCGAATCCCCGTGCTTGGCCGCCACGGCACCTCGGGTGGAAGCGGCGCCCAGCCGATATACTGCTCACTTTCACGCCACGACACCCAGGCGGGCGCCCATTCGTAGCCCGGCACCCAGATCCACCCAAGATCCGTGTGTGCCCAGCGACCATAATGATAGGTCAACCAGCCGAATGGCTCGTTGGAAACCCACACCCATCCTTCGTCGGAGTCGGCCCAGTATCCGTCGGTGTAAGGCCGCCAGCCCTCGTCGACCCACGGCCGGAAGCAATAGCCGTAATCCTCCACCTCGACCCAGGCGCCGTAGGGCGAAAGTTCATCGTAGAAAAATTCAAAGTCCACCTCGCTGCGGGAAAGCGACGGACCAAAGCCGACGATCCCGACGACGACGCACAGCAAAGCACGAAGGGCTTTCATAATTTGAAGCGTTTGATGAAGAGACGGTGCCGGAGCCCCATCCATTCATCCCGAATCGCGCGCCGCTGCCCGCGCGGCTGCTGACTACCCGCCGAAATTCGCGGCCAGTTCCGCAACCAGTCGCTCCATCGGGAGTCCGATCACGTTCGAAAACGAGCCCTCCACATTCGCGATGATGCGACCGTCGTCCTCCTGCGCCGAATAGGCGCCGGCTTTGTCGAGGACGTGGATGTCGGCCAGATACCGGTCGATCGCCCCGGCATCAAGGGCATGGAAACGAACGCGCGTCACTTCGCAAAAACGCACACATGTCTCCGGGCTCTGCCGAAGCATCACCACTCCGGTCATCACCTCGTGCGTGCGTCCGGCCAGCCTCGCGAGCATCTCGCGGGCGTGGTCAAGACTGCCCGGCTTGCCGAAGATTTCACCGTCCAGCACGACAATCGTATCCGCGCCGATGACGATTGCGTCAGGACGTCCACAGGCGACGGCGCGTGCCTTGGCCTCTGCATTGGCGATCGCGAGCGTCTGCGGCTCGCCATCCGTCATTTCATCAACACCGGCGGGAACACACTCGACGAAGAATCCCGCCTGCTCGAGCAACTCCCGGCGACGCGGTGATTGCGACGCCAGCACCAGTGTGCGCAATGGAGAACTAGACGAGGTCTTCGTTGAAGCCCTCGCCCTCGCGAATGGAATTCAACCGGCGCCGCATGCCCCAGCTCGAGTCCGGGCTGTGGCTGATCCGGTCGTAGATTCCGGCAATGAAAGGAACGATGGCTGCAGCCCCTGCACCAATCAAGGCGATCGCCGTCCGCTGACGCGCGGAGACCTCCAGTTTGTCCGCCACCAAAAGCCCGACGCCAACCCCCACCGCTGCCTGTGAAAACGCAACGAGGCCTGTGACGGGAAGATTCTCGCCAAACTTCGAAATGAGAAGACTCGCCATACGCTTTGCAACCTAGGAGTGGGCTGTGGCATTTTCAATGGCAAATGAAACGGGTCCTCGGCATCGATCTTGGCGAAGCACGCGTGGGAGTCGCCATGAGCGATGAACTCGGCTTCATGGCACATCCGCTCGAAACCATCGAAGTGCGGCGGGTTTCGCCGGCCGCACGCATCCGGGAACTCGTCGAGTCGCACCAGATCGCGACGGTGATCGTGGGACTGCCGCGAAACATGGACGGCTCGCGCGGCCCCGCCGCCGAGAAGGCGGCGAAGTTCGCGGAGGAATTGCGCGCCACCCTGTCCTGTGAGGTCGTGACATGGGACGAGCGTCTCACCACCGTTTCCGCGCAACGGTCGCTGCGCGAAGCCGGCCGGAAGGCTCACGAGCAAAGGGACGTCATCGACCAGGCCGCGGCGCAGCTCATCTTGCAAGGCTGGCTCGATGCACAGGCGGGCGGTCTCACCATGCCGTAACGTGAGGCTCAAGCTGACCATCGCCTACGACGGCGCTCCGTATGCCGGCTGGCAGAGTCAGACCAGCGGCAACACGGTGCAGGACATTCTCGAAGCCGCGCTGGAAACCGTTTCGAAAACCCGCATCCCGATTCACGGCGCCGGCCGCACGGATGCCGGTGTTCACGCACTCGGGCAGGTCGCCCACTTCGACACGCCGCCGGATTCCAAAATGAAGCCCGTCGACTGGCAGCGGGCGCTCAACGCGAACCTCCCGCCGACGATCCGCATCGTTCGGGCAAGTCGCGCACCCGGATCCAGCTTTCACGCACGTTTCTCCGCGCGGCGAAAAATCTACCGCTACCGCATCTGGCTCGGATTGATTCTTCCACCGCACGAACATTTGCGGGCGTGGCACGTTCCGCATCCGTTGGACGGGAAACGTCTTCGCCAGGCGCTCGCGATCTTCAAGGGGCGTCACGATTTTCGGGGATTTTCGGCGAACCGCGGCAAGCCCACGCCGGACACGACTCGCGAGATCCACTCCATCATGACAAGCACGCGCGGCCCCTGTCTGAGCATCACCTACGACGGGGAGGGATTTCTCTACAAAATGGTCCGCATGCTCACCGGCGCGGCGGTGCGCGTGGCGACCGGACGCGCTTCGGTCGAAGACCTCCGGGCGCTGCTCGATCATCCCGACCGCGGCAAGTGGAGCTTCGTGGCCCCGCCGGACGGGCTGTATCTCGTTCGCGTCGGTTACTAGGCCCCCGCGGGCTTCATCACGATGGCATGCGCCTGATACTGGAGCTGCATGCCCGCGAGCTGCGCGACATATTCCAGCACACTCGACATCGGCACATTCGAAAGGGAGAGCGTGACCTTTTTCTCGGCGCCCACGTCGGAGGGGAACATGCGCACGATATTCAGCCCGACCTTTCCGCCCGACTGCTCCTTTGCGACCTGGTCGAGATAATCGAGCACAGAGGAGAGCGAGGCGTCCTGGAAGTCCACCTTCGGAACCATCAGCGACTCGACCTGCTTTTTGACGTTCGCGTTCGTGGTCGACGCGGCTTCGATGCGCTTCATGAACGTCGCGGCCTGCACGTGGTTCGGTTCGGCCGCCAGCACCTGGGCGAAGAGAACTTTCGCAGTCTCGAGATCCCCGGACGAATAGGCGCGCATCGCCTGCCCGTAGATTTCCTGCGTCGTCTGCTGCTGCGCCGTTGCAGTGACTGCGACGACAGTCGCGAACAAAATGAAGAGGAGGGAACGTTTCATGGGAGAATTCTAAGCCCGACTCCCGGGAAAGCAATTCGCCCGGCTTGAACGAAGCTCGTGATTTGCTAGCCTCCGCCAGTGCGCAAGCTACCTCCCGTTGGACTCCTCGTGTTCGTCCTGACGCTTGCGCTCGCGGGTCGCGGTTTTCCCGAGCTCACCGAGCAGCAAAAGCGTGAGCTGTTTCTTCGCGCTCGCGAGGACATCCGTCCCGTGCCTCGCGCAACCGCCACGCCACGCCCCAAGCCGTCCCCCGCGCCGCGTTCGACACCACGTCCGACTCCCGGGCAGGCCCCGCCACCCACGCCGAAACCAAAAGCGACGCCGAAGCCCACGCCCGTTCCCGTCGAACGCGCGGAGGAAGCAACTCCACCCGAGCCGGAAAAGCCAAAACGGGAAGAGGAGAAGCCCAAGCCGGAGCCGACTCCGAAGGAGCAGCCGAAGCCCACGGCGACTCCCAAGCCGACTGCCAAGCCGAAGGCGACTCCCAAACCCAAACCGACCGCGCGACCCGATGCTCCCATCGTCGTCGAGAAGTCCGGCAAGGCGGAGGATGAAGGCCTCGCGCCCACTCCGAAGAAGAAGGGATTTTCGATCTTCGGGGGGGGACCGAAATACAAATACCTCACCGCATCGGTGCGGGCCGCCATCGACAACGCAAAGGTCAAGAAAGGCCGCTGGAAATACATCATCGTCCACAACAGCGGGACGCGACAGGGCAACGCCAAGGCGTTCGACAATTACCACCGGAACGTCCGCAAGATGCAGAACGGTCTCGCCTACCATTTCGTGATCGGAAACGGCACCTCCTCCGGAAACGGAGAAATCGAAATCGGCAACCGCTGGGTTCGCCAGATCAACGGCGGCCACGTCGCCAGCGATTATCTCAACAACATCGCCATCGGAATCTGCCTCGTGGGTGACTACAACCGCGACCGACCGACCGAAACCCAGCTCGCCGCGCTCAAAGAACTGATCCAGTATTTGCGCCAGCGTTGCGGCAAGGTGAAAGGGAAGGAAATCACGGTCCGGGGTCACAAGCAGATCAACCCGAAACCGACCGATTGCCCAGGCAATCGCTTCCCGCTCAAGTGGCTGAACGGCGAGTTTAAGGACTGATTCGAGAGGGCCGCTTGGGCCCCGCACGGCGAATTGTCGACATGAGAATTGGCATCACAGGCGCGACGGGATTCATCGGTGGCGAACTCACCCGGCTGGCGCGGGGCAGAGGCCACGAGATCGTTGCATTTTCCCGTCACCCACGGCCGGATGCCCGATTCCTCGAGGTCCGATGCCTGGCGACGGACGAGCCGCCCAATGTCTCGGGACTCGACGCGCTCGTGCATCTTGCCGGTGAAACCATTCTCGGCATCTGGACTCCGCCCAAGAAACGACGCATTCGCGGCAGCCGCGTCGAGGGAACAAAGCGCATTGTGGAAGCCCTCGACGCTTGCGCGGAAAAACCTGCCGTCTTCGTTTGCGGCTCCGCAATCGGTTACTACGGCGACACGGGCGATTCGATTGTCGACGAGTCATCGCCAGCGGGAACCGGCTTCCTCGCGGAGGTCGCGCGTGAGTGGGAGGCGGAATCGCAACGCGCGCGCGACATTCGCGTCGTCAACATCCGCACCGGCCTCGTCATCGGAAATGGCGGCGCCATGAAATTGATGGGCCCGGTCTTTCGCACAGGCCTTGGCGGCAGGCTCGGCAATGGGCGGCAGTGGATGTCGTGCATTCACGTGACCGATGTGGCCGGGATGATTCTTCACGCCATCGACAACGTGGAAGTCTCGGGGCCGCTGAACGCCGTCATGCCCGAGCCCGTGCGAAACGAGGAATTCACCCGCACCCTGGCCTCCGTCGTCGGGCGCCCCGCCATTCTGCCCGCGCCATCACTGGCATTGAAAGTCGCTCTCGGAGAAGCCTCACAGCTTCTTCTCGGAAGCCAGCGCGTGCGTCCCTTGCGAGCGATCGAATCTGGTTTTCAACACCGGTTCCCAGACCTCCGCAGCGCCCTCGCCGACGTCCTGAAGTAAATTCTCGCGTCGATTTCCGCTCGCCGTCCCTTGCAAAGTGTGGAGGATGTCCGCCGTGATGCGGGCGAGCTTGCCCTGTCGCTAGACTGATTGCATGGAAGGGGTATCACTGCTGAAGGACTTCGCCACGATGCTGCTCGTCGCAGCCATCGTTGGGTGGATTTTTCGCAAATGCGGCCTCTCCGCCGTCGTCGGTTACCTCATCGCGGGCATCATCATTGGCCCGTATACGCCGCCGTTCGCGCTGGTTTCCGACGTAAACCGCATTCAGGCGATGTCGGACCTCGGCCTCGTCTTCCTGATGTTCTTCGTGGGTCTCGGGCTCAGTCTCAAGCGGATTAAACAACTCGGTGGCCCCATCGTCATCGCAACGACGATCACCGCCTTCTGCGTTTTCAACCTTTGCCAGATCTTCTCGTGGGCAATGGGCTGGAATCAAATCGCCGGACTCATCTTCGCCGCCATGCTCATGACCTCGAGCTCCGCGATTATCACGAAGATGCTCGCCGAACTCGGCATTACCCACGAGCGCTTCGCGCAAAACTCGCAAGGCATTACGATCCTCGAGGACATTGTGGCCGTCGTGATGATCACCATCATCGGCGCACGCGTCTATGCCGACGCCGAGTCGCAAGATGTCGGCCAGATCCTGTTTCTGCTTCTGGGCTTCACCGCCCTAACGATCGTCCTCGGCATTGTCATCATGCCTCGCATCCTCAACCGGGTCAGCCAGGCCTCGGACGCGGACCTGAAAAGCATCCTCGTCGCCGGGCTCGTCTTCGGTGCGGGCGTGGCCTCCATCAGCGCCGGATTTTCCGTGGCGCTCGGAGCGTTCCTGTTCGGCGTGGTGATCGCCGAAACCCCATTCAATCTCCGCATCGAGAAGCGCCTCGCCGGAGCGCAGGACATGTTCAGCGCCATCTTCTTCGTGTCGATCGGCATGCTCATCGACGTGCGGGCTTTTTGGGACAACGCGGGACTCATCCTCGCCGTGTCTGCATTCGCCATTGTCGTTCGCGTGCTCTCCAGCACGACCGGACTCCTCGTCACGGGAGCACCCGTCCCGCTCGCTCTAAGCTCCGCTGTTGTGCTCACGCCAATCGGTGAATTTGCCTACATCGTCGCGCAGCTCGGCGTGAGTGCAAAGGTGGTGCCGGAGAGCTTTTACGCCGTAGCCGTAGGCACCTCGATCGTTACCGCCATTCTCGTTCCCCTTTTCGCGAAGAATGCCGAGCGTTTTGGCAATGCTGCCGCGGGCATCCTGCCAAAACGCTGGATCTCCTCCGTCGATCGCTACCGCGACGCCCTCGACGCCATTGGCGCCCGAGCCGCCCGCAACGCCGTCTGGCAGCTCACGCGGCGACGGGTCATGATGACGTTCCTGGAGCTCGTCATGCTCGCCGGCGTCTTCGGATTTTCCCGCCCGCTGCACGAGGGACTTATCGGCTTCGTGGACAAGACGGCGCTCGCCTCGCCGGTCTGGTCCTACATCTACTGGGGAATCATCACCGTCACCGCGGGTGTGCTTGTGGTGGCGGTATGGCGGAGTCTGAGCACGTTGAGCATGATCTACGCGGAGGTGCTCACCATGCGCGCGGAACAGGCCGCGTCACTCCGGCCAATGGTGCAGTTCGCGCTCCAGACGCTCAGCGCCATCGGACTGGCGATTCTCATTTTCGCTTATTTCCCGCTGAAAACGACAATCCCATGGCTCACGCTTTCGCTGCTCGGTCTCACGCTGCTTCTCGGCGTAGCCTTTCGCGGCGTGTTGATGCGATTGCACAGTCGGTTCGAAAACTCGCTGGCGACCGCCGTCGACAACAGCGCCGGCAGCACCCTTGCACGAGCCGCAAGCGACAAACGCGCCCGCGATTGGAGCCTGGACGTGGCGGAGTGCCTCCTGCCCGATCGCGCCGCCTGCGCCGGCAAGACGATTCAGGAGCTCGCGATCCGTTCGAAATACGGCTGCTCGATTCTCGAGATCGACCGCCAGGGATACGTGATTGCCAATCCGCGACCGGAAACCGCTCTGTTTCCCGGCGATCGCCTGCTCCTCTTCGGCGAAGAGGCGCAAATCCAGCAGGCTCGGGATTTTCTGTCGAAGGAGGGGGTGTTCACCGAGGATGGTCGCGAATTCGACGCGACCCTGCTCGAAACCATCGAGGTCCCAGAAAATTCCCCCTTCGCCGGTCACAGCCTTGCCGAGATCGGAATTTTCGCACGCACCGGAGTTCAGGTTGTCGGCATCGAACGAAGTGAGGACCGCGTCCTGAATCCGACGGGATCGGAGAAGCTTCCCGGCGGCAGCCGGTTGCTCGTCGTGGGCACCTGGAACGAAATTCGCTCACTCGAATCCCTGCTCGAACCCGAGCAAACCTGATATCCTGCAGCCAACAACCGCCGGTCGCCCATGTCTGCTCCGCAAAACGTCATCGCGATCGTTTACGACTACGATCAGACGCTCAGCCCGAACTACATGCAGGACGAAGCCTTGTTCCCGCATTTCGGCATCAACCCGAAGAGCTTCTGGGAACGCTGCAACGAGCTCGTCACCTCCGGCGGTTACGACAACGAGCTCGCCTACATGAAGGTGATGCTCGACTACCTCGAGATGGACCGCCCGACGAACCAGCAGCTTCGTGAGCTGGGCGCGAAGATGAATTTCTACAAGGGCCTCCCGGAAATGTTCGAGGAGTTCCGCGACGGGCTGCTCACTCCCGAGCACCTTGCGCACGGGATCACCGTCGAGCACTACATCATTTCCTCGGGGCTGAAGGTGCTCATCGAGGGCAGCCGGCTCGCGCCCTACGTGAAGGCAATCTTCGGCTGCGAGTTCGCGGAGGACTCGAACGGCCGCATCACCTTCCCGCGACGCGTGATCAGTCACACGCAGAAGACGCAGTATCTCTTCCGCATCAACAAGGGCATGCTCGACATGTCGCAGGATGTGAACGACCACATGCCGCCGGAGCTGCGCCCGATTCCATTTACGAACATGGTTTACGTCGGCGACGGGCCAACCGACGTGCCATGCTTCACGGTGATGCGCCGCAACGGTGGACAGGCGATCGCCGTTTACAATCCCGACGACCCCACGCGCACGAGCTTCCGGAAGTGCTACCAACTCTGCGTGCACGCGGACCGCGTGAAAAACATCGCTCCCTCCGATTACCGGCGCGGCAGCCATCTGCGGCTGCTGCTCGAGGAAATGGTCCACGAAGTCGCGGACCGCATCGTGCAGCGGCGACGTGCCGACGTGGAATCGGGGACCGTTAAAGCGCCGAAATACTAATCGCCGCCAAGAGCGCCCGCCGAGGCAGGCAGAGCGTCAAACGCCGATTCGGGCACCACGCAAATCTCCGGATCATCGTCCACGCGCACGTAGACGTTCCCGTTTTCGACTTTTCCAAACGTGACCTTCGTCACCGGCCGCCGGCCGGCCACGGCCTCCGGCGTATTCTCGGAAAGCCATGCGTCGAACGTAACGCCGGCCACGGGATTCCCGAGGCCGGACCGCTCCAGCGTCTCGTCCGAGAGCGGCAGATACTCGACGACACGCGCATTCGACATTCCATCGACAAACGCATTCACCGTCTCCGCCGCAACCCTGCGTTCCCCCGTCTTCCAGTCGTCGCCCTCGCGCTCGAGCATCCACTCCTGCTCTCCGCGCTGGAAGCGGATCGCATCGATCGCGTCGAGGTTCAGGGCGAGCAGCCGTCGGTCGCGCAAGTCGTCCGGATCGATCTGCAGCAACGTCCAGGCATCCATCGGCAGGTGATACACGCTGTCGCGTGCCGTGAACTGCGCCAGTATCAGTTTCCTGTCCTGCTCGATCACCTCCGTGCCGATTCGCAACGCGCTTGGCCGCACCTCGCCATCCACCTGAAACACCACCTCACCCTGCGGCTCGCCGAGCCCGTAGGCGCTGAGATCGTGCGCCTCGTCCGCAACGAATTTCACGATCTGCAGACCGAGCAGTTTCTCCAGCAGGCTGTTCACCGCCACCGAATCCGCACGCGCGTGAAGCGGCCGGACGAGTTCCCAATCCCGGCCAACGCGTTTGACTTCGATCTCTCCGGTCCCGCGTTTGATCGTGAAGCCGTCGATGCGCTCCGGCGTGAGATTGGTCAGGCGGCGGTCGCGAAATTCCTCGGGCTTTCGAAAGACGAGCTTTTGAAGGTCGTCGTCAACCACCAGCACATCTCGCGAGTTTGCCTTCCGCACATAAATGCGCCCCTGCCCGGCGGCTTCCTTTCCAAAATACAGCGAGTCCTCGCCATCACCGACCAGATCAAGGCGGAGCTTCGGCTTCTCAAGATCGAAGTCGTCGAGATCGATGCCTTCCTTCGCACGAATGATGTCGTGCACTTCGAGCCGGCCCGCGGTGGCCACGATGTCGCTCACCGCCTTGAACGACGCGCGATCCTTCGGCCACGGGCCGATCCACCAGCCATCGTTGCGGCGGTCGATCCGAAACTCCTGGTCGCCATTCACGATGCGCAGTCCGCGAATTCTCTCCGGATCGAACCAGAAAACAAAATTCTCGGTCGCCTGGCGTTCCCGCGTGCTCTTGAGCTTCGGCTCGATCACAAAAAGAAACACCGCGGCTGTTGCCGCCAGCACCACGAGCAGGATGGTCCAGACCCGACTCATGCCCGACGTCGAAATCCGACGATCAGCCCGATCAGCGCGGCCACGCCGGGAATGATCACCAGCGTGTAGAGCGAGATTCGACTCAGCTGGTCCGTCGTGAGATTGAGGGTGAACTGGTTCGCCTTTTTCGGCGCGATTCCCGTCAGCTTCGAGCGCTCTTCGAGCATGCGATTGATCACGCTGACCATGAAATCGAGGTTCCCCGGTGCCTGGCGCAGCACGTCGTCGTCAATGAAATCCGCGTCTCCGACCACCACCATGCGCGCCGTGGCCACGTCGATTTCCTCGTCGGAGGTTCCGCCCTTCTCGGCCGCCACGGCGACAATGATCGGCTGCCCGTTATCCACGCCATCCTGGTATTGCGGCCCGTGCTCGGAATCGACCGCGGCGTAGTCCGTCTCGCCCCAGTAGGGTTCCGCCGCCTGAATCAGCGGACTGAGCTTGATGCGCTCGTTCTGCGCCACATCGCGGTCGACGCCGAGGGATTGAGTCGGCCCCGGGAGAAGTGCATTTGTCGTGACCAGGCGTTTCGTGATTGCCGAGTCGGGCAGATAAACGCCACGCACGACCCGCATGATGTAATAGGTGCCGGGCGAGGTCGGATCCGGCTGGAGGGTCAGCACACGGTCATCGCGAGGCACCACCGCCGCGCGACGCAGCAGGTTGAGGAGATTCGGCGTCTTTGCCTCGGGATCGAGGAACACGACAAGACGGCCGCGATCCCCCCAATAACGTTGCAGCATCTCGAGTTCGCGATCGGTGAGATCGAATTGCGGCCCCACGATGCAAACGGCCGACGCGTCCTCAGGGATCTCGTCGACGCCCGCGAGATTCAGCGCGTAACATTCGAGATTCTGCCGTGAGAAATATTCGTTCACGAGCAGTAGATCCCCCGGGGCTTTTTCACCATGACCCTGCAGAAAGTAAATGCGGGCCTTCTCCGGGTTCATCAGCTCGATCAATGCGGCGGTCATCACCGCTTCTCCGTTGAAGCCTTCGAGCCGCGCCGACTCCCCATAGGCAAGGCCGCTGAGGTCGAAATCACCCAGCTCGACGACCGGAATGACCTTCTTCCGCTCGCCGTAATCGAGAATCAGCACGTTCTGGCTCGCGTCGAATTCATACTTCGCCTCGAGCTCGTGCGCGCGGCTCGGATCGCGCACCGGGTCCACCTCGCTCACCTCGATGTTTCCCCGCCCCGAAAACTTCAGCTCGGCGAGAAGGTTCTGCACATCACCGTAGATCGCCGACTCGAGACTCAGCGTGCTTGGCGAGAAGACCATGATGACCTTCACCGGTCGCTCGAGCTGCCGCAGCGCCTGCTTGGTCTGCTCGGCCAGGGTGAACTTCTGCGAGCGGGAAAAATCCCAGCGCTTGAAATAATTGAAGCTGATGTAGTTCGCCGCGATGACGAGAAACACGACGCAGATCGACTGGAGAACGACCCCGAAGCCGATGCCTGCGCGCGAGAAACTCGATTTTGCCTTCTCTCCCATGAATCAGACTTTCCAGCGGCGGTATTGAAAGACCTGGAACGTGAAGAAGAGCATCATCACTGTCATGCTCAGGTAAAAGACCACCGGGCGTGTGTCGAAGAGCCCCTGCGAAAATTGCGCCATGTGCTGCACGGCGGAGAAATAGTTCGTCAAATCCTGCAGCGCCGAGCTCACGTTCGGGAACAGCCGCGTCAGGAAACTCCACGAGTAGATCACCGCGATCACCACGAATGAAATGATCGCCGCCACGACCTGGTTGCGGGTCAGCGCCGAGGCAAGGCAGCCGATGGAGAGAAAGAAAAGGCCGATGAGAATCAGCATCGCATACGCGCCGAGGTAGGAACCGACGGCGGTCGCCGCCTGCAGGCGCGTCTGCCACTGGAAGACGACGAAATACAGGAAGCTCGGCAGCCACAGCACGAGGTAGAAAAAGACCGCGCTGAAATACTTCGCGAGCAGCACCTGCATGTCGCGCACCGGCGCCGTCATCAACGACTCGATGGTGCCGAGTTTATATTCCTCCGCGAAGAGCCGCATCGTGATGAGCGGGAACGGCAGCACAAAGCCGAACCAGAAGAAGTAATTGTTGAAATACGCCTCCACCAGCGAGACCTGGCTCGGCCCGCGATTGAGCGCATTGACGACCGACCAGAAATTGAAGCCGGTGAGCAGCAGGAAGAAAAACAGGATGACGTAGGCGGCGGGCGATCGGAAATAGACCGCCACCTCGCGCGACCAGAGCGTGTAAAACTTCCGCATCGTTCAAGCCTCCTCCGGGTGGGTGATTTCCGTGAACACGTCCTCGAGCGTCACCCGGTCGCGGGAGAGCTCGCGCAGCGGCCAGCCGTTCTTCACCGCGAGGGCATGAATCTGCTCGCGCGGATCGGTGCCCGGTGCCGCCGAAATGGAAAACGCGGTCCACTCGCCTTCACCGACGACCGTCACGGCCTTCACACCCTCGATCGCTTCCAGCTCCTTCGCCGCCCTTTCGGCATCGCCGATCCGCCCCTCGAGCCGGATGTCCCCGGTGGCCTGCAGCCGGGCGCGCAGATTCTCCGGCGCATCGGAGACCTGGATCTTTCCGCGATTGATGATGATCACCCGCGAGCAGGTCATCTCCACCTCGGGCAGAATGTGCGTCGAAATGAGAATCGTGTGATGGCGGCCGAGGTTCTTGATGAGCTCGCGCACCTGGCGAATCTGGTTCGGGTCGAGTCCGATGGTCGGCTCATCGAGAATGAGCAGGTCCGGCTCGTGCACCATCGCGTCGGCGAGCCCCACGCGCTGCCGGTAGCCCTTTGAGAGATTCCCGACGAGCTTCCGCTCGACATCCTTCAAACCGCACAACTCCACCACATCCCCGATGCGCTCCTTCATGCGCCGACCGCGCACTCCCTTGAGCGCGGCGCGATAGCGAAGGTATTCGCACACCCGCATGTCGTTGTAGAGCGGCACGCTCTCCGGCATGTAGCCGATCCGCTCGCGCGCTTTAAGCGATTCCTTGAAAACGTCAAACCCGGCGACCTCGGCGCGCCCGCTCGTCGGCGGCAGGTAGCACGAGAGCATCCGCATGGTCGTGCTCTTCCCCGCGCCATTCGGGCCGAGAAAGCCAACGATCTCGCCCTTGCCGACCTCGAAGCTCACCCCATCGACGGCCGTGAACCCGGCATAGCGCTTGGTGAGATTCTCGACTTTGATCATAGGCGGGTTGTCGAACTAAACAGGAATCTGAGATTTTACCAGTTTAAGCGCAGCGCAAAGGCCGAACTTCGCTAGACAAATTCCCGCCCCCTGCGCGTCATCGATCACAAATGTCCACCCTCGAGCGGCTCTACGATGCGCACGCCCAGGCAATGTTTGCCTTCACGCTGGAACTGACCCGCGATGAAGCCGACACCGCCGACATCCTCCAGGCCGTCTTCTGCCATCTGGCGAAACGTCCCTCGCTCCTCCGCGGCATCCGCAACGAGCGCGCATTTCTCCTGCGGATGGTTGACTCCCGCGTAATCGACAGCACGCGCCGGCGAAAGGTCCGCCTCGACCACGCAAACTGTTCACCTGACCTGGCCCAGGTGAGCCCGGTGAAAATCATGCAACGTGCAATGCGAGGAGAACGCGGTCTCGTGAATCAATACCTCGAGTTGATGCGGAGCGATCCTCAGAAATTTGCCGTCTCTTCCGCAGGATGTTTTTGAAGGAAGCCCATTCCGTTACAAACGTGTCGAAGACGGATTCAACCTTTGGTCTGTCGGACTCGACGGAACGAATGACGGGGGGACTGTCAGCCAGAGGCGTCATGATTTGCAAACCGGCGACTGGGTCTGGGGCAAGCAGCCTGACCCTTCACCCGCCAGGTGACTGGCACACACTGAATTTCGCGAAAGGCGCACCTTTTTCTGGGCGTCACGTGATCAGTTTTTATAAGTGACGCCAATGCCACGTCCGCCCAGGTCCTTCTCAAATCGCCGCCTGCCGCGGCGGCGCAGAAAGGGGCGCTCCGGACCATTTACGTGGTTCATCGTCATCGTCGGGGTGCTGAGCGCGGTTGCACTCACCCTCTACGGGCTGCTGCGCGGCGGGTTTGGGCCCGGCGCACACTCCGAGTGGCTCGAACTTTCCCGCGAGCTCGAAGCCGCCGGCGAGCCGATCTATTTCGACGATGTCATTCCGCGCGAGCTTCCGGCGGATCAAAATTTCTTTGGAAGCGATTTGTTCAAGGGACTCGAAACCGGCACGCCCGGTTCGGAGCTTCTCCAGCGAGCGCTCAACCCCGGTGGCGGACTCTCGGTAAGTTCCCTGCTCGGCGCCGCATCGAAGGGCAACGGCGCGAGCCTCGAGGCGATCGCGAAAATGATGCGCGATGCCGGACTCGATCGGACGAAGCGCGAATACCTCCTCGCCGGCGACCGCATCATCGCGGTCATGCGCGACCTCAATCTCGATTTTTCGCCGCTCGTCGAGCTTGCGGATCGCCCGGGCTCGCGTTTCCCCATCGACTACAGCACACCATTTCCCGAGTTGCAGCATCTGCGCCATATCGAGGCGCTTGGCGACTGGCTCGCCATCCAGGCGATCGCTCGAATTTCCACCGGAAACTCCGAGGCCGCGACCGTGGACCTGATGCTCCTGTGGCGCCTCGCCGACTCGGTCGCGACGGAACCGTTTCTCGAATCGCAACGCGTGCGCCGACGGCTGCTTGCGATGTTCGCAGGCTGCGTGCGCGTCGGCATCGCATGGGGCGCGTGGTCGAGCGAGGAACTCGCCCAGTTCTCCCAATCGCTGGAGCGGGCCATGTTGCTGACCGACCTCGGCTGGGCGCTTCGCGGCGAGCGTGCGCAACTCAACTCCGTCGTGCAGGCGGCGCTCTCCGGCAAGGCGCCGGCGGCCACGGAGGTGCTCCAAAACTGGCTTGGCGGCGATCTCGTCAAACTCAACGCCCGCGGCGTTCGCAGCCGGCAGGTGCTGGCCAACAAGGCGCTGCAGCAAATGCTCGATCAACTCGCCGACGGCGACGGCATCAGCCCCGCAGCCCTCACGCCTCCGGAGTCCATGCCGCTCCCTGCCGAGGTGCGCGGGCATTTCGCGAGGCTTGCGGAGGAGGCCCGCGTGTTCGCGCAAATCCAGACCTACCTCGTGCAGGCTCAGATCGCATGTGCGCTGGAGCGTTATCATTTCGACCACGGCAGGTATCCGGAAACGCTCGACGCGCTTGAACCGGACTATCTTCCATCCGTCCCGAAGGATCCCGTGAGCGGCCGGCCGATGGACTTTCAGCTCGATCCCGAGCACAGCTACCGCCTGATCTCGGTCGGCTGGCAGGACGGAAAACCGTGGATCTGGACGCGTGACTAGGAGCCGGTTGCGGTTGCCATGCCCGGCGGTTCTTCGCATAGTCCCGCGAGGCTGCGGTGATCACAGCGATGCGCCGGAGCTCGAGAACCGACTGCCGATGAATTATCCACCCCTTCGACGGATCGTCCTGAGCTTCCTGCTCATGCTGTTTATCGTGCCTGCGGCATTTGCCGACGCACCCGCCGGAGAGCCGCCAGCTTTTCCGCCGTCGCTCGAATCCTACGACGACGCCGACGCACCCAGCCTGACGGCGAAGCTCTGGGGTCGCGTGAAGAAGGAGCCGTTCAATCTCGTCGCGACACTCCTCTTCCTCGGCGCCATTCTCCACACGTTCATGGCCTCGCGTTTCCTCGGGCTCGCGCACAAATACCAGCACGAATTCGAGGCGCTGAATGAACACGAGCCACGCGAGCGGCACGGAAATCCCATCACCCACAAACGTGACCGCCTCCAGTTCAAGGCGCAGCTCTTCCATTTCCTCGGCGAGGTCGAGGCCGTGTTCGGCATCTGGGTGGTGCCGCTCGCCATCGCAATGGTCTTCTTCAAGGGCTGGGGCACCATGGTTCACTACATCGACACCGTGAACTACACGGAGCCCATCTTCGTGGTCGTCATCATGGCCATCGCCAGTTCGCGACCGGTGCTCCTTTTCGCGGAAAGCTGCCTCGCCAAAGTCGCCGCGCTGGGCAAAGGCACGCCCGCCGCGTGGTGGCTGTCGATCCTGACCATCGGCCCGATCCTCGGATCCTTCATCACCGAGCCTGCGGCGATGACCATCTGCGCACTCCTGCTCGTCGAGCGGTTCTACCAGCTCCAGCCCTCGATGAAATTGCGCTACGCAACGCTCGGGCTCCTCTTCGTCAACATCTCGGTCGGCGGCACGCTCACCCATTTCGCGGCGCCACCCGTCGTCATGGTCGCCGGCGCGTGGGGCTGGGACTTCGGTTACATGCTCGGCAATTTTGGGTGGAAGGCTGTCATCGGCATCATCGTCGCCAACGTGATCTACTTCCTCATTTTCCGGAAGGAGCTCGCGGCAATGACCAATCCCCCCGGCATCGACGACGACAATGTTCGCCGTCCCGTGCCGCTCGGGATCACGCTCATCCACATTGGCTTCATCGGCTGGACGGTGCTCAATGCCCATCACCCCGCGCTCGTCGTGCTGGGCCTCCTGTTCTTCCTCGCCTTCGTGCTCGCGACCGAGCGAAACCAGGATCCCATTCGCCTGCGCGGCCCCATGCTCGTCGGCTTCTTCCTCGCCGCGCTGGTGATTCACGGCGGCTGCCAGAAATGGTGGATCGCACCCGTGCTCGGCAGCCTCTCGGAGTGGCCGCTCATGATCGGCGCCACGGTCCTCACCGCCTTCAACGACAACGCCGCGATCACCTACCTCGCCTCGCTTGTGCCCGATTTCGGCCCCGGGCTGAAATACGCGGTCGTGGCCGGCGCGGTCACCGGCGGCGGACTCACCGTCATCGCCAATGCGCCCAACCCGGCCGGGCAGTCCATCCTCGGAAAATATTTTGGCAACGAAGGAATCCACCCCGGAGGCCTCTTTTTGGCGGCCATCCTGCCCACGGTGATCATGGGCGCCGCCTTCATGCTCCTTGGTTAGGACCAGTCAAGGGATCGGGGAAAAGCCGGACTTCGAGAGAAATCTCAACAGCTGCTTGCTCCCTCGCGAAGTTTTGCCCACATTGCAAGGAATCGACCCCGGCCCAGCAAGCCGGGGTTCCGTCTCTCGGCAATCCTTGCATCATCGATGAACAGTTCTTTTACCGCCCGTTGGAACGAGGCGTTGATCGACGACAATTACGAACTTTGGCGTCAGAATCCCAATTCCGTAACCCCAGATTGGGCTGCATTTTTCGAAGGGTTTGAACTCGGCTGCGCGAAGCCGCACAGGAATGGCGCTCCCATTGCGGGCGCCGCGCCCGTCAGCGACACGGGCGGCATCGCATCCACTTCGCTGGAGACCCGCGTCGAGGGACTTGTTTACGCATATCGCACGCTCGGGCACTCCATCGCGAAGCTCGATCCGCTTTCGCCCGAGCCGCCGGAAAATCCGATGCTGTCGCTGAAGGAGCTGGGCTTCTCCGAGAAGGACCTCGACACGACCGTCTCGTCGAAATTTTTCCGCGACAGCAAGCCGATGAAGCTCCGCGACATGATCGCCGAGCTGAAGAGCATTTACAGCGACACGATCGGCGCGGAGTTCATGCACATCCAGGACCCGAAGATCCGGAACTGGGTGCGCCACCGCATGGAAAATCGCGTGGATTGGGCAAAGCACGACGCGCCCATCCAGCGGGAGGTTTACCGCAAGCTCCTCGAGGCCGAGGAATTCGAGCAGTTCCTGCACACGAAATACCAGGGCAACAAGCGCTTCTCGCTCGAAGGCGGTGAGGCGCTCATCGTCGCGCTCGACGCCGTGCTGCGCAACTGTCCCAAGCGCGGCATCAAGGAAATCGTCATGGGCATGGCCCATCGCGGCCGTCTCAACGTGCTCGCGAACTTCCTCGATAAGCCGCTGAAGATGATCTTCAACGAGTTCTCCGAGAACTACGTGCCGGACTCGGTCGGCGGCAGTGGCGACGTGAAGTATCACCTCGGCTACGAAACCGTGCGCAAGCTCCCCGACGGCTACGAGGTGCGCATCAATCTCGCCGCGAACCCCAGTCACCTCGAGGCGGTCGACCCGGTCGTCCAGGGCAAGGCCCGCGCCCGGCAGCGCGTTCTCGAGGACACCGAGCATCGCAAGAAAGTCCTGCCGCTCCTCGTGCATGGCGACGCGGCATTCATTGGCCAGGGCGTTGTTGCCGAGACGTTCAACATGTCGCAGCTCCCGGGCTACCGGACCGGCGGCACGTTGCACATCGTGGTGAACAACCAGATCGGCTTCACCACGCTGCCGAGCGACGGCCGCTCGACCCGCTACTGCACGGACGGCGCAAAGATGATCGAAGCGCCGATTTTCCACGTGAACGGCGAGGACCCCCTTGCGGTCATTCAGGTCGCCGAGATCGCCACGGAATTCCGGCAGGAGTTTGGCCGCGATGTCGTCATCGACATCTACTGCTACCGCCGCCATGGCCACAACGAGCTCGACGAGCCCACGTTCACCCAGCCGAACCTTTACAAGAAGATCAGCGAGCACCGGCGGCTCAGCGAAATTTTCGCCGATGAAATCCTCAGCCTCGGCGTGATCTCACGCGACGAGCTCGAGGACATCGAGACCGAAACGATCGCGGAACTCGAAGCGGCCCTTGCCGAAGTGAAGGCGAGCGAAAAGGCCGCCGCCGAAAAGAACAAGTTGAAAGCGGAGCTCGAGGGCTCCACCGCGATCTTCCAGCCACCCTATTCGCACGAGCCGATCGATACGTCGATCACACCCGAGACGCTCGAGCTGCTCGTATCGGCGCTCACCACGGTGCCCGAGAATTTCAAGCTTCTGCCGAAGCTGCGACGCATCCTCATCGAGCGACGCCGCAAGGTGTGGCGCGATGGCGGCCCCTACGACTGGGCCTTCGCCGAGGCACTCGCCTTCGGCTCGCTGCTTCACGAGGGCACACCGGTGCGCCTCTCCGGGCAGGACAGCCGCCGCGGCACCTTCAGCCAGCGACTGAGCGTGCTTTACGATGAGGAAACGCGCGAGCGTTACATCCCGTTGAACCATATCCGCGAGGGCCAGGCGCGGTTCTGCGTTTACAACAGCCCGCTGTCGGAATACGCCGTCCTCGGCTTCGACTACGGCTACTCGCTCGATTACCCGTCCATGCTCTGCCTCTGGGAGGCGCAATTTGGCGATTTCGCGAACGGCGCGCAGATCATCATCGACCAGTTCATCGCCTCCTCGGAGGCAAAATGGCAGCGTCCCAGCTCGATCGTGATGCTCCTGCCGCACGGCTACGAAGGCCAGGGACCGGAGCACTCCAGCGCGCGTCTCGAGCGGTTTCTGCAGCTCTGCGCCGAGGACAACATGCAGGTCTGCAACCTCACGACGCCGGCGCAGTATTTCCACGTGTTGCGCCGCCAGATGCACCGCAAATATCGCAAGCCGCTCGTGATCATGACCCCGAAGAGCCTGCTCCGACTCGAGCAGGCGGTTTCCCGGGCGGAGGACTTCACGAACTCGCGTTTCTACGAGATCCTCGAAGGCTCGAAACCGGCGGACCCGAAGAAGGTCGACCGCGTGATCCTTTGCTCCGGCAAGGTCTTTTACGACCTGCAGAAATATCGCGAGGAAAATGGTCTCACCGACTCGACGGCGATCGTGCGCATCGAGCAGATTTATCCGCTCTATCGCGAGAAGCTTCGCAAGACGGTCGAGCCCTATCTCGCCAGCGCAAAGACGGTCATCTGGTGCCAGGAGGAGCCCCAAAACATGGGTGCGTGGTTCTTCCTCGCCTACCGGCTTGCCGACCTGCTCGAGCGTCCGATCAAATACGCCGGCCGCAAACCCGCCGCGAGTCCCGCAGCCGGGTCGATCGCGATGCACAAGAAAGAGCAGGCCGCGCTGGTCAAGGACGCGTTCACCCTTTAAGAGTCGGAGCTTTCGCGCATGAGCACCGAAGTCAAAGTCCCCGCAGTTGGCGAATCCATCACGTCTGGAGTCCTGTCCGTCTGGCACAAGAAGGACGGCGAAACCGTCACGTCGGGCGAAGTCATTTTCACGCTGGAAACGGACAAGGTGTCGTCCGAGGTGAACGCCCCGGAATCCGGTGTGCTGAAGATCCAGGTCGGCGAAGGTGAGGAGGTCAAGATCGGCCAGGTCGTGGCGACGATCGAGGAGGGCGGCGCAGCCCCCGCTCCGAAGGAGGAAAAGCCGGCCGCCAAGGCGAAGGAAGCCCCGAAGCCCGCCGAGAAGGCTCCCAAGCCGGAGAAGAAACCAGAGCCGGCACCCGCGGTCGCGGCCAAACCCGAGCCAAAGCCCGAGCCCGCACCGGAACCCCGGCCGCAGCCTGCTGCGAGCGCGCCGAAGAGCGACGACCCGCGCACGACCCGCAAAAAGCTCTCCCCGCTGCGCCGCAAGATCGCGACCCAGCTCGTCACCGCCCAGCATACGGCGGCGATCCTCACCACGTTCAACGAATGCGACATGAGCGCGGTGATGAAGCTGCGCAAGCAGATGCAGGAGGATTTCCAGGCGCGCCACGGCATCAAGCTCGGCTTCATGTCGTTCTTCATCAAAGCGACGGTCGATGCCTTGAAGGCTGTCCCCTCGATCAATTCGCGGATCGATGGCGACGACCTCGTCACCGCTCACTACTACGACATCGGCGTCGCCGTCGGCACGGAGCGCGGACTCATCGTCCCGGTCGTTCGCGACTGCGACCAGAAGTCGTTTGCCGAGATCGAGAAGGATCTCGCGGATTACGCGACAAAGGCCCGCGAAGGCAAGATTGCCCTCGAGGACCTGCAGGGCGGCGTCTTCACGATATCCAACGGCGGCGTTTACGGCTCCCTGATGAGCACTCCGATCCTCAATCCGCCCCAAAGCGGAATCCTCGGAATGCACAAGATTCAGGAACGGCCCGTCGCGGAGAACGGCCAGGTCGTCATCCGGCCGATGATGTATCTCGCTCTCAGCTACGACCACCGTGTCGTGGATGGCAAGGAGGCGGTGACCTTCCTCGTGCGCGTGAAGGAATGCATCGAGAACCCGATGCGCCTTCTGTTAGGCGCTTAAAGAAAAAGATTGCATCTGCAATAATTATCGCTAGCGCGAACGACCGGCGCGGGTAGAGTGGGCCTGCCGCCCCCAACGGTTCCCCTACCCCGCATGCCCCAGTCGTTCTGTCCGTCGACGCCGTCGATTTGTGCTGGCAAATCGATGCAGAGCACCGTTGCAATCGTCGCCACGATCGTTTTTGCGCTCGCCCCGACACCCGGGAGAACTGCCGACCACGGCCTCGATTACGCGGAGCCCATCGGGCCGTTTCTGAACCATGTCTTTCCGTCCGAGGCACCGGGACCCGCCGGCAACTGGGTGGTCAAGCGGGTGTTTCCGAACCTCAACGTGGACCTGCCGACCTTTGCAGGGCCGTATCCAGGCACGAACAAGCTGCTCTTTGTCGAGAAGGACGGCCGCATTTTGATGTTCGAGAACACACCAAACGTCTCGCAGGGGGACGTGTTTCTCGACATCCGAAGCCGCACTTACAGCAACAGCGACTCCGGGATGACCTATTTCGCGTTCCACCCGGAGTTTGGAGAGCCCGGGTCTCCGAATCGCGGCTACGTTTACGTCACCTACAAATACTCGCCCAACGGAGACAGCGGGGACCTTTCCTATTGGCGGCTTTCCCGTTTCAACGTTCCCGACGGCCAGCTCGCCGCAGACCCCGACAGTGAGCAGATTCTCATCCAGCAGTTCGACCGTCAGCAATGGCACGACTCGGGCTGTCTCATGTTCGGGCCGGATGGATTTCTCTACATCGGCATCGGCGACGAAGGCGGCGCAAACGACCAATACAACGACTCGCAGAAAATCAACGACCGGCTCTTCTCGGGCATCCTGCGCATCGACGTCGACAAGAACCCCGCAAGGAGCCATCCGATCCGGCGTCAACCCCAGCGGCATCCGTCGCAGCCCGCCGGCTGGCCGGACAGCTTCACCGCCAACTATTACATTCCCAACGACAATCCGTTCGTAAATCCCGACGGCAGCGTGCTGGAGGAGTTTTACGCGATCGGCCTTCGCAACCCGTATCGCTTCGCCTACGACCCGGCGACCGGCGAAATCTGGTGCGGCGACGTCGGGCAGGACACCCGCGAGGAGGTCAACCACATCGTCGCCGGCGGCAACTATGGATGGGCGTTTCGCGAAGGCTTCGCTCCCGGCCCGAAATCGCCTCCTTCCACGATCATTGGCACGTTCACCGAACCGCTCTGGGATTACAACCGCATCCTCGGAAGCTGCGTTATTGGCGGGTATTTCTACTACGGCAGCGAGCACCCGTCGCTGCGTGGAAAATACATCATCGTGGACAACACGAGCGGCCGCATCTGGGCGCTGAGCCGCAACAGCCCGACCACCGCCTCCGCGGAATATCTCACGAGCATGCCAAGTGGCGGCGTTTACAGCGGCACCTCCACCTGCCTCCAGATGCCCAACGGCGAGATTTACTTCGTCAAACTCGGCTCCGGCACGAAGGGGGAGATTTACAAACTCGCCCGCTCAGGAACCGCGGTGCCGGAGCCTCCCGCCCTGCTCTCCCAGACGGACGCCTTCGCCGACCTCGCAACCCTCACACCGGCCCCGGGCATCATCCCCTACACGGTGAATGCCCCGCTGTGGTCCGATGCCGCGTTGAAACGCCGCTGGATCGCGATTCCAAACGACGGCAATCCCGACTCGCCCTCCGAGAAAATCGCGTTCGCGCCGGAGAGCGAATGGGATTTCCCGACCGGCACGGTGTTCATCAAGCACTTCGAGCTGGCCAACGATGAAAACAACCCGAACTCCGTGCGACGCCTCGAAACCCGTTTCCTGGTGATCAGCGAAAATGGCGAGCCCTACGGCGTGACGTATCGCTGGCGACCCGACGGCTCCGATGCCGATCTCCTCAGTGACGGGCAGGAGGAAGCGATTTCGATCGCCCTGCAAGGTGGCGGCACCCGCGAGCAGGTGTGGTCGTATCCGAGCCGGGCAAACTGCATGCTTTGCCACAACTCGAACGCCAAATACGTCCTCGGCGTAAACACGCACCAGCTCAACGGCGACCTCACCTATCCGAAGACAGGCCGCACCGCCAATCAGCTCGCCACCCTCGCCCATCTCGGTTTCTTCGACGATGCCTATCACCCGGAACATCTCGATTACCTCCTGAAGTCCCGGAATCTCATCGAGGTCACCGCGCCGTTGGAGACACGCGTGCGGTCCTACATCGATTCCAACTGCGCGCAATGCCATCGCCCCGGCGGCGTGCGGGCGTTTTTCGACGCTCGGTTCGTCACGCCCCTGCAAAACCAGAACCTCATCTGGGGCAAGGTCGAGAGCCAGTTCACCGGCGACCCGGAGGCCATCATTTATCCGGCCGATCCGGTGCATTCGATCCTCTATCGTCGCGACGCCATTGTGGGCCCGAGACAGATGCCCCCGCTCGGCAAAAACATGGTGGATACCGAGTGGGTGACGGAACTCGAGAACTGGATTCAGGGCCTTGGCACCGGGCCCGGCGTCGAATTGATCCTCGACGAATTCGAGCAATCCGGCGCGGCATGGATCGACGTGGTCTTCACCCATTCGGTCACCGGTCTCACACTCGACGACTTCTACATTCGCGGTGGCACGCTGGACCAGCTCACCGGCTCCGGCGCCGAGTATCGGCTGAAGGTCACCCCGACATCGAAGGGCAAGGTTCGCGTCGAGCTGCCGCAGGGTCGTGCATTTGCCGACGGCGGGCTCCCCAACTACGCCTCGAACAAACTGGCCATCGACCCGCAGGAGCCGAGCCTCGCCACCTGGCTCAAGCTGGATGAATCCGCGGGCACCGTTGCCCACGACAGTTCGACCGGCAACAACGACGGCGCCATCACGAACATCACCAACAACAACTGGATCGCGAACGGGAAATTCGATGGCGCGTTGCACTTCGACAATTCCGGCTCGCGCATCACGCTGGCAAATGTCCTCGGCCACGACTTCACGATTTCGTTCTGGCTCCGGACGACGCAGAACTTCCCGGTCACCGACAATCCGATCAGCGGCGTTCCTTTGTTCTGGTCCGATGCGAGTGGACCTACCAACGACTTCTCCGTGAGCGGAACCTCCTCCGGAAACGGCATCAGCCGCATCAGCTTCCTCACGGGGCATCAGAGCGGCGCCGCCAATGTGCACCTGCACGGCTCGAAAGCGGTGAACACCGGCCAGTGGACGCACATTGCGATCCGTCGCGTCCAGTCCACCGGCTCAATGCAGATCTACGTCAATGGAGCGATTGACGGCAACATGGCCGGCAGCACCTCCACGCTCACCGCGAACCCGCAGATTGAGATCGGCTCGTCAAACGGGAGCAACCTGCAACTCGTTGGAGACCTCGATCAGATCCGCTTCTACACCCGCGCCCTGTCGGCCAGCGAGATTGCGGCCCTTGCCCAGGAGAGCCCGGCCGTGGACTCTCCGGTCGACAGCTGGTTCGCAAAGCACCTCCCCGGCCTCTTCCATCTCCACGAGCTCTATCTCGACCCGGATGGCGATTCGCGGGACAACGCCTCGGAATTCGCGCTGAACACCGATCCCCTGGCGTTCGACTCCGCCCCGACCGAAGTCCACTTCGCAGTCGATGGCTCGGCGGAGATTGGATTCCCGGTGCGTGCCGACGCGCAGCACACGAGTTACAACGTCCTCGTCTCGGATGACCTGAAGACCTGGCAGCCCGCCGGCGCCCGCCTCACCAACATCCACGACATCACGACGGCGGATCCCGATTACCTCTGGCGCACGATGGACTTCACGCCGCAACCGGGCGACAACAGCGACCGCATCTTCATCCAGATCGAAGCGACCGGGGTCAGCGAAGAGTAGCCTCGTCGGAGAATCCGGAGCGCGATCTTTTTAGGACCGCTCCGGGCGCGAGTTTCGTTATCCTGCGGGGAAACGTGGACAGCGCAAACATCCGAGAACCGAGGCACCCGGGGCCGTCTTCGTAACATGAAGACGCACCTCGTCTTTGCCGTGATGACGCTCGCGCTCCTGCTGTTCGTCATCAGCCAGACCAACCGGCGCACGCTTACCTTCGACGACGTGATTAGGCAGGCGCGCGAGCTGAGCCTGCAGCCGTTCGAGCCGCGCGAGCCGACCGGCACGAAAGCACTTCGCGAGGCGAACTACGACGAGCTTCGCGACGTGCGATACAAGGGCGATGCCATGCTCTGGCGCGACAAGGGGCTGCCCTTCCAGGTCAGCTTTTTCATCGCGGGGGGAGCTCATGGATCGACGCCGGTCACGGTCTTCCAGGTAAACCGCGACGGCGCGAAATGGGTGCCCTACGATCCTGATCTCTTTGCGGCTGCGGAAAGCTCGAAACTGAAGCCTGCCGATCTCGAAGGCGCCGAGTTTTCCGGATTTCGCGTTTACTACCCGCTCAACAAGTCCGACCACCTCGACGAGACGCTCGTCTTCCAGGGGGCAAGCTACTACCGCCCGCTCGCCCGCGGTCAGACGTGGGGTATTTCCGCGCGGGGAATTTGCGTTGACACACTCGGGAAGGAGGAGTTTCCCGCGTTCACGACGTTCTGGCTCGTCGAGCCCACGCCGGGTTCGAACGAACTTCTCATCTACGCGCTGCTCGACGGTCCCTCGGTCACCGGCGCCTATGAATTCCGGGTGCAGCCGGGCGATGAGACGCGAATCCGCGTTCACGCGATGCTCTTCCCGCGCAAGAACGTGAAGGACGTTGGCTTCGCGCCGCTGACGAGCATGTATTGGTTCGGCGAAAACACGAGCAACACCTTCGGCGACTTCCGCCCCGAGGTGCACGATTCGGACGGCCTGCAGATTCTTCACTCCTCCGGCGAATGGATCTGGCGGCCGCTCGCGTGGGCGCAACAGCGGCAGATCAACATCTATGCCGACACAGACCCCGGCGGGTTCGGACTCTTCCAGCGCGACCGCGACTTTTCGCACTACCAGGATCTCGAGGCAAATTACCATCAACGTCCCAGCGTCTGGATTCAGCCGGAAGGCGACTGGGGAGCGGGGGAGGTCGTGCTCATGCAGAACCCGACCGACAGCGAATACGTGGACAACGTCGTGGCCTACTGGCGGCCGAAGGATGGCCTCGAAAAAGGCCGCGCGATCGAGCTCAAATACACGACCGTCGCATTTACCGAGAACGCCGGGCTGCCGCCGATCGGCCGTTGCGTCTCGACGCGTATCGACTACCAAAACGAGAAATACTTTCGGAAAATCTTCATCGATTTCGCCGGCGGCGAGCTGGCCGCTCTGCCCGAGGATGCCAATTTGAAGCCGGTGATTTCCGCCGGCGAGGGCGGGGAGATTTCACACGTCCGGTTGCAGAAGAACCCGAACGACAATACGTGGCGCCTCGCGTTCACCGTGAGCACGTCGAATTCGCACAATCCCGTCGAGATGCGGTGTGCGCTGGTTCTCGACGACCGACCCGTCACCGAAACCTGGGACTACACATGGGTGAAGTAGACCAGCTCGAAGAATGGAATGCCGCCGTCCTGCGGCTCGGGGATTACCTCCGCGCACACCGGGTGCACGACCGCGCGCATCTTCTCCGGCTCTCTCTCGAATTGCTCGAGGCTGCGCGTGCCGAGCACGCCAAGCAACCGGAGCGCTCTCCGCTGGAGGTCACCATGGCTCTCGCCACCGACCGCACGGAAGCGTGGTTCTCGCAGCTTGCCGATGACTCGGGGCCTCCCAACACCCAACTCGCCGCCCGGGGACGCGCGGCGTGGTTTGCAAGCGGCCTTTACCGCAACTGGCCGTCTTCGTTTCTCGATCCCTCTCCGCCCCCCGAGCTTCTCGAAGCTGCACGCTCGGCCTCGCTGGAAGCCGGGCCCGCGCTGGAATACAGCAGCCTGCTTCGGAAGGAGGTCGACTACGGTCCCATGGAGGACATCGCGCACGAAACCTGGGAGCAGTTTTCGTGGGGTCACGTCACCCGCGCCTTCGTGATCTGGGTCTTCATCTTCTTCGCGCTCTATGGATCCTACCTTTACTTCGTGAGGCCATGACGTTCCGGGAATCCACCGCGCTTTCTCGCGAAGTCGCATCGCTCCGGCAGGCGCTGTTTCTCGCAACCGGTGGCGGCATCACCATCGCCGGCGCGTGGATGCTCTTCGAGGTGTATCGGCCCGGCGGCATCTCGCCGATCGAGTGGATCCTGCTCGTGCTGTTCGTGATTCTCTTCGGCCAGATCGCATTCGGCTTTTCGATTGCGCTGTGGGGCTTTCTCATTCGATTGCGCGGCGAGCGGTTCGAGATCATGCGCACGCTCGAGGACAAGCCCGCCGAGGGTCTCCCGGGTTCCACCGCCATCGTGATGCCCGTTTACAACGAGGACCCGGCGCGCATCTTCACCGGCCTCGAGAAAATGCTCCTCTCGCTGCGGCAAACGGGCCAGGCCGACGCGTTCGATTTCTTCATCCTCAGCGACTCGAACAAACCCGACAACTGGATCGACGAGGAGTGCGCGTGGATGAGCCTCTGTTCGCGCCTGAATGCCTTCGGGCGCGTCTTTTACCGGAAACGCCGCGTATCCCTGCATGGCAAGAGCGGCAACATCGCGGACTTCTGCCGTCGCTGGGGCCGCCGCTACCGCTATCTCATCATTCTCGACGCCGACAGCATCATGACCGGCGAGGCATTTGTGCGCCTCGCCCGCGCGATGGATGCGAATCCCCGCGTCGGCCTCATCCAGACCGCGCCTCAAATCGTTCGCGGCAGATCACTCTTCCAGCGCCTTCTGCAATTCTCGACGCGCCTGCTCGGTCCCGTGTTTTCCGCGGGCGCAAATTTCTGGCATCTCTCCGCCGCCAACTACTGGGGCCACAACGCCATCATTCGCCTGCAGCCGTTCATGGAGCATTGCGTGCTTCCCGAATTGCCCGGCCAGACCGCGGCGGACCGTCACATTCTGAGCCACGACACCGTCGAGGCCGCGCTCATGCAGCAGGCCGGGTATCAGGTCTGGTTCGCCTACGACGAGCCGGGCAGCTACGAGGAAAGCCCGCCGAATCTCAGCGAGAGCCTCAAGCGCGACCGTCGCTGGTGCCAGGGCAATCTCCAGCACTTCTGGTTTCTCTTCGCGCCCGGCACCCCGTTTCCAAACCGCCTCCACATCTTCTTTGGCCTCATGGCCTATCTCTCCGCGCCGCTCCTCATCGTCTTCATCGTGCTCAGCGGCATCGACTACTACTGGAAGGAAAAATACGCGATCTACGCCAATCGACTGGCCGATCCCGTATGGACCAGCGCGGGGTGGATCGCGACGATGCTCTTCGTGCTCACGCTCGTGCTGCTCTTCGCGGCAAAGCTGCTCGGCCTGCTCCACGGGCTCACGCGATCGAAGGATTTCGGCGGGCCTCTGCGTCTCGTCGCCAGCAGCGTGATCGAGACGGTGAGTTCGATCGTGATGGCTCCCATCCTCCTCTACTTCTACACGAAGTTTGTCGTGCTCACGGTGCTTGGCATTCGGGTGAATTGGAAGACCCAGAACCGCGGCGACTCCTCGATTCCGTTTTCCCAGGCGGCGCGGGAATACCTCGGCCCCACGATCGCCGGCATCGTCACGCTCGGTGCCACGCTTTACTGGATGCCGACGCTCACGCTCTGGCTCTCGCCGATTTTGATCGGGTGGCTTTTCGCGATTCCGCTGGTGATGCTCTCCAGTTCGGACCGCATCGGCCTCTGGCTGCGACGGCACGGCCTTCTGCTCATCCCGGAGGAAATCTCCACACCGGAAGTGTTGCAGGATCTCGATGCGACACCGCCCGCGCTCGAGCGACCGGAAAGCCTCGCAAATCTCCCGCACTACGGCATCGGGCAGGTGCTCCTCGCGCCCTATGCCAACGCCGTGCACGTCGCATTGCTCCGCCGTTCCCGCATCCACGCCAGGCACAAGGAAGAACGCCTGAATGCCCTCGCCGACCGGCTCCTGCGCGACGGCCCGGAAGCCCTCGACCGCCGCGAACTCAACGCCCTTCTATGGAGCGCGGATGCTCTTGCAAAGCTCCACCGCCGCTTCTGGCAGGCTGCCGAGAGCGATCTTCATCCCGCCTGGCGCTACGTGATGCACCACTACAACGAAGCCCTCGCCTCGCGTCGGCCCATCGTTTCGTAGCGTTACTCCGTCCCGATGTATTGCGACGTTTGAGTCTCGAGTCGCGGCGAGGGATCGTCGTCGCGGCTCGTGGATGCAGTCGTGGACGACCTGCGAGACGAAGACGAGCGTGACGTCGTGGAGGAATCGTTGTCTCCAAAAATCCTGTGCCACACGCTCTTTGTCTTTCGAGCGGCGCTCTCCGCTCCGTCCTCGATGGACTCTCCGACTCGCGCCAATGCACGCCCTGCCCTGCGGGACTGACTCTCCACGGTCGAGCATCCCGCAAATACCCCAACAACGAGAAGACAGGGCAGGATTCGCATCTTCTGTCCTACGCACGCGGGCAAGGAACCACGTGTATCAATTCTCCAGCAGGTCCACGCGGAAGAACTGACGCGACGCCTCCAGCGAGCCGGTCAGGCTGATCTGACCGCCCGGTTGCGGAAGCCCGTGATTGCCCGGCACATCCCACAACACCCAGTTTTCCAGATCGGTCGAGGTCATCACCCGCACCGAGCGATGGCCCGGAATGTTGAAGCTCAGGCTGACATTCCCGCCGTCGTAGCCGATCTGCGGGAAGAAGAAGCTCCGGCTGTCGCGCGGGTCCGTGCCGGCGAGAAACTCCCGGTAGTTGTCCTGTCCCTCGAAATCATCGTCCGCCGTTTTTTCGCCGACCGAGTGCTCCGCGGCCCAGTCGTCGTAGAACTTCCGTTGCGGGAGTTCGTTCACGATCCAGTCGGTGATCAACCCAATGCTCGCCTGGTCGAGTTCGTTGCTGGCGATGGGCGGCATGCGGGTGAATCCATTCGTTGCAGCCACCCGGCTCAACAGCACGGAGTGGGCGGCGTCACCAGGGACGACGAGGCGATTGGCCGGATTCCCGCCATTGTTTGCCGGGATTCCATTCAGCAACCCGGTTTCCGCGAGCGTGATCTCCGGGCGGGCATCCCATCCCGTGGGCGCGGTGCCGCCTTCGCGATGGCACTGGCCGCAATTCACCGCCAGATACGACCGCACGCGCGCCTCGAGCGGGAAGGACGTCTCCTCCGGCCGCAAGTGGCGCGGCAGCACGTTTGGCGACAGCGGCGTGTTCGTGAAAAATCCGCCGGTGCGCAGCAGGTCGATCTGATTGCCGGCAAACCCATTGATGACATTGCTGCGATTGAGCTGGCGCGTATCGAACGACAGCGCGTGCCCCGCCGGTGCATTGTGGCAGGAGAGGCAGTTAGCCCGGCTGGGAATCGCCCAACGTTGCGTGGCGGGTTGTCCATTTCGCGTGATGGCTACGTCGAACTCCACGCCGGCGTCGTCCACGAGCGTCGCCTCGGTTTGCGCGTCGTTCCATCGATAACTCACGCCGTAGCTGCCGCCGGCGGTCTTGACGAGCAGCCGAGTCTCGATGCGCTTCGTCTGGCCAAGAGGCGCGTTGGGATCCGGCGGATTGGTCTGCACAAGCGGCAGGTCGAAATGCTTCACCCAGATCTGCCCGGTCGGATAGGTCCACGCGCCCTCTTCGGTCCACGTCATGCGGCTCGTGCCATCCGGAATGACGAACCACCGACGCTTCTGCGCGAAGTCGCTCCAAAACGCGAGATTTGGCGTGTAGGGCAGCACGCCGGGCGAAGGCGAAAGATCGCTGAGATCGGCAAACAACCCGGTGTCGCTCAGCTTTGTCGGGAAGCTTCCGGCAAGCGTCCCCGAGACAAGTCGCAGGATGCGACCGCTGTTGATGTCGGCAACGAGGAGATCCTGGTTCGAAGGATCGGTGCCGAAAGCCACGATGCCGCTCTGGCCGGCGATGCGGGTGACCGTTGGAGGATTCGACCCGTTGCGCACCAGCGACCAGACATTCCCCGAGCCGTAGTCGGCGAAAATGTAGGCGCCCTGAAGCGACGCGATGCGCGAGCCGCGATACACGATTCCGCCGGTGATCGAGATTCCCTGAAACTCACCCGAGCCGTGCGTGTATTCGTAAAGCGGCGGCGTGTGATACAGCGTGTTGAAGTTTACCGGCGCCTGTGCGGATCTGGGACCACTGAGCGTGCCTTCGAGATAGGCCCATCCGTAGTTGCCACCGCGCGTGACGATGTTGACCTCCTCGCGCGCATCCTGGCCGACATCCCCAACCCACAACTCACCCGTCACCGGGTCGAAGGAAAACCGCCACGGGTTCCGGAAGCCGACCGCCCAGAATTCCGTGCGGACGCTTCCGGGATTTACGGACGCACCATTGAATGTCGTCGCGCCGACAAACGGGTTGTCCGACGGCACGGTGTAGCGTGCCTGCCCACTGGTAAGCGGAACGGCCGCGTGGGGGTTGGGCGCGACACCGCCGCTCTTGTCCACGTCGATGCGAAGAATGCCTGAGAAGAAATCCTTCGTGATGCTCTGGCTGTTGTTGAACGAATCGTTGCCGCCGCCTTCGTCGCCCAGCGAAATATAGAGGTAGCCGTCGGGACCAAAGTGGAGGTCGCCACCGTTGTGATTGGGAGCATCATCGCGCTGGTTGATGAGAATGAGTTCGGAGTTCGGGTCGGCCTGGTTGGGATTTCCCGTCTGCGTCGTGAAACGCGACACGCGCTGGTGGAGCTGCCCGCCGGACATCACCGAGTAGAAGACGAAGAAATGGCGGTTCGATGCGTAATTCGGATGAAACGCGAGCCCGAGCAACCCGGACTCGTTGTCCGTGTAAAGCGACTCGCCGCGACTCGAGAGAAGCGACGGCAGATTCAGGAACGTGCTCGCCGTGGGAGTCGATGCCGTCACCGACGGAATCACCCTCAAAAGTCCCGTTTTCTCGCAGACAAAAAGCCTTGAGGAATCCCCCGGAGGGCTCGCCATGCACACCGGTTGACTGAAACTCAATGAGCCGAAGGCTGGCACGAATTGCAGAGCGGTTTGCGGCGGCGACAGCGGGACATTAATCGAGCTGTTCGCGATGCGCAGCACATTCGCGAAGTTGATGGTCACCGTCGCCGGTGCGGACGGCCCGGTGACTCCGCCCACCCGGTAGGTGAAGGTGTCCGTGGCCGGAGAGCCGGAGGTATTTGCGTAAAGAATGCGCCCCTGGGAGTCGGCGGTCGCCGTGCCGAATTGCGGCGGCGTGACCACCTCGACGCTCGACGGGTTGAAACCACCTGTGTCGTTCGCCAGCACGTCGATCCGGGCCTTTTGTCCACGATGCATGGTGACCGTGTCGTTGTTCGCGACCGCCGGCAGCGTGTAGGCATCAAGCAGCGCGCGACTCAGCGCAGGGCCGTTCTCGACGGAATCATACATCCGCAATTCACCCACCACGCCCGGAAACGGTTGCGTGGCGCCGGTCGCGGTGCTCATCGCGCCGAGGCCGAAGGTCGCGGAATTTCTCGCCGCGCCCGCCGCACCGGTCGCCGTCGCCACCTGCACTCCGTCGACGGAGAGCGTCATCGCGCCGGTCGCGCCATTGTAGGTCAGGACCGCCGCATGCACGGCATTCAGCGTCTGGGAACCCGAGGTCAGCGTGCGATCTCCGACACCGGCGAATCCCGCGCCACCCTTCACGGCACCCCCGGAATCTCCCGTCCATCCCAATCCGAAATCGTTGACGACGCCGGACTCCTCACCACCGATCAGGCCGCTGGCCTGATACCAGTTCGACCCTGTATTGCCTGCCGCAGTCGCCTTGAAAACTGCTGCGATCGTAAAGGACGTCTTTCCGCCAAGAGGATTGTTGCCGCCCTCGACGCGAAAATGGCTGTTGCCGTTGAAATTGATGCCGGCCCGACCGCCAAAGGCATTTGCCACGCGCACCGGACCGCCGACGGGTGTGGCGGGAATGGAGGAGACCGCGTCCAGCCACGGGCCGCTGGAATAGGTATCGGCACTCCACCGCGCGACGAGGCCGGCTTCTGCAAGCGTGGGCGCGGAAATGACCGCAGCAGCAAAGAGGGAACGACGAAAAGCGCTGAAAATCACAAGGTTTGGGGTCGGGGGATTCGATTACCATACCGCCTCTCATCGCGACCGCCAGTGGGAATGGTATCCCCATTTGGTAAGGTTGCACCGGCATGCAACCCGTGAGAGCCTGCCTGCAATGCCCAATCAGCTCGCCAATTCCACCTCTCCGTATTTGCTCCAGCACGCCGACAACCCGGTGAACTGGTATCCGTGGGGCGAGGCCGCCTTCGAACTGGCACGCCGCGAAAACAAGCCCGTCTTTCTCTCGATCGGTTACTCGACCTGCCACTGGTGCCACGTGATGGCGCACGAGTCGTTCGAGAACCCCGAAGTCGCGGCGGTGATGAACGAGTTTTTTGTGAACATCAAGGTGGACCGCGAGGAACGGCCCGACATCGACCGGCTCTACATGGCGTTTGTGCAGGCGACCACGGGCAGCGGCGGGTGGCCAATGAGCGTGTGGCTCACTCCGGATGGGCAGCCATTTTTCGGCGGCACGTATTTCCCGCCGACCGACCGTTTTGGCCGCACGGGGTTCGTCACGGTGCTGGAGCGAATCGCCGAGGTTTGGGCGCGGGAACAGCAGCGGGTGGTCCAGCAGGGCCGGCAGGTCATCGAGGCACTGCGGGAGGGCTCCACACCGGCGCCATCCACGCAGCCATTAAACACAGCTCCCATGGAGAAGGCGCTCGAAGGCTTCAAGCGCTCCTACGATCCGCACCACGGCGGCTTCGGCGGCGGGCCGAAATTTCCACGTCCATCGGTCTTCGACTTCCTCCTCTGCATGGATGCGCGCGATACGTCGGGAGTGCCCACGCAGGCGCTGGAAATGACGCTGCACACGCTGCGCCGCATGGTGGCCGGCGGCATCAATGATCATCTCGGCGGCGGCTTTCACCGTTACTCGGTCGATGGCCAGTGGCATGTGCCTCACTTCGAAAAGATGCTCTACGACCAGGCGCAAATCGTCTGTTCGTTGATCGATGCCTGGAGCCTGACACAGGACACCACCTTCTCCGACGCGACACGCGACACGCTCGGCTACGTGAGCCGCTGTCTCACGCATCCTGAAGGCGGGTTCTACTCCGCAGAGGACGCGGACAGCCTGTTCGAGCACGGGCGCCCGGAGCACGGCGAAGGAGCGTTCTACGTTTGGACGATGGAGGAAATCGTGCGCCTGCTCGGAAGTGACGCGAGCCCGATCTTTTGCCGGCACTATGGAGTTGAGCCGGAAGGCAACGCGCCGGAGGGCAGCGATCCGCAGGGCGAGTTCAAAGGCAAAAACATCCTGATTCAGCGCGAGTCCATCTCTGCGACCGCGGAATACCTGAAACTGGATCCCGCCACCGTTCGCGATTCGCTCGCAGCCAGCCGCGCATTGCTTGCGATGGCACGCGAGAAACGGCCGCGGCCGCATCTCGACGACAAGATTCTCGCGGCGTGGAACGGACTCATGATTTCAGCCTTCGCCCGGGCTGGTGGAGCACTCGCCGATGGCAACTACCTCGAAGCGGCGAAAAATGCCGCACGCTTCCTCCGCAATCATCTCGTCGATCCGAACACGGGGCGTCTGGTCCGGTCGTGGCGAAATGGAACGCCGAGCACCACCGCATTTGCGGAGGACTACGCGTTTCTCATTCAAGGGCTCCTCGATCTTTACGAGGCTTCCTTCGAGCCGGAGTGGCTGGAGTGGGCATGGGCGCTGCAAAAGACGCAGGACGAGCTGTTCTTCGACGAGCCCACCGGCACGTATCTCGGGAGTGTGGAGGGCGATCCGCTCGTGCCGCTGCGCCTGCGCGAGGACTACGACGGCGCCGAGCCTTCGGCGAACTCCGTCAGCGCCATCAATCTCCAGCGATTCGCCTGGATGCTCCACGACAACGCCTGCGCGGAGCGGGCGACCCGCGTGATCCGTTCGTTCGAATCCATCCTGCAGGGAATGCCGACGGCGATTCCGAAAATGCTCTGCGCGCTCGACATGCACCTCTCCGCACCGAGGCAATTCGTGATCGCGGGGGCTCGCAGCGCGGCCGACACCGAAGCGCTCGCTCACGCGGTTCGACGGAAATTCATTCCGCACCGCGTGCTCGTATTCGCCGAGGACACGCCTGATACCCGCGCGATGAAACCCGTCGACGGCAGGGCCGCGCTTTACATCTGCGAGAACTTCGCCTGCCAGGCTCCGGTGACCGAGTTCGCCTAATACGACTTGGCGAAGACCACCCGCTGGCGGCTCGGCTCGCCGGTGAAGATGCACGTGCCCGGCTCGGGGTTTTCCTCGAACGGAATGCACCGAATCGTCACCTTCAGGTCAGCCTTGATCTTCGCCTCGACCTCCGGGCTGCCGTTCCAATGCGCGAGCGCAAACCCGCCGTGGATCTCCGGTTTCGCGGGATTCTTCGGCGTGAAGAACGCGTAAAATTCGTCGCGGGAATTGATCACCTTGGTCTGCGCGTCGCGGAACGCCGTCGCGCGCTCGAGCAATGCGGATTGAATCTCGTCGAGAATCACCGGCACGCGCGACGCCACTTCGGCCTGCGGAACAAATTCCCTGTCCTTCGGTCCGCGATCGCGGCGGGCGAGCGCCACGTTGCCGCTCTCGAGATCGCGCGGTCCGAGCTCGAGACGAATCGGCGCGCCGCGCTTGATCCACTCCCAGCTCTTCGTGCCGCCGCCGATATCTCGATCGTCAACCTCCACGCGCACCGGCTCGCCGTGATACGTCTGCGTGCGCAGATGCGCGGCCAGATCGCGCGCCGCCTGGAGCACCGCCTCACGCGTTTCGGGCTTCGGCGTAACCGGGAGAATCACCACGTGCGCAGGAGACACACGCGGCGGAATAATCAGGCCATTGTCGTCGGCGTGCGCCATGATCATGGTGCCAATCAACCGCGTGCTCACTCCCCAGCTCGTCGTCCACGCGTGTTGCAGCTGGCCGTCGCGGCCCTGGAACTGGATGCCCGAGGCCTTTGCAAAATTCTGCCCGAGGAAATGCGAGGTTCCGGCCTGGATGGCCTTCCGATCCTGCACCATCGCCTCGATGCACAACGTTTTCACCGCGCCGGGGAATCGCTCGCTCTCCGTCTTCTCGCCGGTGATCACCGGGATCGCGAGATAGTCGCGGGCAAACGTCGCGTAGACACCGAGCATCCGGTCGGTCTCTTCGAGCGCTTCGGCCTCGGTCTCATGCGCGGTATGGCCTTCCTGCCAGAGAAACTCCGCAGTGCGCAAAAACAACCGCGGCCGCATCTCCCAGCGCACAACATTCGCCCATTGATTGATGAGGATCGGCAAATCGCGATAGGAGCTCACCCACTTCGCGTAGGTCGCGCCAATGATCGTCTCCGACGTCGGCCGCACGATGAGCGGCTCGGTGAGCGGGCTGGCGGGCACCAGCTTGCCCTCGGCGGTTCTCTCGAGACGATGGTGCGTCACCACCGCGCATTCCGTGGCAAACCCCTCGACGTGATCGGCCTCCTTTTGAAGATGGCTGAGCGGGATGAAGAGCGGGAAATACGCGTTCTTGTGGCCGGTGGCCTTGAACATGCCGTCGAGCACGGCCTGCATGCGTTCCCAGAGGGCATAGCCCCAGGGTTTGATGACCATGCAGCCGCGCACCTCGGAATTTTCCGCAAGGTCGCCGGCGCGCACGACCTGCTGATACCACTCGGGAAAATCCTCGTCGCGACGCGGCGAGATGGCTGTCTTTTCGCTCATACGGAGCCCGTGAGACTAGGAGGCCGCGAGCGCTTTGAAAAACTTTTTGAAGAACTCCGTGCCCGCCTCGAGATCCGCAACCCGGATGAACTCATCACTCGTGTGCGCCTGCGCCATCGACCCCGGGCCCACCGCCACCGCCGGCACCCCTGCGCTTGCAAATACGGCCGCGTCACAAAACCACGGCGCGCTCGTGCACTCCGCGCCACACTTCCGCAACGTCTGGATCACGGCATGCGAGGGGTCCGTATGCATCGGTTTCGCCTCGAAAACCTCGATCGACAAATCCGGGCACACCTTGCGCAGCGTCTCCATCACCGGCGCGAGGTCCTGCCCGGGAATGGAGCGAATGTCCACGTAGGCTTCGCAATAGTCCGGAACGATATTTGTCTTCGTTCCACCGCGGATCGTGCCGACGCTGATTGTCGGCGATCCCAGAACGGGGTGCGTCATGGATCGAAAGGCCGGCGCAATCTCGTCCCGAATGCATCGCAATACATCGGCCATCCTGTAAATGGCGTTCACCCCGTCCCCGGGTTTCGACGCATGCACCGCGACACCACGCGTGCGCAGAGTGAGCCAGTTCGATCCCTTGGTTGCGTTGACCACCTGTAGCCCCGTCGCCTCGCCCACGATCACGAAATCGAACGTCATCTCCTTCGCCAACGCCGCCGAGCCCTGAAGTCCGGCCTCCTCGCCCATCAATCCGGCAAACCAGACCTCGTAAGGCAGCTCCCGCAGCAGATCGCGGCTCTCGTGCAACGCCCAAAGCATCGCCGCCATCGGCCCCTTGGTATCGGTCGCTCCACGGCCCCAGACGCATCCGTCGCGCAACTCGCCGCTGAATGGCTCGATCGTCATGCCGCCAATGCTCACGGTGTCCGTGTGCGGCGCGAGCAACAGCCGCGGGCGATCCGGCCGGGCATTCGGGAAACGTGCAACGACGTTGGGACGATCCGGCAGCACGTCGCGCAGCTCGACCTCCGCGCCCCACTTACGAAGCAGTCCGCCGAGGTATTCCGCGATTCGCTTTTCGCCGACCTCGGTGGTTCCGGGGTCACCGTCCGGATTCACGCTCGGAATGCGGATCAACTCCTGCAGAAGAGCGGTGACATCCGGTGGCATGGCTATTTCCTCAAACTCAAATACCAATCGACAAACTTCGGAATGCCGTCGGCAATCTTCGTTTGCGGATTGTAACCCAGCAGGGCTCGGGCCTTGGTGATGTCGGCGCTCGTGAGCGGCATGTCGCCCTTTTGCTCGGGGAGCTGCTCGATTTGTGCCTTCTTCCCGAGCGCATTTTCGAGAGCGGCGATCAGTTCGTTCAGCGTCGTCGTCTCGCTTTCGCCGAGATTGAAAATATCGAAAAGTTCACCGCGATAACGGATCGCACCCATTACGCCCTGAATGATGTCGTCGATGTAGGTGTAGTCGCGACGCGTGTTGCCCTCGCCGAATTTCGGGATCGGCTTCCCCTTCACAATCATGTCCGTGAACTTGTGGATCGCGAGATCCGGCCGCTGCCCCGGACCGTAAACCGTGAAGAACCGCAGGCAGACGACCCGCATTCCGTAAAGGTTCGAGAAATTTCCGCACAGATGCTCGCCGGCGAGCTTCGTCGCCGCGTAGGGGCTGAGCGTTTGCGGAAGCGGCAGATCCTCGCGGAACGGCACCACCTTCGACAGCCCGTAAACCGAGGAGCTGGAGGCGAAGACGAAATGGTTCGTGCCGGCGGCGCGGGCGCCTTCGAGGAGGTTGTAGGTGCCGGTGATGTTTGTATCGATGTAGCCCTTGGGATTCTGGATCGACGGCCGCACGCCGGCGCGGGCGGCGAGATGGACGATCGTGTCGTATTTGCCACGGGCAAGGATGTCCTGCATCTCGCCGAAGTCGCAGATGTCGGCCTCGTGAATCGCCACGCGCCCCGCGAAGTCCGCCACATTGGCCCGCTTGATCGCCGGATCGTAGAAATCGTTGAAATTGTCGATCACGGCCACCTCGTGGCCCTCGACAAGAAGCTGGCGGACAAGATGGGAGCCGATAAATCCCGCACCCCCGGTAACGACGATTTTCATCGCGTGGCACCCTATCGGGGCCGGAAATTCGCCAGCAAGGATTTTAACCGGGTTGTCCGACGCGAAGGACCGATTACGCTGCGGGCATGCCCGGTCCGACGCACAGCATTCGCGGTGGCGCATCCCGCTTCGCGCTCACGCTCACTGCCTGCATCGTCGCGTTAATCGTCGTGGGGGCGATGACCGTCCGCTACATCACGGTCGATCTGCCGGCCGAGGTGCTGCGACGCTCGACGGCGCACGCGACCGAGGTTGCCCGCGAGATCGCCAGTGAGGTCGCGACGAGCTTCCAGATTCGCCCGAAGGTCACCGTCGGCAACAAAACCATCGTCGAACAGGAAACGGAGGTCGCGCGCTTCGTCGTGCTCGAGCGAACGGTCTCGCAGCGGCATCGGTTCACCCACTCCTGGCTCCAAAGCACGAAAACGTTCGAGGTCGAAGGAACGTTCGTCGTTCGCGCGGGCATCGATTTCAGCAGGCCCTTCGAAATTCGAATCGACGAGACCGGCTCCGATCTCCACGTGCAACTTCCCGAAGCCGAGATTTTCGGCGCGGAGCTTCAGGACGTGGACATCCTGCGCGACGAGAACGGGCTTTGGAACAAACTGACCGCCGAGGATCGCGAGCGCGCCCTTCGCGAACTTCGCACCCGGGTCCTCGAGGAGGCGGAAGAGACCGAACTCGCGACGCGGGCTCGCGAGGTCGCGGAGGAAAACCTCCGAAAACTGCTCGAAACCCCGCAGCGCACGGTGACCATCGAGTCCGCACGGCTGCCTTAGAGTTGAACCTTCCAAAAACTGTTGGCCTTTCCCGGCGGCCATTCGCTAATCGACACCATGCGCATTCATTGCCTGCAGTCCGCGGAGAACGAGGGCCCCGGGGTGATCGCCGATTGGGCAGGCGGGAGGGGATTCTCCATCACGACTTCCCACCTGTATCGAGGCGATCCGCTGCCGGAGGGCGAGGTCGATCTTCTGGTGATCATGGGCGGCCCGATGAACATCTACCAGGACCGCGATTACCCGTGGCTGAAGCCGACGCGGCAGTTCATCAAGGCGCATGTGGACGCTGGAAAATCCGCCATCGGCATCTGCCTCGGCTCGCAATTTCTCGCCGATGCGCTCGGCGGCAGGGTCACCCAGAATCCGTATCGCGAGATCGGCTGGTTCCCGGTTCACTTCACGCCCGAGGCCCGGGCCCAGCTGCCGGTTCTGCCGGAATCGATCGAGGCGATTCACTGGCACGGCGACACCTTCGAGCTGCCCGCTGGGGCGGTTCGACTCGGGCACAGCGAAGCCTGCGCCAACCAGGGATTCCTCTACGAAAACCGCGTGCTCGCGCTGCAGTTTCATCCGGAAATGACGCGTGAGCTCGCCGCAGCTTTGGCGGAGGAATGCCGCGACGAGCTGCAACCCGGGCGCTTTGTTCAAACCGGCGAAACGATCCTCAGCAAGCCCGACGAGTCCTTCGCCGCGACGCACGAATTGCTCCGCAAACTGCTCGACTCCCTGTTTCTTCGATAGCGCCCGCAGCAGCTAGGGAATCAGCGGACTCAGAACCTCCAGCGCCCGCTCCAGCACCTCATCCGCCTTGTCCGGCGCCTGCTTGATGAGATTCGTGCCCGTTTCGATGATCTCATCCCCCATCGCCCGGGCAAGCCGGCCGGAGAGATCCTCTGTCGGGCGGTCCACCGTGCCGCCGACCCGCAGCGTCGTCCACAGGTAGCCGTTGCGCGAAACCACAAAGACCCGCTCCCGGGAGCCAGGCAGCCATTGCAGCGTTTGCGGAGTCACGCCGACCTGGAAATCCCCCGCGAGCTCCCCATTCGGTCCAACGATGCAGGCCCCCTCGATGCGCAGGAGGCCCCGCGATTCCATCACGAAATCGCGAATCTCGACGCCGCCCTCACGCTGCGTGAATTTCCCGGAAATTTCATGCACCGGCATGTGCCGGAACTGCGGCGTGCGCGTGAAATCGGCGATTTGCGCCTGCACCGGCAATCCCTCGAGCCGGCCGTCGGAGAGCAGGAAATCCCCCGTCGTGGTCGCCACTCCACCTTTGGGCTGGATGCTTTTCGCGTGACCCGCCAACGTGCCCGAGAGGCGCTTCCTCCACGTCTCGTCGAGCACCTCGGCGGTGTCGACATCGCTCCACTCGACGCGCAGATCGTAATCCTTGCCCGCCGTGCCGATTTCGCCGGAGAGCTCCAATACACCGGTCTCCCCCAACCGCAGCGAAGCATCCGTCACGTAAAGACCGCCATGCTGCAGGCGAAGCCGGAAATTCGCGATGTCGAGCGACGGGTGACCCGTCAGCAACAATTTGCCGCCGCGACCGTCGAAGACCCACCCGCTGCCGTCCGGCCTCATCACGAGCGCGGAATTCCGGATCTTTCCAAAACCGCCCACCGCGAAATCGGCCTCCTGGACATCGATTTCCCCCAGCTCGAAGCGATTGGGTAGAAAGCCTTTTTTCGGCGGCGGTGCCTCGGGAGTCGGTCCCGGTTCGTGCTCACTCGCCTCGCGTTCGACCTCCGTTCGCAACGCGGCGTCGAGCCGCACGACCTCGATGCGCGTCACGCGCCACGCCCCGTCGAAAATTGCCCGCCAGTCCACATTGGCCCGCACCTGTTGCGCGGAAAGTTTCTCGAGAGTCCCTCCCGGCTCCCCTTCCGCATCGAGGGCCGGCGAGAAAACGGACGATCCGCTCCAGCTCAGCGGCTGAAACTCCGCGCGGGCTCGCAGCGCCTCGCCGGTCTTCGCCGAAACAAGCTGCCGAAACGCATCGCTGCGCAGGTAGGCTTTCACCCAGAGATTGAGGCCGATCGCGGCCGCGACGAGCAGCACAACCAGAAGGCCCAGAACAATCCACAGCCGACGCATGCCGGCAACGTAGAGTGGCCTTTCTCCGGGAAAAAGGCGAAATCCGCAATGCCTTCAGAGGCGCGAATCAGTTGCAAAGATCGCCTCATCCAATACGCTCCGCTCTAACTGATTTTTTGCCGCGCCGGAAAATCCTGCGGCGTCGGCACTTCTTCATGAGCACGACAGCCGCACCGCCCCTCACCGCCGACGAACGCCGTCGGCTCATCGCCGAGCGCAAACAGCGCTCCCTCTACTGGCGGCTGGTGCATCTGCTCGGATCGTTGAAGCTTGCGCTCTTCCTGCTGGCGACCATCGCGATCGCCTGCGCGGTGGCGACCTTCTACGAAAGCTCCTTCAACGCGAAAATCGCCCGCGCCTACATCTACAAGGCGCCCTGGTTCATCTTCTGGCTCGCACTGCTCTGCATCAATCTGTTCGCGGTCACGCTCACCCGCTGGCCGTGGCAGAAAAAGCACACCGGTTTCATCATCACGCACTACGGGATCATTCTTCTGCTGATCGGCGCCGTGATCGGCTCCCAACTCGGCTTCGAGGGCAACGTCACGCTGCACAAGGGCGGGGAGCCGGTCGGCCGCATCACCACGAGCCGAAGCGTGCTCCAGGTGGAAAGCCCCGCCGACGGCGCACTCTACCTCGTGCCATTCGACGCCGAACTCGCCCTGCCTTCAGAGCGGCATCCCAAGACGCTCGACGTGCCCGGCTCGGAACTCCGCATTGTCGCCGATGCCCACAGCGACCGGCTGGTGGACAGGGAGTTGCTGACTGCCGCCGGCGGCGGGGGCCCGGGCATTTCCGTGAAATTCACGACCGCAATGATGGGCCAGACGCTCATCCTGCCGTTCGTGATTCGTCCCGATGGCGGGATGGAGCGCGATCTCTTCGGCCTCGCGAAAGTCGCCTTTCTCCCGAGGCTTCCCCAACGCCCGTCCGGACCGGCCACGGAAACGCAGATGGTCTTCGCGAAGTTTGCCCCCGTGATTCCCGACGGTAGCGAACGCACCGGCGTGACCGTAACCCTCTCCGAGAACGGTGAAACGATCACCGCCACCACTCCCGATGGAAAATCCGCGAGTCACCCGCGGCAGGAGGTCGCCGGAAAATCCTTCCAGGTCGGCGAAGCGACGGTGAACGTCGTGTCCTACTGGCCCGACTTCAAACTCGAGAATGGCCAGCCGACTTCCGTCTCGGACGAACCCAACAACCCTGCGGTGCTCGTGCGCATCACCGGCCCCGCAGCCACCGATCCCGCCAGCTCGCAGCCCATGCTCGAGATGGCACCGACGGACAGCGGCATCGCCTACCAGCTCAGCCGCGACGGTCGCATCTACGAAAAGGGAATCGCGAACGTCGGCACTCCGTTTGCCCTCGGTTGGGCCGACTGGCAGGCGACCATCGAGCAATTTCTGCCCAACGCAACGATTGCCACGGAGTCCGGCCCGGGACCGGAAGGCGTCGAGGGCGTGCCGGGATTCCGCGCACACCTGCGGGCTCCTGACGGCACAACCGGCCCGGCGCAATGGGTGAAATCCGGCGCTCTCACGACGCTGCAATACCAGGATACGTTCATCCGCGTCGGCTACGGACTGGAGCTTCGTCCGGTTCCCTTCACGATCGCCCTCAAGAACTTTGAAGTGCCGCGCCTCGAGGGCACCGAAACGCCCTCCAACTTCATCGCCACGGTGGAGTTCCGCGACAAGAAGACGGGTGAAACGAAGGAGGGCGTCGCGAAGATGAACCACCCTGCAAGCTGGCCGGGCGACCCGCTCGCGCTCATCACGGGGCTGAACTACAAATTTTCGCAGGCACAGTGGAACCCGCAGGACCTCGACGAAACCACCCTCCAGGTGCTCTACGATCCCGGCTGGCTGCTCAAATGGATCGGCTCCCTGGCAATTTGTGTGGGCATCTTCATCATGTTCTATATTCGTCCCAAGAAATCATGAGAGCCGTCTGTCTCCTCCTTTTCATCATGGTTTCGACGGCATTCGCGCTCGACACGACGCCGCTCGAAACCCTCCCCGTGCAGGAGGGCGGTCGCAAGAAGCCCTATCGCGTCTTTGCCGACGAGAGCCTTCTCTCGATGGCCGGACGCAGCTCCGTTCCGATCGGCGACGAAAAACGTTCCGCCATGGAGGTCATCACCGGCCTCTGGCTCGAGCCCGAGGCATGGATCTCGCAGCCGCTCATTCTCATCAATAACCTGCAGCTGAAGGAGGCCGCCGGCCTCGACGCGTCGCGGAAGCTCTTCTCGCACGAGGAGCTCGTGCAGAACCCGCAGTTTGTTGCGCTCCTCCAAAAAACGCAGGCCGCCAAGCGCGCCGTGAAGGACGGCAAGCTCACCGGCATGGACAAGCAGGTCGAGGAAGTCGGCATGCGGCTCGCGGAGTTCGAGCAGCTGTTTCGCGGCGACCTGTTTCGCGTCGTCGCGAATCCCGATGGCGAGGGTGCTCCGTGGTTCACCGTGCGCCCCGACGATCCGACGTTCGTTGCCCTGAGCACGGCGTGGAAGGAGAACGACGAGGCGGCCTTCGCAAAGGCGGCGGCTGAATTCCGGGACGCGCTCGCCCGACAGGCGCCGGAAATGCAGCCTCCGGCATGGAAACTCGATCTCGAGAACAGCTACCAGCAAGCGCACCCCTTCCGCTGGGCGTGGATTCTCTATCTGCTCGGCGGCATCACGCTCGCTGTCACCTCGCTTCGCGGCCGAAAGGTCGGCTATGTGCTCGGCTGGATTTTCGCGGGCGCGGGATTTCTCTGCCAGCTCGCTGGCTTTGTCTGCCGCGTCATCATCGCCGGCCGTCCGCCGGTCTCGAACATGTATGAATCGGTCATTTGGGTGGCCTTCGGCGCGGTATTCTTCGCGTTGATTTTCGAGGCGATCTATCGCAGCCGGTTCTTCCTGCTCGGCGCGACGTTTGCCGCGGTCATCCCGCTCATCCTCGCCGACACGCAGCCGCTAGCGCTCGACAGCTCGATTCAGCCGCTCGTGCCCGTGCTGCAGAGCAATTTCTGGCTCGCGACGCACGTGCTCATCATCACGTTGAGCTACGCGGCATTCCTGCTCGCGCTCGGCGTGGCGCACATCGTGTTGGGCAAGGTCATTCTCGGCCGCAAGCCCGCCGCTGCGCTCTACAATTACATTTACCGCACGCTGCAGGTGGGCGTGCTGCTTCTCGCCATCGGCACGATCCTCGGCGCCGTCTGGGCAAACTATTCCTGGGGCCGCTTCTGGGATTGGGATCCCAAGGAAACCTGGGCGCTGGTCGCGCTGCTCGTTTACCTCTTCATTCTGCATGGCCGCATCGCCGGCGCGTGGGCCGGGTTTGGCCTCGCCATCGGCGCGGTCCTCGCGTTCCAGACGATCATCATGGCGTGGTATGGCGTGAACTTCGTTCTGGGCGTCGGCCTTCACAGCTACGGCTTCGGCTCGGGCGGCTTCGGCTACGCGATCACGTTCGTCGTCGTGGAATTGCTCTTCACCGCAGCAGCCATTGTCCGCCACCTCGCCGGCAAAAAATCAGCCGCGCCAAAATCGGCGGCGCAGGCTGTTTCCTAGAGCCCGTAAAGCGCCTCGACGAGCCGCAGCGCGCGCCGGTGACGCAGCACGCCAAGCTCCATCTGGTTCATCACGTAGGCAAAGCCGATGCGTGAATCCGGATCGGCAAATCCCAGGCTGCCACCCGCTCCCGGGTGCCCGAAGCTCCGCAGCGACGGCCCGAAATAATGCCGCAGCTTCGCGCCATCCGGTCCCACCGGATCGAGCATGAACCCCGCCGAGAACGCCGTCTCGATTCGCAGCACCCTGTCGAAGCCGTTCGCCAGCGGCTCGCTCATCCAGTGGAGCGTGTGTGGATCGAAGAACTGCCGTCCATTCCACGAGCCGCCCGCCGCCAGCATGGCGTAAAACCGGCCCAGCGACGACGCGCTCCCAATGCCGCCAAGGGACGGAATCGACGCGGCACGCGCCGCGGGGGAATTCATCGCCGAGGCTCCGGGCAGTCCGCCGGGTGAATTGAAGGCGCGCCGCGTCAGCGAATCCGGAGTCGCCATGGCCTCCATGAAGGCGTCCTCGGGTTCGGAGCACCCGGTCATTCGCGCTGCGAGCATCTGCGCGACCCGCCCGTGCAGCTCCGGCGGAAGTCCGATCCACAGTTCCAGATCGAGCGGCTCCGCAAAATGCTGCCGGAAGTAGTCGCCGAGCGTCGTCCCGCCCGTCAGACGCCGCACCATCTCGTCGGCCACAAATCCGAAGGATCTCGGTCCGTATCCGTGGCCGCCATCCTCCCACAACGGCACCTGCCGCTCGATGGCGCGGGCCACACCGTCATGATCAAGCAGCGAGAGATTCTGCTCGTCCAGCGCACTCAGGCCGGCGCGATGCGACAGCACCTGGCCAACGGTGAGCGACTGCTTGCCGCATTGACCAAATTCCGGCCAGAACTCCGCGACCCGCACATCCAGCGGCATTCCGCGCTGCTCGAGCGCGTGAAGCACGCAGGCGGCGGCAAGTCCTTTCGTCGCGGACCAGATCAGCACCAGCGTGTCGGCCTCCCACGGCTGCGTCCGGGCCCCATCCCGGTGGCCCGCGTGAAGATTCAGGATCTCCTCGCCGTCCTGCCAGATCGAGACGGCCGCGCCGACTTCCAGACCTTCGGCAAAATTTTTCTCAAAGGCCGCACGCACCCGATCGAGCGCCGCGGTGTCAACTCCGCTCACAACAACTCCGCCACCGACTTCAAGTCGGGGTCATACTTCGCGATCTCCCGAAACTTGTCGTCCATTTTAAAACTGATCTTCAACGCGTGCTCCGCTTCCTCGAGGTTTCCGAGCACCGCGTCGTAGCACCCCATGTTGTAGTAATAGGTCGCCTCTCCCAGCAGGCTTGCCGGTCCCTTGAGCAGCATTTCCTTGGCTTCCGCGGTGCGCCCAAGCTCATGCAGGCAAAACGCGCCGTGAATATAGCCGGTCGTCTGCTCGGGATTTTTCTCACGCAGACGTGCGCAAACCCCCAGAGCTTCGGCCCAACGTCGGGATCGCATCAGAATGAACAGACGGAGCTGCAACACCTCTTCACGCTCCTGATCCTGGGGGTCCAGCGCGTCGAGCTCGCGCAACGCTTCGTTCGGCATCTCCAGCTCGATGTAGCCCTGCGCGGCGAGCATCGTCCGTTCGATTCCCATGCCCTCATCATCTGCTTCCGAGCGCAAAAAATCAATCCCGCCCCGCGCGTCCTCCGGATTTCGGATTCCGCCCCGATTGCGCTTCGGGTAAATTTTCCCCATGCAGCGCTGCTGGATTCTACCTCGGGCCGTGGACCGTGCCGCGGCATCGCGTCTGGCGCGCGAATTTTCCGTTCCGCTCTTCGTTGCGGATCTGCTGCTCGCGGCGGGACACACCGAGGACGCCGCCATCGAGAGGTTCCTCAACCCGCGCCTCGCGAACCTCACCGACCCGAATCTCCTGCCCGGCATGCCCGCGGTTGTCGAGCGCATCGACCTCGCGTTGCGACGCAAGGAACGCATCGTCCTTTACGGTGATTACGACGTCGATGGCGTCACCTCGCTCGCAATTCTCCACCGCCTGCTCAACGCCTATGGCGCGAAGGTCGAGTGTTTTCTCCCGCTCCGCGAGGGCGAAGGCTACGGCCTCAGCCAGGCCGCAATCGACCGCTGCGTGGAATCGCACTGCCCCGAGCTGCTGATCGCCGTTGACTGCGGAACCAATTCAACGGCGGAAATCAGCCGGCTGCAGGACCGCGGCATCGACGTGATCGTTCTCGATCATCACGAACCCGACGCCTCGCCTGCGCGTTGCGCAGCCATGGTGAATCCAAAACTCGGCGACGGCGCCTACGCCTACCTGTGCAGCGCCGGCATCGCGTTCAAGACCGCCCACGCGCTGCTCAAGCACAGCCCGATCCCGAACTTCGATCTCAAGGAAATCCTCGACCTCGTCGCACTGGCCACGCTCTGCGACCTCGTGCCTCTCATCGGCGAAAACCGCGCCCTCGTGCGCCGCGGACTCGAGCAAATGTCCCGCACCCGCTGGCCCGGCCTCGCCGCGCTGCTGGAAGTCTCGGGCGTTTCGTTTCCCGTGCGCTCCACGGACATCGGCTTTCGCCTCGGCCCGCGCATCAATGCCGCCGGGCGCCTTGGCACCGCCCAGGAAGCGCTGCAGCTCCTTCTCACGAACGACCCCCGGGAGGCCGTCCGCCTCGCTGCCAGCCTCGATGCGCAGAATCGCGAACGCCAGGCGGTCGAGCGCCACGTGGCCCACGAGGTCGAAATGTGGATCGAATCGAACTTCGATCCCTCCCGGCACCGCACGATCGTTGCCGGCTCGCGCGACTGGCACCAGGGTGTGGTCGGCATCGTCGCGTCGCGCGTGACCCGGCGACACCATCGGCCCACGTTCGTGGTCGCGTTCGACGAATCCGGCCATGGAAAAGGCAGCGGACGCAGCATCGAAGGGCTTTCGCTCGTGGATGTGCTGCGCCAGTGCTCCGATCACCTCGGCAACTTCGGCGGTCACGACATGGCGGCCGGTCTTCACGTGCATGAAAATGCCTTCGAGGATTTCCGAGGCGCGTTCGAGGCCGCCGCGAGCGCGAAGCTGACCTCCGAGATGCTCACGCCGCGGCTGATGCTCGACGCGGAGGTCCATCTCAACGACTTCGGTCAGGACCTTCTCCTCGCGCAGTCGATGCTCGAGCCTTTCGGGGCGGGCAACACGCGTCCACTCCTCTTCACGCGGAGCGTCACGCCCGTCGCTGCTCCCCGCGTTCTCAAACAAAAGCATCTGCGGTTCTCGCTGCGCAACGGCCGGCGGCAGATCACCGCAATTTATTTCAACGGCGCGGAACACGATCTCCCCCGTCCGCCGTGGGACATCGCCTTCCACCTCGAACGCAACGACTACATGGGTCGCGTCGAGGCGCAGATGCAGATCGTCGACATTCGCTCCGCCGCGTGAGACCCGAAACCCCGCTCGCGGAAGTGGACTGGATTCCGCCCCGCCGCATTCCCAACCTTCGCCGGCTCGGCCTGCGCACGCTCGCGGATCTCGTGCTCCATTTTCCACGCCGATACGAGGACCGGCGGAAGTTCGCGCCATTCCCGGATGGCGAGACACCCGGTCCGGTTCTTCTCTGCGGCAATGTCGTGAAAACCGGCTTCCTGCCGTATGGTCGCTGGCGGCGCGGCTTCGAAGCGACGCTCGAGGAGGATGGCGCCGGTGCGCTGGCGGGGCGCATCTCCTGCCGGTGGTTCAACATGCCGTATGTAGGGAAGATGATTTCCACGGGGGCGCACATGGTCGTTTACGGCAGGCCGAAACTTCGCGGCAAACGCCTCTACCTCGACTTTCCGGAGTTCGAGATCATCGAGGACGAAGGCGACGAGCTCATCCATCTTCATCGAATCACGCCGATCCACCCCGCCGGCGAAGGCGTCACGACACGTCGCCTGCGCGAGTGGATTTTTCAGGCAATTCATGCGACGAACCTCACGGAAATTCCGACGCTGCTGCCCGACTCCGGCGACGCCTCACGCAGGGCTGCCGCGCTCCGGGCGATTCATTTCCCCGACGACTTCGAGTCACTCGAGGCGGCGCGGCGGGATCTTGTCGTGGAGGAGTTCTTTGCAATGCAGGCACTCATTGCCTCGCGTCGCGCCCGGGTTGACGCCCTGCCCGGCCGCCCCAAGGACGTGGAAGGCCGGCTCATGCGCCAGCTTCACGAGTCGCTGCCATTCCCGCTCACCGGCGCGCAGTCCCGGGCGATCGAGCAAATCCGCGCGGACCTCCGCTCCCCGCGTCGCATGAACCGCCTGCTGCAGGGCGACGTCGGTTCCGGCAAAACGCTCGTGGCCCTCTCGGCCGCCCTGCTCGCCATTGAAGCGGGCTGCCAGGCCGCCGTAATGGCACCCACGCAAATTCTCGCCGAACAACATTTCAACAACTTCTGCCGCCTCCTCGAACCGCTCGGCATTCGCGTCGCCCTCCGCACCGGCTCACGAAAGGTCAGCCAGAACCTCGAGCTGTGGACCGGCGAAGGCGCTCCGCAGCTCGTCGTCGGCACCCATGCGCTTTTGCACGACCCGGAGGAACTCCAAAACCCCGGCCTCATCATCATCGACGAGCAGCATCGTTTCGGCGTCCTTCAGCGGGTGAAGCTCATCGAGCGGTCCGACGCTCCCGATGTGCTCGTGATGACCGCCACGCCCATTCCGCGCACGCTCGCGCAAACCGCCTACGGCGACCTCGACGTCACGGTGATCGACGAGCTGCCCGCAAATCGCGGGAAGGTCATCACCGGCATTCGCGACGCGTCGAAGATTCCCGAGGCGGCGGCATTTCTCCGCAAGCAGATCGAAGCCGGCCGCCAGGCCTACATCGTGTATCCGCTCGTCGAGGAATCCGAGAAATCCGAGGCCAAGGCCGCGACCGCGGAATTTGAGAAATGGCAGCGCCTGCTCGAACCGCACGCCTGCGGCTTGTTGCACGGCCGCATGAAGCCGGACGAAAAGGAATCGCAGATGCGGCAGTTCGCCGGCGGCGTTACGAAGGCGCTCATCGCCACGACGGTCATCGAGGTCGGTATCGACGTGCCCAATGCCAGCGTCATGCTCATCGAGAACGCGGAACGCTTCGGCCTCGCCCAGCTTCACCAACTTCGCGGGCGCATCGGCCGCGGCGCGCATACCTCGTATTGCATTCTCATTCCGGGCGAAGACACACCCGAGGCCCGCGAAAAACTCACCGTGCTCGAGCAAACCACCGACGGGTTCGTCGTCGCCGAGGCGGATCTGCGCATGCGGGGCCCCGGCGACCTTCTCGGCACCGCCCAGACGGGCCTGCCGCCGCTTCGCCTTGGCGACCTCTTCCGCGATGGAGCCCTGATTCAGGATGCCCGGGACAAGGCCCGCGCCGTGTTTGCCACCGATCCGGGGCTGGAAGATCCGCGCCACCGCGCGCTCCGCGAATGGCTGGCGCGTCAAGACGCCGCCCCACTGGCCGGTTGAGCGATCCACCTGCCGGCTTGCGGTTTCCCGCGCCGCCGTGTCTAGTGCCAATGTGGCACAACCAATCGTCCTGATCGTCGACGACGAGAAGCACACTCGCGAGGGACTTCGCGACGCACTCGAAGGGGATTTCGAGGTGTATGTCGCCGCCGACGCCCAGGGCGCGCTCGCGGCACTCGATGCGGAGCCGGCCGACGTCATGATTACCGACCTCCGACTCGGTGCGGACGACGGCATGAAGCTCATCGACGAAGTGCTCAAGCGCCCGAAGGCGCCGATCTGCATCATGATGACCGCCTACGGCTCGGTCGACACCGCCGTCGAGGCCATGAAGCATGGCGCCTACGACTTCGTGACAAAGCCGGTGAACCTCGACCGTCTTGAGTTGCTCATCCGGCGGGCCCTACGCGAGCGGGACATCCACCGCGAGAATCTCGAATTGCGCGAGCGGGTGGAGCGCAGCGAATCGCTCGACACCATGATCGGCCGCTCGGCGGCGATGGTCAAAGTGTTCGACACGATCAAGCAGGTCGCCCCCTCCCGGGCCACGGTGCTCATCCAGGGCGAAAGCGGCACCGGCAAGGAACTCGCGGCGCACGCAATTCACCACCTCAGCCCGCGCGCCGGGAAGAAATTTGTCGCGGTTCACTGCATGGCACTGTCGCCGCAACTCCTCGAAAGCGAGCTGTTTGGCCACGAGCGCGGAGCGTTCACCGGCGCCACCGAGCGACGAATCGGCCGGTTCGAGCAGGCGAATGGCGGCACGCTCTTTCTCGACGAAATTGGGGAAATCGATCCGGGCATTCAGGTGAAAATCCTGCGCGCGCTCGGTGAGCGTTCCTTCGAGCGCGTCGGCGGCAACCAGACCATCCACACGGATGTCCGTCTCATCGCGGCGACCAACAAGGATCTCGCGCGCCTCGTCGCGGAGGGGAAATTTCGCGACGACCTCTACTTCCGATTGAATGTCGTGCAGATCACGATGCCCCCGCTCCGCGAGCGAAAGGAGGACATCCCGCTGCTTGTGCAGGCCTTCCTCGCCGAGGCCGCCCGCGAAAACGACAAGCCGAAGCGCGAACTCACCCCCGAAGCCATGGCGTGCATCCTGAACTACGACTGGCCCGGCAACGTCCGCGAACTGCGAACCGCCATCGAGCACGGAGTCGTGATGTGCAGCACGCCGCGAATCGGCATGCGCGACCTGCCGGCGTTCGTGCGGGATGCCGTGCCTCCGATTCCACGCGGAGATTCGGAAAAAGAAGGCGGATCAGCCACCGGGGTGCCGGACGCTTTGGATTTGCACCACGCGGAGAGAGTTCTTATTTTCCGCGCGCTGGAAGAGAGCGGCGGCAATCGCACCGAGGCGGCAAGACGACTCGGCATCAGTCGACGCACGCTTCATCGCCGGCTGAAAGAACTCAATATCACCAAACGCTAGGCGTCCCCACATGCTCGACTCTGGAAAAGGCTTTCAAACGTTCGTTCACGCCATCGAGCAGGGGAAATTTGCCCCGCTGCTGAAATCCATCGCGGCCGGCGTCATCCTCCTCGCGATCATCCTGCTTTACCTCTTCGTCAAGTTCTCCGGTTTCGGGACCGAGACGGCGATGGACCAGGCCCAGATCGCCCGCAACCTCGCCTCCGGCAAGGGTTTCTCGACCAACTACATCCGCCCGCTCGCGCTCTGGCAGCTCGATCGCTCGGACATCGACATCCCCGAAACGAATTTCCCCGACATTTCACAGCCCCCGCTTTTCCCCGCGCTGTCCACAATTCCGCTCAGCATCGTCAAGGGGAGCTGGAAAATGGATCGCAAGGACATCATTTACACCGGTGACCGCGCGATCGCCACGATGTGCATCGTGCTCTTCCTCGCCGCGGTGGGCATCACTTATTTCGTGGCCCGCCGCCTCTTCGATGCGCAGCTGGCGCTGTTTGCGTGCATCCTGATGCTGCTGACCGACATCTTCTGGCAGTTCTCGCTGTCGGGGCTCTCGCACATGCTGCTGCTCGTGCTGTTCATGAGCGCGGTTTACATGATCCTTTCCGCGATGGAGAGCCAGGAGAACGCCCCGAAAGGCGCTCACGTGAAAAAATGGCTCCTCCAGGTCGGCCTCGGCCTGCTCTTCGGGCTCATGACGCTGACCAACTGGCTCGCCTGCTGGTTCTTCATCGGTTACCTGTTCTTCGCGTTTTTCTTCTTCCGCCCGCGCGTGTTGCCGCTGGCGGCCATCGCCGGCTTCGCGATCACGCTCACGCCATGGATCATCCGCAACATGGCCGTCTGCGGGCATCCGTTCGGCCTCGCGCTGTATCCCATGGGGCAGGAGCTGCTCATGCGCTCCCTCGATCCGGACTTCAGCGACCTGTTCTACGGCTTCAAGAACAAGTTCCGCACGGGCATCTTGAGCCAGATGGGCCAGTTGCTCAGCTATCTCGGCCTGAGCATTGCCGGTGCGGCCTTCTTCCTCGCGCTCTTTCACCCGTTCAAGAGAAAGCTGCCCTCGCGATTCCGCTGGTGTGTGGTGACAATGTGGCTTGGAGCCGTGATTGGCATGGCCTCCTACGGACCGATTGTGGGCGTGATAAGCGAGATCCAGCTCCACACGATCTTCCTGCCCGTGTTCATGCTCTTCGGGCTCGCGTTCCTGCTGGTGCTCTGGAACCGCCTGGGCCTCGACCACTTCATTTTCCGCGCGGCATTCCACGTGGGCGTTGCGCTGCTCTGCGCGATCCCGATGCTGCTCACGCTTTTCGCGGGCTACACGGGCTCGATCAACTGGCCGCCCTATGTCCCGCCCTACATCGCCATTCTCGGCGAGTGGTTCGAAGAGGATGAGGGACTCTGCTCCGACATGCCATGGGCCGTCGCATGGTATGCGAATCGCAAATGTCTGCTCCTGCCGGAGTCACCGAAGACCATGGTCGAAATCAGCGACTACGAGATCATGGGTGTGCCGATTCGAGGGCTCTACCTCACCCCCGTTTCGGGCGATGCTCCGTTCCTCTCCGAAATCGCGACCGGCGATCTCAAATCATGGTCGGCCCTGATCACGCGCAATCCCCAGGCGTTGCGTGCGTTCCCCCTGTCCACCGTCCAGCTCCTGCCGATCGACGGCATGGTGATCCTCTTTGCCGATCGCGACCGATGGTCGACAGCGCAATAAGCTCGTGAGCGAGGAAAAGGAATTGTCTCTGGAAGCCGCAATGGAGCGGCTCGACGCCATCGTCCGCGAAATGGAAAGCGGGGAGCTTCCGTTGGACACGCTGATCGCCCGCTACGAGGAAGGCATCGCGCTCACCCGCCTTTGCCAGGAAAAACTCGACCGCGCCGAGGCCCGCATCCGCATCCTCGGCAAGGATGCGGCGGGCAATCCGGTGCTTGAGGATTTCGATCCAAGCGGCGATGAATAGGGGAATGCCTGCTCGTTTGCTGGGACAAATTCACTCGCCTAAGGATCTTCGCGCACTTCCGGAGGCCGATCTTCCCCGCCTCGCGGCCGAGATTCGCGAGGAGTTGATCACCGTGCTCTCGCAAACCGGAGGCCACCTCGGCCCCAACCTCGGCGTCGTGGAACTCACGATCGCGCTGCACCGCGTCTTTGAAACGCCGAAGGACAAGTTCGTCTTCGACGTCAGCCATCAGGGTTACGTGCACAAGTTGCTCACGGGGCGTGCTGATCGCTTCTCGACAATCCGCCAATACGAGGGGCTCAACGGCTTTCTCCTGCGTTCCGAGAGCGAACACGATTGCTATGGCGCAGGGCACGCCGGCACCGCCCTCTCCGCCGCGCTCGGGATGGCCGTCGGCCGCGACCTGCGTGGCACTGACGAGCATGTCGTGTGCATCGCGGGCGACGCGGCGTTCACGTGCGGCGTCAGTTTTGAGGCGCTGAACAATGTGGCGAATTCCACCGACCGGTTGATCGTCGTCCTCAACGACAACGAGTGGTCGATCGCAAAGAACGTCGGCGCCATCGCCGAGTATCTCAGCCGCATTGTCACGAACCCCGCCTACGCGCACCTTCACGAAAAGGCCGCGAAATTCGTCGAATGGCTTGGCGGAAAAACGGCGCGAATGCTCGCCGGGAAATTCGAGGCGGGAATGAAAAACCTGCTCGCCCCGTCGGTGATCTTCGAGGATCTCGGCTTCCGCTACTACGGCCCGATCGATGGGCACGACATTCCGCTGCTCACGCGCACATTCGAATTTCTCAAGACGCAGACGGAGCCGGTCATTCTCCACATCCTCACGAAAAAAGGAAAAGGCTACGCCCCAGCCCTCGCGAAGCCGGACAAATTTCACGGACTCGGAAAATTCGAGCCCGACACCGGTGAGACCGCCGTCGCGCCGACGCCGACCTACTCCGAGCTGCTTGGCCGCAAGCTCGCGGAGTTCGCCGATCGCGACAACCGCGTCTGCGCGATCACCGCCGCGATGCCCAGCGGCACCGGCCTTTTCCATTTCGCCCAGCGCCATCCGAAGCGGTTCTTCGACGTGGGCATCGCGGAGGAACACGCAGCGCTCTTCGCCTGCGGTCTCGCCACCCAGGGCATGAAGCCCTTCCTCGCGATCTACTCGACCTTCATGCAGCGCGCCTACGACATGATCATTCACGACATCGCGCTGCAAAACCTCGATGTCGCGCTGTGCATGGATCGCGCCGGCCTCTCGGGCGACGATGGACCGACGCATCACGGGCTTTTCGACATCGGCTACCTCCGGCACGTCCCGGGCATTGTCCACATGCAGCCGAAGGACGAGGATGAATTCGTCGACATGCTGTGGACCATGGCCCACTACAAGGGGCCGATCGCCATTCGCTATCCGCGCGGCGCCGGCACCGGAGCAGTGCCCAAGGAGCAGCCAAAGCTGCTTGAAATCGGAAAGGCGGAGGTCCTCCAGCACGGCAAGCAGGTCGCGATTTTCGGGCTTGGAAACATGTGCGAACTTGCCCTCGAGGCCGCGCAACTCCTCAAGGCCGAGGGCATCGACGCCGCAGTCATCAACCCGCGCTGGATCAAGCCGCTCGACACCGCGACGATCGAATTTTTTGCGCGCGGCTGCGAGGTCGTCTGCACGATCGAGGATCACGTGCTGCACAACGGATTCGGCTGCGCGGTGATGGAGCATCTCGCCGAGCAGCGGATCACGACCCCCGTCGTTCGCATCGGCTGGCCCGACGAATTCATCGAGCATGGCGCGGTTCCCATTCTTCGCGAGAAGCACGGGATCACCGCCGCTGCGGCCGTGGAGAAAATTCTCGCCGCGTTGCCGCAGTCGTCCCGCCAGCGCGCCACAGGATCCGCCGCCTAATCAAGGCGACGACTCTGTTACCTTCTACCCATTGTCACAAGCTGAGGTCGCTGACAGTATCCCGTCCGCACCACACAGCCGTTTGTGAACCCCAGTTTTGAGGAACGATTCTGCGCAACCTACGGCGTAGCGAGGTCCAGGTTTGTTCCTGAACTCCTGCGTCGCAGCTATTGCCGCCGATCTTTATTGCTCATCCCATTCCTGCGACTCCTCCCGATCGACTTCTTCGCGCATGATCGGGAGCTGATTCGTGAAGTCGGCGAATGCACGTCGCTGCGTGAGGTGAAGGACACGGTGTCAACGATGCCGCAGTTCTACAGCGAGAGCTGGCGGGTGCGAAACCGCCTCTGTTTGCGGGTCTCGGGACGACGCGTGCTGCACATCGCCGAGTCCCTGTTTGCAAACTAATCCTTTTCTCTCTGTGCGCGTGCGGCGCTCTGTGCTTAACTCGCCGCTCCCTATGTCCAAAGACGCGAACGCCCAACGGATGGAAAAGATCGTCAGCCTGTGCAAACGGCGCGGGTTCATTTTCCAATCGAGTGAGATCTACGGAGGTCTCAACGGCTTCTGGGATTACGGTCCGATGGGCGTCGAGCTGAAGCGCAACCTCAAGGATTTCTGGTGGCGGCGGAACGTTCGCGAGCGCGACGACATGGTCGGCATGGACGGCTCGATCATCATGAACCGCGCGGTCTGGAAGGCGAGCGGCCACGAGGACACCTTCAGCGATCCGATGGTGGACTGCCGATCCTGCAAAACCCGCCATCGCGACGACCAGCTCCCGGAAAGGGATGGACAGAAGTTTTGCCCGAATTGCGGCAGCCGTGACCTCACCGAGCCGCGCGCGTTCAACCTCATGTTCAAGAGCTACGCCGGCCCGGTCGAGAGCGAGGACAACCTCGTTTACCTCCGCCCCGAGACGGCTCAGGCGATCTTTGTGCAATTCCGCAATGTCCTTGATACTTCGCGCAAGAAGCTCCCCTTCGGCATCGCGCAGATCGGCAAGGCGTTCCGCAACGAGATCAATCCGCGCAACTACACGTTCCGTTCCCGTGAGTTCGAGCAGATGGAGATCGAGTATTTCTGCCGTGCGGAGGACGGCCTTCGACTCACCGGCTACTGGCTCGAGGAGCGGCTGAAGTTTTACGAGGACATCGGCATCCCGCGCGACAAGATCCACGTCGTCGACATTCCGGACGGCGAGCGCGCGTTTTATTCCAAGAAGACCTACGATCTCGAATACGAGTTTCCGTTCGGAGTCAGCGAACTGGAAGGCATCGCCTACCGCACCAACTACGACCTCTCGAAACACATCGAGCACAGCGGCAAGCCGCTCGATTACTTCGACGAGGAGAAAAAGGAAAAGTTTGTTCCGCATGTCGTCGAGCCGAGCGCCGGCGTGGATCGCACGACGCTGGCGTTGATCTGCGAGGCGTTCGACGAAGAGACGGTAACCGACGAGAAGGGCAAGACCGAGACGCGCACCGTGCTTCGTTTCAAGCCCCGCATGGCGCCGGTGAAATGCGGCATCTTCCCGTTGTTGAAAAACAAACCCGAGCTCGTCGCGAAGGCGCGCGAGATCGTCGACCTCCTCCGCCCGCACATGATGGTGCAATACGACGAGGCCGGTGCCATCGGCCGCCGCTATCGCCGGCAGGACGAAATCGGCACCCCATTCTGCGTGACGGTCGACTTTGACACGATCGGCGAGAACGGCCCCGAAAAAGCCGGCACGGTCACCCTGCGGCATCGCGACTCCATGGAACAGGAACGACTCCCGATCGAAGAGCTTCTGCCCCGCCTCCTTCGCGAAGTCTCTTGATCAGTGATTTTCGGTCATTTTTGGACCGAAAACTGATGCAAAATCTCCAGCGGGCGGGTAAACCTTGCCAACCGCCGGCGGGCCCTTGATGCTCGCCGGACCCCCGACATGACCACTTCATCCCCGTCCCGTTCCGCGCCCGGCGCCAGTTCCGTTCGCTGGTGGATCTGCCTGCTCCTCTTTCTCGCCACGACGATCAATTACTTCGATCGGCAGATCCTGTCCCTGCTCAAGCCGATCCTGGACAAGGAGCTCGAGTGGACGAACGAGCAATTCGGTTATGTAAACGCCGCATTTCAAGGCGCCTACGCCGTTGGCCTCATCGTCTTCGGCTGGTTCGTCGATCGATTTGGCACCAAGGTCGGCTACGCGGTCTCGATCGTCGCGTGGAGCCTCGCTGCGGCGGGACACGCGTTTGTCGGCACGGTCGGCGGCTTCCTCGCGGCGCGGATTGCACTCGGCTTGGGCGAGGGCGGTAATTTTCCCTCCGCGATCAAGGGGACGGCGCAGTGGTTCCCGAAACGGGAGCGGGCGTTCGCGACCTCGCTGTTCAATTCCGGCACGAATGTCGGCGCCATCGTCGCCCCGGCCACCGTGCCCTTCATTGCCCTCACCTTCGGCTGGCATGCCGCCTTTATTTTCGCGGGCATGCTCGGCTTCGTCTGGCTGGTGGCGTGGCTGGTGTTTTACGAGATCCCGGAGCGCCACAAAGCCGTCAATGCCGCCGAACTCGCTCACATCGAGAGCGATGCCGAGGATCCGTCCGACAAGGGAGAAAAGGTCCCGTGGCTGAGCCTCCTCGGCTACCGTCAGGCTTGGGCGTTCATCATTGCGAAATTTCTCACCGATCCGATCTGGTGGTTCTTTCTCATCTGGCTGCCCGATTACTTCAATCAGACCCGCGGGCTTAACCTGAAGACCCTCGCGCTTCCGCTGATCATGATCTACGTGATCGTGACCATTCTCAGCATTTCCGGCAGCTATCTGGTCGGATTCCTGATCCAGCGAGGGTGGTCCGTCACGAAGGCCCGCAAGACGGGCATGCTCGTCTTCGCGCTGTGCGTGCTGCCCATCCTGCTGGTCACGCAGGCAAATCTCTGGGGGGCCGTCGCCCTCATCGGCCTCGCAGGCGCCGCCCACCAGGCATGGTCCGCAAACCTCTTTACCACCGTCTCTGATATGTTCCCCAAGCGCGCCGTTGCTTCCGTCGTCGGAATCGGCGGCATGGCTGGCTCGATCGGCGGCATGCTCTTCCCGGTCTTTGCCGGCCGGCTTCTGGATCAGTTCGGCGAGGACGCCACAGGCGGCTACGCGGTCCTTTTCGGCATCTGCAGCGTCGCCTATCTGGTCGCGCTGGGCATCAACACCCTGCTGGCCCCAAGGTTCGAGCCGGTCCAGCTCCCAAATTCAGGGGCTTGATGAAAGATTGCATTTGCACATTTCGTTCGCTGGACTTGCCGAAAAACGATTGTATTGTGCAGCGAGGCTTCCAAGCCTATATACCCTACGCCCCCAATATAACTTCCTCCCCTACACGACTATGTTGACTCTGCGATCGATCACGGGACGCTGCCTGGCGGGGCTTCCAGTGCTGGCGATTACGGTCACGGCAATGGCAGCCACAGTGACCTCCAACGTTCCCGCTGGATACCTCCGGTGGACCCTCCCCGCAACCGGCAGTGAAGAGCAGCGGACCACGCTGAACTTCCCGCTCAGCTCAAAACCGGTCGATCTCGGCAAGGTGCAGTCCGTGGATGCCTCCACGGTCACCGTCGCCGGTTCCCCTTGGGCATCCTTCGATTTTGAGCAAAATCCCAGCTACCTCCACTTCCTCAGTGGTGCTCAGGCCGGCCGCGCGCTTCGGATTCTTTCGAACACCGCGAATACCCTGACCGTCGACATCAGCGACGGCACGGACCAGACGGTCGCGCTGAATGCCTCCGGCTTCGCCGTGGCGGCAAATGACCGGTTCGAAATCGTCCCGGCGCGCACGATTGCGAACACGTTCGGCTCGACGCCCGCCGAGCTCCAGCTCGCAGGCGGCGCCACGGTCGACGCGGCCGATGTCGTAAGCCTCTACAATCCCAGCCTACTGCAGTGGGAGGAGTATTTCTTTAACACCGCGCAATCCCGCTGGGAGAAAGCCGGCGTCGCCGAAGACGCGGGCGGAACGGTGATCGACCCCGATGATGCCGTCCTTCTGATCCGTCGTCCCGGTCGCGCGGAAGCCCAGCTCATTGTTACCGGACAGGTTCCGCAGGTTCCTCCGCTCACCAAGACGACCGGCGGCAACCAGCCCGTTTACACGTCCACGCGCTATCCGATTCCGATGACGTTCTCGGAACTCGACTTTGGCGCGAACTGGCAGCGCGGAAACAACGCCTTCACGGCAGACACGGTGAGCGTGTGGGATGAATCCAGCGGCCGCTGGCTCTCCTATTACCAGCTCCCCAATGGCGACTGGCGCCGTTCCGGAAGCCAGGATGTGCAAAACTCCACCGTCATCCCTCAGGGAACCGTCATCGGCATCCTGAAGCGCGCCAAGGTCACCGGCGCCGATTCGCTGGTCTCCGTTCCCATGCCTTACACGCTCGATTAAGTCATGCCCGTTTTGAAGTCTCTCGCAGTCGTGGGCGCAGCGCTCACGCTCACAGCATCTCTCCACGCCCAGACGACGGTCTGGACCAACGGCGGCAACAACTCCGAGTGGAGCGACCCCGCCAACTGGTCGGCGGGCGTTCCCAACGCCTCGTCGCTCGTGCAGATTGGCACCCAGCCCACCGACAACATCGTCGGTCTGGAAACGGGCCTCATCACGAATGTCATCGCGGGCTTCACATTCAACGACACGCTGACCGCGTCGATTAGCGTGCTGGCCGCCGGTGTGGAAAACCTGACCGTCGCCGGCGCGATCAACAACTCCAGCAACTTTGCTCATTCCTTCGAGCTCCCGGTATTCGCCGCGGCCAACGCCACCTACCATGCCGGCCAGGGATTGACGTTCAATTCTCTGATCGTCGGCACGAACACAATCGGCGTCACCGGAAGCCTCACGGTCACGGACACGCTGGTGCTGGACCTGACTTCCGCCGCCAGCTACGGGACCATCGGCAGCATCGACGTCACTGGCGCCACGATCAACATCGGAGGCCTCTACACGGGGAACGTGGGGGACACCTTCGACCTGACCACCGGCTCCTTTGCAGGCGCCACAATCGGCGTTCTGCCGACGCTCTCGGAAGGCCTGTCGTGGGACACGTCGCAGTTCCTCTCGCAAGGCATTCTCACGGTGGTGCCGGAGCCGGCTGTCTTGGCGCTCCTCTCGCTGGGAACCGCGGCCATCATTTTCGGCAAGCGGCGCCGGCGCGGATAGCCCGGATCGGAAACTCTCTTCACGAAAGGGCGGGAACATTTGTTCCCGCCTTTTTCATTCGACGGTGACGCTCTTGGCGAGGTTGCGCGGCTTGTCGACGTCGCAGCCGCGAGCGACCGCGATGTGATACGCCAGCAGCTGCAGGGGAATCACCGTCAGGATCGGCGCCAGGTATTCCGGCGCCTCCGGGACGAGAATCACGTCGTCCGTCACATGGCTCAGGCGGTCGTCTCCCTCGGTGCCGATGGCAATGAGCGGGCCCTTCCGCGCCCGGACCTCCTCCATGTTGCTGAGGTTTTTCTCAAACACCGCATCCCGTGGCGCGATGAAAACCGACGGCGTCTTCTCATCGACCAGCGCAATGATCCCGTGCTTGAGTTCCGCGCTCGGGTGCGCCGACGCCGCGATGTAGCTCGTCTCCTTGAGCTTCAAGGCCCCCTCCAGCGCGACCGGATAATTGAACTGCCGGCCGAGGAACAGCATCGTGTCCGCCTGCGCGTATTTCTGCGCGATTCGCGCCACATGGTCGTTCACTTCGAGCGCCCGGGCGACCTTGTCCGGCAGTTGCTCGAGTTCGCGAATGATCTTCAAGCCCTCGCTGTGGGAAAGGTTTCGAATGCGCCCGAGCAGGAGCGCGATGAGCGCCTCGATGACGAGCTGCGACGTGAAGGACTTGGTCGCCGCGACGCCGATCTCCGGTCCGGCGTGCATGTAAACACCCCCGTCGCTCTCACGGGCAATCGTCGAGCCGACATTGTTGCAGATGCCGAGCGTGCGATGGCCCTTTCGCTGGCTCTCGCGCAATGCGGCAAGCGTGTCGGCGGTCTCTCCGCTCTGGCTGATCACAAAGACCAGCGTGTCCTTGGTAAGCGGGAGGTTCCGGTAGCGAAACTCGCTCGCAAACTCACACTCCACCGGAATGTGCGCCAGCGTCTCGATCATGTATTCACCGATCATTCCGGCATGCATGGCGGTCCCGCAGCCGCTGATCACGATGCGCTCGACATCGCGCAATTCCGCGTTCGACATCTCGAGTCCGCCGAGCTTCGCCGTGGCTTCCTCGTGCGCAAGACGACCACGCATCGCGTCGCGCACACTGTGCGGCTGCTCGAAAATCTCCTTGAGCATGTAGTGCGGATACTGGCCCTTGCTGATCTCCTTGTCCGTGAACTCGACCTTGCTGATCTCGTAACCGGCGCCCTCGCCTTGCAGCGTCGTGATTTGAAACCCCTCCTCGTCGAGCGCGACGATCTCGTAGTCCTTCAAAAAGACGACGTCCCGCGTGCGGCTCACCATCGCCGCCGTGTCGCTCGCGAGAAGATGCTCATCCTTTCCAATGCCGAGAACGAGCGGGCTGCCGCGCCGCGCGCCGACAATGACCCCGCGCACATCCTCGTGAATCACGGCCACGCCATACGTTCCAATCACGCGTCGCAACGCCGCGCGAAGCGCCGAGACGAGGCCGGTCTTTGATTTGTCGGACCCCTTGTCGAACTCCCGCCCGACAAGATGCGCGAGCACCTCGGTATCCGTCTGCGATTTGAAAAAGTGCCCGTCGGCTTCGAGCTCGGCGCGGAGCTCGAGGTAATTTTCGATCACGCCGTTGTGAACCAGCGCCAGCTTTCCCGAGGCGTCGAAATGCGGGTGGGCGTTCTCGTGCGTGACGGCGCCGTGGGTGGCCCATCGCGTGTGGCTGATGCCCGTGGTGCCGTGGATCGGCTTCTCGGCGAGGAGCTTTTCGAGATCGGCAATGCGCCCCACCGACTTCCGGGATTCCAGTCCCGATCCATTCAGCGTGGCCATTCCGGCCGAGTCATATCCGCGATATTCAAGCCGTTTCAGCCCCTGCAGGAGCACACGAGACGCCTCAACCTTTCCTACGTATCCGACGATTCCGCACATGAGTGAATCCCGACAGATTACACGGTTTTTGCGGAATGGAACCTCCGAAGCGCGCGTTTGCAAAAACACGTCATACGCCCGCAGGCCTCACTCCCTTGCTGACAAAATTCATCGCCGAATCCAAGATGGTGGCTCCTCCAGTCTTTCACATTTCCATGAGCGCACGCTTGATTCCTCCCGCCAGTCGCACGTTAGCCATCATCATGGGAGGAGGTGCCGGAACGCGATTGTTTCCACTCACGAAGGAACGCGCCAAACCCGCGGTGCCGCTGGGCGGGAAATACCGCCTCGTCGACATCCCGATCAGCAACTGTCTGAACTCCTCGATCCGTGGCATGTATGTGCTCACGCAGTTCAACAGCACATCGCTCCACAGCCACATCAACGCGACCTACAAGTTCGACAGCTTCTCGCAGAGCTTTGTGGAAATTCTCGCCGCGCAGCAGACCCCCGAAGGCTCGCGCTGGTATCAGGGCACTGCGGATGCCGTGCGGCAAAACCTCCGCTACTTCCTCCAGCGCCCGTGGGACTACTACATCATCCTGAGCGGCGATCAGCTGTATCGCATGGACTACCGCGACATCCTTCGTCAGCACGAGGAGCGCGGCGCGGACATCACCATCGCCACCATCCCGGTCAATCGCGCGTCGGCGCCCGGCTTCGGGATCATGCATACCGACGAAGACCGGCGCATCATCGAGTTCGTCGAGAAACCGAAGGATCCCGCGATCATTGACCGGCTGCGCATCCCGCCGCACCTGCTCGAGGCGATCGGTCACCATCGCGACGAGGAGCTCTACCAGGCCTCGATGGGCATTTACGTGTTCAATCGCGACGTTCTCATCGACTGCCTCGACAACGACATGGCCGACTTCGGGAAAAACGTCATCCCGGCGGCCATCGAGCGCATGAAGGTCGACGCCTACATTTTCCAGGGCTACTGGGAGGACATCGGAACGATCCGCGCGTTCTTCGACGCCAACCTTCACCTCGCGCAGGAAAATCCCCCGTATCACTTCTACGTCGCCGGGCGACCAACCTACACCCAGCCGCGATTCCTCCCGGCCAGCATCGTGCGCAACAGCACGATCGACCGCTCGATCATCTCGGACGGCAGCCACATCATCGACGCAAATATCAACACCTGCGTGGTCGGCATCCGCAGCATCATTCGCTCGGGCTCGACGCTGAAGGACGTGATCATGATGGGCGCGGACTACTACGACGACGATGTCCACGACGCACCTGTGGGCGCGCCGCCCATCGGCATCGGCCGCAACTGCCGGATCGACCACGCCATCATCGACAAGAATGCGCGAATTGGTGACGACGTCGTCATCACCGGCGAAGGCAAGGACAAGGATGTCGACGGAAACGGCTACTACGTCCGCGATGGAATCGTCATCGTCGGCAAAAACTCTGTGATTGCTCCGGGCACACGGATTTGACCACAGTGTGCCCGACCTGCGCCGCCAATGCGGTGGCGCGTCCATGCCAATGACGATTTTCCGCTCATCATCCGCTTATTTGCTGCTCGCGGCGCTTCTCGTCTGCGGTTTGAGCGGGTGCCTCTTTGAAGCTCCGCTGACCCGCCACCCATCGACGAACATCGACACGCGGTTTCTCGGCGTTTTCGAGTTCAACGAAAAAGCGCCCCGCCGCGAAGCCGCTTCAAGTGAGGAAACCGGTCCGAAGGTCCATCGCGTGGCCATCGTCCGGCGCAGCGAAGGCACCTATTGGATCTACTACCGGAACTACAGCGAAAAGCCGGTCAAGACGTGGCGGTTCATCGGCTGGATATCCCGAGTCGACAAGGCCTATTACCTGACGCTCCAGGACGACACGGAAGGCTCCCCGACACGCGGCCGCTACGGCTTCCTGAAATGCGACTGGAAGTGGCCCAGCACCTTCGTGGTCTACACACCGGACATGTCCGGATTCGAAAACGAAAAGTCCTCGTTCAAGATGCGTCAGGCGGTGCGCGTAAAGCTCAAGGACAACACGCTCTTCCCTTACGAGCCGACCACTTGGGAGCGGATCGCACGGACCTGGTGGGACCGCAAGGCAACCGATCCCATGTCTGAGATTCCCAAGGAATTCGAGGACGGGACGAAACGGAATTTCCCCGGCCTCTAACGACGCGCCCGCCCGGCCGGCGCGTGTTGCAACACTTCGACACGCCCCCAGCGGTGGCGCTCCACGATGGCGCGCGTAATGAATTCCTTCGCCTGCGCCACGGCCTCCTTCAATCCGAGTCCCTTCGCAAGGCCCGTCGCAATGGCCGCCGAGTAGGTGCAGCCCGTTCCATGTGGATCAGCCTCGCGAATGAACGGCGCCGCGAATCGCTCCAGGTTTCCCTTCTCGTCCACAAGAAGATCCACCGCCTCCCGTCCGCGCAGATGTCCGCCTTTCAGCAAGAACGCAGTCTGGAAGGCGCGCGCCAGTTCCCGACCCGCCGCCTCCATTTCCCGAAGGTTGCGGACCTTTCGATCGGCGAGCACTTCCAGTTCGTTGAGATTCGGCGTCACCAGGGTCGCAAGCGGCAAAAGATGTTTCCGATACGATTCCACGGCGTCGCGCTTCAAAAGCAGATCGCCGCTGGACGCCACCATCACCGGGTCCACGACCAGCGCAGGTGCGGGCCTCCTTTTTCGGGTGGCCGCCAGCAGACTGCCGATGACGGCATCGATGATCGCCCGGGAATACAGCATCCCCGTTTTCACCGCAGCGACCGGAAATGCCTCGAAGCTCAGCTTCACCTGCTCCGCGACCACCGAGGCGCGAATTGGCTGAATCATGGAAACCTGTCCGGGCACCTCGGCGACGACACACGTCACCGCCGTGAGCGCGTAGCCACCCAAGGCGGTGATCGTCTTGGTATCGGCCTGAATCCCCGCCCCGCTCGAGTTGTCGGAGCCGGCGACGGTCAGGACAACCGGCGGAGGCACGGCCACGGTCTAGTCGGACCTCCGAAGGAGGAACAGATAGATCAGGTTGCCCAGCGCTGCCACGAACGCCGCGACATACGTGAGCGCCGCGGAGTTCAGCACATTGTTCACGCCGGCGGTCTCGGGCCCGGGCTGCACGAGCCCCATCTGGCCAAGGATGATCTTCGCACGCCGCGAAGCATCAAACTCCACCGGCAGCGTGATGAGCTGGAAGAAAGCGAGCACCGCGTAGCAGATCACGCCCAGCGTGATGAGCTGCGTGATTTGGAAAAAGAATCCGCCGATGATGACGAGCGGGAGCATCTGCGAGGCAAACTGGGTCGCAGGCACCACCGCCATCCGCCACTTCAGCGGAGCGTAGGCCTTCGCGTGTTGAATCGCGTGGCCAACCTCGTGGGCCGCAATGCCCAGCGCGGCAACCGACGGTGTGCGATAGACATCGCTCGAAAGGCAAAGCCGCTTGTGAATGGGATCGTAATGATCGCCCAGCATGTCGTTGATCTCGACCACATCCACATCGTGGATGTTCGCCGCACGCAGGATCTCCCGAGCGGCCTCCGCGCCCGTCACGTTCGAGCTGGCGCGGACGTTTTTCCACTTTCCGAATGCGGACGAGACCTTCGCCTGGGCAACCAGGCCAAGGACAAGAGGAATACCTATCAGGATTAACCAGAGCGTCATTATCGGAACTTTTTTGCTTCGTATGACAACTCGACTGGCGGGACGTTCAAAGCAAGCGAAACCGCCCCGACGGGCGGGGATTTGCCTCAGCGAATCTCGAAGGGCTTCGCGACGCGGCTGAGCAGGCGGCAGCCGCTTGCCGTGATCACCACATCATCCTCGTGCCGCACTCCGCCGACACCCGGAACGTAAATGCCGGGCTCGATCGTGAAGACCTGCCCCGGCTCCAGCGTTGTCGCGGCAATCCGCGGCAGCTCGTGCAGGTCGAGGCCGAGACCATGTCCGAGTCCGTGGAAGAACCCCTGCCACCGGCCGTTGCGCTGCTCGGTGGGGTAGCCGGATTTCGTGAAAAATTCGCGCACGTCATCCTGGATCCTCTTTCCATCCGCCCCGGACTTGAGCGCCTTGAGCGCCCGTTTCTGCCCCTCGAGACACGTTTCCCACAACCGGCGCTGCGCCTCGGTCGCGCGCCCGCGAACCACGGTTCTCGTGAGGTCGCCATAGAACCCCGACTTCGCCGCACGCGGGAAAATATCGAGAATGATCAGCTCGTCCGCCTTCAGCGGGCCGTGCCCGCGCTCATGCGGGTCGCAGGCCTGTTCCCCACACGCCACGATGGACTGTGTCAGCGCAGCCCCTCCCGCATACAGCATCGTCGCCTCGATTTCCGCGCGAAGCCGCTCGGAGGTAAGCACCGCTCCCTTCCAGACCAGCTTCCGGTCCTTTCGAGCACGGCTCGCTTTCAACACCTCGAACGCGCGCTCCATCCCGAGCTCGGTGATCCGCACCGCTGCGGTGATGGCCCGCAGCTCCGTCGGGGTCTTGATCTCGCGCTCCGGCCAGAAATGACCGCTCACCGGCTTCACCTTCACGCCGAGCTTTTCCAGCGCGACCGCCAGCCCCAGCGGGAAGTCCTCCGGAACAAGAGGGCGCGTGGCGCGGTGTTTTTTGGCGAAGGCCGCGACGACCTCCTCGAAGCGGCACGGGGCCTTTCGCGAACCGCGCAGCTTGCTCTCCAGTTCGCTGTAGGATTCCACCACATCGACCTTCGCCTCGCGACGTCCGCGATCGACCTCCAGATCGCTCAGCAGGATCGCCTTCCTTCCCTGCGATTCCACGAAAACAAACGGGTCGGGCACGCGAAAGCCGGAGGCATACAGCATGTCGGCATTGGTGTCGCTGGCGGCAACGATCAATCGGGCAGGCATCCCGCCAGCATGCCGCAAAACGAAACTTCTTGCCAATCCCCGCCTCCTCGATGCCTCCATGGGGCATGAAACCGCTCTGGCGCTGGACACGATTGACCTCCACGAAATGGGAGGAGGAATGGGCGGAGCGCCTGCAATTCCTTGGCCCCGGCCGCGTGGCCATGATCGGATGGCCGAATTCCAAAAGCGTGCGCATCGAGACGTTCTGCGACGAGGCGACCGCACGCCGGCTTGTGCGCAACTTCGGCGGCCGCATGAGCCGTGCCCGCGACTGGACCGCCGACATGGACCGTCCGCGCAAGCCGCTGAGCATTCGCGGCCGGATCGTGATTCACAGCGACGAAGCCTCCTTCCGGAACCGCAAACCCTCGCGAGGCCGCACCGACATTCTCATTCCAGCCGGCATGGCCTTCGGAACCGGCGACCACGCCACGACAGCCAGCTGCCTGCGGATGCTCTGCGACGTCACGCGCACCATGGAGCCGGGTTGGCGCGCCATCGACGCGGGAACCGGCTCGGGCATTCTCGCCATCGCCGCCGCCCATCTCGGCGCGGGCCATGTCGAGGCCTTCGACTTCGATCCGGCCTCCGTGCGCATCGCGAAGGCCAACGCGCGCGCGAACGGCATCAAGTCCATCTCCATTGCGAAAGCCGACGTCCTCGAATGGAGGCCGAAGCAGCCCGCCGAAATCGTGATGGCGAATCTTTTCAGCGACCTGCTCATCAAGGCCGCACCCCGGTTGAAGAGCGCGACGAAACGCGGTGGCGCCCTGATTTTCTCCGGCGTCCTCCGCACACAGCTCGACGAGGTGGTTCGCGCCTTCGGGAAGCAGGGCTTTGCGATCGAGCGGACGGTGGTGCGTGGCAAATGGAGCGCCGGGCTCGGACATCGAATATAATTGACCCTCGGCGAAGCCTTCGCTTCGCTCCAATGCAATGCTGCGACGAGTTGGTCTCCCGCTTCTCTGCCTGGCGATGTTCACCATCGCCGGAGGCCACTGGCTGCTGCTGCAGTCGATCGCGTGGGCGCAGATGATCCGCGATTATTCGCGCGACACCTCGCTCGTCGAGGCGGTCGAAATGACCTTCAGCGGCAAGCAGCCGTGCGCAATGTGCGTGCGCATCAACGAAGGAAAAAATTCCGAACAGAAGCAACCGGCCACGGTGAAGCTGGACAAGAAATCCGAGTTCCCGCTCGGACCGCGTGAGCACGGCGTCGCGGCCCCTCCCTCGGTGGATTTCGCCTACGACCCTGTCAGCGTCCCCGCACCGCCGGCTCGATTCGAAGAGCCTCCGCAGCCGATTCCCATTCTCGCGTAGTTTCCCCGGTCGTGAGGTGCGCCTTCGCGCGCACCGTGTGAGAAACGAAACTCCCGTGGGCTTCCGTGCCCGCGGAGCTGCGTGACGGGCCTGTCCGGCCGTCGCGCCCGCAAACCATGAAACAACGCCATCGGAGCGCCTTTACGCTCCCGGAAATTCTGGCCGTTACCGCGGCCATGGCAGCGCTTGCCGTGATGGTGACCGTATTCTGGAAGAACTCGGTCGAAGATGCCCGGCAAACCAAATGCCTGACCCAGCTCAGGATGATCGGCACCGCAGCGATGACCTTCGCAGCGGAAAACGACATGCGCCTGCCGGGAACCGTGCACGACCGCCGGTCGGGCGTCGCTTCCTGGACAAAGTCGCTGCCCGGATATTCCGACGACACGCTGGAGTTTCGATGCCCGTGCGATCCGGATCCCCAGAGGCCGGTCAGCTACGTGATCAATGACTTTCTCACGCGGAACCCGTCCGGCGCGACGGACCTCAACTACTCCCACCTCACCCGGCTCGCCACACCCGCCTCCACGCTCTTCTTTGCGGAGGCGGCCGACGGCTTCATCGGCGACCACTTCCACTTCGCGGGCTATCGCGGAAGGCGGATTCCGCCCAGCGCCGTGGAAACCCAGATCGCCGTGAGGCGTCACGACGGGAGCGCCAATTACCTCTTCGCGGATGGTCACGCGGAAAACCTCAGCTGGGAGGCTGTGCAGGCCACTCTGGCGGTCGTGCCAAGCAGCTTCATCGACCCGACCCAGGCCCAGCCAACACCAACTCCAACACCAAAATGAAACTTTCAGCACTTACTCTCGCGATCAGCACATGGCTGCTGAGCGCATCCCTTTCGAACGCTCATTTCCATTTCGCCGCTGGCTTCCTCGACGAGAATGGAAACAACAAACCGGACCAGGGCGAACCACTCCGCCTCGTGAATCCTCCGAGCCTTGATACGGTCTTCCAGATGTCGCTTGTGCAGACCGGCCCGACGCTCAGCGGATACTACGCGTTGACAAGCGCGTCTCACGATTACTTCACGTTCACCGCCCTCTCGGACGGTCAGGTGGAGGCCGCCGACCCCCGCCACGCGGCCACCGGCTCCTACATCTGGATGGAAATCACCAGCGTCGTCGGGCCCGAAGGTGCCAGCTTCGGATTCTGGGAAGAGGGCGATCCCCAGCCGAGGCAGGCGTTCGAAACCAACCAGCCCACGGGAGGGTTCCGGTTCGAGATCAGCGAGCCGCTCGTTCCAAACGATCCCACCGAAGACCCCTGGGGCCATATCCACGGCCGCGTGTGGACGGTAACGGAACCGGGCGACTACTACGTCACGTTCACGCTCTACGACATGAGCACGAACGGCACGGATGGCGGCCCGATCCACTCCCCGAGCGAGTCCTACACCTTCCATTTCGTCGCGGTGCCGGAACCGGGAACGGCTCTGTTGCTCGGAATCGCTGCGGCGGCACTTGGAGGCACAGCGGTGATGCGCCGACGACCCAGGCTTTAAGGCAAATGGCGCTCGCGGCGAAACAACCGCCGCGGGCGCCTCGCCGGCATTCGGCTGACGCACCAATCCTCCAGCACTCCGATGCTCCGGCGCAAAAAACGGTGTGCATTCTCGCGACAGGTCCGTAACCTTCGTCGGAGTGGCAGCAGGGAAGAAGATCGCACCTAAAAAACTCGCTCTGCGAGGTGGCAAAGAAGTATCCGCCATGGGCTGGATCGAAGACACTCACGGGGCCGTGCTCATGGTCCGTCAGGCGTGCGGCCGGAAACTCTGGACCCTTCCCGGCGGGAAGGTCCTGCCGACGGAAGCCATCGAGAAGGGACTCCGTCGCGAGATTCACGAGGAGACCTCCGGCACTGTGGCTTTCGCGACCCAGATCGCATTTTTCGACCGCCCGGAAAAACGAAACGTAACGTTCCTGTATCGCGTCATGCTGAAGGCCGGCCGCCCGATGAAACCCAACAAACGGGAGATTGCCGCGGTCGAATATCGCACATCGCTGCCGCGGGATGCGTCCCCCTCGTTGCGGCATTTCTGGAATTTGCTCCGCCACGGTCGCGGCTGAGGTTCATCAGAGAGTCCAGACCCCAAAATGGGCATTGACGCCACTTTGCCTGCGTCGATAGGTTGCCCGTCCGCTCTGATGCCACCGCCTCTCGGGCGGTCCCTTGAAAACGTATGGCCGAAGAGCTTGCATACATCCTGATAACTCCCTACTCGATCCGCAAATCGCGAACCGGGGGAATCATCGCGCGCCTGCTCTCCCGCTCGGGTCTCGAGCTCGTGGCCGGCCGGATGTTCGCCCCGAGCCGGGAACTCATCGAGGAATACGCCCGCTCGATTGTCACGGAGGCTGATCCGCGTCACCGCCGCACGCAGGAGCTGATCCGCGATTACGTTTTGAAAAACATGGCGCCGAATGCCGAGGGCAAGTGCCGACGCACGCTCATGCTTGTGCTTCGCGGCGAAAATGCCGTCGCGCGCGTCCTCGAGGTGGCCGGTCACATTGAGCATGAACGGACCGCCGGTGAAACCATTCGCGACACCTACGGCGACTATCTCACCGACGGAGAGCGCGTCCTTTATTTCGAGCCCGCCGTGCTTGCCGCGCCAAATCGCGAGACCGCCGAGGCCGACCTGAAGCTCTGGGCCCGCTACTCCGATTCCGATGGCGGCCTGCTCGAAAAAATCGTCCCGTATCCCGAGGGTGCCAACGTTCAGAACACGCTCGTCCTCATCAAGCCGGACAACTTCCGCTTTCCAAACGTGCGCCCGGGAGCGGTGATCGACACGTTTTCGAAAACGGGGCTCTCGATCATCGGATTCAAGGTGCACCACATGAGCGTCGCCGAGGCCGAGCAGTTCTACGGCCCGGTTCTCGATGTGCTGAAGGACGTTCTCCGGGCACCCACGGCGCGTCGCGCCCGCTTCGCCATCGAGGAAGAACTCGGCTGCCCGATCGGAGACAAGGCCGAGACCGCCATTGGTAATCTCCTCGGACCCATCGCCGCGCAGGCGCACTGGGAATCCATCATTCAGTTCATGTCGGGCGGGCGCCCGAGCCAGTGCACGCCGGAGCAGAAAGCCGCGCCAGGCACCGAGAAGTGCGTCGCCATCATCTACCAGGGCATCGATGCGGTGAAAAAAATCCGCGAAGTCCTCGGACCGACCGATCCTTCAAAGGCGCCGCTGGGCACCATCCGCCGCGAATTTGGGCAAACCATGATGGTGAACGCCGCGCACGCCTCCGATTCTCCCGAAAATGCACAGCGGGAGATGGGGATCATCCGCGCGCACGAAAACAATTTGAAGTCCCTCATCGAAACCCATTTTGCGTCCGCTGCCGCCGCAAGTCCGGGAACTTCCGCGATCGCGGTTGAATCCCAAACCAACCATCGGTAGCCTCCTCCTCACATCTCAAAATCGCACGAAACCAGCATGCAACTCTCCTCTCGCGTAGAAACTCTCACTCCGTCTCTCACGCTCGCCATCGACAGCAAGGCGAAGGCGATGAAGGCGGAAGGCATCGACGTCTGCGGCTTCGGCGCGGGCGAGCCCGACTTCGATACGCCCGATCACATCAAGGCCGCCGCACAGGCCGCGCTCGAAACCGGCTTCACGAAATACACCCCGAGTTCCGGCATTCCGGAGCTTCGCCAGGCGATCGCCAGCAAGCTCGCCGCCGAAAACAATCTCGAATACAAGCCCAGCCAGGTCATCATCAGCAACGGCGCCAAGCAGTCCTGCTACAACGCCATCATGGCTGTTTGCGACCCCGGCGACGAAGTCATCATCCCGGCACCCTACTGGCTGAGCTATCCCGAAATGGTCCGGCTGGCCGGCGCCGAGCCGGTCGTTGTCCCGACCACCGAGGAAACGGCGTGGAAGATCACCGCGGAGCAGTTCGAAAACGCGATGACGCCGAAGACGAAGATGATCATCCTCAACACTCCGGGCAACCCGACCGGATCGGTCTACACCCGTGACGAACTGCGCGCGATCGCCGAGGTCGCTGCGGAGGAGGAGATCTACATTCTCTCCGACGAAATCTACGAGAAACTCGTCTATGACGGCACCGAGCACGTGAGCATCGCGTCGCTCAGCCCCGAGGCCTACGACCTCACGATCACGGTGAACGGTTTCAGCAAGGCCTATTCGATGACCGGATGGCGCCTCGGTTACCTCGCCGCTCCGGAGCCGATCGCGAAGGCGATCGATTCCATGCAGAGCCACAGCACGTCGAATCCCTGCTCGTTTTCGCAGAAGGGCGCGATCGCCGCGATCAAGGGCGACCAGCAGTGCGTCATCGACATGCGCGAGGAGTTCAACATTCGTCGCGAATACATGCACAGCCGCCTCAGCGCGATCACGGGCATCACTGCGGTCAAGCCGCTGGGCGCCTTCTACGTGCTCGCGAACATCAGCCAGCTCGGCCTCAACTCGACGAACTTCGCCGACCGCCTGCTGAGCAAGGCCAATGTGGCCGTCGTCCCGGGCATTGCGTTTGGTGACGATCGCACGATCCGCCTGAGCTACGCGACGAGCATGGACGTCATCAAGACAGGCCTCGATCGCCTCGAGGAGTTCTGCAAGACGTTGTAACGGATTTCTGGAAGCCGGCTCTCCGGCCTTCCATCCGCTTTCAAAGACCGCCGGCGACACCCGTCGGCGGTTTTTGCATCCATACGCTGCGCGCTATTGCATCCCGGGCAGCGCAGGTGGCATCGGATTTATCGGGCCGGCCGGCGGCTGTGTCGGAACGACCGGCTGCGCGGGCGCAAGCGCGGCACCCTTGATCGCGAGCATCAAGTTCGACTCGCCGGGCTTCCATTTGTAGCCCGTTCCGAAGTCCAGAGGGATTGCGCCCATCTGGGCGTAGGCCTCGCCGAGTTCCGGCTGAAAGTATTTTTGGAAGATCTCCAGCGTGCCGGTGTAATTGCCGAAAAACGTGATGCGCCAGTCGCCGCGGAAATATTTCAAAGGAATTCCCGAGTCGTCCTGCAGGATGGCTGAGCTGTTCGCGAGCAGGAAGTCGCGCACGCGCGAGAAATACGGCTCGTGCATGAGGTAGGAGGCCGCCTTGAGATACGTGTGCGCCGGCGCGAAGCCGCCCATCCATTTCAGCAGGGCGGGATTCGATTTCAGCGCACCGTCGGAAACGTCCGCCTGGATGTAATAAACCGTCTGCGTCGGGCTCATGGAATCCCTGCGAAAGCGAATCTGCACCCCGGGCAGGTAACCCCGCACCACCTCGGGGCCTCTCAGCACCGCCAGTTCTCCATTTCGCCCGATCCCAACGTAGTCAACGGACTCGATCGTTCCTCCGCCAAGGGAGATGAAAGATTCGATGATCGGCAGCACACCGCGAAAGTCGGTCTGCTCGAGATCGACCTTCATGTCCTTCGTGATGAAGTGGCTGAACCGCAGGGTCACCGACGTGGACTTCCGCAGATTTTCGAGGCCGGCGAGGATTCGCGGCAGGTCAAGTTGCTCCGGCGGCACCATCGAGCCGACCGGCTCCAATCCGCCGAGAATGTAAACCGGCGCGTTCGGAAACAACGCGTAGACATTGATAAAGTCCGGGCCGCCGAAGAGGTAAAACACCGGCGCCGAGTCCCCGATTCGCGGCAGGATCTGCGTCGCCGAAAACGCGCGCATTTTCGAGAAATACCGCTCGTCGAAACGCTTCCAGGTTTCGGAGAACGTGCGCGCGTGATCGAGATACGCGGGCTCGCGCTGAATCGGTTCAAGGAGGGAACCCGGTGGCAGGCGGCGGCCCGTGAGAAAGCGCGCCTGCTCGTCCGGCGATGAAGCGGGCGGGACAAACTGAGCCGTCGCGGTGGCAATGCCAATGACGCCGGCGAGCAGCGGAAGCAGGAATCTCATACGTCGAATCATATTCGCAGGCTGCCGCGCATCCAGCATCCGAAGTGATAAACCCCGAGACCGGCCACCAGGATGCCTGCGCCTAAAGCGGCCGACCGCGGCTCCTCGATGGTCGTGTGAATCAGCGTGAACACCGCCGTCGCGGCAAAGAGCAACGGTGTGAGCGGATACCCCCAGCAGCGGAACGGTCGCGGCAAATCCGGTTCGCGCACCCGCAACACCACGACGCCCACCACCGTGAGCAGACTGCACACCACCAGCGCGTATTGTGCCGACACCAGCACGCGCTGGAAGGTCGAGTTCCACAGCAGGATCAGCACGAGCACCGATTGAAAGAGGACCGCGCGCGCGGGAATGCCACCTCGCGTGGTATGTGCGAAAAAGCGCAGGGAAGCGAAATCCTCGCCGATCGTCTGCATCACGCGCGGACCCGCCCACGTCATTGCGCTGATGGTCGAGATCAATCCCGCACAGATGAATCCCGACATGATGCGTCCGCCCTGTTCGCCGAAGATCGCCACTGCGGAGAGGTTCCCAATATCCAGTTTTCCGGCGAGCTGATCGATCGGCACGGTTTTCAGGAAGATCGCATTCAGCCCCACATAAAGCGCGCCGACAAAGAGCGTTCCAAGGATCAACCCCCAAGGCACATCACGACCGGGCCGCCGCACTTCACCGGTGATGTAGGTCGCGGCATTCCAGCCGGAATACGCATACATCACATACATGAGCGAGACAGCAAACGGCGCCGAGAAAATGAGGCCTGCATCCCCTGTCTGCGGCAGAAATGAGATCGGCTCGGTCGGACCCCAGAAAGCCCCCGCGACAATCAGCACCACGATGAGCGCGAGCTTCAGCAGCGTGAACACGATTTGAAATCCCTGGCTCAACGCGATCGTTCCGAGATGCGCGAGCGTCACGACCAAAACGACCACCGTGGCCGCCGGCAGCGTCGGCACCCCGGGAATCGTCGCGTGCAGATATTCGCCAAACGCCATGGCAGCCAGCGTCACCGGCGCCGCGAACCCGACCATGGCCGACACGAAGCCGCCCACGAATCCCAGCGGCCGGCCGTAGATCCGGCTCAGGAAGTTGTATTCCCCGCCCGAACGCGGCAATGCGGACGCAAGCTCCGCGTAACACAGCGCCCCGCACAGCGCAAAAATCGCGCCCACCGCCCACAGCACGAGGATCGTAAACCCCGAGGGCAGATCGGCCACTTGAAATCCGAGGCTCGTAAAGACGCCCGTGCCCACCATGTTGGCCACGACGATCGCCATGCAGGTAAACAGGCCAACCCGCTTTTCCCGACCCCGATCAGGCATAGGCATCGAACACGCGTCGCCCGCGCACCCAGGTTTGGCAAATCGAGAAATCGTTCGTGAAGACGATGAGGTCCGCGTTCATTCCCGGCGTGAGGGATCCGGTTTCACATTCGAGGCCAAGCGTGGCCGCCGGCGTCACCGTCGCCGCGCGCAAAGCCTCGGGCAGCGCGACGCCGGCCAGAGTCACCACGTTTTTCAGGCAATCGATCATTCGCGCAGTGCTTCCCGCCAGGGCCGCACCGTCCGCCGTCATCGCGACCCCTTCGGAGACCTGGCAGGAAATCCCGCCCAACTCAAATTCCGCACCCGGCTCCAGACCGGCTCCCGCGGTTGCATCGGTGATCAGCGCAACGCGGTCGGCGCCCTTCGCGTTCCACAGCATGCGGAGCAGCGTTGGGGAAACGTGATGTCCATCCGCAATCACCTCGCACACGACCTCCGGCTTCGCCAGCGCTGCTTCGAGCAACCCAGCCACTCGCAACGCGCCACGCCGACGGGAGGTCGACATGCAATTGAAGGTGTGCGTGACCTGCCGCATGCCGTGGGAAAACGCCCGTTGCGCGTCTTCGTCCCACGCATCGCTATGCCCGCCGCTCACGGCGATCCCCGCCTCGACGAGTTGCGGAATCAACCACTCCATGCCGGGCAGCTCCGGCGCGAGCGTGATCTTGGTGATCACATCCACGTAGCGCCGCCAGTGGTCGGCATCGTTTTCCCCGGGCACTCGAAGAAAATCGGGCCGATGAGCACCCCGGCGCTCGGGTGAAAAATACGGACCCTCTACGTGAATCCCCGCGAGCCGCGCGCCAGTCCTTCCCGACTCCGGCCGCCATTGGCGCGCCGTATCGAGAACGGCCCCGATGTCCAGCCATGAGGCGCACACGGTGGTCAATGCCAGGGTCGTCGTCCCGCCCGAGGCGTGAAATCTGCAAATCGTCTCGAACGCTTCCGGCGTCGCCTCCATCGCATCACGGCCAAGCGCTCCATGCACATGAATATCGATCAGTCCGGGCGAGAGGAGGTTTCCGCCGCAATCAATCACCTCGTCGAAGGACTCGCGGATCACCTGCGGACCCACGGCGGCAATTCGCCCGTCGCGCACGCGCAATGCACCGGACTCCACACGCCCGTTGGGCAGGCAAAGGCGTGCATTCGTAAACAACGTGCTCATCGCTCGACACGATGTTCCCGGAAAATCCCGGGGAAACAAGAAACTCTACCGGCGGAGGGTCTCGAACCCACACTCCCGAAGGAACGCGATTTTGAGTCGCGCGCGTCTGCCAATTCCGCCACGCCGGCGTGGAGAAGGGAATATGCGTCAGGGTTCCCTCCCTGACCAATCAAAAAACCAGCCCTTTCGGCGGTCCCAGAATCTCGCGGGCCACCATCGCACTCCGCAACCCCTCCTCGGAACGAAGCAGCGTCTCGAGATGCGATGCCGCCTCCACCGCGGCCGCTTCCTTTCTGCGCTTCCGCTTTTTCTCGACCGGCTTGGGATTCAACTGGACCGGCACGCTCCTCGGCTCGATCACAAGGGGCTTCTCAAGACTTTCCGCCACCGCCTCGAGAAAAGTCGGTGGCGGCGCCTCCACCTGCCTTGGTTCGGGCAGCGGCGGAGGGGAATTGCGGGGCGTAATGGGCGGAGGTGGCTCCGACTCGGTCGGCAGTCCGAGTGCTTCGAGGAACTCGCGCATTTGCTCCTCCGGATCCGCCGGTCGCACACGCGGATCCGGTCGGACTGTCTCGGGATTGGTCGATCTTTCGAGCCGGTCGAGGCGCTCCTGCGTCTTCCGCTGCTCGCGAACCTCGGCGGACTTCTCGACGAGCCAGTTGATCAGCGCAATGGCCGCGAAGACGAGAATGCCGATGAGCGTTTCCATGGGAATCAGCCCTGCTGCGTGGGCTTCTCAGGCTTCGCGATCGACTCGCGCATCTGCGTGTCGGACTCGATATTCTTCATGCGCAGGTAATCGAGAACGCCAAGATTTCCGCTGCGGAATGCCTCGGCCATCGCCTCGGGCACCTTCGCTTCCGCTTCCACAACCTTCGCCCGCATTTCCTGCACGCGCGCTTTCATTTCCTGCTCGGACGCCACCGCAGCCGCGCGGCGCATCTCCGCCTTCGCCTGCGCAACAACCTTGTCGGCCTCGGCTTGCTCAGCCTGCAGCTTCGCTCCGACGTTGTCGCCAATATCGACGTCGGCGATATCCACCGACAAAATTTCAAAAGCGGTCCCGCTATCGAGTCCCTTCTGCAGGACGGTCTTGGAAATTCGGTCGGGATTCTCGAGCACCTCCTTGTAGGACGTCGCGGAACCGATCGACGTCACAATGCCTTCGCCCACACGCGCGATGATCGTGTCTTCCGTGGCGCCGCCCACGAACCGGTCGAGGTTCGACCGCACCGTCACCCGGGCGCGCACCTTCACCCCGATGCCATCCCGCGCCACCGCGTCGATGGTCGTCTTGCCCGAAGCGGGGTTGGGACAATCGATCACCTTCGGATTGATGCTTGTGCGAACCGCCTCGAGCACGGTCTTGCTGGTGCCTTTGATGGCGAGGTCGATTGCGCAGGCACGGTTGAAATCGAGCGGAATCTGCGCCTTGTCTGCGGCCACGAGTGCGAGCACGACGTTTGTGATGTTGCCGCCAGCCAGGTAGTGCGCCTCCAGCAGATCCGTATCGATCGGAATGCCCGCCTTCACCGCGGTAATGCGCGTGTCGACCACGAGGCCGACCGGCACTTTCCGCAACCGCATGCCGATCAATCGCAGGAATCCAACCGGCGCATCGGCGATCTTCGCGCGGAACCAGATTCCGAAGAAATTGGCAAACACGATCACCACGACCAGCGCGATGATCAGAATGATTCCGAGAATAATCGTGGGAAGCAGTGGTGTCATGGGATTGGTTGGAATCTAAATGGTTCGCCGCCGCCTGCTAAGCCTTTTTACGCACGACGACGCGATTCCCCTCCACGGCCACGACCAGAATCGCACTTCCCGCCTCGATAAAGTCGCTTTCCGACACCACATCCACGCGCCGGCCATCGATCTTCGCCGTGCCGGCGGGTCGCAACATCGTCAATGCCACGCCCTCCCGCGCCAGCAGGGACGGACTCGGACGCTCTCCCGCAATCGCTTTCGAGAGGATGAATTGCCGTCCGACCGGAAGCCTCGGGAACCAGGCCATCCACCCGGCAAATCCCAGCCCCGCCACGGCAAGCACGCCAACGAAAAAAATCGTCCCCGTTACGAACCCGAAATTCACATAGCCCAGCGCGACCGCACTCAGCAGCAGCAATCCACCCACGATGCCGAGAATGCCGCCGGGCAAAAACACCTCCGCCAGCAACAGCGCCAATCCCGCGCCCGCCAGCAGAAGAATCGTCGTCATGCGCGGACGGCTATTCCCCCGACTCCTCGTCGAGACCGTCGTCCACCGTGCGCTCGCCGGTCAATACCTCCTGCACGGTGCCCGCAGTCCTGAGCGTCACACGTTTGACGGTGTTGCCGATGTTTTTCCCGGTTCGCTCGATGACGCCGAACACACCGCCAAAGTGCGTCTCCACTCCATCGTCGTCATCCGCAGAATCCGAAGACGCCCGGGGGCCGGCCGCCGCCACCGAGTCCACCCGCGCATCCGGGTCAACCTGGAAGGCACGCAGCACCTTTCCGTCCTCGGCGGAAACCTGGATGCTGCCGACGGGTGCGCCCATGTAGTCGAAGAGGCGCAACACCCAGAGTGGCGCTCCGGTGCTGTCGTTTGTGCGCAGGGTATAATCGACCGAATCGAAGCCCACCTTGGCTTTCACCGACTGCTCGTTGGCAATCTTGAACGCGCCATCGGAATCAAGATTCAGCCGGGAGAAATTCAACGACGGCAGCGTGGCATGACCGGCGTAGCCGCGCACCGGCGTGCGCTCGGAGACGATTTTCCCGTTTGCCACGACAAACTCCCGGATGCCGCCGCGAGCCGTCGAATCATTCATCAGAATCGTCCAGGACTGCGGTTGCGGCTGCCCGCTCTCGCCGCGCACTTCGATCAGCTGATTGAGCACCGAATCGCCGCGGGACCCGCGAATGACTTGAAGCGCCTCGTAGGCAGTCGCTCCAAGACCGGTGGTCATGCTCAGCACGCCAAGCAGGAGAATGGAGGAAAGCGTCTTCAACACGGGAAACTCTGGCGCACCACTCCGGGATTTCCAGCGAATTTTACGACTCGATTTTGCAGGCAGGCTGGGGAAACTGGTGTCGTGCCTGAGGACACCGCCACGCTCCGTAAATCCCTCGAAATTTATCGCGGCCTCGTCGAAGTCTCGGGCCTCATCAATTCCATCACCGACTATGGCGAGCTGCTGCGCGCCATTCTCGACGTGGCCCGGCGCGTCATGGAAGCGGAGGCCGCATCGCTGTTCCTCACGGACCATACCCAGTCGCATCTCGACCTTGCCATCGCGTCGTATGCGGATGGCGAGTTTGTGCAGCCAAAGATCCGCGTGGAATCCGGCCAGGGCATCGCCGGGTGGGTGCTTGAACACGGGCGCAGCCTGCTGATTCCCGACGCCTATGCCGACCCGCGCTTCTTCCGCGGCGCGGACCAGACATCGGGCTTTCGCACGCGATCGATTCTCTGTGCACCGTTGAAGCGCGATCAAAAGATTATCGGCGTCCTGCAGGTGCTGAACCCTCGCGGCAAGGATGCCTTCGATGAAACGGATCTGGACGGCTTCGAGGCCTATTCCACGCTCACGGCGACCGCCATCGAGAAACTCCGCGCCATCGAGCGCATTCGCGAACAGGAGCGCGTGCAGCGAGACGTGTCCATCGCGTCGGAAATCCAGCAGGAGCTGCTTTCCCGGGCCGTTCCCTGCGACATTCCGGGAGTCGTTTTCGCGAGCTACAACAAGGCCGCCACCGAGGTCGGCGGAGACTTCTTCTTCGTTTTCCCGCGCAATCCCTACGAGATTTACTTCGCGATCGGGGACGTTTCGGGAAAGGGCATTCCGGCCTCCCTCCTCATGGCGCAGACGCTCAGCGCGATGCAGTTTGTCTTCGCCTCGACGACGAGCCCCTCCAATGCCCTCGGCCAGCTCAACGCCACGCTGCATCACCACATCGTGCGCGGGATGTTCGTCACCACGCTCGTTGGCCGGATGACCCCCGAGACGCGGCGCGTGGAAATTGCCAGCGCCGGACATTGCCGCCCGTGGATCATCCGCACGGATGGCGAGCCGATGGAAATTCAGACCGAAGGTGCGCTGCCCCTCGGCGTGCTTCCCGACACCACCTACCGCCAGGGCAAGATCGAGCTTTCGCCGGGCGACTACATCCTCACCTTCACCGACGGGCTCTCCGAGTCCCGCAGCCCGAGCACCGACAAGTTTTTTGACGAAGATCTGAAATCCCGGCTAAACCGGAAATTTGCGTCCGCGGGCGAGGTCGTCGATCATCTGGTCTCGACGGAGGCCGCTCATCGCGAAAACACACCCGCTCGCGACGATCTGACCCTTCTTGTCGGAGGATTTCGATGAAGCTGAAGTTTACGGCCGACCCTCACGAGCTTGCCGCGATGCGCGCCGCTGCTCGCGGATATCTGCTGGAATCAGGCATCCCCGAAATGGACGTGGAACTCATGGTTCTCGCCCTCGACGAGGCCTGCACAAACATCATCCGTTACGCATACGGCGGATGCTCCCAGCATCCCATCCGGCTTCACATCCAGCGAATGCGCGGCTCGGTTCGCTGCACGCTTCGCGACTACGGAAATCCCTGCGACCCGTCGAAAATCCACGGTCGCGACCTCACGGACTTTCGCCCCGGCGGTCTCGGCGTGCGCATCATGCACGCCGCCTTCGACACGGTGGATTTCCAGCCAATGCCCCGCGGCACGCGACTGACGCTCACCCGTTCGTTGCGCGGGCACTCAAGACCCGTCTCGGCCGCCACCTAGCCTTTCACGCCGCCGCAAGACGCTCACGCAGCCGCCGCAGCCGCACCAGCGTGCGCTCTTCATTGCGGCTGAGCATGCGCCCGGAGAGCGGCAACTCGAGCTGCTGAACGACCTGCGGATGATTCTGGCGAAGGGATTTCAGGAGGAGGTTGATCGCTTTCATTCTGCGATTGACTCTAGCGGCTGGCATTGGACACTTGCTGTCCGATGCCGGAAATTTCCAAAAAAAACTCCTCCCCCCAGCAGGCACGGCTTTCCCGCCCTCCTCTTGCGCGAATGCTGGCGATTCACAGTCAGCTCACGGAGCGCCGTTTTCCCAACTGCTTCAAGCTCGCCCGCGAATACGAGGTCGCGACGAAGACAATTCACCGCGACATCGAATTCATGCGCGACCAGCTCGGGCTCCCCATCGAGTATGATCGCGCGGCGCACGGGTATTTCTACTCGGAGCCGGTCACGAATTTCCCGACGGTGCAGGTGAGCCACGGCGAGCTGGTCGCTCTGCTCGTGGCGCAAAAGGCCGTCGAGCAGTATCGCGGGACGACCTTCGAGCGCCCGCTGCAATCGGCATTTTCAAAGCTTGCCGCCGGCCTCGAAGGCGAAAGCGGCATCGCGCTCCACGAGCTCACGGAGGCGATTTCCTTTCGTCCGCAAGGCGCGCCCGCGAGCGAGCTGGATTCGTTTCAGACGCTCGCGCAGGCGACGTTGAAGCGGCGCGAGATTCGATTTCTCTACCATTCGTTGAAGCGGCGAAAGGCGGAACAGCGGACTGTTCGTCCATATCACCTCGGCTGCGTTGCCAATCAGTGGTATCTCATCGGCCACGACGTGGATCGCGACGCGATCCGGACCTTTGCCCTTGTCCGGCTTTCGGATCCCGAGGAAACGGGAGCTACTTTTCAGCGGCCCAAGGATTTTTCCGTTTCCGAAATGTTTTCGGGAAGTTTCTCGGCATTTCAAAGTGGCCGCATCGAACGCGTGGTGCTGGAGCTCGACGCCTTTGCCGCACGACTGGCCGCGGAACGCAAATGGCACCCGACGCAAACGCTGACACCGAAGAAAGGCGGCGGCGCGCAGCTGACGCTGGAGGTGAGCATCGCACCCGACCTGGAGAACTGGATCCTGGGCTGGGGGGAGCACGCGGAAGTCATCCGACCGGCGTCTCTTCGAGAGCGAATCGCCGCGACGGTCAAGGCGATGGCCAGACGATACCGGAAGTGATACGCTCGCGTCGGAGGTGAACCATGAGTCTTGGAAAAGAATTTAAGGAATTTATCGCGCGGGGGAATGTCATTGATCTCGCGGTGGGCGTCATCATTGGCGGCGCGTTCGGAAAAATTGTCTCGTCGCTCGTCGAAGACGTCATCATGCCGCCCATCGGTATGATCACCAGCGGCATCAAGTTTTCCGATCTCTTCGTGTCGCTCAACGGGAAGTCGTATTCCACCCTCGCGGCAGCGCGCGAAGCCGCGGCGCCTGTCATCGCCTACGGCGAGTTCATCGAATCGGTCATCACGTTCCTCATTGTTGCCGCGTGCGTCTTCGCCCTCGTGAAGGTCATCAATCGCATCAAGCGCGAGGAGGCAACCCAGTCCGCTCCGCCGCCCCCGCCTCCCGCCGAGGTCAAGCTGCTTGAGGAGATCCGCGATCTATTGAAGTCCAAATAAAAAAACGCCGCTCCGGAAATCCGAAGCGGCGTTTGGGTTAAGGATTTGGATTTCTTTTAGAACGCGATACGGAGACCGCTGCGGAAGTTGCCGACGTTGTCGACACCGCCGTAGAAGAAGCGGCCGTCCGCGAAGAGACCGACGTTCGGGGTGAAGCGATACTCGAGACCGCCACCGACGTTGCCGTATCCGGTGCCGTAGCCATCCCAAGTGCCACCACCGCCGACCATCGCGTAAGGCGCGAGGTTCAGCGAGCAGATCGGGTAGCGGACGAAGAAGTTGCCGCCGATCGGGAGATGCTGGGCGACACCATTGTTGTCATACCAGGCACCCTCGTAGCCGATACCGAAATACTTCGCGAAGAAGAAGTTCAGACCGAAACCACCACCGGAACCGGTGCTGAAGTAGGTGCCGCGCCCACCGTAAAAGCCGGTGTAGAACGCGTCGATCTGGAACTCCGTGTTGCGGAAGTAGCAATCCTCGGGTTCGACAATAACCTTTTCCTTAAAGGACTTTACGTCGGTGCCGGCAAACGCCGAACCGACCGCGGTGATCACACCGAGTAACAGAGAAAGGGAGAGTTTTTTCATGAGTGTGTTGTTAACTGACGATCAAAGCCTTAGACAGATCGTGCGGGAACGTCAAGGCAATCACGTGAAAAGAGGAGAATCAGGGTAAAACCTGATAGTGAGAACACTCTAGTTCGGAGCGTGACCGGTCTGCCCGCTGTCGTCCTTGAACGGGGCCCCGACGCGGCGCGCGAGGAGCGACTCCCGCGCCTCCGGGTGCTCAACCACCTGTTTCATGACCCCCGGATTGTTGGATTCGAGTGGATGAAATGCTTCTCCGCATCCCTCAATGCAAACAGATAGTATTTGTATTCATCACCGCCGACGTTCGTGTAGTCGCGAGCGGCATCGCAGATCATCAACACGATGTCGAAGAAAATGCTCCCGACGCGCTCCACTGGCGGCGGGGATCGGAATCGTCTGCGACGCGTAAACCTTCAACACTTCCTTGTTGTGCACATACTCCCCGGGTGTTCTGCGCGATGATAACGAGCGTCGCCTCGCAGGCGGGAAAATCGTCCATCCCCCGCACGGCGGAAATGACCACGGATGACTCGAGGTTGACGCCCCGCTTATGCCGCGACCTCTCGTGGTTCGGCGGCGCGGGGCAATCTTCAACTGAATGTCCATCGCCGGATACGGTGCGTAACATCCGCCCTGTTTGCGAATTCGATGGCAGCCGCTGGGATTCTCCGGCGAGATCGGAGAGTTTGACCGAGCCCTTCCGGCCATTCATCGAAAATTCCACATTCGTGGCGCCGACCTTGAGAATGTCCACCACCGCCATCCACCCCTGATTATCGGTCAGCTCGATCCCCGCGCAGACAACGGCACTGTGAAGCCCAGGATGCAGCCACGCAGCCGTCCCATCACAGAGCATGATCCCTTCTTTTTCGACGGCGCCTTGTCAACCCAACGTCCTGCCGCGGGGCACAAAAAAGGCGACCCGGGATCCCGGATCGCCTTTTCGTCAAAGATGACTGGCCGTTACTTGTAGGAGGCCTGCGAACCCTTGATGTTCCGCTTCTTGATCCACGGCATCAGGCTGCGGAGGCGTTCGCCCGTCTTCTCGATCGGGTGTTTCTCGCCGGCCTTGAGAAGCGCGTTGTAGGTCTTGTAGCCGCTCTCGTATTCCTTCACCCAACCCTTGGCAAACTTGCCGGTCTGGATGTCCTTGAGCGCCTGTTTCATCCGCTTCTTCACGCTGGCGTCGATGATCTTCGGCCCGACGGTCACGTCACCCCACTTCGCCGTCTCGGAAATGGAGAACCGCATGCCCGCGATGCCCGACTCGTTCATCAAGTCAACGATGAGCTTCAACTCGTGCAGGCACTCGAAATAGGCCATCTCGGGCGAATACCCCGCCTCGACGAGGGTCTCGAATCCCGCCTGCACCAGCGCGCTGGCGCCACCGCAAAGAACGGCCTGCTCGCCAAAGAGATCGGTCTCCGTCTCCTCCTTGAAGGTGGTCTCAATCACGCCGCCACGCGTGCCGCCCACGCCCTTCGCCCAGGCAAGCGCGACCTTCTTCGCCTGCTTGCTCGGGTTCTGGTAGATGGCAATCAGCGCCGGAACGCCTTTGCCCTCGGTGAACTGCCGGCGCACGATGTGGCCCGGGCCTTTCGGCGCGACCATGATCACGTCGACGTCCTTCGGCGGAACGATCGTCTTGAAGTGAATCGCGAAGCCGTGGCTGAAGAGCAGCGTCTTGCCCTTCGTGAGATGCGGCTCGATGTCCTTTTTGTAGACGGCCGGAATCTTCGTATCGGGCACCGCGACAAAAATCACATCCGCAGCCTTCACCGCTTCGGCGGTGTCGAGCACCTTGAAGCCGTAATCCTCGGCAACCTTGCGGCTCTTCGATTTCGGATACAGGCCGATGATGACCTTGACGCCGCTGTCCTTGAGATTGAGCGCGTGGGCGTGGCCTTGGGAGCCGAAGCCGATCACGGCACAGGTCTTGCCTTTGAGGACTTTCAGATCGGCATCTTTGTCGGTGTAGATTTTGGCGGGCATTGTCTTGGATTCTGAAATTACTTGTTGCTGCGGGAGAGCGCGACCTTGCCGGTGCGCGTGATGTCGAGGATTCCGAACCGCTCCATGAGGAGCAGGAACTTGCTGATCTTCCCTTCCGTGCCGGTGACCTCGATCGACACCCGCTCGGGCTGCACGTCGATGATCTTGGCGCGGAAAATGTCGCAAATCTGCATCACCTCGGCGCGAGTCTGGGAGTCCGCCTTCACTCGCATCAGCACGAGCTCGCGGTCCACGTAGTCCTCGTCGGCAAAGTCCTCCACGTCGATCACCTCGACCAGCTTGTCGAGCTGCTTGGTGACCTGCTCGAGCACCTTGTCGTCGCCTCGGACGACGATCGTCATGCGCGAAGTCGTGGGGTCGAGGGTCGGGCCGACATTGAGGCTGTCGATGTTGAACCCGCGCCCGCTGAACATGCCGGCCACACGGGCCAGCACACCGAATTTGTTTTCAACGAGAACCGATAGAGTATGGCGCATGGCGTGTCAGGAACCGTCGAGACTGAGGAGAAAGAATCCCTTCGTCAAACGGTTTCTCGGCCCGTAGATTCCAACCCCTATGCAACTGGATCTGCCGGAGCACCCGTTCAAGGCCTACATTTTCGATTGCGACGGAACCATCGCCGACACCATGCCGCTCCATTTTCGGGCCTGGACGCGCGCCATGAATGAGCTCGGCGGCCAGTTTCCCGAGGACCTTTTCTATGCATGGGGCGGCACACCCTCGAAGGTCATTATCGAGCAGCTGAATGAAAAATTCGGCACGAACCTCGACCCGGAGACAGCGTCGAAGATCAAGGAACAGTATTTCCTCGAGCTGATTCCCGAGGTGCTTCCGGTCGAGCCGGTCGTCGCGCTCGTGAAGCAGTTTCACGGGACGGCGCCAATGGCCGTCGCCAGCGGCGGGCATCGCGAGATCGTGCTGAAGACGCTCGATGCGCTCGGTTTGAGCCAGTTTTTCGAGACGGTCGTGGCCATGGAGGATGTCCCGCGCGGCAAACCGTCGCCGGACCCGTTTCTCGAAGCCGCCCGCCGGATGGGCGTGGAACCGGAAAGCTGCCTGGTCTTCGAGGACGGCCCCCTCGGCATCGAGGCGGCCAAAGCCGCCGGAATGCGCTACGTCCTCGTGCCGACAGCTGCGGCGCAGAAAGGGACGGTCTGACTTGCACCCATGGCTGATCCGCGTTGCAATCTTGCACGCGACCTCATGGTCGCGAACGTAACCCCTTGATATGAAGACTCCAAAAAAATCCTCTCTCTTCCAGTTTCTCGCGATCCTCGCCACCGGCACGTTGCTGGTCGCTCCGGGGGTTTCCCGTGCCGATGACGACGAGCCGAAGGCGTTGATCGCCATCCTCATGCCGACCGAAGGCAGCAAAGTGACCGGCACGGTAACGTTCACCGAAATCGGTGATGACAAGGTCAAGGTCGAGGCTCATGTCGAAGGGCTCGAGCCCAACTCGAAGCATGGGTTCCACGTTCACGAGTTTGGCGATCTTTCGTCGCCCGACGGCTCCGCCGCCGGCAGCCACTTCAATCCCGAAAAACACGATCACGCGCTTCCCACCACGGAGGTCCGTCACGTGGGTGATCTCGGAAATCTCGAGGCCAACGACCAGGGCGTCGCCCACTACACGATCACGGTGGACAACATGTCGCTCACCGATGACGACAACGCGATCATCGGCCGCGGCCTCATTGTTCACGAGAAAGCTGACGACGGCAGCCAGCCCGTCGGCAACGCCGGTGCCCGCATTGCACAGGGAGTCATTGGGGTGAAGAACCCCGGCAAGAAATAGGCGCATTTGCCATCTCTGAAGAGAAACGGCGGCTTCACGGCCGCCGTATTCTTTTGAGATCGCCTCGGCGACCGTTCAGGAGACCAGCACCGGACCGCCGACCGGCGACAGGTTGCGCAGCTTGTCGATGACGGCGGGAACGATCTCCAGCGCCGCGTCGATGTCGGCGTCCGTGTTGAAGCGGCCAAACGAGAAACGCAGGCTTGCCCGTGCCCGCTCGTTCGAGAAGCCCATCGCCTTCAACACATGCGAAGGATGCACGGAACCGCTCGTGCAGGCCGAGCCCGCGGAACAGCAAACGCCCCGGTCGTCGAGCAGCATGAGCGCCCCCTCGGCCTCGATCCCTTCGAAGCTGAGATTCGTGGTATTCGGCAGGCGGTTGACCCGGTCTCCGTTCACCTCCACGTTCGGAACGCGCTCGAGAATTCCCGTTTCAAACCGGTCACGCAACGCCCGGACCCGCGTCTGCTCCTCGGCCATGTGCTCCGCGGCAATCTGCGCCGCCTTTCCGAGGCCGACGATCGACGCGACGTTCTGCGTGCCTCCCCGCCGCGCGCCTTCCTGACTCCCGCGCAACCACGGGGTGAACCGCACGCGCTTGTTCACGTAGAGCACGCCGACGCCCTTCGGACAGTGCAGCTTGTGGCCGGAGACGGACGCGAAATGAATCCCCGATCCCTCCAGCGAGATCGGCAGCTTGCCGACCGCCTGCACCGCGTCGCAGTGAAACAAAACCTTCTTCTCGCGACAGATCTCCGCCACGCGCTCGACCGGGAACAGCACGCCGGTCTCGTTGTTCGCCCAAAGCAGGCTCACCACCGCCGTGTCGGGCCGGATCGCCTTTTCCAGTTTCTCGAGATCCAGCTGCCCGGTCGCATCAACCGGCAACCACGTCACCTCATACCCGCGGCGGGCGAGGTGCTCGCACAGCTTCATCGTCGCGCTGTGCTCGACGCCGCTCGTGATGATGTGGGTGCGGTCGGGGTCCGTCGCCACGGCGGATTGAATGGCCGTATTGATCGATTCCGATCCGCAGCTCGTGAAAACGATTTCGGAGGGATCACACGCGAGCAACCCGGCCACCCGCTCCCGGGCCTGCTCGACCGCCTCGCGGGCTTTCTTTCCAAGCCCGTAGGCGCTCGACGGATTGCCATAATGCTCGCGCAGCCACGGCAACATCTCGTCAACAACCGCCGGGTCCACCTGGGTTGTTGCATTGTTATCGAGATAGATGACGTCGCTCATTGGGTGAACCTTCTACCATACGGAAGACCGCCCCGCCCTGGCAATAGCGCGTCATAGCAGGTCGCAAATCGCATTGTCGCCCGCGTGCTGATCGGGCATTGATGGCCGGATGGATGACTTGTGGCGCGGAATCTCCGAAGAGACACGGAAACGGCTCACGCAGCGTGATTACATGGCGGAGTCGGTCGAGACCCGCATCGCGACAACCGGCATGGAAGGTGGCCAGGCCCTTTCCGTCGAGGCGGCCCTGCGTTCCGCCGGGGTGTGGATTCCGGGCGTGGAGCTGTTTCACCGCGTCATTCACGCCCAGCGCGGCCGGGGAATGTTCGGGGAATTCGGCCGGAGCGGCGAGGGCGTGCTCGGGCGCATCGGGTTCTGGCCAAAACAGTGGGCGAGCGCGCGAATGTTTGGCTCCACCGGGAAGGGGTTCCACATTCACCCGCCGTTCATCCCGGAGGGCGAGGATCCGGCTGCGTGGTTCGCGAAACTGTTTCCCTCGAATCCGGAGGATGAGGATTTTTCGCTGCGTCCCTACGATCTCGAACAGTGGGACGTAATGTTCGTCGTGGAGGGGCGCGTGGAAATGCTCCTGATTGACGAACGTGCCGGCATGCCCCGGCGTCGCATGCGGTTTACGATCGAAGGCGACGAGCATCGCGGGCCGAACACGATTGGCGTGGTGATTCCCCCCGGCGTCGCGCATGCGATGCGCACCGAGGGTGCGGCCGATGCGATCATGGTTTACGGCACGTCCACGACCTTCCGTCCGGAGTTTGAAGGGCGCATCGCGTCCGCGGTCGAGTCCTTCGCGCTGCCTGCGGACTGGGAGGCGGAGTGGTCACGGGAGTAGCCCGAGGCGCTCGCTCGCGACCGTCTCGAGATAGGCCCTGTAGTCGTTCTTCGGCAGGCCTGCCGCGAGAGCCTCGAGAGCCGCGCGATCGATGAAATTCATCTCGTAGGCAATCTCTTCGATGCACGCCACCTTCACGCCCTGCCGGTGCTCGAGGGTCGCGATGTAATTGCTCGCCTCGAGCAGGCTCGACGGCGTCCCGGTGTCCAGCCAAGCCACGCCGCGACCAATCGGCTCCACCTTCAACTGCCCCTCGGCCATGTAGCGCTTGTTGATGTCCGTGATCTCGAGCTCGCCGCGTGCGGAGGGCTTCAGCTCCCGCGCGAACGACACGATGCGCTCGTCGTAAACATACAGCCCGGGCACCGCATAATGGCTCTTCGGCTTCGCCGGCTTTTCCTCGATGCTCAGCGCTCGGCCGTCCGCATCGAACTCGATCACGCCATAGCGCTGCGGATCACTTACCGGACACGCAAAAATGCACGCCCCGCTCTCCAGCGCGAGCGCGCGCCGGAAAAAGTCGAGCTTCCCGTGGAAAATGTTGTCCCCGAGCACGAGGGCCGCGCCGGCGCCATCGAGAAATTTCTCGCCGATCAGAAATGCCTGCGCGATGCCCTCGGGCTTCGGCTGCTCGGCGTATTCGATGCGGAGACCGAGCGATTTCCCGTCGCCGAAAAGGCCGCGAATCATGGGCAGGTCTTTCGGCGTGGAAATGATGAGAATTTCGCGAATCCCGCCGAGCATCAGCACCGACAACGGGTAGTAGATCATCGGCTTGTCGTAAACCGGCAGCAGCTGCTTGCACACGATGCGCGTAAGCGGGTCGAGCCGACTGCCGGCGCCGCCGGCGAGGAGAATTCCTTTTCGTTCCATCAGATCTGCTGGGGGAGTTTGTCGGGCCGCACGAAGATCTCGTTCCCGCCGAAATCCTGATCTTCGCCCACGCGCCGGTAGTTCTCGCGAATGAAGTCATACAACGGCGCGGCCCAGTTTCGAAAGCGCGACTCTTCGGTGCCGTTGATGTCCCGCTGGTCGATCACGATCACCGCGGGACGCTTCGTCTGAATGTCGGCTATCGCGTTCTCGAAGAAGTTTTTCGGCATCGCGGCGTTGTCCACGTAGAGATTGTAGAGGTAGGAGCGCCGATTCGTCATGAAGTTGATCGTCGGCGAATAGGGGAACGTCACCACCCACTCGTCCGGCTCGGAATACCGCACGATCGTGTCGTAAAGTCCCTGGAAACGCGGCTGCTCACGCCGACGGACCAGCACGCGCACGCCATTGTCGGCGACCACTTCGTAGCTCCGCTTGCGTGCCGCCTCGATCGTGCCGGCGGATTCCTTCGTGTAGGAGTGGTAGAAGAAGAGCCCTTCCTGCGTCCCGCAGAGGCCCACAAACAACACACAGGGCACGCCTACCGCCACGGATCGTGATCGAATCGTGCGCCCGATCGCATAAAACGAGGCGCAGGCCATCGCCACCGCAAAGGGAATCATGAACTCGCTCAAGTGCGGCGTGTCGGGCCGGAAGAAGAAATACTGCGGGAAGATGGTCAGCGCGGCCCCGAGCGTGACGAGCGATACGAGTGCGGGTTCCTTCAGCGCGGCTTTGCGAAGAATGATGGCCAGCAGCAACGCAGGGCCGGCGACCACGATGATGAGCGCCGCAATCAGCACGGGCAGATGCAGAATGATCACAAACGCCGCGTCGTAGAAACTCTCCTGCTTGAACAAATCCGACAGCGTCTTCCGCGGCCGGGTGCCCGCCTCCGCCGCCTTGCGCGCCTCGATCTCCCTTTGGCGCTCGATCTCCGCGAGATTTCTCTTGGTGTTCTGAATGCGAATGATGCCGTCTCTCCGTGAAGCGGGCGTCGTCACAAAGCGGGTCGACGAGGGCGCGTTCTCAACCGCCGAGACCTTCGATCCCTCCCAGAGAATCTTTTTCAACATCGTCGGATACTGCTCGACGAATGCCGCCTCATATCCGTGGTTCCGCGCGTGCAGATAAAACGGCAGGTGAATCGCGAGAAGACACGCCACGCAGAGCCCCACGCCGGCCGTGACCCGTGCGCTCCGGCGAAGAAATTCCCCCCGCACCGCAAAGGGATAAAGCACCGCCAGTCCCGCGTAGATGACCGTGAAGAAAATCCCGACATCGATGCGCACCAGATACGTCGCGCCCAGCACGAACCCCGCAACGGCAAATCGAACCCATCTCACCGCAACGTGCCGCGCGTCCCACACAAACGCGTGCAGCAGCGCCCACGCATTCAGCACCGGCAGCAGGCCCATGTAGTTGCGGAAGATCATTCCGGGAATCGTTGCAAGCAGCAGTCCGACTCCAACAGCCAGCCAGCCCTGACCCGTCGCGCGACGCACGATCAGAAACCCCAACACGGCCGACAGCGTGCAGAGCGCGAAGAAGTAAATCCGCAGCGCGATGTAATTCGGTCCCGTGATCTCGAAGAGCCACACCACCGGCCAGAACCACAGGACGTTGTAGCCCAGATAGGTGTCCAGGATCGGCCGCTGCCCTTCCATCATTCGCATCGCGATGATCGCCGTCGTGCCGCCCTCACCGCCGAGGTTCAGATCCGACCGGTAATACTGCCCGTAGTAGCAGACGGCGAAGATCACCAGCAGGAGCGGTCCCCATCTCCGCAGCAGAGCATCGAGTTTTGCCCAAAACTCCGGCTGCCGGATCGACGTGAAAACGCGATTTTCTCCCTTGGACGTGCGATCAACAGACTCGGCCATGAACGCACGAGCTAACGCCGCTCGACGCATCGGGTTCAAATCAAATCGAAGACCTTGCCAGCCCGCGTTTCCGGTGCGACGCTGTCGTTCGCTACGCATCGAACGACAAACCCTCACTCTCCTCTCCCATGACCATCGCCGAGCAAGCCGCCGCACGCACCTATCCGCCGTTCAGCCTTTCCGCTCTGATCAAAGGGACCTTTGCGCCCAAGCCCGGGCAGAAAATCTGCATTCTCATTGATCTCGACGACCCGCGCGACGTCGTCGACTTCAAGTTCCTCGAGAATCCCGACTACTCGATCCAGCGCAACGCCTACGAACACTTCCACCGCGGATTGCAGGATGGCGTGCTCGACGAGCTTCAACTCAAGGGCGGCGACCTGATCGCCTACAAGATCACCGGGGGAAGCAACCTCGATCTTCCCGACTTCGCCGTCGCATCCGACGGTCGCGAGCTGAGTCTCGAGAAGGATGTTTATCCGAACTACGACATCATCCTTTGCATCTCGACCTATTCGGCGACGGCGCCACTCACCGCCTTCGCGAAGCAATATCGCTTCCGCGGCGCCACACTGCACGGGCTGAACCAGATCATTCTCACGACCGGCCTCGCGGTTGACTACGACGAGGTGAGCCGAAAGGGCGAGCAGCTCCGCCTGGGCATGACCCGTGCCGATTGGGTGGAAATCGACTTCGATTGCCTCGGCCAGAAGTTCACGCTGCATCTCGATCTCGGCAAACAGGAGGCGCAGAAGAGCCATGGTCTCTGCCGCGGCGAGGAACCCGATGTCGCAAATCTCCCGGCCGGCGAGATCTACTACGTGCCAACGGGCGCGAGCGGCGCGTTTCCGATGAAATACGAGGACGGCACGATCGGAATCATGCACGTGGCCGATGGCCGCGTGCAGAAGGCCGAGCTGCTTCAGGGCAACGCCGAGACGATCGCCGCACACAACGCGAAGCTCGAGAGCGATCCCGCCACGGGAATCATTGGCGAACTCGGTTTCGGCACGCAGGTATTGCCGGTTTCCGGCCGCGACATTCAGGACGAAAAGATTCTGGGAACCATTCACGTCGCCACGGGGCGCGATGACCATCTCGGCGGCCACGTCACTCCCGACAAATTCATCCACGCCGAAAACGCGACACACGACGACATCCTGTTCGCGCCGCACAAGACGCCGGAGATCAATGTCGTGCAGGCGCGCATGCTTCGAGACGGTGAAGTGAAGGTGCTCATCGAAAGCTACGAGCCCTCGGATTACATGACCGGCCTCATCGCCGAGTGAATCCCTACGAATCGCCGCGGCTGCTCGCCGAGTATCTACTGCTGCATTATGGCAGCGCGGACGACGTCCTCGACGGCCGTCCCGGTCCGGCCGACGCGGTCGGATTTCCTGTGCGGCTCGTGCGGGAGCTGCTTGCGCTGCCGGCCGGCGGAAGGGCGCTGGACCTCGGCTGCGCCGTGGGAGCGTCGTCGTTCGAGCTGTCGCGACACTTCGAGCACGTTCTCGGCATCGATTTCTCCAGGACATTTGTCGAGGCCGCGACCCGCCTTCGTGACGAAGGCCGCCATCCCTTCGAAAAAGTCATCGAAGGCACAATTCGCGAACCGGCGATCGCCCGCGTGCCTGCCGACATCGACCTTTCACGCACGCGCTTCCAGCAAGGCGATGCCGAAAACCTGCCGCCCGATCTCGCCGACCTCGACCTCGTGCTCGCCGCAAATCTCCTCTGCCGCCTCTCGAATCCAAGGCGGTTGCTCGACCGCCTTCCCTCGCTCGTGAAGCCCGGCGGCCAGCTTCTCCTCACGACCCCTTTCACGTGGCTCGAGGAATTTACGCCTCGCGAAAACTGGATCGGCGCGACCCCGGAGAGCGGTCACAGCATCGACGCGCTCAAGCAATTGCTCGAGCCCGCTTTCGAGTTGGAACATGTCACTGACCTGCCATTCTTGATCCGTGAGCACTCCCGAAAGTTCCAATACGGGATCGCCTGCGGCACCCGCTGGCGCAGGAAATAACAGCATCGACTGGGAGGCCTGCTGGCAACGCGGCGACACGCCGTGGGACAAGGGCGCCGCATCGCCACCACTGCTGGAGTGGCTCTCGAACCACACGTTGCGCGGTCTCGTGCTGGTGCCCGGCTGCGGCAGCGGACACGACGTTCGCGCCCTCGCCCGTGCCGGCGCCGAGCCGATCGGGCTCGATCACTCGCCCTCCGCCATCAATGTCGCAGATTCGTTTCCGCGCGTCGGTCCGGAGCGCTACCGCCTCGCGAACCTCTTCGAGCTGCCGCCCGAGATGGTCGGCGTGTTCGACTGGGTCGTCGAGCACACCTGCTTTTGCGCGATCCCACGATCCTTGCGCGCGAATTACGTGGAGGCCGTCGCCGCCGCGCTCAAACCCGGCGGCCACCTCCTGGCGATTTTCTATTTGAACCCGCACGACGACGGGACTCCCGACGAGCCGCCTTTCGGAACGTCACGCAAGGAACTCGACACCCTGTTTTCACCGCGCTTTGCGCTGCTGGACGAATACGTGCCAACAGCCGCATTCCCTGGCCGTGAGCAAAGGGAACTCGTCCGCCTCCATCGCCTGCGCGACTGACTAACCACCCGCGAGGCGACGCAGGTAATCGAACGAATAGATGCCGGTCGAATGACCGTCCTGCCATCGAAGTTGCAGGCCGTATCCCCCGACAAAGTCATATCCGCGCAACTCGAAACTCGCCGGCGTGTATTCGTTGTTCGGGCGGATCACCTTCCCCATCACATCCGGTTCGCCGCCGCAGACGGCACACGGACACGCACGGCGCAGACGCTCGAGATCGAAATAGCTCTCGACGCCGTCGCTCCACGCGATCGCGAGCTCTTTTCCGATGATCTGGACCTGTTCAGGCCGCAACGCCACTGCCATACGCGCTTCGTAAGGCAAACCCTCCCGCCCCTGCACGCATTTTCACGCTGGCGCCCATCCCCGGGGCACATACGTTGAAGGCTCGATGAATCGCAACGCTCCCGAACTTCTCGCGCCGGCTGGCGACTGGGATTGCGTAAAGGCGGCGGTGGCCAATGGAGCCGACGCCGTCTATTTCGGCCTGCCGCGATTCAACGCGCGCATGCGCGCCGAGAATTTCACCGAGGAGGATCTCCCGGAGGTCGTCCGTTTTCTGCACAACCACGGCGTGAAGGCCTACGTAACCTTCAATGTGCTCGTCTTTACCGACGAACTGCCCGCCGCCGTCAGACAGCTTCAACTTCTCGAATCCGCCTGCGTGGATGCCATCATTGTGCAGGACATCGGACTGGCGACGCTGGCGCGGCGATTGACGCCAAATCTGCGAGTCCACGCCTCCACCCAAATGACGATTACCTCACCGGAAGGTGTGGAGTTCGCTGCGGAGCTGGGTGTGAAGCGCGTCGTGCTCGCCCGCGAGCTGTCGCTTCGGGAGTTGGAAAAATTCGATCCGGCCGCGATGCCGCTCGAGGTATTCGTTCACGGCGCGCTGTGCGTCGCCTATTCCGGCCAGTGCCTCACCAGCGAGTCACTCGGCCAGCGCAGTGCCAACCGCGGCGAATGCGCGCAGGCGTGCCGCATGCCCTACGAATTGATCGTCGACGGCGCGGTGCGGGATCTCGGCGACAAACGCTATCTGCTGTCTCCGCAGGATCTCGCCGCAGTCCGCGAGATTCCGGATCTGATCCGGCGCGGCATTTGCAGCTTCAAGATCGAGGGAAGGTTGAAGTCTCCGGAATATGTCGCCGCGGTGACCTCCGTGTATCGCAAAGCCATCGACGCGGCACTGGAGGGGACTCCGCGCGAACCGACCGCGGAGGATTGGTATCGCCTCGAGATGACATTCTCGCGCGGTCTCTTCTCCGGCTGGATGCATGGCGTAAATCACCAGCGGCTCGTTGGCGCGCGCTTTGGAAAAAAGCGCGGTCCGTTCGCCGGGCACGTGCGCGAAGTCGGCCGGAACCATGTCGTCCTCGAGAAGGCGGAATGCGCGTTGAAGCCCGGGGACGGCATCGTCTTCGACACCGGTGGCGACACGAACCACGAACAGGGCGGCCGCATCTTCGACATTCAAAATGGCCGTCTGCGCTTCGAGCACAGCCACATCGATTTCTCGCGCATCAAACCAGGCGACCGCGTGTGGAAGACCGATGACCCGGCACTCGAACGCGAGCTGCGCAGCACGTTCACCAAGCGCGTGGAAGTGTCCTCCACGAGGAAGGTGCCGATTCGATTTGTCGTCGAGGGATCCGTGGGGGAACCGCTGAAACTGACAGCTTTCGCGAATGACAGGCAGTCCAGCGTGCAGTCCGGCAGCCCGCTCGACGCCGCGCGGAATCAGCCGCTCACCACCGAAAAACTGGCCGCCCAGCTGGGCAAACTTACGGACACTCCGTTCGAGATGGAGGCCATCGAAAACCAACTCCGCGGGGATGTCATCATTTCCCTCGGCGAGCTGAATCGTCTGCGGCGGGTCGTCGTCACCGACCTCGAAAAGCCCGGAAAGTCCTCACCACCGGCGGAGACGCTCGAGGAATTCCTTGCGAGCATCCGCCACGCCGCGCCAGGAGATCCCGACTCGAGCCTTTCCGTCCTATGCCGCACGGATGAGCAACTGGACGAAGCGCTCCGTTCCGAGGCCGATGTGGTCATTGGCGATTTCGAGGACATTCGTCGATACGGTGACGCCGTGAAACGCGCCCGCGAGACGGGCCGCACCATTTTCCTGGCGACACCCCGCATTCAAAAGGCCGGCGAACAGGGCTTTTTCAAGCTCATGGAAAAAGCCGCGCCCGATGGCGTGCTTCTCCGCAACGTCGGATCCATCGCTTATTTCAAGGACTCACCGCTCCGAAAAATCGGCGACTTCTCGCTGAACATCGCAAATCCTGTCTCCGCTTCCGTCTTTCGAAATCACGGTCTGGAGCGGCTGACCGTGTCCTACGACCTGACCATCGGGCAGGTCGAGGCGCTTGCCCGTGGCGTGCCGCCGGGTTGGCTGGAACTCACCATTCACCAGCACATGCCGATGTTTCACATGGAGCATTGCGTCTTCGCGGCATTCATGAGCAGCGGCACCTCGTTCCTCGATTGCGGCCGCCCGTGCGAAAAACACCGCGTGCATCTGCGTGATCGTGTCGGCGTCGAACACCCACTCCGTGCCGATGTCGGCTGCCGCAACACGTTGTTCAACGCCGCCGCACAGACCGGCGCGAAGTTCTTCGACCGGCTCACTTCGGCAGGCATCCGGCATTTCCGGGTCGAGCTTCTCGAGGAGAATGCCGCGGAAACCCGCGCCATCATCGCCGCCTACCGCTCGCTGGTCGATGGCCGTGCGGAAGGTCGATCGCTGTGGCGGCAGTTGAAGGCCACGCATCAGCTCGGCGTGACCCAGGGCACCTACTGACGCATGCCCATCTTCGACTCGCTGGCGCCCATTCTTCTGCTGCTCGCCCTCGGCGCGGCATTGGCGCGCTGGAAATTTCTCGGCATCGAGTTCATGGGCGACCTTAACCGCCTCGCATTCTGGATCGCACTTCCGGCCATGATGTTCCAGGCCATCGCCCACGCCGGCACGCCCGGCCGGCAGACATGGCTGCTGCTCGCGCTTCTCTATGCGGGCACGCTGCTGATTTTTGGCGGCTCCTGGCTGCTTGGATATTTCCTCCGGATGCCTCCGTCGACGCTCGGTGCGTTTGTCCAGTCGTCGTATCGCGGCAATCTCGCCTACATCGGCGTGCCGGTGCTCGCCTATGCCTTCGATGCGCTGCCGGATTTTGAAAAATCGCGCTTCATGGCCACGGCGCTCCTCGTGATGGCGCCGATGACCGCGCTGTTCAACGTGCTCGCCGTCATCGCCCTGCAAGGGCCGCAGCACACGTTTGGCGCGACCGGCGTTCGCATCATCGTCCGTTCAATTCTCACGAATCCTTTGATCATCGCGTGCGCGGCGGGTCTGATTTTCGCGCTCCTTCACGTGCCGATTCCGCGCTTTGCCGACCGGACTCTCGAAGCCCTGGGTGGCGCGGCCGTTCCAATTGCCTTGCTGTGCATTGGCGGATCGCTCGCGTCGATCCGATTGGGGGGCAACCGCCTGGCCATCATCGGCGCGACCCTCCTCAAAGTCCTCGCCGCCCCACTGCTGGCCTTCACATTGTGCCGGGCTTTCGGGATTTCCGGACCCGATCTCAAGATTGCCCTGGTCCTTTCGGCATGCCCCACCGCGGCGGCGGCCTACATCATGGCCCGGCAGCTCGGCGGCGACGAACACCTCACTTCCGGCGCGATTGCGTTGAGCACGGTGGTCGCAGGACCCGTCCTCGCCATTGCGCTCTGGGCGCACTGACGATCCGACTAAAACTCGCGGCGAAGCAGATATTCGGCGATCTGCTCGAGACGCTGCGCGCGGCCGCGAAAAGCCTGCAACGCCTTGAGCGCGGCATTCGTAAGCCGCTCGGCCTCGCGTTTCGATGCCGCAAGCCCCATGACCGACGGATAGGTCGTCTTCTGTGCCGCGACGTCCTTCCCGGCGCTTTTTCCAAGTTTCGCACTGGTCTGGGTGACGTCGAGAATGTCGTCCACCACCTGAAAGGCCAGTCCGAGATTTCTTCCAAACTCCGTGAGCGCGTCGAGCTTCGCCGGCGTCGCATTCGCACTCATCGCTCCGAGACGCAGGCTCACCTCGATCATCGCCGAGGTCTTTCGCTCGTGAATGAACCGCAGATCCTTCTTCGTCGCCCTCCGCCCTTCTCCCTCGAGATCCGCCACCTGCCCTGCCACGAGCTTGAGGCTTCCCGCTGCGATGGCGAGATCGCGAATCATCGTCGAGACTGGATAACGCGAGGTTGGTCTCGCCTGGGCAAGAATTTCAAACGCCTGCGCGAGCAGCGCATCGCCAGCCAGCACCGCGATACCCTCGCCGAAAACCTTGTGAGAGGTCGGCCTGCCGCGCCGCAAATCGTCGTCATCCATGCACGGCAGGTCGTCGTGAATCAGCGAATAGGTGTGCACACATTCCACGGCGCAGGCCGCCGGGAGAGCCGCGTCCACAGAGCCTTCGCAGGCCTCCGCCGCCGCAAGGCAAAGCACCGGCCGCATTCTCTTGCCTCCGGCAAACAGACTGTAGCGCATCGCCTTGTGAATGGACGCCGGCTTGACGTTCGCTCGCGGCAGATAGCCGTCGAGCGCCCGATCCACCCGTTGCGAACAGTCCAGTAGGTATGCCTGCAAATCCATGAAGCCGCCAAGTATGCAAACGCTGCGAAAGTTGGGAAGCGCCGCCTTGCGTCACCGACTTCGTCGTGCATCATCGACGGCTCCATGAGACTCGGCATCCTCGGCTCCGGCAAGGGCTCCAACTTCGCGGCAATCCTTCGCGCCATTCAGGACGGCACCCTCGATGCGGAGGTCGCCATCGTCATTTCCGACGTCCCCGGAGCAGGCATTTTGAAACTCGCCGAAGACGCGGGCATTCCGACATACACTTTGAACGAGCCAAAGTTCCGCACGCGCCTGAGCCCGGAGGTGGAACTCGAGCTGGTCAAGAAATTGAAATCCGCGCAGGTCGATCTTGTCGCGCTCGCCGGCTACATGCGCGTCGTGAAAGCGCCGATGCTCGAGGCGTTCCCGCGACGCATCATCAACATTCACCCCTCCCTTCTGCCGCAGTTCCGCGGGCTCGAAGCGTGGCGGCAGGCACTGGAAGCCGGTGTCGAGAAGACGGGATGCACGGTGCATTACGTCGACACGGGCGTGGATACCGGGGAAATTCTTGCGCAGGAGGAGGTGCCGGTTCTTCCCGGCGACACACCCGCCGCCCTGCACGCGCGCATTCAGGAAGCCGAGCATCGACTCTATCCAGCCGTCCTTCGTCGACTCGCGGAGGAAATGCGGGCATGAGCCGATTCCGCATCTTCGATCTCAATCCCGAACAGCAGGAAGCCGCGAAACACATCGACGGCCCGCTGTTGATCCTTGCCGGCGCTGGAACGGGCAAGACCCGCGTGATCACGGCTCGCATTGCATGGCTCGTCGCGCACGGAGCGGACCCCGCCTCGATTCTCGCGGTTACTTTCACAAACAAGGCGGCCCGTGAAATGAAGGAGCGTGTCGCAGGCATGATCGAGCCCGAGCAGGCCGCGCAGGTCACGACCTCCACATTTCACGCGCTCTGCGTGCGCATTCTCCGGGCCGACGCCGCACACCTCGGCTACAAGCCCAACTTCAGCATCTACGACGAGAGCGACACGCGCGGTCTCCTCAAGAAGATCATCACCCGCACGGCGGGTCAGGACGAGAAGCTGGATCCCGCCCTGGCAAAGAATCTCATCAGCAAGGCGAAGAACAGTGGATGGGCGGCTCCCTCGGACGAGGAGACCCTCGCCGGCGCGGTTTACAGCCGTTACGAGAGCGAACTCCGGTCGCTCAACGCGATGGATTTCGACGACCTGCTCGTGAACGCGGTCCGCCTGCTTTCGAACTATCCCGAGGTGCGCGCCAAATGGCAGCAGCGGTTCCGTCACCTCATGGTCGACGAGTTTCAGGACACCAACAAACTCCAGCTCGAGCTCGTTTCGCTGCTCGCCTCCGGCGATCCGCCCGACGTGTGCGTCGTCGGCGACGACGACCAGAGCATCTATGGATGGCGCGGTGCGGAAGTGGCGAACATCCTCGAATTCGAGCGCCATTTTCCAAACCCGAAGGTTATCAAGCTCGAGCAGAATTACCGGAGCACAAACGAGATTCTGCAGGCCGCAAACCGAGTGATTCGCAACAACACCCGACGGCGCGGAAAGAATCTCTGGAGCCCGCGAACCGGCGGTGATCCCGTGCATGTCGTCGCCGTGCCGGACGATCGCGAGGAGGCCGAGTTCATCGTTAACGAAATCGCCGCGCGTCGCGACACCGAGTCCGGCAAGTGGGAGGATTACGCGATTCTCTATCGCATGAACGCGCAGTCGCGGTTGTTCGAGGAGAACCTCCGCCGCATGCGAATTCCCTATCGCATCATCGGCGGAAAGAGCTTCTACGACCGGCGCGAGATCAAGGACCTCATGGCTTACATGACCGTCCTGCTCAACCCCCAGGATGACGCCGCGCTTCTCCGCATCATCAACACACCACCGCGCGGCATCGGCCCGGCAACAGTGGAAATCGCACTGGAGCGCAGCACACAGAATCACCGCAGTCTTTACGAGGAACTGACGTCCCAGGAATTCCTCGACTACGTCACGCGACGCACCGCCGATGCGATCCGCACCTTCTCCGACTCCATCGAAGCGGCGAAGATTCGCATCGCAACGCCCGAGTCCGACGTGGCGCACATCATTTCCGAGATGCTGGAGACTGCCGGCTACTTCGACGATCTCAAGCGGTCCTGCAAAACGATCGAGGAGGGCGACAAGCGTGAGATCAATGCGCGCGAACTGCTCGCCAGCCTTTCGGATTTCCAGAAGCGCTCGAGAAAGGGCCTGCGCGGCTTCCTCGACGAAGTGTCGCTCGATCGCGAACGTGAGGAAAAGGAGGACGACGGCAAAGGCGTCACCCTCATCACGCTCCACGCCGCAAAGGGACTGGAGTTTCCGCATGTTTATTTGATCGGCGCGGAGGAAGGGCTGCTGCCGCACGAGCGGTCAAAGGCGGAGGACACGGTCGACGAAGAGCGTCGCCTGTTTTACGTCGGCATCACGCGGGCGATGCGCTCGTTGACGATCACGCACTGCCGCAACCGGATGCGGTTCGGAACGGCCACCTATTGCGAGCCCAGCCGGTTTCTCGAGGAAATCGAAGGCGAGGGCGTGGAACGCCGAAATTTCGAGGACCTCATGAACACGCCCGTCTCGGACGAGCAGTTCGAAAATCAGTTTGCACGGCTGAAGGATCTGCTGGCGGAGTGAAAGGCTTCGCTCTGCAAAGATCGCAAAACCTGCTTAGTTGCAGACGATGAAATGGTCCTACCGCATCGCGAGGGTGGCGGGAATCGACGTGCGCGTTCACGTCACGTTCCTGCTGCTGCTGGCCTACTTCGGGTTCCTCGCCTACTCGCATGCGGGGGCGATGGCCGCTCTCGCGAATGTGGTCTTCATCCTGCTGCTGTTCGTGTGCGTATTGCTGCACGAATTCGGCCATGCATTCGCGGCGCGCGTCTACGGCATTCAAACGCCGGACATCACGCTCCTCCCGATCGGCGGCGTCGCGCGGCTGGCCCGCATGCCGGAGAATCCCATTCAGGAACTCGTCGTCGCCGTGGCGGGGCCCATGGTGAACGTCGTCATTGCGCTGGCACTCTGGCTTCTCCTGGGAATGCCGTCGCCTTTCGGCGACCCCTTCGAAATCACGCAACCCGGCACCGCCGTTCTCGCCCAGTTGCTGGAAGTCAACGTAATGTTGATCCTGTTCAACATGATCCCAGCCTTTCCCATGGATGGCGGTCGCGTGCTGCGGGCGATCCTCGCCACGAAACTGGATCACGCCCGCGCCACCAATGTCGCTGCGAAGGTCGGGCAGGGTATTGCGGTGCTGTTCGCGATTGTGTCCATTACGGGCATTCCCGGAATCGTGGAGCCAAATCTGTTTCTCCTGCTGATCGCCATGTTCGTCTTCTCAGGCGCCCAGCAGGAGGCACAATACGCGCAAATGCGGACTGCGGCTGCCGGTCTGCGCGTGGGCGACGCGATGCTTACCCGGTTTCACTCGCTGCCGGAGATGATGAGCGTCTCCGACGCGATGTCGCTCGTTCTTAATGACACGCAGCCAATCTTTCCCGTGGTCGATGACCGCCTGCGCGTCGTCGGCATGGTGTTGCGCAATGAACTGCTCGAGGCCGGCCAGAATGGCCGCGACGCGGAATCCGTGTCGGCCCTCGCAAAGGATATTCCGGCCGTTTCAAGTCAGGATACCTTCGAACAGGCTCTTTCTCTCATGCAGCAAAGCGGCAGCGCGATCCTTCCCGTGGTCAATCCAGGCCGGCAAATCATCGGCCTCGTGAGTCTGAATCTGCTCTCCGAGCGCGCCCGCCACATGCGCGCCGCATAATGAGCCTTTTGCCAAAATGAACATCCTCATCCTTGGAGCGGGAGAAATCGGCTACTACCTCGCGGAGCAACTTTCCGCGCAGGATCACAACATCTGTGTGATCGAATCCAACGAGCACATCGCCGCCGAGATCAACGAGAAACTGGACGCGCGCGTCGTCGAGGGCAATGGATCCTCCGTCACTGTTCTCGAGGAGGCGGGCGTCGCGGAATGCGATGTCTTTCTGGGGCTCTCAGCGAACGACAATACAAACGTCGTGGCCGCATCGATCGCGAAATCGCTCGGCGCCAAACGCACGATTGCACGCGTCCATTCCGACGTTCAACGCGAGCAGTGGCTCTTCGACTACCGCAGCCACTTCAATGTCGACTACCTTTTCAGCTCCGAGCGCCTGGCCGCCGTCGAGCTCGCAAAATACATCCGCAATCCGGATTGCCTCATCGTGGAGGAGGTCGCGCGCGGCCGCATCGAGTTGCAGCAGGCACCGATCAGCAACACGTGCGGGATCGTCGGCAAGCGTCTCCGCGACTTGCAGCTGCCGCAGCGGGTGCGCGTCGGCTCCATCCAGCGCAGCGATACGGCGATCATTCCCGACGGCGACGAGGTGCTTCGCACCGGCGACGTGGTCACGCTGTTCGGAACTCCGCGGAGCCTTCAGCAGGCCGCTCCGATCTTCCGCGGCGACCGGCCGAACGACGAAATACGTGTCGTCATCTTCGGTGGCGGGGAATACGGCTTCGCGCTCGCGCAAATGCTCGAGGGCGGGCGCTTCCGCACCCGCATTTTCGAACGGGACAAAAAGCGCTGCGCCTATCTCGCCGGGGTGCTGCAGCACACAACGCTCATCAACGCCGATGCCACGTCGATGCGCCTCCTGCGCGAGGAGCAGGTGGGCGAGGCGGATTTCTTCGTTGGGGCCACTCTGGACGACGAAGACAACGTCATGACCTGTCTCCAGGCCAAGGATCTCGGGGTGAAGCATTGCCTTACGCTGGTGCACCGCGCCGACTACGCGGATGCGGTCACCCGGGCCGGTGCAAAGCTTGGCATTCTCGGCGCGGTGAGTCCGCGCGTGGCCACCGCCCGCGATCTCATGCGGTTTGTCACCTCCGAGAAGTTCAGCACGCTCATTTCGCTGAACGGGGGCATCGAGGTCATCGAGTTCACCATCGAAGCACAAAGCCCGCTGGCGGGTCGCAAGGTCGCCGAGATCGACTGGCCCAAGGGCAGCGGCCTCGTGTCGTTGACCCACGGTTCGGCGGCGACCGTTCCCGCCGCGCAGGATGAATTGCAGGCGGGCGACATCGTCGTGGCAATGGTCGCCGATTCCGCACGGAAGGCGTTTCGCAAGTTGATCGGCTGAGCGGGCATGAACTACCGCATCCTGCTGAAGATCCTCGGCCTGCTCATCCTTCTTCTCGCGGGCTCTCTTCTCATTTGCGAGATCTACGCATTCACGGTCGAACGGAACGATCCGAACGTCGCCCACGATTTCGCCCTGCTGAAGACATTCTTTATCGCGGCAGCTCTCGGCGGCATTTTTCTTCTGCTCGGCCGTGGCGCAGGCAACGAAATCCTGCGAAAGGAAGCCATCGCGATCGTCGGGCTCGGCTGGTTGATTGCCACGATCGTCGGCTCCATTCCCTACATGCTTTGCACGCCAAGCATGGACGCTGCGGAGGCGTTTTTCGAATCCGCATCGGGCTTCACCACGACAGGATCCACCGTGATTGGAGATCTGGACGCCTATCCGCGCTCGATCCTGCTGTGGCGCGTCTCCACGCAATGGCTCGGCGGCATGGGAATTCTCGTTCTCTTCGTCGCGCTGCTTTCGACGCTTGGCGTGGGCAGCAAATCGCTCTTTCGCCACGAGTCGACCGTGCAACTCGGCTACGGCTTTCACTCACGCATTCGCCAGACGGCGCTGCGTCTTTGGCAGATTTACACGGGCCTCACGGTGATCTGCGCCATCGGGCTGATGTTCCTCGGAATGTCGTTCTACGACGCGCTGCTGCACGCCTTCGCCACCATCTCGACCGGTGGCTTCGGCACGCACAATCAGAGCATCGCCCACTTCAACAACCCTGCCATCAACGTCTGGATTTCCGTGTTCATGATCCTCGGCGGCGTGAGCTTTGTGCTAATGGCCTGGATGCTTCGCGGAAATTTCCGCCGCGCGATTCGCGACGACGAGCTGCGCGTCTACCTCGGCCTGATGCTTCTTGGCACGGTCGCCATCATGCTGGATCTGATTCTTCGGCGGGAATTCTCCGTTTGGGAAAGTCTCCAGACCGCGTCGTTTCAGGTCATTTCCATCATGACGACCACCGGCTTCGTCACGACGAATTTCGATGAATGGCCGACGCTGTCGAAGGCGATCCTCGTGCTGTTGATGTTTATCGGGGGGTGCGCAGGCTCAACCTCGGGAGGCATCAAGGTAAGCCGGATCCTCATTCTGCTGAAGACGAGCCGCGAGCAGTTGATCAAATCATTCCGGCCGAATCAGCACGTCCCCATTCGCGTCAACGGCCAGCTCGTCGAGGACTCGCAAAAGATCGACGCCGTCTTCTTCGTCGCGCTGACAGGCTGCATCGTCGCCGTCTCCACGCTGGTCATTACGCTCATCGAGCCGCAGCTCGATCTCGTGAGCAGCTTCATGTCGGTCTGCGCCACGCTCTTCAACATCGGCCCCGGACTCGACAGCGTGGGCCCGGCGCACAACTACGGATTTCTCCATCCGCCCACACAGGTCTTCCTCGCGATGCTGATGATCCTGGGGCGCCTCGAGCTGTTCGCCCTCCTCGTGCTCTTCGTTCCAGCGCTCTGGCGCCGCTACTAGACGGCGCCCACCGGGTGCGGCAACGGCTGCGTGGGCGTAACCGGACGTTGATCGGGACCGTCCTGACTCGTTGAGCGGTTACGCGCCACGAGCATGTAAATCGCGGGCACCACAAACAACGTGAAGGCCGTGCCAATGAGCATGCCCGTGCAAAGCACGATGCCGATGCTGTTTCGCGCCGCCGCACCGGGCCCGCTGGCAATGATCAGCGGGAAGTGGCCGACGACGGTCGCAGCGGTCGTCATCAAAATCGGACGAAGGCGCGTCGCGCTCGCTTCGATCACCGCCTGAAGTTTGTTGCGACCGGACTCCTGAAGGTGGTTCGCAAACTCCACGATCAGAATGCCGTTCTTCGCCACGAGCCCCACGAGTGTGATCAGGCCCACCTGGCTGTAGATGTTCAGCGACGTGGCCCCAAAGAACGTAAAGAGCAGCGCCCCGCTCAACGCGAGCGGCACCGATCCGAACAAAATAATGAACGGATCGCGGAAGCTCTCGAACTGCGCCGCGAGCACGAGATAAATCAGAATCGAAGACAGCAGAAGCAGCGGAAGAAACTTGCTTCCCTCGACGCGCAGCTGCCGCGACTGGCCTGCGTAATCAATCGAGAATCCCGGCGGCAGGATCTCCTTCGCCTCCTGCTCGAGCGCCTTCAAGGCGGCATCGAGCGGCACTCCCGGCCGAATCACCCCCTGAATGCGCACCGCGTTCATCTGCTGGAAGCGGTTCAGGCTTCGCGGCTGCGCGGTAGTTTCGATCGTTGCGAAGGTCGACAAAGGCACGAGCTTGTCCTGCGGGCCGGTCACATAGATGTCTCCGAGTTGGTCCGTGTTCAGGCGGTTCACCCGCTTGATCTGCGGAATGACCTTGTAGCTCTGGCCGGAGCTGCTGAAGCGATTCACCCAGTTTCCACCGAGCATCGTCGAGAGGTCCGCCCCGACCTGCGAGAGATCGATGCCCTGCGCGCGCACCTTGTCACGGTCGAAGACCACCTCGGCCTGGGGCTGGTCGAACTTGAGATCGCTGTCCGCGAACATGAACATCCCGCTCGCAAACGCCTTCTCGATCAGCTTGTTCGCGATATCGAGAAGCACCCGCGGCTCCGCAGTCGTGGCTACGACAAAATCGACCGGAAACTGCGCTCCACCAGGGAGCGGCGCCGGGGTGATCGGAATGATCCGCACACCGGGCACCTTGTTGAAATCCTGGGAGGCGAGAACCTGCAGCTCCTGGGTGGAGCGATCCCGCTCGTTCCACGGCTTGGTCACCATGCCGGCGAAGCCCATTGCCGGATTGATGATCTCGAAAATGCTCGAAGCTTCCGGGAACTGACTGAAAACGTCGTAGATCTGGCCCGCGAAAAGCGCCGTCTGATCGAGCGTCGCATTCGCCGGGCTTTGCACGATGCCAAAGACCACGCCCTGATCCTCCACGGGAGCCAGCTCCTGCATCGAGCGCAGGTAAAGCAGCGGCGTGATGACGAAGAAGATGACGCCCCATGCAAGGAAAATGGCCGGGCGATAGTTCATGGCGCTCGACAGAGCCTTCGTGTAGCCGCGACGCAGGGATTCAAACCGCCGGTTGATCCATCCCGCGAATCCCCGCTCGGTGTCTCCCGCGCGGAGGAGCTTCGAGCCAAGCATCGGCGAGAGCGTCAGCGCGACCACGCCCGAAATGAGCACCGCACCGGCGAGCGTGAACGCAAACTCCCGGAACAGCGCACCGGTGAGTCCGCCCTGAATGGCAACCGGAGTGTAAACCGCGACGAGCGTGATGGTCATCGCGATGATCGGACCAACCAGCTCGCGCGCCCCGTATAGCGCAGCGTGGAACGGCGTTTCGCCATTGTGCAGGTGGCGTTCGATGTTTTCGACAACCACGATCGCGTCGTCCACGACAAGACCGACCGAAAGAACGATCGCCAGCAGCGTGAGGAGATTCAGCGTGAAGCCCGCGAGCAGCATCAGGAAGCATGCGCCGATGAGCGAAATCGGGATCGCGAGCACCGGGATGATGACAGCGCGCACCGAACCGAGGAAAAGGAAGATCACTGCGATGACGATGACCAGCGTCTCGGCAAGCGTCTTCACGACGTCGTCGATCGCGCTCTCGATGTAAACCGTCGAGTCGTAGGCGATGTCGGCGCGCATCCCGGCAGGCAGGTCCGCCTGAAGCTCCGGCATGAGCTCCCGCACCTTTTTGATGACATCCAGCGTGTTCGCGGTCGGAAGGACCCACACGCCCATGAAGGTCGCGGTCTCGCCATCGAAACGCACCGCGTCGTCGTAACTCTCGGCACCGAGTTCCACGTCCGCAATCTCACCGAGACGGACGACCGTGTTACCGGACTGCTTCACCACGAGATCGGCAAATTCCTCGGGCGTTTTGAGGTCCGTGTTCGCGATCAGGTTCACCGCCACCATCGTGCCCTTCGTGCGGCCCAGAGCGGACAGGTAGTTGTTGGCCGCGAGAGCCTCGCGAACATCGGACGGTGAAATGCCGAGGGCCGCCATCTGGTCCGGTTTGAGCCAGATGCGCATGGCAAACGTGCGATTGCCGAGAATCTCGGCGCGCTGCACCCCGGTGATCGCGGTGATGCGCGGCTGCACAACGCGAAGCAAATAGTCGCTGATCTGGTTCGCATTCATCGACTCCGACGAAAAGCCGATGTATGCGGCCGCGATTTCGTTGTCCGCCAGCTCGACTTCGATCTCCGTGGACTCGGCTTCGGGAGGAAGGTCATTGCGGACCTGCGCGACCTTGGCCTGAATCTGGGTTAGCGCCGCGTTGACGTCGTAGTTGAGGTCCAGATGCACGGTAATCGTGCTCAAGCCCTGCGCGCTCTGGCTCTCGATGTAATCGATGCCATCCGCGCTCGCGATCACACGCTCGAGCGGCGTGGTGATAAAGCCGCGCACGAGATCGGCACTCGCTCCGACATAAGCGGTGGTGACCTTCACCACGGCGATATCGCTTCGCGGATACTGGCGCACCGCCAGACTGCGAATCGACTGCAACCCGGCGATCAGGATCACCAGATTGATCACGAGCGCCAGCACGGGCCGGCGCACAAACAGGTCGGTAAGCTTCATCTAGCTGTCCTCGGGCTTCGGAGCGGGATCGTTCGACGGCGCTTTCTCGTTGTTTCGGACAACCGGCGCGCCGGGCCTCAATTTGAAGCCACCGGAAGTCACGATCTCCTCTCCTTCGCTCAATCCCTTCACGACCGCAACCTGATCCCCGCGACTCGCGCCCAGCTTCACAATCTGCTGGCGGACGCCGTCGTATTCCTTGCCCTCGGGCGTCTTCATCTTCTCGATCACGAAAATCGAGTCGCCATACGGCGCGTAATTGACCGCGGAAGCCGGCACCGCGAGAATCTTCTCGTTGCGCGGAAGCAGCACTTCGACCGTCACGAACATGCCCGGGCGCAGCTTGTGGTCGGAGTTTCCCAGCGTCGCCTGCACGAGCACGTTGCGCGTCGCTTCGTCGATCACCGCGTCGATCGATGTGATTTTCCCCGTGAACTTTTCCCCGGGGAGACCGTCCGCGGAAACTCTCACCTCACCGCCCACGGCGAGGTCGTTCAGCCGCTGTTGCGGGAGCGAAAAATTAACGTAAATCGGGTCAAGCGATTGAAGCGGCACCACCGGATCGCCGCTCTGGAGATACTGTCCGAGGTTTACCTGGCGGATGCCCAGCACGCCGTCGAAGGGCGCGCGAATCGTCTTTCGCTCAATCGTCGCCTGCACCTCGGCCACGGCGGCCTGCGCCTGCTGATACTCCGCCTGCGCCGCATCGTAGTCCGACTGCGCCGACACGCGCTTTTCCAGGAGCCCCTTCTGTCGCTCGAGGTTTGACTTTGCGAGTTGCAGCCGCGCCTCGCTGGATTTCAGCTGCGCCTCCTCCTGCCGGGTGTCGAGCTTCACGAGGGTGCTGCCCTGTTTCACGTGCTGCCCCGATTCGAACAGGATTTGCTCGACGATGCCCGGGAGGTCCGTGCTCACGGTCACCCCGTTTACCGCCTCCACGGTGCCCACCGATCCCAGCGTCGGCTGCCATTCCTCGGCCTCCACCACCATCGAGGTGACTGATGTCGGCGGCAGCTCGAACTTCATCGAGGCCATCGCCTGGAATTGGGAATTGAAAAAAACCAATCCCCCCACGATCACGGCCAGCAGAACCGCCATGGCGAGAAAGACCGCAACCTTACGTCGCGTCGAAACTGTGGTATTCGGCATAGGTGTTGTTTTTCAGCAACTGCGCGACGCGCACCGAGCCCTCGTTTTCACGAGGGCTCGGCATCTCATCGCCCTTGAATGGCGACTATGAAAGGCTGGCTTACTGGCCGTTCTGCGCGTCGACCGGCGTCAGAAACTTCGTTTCCGCCAGAACTAGCCCGTCACGGAGCTTCTTGGCAAGCCGCGTGAATTCCTTCTGCTCCTCCGGGCTCAGCACGGCCGGAATGGCCGCGATCAACCGGAAATAGCCGGGCAGAATCTTCTGAAGCAGCGCTCCGCACTCCGGCGTCGCCTGCACCTTCATCGAACGACGGTCGCCCGTGTCGAGCGTGCGGCGCACGAGCTTGTCACGCTCGAGCGTGTCGAGCAGACCGGTCATCGTGGCACGGGTGACCCCCGTCATTTCAGCGAGTTCGGAAGGCTTGAGCGTCTTGCCCTCTTCACGGCCCAGAAGCATCATGACCGCAAAGCGTCCCGGCGTGATGCCATGCTGGGCCAGATAGCGTGTCTCCACCTCGGAAACCGCATTCCCCGTCCGCAAAAGTCCCAGAAACAGCTCGCAGGCTTCCGGCGCTACGCTTTCGTCCTCCTGCGCCGCTCCCTGCAGAGCTTCGTAGCGGGGCAATTCATTCAACATCGATAGTGGCATATTTAAGTGATATTTAATGGTTAATGGAATTGATGGCTAACATGATTAACAATATGGACGCGCACCAGAGGTCAAGCGGTTTTTGAAACTTTTTTCATAGTTTCTTCATGGATAGGTAGTTGTGAATGAAGAAAATCTCGAAAACCCGCCAATACCGCTCGGCGGCGATCTTCCTCACCAGGTTCTTATGGCAATCGTCTTGCTCCATAGTTTAGGTCTTAAAAAACGACGCGGTTGCGCATTATTTTCAAAAAGCCATCCGGTTTTTGGCTTGCACCGCCCTGCAAGGAACACAACCTTTTGAACCTTTCTCTGCATGGACCTTACGAAGCTCAACCCCGCGGCTGTTGCCGAACTCATTCACCTCATCGAAAAGCGGCAGGACATCCTGAACCGCATGGAAGCGATCGACGCTGCCATCCGCAAAGCTGTCGCCAGCGATTCGCCGGCGAAGCCGACGCGCCAACCCGCGGCACGGAAGTCCACCTCCGCAGCTCCCGCCTCGAAACCCGCAGGCAGGAAGCCTGCAGGCAAGCGTGGAGGCCTCAAGGACAGCATTCTTTCCGCGTTGCGCGCAACCGGATCGGAAGGTGTTGCCGCAGCCGACCTCGCGAAGTCGCTTGGCATCCCTTCCGCCAACGTTCACGTGTGGTTCTCCACCACCGGCAAGAAGATTCAGGAAATCGTCAAGGTGGGCCCCGGCCGTTACGCGTGGTCCCCGGCTGGCGCTGCAGAAGCACCCGCTTCCGCCCCCGTTGCCGAGGAACCCGCTCCTGCTCCCGCGGAGCCTGCCGCACCGGAACCCGAACCCATTCAGGAAGAGGCCGCTCCCGCCGCAGTGGAGCCCGAACCCGCAGTTGTGGAATCCACCACGGAGGAAATCTCCGAGGCCCCGGCGACCGAGGAACCGGTTGCATCCGTCGAGCCCGTCGAGGGTGCCCCCGCCGAGCCGGAGGCGCCTTCAGAGCCGCAATCGGAGCCGGTGAATAGCCAGGCCGGGATGCCTGAGGAAAAACCGGCGGAGAACGACGACACGACCTTCTCGCTCGTCGGATAAAAGCGGCGGACAGGCGCGGGCTCTGCGCCGGATAGTGGAGCCGGCAGTCGGATTCGAACCGACGACCGACGGTTTACAAAACCGTTGCTCTACCACTGAGCTATGCCGGCAAAAGGAGAGCCATCGAAGTCGCATGCCGCGTTCGCTCCGTCAACTCCGCATTTGCGACGGATCGAGTCTCGTGAAAAATTTTCGGGGGATTCGATACCGTGGAGATCACCATCGTGAGTGGAGGTCAGACAGGAGCGGACCGCGCAGCGCTGGCGTGGGCCGTGCGCCACGGTATTCCGCACGACGGCTGGTGCCCGAGGGATCGATGGAGCGAAAGCGGCCCGATTCCACGGCGGTATCGCCTTCGCGAGACACCCTCCTCCGGCGCGGCTGAGCGCACCCTGTGGAATGTGCGCGACAGCGACGGCACGGTCATCCTGTCGATGCGCGAACGCCTGTTTGGCGGCACGGCGCAGACCGCGAAATTTTGCATCGAACTCGGCAAGCCGATGATCGCCCTCGCGGCCACAGTCTGGACGCCGCGCGAAGCCGGCCTGGTAATCCGGCATTTCGTGCACAGGCATGGCATCCGGCGGTTGAACATCGCCGGTCCGCGAGCATCCGAGGAACCGGATGTCGCGAAATTCGTAAAAGCCGTGCTCGACGCAGCGGCGTTTCCCGGCGTGCCTCCTAGGCGGAGACGCGCATCGGCATGATCACGTAGAGGAACGACGGCTTCACCTCGAGCACGCCGGGGCTCATCTCATCGATCAAGCGCAGCTCAACTTCGTCGTTGGGAAGCGCCTTCAACGGATCCATGAGGTATTCCGGATTGAACGCGATCGAGAAATCGCGGCCGCGATAGGCCACGGCGATCGATTCCCGCGCCTCGCCGACCTCCGGCGTGTTTGCGGTGATCTCGATGTTGTTCTTCGTGAAATTGAGCCGGATGGAACTCGCCTTGTCGCTGCTGAGCAACGACACGCGGCGCACGCAGGCCAGGAAGTTTTCGCGCTCGAGCTTCACAAGCTCCTTCACGTCATCGCTGGACGGAATGACCTGCTTGTAATTCGGGTAATTGCCGTCCACGAGCTTCGAGACGAGCAGCGAGCCATTGAGCTCGAAGGAAACGAGGTTGTCCCCGACGGAAAGCGTCACTTCGCCATCGTCGGAAAGCAGCCGCTGCAGCTCGTTGATCGCCTTTGTCGGCACGATGAAATCCATGTCGAGCTTGCCGGCGAGCTCGGCATCGATTGTCTCCTCGAAAAGCGCCAGGCGACGGCCGTCGGTGGCGACGAGCCTCAGCGTGTTTTCCTTGAAGGAGAAAAGGATGCCGTTGAGGACGTAGCGCGTCTCGTCCATCGAGATCGCGTAGGAGGTCTTGCGGAGACCGTCCTTGAGCACGCTCTGCTTGATGGAAAGCGTCTTCGGATCCTTCGAAGTCGGGAAGGCCGGAAACTCGTCGCGCGCAAGGCCGAAGATCTTGAAGAAGCTCTGGCCGCTGCGAATGCTCGAGATGCTCTTCGCATCCGTCTCGATCTGGATGTCGCTCGCGGGCAACTCGCGGACGATCGTCAACAGCCGCCGGGCCGGAAGCGTCGTCGCGCCGGGTTTCTCGACAATGGCCGGAACCTCGCAGCGAAGTGCGACTTCCATGTCCGTCGTGCTGAGCCGGATTCCCGAGTCCGTCGTCTCCACCAATACGTTGGAGAGCACCGGAAGCGTGGTGCGGTTGCTGACGACGTTCTGGGTTTTTTGAAGACCCTCGAGGAGATTTTCTTTGGTGACGCTGAACTTCATGGAATCTTCGCGGCGGGGCGCCTGCAATCCGTGCTCTCTAGCTGTCCGCAGCTCACCCTGTCAAAACCAATCCGCCGCAGCGCGTCTCAGCGCTGCAGCTCGTTCTCGATGGAACGCACCATGTGGCGCGTGCGCTCGTCCTCGCCCATACGGCGCTTGATGAGCTTGCAGGCGTGAATCACGGTGCCGTGGTCTTTTCCTCCGAAGGAGTCGCCGATCTCCGTGAGCGTGGAATTCGTCATCTCCCGGGCGAGGAACATTGCGATCTGCCGCGGATACGCGATGCTCGCGAGCCGGCGCTTGCTGGTCATGTCCGCAAGGCGCAGGTCGAACGTCTCCGCGACCTTCCGCTGGATCTGCTCGATGGTGACCGCACGGCGTGCCTGTTCCTGGAAAATGTCGCGCAACAACGTCTCGATATCCTCGCGCGTAATCTGCCGGCCGCTCAACGAGCTGTAGGACGCCACGCGCATCAGCGCGCCTTCGAGACGCCGCACGTTGTTGCGAATACGGTCCGCGAGAAACTCGATGACCCATGGCTCGAGCTCGATTTTGAGCGACGCGGCCTTGCTCTTGAGAATCGCAATGCGCGTCTCGATATCCGGCGGCTGCAACTCGGCCGTCATGCCCCACTCGAAGCGCGAGACGAGGCGCTGCTCGAGCTTCTCGATCTCGCTGGCCGGGCGATCGCTCGACAGAACGATCTGCTTGTGGCCGTCGTGGAGGGAATTGAATGTGTGGAAGAACTCCTCCTGCGAGCGCTCCTTGCCGGCGAGGAACTGGATGTCGTCGATCATCAGGACATCCGCCTGGCGGTATTTCTTGCGGAACTTGAAGAGCGTGCCGTGCTGGATGGCGTCGATGAACTCGTTCGTAAACTGCTCGCTCGAGAGATAAAAAACCTTCGCACCCTTGCGGGAGCCGAGCACGTGCTGGCCGATCGCCTGCAGCAGGTGCGTCTTGCCGAGCCCGCTGCCGCCGTAGATGAAGAGCGGGTTGTAGGTCTTCGCAGGAGCCTGGGCGACGGCGAGCGACGCCGCGTAGGCAAATTGGTTGTTCGGGCCAACCACGAACGAGTCGAACGTATTGCGGGGATTCATTCCCCCGGCGTTCACTCCGGCCGCGACGCCCTCGCGACGCCCCCGCGAGGGCGGGCTGGAACGGCGCACGGGCGCACCGTCCGACGAGGGCGAAGCTTCCGTATCATCCGTCGTGCGCGCGACGAGTTCGATGGTGCGCGCCTCGCCGAAAGCCTCGACCGCCGCCGCCTGGAGGAGCGGCATGTAATTGCTCTCGATAAAAAATTTGTGGATCGGGTTGGGCACCGACAACGAGAGCGTCGCCCCGTCGTCGTTCAGCACCTCGACATCGCTGAACCAGCGCTGAAATCCATCGGGGCTTACGCGGTTCGCGATGAGGCTCGAAAGGGTGGCCCAAACTTGTCGAAAATCTTGCGTCATAAGTAACTTATGCACATCCAATTTTAGCAACCGCGGAGGCCGCATCCCCATTTCCGCCCGGTTACAAAAGTTTCACAATTGCGGGTGACCGGCGCGATTTCCGCACCCGGACAAAGGAGCCAACGCGGCTCGAATCTTTGCATGTCATTGATCACCAGCATCTTAAATAGTCAGTCGCTACTCGCTGCAGAGAGCTCGCGATTCCTTGCGTTTTCGTTCCGTAAGATCGAGCCAAGTGCTGCGTGGAACACTTGATTCGATGGGGGGAGGAACATTTCACAAGTTATTCACAAGGCCATTCTCTTCCGCTCGCCGCAACTGCCGAGAGGCTAGAAACCGCGCGATTTTCCCTCAAGGAAAAACGTTACGGAACCGTCACCATGGACGGCGAAAAACCGGCCAAATTTGCTTGACCCACCCGCAAGTCAAGACGCCATCAGGGGTTTTGCTGAGCCGCAAAATCGAGGCGCCTGCCAAAAAAAATTCCGCATCCGAGCGTGAGCAAACACGTCACCGGATACAGCCACGCAAACGTGATCTTCGGGCGCCATTCGAGCGCCTGCTCGGGGGTGATCATTCCAAGCCCTGCGAGCATGTTGTAGAGGTCGGGCCGCACATAAAGCACGAGGAGAATCGACGCGATTGAGCCGATCCAGATGCCCCGGATGTCGCGCCGGATCGGCGAGATGGCGAGAAGGAATGCGCCAAGGAGCGGGCCGTAGGTGTAGGTCACCATGCCGAACGCGAGGCTCAGCAGGTTGATCTCGTTTCGAATGGCCTGGAGGCCGATCGCCACAAACACGAGCGCCAGCCCCCAAAAGACCACGGCAATGCGGGACTGAATGAGCAGGCGACGTTCTTTTTCCGCTCCACCACCGAGACCCTCGCGAGCGTGAGCCAGGGACAGGGTGGTTTGCGAAAGCGCGGCCAGCGCGGAGTCCAGGCTGGAAATCGCCGCGGCAAACGCGCCGGCGAGGATCAGTCCGGTAAGACCCGGCGGCAGCTCGGTGGTGATCCATACGGGAAAGACGTAATCGGGATCGGTGGAAAACAGCTTTGCCTCGGCCGGCGACGGCGGATGCTGTTGATAAAACACGTAGAGCGCCGCACCGACCATGAGCATGAGCAGGGTGACGACCTGCGAAATGCTGCTCGCGATCATCGCCTTGCCGGCATCGCGTTGGTTCCGGCAGCAGAACATGCGCTGGGCGTTGAGTTGATCCGTGCCAAACGCAGCGAGGTTCTGGAACGGCATCGCAAAGATCGCGACCCACAGCGTGAACTGCACGTCGGGATCGGTGGAAAGGTCCCAGAGCTTGAATTTACCGGCCTCCGAGCCCATCCGCAAAAACTCCGCCCATCCTCCGTCGATGTCCGAGATGAGCCAGATGAGCCCAAGAAAACCGCCAAGGATGAAGACGAAGAATTGAATGACGTCGGTCCAGATCACCGTCGTCATACCGCCCATGAGCGTCCAACCCACGGCAAACAGGCCGATCAACGCGATGCACAGCTCGAAGTTGAGGCCGGTCACCGTGCGAAGGATGAGCGCCGTCACCAGCAGCCGAACGCTCTGACCGAGCACCGAGCTGATGAAAAACAGCATCGTGGTAAGCTGGCGCGCGCCCGGCCCGAGCCGGTCCTGCATGTAATCGTAGGGGCTGAAAATCTCGCGCTCGTAAAAGACCCTCACGAACCAGATGCCGACCACGCATCGCGCGGCCACCGATCCGATCGCCCATTGCAGGTAGGTGAAATTCCCGCCGGCCGCGAAGACCATTCCCGGCACCCCGACGAAGGTGATCGCACTGATCTCGGTGGCGATGATCGAACCGCAAACAGCCGGCCACGGCAGCGATCTTCCGGCGAGGAAGAAATCCTTCACCGACGACTGGCGGCCTCGCAATGCGTGGCCGATCCAGGTCGTCAGTGCCAGATATCCAATGAGGACAATCCAATCGATCGCGAGAAAGTGCGTTTGGATTTCCTCCATTCGTCAGCTGGCGGTCAGGGTTTTCACGAGGATCTTCGACCGGCGGCCGCTGCTCGTGTATTTCTCGAGTCGTTCCCGCGGAAGATCCTCGGAGGACGCCTCCACGAAGCCGCCCTTCTGCTGCAGGTAGGCAAACGCCTGGGTCGACAGGGCAAACAGCTTCGTCATGCCTTTCTCGCGAGCAAGGTTCTCGACGAACGCCATCAGCTTTCGCCCGTAACCCTGGTTCTCGTGGCCGCGGCTCACATACAGGCACGCGAGTTCGCCCGCCTTTTCCTCCGGATAAATGTGCAACGCGACGCACGCAACCGGCACCCGATCGAGTTCGAGCAGCCAGTAATCCTCGATTCGCTCGAGAATGTCGTGCCGCGTCCGCCGAACGAGTTCCTCGTTCTGCACGGACTGCCGGATGAGCGCCATCACGGCCCGCACGTCCTTTTTGAAGACCCGACGGATCTGCTGATACTCGTTCGAATACACCATCGTTCCGAATCCGTCGTGGCTGAAAATCTCGGTGAGCAGCGCTTCGTTGACGCCGCCATTGAGCAGGTGGGCCCGCGGCACTCCCTGCCGGCAGGCACGCGCGGCACAGGAGAGCTTCGAGAGAAGCCCCACGGGCGCGGCGCCCTTTTGTTTTTTCACCAACGCTTCGGTCTCGGCGATCGACAACAGCCGCGGCAGCCAGCCCGCACCCTCGAAGTGCGAGGAGGACGAAAGGAAAATCACCTTCGCGGCATGCAACGCCTCCGCGACCTCGACCGCGACGGCGTCCGAATTCACACGGTAGGTCCGCCCTTCGCCGTCGAAACCAAGCGGCGGCACGACCGGAACAATCCCCTCCTCGAGAAGGAGCTTGAGCGCCTTCGTGTCCACGCGCTCGACCTTGCCGGTGAATTGATAATCAACGCCGCCGAGAATGCCGGCGGGATGCGCGATGATGGCATTCAGGTAGGCCGCGCGCAGATCGACCGCGGACAGGCCCTCCATGATCTCGTTCGTGAGCCGAATCGCGGCATCGATGCTGATTTGCAGCGTCTTCGCGTCCGTGACGCCTGTGCCATCGGAGTTCGTGAGCGTCTCGCCGCGCGAACGCGCCAGCTCCTCGACCTGATGGCTCGCTCCATGAACCAACACCGCCCGGATGCTCAGCGACCGCAGCACGGCGAGGTCGACGAGGATGTTCGAAAAGTTTTCCGACGCCGCGACCTCTCCGTCCACGGCAATCACAAACGTCCGCTCGCGGAAGCGAGGGACGTATTGCAGAATTTCGCGGAGATCGGAAACGTTCACGGCAGAGCGGCATTTATGGGTGCGCGGCCCGGAAAATGCAACGGTTCACGCAGCCCCCGAGATCCAGACGCGGTCGTCCAGCTCGGTGTCGATCAACTCCCGCAACGTCTGCGGAGCCTCGAGCGCGCCAAGCATGCCAATGCGCCCGGCGGGAACGATCCGGCAGATTCGCAAATCCCGCTCGAGTCTGCGGGCGAGGTCCGACGGAAAATGATCCGGCCGGTCCGGCCACAACACGCTCACCTTTTGCGTGACGCGCGGGAGCTGCGATTTCACGTCGTAGAGAAGCCGCCCGCGCAGGAACGCAAGCATTGCGTGCTCCGCGCCGTATTGGCTGGCGAAGGACGTGAGCACATCGATGATGTCATCGCCCGCACGCGAGCCATCCGCGAAGCCGAAACGGTTCACCCAGCCGCGTAGAAACGGCCGCCGCGCGAAATAGTTCCGGTAAACGAAGCGGTTCAACACGGGCAGGCGGGAAAGCGTGGCCATGCCGAGCGGAATGCGGCGGACATTGGCGTCGAGCCCGACCGGCGCGAACAGAATCAATCGCTGCACAAGCTCGGGGTGCTGCACGGCAAGCTTCAACGCAATCGCTGCGCCGAAGCCCGAGGCTACGATTGTCGCCGGCCGGCCCGGAACGATCGCGTGACAAAGATCGGCGAGGGATTGCACGTGGTCATCCGCATCCAGCCCGAGTCGCGGCCGCTCCGATTCGCCGAAACCGATAAGGTCCGGCGCAATGACCTCGTGCCCGACGGCAAACTCTGGATACACGCGCGACCATTCGAAAGACGAGGCGCCCGGATAAATGCCGTGCAGAAAAATCATCGGCTCGCCGGAGCCGGAAACGTGATAGACGATTTCCCCGCGCGAGGTCGAAACGACCCGCGTCGCAAAGATCGCCGGGGAGATGAAATCGGGCAGCGGCTGCCGCGTCGCACGCTGCCAGCAATACCGGATCGCGAGCGCGACCGCGCCCACCAGTCCCACGCCAAGCCCCACGCCGAGGGCGGGTTGCCTTTTCCAGAACTTACGCACCTTGAAAAGAAGCTATTGACCCGCCGCCGCCGCTTCGCAAGTGCGAAGTGAGGATGGACGTGGATTGAGCGCCGCAGCGCCTCAGCCGTCCAGCCGCACGACGCCAGTGCCGTCGACGATGCGGCCGATCACGCGGCCTTTGGTCCGGGCCAGAACCTCCGTCGCGTCCTTCTGCGAAACGATGAGGGTCATACCGATCCCCATGTTGAAGACCTGATACATCTCGTCCGTCGGCACCTTCCCCTCGCGGCCGATGATGTTGAAGATCGCAGGCACCTTCCACGAGCCGATGTCGATGCGTGCGTCGCAATTCGACGGCAGCACACGCGGGAGATTGTCCACCAGCCCGCCGCCGGTAATGTGCGCGGCGCCCTTGAGGACGCCCTTCGGCAGCGAGGCCATGAGCGGCTGGTAATTCTTGTGCACGCGGAGGAGTTCGTCGGCCACCGTTCCGCGAACCCCCTCGAGCTTCGACCCCGGCTTGAGCTTCATCGTCTCGAAGAGAACCTTCCGTGCGAGCGAATAGCCATTCGTGTGAAGCCCGTTCGAGGCGAGGCCGACAATGACGTCGCCTTTGCGGATTCGCGATCCGTCAATAATGGATGCCCGGTCGACGACGCCTACGATGGTTCCCGCGACATCGTATTCGCCCGGTTGATACATCCCCGGCATCTGCGCCGTCTCGCCACCGACCAGCGCACAGCCGCCGGCTTTGCAGGCTTTCGCGAAGCCTTTGAGAATCTCGGTGAAGACCTTCGGGTCGAGCTTTCCGGACGCAAGGTAATCGAGAAAGAACAGGGGCCGTGCACCGATGACCGCGATGTCGTCGATGCAATGATTCACGAGATCCTGACCGATCGTATCATGACGGCCGGTCGCAAATGCGACCTTCAGTTTCGTGCCCACGCCATCGACGCTCGAAACGAGCACGGGGTCTTTCATTCCCCGGAAGTTCGCGCGAAACAGCCCGCCGAAACCGCCGATCTTGCCGAGCACCTCGGGACCGTGCGTGGCACGCACCAGCTTTTGAATGCCCCGCTTCACGGTGTTGCCGAGATCCACATCGACCCCGGCCTTTGCATACGCCTTTTTCTTCATGACTTTTTCGCCGCCTCGAAGAGATCGGATTCCGGCGTCGACGGCAGCAGCCGGGCATGGTCCTTGCGCTTCTCCATGACGAATTTGTCGAACGCCGCGTCGTAGGGCAGCGGATACTGGCCGTTGAAACACGCCATGCAAAATCCGCTGCGGTCGAGTCCTGTCGCGCGGACCATCGCATCCTCCTCGAGGTAGCCGATGCTGTCGGCTCCGAGATATTCGCGAATCTCCTCGCGCGTCATCTGGTTCGCGAGAAGCTTCTCGGGATCCGGGAAATCGATCCCGTAGCAGCAGGCGTGCTTGTGCGGCGGGCAGCTGATGCGCAGATGCACCTCCTTCGCGCCGGCTTCGCGCAGATTGACCACGCGGGCGCGAGCGGTGGTGCCCCGCACCACGGAATCATCGACCACCACAACCCGTTTCCCGCGCACCGCCTCGCCGATGAGGTTGAGTTTCACGCGGACGTTGAAATCGCGAATGAGCTGCGTGGGCTGGATGAACGTGCGCCCGATGTAGTGGTTGCGCACAAAGGCGAGGTCGAACGGAATGTGCAGTTCCTCGGAGAAGCCGAGCGCCGCGTAAATGCCGGAGTCGGGCACGGGAATGACGACATCGGCCTCCACCGGATGCAGGCGCGCGAGCTCGCGGCCCATGTTCACGCGCACCTCTTTCACGTTCATGTCGTTGATCGTGCTGTCGGGGCGTGCAAAGTAGACGTATTCGAAGATGCAGAACGCCTGCTTCTCGCGGCGGAACGGCCATTCGGATCGAATGCCGTGCTCGTTGATGATGACGACCTCGCCCGGCTCCACTTCGCGAATGAATTCCGCGTGAATCAAATCGAACGCGCAAGTCTCCGAGCTCAGCACATAGGCGCCGTCGACCTTCCCCAGCGCGAGCGGTCGGAATCCAAAGGGATCGCGCACGCCGATGATCTCGTGCTCGCCCATGATCACCATCGAGAAAGCGCCCTCGAGCCGGCGAAGGGCACCTAGCGGATTGTCCGAGCCATTTGGCCGGGCCAGCAGATGCAGGACAATCTCGCTGTCAACGGTGGTCTGGAAAATGGAGCCCTCGCTCTCGAGTTCGTGACGGAGCTGCGAGGAATTCACGAGGTTGCCGTTGTGTGCGACAGCGATCTGGCCTCGCGCCGTATCGACCACAAAGGGCTGGGCGTTCTTGAGGTTGCTCGAGCCGGTCGTCGAGTAACGGACATGGCCGATCGCGCGCGTGCCCTTCAGCCGCTCCAGTTCGGCCATGGAAAAGACCTGCGACACGAGGCCCATTTCCTTGTGCACGCGGAACGGCGCTCCGGATTCCATCGCGGTGGCAATGCCGGCGCTCTCCTGCCCGCGATGCTGCAAGGCAAAGAGGCCGTAATAGGTCAGCAGCGCGGCGTCGGGATGTCCAAAAACGGCAAAAACACCGCACTCGTGGGTGGGGAAGTCGGCGGAACTCAAAATGCTAGTTTTCCTCAGATTCGCCAGCGGCTTTCACCCGATAAACCTCGCCGCGGCCGGTCGTCCACGCCCTCTCCAGGCTCTCCATCAATTTCTCGAGCTGCTCCTTTGTCTCGAGCCGATACTCGATGGTGCCCGCGTGGGTCGTCGTGGGATATGATTTCGAAACTTTCATCCACACAGGATCGCCTGTGCTTGTGCGCGCCGCCACTTCCGTCGCGGTCGATTGCGCCCGGTCGAGCGCGCTTTGCGGAACCCCGGACGGTGTTTCCACGGCAAGCGGCTCGATGTAATAAAATCGCGGCTGAAACACGCCCGAGGTCGTGATGTTCACCTCGGTGACTCGCGCGGCATTGTCGACGATGTATTGCTGGCTGCTGATCGCCTGAATCGCGCGCAGGGCGATCATATACCTCCCGCCCGGCAGCTCCGCCTTCCACGACGGGATGCGCCCGGCGTTTTCCCCCGCCTCGCCCGAGTCCACGCCGGTCTGGGCGGTGCCTGCAGGCGCGCCGCCCAGCACGATCGCCAGCGCGAGCGCAAACGGAAGCGAGCGGATCATCATGTAAAGGCAGCCGGAAAGTGGATTGAGCCCGCGAATATAGCCCTCGCCGGCACGCTTTCCAGCTTTCGTTGCCAAAATGCGTGCGTCATCCCTTGAAATTCCCTCTCGCCTCGAAAAAGCGGCGGCAGTAACTCTCGAACATGGTTCGCTACCGGCCCAACGTCGCGATCATTCTCCGCCGCGAAGATGGTCAGATTCTGGTCTGTGAGCGCTCCGACTTCCCCGGAGCGTGGCAATTCCCGCAAGGCGGCGTCGCCCCCGGCGAAACGCCCACCGAAGCACTGGAACGCGAGGTTCTCGAGGAAATCTCCCTCACGCCGGACGCCTATCGCGTCGTCGAGTCGAAGGGGCCCTATCGCTACCGCTTCGACGGCGACCGCACCAAGGAAGGCTGCCACGGCCAGGAGCAGACGTATTTCCTCGCGGATTTCGTAGGCGACGAAATGGCAATCCTCGCCCAGCCCTCGGCAGCGGAGTTTCAGGCGGCGAAATGGATCCGCCCCGAGGACTTCGACCTTGACTGGGTGGCGCCAATGAAACGGGAGGTCTACCGGAACGTCTTCCGCGATTTCTTCGGGGTGAACCTCGATGAACGGAAGCGTTAGTTTCTTCGATACCGATCGCAAATAAGATTGACGCCCGCCGCCATGTCTGGGATTTCCGAGCGCGTCCATGTTCACACTCACGGCATTTACGGTAATGGCAAGCGCCCTGCTTGGGTGCGTCTGGTGGGTCTGCCGCAACGACGAAGACGCTTCCTAGAAGGGGGCCGTCCGCGGTCCCGGCGGCCGCGCTTCGCATTCGATCAAATGAGCAAGGAATGGCTGCAATTTCGTTGGAACCTCGACGGATCGTTCGACCCGTCGCGACCGATTTTGCCTCCATTTGTCTTTCGCGGGGCGGAGAGTGACGAGATCGACGTCGTGATGAATGTCGTTTCCAGCGCTCTGATGATGGAGCGCGCGTGGCATGGCAGCGGCACGGAAATCCGCACCATATTCGAGCAACAGACCGAGGAGGCGTTCGCCGCGAAGCCACCCGCCTGCGTGGTCGTGCAACACGGCACTCGCATCATCGGCGCATCGATCCTCTGCATGGACCCGAATGCCGAGACGAATCTCGTGAGCGGGCCGTGCATCCTTCACGAATATCGCAGCCGCGGCCTCGGCTCCGCGTTGCTCCACCAATCGCTGGAGCGCCTGCGCCTGGCGGGTCTCACTTCCGCCACGGGAATCGCGCGGGTCAACTCGACGGTCGCACGCTACGTGTATCCCAAGTTTGGCGGCGTCGAGGAGCCGTTTGTTCGCCCGCCGAGCCAGCTGGCGGCCTGAGCCGTTTTTCTATTCCGAGCTGGGCGCGGGTTTGCGCAGCGGCTTGATCGTAATCCGCTTCAATCGCGCGTCGTCGGGCGGACTCCACGTCGTGACGTCCGGATCGTTTTTGAACGCATTGTGCACCAGCCGCCGGTCGTAGGAATTGAGCGGCTCGGTCTGGATCGGGCGACCACTGTTGCGCACGGCGTCGGCAAGGTGCTGCACCTTTTCAATGAGCGCGTCGTCGCGCATGTCGCGATGGTGCTCGACATCCACGATGATGCGCGGCGCCTGCGGATCGAGGGTCTGCACGACGCGATTCAGCAGATACTGAATGTCGTCCAGCGTTTTCTCGTGTCGCCCGATGAGCAGGCCGGCCTCGTGCGTGTAGATCTGCAGAACGGGATGCCCATCGCGCTCCTGCTCCTCGATCTCGAAGGCAAACCCGAGATAACCGAGCATGGCATCAAGAATCTCCTTCGGCGTTTCACTCATGGCGTCGCTCGTTTCCGACGTTTCTTTCCGGGCTCCACGGCCCGCTGCACCTTCTCCAGCTTCGGCAGCGGACGGTTCCTCGTCAGATAAAGCTGAACGATAGAGAAAAGGTTTTGCGTTGTCCAATACAGCGACAGCGCCGATGCGTAGTTATAGGCGAACACCACAAAAATGACCGGCATCAGCATCATGATGCGCTGTTGCGAGGGGTCTCCCGTCTTCGGAGTGATGGCCATCTGCCAGACCATCGTGCCGGCCATCAACAGCGGCAGAACGTTGATCGGAAAGCCGAGAATGTGCGCGACGGTATCGGGCTGCGAGAGGTCGTGGATCCAGAGAAACTCGCTGTTTCGAAGCTGGATTGCCGAACCGAGCATCGCGTAGAAGCCGAAAAAGATCGGGATCTGGATGAGCATCGGCAGACAGCCGCTGAACGGATTGATCCCGTAGTCCTTGTAGAGCTTCATCAGCTCCTCGTTCATCTTCGTCGGGTCGTCCTTATACTTCTCGCGAAGCTCAGCCATCTTCGGCGAGAGCAACGACATGCGACGCATCGAGTTCGTCGCCTTGTTCTGGATCGGCCAGAGCGCGGTCTTGATCAAAAGCGTGAGAAGAATAATCGCCGCTGCATAGCTGCCCACCAGGCCGTAGAGCCCGTTCATGGCCCAGAGCAGGAATTTGCTCACAAAGCCGAACCAGCCGAAATTCAGGATCGCATCCTCGCCGTGACCGAGCGCCGCGAGCCGGCTCAGCTCCTTCGGACCCGCGTAGATTTCGAACTTCTGCGTGACCGTTCCACCCGGCTCGATCGTGAAGCCCGGAAGCCCGAGTGCGCCCTGGACGCCGTAGACCGGACGCGAGGACTTTGCGCCTTCCACCGGGAATCGCCGCGCCCACACGGCGGTGCCGCTCTGTCCTCCCTCGCAGGCAACCACCGTGCAGAAATACTGGCTCGCCACCGCGGCCCATTCGACATTCGACGCCGTCTCCGCATAAATCGGCCGCGCCCCGCGAATCTCGATGCCCGTGAGCGGGATCGTCCCGGCATTGAACCAGTTCACATCGATGCCGGTCATCTTGGAATCGCGCTCCCAATCGAAGCGCGTGTAGGTCGGCAGATCGTTCTGGTGCACCGGCGCCATGCTGCCCGTGCTCACGTAATAGGCAGGCCGCGAAATGGGATAGGTGGTCGGGTTCTTGAAGGTGACTTCCAGCTGCAGCGCGTAGGGCGCCTCCTTCGAGTCCGGCTTCGGCAAGATGAACCGCTTTTCGATCTGCAGGCCGTCGCCTTCCGTCTTCGTAAAGATCGCCTGCGAGTTTTCGCGGTCGATTTCCATCTGGAACCCGCCCAGCGGCGTGGCCGGGTCCGTGGCCAGCGCACCAATCGGAACCTGCGGGTTTTTGTTCAGCGTGATCGCCTCGCGATCCTCACCGAGGTGCATCAACAGGATCGCCGAGGCGATGCCACCCGCGTCGTTGTTGAACTCGAACTTCGCCGAGGCGTTCTTTCCCTCGATCGTCAGGGATTCCGTGCGCGCCAGGATGGCGGGTGCCGGGGTCGGCGCCGGCGCCGCCGGGGCGGGCGTGGCTTGAGGAGCCGCGTCCGGCGTGGCCGCCGATGTCGCGGCGACGGCCTCCTCCTGCTGTTTTCTTCGCGCCTCCTCCTGCTGCTTCAGGTAGGGCCCGTAGGTGGCGCTGTAATACCATTGCCACAGGACAATGCCCAATATCGAAAGGCCGACGGCCAACCAGGTTTTGCGATCCATTCAGTGATGAGAAAAAATTATGCGACCTTCGGATGGCGATCCGGCACCGGGTCGTAGCCCATCCCTCCCCAGGGATGACAGCGGCAGATTCGCCTGAGCCCCATCCATCCGCCCTTCCAGGCGCCATACCGCTCAATCGCCTCCCGGCAATAGCACGAGCACGTCGGCGTGAAGCGGCAGGATCCACCCGGCCCCGCGATGAATTGCAACGCAGGCTTCACCGCCAGGCGGTAAAATGCGATGAGCGCGAGCAGGATGGCCTTCATGAGTCGGAAGTTCGCAAAATAGAGAGCCGCTCCGCGAGGCGCAACCATTCCTCGCGCAACTCGTCAAAACTCGCGTCGCCGGCTCCCGGCTTCGCCGTCACCACGATCCACGAGCCCGCCGGCAGCCGGGCGCGCATCTTTCGAAAAAGCTCGCGCACTCTTCGCCGCACGCGATTTCGCTTCACAGCCGGCCCCACCCGGCGTGAGGTCACCACGCCGAGGCGCGCCGGTGAATCATCTCCGGGAACGGCCTCCCGAAGCAGACTGAGACGCAACCAGCGTCCCTGGACCATTCGGCCGCGCGAACGCACGGCCTGAAATTCCGAGGTGCGGCGCAACCGCGCCCCCCGAGGAAACTTCTCTCGTCGCTCAGGCAGCGGTGTGGCGGGCGTAATGAACTTCCACGCCCTTGGGGAGGAGTCGCTTGCGACCATGCGCACGACGACGATTGAGAATGGCGCGACCATTCTTGGTCTTCATTCGCGCGCGGAATCCGAACTGCCGCTTGCGCGTGCGCTTCGAAGGTTGATAAGTGCGTTTCATAAGCCTGAACCGAAAGAGCCGGCTACTATTGGGCGCCCACCGCCGCGAGTCAAGAAACGAAATGTAGTTCGAGGACTAAAAGCCCATTGACGCGATTTTGGCACAGCAACTACAGTGCAACTTGCCTCCGGATTATCGGTGGCGTTCCTCCCGCACCACATGAAGAAGTTCTTTGTCTTTCGCGCGTTTTCGCGTCTGGCTACCGCATACCGTCGTTTTCGCCATCGTCGCCGTGGACGCTGGCTGGCCGTAGGCGGCTCCGTCTGGCATTAAGCCACGTTTTGCAGCTCGTTCAGCCGCTCAATTGAAGTCGCACGACCTGTGGCGGGATCGATGTCGACGATCACTCCACACAGCCGCACGGGACCTTTTGCGATCGGAAAGTTCACCGGCAGGTTGTTTTGAAAGCGCGTCACAATCGGCTCGATGTCGCGGCCGAGAATCGATTCATCCGGCCCGCACATTCCCGCGTCCGATAAAAAGGCCGTTCCGCCGGGGAAGATGCGCTCGTCGGCCGTCTGCACATGGGTGTGGGTGCCCACGACGGCCGAGACCTTGCCGTCGAGAAACCGCCCCATCGCGATCTTCTCGCTGGTGGTCTCGGCATGCATGTCCACAAATATGACCGGCGTCTCCGCGCGCAGCCGCTCGACTTCTGCGGCCGCCACGCGAAACGGATTCTCCAGAATCGGCTGCATGAACGTGCGCCCCTGCAGATTCAGCACGCCCACCTTCCCCTTCGCCGTCTCGAGCACGATGCTGCTGAAACCGGGCGCGCCCTCGGGGTAGTTCGCCGGTCGCAACACGCGCGGCTCCGTCGGCAGCCAGGGCGCGAGATCCCGCTGATCCCACACATGGTCGCCCGTGGTGAGGACCGCGATCCCGCACCGCAGCAAATCGATCGCGATCTTCGGCGTGATGCCCCGCCCGCCGGCGGCGTTCTCGCCATTGGCGATGAGAAAATCAATGCCTCGTTCTTCGCGCAGCATGGGCGCGCGTTTGACAACTGCAGTGCGGCCCGGTTCGCCGACGATATCGCCCAGAAAAAGAATCCGAATCATTTGTCTTTTTATCGTATCGTTGTCCGGCCGTGCGATACAAACCAAGGCCATTGAAAAAGCTCTTCGCGTTCCTCTCCCTTTTCGCGCTGGTCCTCTGCTCCGCCTCCGGCGAACGGATCAGTCCCCTCGCGCCGAAACCGAATTGGTCGGACCTCGATCGCTACCAGCAAACGATCACCCGTTCTGATTTCCAGTTTTTGCTCGAGGAGGTTTACGCGCCCAACGGCGCATGGAAGCCGTTCATCGAGATCGACGAAACCAGCGCGTCGATCCAGACCAGCGTTGGGGGAAAGCCCTACGTGCTCCATTTTGCCCCCGAGGCAAAGGCCTCGAAACCCGTGCCGCGGTTCTGGCGCGGCAAATCGCAAATGGCCGGCCGCCCGAGCAACAAGCCACTGGCGGGCGTGCGAATCGCGATCGACCCCGGCCATATCGGCGGCTCATGGGCAAAGATCGAGGAGCGCTGGTTTCGAATCGGAAATTCGAAGCCTGTCACCGAGGGCGACATGACGCTCCTCGTGGCAAAGCTGCTTTCCGAGCGGCTTCGCGAGCTGGGGGCAAAGGTTTACCTCACGCGCACGAAGCCCTCACCGGTCACGCCGCTTCGTCCCGACCGCTTGAAAAAGGAGGCCGTGGAATCGCTGCGCGACCAGGGCGCCTCGGTCACCGAGGCGAACGTGAAATCGGAGTCCGAGCGGCTTTTCTACCGCGTCGGCGAGATTCGGCGGCGCGCGGAATTGATCAACAAGAAGATCAAACCCGATCTCGTGATCTGCCTGCACTTCAACGCGGAAGCCTGGGGCAATCCCGATCGTCCATCGCTCACCGACAAGAACCATCTCCACTTTCTCATCACCGGCTGCTTCAGCGGCAGGGAGCTCACCTACGACGACCAGCGCTTCAACATGCTCAAGAAGCTCCTCTCGCGCGCCTATCGGGAAGAGCTCGCCGTCACCGAGGCCATTGCGAGTTCAATGGCCCGCGCGACCGCCCTGGAACCCTACGTTTACCAGGGCAGCAACGCCGTGAAGGTCGGCTCGAGCCCGTATGTCTGGGCCCGCAATCTCCTCGCCAACCGGCTCTTCGAGTGCCCGGTGGTTTACGTGGAGCCCTACGTCATGAACAGCCACGAGGTCTTTGCCCGCGTGCAGGAGGGCGACTACAAGGGAGAACGCGCCGTCGCGGGCAGGATGCGCCAAAGCATCTTTCGCGAATACGCCAACAGCGTCGCCGACGGACTCGTGAAATACTACTCCTCCAACCCATGAAGATTCTCGCAGTGGCCAACCAGAAAGGCGGCGTCGGCAAGACGACGACCTCCGTCAATCTCGCGCACGGATTGAGCAATCGCGGCCAGCGCATTCTTTTGGTCGATCTCGACCCGCAGGCAAATGCGACCAGCGCAATGCTCGATGGCGCCACGGAGCGCCGCAGCCTCTATCACTCGCTGATCGGCCACACGCCCGCGCCCGATCTCGTCCTGCCCACGCGATTCGAGAGCCTGTCGATCATTCCCGCCGATCTCGAAATGGCCGGAGCCGAGGCCGAGGTCGCCCGACTGGAAAATCACAACCGCCAGATTCGTCGCGCGCTCGACGCCATCCGCGAGCAGAACCGCTTCGACTACGCGATTCTCGACTGCCCGCCCTCGCTCGGCGTGCTCATGACCAACGCGCTCGTCGCCGCCGACGAGCTGCTCATCCCCATCCAGTGCGAATACTACGCGCTGGAAGGCCTCGGACTGCTCATGCAGGTCATGAACCTGCTGCGTGAAGGCGGCGACAATCCCGATCTGATGATCGCCGGCCTCGTGCTCACGATGTTCGACTCGCGCACGAACCTCAACCAGGCCGTCGTCAACGACGTCCGCGGCCACTTCGAGGAGGTTGTCTACGATACGGTCATCCCGCGCTCGGTTCGCTTCGGTGAGGCGCCCAGCTTCGGACGCACCATCTTCGAACACGACCCGCTCGGCGCCGGCGCCGCCGCCTACGGAGCGCTTGCTGACGAATTCCTCAAGCGTCAGCAGGCCGGCATGCGCTTCATTCCGCCGAGCGTGAGCGCGTGACCACGCCACGTTCTTGCAAAATGACGACGACTATAACGAACCGGACCGCCGGCGCGTATTTCAGCCGGTCGCAGACTGCGGGTCGGCGTTCCCTTTTCAGCAATCAGCCAAACCCGATCCTTCGGCATTTCCAAGGCCGGCTTCCCTCGCCGACCGAACCCTGCTCCTGCTGCAGCCCGGTGATGCAGGCAATCCAGAAGCGCCTTGAAAACGCCGGCGAAGCAGGCGCGGCACAGGGAATCAAGGAAGCCGCAAAGAGCGCTCCGGATTGTGCAAAGACACCCATCGCCGCTTCATCACTTCCGGAGCACGCGGGCGATCGAATTCTGATTACAAACGTTCGGATTTTCGACGGCGTGCACCTGACGCTGTTCGAGGGGAAAAATATTCTGATCGAGAAGGGGCGGATCAGCGCCCTTCCCGATTCCGCCGAGCAAGTCGCCGACGCGCACATCATCGATGGAGGCGGCCGGGTGGCGACGCCGGGGCTGATCGATGCTCACTGGCACGCCACGCTTTGCGCGATTCCGCAGCTGGTCGCCATGACGGCGGACGCCGGCTACATCCACCTGGTGGCGGCGCGGGAGGCCGGGGAAACGCTGCAAAGGGGCTTTACGACCGTGCGTGACGCAGGCGGACCCTCATTCGCCCTCAAGCGGGCGATCGATGAAAAGCTGATTTCCGGACCGCGCATTTTCCCGTCCGGGGCGATGATCTCCCAGACCTCCGGACATGGAGATTTTCGCATGCGGCATGAAGTGCCCCGGGACGGAACCGGCACTCTCAGCCACGCAGAGCGCCTTGGCGCGGCGATGATCGCAGATGGCGAAACCGAGGTCCTTCGACGCGTCCGCGAGCAGCTCATGCTCGGTGCTTCGCAGGTGAAGTTGATGGCCGGGGGCGGCGTCACGTCCCGGCACGATCCGCTGGATGTCGTCCAGTATCGCGAATCGGAGCTGCGCGTCGCCGTGGAGGCTGCTGCGGATTGGGGCACCTACGTCATGGTGCATGTTTACACGTCGCAAGGCATCCAGCGCGCCATTCGGGCCGGCGTCCGTTCGATCGAGCACGGGCAGCTGGCGGACGAGGAAACCGTGCGGATCATGGCGGGTGAAGGGGTTTGGTGGAGCTTGCAACCATTCTTCGCCGACGAGGATGCGAACAAGCACGATGCACTCGGCACCGCAAAGCAACGCCAGGTGGCGGAGGGAACGGCGCGCTCCTACGAGATGGCGAAGAAATTCGGCGTCAAAACCGCGTGGGGCACCGACATTCTCTTTTCCCCGCAGAATCTTCCCAATCACGGTCGCCATCTCGCCAAGCTGATCCGCTTCTACGAGCCGCTCGAACTTCTGCGCATGGCCACAGGAACCAATGGAGAGCTGCTTGCCATGTCGGGCCAGCGCGCCCCTTACGCCGGCCCCGTCGGCGTTCTGAAACCGGGCGCCCTTGCGGACCTTCTGATCGTCGATGGCGATCCGGCAAAAAACCTGGATTTTCTTACCGAACCCGCCCGCAACCTTCGTTTGATCATGAAGGACGGGGAGGTCTTCAAAAACACTCTCTGAACCGGGCTGCACCGGCTGCTTCTCAACGCCCGGGAGTCCCGCCGGCGCGAGCGCGAATCGCCTTGGTTTTCCGAAGGTTGCGCCGCGCGGGCGGTGAAAATTTTTTGAACGTCGGACCGAAACGTGTTGTCGGTTTACGCCGAAAAATCCAACCCACATATCCCACATCGAAGCATGCAGGTTTCTCCTTCGGGGCAAACCCCCATGGTAGAAGTGAAGGATCTTCGGAAGGAGTTTGGGCCGAAGGTCGCGGTTGACGGGATTTCCTTTTCCGTCGCAAAGGGCGAGGTGCTCGGGTTTCTCGGGCCCAATGGCGCCGGCAAATCCACCACGATGCGCATGATCACCGGGTTCATCCCGCCATCGGATGGGCGGGTGACGGTCGGTGGATTCGACATGGCGGAGCAGCCGGTCGATGCAAAGCGCCTCATCGGCTATCTGCCGGAAAACGCACCCGCCTACACGGACATGACCGTCCATGGCTTTCTGACCTTTGCCGCCGAGTTGCGCGGGCTTTCCGGCGACGCCAAGCGGAAGGCGGTCGATCGCGTGGTCGAAATGTGCTTCCTCGAGGCGGTGCTCCACCAAAGCGTGGAGACGCTTTCAAAGGGCTACCGGCACCGCACGTGTTTCGCGCAATCGATCCTGCACGACCCTCCGGTGCTCATCCTCGACGAGCCGACGGACGGCCTCGACCCAAACCAGAAGCACGAGGTGCGCACGCTCATCCGTCGCATGGGCGAGTCGAAGGCGATCATCTTCTCGACCCACATTCTCGAAGAAGTGGAGGCCGTGTGCTCGCGCGCGATCGTGATCGATCGCGGCCGCATCGTCGCAAACGGCACCCCGGCCGAGCTGAAGCGCCGCTCGCCGCGTGCGGGCGTGGTCATCGTGCGCTTCGCCGCACCCACGGATGCGGCGGCAAAACTCCGGACAATCTCCGGCGTCGAATCGGTGGATCCGCTCGATGGCGAGCCCGCCTTTGCCGTTCGGGGAAGGAACGGTGACCTCGGAACGGCCATCTACGATCTCGCGGTCTCGGAGCGTTGGAAGATTGCGGATCTCCACGCCCAGGAAGGCCGGCTCGACGATGTCTTCCGCAGCATCACGCAACCCGACACGAAGGAGGTGACGGCCAGGTGAAGGACTCGCTGCGCAACATCGGCGCCGTCGTGCGACGGGAGACGATCGGGTTCTTCGCGTCGCCCGTGGCCTACGTGTTCATCATCATCTTCCTGCTGCTGGCGGGTTTCTTCACCTTCATGGTGAGCGGCTTTTTCCAGCGCGGGCAGGCAAATCTCGAGCCGTTCTTTGTCTGGCAGCCGTGGCTCTACCTCTTCCTTGTGCCCGCGGTGGCGATGCGGATGTGGTCGGAGGAACGGCGGCTCGGCACGCTCGAGCTGCTCTTCACGATGCCGATCACGCCGTGGCAGGCGATCGTCGGGAAATTCCTTGCCGCGTGGCTCGTCGTGGCCGTGGCGCTGGCGCTCACGTTCCCGCTCGTCATCACGGTCAATTACCTCGGCAACCCAGACAACGGCGTGATCCTCGCCGGCTACGCGGGCAGTCTGCTGCTCGCCGGCGCGTATCTCGCCATCGGCGCGATGATGTCCGCGCTCACGCGCAACCAGGTCGTGAGCTTCATCCTCGCGGTTGTTGTCTGTCTGTTCCTCGTGCTCGCGGGCTGGCCGCCCGTGACCGACCTCCTCGGTCGCTACGCGGCTCCGTGGCTCGTGGACGCCGTGGCGTCGTTCAGCGTGATGACTCACTTCCAGAGCATCCTCAAGGGCGTGCTCGATTCACGCGACCTGCTGTTCTTCGCCTCGGTCATCGTGTTCTCGCTTTTTACCACCAGCGTCATCCTTCGCACCTATCGCGCGGGCTGACCTCTCGTCGTTCGTCATGAAAAAATCCTCCAAGACATTTCTGTTCTCGGCGGGCGGAGTGGCGGCGGTCTTCCTCATTCTCGTCTCCCTCAACGTCATCGCCGGTTTCTTCAAAGCTCGAGCCGATCTCACCGCCGAGCGCGCATTCACGCTCACGGCCGGCACGCGCGCGGTGCTGAAAAAAATCGACGCCCCCATCCAGGTGCGGCTCTACGTCACGCGCGGGCCGGAAATGCCCGTCGAGCTCCGCAACTACGCCGCACAGGTCGAGGACATGCTCGAGGAATACCGGCAGCTGAATCCGGAAATCCGCATCGAAAAACTCGACCCCGAACCGGATTCCGACGCCGAGGATTCCGCGAACCTTGACGGCATCGAGCCGCGACTCCTGCCGAACGGCGAGCAGGTCTATCTCGGCGTGAGCGTGAGCCGGCTCGACCGCAAGTCGGCCGTGTCGTTCCTCTCGCCCGAGCGCGAGCGGTTGCTCGAATACGACCTCACCCGCGCCATCGCCGAGGTGCTCACCGACAAAAAACCGGTGGTCGGCGTATTGAGCCCGCTGCCCGTCATGGGAATGAGCCCATCACTGATGTTCATGGGCGGCAACATGCAGCCGCCGTGGGCGTTTGTCTCGGAGCTTCAGCGGCAGTTCGAGGTGCGTGAAATTCCGTTCGTCTCGGAGTCGATTCCCGAGGACGTGAACGTCCTGCTCGTGATTCACCCGGAGGGCATCAGCGACGGAACGCAATACGCGATCGACCAGTTCGTCCTTCGCGGCGGCAAGCTCGTCGCCTTCCTCGATCCCTACTGCGTGCTGGGCGGTTCCAGCCCGATGGGCGGCCCTGGTTCGTCCACGCTCGACAAGCTCCTGCCCGCCTGGGGCGTGGAATTTTCAACCGCGGTCGCGGTCGCCGACCTCGATTACATGACGCAGACCACGCGCGGTCGTCAGCCCGGCGTGCTTCAGCTCTCGGAGCAGGCTTTCGATCGCAGCGATGTCATCACGGGCGACATCGACAACATGCTGCTCGTTTTCGCCGGTGCATTCCAGGGGTCGCCGGCCGAGGGCCTGCAGCGCACCGTCCTCGCGAAATCCTCCAAGCATTCCCAGCTCGTCCCGCCGGCGCAGGCGGATTCCTCGCCGCAGACGATCCTCGATTCGTTCGAGGATTCCGGAATCGAATACCCGCTCGCAATCCGGCTCACCGGCAAATTCAAGACCGCGTTCCCGAACGGCAAACCCGGCGCCGCCAGCTCCGACAACGGGGAGAAGGACGAGGCAGACAAGGACGAAGCGAAGACGGAGGAGAACAAGGAGCAGGCCGCCGATTCCCTCAAGGAATCCACGGCCGACGGCGTGGTGATCCTCGTGGCCGACGCGGACTGCATCCAGGATCGCGCCGCCATTGCCGAATTGCCGAATCCCTTCGGCCAGCCCGTCCTGGTTCCCTCGAATGGCAACCTCTACTTCGGCTGGAACGCCGTCGAGCAGCTCGCAGGCGACGAAAACCTCATCTCCGTGCGCGGCCGTGCGAGCCGCGAGCGGCCGTTCACCGTCGTTCGCGAGATGCAGGCCGAGGCCCGGCAGAAATACCAGAGCACGATTCAACGCCTCGAGGACGAACTCCAGCAAACCGAGGCCAAACTCAACCAGCTCCAGCAGGCGAAGTCCGATCAGCAGCAGCTCATCCTCTCGCCTGAGCAGCAACAGGAGCTCGAAAACTTCCGGAAGAAGCAGGCCGAGGTGCGCCAGCAGCTCAAGGAGGTGCGCCGTGACCTCGCCCGCGGCATCGACTCGCTCGAGACCCGGTTGAAGTGGATCAACATCGGTCTCATGCCGCTGGTCGTCGCGATCGCCGGCCTCACCTTCTTCTTCATCAAACGTCAACGCGCTGTTCGTCGATGAAATCGAAACAACTTCTCGTTCTCGCTGTTCTTGTCGTTGTTCTCGGAATCGCCAGCATTCTTCTGCTCCGGAGCGAACACTCTTCGTGGCAGGCTCCGTCGGCCGCCGGCACCCGCGTGCTGGCGGAGTTCGACCCGAATGCCGTGGCGCGCGTCGAAATCAAAAACAAGGACGGCTCGGTCGTCCTCACGCGTCGCGAGGACAAATGGACCGTCGAGCAAAGCTCGGGCTATCCGGCGAACTTCGAGCGGATCAGCGGCCTCATCCGGCGCCTTTGGGACCTGAAGTCCGTGCAGGAGGTCGCTGCGGGGCCCTCGCAGTTTGCCCAGCTCGAGCTCGTCGAGCCCGCGGAAGGAAAATCCGACACAGGCACCGTCATCTCGCTTGAGGATGCGTCGGGCAAACGCCTCACGGCATTGCTCGCCGGCAAGACACACATGCAGGCTCCTCCCGGCTTCCCTGGAGACGGCTATGCGGCCGGCCGTTACGTGATGGCGCTCGACGGAAAGAACCGCGTCGTTCTCGTGAGCGACCTGTTCGATGAAACCCGCCAGCCGGCGAAGGACTGGCTGGAGCGCGACTTCTTCCGTATTGCGAATCCAAAATCGATCACGCTCAAGGGTCCCAACCGTGAGTGGTCCCTCACGCGTGAGAATCCCAGCGAACCGTGGAAGCTCGCCAACGGCGTGGTCCCCGAGGCCGGGAAGGCCGGAAGCATTGTCGCCGCGCTGGGCGTGCCGTCCTTCGACGACGTGAGCGCGGACGAGTCGGCGTTCGATTTCAGCGAGCCGGACACGCTCACCGTGCAGACGACAGATGGCTTCACCTACACATGGACGATCGGCAGGCAGAAGGACGACACCTACCCGGTAAAGATCGCAATCAACGGCGACTTCCCGAAGGAGCGCACGCCCGCCGAGGACGAGAAGCCGGAGGACAAGGAGAAGCTCGACGAGGCCTTCGCGAAGGAATGCGAGGCTCTCGAGAAGCGCCTCACCGAGGAGAAGCGCTTCGAGAAATGGATCTATCGCATTCCCGCCACGACGCTCTCGTCGATTCTCGTCAGTGAGAAGGATCTTCAGCCTCCAACCCCTACGCAGGATCAAACATCCGAGAAAACCCCGGAACAGGCACCTGACCCAACCCCGGACACTCCGTAAATTGGGTCAAGGCCTATGAAAACCACTTCCGAACTTCGCCGCGTCGCGTTTCTCGGAGACTATGTTCCGCGCCAGTGCGGCATCGCCACATTCACCGCCGATCTGCGCAACGCGATCGCCACGCAATATCCCTCGCTTCAATGCCCGGTCGTCTCCGTGAGCGACCGACCGGGCGGCTACGATTATCCGCCCGAGGTGCGTTTCGAGATCGCCGAGCGCGACCTGCCCGCGTATCGACGCGCGGCGGATTTTCTGAACCTCGGCAACACGGACATTCTCTGCGTCCAGCACGAGTTTGGCATCTTCGGCGGGCCGGCGGGCAGCCATCTGCTCGCAACGCTCGGCGCCCTGCGCATGCCCGTCGTCACCACGCTGCACACGGTGCTGCGCGAACCAAACCCGGATCAGCTCCGCGTCTTCAATGAACTCACGCGTCTCTCCGCGCGACTCGTGGTGATGACCGATAAGGGCGCGGAATTCCTGCGCGAGATCTACAACATCCCGCCGGACAAAATCGACGTGATCCCGCACGGCATCCCCGACGTGCCGTTCGTCGATCCGAATTTCTACAAGGATCAATTCGGCGTCGAGGGCCGGCAGGTGCTGCTGACCTTCGGCCTGCTCTCCCCGAGCAAGGGCATCGAAAACGTTCTCAACGCCCTGCCCGAGATTGTCTCCGAGTTTCCGGATGTCGTTTACATCGTCCTCGGCGCGACGCATCCGAGCCTCATCCGCGATCAGGGCGAAAGCTACCGCCTCAGTCTCGAGCGTCTCGCGCAGAAAAACGGCGTGAGCCGCAACGTCATTTTCTTCAATCGCTTCGTCGAACTCGAGGAACTCACGGAATTCATCGGCGCCGCCGACATTTACATCACGCCCTATCTCAGCGAGGCGCAGATCACCAGCGGCACGCTTTCCTACAGCTTCGGAGCCGGCAAGGCGGTCATTTCCACGCCCTACTGGCACGCGGCGGAATTGCTTGCCGACGACCGCGGCGTGCTCGTGCCATTCGGCGATCCCTCCGCAATCGCCACCGCGGTGAAGGATCTGCTTCGCAGCGAGACACGGCGCCACGCGATGCGCAAGGCCGCCTACAAACTCGGCCGCGAGATGACGTGGTCGAACGTCGCCCACCAGTATGTCGCCAGCTTTGAACGCGCCCGCCAGGAGCACCGCGTCGCGGTTCGCGCGGGCTTCCGCGCCCAAACGCTGGACCGTCGTCGCGACGATCTTCCGGCCGCGCGATTCGACCACCTTCTGCGCATGACCGATGGCACCGGCATGCTTCAGCACGCGACGTTCACCGTGCCCAATTTCCAGCACGGATACTGCACGGACGACAACGCCCGCGCGCTCATGCTCATGATGCTCCTGGACGAAACCGAGGAAGAGGTGCCGCGCGGTTACGAGATCACCGGCGCCTACGCGGGATTTCTGCAGGAGGCATTTGACCCGAAACGTCGGCGATTCCGAAACTTCATGGCATTCGACCGAACCTGGCTAGAGGAAGTCGGCTCCGAGGACAGCCACGGTCGCGCGCTCTGGGCGCTCGGCACGTGCGTCGGCCGCGCCCGCAACAACAGCATCCGGCAATGGGCGGCCCAGATTTTCGAAGCGGCTGTCGAAACCGTGGAGACGTTCACCTCACCACGGGCGTGGGCGTTTACGATCCTCGGCCTTCACGAATACCTCCGCGCGCTCAGCGGCGATCTGCTCGCCAACCGCCTGCGCGAAAGCCTCAGCGACCGCCTGCTCGGACTTTTCCGAAAGACCGCCGACAAGGACTGGTTGTGGTTCGAAAACGTCGTCGCCTACGACAACGCGCGCATCTCACAGGCTCTGATCCTTACCGGCCGCTGGACCGGCCATGAGGAAATGCTCCGCACCGGCCTCGACACGCTTCGCTGGCTCGCGAAGAACCAGACCGGTGAGCATGGGCAGTTCCGGCCCATCGGATCGAACGGCTTTTGGGTTCGTGGTCATGCCCCGGCGCGCTTCGACCAGCAGCCGATCGAGGCAAATGCGATGCTCAGCGCCTGCCTCGAGGCGCACGGCGCCACCGGTGACGAAAGCTGGCTGCGTGAGGCACGCAAGGCATTCGACTGGTTCCTCGGCGGCAACGATCTCGGCATCTCGCTCTACGACGCACAGACCGGCGGTTGTCGCGACGGACTGCACATCGATCGTGCGAATCAGAATCAGGGCGCGGAATCCACGCTCGCCTTCCTGCTCTCGCTTGCCGAGATGCGACTGGCGCAAAACTTTCTCACCCCATTTGAGCCGCAAAAGACCGTATGATGCACCGTCTTCCACTGCAGATTCGACCGGATCCCACGCGCGTGCTCGTGCGGCCGTTCGTGCCTGCCGCAGAGCCGCGCGCACTCAACCCCACCGACGCGCCCCGCGCGCTCAAAATTCTCACGCGCATCCTGTCGCTGGGCGACGACGAAGTTCACCGGCTGCTCGATGAAGTGATGTGTGAATTCGAGAGCCGGCATTCGGACATTCGCCGGATCTTCCTCGAGCATTTCGAGCGCGTTCGCGAATATCTCCCCACCGACCGGCCGCTCTCCGAGGAGCGCCGCCTGCTCATCGGCGCCTATTTCACGAACGAATATTCGCTCGAGTGCGTCGCCGTGTTCAATCCGAGCATCGTTCCGCATCCCGACCAGAGCGGCGTCGATGCGGATTCCGTGCGCGTGATCCTCAGTCTGCGCGCCACGGGCGAGGGCCACATTTCGTCCATCACCTTCCGCTCCGGCATCGTTCACGGAAACGGCGCGATTGAGATCGATCCGCCGTCGCGGTTCGTCGCCGAGCCGCGGCCCATTCCCTCCGCCGAATACGACCGGGAAACCTTCACACGCAAACTCGCCGAGCTGGGCCTCGACAATACGTTCGCGCGCCACGTGCTCGACACGCTGGGCGACCGCTTCACGCTCGCGCAGTTGCGATCCGCGGTGGACGTCCAGCGGCGCTATCACAAGCACCCCGACACCGACGGCATCGGCGCCCGGATGATCCTGCTCGCCCGCTCCAACTACGAGGTCGAGTTCGACCCCTCGCAAAGCATCTCCGAGCGCATCATCTTCCCGTTCTCGCCGAGCCAGAGCAATGGCATCGAGGACGCGCGATTCGTCCGCTTCCGCGACGACGACGGCTCCGTCACCTACGTCGCGACCTACACCGCCTACGACGGCCGCATCGTCCTGCCGCAGCTTCTCGAAACGCGCGACTTCCTGCGTTTCCGCGTCTGCACACTCAACGGCCCCGCGGTTCAAAACAAGGGCATGGCGCTCTTCCCGCGCCGCATCGGCGGGCACTACTGCATGCTCTCCCGGCAGGACAACGAGAACATCCACGTCATGTTCTCCGACCATCTCCATTTCTGGTTCGAGTCGCGCGTCATTCTGCGACCGACGGAACCCTGGGAGTTCGTCCAGCTCGGGAACTGCGGCTCACCGATCGAAACCGAGGCCGGCTGGCTCGTGCTCACCCATGGCGTCGGCCCGATGCGCAAATACTGCATCGGCGCGATTCTGCTCGATCTCGAGGACCCGACGCGTGTGATTGGCCGCCTGCGCGAACCTCTGCTCAAGCCCGCTCCCGACGAACGCGAAGGCTACGTCCCCAACGTCGTCTACACCTGCGGCGCGATGGTTCACCGCGGCCGGCTCATCGTCCCCTACGCGATCTCCGACACCGCAACCACCTTTGCAACGGCGTCGCTGGACGAAGTCCTCTCGGCGATGACGAAGTGATTCGCCAGACCCGACGGACAACCAAGGGGAATGGTGGAGCCTAGGGGAGTCGAACCCCTGACCTCCTCAATGCCATTGAGGCGCTCTACCAACTGAGCTAAGACCCCGTTAACGCGGACTAGGGAGTGTAGTGTGGGCTCGCATTTTGGCAAGCGGCATTCTCAGGGAGAAATCCGACTGGCGATCTCCCGGGTCCAAGCATAGCTTCCCCGATCATGAAAAAGCGGAAGCCGACCCGGCCGACATGGACGAAGCCAAAACTTCGCGACATCCCGATTTTCTTCGAAGTCTCGCTCTACACGGCGCGACGGTAGCTCTGCGTCAGGCCGTCCCCCGTGCTTGAAATTCTCGTTTTGGGCACCGCGGCGGGCGGAGGCCTGCCCCAGTGGAACTGCGCGTGTGAAAACTGCCAGCTCGCGCGCCGGGGCGCCCTCGCTCCACGCGGGCAGAGCGGCATTGCCATTTCCGCAAATGGGAGCGGCTGGCATCTCGTCAACGCGTCTCCCGACATCACCCGCCAGCTCGAGGAGTTTCTCATTCCGCGACTCGCGATCGCGAAGGCGCGTTTCAACCCCATCGAGAACGTCTTCCTCACCAATGCCGATCTCGATCACACGCTGGGGCTTTTGCATCTGCGGGAGGGAACGGCGCTGACCATTCGCTGCCCGGACTCCGTCCGAAGCAGCCTCGAGCGCGGCATGCGCATGGATCGGATGCTGATGTCGTTTGCGGGCGTTCATTGGATTTCGACCACGGGGGAATGGCAGAGCCTCGAGGGTTTCGAGTTCCGTGCGGTGCCTCTTCGCGGCACGGAGCCACCACGGTTCGATCGCCAGAATCGCGCGGAGCCTCACGCGGTCGGGTATTTGTTTCGCGAGGCGGAGGGCGCACCGATTGCGGGCGTGTTTCCGGATGTCGCCGTGCTCGACGACGAGCTGATGGAGGTGCTGCAAATGTGCGCCCGGATCTGGTTCGACGGCACATTCTGGTCGGATGACGAATTGCTCGGGCTCACCGGCCGCACGGCGACGCAAATGGGCCATGTCCCGATTTCCGGTGCGCAAGGCAGCCTCGCCGCGCTGGCAAGCCTGGGCAGCGGGCACGTGTCCTACCTCCACATCAACAACACGAATCCAATCCTGCGCGCAGACTCCGCGGAGCGCTGTCAGGTCGAAGCCGCGGGGCTTGGAATTGCGGAGGACGGCGATCACTGCCAGCTTTAGGCATGCCGATGCCTCCCGAGGAATTTGTCTCCGCCCTGCGCGCGGTCGGCGACCGGAAGTATCACCACCTTCACCCGTTTCACGTTCGAATGAACGCGGGCGAACTGTCGCCGGAGGAAATCCGCTGCTGGGTCACCAATCGCTTTTATTACCAGCGCAACATCCCGATCAAAGACGCAGCAATCCTCAGCAATTGTCCGGAACGGGACGTGCGCCGCGTGTGGCTGCATCGCATCGTGGACCACGATGGGCGCGAAGGCGACGAGGGCGGCATCGAAGCATGGCTGCGTCTCGCAGAGGGGTGCGGCGTGGAGCGCGAGCGACTGCTCGCGGGCGAGGGCTTGCTGCCCGGCGTGCGATTTGCCGTCGATGCCTACGTCCAATTCGCCCGCACGCAGCCGTGGCCGGTGGCGGTTGCATCGTCGCTCACGGAGCTCTTTGCACCCGACCTCATGGCCGAACGACTTGCGGCGTTTCGCAAGCACTACATGTGGGTGCCCGATTGGGCGTTCGACTACTTCCAGCGCCGTGTCACGCAGGCGCGAACGGATTCCAACGAAGCGCTCGAGCTGACGATTCGCTGGTGCAACACGCCGGAGTTGCAAAGCAAAGCGATCGCCGCGCTCGAGCTGAAATGCGATATTCTGTGGGCGATTCTCGATGCCATCGACGCCGGTGACTGACCCCCCGCAACACCCGACTCTCGCCGCGCATGTGCGCCTGCAAAAGGATCGCGCCAGCGATGCACACCTGTTGCTTCACCCCGAGGGTGCCATCGAGCTGAGCCAGACGGCGACTGCGGTCGTGCGACTTTGTGATGGCTCGAGACGGCTGTCTCAAATCGTCGAAACGCTCGCCGGGGAATATGCAGCTCCGACGGATTCCATTCGCGAAGATGTCATCGATGTGCTCCGGGAACTCGCGGAACGAGGTTTGATCGTGGAGGCGGCGCCATGAACGCCCCGGGCAGCGAAATGGGCGCCGCTCCGCGTCCGTATGGGCTTCTCGCCGAACTCACCCATCGCTGCCCGCTGCATTGCCCGTATTGCTCAAACCCCCTTCAACTCGTCGCACGTGAATCCGAACTCCCTGCCGAGACATGGTTGCGCGTTCTCCGCGAAGCGGCGGGCCTCGGTGTCGTGCAGGTTGGGTTCTCCGGCGGAGAGCCTCTGCTCTATCCGGAACTCGACCGCCTGATTCGCGCCGCTCGCGCGGAGTCGATGTATACGAATCTCATCACCAGCGGCATCGGACTCACAACCGATCGGGCGCGAGCATTGCGCGACGACGGACTCGACACGGTCCAGATCAGCTTTCAATCGGACGAGGCCGAGCAGGCCGACTCGATCGCCGGCGCCCGTGCGCATGAGGCGAAGATCTCCGCTGCAAGAGCGGTGGTCGATGCGGGAATGCCTCTGGGAGTGAACGTCGTGCTGCACCGGCAGAACATCGATCGCCTGGAGTCGATCATCACCTTCGTCGAGAGCCTTGGCGCCGCTCGGCTGGAGCTCGCCAATACGCAATTCTACGGCTGGGCATTTCAGAATCTGAAGGCGTTGCTCCCGACACCGGAGCAGGTCCGGCGGGCGGAGACCGTCGCGGAACATCACGCTGCGCGACTGCGTGGCCGCATGCAGATCGTTTACGTGCTGCCCGATTATTTCGAGCGAAGGCCCAAGCCATGCCTTCACGGGTGGGGCGCGCGAAGCATGACCGTCAATCCGCGCGGCGACGTGCTGCCGTGTCAGGCGGCGAATGCGATCCCGGGGCTCACGTTCGAAAACGTGCGCGCGAACAGCCTCGGCGCGATCTGGCACGAGAGCGAGGCGTTTAATCGCTTCCGTGGTTTCGACTGGATGCCCGAGCCCTGCCGGAGCTGCCCCGAGCGCGAGTTCGATCTCGGCGGCTGCCGATGCCAGGCTGCATTGCTGACCGGCGATGCTTCAAGGACGGACCCGGTTTGTGAATTCTCGCCGGATCGTCATCGCATCGACCGTCTGCTCGAAGAGGCCGGCGAGAGTGTCCCGTGGACCTATCGGAACCTCACCGCTCGACCCCCACAAACGCAAACGTGAAGAGCACAATGGAATCGGTCGGCGTCTCAAATCCCACATACCCGGATGCCTTGATTCCATCGGAGGTGGGCTGAACTTTCATATCGACCGTCCCGGTTCCAAAAAACAACGGCGCCTCGCCCCGGACGAGAGCCTTGTTCGATCCCCTGAACTTGATCCGTCCCTTGCCCTTCACCACTCCGCTGTTGTCGCGGCGCAGTTTTGCATTCGCCACCTTGATCTTGGTTTTGCCATTCGCCGACGACTTCAGGACGACACGAAACCGCTTGCCCGCGTATTTCGATACAAAAACCATCCGTGTCGCGGAGTTGCGGCCTGTGCGGATCTTGAGGGTGGCATTCCCCTTGTGGCGGCCATCGTAGGCCTTGCTCGCCCACTTGCCCTTGTAAACACCGGCGAATTTTTCCGTGTTCTGAGCTCCGGCGAATTGAGCTGCTCCAGCGAAAAGCAGCATGGCGAGAAGCACGAGACGAGCGGGGAGAGTGGCGCGGGATCTCATCCTTCCACGCAAACACAATCCTCCGGTGTGTCAAATTCGCCGCCCCACGCGCGCAGGGCGATGCCTGCACCGAAGCAACTACCGGTAGGCCGCCACGTCGGCGGGCGCCGTCACTTCATCCGCTCCGCCGAATGTGTGGCGAACGTAAGTCACCACAGCAGCAATGTCCTCGTCCGAAAGGGTGTTTTGCGCGGGCATGATGCCGTTGAACTTCCGGCCATTGACGACCGACACGCCCTGTCGCCCCTGCAAAATAATCGTAATCAATTCGCGTGCGGGCTGCTTCAGCACCGCCGAGCTTACAAGATCCGGCGCCGTGGCACTGCCACTGCCCGCGTAGTGACACACCGCGCACGTCTGCTCGTAAACAGAGGCCCCCTGCGCCAGAACGGCTTCGGGAATGGACGTGGACCTCGAGACCTCGAGCGTCGCAGAATCCGCCGAACCGGCCGGCGAGCATGCGTTGAGCAACGATGCGGCAAGCACCACTTGCAGACCGTTGAGAAAACGCCCTTGCCGCGTGGGAATGCCGAATCGAATGAGCATGCTGAATCTTTTTCGTGGGTGTTGTTCGCGATCGTCGCCACGGCACTAATCGCCGGCGGCGAGGAACGCAATGTCATCGCCTCGCGCTCGAAGCGATTCAAGGTCGAAGTCGTCTCGCAGCCTCAGCAACGGCATCCGAGCGGCACAGCCGGCGCCTCACCGACTTGCAGTGGCCGTGGTCGTCGCGTAGAGAAGCCCTGTCGCATGAAATTTCGCGCGCAGTTCCTCCTCTTCTCGCTGACCGCCGCTTTCGCAGCAATCGGGCAGGTCGTCCAATCGGAAAAAGCACAGTTCACCGTCCAGCCTGTCGTCGACGGGCTGGACCATCCGTGGAGCATGATGCGACTGCCCGACGGGCGTTTTCTCATCACGGAACGACCGGGACGGCTGCGCATCATCGAGAACGGCCAGCTTCTGCCCGAGCCTGTCGCGGGAATCCCGGAGGTCTACGCCAACGGACAGGGCGGCCTCTTCGACATCGAGCTTCACCCCGACTACGAGAACAACGGCTGGATTTATCTCTGCTACGCCGCACCTCGTGGTGACAAGGGCCTCACGAAGATCATTCGCGGACGCCTGAAGGACCACGAGTTCGTCGATCAGGAGGTGATTTTCGAGGCGCCGGAACAGGACTACGTGAATGGCGGACTTCATTTCGGCGGCCGGATGCAGTTCGACGGCAAGGGCTTTCTTTTCTTCTCGATCGGAGATCGCGGCGACGTCACCACGCCCAAGAACAACGCTCAGCAACTCGGCAACGTGAAGGGCAAGATTCACCGCATCCATGACGACGGGCGAATCCCGTTCGACAACCCGTTCTACACGAAATCCGGCGCGGCAAAGTCGATCTGGACCTTGGGCAATCGAAACCCGCAGGGGCTCCGCTTCGATCGCGAAGGCAATCTCTGGGAAGTCGAGCACGGCCCGCGCGGCGGCGATGAGCTGAACCTCATCAAGAAAGGTGCGAACTACGGCTGGCCGATCGTGACGTTCGGCATCAACTACAGCGGCACGCCGATCACCGACAAAACGTCCGCACCCGGCATGGAGGATCCGGTCATTCACTGGACACCCTCGATCGCCGTCGGCGGCATCGACTTCTACTACGGCGACGCCTTCCCGGAGTGGAAGGGAAACCTCTTCGCCACCGCCCTGGCCCACCAGAAACTCGTGCGGCTGGAAATCGACTCGAACAAAAAGGTCACCCACCAGGAAATCCTGCTCGAAGGCCAGGGACGCATTCGCGACGTCTACTGCGACGGGGACGACATTTACCTGATCTACGACGAGCCGGGCAAAATCGTCCGCCTCGTCCCCGCGAGCTGAAACTCCTCACAAAACTCCAACACCGCCTCGAAATGATCCAGCTCCACCCCCGCAAGACCCTTCCGCATCTCGTTTCACTTCTCGTTCTGGCTCTCCTGGCCGCCATCATCTTCGTTCGCCCGGTCGCGGCCGAGCCGTCCGAAACCGATGAGAAGGCGGCCGCCGTCGCCGCCATGGAAAAATGGATGAAGCTGATCGACGAGGGCAACTATGCCCAAAGCTGGAAGGAAGCCTCGGCCGCCTTTCAGAAAGCGCTCACCGAAGAGCAATGGGCTGCCGCATCCAGAGCGGTCCGTGAACCGCTCGGCACATGCAAGGACCGCACCCTGGCGTCGGTTCTGATTCAAAACGAAATCCCCGCGCCGGGCGGCGAAATGCTGAAAGGCACCTTCGCCATCGCGCAGTTCAAGAGTTCCTTCGAAAATCTCTTCCAGGCCGTGGAGACGGTGACCTTCGAGCGCGAGAAGGACGGCGAATGGCGCGCATCGGGTTACTTCATCAAACCCGAGGTGTGAATTGACCGCCGCCGGCTGCCGGGGCGGATTCCGATTGCTTTGTGGCCCTTTCGTCACAATGTAATCGGTGGTTTTTGGGAACCAATGGAGGGATTTCGGCCATGATCATCAAACAACCGCCGTTTACGGACTCGCTGTTGCGGACTCTCAGCGCCCTTGTGCCCCAGATGCGCATCGAGCTGGCCTCCAGCATCCTGATCCGCGGCAACACGGCGAAGGGCCGCTACGAGATCCGACTTTGGGATGAAGGCCGGGAGCTGCGCACCTCCTTTGTCGGGCGCGGGCGCAATCCGCTCAAACAGCGCAAGATTCTGCTCCGCACTCCGCTGGGCGGAGAAGAAACCCTGCAGGCCCATGCCGTCGCGATCCGTGAAAACGAGCGGGAACTCCCGTGGATCGAGCGCGAGCGGGATCCCGTGCTCGGCGACGACATTGTAAACGTGAAACCGTTCGGCGACGACCCGAACGGCCCGGTCGTCGTGGTGCGCACCAGCTCGCGGACCGGCTTTATTTCACTGACCGTCGAGCACGCCCGCGAGATGAGCCCGGCCGAAGCCCGGCTCGTCGCGAAAGCCCTGGAGAAGGCGGCGATCATCGCCGCGGCGAAAGACTCGCCCGCTCCCGCTGCGGAGGCCGTCTGAGCTAGTTTTTCTCGACGTTCTCGAGGAACCACCGGTAGGCCCCGGCAATGCCCTCGCGAAGCGGGATCTTCGGCCTCCAGCCCATGCCGAAGAGTTTCGACATCTCGAGAAGCTTGCGCGGAGTGCCATCCGGCTTCGTGGTGTCAAACTCGAGTGAGCCGTTGTAGCCGATCACGTCGCACACCATCTCGGCCAGCTCGCGAATCGTCACGTCCTCGCCACAACCGATGTTCACGATCGAGGGGTCGTTGTAGTTTTCGAGCAGGAAATAACAGGCGTCGGCGAGGTCATCGACGTGGAGAAATTCGCGACGCGGCGTGCCGGTGCCCCAGATCGGCACCGTGGGCGCACCCGTTTTTTTCGCGACATGAACCTTGCGGATCAACGCGGGGAGGACGTGCGAGGTGTGCAGGTCGAAATTGTCGTTGGGGCCGTAGAGATTCGTCGGCATGCCGCTGATGAAATTGCGGCCATACTCCTTCGCGTAAGCCTGGCAGAGCTTGATGCCGGCAATCTTCGCGAGCGCGTAGGCGTCGTTTGTCGGCTCGAGCGGACCGGTCAGCAGCGCGTCCTCCGGAATCGGTTGCGGGGCAAACTTCGGGTAAATGCACGAGCTGCCGAGAAAGAGCAGTTTGCGCACGTCGAACTCGTGCGCGCAGGAAATCACGTTGTTCTGGATCTGCAGGTTCTCGAGCAAAAATTCCGCCGGCTTCTCGTTGTTTGCAACAATGCCGCCGACCCGCGCCGCCGCCACGACGACGACGGCAGGACGATTCTCCTCGTAAAATTTCCGGACGGCCACCGGATCGCGCAGGTCCAGCTCACTCCGCGTGCGGGTGAGGATGTTCGAAAAACCCTCGGCCTGCAGCTTGCGAACGACCGCACTGCCGACCATGCCCCGATGCCCTGCAACGTAAATTGCCTCGTTTTTGTCCATTTGCGGCCCGTATGCTGCTACGCCGTTGGCGATCGTGAAAGAAAAACGAATCGGGGTCCTCAAGACCTACAAGCTCTTCATCGGCGGCGCATTTCCCCGGAGCGAAAGCGGTCGCGTCCGGCAGGCCCTTGCCGCCGACGGCAAAACGCCGCTTGGCAACTTCGCCCACGCCTCACGCAAGGACTTTCGCGACGCCGTCGTCAAAGCCCGCGCTGCGCAGCCGAAATGGGCCGCGGCAAGCGCCTACCTGCGCGGACAAATCCTCTACCGGGCCGCGGAGATTCTCGAATCCCGCCGCGCGGATCTGGAAGGCGAGATCAAACGCGCCACCGGAAAAAGCGCGGTCGCGGAGGTCTCGGCCACCATCGATCTGCTCGTGCATTACTCCGGCTGGACCGATAAATACAGCCAGCTCTTCTCGACGGTGAATCCCGTTGCTTCGCCGCATTTCAATTTTACGTTCCCCGAGCCGACCGGTGTCGTCGGCATCATTTGCCCCGACACCCCGCCGCTTGTCGCCCTCATCGGCCTGCTTGCTCCGGTCATCCTTTCGGGAAATTCCGCAGTCGTGCTGGCGTCGGAGCGGTTTCCGCTGCCGGCGATCGCGCTGGCGGAGGTTCTTGCCACGAGCGACGTGCCGGGAGGCGTGGTCAATATTTTGACCGGCGTGCGGTCGGAACTCGCGCCGCAATTTGCCGACCACATGGACGTCAATGCCCTCGTCGACGGCACCGATGACGCAGGGATCGCAAAAACGCTGCAGGCCGGCTCCGCAGTCAACTTGAAGCGCTACGCCAGGCACTTCCTGAGCCCGCGGCAATGGCTGGTCGCCGAGGGAAATCCCTACTGGATCCTCGACACGGTCGAGCAAAAGACGGCGTGGCACCCAATGGGGGTGTGACGTGGCCCGCGCGCTGTTGCTCGTCCTCGACAGCGTCGGCTGCGGGCATGCTCCCGACGCCGCCCGCTACGGCGACGAAGGCGCGAACACCCTCGGCCACATTCTCGAAGCCCGACCGCACACACGCCTCCCTCACCTCAAGTCACTCGGACTCTACCAGGCGCTCGCGATGGCACGCGGCGAGGAGCCGTGTTCATCGCCGCGGAAGGGTGCCGTCGGCGTGCTGACCGAACAATCCGCCGGCAAGGACACCACCACGGGGCATTGGGAAATCGCGGGCGTCATCACCGAGGAGCCGTTTGCGACCTTTGAAAGGTTTCCAGCCCGGTTGCTGGAGCCGATCGAGCATGAGGCCGGCGTGCAATTTCTCGGAAACTACGCCGCCAGCGGCACGGCCATCCTTCACGATCTCGGCGCCGAGCACCTCGCGACGGGGCACCCGATCCTCTACACTTCGGCGGACTCCGTTCTTCAAATCGCCGCGCACGAAGATGTCATCCCGCTCGAGCGGCTTTACGAAATCTGCCGGATCGCCCGGCGCCATGCCAACGCGTGGCGAATCGGACGCGTGATCGCCCGGCCCTTCATCGGCGAAGCAGGCAACTTTCGACGCACTGCCCACCGTCACGATTTCTCGATGATGCCGCCGCGCACCGTGCTCAATGCTCTTGATGAGTCCGGCATTCCGGTCACCGGCATCGGCAAGATTTCGGACATCTTCGGGGGCAGCGGCATTCACGAGTCCTTCCCCACCGGCTCAAACGCGGAAGGAATGGAAGTGATCGACCGCTTGTGGAGCGCGCACAAGGAGGGCCTGATCTTCGCGAACCTCGTCGACTTCGACATGCACTTCGGACATCGCCGCGACGTGGAAGGCTATGCTCTCGCGTTGGAGGAGTTCGACCGGTGGCTCGGCGGCTTTCTGCCGCGAATCCAGCCGGGGGACCTCGTGATGATCACCGCCGACCACGGCAACGACCCGACCTGGCCGGGAACCGATCATACGCGGGAGCGCGTCCCGATTTTCCTGCCAAACGGCGCCGGCTGCCTCGGCATCCGCGACACCTACGCCGACATCGCGGCAACGCTCACCAGCTTTTTCGGAATCGGCACGTGGGCACACGGTCGCCCGCTGCAGTAAAGGCACGAAGACCGTAACATGCGGGCCACTTTCTGCTCCCCGTCATCGCGTTCTTTTCCTATCTCTCATCGAGACCAGAATCCTCCGCTGGTTGATCGCCGTGTTGTTTCCCTTCAGTTCCAAACGCAAATCGTAATCCCCATGTTCGTTCGCTGGTTCGCCGCAATGGCACTCCTCCTTCCGGCCACCCTTCCTGCCGGGGAAACGTTTCCTCTCTGGCCGCAACAGGCACCCGGCGCACTGGGAAGCCGCGACGAGGACATACCCACGGTCACGGCATTTCCGGCCAGCGATCCGACCGGGGCCGCCGTGATCATCTGCCCGGGCGGAGGCTACGAACACCTGCAAATGGAAAAGGAGGGCAACCGGATCGCCCATTGGTTGAACGGGCACGGCATCACCGCGTTCATCTTGAAATACCGGCTTGGTTCGAACGGCTATCGCCATCCCGCAATGCTCAACGACGTCGCGCGTGCCGTGCGCACGGTGCGCGCGAAGGCGGCGGATTGGCGCGTCGATCCGAATCGAATCGCGGTAATGGGTTTCTCCGCCGGTGGGCACCTCGCGTCGACGATCATCACGCATTTCGACGACGGAAATCCGGATTCAGACGATCCCGTTGAGCGCGTGAGCAGCCGGCCTGATCTCGGCATCCTTTGTTATCCGGTGATCACGATGAAGGTTGCGACGCACGGCGGTTCGAAGCGCAATCTGCTCGGAGAAAACCCCGCCGAAGAGCTGGTCGAGCTTTTGTCGAACGAGGAACAGGTCAGGGAGAACACTCCGCCGACGTTCATCTGGCACACCGCCAACGACGACATCGTTCCGGTCGAGAATGCCCTGCTCTTCGCGCAGGCGCTCGCCGCGAAAAGGATCCCGTTCGCCTTGCACGTATTCGAGTGCGGTCCGCATGGAATGGGCCTCGGAGAGAATCCCCACGAAGCCGGCCGAAGTCATCCCTGGGCCGACGCCCTGCTTCACTGGCTCAAAGAACACAACTACGCGAAATGAAGATGACCCGCTGTCCCTGGTGCCCGGACGATGATCCGGAATACGTGCGCTACCACGACGAAGAATGGGGCGTGCCGTCCCACGACGACCGGCATTTGTTCGAGATGTTGATTCTGGAAGGCGCGCAGGCCGGCTTGAGCTGGCGCACGATCCTCCGCAAGCGCGAGCACTACCGGAAGGTCTTTCACAACTTCGACATTCGAAAAATCGCGCGGATGAAGGACCCGGATGTCGAACGCCTCATGCAGGATCCCGGCATCGTGCGCAACCGCGCAAAGATCGAGTCGACGCTGCTCAATGCCCGCGCCGCGCTCGACCTTATTGCGGAGGAAGGCTCCCTCGATCAATTCCTGTGGCAGTTCGTCGGCCATCGCACGCGCCAGAATCGCTTCCGCTCCATGTCCGAGGTCCCTGCAAAGACCGCCGAGTCCGACGCGATGTCGCGAGCGCTGAAAAAATGCGGATTCAAGTTCGTCGGGACAACGATCTGCTACGCATTCATGCAGGCCGTCGGAATGGTGAACGACCACCTCGTCACCTGCCCGCGCTGGAAAGCGCTCGCGGATTAGCCTGGATGTTTCCCGCTGCCTTGGAGCACCCCTTACCCCCAATCTCATGCGTATCCTCCCCTGCCTTCTGGCCATTGCCATGCTTCCCGTTCACGCCGCGGAACCCGTAAAACTCGAGTCTCCCGACCAGCGCTGGAGCGCCACAATCGCCACCGACCCGCAGCTTGAGATCACGCTGAACGACGCAGCGGGCAATCTGCTGATCAACCAGACCATCGGCATGAAGCTGGAGTCGGGCTCCATCCCGGCCGAACCATTCGCCGAAGCCACGACCCGGGCTGTTCGCGAGACGATCACCGCGCCGGTCCGCCAGAAAGCGGCGAAACTCGACGATCACTTCAACGAGGCCACGTTGAAATTCGAGGACGGCACACAGCTCATCGTGCGCCTCTACAATGAAGGGCTCGCGTATCGCTTCGCCACGGACATTGACCATGACATTACCGTGCTCTCGGAGGAGCGCGTGTGCCGGTTCGCTGGCGATCCCACCGTGTTCTTCAGCGCGGAAGAGGACTTCTATTCGCACAACGAAGTCACCTACGAGGTCGGGAAACTCTCCCAATTCGCCAAAGGCCGGCTCGCGTCGCTGCCCCTCACGATCAAGCTGGCGGACGACTGTGGCATTCTCGTGCTCTCGGAATCCGCGTTGGAGAGCTATCCGGGTGAGTGGATGCGTGTGGGCGGGAATTCTCTCGATGGCACCAATCCCGGCTATCCCGCTCGCATCGAGCACCTCAGCGACCGGGACGCCAAACCGGTGGAGCGCGAAGATTTCATTGCAAAAACCTCTGGCAAGAGGGCCTTCCCATGGCGCACGGTCGCGGCGGCGAAATCCGACGCGGAGCTCCTCACGAATATGCTCAACTTCGTCGTCGCCGATCCTCCCCGTATCAGCGACACAACATGGATCAAACCCGGAAAGGTCGCATGGGACTGGTGGCACGACTGGACGTGGAATGGCGAAAAGCTCCCGATCAACAACGACACCTACAAACGCTACATCGACTTCGCATCGAAGCATGGCATCCCCTACGTCATCCTCGACGAAGGCTGGTATGAACTCGGCGATCTGACGAAACAGCGCCCGGGCATCGACGTCCCGGCGCTGGTCGAGTATGGCCGGGAAAGGAACGTTGGCATCATTCTCTGGGCGACCTCCGCCACGCTCGAGCAGCAGTTCGACGAAGTGATGCCGCTATTCGAGAAATGGGGCATCGCCGGCCTGAAGGTCGACTTTTTCCAGCGGGACGATCAGCCGGAGATCGAACTCTACTGGAAGATCGCGAAGGATGCCGCCGATCGAAAGCTGCTGCTCGACTTTCACGGAGCGCACAAACCCGCCGGCCTGCAGCGCACGTATCCAAACGTGCTCACGTTCGAGGGAATCAAGGGCCTGGAGCAGAGCAAGTGGTCCCCATTCATCACGCCGACGCATGATGTGCTGCTGCCTTACACGCGATTCGTGGCAGGGCCGGCCGACTACACGCCGGGAGCAATGACCAACGTGCAACCGGCGAAATTCAAGGGAAACAACTCCGCGCCGATGAGCCAGGGCACCCGTTGTCACGAACTCGCCAAATATGTCGTCTTCGACTCGCCGCTCCAGATGCTCTGCGACGCGCCACCACACTACGAGGCGGATCCGGAAGCGCTGGAGTTCCTGAAAGCCGTTCCCGCCACCTGGGATGAGACCCACGCACTGGGTGGTTTGATCGGAGAATTCGCCGCGCTGGCCCGGCGAAGTGGCGACGCCTGGTTTCTCGGCGCGATGACCAACGAAGAGGGCCGCGAACTGGAACTGGACCTCTCGCTGCTCGGCGAAGGCGGTTACGAACTCACGATTTGGCAGGACGGCGACAATGCCGACGTGGACGCCGAGAGCTTCGAGCGAAAAGCCCTCACCGTGAAAGGCGGGGAAAAACTGCCGATCAAGCTCGCTCCCTCAGGCGGCTGGGTCGCCATCGCGACGCCGATTCGGGAATGAGCTGGTGACTGCCGTGCGTCAATCGCCGGGAGTCGTGACGCTTAGAGGTCCCGCGGGAGGATTGCCTCGAAAACCGTCGCCCCACCGCGTCCGATTCCGTGACGCGGCTCGAGATCGAGCTCCCGGTAGGCCCGCTCCAACGCTTCGGGATCGTTGCGAAGTTCCGGAAAGATGTGGACCAGCCGCTTCTTCACGTAGTATTTCGCCGCGCGACGGTCGATCGGGTGAATCGGTGGTTCCCCGATGAGCTTGCGCTTGAAAAATTCAATGATGCCGGAAGCCATTGCCGCGAAGGTCGTCGCAAATGTGCTGAAAGAAAAGCGAGAATTATTCCGCCGGCTTCATCGGAGGAATCCCCGCCTCGTCGTCCGCCGCATTCTCCGGAAGGATCGGCTGGGCCTCCCCTGCGGCCGGGTTCTCGGCCTCCGCGGGGGCCGGCGTCGGTGAAGGCTCGGCATTCGGATCAAACTGGAACGCCCAGCTCACACTCGTCTTCTTTCCGTTCGCGCGCGCGTTCACGAGCACGATCACTTCCGGTTCGCGCAGAGGCTGGTGCATCTTGAAGCTGAGCAGCCCCGACTCGGGATCATACTTCGCAGGCACCGGACCGAATCCACTCACACGCATCTCAACACTCTTGGGATCCACGTTGCCGAGGCTCGCGAGATTGATTTTCAACTCAGGTCGCGGATTAGAGATCACGGCATTCTGCATGGGCTCCGTCAGCATGGCTGCCGTCGCCGCGTTGCCAGCCGGACTCGCCGCGGCGATCGACGAGGGGGAACCCGGGCCGAACTTCAATGCATTCGTGAACGTGAATTCCTTGTCGCTCTGCACGATGTAGCGGCCGATGTTCATCGCTCCCGAGTCGTGCAATGCCTTTTTGCCGGAAACGGTGAACGCCGCTTCGTAACCCGCCTCCTCGGCTGCCTTCATGACCTTTTCGTCGTGAATGCCAAACGGATAGGCGAGCGTCGTCACCTTGATGCCGAGCTTCTCCTCGAGAATTTGCTTCGAGCCCGCGAGCTCGTTCTTCAGCCACTCCTCGTAGGTCTTGCCCGCAAGATCCTTCTGCTTCGGGTTCACCAGATTCGCGTGCGCGACCGTGTGACTGCCAATGTCCACGCCGGCGTCGGCCATTTCCTGAAGCTCCTCCCATTGAATCGAGCGGCCACCCGCGCCGACGTAGTTTGTGTAGACGTAGAAGGTGAACGGAAACCCGAACTCCTTGAGAATCGGCCAGGCCTCCGTGTAGGTGTCGTCGTAACCATCGTCGATCGTGATCACGATCGCCTGCGGCGGGATGTTCTTCTCGCCACGACGCCACGCGAGGAAATCGGCCATCGGAATCACGGGCACGCCGGAATCCTTGATCGCCTGCAACTGCTTGCGGAAATGCTCGGGCGTGATCGCCAGCGGGTCGCGTTCGCGCTTTTCGAACCGGTGGTAGCCGAGCACGGAAACCTGCGCCGTGGTATCGATCGGCTCCGGCGTGGGAGTTGGCTCGGGCGTGGGTTCCGGCGTTGGCGTCGCTTCGGGGGTCGGAGTCGGGGTCGGCTCGGGGGGAGTCGGTGCGGGTCTGTTGCAGGAGACCAGCAACACTCCGCTGAGCACGGGAATCAGGACTCGAAGCTTCATGGTTTGCCTACTCCTTAGCGTTCGCGGGGAGTTTTTCAACCACGGTCACGGATTCTCGCGCAGGACTCTCGCAAGTTCGCCGCGGCTGCGGACACCGAGTTTTGCGAAGATCGCACGCACGTGGTCCTTCACCGACTCGACGCCAATCCCGAGAATGATCGCGATCTCCGGGTTCGTCTTTCCCTCGACGAGCCAGTGCAGCACTTCGCAGCGGCGCGGGGAGAGGCCGAGTTTTGCAAATCGGGACGGTGGCAGGAACCGATCGGTCTCTTCGATGTAGAGGGCGCGCAGCACGCCGCGGGCTGTCGAGCGGGCCAGGAAGCGCAGGATGCCGGCCGGGGTTTCGCCGCTGCCGATGGTCTCGACGGTGTTTGTCGGCGGTAGCAGGTCGAGCCGTTCCCGCACGCGCGCGAGCAACGCGTCGAGCCGGCTGCCGGTGAGCGAATGCCGCTCGAGCAGTTCACGCGTTTGATCGGACGGAGGGACGACCGCGCCGTGGGAATCCACGAGCAGCATCGCCGCGCCCGCGCGGGCCAGCTCATCGCGCAGCACGGTGGTTTCGTCCTGCATCCGCTGGTATTCGCAGGCGCGGAGAAATGCCGGTGTGGTCTGCCGGCGCAATTCCGCCCAGCATCCGTCGGGATCGGAATCGAACGGTTCTCCGGATCGCGAGAGGACGACGTGAACCTCAACGCCGTTCGACACGATTTTCCACGCGAGTCCGTGGAACCGGAATGTGTTCTCCGGCATGGGAGCGTTGTCGGGACGCAGCACGCGGCGATGTCCCCACGCGCCGCGCAGCTCGACAATCGGCGAAACATGAGGATCGAACCTCGCCACCGCGCGGAAGAGCCGCCCGGCGACTTCCTCGATCGCCGCGGCTTCCTGGAGCTCCGCCGCCATGTCGAGAAGCGTTTCGTAGTCGCGGCTCGCGAGGCGTTTCATGACCTCAGAGCGTGGCGCTGAAAGGCAAGCGCGGCGCTGAGAGCCTCCAGCGGATCCGACTCCGGGAGCGTGTCGTGGCGGGCGGGGGATTCGAGAAACTGCGAGGTCCGCACGCGGCGTGCCCATGCGGCGGCGGCGTGGCGGTTCGACACCCCGAGTTTGCCGAAGATTCGGGCGGAATATTCCTGCACGGTGCGCCGGCCGACTCCGAGCGACGCTGCGATCGCGGCGTCCGGGGCGCCGAGAACGAACCCGTGAAGCACCTCGCTTTCCCGCGGGCTCAGGCCGTGCTCGACGTAGATCGGCGGCGGGTCGCGACGTTCCACTTCCTCCAAAAACAAAAAGACATCACCGGCGAATCTTCCGATCGACGGACGCACACGCAGCGCGCCAAGCGACGTGGAAAAGGTTCGCGTCTGCGGAGCGCGCCCGGCCCGGCGGCAAGCGCGCACCCACCGCGTGATGTCGGCGACGAGCGCATCGGGACGGTGCGGATTGTGCTCGCGGAGGAGTCGGGCGGCCGGCCGGGATTGCCGTCGCACCCTGCCCTCGGCGTCGACACCGAGAATGGCAACGCCAACGTGATCCGCTCCGTCGGCAAGCAGGGAAAGCTCCGCCCGCTCACGCTCGATGCGGAGGATGCGCGTCAGCGCGGGCACGGCCATTCGACGAACCAGCTCGAAGGCATTCTGCTCGCGAGGCGTAAAATCGAGCCCCGAGCGCATGACGATGAGCCCGCAGCTCGAGCCTCCGCCGATGGGAAAGTTCACCGCTTGCTGGTAGTCGAAGCGATTCCGCCGAAACACTTCATTATACATCCGCTCTTCGCGCCAGCGCCGGATCGGCAGGATCGACGTGACCGCCCGCGGGGTAAACCACCCTTCCTGCATCACGGAATACACCAGCGGATGGCGGAACCACAGACTCGCGCAACGTTGCTGCTCCTCGGGATTGAACGGCCAGGGGATGTTCGGCGCGAGCATGTCCACCTTGCCGCGCGTCTCATGAAAATGCTGGAGATACACGAGATCCCCCGGCGTGGCGCGGCCCGTGGCATCCACGATCGCCTCTGCAAGCTCGCCCAGGTCGCGTGCCTCCTGAAAACGTTTCGCCGCCCGGAGCGCGTCCCTCTCGAAGTTTCCGGGGCGCCGTTTTGCGATTTTCCTACCGGAATCTTTCATCGCTCGGAGGCCGATTATCTTCCTCGAGAATTTCCGGACAACCCTTTTTCCGGAGCGCCCCCCGAATTGCGGACAAACGCGCAACACCAGCATGGTGACGGACAATCAACCGCCTCCCTAGGCTGCACGCATGAACACACCATTTGGCATCTACATCGGCCGTGTTGTTCGTCGGGTTTTTGCTGCGGGGATTTTCCTGGCGCTGATGCCCTCGGGAACCGCAGCTCAGGCGACCCTGGAGGGACTGGGCACCGTGGGCGAGTGGGACATTTCCGTTGGCCTCGCCCTTTCCGCCGATGGGCGCACGGTGACCGGGAACCTGGGAAGGAGCGATATGCCGAACTCCGGCGGGGTGTTTTACTGGACTCGCGAGGACGGCATGGTCGAATTGGGAACGCTCGGTGGCGAAGGGGCGCTCGTTGTAGGGTCCCAATCGTTGAGCGACGACGGCAAAGTGGTCGTCGGCGCCAGCCTGGAAGCCGACGGGGAGATGAGGGCGTTTCGGTGGACGGAGGAAGCGGGGATGCAGAGTCTCGGAACGCTTTGGGAGGATTCCCCCTTCGTGTATTCGGCCGCGAGCGCCGTGTCCGGATCGGGTCACACAGTCTACGGCATATCGTCTTCCGAGACGGGAATCCGGGGATTTGTGTGGACCGCGGATGACGGCATGGTGGCAGCCAACTTCTGGGGGGCCGCGAGCTGGAGTGCGGTGACCGCACGAGTGAACGACTCGCAATACCTCGTCCGGGAGGAAACGGAGAACGGCTCCCGCGTCGTGCTACTCACCTCGGACTCGGCGCATTGGCTGCAATCGCCCGAGGGAAACGAAACGGTCGCCAACGCGGCCGGTTTCAACCGCGCCGTCGGAGCCACCATTACGGAGGACGGAATTCATACAGCCGTGGAATGGAATCTCACCTCCGGAACCATGTCGGAACTCCCAGGCTTTGCCGGCCTCACGAGCTCGACCGCGCTGGGCATCAGTTCCAACGGCGCCATCGTGGTTGGCTGGGCATCGAACGAAACGGAATCCAGTGCCGTGATGTGGACGCCGTTCGGTCACTACAAGATCGCGGACTTCCTCGAGCGATACTACGGAATGGATCTGTCCGACTGGGATGGTCTCATCTCGGCAAGCGGGGTTGCGGAAGCCTCACAGGACCGCTTCTCGATCGTCGGCACGGGTCTGCGTGATGGACGCGAAGAGGCTTTCCTCCTGAGCGACCTGAATGTCATGCAAACCCGCTGGCTCGACGAGCCCGCCGGAAGCCTTTGGGATGCCGCCGGAAACTGGGACAACGGCCAGCCTTTTTCCTCCAGCGATGCCGTCTTCGGTCCCTCGACGGTGACCGATGTCTCCATCACCTCGAGCGTCGATGTATCGACCATCCGAATGCTGCCCGACGCGCCGGCCTACACGTTCACCGTGGAGAATGGCGGAGTCCTCTCCGTCGGCGTGTTCGAGCCCGATCTCCGCACGGGACTCGAAAACCTTTCCGCGCACCGTCCGCAATTCGTGATCGAGTCGGGCGGCACGCTCCAGGTGGGCTTTCAGACCCATTTTGAGGAAACAGACTTCATGATCCGCGGCTCGACCTCGTGGATCGGCATGTCGGGTGCCTCGGAGTCGAGCTTCGTGATCGGAGACGGAGGGCAGTTTCAGGCTGTGGGAGAAAATGTGTTCTCCGATTCGCAGTTCACCATCCAGAGCGGCGGATGGATGAATGTTTACTCCAACGCCACATTTCCCAACTCCAGCATCTCCGCCCAGGGCGGCACGTTCTTCGCAGCCTCGGATGTGCAATGGTCCGGCGCGGAGATGGAAGCGAGTTTCGGCGGCGTCCTTCGCTTCGTGGATGGCGGACCTGGGGATTCCGTGGTGAACCTCCATGATGGCGGAATTCTGCGTCTCAGCGGAAACTCCAACGGCGGAGACGCGCAAATCACCCTTCACGGCGAAGGCTCCACGCTTCTCGTGGAGGAAGGAGCCAACGCTGGAAGGGCGAAGATCGCCGCTGGCGCGGGCAGCTCAGTCTTGTTCCAGGGCGGCGGCGAGGGGCGGGATGCTTCGATCACGATTCAGAATGGCGCGACGCTCGATATCAGCAGCACCGGACTGGGCTCCGTGCCGGTCGGTTCGCTCGAAGGCAGCGGCCTGGTGAAGCTGGGCGACAGGACGCTGGAAGTCGGCGCGCTGGGCAGGTCCACCACGTTCAATGGCACGATCGAGGGGAGCGGCGGCGCGTTGGTGAAAGTCGGCACCGGCACGCTCACGCTCGGCGGAACGAACACCTACACGGGCGGCACCCAGATTCTTGGCGGACTCCTGGAAATCGACTCAAACGCGCGCCTCGGATCGGGCGGACTTCTCATCGACGGCGGGGGAATACGCTTCGGCGCTGCGTTCAACAACCTTCGAACCTTCGGAATCGGCAACTCCGGCGCCACCATCGACACGAATGGGTTCGACGTCACCTTCTCCCACGGCCTCACCGGCCCTGGTGGCGTCACCTCCTTCGGCGTTCTCACGAAAACCGGCGCGGGCAAGCTCACGCTCACCGGAGAAAATATCTACCGCGGAGGCACGCGGATCGAGGAGGGAACCATCGAGATCGCGGGCACCGGCCGGTTTCCGGGCATCGGCACCATCGTCAACAACGGCGTTATCATCTTCAACCGCTCGATCGAATACCCGATGTCGACGAACATTACGGGCACAGGTTCCATCATCAAGCGGGGAAGCAACTACCTGCGCCTCGTGGGAAATTCCTTCTCCGGCGGCGCGGTTCTCGAGTCCGGCCGCGTCGAGCTCAACGGCACCGATGCGTTGGGCACTGGCACGGTAATTCTGCAAGGCGGAACACTGCGGTCTTTCAACACGGCACGCACGCTCCCCAACGCGATCATCCTCGAAGGTGACTATGGGGTGGATGGCTCGCTCGCGCTCACCTTCGAGGGCCCGTTTACGCTCACGGGCAACCATGCGCTTTCGATCACGAACTCCGCGCTGACGACCATCAAAGGCGTGATCGGCGAAAGCGAAGGCAACGTCGGAGTCCTCCGCAAAACGGGCGCCGGCGTCCTCCGCGTGACCGGCGCGAACACCTTCACCGGTGGCACGTTCGTCGATGGCGGAACGCTCCTTGTGGACAACGAAAGCGGCTCGGGCCTTGGCTCGGGCAACGTCTTCATCGCGGAGGGCGCGACCCTCGGCGGCAGTGGATCGTTCACCGGTGACGTGCTGCTCGATGGCGTGATTTCTCCCGGCACATCACCCGGGACGCTGACCACCGGCTCGCAGACGTGGAATGGCGGCGCGACCTACGTGTGGGAGCTCAACAGCGCCACCGGCATCGCCGGGACAAACTGGGACTGGCTCGAGGTGAACGGCTCGCTTACGATCCACAGCACGGCGGAGAATCCGTTCACCATCGCCGTCGTTTCCCTCGGGCTCGACAACGAGCCCGGCGACGTCGCGAACTTCGATCCTGCGCAGACCTACACCTGGATTCTCGCGACGGCGAGCGGCGGCATCGGCGGCTTCAGCTCCGATCGCTTCCGCATCGACTCCTCGGCGTTCTCGAACGCACCGGACACCTCGCGGTTCGCGGTCGTGCAGCAGGGGAACTCGATCAGCCTCGTCTATTCGGCGGTTCCCGAGCCGCACGAATGGGCGGTCGCCATCGCGGGACTCCTGCTGCTTCTCGCAATCCGGCGCCGCGCCGCGTGAGCGAGGCTCGTTACTCCAGGCCGACGGCGCGGAACTTCGCGTCGACGTGCTTGAAGTGGTGGTCGAGCGAGCACGCCTCCGCGACATCCTCGGCGGTGAGTTTCGCAGCGACCTCGGGCTCCTCGGCCAGCGTTTGCGCGAGCGGGACCTTCTCCTTCCACGTGCGCATCGCGGCGCGTTGCACGGCCTCGTAGGCGACCTTGCGCTCGAGTCCCTTCTCGGTGAGTCGCAGCAGCGCACCCTGGCTCGCGTAGAGTCCGCCGGTGAGCTCCATGTTGCGGCGCATGTTTTCCGGATACACGAGCAGCCGGTCGACGAGCCGTGCGAGCGTCACGAGCATGTAATCAAGCAGCGTGCAGGAATCCGGCAGGATGATGCGCTCGACCGAGCTGTGGCTGATGTCGCGCTCGTGCCAGAGCGCCACGTCCTCGAGCGCGGCGCCGGCGTTGTTGCGGATGACGCGCGCGAGGCCGCTGAGCCGTTCTCCGGTGATCGGGTTGCGCTTGTGCGGCATGGCGGAGCTGCCCTTTTGACCGGCGGAAAAATACTCCTCCACCTCGAGAACCTCGGTGCGTTGGAGATGGCGGAATTCCGTTGCCCAGCGATCGATCGACGATGCGATGAGCGCGAGCGTCGTCATGAACTCCGCGTGGCGGTCACGCTGGACGATTTGCGTGGAAATCGGAGCGGGCTTGAGATGGAGCTTCTCCATCACGTAGGCCTCGACGCGCGGATCGAGATGGGCGTGCGTGCCGACGGCGCCGCTGAGCTTGCCAACGCGCACACGTTCCTTCGTCTGCTCGAGCCGCTCGATCGCGCGGCCAAACTCGTCATACATCAGCGCGAGCTTCAGTCCGAACGTGATCGGCTCCGCGTGAATGCCGTGGCTGCGTCCGATCATTGGCGTGTATTTGTGCTCCTCGGCGCGGCGGGCAATGCTCGCGCGAAGCGCATGGAGATCGGCGAGCAGGCGGACGCACGATTCGTTCATCTGCACCGCAAGCGTGGTGTCGAGAAGGTCGGAGGAGGTCAGGCCCTGGTGCACCCAGCGCGCCTCGGGACCGATCTTCGACGCGACGTTTTCGAGGAACGCGATGACGTCGTGATTCGTGCGCTTCTCGATCTCCCGCACCTCCTCGATGTCAAACGCGCCGCGCGCGCGAATCGCCTCGGCATCGGCCTTGGGAATCTGGCCCAACTCGGCCATCGCTTCGCAGGCGAGCGTTTCGATTTCGAGCCAGATTTCGAGTTTGCGCTGCTCGCTCCAGAGCGCGCGCATTTCAGGGAGACTGTAGCGTTCGATCACCCGTGGGTTTTACCGCACGGAAAGTGCGGCCGACCACGCGAAAAAACAAAGACGGCATCGGTTTCCCGATGCCGCCTCAGCACTCCCTATGAAAAAAATCTCTCGTTTACGTCGCAAGTCGCAGGGACTTGCGAATGCCGTGGTCACACACGGCGACCCGGCCCGTGGCGATGAGGTCCGCCACCGCGGCGACGGTCTCCTTGCTGTCCTTCGCGCAGGAACTCACGATCGCGACGAGATCGCCGAGTGAGAGCTGCGCTTTATTGATTTTGCGATACGGGTTTTTCATTTCCACCTCCGTCTTGTTATCGAGTGAGACAGGCCTCTTGCGTGGGACGTTCAAAAAAAGAACGTGGGCCGCCTAACACTACGGGGCAACCGGCGTCGCCGAAGGGCTCGGCGCGACGAGTCCGGCGGAAACGATCAGCTTCGTGGCTTGCTCGAGCGTGAGGCCGCTTTCGACGATGCGCTCCGATGGAATGCCGACGATAAATCCCGTGAGCGGATTCGGTGACGTCGGCAGAAAAACCATCGTGAAATCCTTTCCCAGCGCAGGATCGGTAAACTGCCCGGTGACGAATCCAATGAGAATGCACCCCTCGCTCGGATACTCCACATAGACCACGCGCTTGAACTGTTGGTTCGACTTCATCTGGCGAACCGAGTCGAGCGCCTGCTTCACCGCGCCGTAGACCTTGGAGATAAGAGGCACTCGCAACAGCAAGGTCTCGAACGCGTCAATGAGACGCCGCCCCAGCACGTGCGTTGCCATGAAGCCGAGACCAATCAACAACAGCAGCGCAGAGACGAAATTCAGAAGGCGGCTGTTCTCGACGCCGATCGCCGCCCAGAATGGCTCGCTAATCTTGGCGATGAACGCGTAGGCGATCGACAACACCCAGATCGTCACGATCAGGGGCACCGCCACCGCGATGCCCGTCAACAACCGCGACCACAGCAACCGCCAGATGCTGCGCAGTGGCGTGTCACCTTCGGCGCCGTGAGAGGTCATCAGTGCGACAGATACTTGATTGCGACAAAGCCGAGAATGGCGAGCGCGAGAAGCAGAACGGTGGCGATTTCAAAATGCTTCTCGAGGAAGGGCTTCACCTTCGGCCCGAAGCCGCGAATCAATCCTGCAACCAGGAAAAAGCGCGCCCCGCGACCAACCAGGGAGGCCGCGATGAGAGCGGGAATTGCCACGTGGCAGACTCCGGCCGCGACCGTGAACACCTTGTAAGGAATGGGCGTAAACGCCGCCGTCAGGATCGCAACGAAGGCATTCTCCTGATAGAGCGACTCGACCTTCGCAAAGACCTCCGGAGTGAATCCGGGAATCACGTCGAAAAAGAAATTCTTCGTCAACTCCCAGAAGCCGAACCCGAGATACCAGCCCAAAACGCCGCCCGCGACCGAGGCGATCGTGCTCCAGAAGGCGAAGGTCAGCCAGCGTTTCGGCGCGGCGAAGCACATCGCCATCAGAAGAATGTCCGGCGGAATCGGGAAAAACGACGATTCGGCGAAAGACAGAATGATGAGAGCCGGCAGCGCATATGGCGTGTCGGCCCAGTGCAACGTCCAGTAATAAAGCTTTCGTAACGGGCTGCGCGATTCGCGCGCTAGCTCCATGGCGGAAGCCGGGGCCACCGCAGGGTCGGTATTCATGGGACGCAAAAGAGAGCAGATTCTCAGGGGCCTCGCAACCGGTAACTCAAGGCTCGTCCTCCGACGCGTCGGCATAGGCGCCGGCATCGAGTTTTTTCCAAAACGCCGACGTCGATTGGGTGTCAGGATCATCCGGCGTGCGAATGACCTGCAGCGTGCGACTCGCGCGGAGTCTGGGAGTTTTCGTCAGCAATGGCAGGCTCTCCGGGCCGACAATCAGGGTGTGCAGTGGCATCCACGTGAGCGGCTCAAGCGACGCAAGTTTGCAGCCCGCGATGTTCAAATGGGTGAGCTTCCGGCCGGAGAGTGCCGCCAGAGAGCGCACGGGCGTGTTGGAAATGTCGAGATTCTCGAGAAGAGGCAGCAACGCCAGCGGGCGCAGCTCCGTCAGCGGAGTGTTTGAAAGGTCCAGCTTGCGAAGTTGAAGCAGCTCGCGATTGGTGCCGGTCAGCGGGATTGAACGAACGGCGCTGCCCGAGAGATCGAGGGATTTCAACGGAAGGGCAAAGAGCACGCTCCAGTCGAACTCCGTCGCTCCCTGAATCCGGAGTGTTTGAACCTCCCGGTTCGCCAGCGGCGTGAGATCGACCGGGCCATTCGCGCCGAGGAGCTCTACCGTCCACCCTTCTGTGTCGGATTTGCTGACTCCAACGCGAAGCACATTCGGGTTGCCAAGCCGCAGCCGAAACGCGAGCTCCTCCGGGAGAGTCGGTCGCCCGAGCGGGCTGTGCCCGCTTTTGCTGACCAGCCGTCGCGACGTCCGGTCGGTCGCCATCGCGTCGAGAATGTTCGCCGCAATCCGGTCATGCGCGAATCCCGTGCGCCGCAAGGCCGCCGACACCTCGCTCGCCGAGGGCAGGCCCGCGGAGTCCAGCTTGAGCACGAGATCTCCCAGCGGCTCGAGGTTTTCCTTTTTCGCGGCTTCCGGATCCTTCGCCGCCACCCGCATCGCCTTGTTGATGGTGGCGCGGGCCGCGTCGACATCGAGGTCGGCCAGGTGCAACCGGGTCTTCATCGCCAGCGCGGGCATGGACTCAGGCTGCAACTCGAGCACCTTGCACAGACGCACCATCACGTAGTTCATTCGCTCGAAAATCCCTGAGGGCCCGTCGAGCTTCGCCAGGTCCTCCGGTGCAAAGCCGAACTGATACGCCGACAACGCCTCGTCCATTGCCACCGCAGCCGCGATGACATCCGGATTCGCAAGCAATGCGGCCTCCTGCCGGTCACGCTTCTCGATCTCCTGGAGCCGGGTGCGGGTTTCTTCCAATTGCTGCGCCTGCTCACTGGCGAGCGTGGCCAGTTGCTGACGCTGTGCCTCGGCGGCCTCGCGCTCCTCGCTCGCCTGCCGGACCCTCGCGACCGCCTCATCGTGCAATCCCCGCGCCTCCCGCTCCGCCTCGCGCGCCTTCTCCGCCTCGGCGAGCGCCTGTTCGGCTTCCGCCTGCTTCTGTTCGGCGAGCGCACGGGCGGTTTCGGCCTCCTGCCGTCGCTCCTCCGCTTCGAGGCGCGCCCGTTCCGCAATGCGGCGCGCAGCCTCGGCGTCGAGGCGACGGTCGTTGATCGTCCACGCCGCCACCGCGAGGCCGACCGTGATCACCAGAATGGAAACCGCAATCGCCGCGCTCAACGGCTTGTTGCGCATCACGAGTTTCCGGAACAACTCGCCGGCTGCAATCGGCCGTGCGCTGATCGGTTCTCCGCGCTCGTAGCGTTCCAGATCCGCACGCAGCGCCGCCACGCTCCGGTAGCGGTCGTCGCGATCCGCGCGCAGCGCCTTGAGCGTGATGAGCTCGAGGTCTGGATCGATGCGGGGGTTCAACGCCCGAGGCTTCGGAAACGTGTAATTCTGCAGCGCCTGGGCGTCGGCGACGAGATTGCCGGTGGCGGTGAAAAATTTCCGACCCGTGAGAAGCTGGTAGAGAATCGTGCCGATGGAAAAAACGTCAGCCCGTCCATCGACGTCCTTGCTGCTTACCGCCTGCTCGGGCGCCATGTTTTCGACAGTGCCAACGACATGACCGGAAAGTGACAGCGACACCGATTGCAGGGAGTCGATTTTCGCCAATCCGAAGTCGGCCACGAGCGGCTCGCCATCCTCCCGCAGCAGAATGTTCCCCGGCTTCAAATCGCGATGCAACACGCCGTGCTCGTGAGCGAATTGCACGGCGTCGCAGATGCGCCCGATGATTCGCAGGGTCTGATCCTCGGGCAGGATGCGACTCACGGAATGATCCACGTTCTCTCCATCGGCAGGCTCCGAGAGGCGCAACGAGCGGATGGTGCGAATCAAGACCGGCAGCGGTGGCCCGAACCTCGCGCCGCTTCGAGACGCCCTTTCGTAGTCGCCGAGATAAAGAAGGTCCGACAGCGTGACGCCGTCGACGAACTCCATCGCGATGTAATTCACGCCCTCGAATTCGTTGAACTCGTAGACGCGGCAGATGTTCCGGTGCGGCAATCGCGCCATGATCTCGGCTTCGCGCTTGAAGCGCTGCAATTGCGCCTGCGTCGCCTCGTTCGTATGGAGCACCTTCACCGCGAGCGTGTTCCCGAAGCGGTCCTCCGCCCGCCACACCTTTCCCATGCCACCTTCGCCGACCACCTCCAGCAGGCGGTAGCGGCCAAGATTCATCCCCGAACCCGCAGCGGCGACGTTGCCGTGGTCGAGCTCGACGGCGGACTCCACGGTCTGCGGACGCACCACGCGCAGAATGGGCACCGATTCACCCGTAAGCGGGTCCGTGATCGCAAAGAGGTAGTCAAAATAAAGCTGCGTGCGCGATGTGTCCTCCGAGACGTTTTCCCCAACCAGGCAGGCAATGCGGCGCAGTTTCTCCGGCAACGGCTGCACCTCCACGGCTTCCCACTGGAACTCGCCAAGATCGGGGTCCTCCTCGGTGGTGGTTCGAAAAAACTCCCAATTCTCCGGCAGGTTCGCGAGCACGGACTCGAACGTTGCCTCCGTCAGCAGGATTTCACCAGGCCGCGCAATCCGCGCCAGCGACGCCGCAAGATCCGCGGGCGCCCCCTGCGCCGTGTAAACACCGTCGATCACCGCCAGCAGGGCCTCGCCACATGCGATTCCGATCGAACACGGTGGCAACTCGCTCCCCTGGGCGCAAAAGGCGCCGTCCAGCGCGGCAATCCGGTCCATCTGCAGGCACGCGGCCAGGACCGCACGTAATGCATGGTCCTTGTGCCATCGCGGGGCACCGAAGATTCCCGTGATTCGCTCCCCGGTGGACTGGCCGATCGTCGAGGCGACGGACAGAATCGCCTCGCCCATTTCCTCCGCAAAGGCGTCCAGCATCAACTGCGCGTCATGCGGAGGAAGGGTCCCGGCAGCCGCCCCGAATCCGCGCAACTGGACCGAGGAAATCGTCACCAACCGCCGCTCCGGCTGACGCAACGCCCGGATCTCATCCTCGGTGAGCAGCTCCGCCGGGGTTCCCGTGCGCCGTAACAGCTCGCCGAAGGCTTTTTCCGCGTCCGTCACCTCCGTGAGAACAATGTCCAGCATTCCATGCTCGCTGCGGGTGCGCACCTCGAAGACGCGGCCACTCGCATCCGTCATAAGCCGGCTGTCCTGCTTCCCGCCGTGGGGTCGCTGCAGGCACCCGCGCATCTCGCCGCTGAGACGGTTCTGGATTTCCAGCAGCGCCGTGCCGGGCAGCGCCGCCTTGTCGACGCCGAGGTATTCGGCGAACGCGACATTTGCATACAGCACCTGATCGTCCGGCGACACCCTCAGGAAGAGGAATCGCGAGGCCGCCGGGCCTGGCCCCGGAAATGGAAGGGACGCGGGCATTCCCGCGACCATTAATCGCCATCCCCCACCGTCGCAAGTGTGGTGGACTTGGTTTTTGACCCGTGATCCATTAAGCCCTCCTGCTGATGTCCGTCTATTCCCGCACGCTTCGTTACTTCCGGCCGTTTGTCTGGCCAACGGCGGGCGGGCTTGTGGCCATGATCGCCGCCGCGGGACTCAATCTCCTTTCGCCGTGGCCGCTCAAATACATCATCGACGGCGTCCTTCCCTCCGACGACAACGCCGCCGCCGAGCAATCCCGCGCGCAGCTCCGCGCATGGTTCGGCGAGCAATCCGCGGTGACAATGATCCTTTGGCTCTGCATCGCGGTGGTCGTCATCAAGCTCCTTTGGGGCGTGACGAATCTCCTGTCGAACTACCTGTTCATCCGCACGGGCCTCCATGCGATGCTCAAGCTCCGCACGGACCTCTATTCGTGCCTGCAAACCCTGCCCCTGTATTTCCACGACTCGCGGCGCAGCGCGGATTCCTCATTCCGCGTCGCCTACGATTCGCAGTCCATTCAGACGATCTACAACAAGGGCTTCGCCACGATCCTGAATTCCGTGCTCACGCTGTTCGGCGCGATCTGGTTGATGCTCCGCATCGACTGGCGGCTCACCCTCGCCTCAGTCGCCGTGTTCCCGTTTGTCTATGGCGCCATCCGGTTTTACGCGGATCGCATTCGACGGGAGTCCACCGCAATCCAGGAGCGCGAAAGCGATGTGCTCGCCGTCACGCAGGAGGGGCTCAGCTCGATCCGGCTCGTTCACGCCTTCAATCGCGAGACCTTTGAAATTCGCCAGTTTTTCAGCCGCGCGAGCCGCAGCCTGCAGGCGAATCTTCGGCTCAATGTAACCTCCGTGACCAGCGCGCTGGTCATCGGCACCCTCATGGCACTTGGCACGGCGCTGATGTATTATGTCGGCGCGCGACAGGTGCTCGCCGGACAGCTTTCCATCGGCGACCTGTGGCTCTTCTCGTCGTATTTGCTGATGCTCTATCAACCCGTCGAGCAGCTCAGCTACACCGCCTGGGCACTCGAGGGCGCGGCCGCCGGCATGCAGCGCTGCTTCGAGGTGCTCGATCGCGAACCGGAAACCCGCGACGCGCCGGGCGCCACGGACATTGGCCCGGTGAAAGGCGCCATCGAGTTTCGCAACGTCTCGTTCGGTTACTCGAGCGAGCGCGAAATTCTGCGCGGCATCAACCTCTCCATCGAGCCCGGCGAAAAGGTCGCCTTCGTCGGCGGCACCGGCGCGGGGAAAAGCACGCTGATGAGCCTCGTGCTGCGGTTTTACGAGCCGACCTCGGGCCAGGTGCTCGTGGATGGACAGGACATCCACCACGTGACCCGCAAATCGCTGCGCGCGCAGATCGGCATGGTGCTGCAGGATACCCTGCTCTTTTCCACAACGATCCGCGAAAACATCGCCTACGGCCGTCCCGACGCGACGGAGGAGGAAATCATCGAAGCCGCAAAACGCGCGCAGGCCTACGACTTCATCATGGCGATGCCGGGCGGATTCGACGCGCAGGTCGGCGAGCGCGGCGGGCATCTCAGCGTCGGGCAGCGGCAGCGCATTGGCATCGCGCGTGCATTCCTCAAGAACGCTCCCATCCTCCTGCTCGACGAGCCGACTTCCGCGCTCGATCCCGGCACGGAATACGCGATCATGGAGACGATCGAGGAACTGATGCGCGGCCGCACGACGCTCATCGTCACCCACCGACTTGCGACCATTCACCAACTGGGCAAAATCGCGGTGCTCAAAAACGGCACCATCGCCGAATTTGGCTCCGGCCCCGAACTCCTCGCGAGGGACTCCGTTTACGCGGAACTGTATCGCGCGGGCCAATACGACCAGCATTGAGACTTTCCGGGCGCTTGTTACGTTTGGGCAAATCTGTCGCCCATGCGCCTTCTTCGCATCTCCTTCGCGGCGGCCTGCCTGATCTCGGTGCTTCAGGCGGCGCCGGTTGAATTTCTCACCGACACCGACTCGCTCGAGCCGACGACCACGTTCGAGCTGCGCTTCGAGAAGCCGATGATTCCCTCCGGCGAAGTCGGCAGCACGGCCGAGCCCTCGCCGCTCGTCATCGATCCGCCCATCCCCGGACGCTTCACATGGCTCAGCACACGAAGCGGCATCTTCGCGCCGAGTGAACCGCCGCGGTTGGGCGTGGAATACACGTTCACCCTGCGGCCCGGTCTCGCCACGCTCGACGGCGACCCGGTCGGCAAAGGTTTCCGCCACCAGCTCTCCACGCCGCCTTTCGGCATCAGCGCCCGGCAAACAAGCGTGTATGACCGCACCGACATCAATCCGACACCCGAGGTAAAGCTCGCTTTCAACCTCGCGGTGCAACCGCAGGGCGCCGAAAAGCTCTTCTCATTTGTGAACGACGCGGGGCAGACGATTCCCGCCACCGTGCGCTACGCGACTCCACGCGATTACTTCCGGGTCAACGCCGACGCGGACGACTGGATGAAGCGTTGGGAGGAGGCGAAGAGCCCCACCGCGGACGTTCCCGAGGAGGACGACTATTCCGCAACCGTCTCCGACGAGCCACAGACGAATCGCCTCGTCATCACGCCCGTGAACGCCCTGCCGACCGGCTCGGGATGGACGCTGCAAATGAAGCCCGGCCTCAAATCGCTCGATGGCTCGAACACCGTCGCGGAGCCGGCGTCGATTCCGCTCGGCGACGTGAAACCGTTCACGCTGACGCATGTAACGCCGACGAATTTCATCAACTCCCGTCGCAGCGTGACGCTTGAATTTTCCCAGCCCATCGCGCCCGACATCACCGCCGAGACGGCCGGCACGTTCCTCACAGTCTCGCCCGAAGTGCCTAACCTGCGTTTCGAGGAAGGCTGGCGCGCATTCGTCGTGCGCGGCGACTTCGAGCTCGGCAAGGACTACACGGTCACGATCGGCAAGGACGTGATCTCCGCGTTTGGACAGCCCTACGACGGCGAGCGGTCCCGCACCTTTTCGTTCTCGCCAGTCGCGCCGCGACTCTATCTTCCCGAAATCACCGGACACCAAATGGAGTTCGGTTCGCGGACATTCGAGGCGCTTTCGGTCAATCTTCGCTCGCTGCGCGTCGTGGCAAAGCTGGTTTCGCCCGAAAATGCCGCCACCGCACTCGCGGCGTTCAAGAACTACGACAAACCCTGGGATGCCGGCGGAGACCCCGACGAGCCGTATCAGCCCCTGCCCGAGGATGCGATTCCCGGCGAGATTCTCTCGGACCAGACGATCGACCTCTCCAGTCACGCCGTGGACGAGCGCGTGACCACAACTCTCGACTGGACGCAGATTCTCGGCAATCGCCGCACGGGAGTGATCTTTCTCACGATCGAAGGCGAGCCCCTCGAAGGTCTCGGCGACGGACGCCGCCCCGGCGCGCAGGCACTCATGCAGCTCACGGATCTCGGGATCCTGTGGAAAAAGGCGGGCGCGCAATTGCGGGCGACCGTGTTCTCGATGGAATCAGGCACGCCTCTCGACGGAGTAAGTTTCACGCTGCTCGACGAAGCGCGTGAGACGTTGAGCACGGCAACGAGCGATGATGAGGGCTTCGCCGAGCTGGATCGCGTCGCGGATGCGCAGTGGCTCGTGGCACGCAAGGGGAACGACGTTCATGTCGTGCGAATGGGCGAGGGCGCTGTAGAGCTGCCGACCGCGGCGTTCGGGATTCCGCTGTCGTATCGCGGCTGGGCCTCCGTTTCAGACGACGACGCGCCGCGGCGCGCGTTGCTTTTCACCGATCGTCCGCTCTATCGAGCCGGCGAAACCGTCCATGTGAAGGGCATCGTCCGCCGGCTCGACGACGACGGACTCGCGATCGAGGCAAATCGTCTGGCGACGCTCCACGTGAGCAATCCGCGTGGCGATGAAATCGAAGCCATTCAGGTCGAGACCGACGCCCGTGGCAGTTTCGACACGCAAATTCTCCTCGACCCCGGCGTCGGCCCCGGCCGCTATGGACTTCGCCTGGAACTCAACGGCAACGGCAGCTTCTACGACGAATTGCTCGTGGCGGAATATCAGCCGAACGCCTTCGAGGTGGACATCGCGATGCGCGACCGCTTCACCCCGCAGGAGAAGGTGCGCGCGCAGGTTACCGCCAGCTACCTCTTCGGCGCTCCCCTCACGCAGGCCCGTGCGCAATGGACCATGAAAGTGGTGCGCGACCAGTTTACGCCGGAGGGATTTTACGGCTTCCAGTTCGGCTTTTGGGAAGCGCCGGAGCAGGCGTCATTGACGGTGCGCGGCGAAGCAACATTCGACGGAGCGAATGGCGTCTCGATCGAACCGGAACTGCCAACCCCGAAATCCCTTCCCTCGCGCGGACTGCTGACGGTCGAAACGACGGACATCAATCAGCAGACGGTCACGGAAACCCACGCGTTCACGCAGGACGCCTCCGACTTCTACCTCGGAGTGAGCCTCGGCGATCGGATGGTATATCGCGTTGGCGAACCGATCGACGTGTCGGTCGTTGCGGTCGATCCAAAAGGTCAGCCGCTCGACCGCACCGTGCCGGTGAAGGTCGAATGGATCCATCGCCGGTTCGATACCGTCCGCGTGCAGGGCGCAGGCGATGCCATCTCGTTCCGCACGGAAACCCACAACGACACGCTGGCGACCACCAACGGCGCCACGCTGCTTCCCATCAAGGAAGGCACGCAATGGAAAATTCGCGACGGTGCAACGGCGACGTTCACTCCGGAAAAAGCCGGACAGTATCTCGTGCGGGTCACCGCCAAGGATTTGCACGGCAACCAGGCCATCTCCGAAGGCATTGTCTTCGTTTCAGGACCCGATGCGATCGCCTGGGATTATCGTCATCCGGCACAGGTCGATCTCGTGTCGGACAAGACCGATTACCTGCCCGGTGAAACAGCCCGGGTGATGGTGAAAACGCCGATCGACGGCGAGGCGACGATCACGATCGAGCGCGGCGACCGCGTGTTGCGGACCCAACGTGCGACCCTCAGCGGCAACGCCCCCGTGCTCGAGATTCCACTCGAAGCCGGCGACGGTCCCAATGTGATCGTGTCGATGGTGGTGATCCGCGGTGCGGCGGACAGCACACGCAAATTCAAAATGCCCGAGTATCGCTACGGCATGTGCGAGCTGCGGGTCGGCGATCCAGTCACGAAACTGAACGTCCAGGTCGAGCCGGCACGGGCGCAGGTCGAGCCCGGTGAGCCAATCGACGTGACCTTGTGCGTGCTCGACTCGAACGGAAAGCCGGTGCCCGACGCGGAAGTAACCTTCTTCGCGATCGACGACGGCATTATCTCACTGACCGGCTACGAACGGCCGATGCCGGGTCCGATCTTCGACGCTCCGATCCCGCTCGGCGTAAAGACAGGGCTCACGCTGTTCCAGCTCATGCCCGAGGACCCCGCCGAACTCGAGTTCGGCAACAAAGGCTACCTCATCGGCGGCGGCGGACTTGCCGAGGGAGGCATGAAGCTCCGCGACGATTTCCCCGGCACCGCAGCCTGGATGCCGTCACTGATCACCGGAGATGACGGCACGGTGCGCGCGACGTTTCCGGCGCCCGACGCGCTCACTCGCTATCGTCTCGTCGCCGTGGCACAAGCCGCAGCCAACCGCTTCGGATCGGGCGAATCCGCAATTTCCATCGCGAAGCCGCTGATGCTGCTCCCGTCGGTTGGACAGTTTGGAAACGTGGGAGATCAATTGATCGCCCGCGCCGTCGTGCGCAACGACACCGGCACGGATGGCGAGGTCGAGGTAACGCTGCACCCCGCGAACGCGCGCTCCGACGGCCCGACCACCACGCGAATCGCCGTCGCAAATGGCGAGACAAAGGCCGTCGATTTCCCGGTCACGCTCGAGGCAATGGGCGAGGCCACATGGTCGTGGTCGGCAAAATTGGGGAACTTCTCGGACCACGTGGTGTCGAAGCTCCACATCGGCAGCGCCATGGTTCTGCTGCGCGAAACCGTGCTTTCCGACCTCGGCAAAAAGACCAACGACCTTCTCGCCGGAGTGAACCCGCAGCTTCTCGAGGGCAACGGCACCGCGACCTTCACCGTCGCAAACACGCGCCTCTCGTCGCTTGCCGCGAGCTTCGATTACCTCCGCGACTACGAATACACCTGCGCCGAGCAGACCGCCTCGCGACTCGCGACCTTTATCGCGGCGGACTCGCTTCAACCATGCACGGGCAAACTCGAGCTGCCCGATCGTGAGGCCGCCATTGACCGGCTCGCCTCGATGCAAACGCCGGACGGCGGTCTCGCATTCTGGCCTGGAGGGCGGGACTCGAGCCTCTTCGCCAGCGCTTATGCGGCCACCGTGCTTACGCTGCTGATGCCGAGCCCGGAGGAGCGTCCAATGTGGATGAATTCTCTCTACGAATTCCTGAGCTCGGCTTTGCGCGACGACGCTCACACGGACTCGGGAGATCGCGCATTGGCCCTCTACGCGCTCGCCCTCGCCGGTCAGGCGGAGCCCTCCTATCACGAGCTGCTCTACCAGCAGCGCAGCGAGCTTTCGCACGAAACCCGCGCCATGCTCGCGCTCGCAGTTCTGGAAAGTGACGGCTCGAAGAAGATGGTCGCCAATCTGCTGAATCCCCGCACTCCCGCGCCTGACGACGTCTCGCTCTTCGGCTCGCCCGCGCGCGATCGCGCCATCGCGTTGCTCGCGTGGACGCAATACAAGCCGAAGGCAGCCGAGGTCGCCGCGCTCACCAAGGAATTGCTTGGCCTCCGCGTCAATGGCCGATGGGCCACCACGCAGGACAATGCGTGGGCGCTGATTGCTCTGGCCCGCTACGCCGATGCCGTGGAGCAGCGCGGAAAAACCGTGAGCGGCACGCTCGTCGTGCGCGACGTGACAACTCCGTTCACCGTGGATCGCGAGCAGCCGTCGCACTCGGTCGAGGTGGCGTTCGACGCAACGCAACCGCTGACCTCCGCCACGGTGAACAACCCCGACAAGGGCGCGCTCTTTGGCGAGGCGCGGTTTGTGGTTCGTCCGCCCGTGGGGGATCAACCCAGACAGGACCGTGGCTTCGCGGTTTCGCGGAGCTATCAGAAAATTGACGCCGACGGTCGGCTGACGTCGATCGACGACCTGCGCGTCGGCGACCGCGTGCTCGTCACGTTGCGCGTCGAAACCCAGCGCGTCGGGCATTTCGTCGCGATCGACGATCCGCTGCCTGCGGTATTCGAGGCGGTGAATCCCGATTTTCGATCGCAAGCCGTGGGCGGCGTTGTGCCGGCAACGGCCGACTTTCAGGAAGTGCGCGCGGACCGCGTGCTTTACTTCTGCGACGTGCTGCCACCCGGCGCCCACACATTTCAGTATCTCGCCCGGGTGCGCTCCGCCGGCAACGTGATGGCCGGCGCCACGAAGGCCGAGCAGATGTATCGTCCCGAGCGGTTCGGCCTTGGTGAAACCACCAGGATCGTGAGCCGTGAATAGCCGGCGACTTCTCCGCACGGGAATCGCTCTCGCGGCCGGCGCGCTCGTCGGCTGGGGCGCGCTCGAGCTGGCATTGCGGCTCACTCCATTGCCGGAGGAGCTCAGCGCAAATCGCACACCGAGCGTCGAGTTTCTCGATCGAAACGGGAAAAGCCTGCGCGCGCTGCTGGTGGACGAGCAGCGGCTGGAGCGGCATTGCGCGTTGAGCGAGGTTTCGCCCTGGGTGATCGCCGCAACGCTGGGCGCCGAGGACAAGCGGTTTCACCGGCATCGCGGCATCGATTTTCCAGCCACGGTGCGGGCCGTGCGGGACGCCCTGCTCAGCGGTAAAATTCACTCCGGTGCGTCCACGATCTCCCAGCAACTTGTGAAGCTCTCACTTCGCGATCGGAAGCGCACCCCCGCCGCGAAACTCCGCGAGATCTGGCTCGCAGCGGCTTTGGAACGACGCTGGCCGAAGGACCGGATTCTCGAGACGTATCTTAACCGGCTCGACTACGGGAATCTCCAGATCGGCATCGCATCAGCCAGCTGGTTTTATTTTCGAAAGCCCCCGCGCGATCTCAGTCCGGCGGAAGCAGCATTGCTTGCCGGACTCCCGAAGGCACCATCGCGGCTCAATCCTCACGAAAATTTGCCGGGTGCGATCTCGCGCCAGCAATGGATTCTCCATCGCATGGCGGCCAATGGCATGCTGAGGCCTTCCGCGCTCGCCCGCGCCCTCGAGGAGCCTTTGCGCCTCGCAGACCCTGCGCTCTCGTTCGCCGCTCCGCATTTCGTGGGGCTCCTGCTCCAGCGGCGCGGGTTGTTGCCGGAGACGGGCGGCGGCGTTGTCACCACACTCGACCTCGCATTGAACCGCCAGGTTGAATCGATCCTGAAGGATCAGCTCGCGCTCATGGCCGACAAGAACGCAACCAGCGGCGCGGTCGTCGTGATCGACAACCCCACCGGCGAAGTGCTCGCACTGGTCGGCTCGGCGGACTATTTCGAGCCCGGGTCGGGCGCGGTGAATGGCGCCTGGATGCCACGCTCTCCCGGCTCGGCGATAAAACCGTTTGCCTACGCGCTCGCGATCGAGAATGGCGCAAATCCCTGCACGGTTGTCCCCGACGTGCCGACCGAGTTCGAGACTCCGACGGGTCTCTATCGCCCGAACAATTACAACCATCGCTTCTACGGCCCGGTCAGCCTTCGCTTCGCGCTGGGCAATTCGCTGAACGTCGCCGCGATTCGCGTCGAGCAGCTCGGCGGAGGACCGGAGGCGCTTCACCGCCTGATGCGACGACTCGGCGTTACCTCCTTCGGCCATCCAGCGGAGCACTACGGGCTCGGCCTCGTGCTGGGAAATGGCGAGGTGCGCCTTCTCGAGCTGGCAAATGCCTACGCGACCTTTGCACGCGGCGGAGTGCACCGGCCGTATCGACTTGTCCGCTCACCGGACGAGATCCCTGCAGGTGAACGGGTGCTCGACGAAGGCACGGCCTGGCTGATTGCCGACATGCTCGCGGACAACGCGGCGCGGTCCTCCTCGTTCGGCTGGAACTCCCCGCTGCGCTTCGATTTCCCCGTCGCGTGCAAGACCGGAACAAGCTCGGACTACCGCGACAACTGGACGGTGGGCTTCACCCCGGAATTCACCGTCGCGGTATGGGTGGGGAATCCCGACGGCTCGCCGATGCGGGAAATCACCGGCGTGACCGGCGCGGCGCCGGTGATGCACGAGGTGATGGAACTTCTCCACCGCACGCGGGGAACAACGTGGTTCGCGCGACCGGAGACCATTGCAGACTACTGGGTGCAACCACTCAGCGGGAAGCGCGTGGCCGCCGGCACAAAAGGCGCCATCCGCACGGCATGCCGCTGGGAACCCAGGTGGGAGCCCCCCAGCGATCGCGACTCTCGAGGCCGTCTGATTCTTGGCCCTGAATATGCGGCCTGGCTGGCGGGCCCGCAAAACAGCCTCGGCGATCTCGTGACCTGCGCTCCGGTGGCGGACGCTCTCCGCATCGTGCAACCGCGACCGGGTGCGGTCTATTTCCTCGATCCTGATCTGCCGGCGGAGTCCCAACGCATCGCCCTGAAGGCGGAGAGCACCGGCGCGGTATCGTGGAGTTCCTCTTCGCTGGACTGCTCCGCCGGTGTCGCGCATTTGCGCGAGGGCACTCACGAGATCATCGCGAAGGATGCCATCTCGGGCGAAACCGCCACGACTCGCATCGAAGTGCGGGGATTGTGAGCGCCTTGGGAACGCGCGAACCGGAAAGCAGATCCTAGAGCTGAATGACTCGTGCCGAGAAAATGTCGGGCTCCGACAGCAGCCGATCCAGCGTCGCCTGATCGGGAGCGGAATCGACGTTCAGCAGCGTGAGCGCCTTGCCACCGGCGGCGTCGCGGCTGAGCGACATGCTCGCAATGTTCACGTTCTGCTCGCCGAGAAGCGTGCCGAGATGGCCGACGATGCCCGGACGGTCGCGATTCTCGAGCAGCAGGACAACGCCGCTCGGCGTGACCTCGACCGGCTGGCCGTTCACCCGCACGATGCGCGGGTCATTTTTCGCGCCGAAGAACGTGCCACCCAGCGAAACCTTCGTGTCCCCGCTGTAGGCAGCGACATGCAGCCATTCGTTGAAGTCGGTTTGCTCGCTCGACTTCACCTCCTCGACCTGCAGGCCAAGGGTCGCAGCCATCGAGCGCACATTCACGCTGTTGACCTCGTCTCCGCCTGCGGCCTTGAGGAACCCGGTGAGGATCGCGCGGGTGATGGCGTCGGTCGGCAGTTCGGTGGCCTTGCCGCCGTAGGTGATCACGATCCGGTCGTTGCGGTTCGGCGCAAGCTGCGAGGCAAAGCGGCCGAGCTTGTCGCCCAGCGTGAGATACGGCTTCACCACCGCATAGGTCTTCGCGTCGATACTCGGCATGTTCACCGCATTGCGGATCTCGCCCTCCAGCAGAGCCGCGCGAATCGCCTGCGCGATCTCGATGCCGACATTCTCCTGCGCCTCCGCGGTGGACGCGCCAAGGTGCGGTGTGAAAACCATGTTTTTCACGTCACGGAGCGGAAAATCCTCCGGCGGCGGTTCGACTTCGTAAACGTCCAGCGCCGCACCGGCGACATGGCCGCTCTCGATCGCCTCCTTCAACGCCGCTTCGTCGATGAGTCCGCCGCGGGCGCAGTTCACGATGCGCGCTCCCTTCTTGATCAATTTCAGCCGGCGGGCGTCCAGCATGTGCTTCGTTTCGTCCGTCAGCGGCATGTGCATCGTGAGGAAATCGACCTGCGGCAGCAGTTCATCAATTTGCTCGACGAGCTCGACCTGCAGCGACCGAGCCTTGCTCGCGGAGAGATACGGGTCGTAGGCAATGACGCGCATGCCGAAGGCGATCGCCCGTCGCGCGACCTCGGTGCCGATGCGGCCCATTCCGAGAACGCCCAGCGTCTTGTTGTAGAGCTCGACGCCTTCGAATTTCTTCCGGTCCCATTTCCCGGCCTTCATGCTCGCGTCGGCCTGCGGGATGTTGCGCGCGATGCTCATGAGCAGCGAGAAGGCGTGCTCGGCGGTGGAAATCGTATTGCCCCCCGGCGTGTTCATCACGATCACGCCGTGCTTCGTGGCGGCGTCGATGTCGACATTGTCAACGCCCACTCCCGCGCGACCGACCACCTTCAGATTCGTTGCGGCTTCCAGCACGGCGGCGGTGACCTTCGTCTGCGAGCGAACGACGAGGGCGGAGAATTCGGGAATGATCTTGATCAGCTCGGCTTCGGGCAGGCCCGTATTGACGGTGACTTCGAGGGCGCCGCCGGCGGCGAGTTCATCGATACCGCGTTGCGAAACGGGGTCGGCGACCAGGACTTTCAAAGTATGCATAGGAACCGGCGAGCCTAGGGCCCGGGGATTTCGATGTCAAAAGATGTCACATGCGCGGGTTGACCATCGGCAGGCCGCCTGCGACTTTTGGCCATGTCTGCTGCAGGCCGGGGTTCCACGGGAAATGTCATCGCCGCACTGGCCGGATTTTTCGTCCCCGGGCTTGGTCAGCTCATCCAGGGACGGCCGCTGAAGGCGCTGTTCATGTTTGTGCTGGCGGCGATGCTTTGGGTCATCGGGCTCGGCTGGATCGTCCACCTTTGGTCAGCCCTCGACGCGGCCGTCTGGAAACCGCGCTCCTGAAGGTGGCATCGCACGCATAAACGCGACGACTCGCTACCGAGCGCCCCGGCCCGGACTGACGACGTTCGCCAGAGGCTCGCCCGCCGGCGGCGAACACGCCCAGACCCAGTCGTCCGCCGAGGAAGGCCCGACAATCGAATTGATCGTGCCGACCCTCCCGCCATCGTCGCGGCCGTTCCAGCCTTTGCCGTAAATGACGAAGCCGCCGTCATCGTCGACGCGATAGAAATAGCGTCCTCCCGCGATCACATCGCGCGGCACCTGCTCAATCCACCGCGGCGAGAGCTCATCGAGACTCTCCGGAATCCCTCCGGTCGCCAGCCGCTGCCGCTCGATGGCACCGGCGATCCGCGCCAGATCCAGCCGGGTCTGCATGTATGCCGCGCGCCGCGCCGCGGTGGCGAATGTCGGAATCGCCAGCGCCGTGAGCGGCGTGCGAAAGGAGCCGAGCCCGCTGCGGCAGAGGCTGCGCATCCGGTCGTTGAATTCCGCCAGCGCCCACGGCCGGATGAAGTCGTTGTGAATCACGAGATTCAGCCACTCCTGCGAAAGCCGGGCGTAATTGGCCCGGTCCAGCTCCCGCCAGCCGGATGGCCGCAAATCCCAGACGATCTGCGACAACGTCCGGGTCACCCACTCCGAGGTCTTGTTGCGAAAGTCCACGAAGGTGAAGAACGGCGCCGCGCGGTCGATCAAATCATCCGACGACCGAAGAAACAACGCCCGCTCGCCGCGAATACTCAGCCGCAGCGACTCCAGCGGGCGCAACTCCGCCAGCGCGGCATCGATTCGCTCCAGGTGCTCGTCGCTCCAGGCCCGCTGGTTGATCCCCTCCTGAACCACATCCAGCGCGTTGCCGACGATCGCCTGCTCCGCGAGGCACCCAATCAATACCGGCGGCTGGTTCGCCCGCTGGGCGAGACGGACGATCAGCTGGAAATCCACCAGCGCACTGTCCGGCTGCCCCACGGCCAGCGAGGCAAGCGCCCGGGCCCGCAAAACCTCGCTCGTCTGGCGCAAGGGCGAGAGGAACGGCATCGCCACATCGAAACCGAGATCGGGATTCACCGGCCACACCGCGCTCGGTCGGGAGGCCGCCGACGCCACCTCATCGAGTGTCGACGCCATCGGCGCGAGACCTTCAAAAATTACCTCCGAAGCCGAAACCGGATCCCCGCTGAAATCCGCCTGAAACCGCCGAGCAAGCTTCACCACCACGGGATCCTCCTCCCGATGCGCGGACTTTCCGATGGGCATCCGCACCGCATTTACGCCGGCCGTGGCCGGTTTCAGAAAAAGTTCCCGAAAGACAGGCGCCGACGCCATGTTCTCGTGGTCGGGCACCGGAGCCGGAAGAAACGCCTCGATCGAAAGCGACTCCCCCTTCTCCCGAAGCGCCAGCTCCACCTGCCGCCAGGCCTGATGCCCGGTCCAGTTCTCAAAGCCGTAAAAGCCGGCGACAACGGCCACGGGCAAACCAAGTGCGCACAGCAGAACGAGAAGCAGCGCACGTTTCATCGTCGGAGCCCACGACCCTCGTGGAATGCTCCAATCTACCTCAATTCTCTCCCAGGTCGAATCGATTTGCGCGCCGGGCAAGCCTGCCCGTGTAAAAGAAGCGACACGGGATTGACCGAAAATGGACAACCCCCGGCCCGAAACGTTCAAACAAAAGACGAAAAAAAGTTTGACACTCTGTTATTCGCCCGGCTAAAGCGCTTGGCATGCTCCGTGCTGTTGGAGGGAGCATCATGCCTAACCCGTATGACTGACTCGAGGAGGCCGTGAGGCCAAATCGGTTCGCCAACGAAAAAACAAAGAACAACACAACCCTATGAAACTAGCTAATAAGTTTGCGGTGGTCCTCGGCACGGCGGCTCTGCTCACGAGCAGTGTCTTCGCTGGTGAAACGGTGGACTTCAAAGAGAAGAAAGTCGTTGTTGAAGAGGAGCCCACCCAGTGGTGGAACGCCTCGCTCAGCACCGGTTGGGACAGCCTCTACATGTTCCGCGGTGTCAACGTCATCCCCGGCTTCGCTGGCTACGGCTCGAGCCTTTACTGGACGGACCTCAGCGTGACGTTCAACCTCACCGAGAACGATTTCCTCACGATCGGAACCTGGGTCGCCTTCGGTCTCACCGAGACGAACTACAAGGAGTTCGATGCGTATGCGTCCTACACGCACACCTTCGGCAACCTGTTCGTCAGCTTCGGTTACACCTACTACCAGATCCTCAGCGTTACCAACGGCCTCTACTCGCATGAGTTGAGCGCCGGCATCGGTTACGACATCGAGCTTGGTCCGGTGACCGTGACTCCTGGCATCAACTACTTCTTCAACGTTGGTCCTTCGCCCGATCATCGTGGGTTTGTCGAGCAGGCTGGCAGCTTCCTCGAAGCCCGCATCGACGCGAACATCCCGGTTTACAAGGATGCCATCGCCCTCACGCCTTGGGCTTCGTTCGGAACGAACTTCCGTTACAACTACACCGAGAAGTCCGATCCGCCTTCGCCCTTCAACGGCGGCAACAACTTCGAGCTCGGTGTGGCTCTTCCGATCACGCTCAGCGAAGTCGTGAGCATCGCTCCTTACGGTGCTTACAGCTACCAGTGGCAGAAGCTGGTGGGCACCCGCACCAACACCTTCTGGGGTGGCGGTTCGGTGACCTTCTCGTTCTAATCCACGAGCTGAGTTAGCTGACAGATTTGGCCCTCCTGCGAAAGCAGGAGGGCCTTTTCTTTACCCTCGTCTTTTCCGGGTGAATAAATCCTTCGCGCTCCACGTTTCCCGATGCGAAGATTTACGCCGCCATGGAAACGCTGGAGCTGCTTGGAGTCGCGCTTGGGCTCGCCACCCTTGCAGGGATCAATCTCTATCTCACCGTCTTTGTCACTGGCCTGGCCGTGCGGTTGGGCTGGATCACGCTCGCCCCCCAATACGAACAACTTTCCGTCCTCGCGGACCCCGTCATTCTCTGGGTCTCCGGCACCCTGTTCTTCCTCGAGTTTTTTGCGGACAAGGTGCCATGGGTGGACTCCCTATGGGACTCCATCCACACGCTGATTCGTCCAGTTGGCGGCGCGCTGCTGGCCATCACCGTGCTGGGTGAGGTCAATCCCGTCTACGATGTCATCGTCGGCCTCCTCGGAGGCGGCGTCGCGCTCAGCGCTCACGCAGCGAAGGCAGGCACGCGCCTGTTGATCAATGCCTCGCCGGAGCCGTTTACGAACATCGGAGCCAGCGTGGCTGGGGATGTCGGCGTCGTTGCCGGCCTGGGGTTGATCGCGCTGAATCCCCTGGTGGCGCTTGCCATTGCCATCGTCGTTCTGGGGCTCGCCATCTGGCTGGTGCCGCGGATCTTCCGCACCGCCCGCACGGCCCTGTGGCTTTTCTGGCACCGGGTGTTACACGCATTCGGCCGCGAGACCACTCCCAACCCCGCTCCCGAAATCCCTCACGAGCTGGACATGGCGCTCATGCAGGCACGCGGCGAAGATGTCCGCGTGCTGTGGGCTGCGCCGTGCATTTCCGGAAAACTCCCCGATCTCCGGCCAAACCGCTTTGGCTGGCTCGTGTGGACCGGGGGGGAGAAGGGCGGGCTGGATTTCTCGACCATCTCGCCCACCGGCGTGAAGCTGGTGCCGATCTCCACGGAAAATTGCAAGGCCCAGCACCGCGCCGGACTCTTTGCGGACCGCGTCGTCATTTACCGCGCTTCGGACGGAATCGCGCAGACGTTCCGATTCGATCGCACGCGCCGGAACCTCGCGAAGCAGCTCGTCGAGGGCCTCCGTCAAGCCGAGATCGCGCCCGCGGCGCCGGCGCTGGCTTCCTGAGGACCGCTTACGCGCCGATCTGCGACACCAGACACTCCGAAATACGGTCGGCGTGCTGGTTGATCAGCGCCTCGTCACGCCCCTCGATCAACAAGCGGATCTTCGGTTCGGTTCCCGAGTAGCGCAGCAGCACCCGCCCTTTTCCATTGAGAGCGGCTTCCGCCTCACGCACGAGATCCGGCACGTTTCGCAGCGTCTCGATCGGCGGTTTGTCCTTCACCTTCAAGTTGCGCTGCGCCTGCGGGTATTTCCGCAGGCACTTCTTCAACTCGCCCAGCGTCCTGCCGGTGGTGACCATGATTTCGAGAATCTGGAGGGCGCTCACGATGCCGTCGCCGGTCGTGGAAAACTCCCGGAAAATCATATGGCCGCTTTGCTCGCCGCCGATCGAGTAGTCGCCGCGCATCATCTCCTCGATGACGTAACGGTCACCCACCTTCGTGCGGACGACCTTGCCACCGGCACTCTCGATGGCCTCGTCGAGGCCGAAGTTGCTCATCACCGTTGCGACGAGCGTGTTCCCGGCCAGCGTTCCACGCCGCAAATTCTCGATCGCCGCGATGGCAAGAATCTCATCACCGTCGACGACCTCGCCATTCTCGTCACAAAGCAACGCGCGGTCGGCATCGCCGTCATGCGTGATCCCCACATGAGCCCCGCTTTCGCGAACCAAACGCTGAATCTCCGACGGGTGCGTGCTGCCGCAGTCGGCATTGATGTTCGTGCCGTTCGGCGCGCAATGCGCCGTCACCACCTCCGCACCCAGCTCCCGCAAAATGCAGGGCGTGGATTTGTAGGCGGCTCCATTCGCGCAATCCACGGCAATCTTCAGTTTCTCGAGCGTCAGACCGCGCGGGAAGCTGCGCTTCGCATGCTCGACGTAGCGGCCGAGTGCGTCGTCGATCCGCGTTGCACGCCCGATTTTTCCGGCGGTCGGGCGAATACTGTCGATCTCCCCGCTGAAAACGATCTGCTCGATGCGCGACTCGATCGCGTCGTCCAGCTTGTAGCCGTCGTGACGGAAAAATTTGATGCCGTTGTCCTCGTAGGGATTGTGGGAGGCGCTCAGGACAATGCCCGCATCGGCTCGCAGCGATCGGGTGATGTAGGCCACCCCGGGCGTTGGCAGCGGACCAATCAACAACACGTCCACCCCGAGCGACGTCAGACCCGCCACCATCGCATTTTCCAGCATGTAACCGGAGAGGCGGGTGTCCTTCCCCAGAACGATCTTCGGGCGGCCGCCATCGTGACGTCCGTAGGGGCCTCCATTGCTGCTGAAAACATGCGCGGCCGCACGTCCCAGCTTCAAGGCCGTCTCGGCCGTCACCGGTTCCACATTCGCGACACCACGGACGCCGTCGGTTCCAAAAAGTTTACGGGACGATTCGCTCATTATCGGGACAGGGATTGCGCGGCGGCCGCGGGCTCCGGCCAGCGCGGCATCTCCTCGCGGAGGTTTTGCTTGATGATATACCAAAGCCCCGTCGCCAGCAGGACGCAGACGGCCTTAGCCCTCCAGTGCTGTATCAGTCTTTTCGGGGTGATCTTCATTCTCCAACAACAGCAGCCGGCTCAGCTGCTTTCGAAAATTTTCCACGTTCAGGTTTCGGTCGATGATTCCATCGTGGCAAATCGAAACCTGCCCGGTCTCCTCGGAAACCACGATGGTCAGGGCATCCGACTCCTCGCTCAAGCCCAGCCCCGCGCGATGCCGCAGACCGAGGTTTCGATCGAGATCCTCGCGCTGGGTGAGCGGAAAAATGCAACCGGCCGCAACGATGCGGTCGTTGGCGACGATCAGACCGCCATCATGGAGCACCGTCTTCGGGTGAAAGATCGTCATGACCAGTTCCTTGGAATACTCGCAGTCGATGATGACACCCGTCTCGGCAAGCGCCCTCAGGTTGATTTCCCGCTGCACGGCGATCAATGCACCGAAACCCTTGCCCGCGAGGTCGAAAACCGTGTCCGTGATCTCCTCGATGGTCTCGCGATTCTCGAAGGCCGACCCGAAAAACCGATGACTCCCCAGTTCCGTAAGCGCACGCCTCAGCTCCGGCTGGAAAATGACCACCAGCGCGATGGCGAGAAAAACCGACAGGCTGCGCAGCAACCAGCCGATCACCATCAGGTTCAACAACTGGGAGATCAGCGTGAGCGTGATCACCACCAGCGCGAGCCCGATCAGGATGCGCGCCCCACGAGTGCCGCGCAGGTAGGTGTAAATATAGTAGAGAACGAACGCGAGAATCAGGATCTCGATCGGCGCCGTCCAGTTGTCGCGAATGAACTGCCAGGTCCTCTCCATGATCAATCGCCCAGAATGGCCTCGGTCATCCGCATGGCCTCGAAGTGCGGCTGCGGCTCATGCACGCGAAAAATCCGCGCTCCTCGCGCGCGGCAAAAGCTCGTCAGCGCCACCCCCGACCACAGGCGACTGGCGATTTCCCTGGTGCCCTTCCACTGACCAAGAAACGATTTTCTCGAGACACCGATCAGCACCGGACGACGCAACGACACAAAGTCCGCCGTGTGTTTGAGAAGGGAAAAATTATGCGCTGAGGTCTTTCCAAAGCCGATTCCTGGGTCGAGCGCGATCCGCATGGGGTCAACGCCGGAGGCTACCGCCGCCTCCATACGCTGTCGAAGAAATTCCCGGACTTCGCCGACGACGTCGTCATATTCCGGAGATTCCTGCATCGTCCTCGGGGTGCCGCGCATATGCATGAGCACCACTCCCGCCCGCGTATCACGCGCGATGTCCATCATTTCCGGATCGCCACCGAGAGCCGTCACGTCATTGATGATGTCCGCGCCCGCCTTCATCGCCGCCAACGCGACGGAGGACTTCGACGTGTCGATGGAAATGAGGATGTCGGATCGTGCCCGTAATGCCGCGATCACCGGAATCACCCGCCTCAACTCCTCCTCTTCGGAAACACTCGGCGCGCCCGGCCTGGTCGACTCGCCGCCCACGTCGATGATTTCCGCGCCCTCGCGCTCCATTTCCAGCGCATGCGCAACGGCCCGCTCCGGATCCTCAAAATTGCCACCATCGGAAAAGGAATCCGGCGTGACGTTGAGGATTCCCATGATCACGCCCCGCGTCGTGAGATCGAGCCGTCGACGCGGGTTATCCCAAATTCCGGGCTCCATGCCCTAGCGGGGCTTCCTCGGTGTTTTCCCGACGGGAATCCGGATTGCGGCTGAGCGTCCATGCGCATCCAGCCCCTCGATTTCGCTGAACGTCTTGATAATCGGCAGGGACTTCCTCAACGACTCCTCGTCGAATCGCACGATACTCGTCCGTCGCTGGAACTGATCGGCGGTCAGGCCCGGAAACGACTTGCCCGCGCCTCCCGTCGGAAGTTCATGGCTCGGCCCCGCGAGAAAGTCGCCCGCCACAATCGGCGAGATGCCACCGAGGAAAATCGCTCCCGCGGAATTCAGCTCCGCAGCCACATCCCCGGGACGCTCGGTCGCGATCGACACGTGCTCGGAGGCATACGCGTTGGCAAGGGCGATCGCTTCGTCCATGTCGCGGACCTGGACCAGCAGGGAATGATTGAGCGCCTCCTTGAGAAATTCCGGACGGGACGACTCCGCCGACTGCTCCTGAATCGCAGCCGCCACCGCGTCGAGCAACGTTCCGGACGGCGTCAGCAGGATCGCCTCGCTTCCATGTCCGTGCTCGGCCTGGGCCAGAAGGTCCGCCGCAACCCATGCCGGGTTTGCGGTATCATCGGCAATGACGAGCACCTCACTCGGTCCGGGCAGCAAATCGATCGAGCACAGCCCCACCGCCTGCCGCTTTGCCTCGACGACATAAGCATTCCCAGGGCCGAAAATCTTCACCACGGGCGCGATGGTTTTCGTTCCGAGGGCGAGCGCCGCCACCGCCTGTGCACCACCCACGCGATAAATCTCCGTGGCACCGCAGAGACTGAGGGCCGCGAGCAACGCCGGATGCACACTCCCGTCCTTGCCTGCGGGCGTCACCGCGACGATCTCCGGCACACCAGCCACCTGCGCCAGCGTGCATGTCATGATCGCCGAGGACACAAGCGGCGCCGTCCCGCCGGGCACGTAAATGCCCACACGGCGGAAGGGGTCGAACCGCTCACCGACGATCGCGCCCTGCTTGTTCTTCATGAGCCAGCTCTCGCGAAGCCCCGCCTTTGCGAAGGCTGCGACGTTCGCCCGGGACGCAAGAATCGCCCTCCGGGTCTTTGCAGGCAGGGACTCCACCGCCGCCGCGACCTCCTCCTTGCTGACGGCGAGTCGCTTCGGTGTCAGGCGGGGACCTCCAAATTTTTCCGTATATCGAATCAGCGCGCGATCTCCCTCCCGCTCGATCTCACGAAAGACCTCTGCGACCGTCTGCTGAACTTCCACGTTGGGTCTCGCCCGTCGCGACAACGGCTTGAGTTTCTTTTCGTATCCCGGGTCTGAGCAACGAACGATGCGCATGGTTCGCCCATCTAAGCGCAAAGACCATCGCGTGGCAAAGCCGCGCGCAAACGGAGCATGGCTCAGCGCAACGTGACACGATGGAATGGCCATTTCGTCCGGAAAAGGGCACTGTTGTCGCGCCCAGCCATGCATCGAGCCGTCGTTTTATTTTTTCTGGTCCCGATGATTTCGCTCCTCCCGCGTGAGGCCGGCGCGGAGACGCTGAATTTTTCCGGGCGGCTCGAAGGGCAATCCCGCAAACCGGGATGGAAATTCCTGGTCGCAAAAAGTCACCGGCATATCTTCGGATGGATCGGTTCGCAAACCCAATTCGTCGTTCGGGGATCCGTGCGCGGCACCGGAAGGGTGCGGGCCGCCATTTTCTCGGCAACGACTTCGGGGAACGAAGGCCGACTCACGGCTCGAATCCGCGGGAATCGTCTCACCGGAAATGGATTCCTGCGCAGCTCTGATGAAGCGCAGCGGTTCCGTCTGCCACGAACGCGCGCAAAGACAGGCGGGCGCCGTGACATGTCTTCCAACACGCGGTTGTCACCGCTCCCCATCAGGTCGGGCGAATGGGTTGGAGGACGCCTGATCATTCGAAAGAACGATAACGGCACCTATTCCTGGCGCGCGGTTTTCGATTTGAAGACCCACCCATCCTTCACTCGCCAGGGCATCGTGCCCGCTCCCGCCGGCGGTGCCATGTTGCGGATTGCGGTGTCCGGCAACCGGGTGCTGCCGACGGCCGTCTTCCATGTCGATCCCCAAGGTGGCTGGTTGTATTTCAGCGCCCGGATTCCAAGGGACGACAAGACATGGCATGGCGCCGTAAAGCTCCATGCGAGTCGCCCGTCTCCCGAGCCTCCGACCCCATTTGTCGCCCGGTCATTTGCTACGGATCACACGGAGACGTTCGGCGGGCGCACACTCACCTACCGGGCCACGGCAGCGGACACCGTTTTTACAAACGCGGATGGCAAGCCTGCGGCGACCATGTTCTCGTTCAGCTACATGGAAACTCCGGTGCGCCCGGAGAAACCGGTGCTCTTCGTCTACAACGGCGGCCCCGGGTCCTCCTCCATCTGGCTCCACATGGGCATGCTCGGGCCACGTCGCATCGTTTACGAGGACCCCATTCACCCTCGCACCGTTCCGCCTTTCACGGTGGAACAAAACCCGCGCTGCCCCCTCGACCTGGTCGATCTTGTATTCATCGATCCCGTTGGAACCGGATACAGCAAGCTGCTCCCGGCCGGAAAGGCGACCGACTTCTACGGCGTGGAAGAGGACGCCCAGGCGATGGCGGATTTCATCACCGCATGGCTCACGCGAAACGGACGATGGAACTCGCCGCGATTGATCATCGGCGAGAGCTACGGAGCGATCCGCTCGGCCGTGCTCGCAAACAAGCTCACCGGCGGGCCTCTTACCGGCTCCCTGAACGGCGCCACGCTCAACGGCGCATTGCTCCTCGGACCCTCTCTGGAAACAGGCATCCCCTCATTGCCCGGAACCGAGGTCGAGAAGGTGACGAGCCTCCCGAGCTTCACCGCCGCGGCATGGTATCACGGCCGGATCGATCCCGGCGCAGGTCTCGCGGAGACCGTCTCGGCAAGTCGGGCCTTCGCCGGCACCGATTACCTTCTCGCGCTTGCAAAAGGCTCGGCCCTCACGCCGGATGCCCGGCAGGAAATCGCCGCAACGCTGGCGTCTTACACCGGCATCCCGGGAGGGCTTTGGGTGGAGAAAGACCTGCGACTCGAAATCGGAGCGTTCATGCGCACGCTGCTCGCCGACGAGGGGTTGGAAATCGGCGGCTACGACAGTCGTTACACCCTGCCCCTCCGGCCCTCCGGAGGCGATCCCGTGGCCGACGACGCTGCGATGGCCCAATACACGCCCGGCTTCGTGGCCGCCTTCAACGAGTGGACCCGCAACGGCCTGAAGGTGCAAATCGACGAGCCCTACCGGCCCATCGTTTTCCAGCCCATCAATGCCCTCTGGAACTGGGGACTGGGACCCGGAATGCCCTCACCTCCCCACAACTACGCCGAAGACCTCGCCATCGCAATGCGGCGGAATCCCTCGCTGCTGCTGTTCGTCGGGTCCGGTTACTACGATCTCGTCACGACAATGGACGCCGCCGACTACGCTCTCGCCCACGCAGGGTTACCGTCCGAACGCGTCACCCGCCGCATCTACGAATCCGGCCACATGCCCTATCTCGGCGAAGAAAGCGCCGATCAGTTGAACCGGGACGTCCGGGCCTTTATCGAGAGCGCCCTCCCGTGATCCTGCGCCCGCAGGATACCCAGGCCTACAGACGACGCCGACGGAACCAATAAATGGGCTGCTCCTGATGAAGCACCCACCGTCACTTCCTTGGGGTCCTCGACAGATTCGTCACTTCGCGTTCCGGCGTCTGCGTGTGGCTCCAGTTGAACGAGATTCTCGAATAGCCCTCGCGAAGCTCTCCGAAACGCCCCGCCGAAGAATCACTCCGACGCAGCCACCACGGAATCGCTCGAGTAAAGGTCCCGGTTGCTTGCTTGAAACTCTGCTTTGAGCCGCACGGTCACTCGCGAGAGATCCACCAACTCCCAGCGAACGAAGCGCATCTTTTCCATCGATCCGCCATCGTGCTGGATGCCCACCAGCAGATGCACCGCGTCGTCGTGAATCTTGCCCGTCAGCAACTTCGGCTCGTAGTAAAACGACCTCAAAGTGCCGCCGCGGCTGTCCGCAGCAAGCAACTTGGGGTCGAGATAAAAGACCAGGCCGTCCGCCGTTTCACCGCGAAGATCCGGATAGCCCGTCCTCTGCTCCGCCCCTTCCGACGTCCTCGGAATTTCACACTTCCATCCGGGGATCCCACCGATCCGCGCCCGGATTTCCTCCTCCACGAACCGGCTCGCCTCATTGACTCGCCGCAACTCCCGCAATGGATGATCCTGCCGATTCAGCGCCTCAAGGACGTCGTCCATCGCCTTAGACAATGCAGCGATGAGCTGCCGGTGCTCCTCGCCACTGACAGGAACCACGCGATGTCCGGTCGTCGCCTCCACGACCTGTGCAAACGGAACCTCCTGCAACGCATCACGAACGTTCACGACGTTCGAAAGGTCATCACCGGCAAGCGCCGACGCGCAAAGCCCGTAAAGAAAGACTGCAAGGCGCTTCATTCGATCGTTACCGCTCTCTCCAGCGCCTCTCGTGCCATTTCGAGCCCTTGCGTCGTCCGGGCATGAATGCGGAGAACCGGCTCTCCCTTGGTCACGCGCTCGCCGGTCTTTCGAATCCCGCTGAAACCGACCGCGTAATCGATCGACTCCGTGGCCACCGTCCGGCCCGCGCCCAGCAACACACTCGCAAGGCCCACCGCCTTTGCGTCGATACGGGTAATCACCCCGTTGGCAAACGCCGGCAGATCTTCGATGAAAGGTGCCCGGTGAAAGTCTTCCGGCCTCTCCAGGATTCGCGGATCACCATCCTGCGCTTCGACCAGCGCGCAAAACTTTCCCCACGCGGCGCCGGACTGTAGATGCTTGCGGTAAACCTCTGCGGGCCTCTCTGAAACAGACGCACAAAGTTGCAACGTGAGTTCCACGAGGTCCTCCGGCCCGCGGTTTTGGAGCGTTTCCACGGCTTCCACGACTTCGAGCGCGTTCCCGACAGTGCGTCCCAGCGGTTCATCCATGGGAGTCAGCACCACGGACGTGCGAACTCCGTTTTCGTTCCCGGCAGTCGCGAGCCCGGCGGCAAGCTCCTCGGCATCCTCACGCGTTTTCATGAACGCCCCCGACCCAAATTTCACGTCCAACACCAGGCGATCGAGCGACTCGGCGAGTTTCTTGGACATGATGCTGGCAATGATCAGAGGTTTCGACGCCACTGTCGCCGTGACATCGCGAAGCGCATAGAGTCTTCGATCCGCCGGGCAGAAATCGTCCGTCTGCCCCGCCATGAAGACTCCGATTTTCTCGATCTGCCGAAGCGCCTGCTCCTCGGTAAGCCGCACGTTGAAGCCGGGAATCGACTCCAGCTTGTCCAGGGTTCCACCGGTGATTCCCAACCCGCGTCCCGAAACCATGGGCACCCAAAACCCCTCGCAAGCCAGAAGCGGGGCGAGCACGAGCGAGACCTTGTCGCCTATGCCGCCCGTGGAATGTTTGTCCACCTTCAGCGGAGTCCCTTCCGGCCATCGGAAAACGCGCCCGCTGTCGCGCATCGCCGCTGTGAGCGCGGCAGTCTCGGCCGCACTCATTCCGCGGAAAAAAACGGCCATCGCGAAGGCCGCCATCTGGTAGTCGGGAACGACACCCCGGGAATAACCGTCGATCAGTTCCGCGATCTCGGCCGGTTCCAGGCAATGGCCGTCGCGCTTGCGCTCGATGAGGTGCGGAACGTGGATCATGCGAGTCCCGCGAGCCAAAAAATCGCGAACCGCGGCTTTTGACGATGAAAAAGAAAAGCACCTGGTTCACAGGTGCTTTTCCCGAACAAACCACCCGGCCGTTGCGAAGCCGGGCAATCTATGAAACAGCCGTATTAAGCGGCAACCGGATCGACGTTCACACGACGGCCGTCGCGATCGAAACGCACCTTTCCGTCGGCAAGCGCGAAAATCGTGTAGTCGCGGCCGAGACCGACGTTGCGGCCCGGAATGAATTTCGTGCCGCGCTGGCGAATGATGATGTTGCCGGCGATGACGGACTGCCCGCCAAACTTCTTCACGCCGAGACGTTTGCTGATGCTGTCGCGTCCGTTTTTGACGCTGCCCTGTCCTTTCTTATGTGCCATGGCGGGTTACTTGGTGGAAATGGATTTGATCTTCAGACGAGTCAACTGACGACGGTGTCCGACGGTGCGATGGTAGCCCTTGCGACGCTTGTATTTGAAAGCGATGACCTTCTCGCCCTTGTGCTGGTCGACCACTTCGGCGGTCACCGTGGCACCCGAAAGGAGCGGCGACCCAAGCTGCACGTTGTCGCCATCGGCGAACATCAACACATCGAGCGCGGCTTCCTTGCCAGCCTCGACGTCGAGCTTCTCCACGTCGATCTCGTCACCTTCTGCGACGCGGTATTGCTTTCCGCCGGTTTGAACGATTGCGTATGCCATAAAAGTGCCTTTGTGAGAACCGGGGAAAATGACAGCGATACGAATTGAACTCAAGGGAAATTTCTGACTTGCGAGATGAAAGTTTCATGAGACACTTTCCGTCCGCTCGTGCTCGGGTGGTGAAATGGCAGACACGTACGTTTGAGGGGCGTATGCCGAAAGGCATGGGGGTTCAAGTCCCCCCCCGAGCACCATTTTCCACGGGATTACGTTCGCCCGGATCGCTTCACTCGAAGCCCCTTTGCAGAGATGCTCTACAAGAACACTGTCACCCGGCTTCGCCTCGCCCGGGAAACGGCCTGACCGCGCAGCCGGTTTATTGCCGGCTCTTCTCTGCGTTGTCGCGGGAGCTTTTGTCGTCGGCAGCCTTGGGGAGCGTGGCGTTCCACGCCAGAACCGCTTCGGTCATGGCCCGAACCCGCTCGGCATTCGAGCTCGCAAGGTTGTGCTTTTCTCCGGGATCGGCTTTCAGATCGTAAAGCTCGGGAGAGCTTCCGTCGTATTCGCAGAGCAGCTTCCAATCACCATCCCGCACAGCGAGATCGGGAAGATTCTTCTTCCCATTGGCATTTTTGCGGTCGGGAGGCCGACGGAAGAACAACGGTGCACCACGCGATTCCTTGGATTTTCCAAGCAGGACCTTTGAAACGTCGACTCCGTCGAATGCAGCGCCGGGATTCCGCACGCCGGCGATCTGCAGGATCGACGGCACCAGATCGATGCTCGCGAAGACTGACATGTTGTTGATGGCACCCGCCTGTCCGGGCGCGATGCCACCCGGCGCCCATGCAATCAACGGCGACCGAATGCCACCCTCGTAGAGTTCGCCTTTGTTTCCGCGAAATGGGGTCGATGAGCCGGCGCCGGCCTCCGGGCCATTATCCGAGAACACGAGAATAAGCGTATTGTCGCGAAGCTTGGGATCGTTGCGAATTGTCGCAAAGAGCGGCCCGAGTTGCTCGTCCATCGCCTCCAGCACGCGAAGATAAAGCCCGCGTTTTGTCTCGTCGTTCCGCAACGCCTGCGGAGGAAAGAACGGGGAATGCACGTCGTCGAGCCACACGTTGACGTAGAACGGTTTTCCCTCCCGTTCGGCCTCCTTGATGAAATCCACCGCCGCATTCACGAAGCGCCCCGTGATTTTCGAGCGGTCCTCCCATTCGATCGGCCCGCGGCCGAGATTGTCCGAACCGAGCGCGTGGCGCCTCGGCGGTGAGCCGTCGTAGGCATCGCACAACGGCAGAATTCGCGGGCCGAGTCCCTCGAAATTCGTCAGCGATTTGTCGAAGCCGTATTCAGTGATCAGCGGCGCCTCACCGACGTCGCGCTGCCCGCCAAGATGCCACTTTCCGAAGTGTCCCGTGGCGTAACCGGCGTCGTGCAGAATGCGGGCGAGCGTCGGCGCCTCGAGATCGAGCCAGTCGGCCACGCCGCGCCTTTGATTTTCCGTTCGTTCCGCGAGATACGAATTGATTCTCCACCGCTGCGGATACTGCCCGGTTGTGAGCGCGGCCCGCGACGGCGAGCAAATCGGGGCGTTGACGTAGAATTGGTGAAAGCGAATGCCCTCCTTCGCCAGTGCGTCGATGTTCGGCGTCCTCGCCTCCGTATTTCCGAAGCAGGAGAAGTCTCTCCAGCCCATGTCGTCGATGAGGACCATCACGATGTTTGGACGATTCCCGGCGAATGCCGAACCTGCGAGGAAAAGCGCCAGAGCCACCGTGGCGGCGGAAATGAAAAATTTCATCAGTCTGCCAGAGAGTCAGCCAGCCATCGGGACCGGTTCGCTGTTTTAGCACATCCTCGCCGCGATGCGACATCCCATCCTTCGTGCGCCTTGGGCGGCGAGTAGCGAAGACGCCGGAGTCGACGGCCGCAAAATAAACCGCCGTGAACGTATCCGACACCCGCACCAGGCGATCACCGGCTTCGAACCAGACCGACCGCAAGCTGGATACCGGCCGTGGTTCATGCTCTCCTAGCTCCCTCGATGAACGAAGTCCTCGACCTTTTCCGCCAGACTGGCGCACTCCTTCACGGCCACTTCATCCTGCGCAGCGGGTTGCACAGCCGGGAATTTTTCCAATGCGCGATCCTTCTTCAGCACGCCTCCATCGCCGCGAAGGTCTGCGGCATGCTCGCCGACAAACTCCGTGAACTTGGCCCGGCCACGATCGTCTCTCCGGCCGTCGGCGGCATCATCGTTGGCCAGGAGGTGGCGCGACACCTCGACACCCGTCACATCTTCGTCGAGAAGGACGGGCAGGGTGGTCTCGTGATGCGGCGCTTCCAGGTGCAGCCCGGCGAGAAATTCATCGTCGCCGAGGACGTCGTCACTCGCGGCGGTCGCGTGCAGGAGACGATCGACATCATGCGCGGACTCGGCGGCGAGGTCATCGGCGCCGGCGCGATCGTCGACCGCAGCGGCGGCAGTCTTCCCGACTTCGGATGCCCGTTTGTCTCACTCATCCAAATGACGCCCGAGACCTTCGAGCCCGACAACCTCCCCCCCGACCTTCAGGCGATCCCTGCCATCAAACCCGGCAGCAAATGAAAACTCTCCTCGCGATCCTGGCCCTCACGCTCTCCGTCGCCACCGCGCAAACGCAGGGAGAGATGAATGCCGGGGCCGGCGCGGATTTCGAAAAGTCGGACAGGGAACTCAACGCCGTCTACAAGCAGGTTCACACCGGTCTCAACGACGAAAGCCGGGAGAAGCTGAAGGCCGCGCAGCGTGCCTGGGTCGCCTTCCGTGACGCGGAGGCGGAATTCCGCGCGGATAGCGTGGCCCGCGGCGGCAGCATCTATTCGATGATCCTCTTCGAGGAGAAAAAACGTCTCACCGACATCCGCATCAAGGAGCTGAAGGAGCTTCTGGTTCCCTACGAAGATCGCTGAATATTCGCATCAGTCTCCGCCGATAGCCTGCCCATCATTCGCAGGTCGCACCCTCTCACGAGTCGGCACGTCCCGTTAGCCAGACTGATGTGGTTATTTCGCGCGCATCTCGCGTCGATAGTCGCCCGGGCTTTGCCCGGTCAGCTCGCGGAAGGCCTTGCAGAAATGGGTTGTGGACTGGAAACCGGAGGCTCGCGCGGCACGCGCAATGGGTTGATCTTCGAGGAGAAGATTCCGTGCACGCTCGATCCTGCGGATGCGGATTTCCTCGATGGGCGTATGGCCCAATGACGCCTTGAACCGCGAGGAAAGCGTCGGCCCCGAGACGCCCGTCACCGCCAGCAGATCCGCGACTTTGAATGGCAGGTCGATGTGCTGCTCAATGTAGGCGACCGCCTGCGACACCACCGGATCAAGCGTCAGGCGCATCGCCGTGGATTCCCGACACACGACTTCCCTTGGAGCAATCCGCTCCACGAAGTGCCGCGCGGGAAAGAACCCGGGATTGCAAACGAGCTCCGCGCATCGCGCGCCGAGGCGCTCGAAATCGGGCTGCACGCTCGAGATCGGTGGCCATGTCGTGAGACAAATGAGGATGGAATTGTCGACTCCGAGAACGGCGACATCCTCCGGCACCACGATCCCCAACTCGCGGCACCGCTCCACCACGAGGGCTCCCGCCGGATCGTTGATGCAAAAAACCGCCACGGGCTTCGGCAGGTTCAAGAGCCATTCGTCGGTATTCTGCGGGAGGAAATTGACGTCGTAGGGATCCTCGCCGGATTTCGGCGCGGAATGCACATGCGCCCGCAGATTCTCGCGCGCAAGCCGGCGCTGGAACCCGCGAATCCGTCGATTGAATCGCTCGAGTCCGCTGTTGTCGAAAACCGCAAACTCCCGATATCCGCGCTGGAGAAAGTGATCGGCGGCCATTGCGCCGATTGCTTCATCATCCGTCTCGATCACGGGAATTGGCGTCTTCGGAAAACGGTCCACGCCCAGTTCCACGCTGGGAACTCGGCGCTCGATCAACACCTCGCGACACCGCTCCGGCAGGCCCAGGCTCGCCGCCGCATCCGGCCGGTAACGATCCAGCGCCGCCCTCATTTCCGCGACCGACTTCGGAGGACGCAGAACCTGCAGATGCCAGTTCCGATCCAGCGCATTGAGAAGACCGGTCGTCACGCGCCGGTTGTAGTCGCGATAGATATCTTCGACGAACAGGAGGAGGGATCTTCGCGCCTCGACATGCAGCGACACATGCTTCGACACCGCGGCACGTTCCGTCGGTGTCGTTTTTGGACTCCTGAGACGCATTTACGAAAAAGATAACTAATATACAAAAAATCGTAAACCCGCTCTTGCGAACTCTTAGGGAGGAGCGCCCTTAATATTCGCATGGCTCCCAATACCTTTTCTGCCATTCTCACCAGCATCCTTGTTGCCACCGCGTCCGGATTCGGCGCGGTCGTTGAAACGGCGTTCAGCGACACCAGCTCCCAAGGGTTTTTCAATTCGGACATCTCCGCGACCGACCTCATCAACGAGGGCCAGCCGTCAGTCCTGTCCTACAACAGCTCCGTGGGTCCCAATGCCGATGCCGGCACCGGCTTGTCGGGCATCTACAACGGCAGCGCCATCAACGACAACCTTTCCAACCCGGGCACGCTTACCTACTTCGGATCGACGCAATTCGGTTCGACCCTCAACAGCAACCCGCAGCTCACGATCCTCTTCAACCTCGACGACAACACCGGGGGCAGTTCGACGGGTTACACGCTCACGAGCATCCAGAGCATCTACGGCTGGCGCGACTTCGCCTCGATGTCTGACCAGCATTTCTCGATCTCGATCTCCACGGATCCGGATCAGATCGTATTCACGCCCTTCTACACGGTGAACTACGCGCCCTTCGATCCTTCGGGTGACAAGAGCCAGAATCAACCGACCACGACCAAGGTGGTCCTGACAAACCTCGATCTCGTCGGCGTCACCGCGATTCAGTTCACCTTCTCGCCGTATAACAACGGCTCGATCAATCAAGCCGGGCAGTTGATTCGCGAGATCGATGTCTTCGGCACAGCGACCGTTGTTCCCGAGCCGGGGTCAATCGCCCTGCTTACCACAGGGTTCCTCGCTTTTGTCGTCCGTCGCCGCCGACGGTAGCTTACCCCGAAACTTGAACCCGGGCGGGAAGGGTGATCTCGTCCATTACAGGACTCTCGTGACTTTTTCCCCCATCGCCACTTCCATCCGGAAGATCTGTCTTCTCACATGCTTCGCGGCCGCCACTTTCGCGCACGCGGCCACGAAGATCATGTTCATCGGCGACTCGATCACGAACGGCGGCCAGACCTATGCAAGCTACCGATATCCGCTCTACTTCGGGCTGAGGGAGGCCGGTTACGACATCGACGCCGTCGGCACCAGCTCGACCCTCTTCTCCAACTCGACGCCCAATTCGACGCTCTATCCGGATTATTTTACGACGTTCGACCGGCAGCACGAAGGCTACTGGGGGATCACCACGACGAACTTTCTGAACACAAGGGCCACTGTCGCCGCTTCGCTGAAGCCGGACGTCGTGACGATCTTTCTCGGCAGCAACGACGTGAATGAAAACGTCAGCAACGCCTCGAACAACTACAAGACGTCGACCGACAACCTCGGCGCCATCATTGACAAGCTCCGCGACGCAAATCCCAACGTCAAAATCGCCATCGCCCAGATCATCCCGGCCACACCAACGGCTTCGTATGGCTTTGCCAATGCCAATCCCAAGATCCCCGGCTACAACGCCGCTGTCGCGACTTTCGCCGCGAGCAAAAGCACCGCCGCCTCGCCCATCGTCGTGGTCGATCAATACACGGGCTACGACGCGATCGCGTTCAACCAACCGTCGGACGGCGTGCACCCCAACCAATACGGGGAACAGCTGATTGCCGACCGATTCCAGATTGCCCTCCAGACGCTTCTCTCTCCCGACGAGCCCGTCCGCAGCCCTCCAATTCATCTCGGCAACGCCAATTTCGACGACAAACTGCTCGCCGACGGTCAGGTCTCCGTGACGCCGGCCGGCGTGGCATGGAGCTTCAACAAGACCGCGGCTGCGGACGGCGGCATTTGGAACCCGACTTCGGCAAGTTATCCCGGCGCCGGTGGCAGCGGAACCCCGGAAGGCGCCTCGGGCCGCAATGTCGCCTATGTGTTCAACATCAACTCGATCGCCCCCGGACTGGAAATGACGATCAGCCAGACGGTCGGCGCCATCCTTTCCCCGGACACCCTCTACGACCTCACGGTAGCCATTGGAAATCGTCTTCCCGACAATCCTCACAACACCACCTACGGCGGCACCACCTACGGCGGCTACCGCATCGAGCTGCTCGCCGGCGGCACGGTGATCGCGTTTCAAGAGGACGAACTCATCCCCACGGCCGGCACCTTCGCGGACGTCTCGCTCTCGATCTTTTCCGGCGACCTCGATCCGGCTCTGTATGGGCAGTCCCTCACCGTCCGGCTTTCCCAGACGAGTGACGTGCAAGGCGCGGCGACGGATTTTGACAACATCCGGTTTATTGCCACGGCCGTTCCCGAACCCTCCACGATGGTATTGATCGCAATGGGCGTGGGCCTTCTCTTCGCAGCTCGTCGGCGGGCTCGTCAGGCTTAACGCCCGATCCGCCGCAGCGGCAGGCCGCTCAACAGGTTCGACTCGATCTTCTCCAGCGAGACGCCTTTTGTCTCCGGCACCAGGAGCAGGAAGAAGACAATGAAGGCAACGTTCAATCCGCCGTAGAGCAGGAATGTGTTCCCCGCGCCAAGCTTGTCGAGCAGCGTGAGAAACGTCATGCCCACGATCGCATTTGCGATCCAGTTCGTGCAGGTGCTGCATGTGACGCCGAGATCACGACCGGCGAGCGGATAGATCTCCGAGCAGAGAACCCAGATGATCGGACCCGCGCTCATTGCGAATCCAACGATGAATACGAGCAGCGCGACGATCGCCGGATAGGCGAGCGATCTGTCGTGCTCGACGCCGATGTTGAAGAGCGTCCCGACCGTGAGCATCGCGGCGCCCATGGTGATGAAGCCCGCATACATGATCGGCTTGCGCCCCAGCTTGTCGACAAAGGCAATCGCGATGAAGGTCGCCAGCACATTCGTGATGCCGACGATCACGGTGCCCCACATCTGCTCGAGCGTCGTGGAAAATCCAGCGATCTCAAAAATCCGCGGCGCGTAATACATGATCACGTTGATCCCCGTGAGCTGCTGGATGATTTGCAGGCCGATGCCGAGGCCCACCGCCCGACGGAAATTCGAGTTCTCCGTGAGGAGCTGCCATCCGCTTTGCTTGATCTTCAGGCTGTCCTCGATTGCGGCGATCTCCGCCGCGATTTCCGCTTCATCGAGATGCATTCGCCGGAAAACATCCGAAGCCCGCTGCTGCAGGCCTTTCAGGCAGAGCCACCGCGGGCTTTCCGGCAGGAACAGCACCCCCAGAAACATGATCGCCGCGGGAATCGCGATCACACCGAGCATCACCCGCCAATGTCCGCCCTTCACGCCATCGATCACCGCGTAGGACGCGAGCCACGTATCGCTCGCAAACGCGACCACGATGCCGATCGTGATCATCAGTTGATACATGGAGATCATCCCGCCGCGCACGGACTGCGGAGAGATCTCCGACAAATAAAGCGGTGCGGTGAACGAGGCCATGCCCACTGCCAGACCAAGGAAGAATCGCGCGGCGATCAGGACGTTCTCATGCGGCGCCAGCGAACAGGCGAGCGCACCAATCACAAAAACGACCGCGCTGGCGAGAATGGTCCGACGACGACCGAACCGCGCTGAGATGAAGCCGCTTCCCGCGGCGCCAACCACCGCCCCCCACAACAACGCGCTGACCACGAACTCGAGTTGCTCATCGCTAATGTTGAATTCACGTTTGATGAAGTCGTTTGCGCCGGAAATCACCCCGACATCGAGGCCGAACAGCAAGCCGGCAAGCGCGGCGGTGAAACCGATGAAATAGACGACGAGCTTTCGTCGCCCGGCGGATGCGGCACTCATTTTCTGGGAGGGTGGGCGCATTTTGCGTTGGCCCCGCCCAAAACACCAGCCGATTCAGGAAAGCAATTGCGCGCAGACCACGGAGGCATCGAGATGCTTTTCGGCAAATGCCAAAGCGGCGCTCGAATGCCGCTCGTAGTCGCCGGCCACTGCGTGAATCCCCGCGAGCGCCGATTCCATGTCGTCAAATGCCAGCACTCCCTCGCCTGAAGGCAGATGCTCGCTCCAGCCCGTGTCCTGCACCACCACCGGCTTCCCGAGCGCGAGATAGCACGCACTGCGGCAGCTGAACCAACCGCTACGCGACTTTACGTATCCATTTTTCGCGATGCTCCACTCGGCTTTCGAGTTTGCGAGGAAATCGTGATACGTCGCGTAGTCCGGCAGATACACGTCGGGTTCGATGATCGTCCAGCCCGCCTGCTCGAGACGCTCTGTCGGCCGTTCCCGTCCCATGCCCTGGCCCATTGCGAGCACAAACCGCTCGCTGGTGTGCTTTGGCAGGTCGATGAAGCGGAGAAACTCGATGTCCTTGTTTCCATACGATTCACCCTCGAATTCCTGCGGTCGATAGCTCGCCCAGTTCATCACCGTCGTCCACGCACCACGCGCCACGTGCTCCGCGGTCGGCGGCAGCAGATTTTTCCGCCACCACTCGAGGGCAATCGGCTGGATGGTCGGCTTCCAGTGAATACCGGCCGTCGGCACCTTGCAGCCCGGCCGGCCCACATTCAGGCCAAACGTGAAATGCTCCTGATGCAGCAGCAGGTGGTCGAGGTAGCCCTTTCGCTCGGGCAACGTAAGGCCGACGTGCGTGAACATCGGGTCGCCATCCACGAACAATTTGCGCCGCACCGATGCCGTCACTTCGCGCAGCCAGCACGCACCGGAAACATTCACCAGCACATCCGCGCTGCGAATGACATCGTCGGCATTCCTCGCCGCCGGGCCGTGGTAGGTGTCGTCGGCTTCGTTCCGGTAGATCCACCGGTCGCCGAGGTCGAACTCGTGCATCACGCGTTCGAGGTAGTTCACATTGTAGGAACAATCCGCCGACGGCTCCTGCTTTACCGGATCGTAGGCCCACGTCGAGGTGTCCTCGAGATACCAGACATCGTGCCCGAGATCGCGAAATCCGAGCACGTATTGGATGTAGTCCCACGTGACGCCGCCAAACGCATATTGACCGATCAGCCCGGTGACGAGGATTCGCATCGCCGCAACCTAGCTGGGTTCGGTAAAAATTTCCGCGTGAAAATCGTCATTGCCGGAGGCATCGCGGCCCAACCCTTCGCTGGCGCCGGCAACGCCTGGAACACACTCAACTGGGTGCTCGGCTTCCGCGAACTCGGCTGGGACGTGTGGATGATCGAGAACATTCCATCAGAACATTGCGTGGACCTCGAGTGGCGCAAACGCCCGCCCGCCGAGAGTGCGAACGTCGCGTGGTGGAACGACATGGTCCGCACATTCGAGCTGGAAGGCCGCGCAACCCTCCTCATCGACGACACCGCTCCGGAAATCGACATCCTCCGCGACTTTGCGGCGGAAGCGGACATCTTCCTCAACCTCTCCGGCCATTTCCGTTCACCCGGAGTGCAATTTCCGACGGCGTTGAAGGTGTATCAGGACGGCGACCCGGCGTTCACGCAGATCTGGAGCGAGTGTTACGCGTGCGACATGAATTTCGCCGCGCACGATCGGTTCATCACTGCAGGCACGCGCTTCGACTCCCCGCAACGCTTCGCGCCGGACTGCGGGATCGAATGGATTCCGACCTTCCCGCCCGTAGTGCTCAAATACTGGCCGTATCGTCCACAAGAGCGCTTCGACCGCTTCACGAGCATCGCAAACTGGGAAGGCTACAAAAACGTCGAGTGGCACTCGCAGTGGTTCACCGGCAAGCGAGAGGAATACGAGAAGCTCGTCGATTTCCCCAAGACCGTCTCCGCACCGATCGAGCTGGCGATGCACGTGCATTACCACGAGGAGGAGCTGATTCCCTATCGCGCCGGTGGCTGGACCTTCACCGAGGCAAGACCGGTCTGCGCAACACTGGAAAGCTACGCAAACTACATCGGCGGATCATCGGCGGAATTTTCCGTCGCGAAAGGTGGCTATGTGCTCTCACGCGGCGGCTGGTTCAGCGATCGGGGCGTGTGCTACGCGGCAATGGGAAAGCCACTCGTCGTGCAGGACACCGGCGTCGGTGACCTGCTCCCGCAGGGCGAGGGATATCACCCGTGGAGCACCCCGGAGGAGGCTCGCGCCGCATGCGAACGCGTGATCGAGGATTTCCCGAATCAGCAAAAGGCCGCGCGACGCCTCGCCGAGGAGTATTTCGACAGCAACAAAGTGCTCAGTCGATTGCTCGACCGTCTCTGATCCTCTCCGCGGCGTCCGCGTGCGCTATTGAGTCGCCTGCGCGTCGAGCAACGCACGATACACGCGTTCCAGTGCGTCGGGGAGAATACGCACCCCACCCACAACGGGCATGAAGTTAGAGTCACCGTCCCATCGGGGCACGATGTGAAAATGGAGGTGCTCAGCGCACCCCGCGCCCGCCGCGGAGCCGAGATTTACCCCGACATTGAATCCCTGCGCTTTGACCACCGTCCGCAACAACCGCTGCGCATGCACGCAAAGCTGCCAGATCTCCAACGCCTCTGGCCCGGTCAATTCCTCCATTTCAGCGACCTTCCGATACGGCACCGCCATCATGTGTCCCGGCGTGTAGGGATAGCGGTTCAACATGAGGAACGCAGACTTCCACCGCGTGACCACGAAGTGCGCGGCATCGTCAGCGGTGTTCGCGGCCTGAAGCAGGAAGTCCCGCGGGGAGTCAGGTGGACGCTGGAAATACTCCACGCGCCACGGCGACCACAGTGCTTCGAGATGATCCTTGGGAAATGCCTCGCTCATGAATTGCTCACGCTATCACCGCCGTGCAACGCGTCGAGCACTGCACGGCCCGCTCGCTCCGCAGCCCCTTCGCCCTCCAGCGTATCGATCACCTCGTGCAGCCGGGCACTCAATGCCGCGCGCTCCGCGTCGTTGTTGAGCAGGCGGAGCGCCTCGTCGGCCAGTGCGGCCGGTGTGGCGGCATTCTGGATGAACTCCCGAACCACGGTGCGGCCGGCGAGAATGTTTACAATGCCGAGGTGCTGCACTTTCACGAGCCGCTTCCCAACCTCGAACGTAAGCCACGCCGTCTTGTAAACCAGCGCGTAAGGCAGGCCGTAACACGCCGCTTCCAGCGTCGCGGTGCCGGAGCACACCAGACCGACCCCTGCGCGTTGCATGAGCTCGTGCGCCGTGCCGACCCGAATCTCAATCGGCACATCACCGGCCATGGCTCGCATCAATCCCGCATGTGCCTCACTCGCGGCCGCCGCTTCGAATCGCACATCCGGTCGGGATTTCGCGACCAGTCTCGCGGCGCCCACCATTGCGGGGAAAATCCGCTTTACCTCGCGCTCGCGACTTCCCGGGAAAAGACCAAGCAACGTCGCATCGCGCTCGACCGGCACGCGGTCGCGATCCATTTGCTGCACGATCGGATGCCCGACGAATTCCGTCTTCAATCCCGATTGCTCGTAGAGGGGCTTCTCGAACGGGAAGATGCACAGCATCAGGTCCAGCCACTTCGCCATCTTCGGGATGCGGCCACGATTCCATGCCCAGACCTGCGGGCTCACGTAATAAAGGATGCGAAGGTTCGGCATGCGCGCCCGCAGCGTCTTTGCAAGCCGGAGATTGAAGCCGGGGTAATCGACCAGCAGGACGGCATCCGGCCGGCGCCGGGAAATCTCGGCCACCATTCGATCGAACTTCGCGCGGAAGTAGCCGTAGTGCCGCAGCACGTCCCAAAGCCCAAGCACGCCCGCCTCGGCAATCCAGTCGTCGAACGGCTCGGCCGCGTGGGATTTCATTCGCGGCCCGCCCGCGCCGATGAATTCCACCTCCGGATCAATGGAGTGCATCGCGCGCATCAGCTCCGCGGCGCGTCCGTCGCCGCTCGCCTCGCCCGCTACGATCCAGATGGTCCGTTTCAAACGAGTCCCTCGAGATCAACCTCCGGCCGCATGCCCCGGCGCGGATCGGCTTCCTCGATCTTCCGGGTGATTTCCAACGCAATCTCAAGCGCCTTTGCGGCCTCCCGCCCGGATACGCGAGGCTGCAAGCCATTTCGCGCACATTCGAGAAACGAACTCAGTTGCCGTCGCAGCGAGTCGCCCTTCTGCACCTCGACCTTCTCGCGCACAATCTTCTTTCCTTCGAGGCGAAGCATCACGCCGTCCTGTTTCTGGTAATCGAGCGAGAGATAGGCGTCCTCCTGAAACACACGAATCTTCCGCAGACGATCCATGCTGATCCGGCTCGCAGTGACATTTGCCACGCAGCCATTCTCAAAGCGAAATCGGACGTTCGCAATGTCCTCGCCCTTGCTCAGGACGGCAATGCCCACGGGATCCATGCTCTGAATCGGAGACCGCACGAGATGCAGAATGATCTCGATGTCGTGAATCATCAGGTCGAGCACGACGCCGATGTCGGTGCTGCGATTGGGATACGGCGATAGGCGCGTGACCTCGAGAAACCGCGGGTTCTTGAGCTTCGCCTCCAGCGCGGCAAGCGCGGGATTGAACCGCTCAATGTGGCCGACCTGCAGCACGCAGCCGTTCTCCTGCGCAATCCGGGAGAGTTCATTTGCGTCCGCCGCATTCTCGGCGATCGGCTTCTCCACGAGAAGGTGCTTGCCCCGCTCGAGCAGCAATTTCCCGATCTCGAAGTGCGTGACCGTAGGCGTGCAGATCGTCGCGGCATCCACCATCTCGGCAAATTCCTCCAGGGACCGCGCGACGGGCACCTTGAACTTTTTCGAGGCTGCGCGCGCCGCGTCTTCGTTGGCGTCGTAAACCGCCGCCAGCTCGCAATCGGGCAAATCCGCATAGGCGCGCACGTGATTCATCCCCATGTGCCCGGTCCCGACAACACCCGCTCGTATCATGATGCTTTCACTCCAAAAAGGCTCAGTCCGTGTTTCTCCGCAACCGCCGTCACCTCCGCACGGTCCAGCAGGAGCACAGCACCCGCTTCGGCAACGATGCCACGCAGTCCCGCCTTCGCAGCCACCTCGACCGTCTGTTCGCCGACCACCGGAACGTCAAATCGAAGGTCCTGTCCCGGCTTGGAAACCTTCACCACAAATCCACCGCCACGACCCACGCGCCCCCCCCGCTCGATGGCTTCGTTCGTGCCTTCAAAGGCCTCCACCGCCAGCACGGTGCCATTTTTCACGACCACGGTCTGGCCGATGTCGAGCCGGCTCGTCTCCTTCGCGATTCGCATGCCGAATGCCGCATCCTCGATTTCGCGCGCCTTCAATTTCGGCCCCGCAAAATGGCCTTCCGGAGCGAGATGGTCCTCCAAAAACGTCGTCGCCGGAAGAAGCGTCACACCGACCTTCTCCAAGGCCCCGGCAATCGCGCCAAACAGCGTCTCCGCATTGCGCTCCTTGATCGTCGCAAGCAGCATCAGCGCCTTCACGTCGGGACGCAAATCGAAGAGATTCTTCGGCGCGATCTGACCGGCCATGATCGACTCCGAGGCGCCGGACGCTTTCGCCGCATCGAGCAGTTTCCCCAGCTGGCCTACACGCATCCATGTCACCGTATCGGCGAGATCCGCGGTTGCCTGCTCGGTTTCCCCCTCGAATGCAGCCATCGCCACACGGCTCACGCCCGCCAGGCGGGCTGCCCGTGCGACCAGCGCCGGATACCGGCCGCTGCCGGCGATAAGGAAAATCGATTTCGGCGTGTCCAAAGCGAACCTCCATTCGTATCAATCCCGAATCCCAAATCCAAAATCCAAAATTTGAAGGTCGCCCTCCACTGGTTCCGTCGCGTGGGACGTGGGTCGTTCTGAATTCGGCGGCGGACATTTGTCTTGTGAACCGGGCATTGTATGAAACTTGTAAGAAGGCGCCTGAAATTATGACTTCTACGAAAACTGCCGGTTTCCTCACTCGTCTGCTTCCTCTTTCTGCGCTCCTGGCAGTTGCTCAAACGCACGGTCACGATCTCCGCTCCCTCGGTGATGCCTACAAATCCGCCCGTCACAACATCACCTCGGTCGGGGATGGGCATCGCACGCGAAATGTCCGTCAGAGCTGGACCATCGAATTCGACGGACGGGGATTCTCCACCAGCGAAGCCTGGGGCTTGGAGCTGCTTTCGGTCGGTTTCGAAGATTCGCCCGAGCTTCCGAAGTCCGAGGTCGCCCACCCTTCGGCGGACGCAAACCGCCTTGTTTACCGATGGAGCGAGGATGTCCGCGAGTGGTTCGTGAATGACGACCGCGGGCTGCAGCAGGGCTGGACCATTGTTCGACGCCCGGTGGCAAAGACCTCGACCCATTTGACGCTCCGCCTCGCGATACGTGGCGACCACAAACCCGAGGTGAATCCGGACTTGCGAAGCGTGACATTCAAAAGCGCGGCCGGTCGCAGCGACATTTCCTACGGCGGTCTGCTGGCGTGGGATGCGGAGGGACGGGTCCTCCCCGCGACATTCGCGCCGACGGACGGGGGAATTCAGATTTCCGTGGACGAGCGGGACGCCACGTATCCGATTACCATCGACCCAGTGGCGCAGAACGCCTACCTGAAGGCATCCAACACAGGTGTGAACGATTTGTTTGGCACCTCGGTCGCCGTTTCCGGAAACACGGCGGTGATCGGCGCGCCCGAGGAGGACAGCAGTGCCGTGGGGGTGAACGGCAACGCCGCGGATAACTCGGCAAACAATGCCGGCGCGGCCTACGTGTTCATTCGGGAAAACGGAGTCTGGTCCCAGCAGGCCTACCTCAAAGCCTCGAACACCGGCGCACTCGACAATTTCGGCGAAGCGGTGGCGATCTCTGGCGACACGATCGTCATTGGCGCGCCTGCCGAGGACGGCAGCAGCACCGGCATCGATGGTCCAGACAACGACGGCGCCAGCGCATCCGGCGCGGCTTATGTTTTCCATCGCGTAGCGGGAGTCTGGTCGCAGCAGGCCTATCTCAAAGCGTCGAATACCGGCACCGGGGACCGCTTTGGGGCATCAGTAAGCATCGACGGTGACACGATCGTTGTCGGAGCACCTTTCGAGGACAGCTCGAGCACGGGAGTGAACGGAGGGAACAACAACCTCGCGGCCGAAGCTGGAGCCGCATATGTGTTTCACCGCGTGGCGGGCGCCTGGTCGCAACAGGCCTATCTCAAGGCATCGAACACGGGAGCGGACGACCGGTTTGGCATCGCAGTATCCGTGTCCGGTGATCGTGTCGCGGTCGGCGCGTATCAGGAAGATACCACCGCCGCCGACTCGGGAGCGGCCTACACCTACTCGCGGGCAGGTGGAGTCTGGAGCTTCGATCAGATGCTCAAGGCCTCCAATGCCGGCGCCGGTGATGAATACGGGACAGCCGTTTCCGTTTCCGGCAATTCCCTCGCGGTCGGAGCTCCGTTCGAAGACAGCCCCGCGTCCGGCGTGAACGGCAGCCAGGGCGATGGAACCGCCAACTCCGGCGCGGTGTATGTGCTCGTCCGAGGTGCGGCAAACTGGACGCAGCAGGCTTATTTGAAACCCTCGACGAACAGTGTCGGAAATGAGTTCGGCGACGCTCTGGCACTCTCCGGCAACGCCTTGATCGTCGGAGCTCATTTCGAGGATAGCGACTCCGTTGGCATCAACGGCAGCCAGGAAAACCTTGGGGCCTTGAGCTCCGGGGCGGCCTACGTGTTTCAGCGAAACGGCACGACATGGTTCCAGGAGGCGTATCTCAAGGCGTCAAACACCCAGTCCAACGACCGCTTCGGGTGCAGCGTCGCGATCGATGGAACGCTGGCTCTCGTCGGCGCTCGCTTCGAAGACAGCAGCGCCACCGGCATTAATGGAGACCAGGCCTCCAACGCCGCGCTCGACTCCGGGGCGGCTTACGCATTCATCGTCACGCCGAGGGAATTCGTCGCACCGACCCTCACGGTGAGCGGAGGGAAGACCATCCGGACCAGCGCCCGCAAGGTGGTCATTCGCGGGAAGGCATCCGACGCTTCCGGAATCGCACGCGTGGAATACAAGGCCGGCAAGGGGGGGATTCAAAGCGGCGAAATTCAATGGCTCGACATGGAAGGCCGTGGTCCGGTTCAAAGGCAGCAAACGCCGCGTGGTGGCACAGATCCGCGCCGTTGATGGTCACGGCAATTTTTCGAAGATCGCGCGAGTGAAGGTCCTCCGCCGCTGACGACCGTCATCCGCGCTCGACGAACAATCTCCCCTTGCTGCGCCGCACGTGCCAGCCCAGGGGCAGATTGATTTTCGCGACTCGCGCGCCTTCCGGCACGAGTTCAAGAACGCGGGAGACCAGCTCAAAGCTCATGTCCTCCACGCCTCGATCGATCAACCAGCGACGAACGACTCGCCGCTGCAGTGCCAGTGCAAGGGAGCGCAACTCTTTCACCGAAAGCTCCGCCGGCGGTTCGCCCACTTGCACCTCCATCCATTCGTCCTCCGCGCGAAGAATCTCCGCGTTTCGCAGAATGGCGTCGCTCGCCTGCGCGCCCATCGCCTCCCGAATTGCGGGAATTACACGATGCCGCAGGCGGTTTCGCGTGGGATACAAATCCTCATTCGTCGCATCCTCTCGAAACGCCCGTCCCTTCATGAAACCGTCGATTTCGAAGCGGCGAATCCGCAACATCGGTCGGACGAGAGTCAGTGGCGTGTTTCCGATGCGGAGCTGACTGACCGCGCGCATGCCGGCAATCCCCGCTGCGCCTGCGCCACGAAGAAAATTGAAGAGGCAGGTTTCCACCTGGTCCTCCGCGTGATGCGCCAGGAGGATTGTCCGGCAGCGTGTCTTGCGCGCGCACATTTCGAAAAATACGTGGCGCAACTCCCTCGCCGCCGTTTCCAGTGAAACACCGCGCTCTCCGGCGTATTCCCGAACGTTCGCTCGCGCCGGGATGCAGGGATATCCCAGCTTCGCCGCAAGGCGTGCAACGAATGCTGCATCCGCAGTCGATGACCTGCCACGCAGACGATGATCGAGATGCACCACCGTCAGTTTTCGAAACTTCAGCGCGTGCAGGCCGTGCAACAACGCAACGGAATCCCGGCCACCGGAAACCGCCACAAGATACCGGCGATTTCGCGAAAGACCGACAAGCCCGTCGCGAAGCCGCTCGAGAAATGAATCACCGAATGGAGTCGCTTCCAAAGTAGCGATGGAGCGGTTCCGGCAGCCGGATCGAGCCGTCCGGTTGAAGTCCGCTTTCGACGACGGCCACAAAAAGGCGCGCCAGCGCCGTGCCCGATCCGTTGAGCGTATGGCAGAAGCGGTTTTTGCCCTCGGCGTCCTTGAACCGCAGGTTCATGCGGCGAGCCTGGTAATCGCCAAAATTCGAGCAACTCGAAACCTCGAGATACGTATTCTGCCCCGGCGACCAAACCTCGATGTCGTAGGTCTTCTTCGAGCCGAATCCCATGTCGCCGGTGCAAAGTGTGACGACGCGATAATGCAGCCCGAGCAACTGAAGAACGCGCTCGGCGTCCGCAGTGAGGGCCTCAAGCTCCTTCGCGGAATCCTCCGGCGTGGTAATCTTTACCAGCTCGACCTTGTCGAATTGATGCATGCGAATGATGCCGCGCGTCTCGCGTCCGGCCGATCCGGCTTCGCGGCGGAAACAGGGCGTGTAAGCCGCGTATTTGATCGGCAGCTCCGTCACCGAGAGCAACTCTTCGCGGCGAAGATTCGTCACCGGCACCTCCGCAGTCGGAGCGAGAAAGAGGTCATCAACTCCATACATGTCCTCCTCGAACTTCGGCAGCTGCCCGGTTCCCACCATGCACTCCCGTCGAATCAGGAAAGGCGGGCTGATTTCCACATAACCATGCTCGGTCGTGTGAAGGTCGAGCAGGAACGAAATCAACGCGCGCTCGAGTCTCGCGCCGGCACCCGTAAAACATGTGAAACCGCTACCGCTGATCTTCGTCGCGCGGTCCAGATCCATGAGGCCAAGACGCGTGCAAATCTCCACGTGATCCTGGGGATTCTCGATTGCCGGCTTTTCGCCCCATTCGCGAATGACCGGGTTGTCCTGCGCGTCGGCACCATCGGGAACGTCGGCGTCCGGCAGATTCGGGATTCTGAGCAGCAGATCCCTCTGTTTCTCGTCGTAATCGTTGGCGGCCCGTTGCAGGGCGTCCATGCGATCTCCGAATGACTTCACCTCCGCCTCGATGGCCGATGAATCCTCACCTTTCGCGCGCAACGCACCGATCTGCTTGCTCAGGCGCTTGCGCTCGGCCTGGAGGCTCTGGAGTTCGGTCTCGCTCCTGCGTCGTTGCGCGTCGCACTCGAGCACGGCATCGATTTCCGCAGAGAAATCGGCGCCGCGTCGCGCAAGGCCGGATTTCACTGCGTCAGGGTTCTCGCGAATGAGTCGAATGTCGAGCATGGCAGGCGGAGAGCATGAACGAATTTGACGGAATTGGAATCCCTTGAATTTTTAGATTCTGCTAATTCCATCTCATGCCTGCGCAGTTTCGCGACTACTACCAGACCCTCGGCGTCGACAAGAACGCGACTCAGGACGAGGTGCGAAGCGCATTCCGGAAGCTCGCGCGGAAGTATCACCCCGACACTGCAGAGGACAAAAAGGCCGCGGAGGAGAAGTTCAAGGAGATCAACGAGGCCTACGAAGTGCTCGGTGATCCCGAGAAGCGGCGCAAATACGACGAGTTTGGCGCAAATTGGGAGCATGGCGCCACCCAGCCCCCGCCGGGATACGAGTGGCGGTCAACGACCGGCGCGGGGCCGAGAGGCTTTGCGGGCTTTGGCGACGGGGTCGAGTTTGAGTTCGGCGGCACGGGATTCAGCGACTTTTTCGAGGAGCTGTTCGGGGCCCGTCGAGCCGGATTTGGCGCTTATGGAAGCAGCCGCACGATGCCGCAGCGCGGACAGGATATCGAAGCCGACATCATGGTCACCCTCGAGGAGGCGTTTCATGGATCGACCCGGCGGATTTCCTTCCGCAAGAGTGATTCCGCGCAGGTTCAGACCTACACGGTGAAGATTCCAAAAGGCGTCCGCGACGGACAGCGCATCCGGCTCGCGGGCCAGGGAGGCAGCGGAAACGCGGGCGGAGAGGCCGGCGACCTCTATCTCAGGGTGCGCATTCAAAAGCATCCCGAGTTCGAGGTGGAGGGAACGGACCTGCGCATGGACCTCGATGTGCCGGCATGGAAATGCGTGCTTGGCGGTGAGGTGGAGATCCGGACTTTCGACGGCCGCGTGCGTTTGCGCATCCCTCCCGGCACGCAGAACGGCCGCAAGCTGCGAATCGCCGGGCACGGCCTGCCGAAACCTGAGGGCGGGCGCGGAGATCTTTACGCGGTCGTCAACGTCGTGCTTCCGACCGAGATTTCGCCCAAGGAGCGGGAGGCGTGGTCACAGATTGCCAGCCACGCGCGCTGAGAAGCGTTGTCCACTTGGGCGCGCTTCCGCGCCGCTGTCAGGAGGGGAGTTCATGAGGCAACTCAAGGTCGCGCCTCCATCGCGGGATTCCGGTTAGCGCAAATGATGAGGTGGTGCGGGTCGCTTTCGCACCGGGACGTGCGGTCATACGCTTATCAGCCGGAAAATGACCGAAAAAAAAGGCGGGGCCTCTCGGCCCCGCCCCTCCAACGGTAATCTTTTCTGGAATTCAGGAAACTGGCGGCGGAATCGGGTTCGGAAGATTCGCTGCTCCGTATTGTTCCTCGGCCAGGACGTAGAGAGACTCCGCGCTGCTGTTGCCAAGTTTGTTGTTGAGCTTGGTCAACTCCTTGAAGGCACGGTTGATCACTGCCGGAGTCTTCTGGCTTTTCGGAAGCTTCTTCGTCACGAATGCCAGCGCCTTCTTGAACTTGGCATCATTGGGATTGAAGTTCTTTATTCCCTGCTTGAAGTATTTAATCGGGACAAACTTGTCCCAGAACTGGAGGCTCTTTCCCCAGCTTGCATCACTCGTGATCTGCTTCTTCAACGCCTTCCAGGCCAGTTTCGTAAAGTTCAGGATCTTCCTGGGGTCCCCTTTGTTGGCCGTGACATACTTGGCGACCGTCTTATAGGCGACTTTTGCAGCTCCGTTGTTCTTCTTGTTGAGCAGCTTGGCGGCGAGTTCCGCCTTGAAATTGGCGACCACCGATTGGGCCTGAACAACGGGGGTGGTCAAAAGTCCAACCGCGATTCCGAGTGATAGGAGGGCTTTGGTCATGATTGCAGTGGGTTCACTGCCAACCGTAGCCAGATGCAACAAGCATGCAAGACTTTTTGCATAAAACTTTCAACTCCTGAATTTGGGCAAAAGAAAAGGCGAGGCAGTTGCCTCGCCTTTCTTGAAATACCTTCGGATTTCTTACGATACAGGTGTGATACCCGTGTCTGCGGCGACCTGCTCCTGGATGAGGCCCAGAGTCGCAGAGGAGTTGCCGAGCTTCTGGTTGGCCTTCTTCAGCTCGTTGAAAGCCTTCTGAACCACAGACTGTGTCTTCTGGCTCTTGGGAAGCTTCTTGAAGACGAAGTCGAACGACTTCTTGTAGTTCTTGTCGTTCACGTTGTAGGTGTTCACCTTCAAGCCCTTCTTGAAGTAGTTGAAGACGGTGAACTTGCTCCAGAACTGAGCCCACTGACCTTTGGACTTGTCGTCGGTAACCTTCTTAATGCCGTTCTGCGCGAGCTTGGTGAAGTTGAAATATTTCTTGGGATCGCCCTTCTTGGCATCCACATACTTGCCAATGAGCTTGGCAGCCGCCTTGGCGGCACCAGCGTTCTTCTTCGTGCTGGTGATCTTCTTGAGTTCCGCCTTGAAGTCGGAGACGACCGAAGCCTGGACTGCGGGGGAAGCGACAATGGCCGCGGCAGCAACCAAAGACGCAATCGAGAGGAATTTAGAGGTCATAAGATTTCCGTTGGATTCGCGGGACAAACTACGGCCACTCACACGGATTTGTCCATAAGTTTTTGCATATAAAATACTTGCATTTAATTTGCAATAAATGCCTCTCATTCGCCGCTCGAGAACACCCGCAAGTTCGCCCTGCGAATCGTGAATTCGAGTGGCCACTCGTCGAGCGGCGAACCGTCGAAATGCACGGGAAGCCGCTTGTTTCCTAGGATCTTGAGCTTCGGCGTCCTCAGCGAAACGAGTTCCGGAGAAACCGCGCGGCGCCCGGAACTGATCGACAGGAAATGCCACCAGAGTGAAAGCTTGTTGAAGCGTTTGAAGATGCTGACGGTGAGTTTTCCGTCATCGATACGGGCGCTCGGAGCAACGGTGAAGTTCGCTCCGTAGTAGGGGCCATTGGAAACGGTCACGAGCAGAACGCGCAGGCGAAGATGCCGGTGGCGCAATGCGCGAAGGTGCTTGATCAAGTGCCGGTCGGCGCCTTCCTGCTCGACCACAGCGTCTCCGATCGGCTCATCGAGCTGAATCTCCAGCCGCTCGCGATTGTAACGATAAGCGCGCCGAAGGAACTCGATCCACCGGTGCAGGCCGCCGGATTTGATCTCCTCGCCAACGGGAAACAACGCGGCGTCCAGCCCGATTCCCACGCACTCGAAAAACGGGTGCCCGTTGACGTATCCAACATCGATCGGCCGGGACTTGCGGCGCACAACACATCGGCACGCCTCGATGGGATCCGCGGGTATGCCGGTGCTGAGGGCGAAATTATTGAATGTTCCGCACGGAATAATCCCGAGCGGCACATCTGTTCCCAGCAAAGCCTTCGCGGCGTTTTCGATGGTGCCATCGCCGCCGGCAACCGCCACCCAGCGGGCGCCACGCTCGACGGCTTCCCTCGCCAGCACCTCCGGGACATCGCCTTCGGCGAATTCATGGAAATCCACTTGCGATCCGTCTTCGCGAAGAATTTCCAGCAGCTGTTCCGGCGGATGCTTTGCGGCCGAGCCTGCGCTCGCGTTGTAGAGGAGAAACCCGGGCTCCGGCATTGCTCGTGTATGACCGCCGAAGCCCGTCAACGTCAATCTGCGACCTTCACGCCGAGGCGTTCGTTCACGAGGGCGGCGACGCGGGCACGCAGCGTCTCGTTGTCGAGGCGCTCGAGCAGCGAGTGGAAGAATCCCGCCACGACGAGGCGACGGCCGAGGTCCGGTCGGATGCCGCGTGCCTGCATGTAGAACAGCTCGTCCTGGCTGATGCCGCCGCTGGTCGCGCCGTGCGTGCAGCGGACGTCGTCGTTGAGAATCTGCAGTCCGGGCATCGAGTGGGCAACGGCATCCTCGCTGAGCACGAGGTTCTCGACCTTTTGATAGGCGTCGGTCTGTTTGCTGCCGGGCTCCACGCGGATAAGGCCGGAAAAGATCGCCTGCGATTTGTCGTCGAGGCTGTTGCGGTAGAGCAGGTCGCTGGTGGCGTTCGGCGCGGCGTGGTCCTGCAGCGTGCGCTGGTCGACCTGGCGTTCGCCATCGAGCGGATTGATGGAAAGCATCACGCTGCGGCTGCCTTCGCCGGCGAGCTTGCTGAACGACTCGCCGCGGATGTGGCGGCCGCCAAGATTCGCCACGAGCGCGGTCGAGGAGGAATCGCGGTCGCAGACGGTGGAGTTGATGTGGAACGCGAGCGTGTCGGCGCTCCAATCCTGAATCGCCACGTAGTCGAGCTTCGCGCCGCGGCCGAGGTGGAAATCATTGATGCCGCACGCGAATGCGGGCGCGCCATCGGCGGACTTGAAATGATCGACGACGGTGACCTTCGCGTTGTCGCCGAGAACGATGAGCGTGTGCGGAAAGACGGAGGAGTTTGCACCCTCCACCCAGTGGTAAAGTTCGATCGGCAGGGCGACCTCGACGTTCGCGGGAACGTGCACCAGCACGCCGCCGCTGAGCAGCGCCTTGTGAAGAAGCGCGTATTTATGCGAGCCGAGTTCGACCGGCTGCGAGAGGAAATACTGGCGGAACAAGGCCTCGTTCTCGCGTGCGGCAACGTCGAGCGGCTGCACGACGACTCCCGCAGGCAGGCCGTCGGTCTGGCTGTGGACGAGCGCATTGTTGCCGAAGACGAGTTTCGCGGCGATCGCCTCGAGCCCCGTCGATGCGTTGATCAACTTGCCTTCGCTCGCAATCGGCGGCGCATTCCGGAACGCGGAGAGATCGAGCGCCTTGATATTCGCATAGCGCCACGTCTCGTCCTTGCGCGTCGGCGCTGGCGTGGCGAGGTATTCATTCCACGCGTCCTGCTGCGCGGAGCGGAACCAATCGGGCCAGACGGGCGATGGAGTGAATTGCAGGCCATCGGTCGTCGGCGTTTCGGGGTTCATCGTAGTTACGGACATTCTTTCAAAGTTTCTGCGTTCGCGGATCTGCCGGCTTTTTGCAGAAATCGGCGCCTCCGTGAGGGATTCCTCAGCCGACGCTTCCTTCCATTTCGAGGTCGATGAGGCGCTTGAGCTCGACCGAGTATTCCATCGGGAATTCGCGCACGAGGTCGTTGACGAATCCATTCACCGCGAGGCTCATGGCTTCGCCTTCGCTCAAGCCGCGCTGCTGCATGTAGAAGATCTGCTCGGCGCTGACCTTGCTCACGCTCGCCTCGTGCTGCGTGGCGTTCTGGTTTCCGCGCACGACCACGGCCGGATACGTGTCCGTGCGGCTGTGCGTGTTGATGAGCAACGCGTCGCACTCGGTGTTGTTCTTGCAGCCCTTGCGGTGCGGCGGGATGTCCACCAGACCGCGATAGGTCGCGATGCCGCTGCCGATGCTGATCGACTTCGACACGATGTTCGACGTCGTCTCGTCGGCGGCGTGAATCATCTTCGCGCCGGTGTCCTGATGCTGGCCGTCGCTGGCGAGCGCAATCGAGATCACCTCGCCGCGGGCCTTGCGGCCTTTCATGATGACGCCGGGGTATTTCATCGTGAGACGGCTGCCGATGTTGCAGTCGATCCACTTGATCTCGGCCTCCTCGTGCGCGAGGCCGCGCTTGGTGACGAGGTTGAAGACGTTGGGCGACCAGTTCTGGACCGTGACGTATTGGATCTTCGCGCCCTTGAGCGCAACGAGCTCGACCACCGCGCTGTGCAGCGTGGACGTTTCGAACTTCGGCGCGGTGCAGCCTTCCATATACATCACTTCCGACCCTTCGTCGGCGATGATGAGCGTGCGCTCGAACTGGCCAAACGATTCCGCGTTGATGCGGAAATAGGCCTGGAGCGGGTGTTTCACCTTCACGCCGGGCGGCACGTAGATGAACGAGCCGCCGCTGAACACGGCGCTGTTGAGCGCGGAGAACTTGTTGTCACCCGTGGGGATGACCTTGCCGAACCACTTGCGGAAGATCTCCGGGTGCTTGTGCAGGCCCTCGGTCGAGCCGACGAAAATGACGCCCTGCTCGCCGACCGCGGCCTTGATATTCGAATACGCGGCCTCCGAGTCGAACTGAGCCTCCACGCCGGCGAGGAACTTGCGCTCCTGCTCCGGGATGCCGAGACGCTCGAACGTCTGTTTCATCTCCTCGGGGACGTCGTCCCAGGAGCGCTTCGGCTGCGTGCCCTGCGAGAGGTAGTAGCGGATGTTGTCGAAGACGATGTTGTCGAGGTCGTGCGACGCCCAGTGCGTGGGCATCGGCTTCTCGAGGAACTTGCGCAGGCCGTCCTTGCGGAACTCGCGGATCCAGTCCGGGTCGTTCTTGACGTCGCAAATGTAGTCGATCGTGGCCTCGGTAAGGCCGACGCCGGCATCGTATTGATATTGGACGTCGTAGCTGAAGTCGCCGACGCTGCGATCGAGATTCAGGTCGGGCTTTTCGGTTTCTTCGAGAGCAGGCATTTTCAGTGCGGGTTAGCCACGAAAGTCACGAACCTCACGAGGGCTGAAGATCGTGTTCATGGCGGGTTTCATTCAGGCGGTGGCGAGCTCTCCCTCGGTCACCCAATCGTAGCCCCTGGCTTCGAGCTCGAGCGCGAGGTCCTTGTCGCCGGTCATCACAATGCGGCCGTCCACCATCACGTGGACCTTGTCCGGCACGATGTAGTTGAGCAGGCGCTGGTAGTGGGTGATGACGAGGAATCCGCGATCGGGCGAACGCAGGGCATTCACGCCATCGGAGACAATCTTCAGCGCGTCGATATCGAGGCCGGAATCCGTTTCGTCGAGCACGGCGTATTTCGGCTCGAGCATCGCCATTTGAAGAATCTCGCAGCGCTTCTTCTCGCCACCGGAGAAGCCTTCGTTGACCGAGCGTGAGGTGAAGGCGCGCGGAATCTTCAGCGCGTCCATCTTCGCGTAGAGATTCGCGTAGTAGTCGGTGGCCTCAAGTTCCTCACCCTCGGGCAGGCGGGCCTGAACAGCGGCGCGAATGAAGTTCGCGATCGTCACGCCGGGAATCTCCATCGGGTATTGGAACGCGAGAAACAGACCCGCGCGCGCGCGCTCGTCCGGCTCTTCCATATCAAAGAGATTCTCGCCGTCCATGAGCACCTCGCCACCGGTGACGGTGTAGTCGGGGTGGCCGGCCATGATCTTCGCGAGCGTGCTCTTGCCCGAGCCGTTTTTGCCCATGATCGCATGGACTTCGCCCTTGGGCACTTCGAGGTTTACGCCCTTGAGGATTTGCTGGTCGCCGATGTTGGCGGTGAGATTTTTGATAACGAGGCTCATGAGTAGATAAATCAGGAATTCTTGGTGCAATCCGCGCATGTTCCGCGCAGCGAGATTTCGTGGCTGGAGACCGTGAAGCCCTCTGGCAGCTTCCACTGTTGCGCCGGACCGGACTGCAATTCGATGTCGTAAACCCTCCCGCATTGCTCACAGACAAAATGTCCGTGCTCAGCGAGATTCGGACAAAACCGCGTCGGCTCACGATCGACGTGAACCTGCCGCACCAGTCCGCAGGCCACCAGCGCCTCCAGGCTGTTGTAAACGGTCGCCAGCGAAATGCTGGGCATCGTTTTCTTCGCCCGGATGAAAACCTCGGTCGCCGTGGGATGATCGCGCTTGGCCATCAGCACGTCGTAAACGTGACGACGCTGCGGCGTATCGCGCAGGGCGCCGCCGCGGATCGTCTCGTCGTAGTGATCGAGGTTGTGCTTCACGAAAAACAACCTGCCACACTTGCGATTAAGATCAAGAATCATTCTAAATCGAGAACCGTTCTCACGAGCGACGGACCCCGCCAGAAGTGTCGCGGAAGCCTCAAACTCCGGATTCTGGCGCGCAAGAAGACTCGTCACCTGCGCCGCCTCCTCTCATCGTGTTCAGAATGAACCAGCGTGGATTAAGGCTGAGGCCGGCCACCGCAGCGGATGCACCCTTGCTGCGCCGCTGGGACGACACGCCGCACATCCTTGCCGCCGATCCACACAGTGACTGGCAATGGGAGACGGCGCTCACCACGCGTGTTCCCGGTCGCGAATCGTTCATTGCTGAGGTTGATGGGCTACCGATCGGATTCCTCGAAATCCTCGATCCTTCACAGGATCCCGAGCGCTATTGGGGCGACGCGCCGGAGGGGATCCGCGCGATCGACATCTGGATCGGCGAACCGTCATACCTCGGCCGCGGCTTCGGCACGGAGATGATGCAGCAGGCGTTGGAACACTGTTTCGCGGACCCGTGCGTCACGGCGATAGTCGTCGACCCGCTTGCCGACAATACCCGGGCCCATCGCTTTTACGAGCGACTCGGATTCTGCGTGACCGAGCGCCGGGCATTCGGTCCTGACGACTGCCTCGTTTTGCGGTTGGAGCGCAGGGACTGGCCCCATTGGTAGGCGGCGAATTTTCTCATTCAAAACCGCCGCCTGTTTCGGCATTTTCGCGCTCCGGTGAAAACGCTGATCCGCTCGCTCTCTCCCCTCGCGGTGAATGCCGTGCCCGCGATCGGCTGGTTCTTGGAGGGTTGGTCCTCGGGAACGATGATGCTCGTGTATTGGTTCGAGACGGTGGCCTCCACGTTTTTCATCGCCGGGCGCATCCTCCTCCACCGCCGTTTCGTGCCATGCCGCGGCCATTTCCACCACGCCGGCCGCAGTGGAACCGGGCAATCGTCCTCCGGGTCGTTCCTTTCGAATTTTCTCACGATCAACCTCCTCTTTTCCGCCGCTCACGGATTCTTTCTCGGGATGATCCTGCTCCTGCTCACGCTGAATGGTCGCAGCGCCGAAATCGGCCTCGACGGGCACAGCATTCTGGCCGGCTGCGGAGGCGTGCTGCTTTTCCTCGCCGTCGGTTTCGCAATGGACCTGCCCGGGTTGCGAAAGCGGCCGTTCTACTGGGTCGAGCGAATGGCGGAGGGAAACTTCGCGCGAATCGCGGTGATGCAGCTCGCGCTCATCTTCGGGTTGGCGGTGGCGGCGTTCACCGATGCGCCACGGGCGTTCTTCGGCGTCTTCCTCGCGCTCAAGACGCTGAACGACCTCAACGCGGTCGTCCCGCAATGGAATCCCGACGAACCCCCACGCTGGCTTTGCTGGCTGATGGACAAGATTCCGGCCGACCCGAAAGCCGTCCGCAAAGGCGAAACCTTTGCGGAATTCTGGAAACGCGACAAAGCCGCCGAACTCAACCGGCGCCGGGCAAACAAACTCCTGATCGATCGCGCGGCGGCCGAGGCATCCACTTCGCGCACCGCAGTCGATTGATCGGCTGTGGACGCTGCACTTCCGACGATCGAGATTCGCAACAAGAGTTCCAGACGTTCCGCTTGGGAGTCTCCCAACACCATGAGCAACCGGCTCTCCAGGAAACCGACGACAGCAACCGCCACCCGCCGCCTGCTCATCGTCGACGACAACGTGGACTCGGCAAACGCCCTGTCGATCGTGCTGCGAATGAATGGAATCGAGACGGAGACCGCCCGCGATTGTGAGGACTTCCGCAGGAAGCTCGACCGCTTTCACCCGGACACCCTTTTGGTGGACATCAACCTGCCCGATGGCGACGGATGGGCGCTCGCACGCGAGGTGCGGGCACGACCGGATGGCGCCGACTATTTGCTTCTCGCGCTGTCAGGATTTGGTGAGCCTGAGGATATCCTCCTGAGCAAGGAAGCCGGCTTCGACCAGCACCTCGTGAAACCGGTGCACCTTGAGTCGATTCGCAATGCGATGAAACTCACGCCCTAGAGCGTCTGGCCGACCTCGTCGAGGCGCTTGATCACCGTCGTGAGATACACTGGCTCGGGGTGAATCTTGCGATATTTCGTGATCTCCTTTTTCTCGAGCACCTGGAACCCGTAGCGCTCGAAGAGTCTTGAGCCACGCCGGCTCTCGAAGGTCACCATCTGCCCGAACACCGCCTTCTCGCCTGCCTTCCGGAGGTATTCCAGATAGCGGTGAATGAGTTCCCGCGTGCCGGCGACGCTCTGCGCCTCCGGAAGCAGATTGATGTGGAAATGCGCCGTGCGACGGGGCGCGGCAGGCACCTCGCGCCAGGAGTTGCGCAGGATCCAGCCGATGAAATCGCGCGAGGCCTTCGAGTAGGTCCGGTAGCGTCGCAGGGCCCGCACGAAGAGGCTGACGTTCAAAAACAAGCTGTAACGCTGCTGCCGCAGGGGATGCCGCGATCCGAGCAGATAGCCCTTCAACTCCCCATTTTGCTCGAGCACAAACGACGACTCCGGCTCGCGGTCGGTGTAATACGAGGTGAGGTAATCCGCGAAGAGCTCACGATCCTCGAAGACGGGGTCGATCGGCTTCCCGAGGTAGCCGGTATCGCAGCACAAACGTCGCACCGCCTCGCGATCGCGAGGTTCGTAATTGCGAATCACAATGCCGTCGGGGAGCGCCACAAGCTACGGTTTGTAGGCTTCGATGATCTCGCGGTAAATCGAAAACAACCGCCCGAAAATCGCCTCCCAGCTGTAGCGTTCGCGCACGAGTCGGCTCGCCGCCAGCCCCTCCGCCTTCATGTCGGTCTCCGCCGCGGTGCGGATCGCCTCGGCAAGCGCGGCCGGCGTGTTCTCGGCGGCCCAGTGCACCTGGTTCGTGAAAATGATCCGGTCCATGTAGCTGCCGCGGATGCCGATCACGGGCGTCCCGCACGCCTGCGCTTCGAGGGTGACGAGCCCGAAGGTCTCGAGAATCCCCGGGTGCACGAAAAGATCCGCCTCGCGATACAGGCGCGCCAGCTCGTGAGCGTCGCTGCAATATGGGAACCAGCTCACCGCGCCGGTTTTCGTGCGCGCGTGTTCGAGATCACAACGCCGCGTGCCATCGCCCACGGCCAGCAAATGAAACCGCCCCGGCGCGCTCGCGTGGAGCAGCTCGAATGCGGAGAACAGCGTCTTCACATTTTTCTCGGCGGCAAGCCGCCCCACGTAGAGCAGGAGCACGCAGTCGTCCGGGATTCCAAGTTCCTCCCGCAGACCCGGCAGCACCTTCACGTCCGGGCGAAAGACGTCCACGTTCACGCCGAGATCCGTGTTCTCCACGTTCTCCACGCCCCATTCCCGCAGCACTTTCGACAATGCCGGGCTCGGCACGAAGGTGCGCTCGAAATGGTTGTAGAGCGCGCGCACGTAGCGCCGGCAAACCTCCTCGGCAATCTCCGTCGGGAACTTCCCAAAAAACTTCGCGACGGAGCGGATGTAGGCCTCGGGAAAATGCGAATGATAAAATCCGACAACCGGAATCCCCAGCGCGCGGCCCGATGCGACGGCCTTCCACGCGATTTGATACGGATCGCTCGACTCGATGAGGTCGGGCCTCTCGCTCTCGAGAATCTGCTCCACGAGCCCCAGGTTGAGCAGCGCGCGATAGCGAGAGGTGCGCGAGATCAAGGGCGACTCGATCGTGTAAACGCGCGCGACCGCGTCTCCCGTCTGCTCCGTGCATTCGCCCGGCACGATCAGCACATGCTCGTCGCCCGGTGCATGAGCGCGCAGATACGCCACCTTCTGCTCGAGGTAGCGTTTTACCCCGCCGCTGACCGGCGAGTAAAACTGGGTGAGATCGCAGAACTTCAAAGCGCGTGCGCCGACTCCTGCGCTGCGAGCCAGCGCTCGGCGTCGATGGCCGCAGCACACCCCTGACCGGCAGCCGTGATTGCCTGCCGATAGACGTGATCCGCAACATCGCCCGCAGCGAACACGCCGGGAACGTTTGTGAAGGTCCCCCCGGATTGCTTCAAATAGCCTGCGTCGTCGGTGTCGACCTTGCCGCGGAACGGCTGGGTGTTCGGCTCGTGCCCGATCGCAACGAAGACGCATTTCACTTCGAGCTCGGACTCCGCGCCGGTCTCGACGTTCTTCAGCTTCACGGCACGCATCTCGCCCGCATCGTCGGTGAGGTATTCCGTCACGACCGTGTTCCAGATCGGCTCGATCTTCGGATTCTCCAGCGCCCGGTCGGCCATGATCTTCGACGCGCGCAACGTGTCACGACGATGGATGAGATACACCTTGCTCGCGAAGCGGGTGAGAAACGTCGCCTCTTCACACGCGGAATCACCGCCGCCGATCACACACACCGGGACATTCCGGTAAAACGCGCCGTCGCACGTCGCGCAGGACGTGAGCCCATGGCCGATGAGTTCCTTTTCGCGATCGATGCCGAGATACCGCGGAGACGCGCCGCTTGCGACAATCAGCGCCCTCGTTTCCATCCACGTGCCATCGACCTTGATGCGGTTCACGCCGTCAACGTGCTCGAACTCCTCGACGGTGCCATATTTGAACCGCGCACCAAATTTCTCCGCCTGGGAGTGCATGCGCATGATGAGCTCCGGGCCGTTGATGCCATCGGGAAATCCCGGGAAATTCTCGACTTCAGTCGTGGTCGTGAGCTGGCCTCCGGGCTGGCGGCCTTCAAGCACTAGGGGGGAGAGATTGGCCCGCGCCGTGTAGATGGCCGCGGTAAGGCCGGCGCAACCGGTGCCGACGATGATCACGTTTTCCATAGAGCGCGCCAGTTAAGCACGAAGCTCACATCATCGACAAAGAAAACTCCGTCATTCTCCGCGCATGTAGATGAACTGCGTGCCGCAAATCGCGGTCGGCTCGGGCATGCCTCCCAGCACCTCCTCCCAGTGCGGCACGCGCTCCCGCTCGGTGACGAAGGTGAGCCGCCGTCCGGACTGCCACAGCGTGGAAAACTCCCCCGGGGTAACCACGCGATCGAAGCTGTCCGCCGAATTGCCCTCCTCCACGAGCAGAAGCTCTCGATTCGTGTAAAAAAGGAGGCTGCTGGCCGTGTCGAGCCCACCGTCGAAGACGATCGGCGCCTGATAGAACTCCCGGTTGTTGAGGAGCGGCGCGGCGCTCGCGAGGGAAAAGTAGGGCGAAACGAAGGCGTAACCGAGAATGGCAAACAGCGACAGGACGCTCGCCGATCCCGTCATTCCCAAAAATGCCCGCCCCCTCAGAAAAAGCCCCCCCACCGCGGGAACAAGGGCAATGGCAAACGCCAGCTGACCCAACCGGCGCAGGCCATTCCAGACCTCCGGTCCAAAGCCGAGAACCGTCGTCCACGCCGTGGCACGGTCCGCCACCCCCGCGGAGACATCACCGGGCGCCGGCAAAAACGTCGCCGCTGTGAGCCCGGCGGCGAGAAGAACCGTGAGAACAAAAAGCGAGACAGCGGAAACGCCGACGCGGTCGCGGACCCCGGCGATCAGCAACGCAAACACGGGCCACGCCGCCATTGCGTAGTAATCCTGCCTCTGCCCAATCAGCAGCAGAGGAATGCCGACCACACCCAGCCAGGTCGCGCCAACGAGCAACTCACGCCCACCCAACCGGCCGCGAAGCAGCGCGCGAGGGCCATCGACAAGCGCCACGATGGTCCACGGGAAAAACCACGCGACATGCAGCAGCAGAAACTGCCAGCGCGGCACGTTTTCATAATGCGTGGCCGGTGCCGTCGATCCCGCGAGATGCCCGAGCTGCTCCGCGTCGATCCACGACCGAAGCCAGCCCGGATACTTCGACTCGACGTAGAGATACCACGGGACGTTGATCGCCAGAAACACCACCACTCCGGGCAAACTGAGCAATCGCGTCCAGCGCCCCCGCCATTCGCGAACCGCCAGCGCCACGATCAGGAGAATCGCCAGCGGATACAACAGGCCATGCACCCCTTTGGTGAACGCGGCGAGGCCAGCGGCCAGCCACATCGTAATTGCCCACCAGCCGCCCTTCGTCGCATCGAGTGCTCTCAGGCCGAAATAGATCGCCCATGCGATGAACGCGCAGAAGACCGGCTCGGGCATGATGATTCTCCCCAGCGTCGCCGTGCCAAGCAGTGTCAGCAGCACCACCCCCGCCGTGAAACCGTGCTGGACCGTTTTCAGCCGGGCTCCGATGGCAAATACCGCCAGCACCCATGCGACGACTCCGAGAGCATTCGGCAGCCGGGCCGCAAATTCATTCAGGCCAGACGCGCGAAACGAGGCCGCGATCATCCAATACAGCAGAGGCGGCTTCACCAGCCGCGGCTCGCCGTTGTTCGCCGGGATCAGCCAGCTCCCGCCCTGAACCATCCTTTTTGCCGCGCCGGCATACTGACCGTCGGTCTCGTTGTAGAGCGCACCAATGCCGGCCGTGCAAACTTGCAGCAACACCCCCAGCGCGATGAGCAGCAGAACGGCGCGCAGCGCGGTCACGGAAGCGAGAAACTCTCCGGGAAACCTTCCGGAAGCCGGACGGGACGGCCCTCCGGCATTTGCACCAGGGCAAGGCACTGCCGGCAGGTCGCGAGGAGCGTGCCGTCCTTCGGGCGCACCACCTCGAAGTCGCACCAAAACTTCACGCGCGACCATTCGCTGAGCCGGCCGTCGACCCGGATCGTGTCTCCAAGCACCGCCGGGCGCTTGTAGTCGATCTCGGTGCGTGTGACCACCGGGTGAATCTGCGTGCGCCGGATCTCGTCGAAGCTCATCCCGAGTTGCTTCGCCAGCATCGTTCGCGCCGTTTCGATGAAGCGCAGGTAAACGATGTTGTGCACGACTCCTCCGGCATCCGTATCGAAATACATGACGGGAATTTCGGTGGAGACCTCAGTGCGTGGCATTCCATCACCATGGAGGACATCAAGAACGGGGAGGAAGTTAAAAAACCTCGATGCACTCCGGGGCCGTCATGGTGTAATCAAGCACGCATGTCTGTTGAACCGCTGATTTTCGAGCCACTTCCCATGGAGCGCGTCTGGGGCGGACGCCGATTGGAAACCGTCCTCGGGAAAAACCTTCCTCCCGGAGTGCCGGTGGGCGAATCGTGGGAGGTTGTCGATCGAGAAGACGCGCAGAGCGTCGTGCATGACGGCTCGCTTTCGGGGAAAACGCTCCACGATCTCTGGACGAATCATCGCGAGTCCGTTTTCGGCGCTCCCTATAAGGATCACCCAGCACCGCGGTTCCCAATTCTCATCAAGCTCCTCGACGCACGCGAGCGACTCTCCGTGCAGGTGCATCCGCCCGCGGCCGTCGCCCCCGCTCTCCAAGGCGAGCCGAAGACGGAGATGTGGTATTTCCTCGACTGCCTCCCCGGCGCGTCGGTTTACGCCGGCCTCAAGAAAGGGGTGACCCGCGAGCAATTCGAGCGGGCGATGGAAAGCGGCGAAGTGGAGTCGGCGGTCCATCAAATCCCCGTTCACTCCGGCGAAAGCATTTTCATTCCCAGCGGCCGCGTGCACGCGATCGGCGAGGGCTGCCTCATCATCGAAGTGCAGCAAAACAGCGACACCACCTACCGCGTGTTCGACTGGAACCGCACCGGTCTGGATGGCAAACCCCGCGCCCTTCACATCCAGGAATCCATGGCGTCCATCGATTTCTCGGATTTCGAGCCGACGCTCGACACCCCTCGCGGCGAAACGATCGCGGAATGCGAGTATTTCCTCGTCGAGCACTGGAATCTGAACGCCGCGCGCCCGGCAGGCACCCGGGAACGCTTTGCCATCTTCGCCGTCGCGGAGGGCCAGATCGCAGTCGGAAGCAGCGTCTTTGAGACCGGCACGTTCTTTCTTCTCCCTCCTTCCGCCGAAGATCCCGAGCTTCGCCCGGTCGGCGGCAACGCCCGTGCCCTGCGAATCACCCTTCCTCGCTAGAATAAATTCTCCACGTTGGGCTCCAGTTCCGCCAAAATCACGCTTGACCTCCCTCCCTCAAAATGAAATTCCATGCCGAGTCTGTTATGAAACTCCCAGTTATCTGCACTCTTCTCGTCGCCGCGACCGTCGGCGCCTCCCAAGCCGGCTCCTTCGGCGGCCCCGGCCCGTGGTCCAATCTTTCTCCCCTTCAGAGCGGCATTGACGGAAGCTATCAAGCGACCGCCCGTGGCGAGAATCTCATCGGAGTGATTCGCTTTGCCTACTCCGGGGGAGTGCAGAGTTCACTTCCAACAGCGAACCAATACGCCTTTTTCGTTTCCGGTCAGGTTGTCAGCGGAGGCGTCACTGCCTCGATTACCGGCAAAGATCTCGCTGGCGTTCTTGGAGGCCAGGATTTCACGGTTCCCACAAATGACGACGGCGGCACGGAACTCCCGCTTGTCTTTATTGTCAGAGGTAATCGTGCCAACGGATCGTTCGAGGGCCATCTGGATTTGGAGGATCGCATGTCCGCCTTCAGTGGCACTGGCACAATTGCTCCTTCTCCCACCGAAACGAATACGGTGATCGGCATCGACGATCAGAATGGCATCGGAGTTGTCGTCGCTCCCTTCACGATTCCTGGCAGTGCGATTGTGGAGACAGACTTCAAATTTGAAGGTGTGCGCACGAGTGTTGTTGCGCAGGGATCCGGGACGGGTGGCGTTGGCAACACCACCAATTAAGGCATCTCAAAGCCGCCCTTGCATATAGACAGGCTAAACAGAGGGCTAGAGGTTTCGAACCCCGCACGATCACGTGCGGGGTTCACGCTTTTGGAACTCCTTGCCACGGTCGGGATCATTGTCATCCTGATCCTGTTGTTCATTGGGGTCGCGCAGCGCCTTCCCGGAGCTGCAGATCGTGCAGCATGCACCGCGAACCTCCGCTCCCTGCGAGTGGCGCTGGACACTTATCTTCAGACGGAGGGACATTGGCCCGATGTCCCGAAATTTACCGCCGCCCAGGAGGAAGCCCGGGCGGACTGGTGGATCAATGAGCTGAAGCCCTACGGAATCATCGAAAAGAACTGGCAGTGCCCCGGGATTCTTCGTCTTGGGCGCATTCAGCAGAAAGGCTATTCTCCGCGCCTTCACTACACCGTCACCGAGTTTGATCAAAAGCCGGAGACTCCAAAAAAGTGGCCGCACATGCCATGGGTCGTCGAGAATGCCAACGTTCACGGGCATGGAGCGCTTTGCGTCCTGCTCGACGGTTCCGTCCACGACTGGGACCTCTATATCGAGAAATTCGTGGACTGAGGCGGCTTAGCGCCACTCGTGCTTCGGATAACGCCGTGCGAGCTGCGGCTTGATCTCCGGGTAGACCTCTTTCCAGAAATTCCCGAGATCCCGGGTTACCTGCACGGGGCGCATGTTTGGGGCCAGCACCTGGATCGTCAGCGGCACCCGCCCTCCGGCAATTTTCAGCGGGCCTGACAAATCATAGAGGTCCTGGATGCGCACCGCGATGAACGGGTCTGCATCCATCGCATACGTGATCTTGGCCCTTCGTCCGCCCGGAAGCTCGATTCGCCCCGGCGCGAAACGGTCGACGTCGTGCTGTTGCTGCGGAGTCAACCAACCGCGCACCACATCCCGCACAGGACGGTCCTTGATATCCCGATAGCTCGTCGCGTCGCGGCAGATCTCGTGGATCAGCAACTCCCGATCGGCCTCCCCGATCGGCGGGATGTTTCGCTCCGGCATCCACTGCGAAAGCCGGTTCACGCGTATAATCCATTGCTCGATGTCATCCGTCCACTGGCGCAGGACCAGATTTCCCGCAATGACCTCCGCAGCCAGACAGGCGGACGCTTCCTCTGACGGCAGAGCGTCCCGATCGCGCTCTTCGAGCACCAGATCGCGATAAACCCGGGAATAACGCCGGACGACGCGATTCTGCGAGCGATCAAAGCACACGTCGCTTTCTTCGAGGAAATCCTCGGGAAACATCTCCTCGAGCCATTCCTCTTCGATGGCAGTTGCCCGCGTCAGCAAAACCTGCGCCTCGCCGCCGCGCTCGATGTCATCGATTCCCGCCACGACAATGAGCTTCGCGTCCCGCGCCACGCTGTCCCGCGCAAGCATTCCGCGACGTCCGTGCACGACGTCAAAAATCAGTGTTCCCGCGCTGCGCCGCCGGGCGACCTGGTCCGCAAATCCGGCGAGCACACATTTTGCAATCGCGGAGTCCTCGGCAGACCTCGCTTCGACATCGAGCCCCTCGCGTTTCGCGATCTCGAGAAACTGCTCGAACAGCCTGCCGACCTGGCGGGCGCCCTCGGCATGCACGGCGAGCCGCCGACACGCGTCGGTTCGATATCCCTGCCGGTTTGCCCAGGACCAGGCACGCATCAGGATTTGAAAGTCAGAAATTCCTTCGCCGAAAGCATCCTCCCGCTCGGCCTCGATGCGTTTGTCCGCGCGCAACAAAATGTCGCGCGACTGGGTGAGCGCCGCAATAAGGGCCGCCGCGCGCACGCAGCCAAGTTGCTCGGCGGCGAGAAACATCCGCGCGTAACGTGGGTGGACCGGAAACGAAAGCATCCGTCGACCGATCGCCGTGATTGCGCCATCCCGGTCCAGCGCGCCGAGATCTCGCAGCAGCGTCACCGATCGCTCGAGGGATTTTGGATCGGGCGGCTCCAGCCAGCGGAATTTCTCCAGATCCCCCACACCGGCCGCTTTCAGCGTGAGCACCGTTTCGGCAAGGTCGAGCCGGCGAATCTCCGGTTGCTCCGCCGCAGGCCGGCGCTCGTGATCCCGCTGCGTCCACAGGCGCAGGCAGCGCCCGGGCGCAGTGCGGCCCGCACGCCCCGCCCGCTGATCCGCCGAGGCGTGGCTGATCTTTTCGATGTAAAGCGTGTTGATCCCCCGATGCGGATCGAACCTCGCCACGCGCGCCAGCCCTGAATCGACGACCAGCGTCACGCCCTGAATCGTCAGCGAAGTCTCCGCGACGTTTGTGGACACAATGATTCGCCGCTCGTCCGACTCGCCCACCGCAGCGTCCTGCTGGTCGGGCGGCAGTTCACCATGGAGCGGCAGCACGGGCACGCGCCCGCCGAGGCGATACTGGATCGCCTGAATCGTCCGCTGAATCTCGTAGGCGCCCGGCATGAAAACGAGAACATGCCCGGGCGTGGACGGATAGGCCTTCGCGACCGCCTCGGCGGCCTGCTCCCAGACGGGTTCGTTCGATGGCTCTCGCTGCAGAAACTCGACCTCGACGGGAAAGGTGCGCCCCTCCGATTCGACGATCTCGCACGGCGCAAGATACGTTTCCAGTTCGCCCTTCCGGAGCGTCGCCGACATCACGATGAGCTTGAGATCGGGCCGGGCCGTTTCCTGGAGGTCCAGCGCCTTCGCCAGCGAAAGGTCGCCGAACAGGTGCCGTTCGTGAAATTCGTCGAACAGGATCACCGAGACGTCGGCGAGTTCGGGATCGGCCAGCATGCGGCGGAGGAGAATGCCCTCCGTCACGTAAAGAATCCGTGTCGCGGGCCCGGAGACGTTATCCAGCCGGATCTGATAGCCCACCTCCGTGCCGAGCTTCACGCCCCGTTCTCTGGCCACGCGCGCGGCAAGCATGCGCGCTGCGAGCCGGCGCGGCTGAAGGATGACGATCTGCCCGTTTCCGGCGACTCCGGAGTCGAGCAGCATTTGCGGCACCTGGGTCGACTTCCCCGAACCGGTCGGCGCACGAAGAATCAGCCGGCTGGAACGGGTGATTCCAGCGATCAGTTCCTCATGGACATCATGAATCGGAAGTCGGGTCTCGGTCACCCCAACCCTCTAGCGCGTCCTCGAAGCGCCGACGAACAGAATGTCCGTCCCGCCGGCCGCGGAAATCGCCTTTGTTCGCGCTGGCGCCTGTCGCCGGCTTTATGTAGCGTGCCGCAAATGCGATTTCGTCTGCGAATCACTGGCCCCATGCTGGCCGCCGTGAGCACGGTATGGACGGCAACCGCGCAGGACGCAACGTTGCCACCCGAAGAAATCGACTCGGCTGCCATCGTGGAGGCCGTATCCATTCCAACACCCGGGGAATTTTTTGCCGCACTGAACAAAGTCGAGCGACCCAACTGGTCGAAAGTCACCCGGCAGGCCCCTCCCATCGCGCCGGGCAGTCGCGCGAAAAACGCCCTCAACCTCGGCACGAGGGTCTCGGACGGCTTCATCGCCGTGGAGGCACAGGACGGTCAGCAGGTGAAGAATGTCGGCAAGGACATCATCGACCTCGCGAAGAGCCTCGGCGTCTCACAGAGCATTCTCGCGCGCGGAAACAGCATCAACGATTTCGCTGAAAACAACGAGTGGAACACCCTCAAGGAGGAGCTCGAAGCGACCGAGAACGAAGTGAAGCTCCAGATGCTTGAGCAAAAGGACGATGATCTCGTGACTCTCGTGACCGTGGGCGCCTGGCTGCGCGGCGCGCAGGCCGTGACCGACATGGTCGCCGAAAACTACCTCCCGGAGTCCGCCTCGCTGGTTCGCCAGCCGGCCATTGTCGGCCACCTCGTTTCAAGGATCGACGCACTCGACCAGAAGCTTCAAGCCGACGAGCTGGTCAGCAGCGTGAAAGGCGGCCTCGCGGAAATTCAAACCATCACCGCCAGCGAGGAAGTGCCCTCGGCGGAAAATGTGGAGCGCATTCGCACGATCACGACCGAACTCGTCAAAGCCGTCTGCGAGCCCACTTCCGCACCCGCGCCATGATCCGCCACGCTTCCATATTCGCTGCGGCGGCAGTGCTCGCGAGCCCCGCGTTGGCCCAGACACCGCCGGAAAACCCGCCCGTGCCCCCGCAAACCGCTCCGACACTCAGCCCTGAATCACAAACGCGCAGCGCCGTTCTCGAGCTCGCCGGCGCCTTTTCGAACGACGGTTTCAAGATTCGCGACGGCTTCTGGTATGCGACCGTGGAACCCGGCAAGCCGCAGATTCTCGAGGTGAATCTCTTCGCCGGAAACGAATACTGGTTCTGCGTCGCCGGCACGGTCACCGCGCAGGGAATCAGCGTCGAGGTTTACGACGACAAAGGAGCCCTGCTCGACCAGGAAACCTACGCGGATGCCGCCACGGCCGCCGCCGGCGTCGTCGCATCCTACAGCGGACCCTACTACGTGAAGGTCACGCTTCCCGAGGGCGAGAAAAGCCCGTTCTGTCTGGTTTACTGCTACAAATAAGAATGCCCGAATCCGCCACGATCGAAAAAATGGACGACCACGCTGTCCGTCATTTTTCCGTCTTTCTGGACAACAAGGTGGGCGCGCTGCTCGAAGTGGTGAAGCTGCTCAACGAGGAAAACATCGTGGTCCTCGCGCTGAGCATTCAGGACTCCGCAGAGAGTTCCATCTGCCGCTTCATTGTCAGCGACCCGGACCGCGTCGAGGAGTTGTTCGAAGAACACGACATTCCCCACAGCGTGTCCGACGTCGTCGTCACCGAGTTGAAAGATGGAGCGCTGGGCCTCGCGAAGGTGCTCGCCACTCTCCTCAAGGCCGAGGTGAACATTCTCTTCAGCTATCCGCTGCTCATTCGTCCCCGCGGCCGGGCGGTCCTCGCCCTGCACGTGGATGACGTGGAATGCGCGACCGCCGTGTTGCGTGGCGACGGATTTCCAACCCTCACCCAGGCCGACCTCTCACGCTAGGCTTCCAAACCATGAACCGACTTCTCCCCGCCGCCATCGCCATCATCACCTCCATTCACTTCGCGAGTGCCGGAGTCGTGATCAAACAAACCATCGAGCAGACCGGCCCGATGCCGCTGAATACGGACATGACGATTTCGGTGTCCGGCGAGGACGTCCGCATCGACATCGGCAAGGACATATCCACGATCGTCAATTCCTCAAGCGGCGAGATCGTCTCGCTCATGCACGCCCAAAAAATGGCGATGCAACTCCCGAAAGGCACCCTGGACGTGGTGAAGGAAAAGGCCGCGGAGAATCGCTCCAGCACGAAGCCCGACATCAAGCCCACCGGCAAGAGCGAGGAGATCAACGGATTCCACTGCGAGGAATACACCGGCACCTACGAGGGAATGAACGTGACCTACTGGACGACGCAGGACATCCGCAACACCGAGGAAATCCTTGCGCAGCTGGAGAAACTTTCCGGCGAGGCCGACCCGTTCAAGGGAGCCCTCGATGGCAAATCGATTCCCGGCATCCCGATCCGCACCGTGGTGGAATCGCCGCAAATCGGGAAATCGACGATGACGGTCCAGTCGATTGAGGAAAAGAACATCCCGGCGTCCGAGTTCGACGTGCCGGCGGATTACAAGACGATGCAGATGCCGCAGATGCCCTCTGCTCCCGGCGCGGAAACTCCGCTTGTCCCGGCGCCCTCCACCGGCAACTAGCCTCCCGCGCGAACGGCCACCCATTCCGTGATCGGCACCCCGCCGATCACGTGCTCGTCCAGAATGCGCTCGAGACGCTCGGGTGTCACTGCACCATACCAGACGCCGTCCGGTTGAACGACCAGCCACGGGCCGCCCGCGCACACTCGAAAACAGGCGGCTTTGGTCCGCAGCACCGGCACCGGGAGTTTCCTCGTCCGCGCCTTCAGCAATTGCCACAGCTCCTCTCCGGCACTTGGATCACAGCAATCCGGACCGACGCATAAAAACAGATGCCGTGTCGCGGACCGAATCTCCGCCTCGGAAATTTTTGATCCTTCCGGCAGTGCCATCGGAAGCATCGTGCACACCGGCTTGCCCGCCGACAACCCTGCTCTACGCTGGGCGCATGCAGCGTGCGATCCTGCTTCTTTTCACCATTCTGGCGGCTCACATGTTCGCCGACGAGACCGGGCAGGCATCCTCCCTTCTCGAGCAGGCTGACTCGAAGGCGCTTGCGGACTGGATCCAGGAAAAACCGGAGGACCGCGCCGTCAGGTTCAGCTCCCTTCTCTCCGCGTTACGGAGTCGGCTCGACACGCAGATGCTCCCGACCGATCCCGACTCGGCGGCACAGGTATTTCCGACCGATCGCTATTCGCCTGCGGAGCGCTGGGAAATCGCCAGAACGTTCGCCTCCAGCGCCGACCTCGCGGCGGCCTCCCGCATGGCCCACGACGCCCTTCCCGGCCTCCCGCCCGAAACTCGCGCCGAGGCCGCGTTGCGACTCGCGGAATGGCGGCTTTATCTCGGCGAACGCCAGCGCGCCCTCGCCGCCCTCGGAAACGCCCGCAATTACGGCGCGCCGGGATTTCATCGTCCCGCCATGCTGGCGCTGCGCTCGCAGTGGCTGCTGGCCACCGAACCCGAACAGGAAAAATTCGCTGCAGCGGCGGCCGGATTGCCTCTCGCCAAATCCGCTCATGCCCTCCTCCTCGCGATGAAAGGAAACACGGAGGCGCTTCCCGCCGCGGCACCTGCAGTGCTCGAAGAGTGGCTCGCGGCCTGCCCGGATGGCGTTTCCTTCACCGACAGCATTCTGACTCCGGGCATCCTTCAAGCTCTCGGCTGGAATCTGCCCGAGCTCGCGAGGGGGTTGCTCAATGCGGCGCGGCAACTGGACCCTGCGGCAATGCGATTGCGAGGAATCGCCTCGGGAAACTGGCAGGCCGATCTGAACTGGCTGCAAAGTCTCATTGCCATCGCGAGTTGCTCTCCGCAGGAACTTGAGTTTCGGCTCGCGGAGCTGCCACGCACCGAGAGCCCGCAGCCGATGATCAATCTCGCACGCCAGCTGGACCTCCTCGATCGCCCGGGAGCGGCAAACGCCGTTCGCGAGATGATCTGGCGGCAATTCCCGACCGATCCCCTCGCGGCACCCGAGGGCATCGCTGCCGCAAACACACGAGGCAACTCCCCACTGGCCGCGGCGCGCATCCACGAATGGCTGCAGAGCGGTAAATTTCCGCCGAACTACGCGCTTCGCTCCGATTACACCCGGGAGCTCGCCGGCATCCTCCTGTCGCAGGGTCGGCCGACCGAAGCACTCGCCGCCGTTGAGCCCACGCTGGAACTGGCCCCCGCAGATTCCCAGCTCGTCGCGGTGAAGGACGAAGCCCTCGCAGAACTCTCGAAAACCGAAGACCGCATCGCGTTGCGCAAAGAGCAGGCGGAACTCAACCCTGCCGAAAAAAATCTTCCGCTCGCGAGATTCCTTGTTCGCCATGGCCGCGAGGAGGAAGCGCTCGCCGTCGAGCCGTTGCCAGCAGATGGGAAGACGCAGATTCAGCTCGAGGCGGCGATTGCGCGCAATCAGATCACCGACGCCGAAAACGCTCTCGAAACTCTGAAAGCCGGGCAGGCGTGGGCGCAGCTTTGCGAGGTCGCCGGATTGGGAGTCCAGTCGCCGATCCGTGAAGGAGTCCTTTCCACACTTCGGGACGGTGCCACGAACGCGGAAAACTCGGCCGACCGGTTCCGGTGCGCCATGACACTCGCGCGTCTCGCCGACTCGCAGAAGGCCCTGGTCGAAGCGTTGACGCTCGCGCGCGAATCCGCCGACGCGGAGAACGACCGTAAAGGCACGTTTCTTCGCCAACGATTCCTGCTTGGCCGGCAGATCGCTCCAGACTGGCTGCGAACCGTGCTTGAACGCGAGTGGCGGCACGGGAATGGCGATTCGATTGTCGGCGCCCAACTCCTCCAGCTCGCCATCGAGCAGAAGGCGGAATTGAGCACGCTGCTCGACAGCTACCTCACCCCGCGGCATTACGACCGCAATGCGTGGGCAAGTCTCGCGCGATCGCTCGCCGAGGCGGAGCATCATGCGGAAGCCGCCCGCGTTTACGAATTGCTCGCAACGCGGCAGACCGGCGAACTGCAGTTCGTGAAGGATCACGCGGTCGAGCTGTGGAAATCCGGCGACCATGAAGCCGCCCTCTCAGCGCTCCGCCCGATTCGACTGTCCGCTAACCTCAGCCCGCAGCAGGGCCTGCAACTCGCCGATTTCTTTTGGGAGACCGGACAACGGAAAAAGGCAATGGCCCATTACGCAAGGATTGCCGCGACCGAGCGAACCTCCGCTCAAACAACCGCCTGGTGGCAGCTCGCCCGACTGGCACGAGAAAACGACGATCTGGCCGGGGCAAAGCTCTGGCTGACCGCTGCGCTGCAGGACCCGACCGACATCAACCTCAGCGAGGTCGCAGCCTGGCTGCTCGCACAACCCGACTTTTCGGAACGGAGTCCGGATCAAATGCCCTTTGAATTGCCGGAGCCCGTCTGGTCGCGCGTCAGGCTCGAGATCGCGGAGCGGCTCGTCGCAAACGGCCAACCGGAAGCAGCCCTCGACTGGCTGCCCGCCACCCTGCTTCACGAAGATCGCGCTCGAGCCGTGCTTCACCGGATCGTCGAAAACTCCGATCTTCGTGAGAAAGTCGATGCCAAATGGCAGGCCGCACCTCCCTCCCGCTCCCGCAACCGCGGCTACGCGCAATTTCTCGCGCAACACGATTCCGGCTCCATTCCCTCCCTGAAAAAGGCTCACGAGCTTGACCCGGCGAACTTCGAAATCGCCCGCAATCTGGCGCAAGCGCTCCACGACGCCGGAGAAGAGACCGAGGCCACGAAGACGCTGGAGGAGACCATTCTTGAAGGCATTTCCATCCCGGAGCGTGCCCGAGCCCGTGAGCTCATCGAGACCTGGTCGGCCAGCCGCGACTTGCCTCCGGCTCCGGATGCATCATAAGTTGCGCTCGTGAAGTTTCACCCCTGCATGCTCCTTTGCCTGCTGCTCGCTCTGGGCGGCATTTCGCGCGCCCAGGAGCAGACCCTTTCCGAGCGGGTGCTAAACCCGAAGGTCGACATGTCGCAGGTCAATCCGATGCAGACGCAGTCGTTCAAGGCGTCCGCGTTTGGAACTTCCCATTTCAAGACCTCCGAGTTCCGCGGCACGAAGAGTGCCGAGGTGAAGACCTTCAAGACCCGGTCCTTCCTGGGGATCAAGAACCCATGGCTGGGCAAGACGGTTTACGAGACCTCCACCTCGCGGCTGGCGAAGCAAACCGCACGCGAATCGAAGGGAACCTACGAGACGGAATCCTACGCCGTGCGTGAATACGCCGAGGGCAGGAAGGCCGACGTGAAGGACTCCAGCGAAAAGCTGCCCAAGTCCACCGCGCCGCGCCCCTATCTCGTGCCTGGCAAGGCTCAGGGGGCGATGGATCGGTTCACACAGAACCTGCACAAGGATCTCTCGATCGAAGAGGTTCAAGCCCTGCTGAACAAGGGCAACTAAGACGGATTTTGCACGATGTTGAGTGATCTTGTCCGTGGCTGCGCCCAAATCCTCAGCGAGGAGGAACTCCGCAAGAAGCTGGGCGAGAATCGTCCGCTGCGCGTAAAGCTTGGGGTCGACCCCACTGCGCCCGACATTCACCTCGGCCACACGGTTGGACTTACCAAGTTGCGGCAGTTTCAGGAACTCGGGCACCAGGCGATTCTGATCATCGGCGATTTCACGGCGATGATCGGCGACCCGAGCGGCCGCTCCGCAACGCGGCCGCAACTCACCCACGACGAGGTGATGGCCAACGCCAAGACGTATCAGGACCAGGCGTTCAAGATTCTCGACCCGGAAAAGACACGCGTCGTCTTCAACGGCGAGTGGTTCGAGATGATGACGTTCGAGGAGGTCATCCGGCTCAACAGCCGCGTGACGCTTCAGCAAATGCTGCAGCGTGAAGATTTCCGGGAGCGCATGGATCAGGGGCATCCCGTTCGCGCGCACGAGATTCAGTATCCGATCATGCAGGGCTGGGACTCGGTGATGATCCAGGCCGACGTCGAGCTCGGCGGCACCGACCAGTTGTTCAACATCATGGTCGGCCGCGACCTCCAGCGCGAGGAAGGCCAGCCGCAACAGGTCGCGATGCTGCTGCCGATTCTGGAGGGCACCGATGGCGTGCAGAAGATGAGCAAGAGCCTCGGCAACGCGATCGGCGTGAGCGAGCCTCCGATCGAGATGTTTGGGAAGTTGATGAGCATTCCCGACGAGCTGATGCCGCGCTACTACGAGCTTCTGCTCGTGGAGAAAATGCCGGACGGCCATCCCATGGAGGCAAAGAAGGCGCTCGCACGCCGCATCGTCGCTCGCTTCCACTCGGAGGCGGAAGCGAATCACGCCCTGGAGGATTTCAACACCCGTTTCAGCAAGCGCGATCTCGCCCACGCCGACCTGCCAAGCTTCACCCTGCTCGCCGGGCAGGACATCGTGTCGAACGTCGTCGCCGCCTACTCCTCCATCAACATCACGAAGTCCCGCAGCGAGGCACGGCGCCTCATCGAGCAGGGCAGCGTGCAATGGAACGGCGAGAAGATCGGCGATCCGAAAGCCGTGCTGCCGGCGGACGCACGCGGCATCCTGAAGCTCGACAAAACCCGCGCCGTGCGGATCGGCTGAGCGCCCGATGGATTACTTGCGATCGCTGTAAAAGCTGATCGCCGTCACGAGATCGACCGCACGCTGGAGAACGGAATCCCACAACCGCTCTTCGCCTCGAGTCGCGTCGCGGTTTGCGTCGATCTCCGGATTCGTGTTCGCAACGAGAGCCGCCTCGTTGAGGTGCGGGCGCTCCTTCTCGAAGACAAACTGGCTGACGCCCTTTTCCATCGACAGCGCGAAGATTCTCTCCTGCACGCCTGGCGGCAGGCCTGCGGCGATGTCGGGCTTCACGCCCTCGGGAAAGATGGCCCCCGTTTCCGGAAGAATCACCTGCGCCACCGCGACACGCAGCGTTTTCCCGTCGCCCAGATCCACATTGGCAAACTCCACCGCTTCGCCGCTCGTCGTCTCGCCGACGATCATTGCATTCGCATTCAGCCGCAAGGTTGCCGCCAGCGCTTCGGCACTTCCCGAAGTATCGGCATCCGTGAGCACGACGAGCACGCCGTCAAACGCAGGATCGAGGCTCGAAGTAAGAATCCGCTCCTGCTTCTCGCTTGGCTTCTGGATCGTAAAGAGCAGTTTGCCCTTCGGGCAGAACCGCCGGGCAATCTCCGCAGCGACCTCGTAATCGGCCGACGGCGGCGCGCCGCGCAGATCGAGAATCGCGGCATGGAGAGACTTCTCCTTGAAGTTGGCCAATGCCGCATCCATCTGCGGCAGTGCTTCCTTGTTCAGCGCACCAAGCCGCACGTAACCGATGCGGTCATCCAAAATCTCCGCCAGAAACTCACTCGAGGACGCCGGTTCCGGGGTGGCGGCCTCCTTCAGCGAAACGCCGGGCGACAGCCGCGCAATGAGACCCTGCAGGGTTGCGCGACGCAGCTCCTTGTCGTCGAGGCGGGAGGCATCGAGAAAGTTGGACCGCAGACTCGAGATGGCCTGCTCGATCTGGGACTCACTCAATCCATTGATCAATTCCCGCGTGGAAAGCGGCTTGGGTCTGGGCGTCGGCGATGGCGCTGGAGTGGGCGTTGCGGGCGCGGCCTCGGCGGGAGCCGGCTCGGGGGCCGGTGGAGGCGGCGCCTCCTGGGCAAAGACGGCGGGGGCGCCAGCGATGGCAAGAATGAGTGTAAAAGGGATCTTCACGGGGCGGCGCCAATGTCGTTGCGACGATGGACGTTCGCAAAATGAATTTGATCCGCGGCCGCATACGCCTTTTCGCGAGCTTCGGCAAGCGTCGCGCCTGTCGCGGTTACGCCCAGCACGCGGCCACCATTTGTGACAATCGCATCGCTCTTCGCTGCGGTGCCCGCATGGAAAACCACCACGTCCGGCCGGCTCTCCGCGCGATCGATGCCGCCGATCGGAAGTCCCTTTTCGTAACTTCCCGGGTATCCGCCCGAGGCGAGCACCACACACACCGCCGCGTGCGAATCCCATTCGATCTCCGTGGAACCGAGCGCTCCATCGGCGCATTTCACCAGCAGGTCGGCGAGATCGCTTTGCAGGCGTCGCACGAGAACCTGGGTCTCCGGGTCACCCCAGCGGCAGTTGAACTCCAGCACCTTCGGTCCGTCCGCCGTGAGCATGAGTCCGGGGAAAAGCATTCCGCGGAAAACGATGCCGTCCTTTTTCAAGCCGGCCATGAATGGCTCTAGAATCTCGTCACGAATCCGCGCCTCGAGCGCGGCATCCGCCGAACCCGACGGCGAGATCGTTCCCATTCCCCCCGTGTTCGGCCCCTGCCCGCCATCGAACGCCTGCTTGTGATCCCGGCAGTCGGGAAACAGGAAAAAGCGCTCGCCGTCGATCAATGCGTGAATCGAACACTCGGTCCCGACGAGAAACTCCTCGATCACGACCCGCGAGCCCGCTTCGCCAAACACCTTTTTCTCCATGGCGTCGCGCACCGCCTGCTCGGCTTCCGCGAGGCTGTGCGCAATCACCACACCTTTGCCTAGCGCAAGACCATCGGCTTTCACGACGAGCGGAAACGTCGATGCCGCGCAATATTTCAGCGCATCCTCGCAAACGGTGAATTCCTCGGAGCGCGCGGTGGGAATTCCGTGCCGGCGCATGAATTCCTTGGCGAACACCTTCGAGGACTCCAGACGCGCCGCATCCGCACTGGGGCCGAAAGCGCGCAGACCAGCCCGCGAGAAATCATCCACGATGCCCGCTGCAAGCGCATCATCCGGACCGATCACCGCGAGCTCGATGCCTTCGCGTTGCGCGAAATCAATGAGCGCGGCGTGATCCGTGACCGGAATCGGCACGTTTTCACCCACTCGTGCGGTGCCGGCATTGCCGGGAGCGGTGAAGACTTTTTCAACCTTGGGAGATTGCGCGAGCTTCCACGCCAGCGCGTGCTCACGCCCACCGGAACCGACAACGAGGACTTTCATCAGGGCTAAGGTTCGCGGAAGAGCAACACGGTGGGCTGCGCAGGGAGCGTCGCCTTGGAAACCAGCGCCGCCGGCCCGGTCAAGCGGTAGACGGAGCGAAAGCCCGAGGCAAAACGGGTCATTGCCGAGTAGCTTCCCATGGGAATGATGATCTGGGGTCCGAGCGTTTGAATGATCGTGTTGCGATCGGCGCTGCTCAGGTCGCAGCCGCTTACGGGAACGAAAAGAACGTCAACGCGTCCGATCTTCGCCAACTCCTGTGGACTCGGCAGACGGTCAAGCTCGCCGAGGAAGCAGAATTTCAGCCCGTCCATCGACCAGCGGTAAATGATGTCCATGTCACCCGCCGACTGAACCTCCGGATTTGCGAAGATCGGCACGCCGAGGATGCGAATGCCCACGGCGGTGTTCGTTCCAATGGCGACACTGCCGCGAAAGATGTGCGGTGTGTTTTGCGCCATGTCGATGTAATTCAGGTCCGACTCCTCGGCCGTGACCAGCAGCACTTCCGGCTGCAGGTTCTGCGGCTGCTTGTAGGACGTGCTGCCCGGCGAGAAAGGATTCGTGAGGATCGAGAGGCCGAGCGACGATTTGATTCGGAAGCATTGATAGCCATACCAGTCGATCCGGACGAGCTGTTGCGAGGGCTGCTGGGGTTGCTGAACCGCGCGTCCGCCGCAGCCGACAAGAGCGACCGCCAGGGCAAAAAGGAGAAATCGGACCATCATCGAAGCGTCCGTGTTACGTGATGGCGGCGGGCTTTTCAAGCGGCGGGGAGGAGCTGGCGGGCCAAATACCATGCGCGGGTCTCCGCGAGCGTATCCCGGAGCGTCGCAAAATCGTGATGGCCGAACCTTGCGAGGAACTCCGTGCCATCGAGCACCCAGCGGTCGGGGAAAATCTCGCGAGCCCGGTCGCGCGTGAGGCTCGGCACCGCATCGCGAAAGCCCGGCACCGTATCGACGATTCCGGCGACCGCCCGGACAAGCCCATGCGGAAGGGAAATCGTAACGCCCCGCCGGCCCATCACCGCAGCGGCGGTCTCGATCAACTCGATGTCGGTGATCGTTCCCGGCGAGCAGGCGGCCAGCACATTGGCATGCGTGTCGGGCCACGTCTCGGCCTTCAATGCCGCAAGGATCGCCCACACGAGATCGCGCACGGCGATCCAGCTATAGGTCTTCACCTGCAACCCCGGCTTTGTGCGCACGAAGCCGGATGCCATCTTGAAGAGCGGCAGGGTCGCGCGATCCCGCGGTCCGAGGATCATCGGCAATCGCCAGATCTGCACATCCGGCCGCTGCGCCCGCAACCGCCGCTCCATTTCCAGCTTCGACTCGCCATACCAGCTGATCGGCCGATCCTCATCGGCGATCGAACGTGAAAGTTTTCCGGGAGGGGTCGGTCCTCCGGCGCTCTGTGTGGAGAGGACGAGAATCCTCGCACCATTACGAATCGGCGCGAGAAGCCGCAACGTGTCGTCCACGTTCACCCGGAAATACGATTCGCGATCCCGCGCAAACAACACCCCCGCGCAATGCACTGCGCAATCGACATCCACCCGTGCGCCGTCCTGCCACGAAACAATCCGTAACCGCTCGCTATGATCGACACCCTCGACAGCAAGCTGGCGCGTGAGTTTTTCCGGATCGCGAACCGCCGTGATGATCTCGTCGAACCGGGCGTCCTTCAGCGCTTCCAGCAGCAGATTGAGCCCGACGAAGCCAGTGGTCCCGGTCAGAAACAGCCTCATAAGGCTTTCTCGAAAATCTGCCAGCGCTGGCAGTCAATCGCGCCCATCAAATGCGCGCTTGCGATGATCTCGGTGTTGTTCTCCTCGACCCATCCCAGATCGGCTTCCTCGTAACGCCGCTTGGCACGGAGAAATTGCTCGTGAAGCAGCCAGGGGTGAAGTCCGAGATCCCGGAATTTGGGCAGGATGCCGTAAACGACGAATCGCCCGCGTTTCGGGCGCCGCGTCTTTATCAGCCACAGTAAATGCGGAAGCCGCAACCAGCGAGGCGTGCGTTTCAGTGCATGAAGAAGCTCGTTGAAATTCGGAAGGGACAACGCGACGCCAGCCGGCTCTCCATCCCGCTCCGCGATCAGGATCATCTCCGGGTCCGCAATGGCCCGAAGGTCGCCAGCCGCCGCAAGCAGATCGTCGAGCTGGATGGGCACGAATCCCCAGTTGCGGCTCAAGGTGTCGTTGTAGACCTCCTGCACGACAGCGAGATCCCGAGGCAGCGCCTTCATGTCGATCGGCCGAAGCCGCATCTTCGTTCGTTGCTCCACCCGCTTTGCGAGCCGCACGACGCGCGGATTTGGCTCGAGACTTGCGAGAGGCAAACGGTATCCCAGCGAACTGCGCACCGGTTGAAGCCCCGCCGCCTGCACAAGCCGCGCGTAATAGGGCGGGTTCCATGTCAGCCCGATGCAAGGCTGTCGTTCGAAGCCTTCCACGAGAAGGCCGCATTCGTCGTTGATGCTGGGATTGTAGGGGCCACGCATCGACGCCCGCCCCGCTTCGGTCAGAAACGCGGCGGCACGATCCAGCAATGCTCGCGCGACCGTCTCGTCATCGATGCATTCAAAAAATCCGAAGAAGCCCGTGGTGTCGCCGTAGTGGCGATTGTGGCGTTCATTGAGGATCGCGGCGACGCGCCCCACGGGACGCCCGTCGTGCCACGCGATGAACGCGGCGATTTTTCCATGCAGGCGATGGAAGACCGAGTCGGGCTTTAAAAAGCCGGCAACGCTGCCGGGAAACGGGGGAACGAAATTCGGGATCGCGCCATGCAAGTCCTCCGCCACCCGCTCGAACAGCCTGCGCTGCGATGCGCTGGTGACTTCAGTGATCCGCAACTCCATGCTCCGTTTCCGCCCCGCGCGCCTGACACCGAACTACACTCCGTGCGAGGCTTAACGGTGCGCCGGATGCACGGTCTCGGGAAGATGCGAGCCGTTTCGCGACGGATCCTGCACTTCCGGGTGCATGGGCTCCGACCCATTCGACAGCGACAGGCTGAAGTCGAAGACATTCCGGCGGCGACCGGGCTCCTGATAGGCGGGATCATCAAAGGTCCCAAGCTCCTCGGCGATCTTCGCGAAGATCTCCAGCACGCGATCGAGATCGTCGTCCGTATGCGTCGCCATGTAGCTGGTGCGCACGATCGCCTCGCCGTAGCGAACCGCAGGATAGATGGCGGGCGTTGCAAAAACACCCTCCTCGTAAAGCCGCTGCGTGAAACGGAACGCCTTCGCCTCGCTGCCGATCAGAATCGGGACGATCGGAGTCTGCGTGCTGCCGATCTTGAATCCGATGTCCGTGAAACCCTGATGCATCTTGCGCGTGTTCTTCCAGAGCCGCTCGATGCGCTCGGGCTCGGCTCGCATGATTTCCAGCGCCTTCAGCACACCGCCGACGACCGCCGGCGCGAGGGATGCCGTGAAAATGAAGCACCGTGCCTTGTGGCGGAGATACTCGATCACGTCACGCTTGCCGGCGATGAAGCCTCCCATCGATCCGAGCGACTTCGAGAATGTGCCCATCACCAGATCGACATCGTCGTTGACGCCGAAGTGATGCACGGTCCCGCGCCCCTCCGGTCCAAGCACGCCCAGAGCGTGGGCCTCATCGACATACGTGAAAGCGCCGAATTCCTTCGCCACTTCGAGAATCGGAGGCAGGTCGGCGATGTCGCCCGACATGCTGAAAACGCCATCGAGCACCACCAGCTTGCCGCATTCCTCCGGCAGACGCTTGAGCCGGTTGCGGAGCGACACCGCGGAATTGTGACGGAACGGAACGAGCTTCGCGGGTGCGAACTGGCACCCATCGATGATGCTGGCGTGATTTTCCCGATCGCAAAGGATGGCATCCTCGTCCTCGGTCAACGTCGCGATCGCGCCCTGGTTCGCAAAAAAGCCTGTGGAAAACAACAGCACCGCCTCGCGCTGCAGGAAGTCGGCCAGCGCATCCTCCAGCTCCTCGTGAAGACGGATGTTTCCATTCAACAAGCGGGATCCCGTGCAACCGGAACCAAACTTCCGGGCTGCGTCGCAGGCCGCCTCGATCACACGCTCATCCTGAGCCAGGCCGAGATAGTTGTTCGACCCGATCATGATCTTGGTCTGCCCGTCGCAGACGACATGATTCCCCACCGTGTCGTCGATTCGACGAAAATACGGGTAGAATCCTTGTGCCCTGGCGTCAGCGGAATCCCGATACTCCCGGCACTTCTGTGTTAAGTCTCTCGCCACCTTGGTTATAATCGCACGATCCTTCGCACGGTCGCGTGCGATTTCAACGCATTTCGACCCCAAACGCCCTGAGATTCAATCAAAAACGGGGCGCGCATCACGAGTATGGCGCCTCAACAGAGCAAACACGGAGGTATTCAAGTTCCGAATCACAGGCCTGTGCTGCGTCTTTGTGCCAATGCACGCAGATGAAAGCGTTGCGCAACCGCTCGCAAAGCGATTCCGCACGAGGCCGAATCTGATCGTCTCGCTGGTCAAACGTCATCGGGATGGCAACGCCGTTACCGCTCGTCGATCGGGACGACGGTCTTGCCGGGCTCGGGGCCGACGTATTCGCTGAGCGGACGATAGAGCCGGTTGTCGGAAAGCTGTTCGAGCACGTGCGCCGTCCAGCCCGAGGTGCGCGCGATCGCGAAGATCGGCGTGAACATGTCGGTCGGAATGCCGAGCGAGTAGTAGACCGTCGCGGAGTAGAAATCGACGTTCGCGTTGAGGCCCTTCTTCTCCTTCATGATCTCGGCGATGCGCTCACTCATCCGGATCCACTTCGGCTCGCCGAGCTCGTTGCTGAGCTTGATCGCCATCGCGCGGAGATGCGGCGCGCGCGGATCGAGCACCTTGTAAACGCGGTGGCCGATGCCCATGATTTTCTTCTTCTGCGAGAGCGCATCCTCGACCCAGGCATCGACTTTGTCCTCGGAGCCGATCTCCTGCAGCATGTGGATGACGCCTTCGTTGGCGCCGCCGTGCAACGGTCCCTTAAGGGTGCCGATGGCGGAGGTGATCGCCGAGTAAATGTCGCTCAGTGTCGCGATGGTCACGCGCGCGGAGAAGGTGGAGGCGTTCATGCCGTGATCGGCGTGAAGCACGTAGGCCACGTCGAGCGTGTCGGCCGCATCCTTGGTCGGTTCCTCGCCATTGAGGAGGTAGAGGAAGTGCGCCGCTTCGCCGAGGTCGGGACGAACGGGCGGAAGGTCGAGCCCCTGCCGGGCACGGTGGAAGTAGGCGGCAATGACCCCGATCTTCGCTGTGATGCTGAGCGCGCGCTGGCGGTTCTTGTCGAGCTTGATGTCTTCACCGACGGGTGAGTCGTAGAGCCCGAGCATCGAGACGCCGGTGCGAATGACATCCATCGGGTTCGCGTCCTTCGGCGCGGCCTTGATGAAATTGATCACGCCTTCGGGAAGCTCGCGCTGTTCGCCGAGGTTCCTGCGAAGTTCGTCGAGTTCGCGTCGGTTGGGAAGATGCCCGTGCCAGAGCAGATGGACGACTTCCTCGTAACAGACCTTGCCCGCCAACTCGTTGATGTCATATCCCGCGTAGATCAGGATTCCCTCCTGGCCACGCACATCACTGAGAGTGGTGCTGTTCGCTACGATTCCTTCTAGTCCTTTGGCGGTAACTGGCATGTTCGCTGGTTGGTAAGAGTTTCGGGAGGAGGCGGGTGGCGCTCCCCGCTGCACGATACATGAGCCATCGGGGAGGTGAATCCCTTTTTCGATTTTCCCGTTTTGCCACCTGATTTCAGGAGATCAAACGGGCGGTATGCCCGGTCAGGATGTCTTGCCTGGAGAAGTCGGCGAGCCCTTGCTTGCGACCCGTCCAAAGCGAAGCTGCTTCACCGGCGGCAGGATGTCCTTGAACGCCGCGCCGTAGATATCCCAGGCCGTCAGGAACAGGCCGCACACGATCGGCCCGACGATGAATCCAATCGGACCAAAAAGAAACAAACCGCCGAGCGTGCCGATGAGAATGAGCAGGTCGGGCATCTTGGCGTCCTTGCCCACGAGCGTGGGACGGAGGACGTTGTCAATGGTGCCGACCACCGCCGCACACCACACCCCCAGCAGCACCGCCGCGAGGATTTTCCCCGTCACCGCGAGATAGATCACCGCCGGCACCCACACGAGTGCGGCGCCGATCCCCGGCACGATCGAGAGAATCACCATGATCGTGCCCCAGAATGCCGCGCCGCCAATTCCCGCAATCCAGAAGGCAATCCCCGCCAGCGCCCCCTGGATGAAGCCGATGAGCAGCGTTCCCTTCACCGTCGCTCGGGTCACCGAGACGAACCGCTCAAGCATTCGCTCCTCGTCCTCGTGGCTGAGCGGCATGTAATAGAAAATCTTCTCGAGGATGATGCGCCCGTCCCGCAGGAAGAAGAACATGGCGTAGATCATCACGAAGAAATCGAGCAGGAAGCTCGCCGTCCCGGCCGTGAACTTCGAAGCCCCCGAAACCAGATAACCTCCGAGGGCTTTCGCCGCGACACCGACGTGGCCCGCAAGCTCTTCCTGGCTCGGGACGAACCGCTCGAGCATGGGAAAGCGCTCCGCGATCCAGTCATGAACATCAAATGTTCTCGCGCTCCCAAGATTCTCCTGCACCCAGGGAATGGCCCGATTGCTCACCTCGACCGCCTGGCTGACCACGATGCCGAGAAACGCGCTCATCGGCCCCACGATCAGGATGAACAACAGGATGAGCGTGGTCGCGGAAGCGAGCGACTTTCGACCGCGAAACAGCCTCACCATTGCGCGGTATAGCGGCGAGCAAAGTCCCGCGAGGATCGCTCCGAGAAGAAGCGCCTTCAAAAACGGCCACGTCACCGCCAGAAACAGCACGGTGATCCCAAGCACAAGGATCAGCACGAATGCCGTCCGGAACTGCCGGCCGCTGATTGTCGAAGGCTCCGCTTCCATTCAGGCTCCCTTCGCTTGGCTCGGATGATTCGTCATTGCCGCAACCGCCCGCAGCCTACCCATCCCACCGTGCGCAACAAGCTCTAAAGAAGCTGTTCCTGCACGACGCGCGGCCCCGCCGCGTGCTCCAGATCGACATCGAAGAGCGGCAATCCCACCGTCGGCGGCATCTCGGAGGAAAAAATCGGCCGCCCCGTCTCGGGCATCCGCTCGTGCTGGCAGTGCAGCATTTCGCCAGCCGTGGCATCCCGCGTTACGACGCGCAACGTCGGTTCCGGAGTGGAACGATCGATCACCCCGCGCACCACCGCGCCGACCTCGAGATTCGTCCAGACCAGGTTGCCGCTGACCATCGACCGTACCGCGAACCGGTCGGCCGGAATGTCCACCTCCTCGGCACCGTGTCGCCGCCACCAGCCCATCATTTCCGAGCGGGCAAAGCCCCTCCACACGAATTTCTCCGTCCGATCGTCGTCGAACCACACCGCCACTTTGTCCCCCGGCGAGACCTTCACTCCATTGAGTTCAAGACACACGCACATCGTCCGATCTCCTTGCCCTCACGCTCGTCGAGGATTGACGAGTTCGCCACTGATTTTCCGTTGATCCATCTTGCAAGGAAATCGTTCGCGGCCCATGCGGCTTGCGTCAGGAATTCCACTGATCCGCGCACCTGCAGCCGCCATGCGACAGTCCTTGCGAAATGCCGCCGCCCCGGCGAAGGTCCGGCGATGAACGACTTTCAGCTCACGCTGATTCAGGCGGGGGAATTCATTCCGTGTGAGGACGTGGCCTATTTCCCCGCGAAGGAAACCGCTCCCCCCTCACCGGAGCCGCCCCGCCGTGGTGCGGTGAAACTCGAGCCCGACATCCTGCCGCCCTACATCACGGCCACCACCGCTCTTCCGATCAACACGACCCGTCCTGTGTCGGTGCGCCTCGACAACGAGATCATTCCCGTCCCCTTCATCCGTGCAGCGGAACGGAAGGCGGTCTCCTGCAGGGTTCGCATCGACGGGCCGGTCGCCGTCCGCATTGCCCGGGCAATGGGCCTGCTCTGAGCGAAAGAATCGAGCTTCACTGAGGCGCAACGAGGCTCCGCGGATCGATCGGTTTTTGTGAAGTCCCCATCGAATAGCGAGCCCGCCGAAAGTTGTCCGCAGTTCCTTCGGTTGAATGGAAAACCGGTGCCCGTCGCGGATGTTTTCTTTCTGCCGCGCAACGGCACCGAGCCCGACATGTTCCAGGCAAAAATCCGCTGGGATGAAGTCGCCGATCCCATCCCGGGACGTTGGGAAGCCACCAGCCCTGCGGACGGCGAGCCGGTGCTGCTCACGCTGCTTGGCGGTCATCACGAGGAGCCGGGCGTGGTTCTGATCGCCGCCACCGGGGAGGGCATTGCCGAAATTGCGGTGGCATGGGGCCTGGCGGCGCCCTGAGCGCATCTCTCAACGTTCCACCGGATATTCGCGCTGGGCGGCGTGTAACCATCAGCCGGCGGTAGGACCATGGCATTACGCCGACGCCGTCCGCCCATTCCGGCCAGGCTTTCGCCATCTCGCGCGTGCGATTTGGCCTTCGCTTTCGACAGGTCTTTCCGCCCGGTCGAATTAGGGCTTAAAAAAGTTGCAGGCCGCCGCGACGAGTGCCACGACGGCCTGCTGTTCCCCCCAGAACAGACTCCAGAATCGCAAAAATTTTCCGGACTGCAATAATAATTTTCATCTTTTTTCGCTCCCCCTGAAGGCGGCTTTTTTCGGGAAAAAGCTGCGGAGGTTCGTTAAGGTCGGAAAATGTCCCCCGTTACTGCCAAATCGACGCCGCCCTCGCGTCATCGCGAGCAAACTCCCCGGGAGGAGTTCGCCAACGCGGCCAGCGCCGGGGTCGGGCTGGCCCTGGCAATCTTCGGCCTGTCCCTGCTGGCGGGCGCAACGATCGACAACCCCGATTTTTTCGTGCAGGCGGGTGCCGCCGCCTACGGCCTTTCGCTCCTCACCGTGGCGGTCACTTCCACCGCCTATCACGCCGCACCCGCCGGCCGGTGGAAGCAGGCTCTGCGCATCGCCGACCACGTGGCCATCTATGCGTTGATTGCCGGCACTTACTCCCCATTCGCCCTCGGTCCGTTGCGCGGCCACGGCGGCGGCTGGCTCTTTCTTGCGGAATGGGCGCTGACCCTGGGCGGCGTCGTGTTCGTGCTGAAAGGCGGCATGGATCGTCGCCGGTGGTCGAACGCGTTTTATCTCGTGATGGGCTGGCTCGGCATTCTGGTGATGCCGCAATTTCTCGCCCATGTTCCCCATGCCAGCCTCGTGTGGCTGCTCATCGGCGGGCTCACCTACTCGTTCGGCGTGATTTTTTACTCAGCGAAACGGCTGCCGTTCGGCCATTTCGTGTGGCACCTCTTCGTAATCGGCGGTGCCACGTGTCATTTTCTGGCCGTGCTGAACGTCATCCCCTGACGCCGTCGCCGCAGTGCTCCGCCACGCATTTCTCGATCTGCTCCACGCTCACTGGCTTCGCTAGAAATGGATATCCGCCGATGGCGGACTGGTGTCTCGCCTCGCCGGGCGAAACGATCGCCGTGAGGAAAACCACCGGGATGCCAGAGAGCTCGGGATCCGCCTTTAATTGATTCGCCACGTCGCCGCCGTCGATCTCGGGCATCACGACATCGAGAAAAATGATGTCGGGCTTGAAATAACGGGCCGTCTCCACGGCTTTTCGCCCGTCGTTCACCTCCTCGACGCGAAACTTTTCCGTGGCCTCCAGGGTGAGCCGCAGCAGGCTCGTGAAGCCAGCCTCGTCGTCGACAATCAGAATGCGTTTGGGATTCATGATGAAATCTGAACCCGGAAGGTCAGCCGCGCAATCGCGCCGCCCTCCGGTCGGTTCTCGAGGGTGACCGTGCCGCGCTGCAGATTCATGATCGAGCGGACCACGGTCATGCCCAGCCCGGTGCCCTTGCCGACAGGTTTTGTCGTCACAAAGGGCTCGAAAATGTGCGGCAGCAACTCCGGGGGAATGCCCGGGCCGGTGTCCGCAATTTCAACGACCACCACCTCCTCGCCGGGTTGGAACACCTCGCTGGTTTGATCCGCCGGAAATCGCTCACTCCACGTCCGCACGGTCAGCGTGCCGCCGTCGGCCATCGCATGCAGCGCATTGGTGAAGAGATTGACGAATACCTGACAGACCTTCGAGCGATCCGCAGGCACCTCGGGGATCTCGCCAAGCTCCTGCTCGACGCGGTGAAGGTCCTTGCGAATCTCGCCACGCACGAGCCGCAGGGCCATCCGCACAATCGCGTTCAGATCGCACGGCTGCAGCTCCAGCTTTCGCGGCGCAGAGAAGTCCAGCAGGCCCTTGATCACCATGTCCGCCCGCGACACCGCCTCGTTCATTTCCCGCAGCACGCCGGCCGACGTCCGGTCCGAGCCGTATTTCTTCGTGAAAAAATCGATGCCCATCGTGAGGATCGCGAGCGGGTTCTTCACCTCGTGCGCCACGCCCGCGGCAAGGCGGCCGATCGACTTGAGTTTCTCAGCCTCGATCAATTGCAGCTGCAACTCGCGCAGCTCGTCATGCGCCCGCTGCAACCTCTGGAGAGCCGCCCGCAGCGCCTCGTTGGCTTCGCGAAGCCGGTTGCGCTCCTCCGCGAGAGCAATCTCGAGCTTCTTCGGATTGGTGACGTCGCGCGTGATCCCGAAGGTTCCCACGATCCGGCCGCGGCGATCGCGCAACGGGAGCTTCGTCGAGCTCACCCACACCTCGGAACCATCCGGAAGATTGCGCTTCGCGATGCGCCCGATGATTGGGACGCCGGTCTCCATCACCCGCTGCTCGTCGGTGAACATCTCCTCTGCCTGATCGGCCGGAAACACCGAGAAATCCGACTTCCCAATCAACGCGTCGGGGTTGTCGAGGTGATGCGCGTCGGCGACCGACCGGCTCACGCGAATGAAACGATTCTGCCGGTCCTTGAAGTAAATCCGATCCGGGACGTTCTCGAGCAGCAGGCGGAAGAGATCGTTGTCACGCCGCAGGTCGCGCAGCTCTCGCGAACGGGCCAGCGCCCAGCGCATGCACCGCTCCAGCGCCTCCGGCGTCAGCCGATCCCGCACCACGTAATCCTGTGCTCCGGCCTCCATCGCGTGATGCGCCACGTCGTCCCGCTGCACGGAATCGACGACCACAAATGGCACGTAGACTCCCAGCACGGGGTGCTCCGCGATCTGGTTGAGCCCGTCGAGATCGAAGGAGCCAATATCGATCAGCACCAGATCGGCCGCCTCACGTTCGAGCACGGGCCCCGCCGCATCGAGCGTGGAAAATTCGTGAACGATCCGGTAGCCACGCCCGGCAAGCCCATTGAGAAGATCGCGCAGCGAATCGCTCCGCCCTTCCTCTTCAATGACGATCACGCGCGCCGCCTGCGCCGTGCCCGGGGAAACGACCGTTTGGGGGGCTGTCGTCACTACGGAGATTCTTTCACCCCCGCCCCCGGGAGGCGATCAAAAAGCCGCGAACTATTTCACTTCGAGCAACTCAACCTCGAAGATCAACGTCTCATCGGGACCAATTACCGGGCCTGCTCCGCGGCTGCCGTAAGCAAGCTGCGACGGAATCACGAACCGATACTTCGCTCCCTCTTTCATGAGCTGCACCCCCTCGGTCCAACCGGGAATCACGCGATTGAGCGGAAACTCCGCGGGCTCGCCACGACTGTAGGAGCTGTCGAACTCCGTGCCGTCGATCAACGTGCCGCGATAGTGCACCTTCACCGTGTCCGTTGCGGACGGGCTCTTCCCGGTTCCCTCGGTGAGCACCTCGTATTGCAGCCCGCTCGCAGTCGTCTTCACGGTTTCCTTCTTCGCATTCTCCGCGAGGTATTGCTCGCCCTTTTCCTTCGCGGACTGGGCCTGGGTGGAAAACGCAACCGCCAGCATCGTGGCGGCACCAAGAAGTGCTTTCGGGAGATTCATCGTTCCGATGTAACCATCCCCTTCGGCCGGCTGCAATGCGTTCGATCAGTCGACCAGACTCCGGAGGTCGTCCACGTCAAGCTGCGCCAGTGCCGCTTCGGCATCCACGGTGCCTTCGAGCAGCTCACGTTTCCTCCGCTGCAATTCCAGCACGCGTTCCTCGATCGTCCCGCGTGCAATCAGCTTGATCGACGTGACGACGTTCTTCTGCCCGATGCGATGCGCGCGATCCGTTGCCTGCGCTTCGACCGCCGGATTCCACCAGGGATCGAAGTGAATCACCGTGTCCGCCGCCGTGAGGTTCAATCCCACGCCGCCCGCCTTCAGGCTGATCAAAAACACGGAAATCGTCGCATCGTTTTGAAACTTCTCCACCACCGCGGCGCGATCCTTCGTCGAGCCATCGAGCCGGCAAAACGCGATCCCGTCATCCGCAAGCGCCCGCTCGATGAGATCGAGCATCGACGTGAACTGGCTGAAGACCAGCACGCGATGCCCGCCATCCACCGCCTCCTCGAGCAACTCCCGCAACGCGCCAATCTTCGCCGACGTCTTCGCGTCCTCGCCCGGGGCTCCCAGCAGCCGCAGATCGCAACACGCCTGCCGCAGCCGCAGCAGCGCAGTCAGCACCCGCATGCGCGCGGCACCGGCCTGACCCTGATCCGTCAACTGGTCGATTTGCGAACGCGCAGCCTCCTGCAACCGCGTGTAAACGTTCTTTTGCTCCTCGGTCAGCTCGACTTCGAGAACCTGCTCGATCTTCTCCGGCAGATCCTTGAGCACGTCCTGCTTTCGGCGGCGGAGCAGATACGGCGCAATGCGTCGTGACAATCGCGACCACACCGCTCCGCCCGCTCCGTTGAGCAACGGCGTCTCGTAACGATCTCGAAAATCGGAGCGATGCCCGAGATAGCCTGGCAGCAGAAACTCGAACAGCGACCAAAGATCCCGCACCGAGTTCTCGATCGGCGTGCCCGTGAGGATGAATCGACTCCTCGCGCTCAACGCGCAAGCCGCCTTCGCGTTCTGGCTTTCGGGATTCTTGATGTGCTGTGCCTCGTCGAGCACCACCGCCGCAAAATCGATCCCCCGATAGCGGTCGATATCCCGCCGCAGCAGCGCGTAGCTGGTCACCACGAGTCGATGGCGGGGAATTTCCGCGAAAAGCTTCTCGCGGCCCGGACCGTCGATCGCCAGCACGGGCAGCTCAGGAAGAAATTTCGCGGCCTCCCGCTTCCAGTTCCAGACCAGCGATGACGGACAAACCACCAGCGTCACGCCGTCGCGAATCGTCTCGATCATCGCGAGGGTCTGGACCGTTTTGCCGAGGCCCATTTCGTCGGCGATCAATCCACCCAGGGACGCCCGCTGCCGGTCGAGCAGCCAGAGCGCACCCTCGACCTGATATGGCCGCAGTTGCCGCCGGAGCTCGCCGAGGTCCGCCGGCTGCGACCGAAGAGCTGGCTGCGAGGCACCGCCCTTCCACCCGGCAATGCTCGCCTCGAGATAGCCGCGATTCTGCGCGGCGATTCGATAGCCACCCCGTTCCTGCGTCGGGCTGCAATCGCGCAGCACTTCCTCGAGATCCTCCGCAAGCGTCGGGTCCGCGACGGCAATCTTCCCGCTTTTCAAACGCAGGTGCGGCTTGCCGCTTCGGAGCAGCTGCTGGAGGTCGGCCTGCGAAAGCAGCGCTTCGGACCCCGCTGCATGATGAATCCGCACGTCCAGCCAGCCATCGCCCGCCTCCCGAATTGCAAACTGCGGCTCGATGCGCACGAAATCCTTCGTCACGTGCTGAAAGCGCTCTCCTTCGACGACCTCCCATTTCGCGCGCCATTTCGGCAGCGTCGCCGCGAAAAACCGGATCACGTTGTCCTCGCCCTGCAACGCCGCCTTCCCGCGAAAATCGCGAAAGCCCGCCTCCATCAGCTCCGCAAACACGGCGGCTTCGGCGGATGGATTGCGTTCACCCGGCGTCGTGTAAACGAAATCGATCGCCGCTTCGAGATGCCGCAGCGAACCTTCGAGCAACAGGCTCACCTTCGGAATCTCACCGGTCGCAGGGGCGTTCGCTGTCGGTGCAGGGGCTGTCGCAACGGGCGCGGGCTTCTTCTTCTCGACCGGATTCAGCACCTGCAGCCCCACCGCGATCGAATGCGCGCAAATGATTCCGCGAACCCGCGAGTCGCGACATGGGCAGAGGTTCTCTACATCGATTGCGTTGCGCAGCTTCAGCCCGCAGAGAAACTGCTTTCCGCCCTCGGACAACCGGCCCTTCAGCACCGGTGGCTCATACGTCGCCTCGACCACGCGCCCTGCGGCGTGAATCGCCTTCGCCTGTTTGAAAACAGGCCAGCCGCACATCGAGACGAGTAGTTTTTCGGTAAGTTCCACGCGCCGCGCAAACTACCACGGCACGCCGCATTTCCCAGCCCGCTCATCGGACATGTCGATCGAGCGAAAGTTCGTCGCCTTTCGCAGGAAAAGAAATTACGCAGTGGGAGATGAGCGAGGCCATGACATCAGGCAGCTTCGAGCCGCGTCAGCGAGGGCTGACAACGCCTGCCGCAAGGCATCAATCTCTTCGGATGCGGCATCTGTTTGTGGCGATCGCAATGACGTTTCTTCCGCTTGCCCTTCCGGTTGCTGCGGAGGAGACTCCCGCGCCGTTGCGGGTTGCCGTGTTCGCGAACCCACCGTTCGCGCAGAAGGACGAGGACGGCGTGTGGCGGGGCCTTGCCGTGAACCTGTGGCAAAGCGTCGCCGAGGATGCACATCTTCCGTTCTCGTTCGTGGAAACCACGGCCGACGAAGCGATCGAAGGCACCGCCAAGGGTCGCTGGGATGTGCTGGTGGGCGGTGTGGGGGTCTCGGCCGAGCGCGAGCAGCTTGTCGACTTCACACAGCCATTTCTCATCAGCCCCGGAGCGGTCGCCGTGCCGCGAAACCTGGCCTTCCCCCACTCGATGGCGTTTGTTCGGGACGTGCTCTCGCACGGAGTGATGTCCGTCGTGTGGACGCTCGCCGGGTCGATGATCGTCTTCAGTCTCGTTCTTTGGCTCGTCGAGCGCCGTGCCAATCAAGACCACTTTGGCGGTCATCCCATTCGCGGTCTTGGCTCTGCATTATGGTTCGCCGCCGTCACGCTCACCACGGTCGGCTACGGCGACAAGACGCCGCGAACGCTCACCGGCCGCGTCATCGTGTTTTTCTGGATGTTCTTCGGCATCTTCATCGTCGGCGTCTTCACCGCGACGCTTGCCTCCAGCATCGCCGTCGCCCGTTTGCAAACCTCCATCACACGCGCCGCGGATCTCGCGCACTACCGCAACGGCGTCGTCGAGGGCTCCCTCGCGCAAAATGTCCTCAACGACGTCGGCATCCCCGCGCGGGTTTATCCCGACATCAATGCCGGCCTCGCAGCCCTCGAAGCCGGCACGATCAATGCCTTCGTCGACGACGAGGCGTCACTCCGCTACACAGCCAATCAGGATCATCCGGGCAGCATCGTCATCGACATCATCCCCTCGACACACGTCTCACTTGCGTTCGCCACGAGACCGAATCTCCCCGAGTTTCAGGCCATCAACGTGGCGCTCATCCGGGAGACCAGCACCGACGGCTGGTTGAAGGAAATCCAACGCTGGCTCGGCCCGCCGCTCGCCCGTTAGAATCGCACCACCCGCCAGTCGACGGCACCGGTTTGCTCATCGATCTCCAGCCAGGCATAGCTCGGCGGCGCACCCTTGTTTGCCTTGCCGACCGCGCCGGGATTCAACACCCGCGTGAGCCCCATTTTCTCATCGCGCGGGACATGCGTGTGGCCATGCAGCAGAAAATCCGCACCCCCCGGTTTCGCCGGAGGAATGTGGATGAGCAAAAACGAGTGCCCTCCGCGCTCGAGAAATTTCTTCGTCGGCAGGTTGATGCCGTCGTCGCAATTTCCAAGCACCCCGTGAAACGCCGGGGCCAGTCCGCGCACCGTCTCCAGAAGCATCGGATTGTCGAAATCGCCGAGATGCCAGATCTCGTCAGCGGTCCGAATCGCGGCAGCGACCTTTTCCGGCAATCTGCCATGGGTGTCGGAAATCACGGCGATTCTCATGCTCCAAAGTTTCGCAGATCACCGGGCCTCCGTTCGTCTTCCAAGAAAAAAATCTGCGCAATCCGCGCAATCTGTGGATGATGAAAGGATGCTCCCAACCGCTCATCAGCACGTCCTCGAACTCATTGCCTACGAACCGGGCAAGCCGGTCGAGGAACTCGCGCGTGAAATGGGCCTGCAGCCCGCCGACATCGTCAAACTCGCCTCGAACGAGAATCCGCTTGGCCCGTCGCCCAAGGCGCTGGCAGCCATGCGCGAAGCACTCGAACGCTCGAATTTCTATCCCGACGGCGGCGGGTGGGCACTCCGCGGCGCCATCGCCGACAAGCTCGGCCTCGATCGATCCAACGTCGTCCTCGGCAACGGGTCGAACGAGATCATTGAATTTCTCGGCCACGCCTTTTTGAAGCCCGGCGACGAGGTGGTGACCGCAAAGCACGCGTTTGCCGTCTATTCGCTGATGGCGCAGCTCTTCGGCGCGACCACGGTCGAAGTCGACGACCCGGGCTACACACACGATCTCGAGGCCATGCTCGCGGCGATTACACCGCGCACGCGCCAGGTCTTCATCGCGAATCCCAACAACCCCACCGGAACGCTCGTGGGCCAGGCCGAGATCGATGCGTTCATGGCGAAGGTTCCGAAGCATGTCGTCGTCGTCTTCGACGAGGCCTACTACGAGTTTCTGGAATCACCGCCGGACGTGCTCAAATACGTGCGCGAAGGCCGCAACGTCGTCGTGATGCGCACGTTTTCAAAGATTCAAGGCCTTGCGGCATTGCGCATCGGCTACGGTCTCGCGCCGTCGGGTCTCGCGGAAATTCTTCAAAAGACACGCCAGCCGTTCAACGCGAATGCCATCGCACAGGCCGGCGCCGCAGCCAGCATCGCCGATGACGAGCACATGCGGCGGACCCGCGAATTGACCACGGAAGGACGCGAATATCTTCAAAAGGAATTTGCCGCGATGGGGCTCGCGTTCGTGCCAAGCTACGCAAACTTCGTGCTCGTGCGCGTGGGGGACGGAGACGCCGTCTTCAAGGCGCTCCTCAAGCAGGGGCTGATCGTGCGCGCCATGCGCAGCTACAAGCTGCCGGAGTGGATTCGTGTTTCGGTCGGCACCATGGACCAGAATCGTCGCTTCATTTCCGCGCTTCGAGATCTCGACGCCGCCGGCGCACTGGAGAAATCCCCGGCCGGAGCCTCGGCGTAAACCGGGCTTGAGTGCGGTGCGACTCCCGGGCGACGCTCGCTTGCATGCTCGCTGACGACACGATCGCCGCCATCTCGACGCCTCCAGGGGAAGGCGCAATCGCGGTCGTGCGCGTGTCCGGGCCGGACGTTACCCGGATCGTGGAGCAGGTCTTTCGCGGACCAAAGCTGAGCCCTCGCGTCGCGACCGTCGGACGCATTGTCGACGGCGAAGAGACCGTCGACGAGGTCGTCGCGACATTTTTTGCCGGTCCCGCCAGCTACACCGGCGAGGATGTGCTCGAAATTTCCTGCCATGGCGGCGTGATCATCTCCGCGAGGGTTCTGGAGACGATCCTCCGCGCAGGCGCCCGCGCTGCGGGCCCCGGCGAGTTTACGCAGCGGGCGTTTCTCAACGGAAAGATGGACCTCACGCAGGCCGAGGCGGTGATGGATCTCATCCGCGCGCAAACGCCGCTGGCCGCGCGCGCCGCCGCCGAGCAGTTGCGCGGGCGAATCGGCGAGGAAATTTCAAACATCCGCGACGATCTGCTCGGCATCGTCGCGCACGTCGAAGCCTACATTGACTTTCCCGAAGAGGACATCGACCCGGATACCGACGCCACATTGCGTGCGCGCATCGACGCAGTCCGGAACCGGATTCAAAAACTGCTCGCGACCGCCGACGACGGTCGCATCCTGCGGGAGGGCGTGCGTCTTGCCATCTGCGGTCGTCCGAATGCCGGAAAATCGAGCCTTCTCAATCGATTGCTGGGATACGACCGCGCCATCGTGAGCCCGACACCGGGGACCACCCGCGACACGATTGAAGAGCTGCTCAACCTGCGCGGCATTCCGTTTCGCGTGGTGGATACCGCCGGCATCCGTGAGACGCCGGATTCCATCGAGCGCGAGGGCGTCCGCCGTGCCCGGGAAGTCGCCGAGGGCGCGGATGTCGTGCTGCACGTCATCGACAGTTCCGATCCCGAGGCGGTGTCGGCGCCACCGATCGTTCCGAATGAGCTGGCGGTGTTCAACAAGAGCGATCTCGTCGCCGGCGCAGCCGCACACCGTGATGCGCTCTCAATCTCCTGCGTCACGGGCGACGGGATCGATGCGTTGGTGGACGCGATCGTCGAGCGCGCGCGACGTCATGCGCCGGGATCCCGCGATTCCCTTGCGGCCATCAATGCCCGCCACCAGGCCTGCCTGACACGGGCGGACGCCGCTCTCGCGGAGGCAATGGATCGTTTTCACGAAGCTCCCGAATTCGTCGCGGTCCACCTGCGCACGGCGCTCGACGCCGTCGGAGACGTGATCGGGGTCGTGGACACCGAGGATATCCTCGGGCGAATCTTCAGTTCGTTCTGTATTGGAAAGTAACCCGTGAATCTCTACCCGCTCCTCCGCCCCCTGTTGTTCCAGCTCGATGCGGAAACGGCGCACCACCTCGCCATTCGCGCTCTGGAAACGACGGGCGGCGCGCCGGGTTTGCTGCGCGCACTTTTCGGCCCCCGCGTTTCGCAGCCGCTTGAAATCTGCGGAATCCGCTTTCCAAATCCGGTGGGACTCGCCGCCGGGATGGACAAGAACGCCGTCGCGCTGCCGGCATGGGAGGCGCTCGGCTTCGGCTTTGTCGAGATCGGCACCATCACCGCAAAGGCCCAGCCGGGAAATCCGAAACCGCGCATGTTCCGCTATCCCGATCTCGGCGCGCTGATCAATCGGATGGGCTTCAACAACGACGGCGCCGCCGCCGTCGCCGCACGGCTCGAACAGCTCATGTCCAGCAACCAATGGCCGGGCATTCCCGTCGGGGTGAACCTCGGAAAATCGAAGGTTACCGAGCTAGCGGATGCGCCGACGGATTACCTGCAGAGCTACCAGGCGCTGCGCCCGTTCGGTGATTATTTCGTCATCAATGTGAGTTCTCCGAACACGCCCGGCCTCCGCGAGCTGCAGGAAAAGGACGCGCTCACCGGAATTGTGCGGACGCTGCGCGACTACGACTCGACACCACCGCTTTTCATCAAGATCGCGCCGGATCTCACGCCGCATCAGCTCGACGACATTCTCGAGCTCGTCGAGCGCGAGCGCGTCTCGGGCCTCATCGCGACAAACACCACGCTCGACCACTCGCCGGTGCCGAAGTCGGCTGATCAAGCCGGCGGACTCAGCGGAGCGCCGCTTCGCGACCGCGCGTTGGAAATTCTCCGGCATCTGCGAAAGGGCACGGACCGCCCCATCATTGCGTCGGGAGGAATCATGACCGCCGAGGACGCACAGGCCCGCGTGGCCGCCGGCGCAAACCTCGTTCAGATTTACACGGGATTCGTTTATCGCGGACCGGCCTTGATTCGCGAGATCGCGCAAAAGTCCTTTCAATCCGCCGAATCCTGTTAAGGTCACAGCTCGCATCATGACCGACTGGAAGAACACGACCCTGACCCTTGGCCACTCGCCTGACCCCGACGACGCCTTCATGTTCTACGCGATGGCGGAGGAGAAGATCGACCTGCACGGCTACCGCTTCGAGCACATCCTGCAGGACATCCAGACGCTGAACGAACGCGCGTCCCGCGGCGAGCTGCACATCACCGCCGTGTCGATTCACTCGCTGGCCTACGTGCTCGACAAATACGCCCTGCTGCCAAACGGCGCGAGCATGGGCGACGGCTACGGCCCGATGTTCATCGTCAATCGCGGCGCGGGGCTGCCGGAGTCGGCAGGTGAAGCGGAGCGGCGTGAATGGCTGCTCGGCAAAAAGATTGCGGTGCCCGGCAAACTGACGAGCGCATTCCTCGCGGCACAGCTCTTCCTCGGCCGGGAGTTCGACCACGTCGTCATCCCGTTCGATGAAATTTTCGACGCCGTTCGCTCCGGCAAGGCGGACGTGGGCCTCATCATTCACGAAGGCCAGCTCACCTACGCCAACGAGGGGTTCGAACTCATTCTGGATCTCGGCGCATGGTGGAAGGGCCGCAAGGGTCTCCCGCTCCCGCTCGGCGGCAACGTCGTGCGCAAGGACATCCCGCCGGAGATTCGCAGGGAACTTTCGGGAATCCTGCGCGCGAGCATCGCCTATGGCCTCGAGCACCGTGCCCCGGCGGTCGATCACAGCATGAAGCACGCGCGCGGCATGGACACGCCGCTGGCCGACAAATTCATCGGCATGTATGTGAACGATTACACGCTCGACTACGGCGAGACCGGCAGGCGGGCGATCCGCGAGTTCCTTGGCGACGCCTACGCGGCGGGGTTGATCCCGCAGCCGGTGGAGCTGGAATTCGTCGAGTAGCGCGGAATCAGGGATTCTCGGCGGTTTCCGGCTTCTTCGCGACCTTCTCGGTCATCTCGTCGACCTTGGCCAGGAGCTTCTTGTTCTCCGGGTCGAGCCCGAGCGCCTTCTGCCAGTAGAGCATCGCCTCGGCGGTCCGATCGAGCGCCGCATACGCGTCGCCGACGTGTTCGAAGACTACCGGGTCGGGATACTCCAATGCCTTCACCGCGCGCAACAACTGCTCCAGAGCCGCTTCGTATTCCCCGCGCTGATACAGCACCCACCCCAGACTGTCGATGTAGGCGCCGCTTCCGGGATCGATCTTCAACGCCTTGCGAATCAGCTTCTCGGCTTCGTCGAGATTCTCGCCACGCTCCGCCCACATGTAGCCGAGCGCGTTGTAGGCCATCGCCGCCTTTTCCGGGTCGCGCTCGATCGACTTCTTGAAGAGATCGGCCGCCTTCACATAGCGCCCGGCGCGCTCCGCGGCGCAGCCGTAATCGAAGTAAAACATGCTGTCGAGCAGCTCGGGCTGCACGGATGACGCCTCGACCAGCGTGCGCTCGAAAGCCCGCATCGCGGCCTCGTGCTGCGCGGTCACGCTGAGCGCCTGAGCCTCCAGATAGCTGAACATCGGAATGCCCGGAAACCGCTTCCTCGTTTCGGCGAGCCGCCTGACCACCTCGTCATACCGGCCCTGCGCCATCAGCAGGATCGCCACGGTCTGGTGGCGGGCCGGGTTGTCCTTGTCGAGAATCAGCCCCTGTTCCGCGTAGGTCAGCGCCTTCGCGTAGTCCTCACGCTGCCGGTAGAGGCGCTCGAGATTGTCGTAGGCCTGGAGATTCAGCGGATTGCCGGCGATGACCTTTTCCAGCACGGGGATGGCCTCGTCGTTCCGCCCCAGCTCGAGCAACGTGCCGGCAAGCTTTTCCTGAAGATTGGGCAGATTCGGACGCAGCTCCGCCGCCTTCTGGTAAAAAGAAACCGCCTTCTCGTATTGATGATTGAGCACGAAGAAGTCGGCCACGCGGGCGAGTTGCCCGGCGTCGTCGGTCGCGGTCGCGGCCGCCTTTTCAAGGCACTGATTCAGCTTCGCGGAAAGCTTCGGCTCGAGAAATGCATCGCCTTCCGTGGCAGAGGAAAGCAGCTCCGCGAGCTGCAGCCAGAATGTCGTGTCGACATTCTTCGCCTTCAACGCGCGATCGAGCACATTCATCGCGCCCTCGGTATCGCCCTGCGCCTGGGCAATCTCGTAGAGAGCCTCGTAGCCGGCGATCTTTGTCGGCGCGGCCTTGAGCGCGGCCTCGGCATAGCGCGTTGCGAGGTCCGGCTTGCGCAGGTGCCGGAGGTAAATGGAAGAAAGCGCGAGCGCGGGCTCGGGTTGGTCGGGACGGGCCTTGATGGCGTCCTTCAGCACGCCAATCGCCTCGGCGGACTTGTCGCGGCGGAGATAGTCGTAGGCGACCTCGATCGCAAGATCGACGGATCCGCCGGGATCCAGCCGCAAAACCTCGCGATAACTCTCGGTGGCGCGCTCGGGACCCTTGCTCTCCTCCTCGAACATGCCGGTGAGGAACCGCGCCATGGCCTCCGCCTTGCGCTCCGCCTCGGAACTCAGCTTCAGCTCGACGGGATTGCGCTGCCCCTCGTCCAGCAGGAAGTCCGAGATGGCCGCATGGGCCGCGACGGGCCCGGCGGCGATCGGAAGGAACAACAAAGCGGCCCTCCACGACTGGTGGATGGCCGCTCCGAACTCCTGTCCGCGCTTCATGCGGACACCGTAACCGCTAGGACTTGTAGCGCAACCGCTTCTTGTGGCGGTTGAGCTTCATGCGCTTGCGCCGCTTGTGTTTGGCGATCTTGGCTTTTCTCTTCTTCTTAAGTGAACCCATGCAGTTACTTCTAATAAACGACCTTGTTCAGCGGATACTCAATGATCCCCTCCGCCCCCAGCGCTTTCAGTTTGGGAATGATTTCTCTGACGGTCTTCTCATCGATCACGGTTTCGACCGCCACCCATCCATCCTGGGCCAAGGGCGAAACTGTAGGATTTCGCAGGGATGGCAACGCCTCAAGTAAATTTTTCAGGCTGTCGCCGGGGAGATTCATTTTGAGTCCCACGAGATCGCGGGCGGCCAGCGCCCCCTTGAGCAGGAGGACGAGCGTTTCCATCTTCTCACGCTTCCAGGCATCGGCGGTCGCCGGGCCGTTGGCGATGAAAACGGGGAACGACTCCATGAGCGTCTCCACGATGCGAAGCTTGTTGGCACGCAGCGATGAACCGGTCTCGGTGATGTCGACAATCGCATCGACCAGATCCGGCACCTTCACCTCGGTGGCCCCCCACGAAAACTCGATTTCCACATCGACCCCGCGCGACTCGAAGAACCGCCGCGTGAGCCCGACCGCCTCCGTCGCGACCCGCTTGCCGGCAAGATCCTCCACGGATCGAATCGGCGAATCCTCGGGAACCACGAGCACCCAGCGCGTCGGCCGCGAACTCACCTTGCTGTAGGGCAGCTCGGCAAGCGTCTCGACCTTCGAGCCGTTCTCGGCGATCCAGTCCTTCCCGGTGATCCCGCAATCGAGAAACCCATGCTCGACGTAGCGGGAGATTTCCTGCGCGCGAAGCAGCCGCACCTCCAGCTCCGAATCGTCCACCGAGGGGCGATACGAGCGCTTCGAGCCCGAAATCGAGAACCCTGCCTTGGCAAACAGGTCGATCGTGGCGTCCAGCAGGCTGCCCGACGGCAGGCCGATGGTGAGGATGTTGCGGCTCATAAAGGGGCGTGAAGCTTAGGAGCCCGCTCGCGGGACTGCAAGCGCCTCCTCCCGTTTATTTCCAGCCGATCAACTTCGGCTCGATCCTTGCGAGGACTTCGCCGTTCTCATTCGGCTGCACATTTTCGTCGACGGGATTCCGCACCACGGCCACCTCCGGAAACCTTGCACGGGTGGGAGAGCCGGGCGAAACGCCGGCGACGTTTTCCTCGAGAAAACGATAGACGGTAAACGGCCAGTCGCGAATCGCACCCAACGCACCCTTCGCCTCCGTGGCGGCCGGCGTCGCCAGGCTCAGCATGAGCACCGCCGCGCCGCCAAGCAGGGAGCCGGAAAAAACGCCCGCGAGCAGGCCGAGCACGCTATCCGCGGGATTCGACGCGACACTTTGAAAGGACACCGCGCGAATTCGCACCGCGAATCCACCCACCAGATACCCCAGGCCGAAGACGATGAGGAACGTGCACAACGCCGACCACCGCGGCGCAAACGCCACGCTGTCCGCGAGGGAAACCGTGGCTTTCTGCCAGAAAAGCAGCGCCAGCAGCATCGCGAAAAGATAGGCGACCACACGCCGCATCTCGAAAGCCACGCCGTTTCGCCATCCCTCCCAGGCTCGGTAAATCACCGGCCCCAGCGCGGCGATCCAGATGGCAGTGTCCCAGCCGTTCATTGTTTCCTCCTCACGCGGCTTGCAACACTTCCTCCACCGTGGTGACCCCGCGAAGAATCTTCTCCGCGCCGTCGTAGCGATAACTCTTGAAACCCCGCTCCATCGCCATGGCGGTCAATGCAGCCTCGTCGGCGCCCTCGCCGATCGCGCGGCGAAGGTCTTCATCCAGCACCAGCAGCTCGAACAATCCCGTGCGCCCCTTGAAGCCCGTGCCGTGGCAGGCATCGCATCCGATCGGCCCGTAAAGGCTCGCGCCCGGTTCGAAGCTGAATCCGATCGATTCCAGCTCGTCGCCTCTCGCGGAATATTCGGACCGGCATTTCGGGCAAAGCACACGCACCAGCCGTTGCGCCACAACCATCAGCAGGCCGGACGCGAGCTGATACCGCTCCGTGCCAATGTCCTGCAGACGCGAGATGGTGCCCACGGCGTCCTTCGTGTGAAGCGTGCTGAACACAAGGTGCCCGGTCAACGCCGCGCGCAGCGCCACCGCCGCGGCCTCGGCGTCGCGCATTTCTCCAATGAGAATAACGTCGGGGTCCTGCCGCAGGATGGACCGCAGCCCGCTCTCGTAGGTGATGCCCGCCTTCGGGTTCACGGCGATCTGCGTAGCACCGGGCAGCTCGTATTCCGGCGGGTCCTCGACCGTCATGATGTTCAACCGCGTGGCGTCGAGCTCGCGCAACGCGGCATAGAGCGTCGACGTCTTCCCCGAACCCGTCGGGCCCGTGGAAAGAATCATCCCGCTCTTCGAACCGATGATCGACTGAAACTGCGTCAGCATCTCATCGGACATGCCGAGCGCGGTGAGGTTGAAAATCCCGGAATGCTGGTCGAGCACGCGAATGACGATCTTTTCGCCGTGAATGGAATTGGCGGTCGCCACGCGAAAATCGACTTCACGGCCGTCAACGCTCACCCGGAACCGGCCGTCCTGCGCGCGACGCTTCTCGGCAATGTCGATCTGCGCAAGCGTCTTCAGCGACGTCACGAGGCGCCGGCCGTCGATATTCTCGTAGCTCATCCGTTCGTGGAGAATTCCATCGAGCCGGAAGCGCACGCGATAGGCGCCGCCGGTGGGTTCGATGTGCACGTCGCTCGCCTTCTCGAGCAGCGCCTCGTGGAGCACGTCTTCGGCATGCACCAGTCCGGAGACGAGATCCGTATTGTTCTTCAACTCGATCGACTTGCGCTCCGAGTCGAGAAACTCGAAGCCCTTGCGCGTTTTGCCCTTGCGCGCGAGATACTCGGCGGGGTCCACGACCGGAATCTTGTTAACGGGAAAGGGCTGGCCGGTGCCGCTTTTCGCCGGAGGCTCCTCCTTCGCCGCCGCTGCGCGCGCGATTGCGGCATGCTTTCGCAGCCTCGCGGCCGTCACCATCTTACGAAATCGCTGCACTGCAAAATAGATCGCCGCGCCCACGATCGGCAGCAGGACCGCGACGAGATTCCACACGCGCGGATCCATTTCCCGCTCGAAGAGGCTTTTCTGAACAGCCTGCACGCTGCGCATCCAGATGCCACCGCCAATCAGCAGGACGACCAGAAAAATGACAAAGCGCTGACTGATCGCTCCCGGCTCGTCGGCCAGGGACTGAATCGACGCGTTCGCGCCCCCCGGCGCGGGACGTGTGGACGGGCCAGCCGGCAGCGAAGAAGCCGCCGTGGGCGATGCAGGCCGCAATGCGGGACTCGCAGGTTGGGCCGCGGGAGCGACGGGAACATCCACAATCGGGCCGTTTCCGGGCGTTTGGCCATTGATGCTCTCGATGGCACTGATCGGGTAGCGAATGACGCCCTGATCGACCTGCAGGGAAATAAACTCCTCGCTCTGAGCCACAATGCGGGCGTCCTTCAACCGCCGCCCGTTCTTGAAGATTACATCCGCCGCCTCGACCGAAACGTGGGGGAGAATCACCGCAAAGGCCAGCACCGCCGCCATCCCGATACACCCCCTGATTTTCCTATTCCGGCGAGGAATCACCCGGTGCATCAAAACGCCCTGTAACAGAGAGTCAATCGCGAACTCACCGCACGCGCGAATTCCTCTCCGCCGCACCTCGTATCGGCGCTATGCCGCCGGGGGCAGCGGCGCCCGGGCCCGCCGGGAGACGATGCAGTAGGCGATCCCGTAGGTCGCGGCCGCACTCGGTATCGCGATCACAATGCTCCCGATCATCAGGGGAAGACCGACATCGAGAAAGGTCGTCCACTGCAGCATCTTCGCCGGTTCGATGTGATGCATGGAAAGCTTCGGCGGAAGATGATGCGGATGGCTCAGCACCCAGTAACCGATTTCGTATTCGATACGCAGAAGCAATGGCCACAACGGCGTGATGACGTCGTGCAGGCAGACCGACAGCACGGCGGCGAGCTTGCTGCACCGCGCCACCCAGGCCGTCGCCACACAGAGCAGGGTCTTCAGCCCGAACAATGGCGTGAACCCCCAGAATATCCCGATGGCGATTCCTCCGGCGATGGCGTGGGGGGTGTCGCGAAGGGACAGCAAGCGCGTGAACAGCGACCGGAAATACTCGACAATCTTCACACGACCCCGCCGAGGGAACCAGACGCCGCCCTTGTTTTCCAGCATTGAATTCCGGACCTGCGGCGGTAGCTTCAAATCCTCTCACCCATGGAATACAACGCTGGTGATTACGATCTTTTCGACGACGAGCCGACAGGGTTCGCCCGGTGGATCATGCCGGCGTTGATCATTTCCCTCCTCCTCCACGTCATCTTCTACATGTGGGCGCGGAGTTACCCGTTCCAGCCGTTCAGCGAGGCCTACTACGACAAGATCGTGCCGCGCACCTTCCAGCTCGAGCGCGTGGAGATCGATCCGAAGCTGCTCGATCCCGCGCCGGACGAGGAGATCAAGGAAGCCGCCGCGCCAAAGGCCGTCGAGCTGCCCGAGGAGAAAGTGTCGTTCGAGAATATGATGGCCGACATCAAGGCCACGCCCGCCGCGCCCGAGATCGAAAACCCGATCCTCGACGACAAGCCGCGCGTCGACCCAACGAGCTTTGAAGAAACCGTAAAGGTCGCCGAGAAAAACGGCGCCGCGACCGTGGCCGAGGACATGGACGCGCTGCGTGAGGAGTTGCTCGTCGACAAGCCCGAGGTTTCCGGACGTCCGCTCATCGAACTCACGCGTCCCGGCGAAGCCGGCGACGGCGCACCGGACAGCCTCGGCCCCACCGCAGGCGGCGACACCCCGGGATTCAGCAATCTCGACACGCTGCTCGCGCAGACCGGCCCCCTTACGGATGAGACGGCGCCGATCATGATGCCGGCGGACCTCCTCTTCGACTACGACAGCTACCAGCTTCGCGACGCGGCGGTCTCCAGTTTGCAAAAGCTCGGGCAGCTCATCCGGCGCAATCCGGACGTCGACTTTATCATCGAGGGACACACCGACTCGTTTGGCGGCGAGGTCTACAACCGCCAGCTCAGCCGCATGCGTGCGGAATCGGTGAAACACTGGCTCGTGCAGGCAATGGGCATCGACGCCTCGCGCATTGAGACGCGTGGATTCGGCAGTTCGCGCCTCATCGCGCCGGCCACGGGATCGATCGAGGAACAACAGATCAATCGCCGTGTGGAGATTGTGATTCGAGCCCGGGGGAGCCGATAGGAAGTGGCTCGTTACGTCGCCGGCACATCAATGGTTCCGTCCTACAGGGATCGCGTTCTCGCAGAAGCGGCTCGCGAACTCTCGGAAAAAACCCGCAAGAGCAATCAGGACTGGCTGCCCATCTTCCGGCGGTTCCTGAAACTGGAGGAGCACCGTCTCCGCCTCTGGCACAACGCCGGCGGCGGCGGTCGCGAGATCGCGCGGCAACGGGCGAACCTCATCGACATCATCTTCCGCGAGCTCTTCGAAAACGTTGCCTCCTCCACCAGCGGCAAGCCGGGGAAGGAGCGGTTCGCGGTCGCGGCCTTCGGCGGCTACGGACGCCGCGAGATGAATCCCTTCAGCGACGTCGACATCATGTTTCTCGTCGATCGTGGCGCCGCCGGGCCGCACCTGGAGGAGATCATCCGCCAGACCCTCACCGCCCTGTGGGACCTCGGCTTCAAGGTCGGTCATTCCACGCGCTCGATCGCCCAGGCGATCAAGGCCGCCAACGATGATCCCGTCAACAAGACGTCGATGCTCGAGTGCCGCTTCCTGCTCGGTGACCGCGAGTTGTTCAACAACTTCAAGACGCGATTCGAAAAGGAGTGCATCGTCGGGAAGGAGGCAAGCTACATCGAGTGGCGCTTCAAGAGCCAGCGGGAGAATCACGAGAAATTCGGCGGCAGCGTCTTCATGCAGGAGCCGAACGTGAAGAACGGCTGCGGCGGCCTGCGCGACTATCAAAACCTGCTCTGGGTCGCCTACGTCGCCGAGCGGATCAGCAGCATGTCGAAGCTCGTCGAGAAACGCCGGCTCTCCGCGCGCGAGCGCCGCGCCCTCGACAAGGCCTACGACTTTCTGCTGCGCGTGCGCACCGAGATGCACTATCAAAACGGCCGGCCCATCGACGCGCTCACGCTCCAGCTTCAGGGCAAGGTCGCGACGGCATTCAACTACCCGCAGAAGCACATTCTGCGGCGTTGCGAGGCCTTCATGCGCGACTATTACAGCCACACGCGCGACATGTATCTCATCACGCGCACGGTGCTCGAACGGCTCAACATCTCACGCCGGCAAAAGCCCAAGACAAGCGGACTGCTGTCGCTGCTGAGACCCAACCCCAAACCGCGACGCTTCGGCGGATTCTACGCCCGAGATGGCAAGATCTACCCCGAGTCGCGCGACATCTTCAATGAAGACCGCGCCCGGCTGCTGCGTGTCTTTCACTTCGCGCAGATGCACCAGCTCGAGCTCAGTCACGAGGTGCGCGATTTGATCCGCCGGCGGCTGCATCTCATCGACCGCACGTTCCAGTATGCGCGGGCGACGCGGGAAATCTTTCTCGCGATCCTTTCCCACAAGGGTGAAGTGGGCCGGATTCTTCGTGCCATGCACGAGGTGGGCGTCCTCGGGAGATACCTTCCCGAGTTTGGCGCGCTCACCTGCCTGGTGCAGCACGAGTTTTTCCACCGCTACACGGCGGACGAGCACACGCTCGTCTGCATCGAGAAACTCGACAGCCTGCTTCTCTCCGAGGAAAAGCGCTTCCAGGGCTATCGCGCGCTGTTCCAAAAACTCGACGACCCGTCGATTCTCTACCTCGCGATCCTGCTTCACGACGTCGGCAAGGCCGCGAACTCGCGTCATCACGAGGAGGAAAGCGCCATTCTCGCGCATCGTGTCGCCCGCCGCCTGCAGCTTTCGCCCGAGCGCCGGCGCATGCTCATCAAACTGGTCGACGCCCACTACGTGATTTCCCACACGGCGCAGACGCGCAATCTCGACGATCCGGCGACCATCGCGGAATTCGCCGCCATTGTGGAGCGCCGTCCAAAACTCGACGCCCTCATGCTCCTCACGCTCGCCGATGGCATGGGCACAAGCGACCAAAACTGGTCCGACTGGAAGGAGTCGCTCGTGTGGGCGTTGTATCGCAAGACCTGCGAGTATTTCGAGGTGGGCCCGCGCTGGGCCGAGGAACGCCGCAAGGACCGCGAAGCGTTGTTCGACGCCGTGAATCGCATACTGCCGCGGGGCTTTCGTGAAGAGGTCACCGCGCACTTCGACTACATGCCGGAGCGGTATTTCCAGGGCAACGACGCGGAATCCATCGTCGCCCACATCAAATTGTTCCACGAATTCTTCGAGCGCCTCAGGGACACGGGTGACGCGCTCATGCCCGTCATGGAATGGATTCCGCGCGAGGAGAATGGCCACTCCGAGGTGCGCGTGTGCGGATGGGACCGCGAGCGGTTTCTCGAACGCATGGCGGGCGCGTTTCTCTCGGCCAACATCAACGTGCTCAGCGCCGACATCTACGTGCGTGGCGACAGCCTGGCGCTCGACATTTTCCGCGTCTGCGACACGCGCCACCAGCCGGTCACCAGCACGCGCGACATCGATCGCGTCGAGTCCCGCCTCGCCGAGGCCCTGCAGGTTCCCGATTTCGATTTCACGCCGTTGATCGGCGAACCGAGCCGCATTCGCTCCTACAAGCTTTCCTCCGAGGCGGAACTGCCGACACGCATCGTCGTCGACAACGACTCGCACCCGCTCTACACGATCATCGAAATCCAGACACCCGACCGTCTCGGCCTCCTCTACAGCGTGCTCCGTGCGCTCGGCAGCGCGGGCATCACGATTCAGGCCTCACGCATCACGACGGAAATGGAGGTCGCGATGGACACCTTCTACGTCACCGATCGCCGCGAGCGGAAGATTGTGGAGAAAGCAACCGTGGAAAAGGTGCAGCGCCTTCTCCAGCGGGCCATTCTGCGCGGAAAGTAGCGGGCGGGAGCCGTTGCCGCGGCGGTCTTTTCAGGCCGGCGTCTCCTGCCGGGGAAGCGCGAGGGAACGGCGAAGTCGGCGGAGATAGACACGGGCGGCCGCATGATCCGGATGAATCTTCAGCAAGCGCTCCGTGACCTCGATCGCGGCAAGGGGCATCCCGTCCTGCGCGAGGGCACGGGCCAGCGCCATGTGAGCTTCCGGAAAATAGAATCTCAACTTGATGGCCTGTTGAGCCGCGGCGGCTGCGGCGCGTGGATTGCCGAGTCGGAGGGAAGCTTCCGCGAGACCGAGCCAGGCGATCTCGTCACGGTCGGCGTGCTGGATCAACCGTCGTGCGAACTTTTCCAGTTCCTCCCACTCCCGCAGGCCGGCAAGGAGCAGGCCAATGCGTCGCCACACCCCAAGTGGAAGCGGCGCCTGCGCGACGACGTTCCGCACCATCTCGCGAGCGCGACGCGTTTCCTTGCGAACCATGGCCAGTTCCGCTGCGGCGACCAGAATGCCGGGCGTCGAGCCGCCGACCTCCTCGAGCACCTTGAGCGTTTGGGCGGCTTCGTCGCACAAACCGAGCGCAAGCTGCGTTTTGAAGAGAGCCTCGGCAAACGCAAGATTTTCGGGGAAGCTGACGAAAAGCCGCTCCAGGGCCGGCAATGTAAGATCCAGTCGACTCCCGTCGAGGCACGCGCAGGCGTAATTCCACAACTGGCTCGTGTCGGTCGTCGAAGGTGGATCATTCGTTTCGGACTCCCCGGTTTCCCACGTTGGCCGCGTGAGGACGGCCTGTGGAGCCGCGAAGCATTCGCAGCGCACCTGCCCCTCCATGTCTTCACCAACACGCAGGCCGAACCATTGAAGAAGGGTCGGCGCGACATCGAGTGCGCTCGTGCCATGCAGGAGTTCATCGGAAACGAATCCGGGACCGCTGAAAACCGCATACCCCTGCGGTGAAGCGGAAAGCATTCTGCGATCGGGCGACCAGGCAACGCCGCCGGCAGTGACCACGACAACCGCGGTGTCGGGTCCGCTTTGAGCAACGAAAGCCCCGAGCATCCGATCGAGGAACCCATAGGCTGAGCGCACGACGTTTCGGAAAGGTCCGGTTCCCGCAAGGTGATCCGCGCCAAACAGCCGCCAGATCTCCCCGATGCTGCGAAACCGAACGGTCGCCAGCGACCAGTCGTTCTCGGACATCAGCGCGGTCAGCGCGGCGTGAAAGGAAAGATCGGCGGCAAGGAGGATCCGAAGCTGTGCGAGCCGGCGATCACGGGATTGATCGACCGTTTGCCACCCGGGCACGAACTCTGCGATGGCATCGGCGCCGATTTGATCCGGGCGAATCCGACAGGGATCGAGTCTTTCCGCGAGTTCTGGCGGATCGTAGGTGCCTACGGGCGCAGAAGGCCACGACTGGCCTGGAGGCGCCGTCGGAATGGGAAAGCGGTCCGAAACGAGAGCGCCCAAATGCTCGCGGGGACCGTGTGTCGTGGGCCAGCCCACGACCAGCGAACGCCGCGATTCCCGCCCGAGAATGTCCCACAGCGCCAGGGCTCTTCGCTCACCCCGGGCATCCGGAGCGCCCGCCCGGGAAGGCGCGAGCACTCCATGCTGCCACGCTCGCTTGCCGGTGGCGAGAGAGGCCCAAAGCGCCGCGTCGACGAGCGGACGTGACGCCATGAGCGGACCGCCAATTCCCGCCTCCAGCAACCTCCCGAATGTCGGAAGTTCTCCGGCATCGGTGAGCGGATGAAGACATTGCGCGTCTCCAACCTCCCATCCCACCAAAAGCAGCCGGCCCGACATGGGCGGCGGTCAGTGCGCGCGCTGTTTCCGGCGACGGAGCAACAACAGGGCCAGAGCGCCGGCCACCACCGCCGTGGTCGTGTTCACCTCCGGGACGGCGACGATTCCGACGTTCAAATCGGTTTCATACGCGAAGTCGACGAGCGTAATCGTCATGTCGTCGACATCCACGATCATCTGCGCCCAACCGTAGTTGTAGTCATCGCCTCCACGCGGGATCGCGAAGCCGACGAAACCCGTCACCGGGTCGCCGCTACCGTTGAACCAACTCCCCACAACCGTCGGCCCATCGACATTTTCGTAGAAGAACGTCTCCGAGTAGGCCTGCGAGATACCGCCGAGAAAATTCTCGTCGATCGTCGCCCCCGCCGGGGTCACGGACAGCCCGCGTTCAGGATTTCCCGCGAACGTCAAATTGGTTCCCACCCCGGAGTCATAGTCGGCACTCGCAAGGACGGGCTTGTTCTGGTTGTTGGCGTGGAAGAAGAACTTGTAATCATCCTGCGTGTCGCCATCGGGGTCGAAGAAGACCGGCGTCTCGCTGTCGGCCGTAAGGTTCACGGGACCTGAGTAGATAACGGAGGCCTGCGCCGTGTTGGCGACAAGGGCGGTGGTCGAGAGGACCGCGGAGGATTTGAGCAATGAAGAACGATTCATGGTTTGATCAGGGGTGGAGGGTTGTTTCGCGCTTGCTCTCCGATTTCCAAACAATCAAACAAGACGCGGCTGTAATTTCGGTCAAAATCAAAGACTTTCAGACAACAATCAGCATAATTAATCCCTGATTGCGTGGAAAATGCTGTGACAACCAGCAAGTTGTTTTGACAGGCGCCGCGACGGCAGGCCGTCCTTCGAGGGGATTGCAAACGCTCAGAAGTCCCGTTGACGGTGTTGCGGAACCTGCTATTAATGCGCCTTGCTCCCGCGGGTGTAGTTCAATGGTAGAACGGCAGCCTTCCAAGCTGCATACGAGGGTTCGATTCCCTTCACCCGCTCTCTTTTTCTTCTTCCCCGACCATGGGCTCTTGCGGATGCCCGCCACTCCGTGTCAGCCGGAAGCCTTGTGAAACACGAATCCCCTTCGTGATCGATGTCTTCATCGTGGGTGGGTCCGTGGCGGGATTGAGCGCTGGATTGCTGCTCGGTCGCTGCCGGCGTCGTGTCGTGATCTGTGATTCAGGGCATCCGCGAAACCGCTTCTCCCGGCACATGCATGGCTTTCTCAGTCGTGAGGGAATTTCGCCGGCCGGGTTTTTGGAAATCTCCCGGGAGCAGCTTGCGCAGTTTCCGGACGTTCAGCTTTTCGGCGGGCGGGTAACCGCCATCGAACGTGAGGGAGACGGTTTCCGCATTCACGTGGACGACAACCGCCGGTTTCGCGCGCCGGTGGTGCTGCTTGCCACGGGCATTCTCGACGAACTTCCCGACCTGCCGGGCATCAAGGAGCTGTATGGGATCAGCGTGCACCATTGTCCCTATTGCGACGGATGGGAGCATCGCGATGAGCCGATCGCCATTTACGGCAAAGGCGACACCGCCGTCGAACTCGCCGAGGAAATGCCCCTCTGGAGCCGCGATCTTCTCTACTTCAGCGATGGGATTGCGCTTCCACCAAGTGCCCGCGATCGATTGGAAACCGCGCACATCGGAATCGTCGAAACCGGCATCCGCACGCTGCACGGATCCGACGGTTGTCTGAAATCCATCGAGCTGGAAGACGGAACGCGAATCGAGCGTCGATCAATGTTCTTCGTGAGCCCGCAGCGCCAGAACACGGATCTCGCAAAAAAACTCGGCTGCGAGATTGATGCGGGATTCGTCACGTGTGATGAAAACGCGAGGACCTGCGTCCCGGGCCTCTATGCGGCCGGGAACACGTCAACCGGACTGCAACTCGCGATCGTTGCGGCGGCGGAAGGCGCAAAGGCCGCACACGTCATCAACGTGGAGCTCCTGGAGCGCGCGACTCGAAAGCGTTGATGATCTTGCTCAGGAGGTCTTCCCGGCGACTCTTTCCTTCGCGCGGGCGGCGTCGGCAAGCGTGGAGGCAATCGACGCGAGCTTCACGGGCTTGTTGAGATAGGCGTTCATTCCCGCTTCGAAACATTCCTCCCGATCCGCGGGAATGATGTTCGCGGTAAGTGCCGCGATGTAGCAGGGCGGGGCCCCGTTCCCAAGCGCCTCGGCCGCGCGGATGGCTCGCGTGGCTTCGATGCCATCCATCTCCGGCATTTGAAGGTCCATCAGGATGCAGTCGGCCCGTTCGCGTTGCTGCACTTCCACCGCTTCCCGGCCATCGCGGGCGGAAAGCGGCTCGTAGCCGAGACGCCGCAGAAGGGTGACGATCAACCGCAGATTCACCTCATCGTCGTCCACGACGAGCACGCGCAATGCATGGGTCTTCGCGAACTGGGTCCCAAGAACCGGCGCGCTTTTCGAGGCACGATTGCCCTCCAATGCCTCTTCGAGCGGAAGACTCAAAATGAAGCGGGAACCCGCTCCCGGCTCGCTCGCGGCGGTGAGCGTCCCACCCATCGCCTCGGCAAGTCGACGGGAAATGGCAAGCCCGAGACCTGCTCCGCCGTGACGCCGGCTGTGGCTCGAGTCCATCTGCATGAATGGCTGGAAGATGGTCTCCAGTTGATCCTCAGGAATGCCCGCTCCGGTGTCCCTCGTCATGAATTCGATGCGTCCCTCCGCGGGATTGGCGCGGGTTTCGAGCGTCACCTTGCCCTGATCGGTGAACTTCACGGCGTTGCCGGCCACGTTGAGAAGGATCTGCCGAATGCGCGCGGCATCGCCGATGATTCGCTCGGGGATGGCGGGATCGGTGATGACTTCGAGCGTAAGATCTTTCTTAACGGCCAGCGGCGCGATGATGATCCGGACGTCCTCCAGCACTTCGCGCGTGGAAAACGGCTCCCGTTGAATCTGCACGCGCCCGGAATCGATCCGGCTGAAATCGAGCACGTCATCGAGCACATGCAGCAACGCCTCCCCCGAGGCGATGATCGTTTGCGTGTGTTCGAGAGCCTCGGGAGGCAGGCCCGGCATCTGCGCGAGAATCTCGGAGAAGCCCAGGATGCCATTCAGCGGCGTGCGAATCTCGTGACTCATCACCGCGAGGAACTGGCTCTTGGCGCGCTCGGCGGCGCGTGCCTTTTCGGCCAGCTCCTTCTCCTGCTCCAGTGCCTGCGCGAGTCGCTCCTCACGCCGGCGCTCCTCGGTCACATCCCGAAACGTCCAGATACGTCCGTAATAGGTGCCGATGTCATCCCGCACGGGCGCGGAGTAGCGGTCCAGAATCCTGCCGTCGACGAGCTCGATTTCGTCGCGACTCACCCTGTCGGGATCCGCGTAGAGCGCGGCGATCTTCTCCCGAAAAATCTCGGGATTTTTGGTCATCGACATCACGTATTCCACCTGCCGCGCATCGTCTTCGATACTGGCGACATCCGGCGGAATCCTCCACAGCTCGACCACACGGTCGTTCTGATAAATCTTCTTCCCCGCGGCACTCACCACGAGGATGCCGTCGGGATCGGATTCCACGAGCGCTTCAAGAAACGCCGTCTTCGAGCGCAACTCCTCCTCCCAGCGGGCGCGCTCTTCGATGTCCCTCTGCAACGCGCGATTTGACTCCTCGAGTTCGAGGGTTTTCTCCTCGAGCTTTCGGATCAGCGTCTCGCTGTAGACTTTGAGAATTTCCTTTTCGTCCTTGAGGATCGAGGGCGGATTCTTTTTGCGATCGACCGGCCCGCTTCGCAACACGGCGTCGATGCGCGAGATGAAATCCTCCGGCTCCGCGGGCTTGAGAATGAAGGCGTCGGCGCCAAGGCTCAGCGCCAATCGCTCGTCCTCGGGCTCGGTGTAGGTCGCCGTGTAAACGATGAAGGGAATCTTGCGAAGCCTCGCGTCGGCTTTCCACAACCGCAGCAAGGTGTAGCCATCCATCACGGGCATGAGCAGATCGGACACGACCGCCGCGGGCGGCCGAAGACGCGCCTTGACGAGCGCCTCGGCACCGTGACGCGCTGTATCGACTTCGTAGCCATTCCCCGTGAGCAGGGCCTGGAGGAAATACACGTTCTCCTCCTTGTCATCGACGATCAGGATGTAACTCATGCGGTCCCCCTTTCCGAAAGCGGAAGAAACGCCTCGATTTCCGTGAGGAAGGTCTCGGGATTGATGGGCTTCTCGACGTAGCCGTTGCATCCGGCTTCAAGGCACTTTTCGCGGTCTCCCACCATCGCATAGGACGTGACCGCCACGATGGGAATGGAGGCGGTTTCCTCGAGGCTGCGCAGTGCGCGGGCCACGGCATATCCGTCCATCGCGGGCAGCTGGATGTCCAACAGGATGAGATCGGGCCGGTATCTTCGCGCCGCTTCGATGCCAAGCCGGCCGTCGACCGCAGACACCACGCGGTAACCGTGCTGCTCGAGGAGAAACGTCGCGAGATACCGGTTCTGCACGTTATCTTCGATCAAAAGAATGGTGCGCTGGCTCATGACGGTGGAGGGCTCTGAAGCGGAAGAATCAACGTGAAAACACTCCCCCGTCCCGGCTCGCTCTCGGCGAAAATGCGCCCGCCGAGCAATGCGGCGAGACGTCGGCAGATCGCAAGCCCGAGGCCGGTGCCCTCGTGCACACGCGAAATGCCGGTGTCGAGCTGGCGAAATGGTTGAAAGAGGGTGCCGAGATCCTCGGCACGAATCCCAATGCCGGTGTCGGCAACCTGCAACCGCACCGCGGGCCGGCCCTCGTCGACGATCAGGTCCGCAGAAAGCGTAACGCCGCCCCTCTCGGTGAACTTGATCGCATTGTTGAGGAGATTGAGGAGGATCTGCTCGACGCGACGCCGGTCGCTTTCGATCTCCTGCAGTCCGTCGGAGACCGTCACGGTGAGAGAAAGTTTCTTCTTCTCCGCAAGCGGCTGCACCAAACCTCCAACGTGCTCGATGGCCTCCCGCAAATTGAAGACGTCCGCGCGGGTCTCGAGCTGCCCCGCCTCGATCTTCGACAGGTCGAGCACGTCGTTGATCAGGTCGAGGAGATGTCGTGCACTGCCGCGCACCATGCCGAGCTGCTTCGTCTGCTCGGCATTCAACGGACCCGCAAGCCCCTGCAGGAGAATGCCCGTGAAGCCAATGATCGAGTTGAGCGGCGTCCGCAATTCGTGGGACATCGTCGCGAGGAACGCGGATTTGATGCGGTCCGCGGCCTCCGCCCTCAACAACGCCGCCTGCAGGTCTTTCGTGCGCGTCGCAACCTGCTCCTCGAGGCTTTCGTTGAGCCGGCGCATGGTTTCCTCCGCCGCCTTTTGCTCGGAGATATCGCGGATCATCGCGAGGATGCTGCCGTCGGGCATCACCGTCGCATTGACGGCGGCGGGGAACGTCGAGCCGTCTTTGCGCTGGAAGGTCCATTCGCGGTGGTAGTCGGCCGTGGATTGAATGGCATCGAGGGCGGGCTCGATGTTGGGAAGCTCCTCGGGCGCGACGACCTGCGACGCACGCATGCCGATGAGCTCGCTGCGCGAATACCCGAGCATTTTGCAGATGCCGGGATTTGCATCGAGATAGCAGGCCTCGGCGTCGGCAATGAGAATGCCAACCGGCGCATATTCAAAAAGCGTGCGGTAACGGGCATCGCTCTCGCGCAGGAGCGCCTCCGAGCGTCGGTGCTCGGAGATGTCCAGCCCGACGCCAATGAGGCACGTCGCGCCGTTGAAGGTCATACGACGTCCGGTGAAGAAATAAGGCGTGGCCGTGCCGTCCTTTGCGATCAACGACGCCTCGACGGACGATTCCCCTTTTTCAAAAACCTCTTCGATCCGCTTGCGGACCAAATGCTTCTCGGGCTCCGCAAAAAGATCGAGCGGTTCCATGCGACGGATCTCGTCGGCCGTGTAGCCCGACACGATCTCGAAATTCCGGTTCCACCGCAGGAAGCGGAAGTTCTCGTCGTAGAAGTAAAAAATGCCCGGCATGCTCTCGACCATCGCGGTCGAGAACTGCCGCTCCGCCTCGGCCTCGCGTTCGGCACCCCGGCGCTCTTCGCGCTCCAACAGACTCGTGAGCGCAAAGGAAAGATCGCCCGCCGCCTCTTCGAGCAGGGCCACCTCCCGGTCACGGAAAAAATGCGGCTCGCTCGAGCAAACCACGAGCACCGCGCGTGCGATCGACGATTCGCGAATCGGAAATGCGGCCATCGCGGAAAACCCCTGCTCGCGGAGCACGTCACGCCACGACGTGAGCGCCGGGTCATCCTCAATATTCGGGCAGACCCACGGCTCCCCCGTGCGAAGGGCCGCACCGACAGGCCCGCCCGTCGATTCGTTCTCCGCAGAGCTGATGAGCGCCGAGAGTCGATCGGTGCCACGCCCGGCGGCGCAAACCGGAACGATCCGTCGCGTCGATTCCTCGAGCCAGCCGATCCACGCCATTTCGAAGCCCGCGTTGACAATCAGCACGTCGCAGACTCGCTTGAAAAGATCCTCGCGACTCCTGGTGAGCACGATCGCCTGATTCACCTGACTCAATGCCGAATAAAGCCGCGCGAGGTGATTGAGCTCCCGATCCCGCTGCTTTTGAGCGGTGATGTCGCGCGCGATGCGGGAGACTCCGACCACGCGGCCCGAGCCGTCGAGAATCGGAGAGATTGCAACGGAGACGTCGATGAGCCGACCGTCCTTTGTCTTTCGCTGGCTCTCGAAGTGCGGGATGTGCTCGCCGCAGGCGATCCGCTTTAGAATGCTCGCCTCCTCGTCGAAACGATCGTCCGGCGTAATGGTGAAAATCGGCGCGCCGATCATCTCCGCCGCCGAATATCCGGAAATCGTTTCCGCGCCCCGGTTCCAATCGGTGACGATGCCGTCGAGATCCGTCGCCACGATGGCGTCCTCCGCTGCCTCGATGATTGCCGCCAGACGCGCGTTCGCCCTCTCCGCGTCCTGCGGCCCTGAGGTGGAGCCCGACGCGCGGTTCTCTTCCGTAATTCCCGATGGCACTGTCATGCCATGTAGGAGGGGATGTTCATCGGGGAGATGGAATCGCCTCGGCCGCTCGAGGTGCTGTCGAAATTCTTATCCAGATGGCAACATTTTGGAAAGCTCGATATCGCGGTTCGCGATATAGCCGGCAAACGATCTCCGCCAGTTGATTCGAGGCTTTGCGATGAAGGTGATCGGTCGCAAGCCCGCTGTTGCCGAGTTCTCCTCGCATCAAATCCCACCGGCCGAGCCGATCGTGTGGCACAACGCGTCAGCTCGCATTACCGAAACGACCTTCTGTGGCGATCGTCGGGCCTCATTCCGCGAGATGAAAATCAAATGCCGGGGTGACTGTCGCGAGCCTCCAGAAGGGCGATGATGCACTTGCGTCATACCACGCCGCGGGAAACTTGCTAAATTTTCCGAGGATCAAATTCCGGTCAGATCCACCGTGCGATCGGGTCCGTGACCACGCTCACCGATGGTTCTCCGGAGGATGATCCAGCACAAGTGCTCCCCTCCGGTTTCCCGGAGAGGCAGACATGTTTCTATTGGGGGTAACAAGGGGGGGCAGGCTTAGCCGGCCCCCCCCTTGTTCGTGTTCTCAACGGAATTGGAAATCCTACCGAGTTTCGAAGTTCCCGGAAGCCTGTTTTGGCATCTTTGGCGTCAAAAGGTGCAACCTGTCTTGACATCTTAGCGCGGCAAACCGTCAAAAAGTCGGAGACAGAACGGAGGAATTGTCCAAATTATCTAACTGTCTCCCTGACACCTCGGAACCGTCCGATCCGTTTGGACATCTTAAAAAATGACAGCTCTCGACAGCCCCCCCTCTGTCGTCCTGTCAGCCGAAACACGGCTGGCGCATGACAATTTTCGTGTAATCACTGACACGTGCACCTCTCCGCCGGCTCCTCCCGGAAATCGAAAGCCGGCGCTGTGGAAATCCCGCGGGTTCTCCCTCGTCGAAGTCACCCTCGCAATCGGGCTGACGACCTTCTCGGCAATCGTCCTGCTCGGGCTTCTCTGCTCGGGCGTCAACGAATCGCGGCAAGCCACCGACCAGACGGTGATGGTGCAAATCGCACAGCAGCTCATCGGCATGGCCCAGCAAACCGACTGGTCGCATACGGACGAGTTGTCGTCTTCCTACTTCTATTTCGACGAAACCGGGCAGCTCCTCGAAGGTTCCGACGAAGATCAGGCGGTGTTCGCCGGTTGCATCCTCGTCGAGCCGGAGGTGAACCTTCCAGCCGACGGGTCCGGGGTGAATGATCAGGTGGCGACAGTTCGCGTGCGGGTGGTTCGGGATCCGGCCCGCAAATTGCGGGGTGCCCCGACTTCCGAGCTCGCTGACGAGACCTTGCGCGCCTCGGCGCGTGAGTTTCCGGCATTCCTGGCGAACAATGGCGCGTAACCGGATACCGCGGACACGGCGCGCTTTCACGCTCGTGGAGCTGCTCGTGTCGATGACGATCCTTTCGTTGCTGTCGGTGATGATGCTCCGCATGCTCTCGACGAGCTCCGACATCTGGCGTCGAAATCGCGAGCGCACCGAGGCATTTCAATCCGCCCGCGCCGGCTTCGAGCGAATGACCCGGCAGCTCAGCCAGGCCACGCTGGACACGTATCTCGACTATTACTCGAGCAGCAACCAGAGCCGCACAGATTGGGCCCGCAGTGGCGGCGATGTCGTCACGCAGGAATTCCCCGCCGATCGCTACGACTGGGCTTCCGACCTCCACTTCGTCATGGGCGACGCGACGGAACTCATATCGGCGGCCGAAGGAGAGACCCCCACACACGCGGTCTTCTTCGTGGCGCCAACCGGCATTGTGGGGCCGGACTCGCGCGAGTATCGCAACCTCGATCGGCTGTTGAACGCGATGGGCTTTTACATCGAATACATCGGCGACGGTTCGGAAATCCCCCCTTTCCTTCGCGGCAAGGTGAACGAGCGCTTTCGCTACCGGCTTATCGAGATGAACCAGCCCTCCGAGGAGCTCAAAATCTACGACGATTCCTTCTCGAAACCCTACGCCTGGTTCAACGACGCCATCACTCCGCCTGACGACTCGAAACCCTCCACATTCATCCTCGCCGACAACGTCATTGCGCTCATCCTGCGCCCGAAAGTCTCCACGGCGGACGCGGTGTCGGAAGTCGGCGATGCCGTGGAGTCCTCCTACTCTTTTGACTCGAAGGGCTATCTCAATGGAGGCAGCCACCTCGTGAAGAACCAGCTCCCGCCGCTTGTGGAGGTCACGATGGTGACCATCGACGAGCTTTCCGCAGCGCGTTACGAAGAGCAGCATGGACCGGGCGCTCCCGATTTCGTGCCCGCCAGTCTCTTCCGAAATCCCGCGAATTTCGAAAACGACCTCGACCAGCTCAAACGACGGCTTTCGGACCTGAAATTGAATTACCGCGTCTTCACTACCGACGTGAGCATGCGCGGTGCAAAAACCAACCTGAACTGACACCCGACGATGTCTCCCATTCCCCCAATGTCTCGACGTCGACGCCGCTCCGGCGTCGCACTGGTGCTCGTCCTGCTTCTCATTGCACTGCTCACCGTGCTGGTCGTGAGCTATTTCACGGACGTGCTGACCGAGTCCGCCTCCTCGAGCAACTACTCCGAGCGAACCAAGGTGAAGATGCTGGCGGACTCCGCGGTGAATCTGGCCATCGGGCAGATTCGAAAGGCCACGGAGGGATTCGACGATGGCGGGAGGCCCGTCGCATGGGCCTCGCAACCGGGAATGATCCGCACCTGGGACGACACCGGCGAACCCGTCGATGCCTACAAGCTCTACTCCGCGGAGAAAATGATCGTCGACGGCGCGTTCACCTCCGAGGAAGACTTGCGTGCGGATGTCCCGCCCGACTGGAAGTCGCAGCCGTCCACGTTCACCGACCTCAACAGCCCGGTCCTTGTTGAAGACGACACCGGCTCGGTCGCGAAAGACGGCCGCAAGTATGCCGCGCACTTCCCGATCATCAGCGGGAGCAACCTTGTCCCCGGCTCCTATGCCGGAAAGTCCGTGATGACTTACGAGGCCAAAATCGAAGGCTTCGGAATCGATTCGGACATGAGTCCAGGTGGGACCATTGGTCCGGACAACAACCCGGTTCCCATGCCGGTGCGATGGCTCTACGTGCTCGAGGACGGCACACTCGTCCCTGCCGGTTCAAATGGCACGGTCGCGGGCGCCAGCGAATCGAACCCGATCGTCGGCCGGGTGGCGTTCTGGACCGATGACGACACCTGCAAGCTGAACATCAACACCGCGTCGGAAGGTGCCTATTGGGGAAGGCCATACACGACCTCGAAACGGGAAAAGGATCTCTCGCAATTCATTCCCGCGCAAAACGAGTTCGCAACCTTCGCCGGGCATCCGGCCTCGACATCACTCAGCCCCGTGCTGGGATCGATCTTTCCGATTCCGGCGAATGACAAAGGAATCCCGAACTGGCCAACCGCCTCCACCTACAGCGCCTGGAAAGCCTATTACGATCTCGTCCCGCGCGTGACCCACGGCGGCTCGAACGCCGCAACCCGCAAGTCCGACAAAACGTCGAACATCATCAAATACGATGCGGACCGGCTCTACGGTTCGGTGGACGAGTTCATTTTCAAGGCCAATTCCAGTGCGGCCAGACGCCAGAAGAATGCCCCCGCGATAGACAATAAATTTCTCGAGCAGGCCCGGTTCTTCCTCACCGCGCACAGCCGCGCCCCCGAGGTGAATCTTTTCAATCTCCCCCGCATCTCCTTGTGGCCGCTGGATCCCAGCACCCAAAATGGAAAGGACAAGCTTCTCGCCTTCTGCTCCACGTTCAATGAGCAGCCCTTCTATTTTCAACGGACGGTTGTGCCGGGATCGTCGCCGCCCATCAGTGCCTTCCAAAATACAAGCCAGAGCGCGACAGCCGACTGGGACAAATACCCTCGAAACAAGCAGCTCTACAATTATCTGCAGACTTTGATGCGCAGCGAAATCCCCGGATTCGGCGGCAGCCTCGCGAGAAAATACCCGCAGAATTACGGAAACCAGATCCTTACGGAGATGGTCGACTACATCAGGTCCGGCGTAAACATTGCGAGCACTTCAACGTCCGGAGGAGACACCCCCTATTATTTTGTGCCGCCCAGCGGAGACAGCGGGTCCGGACAGGTGGTGCCTCTCTCGCTGAGCAGCAATGGGTCCTCGGGCACCGACACACGCGGCTTCGGCCGGTTCATCACGATCAGCGAAGGTGCCCTCGTGCTTTACAAGCCTAACGCGCACTCCATTGCCGCCTTCTTCATGGTAGAGCCTTTCCTGCCGTCGCCGGGTCTTCCGCCAATCAATCCCTATTTCAAAATCAGGATAACCGGCCTTGAGTCCTTCAAAGTGAATGGGACGCCCTTGGGAATGCCAAACGATGACGAAATGACCTGCGATGCATACCAGCTCGCGGCTTCAGAATCGTTGATGAAAAGCTTCCCCCCCTATCTGCCCTCCGGCAGCACCGCCTATCCGGCCACGCGCGCGATGTTCTATAGAAAAAGCGGGACCGGGCTTGTGCCACGTTCCAACTATCCGTTCCAAGGCCCACCGATTCCTTGGACTAGCCAGGACTCCACTCTCCAGCTCGAAGGCGGACTGGTGAAGATCTACATCTACGGGCCTTTCGACAGTTCGACCCCCGTCCAGGAATTGACGCTCGATTTCCGCAACGTTGCGTTCGATCGAATTGGAAGGGCCGAACCCAAGGAGCCAGCGACCATTCCGGCTCCAGGGCCGGTCAGGAATACCTATTATCCCTTCACCACTCGCATTCCGGCGATGCGGAGTTCAAATAACATCAAGGACACCCTGATCCGCAAGGTCGTGGGCGGAGATATCAATGCCATCAACACCGCGATTAACGATAAATCGGGGCTCGGAGACGTGGTGCGCAGTATGGAAGCCAACATCAAGGCTCCGCTCTGGGGTGACCAGCGGGCGCTCGCATTGGTTCGAAGGGACAATACTTCCAATCAGTCTCCGCTTTTCGTGAGACACCCGTTCTACGATCTCTCCACCCAGCCTAGTCTGGTCAACAGCGATAGCAGGAAGACCCTGATCTACGACCCTGCGTCGTCAAATTCGACATTCCGCGATTACAGCCGTCGCTTCGCGGAAAGTCTTCGAAGTGATGAGGTGGTGTTTCGCGGCCAATTTGGCGGTTACATCACGGGCGACCAACCCAAATACAATCACGATTCCGGCAGCGGCCGGAAGGGAACCATGATGACCGGTGGCTCTTTGATCGAGCTGGCCTTGACCGCACCGCGCATCATCCAGCGAGACGCCATTCCCTCCGTTCCATATGGACTCGATGGTGCCTACATTCACAACTCCAGCGGAGGCATCGTGGGCTATGGGGATTGGGATACCGGCCTGGGGGCCACCTCCGACGGCCCCTACATCAATTATCCGGACCAGGGAAACTCCAACACCGCCACCAGCGGCTATGAACTCGCCGTGGGAGACGGCCGCGTCATCATTGGCGGATATTTTGGCCGCGGGGACTGGGGAGCGGAAACCGGCGCTACCTTCTCGCCGAATCGGCAGATCGCCTCCGCAGTCTCGTTCGGCTCGCTGTCGACGATGGTCGACCCGAACAAGCCGTCGGAAATGCAGAGCTGGCGAACCCTGTTGTTTTGTCCAAATCCGGCGGCCCAGACGGAAGGCACCGCAGCAAGCACCCGGCATGCAACGAAGCTGAATCACCCCGGATTCGGCAAGCCGGCAAGCGGATCCAATCCCTATCCGCCCTACACGGAGCCCCCGGATCACGCCTTTCTCGACTTTTTCACGATGCCGATCGTCGAGGGCTACCCGATCAGCGAACCCATGTCGACGGCGGGCAAGGTGAACATGAATTACCAGATCGCTCCATTCACTTACATTCACCGAAGCACGGCCTTGCGGGGAGTGATGAAACATGAGCGCCTCGCGGCCATTCCGACGACCGCACCGACGGAACCGAACGACGACGACGCCTACAAGTCAGCAGGCATCAACGACCGCCAGGGTTGGACGACACAGATGCGCTACGGCATCTACCTCGATGAGGAAACCGGAACCCTCCGGCAATTCGAAGCGCGGTTTCAACGCGGCGATCTCTTCCGTTCGGCGAGCGAGATTTGCGACATGTTCCTGGTTCCCGGAAGGGCGACTGATCCCTCCTACTCTTCGCTCAAGTATCCGAACAGTAGATTTCCCGAGTTTCCCAGCGGCGAAGGCGAGATCGATTTCGTGAGCAATGACGTCGCCAAGTGGTGGGACAGTTTTCTCGCCACAGGTGACAACCTTCGCGAAGAGCCCTACGGGCGGATCTACCCGCGCCTGACGACCAAGTCGAACAGCTATACGGTCTACGTGCGCGTTCAGAGCCTGAAGAAAAATCCGAACACTCCGGCCGGACGCTTCGTCGACCCCTCGGAATCCGGCCCTACGGATATGATTACCGGCGAATATCGCGGGTCGTATGAAATCGAGCGCTACCTCGATCCGAATTCCCTCGAGGATTCCGGCGTGGATTTCGCAACGGTGTCGCCGAACGATCAATCGAACCGGCTGAATCGCTTTTACAAATTCCGCACGATCAGCACGAAGGAGTTCCGCCCATGAGGCAACGGGCGTTCTCTCTCGTCGAATTACTGCTGGTCGTCGTCATTTTGATGATCGTTCTGTCGTTCACCCTGCCGGCGATCAACTCGGTCGTGCGCGGCGGGTCGATCACGCGGGCCGGTCAGATGGTGGGCGACCAGATCGCACTGGCCCGGCAGGCGGCGGTCGCGCGCAATCAGACCGTCGAGCTGCGCCTGTTCAAGCTGCCGGGCGAGGGTGTGGACGACCAGGCTCGCTACCGGGCAATCCAGACCGTCGCGCAAAAGGAGGACGGCTCGTTCCAGCCGCTGTCGCGGGTTTTGAAATTCGAGCCGCACACCGAGGTGTCGGACTCGGCCCAGCTGAGCACGCTCGTGGCGAGCCCGACCGTGAAAGGCTCCGCGGATGTCGCCGGGCAGACTGTTCCCTACGTGGGATTTCGATTCCGGCCCGATGGCTCGACGGACCTGAGCTTCACCGCCTCCGATGGATGGTTCCTCACCGTGAAGGACACGAGGCCTTCCGACGATGCGATCCCAAAGAACTTCTACACGATTCGGGTTGATCCCCACACGGGACGCACCCGGGTGTTCCGGCCTTGATGCCCTTTATCATTTGAGCCTGCGAGCGCACACCCTACCTTCGTTACTCTGACGCCCAGAAGCTCCGATGATCCGTCCGCTCCTTTTCCTCACCTCGATCGCAGCCAGCGCTGTCGCGCTCGAGCCCTGCAGGATCGAGGTTGTTGACAAGGACAACGGCTGGCCCGTGCCGCTCGTCGAGTTGCGCACGACGAACAAGGAAGTGCTCGTCACCGACAACGCGGGGGTCGTCGCGTTTGACCTTCCCGAGTTCATGGGCACCGAGACGTGGCTGGAGGTTTTCTCGCACGGCTACGAGGTGCCGGAGGATCCGTATGGACATCGCGGGGTGCGGTTCACCCCGAAGCCGGGCGGCAAATTCCGGATCGAAATCGAGCGCAAGCAGATCGCAAAGCGGCTGGGCCGGCTGACGGGCGCCGGCATTTTCGCGGAGGCGCAGAAGCTCGGCGGCTTCAAGGATTGGAAGGAATCGGGCATCACCGGTAGCGACACCGTGCAAATGTTCGAGTATCAGGGCCGGCTTTTCTGGCTCTGGGGCGACACGGATCTCCCGGGCTATCCGCTCGGTATTTTCGACACCTCGGCAGCGACGACCACCCTCAAGCCGCTTATCTCGCTGAAGCCACCGACCGGCATCGTTTACGATTACTTCCGCAACGAAAAGGATCGGCCGCGCGGAGTGGCGCCCATGCCTTCCATCCCCGGCAATGGCCCGGTGTGGCTGGGCGGGTTGGTAACTCTGCCCGACGCCCAGGGCAAGCCGCACCTCGTCGCCACCTACTCGAAGATCGAGAAGGAAATGTCACCAAAAGAATTCGGCCTCTGTGAGTGGAATCCCCGAAAGAAGATCTTCGAGAAACTGATGACCTTTTGGACACGCTCCGGCGACGAGAAGGGCCCCGAGCGGCCGTATCCCGATGGCCACGCTGTGTTTTGGAAGGATTCCAGGGGGCAGACGTGGCTGTATCTCGACGGCCCCCCGAAATTCAAATGCCCTGCCACCTACGAAGCGTGGAAGGACAGGTCGCAGTGGCGCAATGTCGAGAATCCCACCCGATTCCAGATTGCCGGCGAAGACGGGGAGGTGGAGGTCGCCTCGGGATCGATCGCGTGGAGCAACTACCGCAAAAAATGGATTCTGATCCTGCAGCAGAAGTTTGGCACCTCTGCGTTCGGCGAGGTTTGGTATGTCGAGGGCGACACGCCCGAAGGCCCGTGGGGCAAGGCGGTAAAGGTCGCGACGCACAAAAACTACACGTTCTACAACGTCCAGATCGACTGGCAGCTCACCGACCCGAATGAGCCGATTCTTCTCTTCGAGGGGACCTACGTCACCACCTTCACTGACAACCAGGTCAAGACCCCTCGCTACGACTACAACCAGGTCCTCTACCGCATCGACCTCAACGATCCCGATTTGAAACCCGCCCAGCGAAACTAACCATGCGTCGTTTTCTGTTCCTTGTTCTCACGCTCGCCGTCTCGTCGCTCCATGGCGTGGAGTTCGACTCCGCGTTTTCGTCCGGAATGGTGCTGCAGCGCGACCTGCCCATCCAGCTCACGGGCAAGACCGAACCGGGGCGTGAGGTCAAAGTCTCCCTCGATTCGAAATCGGAAAAGGTCCGCGCCTCCGACGACGGCTCATGGCGCGTGGAGTTTCCACCAATGAAAGCCGGAGGACCGCATCGAATCGAGGCCACGGACGGATCGAAATCCGCCACGATCGATGACGTTCTCATTGGCGACGTCTGGCTTTGCTCCGGCCAATCGAACATGCAAATGGGCCTTCACGAAACGATCGGCGGCGAGGAGGCGATGAAGGAGTCGCACCCCGACATTCGCATTCTGACGCTGCCGCGCGGCGGAGCCGACACTCCGCAGAAGACTTTCGGCGCAAAATGGGAACACGCGACTCCCGAGCAGCTGCGCGACTTCACGGCGGTCGGCTATTACTTTGCACTTGCGCTGAAGGCGGATCCGGCGCTGGCCGACGTTCCGATCGGCGTGATCAACAGCTCATTCGGCGGCACCGCCATCGAGGCGTGGATGCCGAAATTGCCGGAGCTGCCCGAGGATCAGATCAGTGGGTCGATGTTCGGCATTGGACCGTCCACTCTCTTCAACGGCATGATCGCTCCGCTCACCCTGCTGAAGCTCAAGGGCGTGCTGTGGTATCAGGGCGAGGCCAATGCCGGCCGGCCGCAGGCTTACGTGAAGCTGCTCTCGACAATGATGGAGCAATGGCGCACCGCGTTCGGCCAGCCGGACCTTCCGTTCTTCATCGTCCAGTTGCCCACATTCGCCGGAAAAATGGGCGATCTCGATTTCAGCTGGTTGCGTGAGGCGCAGGCCACGGCGTGCAAACAAACGCCGAATGCGTGGTTCGCCGTCACCTACGACACCACCGACGGCCAGGACCTGCATCCGAAGGAAAAACAGGAGATCGGCCGGCGCCTCGCGCTGCTCGCGGAGCGCGAGGTGTATGGCAAACAGGTGACCGCCGAAGGCCCCCGCCCCACGGGCGTGAAAGCGGATGGTGACCGCGTCATTGTCACGTTCGACCAGCCCGTGAAGGCACGCAGCGGCGAGGCGAAGGGATTTGCGATTGCAGGAGCCGACGGCGACTTTCGCTTCGCGGAGGCAACGATCAACGGCCAGCAGGTAAGCCTGCGCGCCGAGGGCATCAAGACGCCGACGATGGTGCGCTACGCCTGGAACGGACTCACGGACGCCAATCTCGTCAACGACACCGACCTTCCCGCAGTGCCATTCCGCACGGACAAGCTGGAGCCGCAATCCGTCACCTTCCAGCCGATGCCGACGATTCACCGCATCGAGACTCCCGATTACCAACTCGAGTCGAGTCCGACCGGCAATATCGCGAGCCTCATCATTGGCGGGAAGCAATTCCTCTCGAACGAGCCCAATGGCGGCACATCGATCCCGGTGATGTTCGGCACGCGCAATCTCGCCAGGGTCGAAAACATCGGCCCGGCACGGATTGCCTTCAGCGACGACAGGGTTCGTGTCGAGATCAGCAGCAAAAAGGATTCGATGACGTGGACGGTGGAGAACACCGGCGACGACTCGATCGACTTCCGCATCGCGCTCGCCCCCGCGGTGAAAATCCAGAAACAAGGGAATGCGATCACGCTCACTCGCGACGAAGCCAGCGCCACCGTCACCGGAGTCGAGCGCGTGGGCGAGGAATCGACCTTGCTCGCGAAGGTCGCGGGCGGGAAAAGCCAGACGATCGAGTGGTCCATTCGCCGCTAGAATCACCGGGTGCGGGATTGGCATGGCGGGACGCCGCTGTGTTTGTTAAACGGCTCGCATGCGAGTTCGAACCCAGCTGGCCCTCGCCTTCTGCCTGCTCGCCGGGTTCACCGCGGCGCTGATCTTCGCGATTTATTTCCTCGGCGCGCGGGAGATCCTGTTTCGCCAGATCCAAAGCAAGGTCCTCTCCATTGCCGCCACCGCCGCGACGCAGATCGACGCCGAGGCGCTGGAGCAGATCACGACACCGGAACAGGAGGATACCGACGACTACCGCCGCGTGCAGGAGCAGTTGCGGAAGATTCGCGATGCCAACCGCCGCGACGACGTCATGGTGCAATTTCTCTACACGATGCGTCCGCTGCCCGATGGGAGCTGGATCTACGTCGTGGATGCCGAGGAACCGGGACCCGATCACTCGCCGGTCGGCGAACGCGTGGAGTTCGAGCACGGCGACTCGCTGCGCATCGACGCGCCCTACGCGGAATCAAGCTTCAGCACCGATGAATTCGGCACGTGGCTGAGCGCGAATGCGCCGATTCTCGACGATGCGGGAAATGCGGTTGGCCTGCTCGGCGTGGACCTCAATGCCGGCATCGTGGTCGGGCGGATGCGGCTGTTGTTGATCGCGGGCCTCATCGCGAGCGGAATTGCCATCGTCACCGCCGCCTTGCTCTCGTTCTGGATCGCCCGCTGGTTCACGAAACCCGTCGAGAAGATCAGCCACGTCGTGCGACAAATCGGCGAGGGCGATCTCACCGCACAGGTGAAACTCGATCGCCGCGACGAATTTGGCGAGCTGGCGAAAGCCGTGAACGAGATGGCGGTAACCTTGCGGGAACGTGATGCACTCAAACGCGCGCTTGCCCGTTACGTGTCCCGTGAAGTCGCGGAGGAGGTGCTTGCCGGCGGTGAACCCGTGCTCGCGGGCACGCGCAAGGAAGTCACGGTGCTCATCGTGGACATCCGGAATTTCACCGCGATGTCGGCGCAGGTCGAGCCGGAGATGCTCGTCGCATTCCTTAACGAATTCTTCGCGCGAATGATCGACGCGATTTTCGCCAATCGCGGCACGCTCGACAAATTCCTCGGCGACGGCTGCCTGGCCATTTTCGGTGCTCCCATCGATGATCCCGACCATCGCGGCCTCGCGGTGCTCGCTGCGCAGTCGATGCTCCGCTCCACCCACGAGCTCGCAATCGCATTCAAGGAAAAGACCGGCATCGACCTCCGCATCGGTATCGCGGTGCACACGGGCGAGGCGATTGTCGGCAACGTCGGCTCCGAACATCGCATCGAATACACGGCCATCGGCGACACCGTGAACGTTACCTCCCGGGTCGAAAATTTGAACAAGGAATACCACACCGAGCTTTTGGTGACCGATTCCGTCGTCAGCGGATTGAACGGAAGATTTCCGTTTCGTGAAGTCGCCGAGACGACACTTCGCGGCGTGGCCAAACCCGTGAAAGTCTTTACGCTCGCATGACGATGTGGACGGAGTGGATGACGAACTCGATGGATTTTGTCGAGCGCAGCGGCTGGGTCGGCTGGCTGTGGTTCATCGTGATTTATACGATCACGTGCATCTTCTTCCTGCCCGGATCGGTGCTCACGGTGGGCGCCGGCGCGATTTATGGATTCTGGGGCGGCACCTTTCTTGTCTCCATCAGCAATCTCATCGGCGCCGTCGTCAATTTCCTCACGAGCCGCTACCTCATGCGCGGCTGGTTGAAGCGAAAGCTCGAGAAGGATCCGCGGTTTCACGCCCTGGATACGGCCGTCGCGACCGATGGATGGAAGATCATTCTCCTGAGCCGCATCTCCCCCATGGTGCCTCATAGCGTCGTGAGCTACGCGTGTGGCCTCACGAAGATTTCACTCACGCGATACTCCCTCGCGTCGTGGATCGGTTTCATTCCCATCAGCGCGGCGTATTCCTACGCGGGGGCGTTTCTCGGAAAGTTCGCCCGCGCCAAGGCCGGCGCGCCACATGGGAGCGAGTCGTGGATTTTCTACGGCATTGGGCTGGTCGTGACGGTCATCGTCACGGTGTGGTCGACCCGCGTTGCCGCGCGGGCATTGAAGACGCAGGTCGATCCTGCGGATTCGGTTCTTCCAGGGTAGGAAGAGTATCTTCCCGGGTATTAGGGAAATCCCCTATATGGGGCTCCTCCGACGGAATGAAGGCAGACTCAGGGTGATGCCCGATTGCTGGGGCACCGGCATGGGACGAGGTTGCTCGAAGCAAGCCCACCTTATGAAAACGCGAACGTTCCTCCTGGCCTTTGGTTTCACCTTTGTCGTATGGCAACTCAAAGCAGCTCCCCTGAGTTTCCCCGCAGGCACTTTTGAAGGAGGGACAGCTTCCAGTTGGGCACCCCAGACGACGGGGACCGCGACCGCGGGGCCTGCCACCGAAGGAGGCAATACCTTCGGGCGAATCGCCATGACGCTCGTCGGGAGCGGAAGTCTCAGCACAAGTCTGACGTCTCCGTTTGAGGCAAACAGTCTTTACGTCGTCTCTCTGGACGTTCGGTCCTCCTCTCTTGCATCGCTTGCCTCGGAGTCTTTCGGCGTCCAGGTCCTCGACGCGAACAACGCGGTGGTCGCCGAGCTCAATGAGAGCGGACTCGTGGGGTTGCTTGGGATCAATCTTGGAGTCGTGAGCGAGTTGACCGGCGAGTTGGGAGGGCTGGCCGGGAAGCTGGATTTAATTGGAGCTCTGCAGCCGCTGCTCGAGTTGCTGGAGGGCAATCAACCCCTGTTGCAGGCCGTCGAGGATCTCCTCGCTTCCCTGGTCGGCCAGGATCCGAGCGTGGTCTCCAAGGTGGTGGATCTTCTCGAGGCCGTCTTGAATGGCACGCTCGATCCGTCCGGATTGGACCCCTCCGAGATTGCATCCATCCTGGGACTGCTCGAAGCGAGTCCCATTGTCACGGCGTTGGATGATCTCCTGACGTTTGCCGGCGGGAACGAGGGACCTCTCGAGGCATTGGTGAATCTCCTCGATGTGATTTTGGGCTCACCCGGAGACCTGGGCGTCGTGCAGGCCTTGCTGGAAAGCCTCGTGGGAAATGACGGACTCGTGCAGCGCGTCTCCGACATTCTGCTGTATGCGCTGGCGGATGACGGGCTTCTCGGTGGGCTGACCGACACACTGACACGCAGCCTGCTGGGAGTCGCGGATCCGAATGGAAGCGGATTCCAGAATGTGAAACTGATCTTCAGCGTCGGCGGCACCGTGCCGGAAGGAGCGATCGGCATCCGGCTTTCGGCAGGGGCCGCGGTCGCTTTGGGGTTGGAGGTCGATTACGACAACGTGACCGTCGAGCGTTTTGCTCTCGTGACGCCTCCGACGCCGGGACCTGGCGGCGCGGCGCAGCCGTTCCTGAAAGTCCGCGGAAAGAAGGTGCGCAAGGTGAACAGCAACAAGGTGGTCATCCGGGGACGGGCGGCGGCCTTCGGGACGAACAATCAAATTTCGAGGGTTGAATACAAGGTTCGCGCGAAGGGCGTGAAAAATCGGAAATTCCGCAAGGCGAAGGGGCTCGAGCAATGGAGAATCGTGTTGAGACCGAACGAGGGCAGGACCCGCATTCGGGTGCGGGCCTTCGACGCCCTCCAGCAGGTTTCGCCCATCCGTCGGGTCGTCGTCGTAAAATAAAGCCGTCGAAAGTTCCACGAAGTGGCCTCCGGTGCGAGCGCATGCGCACCGGAGGCCGTGCGCATTACAGAGAGCCGCGCCACCGAGAGTTGACAACGCGGGGGAGCAAGCGGTTTTCTGCCGCACCTTGGTGAATACGCCGCTGCTCTCATGCCTGGCCGCTGTGTTTCTGGCGCTCGTCGCCGGCTGCACGACCTACTCGCCTCGGATTCCCGGGCACTACGAGGACCAGCACATCTCGTTCAACTTCCCCGAGCACTGGAAGATCACGCTGCGTGAGGTGAACGAGCGGACGAGGTCCCTGATTCTCGAGCCGCCTCATCAAGGCCTCGTTTTCATAAAAGGTTACTCCGCCTCCACGGCACCAAGCCTGCGGGAGTTTGCGCGCGAGTTTTCCCGAGCCGCGGCGAGCCAGACCCAGGGCGCGAGCCTCAGCACGAATTCCCTGCGCGAGGTGGAGGATGGGAGTCTCGAGGAAAGATTTGATCTGAAGATCAAGAACACGACGGTCCCTCACCTGCGCCGCTATTACCGCCGCGAGGGGGCAAACGCCGTTTACTTCATCGTTACCCACGTGCCCGTGGAAGATCTCGAATCGACGCGCTCGGGATTCGTGGGCATCGCGCGGGATTTTCGGGTGAAACCCACCGCGGGCTCGAATTGATTCCCGCGGAATGTCCTATCTGACCGCCGCCCACACGCGGTGGACGTCGTCGTGCTCGTCGAGGGCGTGGAGAAATTCGCCGACCTCCGCAGCCTGTTCGTCCGAGAGATTGGGGAATTGCTTGGCGACGTAGCCGAGTTCGCTGGTGACGACGGTCCACCCGTTCGCCGAGAGCCATTTCGAGACGGCCGCAGTGGCGGTGCGCTCGGTAATGAAGCGCGCGCCGGTGGCATCGGCGGGAATGTCGTCGTTCTGCTCGTGCGTGAGCGGCTCGACTTCGTTTGCGCCGGCCTCGATCGCGGCCTCCTCAATGTCCACCGCGTCGGGGCGATGCGCTTCGACGAGCCCGACATGGTCGAAGAGGAACTTGTTGCTGCCGGGGGTGCCGAGCTGGCCCTTCTTGAAAAGAACTCGAATCTCGGGGGCGGTGCGGTTGTTGTTGTCGGTGAGCACCTCGACGATCACCGGCACCTTGTGCGGCGCGTAGCCTTCGAAGACGACGTGCTCCATCACGAGCTTCTCGTCGCCGATGCCGGCGCCCTTCTTGATGGCCCGCTCGATCACGTCCCGGCTGACGCTGCCCTTCCGGGCCTTTTCCACGGCCGCCGCGAGTCGCGCGTTTCCGTCGGGATCAGGGCCGCCGAGCTTCGCGGCGACCATGATTTCCTTCACCATCTTGCCGATGGCCTGGCCTTTTTTGAGACCCGCCACCTCACGTTTCGCGTGCAACCACTGACGACCCATAGGGCGGAAAATCTAGAGAGTCCCCGGGAACTCTGGAAATCGCGAAATCGGAAAAAATCGTTCGCGCCCATCGCCGGGACCCTGCACGGGATCAAGACGGGACATTCTTCCTGCTTTCCTGAGCTCCGGATTCCCCGTTTAATCCCGGCCACATGTCAGAAGGTAAATTTCGCGCAGGTGTCCTCTTTGGGGACGAGGTGAAGGAAGTTCTCGATTACGCAAAGGCGAACGAGTTTGCGCTGCCGGCGGTGAATTGCACGGGCACGAGCTCGGTGAATGCGACGCTCGCCGCGGCACGCGAGGTGAAGTCGCCGGTGATCGTCCAGTTCTCGAATGGCGGCGCGCAGTTTTTCATCGGCAAGGGCGTGAAGGGCGAGAACCAGCTCGGCCCCGTGCTTGGCGGTCTCGCCGGCGCGCATTACGTGGACGCCGCCGCGAAGGCCTACGGCGTGCCGGTGATCCTGCACACCGACCACTGCGCGAAGAAGCTGCTTCCGTGGATTGACGGCCTGCTCGCCGGGAGCGAGGAGCAATTCGCGAAGACCGGCAAGCCGCTCTACAGCTCGCATATGCTCGACCTCAGCGAGGAGCCGATCGAGGAAAACATCGAGATCTGCTGCAAATACCTCGAGCGGATGGCGAAGATGGGCATGACGCTCGAGATCGAACTCGGCGTGACCGGAGGCGAGGAGGACGGCGTGGACAACTCCGGCGTCGAGGAATCCAGTCTCTACACGAAGCCCGAGGAAGTCGCCTACGCCTACGAGAAGCTGAGCGCCATTTCGCCGAACTTCACGATCGCCGCGGCGTTCGGCAACGTGCACGGCGTCTACAAGCCGGGCAACGTGAAGCTCAAGCCGTCAATCCTCGACGCGTCGCAGAAATACATCGAGGAGAAATTCAAGACCGGGCCGAAGCCGGTGAACTTCGTCTTCCACGGCGGCAGCGGCAGCTCGCGCGAAGAGATTCGTGAAGCGCTCAGCTACGGCGCGGTGAAGATGAACCTCGACACCGACCTGCAGTGGGCGTTCTGGGACGGCGTCCGCGAATACGAGGCGAAGAATCACGACTACCTCCAGGCCCAGATCGGCAACCCGACGGGTCCCGATTCGCCGAACAAGAAATACTACGACCCGCGCGTCTGGCTCGGCGCCGGCGAGGCGAGCTTCACGAAGCGGCTCGTCGCCTCGTTCGAGGATCTGAACTGCATCGGGCGCAACGCGTAGCCCGGCGCGGCCATGCTGCCGCGGTCGTTTGATCGCGGCATTTTGATTCCAGGGTGACCGGTGATCGTGCCGGCACCCTCGCCGGCTGCTTTTTGCATGGAATCGCCGGCCATTCACCGCCAGCGGCGCACCCAGCTGCGATCGGAACATACAATGCTGAAAGCCGTGATCTTCGATGTGGATGGGACGCTGGTGGATTCCGTGGACGCCCATGCGCGTTCGTGGTGGGAGACGCTGGCGGAGTTTGGGCACGACGTGGATTACCAGCGCGTGCGGCATCAGATCGGAAAGGGCGGCGACCAGCTGATGCGCGAGTTTCTTTCCGATGCGGAGATCCGCGAAAACGGCGGGCGGATCGAGAAGGCGCGGAAGGACCGCTACATGCGGCGCTACATCGATGGCGTCCGCGGGTTTCCGAAGGTCCGGGAATTGTTTCAGCACATCCGCGACAGCGGGCGCCGCGTCGCACTCGCCTCCTCGGCGGGTGGCGATGAAATCGGAGCCTACAAGGAAAAGACGCGAATCGCAGACCTCGTCGAAGAGGAGACGTCCAAGGACGACGTCGAGCGGTCGAAGCCGCATCCGGACATCTTCCAGGCGGCGCTGGATCAGCTTTGTGGCGTGAGGGCGGCCGAGTCGATCGTCGTGGGAGACACACCGTGGGATGCGATTGCGGCGAAGCGCGCCGGCCTGCGGATGGTGGGCGTGCTGTGCGGCGGATTCGACGAAAAGGAACTGCGCGAGGCCGGATGCATCGCGATTTTTCAAAGCCCTGCCGATCTCCTCGCCCGGTTCGATGAGTCGCCGCTCGGCGCGTAAACGCCTTTACAGAGTCGCGCTTGAGGTGTCCTCTGGAAGCGAACCCGCGCCAGACCATGATCGACAACATCGTTTCCCTGCTCGGCGACAAGGCCGATTCCCTTCTCAAGCACGAGTGCAAGACGATCTCGCGCGATCTCCTGCACCTTCCCGGTCCGGATTTCGTGGACCGCATCTTCGCTCCGAGCGACCGGAATCAGCGCGTGCTGAACAACCTGCACTGGATGTATCGGCACGGCCGGCTCGGCGGCACGGGCTACATGTCGATTCTGCCGGTCGATCAAGGCATCGAGCACTCGGCCGGTGCGAGCTTCGCGGCGAACCCGATCTACTTCGATCCGGAGAGAATCATCGAACTCGCGATCGAGGGTGGTTGCAATGCGGTGGCCTCGACGTTCGGCGTGCTCGGGATGTGTGCCCGCAAATACGCGCACAAGATTCCGTTCCTCGTGAAGATCAATCACAACGAGCTCCTCACGTATCCGAACGAATACAAGGAGATCCTCTTCGGCACCATCGAGCAGGCCTACGACATGGGTGCGGCCGCTGTCGGTGCGACCGTGTATTTCGGAAGCGACGACGCGCATCACGAGATCGTTCAGATCGCCGAGGCCTTCGCGCATGCGCACGAGCTGGGCATGGCGACCGTGCTCTGGTGCTACCTGCGCAATCCCGCGTTCAAGAAGGACAAGGATTACCACGTCTCCGCCGATCTCACCGGTCAGGCGAATCACCTCGGCGTCACGATCGGCGCCGACATCATCAAGCAGAAGCTCCCCGAGAACAACGGCGGCTACAAGGCGCTGAACACCGGCAGCTCGTCCTATGGCAAGCTCGACGAGCGCATCTACACGGAACTCACGAGCGATCATCCGATCGACCTCTGCCGCTACCAGGTCGCGAATTGCTACATGGGCCGCGCGGGCTTGATCAATTCCGGCGGTCCCTCGGGCAAGCATGATTTCCAGGATGCCGTCTTCACCGCAGTCGTGAACAAGCGCGCGGGCGGCACCGGTCTCATCAGCGGACGCAAGGCCTTTCAGCGCCCGATGGCCGAGGGGGTGAAACTGCTCAACACGATCCAGGACGTCTACCTCTGCAAGGACGTCACGATTGCGTAGGCTGGAACTCCCGGGACGATTCGATCAAAAACGGGTGGACAGACCTGATGGTCTGACTACCTGTTTTTAGGCGCGTAAACGACTGGGGCTTTTTCTCGCCGTTCTTCCCCTTGCCGGGGCGTTTGCCGGGATCCTCTCGACTTCTTCGGCTCCGCCGGAAACGGTGCCGGCCAGTTCGAGGAGGCGTCGCTGATTGCGCTGAATCCCTCGTCCGGGCAGGTGTATGTGACGGACTGGAAGATGAATCGCGTCGTGCGGTTCAGCGCGACGGGCGCGTTCCTGAGTCAATGGGGGACCATGGGCTCCGCGAACAATCAGTTCGATTTCCCGTGGGGCATTGCGGTCGATCCCGCGGACGGAAAGGTTTACGTGAGTGACCGCTCGAACCATCGGGTTTCCATCTTCACCTCGGACGGCTCGTTCGAGAGCAAGTTCGGCATGATGGGCGAAGGGGCGGGACAGCTCCTCGCACCGAGTGGGGTCGCGGTCTCGCAGCCCACCGGGCAGATCTACGTCGCGGAAAATGGCAACTCGCGAATCCAGCGATTCGGACTGTCGAAACACGACTATCTCAGCCAGTGGGGATCGATCGGTGGCGGCGACGGGAAGTTCGTCGAGCCCGGTGACATCGCCGTTTCAAACGACGGCCAGACCATCTACGTGAGCGACACGGCCAAATACGTCGTGCAGGTCTTCGACGCGGGTGGATATTTCCGATTCAAGTTCGGCGGTGCCGGCACTGCACCGGGGAAATTCGACGTTCCGGTCGGTCGCCGTCGACTCGAAGAACCGCGTGTATGTCGCCGACTACGGAAACGACCGCGTGCAGGTCTTCTCGCCCGCCGGCGAATTTCTCACGAGCTTCGGAACCAGCGGCAGCGGCCTGGGGCAGATGAGCGAGCCCCAGGACATCGCCGTTTCTCCGTCGGGCATCGTCTACGTCGTCGATGCGGGAAATCACCGCATCCAGCGCTGGCAGCTCGTCGAGACAAGCACCGCGCCTGTTTTGGAGATCAAAGGGAAAAAGAAAATCCGGACGTCCTCTGCCACCAGGGTCCTTCGGGGCTCGGTCGCCGATGCCGACGGCGACGCCGTGACGGTCACCGCCCGCATTGGCAGGAAGAAGGCGCGTGTTTCAGGGACCACGAGCTGGTCGCTGCGAGCACGGCTGAGCCCGGGCAGGAACAAGGTCGTCATTACCGCCAGGGATACCGAGGGCGCGACCACCCGGCAGGTCGTCCGGATCCTGCGAACCTCGTAACGCGCCGGCTGTTTTCGGACTCGCAAGAACGTTCGAATACTGCGAGCCAATCGGAGTGACAGAGAACCAACTCGATTGGGCGCGCCGGCTCGCAGCCATTGCCCAAAACGGCCTGCATTTCTCAAAAGATCCCTACGACCGGGAACGTTTCGAGCAGGTGCGAACGATTGCTGCGGAAATGCTCGCCGAGCACGCCTCGCCATCCTCCCTGGTTCGCGATCTCGCGCTCGAGACGGGATACACCACGCCGAAGGTCGATACGCGGGCCGTCGTGGTGCGTGAAGGCAATCTTCTCCTCGCCCGCGAGGCGACGGACGGACTCTGGACCCTGCCCGGGGGCTGGGCCGATCCCGGGGAAAGCCCCGCGCGGAATTGCGTGCGCGAAGTTCGTGAGGAAACCGGCCTCGAGGTGCGCGCCGTGCGATTGCTGGCCCTTTACGATCGCGAACTTCACAACCACTCGCCGAAGTATTTCTTCCATGTCTACAAGCTCTTCTTCCATTGCGAGATCACCGGTGGCACCCTCACGCCCAGCGCCGAGACACCGGAGCTGGGATTTTTCGACCCCGCCGTATTGCCCCCGCTCTCAGTGGCGCGGATCACCGAGGGCCAGATCCGGAGGTGTCTCAAATTGATCGCCGATCCGTCACTTCCGACGGATTTCGATTGAGGCCCGGCACACAAGGCGCTATGCGGAGGGCCCATGAAACGATTTTGGCTGGTCGGCCTCGCAGCGCTCGCTCTGGCCGGATGCGAAACTCTTTTGGACCCCTCCCTCACGGAGGCCGAGCGAAACATGCTCTCGTTCGATGCGATGGGCATCAAAATGGGCAGCTCGCCCGGGGAACTCGCCCGCTTCTCGCAGGTGAGCCACATTCCCGTGAAGCTCAACGGCTACGACGTTTACGAGGTTTACAACGTCGCGCCGAATCTCTCCGAGATAAAGGCTTGGTATTACAACCGGCGGCTTGTGCGGCTCGAACTGCGGTATTTCAACGGACCCGGCACCAGCACGCTCGCGCGGGCCGGAGGCTGGGACGGAATTCGCGATTACCTCTTCGAGAAATTCGGGCCACCGTCGCGGTTTGGGACGGACGTTCCGATCATCGCGACCAAGGGCGAGTGGAACGCGAAGTATGCGAGGTTCAACGGCGAGTGGATCTTCTCGCGCATTCACCGGCAGATCAATTACAGCGCGATGGCCGACTCGAAGGGCGGCATCGCCGTCGTGACAATCCTCGACACCACTCCGATTCCCGTGCAGCAGGAGCGGACTCAAGCAACCACCACGACACGCAGGACCGTCTCGTCGATCATGGCCGAGTCGAAACCGGCACCCACGCCCCAGCCGGTCAATCCCGGCTTCTAGCCGCGCGCCGCGGATGATCCGCGTCCTCCATGTCATCGACAGTCTCGACTTGGGCGGGGCGCAGACGGCGTTGCTGAATCTGCTCAAATACGCGGATCGCGCGCACTTCCACCATGAGGTGGCGGCAATGCACGGGGAAGGGATGTTTGCCGGGGCCTTTCGCGAGATCGGCGTGCCCGTGCATTCTCTTTCCGCGAAACGCTGGCCGCCCGGTTACCTGCGGAATCTTCCAAAGCTGATCCGCCGGGGGAATTTCGACATCGCCCAGTTTCATCTCTTCGGCTCGAACTGGATCGCGAAGCCCGTCGCCGCTGTCTGCGGAATGCGCCGCCTGTATCACCACGACCAGTGCAACGATGCATTCCGGAGCGAAAATCCGCTCGCCATCGCCGTGGATCGCATCACGAACCTTCTCTCCACGCGCATCCTCGCCGTGTCACGCTCCATCGAGCGGTTCCACCTCGAAGTGGAAAGGATTCCCGCAAACAAGGTCACCTATCTGCCGAACAGCGTTGACCTTGAAATGTTCACGCCGGCTTCCGCATCCGACCGTGCCGCGGCGCGGCGCGCCTTTGGGATTCCCGAAGAAGCCTTCGTGATCGCCGGCGTCGGCCGGTTGAATCCTCAAAAGAATTTCTCCCTGCTCCTCGATGCCGCCGCGCCCCTGCTGCAATCGGGCGACAACCGGTTGCTCGTCCTTTTTGGCTCCGGGCCCGAGGAGGCATTGCTGCGGACTCAGGCGGCTCCGCTCGGCGAACGGGTTCGCTTCGCAGGCACCGTCGCCGATCGTGCGTCGATCTACCGGGCCATCGATGTTCTCGCGCTCACTTCGCGGTTCGAGGGTCTCCCGATGACGATGCTGGAAGCCATGGCGTCCGGCGTGCCGGTGGTTGCATCCGACGTCGATGGCATGCGTGAGGTCGCGCAACACGAGAAGCACGCGCTGCTGGCATCCCCCGGCGACACGGCAGCATTTCGCCTCGCGCTCGAGCGTCTCGCGGGAGACCCGAACCTTCGCAGCCGACTGGCCAATGCAGCCCTTGAGCGGGTGCGCAACGATTTCGGCGCAGCGTCGCTTGCGCGGGAGCTGGAACGGCTTTACGCAATCGACCTTGGGGAATGATTCCATGGCAGGCAATGGTCCTCGTCGCGACGACACTCGTCGCAGGATGCGCAGGCGAAACGTTTGCGCCTGACGCCGCGCCGTTTTATCGGGTCACCGAGGCCAACACGCCCTTCTATCGCTTCGGCCCGCAGCAGACGAATGCCCCGGAGGCGCGCCTCCAAATCGGCGAGGAAGTCCGCATGCTCCGCCGCGAATTCGGCTACAGCTTCGTTCAGCTCCCGCAGGGGATGACCGGCTACGTCGCCAACGACAGCCTCGAGCCCGCGCCGACACCGCCTCCAACCCCCGAGCCCACGCCAAAGCCCCGGAAATCACGACCGCGCGGCACAACGATGCCCGTCATCGACGTGGCGCTGCCGGAACCTGACCTGGAGGCGCCACTTCCCGACCTGCCGGCGCTGGAGGAACCGGCAAACTAGCCCGTCAGCTTTTCGTCCTGGGCAACGAGCTCCTGCCAGAGCCGCTTGTAATCCGGCTCGTAGCGCTGGTCCTGAAAATCGAACATCTTCGCCCGCAGGGCGACGATTTCATCCACACGCGATTTCATCCGCTCGTGTGCCTCGCGCAACAACCGGAGTGACGCGGGCACGCGCTCCCAGAGCACCGCGTAGGATTCCATGAACTCGCGCGCGTAACCGACCTCCGCACGGTCCGTCGGATGCCAGAGATTCGTCTCGGGCGGCCCGGGCACATCGAGCAACAACGGAGCGATGTAAATGTTCTTGAGAATGCCTGCTTCGTATTTCGCGAGGCTCTCCGCGTCGCGGCCGAAATACGCGTGCATCAACGCCGCGCCGAAGAGATACGCCGGCTCGGAGTAATCGTCGGGATACTTCTCCTCGTTCGACGCAAACGCCGCCTGCGCGGCCTCGAAATCGTCGCCAAGCATGTAGACCATCGGCAGAAGGAACCGCGCTCCCTGATGATCGCGCGGATTGATCTCGAGGAGATCCGCCAGCGTCTCCGCCGCGCCGAGATGCCGCTGTTGATGCCAAAGCGTCATGGCCCGTCCGTAGATTGCACGCAAATAAGGCCGCGTCTCGAGGTCGACCCACCACTGCGGGTTGCGCCCGCTCCAGCGGCGATATTCGCGGTCGATCAATTCGTCGTAGGCACGCAGCGCGGCATTCCAATCGCCCCTGCGGAACTCGGCATCCGCCAGCTCGACCCGCGCGCGGGCGCAATCGGCATCGCTGGCCAGCGCCTTCTTGAGCAGCGCGAGTTTCTTCGACTCCGACCGCACGCGCATGGCGGTGTTCACCAGCCCGGCGGCAACTTCCTCGCTCTCGGGAAGCGGCCCCGCACCGAAGGACTCGTTCACCTGCTTGGTGAGGATCTTGATGTCGGCGCTGTCGCGCTGACGAAACTGCGTGAACTGGATGCGCACGCGGAAATCCTCGGCAAACAACCGCCACGCCTCGTGGTCCCATTCCTCGTTTTCCGCGATGATCAGGCGGTCGGGCGCACCCAGCCGGTCGATCAGCGAACCGAGAAAATTCTCCACACGTGCCTGGTCGAGCTCCTCGAGCATCTCGGGCGGAGCAATCGGCACGCCGCGGTTGTCGGTCACAATCATGAGCGTGGGCAGGATGAAATCCCGCCCCGAGGGCAGCGGCTCATCGAGGTCCACCCAGAAGACGCTCCAGGATGTGCGCGAAGATTTCAGCGGCTGGATCATGCGGCGATGGCGGTGATCCCGCCGGCCTTCTCGGCCCACGGAACGGCGAGCTGTTGCCGACGGGCGAACCGGTCCATGTAGAACAGCTCGCCTGTCCGCACTCCGTGCTCGTGCACCATGCGGGTCACCTTCACATCGAAACAGCAATACTCCGCGATTTCCAAAATTTTTCCCTCGCGCCACCAACGGATGGCATCGAGTCCCTCCGCGATTTTTCCGACGCCGAAGGTTCCCTGCGCCAGCGCCTCGAGCGGCAGCCGGTGGCCGACTTTTGCCTCCACGTCGAGCATGAGATCGAGCGTGGGCAGAAATGCCGGCAGGTCGAGCGGCGTGTAGCCCATGAGGACATGAAAATCGAAATTGATCACATTGTAGCCGACCACAAGATCCGCGCGGCGCAACTGGTCGATCAACTCATGCACCCGGCTCTCGGAGTAAATGCGATATTCTCCCAGCGCCGTGCTGTAGGTGACGCCAACGGACATGCCCATGTCGTGTTTGTTGCTCCACCCGCCCACATCGTTGGCGGTGCGCTGCGTTTCGAGATCGAAATAGACGATGTCCTTGGGCACCCTGCAGTGATAGAAAACGGCGCGTCGCAATGCAACGGGTTATCCCTCTCCTCGCCGCGCTGCTGGTCGCGATCTCCAATCCCGCCCCTGCCGGCACGCGTTCGGAAGTGACATTTCGCGGCGTGGAATACGACCTCTATCGCTGCGACCCGGGCGAATTGCGGATTTTCTGGAAGGACGCAAACGGGACCCGCTACGGACAATTCAGCCGCCTGCACGAAGCGATGAAACAACAGGGCGCGGCGCTCGTGTTTGCGTTGAATGCGGGAATCTTCAAGCTCGACCAGGATGATTACTCACCGTGCGGCCTCCACATCGAAGACGGCCGCCTGCTCGTGCCGCTCAACGAGGAGGACGGTGCAGGAAATTTTTATCTCAAGCCCAATGGCGTGTTCTGTGTGACCGATGACGGCGCCCGCATCTTCGAGACGGGGGAGTTTGCAGCAACCGGCATCAAGCCCCGGCTTGCGCTGCAGTCCGGGCCATTACTTCTGCGCGACAACCGCATTCATCCGAAGTTCGATCCGAACTCGTTGAGCCGGCTTCATCGCAACGGCGTGGGAATTGCAAACGACGGATCCGTCATCTTCGCAATGACGAAATTTCGCGATGGCAACCGGGTGAACCTCCATGACTTCGCGGAATTATTTCGTCATCTCGGCTGCCGCGACGCGCTGTTCCTCGATGGCGACATCTCCATGATGTGGACGCCCGAGGATGGCCCGGCGCCAGCTGGAAATCACTTCGCCGCCATCCTCGGCATCATCGAGCCGGCGGAGTAGCGCTATTTCGCCTCCGGCTGCCGATAGAGGATCTCCAGCAGTTCCTCGACGACCTTCGGCTGGGAACTCGCGAGGTTGCGGCGTTCCTCGGGATCGGTCTTGTAGTCGTAGAGCTCGATGTCGGCCGTGTCGCGAGGCGCCCCCGGTTTTTTCCATTCCACGAGACGGTAGCGATCCGTGCGGATTACGCGCCCCATTCTCCCGCCGCGCGGATAACATCCGTAGGCAAACTCGCGAATTCTCACCGAAGGGTCCTTCAACACGGGCACGAGACTGATGCCATCCATCGGCTGGGGAACCTCCGGCTCCGGCAGGCCCGCAAGCTGCACGACCGTCGGATAAATGTCGACCGTCTCCGCCAGCTGATCCGTTGCGGCGCCGGCCTTCGCGACTCCCGGTGCAACAAAGATCAACGGGATCCGCGTGGCATGCTCGTAATTCGTGTGCTTCGACCAGTAGCCGTGATCGCCGAGGTGCCAGCCGTGATCGCCCCACAGCACCACGATCGTGTTCTTCGCAAGGTCGAGTTCGTGAAGCGCCTTCAATACCTTGCCAATCTGCGCATCGATGTAGCTCACGCACGCGTAGTAGCCGTGGATCATCTTGATCGCTTCCGGAGTGTCGAGACGGCCGTTCTCGGGAAGCGGTTCGTAGTTGTTGATCTCGGCGCCATCCTTGCGCGCGTATTGCGGAGCGCCGACCGGGTCCTTCCGATAGGCCGGGAGCTTGAAATCGCCGGGCTTGTAAAGGTCCCAGTATTTCTTCGGAGCGGTGAACGGCATGTGAGGTTTCACGAAACCGACCGCAAGGAAGAAGGGCTTTCCGGAAGCCTTTGCGGCCTCGAGTCGCCGAACGCTCTCGTTGGCAATGCGTCCGTCCGAATACGCGTCGTCGGGAACATCGACAATTTCCCACGCCGTGCCCTTGGGAAGCTGCCCGATGCGATTCAACTCCCGGTTCGTGAAAAACGCCTCTTCGCGGGTGAGCTGCCCGCCAGCGGTGCTCTTCGGGTCGAGGTATTCCACCACCGGCTCGTAATGCGTCGGCACGCTCCACGACGCCTCGTCATCGTGATTGCCGTGCCCGGTGTGGAAAATCTTGCCGACCGCCTCGGCAGTATACCCGTGCTGCATAAAATACTGTGACAGCGTCACGGCGTTGGGAACCGCCGTGCGGAAATTGCGCCCAAGATCGTAAATGCCCAGCGAGGTGGATCGCGAACCGGTCATCAGGTTGTTCCGCGAGGGCGCGCAGACGGCCTGGTTGCAATAGGCTTTGTTGAATCGAACTCCCTGCGAGGCCATCCGATCGATGTTTGGCGTGATGGCCACCTTGTCCCCGTAACACCCGAGTGTCGGCTTTAAGTCGTCGACACAGATCAGCAAAACATTGGGAGCTTCAGCAGCAAAGGCCCCAACACTCGCCGCCAGGGCGAGAACCGACGGAATGATACATCTCATCTAGATAGTTCATGGTGGCTTTTGGGGACCGCCGTTATGTGGCAATCGCCGCAAAACTTCCAGCTATTCCGCCAGCCCGGCGTCGATCATGCGCGGAAATGCCATCCGGAAAATCGGCGTGAAGTCCTCCGGACGCTTCTCCAGCCACTCGCGCACCTGCGCCACGGGGAGAAATGCCCCGCCCTCGACTTCGAGCGATGCGAAGGAAAACGGACCGTCGTGCCGCCCGCGATACACGCGAAGAAACTCCCAGCCCGTCTCGGGACCGCAGCCGAGGGTGTCGATCTCCTCGAGCTCGCCGACTTCGATGCCGATTTCCTCGCGCAACTCACGCCTTGCGGCCTGCTCATAAGTCTCCCCGGCATCCACGTGACCAGCAGTCGAGCTGTCCCACAGGCCGGGATTGCGATCCTTCCAGATCGAGCGTTTCTGCAGAAACACCTCACCGCGTGTATTGAACAGCATCACGTGAATCGCGCGGTGACGGAGATCGCGCGCGTGCACTTCGTCGCGCGGCAGCGTGTCAATCACGCGATCCGATTCATCGACCACGTCGAACAACTCCTGCCCGCGCTGGGCCACCGCCGCGTCGATCTGCTGCGCAAGTGCAGTCCATTGCGACAGGCTCAGCTCTTCCGCGCGGGCCGTCGCAGGCAGGCCGAGCGACTCGATCCGCTCCGACCACGCCCGGTCCCCCGAATCGAAGCCCCGCTCGAGATTCTTTCGGAGCTGCTTGCGGCGTTCCGAAAACCCGCAGCGAACGAGTCGCTCGAACAGCACGTCATCACACGGTGCGATCTGCTCGCGGCTTCGCGGCGTGAAGGAAACGACCGCCGACTCCACCTTCGGCGCGGGGTAAAAGACGGAAGCGGGCAGCGTTTTCAAATACTTCACCTGCCATCTGCGCCCGAGGCAGACGGTCATCGCTCCGTAATCCTTCGTCCCCGGTCGGGCCTTCAAGCGCTCCGCCAGTTCCCGCTGCAGGGTGAGGATCACACGAGCCGGGCTGAGCAGCGGATCCGCGAAGCGTTCGATGATGGGCGTGGAAACGTAATACGGCAGGTTCCCGATGATCTTCAACGGACCCCGGCCAAGCAACCGGCGGGTGTCGAATTCAACCGCGTCCCCGTGAATCACCTCAACCCCCGGACGCTCGAAGCGTTTCCGTAAATAATCGATCAACCGATCGTCCTTCTCGATGAGGGTCACCGATCCGGCAGCCGCGACCACATGCTCGGTGAGCGAGCCAACGCCCGGACCGATTTCCACCACGTGGTCGTCCCGTCCGATCTCGAGCTGGGCGACAATCCATCGCGCGAGGTTTTGATCGATCAGGAAATTCTGTCCCAGCGACTTCGAAGGAGTCGCTCCCGCAGCCGACAAGGCATCTGATATCTCCCGGAAATTCACCTACTTGCAGTCTCCGGATTTCCCGCTTTCCACAAAGGCAGTGTGAATGGGTTTCTCAGAAATTGCCAAGCTCCTGTCGCTTTATTCAGCACCATATCCGAGAAATGACGGAATAGGACGCTTCCGTCCTCTTAATGGTTGCCCCCCTCGGCGGGGCCGCAACGATGGTGCTCCTTCGTCGCAGGCGTCGTGTTCCTTGATAGATGGATCGTCAGTTCGATTTTTCGTTTTGCGTCCAATCCCGGCTTGTGAGGCCCTTGAAAATGGGTGAGCCTTTCCGACGCTTATGAAGAAATCCGGTTGCGCCATTGTGGTGCTGTTCCTCCTGCTCTGCCTGAGCATTTTCGTCAACGGCCTGCTGTTGATTGGCCTCGGAGCGAAGTCCGCCACCGGCATCCGCATCGAGCAGCCGCTCGCATTTCAGGAGCAGATCATCGAGGACGCTCCGGGCACCGAGAAGATCGCCGTGATTCCGCTCGACGGCATCATTGCCTACAACGCACCCGGGAGCCTCGGCGACTCCATGGTCGATGACATGAAGGCGGCGCTGCGGCAGGCCGTCAACGACCCGCAGGTCAAGGCGATCGTCATCAGCGCAAACTCCCCCGGCGGCGAAGTCACGGCCTCCGACGCGATTTACCACGAGATCAAGGAGACCGCGAAGGTGAAGCCGGTCGTTTATTTCATGAGCAGCATCGGGGCGTCCGGCGCCTATTATGCGGCCTGCGGAGCGAGCTGGATCATGTGCAACGACACCACGTTCACGGGCAGCATCGGCGTCATTATCTCCACCCTCAACTACAAGGAACTCTTCGGAAAAATCGGGCTGGCGTCGATGGTGTTCAAGAGCGGCAAGTTCAAGGACATGCTCAACGGCGCACGGGACATGACGCCCGAGGAACAGGCCTACATCGAGGGGCTCGTGATGCAGACCTACGCGAAATTTGTCGGCATCGTCGCACGGGCGCGCAATCTCGACGAAGGGGCATTGCGTGCCGGCGTCGCCGACGGACGAATTCTCAGCGGCACCGACGCCTACGCGGCCAAGCTCGTGGACCAGCTCGGCTACATCGAAGACGCCTACGCGAAGGCGCGCGAGTTGGGCAACGCTCCCAACGCCACGGTGGTCGTCTACCGGCCGACGTTCTCGTTCTCGAATTTCTTCCGGCTCTTCAGCCAGTCGGAGATTGGCTCCACCAAGGTCGAGCTGGACCTCCTCGAAGGAATGCCCCGTTTGAAACCGGGGCACCTCTACCTCCTTCCGCCTTTCTTCGCGCCGTAGCGTGATCTCCGCGCTTCTCCTTCTGAGTCTCGTCGGAGTGGCGGTATGGTGGTGGCTGCTTCGGAAGGGCCTCCCTGCCGGCCAGCCTGCTCCCGCGCAATACCGCCCCAGCGACATCTTCGTCGCCTCGGCGCTCGCCGGATACTTTTTGCTGACCATCTTCGCCGGCCCTGGCGGCACCGATAAGCTGACGCCGGACCTCATCGCCGGCGCCGCAGTATTCTACGGATTTCTGATCATGCTGATCCTGGGATCGCTCTCGGTGCGCGGGCTGCAGCCGGCGCGAATCTTCGGACTGTTTCCCGTGGCATCGCCCTTGCGCACACTGGCGATCGGGCTCGTGGCGTTCATCGCCACCTATCCCCTCGTGGCCCTGCTCGAAAAAGTCGTTTCCCTCCTGGGATTCCCCGTTTCCGAAGACGACGAGATGGTGAAATACCTGCTCGGCGACCTGTCCACCGGCAACAAGGTGATGGCCATTCTGCTTGTCCTGATCATGGCGCCTCTCGCGGAGGAGATCGTCTTTCGCGGCTACCTCTACGGAGTGGCGCGGCAGTATTGCGGACGCCTTGGAGCCATGTTCGCGATAGGCCTCCTGTTCGCTGCGGTGCACCAAAACATTCCCGCGATTCCCGCGTTGTGGGCGCTCGCGATCGGCCTCACGCTCGCCTACGAGCTCACCGGCTCACTCTGGGCTCCGATCCTCATGCACGTCCTCTTCAACGCCGTTTCGATCGTCGTTATCTTCTTCTTCCCGGAAGCAATGAACTGGTGAAGCTCGACGCGACAAACGAGGATACGCTGGTCCGGCAATTGACACGCGGACTGCCGGCCGGGAGCCATGTGTTTGCCGGCGCGGGAGTTGACGACTGTGCCGTGATACGCGTGAAAGGCACCGCGTCGTTGCAGCTCCTGAAGACCGATTGCGTGCTCGAAGGCGTGCATTTTCTGCGCTCGCACCCGCCTGACCGCGTCGGCTGGAAGGCGCTGTGCCGCGCGATCAGCGACATCGCCGCATCGGGTGGAAAACCGGATGCCGCCGTGATCACGCTCGCAATGCCGGGCGATCTCTCCACGGACTGGCCGCTGCAGTTTCAACGGGGTCTCCGCCGCGCCGCGCGTCGTTTCGGCGTCTCGATCGTCGGCGGGGAAACCGCCAGATCTCCGCGCGGAATTTTCGTTTCGGTCGCCCTTACCGGCTGGGTCGAGCGCCGGCATCTCGTCCTCCGTTCCGGCGGAAAGGCCGGCGACCTCCTTTTCGTGACCGGTCGCCTTGGCGGCGCCGTCGCCAGGGACTACGGCGGTCGCCATTTGTCGTTGATTCCCCGCGTCGCCGAGGTGCAATGGCTGGTGCAGCACACGAAGGTGCACGCAATGATGGATCTCAGCGACGGTCTTGGCGCCGATCTTCAGCGTCTCGCGGATGCGAGCCGGGCCGGATACGAGATCGATCTCGATGCCATCCCGCGCACACGCGGCTGTGATGTCCGCAGCGCAATCAGCGACGGCGAAGACTACGAATTGCTTCTCGCGGTGCCGCCCCGGTCGGCGAAAAATCTGCCGCAAGCCTGGCGACGGCAATTTCCGCGCCTCCCGCTCACGTGCATTGGACGTCTCACGTCCGACGTGCGCGCCCGCACTCCGCTTACGCCGGGCTACTCGCACTTTTCCGGTTGTCAGTCGGCGCCGGTTTCTGGCTGATAGTCGGCAGAGCGCTCGCAATGATCCGCCTGAACTACCACCTTCCCGGGACTGCGCCGGCGACCTTGCTTCCGAAGGTGGAGAAAGCGGCTGGGCCGCCAACGATCACGCTCACTCAATACGATGAGTCGTCAATCCTCGAGGCGGAGTTCGACTCCTTCGAGGAGCTGATGGATCGCTACGACCCGTCGAAGGTCAACTGGATCAACATCGACGGACTCGGCGACCTCGATCTCCTGCGAAAGCTCGGCGAGCGATTCGGCCTGCATCCACTCGCCCTCGAGGACGTGCTCAACACCACGCAGCGGCCCAAGGTCGAGCCGTATGAGGAGAACATCTTCATCGTCAGCGAAATGGTTTACTTCGACAGCGAGGAGGAACTCGTCTTCGAGCAGGTGAGCCTTTTCCTCGGCGATAATTTTCTCCTCACCTTCCAGGAGGAAAAGGGCCACGACGCCTTCGAGAACGTGCGGCGGCGCCTGCGGGCGGGGCGCGGCTATTCCCGGCAGAGAAAGGCGGACTACCTCACCTACGCACTCCTCGATGCGATCATCGACCAGTTTTTCCCCGTGCTGGAGGCGATCGGGGATGCCGTCGAAGAGATCGAGGAGGAGCTGCTGGAAAAGCCCTCGAAGGACACGCTGCGCCGGCTCTACGAATCCAAGCGCACGCTCGTGCAAATGCGCCGCGCCTCGTGGCCGCACCGGGAAATCCTCAATGCGCTCATGCGCGACGACACCGGCCGCGTCTCCCGCGAAACAACGATGTTCCTTCGCGACTGTTACGATCACATCACGCAGATCATCGACATCATCGAGAGCTACCGCGACCTCAGCGCAGGCCTGATGGACGTTTACCTCTCGAGTCTCGGATTCCGCACCAACGAGATCATGCGGGTGTTGACCGTGGTCTCGACAATCTTCATTCCGCTCACATTCCTCGCCGGCGTTTATGGCATGAATTTCAACACCGCCGAGCCGTTGAACATGCCCGAGCTCAGGTGGCCCTTCGGCTACCTTTATTTCTGGGCTCTCTGCGTGGTCATCGTCTCCGTCGCCCTCTGCATCGTTCGTCGAAAGAAATGGCTGTGAAATCGGTGCTGATCCTCACGGCGGGGTTTGGTGAGGGTCACAACGCGGCCGCACGAAACCTGCGCGACGCACTTCGCGCGTTGCAGCCCGGGCTGCGCGTGGAGATGCGCGATGTGTTCGCCGAGGCCTATGGGCTGGTGAACCAATGGAGCGTGAAGGGCTATTTGTTCGCGATCAATCAACTGCCCTCGTTGTGGGCCGCGGTGTTTCGATGGCTCGACGAATCAAGCTCGCTCCAAGGCGGCATCGGCCTGTTCGGACGCGCTGCGAAGCAGCTCCGGGCAATCCTCGACGAATGCCAGCCGGACGTGATCGTCTCGACTTATCCGGGTTGCAACCACCTGCTCGACCACCTTCGAAGGCACGGAACGACGATCGACGCCCGCCAGGCCACGATCGTCACCGACTCGCTCACCATCAACTCGGTCTGGCACTCGGCGCACAGCGACATGTTTCTCGTTGCCAACGATGCGACCGCAGCCGTGCTTCGCGAGGCCGGTGTCGCGCCGGAACGCATCGTCGTGACGGGGTTTCCCGTGCCGGCATTTTTCGCGCAACCGCATCCACCGAAGAGCGCGCCCGCACCGGGCGAAAGGTGGAAGGTGCTGTTCATGGTGAACTCCGGAAAGCGCATCGCCGAGGAGGCCGTGCGCGAACTTGCTGCGATGCCCGGGATCGAGCTGACCGTTACCGTGGGCCGCGACGACGTTCTCGAGAAACGCATTCGCGAGAGCACGCCGGGCATTCGCGTGCTCGGATGGACGACCGAGCTTTACGCGTTGATGGCATCCAGCCACCTCATCGTGAGCAAGGCGGGCGGAGCGACCGTGCAGGAATGTCTCGCCGCCAAAACGCCAATGATCATCAGCCAGGTGGTTCCCGGGCAGGAGGAGGGCAATGCACGCCTGATCGTGGAATCGGAAGCCGGCGCCGTGGCGGAGTCGGCGGAGTTGATCGCGGAAACGGCGCGACGCGCGTTCTCGAACAACGGCGCGCTTTGGGCGAAGTGGCACGCCGGCGCGAGCAAGCTGAGCCGGCCGAATGCATCTCGCGACACTGCGGAATGGCTGCTGAAATGGGGCGCAGCATGATCGACGCCGTCCTCTTCGACATTGGGAACGTTTTATTGAAATTCGACTACCTCGTGGCCGCCCGCCGGCTCATGGAGCATAATGGTCTCACGGAATTGCCCGACCGCGCACGGATCGTCGCCGCAAAGGAAGCCCTCGAAGGTGGTCGCATTGATCGCGCGGAGTTCCTGCGACTCGTGCGTCCGGAATTTTCGCACACGGGATCGGACGCCGATTTCATCGCGATGTGGGAGGACATCTTCGAGGAAAACACGCCGATGACGGCTCTCGCATCCCGCCTGGCCGCGCGCGGCATGCCGACGTTTCTGCTTTCGAATATTTCCTGCATTCACCGCGAGTTCATCTTCCGGCGCTATCCGGTCTTTTCGACGTTCCGTGGCGGCGTGTTTTCGTATGAGGTCGGCGCGCTCAAGCCGGAACCCGCGATCTACGAGGCCGCGATCGAGCAGCTCTCGCTCGTTCCTGAGCGCACGCTCTTCATCGACGACCTTCCGGCAAATGTCGCCGCGGCGGAATCGTTCGGTTTTCGCTGCGTGACCTACGACTTTCGCGATCACGAGACGGCGGTCACCCGGATGCGCGAGGCCGGGCTCGCGGTGGACTGATCGGCGCGACGAGATACGGCCCTGTCGCGCGCTTACATTTTCTCCGGGCAGCGAATGCCCAGCAAATCGAGCCCCGTGCGCAGGACTTTCGCCGTGAGATCGCAGAAGGCGAGACGCGTCTCCCGCACCACGCCTTCCGATTTCAACACCGGGCAGGCTTCGTAGAACGAATGGAAGGTTGTCGCGAGCTCGTAGAGGTAATTCGCGAGAAGATTCGGTCGGAAATCCGTCAGCACGGCCGGCACCACCTCGGCAAACTGGAGCAGCTTGATCGCGAGCGTCCGTTCCGCGGGATCCGTGATCTGCACGGTTGATTTCGAGATATCGACCTCGCCCGCCTTGCGGAAAATCGAGCGAATGCGCACGTAGGCGTTTTGCAGGTAGGGTGCCGTGTTGCCTTGGAAGCTGAGCATCTTCTCCCACGAGAAGACGTAATCGGTCATGCGATGCTGCGAGAGCTCCGCGTATTTCAGGGCGCCGACGCCGACCGCCTGCGCAACGGTCTCGCGCTCCGTCTCGGGAAGTTCGGGATTTTTTTCGGTGATGATCTGCCGTGCGCGATCGATCGCCTCGCGCAGCACGTCGCCGAGCTGCACGTTTTCGCCCGAGCGCGTGCGCATGATCTTGCGGTTCTCGCCGAGGATGCTGCCGAACGCGACGTGCTCGGCACGGACGTTCCAGCCCATCCGGCGCGCCACTTCAAACACCTGCTGGAAGTGCAGGGCTTGTGGTGCACCCGTCACATACCAGATGGCGTCGGCCTTCCATTCGGTGATTCGAAATTCGAGCGTCGCGAGATCCGTCGTCGCGTAGAGAAAACCGCCGTCGCTCTTGCGAACCAGGCACGGCCGCTCCGCCAGCTCCGGAATGTCCGGGAAAAACACGCAAAGCGCGCCGTCGCTGATCCGCGCAATGCCCGACTGCTCCAGCCGCTCGCAGATTGGCGCGAGCCGATCGTTGAAGAAGCTCTCGCCGAGCTGCTCGTCGAACCGGATGTCGAGCAACGCGTAGAGTTTTTCAAACTCACGCCACGACAGTTCGACCACCTTTTGCCAGATCGCGCGATTCTCCGGGTCGCCCTGCTGGAGTTTGACGAGTTCCTCGCGCACGGCGATGCGGAGGGCTTCGTCGCTCTTCTCGGCGGCATCGACTTCGCGATAGAGCCGGACGAGCTCCGCGATCGGGTCCCGTTCCAGCGCCGCGGCATCGAGCCAGTTCTTCCATCCCCAGATCACCTTCCCGAACTGCGTGCCCCAGTCGCCGATGTGGTTGTCGGTAATCACGCGATGCCCCACGAAACGGGCAATGCGCGCGAGGGCGTCCCCGATGAAGGTCGAGCGAATGTGCCCGACGTGCATGGGTTTCGCGACGTTCGGAGAGCTGAAGTCGATGACAATCGTCTGCGGGTTCTTGACCGGGTCGAGCCCGCAACGCGGGTCGGCCAGCATCGCGGCGACAGCGGATTCGACGAACGCCGGCTCGAGGCGGAAGTTCAGGAATCCCGCGCCGGCGAGTTCCGGCTTTGCGGCGATGCCGGAAACGTCGATGGCGTCCGCAAGGGTGGCGCCAATTTCGCGGGGATTTTTCCGCTCCCGCTTAGCGAGCACCATCGCGGCGTTTGTCTGGTAATCCCCGAAGCGCGCGTCCGTGGACGCCGAGACCTCGGCAACGGAGGAATCAAGACCGAGGGCGTCCAGCGCAGCACGCAGACGCTCCTCCAGGAGAGCGCGCACGGTTTGCATGGGGATCAACCGCGCTGGGACCGATTGGCGAAGACCTTCAGGATGTCCTCCGCCGTCGCGGCGTTGGCGAGTTCCTCACGGACCGAGCGGTCGTTCAGGAACTTCGCGATGGCGGCCAGTGTGCGCAGATGCGTCTGAAATTGATCCCTCGGCACGACGAACAGCACGATGAAGTGCACCGGCTCGTTGTCGAGGGAATCGAACTCGATGCCCTCCTTGGAACGGCCGAAGCCCGCCACCACGTCGGTTACGCAATCGGACGACGCGTGCGGAATGGCGATGCCGAAGCCAATGCCGGTGCTCATGGTCTCTTCGCGCTGCTTGAGGGCGCTGAGCACCTGATCCCTGTCCTTGGCCTGAACGCGACCCGCTTGCACGAGGCGGTCGACGATTTCCTCAATCGCTCGCCAGCGTTCACCGGCACGCATCTCAGGGATGATTTGCTCGGCGGAGAGAAGTTTGGCCAAACTCATGGTGGAAAAACGGACCCGCTGGTGCGGGTCTGGTTCGCGAGGCTAGCAACCGGCTCTCCGAAAACAAGCGTGATGTTCGCCCGGCAAGATCAACGCCAACCTCACGATGGTTTGGCGGCGTCATCTGTGAACTTGCAGCCCGGCGGCGTCCTCGTTAGACATAACTCCTACTTGCGTGCACGCGCTGCTCAGAAGCGGGTGACCGGGACCGGGAAACTTATGGCTGATTCCTCCAACATTTATAGTCGCTTTTTGAGCAGGAAAGGAACACAAGAGGGTGCGCCCGCCGCCCCCGAGCCGGTCGTGCAAGCGGAATCTCATCCGGTGACCATCCAACCCAAAGGCCAGAAGCGACTCATCGTATCCGCCACCAGCAAGGGTGGCGTGGGCAAGTCCTACGTCTCTGTAAATCTCTGCGAGTGGTTCCAGTCGCTGAATGTTCCGTTCGTCGCTTTCGATCCCGACTGGTGCAACTCCACGCTCACCCGGTTTTACGAGCAGGCGGAGTTTATCGACATCAGCGAGGAAGTGCACCTCGACAACGTAATCCGCGCCTTCGAACGCACCGACCTCGTGCTCGTGGATGGAGTCGGCTCGCTGCAAACGAAGTTCATCGACTGGCTGGAGGATACCCGCGTCTTCGATCTCCGCGAGGAGCTCAACCTCGACATCACGCTGGTGTGCATCATTGAGGAGGACAAGGAAACCGTCTTCCAGGCCGGCCAGGCGGCGCAGCGGGTGGGGGATCGCGCCAACTGGCTCGTGGTCCGCAACCTGAAGACCTCGCCGGTCACCGAGATTTACGACAACAGCCACGCGCGCAAGCGGCTGCTTGAGCTCCAGGCACGGGAAATCACGCTCGAGCGCCTGCCATGGAATTTGAACAGCATTCTTCAAAAGACCAGCAAGAGCCTGGGAACGCTCGCCCGCGACGAGTCGGTTTTCTTCCTCGAGCGGCAGCGCCTGCAATCCTATCAGCAGCGCATCTTCGGGGAATTTGCCACCGCCCGCGACATCCTGCTTCCCGGCTCGATTTTGCAAGTGCCAAAGCAGGAAGCGGCATCGGCCGCTCCGGAGGAACCAGCAACCCAGGCACCCGTTGCCCGACCGCGGGTTCCACCGCAGGAGGTTTAGACTCGTATGACGGAGACAGCCCCCGCAGCCACGGCGCCCGTCGAATCCACGACGACCGAGCCGCGCAAGCGGTTGATTCTGGTCGCCATGGACAAGGGAGGCGTGGGGAAATCATTCTTCACGATTCTTCTGGTCCAGTGGCTCCAGTCGAAGAGGGCCGGCTTCCTCGCCTTCGACCCGGATTACCAAAACTCCACGCTCACCCGCTTCATTCCCGAGTCGCAGTTTCTGGACATCCGCCACTCGGAGAATCTCGACCGCATCATTGAGGTCATGCAAGAGCAGCCCCTCGTGGTCGTCGACGGCGTCGGCTCGCAGCAGCGCATCTTTCTCGACTGGCTCGAGGAAACCAACCTCCTCTCCCTGCGGCACAGCATGGGCCTCGACCTCACGCTGGTCCTCATCGTCGAAGAAGACAAGGATACCGTCCATCAAGCCGGGGAAGCGGTAAGCCGGATCGGCGCCAACGTGGATTGGCTGGTGGTGCGGAATCAGAAAACGATGCCCACCACGCGCATTTACGATCAAAGCAAGGCCCGCAAGGAGCTATTGGGCTGCGGCGCAAAGGAAATTACGTTGCCAAAGCTTCCTGATCATTTGGTGCTCTTTTTGCAACAGCATTCCTTGACATTGGAGCGCGCTCTAGAGAACAACCAGTTGTTTTTGATTGATCGGCAGCGGGTTGTCGACTACCGAAGGAAAATTTTCAGCCAGTTCGACGCGAACAAAACCATTCTGATGTCATGATCGAAAACCCGGAAATTCAGGCGAAGGTGCTGGAATGGCAGCGTCGTTACAATATTCCGGACGGGGATCCAGCAATGGCCTTGCTGGAACTTCTGAACATCTATGGTTACCGGGGTGGCACGGCGCCGGCTCCGGTCAGCCCCGCCCCTGTCGCAGAGGGAGCACCCGCTCCCGCCGCTCCGATTTCCCTTGCGGGAGTGGATGAGGCGGTTGCCGAGCAGATCCGCACGCAGCTTTTTCCCGCCATCGAGCGCCTCGGCTTCCAGACGCAGGAGCTCAAGCAAAAGCTCGAGGAAATGGCGCTCGACAATTTCGCCCAGCAGGTGGCGACCTATCATGAAGGCATCGATTACTGCACCAAGAAGCTCGATGTGGTGAAGAAGGACGCCGACGCCCTTGTCGTTCAGCTCGGCAAGGTCGCCAACTCGATCAACCCCGTCACCCGTCTGGCCGTCCTCGTGCTCATGCTCGTATCCGCCGCGATCGGTTATGTCGTGGCCATTGCCATTACCTAGCACTTGAAACCGAGCGACTGTTTCCCCACGAGCGTCCGGGAGGCTCGGACCGCGGAATGAAATTCCGGGAAACCATCGAGCATCTTGATCAGAAGGGGGCTCTGCGCGCCCTCGCCATCGGCCTGATTGTGGCGGTGATGGTGTGGTTCGCGTATAACGTCAACTCGCACACCCAGCTCTGGATCGGCATCATCGGCATCGCCACGCTCGGGGTGCTGAAGTTCTTCAAGAAGAACGAAGACACCCGTGTCGTCTTCCTGAGCATCGCGTCGTTCCTGTCGCTTGATTACGTCTTCTGGCGGACGTTCAACACGCTCACCTATTACGACCTCATCAGCTTCACCTGCGCGATCCTGCTCTACCTCGCGGAGATGTATGGGTTCATCGTCTACGGGCTGAGCATTTTCGTGAACATCGATCCGCTGGATCGAAAGCCCGCGCCCCTGCCCGAGGACCCCAATGAATGGCCGACGGTGGACGTGCTCATCCCCACCTACAACGAGGAAAAGGACATCCTCGAGGTCACGTTGCTCGCCGCGCTGGCGATCGATTACCCGAAGGACAAACTGAACGTTTACCTCTGCGACGACGGCGGCACGGACCAGCGCTGCAACCAGAGCGATCCGATCAAGGCCGCGCAGGCGCGCGAACGCCGCCGCGAACTCACGGAGCTCTGCGAGCAGGCCGGCGCGCATTACTGCACCCGCGCGAAGAACATTCACGCCAAGGCGGGCAACCTGAACAACGCCATGGAGCACAGCTCCGGCGAACTCATCCTCATTCTCGACGCCGACCACGTCCCCACCGTCGATTTCCTGAAGAACACGGTCGGATGGTTCCTCAAGGACCCGAAGATGTTCCTGGTCCAGACCCCGCACTTCTTCACGAACCCCGACCCGATCGAGAAGAACCTCAAGACCTGGCGCCGGATGCCCAGCGAGAACGAGATGTTCTACAAGGTCATTCAGAAGGGCCTCGATTTCTGGAACGCCGCGTTTTTCTGCGGCTCCGCGGCCGTGATGCGGCGGTCGTATCTGCAGAAGGTCGGCGGAGTCGTCGGCGAGACGATCACCGAGGACGCCGAGACCGCGCTCACGCTCCACTCCCTGGGCTACAACAGCGCCTACATCGACCGGCCGATGGTTTCCGGGCTCTCGCCGGAAACACTCGGCGGCTTCATCACGCAGCGCATCCGCTGGGCACAGGGAATGATCCAGATCTTCCTGCTCAAAAACCCGCTGCTCGTGCGCGGTCTCACCTTCCCGCAGCGCCTTTGCTACTTCAGCAGCTCGTTCTTCTGGTTCTTCCCGTTCGCGCGACTCACCTTCTCGCTCGCGCCGCTCGCGTTCCTGTTCTTCTCGCTGAAGATCTACGATTCGAACTTCGTCGACTTCCTCGCCTTCGCCGGGCCCCACCTCATTTCCGCGTTCATGGTGCAGGCGTATCTGTTCGGCACGGTGCGCTGGTCCTTCGTTTCGGAACTCTACGAACTCATGCAGTCGGTTTACACGTTCCCGGCCATCGTGAAGGTGTTCCTCAACCCGCGCGCACCTTCATTCAACGTGACGGCGAAGGGCGAGATCCTGAACCGCGATTTCATCAGCCCGCTCGCCAAGCCGTTCTACGTGTTGCTCGTTCTCAACGTGCTCGCGATCCTCGCCGGCGTCTATCGCTACCTCTTCGTGCCGGTGCACCAGTTCGCGAATGGCATCACGATGTTCTGGGCGTGCTTCAACGTCTTCATTCTCCTCGCCTGCCTCGGCGCCCTGCTCGAGCGGCGCCAGATGCGCACCTCCTCCCGCATGGGCACAAAGATTCCCGGCCGCCTCATCATGGGCGACCGCCGCATTCCGGTCGACATCATGGACCTCTCCAATGGCGGCGCGGCCCTCGCCATCGACGCGGCCTACGAATCGCAGATTCGCCCCGACAGCCTCTACATTCTGGAACCCGATAAGGATTCCGGCATCGACCCGGGCCAGTTCCACATCGAGATCCGGAACCTCCGCTACCGCGACCGCACGCTCATGATTGGCGTGCAGTTCCGTCACCAAAGCCTGGAGGAAATGAAGCGCAAGATCGCGTTCGTCAACGGCTCCAGCCAGCGCTGGCTCGAGTTCCAGCTCGAGCGCGAGCAGTCCATCGGCGTGTGGGGCAGCTTTGTCTACCTGCTCAGCTGCGGCTTCCGGTTCACGATCGAACACGTCGGGCTTGCATTGCTGGGAACCATTCGCCGCGACCGCGCCAACCGCACGTTCGGTCACGTCATCGATGGAGCAAAATCTTAACACTATGAGGAATCGTATCGAGAAATGGGAGAAACTGGTGCCGCGGCTTGGTGCGACGCTGCTGGCTTTCGCGATGTCATTTTCGGGAGTGCATGCGCAGCAAACGCCCGAGGAGGCGGCAGGCATGGCGCGCCCGCTTACCACAACCCCGGCCCGTGCCGCCACGCCGGCGACTCCGGCGACAGCCACTCCTGATCGGCCGAACAACGGCCCGACCACGCTGCGGCTGCCGCTTCGCCAGTTGATCGGCGCGAAGGAGCCGATTTACCTCATGACGGCACGCAGCACCTACACGGTCTTCGTGCCGCTCTCCGCGCGCTACAACGTCCGCAGCGCCAAGCTGCGGCTGAAGTTCACGAACTCCATCGCCCTTCTCAGCGAACGCTCGACCCTGCGCGTCGTCCTCAACGACAAGGTCATCGCCCAATACTACCTCACCCGCAATAACCCTGATCACGTCGTCGATATCGAGATTCCCGTCGACTACCTCGAGATTGGCGGCAACCAGCTCCAGTTCATCGCCGCGCAACACTACACCCTCGAGTGCGAAGACCCGGCCGCCCCCGAACTCTGGACCCAGATCTTCCCCGACGAAAGCTACCTCGAGGCCGTCGTCACGCTGAACGACATCTATCCGAAGCTCTCGCTGCTTCGCGACATGATCGATCCCAACCTGTGGACTCCCTATCGCTTCCACCTCTGCTTCCCGGGCTCGGCCAGCGGATTGACCGACACGCAGCTCTCCTGGGGCTCGGTGGTCACGCAGGGCGCTGCGTTGAATCTCATCTACCGCCCGATGCGTTTGACCACGGGCAGCCAGCTCGTCGCCGGCGTCGACAACATCGTCATCGGCACGATGAACGAGCTCACGCCGTATCTCACCGCCCCCGAGATCGGCGCGATCAACGGCAGCTTCATCGCGGTGAAGCAGCTGCCGGGCGATCCCACCCATTTCCTGCTCGTCCTCAGCGGCCGCAATCCCGAGGAGGTCGGCCAGGCCTGCTACGCGTTTTCGTTGATCAATTTCCCGCTGCCCGACTCGCAGTTTGCGCAGGTCGACAGCATTGCATTCCCGGACAAGCCCTTCTGGCTCCGCAACGCACCGGTCACCGATCCCGGCATCTACAGCTTCCGCCAGTTCGGAATGGAAAAGAACGTGAGCATCCGCGGCTGGAACACCGGCAGCGTCCAGCTCGAGGTCTACATGCCCGGCGACCTCTCGCAGGATGACGGCAGCAACATCGAGCTGCGACTGCACTTCGCCTACGGTGCGGCATTCCGCGACGACTCGGTGCTCAACGTCTTCGTGAACCGCGAATTCCAATACGCGGTGCGCCTCGACGACAAACGCGGCGCCATGCACTACGGCCACCGCGTCTACCTGCCGGTGAAGGCGTTCCAGCCCGGCCGCAACACCGTGGACATCTCGCCGAAGATGGTCCCGCTCATCACCGATCACTGCAAGATGATCCAGGAGGAGAACCTCTGGTTCACGCTCTATCGTGATTGCGATTTCGTGGTGCCGAAGCTGCAGCACAAGGCACGCCTGCCAAGCTTCACCCTCTTCTCGCAGACCGCGTTCCCGTTCACCGCATCGCCCGACGGCATTGACCTCGCCGTGCTGGTCGCGGGTCGCGACAACACGTCGGTCTGCGCCGCATGGATGTTGCTCGGCAAGATGGCGCAGATCAGCGGCACCGTCCTGCACCGCGCGGAGATTTCCTCCAAGGTGCCCAAGAGCGACAAGAACCTGCTCGTTGTCGGTCCGCTCGACAACATCCCGGACGAGGTCTTCGCCAGCTCGCCGATCTCGCCGCAGGAGATCGGTCGCTTGCGCTATCTCGTGAAAGTCAGCCCAACTCCGGAGGCAACGGCGACGGGACCGATCGAGGAGTTCCTGGAAAAACTGCGCGGCCGGCCCAGCGACCGTGCGGAACGCGAAGATCCGTCGTTCGTCGAGATGTCTGCAAAGGCCAGGCTGCAGGACGACACGGTGGGCATTGCCTTCGAGTCGCCATTCCATCGCGCGCGCGGAGCCACGATCTTCACCGCGGCTGACAGCGAGAAGCTCTATGCCGGTATGACGAATCTCCAGGATCGTCTCTTCTGGGACAATCTCGCCGGCAACGTCGCGGTCTGGAACGACACCCCTCGCTCGCTCGTGACCGCCGCGATCGGCCCCGACTTCATCTACGGCGTCAAGAACCCGATCAAGCAGGCGCAGAACACAATCAGCCGCGATCCGGTAATCTTCGTGCCGATTGTGTTCGTGACGCTCGGTGCACTCGCGTTCCTTGCCCGCTACCTGCTCAAGCGTCGCGAAAACAAGGAGTCGTAATCGCCCGCGCGGTTGCCACGGGGGCAGCCGCGAAAAGCCAATGAGAAGACACCCGCCGAGTTCACCACGGAGCTCTGCAAGGCGCAGACTCTGGATACTCGGCGGGGCGCTCGGCGCGATCGCTCTCGCGATTGTTTGTTGGCTGCTCTGGCCACGGGATCCCTACGCGCTTCCGGCCTCTGACTGGCGGACGTTCAAAAAGTGTTTCCTCAGCCCCGAAGGCCGCATCGTCGACACCGGCAACGGCAACATCAGCCATTCCGAAGGCCAGGGCTACGGGATGGTCCTCGCTGTCGCGTTCAACGACCGTCGCACCTTCGACCGCCTGTGGAACTGGACGCAGCAGCATCTCAAGCGGAAGGACGACTTTCTCTTCAGCTGGAAATGGGCGCCGGAGAACGGCGGAAAAATCGCCGACCCGAACAACGCCACCGACGGCGACCTCCTGATCGCATGGGCTCTGCAGCGTGCCTTCGAGAAATGGAACGACTACTCCTACCAGAAAGCGGCCGCGCAGATTGTCGCCGACATTCTCGAGAAAACCACGGTCGAGACCTATCTCGGCCTGCAATTTCTGCCCGGGCTCGAGGGATTCCAGAAAGAGAACGGGGTGTTGCTGAACCCGTCGTATTACGTTTTCCCCGCACTCGACGAACTGGCTGCGGAATTCCCCTCGGAAAAATGGGCCGCCTTGCAGCGCGGTGGAGATCTGCTGCTGCGCACCGCGCGATTCAGCCAATGGTCGCTCTCTCCGGACTGGGCGTTCGTCGGGAACGACTGGGTGGCGATTGGCGACTTGTCCGACCCCAATTTCGGCTACAACGCGATTCGCGTTCCCCTCCACGTCGCGTGGCAGAACTCCGGGTCACCGCTGCTCGAGCCGTTCGCGAAGTTCTGGGAGTCCCTGCCGACCGGCGCGCCCGTGCCCGCAACGGTCAATCTCCTCGACGGTAAATTGGGTGCCGATCCCGCGTTGCCGGGGTTGCTCGCCGTGCGCCAGCTGACGCTCGCTTGCGTAAAAAACGACAAACTCACCGTTCGCGAAATTCCACCGCTCGATTCCTCGCAACCCTATTATTCAGCGAGTCTTACGCTGCTCGTGAAGCTGGCGATCCACGAATCCACCCGTCCAAAAAGGAATTGACACTGTAAGGAACAAAATCCGATTTCTCTGAAATTGTTGCTGCGCTGCCTTAACCTCAGAATTTCACTGTGCCTGGCCACACTGATTGGCCTTGTAGGCACCGTTCAGCCCGCGCTCTCGCAGCAGCGGGGAGATCCCGCTCCGTCTGAACCCGCCACGACGCCCGACGAACCTCCGGGCGCGATTCCGACGCCAGCGCAGACACCCGGCGTTACGCCCGAACCGGACTCGCTTTTCGTGCCACTTGTCCCCGGCGCGACTCCGGAACCCACACCGGAGCCGCCAAAGCAGGCCTTCACGCCTTCCGAGATTCCCGCACCCGTCATTCAGGCCACGCCGGAAGAGGTGGAGATCGAGGATCCCGATCAATTCGGAGGAGAGGCGTTGACGCTGGAAACGCGCCGCGCAACGACACCTCCACCCCCGCCGCCTCCACCGATCGCGACTCCCACGCCGCAACCGAAAACAACCACCAGCTCCGGCACCCGCACGTATCAGCGCACCAGCGGAAGCACGACACGCAGCTCCACGGCGGCAGCCAGCTCCGTGAGCCAGGCCATCAGCGGCGAACGACTCGCGCAGTTGATGACACAGGCGCGCGTCAATCGCGACGCGAAGATCGCCACGCAGGTCGGCTGGGCGCAGTTCAATCGCAAGGACTACCCCTCCGCGGAAATGTGGTTCGAGCAGGCGATTTCGTGGAACAGCGATCTCGGCGAAGCCTACTACGGACTTGCGCTCACGAAGTTCACGCAGGGCGACATTTCGCAGGCCGAAGCCATTGCCGGCTACCGCACGAATGCCTACCCGAAAATGCGCGCGCTCATGGGCGACATCCTGATCCGCCGCGCGATGGACGATTACAACGCAAAGGACTACGCCGGCGCCGCAAAAGCCCTCAACAAGGCCACCGAATATCGCTCCCTCGGCCGCGCCGAGCGCATCATCCAAGGCTGGTGCTATTACTACCTGAAGGACTACCAGAGCGCCGCGAATATTTTCGAAAGCCTCTACCGCGCCCGGCCCGACAAGCCCTCCGCCGAGGGCCTCTACGCCGCGCTTTCGCGCATGAAGGATTGGCAGCGGCTCGAGCTTGTCGCCAGCGAAGTGCCCGGCCCGCTGAACGAGATCTACATGACCTACGACACTGAAAATTACTACAAGTCGGGTCTGTATCTCGCCGCCTACAATTCGAACGAAAAGGCGTATCCCGCACTGCGGAATTTCGACTCGCCCGCGATCGGCGTCGGGTTTGAATACTCCCAGAAATCCGGCCAGGAGGGTGAATCCAAGCTCACCACCACGCGCGCGCCTGTCGTCGATTTCCGTTTCTCGCCTGCCGAGCGTGTGTGGATCACCGCCAAGGTGGCCCGGCTCGAGCTCGACTCGGGCGATCCCTCGGACGGCGCTCTCATCGGCACGCCTCCGGAGGAGTTCCAGCCCTTCGCAACGGACATCACCACGAGCTACAACGACCTCTACGAGGTCAAGGCACGCATCGAATACCAGGACTGGCTGACGCCTTATCTCGAACTCGGCGGCACGCCGTTCAATGCGGAACTCTCGGCCCGCCTCATCGGCAAGGCCGGTGTGCAATACCGCCACAATTCGGGCTACATCCAGGCGGAGGTCTATTCGCAGCCCATTCGTGAATCGGTGCTGAGCTACGTCGGCCTCGAAGATCCCTACGTGCCGGGCGATGCCTGGGGCCGCGTGCAGGAGACGGGCGGTTCGTTGCAGGTCTTCCAGGGATTCATGGAGGACTTCACGTTCTTCGCAAAGGCGAGCTACGGCACGATCACCGGCACGAACACCTACGAAAACAACCACCTCTCGCTCATCGCCTCGATTTCCAAGCTCTTCGACTACGAGGGCTTCGAATACATCACGATCGGCCCCGCGTTTTCGTATGAGCGGTTCGACAACAACCAGAACCACTTCACCTACGGCCACGGCGGCTACTTCTCGCCGCAATACATCGTGCAGGGCATCATCGAGGCGCAGTTCCTGACCACCGAAGGACAAAACTGGTTGCTCACCGGTGCAATCGGCGCCGGTGCCCAGCAGAACAACCAGGCTGCGGCGGCCTATTTCCCGCTCGACCCGGATGGCCGGGAATACGAGGGCACGAACTCGTCGACGGGCATTTTCCTCGTGCGCGCGGAAGGCGGCATCCTGCTCACTCCGGAATGGATGATCGGCGCCAAGCTCTCCTACGCGATCACGGCGGATTACGACGAGGGGTTTGCCAGCATCTACGTGCGTTACTTCTTCGAGCCGCGCGCGGGACTGTTCCGGCCGGACATCGATTTCAGCTACTGGTAATCTCCGGCTGCGGATGCCAGTTTAGTTGCCGGTTTGGAAAACGATCGAACATCGCCACGGCCCGCCATTTTCGTCGATCGCGATGGAACGCTGATGGAGGAGGTGGATTACTGCCGCGACCCGCGTGATGTGCGCGTGATTCCCGGCGCGGCCGGGCGCCTTCGTCAATTTCGCGAGCGAGGCTGGGCCATCGTCATCATCTCGAATCAAAGCGGCATCGGTCGCGGGATCATCACGATGGAGCAATACGAGGCCGTGCACGCGGAACTCGTGCGGCAGATCGAGGGCCAGCTCGATGGGGCGTATTTCTGTCCCGACGCTCCTCCAAACGTCACACGCCGGCGCAAGCCGGACATCGGCATGGTCGAGGAAGCCGTGCGCGACCTGAACCTCGATCTCGCGAAGAGCTGGTTCATTGGCGACAAGCGGGCGGATGTCGAATGCGGCCACAACGCCGGGATGCCCGCGATCCTCGTGCACACCGGCTACGGCAAAGAAAACACGGGCTGTGGCGCGGAGTTCGAAGCTGCGGATGTCGTGGAAGCGCTGGACTGGATTCTCGCCCGGGAGAAAGTCTCCGCATGAAGACGGTCGCAATCATTCCCGCGCGCTGGGGCTCCACACGCTTTCCCGGAAAACCGCTCGCCCTGCTGGCCGGCAAGCCGCTCGTCCAGCATGTGTGGGAGCGCTGCCTTCGCGCGACAAAGCTCGATGGCGTGATCGTTGCGACGGATGACATGCGCATCGCCGAAGCCGCCTTCGATTTCGGCGCGGAAGTCGCGGTGACTTCGCCAAGGCACCCGACCGGCTCCGACCGGCTGGCGGAGGTCGCGGCGAAATTGCGCGGCGTCTCGCACATTCTCAACGTTCAGGGCGACGAACCGACGATTTCCCCGCGCGTGCTTGACCGCCTCGTCGCGGAAATGGCCGCGAACCCCCGCGCGGAGATGGTCACCGCGGCGACGCCATTCGCCAGCGCCGGGGCCGCGGCAAACCCGAACAACGTAAAGGTCGTCGCCGACCGTCTCGGCAACGCGTTGTATTTTTCGCGCAGCCTGATTCCCTTCGACCGCGACGGTTCCGGCGCTGTCACACCGCTGCATCACCTCGGCATCTACGGCTATCGCCGCGCGTTTCTCCTCAACTACGTGAAGTGGAAGCCGACGCCTCTCGAGCGTGCCGAGAAACTCGAGCAACTCCGCGCATTGGAAATGGGTGCGCGAATCCGGCTTGTCGTTACGAAGCATCGCAGCATCGGCGTCGACACCCCCGAGGACCTCGCCGCAGCGCAGAAATTGCTTTCCCGTCGCGCCTGAGGGCCCTCCGCGCGAGTCGCAGGAGCAGCGCTAGAACACCTTCACCCGCGTGCCGGCCTTGACCCGCTGCGCGAGCACCCAGGCGTCCCAGTTCGCCAGGCGCACGCATCCGGCGCTCGCGTTGCGGCCAATCTGGTCCGGCGAGGTCGTGCCGTGCATTCCACGGCTGGGAATGTTGAGCGCGAGCCAGACGATGCCAACCGGGTTGTTCGGCCCCGGCGGGAGGTTGTAGGCCTCGTCGCTGCGTTTGCCGGATTCGAGGACCGATTTGTCCCACCGGTAGTAAGGCATCAGCGTGTTCGAGGTAATTTTCCAGTCGCCGGGAGGCACGGGAAACTTGTCGGACCCCGGGGTGCAGGGAAACGAGCCGACAAGCTGGTCATCCTCGTAGAGTTCGATGATGCGCGGCTCTCGGAGCAACACCAGGCTGAGCACCGGCTCGGGCGTCGGCGTGGGCGTGGGATCCGCAGTCTGCACGGCAGTCGGATCGGGCGTGGGCGTGGGATTCTTCTTTTCCTCACGCCGCCGCTTTTCGAGCGCGACCACGGCATTCATGTCGAAGGGCTCGACATCCACGACGCGCACCGTGTCGCCCACCTTCGGGGGCTCCGTAAAAGTTGCGTTCAGTGCCTTGAAAAAATTGAGGTCGCAGTGAAATTTCTCGGCGAGCGCCTCCCAAGAGTCGCCGTAGGGCAGTCGCTTGAGCTTTGCCTGCTCGGCGGGCTTCGACGCCGTGGGACCGATCCACGCCATGTCTTCCTCGACAACAACGTAATCCCGATACGGATGAGCCACTTCCTCGACTGGCAGACGACTGCCGGGCGGGAGTTTCTTCGCGATGCAATAGCGGTCGGCCGCCTTCTGCGTGAACTCCCCGCCAAGGCCATCGATCTTGCCCGGACGAAAACCCGCCCGGTCCAGAAAGACCTGCACGCGCGCCATCTCGATGCGTTCCGGGTCGTCGGGCTGCAAATCCTTCAAATGCCCGACCGGTGCCTCGGGAATGTCCGCCTGCTGCGCAAGCGCCTGAGGCTCAATTCCCAGCAATCCCGAAAAAAGGACGAACCCCAGAAGATGGCGACACAACATGGTCCGAGATGATTTCACGGCTCCCCCCGATTTCAACTCCGTGTTTTCTCGTTTGCCCCGGACCCAATCTCGTGTGACATAGACCGACTATTCGAAACGATTATTACAGTTGGGAGCGGGAAGGCCGCCGCAGAAGGCGGCGTCCCTTTTACCTGCGGTGGTGGTTCTGGGGGCCTCTGGCGCTCCTGGCTCTAGCGGCCATCGCAGGCACGATCACTTACGCCGTGGTAAAGGCGAAATACGCCGGCCGCGCGGAGGAATTTGACCTCGCCGACATCCGCAAAATGGAATCGGCGACCCTCGTCTACGACCGCAACGGCGAGCTTGTCGGAAAATTCTTCCTCCAGAATCGCATCCCGATCTCCGGCGACGAAATTCCGGAAATCATGCGACAGGCCGTGGTCGCCGCAGAGGACAACCGCTTCTACGAGCACGACGGTGTCGATTATCTCGGCATTCTGCGCGCGGCGCTGAAGAACTACCGCTCGGGCCGCATCCGGCAGGGAGCCAGCACCGTCACCCAGCAGCTCGCGCGAAATTCCTTCGAACTTCGGGAGCGCACCTACGAGCGCAAGCTGGTCGAAATCTTCCTCGCGAACCGCATCGAGAAGAACTTCTCGAAGCGCGAGATCATGGATCTCTATCTCAACCGCGTGTATTTCGGGTCGGGCCTCTATGGCGTGGAGGCCGCCGCGCGCGGCTACTTCGGCGTGCCGGCGAAGGAACTCACCGTCGGCCAGTGCGCGATGCTCGCGGGGTTGCTGAAGAGCCCGAACGGGCTTTCGCCGTGGAACAATCCCGATGGCGCGAGAAGGGCACGCGACTTCGTGCTCGAACGCATGAAGGACCTCGGATTCCTGAGCAGCGCGGATGCGAAGCGGGAGCAGGATTCCATTCTCGTGACACGCCGCCGCACGAACCCGCACAAGGTTTCCTACGCCGTCGACTACGTGCGCCAGCAGGCCATCGCGACCCTCGGCTACGAGCGCGCGATGAACGGCGGGTTCAGCGTTTACACGACGCTGGACATGAACATGCAGCGCGCGGCCGAGATCGCCCTGCGCACCGAGTTGAACCGCGCGGAGAAGAAGGAGGGCTACGACCACGAGACCTACGAGGACTTCGCGAAGAAGTTCAAGCCGTTCGACGACATGCTCCGCACCGGCGGCTTCCCCAAGACACCACCGCCAATTCCCGAATATCTGCAGGGCGCGGTGATCGCCTTCGACAACACCACGGGCGGAATTCTCACGCTCGTCGGCGGCCGCGAATTCAAGCACAGCGAATACAATCGCGCGACCCAGGGCCGCCGGTCCGCGGGCACCGTGTTTACGCCACTGGTCTATGCGGCGGCCTGCGAGAAGGGAATTTTCCCCGGCGACCTCGTGCAGGACGCCGCGCTCGACAATCGCTATGTCGGCATCGGCGGCACGACGGGCATCCTCGGCGAATGGGGGGTGGAACGGCGCGACAATGAATACGAGGGCAACATCCCGGCGCGCGAGGCGCTCGCCGAAGGCAAGAACGCCGCGATGGTGCGGCTCGGCTGGGAGGCCGGACTCTCGTCGGTGAAGGATTTCGCCAAACGCGCGGGCATCGCGAGTTCGTTGCGGAATTTCTCGAACACCTTCCTCGGCACAAGCGAGGTGGGACTCGCGGAACTCACCCTGGCCTTCAGCACCTTCGCCAACAGCGGCGTGCGCCCGGCAAAGCCATACATCATCGACCGAATCGTCGATGGGGACGGAAAGGAGATCTTCAAGGCCAAGCCGAAGGTCGTTCCGGTCACGTCCGACGCCGTTGCGTATCAGACCCACGTCGCGCTCGAAGATGCGCTTCGCATCGGCACCGGCGCCGCCGCGACGAGCCGCTTCGGGCTTGGAGATTTCCCCGCAGCCGGCAAATCGGGCACCGCCTACAATTTCACCGACGCGTATTTCATCGGCTACACCCGCCCGGTCACCTGCGGCGTATGGGTCGGCTTCGACAAGCCGTCGCGCATTTATCGCGGCGCGTTTGGCAACGACCTCGCACTGCCGATCTGGACGAGCGTGATGAACGCGTCCACGAAGGATTTTCCGCCGGTGGAATTCCCGCGGCCCGAGTCGGTCGTGCCGGTTTCCGTTTGCCGTTCCTCCGGCCTGCTGGAAACGGGGCGGTGCGAGGAGGACGTGATCGATCCGCAAACGGGTGAGAAGCGCCGCGAGAAGACTTCGTATATCGAGTTCGCTTCGAAGGAACACAAGCCGACCATCGCGTGCGACGTGCATGGCACGGGCCTGCGTCTCTACGAAAAGGAACCGGAGGAATCGGAGTGGCCGCGTGCGGCAAGCGCCGTGGACCTCGCGCTCATCAGGCCGGTGGCGGTTTCCGCTCCCGCGCTGGTCGGGCTCAACGACGTCTATCGTTCCGTCAAGCCCGCCGCGTTCCGCATGAAGGAAGAGGACATCCCGGTCGCCAAGGCGCTGCCCGTCAACGAGCAGGTGGCCGAAGCGGCCATGATCGAAGGCGAAGCGGCGCAGGCCGTCCAGGTCGCCGGGCCGGTGCCGACCGGTCCGCAGGAAGTGCGGAAGGCCGAGGCGGTGAAGCCGCTGGATGTCCCGGCCGACACGGCTGCAATTCCGATCGAAGCGCCGAAGCCGATCCAGTTCTAGGACGCGCGCTCGCGCAAATCGAACGCTTCGACCTGATCGAGAATGACGTCCGCCATCAGCGGATGGGTGCCGATCGCGCTCGCGTAATACAGCCTCCGACCGCGAACCTGGTATGGATTGCGCCGAAAAACCTCCCGCTGACTCGCAGCCGGCGCCCCTTCCTCCTCGATTCCCAACAACACCGGGATGTCCTGATAGCTGTGCAGTCCATCCGCGATGAAAAAGGGGACAACCAGGACGTTCGGGCAACGCGTCAGCCCATCCCAGTCGGAAATCAAGGGCGGCTCCTCCATGTAGGCGGCAAGCACTTCCCCGTAGATCTGCATTTCCGAGATGCGCTGCACCTGTTCCTTCGCGGCAACCGCGGAGTTGTCGTTCAACGCGGTGCCGTGTCCCACAATCACGAGGCTCGTCTCACGCTCCGGAACGGCGTCCGCCGTTTCCCGCGCGCGGTGCAACAACACGTCCGTCATTCGCGGATGACTCCCCACCGGATCGCAATACTTGATCGTCCGCCCGTCGCGCGTGGTCACCGCGCCCGACAGCCCAAGCTCCCGCGGAATCACCGTCCGGGTAAAATATCCTTCGCTGATGAAATCCGGCACCACGTAGATTTCCCGGGATTCCACCGCGCGAAAGACCTCCCGCATCGAAGGTTCCTCCTTCCAAAAGCACGCCACGACCTCGTCGAACACCCCGCGGGCGCGAATGACGTCGGCATGCTCATGCGTCGGCGCGCTCGAATCGGGGTTCAGCGTAGAGCCGTGGCCGACGAGAACAAGCGCGGAACCCGGGCGTGGTTGCATGATCCCCACCAATGCCCGCGTGGATTCCTTGCCGCAACGGAAAATGGGCATTGTTCCGGCGGGGCGCATCGGGTAACCCCATCGCCATGTCAGTTTGTTCCGATCAATGGATTCGTCGAATGGCCGTCGAACACGGGATGATCGAGCCGTTCGCGGAAGGCCAGGTGCGCGTGAACGAAGCCGGCGAGCGCGTCATCAGCTACGGCATCTCGAGCTACGGCTACGACCTTCGCGTTTCCAACGAATTCAAGGTCTTCACGAACGTCTTCAATACCGTCGTGGACCCGAAGAAATTCGACGATCGCTCGTTCGTCGACATCCAGACCGACGTCTGCATCGTCCCGCCAAACTCGTTCGCGCTCGCGCGAAGCGTGGAATATTTCCGCATCCCGCGTGACGTGCTCACGATCTGCGTCGGCAAGTCAACGTATGCGCGATGCGGTATTATCGTGAACGTGACGCCGTTCGAGCCGGAATGGGAGGGCCACGTGACGCTGGAGATTTCCAACACGACGCCGCTGCCGGCGCGCATCTACGCGAACGAAGGTCTCGCGCAGGTCGTCTTTTTCAAGGCGGACGAAATCTGCCAGACGAGCTACGCGGATCGCGGCGGCAAATACATGAAGCAGCGCGGAATCACCATTCCGCGGATGTAAATCAGTCGTCCTCGCCGCCCTCTTCCTGGGGGCTCTCGAGCTTTTCGAGCACCTCGGACATATCCTCAACCTCGTCCCACACGCTCCGGCTCACATACACCGGGGCGCGCTGCTGTGCCGCCATCGCGATGCAGTCGCTCGGCCGCGCGTCGAGTTCGATGATCTTTTTTTGCTGCAGCTCGTTCTCGACCTTGATGATCAACCGCCCGTAGTAGGTGCCGCCTTTGAGGTCGTTGATGACCACGCGCTCCACCTTCGCGCCAACGGCGGCGAGCACCAGCGCCAGCAGGTCATGCGTGAGAGGCCGCTCCTTTTCCTGGCCGTTGATGAACATGCCAATCGCGCTGCCGACGCTGGGGTCGACGTAGATGACGAAAACCTTTTCCTCGTTGCCGAGGAACACCGCGCAGCCGCTGCCCGTGGGCACCAGCGCACGGACGCGAACCTCAACCACGGGCTTGCTCATGGCTTAACCAGTAGCAGCATCCCCCGCGCCGGACAACCGCCGCAGGAAAATTCACTGCGATCAGGCAATCTTCGGATAGCCGCTCAAATACAGGCGCGAAAGCCGCACGTAGCGCTCGGCCCACACGCGCACGCCGGCCTGTTCCTCCTCGCTCAATTGCCGCGCGACCTTTGCCGGCGAGCCAAGCACCAGTGAGCCGGGTGGAATCTCCGTGTGCATCGTGACCGTCGAGTTTGCACCCACGATGGATCGCGCGCCGATGCACGCTCCATCGAGAATGATGGCGCCCATGCCGATGAGAACCTCGTCCTCGATCGTGCATGCATGCACCGTCGCCTGGTGACCGATCGTCACCCATTCGCCGATCACTGCGGGAAGATCGTCGGCCACATGCACCACGCTGCCATCCTGCACGTTGGAATGGGCGCCAATGCGGATCGGCGCGATATCGCCGCGCAGCGAGCAGCCCGGCCAGATGCTGGCTTCCTCGCCGATGGTCACGTCTCCGGCAATAAACGTGTGCGGCGCGATAAATGCCGACGGCGCGATCGACGGCGCGCGGCCGAGGAATTGACGAATCTGCGTTTCGAAGTCCATGCCATCAACGTAGAACGACACCGCTCCCCTCCAAGCTCCAATTCATGCGGGTTTGCGACGGGTCGCGACTGCAAAAATGTTTGCACACGCCAGTTGACAAATGCGCCGTTTGACGCTTAGCATCGCGCCCAGCCTTAAATTCCAGCCTTCCCAAACATGAACAAAGTCGAACTCATCGCCGCCGTCCAAAAGTCCCTTGGCAAAGAAACCAGCAAAGCGGAGGCAGAGCGCGCGGTGAACGCAGTGATCGAAGCGATCAAGGCGGGAGTGAAGAAAACGAAGACCGTTCAGCTCATCGGCTTCGGCACGTTCAAGGTTGCTTCGCGCAAGGCCCGCACCGGTGTCAATCCCAAGACCGGCGAGAAGATCAAGATCAAGGCCTCGAAAACCGTTAAATTTGTTGCAGGCAAGGCTCTTAAAGATAGTCTTTAATAGAGCTTCTTCCGCGGATTTCCCCCCCGCACCGAGAAGACCCGTTTCGCCATACGGCTAAACGGGTCTTCTCATGTCTACGCATCGCGATGTTTGCGCCCGGGCCGTCCCGTCACCAGGCACGCGAGAAGCAAGCCGATCAGCGCGCCGGCATAACCCGAGTTGTGGATGTAGGCGACGAGGACAAAGGACGCCGGATCGCCGACCTGTTCGAGGTCGCCGCTCCAGTTTGAGAAGTCGGCGTTTGCCATCCTCGCCCGGCCCATCACGAAGCCGACCACCCCGCCAGTCATCGCAACGGCGAGAACGATGCCCAACCCGCGCAGGGTGATTCCTGCGGCGGACTTGAACGCACGCCCGGGCACCGCCCTTCGTGCGAGAAACCAACCCGCGATGGCTCCGGCAGCCGCAGTCGCCAGCCAGCCAATCTCCGCGGCAAAAAGGTGCGGCGGCAGGCCGGGATCCGCCCAGGCAAACTGCTGAAACTTTAGTCGCGTGAAATACTCCGGGCCCAGCGAATACGTAATCAGGTCATGGAGGATCCCGTAGCAGCCACCGAGCAGTCCCCCGATTCCGGCAAGACACAGCACCGAGCGCAAATCGCGCCGCGAGAGTCTCGGCCAGAGCCAGTGCATCACCTGAGTTTCACGCGTGCGGGTTGATCGTGGAAAAGAAATCTCACGAATCCCGCGAGGAAATCGCGATCGGACTTTTCCCAACGGCCGATTTCGGCGATCATTGGCGCGATGAAGTCTCCCGTGAAAGTCGCCGTGACCGGAGCCGCCGGTCAGATCAGTTACTCTCTGCTTTTTCGCATCGCATCGGGTGCCATGTTCGGGCCGGAGCAGCCGGTCATTCTTCAACTGCTGGAAATTCCCGCGGAAAAGGCCATGAAAGCCCTCGAAGGCGTGGCGATGGAACTCGACGACTGCGCATTCCCGCTGCTCAAAGGCATCGTCTGCACGAGTGACCCGAAGGTGGCCTTTGGCGACGCAAACTGGTGCCTGCTCGTGGGTGCGAAACCGCGCGGCCCCGGTATGGAGCGCGCCGATTTGCTGAAGGACAACGGAAAGATTTTCACCGAGCAGGGCGCGATCATCGACGAGGTCGCCGCGGATGATGCGCGAATCGTGGTGGTTGGAAATCCGGCAAACACGAACTGCATGATCGCCGCGAGCAAGGCAAAGCGTCTTTCCGCCGACCGCTTCACCGCGATGGTCCGGCTCGATCAGAACCGCGCACAGACGCAACTCGCGAAGAAGGCCGGCTGCGATCTCACGGCGGTGAAGAATATCTACATCTACGGCAATCACAGCCCGACGATGTTCCCCGCCTTTGCCCATGCCACGATCGAAGGGAAGCCGGCGGTGGAGGTCATCGCCGACGACGCCTGGTTGCAGGGCCCATTTTGCGAGACGGTCGGCAAGCGCGGCGCGGCCATCATCGCGGCTCGCGGTGCGAGTTCCGCGGCCTCGGCGGCCAACGCGCTGGTCGACCATGTGCGCAGTCTCATCACTCCGGGCGAAGTGCATTCCGTCGCCGTGAAATCCGAGGGGCACTACGGATTTGACCCGAACGTTTGGGCCGGATTGCCGGTTCGCACCACGACGCCCGGCAGCTACGAAATCGTCACCGGCTACGAAATGGACGATTTTGCGAAGAGCAAGATCGCCGCGACCAACAAGGAGCTCGTGGATGAGCGGGCAATGGTCGCCGACATGCTCGGTTGATGTCGACCCAAACGCGCGCAAGCTGGACCTTCCGCGGCGCCGCGGTTCTCGGATTCCTCGGCGTCGTGCTGGGGGCATTCGGCGCCCATGCGCTCAAGCCTGCCCTCAGCAGCTTCGGCACTGAGGCCACGTGGGAAACCGCCGTCCTCTACCAGTTTGTGCACGCAATCGCCTTGCTCGCCCTGGCCGCAATCGACCGGGCGAGCAAGCTCCTGACGGTGTTGTGGGTGGGCGGCATTGTGCTTTTCTCGGGCTCCCTCTACGTCCTTTCCCTGAACCACTGGAAATGGCTGGGGCCGGTCACTCCCATTGGGGGAACGATGCTGATCGCGGGCTGGCTGTTGCTGGCAATCCGGGGACGATAACCATCCGGCAATTTGGCAGGAAATTCTTGCCAATCAGGTTACGACCTGCATTTCCTTTCTTAGGAGAAAAGCCATTCTCCGTGCGCCTCCCGGCGCGAAAACCCCAAAAAATCCCCCCAAAATGAAAGGTATCGCTAAGGTCGGTCCGCGTCTGGACCGTTCGCGTCTTTATTCCAGGTTCGTTACAACGCTCGCTGTGGTATGTGCCGGCACGGCGTCGGCAGACACCTGGATCGGCACTCCAGGAGAAGAGGCCGCCTTTAATGACGGCGCCAACTGGTCACTCGGAGTCGTGCCAAGCGCAGCCGAGTCGGCCGTAATCGACAATGGCGGAATCGCCACCATTTCCCCGGAGGATCTTCTTGAGGTTGCTCGCGTCATTGTCGGACAGACGACCACCGGCAATGCGATCATTCATGATGGCGGGGAAATCTCCGCCACGGGACCTTTGATGGTCGGATTCGGCGCAGGCTCGAGCGGATCCTATACGATGTCCAATAGCGCCACTGCCGTTTTCGGTGGAACTGGCGAATCCGATAATACGAGCATCGGCCGGAGCGGTGGCATTGGCTCAATGACGCTCACAGGCGGTAGTTCACTACTAGTCAGCTCGGGTCAGTTTTTCGTGGGCCAAGGAGCTGAATCGACGGGCTCTTTGACTCTCACCGACTCCGAGGTTTCCACCACGGATTGGATTGCGATTGGTCGTGCCGGCGGCAACGGCACGGCAACACTCAATGGGGAATCAAGATTATTCGCAACGGGCGGTGGCTTCGTTGTCGGTGCTCCTGTAGGTGGCGTCAGCACTGGCAGCCTATTTATCAAGGACGAATCCGAAGCTTACTACGAAGGCGGCAATCCCATGTTCGTGGGTGAAGGTGCCAAAGGCACTGTCACCGTCAGTGGCAATGGACAGTTCTATTCCAAGGCAAGCGGAATCTGGGTCGGAACGGGCGCCAATGGCGACGGAACATTGAACCTTACCGAAAACGCGATCTCGAGCGCCGGAAACGAAACTTACATCGGCAACGATGGAGCAATGGGTGTGGTGAATCTGAGTGGCAACGCCAGATTTTCCACCGAAGCCCACAAGTTTATCATCTCGCGCTTTGACGGGATTGGCTCGGTAACCGTGGAAGGCAACGCAGAGATCTCGATTGGCGGCCAGGAGATCGTAGTTGCGGAAAACAACACCGGCACACTCACGATCCGTGGCAACGGTCGGGTCCTTGCCACGGGTGCCGCCATGAATATCTATATTGGGAGTGCTCCGTTTTCTGATGGCGGGAGAGCCCCCGGCAACGGCACCGTCACTATGGAAGGAGGCCAGCTCGTCGCCACGGATGGGGAGGTTATCCTGGGGCTTCAGGCAAATGGCACAGGAACGCTTCACTTGAATGGTGGTGTCGTCCAGGCCCATGCAATCCGCAAGGGAGCGGGAACGGGCACGATCCACTTCAACGGTGGCGGGGTGAAGGCCAATCGTGCCTCTGAGGATTACTTCGCCGGATTCAGTTCTTCAGATCTCGTTCTTCATCAGGGAGGCTTGCGATTCGACACCAACGGATTTGAAGTGGCGATCTCGCAGGGATTCTCGGGTGAAGGGGCACTCATCAAGCTCGGCGATGGCGTGCTTACCATGCTCGCCGATGCCGCTTATAACGGAGATACCTTCGTCAAAGAGGGCCGGCTGACGATTAACTCGGCATTTCTGGCGGACGATTCGAACGTGTTCCTTACCGAAGGCAGCCTCTTTGATTTAAACTTCGAAGGCGGTGACATGATCAACGCTTTGATCATCGATGGAGTGGTCATGGAAGTTGGCACCTATGGCGCGACAGGCTCCGGTGCGGAACACACCTACGATGACTATTTTTCCGGCACGGGATATCTCATCGTGACCTCCACGGTGATCCCGGAACCGTCCACTGTTGCGCTCTGCCTGTTCGGCTTTGGCGGCGGTCTCTTGCTCCTCCGTTCGCGCAAAAAGGAGACGGTCTAAATTCAGATCCGCTTAAGCGGCGCTCACCCCTTGAAGGAGTCGCTCGGATGGTCGATCAGCCAGCGAGCGGAAAAACATATCCCGCTCGCCTCGCCGCGCAAAACGGCCGATCGTTCTGTCATGCCTGCGCATGCTGATACGTTTTCGGTTTCGACCCGGGGAAAGGGAACCTACGAGATCACCGACGCCGTCAACCGCATTGTCGAGGAATCGGGAATCCAGACTGGCATCGTCACCGTCTTCCTGCAGCACACGAGCGCGAGTCTCGTGATTTACGAGAATGCCGATGCGTCGGCCCGGCACGATCTGCACGAGTATTTCGAGAAGCTCGTTCCAGAGGACGATCCGGACTGGGTGCATACGATGGAAGGGCCGGACGACACCACCAGCCACCTCCGCATGGCACTCACCCGCACGAGCGAGACCGTGCCGGTCATCAACGGCCGCGCGGCTCTCGGCATCTGGCAGGGCATTTACGTCTTCGAGCATCGACGCGCGCCGCACACCCGGCGCGTGGCGGTGAGCGTGGTGGGCGAGTAGCACTAGTCCTCGAACCACGACACTCCACTCGCGACGTTGGAGGCCCTGCGCGCATCGTCGCTGTCGATCAGAACGGCACGCGTCACCAGCGCCACGTGCCCGTCGCAGAAAAGGACGTTGGCGATGGCGTTCGCACCGTGGCCGCCATGACGAAACACCACCGTTTCCGGGTCGACCCACGGCTCGTAGCCATCGACCTCCGTGAGAAACACGACGTTTCCGGGATACTCCAGCTCGTTGATCTTGAAGCTCCGCACGCCCTCCTCCGGCTGAAGGAACGTGTTCATCGCGTAGTTGAAGTAGAACACCTCAGGGTCCCAAACTCGCGGCACCTTCGTATCGGGGTCGATCCACAGCGAGACCATTCCGGGCCTGGGCCGCTGACCCGGCGGCAGATCCGCCAGCGGCGTCTGACCCAAATAGGGCGGCATGGCATTATACCAGGCACGCTTTTGCGAGGGGTTGATCGGGTCGGCACCCACCTCGGGAAGCTGGTTGTCGTTGTCGATGAGGTAAAGGTTCAGGGCGATGCCCCACTGCTGGAGATTTCGGGCACTTGCGGCTCCCGAAGCGTCCTTCTGCCGCGAGAGCACCCACGCCACGAGTGCCACTCCCAGCAGCACGACCACAATCGAAGCGAGAGCGATTTCGCGGGGCTTCATCGACTCGGAGACGGCACGAAGGTCCAGCCCTCTGGAACGGAGAATCTCAACGGCTTGGACGCCCGGATCAGAAAATCGACGTAGTAATCGAATTCCGACGCGACGCCGACATCGCGAATCGCGTCCGGTGGCAATCCCAGTTCTTCCGCGAGAAGCGACGCGAAAAAGCGCGATGTGGTCACCATCACCGGCTGATCCATCGGCGCATCGTTGCGACGGAGAAATTGCATCCCACTGAATTTCCCCAGCCGCTCGAGCTGCCCCGGCGTGAGCGTGAGCTGCACCACGGAGGTCGTCCACGGCAGACTGTTGAAGACACGGCTGGAGGTCAGCGGGCCCTCCGGCCAGTCGCTGCGAATGGATTGATGCGAGTAGGCCGCGACCTGGGTGCCGGGAATCTGGCTGAGTGCCGTCAGATACCCGAGAAGGATTTCGTCGGCCTCGATCGACTCGCTCAGATCGGCGATCGGCTTGTCGGCATCCCGAATTTGCGACTCGAACGCCGCAATCCTTGCTTCAATCGCCGGGTCCGCCGGCGCGGTGTTCGCGGTCATGGGCAGCAATTCCTGGCGAAGCACGCGCCATCCGTCGCCGTCCCGCTTGAGATCCAGCCGCGCGACCGTGAAACCCCCATTGTCCCGCAGGATGTTTTCTGAAACGGGCGGCTTCCATTCGTAGAAGGTTCGATCCGACCACGCGTCTCGCTCGCGTCCCGAGTAAATCCGGTGCGCAAGAATCGCGTCGATGCCGAGCTGGGTGAGTGACTCGAGGAACCGGGTGGGCGGATCCTTCGGCGACTCGAATTTCATCCAGCTCAGCAGAGCCAGTGTCCCCGGAGGTCGTGCCCCAAGTTTTGCAGCAATCGGCGCGTAGTCGCGCACCGGTTCGACGTTCCCGCTCACATCGCCAAACCACGTGGGAAAGCGCTCGGGATGCTTCTCACGCGGCACGTCGCCGTAGAAGTTCGCGAAGACCTCGACCGGGAGGCCGCTCACTTCCTTCCGCGCGGCAAACTTTGCGGTCGCGACTGCCGGCTCCCCATTCGGAGCCGTGAAGGGGCACAGCACTTCCGCGTTCAATTTCGCCAGCACCTCCGACGGGACGCTGTTGTCGAGATTCCCGAGAACCACGAAGTCGTAGCCGGCCTCGTTGAAAAACAAGACCATGTTTCCGTAACCCGTCGCGTAGCTCGCGAAGGAACCTCCCATACTGTCCCCAAGGTCCACCACCACGACTCTCGCCCCCGCCCTCGCGGCCTCCTCCCGCACCTGTTTGATGTAGCCGGCAAGGTAGAGGTAGTGCTGCAGCGGAGCGAGCGACTGCAGAGCACGCGGATAGACGTTTCCGCGCAAACGGCCCGTCTGGAGAACGATCACGTCCGCGGTCTCCCCTTTTTTCTTCGAGCAGGACACCAGCCCGGCCGTCAGCGACAGCAGGACCAGGCCAATCCTCCCGACCAGCCGAAAAACCGTGGAAGAACGAAAATCACGCATCGCGTTCAAAAACCGGTCCAACCCAAGCAATTACCGGGCGAGGGAGGCGATTCGCGCGAATTTTTCGTCACAAATCGCTGATCTTCGGTCTCAAGCGCTCGCGTCTTCGAGAAGGAGATTGCTCCTGCAAAGCGTGGCGTATAGCCCGTCCCGCTCGACGAGATCCTCGTGGCGCCCTCTCTCGACGATCCGGCCCCGGTCGAGGACCAGAATTTCGTCGGCATTCCGCACCGTCGAGAGCCGGTGCGCGATGACGAAGCTCGTGCGGTGAGCCATCAACCGATCGAGCGCCTCCTGGATAAGCCGCTCCGTCGCGGTGTCCACGCTTGCCGTCGCTTCATCGAGAATGAGAATCGGCGGGTTCTTGAGCAGCGCCCGGGCGATGGAGATGCGCTGTTTCTCGCCGACGCTGAGCTTGATGCCCCGCTCGCCCACCGCGCTGTGCAATCCTTCGGGCAACCGGCGGACAAACTCCGCGGCGTTCGCGGCTTCGAGGACCTCCCACATTTCCTCCTCCGTGGCATCCGGCTTTCCAACGCGGAGATTCTCCGCCGTGGTGCCGTTGAACAGGAAGCTCTCCTGCGTCACCATCGCAATGGACCGGCGAAGCGCGGCCTTGGAGCGAGTTTCGATGGGCTGGCCGTCGAGAAGAATCGTGCCACCCGTTCGTTCGTAGAATCGCACGAGAAGACTGACGAGCGTCGATTTCCCTGCGCCGGTGGGCCCCACCAACGCAATCATCGAGCCCGGAGGCGCGTGCAAAGAAATGTCGTGGAGAATGGTCCGGCCGCTCCGATAGGCAAACTCGACATGTTCGTAACGGACGTCCCCGCGCACCGGCGACTCCGGATTCTCCGCAGGCTCCGGCTCGAGGCCGGGCTCCTCGGGCTCGTCCATGATCTCGAACACACGCTCCGCTGCAGCACGACCGGCCTGGAAGATCTGGTTCAGCGCATGCAGCCGCGCAACGGGCTCATACAAAAACGGCGCGGCAATGACGAAGGCTCCGAGCGTGCCAATGTCCATTCCCTGCAGCACGCGCGTGGCGCCGAAACCGACAACCGCCACGAGCCCGCAGGAGTTCAGGAACGTCATCGACGGATGATAGATCGCCCACGTGTGCATCACGCGAAGGGTGGCTTTTGCCAGCCGGCGACTCGCGGCGTCGAACCGCTCATGTTCCCGCGCCTCGCTCGTGTAGGTTTTGATCTGGCGAATTCCCGAAAGATTGTCGTGGAGAATCGCGTTCATCTCGGACGCCGCCCGCCGCTGTCCCCGGTAGCGACTTCGCGCGGTCAGCGTGTAGGCGAGGGCGCCGGCCACCATCAACGGGATCGGCGACGCCGCAACGAGAGCCGTCCGCGGATCGAGCGAAACCATCAACGCGGCCACCACGACGATCTGCAGCACGGCCACCGTGCCCTGCTCGATCCCGTCGATCAAAACCCGCTCGACGGAGGTCACATCCTCGACCAGGCGCGTCATCACATCGCCGGTCGCACGATCGTCGAACCACCCGAGCGGCAGCCGCTGGATGTGCGCATACAGGTCGCTACGGATGTCACAGATCACCCGTTGCTCGAAGGAATTGTTCAGCACGATGCGCAGGGCATTGAGTAGGTTCTGCGCGAAAAAAGCTGCCAGCCCGATGCCGATCAGCGGTGCGATGAGCTCCGGCCGACCGCCGCGAATTCCCTCGTCAATGATCCGGCGCGTGACGTCCGGAAACACGGCGATCATCAGCGTGCCCAGAATGGCGCAACTCATCGTCCCCACCGCCATCCACGGATAGCGCTTCAAATATCGGAACACCCGCAACGTCTGGAGCATGGCCTCGTCGACCTTAACGAACCGCCAACGTGATAAAAGCGCCCAATCGTTCCTGTGGGAACGAATCACTGGAATTGGCGGGCGAAGACGTCTCCCGGGAGTTTCTGGAGCGGGTTCGCCGACCGATTGAAGAAAAAATTTTCCGCGGCGGCGTCGATTTAATTACTCTGCGTAAGACTTTGATCAAGAGCGAATTATCGCATTCAGATGCGATGTCCGCGCTCGAAAAATCGAAAAAGTTCCGCCGGAATCACAAACATTTGCACGGCATCTGCTTGAGACCCTTCCGCGCCGCGTCCGTGTGACCGGTTCAACGTGGAAAATACCAACCTACAACTCATTACGAAGTTATCACCATGCTAAAACGCACCCATACCCTGGCGTCGATGGCTTTGGCGGCTGGGCTGGCGCTGTCCAGCGCGCTGCCACTGACGCTACACGCTCAGGACGCTCCCGCCGAAGAAGCGACGGCCGTCGTCGCTGAGGAAACCGTCACCGCCGAAGAGGAGGCCCCCGCCTTCGCGACCCTGGAGGAATTCCAAGCCTCCGACGTTTACGCGAAGTTCGTCGTCGACAACCTCTGGATCCTGATCGCGGCGGCACTCGTCTTCATCATGCACCTCGGATTCTCGTGTGTGGAATCCGGTCTCTGCCGCTCGAAGAACACGACGAACATCCTGTTCAAGAACGTGTTCATCGTCTGCATGGGTGCCGTCACCTACGCGCTCTGGGGCTTCAACGCAATGTATCCCGGTGAGTTCAACGGCTACTTCGCAATCGGATCTCCGATCGCGAACAGCTTCGCCGAAGGAGACATGGTGGGGAATCTGACCACAGAATACGCGGATTACACCTACTGGACGGACTTCATCTTCCAGGCCATGTTCGCGGCCACCGCTGCGACCATCGTTTCCGGATCGGTCGCCGAGCGCATCAAGCTCGGACCGTTCATGCTGATTGCCACCCTGCTGGTGATGTTCGTTTATCCGGTCTCGGGCTCCTGGAAGTGGGGCGGCGGCTGGCTCGACCAGATGGGCTTCTACGACTTCGCGGGTTCTTCGATCGTTCACGCCTTTGGCGGCTACGCAGCGCTCGCCGGCGTCCTGCTCCTTGGGCCACGTCTCGGCAAGTATCTGTCCGATGGAAAGGTGAAGCCGATCCTCGGCCACAGCATGCCGCTCGCCACGATCGGTGTGTTCCTGCTCTTCCTCGGCTGGTTCGGATTCAACGGCGGCTCGGTGCTCAGCGCGCAGCCCGACCTTGTTTCGCTGGTGTTCGTCACCACCGGCCTCGCGGGCTTCACGGGCGGCCTTACCGCGGCATTCACGTCGTGGATTCTGCTCAAGAAGCCTGACCTCTCGATGGCGCTCAACGGCATCCTTGCAGGTCTGGTTGGCATCACCGCCGGTGCGGACGTGATTCCGCCATGGCAGGCCGTCATCGTCGGTGGCGTCGCCGGCATCCTCGTGGTGCTGGCCGTGATGTTCTTCGACAAGATCAAGGTGGACGATCCGGTCGGTGCCATTTCCGTGCACGGCGTGTGCGGCAACTGGGGCACCCTCGCGGTGGGCATCTTCGGTGTCGGAGAGTTCTCCTTCGTCACCCAGCTCATCGGCACCATCTCCGTTTCTGTCTTCGCATTCGTGGCCTCTTTCATCATCTTCCTCGTCGTGAAAGCGATCATGGGAATCCGCGTCAGCGCAGAAGAGGAAACCGAAGGCCTCGACATTGGCGAACATGGCCAGGAGGCCTATCCCGACTTCTCGCCGGTCTCGGAGGCTTAATCGAGTCGAGCGCTTAAATCGAAAGACAAAATCGAATGAAAAAAATCGAAGCAATCATCAAGCCGTTCAAGCTGGAGGAAGTCAAAGACGCACTCGCGGACCTCGGGATCGAGGGCATGACGGTGAGCGAGGTCAAGGGCTTCGGACGGCAGAAGGGGCACACCGAGATCTACCGTGGCAGCGAATACACGGTGGACTTCCTGCCCAAGATCAAGATCGAGGTCGTGCTCTCCGACTCTTTGCTGGAGAGCGCCACGGCGGCAATCGTGAAGGCAGCCAAGACCGGCAAGATCGGCGATGGCAAGGTCTTCGTCTCACCGGTCGAGGAAGCGATCCGCATCCGCACCGACGAGACCGGCGAAAAAGCCGTGTAACAATCGCTCAGGGTTAAAGGGAGCCATGCAGGGCGGCGGGAGCAATTCCGCCGCCCTCTTGCATTCCCGGGAAGTGGCTTCGCCCGCTGCCCCTATTGGGGAGCGGACACGGCCGGAGGTTCCGGGCAAATCGAAGACGCACCGAATCGGCCGGTATCGCTGGCATCACCTGCCGAAGCGACCTCCAACCGGGCGAAGGCGCAGTCCCCAGAAAGACACGTGGTCGAAACGGTTTGCCGGATATTCGCTGCTTGCCTCCACCGTCCAGCGCTTCCCGAACGACACTCCCTGCCAGACCGAGAACAACCGGCCACCTCTCAGGATCCGGCGAATGAATTGACATCCCTCGAATTTCCGATCTTATTCAACCCTCCCGGCATGCAGCCCGAGACCACCAGTTTCATCAAGCGCCACCACATCACGCCGATGTGGACGCCGGGTTTTGTTGTCACGCGCAAGCGCAACCTCGACCCCGCATCCCGTAAGCAGGTGTAAATCTCCGACTCCCAATCGCGTCTTTTCGAACCCTGCTTACCGACCGGTGAGCAGGGTTTTTCTTTTTCCGTCCATCATGTCCCACAAAGCCACCACGCTGCTTCACGATCTCCGCGCACTGCCCGGTGCGTTCTGGGTGCTCTTTGCCGGGATGGGCATCAATCGCTTCGGGACGTTCATCTATCCGTTCCTCACGATCGTTCTGCATGCCCGCGGCGTGCCGCTTGGGCACATCGGAGTCATTCTGTCCGGATTCGGTATCGGCATGCTGGGCGCGACGCTCGCCGGTGGCTGGTTCTCGGACCGGTTCGGCCGGCGCAATACGATTGCCTTCGGCACGTTCACGCAGGCTGCGCTGATGTTCGCGCTCTACTTCCCGAGCAGCTCGGTGATTCTCACGATCCTGACGACGCTCGCCGGCTTCGCGGGTGGTTTCTATCACCCCGCTTCCAGCGCGCTCGTAGCCGACCTCGTGCCGATGGAAAACCGGCTCACCGCCTATGCCCTGCTGCGGCTGGCGGGAAATGCCGGTTTCGCGCTCGGTGCGGCGGCAGGCGGATTCCTTGTGCACTTCCATCCGTTCTGGCTCTTCGCGGGTGACGGTCTCACGACGCTCGCGTTCGGATTGCTCGCGATCACCGCGCTACCTCACGGCCTTCGCCACGCGAGAAAAGACACGCGGTGGAGCGAGGCGATCGCCGTGCTGAGGAAGGATGCCGCCTTCTGGGCGCTGGCCTGCGCGCAGATGTCGGTGGCGTTTGTCTTCGCGCAATTTGCCACGAGTTACGCCGTCGAGGTGACGCAACGCGAGATCGCCCTTTCGGTCGGGGCATGGAAGCTCGGGCCGGAGCAAATCTACGGCTTGCTGATCGGCTTGAATGGAGTCCTGATCATGGCCTTGGAACTGCCGATCACTCGGTGGACGGGCATTCTGAACCCGCGCCGTGTGATGGCCGCCGGCTACGTGCTCATTGGCATCGGCTTTGCATCGAACATCATCGACGGCGGCTTCGGCCTGCTTTCGACGGGCATGGTCCTGTTCACGCTCGGCGAAATGATGGTCATGCCAATGGTGGGCGTGTGGATTTCCCGCATCGCACCGGAACGCATGCGTGGCCGCTACATGGGCATGCTGCTCGGGGCATGGGCACTCGGCAACCTGCTCGGTCAGAACGTCGGCCTGCAATTGATCGGCGTGCACCCCAATCTGCTTTGGGGAATCTGCGCGGGATTCGGGCTGATATCCGCTGCGGTAATCACGCTGCTCGGCCGGCAGTCGCACGAACCGGTGGGGACCATTGCGGCGTCGGCTGTTGCCGCGAAGTAACGCGGGGCCCTGCGTCGTTGCGGGGCCCCTCTTTCCCCGTATGAACCCCGGGGGCAACCACCGTCGTGCAGAGCGCCGAAATGCTTCGGCGATGATGTTGAAATGATGCTAGTTACACCGGCATGACGAAGGGCGGGGGACATCCACCGCGCATGCATCGGCTTTACCGCTGGCTCAAGCGCATCGGCCTCGTGTTTCTGGGGCTGCTTGCGCTGCTCATTCTCTTTCACCGGCCCCTCATCTTCGAGGGCACGCGCTACTTCGTCGTGCGCGCCGCGAAGCAGCAAAATCTCGACATCGATTATGACATCGGCGGGTCGATCTTCTCGACGCTCACGGTTTCCAACCTCAAGGCGACGCCGACCGAACCAGGTCCCATTCAGCGACTGGAGATTGGCAACATCGACCTTCGCTACAGTTTGTGGGATGCAATCCGGAACGGCCTGCCCGCATTGCTCGAGCTCGTGCAGGTGCAGGACGTCTACATTGAACTCACCCCTTCCGAGGAACCCCCGCCAGAAAAACAGGAGGAACCTCAGGAATTCAAGTTCCCCGCGCTCTTTCCAAAAACGCTCCAGCTCGAGAACATCAATTTCCTCTCCCACGGAAGGGACGGCGACACCGTCCTGGAAGGGCTATGGTTCACGCTGCTCCCGGACAAACCGGGCGTGCTGAAGGTTCAGACGCTCGACATTCCCGGCGTGCACCGTTGGAGCGAAATCAGGGGCGACACGACCTTCCGCGACCGAAACCTCCTCCTCACGAATCTCGACATCGGTGGCGAGATCGCGCTCGAGCGGTTCAATCTCGACGCCTCGCAGCTCGACGAACAACAGCTCGGCATCGCCCTCGAGGGAAGGCTCTTCGACGCTGCGATCGATCTCCACATCCGGATCAACAACCTCAACAAGACGAACGATCTCACCGCGCGCCTTCTGCTTGAAGGACTCGTGCTCCAGCGAGTCTGGGATTACCTCAATCTTGAGATTCCCTGCACGGGAACGTTGAACCTTGTCGCCGCCGATTTTTCCGGACGTCCCGACGAGCCGGCGACATGGAACGGAACGGCCGGTTTGCGCGCAAAGGCGCTGGCGACGGATGTTCAACCGATTGGAGACGTGCTGCTCGGCATCTCCGTGAAGAACGCCTCTGCGCATCTCGATCTGCTCGCGACCCTCGACGCGCAGAACAAGGCCGCCGTGCTCGCCGCAGCGTCGCTGCCTGAAACGCTTGAGGTTTTTGCGGAGACACCCGTCGAAGGCTCGCTGGCACTGCGCCTCGGAGACCTCAGTGCGGCGACCGCAACAATGGCAAACCCGATCACCGGCTCAGGCGCAGGTGTCATCGAATTTCGCCTCGCAGATGGAATCGCCTTCGCCAGTGGACAGATCCGCGGCGAGCGGCTTGCAAGCACCGGCGCGGAGATTTCCGCTTTCGCCTTGCAGCTCGAAGCAAGTCGCCGCCTGCAAACGGAGGAAGGCGCACCGCCTCTCGCCGACACCTCCGCCGAACTGACACTCGGCGCGACGAATGTGCGCTACGAGGATTACGCGATCGACTCCGCAGGGTTCGCGCTCACGTTGCAGGAAACAAACGTCTCACTCCGCCTTCTCAATGTGAGGCGCGGATCGAACCACATCACGGTCAGCGGCGAGTGCACCTTGCCGGAGGATCTTCAGTCGTTTGAAGATTTTCCATGGACTGCCATGATCGACGTGCAAACTCCGCGTCTCGAGGAGTTCGTTGCAGAGGGTTCCGCTCTCGATCTCCACGGTGCCTTGCAAATTCAAGGCTCGGCCGAAGCAAACGCGGCAGACATCCGCGGCAGCTTCGACATCACCGGACGCGACATCGTCATCAACGGCCTCGAAGTTCCGACTATCGACGGCAACGTGCGGGTCGCGGACAACGCCGCGCAGCTTCCCAGCCTGAGGATCGCTTTCAACGAAGACAACGGGATCACCGCGTCCGGAAGAGTGCAGCTCTCCGAGCCATTCGCTTATGAAGGCTCGCTCGCTGTGAATCTCACGGATCTCTCGATCTTCGATCCGTTCTCGCCGCAATCACTCGCCGGCTCGCTCTCGATCGCCTGGAGCGGCAGCGGGAATGTCCGCGAAATGCAGCACTCGGGCAGCGGAAATCTTACGTTGACCAATGGTCAATTCGGCGACCAGACGGAGTTGGAGGCAAGGATCGAAGCGAACTACACGCCGGATCGAATCGACGTGCCAGTGCTGCAGGCCAAGGCGGAGATGGGGGGCCTTGCCGCGACCCTGCATTGGTCGAACAACCAACTCGCGATTCGCGACCTCGTTGGCCGGCTGCAGGATCTTACCGTGTTCACCGGCTCCGCCACGCTCCCGCTCGATCTCACGCACTACGACGATCCCGAGCAGCTCCTCCCGAGTGACGGTGCGGTTGATATCGCGCTGGAGGTTCCGCAGATCCATCTGCCGCAAATCCTCGAACGACTCGGACAGGATGAAGCCCCTGTTTCGGGAACGGTTCGCGCGACCGTCGCCGCCCATGGCACGATCGACGAACTCACCGCGAGCCTCTCGGTCGTTGCAAACAACCTCAAGGCCGTCGCCGCCGCCGATGTGCAGCCCGCCGATGTTTCGTTGAACCTCACGCTTGCAAACGACCGGCTGACGGCGGATGGCCGCATCACTCAGCCACGCATCAACCCACTCATCATCTCAGGCGGCATCCCGTTCGATCTCGCCGAAATTCGCCGCACGCAAAAAATTCCTCCCGACACCCCGCTCGACCTCGACATCAGGATGGTCGATTCCTCGCTCGGCTTTGTCGCGAGCCTCGTGCCCGCAATTCGCTATTTGCAAGGCACGGCGGGCGTCGACATCTCCGTATCGGGAACCGTCGCGAATCCGCGGCTCTCCGGCACCGTCGATGCGGACATCAAGAACCTCAGCCTGCACAACGAGGGGTTGCCGCCAATCACGAACGTGGTGGTTCGAATCGACTCGACGACCGAGCGCCTCACGGTGAGCCAGTTTCGCGGCGAGATGGGCGGTGGGGTGTTCGGTGCGGAAGGGAGCGTCGATTTTTCCAATATCGAGCGGCCGGTCTTCGACCTCGCATTTGGCACGCGCAACGCGCTCGTGTTCCAGGATGAAGCGATCACCCTGCGCATCTCGAGCCGTATTGATCTCGATGGTCCGATCGACGCCGCGACGGTGAGCGGCGACGTCTTCGTTACACGCAGCCGGTTCTACAAGGACATCGACATCCTGCCGATCGGTCTGCCAGGTCGTCCCGCGCCGCAGCCTCCCGAAGCTCCGCAGGCACCGGGAATTTCCCAGCCTCCGTTGCGAGACTGGAAGTTCGACATCGATGTGCAGACGGCGGATCCCTTTCTGGTTCAGGGAAACCTCGCGAACGGTCGCATCGTCGTCGACCTGCACATCGGAGGCACCGGGATGAACCCATGGGTGGACGGCAGCGTGCATCTCGAGCAGCTCCGCACTTCGCTGCCGTTCAGCACGCTCGAGATCGACAACGGGCTGGTCTATTTCACCAGGGACCGGCCGTTCCTTCCGCAGTTCGACATTCGCGGCACGTCGCAGATTCGTGATTACGACATCACCGCCTACGTCTACGGCACGATGAGCGACCCGAAGGCGGAGTTCACGAGCAACCCACCGTTGCCGCAGACGGAGATTGTGACGCTCATCGCGACCGGCGTGACATCCGAGGAGCTCGCGGGAAATCCAAGCGTCATCGCCGGGAAGGCCGCGACCATCCTGTTCCAGAAGATTTATCGCTCCATCTTCAAGTCGAAGGAGCACGGTCCACAGCAGGAGACGCTGCTCAGCCGCCTCGACTTCGAGTTGGGCACGACAGACCCGCGTACTGGTCGCCAGGGCATCGGCATGCGATACCCGCTCACGGACAACATTATACTGACGAGCGGCGTGGACGTGGGCGGAGATTTTCGGGGGCAGGTGAAATACCTGATTCGTTTCCGATGAGGCGCGGGGCGATTTTCTTCGCGGCCTGCGTCTTCACCGCCCGCGCGGCGTTTTCACAAGTGCCGGATCTGGATCTTCCCGACGCACCGCTGAGCGATGTGCCACCTGCACTTTCCGCAAAGCGAAAGGAGTCCCTGCATGTGAAGTATGTCGGGAACAAGGTCTTCACCGATGCCCAGTTGCGAAAGGGACTGGAGCAGCAATACACGAATATCGAGAGCTTCGGACTCAATTCCGCGAGCGCCTACGATATGGCGTATTTCCTCGAGGTTTACTACCGCAAGCGCGGCTACTCGCAGGTCGAGGTGCAGGAGACGATCACGGGGCCCTGGTCGTTGCAGCTCGAGATTCGGGAAGGTCCTCTCACGAAGCTTGGCACGGTAACGATCGTCGGCAACGAGAGCTACAGCGGGGAGGAGCTTCGGAAATATCTGCTCGGCCCGCTCAAAGAGTGGTTCCCGCGGATCAAGCGCGATACGGATCTGCCGTTCGTCGAAACGCTCATCGAGGACGGCGCGGGACTGATCCAGCGGCTCTACGGAGCGGAGGGATTTCTCGACGCGGTCGTCGATCCTCCGGAAATCACCTACAATCCCGACTTCACGATCGCCGACGTCGAGGTGCGCATCCACGAGGGCACGCAATATCGGTTCGGCGAAATCGCTTTCGTCGGCAACACCGTCTTTCCCGACGACGTGTTGCGCGAAACGGTTCAAAAGGACATCGAGGAGCCATTTACCGAGGGCCGCGCCGCAGCGGCCGTGCGGGCGATCGAGGACTACTACCAGGCGCACGGCTACTACACGGCCGCAGCAACGGTGCACGCGGAGGCGCCAAACGTAGGCGGACGCGTCGAAACGACGTTCACCATCGACGAAGGCAGGCTCTACACCTTCGATGGAATCACGATCAAAGGCGCGAGCGAAGTGCCCGAGGAGTTCATCGCACGGCGCTTCGCGGGTCTTCACGGCAGGCGCTACGATCCGGGACTCATTGACAAAAAATTCCGCGAGCTCATCAGCACCGGCCTTTTCCAAACGCTAAGAATCAATCCCGAGCCCGTCGCGGGTGACCAGCTCCGGCTCGATGTCGACATCGAGGAGGCCAAAATGAAAGAGCTTGGGATCGGCGTCGGTTACGGAACCTTCGTCGGCGGCATCTTCACGTTGACCTACTCCGACCTGAACATCCTTCGCAGCGGACGTCCGCTCACCACGAAGGCGGAGATCACGCAGCGCGGCTACAACGGAGAGGTCGTTTACTCGAACCCGTGGCTCTTCGACACCGACTACTCGTTCAAGGCACGGCTCTACGCGGAAACGATCACGCTGGAAGGTTACTCAAAAAATGATCTTGGCTTCCGCGCAAGCCTGGGCCGCGACGTCACTGACAACTGGAATATCGAGGCGTTTGTCCTCGCGAAATTCGTCAATACCTACGATATCCTCATCGAGCCCGAGTCACTCGTGGGGCGACGCCAATACGCAGTGGGCTCAATCGGACTCTCGCAAACGATCGACTTCCGCAACGACCCGGTAATCCCCACAAACGGATTCTACGCGACGACCGCGATCGACCTGGCTCCGAACGGCATCGGCCAGGTCTCCTTTCTGCGCGGCGTTGCCCAGGCCGCCTATTACGTGCCTGTCACCTCGCAGACGACACTCGCGTTCGGTGCTCGCGGGGGCATCATCTCACCGCTGAGTGATGACGGACTTCCGATCGACGAGCGGTTTTTCAATGGCGGCGCCACTTCGGTGCGGAGCTATCCGGAGTTGAAGCTTGGACCGAAGGATCGCGCCGGCTGGCCGCTCGGCGGGCAGACCTTCACCGTCTTCAATGTCGAGTATCGCTTTCCGATTTGGGATCAGCTCAAGGGGGCCGTCTTCTTCGACGCCGGTAATGTGATTTCGGAAGCGCGGGACTTCGGCCTGCAGGATATGCAATACGGCATCGGCGGCGGCCTGCGTTACAATCTCCCGGTCGGCCCGATTCGATTCGACTACGGTTTCAATCCGGACCGGCAAACCGGAGAGCCGCAAGGCGCCTTCCACTTCAGCGTCGGGTTGGCGTTCTAGATCAAGCCATCAGGCAAATACTTATCTGGCGACTTATGTAAACTCATTTGCATTTCGCCCACTTGTGCCTCACCGTCTCTTATTCCCTCGAACGTCAAAAAGACGAAACCACCCCACATGAAATACCTGCCCTCACTCTCCGCTAAATTTGCCATTGCGGCGGCAATCCTTTCGCCAGCTGCACTCTTCGCCGCAGACGTCATCTGGGACGGCGATGTGGATAACAATTACCTCACGCCGGGAAACTGGGATACCAACAACGTGCCCACGTCGGCAGACCGTGCGATCATCATCGGCGGCACCGTGAATTTGGATGGTGAGTCGACCACCGCGGCCAGCGTCCAGGTCAATGATGGCAGCATCTTTAGCATCATCAATGGCGCACAGTTCACGACGGCAACCGGCAATTTCGACATTGCCGTTTCGGCAGGCGATCTCGCCAAGGCGGTCGTTACGGACAGCACGGTCACGGTAAACAACTGGGTCTGGATCGGTCTCAACGGGGGCAGCGGCGAGCTGACGCTCAATGGAGATTCCACGTTCACGATGGTGAACAATCCGGGAGATCAATATGAACTCTTTGTCGGTGCCACCGACTCGACCGGCGTCATCAATATCCACGACACCGCCACGCTGACCAACTACGGAAAGATTTTCATTGGCGTCAATGGAGCCGGAACTGGCGAAGGAACGTTGAACATGACCGGAGGAACGGTCGAAATGCATGGAGCCGGGCCCTTCTACATCGGCACCGGTGGATCGACCGGACATGCAACCCTTTCCGGAGATGCCACCATCGAAATGGTAAACACGGTCGGTGGAGGAACGGCCGAGTTCGCGGTGGCCAACGCAGTCGGCAGTTTTGGCGACATGACCATGCAGGACAACGCCACTCTCACCACGGTGGGAGAATTCTGGGTAGGGAACAGCGGTGGCAATGGAACCCTGGATCTCGAGGGTAATGCATCGGTCACTGCAGACAGCTGGGTGAGCATCGGTCGCGATGGAGGCACCGGTGAACTCACGCTCAAAGACAATGCCAGCCTCACGAGCAATGTAACCGGGGGCGACGCGCTGGTGATCGGTGACTGGGGAGGCGGGAATGGCACCGTCACGGTCCAAGGAGACGCCACCATCCATTCAAACAATCAGCTCTGGGTAGGACAGAAGGGAGGAACCGGCACGCTTAATATTGAAGGCGGGACCGTAACGGCAGACAGCTGGATCGCCATTGGCCGGGAAAATGGCATTGGATTTCTGAATGTCAGCGGCGGCACTCTTGAATTGACAGGCATCAAGGGTGGAAACTTCACCACGGCTGCAGTGGGAGACAACCCCTTGGCATTCATCGAGCATAGCGGTGGACAGATCATCAACACCGCCACCGAGACATGGTTGAGTGAGCGCGGTGAGACGGAATGGACGGCGTCCGGCACGGCCGTCGGTCAGTTCGGCCGCTTTGTCGTCAACCTCAATGACAGCGGATTTGCGAAGGCAACGTTCACGATCGAGGATTCGGCAAACTATTCCGCCACGACGCTCGTTGTGAACGGCGGGGGAACGGTGAACTTCAATGGAGGCACTTTCACCGCGGATGCGCTCGATGTGGACAAGATCGGGCCCGCTGGGTCTGAAGCCGCCGTCGTCAATTTCAATGGCGGCACTGTGAACATCCCGCGGATCAACATCAAGTCGGGTGCCATTCTCGATACAACGGCCGCCTACACGGTGACCAATGGACAGACGCTCGCGGGACTGGGCTCCGGCACCGCAACGATGGTGCGGGATGTCACCGTGAGTTCCGGGGGTGTTCTCTCCACGCACGATGATGCAATTGGCATTTTCAACCTCGCCAACGTCACGCTCAACAACGGCGCGGGCCTGGAGTTCGACTTGAATGGTTTCGAAAACCCGGCCGATCAAATGTTCGTTGGCGACCTGATCGCCAATGGCACCATCTCGCTGACACTGAACAACCTTAATGGCGGCACCCTGGAAAAAGGCGTGGTCTACGTGCTTATCGACGGTGACGGCTCCTGGTCCGGCAACCCGAACTTCGACGTCAATGCCCTCGGCGGACTCGTGCTCGACACGACCTACGGGGACAACGGCGTGTTGTTCGACACTGCCAGCAGCGAACTCAGCGTGCGTTTTGCAGCGATTCCAGAGCCGGGCACGATCGCCCTACTGGGCCTCGGCCTCGGAGTGACTCTGCTTGGCGCGCAGCGGCGCTTCCGCCGGCGCGCTTAATCGCGGTTTGAGTGGCCCGCGGCGGGTGAGCGCCCCGCCGCGGGGCCAAACGGGTGGACAGGGTCTTTTCTCGCGCTCTATTTGGTGCATGATCCCCAGCACGTCATGTTTCGGTGCACCATCCCCCTCGTCCTCGCACTAACCGTTTGCGCACATGGCCAGAATCGTGATCTGGCGGACTACGTAAACACCCTTCAGGGCACGAATTCCAAATTCGAGCTCACGCGCGGCAATACCTATCCCGCCACGGGCCGCCCCTTCGGAATGCACCTCTGGACGCCGCAAACCGGCCCGAACGGGGATGGCTGGAAATACCAGTATTTCAAGGACACGATTCGCGGCTTTCAGCAGGCGCACCAGTGCAGCTCCTGGTCGAACGACTACGAGGTGTTTTCGCTGATGCCGGTGGCCGGCAAACTGACAGTCGACGAAAACGAGCGCGCCGCGCGATTCACACATCAAAACGAAACCGCGCTGCCCTACTACTACCAGGTCAAGCTCGGGACGGGGGTGAACGTCGAAATGTCGGCGACCGAACGCGGGGCATTTCTGCGCTTCGCATTTCCTACGGGAAAGGACGCTGCGGTCGTGCTCGATGGATACACAGGCGAATCGGAGGTCGAAATTTTCCCGAACGAACGCAAGATCGTCGGCTGGGTGCACAACGGGCGGCAGCAGCCGGACGACCTCCGCAGCCATTTCGTGATCGTGTTCGACAAACCGTTCATCGGCTACGGCACGTGGGATCATTCCAACTCGCCCACCGAGAAGGACACGCACCGTCGCGGCAAGGGAGCAGGCGCGTATGTGCAGTTTCGCAAGGGCGAGACAGTGCAGGCAAAGGTGGCGTCGTCCTACATCAGTCCTGAACAGGCGGAACTGAATCTCAAACAGGAGCTCGGAAAATTCGCCCGTCTGGAAGACGCGAAGGAAGTGGGCAAGGCGGTGTGGAATCGCTACCTGTCGAAAATCGTCGTCGAGGGCGGAACGGACGAGCAGATCCGCACCTTCTACTCCTGCTTTTTCCGCGCGAGCTTGTTCCCGCGGATGTTTTTCGAGATCGGCAAGGACGGAAAGCCCTATTACTTCAGCCCCTACGACTCGAAGATTCATAAGGGCTTCATGTTCACCGACACGGGATATTGGGACACGTTTCGCGCACAATTCCCGCTGAATACGATCCTTCACCCGACGATGCATGGCCACTACCTCAGCGCCATGCTCGACGTCTACGACCAATGCGGTTGGCTGCCCTCCTGGTCCTTTCCTGCCGAGGGCGGAAGCATGATCGGAAATCACGCGATCTCGCTTCTTGCCGACGGATGGGCGAAGGGATTCCGAACCTTCGATCCCAAGAAGGCCCTGAAGGCTTACAAACACGAGGCGACGGAAAAAGGTCCATGGGGCCCCGCCAACGGCCGCGACGGGCACCAGGACTACTACAAGCTCGGCTACGTCCCTTATCCGGAAGTGCGCGAAGCCACTGCGAAGACGCTGGAATACGCCTACGACGACTTTTGCGGCTACAAGCTCGCCACCGACACGAAGAACGAGAGCTACGCGAAGTTCTTCGAGAAGCAGATGTATAACTACAAAAACGTCTTCGATCCGGAAACCGGCTTCATGCGCGGCAGGGACCGTTCCGGAAAGTGGACGCCGGAGCCGTTCGATCCGATCGAGTGGGGCGGCCCATTCACCGAAGGCTGCGCATGGCACTGGCTCTGGTCGGTGTTTCACGATATCGGCGGCCTCATCAAGCTCCTCGGCGGCGATGAGAAATTCATCGCAAAACTCGACGGCGTTTTCTCGGCGACCAATCAATTCAAGGTCGGCACCTATGGCGGCCCAATCCATGAGATGCGTGAGATGGAAATGGCCAACCTCGGCCAATACGCGCACGGCAATCAGCCGATCCAGCACATGGTTTACCTCTACAACTACGCCGGCCAGCCATGGAAGGCGCAGGCACGCGCACGTGAAGTGATGGAGAAGCTCTACAACTCCACGGAAAACGGCTACCCCGGCGACGAGGACCAAGGCCAGACCTCTTCCTGGTATGTGCTCAGCGCCCTCGGCTTTTACAGTGTCTGCCCCGGCACCGATGAATACGTGCTCGGCAGCCCGGTCTTCGAAAAGGCAACGATCTCACTCGAGAACGGCAAGACATTCACGATCCTTGCCAAGGGCAACTCCAAGCGAAACGTCTACATCCAATCCGCCAAGCTGAACGGAAAACCGCTCCCCGGAAATTTCATCCGGCACAGCGACATCATGGCCGGCGGAGTGCTGGAATTGGAAATGGGCCCCTATCCCAACACCCAGCGCGGCACCCGCATCGAGGACCGCCCGTTTTCCCTCACGCCCTACGATTCGTGAGAAGGCAGCGGGGCCTTCTTCCGCTGCACGCGGAGCGAAATTTCTCCGGCTCCCTGCAATCCTGCTTGAAAAGGCGTTTCCCTACTTCCGCGTTGTCGCGTTTATATACTCGATCTGCTCCTTGAGCTTTGCCTTGAAAGCCTCGGGAATCACGATCGGCGTGGAGGGAGCGGGGAAAAATTGATAGGTTTCCTCGACCTCGGCGTCGGCGTAATAGACGGGCAGCTGTGTCTCCACATCGAGCATCGCAACCGAATCGCTGATGAAATAGGGTTTATTTCCGCCCATTCGTTGCCAGTATTCGTATTGCTGCCTCTGGTAGGTATTCAGCTTTTTGTCCTCACCTTTGGCGCGAAAGACAAACACCTTCTTTCCCTCGTGCTCACCCACACCCACATAGTGCTTCATGTCCACCCAGCGAAGGCGATCGAAATCCGTCTCCCCAAATTCGGCATAATGCCAATCCGTCGCGGGAATCACCACGGCCCGATCCTTCACTCCCTGATCTGAAATACGGATCGTCCCCACGATGATGCTCTCGATCGTCTCCCCGCCGGCTTCCATTTTTTCCTGGATCACCTTCCCCATTTTCCGAACGGTGCGGACTGTGGATTTGAGGTTCTTTTTCTCACCGTCTCGCCCCTCCATCGAGAACTCCTGTTTGTAGGTGGTCTTCACCGTCCACAGCGCTTTGTCCGGCGCCTTCATGACGAGCGGCTCCTTCGGCTTCAACTCCTGTGCGGAGAGGAAGGTCGCGCCGGTCGAATATGCAATAAGGGACAGGATAAGGAATTTCTGCATCGCTTTGGATTTCTTACTCGGCGACTTCAATTCGCTGGTCGACCACCTTGCCGGTGAAGCGATCGAGCGCCACGAACACCCAATAGCGGGTTTGTCCCTCGACGACAAATCTGTCCGTGCCCTCCCCGGGTGGAATTCGCCCGGACTGGGCAACGACATCGATCATCAAGTTCCAGGTTCTGACGTCGGAAGTATCCACCAAAGAACGGAGCACACTCGTCCGCCGGACCCCATAGGAACTGTCTTTCTCAAGGATATCCGCAATCGTCGAACCGGACTCCGAGTAGATCGGGCCGACATATTCGCCATCCACACACTTACCTACAATCTCACCACGGGACCGGAACGGGCCCTTTTCAATATCCTCGGACCGAGTCCATTCGACGATCGCGTCCGCAACCTTTTCGGCTTCATCGTCATTCAGTGGCTCCCACCCGCTGCTCGTTTCCGAGCCGGTGCCCGCATATCTTCCCGTTCCTGTAATGATTGAAGCGAGCACCTCCGGGCGGACCATGTTGATGTTGACCACGCCGGCCGTCAGTTGGTCACCCTCGAGATCGGGATCGGTCTCATACAGGCAGAAGTAATCCAATAGCGCGGAGTCGCCACTGTTCGCGCTCCAAAAATCCAAGGACTTCCATGGGAGGTCCCGACAGGCATAGCCCATCTCCACCACGGATTGGAATGGACGATTCAACACGATCGGCCGCGCCAGATCGTTTCCAGGGTAGGCTGGGTTGGTGTCGGTATTGGCGGTGAAGGTTTGATAACTGGGCACAGAAGCCCAGCGCTCCTCCATGTCAGGATCCTTGTAATACACGGTCCGTGGCCGCGCGGCACTGGTGGGGCCACCGGGAGCATTTTCCGTAATGTCGCCGAACAAAAGCCCGCGGCTTTCCACTGCGTTGGGAGAAGTGTAACTCCAGTAACCTGAATTTGGGTTCTTCTGACCTGCCGGGTTGCTTCCGAGGTGCGGAATATGGTTATACGCCTTGTAGCCGTAGTCGCCTCCACCAGCTACGGAGTAAAAGTTCCAAGCGTTGTCATTGTTCGGTTGACGAGTTGCAATTCTCCCCTCTGCATCTGCCCATCCCGTGCTATGGGGCGGGAACTTTACGATATGTTTGACTTTTGAGGGATTATCAACGCGGAACCACTGGCTTTGAGGTCCGAATCGTTCGACACGAGGATCCACGCGATAACATGCATCGAATTCCCAGCCGACCACGCGCCACACCTTCTTGTCGTATCCCCACGCAGCATTGTTGTCGAAGTCGACTGTGTCATACATGATGTCGTAGGTCTGCCAGCCGTGTGGGCCCAGATACTGAAGCGCGAAATTTGCCCGGACCGAGTTGGCCTGATTTTCGAGATATTGCACCAACACCACTTGGTTAAGTCCTCGTGCTCCGACGGAATTAAAATTACTGAGCGCTAGAAACTGGCCCACCTTGAATCCCAGGAAACTTAATGAGGATGCCTGATTGTAATTGGGATCCACGTTTCTGGCCGTGTCAGGCCGGACTTGAAAAGCCTCCGCTGTCTGTCCAGCTCCGCTCAAAGTAACCGCAATGGGCTGCTCGTCATCGAGGAGCGGATTCTGCACCGTGGATTTCCACAGAAGAACCGGCTCGCGCGTCTGATCGCGCGTGTCCGTAAACTGCATCCAGTCGGTTGCCTGGTTCAGTGGTCCGTTGAATTGGTCCCAGTTGAGGGGGGATACGGTGGTCGGTCCCGTTTCTGCGGATCGCGGAATCCATTCTGCGTAGCGGTAGCTTCCATTGGCGGACGCGTTATCGTAGGGCCAAAAGCGCGGATCGCGGCCAAAGTCCGAACCCCAGCCAAAAAACTTGCCCGCTGTAAGGGGATTTCCCACTTGACCCGCACTCTCCGTATTCCCATGGAGGGTTTTCGTATAGGGAATCACTCGAAATTGAGTGGGGCGAGCCGGTGCCCCCGGACCTCCTCTTCCACTCTGTTTGGAGTGCGGATTCCAGACCTGCGGATGGATGAGCATCCTGCATTCTGTGACAGCGTTTCCGTCGAGCTGATAGTTCTTGGTGCCAAAATAAGAGTTGCGCCTGAATCCGTGGAGGTAAGGAAGGTCTTCCACGCCGAAGACACTTTGCTTTCCGAACTCGATTTCCGTCGGCCAGCTGTCCGAATCCCATTGATCAATGATGGCGGCGCCGATGCGCATCACGTGCAAATCCACCCTCGCATCGTCTTTTCCATATCCGTGGGGCCGTCCTCTCCACTCGCTACTATCCGTTCCGGCCACTCCGCCAAGTTGCTGGCCTAGGGAGCCGCTGTAAATGGCTGCAGCCAGGATTTCAAAAAAGGTCGGCTGCCTGTCAGGGTCCACGGCATCCTCCGGCGAGATGTCCGCCAATTTTCTCAACGGCTTGTTCTGATCGCCGGTTCTCGGCACGTATTCCCAATGAGGCCATTCCCCGGCCTTGGTCCACCTCAAGCCAAAATACCGTTCGATTTCCGTGGGATCTCCCACCGGTTCGCCGTTGCTGCCGAGCTGAAGCAGAGAAAGCTTCTCGAGCGGGAAACGGCGCGCCAGACGTGGTTTGCCGGATTCATCCCAAACATCCGCATTGATTTCTCTCACCACAGATGCGTTGTCGAGTTTGTCCGGGCTTTTGAATGGATTTCCGAACAGGGTTAATTTGGGAAGCGGCCGGGTTGAAGTCTCCCAATCCCACACCGTGCTGGGTTTGTTAATGCCACGCGAGAAGTGCGTAAGGAAGGGAAGGAGCCTATGCGCATCTTCCTCGCCCATCTCCTTCTCGAAAAACTTGATCGTATCGGCACGGGAGAGGAACACATTTTGGTGGAGCCGTCCGTCGGGGATCACCGAGTCGATACCGTTCGGGACTCCCGGAGGGTATTTTCCGAGTGAGGCGAAAAGCGGCCCCGTCTTCAGCAATAACGCAAGGCTTTCATCGGGCTGGCCGCCGTTTTGAGTCCATTTTAGATTCGTGGAATAGCGCCAGTCGTTCAGCGTATCGAGTGCGCCCCCGAGATTTACACCCACCTGATCCGCGAGGTATTCCACATCCGCGAAAACCAGGCTTCCTTTCCGCTCGGCCAGATCCTCGCCACTTGGATCGAACCCCGCGACATTGATGTCGAGCAATCCACTGACGTTGTAAACATTGAACGCGTAGCGTCCGATGATTCGATCCGGAGAGTCTGCTTTTTGATCTCCCGTGCTGGCACCAGCCCGCGTTTTTCCGTCCGCCGCGACATAGATCCAGTTGGGAGCTTCGTCATTCGAGAAATCGACATCCGTCAAATACGGCTTCGACCAGTATTTTCCATCAAGTGGACGGGCGTTCGGCCCGCTCTTGTCCGAGGTCTTGTCGTTACTGACCTCCAGATCCAAACCGTAGCTGTCGAATCCGGGGATACTCTGCTTCACAAGGTTGACGAAGGAGTCCCGAGGATCGTCCGACTCCCCCATCACCCGATCTTGTTTCGGCACCATGTCCTCCGGGAGATTCGGCACCAAAATTCGAGAGTCCTCCTCGCCAATGGGACGACTGCCATCCTCCATTTCAGCGATCAAAGTTCCGATCACATGCGAGGTTCCAAGTTGCGCAATCTGCGCGGCGGAAACGCGGGACGCATAACCTGCGCTGCTTTGGGCATCAAAACCGGATCGGGAGAAAAACGCCGTCACAATCACTGCCGCGACCAAGAGAAGGGCCAGCGTCAGGACAAGGGCTATGCCGGACCGTCGGTTTCTGCGAAACCGTGGGGCGCGAATTGGGGGATTGCCTCTCATATCATCAAAATTGCCTGTGTTTCAGGAAGGTCAATTGCCGTTATCGGGAAAAAGATAAACGCGCTCGAAGGCTCGGATTCCTTGGATAAACCGGCTCGGGTAGGATTTGGCGACGTTGGCGTTACCACCAACTCGCAAACCAAGCATCTCTTCCCATTCCCTTTTGGGATCCCATTTGGGTGAATCCTTGTCCTCCTGAAGCTTGTTGAGGTCGTCTTTCAGATCAGCAAGCGCTCCTTCATCGAAGCTATTCAAACCTTGTATCGCTTTCTCATCGATTACGAGCAGTGCCACCACGACTCCCTTCGCGGTCCTCGCCACACCGTCGTCGTCAATGTAATCCAAGGTTCTTGAATACTCTCCATTGTGCTTCAGGAAGGCCCATTCAAACCCAAGAATTCCATCGGCCAGCCAAGCTCCAGGGTCATCTGTTTCCGGCGGCCTTCCACGGTCGGGAGTTGCGTTCGGCTCGGGAGTTCCCGAGGGCGGAGCTTCCACAGCCCGTCCGAAATCCAGCACATTATCCCCTCCGCCCGTGTAGCTAAATGTCTTGTCCCGCCGTCGTAAACGACCCGGAGGACGATCCGCATCAAATTCGTATTCCACGTAGGAAAGCGAACGCGCATTCTCTCCGCTGACGCCGTCGTAAACACCCTTTCGAAGCGTGTATAAACCAAACTTCTCCCCGTCTTCCGGAAAGGCGACCAAGTCGTCCCGAAGGACCATGGAGTCGATGTCGGTTTGCAGCCGCCCCAGTAGAGCGCGCGCCTTCGTGTGATTGTTCATGCGTCCCTCTGCGCCGCGCCAGGCTGTCGACACTCCGCCAACCGCCTGCGTAAAGAGCACCAGCATCAGCAGGAGCACGCCCATGGCGACGAGAAGCTCGACCAAGGTGAAACCACCGGCATTCGAATGTCGCCGGGAAGAAGCCGAGAGATTCAATACCATAAACGCATCAAGGGGTGATGACGAATGCCGTGGTCATCGTGTAAGAATTTACCGGGGCTTCGTCGGGTTTGTCCTTCTGGGCAGCCACCACCGGCCAACGCAACTGAAGACTGCAGGTAACAAGGTCCGCCCCGGAACTTCCAATAGGCTCCTTGCTCACCAGATAGCCCAAGCCAAACGCCGCCTCGTCGATATCGCTAACTTTGCGTCCCTGCGCATCAACCAGTCCGCCCGATTCAAATTTTGATGCTGGCTCGCCCGGTATCTGGTCATACCGATCGAGGGGAAACTCGTCCCAATCCGGGGAAGCACCATCCTTTTCCGCCTGAAGCAGCTCCCGATAACGTCCGGCAATAATCGTCGCCACATTCGCGGCGGAGATCTGTTCCTCGTTGTCTCGAGTCACCTTCATCGAAGCGCCCATCAACCCGATGATCGCCACAATCGCGAACGAAAAGATCCCAAGGGCGAGGACCACTTCGACAAGGCTGAAACCGGAGTGGAGGGAAAATCTCGATTTCATTTCAAGGAAGGCTGCAAGACTCGCGGAAGGCCAGTGAGTCCATTGACGAACACGACGGATGTCGATTTTTCCTCGATGGAGGAGGGGTTGGAACCCTTCGAAGGAACCACCTTCAGAAACAGTCCCTCGTAGATGGGGATATCCGCACTCGAATCCTCCCCATTATAAATCATCGCTTCACCGTGAGGGGAAAACATAATGGCGATGCCACTCCCAAAACTCCGCTCGGCCGCCCATTTCGGCAATTGATTATTAATCGGTATCCCGGTGATTGGGTCCTTCAACCTCTCTGCGTTGTCTTTGGATTCGGTAGGAAGCTGGTCATCCGGGAAGTCGCCAAGCGAATCGTTTTCCACGAACTTGACCCCGGGAAATTCCTCGATCCGGTTGATCAAGCGAATCTCCCCATCTTTGGCACTGGTGAGATCGCCGCTGTTCGAAGCCAGGATCGCCATCGTGATGACATTGCCCTTACCCTCGACCTCGTCCTCGGCAAGGCAGACCCATGTGTAGGTCGATTGGGCCACCGCTGCCTGCCGCGCAAGTTCGAAACCCGCGGAAATCCCATTGAGCGCGCGATCCAAGGGACTGCCCTGCGCAAGTCGCTGGAAGCCGGAAACGGCAAGGGTCAGGACGATGGAGAGGATGCCCATGACGACGAGCAACTCGATCAACGAGAATGCTCGAACTCGCCGTCTATGGAGAGCAAAAGTGGGGATTTTAAAAGGAGGCATCTTTGGGGATAAGTGCCTTGCCGCGGCTTTGCCGGCAGTTGCCTCACGCTCCGCCTGTATACCGGAAGGTATGCGAGCGCGTGCAAGACCGCGTCTCCAGGAATCAGTTTTTAATGAAGACGCGGTGCCGTCTGTCGGTATGGGGGCCACGGAAGGGCATGGGTATGTGTTCTATTGGGGCGTGCAAATCTAGAAGGTATCTTAACACCTGCAATCGGAAAGTTCCACCAACACATGGAAACATTGACGGCTATGCGGGCTTCACCCCCGCGTTTTCCCGCCGAAGCTGGGCGGGGGTCTTGCCGAGCCGGGTCTTGAAGACCACGCCCATGTATTCAGCGTGTTTAAAGCCGGAGCGTTTTGCGATTTCCGCCAATGGCAGGCTGCTGTGAAGGATCAATTCCGTCGCGCGCCGAATCCGGATTGCGATCAATTCATCGTGCAGAGTCCGCCCGAGCCGCGCGCGAAATCTCCGCTGGAGGACGCTCCGGGACACCCCGATCGATTGCGCAATTTCATCAACATTGACCCCCTCGCATGCCCGGTCGCGCATAAAGCGAAGCGCGGCGGCCACCACGGAATCGTCAACAGCCAGCACCTCGGTGGAATGCCGCGTGATGACCTCCAGCGGAGGAACCAGAATCGGCTCCTTCGGCGGCGGTTCTCCCGCCATCAACCGATCGAGCAAGGCCGCGGCCTCGATGCCCACCCGGAAATGTCCCGGCCACACCGACGACAGAGTGGGATTGCTCACCTCACAAAGCGGCACGTCGTTGTCGACTCCGATCACCGCCACATCGTCGGGCACGGATGCCTTCGCCCGGCGGCAGGCTTCCATCACATCCGGACCGCGCTGATCGGAACACACCATGATGCCGGCGGGCTTCGGTATGCGCCGGATCCACTGCGCCATCTCGTCGATCTCCGCCTCCCAGGATTTCTGCGGAGAACTCGATCGCCGCGCGAGGGTGAACACGGTCGAGTTTGGATCCGTTCCCCGCACCGCCTCGATGAAGGCATCGCGACGCTCCTGCGACCAGCTTTCCTCGGGGAAATCGACGAATCCAAAATGCCCAAGCCCCAACGCAAGCAGATGCTCCGCGGCCATCTGCGCGACCTTTGCATGGTCCACATGCACGAGCGGAAATCCCGCGGAACTCACGTTTCCCAGCACGTCTACCACGGGCAGCCCGGTCGCGGCCACGGCGTCGGCCATCTTTCGGCTCTGCACCCGCGCGATGATGCCGTCGCCCTCCCAATGCTTCAACCAGCTGGGCACGGGCTCGTGCAGACTTCGCGGCGCGGTAAACAAACTCCACGGACCATGCTCCCGCACGTAACGAGCGATCCCGCGCAAAATGTCGCGGCCGGAAGCGAGCGTCGTCTCGATGATCAGCGCCACATGAGGGTTCTCGCGGGCGGCTGGAGGTTTCGCGGGAGGGATGACTTGAGGGTGGGGCGCGGACATTCGAGGGAGGGTGGTGTTCTCCCCGAATTTGCTCGGCATGGAAAGCTCGGATTTCTCAACGGAGCGGAAAATTCCGGGCGCGGGGTTGAGGGGCTGCCCGGCGGGGTGTCCGTCGGTTGGACTTCGACGGATCACCCCCGATGGGCTCAAAAGCGCCTATGCGTGGGACGGCTCTGCGAGAGCGGCTTGTCGCTGTTTGCGGGCCTTGCGGCGTTCGGCAAAGCCCATGATGACGACGTAGAAAATCGGCGTCAGGAAAATGCCGAAGAATGTCACGCCGAGCATTCCGAAGAAGACGGCCGTTCCCAGAGCCTGTCGTGCCTCGGCACCCGGACCGGTCGCGAGGACAAGCGGCAGAACCCCCAGGATGAACGCGAAGGACGTCATGAGAATGGGGCGAAGCCGCAGCCGGCACGCCTCGACAGTCGCGGCGAAACGATCCCAACCCTGATTCTCCTGAATCTGCTTCGAGAACTCGACGATCAGAATGGCGTTTTTACACGCCAGCCCGACGAGCACGACAAATCCGATCTGCGTGAGAATGTTGTTGTCCATGCCGCGGAACCACACGCCGGCAATGGCCGACAGCAGGCACATCGGCACGATGAGGATGATCGCCAGCGGCAATGACCAGCTCTCGTATTGCGCCGCGAGCGTGAGAAAGACAAACAGCACGCACAGCGGAAAAATGAAGAGCGCGGTATTGCCGGCGAGCCGTTCCTGGAAGGCGATTTCCGTCCACGCGAGCTCCATCCCCTCGGGGAGCGCCTTCGCGGCGATCTCCATGTCATCAAGCGACTGGCCGGAGCTGAATCCGGGCTTCGTCGCGCCCTGCAGGGGTGCGGCGGTGTAGAGGTTGAAGCGTTCCACGCGATTCGGCCCCGCGACACGCTTCAGTTGCACGAGCGATCCCAGCGGGACCATGGCGCCGGTGTTGCTGCGGACCTTGAACGTGCGGACGTCCTCCGGCGCGTCGCGAAACTCGCTGTCCGCCTGCGCGGTCACCTGGAAGGTGCGCCCGTAGAGATTGAGGTCGTTGACGTAGGACGAGCCGAGATAGGTCTGCAGCGCGTTGAAGACATTGGCCAGAGGCACGTCCAGCATCTTCGCCTTCGTCCGATCGACATCGGCGTAGAACTGCGGCGTGCCCGTGCGGAATGTGGAGAACACGCCGGCGATGGACGGTTGTTTCATGGCTTCCTCCGAGAGAATGCCGAGCGCTTTCTCGAGTTCGGCGAGTCCGGCATCGCGACGGTCCTGCACGAAGAGTTTGAATCCGCCGGCGGTGCCCAACCCGCGAACGGGAGGCGGCGGAATGACGGTGATGCGGGCACCCTGGATACCGGCGACCTTCGCGGACAACGCCTGGCTGATCGCCGTCGCCGAGAGATTCTTGTGGCCCTTGCGCTCATCAAACGGCTTCAGCGGCGTGAAGATCGCAAACGAGTTCGAGGCGTTCGCCCGCGTCGCGGCGGAGAAGCCCACGATGGCAACGGCATCCGCGATGCCCTCGGTCTCGCGCGCCATTGCCACGACCTGCTTCGCGACTTCGTCGCTGCGTTGGAGCGAGGCCGCCTCGGGAAGCTGGCCATCAATGATCAGGTAGCCCTGATCCTGCGCCGGAATGAACCCGGTGGGCACGGACGAGAAGCCGAGCCATGTGAGACCGAGAAGTCCCGCATAGATAAAAAGGCCGATCGCCGTGTGACGAACCAGTCTCGCCACGACGCTCGAGTATCCGTGCTCCGATCGTGCAAACACGGCGTTGAATGCCCGGAAGAGCCAGCCGAGGGAGAAATCGAGCAGCCGCGTGAAGCGATCGCGTGGTGCGTGATGGGGCTGCAGCAAAATGGCCGTGAGCGCCGGGCTGAGCGTCAGCGAGACCAGCGCGGACAATCCCGTGGAAAACGCGATGGTAAGCGCAAACTGACGGTAGAACTGCCCGGTGATGCCCGACAGGAATGCCGTCGGCACAAAGACGGCCGCCAGCACGAGCGCGACCGCGATGACAGCGCTCCCGACTTCGTCCATCGCCTTCCGAGAAGCATCGCGTGGATTCAGGCCGGCGCGGATGTGCCGCTCGACATTTTCGACAACGACAATGGCGTCGTCGACCACAATGCCGATCGCGAGCACGAGGCCGAAGAGGGAGAGGTTGTTCAGACTGAAACCGCACGCCGCCATCGCGGCGAAGGTGCCGATGAGCGAAACCGGAATCGCAATGAGAGGGATGAGCGCCGCCCGCCAGGTCTGCAGGAACAGCAGAATGACAATCACGACGAGAATCGCCGCCTCGAAGATCGTGTGGTAGACCGCCTTGACCGACTCCTCGATGAAGATCGTCGGGTCGAACGCGATGCGGTAGGTGAGACCGGGAGGAAAATTCTCGCTCAGCTTTTCCATCTCGGCCCGCACGGCCTCCGCGGTCGCGAGCGCGTTGGAACCGGGGAGTTGAAACACGCCGATGCCCACCGCCGGCTGTCCACTCAAATAGCTGTTCGTGGCGTAGCTGAGCGCGCCGAGTTCCACACGGGCGACATCACGAAGCCGCACGACGCGCCCGTTGCTGCTCTTTACGACAATGTTGTCGAATTGCTCGATGTCCTCCAGCCGGCCCTCGGTGCTGACGGTGAACTGAAATGCCTCGTTTCCCTGCACCGGCGGCTGTGCAATCGCGCCGGCGGCGACCTGAACGTTTTGCTCGCGCAAGGCCGCCAGCAGATCCTCACTGGTCAGGCCGAGCTCGCCCATTTTGAGCGGGTCGAGCCAGATTCGCATGCTGTATTCGCGGCCGCCGAAGACGGTGATGTCACCCACGCCGCGGACGCGCTTGAGCGCATCGACGACCTGAATGTTGACGTAGTTGCTGATGTAAAGCTGGTCGAACGTGCCGTCGGGCGACAGCACGTGCACGACGAGCATGAGATCCGGCGAGCTCTTGCGCACGACAACGCCCTGCCGCCGCACCTCTTCGGGGAGGCGGGGCTCCGCAACGGCGACACGGTTTTGAACAAGCACCTGGGCCTCGTCGATGTCGGTGCCGAGTTCGAAGGTCACCGTGATCGTCATGCGGCCGTCCACGGTGCAGATCGTGTTCATGTAGAGCATGCGCTCCACGCCGTTGATCTGCTGCTCGATGGGCTGCGCGACCGTCTTCGCGAGCACCTCGGGACTCGCGCCGGGGTAGGTGGCCGTGACGGTGATGGTCGGCGGGACAACCTCGGGATATTGCGAGATCGGCAGATTGAAATACGCGAGCGTGCCGACGATGACGATCACCAGCGAGACGACCGATGCAAAGATCGGCCGGTCGATGAAGAAATGTGAGAATTTCACGGGCGGGTCCCTCAGCTGGCCTTGGCGGCGTCCCCGCCATCTTCCTGCGAAGCCGTGGCGGACTGCTCGATGGGTTTCACCGTGGAGCGCGGACGCACTCGCATGAGGCCGTCGACAATCACGCGATCCTCCGGAGAGATGCCTTTACGAATGACGCGAAGTCCATCGACAAGCGGCCCCAGCTCGACGGGACGCAAAGCCACGGTGTTCGCGTCGTCCACCACGTAAACAAATTGAACCGACTGGTCCGTTCCGATCGCCGTATCGGGCACGAGCGTTGCGAGATACTCCTGGCGCGCCGGAATGCGAATCCGCGAGAAGAGGCCCGGCGTAAGTTTCAACTCGGGGTTAGGAAATGTCGCGCGAAGCTGGATCGTGCTGGTCTCGGGATCGACCTGGTTGTCCACGAAGCTCAGCGTGCCCTTGTGCGGATATCCGGCCTCGTCGCCGATTCGCATTTCAACGGGAAGCCCTGCGGGACTGCCGCCGCCATTGCCGGGGGAAGATTTTCCCGAAAGCGCGGAGTAGCGCAGAAACGAATTCTCATCGACCTCGAAGTAGCAATACAGCGGGTCGAGCGAGACAATCGTGGTGAGCAGCGTGCCGTCGCTGCCGCCGGAAACCAGATTTCCAGCGCTCACGTAATACCGGCTCACGCGACCGCTCACGGGTGCCGTGATCCGCGTGAATCCGAGGTCGAGCTCCGCGGCGGCCAGCGAAGCCTTCGCCTGCGCGACAGCGGCCTGCGCGGCGCGGTAGTCGTTGAGCCGGGAGTCGAACTCCTGCTGGGAGATGACCTTTTTGTTCTGCAGGTCCTTCGCCCGTGCGAAATTCGTCTCCTCCAGCTTCTCGTGCGCCTCCGCCTGCTCGAGGGCGGCCCTGGCCCGGTTCACCTCGGCTTCGTAGGGACGCGGATCGATCACGAAAAGCAACTGGCCGCGCTGCACCATCTCGCCATCGGTGAAATGGATCGACTGCAGATACCCTTCCACCCGGGAGCGAATCTCGACGGATTCCGGTGATTGAAGCCGCCCTGTGTATTCGTCCCACTCCACAATCTCCCGCTGCACCGGGTGTGTCACCGTCACCTCGGGCGGCGGCGGCGCGGCGTTCGGATTTTCCTTTTTGCCGCATGCGGCGAGCCCAAGGCACACGGCGAAGATGATGAGTGAGGATCTCATGGATATGCTTCGTTATCGGTCGGCGCGATCTGCGCGAATGCCCTGGAGGAAAATCTCAACGCTCGTCCGGAGATAATCGTCACGCGTGTAGTCTCGCGGTCGCCACGGCGAGGTGCGCTTCAGCATGCCCGCCAGGAGTGTTCCGGTAAACATGTCCACGGCCGGCGCGATGGACAGATCCGCCCGAATCTCGCCCGCAGCCTGGCGCTTTTGCAGGAGTTCCCGCAGGCGCTTTTTCCACGGCGCCACGGCCTCATGTGCAATCGTGCGCGCGCATTCCGGATTGCGGTGCGTCTCACCGATCACCGTTCTCAGCAACCCCTCGTCCTCGGTAAGGACCTCGTCGTAAACCTCGGCGCAAACACGCAGCGCCTCGGCCAGCGGCAGATCATCCAGGTGATGGCACTGCAGCGCCGCCATTTGCTCCTCCGCACGCTGATTCAGGACGGCGACCAGCAGCTTGAGCTTGCTCTCGAAGTGCCGGAAGAGCGTCACCTCGTTTACACCCGCCTCCCGCGCGATCGCCCGGGTGGTTGCCCCGCGCACCCCCTCCGATGCGAACACGCGCCTCGCCGCCTCCAGAAGGCGATCACGGCAGTCCGTTTGGCTGGTCGGGCGGCTGGTCATTGCAAGCAAGTGCTTGCATATTTAGCTCGGATCAAATTTTTTGCAAATTCCCAGCAACTAACTGCCTCCTAATCAGCATTTTCCATTCGAGATAGCCTTCCGCGTTGGGTTCGAAATCGGCAACGGCCGCCTCGCCTTTTCGCCCGGCCAGGTAGCCGAAGATCGGACCCGCGCCGAATTTCCACAGGAAAAGCGGCACGGTGGAAATTTGCAGCGCGTTGCCCGACGCAAGGCTCTCGACGGCAATGGTCGTAAGCAGAATCGCCATGGGGTCGTTTGCGGCGCTCTCGATTTCCACGGTTGATGACAGCTTCTGCGGCAACGATTGCCGGCGCAGGATGGAGAAAATCGCCGCCGCGTCTGTGGACGAAATAATCACCGAAAGCAGGATCGACAGTTCCATCGACCAGCCGAATCCCCAGCGCAGCACCCCGAATGTCGCGAGGGCTGTGAGCAACACCCCCCACGTCGCGAGGCCGCCTGCCGGAAGCGCCACCGCGCGAAAATCCGCGCGACGCGTCATGAAGCCGCCATGAAACAGGATGAACACCAGCGCGAGGTTCGCGCATTGATTGGTCAGAACCATGTCGTCGAAATGCCACAGGTTCAGCACGTCGCTGCCGCACACAATGCCGACACCGAGCGCGATCAGGATCACCGGCACACTCCAGCGTTCGAGCCAGACGGAGGCGATCACGACCGCAATGAGAAGAGCCGGAAGGATGATATAGAGCGTGTGCATGGCGGACCGGGAAGGAACCTTGCCATAAAGGCTATCGACGCAAGGTGGCCGCGGCCAGCGCAAGGGGCCGCTGATTTCAAACCGCGGCGATCAACAGAAGCTGTCGAACATCTGGATAATTAAAAACTATCGGTTTGATCGAAATAGAGTCTTAGCCAATTTCGGGATTCCGGGGAAAATTGGGGCATGTCGGGGCGTCAGGCAGGCGCCTCGACCTAAATAGAAAGGAGTGTCTCGACATGTTGCCCGCTGCTGATGTCCCTACAACGTTCCCGCTGACGGAATTTCTCGTGGCCCTATTTGAGGGCGTCCTGTTCGCCGCTGCGGTGATTTGGGTGAAGGTGATGCTTTACCGTCAACGGATGAGGTCGGATCGAACCTGCCAACTCCGGAGGCAACTTGAACGCAAGATAGCGCGTATGACCTCCACCGAGAAGGAAGCCGCACCAGCCGCCAACGGGCGCCGTGATGCGAGTGAATCCGGGGTCGAGTTCCGCGGCTGCGAGCAAAGCCTGATTCAACACAGCGGCCAGCAGCTTGAGCTTGCTCTCGAAGTGCCGGAAGAGCGTCACCTCGTTCACACCGGCCAACCGCGCGATCACCCGGGTGGTTGCGCAGCGCATCCCCTCCGATGCGAACACGCGTCCCGCCGTTTCCAGAAGGCGAACCCGGCGATTCAATTGGCTGGTCGGGCGGCTGGTCATTGCAGGCAACTGCTTGCGGAAAGCAAGCCTAGGAGCTGCCGCCGGTATCCGGCTCACCATACAGGCGGCGGGTCTCCTCTTTCGTCAGCAAAACGAGATCAAAGACTCCCAACACGGTTCCCAAGGGAAGCATGGCGCAGTTCACGCCACCCATGATGATACTGAACATGCGATGCCTGCGGCGTTGGATGAATCGGCCCGACAGCATCGTCAATGCCCCGAGAGTCCAACCGAAGAGGACGAAGGCGCCTCCCAGACCCGCGAACATCAACCCGAACCAAGAGGGAGGCGCGCCGTCCGCCGAATTCCACGCCTCCGGTTGCAGGATGAAGGACATCCCCACCGCGAAGTGAATCAATCCAAAGCAGGCAAAGAGAGCGTGCAGGCCCCCTACCACATAGTGACCGATCGCCAGGACCCGGAGCTGCTCGTTCAGGTTCATATCATTGACGTGTCAGTCTTGACCCACTCCGTCCATCCCAAATCGCAGTCGCTGCTATTCGGCGCCCGATGGATGACTTGGAAAAGGCGACGTCAATACAACTCGTCGCCGGCGGGACTTTGAAATTCAAACGAGCGAATCTACTTAACTCCTTCAGAGAGAAGGAGTGGAGCGGGTGACGAGACTCGAACTCGCGACATCAACCTTGGCAAGGTTGCACTCTACCAACTGAGTTACACCCGCATCGCGGACCTCGGAAGATACTAAATCGCTGCAGATCGTCAATGGTTTCTTTGACGCTCACAATGGACGGCCACGTGCTCGGTATCGGGCAGGATGAATTTTCGCACGGTGACCTGGACACGCCTCACGGCAAACTCCCGCAGCACCGCCATGGTGACCTCGTCGGCGAGGGTTTCGATGAGCTGACGCGAACGTTCCGCAGCCAGTGCCTTCAACCGCCCCGCGACCGCGGCGTAGTCGACCGTGGCGGCAATCTCGTCCGGCATGTTCGCGAAGGACCGCAGCGGTTCGAACCGCACGTCGAGCAGAAGTCGCTGCGGCTCGGCGCGCTCGGCCTCGGTGATTCCAATGCGCGCGCGAACCTCCAGCCCGCGGATCTCGATCCAGTCGCCGCTCATCGGCTTTCGATCACGGTCATGCCGCCGAGCAGTTTTTGAAGGACGGGCAGCCCGGTCACCATCACGTCCGGCCGGGCTTTGGCGAGTTTTTCCTGCGAGTCGAATCCGGTGAGCACGGCGATGCTCGTAATGCCGCCATGCCGCGCGGTCTCGATGTCGTGAACCATGTCGCCGACAAATGCCGTCTCCGCCGGGTCGAGATCGTGCGTTGCGAGGATTTCGCGGATCTTGCTCCGCTTGTCCATGATCTCGACGTAGGCGAACTCGAAGGCATCGCGGACGCCGAGAGGGCCGGCCTGCGCGTCGAAATGGGATGCCTTGATCGTGCTCAGCAGGAAAATGCGCCGGCCCGAGCGCTTGCAGAAATCGAGGAATTCCCGCGCACCGGGCAGAAGAACGACATTGTCGTGAAGACGGGCGAAAAATTTTTCGTAAAGCGGCTCGAGACCCTCGAGCGTCGCCTCGGGCAGAAACTCCGCGTAGAACTCCGTGAAGGGAAGCCGGAAGTGGGTGCGGAACTCCTCGCGCGTCATCTCCTGGCGGCCGTATTCGCGGAAGATCGCGTTGGTCGCCTCGAGGACGGGACCAAGATCGTCGGCCAAGGTGCCGGACCAATCGAGAAGGAGGTTGCGAAGCAAGGGACGTGGATGGTTGGAAGTTGATGGTTGATGGCACTGCCCGCTTCAACCGGGCGGGATTTTTCCGAGGTTCCGGTCAACTATCAACCATCAACTACGACGACCGGCACACACGGGCCTCACAGCCGGATGTCCTTCACCGTGTGGCGGCCAAAGCGCTCCTGCAGCTTCCGCAAAATCTCCGGCCGCCATGTGCGGTCGAGTTCGTAGCGCACCGAGGGTTGCATGACCTCCACGTGGAGCACGCCCTTGGTCAATCGCGATGGCCGCGAGTGCTCGGCGAGAAAATCGCCTACGATCTCCCGCCAGGCCGCGAGGATGTCGGCTTCGTCAATCCGCTCCGAGAGCCCGAGTCGCGCAACAAGCGCCTGCACCGCAGCGGAAACCTGCGTCAGCGGCTTCTCGGGCGGTTTTTCGGGCAGGCCCCTCCACTCCTGGAGAACGAACCGGCGAAGCGATTTCGCGCTCATGTCACCGCCGCGGCGGCCGGGAGCCTACTCGCCGTCGTCTCCGATCGCCTCGACCGGGCAGCCTTCCATGGCCTCCCGGCAAAGAGCCTCCTCCTCGGGAGTCTCCGGTTGCTTGTAGACGTAGGAATGGCCTCCGTCGTCGTTGCGAGTGAAGTTGGCCGGCGCTGTTTCCCGGCACAGGTCACAGTCGATGCACTGGTCATCGCAGTAGTATTTACCTGCTACGTTCTCGGGATATTTGTTCGCTACGTCTGCCATTTGTTTTCCTTCAACCCGAGGCAAACTAGAAACCCGGTGGGGGAATGCAATTGTTTTTTCGAGGATGACGCAGGAACTTTGCGCCGCGCATGGATCCGATCCTTCCCACCGAAGGTGCGTCACGTTCTCCATCTTTTCCTCAGCATCGACCTGTTCACGCGGCTGGCGCTCTGAAGGGCGGCGGAGAATTCCGCCCGGGAAGCGCGTCGGTCGTGCTGGACTCGTGACGCAGTTTTCCGATTGAATCCGTCGGAGGTCGTTTCTCGTAGCAGTCAATCTGACTTCAATGTTTCCCCCACGCCTGCTGCTGATTTTTGCCGGCATTGCCGCGACTGCGGGATTCGGCGCGAGCTGGCTCGTGTCGCCCCGCTTACATTCGACGATCGATGAAGCCGCTCCGGCCGCGACGCGGCAGGCGGCGCCCACGATTTCGACCAGACCCTCCGCCTATCGAGCGCAAACCCTGCCAGCCGATACCATGGACCTCGCCGGCCAGGCGCTGGCGATCGTGCGCGACGGCACAAAAGCGGATGTCCTGCGCTTCCTGGAAGCGGTGGCCTGGGATCCCCGCATTCCTCCCGAGCTGGAATCGCGCTATCTCGAAATGCTGACCCGCCGTTTGGTGGAGCTTGGTGAGACGAGTGAGCTCCTCTCCCTCGGCAGCCTCGATATAAGAGATCAGGAGCGCGTGTCCACCTTCGCGATCAAAGCCTGGACCGAACGGGACCCAGTCTCGGCAGAACAGCACGTTCTTGCGTTGCCTCCGGGCAGAAATCGCAAACTGGCCATGCAGTCGCTTCTCGAAACGCTCGGCAGAACCCACCCCGAGCGAGGCCTTGCCATCATAAACTCCAGTCCGACGGCAACGGAGCCGTCCCGCACGTTTTTCGCCGAATGGGCGAAGAGGGATCCACTGGCGGCGGCAAACGCCGCCCATGAATCGACGCAGAAACAGCCAGGGCCGGGAGTCCATGGCGCCGTCATGGAGTGGGCGGCGCAGGATCCCCGGAACGCTCTCGCGTGGTGCGAACGACTGCCGGAGCCTGCCCGGACAAGTGCGATCGCCTCTTGCATGGAACGAATCGCAATCGACGACCCGGCTGCCGCCATCGATCTCCTCACGAGCGTCCCGACCCGGGATCACTTCGACGCGGTATCCGTGGGCGGCATAATCGGATCGAATCCAGAACTGGCAAAGGAGTTGATCGAGAGGGTCCCGCCCGGACGCCTGCGAACGGATCTGATCATGGAAATGGCTTTCTCGATCGCGGCTGATCCCGCGGATGCCGTCTCGTGGGCGAAAAGTCTCCTGCCGGGAGAGCAGGAAAAAGCCCTTCGCAACATCTTTAATCGAGCCGCGCAGAGTGATCCAGAGGTGGCGTTCCAGCTCGCGACCACAGAACTGGAAGGCGACAATCGCTGCTCGGCACTGTTGGCGCTGTTCGACCATTGGAGCAGCACGGACTTCGACGCTGCCTTCGGGGCCGCGATGACGCTCGAGCCGGACCTCCTCAAGCAAATGCTACCGGCGCTCTACACTGGATCGAACTTCTACATTTCGAACCCCCGCGAAAAGCTGCGACGGATCTCGAGCATCGACCCGTCACTGAGACCGGAAATTCTGCGAGACCTCGGGATGCGCATCACGCTCGCTGACGAGTATGATCTCGTGGAGGCTCTGGATCCGGCCGATCGCGATGACTTTCTCGAAGGGACCAGCGTCCATCAAAACCCGGAGAAGGCAATCGCCCTCACCTCCCTCATTTCCCCGGCGCGTCAGTTGAGGCGCGCCGACGATATCGCGGAAGCGATTTCCTACAGCGATCCGAAGCGGGCTGCGGAGTTCGTGCTCTCGCTGCCCGATGAGGAAGGCGACACCTCCATGCGGCGGGCTCTGGAAAACCTCGCCGGCAGGTGGATTTACATGGACCCCGCTGCAGCGGAAACCTTTGTGACGACTCTGCCAGCAGGTCCGATCAAAGAGGCCCTGGTGCAAAGATCCGTGAGGGCACTGCAAACGTTTGACCTCGACGCTGCATCCCGCCTTCTCGGCGAAAGCGCCGACCCGGGCAGCCGGCTTCAACTCATCGAGGAACTCACGAAAACGTGGTCGAGGGTCGACCCGCGCAAGGGCGCGGCTGCTCTCGGTCCGCACCTTCGTTCGGCGGAGGAGCGCAAACGAATGGAGGCGGGGTTGAACACCCGATGAATTCGAAGCCCTTGACCACTACATCCGTGGTCCGCCCGGTGCTCGTGATCATGATCGCGGCGGCAGCCGGCTTTTTGGTCGGAGAAGCCCTCCGGCCCGAAGAGCCTTCGGCGCAAGCCCGGGAAAGTCGCGACGGGATTTCGCCCGTATCGTCGGCACCGCTTGCGGCAGACGCGCCTCCGCCACCTGCCATCGTGTTGCCTGCGATCGACTTTGACGACACGGATGGATTCGAGACGTATGTGCAGCGGTTGACCGATCTCGGCCTCTCGCAGGAACTCGCCCAGTGGCTGTCCCTTCAACAAAAATCCCGGCAGGATCTTTCCGCCAGCCTGCTCATTGCGCGGGACCGGAAACTGCTGGACGTCTGGGCTGAGACGGCGGCAGCCGCCGATCCGCAGAAAGCATTCGACCTGCTGCAGTCCCTTCCATTCAAAGAACAATCCGGGGTTGTAGGCCCGTTCTTCGCTGCTTTGGGACGCACGGATCCTGAGACTGGTCTGGAACTCGCACTCCAGCTTCCAGCACATCTCTCCCAGTCCTCGATCGTCTCGCTGGTGGACAGCTGGACGTCCATTGCTCCGCCCGAAACAGTCGCCACCATCGTTGCGCAAATCCCGCCACCAAGACAGCGCGACGCCCTTTTTGCGGCATTCAGGGCATGGGGCAAGACCGACCCTGAAGCGATGGTCGACTGGGCGGAGTCACTGGGGCCGCACTACGGCAACCTCGGCTTTCGAACTTTATATCAGGTTCGAGATCCCACAGAGACGCTCGATCTCGCAGCGCGACATCCAGATTCCGCCTACTGGTTGATTCTCGCATACGCCGCCAGCGAACTTTCCCGCAACGGCGCGGAAGCGTTCGCAACCATCGACAAACTGCCGGACGGATACATGCGGGACGCGACGATCCGGCATTTTGCAGTCACCCTCTCCCAGCGAAACCCCGCAGCCGCGCTCGCGCTCGTGAAAACGCTCAAGCCTGGAGATCGGGCCCTCTTCCTCAAGACCAGTGCCCGTAAACTTGGCAGCTTCGCACCGCTCGAGGTGGCGGAAATGATCCAACACGAGAATCTTGGACCCGCAAGCCTTCTGTCACTCATGAACGGCTGGGCGGAGAAGGATGCTCCGCAGGCCGCAAACTGGGCCAGGGCGAATCTGAAAGCCAGCACTCTTTTCAAGGCCCTCGACGATATTTACTCGACGTGGTCCGGGCAGTCTCCCGCCGAAGCCGCGGCATCGCTGGATTCGCTCCCGCCCGGTCAACGGGCCCCTCTTCTTCCGAAAACGGCTGCCGCCTACGCGGAAAAGGACCCACAAGCCGCACTTGCCTGGGCGGCGAAGCTGTCCCCCCTCGAACGGATGCGCGTCACTCCCAGTATCTTCGAGGGTTGGGCGACCAGGGATGCCCGGGCCGCGGCCGAGGCCTTGCAGACGCAGCCGCCCGACCCAGCGCTCGACGACGCGTTTCCGCGGGTGGGACGGGCATTCGCCAACATCGATGGAGAGGCCGCGACTGCCTGGGCCGCGAAACTTCCGAAAGCGGACACGCAAAACCGCACCATCTCGGCCATCATCGACAGCTGGGGAAGTCGCGACGCGGCCGCGGCCTCCGCCTACCTGGATAAACTTCCACCCGGCGATTTCCGGGATCATGCCGTGGATGGCTTCGTGGACTCCGTGCTCAACCTCGACCCCGAATCCGCCGCAGCGTGGGCGCACTCATCCAGGATCCTGACCGTCGGCGCCGGAAACTTGGGAACACCCTTCGCTACTGGCGCTTCAAAGACCAGCCAGCCGCTCAACGCTTCGTGCAAAGCCTCCCCGCCGGCGAACTCCGCGAGCAAATGCTCGAGGTTGTGAATGAATGAAGAGCGTTCCGTTCCCTCCCGGCGCTCATCCAGGGAGACTCAAACACGCGACGGCTTTGCCGGGCAGTGGCACTCTCCGATCTTCTGGTGTATCGCTAGCTCATGCGCGAAAAGGTTGCCACCCTTGAATCAATCCTGCGTGACCACGCGCCCATTGTCGTGGCCTATTCGGGCGGAGTCGATTCCGCATGCCTCCTCGCCATCGCGCATCGCACGCTCGGGAATCGCATGTTGGGCGTGATCGCCGACAGCCCCAGCCTGCCACGCCAGGCGCTGGCCGACGCGGTGGCGCTCGCGAAAACACTCGGCGCACCGCTCGAAGTCATCCGCACGGAGGAGCTCGACGACCCGCGCTACGCGGAGAATCCGGTGAACCGTTGTTATTTCTGCAAGGCGGAGCTTTTCCAGCGGATGGAGGCGCTGGCGCGTGAGCGGCAATTCGCCGCGATCGCCTATGGCGAGAATGCCGACGATCCCGCGCATCTTCGCCCTGGCTCGCAGGCCGCGAAGGAATTCTCCGTGCTCGCGCCACTCAAGCAGGCGGGACTCACGAAGGCGGACGTGCGGATTCTGTCCCGTGAGCTGGGCCTGCCGACGGCAGACGCTCCGGCACAGCCGTGCCTGAGCTCGCGCATCCCGCACGGCACTCCCGTGACTCGCGAAGCGCTCGGGTTTGTGGAACGGGGCGAGGCGGCGATTCGCGCGCTGGGATTTCGAATTTTTCGGGTGCGTTATGTGGACGGTCAGCCGCCATCCGCTCGACTTCAGGTCGCGCCCGAGGAGATGGACCTGCTTTCGCGTTCGCGCGATGCCATCGAGCGTGGGTTGCGCGGCGCCGGATTTGCGGCGGTCGAGATTGATCCCGCCGGCTATCGTTCGCCGGCATGAATTCCGCCCCGCCGGAGTTTCGCGCACAGCTTCGCTCTCACAATCGCCACGCGATGCTCGCGGCCGTGTTGTCGGCAATCGCCGCGATCGTGCTGTGGAACGTCGCGTATTTTGTTTTCGTGCTCGTGCTGCTCGGCCTGACGACCGCGGCAAAGGGCGACTGGGGCCCGGAGATGCCGATGTGGATTCCCGCCACCGCGTTCGGACTCGCGCTCGCGCTGCTCGTGTGGGGAATCGTCGATCACATCCGCCGGCGGTTTAAACCGACCAGCGACCGGCCCATCATCGGCTGGCACTTGTTTGGCGAGTTCCTGCTGCTGCCGGTTCGTCTGCTCTTTTCCACGTGGGGAAATTTCGGCGCCGTCCGTCGGCTCAACCCGGCCGAGCAATCGGCGGCCTGGCAGTTGCTGACGACAATCCATCAAGTGGGAAAGGCCCGCATCGGCTCGCTGGCGCTGTTCGAGCCGGATGTCGCGCGCCTTCACAAGCTCCTCGGCACCCTCCAGCTGCTCGGTTACATCGATCTGCACCGCGGCGAGGAGGATTGGTTCTACACGGTGCGGTCCACGCGCGAGCCGGAGCTTCGCGCTTTGGAAAACAGTTGATCCGGTCCCGCGAAAGTCGATGAATGGGACGCGAGTGACGACATCCGCCGAATGAAACCGCGCATCTGGAGTGAGATCGACCCTGCCGCGATCCGCCACAATGCGCAATTCGCCGCAACCCATTCCGGCGCGAAGCTTATCGCCGTCGTGAAGGCGGGCGCCTACGGCCACGGGTTTGAAACCGTCGTCGAAGCAACTCGCGACATCGCGGATCTCTTCGCCGTCGCCAATGCCGCGGAAGCCGCCGCCGTGGCGAAGATCGCTCCGGATCACGACGTCCTGCTGCTCAGTCCATGCCTGCCGGAGGAACGGGAGTTTGCGCGCGAGTGCGGGTTCATCGCGACGGTCTCCAGCGCGAAGGAGGCTGCGGCATTCCCGCGCGGAAGCCGCGTTGCCTTCAAGGTCGACACGGGCATGGGCCGCATCGGCACGTGGCACGAGGAGGCGCTGGCCGAGGTAAAGGCGATCGCCGCGAATCCGGATATCGAGCTTCACAGCATCGCCACGCATCTGCCCTCCGCCGACGAAGACCCGGAATTCACGCAGCAACAATTGGAAGCCTTCCGCCGGTTCGCGACCGAGGCCAAAGCGATAGCGCCCGGCGCGGGCTTCCACGCGCTCAACAGCGCGGGAGTCTGCGCGTTTCCGGAGTTCGCGTTCGACTGGGTGCGCGCCGGCCTTCTGCTCTACGGCAGCGCGCCGGTGGCGGATTTTCAGCCGCGGCTTCGCCCGGCACTCGCGTGGAAGACGCGCGTGCTGCTCGTGCGCGACGTGCCGGCAAATCGCAGCGTCAGCTACGGCCGCACGTTCATCACGCCACGCGCCATGCGCATCGCGACGCTCGCCGTGGGCTATGCCGACGGCTACCCACGCCAGGCATCGAATCGCGGCGCGTGTGTGCTCCTCGGCGGGAAACGCTGCGCGCTCCTCGGGCGCGTGACGATGGATCAAATCCTCGTGGACGTGAGCGACGTCGAGAGGGTCGAAGTGGGCGACGATGCCGTGTTGATCGGCACGCAGGGGAGTGAGACCATTCTCGCCGCCGATCTCGCGCAGTGGGCCGGCACGATCGCGTGGCACATCTTCACGGGCATCGGTGGACGCACGGAACGGATCGTCCTTTAGGCAGGCTTTCGCGGATCGCGATTGAATTTGCGGAAGAGATTCCCGAAGTGCTTTTTGAAGCCCTCGATCCGGCTGAGGTAAACCTCCTCCGGCACGCCGCCGGCCACAATCGCGCGCAGCAAACCCGCCACCGAAAACTCCTCCAGCTCGTAGCCCGTGGCCGCCGTGCCGACCGCCGACGCGTGGTGCGCATCACTCCCGGCCGTGGTGACCTTTCCATGCGCAGCGGCAAAGGTTCGTGCCTGCACGTTGTAGCTCCGCGAGGTCACAGCGGCGTTGAAGCCCTCGATCACGGGCGTGGTCATTTGTTTGAGCACTTCCTCGCGGATTCCCGCCCGCCAGCGATCGTAGGGGTGCGCGGGAATCGCCACGCCGCCGCGCGCGTGAATCTCGGCCTCCACCTCAAGGGCCGGCTTCCCGAGCATGTTCGGCAGCGTCGTGCCGATGCACAGGAGATGCCCGTCCGCCGTAGACACCTCGACACCCGGCACCACGAGGAATCCATCCACCGGCGTGCCCTCCTGATTCGCGTAGCCGTGTTTCAGGCAGTATTCGGCCGACTCACAGCTGTTGTGGTCGGTGATCGCAATGCCGGCCAGTCCCTTCCTGCGGGCCGCGGCAATCAAGTCCTCCGGCGAACTTGCCGCGTCCGCCGAGAAGAACGAGTGGACGTGCAGGTCGAAGCGATAGAGCATTTCGCATTCTTCGCTTTGATCCGCAGATTGCTCGAACTATTTTTTGTGCCGCATTCATGACGGTCGCATTCAAAGAGTGGGCATTGATCTGCGAAGCGCTCGGCAGCGGACGGCAGAGTCTCCTCGTGCGCAAGGGTGGCATCGCCGAGGGCCGGGACGGATTCGCGTTCAAACACGACAACTTTTTCCTCTTCCCGACCTGGTTCCACGAGCAACTGGAAAAGACGACGCTCCCGCCCGACACGCCCGTTCCGCGGAATCTCGAAGATGAAATCGAGATCGCCTACGCGGCCAGCGTGGAGTGGACGCGGCCGATTCTCGATCTCGAGGTGCTGCGCCGCCTGCGCTCGATGCACGTGTGGCACGACTCCGTGATCGAGGAGCGCTTTCACTACGACGAATCGCCCGGTGTGCATGTCGCCTTCGTGCGGGTCTTCCGTCTCGATCCGCCCCGGCGGTTGAAGATGGAGAAGAAATACGGCGGGTGCCGCTCGTGGGTCGATCTGCCGGACCTTGGCGGCAGCGTGCTTGTCTCGGTGATCAGCGACGAGGAACACGAGCGCCGGCGCGCCGAGCTCGAAGCCCTGCTTGGGTAGGCAACATCGGGTTGTCGCTCGAATCGCTCGCGCGATCCGGAGGCGGCGTCACGCGCGCGGATGGAATTTCTTGTGCACGGCGCGCAGGCGCTTCTGGTCGACGTGCGTATAAATCTCGGTGGTCGAAATGTCGGCGTGGCCGAGCATTTCCTGGATCACGCGCAGGTCGGCGCCGTTCGAGAGCAGGTGCGTGGCAAACGAGTGCCGGAAGAGGTGCGGATACACGTTCACGTCCAGCCCGGCGATCTTCGCATACTCCCGAATGAGCTGCCACACGCGGGCCCGGGTGAGCTTCTTGCCGCGCACGGAAAGAAAGATCTCCGCGCCCGTCCTTTTCCCCACGAGCTTCGGGCGCTCGTTCGCGAGGTAGCTGGCGATCGCCTCGCGCGCCTTGCTGCCCACGGGCACGATGCGCGTCTTGTTGCCCTTGCCCGTCACGCGAATCCAGCCTTCGTCGAGATCGAGGTGCTCGAGCCGGGCATTGCACAGCTCGGAAATGCGCAGGCCCGACGCGTAGAGCAGCTCGAACATCGCGCGGTTGCGCAACGCCATCGGGTCCGTGGGTCGCACCGCGTTCAGCAGCCGCTCGATGTCCGGCAAATTCAGCGTGTCGGGCAGGTATCGCTCGATGCGCGGGATGGTGATCGTTTCCGCGGGATCGCGGGTGAGGTAATTCCGCGCCACGAGGAAGCGGAAGAAAATGCGCAGCGCGACCGCCTCGACCTTGATCGAGGCCGCGGCCAGTCCGGCGCGCTTCCGGTGGGTGAGATATTCCGTGAGCATGCCCGGCTCCACCGCCGCGAGATCCGTGATGCCCCGCGCCTGCAGCCATTCGGCAAACGTCTCCAGCGACCGGCGCGTCGAGAGCTGGTAGTTGTCGGAAAGCCCGCGCTCCGTGGCGAGAAACAGCACGAACGCGTCGATCTCCGCTTCGAGCATCAGAACTTCATTCCGGTAAGGCGCGCGTAGGCCTCGATGTATTTCTCGGACGTCTGTTGAACCACATCGTCCGGGAGCCGGGGCGCCGGCGGCGTCTTGTCCCAGTCGAGCGATTCGAGGTAATCGCGCACGAACTGCTTGTCGAAGCTCGGCGGGTTCGAGCCCTCCTCGTATTCATCCGCCGGCCAGAATCGCGAGGAGTCCGGCGTCAGGCATTCGTCGATCAGCACCAGCTCCTCACCGACCATGCCAAACTCGAACTTCGTATCGGCGATGATGATTCCCCGCTGCGCCGCGTAATCGCGCCCGTGCTCGTAGAGGTCGATGCTCCAGTCACGCACGCGCAACGCGACCTCGTCGCCGAGGATGCGGCGGCATTCGTTCCACGAAATGTTTTCATCGTGCCCGGTCTCCGCCTTCGTCGCCGGCGTGAAAATCGGCTCGGGCAGCTTCGACGCCTTCTTCAGCCCCTTCGGCAGCTTGTGGCCGCAGATGCCGCCCGTCTTCTTGTAGTCCTTCCATCCCGAGCCCGCGAGATACCCGCGCACCACACACTCGACCGGCAGCGGGATCGCCTTCTTCGCGATGATGCTTCGGCCGGCGAGCTGCTCCTCGTAGGGACGAAGCTTCTCCGGCAGCCAGCCAAACGGATGCTCGGTGAGTTGGTTCGGCACAAAGTCGAGCCGGCGGAACCAGAATTCCGACAGACGCGTGAGCACCTCGCCCTTGCGCGGAATGGGGTTCGGCAACACACAGTCGAACGCCGAGATGCGATCCGTCGCGACGAGCAGCAGCGAATCGCCAAGGTCAAAGACTTCGCGCACCTTTCCGCTGCGCAACTTCGGAATGCCGGGGAGATCGAGTGTCAGGACGTCCATTCGTCGCGAGGTTTACCGAATCGCAGCGCCCGACGCGACGAATTAAACACCTCGATCGTTCGTCGGCGGCGACGACGCCGGCGCTTATCTTCCTCGGCTCGATCGCGCTGTCCTACGCCGCCCTGAAGCTCTACGACGAACCCGCCCGCAAATGGCTCCGTAAAAAACTCGGGTAGGCTCCGCGAAACTCCCGCACGCCTCCGCCTCACCTCGTCGCCAGTGCCGCGAGCAGGTGGGGGCCGCTTGACCGTCGACCCGCGGAAGCCAGCCGGTCCGTCACTCCAGCGAGACGCCGATGCGAATGAATCGCGCCGGGTCGTCGGTCGGTGTTTCGAGCAAAAGCGTTTGCAGTCCGCTGGCCGGGAGCGAACCCACCGAGCCCGACTCCGTCCAGTGAACGAGGTCGGTGCTGGTCTGGAGGACATACCGGCGCTCCGGATTGGCTTCAAAGGATACCTCCAGGGAGTCCGGGCGAAGCTTGCCGATGGTTGCGTTGAAGAAGGACCTCGCATCGGTCGGGTCGGTTCCGGTGATCCACTCATCCACGTCCGTGAAGCGGTCGTGGTCAAAATCGTTCGAGCCTCCGGAACTCGAGGAGAGGTTGCCAAATCGCGTCATTTCCCAGACGTCCGGCAGGCCATCGACATCGGTATCCAGAGCATGGCCGAAGTATTTCCGTGTGAGGTAATCCTGGATCCTCATGGCGTCTGCGGTCGTCAGCGCTCCGTCGAAGAGCAGCACTTCGGCAATGGTGCCGTCGAAAAACTGGTCGGGCGTGTTGCCATATGCGCCGAGGAAAAGCGCCTGCAATGGCTCGACACTCCCGCTGGTGTCCGATCCGACAATCTTTCCGTCCATGAGCAGATTTACGGTGCCGGGGGTCTGCCCGGAAATGAGACCGATGATGTGAACGTTGGGATTCGCGACCACGCCGGCAATCGTGGAACCGCTTCCCACACGTGCGTCGACCCGCCCGTCATTGGCGCGCTTGAAGATGCGAAACCGATTGTTGCTGGTCCCGCTGGGATACTGCCCCGAGATGAGAAAATCGCTGACGCCGTCGTTGCCGGCGGTGGGGAAACCGGCCACGAGAAACAATGTCGCCCGGCCAACGTTCGGGGCGCCCGTCAGGTTGGTATTACCGAGCACATCGCTCTCTCCATTGAAGCGCACGCCGGCGTGGCCGTTCGCATAATCGGCGTCAAAGGTCGCGGTGCCGGTAAATGGGAAGTTGCCCGTTGAATCGGTCCAGCTCGTGACCGCCGCACCATCCGCCAGCGCGAGATCGTCCGCCGTGAGGTGCAGATACAACGTGCCGCTGCCAACCTCCGGAAGGGAAATGGGCCGCGCCGCTCTCGGGATGTTCAGCGAGTTCGAAGCGAAGTTCCCCACGCCGGCGGAATTCCGGACCGCATCTGCCGGCAGATGCACCGAGACCCATCCCGGGGCGCCCGGAGTGATGGTCAGCGCGTAGGTCGATGGCCCTCCAGACAGGGTGGATACGGTGGCGTTCGTCACTGCAAAATCGTCGAGGCTCAGTCCGCTTACCGGCTCGCTGAATGCCGCCGTGATTTCGAAGATCGTTTCGGAATGCGTCGGCGGTCCATTGAGCACGGCGGCCGGACCTGCAGTCTGGAACACAAGACCGTTGATCTGCCGGCTCCCCGCGAGAGTGACCTGGGAAACGTTCGTAATGAGCTGCGAGTTCATCACGAAATTCACGAAGGTGACATTGCTGGCCCGGTAGTTGGGACCGCACCGCAACGGACGGTTCTTCGGGAGCGCGAGGTTGCGGATGGTGACGTTGTTGACTTCCGCGTCTTCGAGGAGGAACTCCACCGCGTCGTGGTTTGCGATGTTCCAATGGCCTTCGATTTCGTCCACCCGGATCCTGTCGAAGAGCACGCCTTCGATCGGGATCGACCTGCCGAGGTCCTGCGAAGTCTTGGTGTCGAGAGCGATGGCCCGCCGGCAGTGGATGATGTCGATATTCTCGAAGACGACCTCGTTCATCGGATGATCGTTCTGCATCCCGCACTTGACGCCGGCGGACCACGTCCAGACCACGTTGTTGGAAAACCGCACGCGATCCATCGAGCCCATCACCGCATCGGTGGCCTTGGCGCAGCCGGCGTCGTCGATCGTCATCACAAAGCATTGATTCACCAGCGCGTCCGACGAGGAGCAGACGTTGATTCCGTCGTTCTCGATCTTCCAGTTGATGTTCTTGTGATTCAGAACCTTCACGTTCTGCGCCCTGACTCCGAGCGTCCGCTTCAATTCCACGGACCAGCCGGAGGCGTCCTTGCACACCACCCCATCGATCACCACGTTGCGTGACGTGCCGCCATTGTTGGTGCGGATGATGCGCCGGCGGGGATGCTGCGTGCTCTGCGTGACGAAGATGGGCGGCGTCCGGCTGAAGAGATTCATCAATGCGACTCCGCTGGCATCCACTTCCCCGCGACCGCGAATCGTCACGTTCTCCGCATTGTTCACCGTCAGAACCGGAGGAAGGGTCCCGCCGCTGATGGTGTAGTTCGCGATGTTGTCGTCCGCCTTCAGCACCGCTCCCGGCGCGAGGTAGAGATCGACGTTGTTCCTGAGCAGGAGATTCGCGCGCACCTTGTAAATCCCGGGCGGCACGTAAACGATGCCCGGCTGTGAAGCAGTGCCGTAATTGCTGGCGGCATTGATCGCGTTCTGAATCGCCGGCTGCGTGTAGGAGACTCCCGTCGGATCGGCTCCATATCCGCTAACGACATTGAAGATGCCCTCGCCGGTCGATGGGGGGACATTGGTTTCCGGTGGATCGCCGAGGAGAACCAGCTTTTCGAGCGCGTTGATCTGCAGAACGAGATATCGCGGCGTGGCATCGGCGCCCGCCACCTGATCCATGGAAAAGGTCAGGTTCGTTCCGCTGACCTCTCCCTGGAGACCCAGACTCGAAGGGCTGATCCTGTAGCTCGTGACGGGCTGGGAAGTCGTCACCTTCACGCTCACCCTGCCGTCAAAGGCGAAGTGCGCGTAGTGGTAATCCATATACTTCATCACGGTCACGGGAGTCCCATCGATGGTGACCGTGAACACGGTGCTCGTCACCGCATTCGGGGGATCCGGATAGGTCGTCACTCCGGCATGAAGCGGGAGGCACCAGGTCGGGAATGCCGCCGCGAGGATGAACCCCATCGCACTCCGTTTCATGAACTTCGCAACGGTTCCTTCATTCATAAGTCCGCTCGCTGGGTGCAGTCCCGGATGCTCCGTCTGGATCCTGGCGCGGTCTGCGCCGGTTCTCGAGAAGGGCGACGCCCACGCAGCGACGCCCTCTCGAAACCCACAAAGGCTTCGGGAAAACGCGTGGATTCCTAGGCGTTCCGCCTGCGGTGGCGGAGCAGGCTGACCGTCACCAACAGGCCGACTGCGCCGAGGGCCAGCGTGCCCGGCTCAGGAACAACCGTGATCGTGCCGGTGCCGGTAAAGAACGAGCCGCCCGCAAGATCGTTCAGCATCGTGGCGTCATAGACCATGTTGCCCGCGACGAGCGTGCCCGTTCCACTTCCCAGGGACAGCGCTCCCACGGTGATGTTGTCGCTTCCGAGGTCGAACAGAAAGTTCGGCGTCGTGTAGTCGAGCTGAACCGTGGCGTTGAGCGCGTCCGAGGTCAGGCTGAAGCTGCTGCCCGGAGCGGTCATCGCGTCGGACACGCCCATGTAGAGCGTGCCGGAAAACCCGCTGAGATCGCCGCTGAAGATCAGGAAATTGAGCCGGCTGGCGTCGTTTCCGATGATCAACTGCAGCGTGTCCCCCGGTCCGCCAAAAACCGACGACGTGATCGTCCACGTGAACAGGCCGTTGCTTCCCGCATTCATGCCAAGCGCGCCGATGTTGGAAGACCCGAAGGAAACCGTCCCGGCCAGCGTGCTGGAGGGATCGGTTCCGGCGGGAGGAGGACTGGGAGCCTGATGATAGAATCCGCCGTCGAAGACCAGATTCACCGTCTGGGTCGATCCGCCGGTTCCCTTGCCAAGCAGCCGGGTCTCCGCGCTCAAGAGGATGTTGTCGCCGAGAAAGGTCGAGCTGAGCCCTCGTGTGGTCGTCGAATCATTCACGTCACGGACTGATCCCGAATGGCTCCAGGTCATGCCGTTCACGGTATAGACCGGAGACACCGGCGCGAATCCACTGACGCTGCGATAGCTGTTTCCGGCGGTCGGGATGCTGCCCCAGACGGCGCCATCGTTCCACCCCACGGTCGAGGCGGGGTTGATGATCTGGTCGATCGTCGCGGCGTTTGCCACCGGGAGGAGGAAAAGCGACGAGACAACTGCCGAAATGCACGAACACTTCAGAGACGGGGAATTGAACATGGCAAGGGGATACGAAGGTGAATTGGGTTCTCAGTAGAGAAGGCGAGATTTCTCCCTCAAAAATGCCAGGCGTTGAAAATTTCCCCGCGCCGGCCGCCCGGGACCTTCCCCCTACTTGAGAATGTTCTCGTAGAGCCAGACCTTCGCCCGGGCCCAATATCGATGCACGGTGCGCTCGGCGACCCCCATCTCGGCGGCGATCTCCTCCATCGAGAGGCCGCCGAAAATTTTCAGCACAACGACGCGGGCGTAGTCCGGATTTTCCTTCTCCAGTTCCTGCAATGCCTCGTCGACGAGCAGCATCAATTCATTGCCATCCGCCGGGATGGATGCGGCATTTTCGATCGGTGTGCGAATCCACTCCGCGCCGCGTTTTTTCTCCGCCCGCCGCCGCGCGCGGTCGATGAGGATTCGCCGCATCGTGGTCGAGGCCGCGGCAAAGAGTTTCCCCCGATCGTTCCACCAGGATCTCGTCTCGTGCGCGGAGAGTCGAATCCACGCCTCGTGCACGAGCGCCGTCGCCTGCATGGTGTGTTCCGACGACTCGCCAATCATCCGCGCGGCGGCCAGCCGTCGCAGCTGCGGATAGACCGAGGAAAGAAGCTGATGCGACGGCAGATCGGCGGACATGGACGAACGGGGGTGCAGAAAGCGTGTGAGGAACCGTCCGGATTGTCAACCGCGCCCGGGGACCGCCGACCCGGCCTGCTCCCGATTGTTGCCGAGCTGTTTCACAGCCTCTTCGACCAGGATCTCCGCCACGGCCCACGAATGCCAGGTCCCGCGCATACCGTCCCGGGCGTCGGTCGCATACGGCGAGCGGTTTTTCAGGATTCGCGAAGCGGCCTCCAGATCCTCCGCCGCTCCCGAGGGATCTCCGGAGCGAAGTTTCGCCATGGCCATGATGCTCCTCGTCGCGGCATTTCGCGCGCCCACCTGATCTCCACGCGCGAGCGTCTTTTGCGCCCACTCGAGCGCGCGAGCATCGTCGCCGCGACGGAAATGATAGAGCGTCATGGAAAATGCCTCCCAGGCCGGGTGTCGCGCGTGGTTTCCACTCTGGACTCCCCGCTCGCAAACCTCGGAAACGGGCGCGAGCCTCTCCAGGAGCGTGGAGTCCGCCGGAGTGAGCAGGCAGACCTTGAGAAGGTGCTCGGCCTGGAGGGCGTTGGTTGCCGGCAGGTGGCGGTCCAGCGTCGCGCGGCGAAAGGTTTCGTAGGCCTCGCGATTGCCGCCCTTCAACAAAGCGGGCGCGATCTCGAGCAGATCCACGTGCTCCACGATCTTCACGGGATCGTCGAGACGGTTCGCCTGATCGAGAAGAAGGAAGCATTGCTCCGCCTGCGGCCAGCGACCGTAAACGGCATTCCACTCTCCCAGCATCCGGAAAACACCGGCCGCCTCGCGCGATGGCTCGATCGATTCCAGCGGACTCTCCCGCAACAACGCGTCGGCCGCCTCGATCTCCCCCTCGCTCAACAGCACCGCCGCCAGCGACACATCGGCCCTCGCCTGCGCCTGTTCGCGCAACCACGCCTCCACCCGGCCCAGACGCTCCTGTTCCGCCAGCGCCGCGCGTTCGCGAAAATAAAGCGTCGTCGAGGCGCCAAGGCCCGCGAGCACGGAAATGGCCATCGCCAGACCCAGACAGCAGGCCACCCGATTGCGGCGGACAAACTTCCGGAGCAGATACACGCGATTCGGGCGGCGTGCCACCACCGGTTCGTGCGCGAGAAAACGGCGCAGGTCCGCGGCCAGCGCGTTCGCGGTCTGGTATCGGGCATCCCGATCCTTCGCCAGAGCCATGGCAACGATCCAGTCGAGATCCCCGCGAATGCGCGCAATCAGCCGGGCGGGCTGGTCGTTGCGGCTGGCCGCGATCTTCTCGAGCTTCTCCGCAGGGAGGCCCGCCAGCATCCGCGAGAGCATGGGCGGCTCGACCTCGAGCAGAATCCGGCGCATCTCCGAGATGCCCAGGCCCGCCAGCGTCGCCTCGTCAAAAGGCGGCTGCCCGCCCAGCAACTCATGCAGCAAGGCCCCCAGGCTGTAAACGTCGCTTCGCGTGTCGACGTCGATCCCGCTCATGTCCACCTGCTCGGGGCTCATGTAGGGCGGCGTGCCGACGATCTGGTCGTGCATTGTCCACGACCGGCCCGGCGACCTGCTGCCGGCCGCCTTCGCGATGCCGAAATCGATCACCTTTGGCCGCGGCACGCCGTCCTGCACCGTGACGAGGATGTTCGACGGCTTGATGTCGCGGTGGATCACGCCCTTTTGGTGCGCATGCTGGATCGCGTGGCAGACCTGCACGAAGAGGTCGATGCGCGCAAAAATATCGAGCCGCTCACGGTCGCAGAACGCCGTGATGCGCTCGCCCTCCACCCGTTCCATCACGAAAAACGGACGCCCCTGATCCGTCGCACCGGCATCGAAGACATGCGCGATGTTTGGGTGATCCATTAACGCAAGCGCCTGCCTCTCCGCATTGAATCGCGCGATCACGCTCTCGGTGTCCATTCCCGCGCGCAGCACTTTCAACGCGACACGGCGGCGCACCGGTTCCTGCTGCTCCGCCTCGTAAACGACGCCACATCCTCCCTCGCCGATCCGCGAAAGGAGCAGATACGGGCCGATGCGGGTGCCGGCGGGTTCCTGGCTGCCATCCTGCGGCTCCTCCATCGACACGTCCTGAGGACCCGCCTTCAGGATCTCCTTCGCCATTTCCGAGCGGTGCCGGCACAGGTCGAGAAACAGCGCCGACGATTCCCCGCTGAGTTCCAGCAGCCGGCGCATCCGGGCCAGCCCCTCGGGATGATCGCGATAGACCGTCTGCAGAAACGCCTCCCGATTCCGCTCGCTATCGAGCGAAAGCGCGACATCGAAGATGGCATCCTCGACCTCCTTCGGGATCGGCGGAAGAGTCGTCGTGTCCATGGGGGCCCGGCGACGTTAACGCCGGCCCCACTTTTTCAGCAAGGAGCGGCGCCTGCCCACCGGCCATGACCCGGCGGTTATTTGCGGGTGATCTTCACCTTCACCGGCGTCGAGACCTTTCCGTTGGTGCCGACCGCGGTGACCTTCAGCACGTTTTTGCCCGGCTTGAGCCTGGCGGCGTAGTTCCAGTTCGTCGTGCCCCTGGCTTTGAAGGTCTTCCTGCCAAACTTCACGTCCACCCGGGCGATCGGGCCGTTGGTGGCCTTGCCCTTGATCTTCACCTTTGCCTTCGTCGTGGTGAACGCCTTCTTGCCGGTCACCGTCACGACTGGCGTCGGGGCGGGGGCGGGAGTGTAGCGCAGCGTGCGATTGTGGTGGCTGTCGGTGACGAACAGCCGGCCCTGGAGGTCAAACGCGAGGCGGGCGGGCTCGTAGAGGCCCGACGCCGTCAGCGCGGGCTCGTTGCTGACGAAGTCCGGTTGACCAAGCACGAGCGAGGCCGCGGCCCCGTTGGCGAGCGTGGCTGCATTGCGGTAGGCGGTGATCCGGTTGGCGTCAAAGTTCGCGACGAAAAGATCGCCGGTGGAACTCATCGCCAGTCCCATCGGCGGCACCATGCCGGTCGCGGTCACGGCGAAATTGCTGCTGGTGAAGTTCGGTTGACCGAGCACGCCGGAGGCCTCGGCCGCAGTGGCGGGTAGACCGCTGGCATTGTTGAAGCGGAGCACGCGGCTGTTCGCGAAGTCGGCGATCCAGAGGTGGTTGCCCGAGTCGACGAGCACGTCGGCGGGGTAGGATAATCTCGAGCGGGTGGTGGAGGCGTCACCCGACGTGAAGTTGATCTGCCCGACCACCAGATCCGCAACCGGGCCGTTGCTGGTCAGGCTGGCGATGTTCTTGTAGCCGAGCACGCGACTGTTGCCAGAATCCGCCACGAACAGCGTGCCGTCCGGGCTGACAGTGACGCCGTTAGGCTCTCTGAGCGTGGTGGCGGTGGTGGCGGGGACGGCGGTGGTGAAATTCATCTGCCCGATCACAAAGTCCGCCGAAGCGTTGTGGTTCTTCGCTGTTTCAAGTGGGTAGAACACGGGGGAGAGCAATATGGAGGCGAGCGGCCTTGAGCAGGGCGATGAGGGGGAAGTTCTTGAAGGAGCGGAAGCCTCTGGCCGAGCGCTTGGCGAGCTGGAGGAGGCCGTTGATAGCCTCTACCAGACCGTTGGTGACGCGGGTGGCCAGGAAGGCGAGGATGCCTTGGCGATGACG